>Ga0157376_10000001_pt1 | contig 842910 bp, 860 predicted proteins | sample M45metaG_FD_121801 | JGI IMG/M metagenome (GOLD analysis project Ga0157376, IMG submission 121801) | Miscanthus rhizosphere microbial communities from Kellogg Biological Station, Michigan, USA - M4-5 metaG | ecosystem: Host-associated > Plants > Roots > Rhizosphere > Soil | place: USA... | reverse complement strand
GTTTACGGCGTGGACTACCGGGGTATCTAATCCCGTTTGCTCCCCACGCTTTCGTGCCTTAGTGTCAGGAACGAGCCAGTTATCTGCCTACGCCATCGGTGTTCCTCCCAATATCTACGGATTCCACTCCTACACTGAGAATTCCAATAACCTCTCTCGTCCTCTAGCCTTGCAGTTTCGATAATGTGTATATGGTTGAGCCACACGCTTTCACTATCGACATACAATGCCACCTACGCAACTCTTTACGCCCAGTAATTCCGGATAACGCTTGGATCCTCCGTATGACCGCGGCTGCTGGCACGGAGTTAGCCGATCCTTATTCATCTGCTACCGTCATATTCGTCACAGATAAAAGCAGTTTACAACCCGAAGGCCTTATCCTGCACGCGGCGTTGCTCCATCAGGCTTTCGCCCATTGTGGAAAATTCCCTACTGCTGCCTCCCGTAGGAGTCTGGGCCGTTCTCAGTCCCAGTCTGGCTGATCATCCTCTCAGACCAGCTACCGATCGTCGCCATGGTGAGCCATTACCTCACCATCTAGCTAATCGGACGCAGGCCGTTCCCAAACCGCCGAAGCTTTACTCCTTAGAGCACATGCGGTATTAGACACCATTTCTGGTGCTTATCCCTCAGTTTGGGGTACGTTCCTACGTGTTACTCAGCCGTCCGCCGCTCGTGTACTCCAGCACGATATTCAATCTTCCCTCCCCGTCTCTTCCCTAGCCGGGGTTGATCTGGTTTGCTGTGTTAGCCTTAAAAGCCAACTTGATTAAATAACCTGCAGGAGCCTTACCGCTCGACTTGCATGTATTAGGCACGCCGCCAGCGTTCATCCTGAGCCAGGATCAAACTCTCCAAAAAAGATTACACGTACGCAACCCGAAGGTCGCTCGTTTGCAATCAAAAGAATTTGTCTTAACTTCAGTCGAAACTGACTATAATTCTATCGCTAGAAATTACTGTTTACTTAAAAACATCTTAAAACAATTCAGACCGTCTTTCGACAGTCCTGAACTGACGTTGATTTGCACTATTCAATTTTTAACGTTCGTTACTTTTTGAGAACCTACAAACTCATAGACCTCTTGAAGCACTGAGAAAGAATTGTACCGGGAGTGACCTCTTATGTCAAGAATATAATTGAACTGTGTCGTAGTATTTCGTACAGCAGACATAACAGGGGTGTTTAGATGTTAGATCAGCCCATAATCACACAACGACCAGAAGTCAGCCATACGAAATCTCACTATTACCACCGCCTATTATCACCGATTCTACGCGCTTGACCCGAGCGCCAGCACAACACCCCCAACCAGGATCAACGCAAAGGATAGCAATTTTGGTTTCGTGAGTTGCTCCTTTAATAAAACAATCCCCAGTATCGAGCCAATCAACACATTGCTGCTGCGAATAGCAGTTGCATAGGCGATTGGTCCAGCACCCATAGCCAGAAGATACGTCGTATAGCTCGTACCTTGCAGTGTGCCCGTCGTTATCAGGTTCTGGAGCATCTGGCGTACCTTGGCAAAGTCATCTACCTTTTGGAGGCGACGACTAATACTCAGTACTATGACAGCCGCAACGATACTAGCTAAGCTGTAAAATGCCGCATTAGAAGCTTGGATAGCAACCTTGTCTAATATACCAGCAGCAGTAACCAGCCCGACCGAGCAAAGCATGTACAGGCTAGCCCTGTCTTCACGAAACGGCTGCAACGGATGATGCAGCGACCTACCTTTTAGTCCCAGCGCATACACACCCAGCATAGTTAATAGAATACCGAGACCAGCAACCGGCGACGGCACTTCGTGCAAGAAAAGCCAAGCTGGCACTAGCGACAGCACCGGCCACAAACTCTGCAGGGGCAAAACACGTGACAGTTCGCCCTGCCGTACCGATTGCCAATACAAAGACGTATTGAGGGGATGAAACCCAATCGTTCCAATGATTAATGGCAGCCAAAACCGTCTGCCTAGATGCCACGGCAAGAGCCACGCGTGGCTAAACGCCGTAAAGATCACGGCGACCGGTAGCGAAAGTATCTGCACCATTAAGCCAGTAGTTGCATAGTGTAATCGATTTGCTAGTTTCTTTTCCTGAGTACGGCGCGTAGCTGCAGTAAGAGCGCTCACAAGCGCCCAAAAAATCCACATAAATCGTTCCTTTTTAGGTTAATTAAAGCTGTTAGTAGTAAGAGAGATGTGAAGTGATCAGAAGAGAATGCGCGCACTGATGTGCGCAAAATATTGGATTTATAATAGCACGAGCATTATAATATGTCAAGTAAACTAAACAGAGCTGCTTGGTGGAGCAGCTCTGTTTATTATCTGAAAATATACAGACTATTTCTCTGACGCAGCCTCTTCACCCGCTGGCTCAAGGACCACATCGTCCTCATCCTCGGGTTCGTCGCTCTTGTCCACCAGTGCCAAGCTCACCACTTCATCAGTACCACTCAGGCGCATAATGCGTACGCCTTGAGTAGCGCGGCCCAATGCTGGTACATCTTTAATACCTAAGCGAATGGTCTGCCCGTTCTTACTGATGATAATGATCTCCTGGTCGTCGGCCACACCAAGTGTCTTCACGCCTACCAGCTCACCTGTCTTGGCGTTTACGACAGCACTCCGGATACCAACCCCGCCACGAGCATGTGGCGTAAACTGGGCAACCTTGGTCTGCTTGCCATAGCCAAACTTGCTGATCACAAAGATACTGCTGCCGTCTTCCACCACGTCCATGCCGATCACATGGTCATCGGCCCGCAGACGGATACCGCGTACACCACGGCTGGCACGGCCCATTGGCCGGGCGTCTTTTTCGTGGAAACGAATAGCCTGGCCTTGGCTGGTCGAAATCACTACTTCGTTGTCGCCGCTGGTCATGCGAATCCACTTCAGCTCATCACCCTCATCCAGGTTAATGGCAATTAGGCCGCTACTACGTACGTTTTGATACTGTACAAACGGAGTCTTTTTTACTACACCATGGACCGTACACATAATTAAGTTAGCGGCGTCGTTGGTCTTGGATACGTTAATCACCGCACTCACCGTCTCTTCTGGCTGCAGTTGCAGTAGGTTCACAATTGCTACGCCCTTGGCGCTCATACCGGCAGCTGGGACTTCGTACGCCTTCAAACGGAAGACGCGGCCACGGTTGGTAAAGAACAGCAGGAAGTCGTGCGTACTGGCATTTACTACGTGCTCAATCACATCTTCTTCGCGCGTAGCCATGCCACGACGGCCCTTGCCACCTCGGCCCTGCCGCTTATACTCCGCAATTGGGCTGCGCTTAATGTAATTAGCTGATGTAAGCGTAACAACAGTCTGCTCATCCGGCACCAGGTCTTCGTCACTCAAACGGTTCAGTTCGTTACGAACCACTTGTGTGCGGCGCTCATCACCATACTGCTTCTTGAGCTCTAACATTTCATTCTTGATGATGTCCAAAATTTTCTGCTCGTCTGCTAAAATCGCTTCCAGCTCGGAATCAGCTTGCGCAGCTGCGCCAGCTCATCCTCGATCTTTTTGCGTTCCAACCCGGCCAGCGTGCGGAGCTGCATAGCGAGAATCGCGCGGGCCTGAAGATCGCTCAGCTTGAACTTCTTGATCAAGTTAGCCTGAGCTTCTTCGGTTGTCTCGGAAGACCTAATAGTACTAATTACTTCGTCGATATTATCGAGAGCAATCTTTAAGCCCTCTAAAATGTGTGCGCGGTCGTTGGCCTTGCGCAGCTCAAACTCGGTCCGGCGGCGTACCACAATCCGGCGGTGCTTAATGTGTTCACCCAAAATGTCCTGCAGGCCCAGCACGCGCGGCTGAATACCATCCACCAGCGCCATCATATTGAAATGGAAGCTAGTTTGCAGCGGCGTCAGCTTGTACAGCTGGTTCAAGAGCTTCTTAGGATAGGCATCTTTCTTGAGGTCGATGACGATGCGCACGTTGCCGCGGGCTGATTCATCGCGAATGTCGCTCACCCCAGTAATCTTCTTGTCGTTGACCAGATCGGCGATTTTGATCACCAGGCTCTCTTTGTTGAGGGCATATGGGATCTCGGTAATAACGATTTGGTGCCGCCCCTTCTTGCCTTCCTGGATCTCGGCCACGCCGCGCGTCACCACGCCGCCGCGACCGGTAGCGTAGGCTTGACGCAAGCTATCAGCACCGTACAGGATACCGCCGGTTGGGAAATCTGGCCCCTTCACGAACTTCAGCAGGTCATCAAGACTCGCTTCGGGATTATCAATCTTGTAGACTGTTGCATCCACTATTTCGGACAGGTTGTGTGGCGGGATGTTGGTAGCCATACCAACAGCGATACCGAGTTGTCCGTTTAACAACAAGTTTGGCAATTTAGCCGGGAGAACGGTTGGTTCCTGGCCTTCACCATCGTAAGTATCACGGAAGTCGACAGTCTCTTTGTCGATGTCCATCAGCAGCTCGTCAGCCAGGCGGTGCATCTTAGCCTCGGTGTAGCGCATAGCAGCCGGTGGGTCACCGTCCATAGAACCAAAGTTACCCTGTCCGTTTACCAGCAAGTAGCGCGTTGCCCACGGCTGCGCCAAACGCACCATGGAATCGTAGATTGAGGAGTCGCCGTGCGGGTGATATTTACCCATTACGGCACCCACCACGTTGGCACTCTTGCGATGGCGACTACTCGAGCGCAGGCCATCCTCGTTCATGCTATACAGAATGCGTCGGTGTACTGGCTTAAGGCCGTCGCGCACATCCGGCAGCGCGCGATCAATAATCACACTCATGGAATAGCGCAAATAATTGTCTTCCATGACGTTTTCGACCGTGCGGCGCTCTACCAGCCGCGAGTGGTCAAACCCGGTCAATACCTCTACTTCGGTCTGAATGCCGTCCACAGAGGCTATAGATGCGTCAGCCACAGTATTTTCGGGCGTCATATCGCTTGTGTTTTGCATAGTGTCGTCTATATCTGCCATGTTAGATATCCAAGTCTTTCACAAATTTAGCATTAGCCTGAATGAAGTTCTTACGCAGTTCAACTTCAGTACCCATAAGCTTGTTAAAAATCGCATCGGCCTTCTCGGCATCCTGGACTTTGATCTGCACCAGTACCCGCTTCTCGGGGTTCATGGTGGTCTCGAACAGCTGCTCGGCGTCCATTTCGCCCAGACCCTTGTAGCGCTTCTGCTCGATGAAGCCGGCCTGGCGGAAGCGCTCGGCATTCTCGTCGACCTTGAGGCCCTCCTTCTTACGAGATGCGATCGTTTCGTCGAGCACCGTATCCAGCTCAGCCTCATCGTAGATAAACACACTAGTCTTACGGCCAGGTTTTACCAGTTCAAATAATGGTGGCTTTGCCAGATACACATGGCCGCGGTCCACTACTTCACGCATGTAGCGGAAGAAAAACGTCATGAGTAGCGTAGCGATGTGACTGCCGTCGACATCGGCATCAGTCATGATGATGATGCGGTGGTAGCGGAGCAAATCAGCATTAAAGGAATCTTCGATGCCAACACCGAGGGCTTTAATGAGGCTCAAAATTTCGTTGTTGGCCAGCATTTTATCGAGGCGAGCGCGCTCCACGTTCAGCACCTTACCGCGCAGCGGCAAGATAGCTTGGGTTTTACTGTCGCGGCCGGTCTTGGCCGAACCACCGGCGGAGTCACCCTCCACCAGGTAGATCTCAGAAGCGCTCGGATCCTTGCTGCTACAGTCAGCCAGCTTGCCAGGCATGCTGGCGCCATCCAAGACGCCCTTTCGGATAATGTTTTCGCGGGCTGCGCGGGCTGCCTTGCGGGCGCGGGCTGCCAGCAGCGCCTTACCCACAATCTTTTTGCCAATTGCCGGGTGCTCTTCCAGGTAATAGCTAAAGTACTCAGCCATAACCTGCTCAACGTAGCCGCGAACCTCTGGGTTACCCAGCTTGTCCTTAGTTTGGCCCTCGAACTGTGGATCGGGCAGTTTTACCAGGATGATAGCGGTTAGGCCTTCGCGGGTGTCTTCACCGCTCAGGTTTTCTTCTTTTTCTTTGAGCAAACCGTTCTTGCGGGCATAGTCATTGATAACGCGCGTCAGTGCTGTGCGGAAACCCGTTAAGTGCGAGCCGCCACCAGGGTTCACCACGTTGTTGGCAAACTGCTTAATAGTCTCGGTGAAGCTGTCGGTGTACTGCATGGCAATTTCCACCTGGCTGTCCTTGACCTCTTTATCAACATAGAACACGTCATCGTCCACCGGCTCTTTGCCGATGTTTAGGTGCTTCACGTAGCTCTGTATACCACCTTCGAAATAGAAGCTGTATTTTTGGCCAGTCTTTTCGTTGATGAGTGTAGTTCTTACGCCCTTAGTGAGATAAGCAGCGTGGCGTAAGCGGTCCAGAATGGTGTCGTAATTGAAGACCGTGGTTTCAGTGAAGATGGTGTCGTCTGGGTAGAAAGTGATTTCGGTACCATGAGGCTTGTCGGCTGGAGATTTACCGATTGGTTTCAGATCGCCATCCGGCACACCGCGGGTGTATTCCTGGTGGTGGATTTTACCATCGCGGTAGATATTGACGATAAGGCGAGTACTCAAAGCATTAACCACACTAGAGCCCACGCCGTGAAGCCCTCCAGAAACCTTGTAACCACCGCCGCCGAACTTACCACCAGCGTGCAGTACCGTTAGCACCGTTTCTACTGTACTCTTGCCTGTCTTGGGATGGATATCAACGGGGATACCGCGACCATCGTCGAAGACCGTGATGCCGCCGTCGTCCTGCATGGTAACCATGACATGCGTAGCATGACCAGCTAGCGCCTCGTCAATGCCATTATCTACAATTTCCCACACCATGTGGTGCAGACCCTCTACACCGGTAGAGCCGATGTACATACCCGGGCGCTTGCGTACAGGATCCAATCCCTCAAGCACCTGAATCTGATCAGCCGAATATCCCTTTTGGTCAGCCACTAGAAAACCCTCTCCTAAGACTTTTTGCTTAACACCTTAATAATCTAACAAATAGTATACCCTTGTTTTACTTCTTTCACAAGGCAAGCACAAGCTGAAGGAGCACTCGTGTGATACAGGCCAACGATTATGATACTGGCTTGGCGCTAGTATCTTCCTCGTTCAAATGCAAACCGCCCTCTTTATCAATAAAGATCGTATCGTCAGGCGCAGGACCAGATGTGGGCCGGTTTACATGCAGTACGCCTTCGTCTTTTTTGGGCTCGGGTACAGGCCTCGGCTCATCATGAACAGCTAATGCCCCTTGGCTGGCCGGCACCTCCAGCTGCGGTACTTCTGGCTCCGGCTTCAGACCTTTCTTCAGTTCTTCGGCGATAGTGTCAATTTCCTGGCGGTCCAACTGGGCACTCGAGATGTTGCCCGCTTCAGCTCCAAACGAGCTGCCGCTGGCGCCTACCCTGGTGTCCACTTTCGGCTGATTAGTCACATAAGTTGGCGGCTGCGGAGCCGTAAAGGGCTGCTGATTCGGCGGCAATGATGTGCGGGCGGGAGAAATCGTTGGCGCAGGCGCGCCGGCGCGCTGCTTGGCAAGCCAGCCATCAAGGAACGAACCTGAGCCAGGAGCACCAGGCGCTGGTGTAGCATCCATAGGACGGGCCGAAACAGGAGCAGGTCCTCCAAAACTCGGCCGTGGCGGTGTAGCGCCTCCGCCAAACGGCGGCTGCAACGGCTTCGCGGCAGGCGCCTGGGTTGCCAAGCGAGCAAATATCGCCTTCTCTACGACCGCCCGCGGTTTACCATATTTAGCAGCCGAGAGCTGCTTGAGCGCATCAGCAAGCCCCGGATTCGGGCTTCCCAGTGGCGGTAATGTCGCCATACTAAACGGTTGTGTTGGCACGCCATTCACGAGAGTACGCACCACAGCGTTGTAGTTTGGTACACGCAGCAAATCATCACCGTCGAATGCTGGCTGGAAATAGCGGCTCAGGCTATCGACATCGTTTTGTCCAATGCGGAAACTAACAATCGTACCAATGTTACCAAAAACGGCATCACGGATCTCGTCCGTCAGCTGTGTCGTAAACTGGTTAGCTACGATTAAGTTTAAGTGATATTTTCTGGCCTCGCTCATGATGGTCGCAAAGCTGTCAGTGCTAAAGTTTTGGAACTCATCCACATACAGTGCAAAGTCCTGCCTCTGATCTTCGGGAACATCACTACGGCTCATGGCGGCAGCCTGGAACTTCATAACAAAGATCATGCCAAGTAATTTCGAGTTCAGGTCGCCGGTGCGTCCCTTGCTCAGATTTACCAGCAAGATCTTTTTATTATCCATAATGTCACGCAGGTCAAAAGCGCTTTTGGTTTGGCCGATTATATTGCGCATCATTTCATTACTCAGGAACGCGCCAAACTTGCTCACAAACCAGCTGGTTACTTCACCGGCTTCGTTAGATTTTTGACTGGCAGGATATTCTTTTTGCCAATAATCGAGCACGTTTGGATCGGTTACATGTTGCAATTTTTGCTTCAAAAACTCTGGGTCGCGGAAAAGCTTTGGAATATCTACGAATGTACCTCCGTTAGGATCAGCCATAATGGCCAATGCGGCATTACGGAAAATACTTTCATAGCGTGGTCCCATAATGCCCTGATGTTGTGGATCGTACAACTTGTAAAGCATCCCCAAGACTTCCTGGATCAAAAAATCTTTCTGGTCAGGGTCGGTAAACTCGAACAAATTAAGGCCCATAGGATAATCCATTTCAGACGGGCAGAAATAGATAACGTCCTCAGTCCGTTCCTTGGGAACCATAGACATCAGCTTTTCAACGGTGTCGCCATGCGGATCAACAAATGCAAAACCGTCACCATTCAGCATGTCCTGCAAAGCCAAATTTTCAAGGTATGTAGATTTACCAGTACCGGTCTGCCCTACTGCATACATATGCCGCTGGCGATCACGGAGGCCCAACCGGATAGGCTTTTTAACACCACGGAACACGTTAAACCCAAGCAGCAAACCTTGGTCGGGCATGTTACGTGGACCATCAACTTGCTTAGATTCCTGGCGGCTTAACTGCGAGGTTGGAATATTGCTCTGATCCGGGAAATGGAACAATGTTGCCAGCTCCACTGAGTTCATAATATTCGGCTTGGCGCGGTGCGAAAATGCCCGCAATATATAATCTGCTATCAGTTTTTGATTATCTTTAGCCAGTTCATATTTAAAGCCGTTGCGGCCGGGCGAATCAAACAGCGAAAAGCTGGCTACAATATTATTAATAATTGCCTGTGCCCGTTGTGAGATGTTCGAGGACGCCACCACGCGTATAGTCACCTCAAAGCCCGCGTAGCGAGTCTTGTCGTCAATAGCGTCAACAACAGATTGCTCAAGCGCAGATAGTTCTTTCTTAGGCTTTTCTTCCTTCTCTTTTGGCTCCGGCGGCTTTACTAGCGCGGTTACCACTTGCTTAGCAAGCAAACCAGCACTAACATTTTTGTCCTCGCCCTTTCGCTTCTTACCCGCGTGAGCGTTAGCTTCTTTGCGCCAGCTACTATCGGCTGGACGGAACATTATCTGTATAGCCGCCCCATCTTCCGTATCAAGGCCAGAAAGCGAGTTCAAGATTGACTGCAGCGCGTCACGTTTTAAGTCCTGATACGTTGCAATCGGGTATGCAAACATCTCTTTCAGATTAAATTCGCCGCCCGCAACACCGTTTATACCGCCGACTTCGCTAAAAATATTGTGTTCGCCAGTAACTTCCAGGCGGGCTGTCGGATAGGCGCTGGTAATTGCTTGTCTTAGCACATCAAGCATGTCGGCAGGCACCGCGGCATACAGATGCACGAAACCTTTAGTGCCAATAATTTCAAAGCTGAAGTGTCGTTGGCCGTACCAACGATTCTTCATATTCTTCTGAACAGTACTCGCAATAATGTTGTAAATAATTTGTGCTTTTGAGATATTTTCGTCAACGATATCACGCTTATCGCGGCCTGTCGCCTCTGTATCTTCACTAGCTGGCGGCAGATGAATCAATACAGGCACCATCTCAATCGCCCGTTCATACATGATGCTTGAACGGTTCGTTTTACGTAGTCGTACAAACAACAATGGTCCCAGCGTCACCAACGCTGCCACAAAGATTATGCCGACAATTACCAACACTTCCATTATTTTTCAGCCGGGCTAGGAGCAACCTGATATTGCTCCGCTAGGTGCCGCTCCTTCAGCTGCGCAAATGCGCCGCTAAGCTTAAAAGGATCGCGGCCATATTGTTGCACTAGGTGCTTAACTTGATCTTCTACTTTCTGGGGCGTACCGGGAATCATGCCTGGGGCGTTATTAGTGTGTGTCATGGACTGCGGATTAGGTACGGCCGGGGCCGGAGATACGCCCCCCACAGGAGGAATCGATCCTGGAGACACATCTACCGCGTGCGCGGGCTGATTTTCTGAGAGATTCGGAGGCATACGTATTACTAGTATATAACGCCTTGGGCCGAAGGCATAGCCGAGCGTACGCCTAACGTTTTGGCACGCTAAACCGGTTGCGGGCCAAATAAACGTAACCAAGCAGTATAATCGCGGCTAATGTGATCACATCACGTACGGTTAGCTGTCCTAAAGATTGCAGTATCAACAGTAAAACACCGCTCATACAAACTACAAAACCAAGCTGACGATGCGCATTGCCCGTTTCTGTACGTAGCAAAAATCTGATACGAAGCACCATAGCTAAGTCCCACACCGCGAAAAACGCCGCGAAAAGCAGCACAAATGGGACAATCAGGCCAATAACCGGCAAATTTTGCGGCTGAGACAGCCCCATGAACAGCAGTAAAACCGCCCAAGTTCCTACAACCCGTGTTATCTTTTTTCGCATATGCATATAAAGTTTCATTCTAAAAACGCTTCCTGAATGCCGAGTAGCACTCCAGAAAGCGTATATTAATGATAAATAAGGTGCCGCAGGCGGAGAAATCCGCTCTAATATAAGAATGTATAGCGCTTCCCGCCTTTGGCTATGACTGACCGCTCTTGCTACCGATAAGGTAGTTCGAGCGATAATTGGTGAGTTAGCTTTTGGATTTATGTGAACGTTTTTGTTTTTGCTTGACTCACTTTCAATGCTACTACAGAAGCAGCGTTTTGTCAATGCTCCTTATGCTTTTTGGCAGTATTCGTAGTTAGTGACAGCGATCTGCGCTTGCCGCTTTTGGGCTGCAGACGATTGCGAAAATACCAATACCCGGTTTCAGCTTGCATACAAAAACCTATAGCTTCATCCCAAAAGCCCGGCCGCCAACTTCCGGATTTTGGCGAGTAAAAACCAGTCCTGAGCAGCCATCAAAATCCACACAGAAACCAGTCCAAAATTGCAGGCAAAAGTTATACACAGCCCCCTTACAAAATGCTTATATTTTGTTGTTGACATGGTACTGCATACAAACTACTATATCTGTAGCACTGAATAAAAAAAGTGCTCAAAAACAAAAAAGAAAACAGTAAATAACCGCTTCTCGCAAGCGGTTATTTCTTTTATGAGAAGAGATGGACAGCCATATCAGGCTAGTACATAGCCGCAGGAAACCGGCCCCGCACAGTCTAAAAGATACCAGTTGCGCCGCATTATTTTTCCGCTACAATCGCTAAGTACTATGAAAGCCCAGCCGTGCGTCCGAAGCCTGGCTGAGTCTGGGCCGAATGGTTTGGTGGTGACCATTGAGTGCAGTCTCAGCAATAGCCTGCCCAATATCGTAATCGTTGGTTACGCAAATAAAGCCGTGGATGAAGCCCGCGAACGCATTCGCAGCAGCTTCACGGCCAGCAAATTAAACCTGCCCCGCAAACGTATCATTATCTCTAGCCCCAGCCGACGTACCCAAAGAAGGCACCGGTTTTGACCTAGGGGTTGCAACGGCAATTCTGGCCGCTACTAAACAAATTCGCGACCCGCTCAAAGAAACCGCTATCTTGGGCGAGCTGGGCCTAGATGGCGATGTTCGCCCTATTAGAGGTATCATTGGCAAGATTCTGGTGGGTAAACGGCACGGCCTTACTCGCTTTATCATCCCCGAAGCAAATCTAGCGCAGGCGGTTTTGGTGCCTGGGGTTCAGCTAGTTCCCGTCTCTACCCTGTCAGAGTTATTTGCCTATCTGAACAATCCAGCCACTATCAGCCCGGTGGACACAGATCGGCCCGTCGTTCAGCCGGAACCAACTCGGCAAAGCGAACCAGAACTACACCTAGAAGACGTCATCGGCCAAGAGGTTGGTAAACGGGCCGTAGAGATCAGTGCCGCAGGCGGCCACAATCTGCTGCTTGGCGGGCCGCCCGGCACCGGCAAAAGCATGCTGGCCAAAGTATTGCCCAGTCTGCTACCACCTTTAAGCCACGAAGAAATGCTGGAAGTCACCCACCTACACAGCCTCGCCAGCCACGATTTTAACCGGATCGTTTACGAACGTCCGTTCCGGGCCCCGCATCACAGTGCCAGCAATGTAGCGATTGTTGGTGGCGGTAACAATATCCGACCCGGCGAGATGAGCCTGAGCCACTGTGGCGTCTTGCTCTTTGATGAGCTACCCGAATTTAACCGGATAGCTATCGAGTCATTACGCCAGCCGCTCGAAACCCGCACGATTACCATTGCCCGAGCCAAAGACACCGCCGAATACCCTGCCAACTTTATCTTCGTAGCCACAGCCAACCCTTGCCCCTGTGGCCACTACGGCACTTCGAAACCCTGCCGCTGCTCGCCAAGCGAGGTGGCGCGGTATCATCGTAAACTTTCAGGACCCATTTTGGATCGGATTGATCTGTACGTTGATATCCACGAAATTGATACCGGCCAGCTACTGGTCGATCGTGCCTCAGAGGGCAGCAGCCATACTGCTCAAAAAAGAGTTATAGCTGCGCGAAACATTCAAGCCAAAAGGTTTGCCGCTACCAAGCTAAATGCCAACATGTCCAATCGGGACGTCAAAACCCATGCCAACTTGGCCACAGACGCCAAACAGCTCTTAGATCGAGCCGCCGAGAAGTTTATGCTAAGCCCTCGGGCTTACCTGCGCACCGTAAAAGTGGCCCGCACCATCGCCGATCTGGATAATTCAAAAGCCATCACCACCGCTCATGTCACCGAAGCCTTGCAGTATCGCCCGCACAATTACCAGACCAGCTACTGACCTGGTACACCGGGCTAGGTCTTAGCAGCCCAAACTATAGTGTAACCACCATACTGACACGTTCTCATTAAAGTGTTAATGTTTATTATATGGTTGCCGTCCCTCCAAAAAGAAACTACATAGAAATCGGTGACCCCACCATAAGCTTTGGCGGCATTGGCGCTCAAGAAATGCCAATTGACATGAGCGGGATCCTAACTTTCGTGAAGCTCAATTTAGTAAACACTGGACAACATTTAGAAGATTGCTCACTGATAATGAGCCGGCAGAACGCAGTAACGGTACGCTCACCCTGCCCATTCGCGCGAAGTCGCAAAGATGACAAACAGCATGCAGTATATTCGGGGCTATGCGAAACTTATACGAAATCGCGGTAGTTGGTGATAAGTATGACAGCAACAATGGCCTCATTAACACAATGGTGGAAAATGCGACCAGACTAAAGGATGGCTGGCAACTAAACCACCCTGGTCAGGAATTTGACAGCAACCCTGAGCGTAGTGACGCCCTAAACGTACGTACTGCCGTTGCACTTGGCGCTCTTGCGAGCAGCTCTGTGTAAAATAGTCGTTCTTTCTAGCAATTCGGGCGGCTCTATAGTCGCTCTTTCGGCAAACATTGCCACCACTGTTACTATCTGATACAATAGCAAGGTTAAAAATACATAAAGGAGAGCCCGTATCAGTACTAGCACTCGCCTGAATGGCGCCATTCGGGCATCACAGCTTCGGGTAGTCGATCAAGACGGCAAGCAGCTCGGCATTTTAAGCCGCAGCGAAGCCTTGCAGTTGGCCGCAGAGCAAGAGCTCGACCTTGTCGAGATCTCACCAAACGCCAACCCGCCAGTCGCCAAAATAGTGGACTGGGGTAAATACAACTACCAGAAAACGAAGCAGCAGCAAGCCAACAAGCGTATGGTGAAAACATTTGAACTAAAGCAGATGCGCTTCGGGCTGAAGATTGGCGACCACGACCTAGCGGTTAAGATGAAAAAAGTTACCGGCTTTTTGGAAACTGGTCACAAGGTCAAAATTACCCTAGTGTTCCGTGGACGCGAGCTAGCACACAAAGATATAGGTTTTAAATTAGCCGAACGGGTCATTGCCGACTTTGGAGACACAATTGCTGTTGATCAGCAACCACAGCTCAATGGCAAGCAACTGACATTCGTTATCCGTGGCACCGGCAAGCCTGCCGCCAAGCGCCAGGATGAAGGCTCAGAGGAATAATCCCTCTTAATATTAGGCAAAGCGTAGGAGACATTTATGCCAAAGCTAAAAACCCACAGCGGCACCAAAGACCGCGTCAAAGTTAGTAAAAACGGCGTGGTTCGCGCCCGCAAATCGCACGCTAGTCACTTCTTACAGAAGAAAACCGGTGCCCGCAAGCGCCTGATGGCCGGTTTGCTCACTATGAATCAGACCAACAGCAAGAAGATTAAGCAGAAACTAGGAGCCTAAAGAAGATGCGAGTTAAACGAGGCGTTCCTGCACACGCCAAGCACAAGAAAATCCGCTCTGCCGCTAAAGGCATGAGCCACCCTAACCGCGTTAGTGTTAAGCGCGCTAAGCAAGCCGTAACCAAGAGCCTGCAGTACGCTTACCGCGACCGCCGCAACAAGAAGCGCGACTTCCGCCAACTATGGAACGCTCGCATTAACGCTGCTGCCCGCCTGAATGGCACTACCTACAGTAAGCTGATCGCTAGCCTTAAGGGCGCTCAGATTCAGCTGGACCGCAAGGTTCTGGCCGAGCTGGCCGTGAACGAGCCTAAAGCTTTTGAAGCAGTCGTTAAAGCTGCTAAGTAAAAGTTCTTCACCTAAGAGCCTAAACACCCTCTTATCGAGGGTGTTTTTATTTAGCTAGCCCAACCGAAACAGGCTATGCTTATGATTAAGTAAACGTCGTAAAATAACCGCACATTACATAGTCTGTCCAATCACAACCACATGATCTAAGACACGAACACCCCTAAGTCACCACGGGTGTAGCGAATCACCAGGTGTCGCCGCAAAAGAAAACACCTTAGAAGTGTCCAAGGTGTTTTCGTAACGCCAGAAAGCCTGTAAGCCGGGTTCTGTCGAGATTGATCATCTATCTAGGCCTGCCGTTGCCAGCAGGCTCGAGCGGGTTCAAATCGGGCTGGCGGGAACCAATCCGGATTTTAAGCCGGAACAAGGCCCATTCCTTGCAGCAGACAGGGTTTACCTCCCTCCAGAGTCACCCCTGGAGACTACGAGCTCTTACCTCGCGCATTTCACCTTTACCCAGCTAAAGCTAGGAAGTTTCGTTTCTGTGGCACTTTCCCTAGGGTTGCCCCCGGTCGCCGTTAGCGACTGTCCTTCCCTATGCTGCCCGGACTTTCCTCGTAGATTCTAAGTCTACGCGACCAATCAGCAATCTGACATTAGCAGTATACCACCTCTGTTAGGAAGTTGCCAGGTCTGACGATTAAGCCCATATCTCCCATCAAGGTATAGCAGGTGTTACACTTCCTCAACAGAGACTTGCTCGTCCTGACCCCTCAGTGCTGCGTCCATTGCTTTATTTACCTCTTCGTCGGCAATTTTATTAAGCTCTCTTGGCACGTGGTCAAAAGTAACCTTGTCGAACTTCTTAGCAAGTTCAACGCACACATTGTGCACCGGCCATAGCTCACGGTTCTTTATTTTAAAGATATTTTTCATTTGGTTGATGACCAGCATACTATCCATGTAGACATGCAGTTGCCTCGCATGGTAGTCATACAGCGCTCGCTCCATACCAAGCTTAAGCGCCTGATACTCCGCCTGGTTGTTCGTTGTAACACCCAAATATTGGCCTGCTCGCAGCACGATTCTGCCGCCCATATCCATTAGTACATAACCGCTGGCACTTGGTCCGGGATTACCCCGTGATCCACCATCAGCGTACAGTTGCACCTCTGTTATAGTTGTTGTCTCTTTGTCTACAATAGCTTCCGTTTGTTCCTTTGTTGTCGCATTTACTAGAGTGTCAATTGTGTTCGCTAGCTCGCGGTCAACGTTCGATATGTGCATTTCTTGTTCATGCGTATTCAACCAGATATCCACTACATTTTGCTCGTTTTGCCAGCGTGGGTAATGATCGATCCGCTCCAGTGCTTCATGCACGCGCACCATAAAATGCCAGGCTTCCTTAAAATCCCGAAAGACAAATTGTTTATAAAGTCCGTGTTTTGTTTCTTGCCACATGGTTATAGCTTATCACGCTACCCAATCAAGATCAGGCAATGGCTGTCGTGCGATAGTGACGCTGCTCCCTACATCACCAAACGTCCACTTGCCACGCCAAGTATCTGGATCTCCAGAAACAGGCTTCATAGTAACACCGCCACTTAATTCATTAGCGCCGTCCACTGCAATATAAGCCCCTAAAAGACCAGCCTTGGATAAGCCCAGAGGCGCCCTGATACTCAACCCAGGCCGTTCCCATACTTTACCGTTGCATTAACACCAACCATGGATAGATCACTAGAGTGAGCCGCAATCTCAACAAAGGCTATCCCCAACTTGTACGCAAACCCGGCAACCTGGTGTACTATAGAAAACATGCCTTGGCAGATACTAACCGCAATCAGCGTACTAACGTTTTCCGTATCGGTACTGTTGCGCCGTGTGCTCCTTTTTCATGACAAAAGTGATCCAATTGCCTACGTTATTATCTTTCAGGGTTTAGTTGGCATACTTACCGGCTTATACGCACTAGTGCATGGCATCCACCTGCCTGACTTTGGTAAATACTGGTTCGCAATCGCAATAACCACGGTACTATACGCACTGGCGCACATTGTCTCGACCAAGGCTTTCCAGCAATTGGAAGCATCTGTTTTTAGCGTACTCTTTGCCAGCAGCGCCATCTGGACGATGATTGCCGGACGATTTTTATTTGATGACACTATAACGCTCACTCAGCTAGCTGGGGTAATCTTGGTATTTGCAAGCGTTAGTGTACTGGTTGAACGTAAGGGGCTAAAAGTGGATATTGGCACCCTGCTTGGACTGTTAACCGGTATGCTCTTTGGGCTCGCGACAGCTGGTTGGACCTATGTGGGTAGACATGCGGACGTGCCAACCTGGACTGCACTGAGTTTTCTGGCACCTTCACTGTTAGTACTCGCTATTAGGCCAGGATCGGTCTTAAAAATGAAGCCGTTTCTAAGTGGTAAGCGCCTCAGCCGGATGGCGCTGCTCGGCGTAATCTTTAGTATTTCTTCACTAGCATCGCTGTTTGCCTACACAAGGGGCAATGTGAACCTCGTAGCCGCTTTGCAGCAAACCAGTATTATTACCACGCCACTTCTGGCAGTAGCGTTCCTGCATGAACGCGAGAGGCTCTGGCGCAAGGGTGTTGCGGCTGTAGTTTGTTGCGCTGCGGTGATATTGATTGTGTAAGACCAAAGAAAAGAGCTGAAACCACTCAAAGAGCTTCAGACCCTTTCTTTGGTCGGGGTGACAGGACTTGAACCTGCGACCTCACGGCCCCCAGCCGTACGCGCTACCAACTGCGCTACACCCCGACGATTACAGATACAGCATACCACAAAAGACTCTTCGGATCAGCCCGCTGCAACGCGTACCCATGAACCATAAAGGTCTGGGCTAAGCCCAGACCTTGCCGAGTGCCAACGTGACTAACCTGAAAAATTCCAGGTGGGCATCCAACCTTTATAGACCACGGCTCATAAAATCAGGATTCCCTAATGATTAGTATTCAGTTAATCATTTGTCGGCGGAGCGTATGAAACGCCCCTTGCTCAGCTCTTTTATTATACTCTAGCCCGCCCCATCATCAGAATAGGCTAGTAGCATAGAAATATATGTTGTGTTTAGTACACTACTTTTAAGGTGTTACGGAAGCATATTTAACACAAAATTATTAAGATTTGCGATAATGCCGCCAGCCCCGCCCCAGAATATGAGCACAAAAATAATGAAAAATCCGTACGGTTCAATCTGCTGCATAAACTCCTGGACTGGTTCTGGTGCAAATGCATAAAGCACTCTTGAGCCATCTAAAGGCGGGATCGGTATCAGGTTAAAAATAAACAGTGCCACATTCAGCTGCGCAAAAAATACCAAAGCAGTACCCATTGCATCCCCCACTGCCACAAAACGCAGGAACAGTGCTGCCGCAAAAGCAAGCGCTAGGTTACTAAGCGGTCCTGCAAGGGCTAAAAGCGCAGCTCCATATTCGTTAAATCTAATTCTATATGGATTAAAGGGTACCGGCTTGGCTGCTAGAAACGGGAAATGAAAGAGCACTAACGTAATAAGTGGTAGCAGCACCGTCATAACCGGGTCTATATGATGTAATGGGTTAAAGCTAACTCTGCCGCGCTCCATAGCTGTTGTATCACCCAAGCGAAAGCCTACGTAAGCGTGCATAAATTCATGGACGGTTATCGATATAATCAGACAGATAAGTGCCGTTAGGACATTCCCCACTGTAAGTGTGTCAAACATTAGCTCTAGTATAGCAGCACCTCACTGAGGTGTGGGCCACATTACACATTTCGATCCGTCAGAGTAAGCTAGCGCCATAGGCTGGGCTAGAGCCACCTGTAGAGCGCTCTGGAGGAGCGAAATGTGCAATGTGGCCAGGCCCAGCTAAACTGGAAATAATTGACTCTTCCCTGTTAATCAGGTACAATTAGATACTAGAATCCAGGTAATTTATAGGAATAACCCATGCAAAAGTGTGAACTAACCGGCAAAGGCAAGCAGTTTGGCAACAACGTCAGCTTTTCGCAGCGCCACACCAAGAAGGTTTGGAAGCCAAACCTTCAGACTAAAACGCTCATTGTTGATGGCAAAAAGGTGCGCCTAAAGATCAGCACTCAAGCTATCCGCACTCTCAAGAAAAAGGGTCTGCTTACCACTACCCAAGTTTAGTTGGATAACCCAACTAAATAAAAACCTCTGCCCCTAAGGCGGAGGTTTTTATTTAGAAAGGCTTACAAAGAACTCCGCACTGCTGCAGAGTTCTTGTTTATTTCTAATCTGTTACTTCGATGTCTCTAGCACAACAAGCTGCGTCGTGTCGCTAGTTTCGCCAGGCTTAAATTGCAGCTTGCTCACGCGCTCCTTGGGCTCCATAGCCAGACCTTTTAGTGCATCTTCGAGCTCTGCTTGCGGTACCTCAAAATCCAGATTTTTATCGGCGTAATGTGTTGGCACTACAATCTTTGGTTCTACAGCCTTGATAAGCTGCAAAGCACCTGTAGCATCAAGCGTAAATCCATTACCACCAACCGGCACAAACATGACGTCCACAATACCAATCGCCTCCAGCTGATCATCGCTGAGCTTTGGAAATGCGTGGCCCGTAACTAATATCCGGGTATCACCCCAGGTAATCTTGTACATCACCGCACCTTTTTTGCCATCTTCGTCCATATGTGCCCGTGTCTGCAGGCCAAAAATAGATACGTTACTCACTTCGTACTCGCCTGGCATATCAATAACCAGCTTAGCGTTAGTTGGAGTCTCAGCATGAGCACCCGTGAACAGGCAGATATCACCTTCCTTGGCTACGCTTTTGCCGCCTAGCGCTGCTAGCGTATCATCAATCACCACACGCGTCTGCTTATTTGAAAGCACAACGCAGTTGGCACCGTAAAATTGCATATCCATGTTACTTGCTCCACTTATACCTTTATACGTTATATCTTACAGGGAAAGCGCCGCATGGCAAAGCGTTTCTAAGGAGTTCCGCGAGCAAATGTCCCTAATAAAGTCTGGCTCTTAGCTAAGTAGGCCGGGTTTATCCAGCAAAATCTGCTTTTTGCTGCGCAGCACCGTATCCATAAATCGGTCTTTAATCTGAAGACGATAGGTAAAATCGTCCAGAGAAAACACCGTGTAGCGCAAATCTTTACCTTCTTGGCGCTCTAGCTCGGTAACATATTTAGCTAAGGCGTTCTGATTGACGTTTCCAACAATCAACACATCAATGCCGGCGCTTTCATCACGGGTAAACTGGCCCATCAGTGCTGCAATCTCAACATTGCCAAGTACTTTGAGATCGGCCGTTTCATCTGGTAACGGTAGCTCAGCAGCTTTAGCCGTTCGTGTAGTCTTGCGCGGTTTACTCGTTCCCCCGCCAAAGATCTCTTGCAGGGGGCTATAAAACTCATAACGCTGGTTTACTTCGTAGTAAACTTTGTTGTTGCTAGTATCGCTAGTAATGATTCCCGTATTAAGAAGGTTTGCGAGTTCACGCCGCACCGAGTTGATCTGCTCGTCAATTTTGCGCGTAATTTCGCGTACATAGAATGAGCGATTTGGATTGCTATAAAAAAGCTGCAGTAGCTTTACCCTCGTCTTGGAACCAAATAGCTGTTCAATCATACCTACATTGTAGCAGATTGTGGCAGTAGTGCTAATTAGTTTTGTTCAAGAACGTTGTAGCAATATCTACAGCATAACTTCGGTCAGAAATCCACTGAATACTTTGATTTCGTTTAAACCAAGTTCGCTGCCGCTTAGCCAGGTCCATAGTTGATTTTATTATTCGCTCACGTACTGCAGCACGTGTAAGTGCCGGTGAGCCTGAGTCTAGTGTCACGGCTTGTTGAGCCGTTATGCCCCTCTCGCCTAATTGCTGCGCTACGTTAGTAGCATCAAAAGTCTGACCCACACCACCACCACACGTAAAGTAATCGTGCCATTCGCGGTAGCCGATGCCCTTCATGGGCTCTACGTCCCAGCCATACCGATCCGCCAGCTCGCGCACTTCTCGCTCTAAGCCCATTTCCAGCATACAATCTACACGTTTTGCGACACGCGTTTTTAATTCATCACGCGGCACTGTAGTACCCAGCACTAATGTATTCTGCCGCAAATTTTGCCGGGACGGCATTGCACCATTATTCTCAATTAACCGTATTAATCGCCTTCTGTTTCGTGCATCAATTTTGGACGTATCCAATTTGCGTGTGTATGCAATGTCTAGCAACTCGTCCAATTCTTTTAGATTTAACTCGTGGCGTAGACCGGAGTCGTTCACTGGCAGAAAACTATAATCGAATAAAACACTATCTACATATAAACCCGTACCGCCCACTAAAATAGGTAGCCGCTTCCGGCTAGTTATCCCTGTTATTGCCTGTTTAGCCAGACGCTGAAATAGGACCGCGCTGAAACCTTCTTGTGGGTCAGCCACATCTAAGAGGTGGTGCGGTACTAACGCCCGCTCCTTGGCACTTGGTTTAGCCGTACCAACATCAAAACCTTTATAGACCGTCCATGAATCAGCACAGATAATCTCGCCGTTAAAGTTCCGGGCCAGCTCCATAGCTAGCGCCGACTTGCCCGAGGCCGTCTCGCCAACAATTGCAATAAGAGGCGGCACTAAAACAGCTCCTGCTGGCTCGGCTCGTCACCTGGAGGCCACCACAAAAGCGAGTGCACATCCACGCACATAGTGTCTATGTCTACCATCACGCCTTCAGCGGCTAATACCTGTCGGTGGCCTTCAAGACCGCCAGGATAGCCAGTAGCCAGTCCGCCCTGCTTATTTACTACACGCTGCCATGGCAAATCCGGGTCACCAAAATGCGCGATGCCACCCACAATCCGAGCAGCCCGAGCGTTACCACAAAGCGCAGCTAATTGCCCATAGGTCATCACCCGGCCACATGGAATCTGCGCCACCAGCGCCTCAACACGAACTGTGAAGCTAGGCTCAACTTCGTCCATCAAAATACTCAAGCACCTTAGTCCAGCTAGCGCAACGTGTAACCCCCTCCGATAATGAGTTGGATTGATTCCATGGGTAGTCGCCAAATAGCACAGTGTTAATACCGGCGTCTGCCGCTGCATTACAATGTTTTAGTTGGTCATCAATTAAAAACTCGGCACCAACAGACTGCAAGATTTCTGTCTTGGTAAGTTTATGCGCACCCTGCTTGCCGCTGTCCCATATGCCAGAAAAGATGATCTGCGAAAACACATCACCTAGATGTTTCTTTAGCCAGTCCAATGTTTCGTCACGAACCAACTCCCGACGCGATGTAACAGTCACTAGGTCAAATTTCTCGCTGAGTTTCATAAGCGCCTCACGGGCACCAGCTATAGGTTCATAGCTGCCTTCAATACCGGGCTGGTGCAGCTCTAGTGCTCGGCGTTCAGCCTCCTCGTGGTCAACACTCCACATCTCTTCCCAAAATTCTTGGTAGTCCGTTACGGCTAGCTTATGGCCCCAATGCTTGTTACTATATGCCACAATAAAGGCAGCTTCGGCCGCCAGAACGTCATCAATATCAACTGCAATAATCGGTTTTTTCATACGTAGTAGCTCCGCTAATGTTACAAACTTGTTTTGCTTACCCGGCTCTTAGCCTCGTTAGCCACCGTCTTCAAGAACTCGTGTATCGTATAGCTTTTTGCTTCCTCGGAAACCACCAGATCTTTGCGAATGCGTGGTACTAGTTCCCCACCACCAATCTCTTTCTCGCCAAGCACAACCGTGTACGGCACTTTAGCAAGTTCTGCGGCTCGGATCTTTTTACCTACCGACTCATTACTGTTATCCACTGCCACACGCAATCCCAAATCGCGAGATTGAGCAACAATTGTGTTCAAAAACTCTATTGTTTTCTCTTCTTGATTGACTGAAATTAGCCGAATCTGCTCTGGAGCATTCCAAACTGGGAACCGCCCTGCTGTGTGTTCTATGTATACGCTTAAGAACCGCTCGTGCGAACCCATAACCGCACAGTGCAGCATCACAATCCGCTCCGCTTCGCCATCCTCATTAGTACAGGTCAGGTCAAAACCTTCCGGCTGATTAAAGTCGAGCTGTATGGTTGCCACTTGGTGCTCACGGCCAAGTGCATCCTTGGCCATAAAGTCAATCTTAGGTCCGTAAAATGCCGCTTCGCCCACACCTACAAAATAGCCAGTGCCAACCTTGGCTTTCAAAATATTCTCAAGCTGCTGCACGCTGGACTCCCACTTGGCGGCGTCGCCAGCATAGCCCGTCATGTTATCGGGGTCGTGGGTAGACAGCCGATATTTGAGGTCCGAGAAACCAGTGCCTTTATAGAAGGTTTCAATGATATCCCATAGCTTAAATGCCTCGTCTTCGATCTGGCTCGTCCGGCAAAAAATATGCGCATCGTCCTGGGTGATAGAACGGACACGGCTAAGACCGCCCAGTTCCCCGCTCTGCTCATCGCGGTACACCACTGCCGTTTCTCGGTAACGAATAGGTAGGTCTCGGTAGCTACGCGGCTGGCCAGCATAAATCTGAGCGTGATGCGGGCAACTCATTGGCTTCATTGCAAACTCGTGCCCCTCACGCGTATCAATGTGGAACAGCTCGTCCTTAAATTTAGCCCAGTGACCACTGGCTTCGTACAAATCTTTCTTGGTAATGTGTGGTGTTGTTATCTGCTGGAAACCAGCAGCGTCACGCAGTTCTTGCACAAAGCGGTCGAGCTCGCTTTTGAGCACCGTACCGCGCGGTGTCCACAGCGGCAACCCGCCACCAACCAGGTCACTAAATATAAATAGGTCCAGCTCCTGGCCTAGCTTGCGGTGATCCCGCTTCTTGGCCTCTTCCAGCATATCCAAATACTGTCGGAGTTCTTTGGGAGTCGCAAACGCCACACCATACACTCGCTGCATTTGCGGATTGCCCTCTTTGCCACGCCAGTAGGCGCCAGCCACACGCATCAGCTTAAAGGCGCCGCCTTTGTTGGTAGCTTCTACGTGAGGGCCGCGGCACAAATCAGTAAAATCGCCGTTGCGATAAAATGACACTGTTTCGACTTTGCTATCACCATCCGCAGCAACACCCAACATGTCAGCATCCAAGTCCTTAGCGATGGTCGTCCCCGCACGCTGCAGGTCGTTAAGCAGCTCTTTCTTATATGGCTGCTCGTTTTGCTCGGCCCAAGAAATCGCATCCAAAATCGGCATTTCAATCCGCTCGAACGGTTCCGCGGCTTTAATAATCTGCTGCATCTCGGCTTCAATACGCGAAAAATCATCAACCGAAAGTTGCTCGCCATCTAAGTCCACATCATAGTAAAAGCCATTCTCTACCACTGGCCCCACACCCAGCCTTACATTCGGCCACAAATGCTGGATAGCGCTGGCCATAATGTGCGCCAAGCTGTGACGCATGGCGTATAAATCGCCTGGTTTGTTTTGATCGCTCATAATATTCTCCTTGTAGTCGCGTGACGGCTTTTCCACCCAAACGCATCTTAGATTAATTAGTAACAAAAAGACGTGGAATGCACGCAAGATTTTCTTGCAAACATTTCACGTCTCGGGCCCATGTCTCAGTTTTTAGAAAGATGGGTGGTTCCACCGGACTTCTCCCGTAATGGGGAGCGCTCGTGCCAGTTTGTTTTGCATCTGTCTGGCTCAGGATGAAAGCTCCGCGGTTGGTGAGTCCGCCTCTACGCCTTAGGCATTATTATACTACATCTCTATTATCTCCGCCTCGTAAGCCGGAATCGGGACAAATAAAAACGGCTTAGATGATCTCGCAAATTCATCTAAGCCGTTCGCTTGGTTAAAACCTCTCGGCAGAACCTCGCCTCACATGAATGAGTATAGGGCACCTGGCACTATTTGGCTAGTACTTTTTTACGTATTGCCATTAACCACCTGTGGATAATGTGGAAAAGTATTTTGAGCATTTTATACGCTTTGTGATATATCCTATTCTAGCCTTATCCAGCTAGCCAATTATGGCCCCTATTAAATCCGCCCTTGCCGTCCTACTGCCAAACGTTTATCCGCTAAGAACCGATTCTGTAATGTCGCAAAATACACTACCAAATAAAATACCCCTGATAATCAGGGGTATTTTATTTGGTGGGCGATATAGGATTCGAACCTATCACCTCCACAACGTCAATGTGGCGCTCTAGCCAAATGAGCTAATCGCCCCGGAGAACAGAGACAAAACCTACGGTTTTCCTCGCCAATGCGGGCAAAATGGAATACATTTTGTCGGACTGGCCTTTTTCTCTCAGGCTACAAGGGTACAAAACCCCTGAAGACTGGGAATCACTATACTTTATTACCTCTAGGAAATCAAGGATCTTACGACGATCTACCCCTGTTATTATGCTTATGTTTAGCTGGAAAAGGTGTTGACAGGGCCGCAGCGGGATAGTACCATAGCCTAGTTAAACGAGGTGTTTTGGTTGAGTACCAAACAACGAGCAAACTCGCTTGCGGGTTTTGAGTTGTTTTATGAGGAACTCCCGGCTATCAAGCGCGTAACCCGCGTTCGCCGAATCCGAGCAATCGCATAAAACAGCCGATCAAGAGATTAACGTCAAAAAGAAAATTCCGCCGAAGGCCCAAACAGCCTTCGGCTTTTTAATTACCCCTGTTTCACTGGAGCCTAGATCGACAAAACGACATTTCCCCAGCCATTCCCAGACTTTTCCACTGGAAAAAACTCTAGCGTTATGACAACATGTAGACATGGTATGCATATATTGCAGCAGCAAGACTCAGGTAGCCAACTCACGACATCAAAAACGTGTTAATCATAATTGGCGGCGGCGTGAGTGCCTAAGCTGCCATGCAGTCTTTACCACCATTGAACGGACCGATTACAAAACCAGCCTGGTGGTCAAACAATCAGACGCAGCGGGTCACCATTTGGTAGTACCATTTAGCCGCGATGCGTTGTTTGTAAGCATTCTAAAGGCCGTAGGCCACCGCCAAACAGCTATAGACGACGCAGGAGCACTCACGGCCACTATTATCGCCAAGCTGCTCGGCAGTACCACTGACGCAGCCATACGCACAGATGATATTGCCAGCCGCGTTCTAGAAACACTCCGCCTTTTCGATACAGCAGCGGCAACACAGTACGAGGCTTACCACAAAGGCTAAATGGCCGAGAGAGCTTACCTTATTACGGCTAACCCTCGGCGTGCATATCGTGTGTTTTGCCGCCCGTTTCGGTTACCACCGTTTTGGCAGTTGCATCAAACTTCGTCAGGTACCATTTAAAGATTAAGCGGGTCTGCGAATTAAAAGCGGCGAGTGAGTTATAAAACAGCGTTGTAAACGGAAAATATACCCACTGCAGCACCATAAGTGCTGTACGACGATGTTTATAGCGGGCTGGCTTTGGCGGCAGCGTACGCAGCGCCATAAACACGGTGATAATCAGCGCCAGAATGCCGACTGTTTGGACACGGCTGACAATTAAGGGCAGCTCATTAGCAGCAAAACTATTGGGATGGAAGAACAACGGCACAAAACCGCTAACCAATACTAATATGGGGCCGACCGCCCAAGTAACATGTCCTTCGAGCAGGCGCCAAAACTTTGTCCAGAGATCAATCTTGGAGATGTTATTTTTGCGGAAGAAACCATAGCGAGCAACATACGCTATGTCTGAAGCCCCATACGTCCAACGACGAAGTTGCACAAACTGGGCACGCAAGGTTTTGCGGTAGCTTTCTGAAAGCACAGCATCCTGGCCAATTGGCAGGTTCAGCGGCAGCACCCGATAGTTGCCCTCAAAGGTAAAATACGAGCGCCAGAACTGGTGGCCATCCTCTACAACCGTGCGAGCAGACCAGAAATCTGTTTCAATCAGCGCCGCCATCGGCTGAGCATGCGCCGAAAAGTTGCGTAGCGCATGCAGGCGTAGTGAAATCACCAAGTTAAATAATGAGTTACCTGTGGCAATTACGCGCATTGGTGCCGGAGCATCCCAAATGTTGTTTGTATAGAGCGCCACCGGCTGGTATGAAGCATGGATGGGGTCTGGTGCGGCCACATACGCGTAGCTGAGTGCGTTTAAATAATTTTTATCAGGACGGTTATCAGCATCCAGCGTCGTCACCATCACCCGAACCGGATCTATTTTGTGTTTCTCAAGATATATCTTGAGTGCGCGACCGGCAAAGTTGGCGTTTCCACCTTTGCCCAAGATTTCCCCTGGCAATACTGGATGCTTCGTAACCAGAACGTCCATGAACACGTTTTTCTTTTTGTAGTACTGCTCCATTTCGTGGGCCAGCTTCTCGGTTGCTTCGCCGGCTCGGCCTTCGTAAGCAAGTACAAAGACCACCTTTTTCATGTCGTATTCGCTGGCAATGACCGATTCGATAGTCGGCTGAAGCACTTCGCGCGATTCTTTGTATGTAGGAATGATGACCGCGTGGATTACCTGGCTGGGCGGCATCAACAATGGTTGGTCATGGCTGCGGGCAATGGCGCTCAGGTGCCACTTGGGGCGCTTGGCGTGTCCACTGGGTGCTTCGCCAGATTCCAGCTCTTTCAGCATCTGGCTCCATGGCAGCTTTTGGTGCTCATGCATTACGTGGTAACCATGCAACGCCCTAATGGCGCCAGCTATACCACGAGCAAAATTTACGAGCAAATAAATGAATATAAAGACGGCGGCAAGCGTGACATTGATCAGGCTCAGTAAAATCGGCAGCAAAATCATAAAGTACGAAAGTAGCCCAGGCAGCATCTCAAAAAAGCGATACCAGCCGTGGCGATCTTGTTCGTACGGGATTTCGTACTGTGACATAGTTTCCTTTAGCGCAGCACCAAGAGTGAGTTAGTCACAAAAATTAAAAACAGCAGCAAAACAATGGTCAGGGCCAAAATCACCATAGATAGTTCACGGCGGACTTGATATGAGCGATATGCCAGCACCAGACTTATACCAAAAATAAGCACCGCAGCCAACACAAAGCTTAAAACGTCGCCTATCGTACCGAGAGTGTACCGATCAATCCCCAGCGATGCCCTATATGAAACGAAGTAGCTGCTACTGCTGCCAGGTACGCTACCCAACCGAAGCAGAATCAGCACTACTGACGCTAGCGTCAGGAAAGACATAACACTTACCAGCAGTAAGGTAGTTCGATCTTGGAGAAAATGCTTGTTTGTTGCCATTAGTTCACCGTTTATTGTATCAAATTACCTGCTAATCGGCGTGCATAAAATAAGTTGAACCCAATACTGCCTACAACTTACACATTTATTGCCATAACCAGCAGACCAATCAGCATAGAGCCAACACCCAGCCACTGCCTGTGCGTTACCTTCTCTTTAAAGAAGAACATACCCATTAGGACTACCGGCAGCACAGAGGCAGCTTTGATAGACCCCACATAGGCCGCGTTCGGTGCTATAACTTTTGCCTGATAAGTTGCTAGCATGTTCACTGTATAGGTAACTGCCACTATAGCGAGCGGCCAAACATGGGTACGTGTGCTGGTCCCCAGTTGGTGCCAATAAGCTTTTATATCTCGGCGTCGGCTCTTTAAAATGACAAACGTCACCAAGATCACAAATGGCACGGTAAATAGTGATGTATAAAAATTATAGCTGGTTGGGTTGCTCATGCGTAGCATCTTCACTTCAATGTTCGAGAACCAGCTGCAGACAACAATGGCGATCATCACTAAAATAAAGGCTTTTCGGCGTGTATCAGATGCATCGGGTTGGCGCTTCTTGGCCCGCGCAATACTATAAGCACCAACCATAATAAATAGTGCACCGATCACCCCGAATATAGAAGGCGTCTGATGCAATATCAGATAAGCACCGACGAGATTCCCCACCGAGAACAGCGTCATAAGTGGTGCTACGTAACTGATATCAGCAATGGCTATCGCCTCGTAGTAACAGTACAGATATACGGCCTGCAGGGCCACATAAAGCACTAATAACTGCCAAAAATAACCCGGCAGTTCACTGGGCCAATAAAATTTAGCCAGGAAGAGTGATGCAAAAATAAGCGGCAGTGCTACGCCCTGCTGCAACCAAGCCATAGCCATACTGTCGATGCCGGTAGCCGCCTTCTTTTCGGCAGTACGACGCGATGACAGCATTAGCAGTGCAAGTAATGAAAGAACGAACCACATAGATGATTAGTATTCTAGCTCGTTTTAGGAAAAATCAAACCGAATGATGATGCATAACCGAGGCGCAAGCCGAGCTTCAGGCGGGAGGAGATACGATTTCGAATTCATTTCGAAATCAGTATCGGAGGGCAAGGCCCTCCTTGATAGTGGTGCGGGTAAGGAGAGTCGAACTCCTATCTCAACCTTGGGAAGGTCACATAATAGCCGCTATACGATACCCGCATTAGACAAATTGTGTACAAATTAGAATTTACTTCTAATTTGTACACCACGCTTCGGAAAAAGAGCAGCCCAAGTTTTGGTCCGTTCCAAAACCTGGCGCGATAGTTCAAGCGATAGCAAGAACTATATGCCGAGCCGAAAGAATTACCTTTCGCGCGAAGCTGTATGAGAAAAAACCTTTGGGTTTTGTCGCATATTTGGAGCCACCTGCCGGGATCGAACCGGCGACCTACGCGTTACGAATGCGTCGCTCTACCAACTGAGCTAAGGTGGCATACCAAGGGATTTCTCGCCTCTGCTGCTCCTGACCGCCTAATTATACAGGCAAGCCGGGCTCTGTTACAACAGATACAAATGCAGTGTACAATAGAAGCTATAAGGAGTATTTAACTATAATGCTTAAAGATTTTAAAAAGTTTGTCCTGCGTGGCAACGTAGTAGATCTGGCTGTTGCCGTGGTAGTCGGTGGCGCATTCGGTGCCGTAGTAACAGCCCTGGTACGGGATTTTATAACCCCGCTCATCGCTGCCGCCCAAGGCCACCACGACTTCTCTACCCTGTACTTTGCTGTTCACGGCAGCAGATTTATGTACGGCGACTTCGTAAATGCGGTAATCTCCTTTTTGAGCATCGCCAGTGTGGTGTTCTTCTTTGTGGTACAGCCGTTAAACAAGCTCATGTCGCACTTAAAGCCTAGCGACGACATCGAAAAGCCGGCCGAGCGAGCTTGTCCGGAGTGCTTAAGCGCCATTCCCGCTAAAGCTACACGCTGCAAGTTCTGCACCGCAAAAAGCAAGCCTACTAAATAGCAGTCTTGGCTGTGCGTCGAATACCCACAAATGATATAACAGCACCGAGTACCATAAGTGTTGCGATAACTACTAGCGACCGGTGAAATACTGTTACGTTAAGACGCACACCAGCAATAACACCCATCAAAGCGATCGCCAGCAAGCCGGCAACCCTTGACACCGCATTGTTAACCGCGGAAGCCACACCGGCATGTTGTTCATCTATATCGCCGAGCACCGCTGACGTTAGCGGCGCCACGGTCATGCTTAAACCAATTGCAAACGCTAACACGCCCGGCAGTAGTGCTGTCCAATAATCAACTCGTGTTTGCATACGGAGCATCAACAAAAAACCAGCCGCAGCTACAATTGGCCCGGCGGTCATAAATATACGCGATCCATATTGCCCAGCTAGCGCTCCAAAGCGCGGTGACAGGAAAAACATCACGATAGTTATAGGCAGCAACGCTAGCCCGGCATTAAAGGCCGTATAGCCGCTTACCTGCTGCAAAAAAATGGTGATCACAAAACTGGAAGCAGTAAGTCCGGCATAGATTGCCGCTGTTGCAGCATTACCAAAGCTAAAATTCCGCACTCTAAACAAAGAAAGTGGCAGCATTGGCTTAGCCGTTCGGCGCTCATGCCACACAAAAGCCACCAGTGACAGTAATCCGACAACCAGCGGCAACCATATCCGAGGAGTACTCCACCCATATTTTGGTTGTTCAATCAGTGCGAATACCGGCCCGCCAAGCCCTATTGCACACCAAATTGCTCCAGCCTGGTCAATTCTGGCCGATTCACGCACAAGCTCGGGTAGCTCTAAGCGTGTAAGCAGCCCCAATGTTGCAGCTATAGGCAGTACATTTATAGCGAACACCCAGCGCCAGGAACTTACATCTACTAAAAATCCACCTACCAGTGGCCCAATAATAAACGAGATCCCGGTCCAGGCCGTCCAAGTACCAATTGCCTTGCTCTGCTTCACCCCTTTGTAACTCGAGATAATGAGTGCTAGTGAACTTGGTACCAAAAGCGCTCCAGCCATACCCTGCAAGGCGCGTGCCAAGATCAAGAAGACCCCGCTAGGTGCTACCGCACAAAGTACCGATGCTACACCAAACCCCACCAGTCCGGCACGTAGGATATGCTTGCGTCCAAAAAGATCGGACAGTGAACCGGCAATTAAGATAAGGGTACCGAGCGTAATAAGATAGGCGTCAACTACCCATTGCTGCACCAGCAACCCCCCGCCAAGCTCGCGCGAGATAGCCGGCAAGGCCACATTCACTACCGAACCATCTAAAAAGGCGACAAATGAAGCTAATATGCTTACCGGTAAAACCAGGCGCTGTTGTTTTGTTTTCATGCCAACAGTATACGACACCGAGTGGTTGAAATTAGGCAGCGAATACCAGCGCCAGGGCCATAAACGCTAAACCAACGTCCCGAAAGGTGATAATTAGATCTGCCGGATTAGCCAGCACAATGCCACCAAGCATCACAGCCGCAGCGGCAGCGGCATATTGCACAAACTTTCCACTCAAAAGCCACAGAGTTAGCCCCAATTCAGTGGCTGCGAACAACTTTATAAGCACATGCGCCTGGGAACTAGCGGCCAAAACATGTGGCAAGTACCCTATCCATTCGTTAGGATCTTTTAATGATGAGGTGGCGGCATAAGCAAAGACAAAGGCCAACCCCAGCCGGAGTGCAAGCCGAGAAGCCTGTGGGCTCTGCATATTTTTAAGCGTAATCATACCGTAAGCTTATTGTAACGCACATCTTCCAACATACACCATCAGCAAGCGCGCCTAAAGCTAATTACGCTTATGGCTATTGCGGTCAACAGCGCTCAAGTTCATACTTCTTGGAGTATGTTTGGCTTGAACTGGGTCGACCTTTTTATTGTTTTGTTTTTGGCAGCAGTTATCGCAAAAGGACTGCGCATTGGTGTTTTATCTCAACTATTCTTTATAACAGGTTTTTTTGTGTCACTATTTGTGTGCGGTTGGATCTTCCCACATATTATCCGTTTTCACGATCCAACGCTCCGCACGACCGTCAACGCCTCACTAGTGCTACTTACCTCGTTATATGCCGCCATGCGCGGCTATGACCTCGGACAGAAGGTTCACTGGTCATTTCGCCTAGGTAAACTAAGAAAGAATCAGAATTTCGAAACGGCCGAAACTGCGCTTGGCGTTTTGCCCAGCTTGGTGGCCGGCCTAGCCTTCGTGTGGCTAGCTGGCGTTGCAATCGGCCGGCTGCCGTTTGTAGGCTTAAGCAATAGTGTCAGCGATGCCCGCATTGTCCAAGGCCTGACCAACCTCTTGCCTTCAGTGCCTGCAGTGTTCGCAGAATTTAACAGACAGATTGATCCAAACGCTCAGCCTACCCTTCCCGCACAGCCTAAACCTCAGGCCAGCTTTAATTACGACCCCGAGTCCGTACAATCTGCGAATGCTAAGGCCGCAGCTTCGATAGTTCGCATAACCAGCTTCAGCTGTGGTGGTATTGTCGCAGGGTCCGGGTTTGCAATTGCGCCAGGGCTTATCGCTACCGACGCCCATGTAATTGCCGGCTCCCGGCGGCCAATTATAAAATATAACGGCAAGAGTTATGAAGGCACCCCAGTATACTTTGATGCCACGCTAGACCTAGCAGTTCTTAAGGAGCAGGACCTAAAGGTTCCCTCGCTTCATTTAGCACCCAAAAACATTGCCCGGAACACCACGGTCGCGGCACTCGGCTACCCAGGCGGAAACTACCAAGCCAGACCAGGCATCGTACGTGATACCCGAGCAATTACAGGAGCAAATATTTACAGCCTGGGGAATTTCAGTCGAGGCGTGTATTTGGTACAGGCCCATGTAGAATATGGTAATTCTGGCGGGCCAATTGTTACGCAAGATGGCACTGCAGCGGGCATTATATTTAGTAAGGCTACGGATGTAGATAATACCGCTTACGCGCTAACTTCAATACATATTAGCGATGCCCTGCACCATGTAAAAAAATCAAGCACCCGTGTCAGCACGGGTGCTTGCATGGTTAATTAGCCCATCCCGATAGTCGTTGCCGTGGCTGTCTTTCAAGAATGCGGTGCGTATTGAAGTATGGCGGCTTTATCGTCATCTAGACAAGACATAAAGACATCTTCTAGGTTAAGGGAGTCGTACAGTAGCCGCTCCTTGCGCCTCTCTAATCTTATCCTGCGTAGCCTCTTTTATCGCTTTCTTCAGCTCGTTATCCGGTGTTTCGTCAGGGCCTGCATTTAGTCTAGTGCTAAGTTGACGTCGATGGGCCACAAGAAGAGCCCTTCCTGCGCTTGATTCAATCACTGCCTCAGCCACAGCATAAAGGCTAATAGCTACATCAATATAGGGTTTGAATTGTGGTTCCCTAAATAATACATTTAACCTTTCTGCGATCTTTGGATTAAATGTTGTTTTCCCCCAATCACCTGGTGTCAAGTCAGCCGCCGGGAGTGCAACACCCTCTTCATGCTCAACCCAATCTGCAACAGCATCAGCCATCATTAGGGGAGTTAGAGCAAATGACCTCCGTAGATGGCCAAACCGGACATCCGGTATAGTGTATTCAGCCTTTGGGTGGGGATAGCCACTTGGCATTGCAGGTTCATTTCGAAATGCTGCATGCAACCTTGCGACCATCTCTTGTGTATGGGATAGTCTTTATTTGGCGTGCCATAACGATATGGAACTACGGTCAATTGACTAGTGTGAATCTGGGTACCGTCTCGCCCTGCCATTTTATTATCATAAGCCAATCGCTGACAGGCCGGATAAATACAAGCCCCTTGCCGTACAATGCTCTATACATTACCGCCGGTTCATTTGTTGCTTCGATTATAGCCAACGCTTCAACTTCATAAAGATTGCCTTTGTAATGTCGATACTGGCCACCCACCCGAACAACTAAAGCGGCTTCATCTAAGCGGCGCCGTAATTCTGCTTCTGATAATTTCTCGTCCATAACTCCACTATAGCAAAAACCCCTCATGCTAAAGAAGGCTTAAACATAAACAACTTAATGGAACAGCTGCTGAGCTCTCGCCCACAGCGCACCTTACCGCCACACACCTGTAGCTCTCGGACATAAAAGTAAAGCTCGTACAAGTGCAAGAAAACATAGGTATAGCGTCTTATCCGCCCTGCGGGCAGAGGTAGAGCAGATTTGGATCTACTGCACAGATTCAGTTTCCATATTGACAGGAGCTAAGTCGTAATATGGTATATCCGTAGGCATACCGCCTACAGTATCGCCAGTCTCCCAGTCATAATCACCACTCGGCGAAAAGATCTCATCATGTTTAAAGACATGCCCATAGCGTTTTAACATCTCCTCGTCTGTCAGACTAGATAGGGAGTAGCGCCTATCCCAACCAGGACCTGGGCCCAAACCTTCGGTATGATGAGAAAACCACGTTTTTAACGAATAATATTCCGGCACACGAGCCCCAACAGTACCATCCCACACCATGCGACCCGTAGGTACTTTCTGGAATTGCAGTCGCATTTTGCCACGCTCTATGGTCTTACCTTCGAAAGGAATATCCGCCGTAGAAGCTTCGGGCAATTTCGTCGTTGATATCCCATCGGCGTTAACATTCGCTGCAACAGCGCCAATACCTTTTGTGCGCTTGAGCCGTAAAGCCATATCTGCAGGACTAAGAAAGAACTCAGAACTTGAGGACATAAGAGTATAATACCATAATATATACATTAAATCAATGTACTGACATGCTGTAGCTTTTCTAGTTTGAAGCTACTACTCTAGCTCATCAACCGGCTAACAGGAAGCGTGGCTGCATATTGCTCAAAATCTTCTAATGCATAAACCGGGGGGTTTTATGGCATGTCTTGATAAAACCTCTTGTTTATAAAAATAAAAGACTCCAAATCGAGCCTTATATGGTTAGCGCTTAGCGGGCCATAACAAAAAGAAGAGGTATAGCTTTATTTAACACTCAGTCGATTACGTCGTTCTTGCTCTGTATTGTAAGCCACAGCCGCCTCATCACTTATCAACCAGGGCTTATCAGCACGTACGCCTACAGCAGCACATGCCTTTTCCCATGTGGCGGCATCAATAGTGCCACCGTTCTCGTCAATTAGCCTACCTAATCTACCCATCCGTGAACTATGTGAGCCATTATTGACGCCTCCTATAGGCTCTTGCACGTAACCTACATGCTTTGGGTCTATATCACCTACCCTGCCTTGGAGGGGATGTTCAACTGATTGCCAAATATCAGGGTATTTATCGTGTAGTCTCTCAAGTATTTCTGCCATTTGCTCTGGCTGCCACGTGTAGATGTTACAGCTATCATAATTATGATCTTCGGTCTTCGTAAGCATTGCGATCCCCTGTTCTGCCGCTAGCTTGTGAACTTCTGTCATGTATGACTGTGCGCTTGCTTGCTTTTCTGGCGTCGACAAGTCCAGAGAAGAATAAAACTTATATCGGCCCAGAGGATTGTCCTTTACTAATTCGGCAATGTCGACACCAGTTTCAATAGCCTTCGAAAAGCCATTAGTGAAGGGTATGCGTTCATGTAAGGTTGTGTCATATGGATGTACATGCGCTACTTCAGGATGCATGTTGTATGTAGATTCAAAGTTTAGCTCCCCTCCAAAAGCTTTGGCATATCCATGTTTTTGCGCTGCATCAAAGAGACTAGTGGTACGGAGTTCATCTAAGTAACGGCTAACTATCGATGGTCCTTCTTCTAATCTTGTTGATGGTCCTCTGTTTCTTGCTACTATGAGACCACGGCCGCGGAGCCTTGGACTCGGCTCCGGAGGCTGATCTCCAGCTGCATCTATGCGCGAGAACTCCCTGGGTTCTGTAGTCGTAACTTCTGGACCATCTACTAAACCACCATGAGCAGCTGTCATACCTATAGAACGCCTGATTAGGCTGCCACGTAACCTTGACTCTGGAGGCATGGTATCTTCTCTAGAAGATGTAGGTTCAACTATTGGGAAGTGGTCCGATGGGTCGTGATCTACTGCCATGTTATTTTTTACCAATTTTGATATTTTAGTATATAAAAAATACTAACATAAAGGAGATAATATGTCAATTTCGTGGCGGGCTGTTACTCTTGAAGTATGGAACTATTTTGTGCAGCGGCCTGACCGTACTAGCTTGGTCGCACCACGTGCATAAGCCGTTTATCGTCTTGCAAGACAAGCCTGAACAATAACCAACTGTTAAACCTGATTATGCGATCGTCGAACCTAAGCTTGGTTTCGTCCATAAACCTACCTTGTAACGGTACGCCCAATCTAACGGTAACGTGTGGAGTGTACGTGCTTAGCTCCTGTGCCTCAACGGTATAATCACGTTCCAGCAGTCGGTTGACCGCATCCTTACGGAAATCGAGCAATTCCTTCGATGACTCCAGAATAACCACTCCCGTATCGGTATAGAATTGATTACTTTTGTTGTCGATTAACTTCACGGTACCCGAAAGTGGGAGTCGGCTGGAAAGCGAGAGGGTCATGCCTATGTCATCAGCCAGGGCCTCGTCGCTCATATCCGCACCAGAAGAAATGCCACGGAGGAGTGTAATGTGTGGTACGTCATCACGGTAAGGTGAGTCGGGCAGTCTGACCCTGAGAGCCTCTATGTCTGTGATGACATCGTCGGTTGGTAGTAGACATATGGAAAATTCACGAGTCAAAACTTCTCTAGTCATAAGTTAACTATAACAAAAAGCCCTTCGAATAATCGAAAGGCTTTAAGCATAAGCATCTTGGCGGGCCGTAGCGGAGGATATATGGAACTTTTATATTTCCACCTCGCCCGTTTTGACCTTTTCAAAGAACAATCTAGTTCCGGGATAGAGCGTAAGGCCCAATAGCTCATCCACGCTGAACCAACCAAATGAAGATGATTCTTCATTCAGAGTAGGTACGTCGGATTCACTCTCAACAACCCAAAACGAAACAGTCTTAACTTTTGTGTCAGCTGGCTGGGTCAATACCTTTCTGATCGGCCTGATAGAAAGACCAGTCTCCTCCTTAACTTCACGAATGACTCCGTCTTCTTCGTTTGCGTCCGTAGATTCACAACGTCCGTGGGGCGGAGCCCAGTGCCCCCTCATTGGCTCACGTGAGTCTTCCAGCAAGAGGAAATCCCCGGCTTTGTTCCTGACTAGCGCAACGATACCATGTGTAGATAAATCCATACACACAGCATAACAAAAACCTCTCGCATGGAGAGGTTTTAAACATAAGCTGAATGGCGGGCCCGACCGGATTCGAACCGGCGATCTCCTCCGTGACAGGGAGGCGTGATAGGCCGTCTTCACTACGAGCCCGCATATTTACCGTACGAGACAAACCTACGGTTTTTCTTGTCGCGCGGGGCGTCGAAATAAATTCGTCGCTCCGGCTGCTCTTTCCCCCCGCATGGGACGGAATGCAACAGGGGTAATTTTACCAAGGAGCGCTTAGAAAAGCAATCCCTAGCTATTCTGCACTTTTATGTAGGTGTGGCGAGCGTGAGTTTTTTGGTATTGCGCTACATAGGTACTTATAGGGGTAACGTTGAATGAGATGTGCGCTGCCACCATTTTGCCGTCGGCATTGCTGACGAGCTTAACGATCTCAAAACTATTGCCGGCCCAAATCACACCGCTTACCTGTCCAGGTGTCATATTTTGCAGCAGCTGCACTACTGGCGGCGGTACATCAATGCTAGCGGGAGTTATGGCTGTGTCAGCGTATTGGCCACCGTTGTCTTTGGTGGTGAGGTCTTCGGAATATTGCTTAGCCAGTGCCGCAAAATCACCGCCAGACTCTATCTGGCCGGCCACGGCGTTCGCGCGGCTATGTGCATTGGTATCAAGCACAGAGGCCACCTTTTGTGCTAGTAATTCCTGTGTTAGCTCACGCTTGAGGTCATCGAGCGACCAGCCGAAGAATTTGCTGGTTACATCAGCCAGTTCTTGGTCGCTGGAGTGGTTTTGCGCCTTCAGCGCAGCCAGCTCTGTATTTAAGTCACCCTTGCTCACCGAAACATGATGCAAGACAGCAAGCTGCTTTACGTAGGCGGCCTGCACTACTTCATCGAGCGCGACAGGCTTGTAGCGATTGAGCTGGCGCTGGCCGTCTTTGCTACCAAAATCTACCCGTTGCTGGGATTGGTAATAATGCTGATAGCGACGCAGCTCGAATAAATAATTCTCGTATGCCACAAAACTCTTGCCAGCACGAGCGACCGGCAGCGGCAACACCTGGGTCACTCGGTACATAAAGGCCGAGGACGACTGGAATTTGTACAGCGCCAGACCGGTGTAAACAAAAAAAGTAACAACGGCAACAGCAAGCAGGCCTGCTGAAACGATGACAATACGATGCTTTGAGTGCTGCAATGGGTACTTATACTTGCGCGCGCCTTTCAATACATCTTCACGGTGTTCGGCGACTGTCTCGTTGGTAATACGCGGGATATTCTCGAAAGCCTCTTGGATGCGCTCTTCGTTTTTTACTCGTTTAAAGCGTTTTGGCACAGGCGGAATAACATTGCGCACATTTTTAAGACGATCACTGGGGTGTAATTTGGTTACTGGTTTTTTCATGAAAACAATTATTTTGATGACGTAGGTGGCTCAGTTATTACCACACCTTCGGAACGCAAAATTTCCAAAAGCCGCTTTTGAATCTTTTGCGGATGATGAAGGTAATGGATTACCAAATCGCCAACCATTGTCTGCATCATTATTGTACCAAATCCCAGCAGCGTTTCCTGCAATCCAGAAACTTCGTAATTAACCATCTGAATTTGCCCAAGCCCCATATCCACTACACTACGGTGGAAAAATCCGCGCTGTGTGATCTGTATAAAGCGCTGATCGGTTACTACAAACACGCTGTAGTGCCAACTCATCCAGCTGGGGAAAAATATCAGGCACGACAAGAGTAGGCTAGCTAGAAAACTCAGGTAAAAGAACCCGAGTGTTGGCGGATTAGCGGAATGTACATAGGTGAGGATAAGTGTGTACAGCGGCCCAATGAGTAGCCCAAGCGACCCCCAGATAAGTCCCTTACGCATCACAATGGGATGCTTGCGAAACACGTACAGTACTGTCTCGTCGTCGAACTGATCGGGGAAATATTTGACCTTGGTAGTCTGCGTTGTCCCGTTCTGCTCTTTTGCCATGAGCGTATTGTAGCAGATTGAATCACCTAAGTTAGGTTACTTGTATGGTCCAGGGCACTATGGTGCCCCCGCCGTGATTCGAACACAGAGCTTCTCCTTAGGACGGAGTTGTTTTATCCATTGAACTACGGGGGCAGCGGAGGAAAGAGAAAAAATTATGTAAACACAATTTTTTCTCTTTCCGAACACGCCCACGATGTACCTAAGGGTACATCGTGGGGCGAGGAAGGAACAAGAGCTAATTAGCTATAACCCCTTCCCGGTTTCCAAATTGTTAAGCTACTATTTTGAACTCTTCTTCTTGGCGTCTGGCCGAGGCTGCGTAAAGTACTCGTGCACCGTGTTGTAATCAGCAAAGATCTCGGCCTCGCTGAACCAGTGAGCTATCTCATCAACCGCCTCTTCTGAATCACCAGAAGCGTGCATCAGGGTTGGCAATGCTACATTGTGAGCATTTACATAATCTAGGCTAGCGTGAGCGTAATCGCCACGGATAGTGCCCGGGGCAGCTTCTTTGGCATTAGTAGCGCCAACCATCTTGCGTACCAGCGACACCGCCTCTACACCTTCCAAAATGCCCGCAATCACGGGACCTTCCTGCATAGCGCCGAGCTGGACTTCGAACTGAGCCTGGCCGCGGCGGGAAACCATCTTGCCAATGGTTTCGTAGTGGTGGTAGTAGTGATCGTAGTCGGGGCTGAGCATTTTCATTGCCACGATCTTAAGCCCGACTTTTTCAAAGCGGGTCAGGATTTCGCCCACAAGACCGCGTTGTACGGCATCCGGCTTAAAAATAACTAGTGTTCGTTCCATGTATTTCCTTTAACTTATTTCAGCTTATTTTAACAGATAAGACGCAGCGCTGTCACCAGGCGCTGAATCTAAGGCAAATCAAATATTGAGGGGCAAGCGCAGTGCAGCCCGACCAGTCATCGGGCTGTCGCAAGAAAGGTCATCATATCTTGAGACTGGCCGGCGCGTAACGCACTCAATATTTGATTTGCCTTAGATTCGCTCTTCGCGTCTTACAACTCATGAGACTCCGTCGTACAATAGAACCATATGCGTTTTAGTAAAGCCAAGACCGACTTTTTGGAATACCTGGAGCTGGAACAGAATCGCTCACAGAAGACGGTCGCCAATTACGATCATTATTTGACCCGTCTGCTGGACTACGCCGGCGATATTGCCGTCACTGACATTGATGCAGAGTTAATACGCAAGTGGCGGTTGTGGCTGAACCGCCTAGGCACAAATACTAGCGACGAGCTCAGCGCCACCACCGCTAATTATCACCTCATTGCCCTGCGCAGCTTCTTAAAGTTTTGCAGCAAGCGCGGGATTGTCGCCCTAGCTCCCGATAAAATCGAGCTGGCACGCACTAAGCGCAAGCAAGTGACATGGCTTGACGAAGATGAGCTTGAACGACTGTTTGCGCAACCAGATCTGACTACGCTTGCCGGCATGCGCGACCGGGCCATTTTAGAGTTACTCTTCAGTTCAGGACTACGCGTCAGCGAGCTCGTAGGACTGGACCGCGATCACATCAATCTGAAACGACGCGAATTTATGGTCCGCGGTAAAGGCCAAAAAGACCGGCCGATATTTATCAGTGCCGAGGCAGCTGAATGGCTGCAAAAATACCTTGACGAGCGCAAAGACAATACTCGGCCATTGTTTATCCGCTTTGCAGGCAATAAAAAGGTAGATTTAACCGGTAATTTTCACCGCTTGACCGCACGAAGCGTACAGCGGCTGGTAGCGCATTACGCATTGCTTGCGGGCATCACCAAGCATGTTTCGCCGCACACCTTACGCCACAGCTTTGCCACGAATTTGCTGATGAACGGCGCTGATCTGCGCTCTGTACAAGCTATGCTGGGACATAGCAACATTGCTACTACACAGATTTATACGCACGTTACCGATCCGCATCTCAAGAAAGTGCATGACGAGTTCCATCATTTGTAGCTCGCCGTAGGTGAGTTACACCTACGAGCCTATACACTAGTTACATGTGTCGGCAGATGCGAAGTCGACATTATCGCTCGGCAATATTGCGAAGTGTTTGCAGATGTCTTGGCTGCCAGCGAGAGCATTAGTGGCTATATTAGTATCACTACTAAACAGTGACACCCGCGCTTGCACGCGGCGCAGCTCATCATTATCTTTCCCTGTCACATCCACAATAGCCTGTGCGCCACTGAATAATGCCGTGCCGCTATCAGTGGTACCGCTAATAGTCATAGTAGCAGAGTCTCTGTAGAGCATAGTGGCACGAAGCTCATAATTCGGCGTATTATCGGGCAATCTAATGGTCACCTTACAAGTGCCGCTGGCACATGGTCCGCTGCCGCTTTGGTTATCAAGGCCTGAGGCAATATAAGCTGTAGTCCCTCCGAAACCGACAGCTACCGAGCCACTATGCGAGCCGCGCGGAGTCAGAAACAGTGAAATAGTATTACTGGCCAGCGTTGTGGCATTCTGGGCGGTACTAGCCGGATTTTGAACCATATCAAGTCTGAGAAGTCCAAGATCACAATCTGCACCCCAAGTACTAGCAGGAACAAATTGGCCATCGGCTGCACCAGCACAGGCGGTCCTGAGGAGGCCTTTCTGTCTGTTCCACGTTACAGTAAGCGATTTAAGGTTAGCCTGGGTGCTAATCGGTACAACGACCGAGTCTGCCTGCGTTACCGGGAACGGCAAACTGGGCGGTGTGGGATTCACAAGCACGCACGTGTAGCCCACACCTCCCGATAAAGGCGCTATAGGCAAACTTCCTGAGGCGCTGGTAGGATCATATTCATTAATGCAAGCGGTTTTAGAGGCCAAGTTGGCAGCATTGTTGGTTTTTATGTAATTTAGGATGGTGTTTTGCGTGACGTTAATGCCAGATTCAGCAGCATAAAAGGCCTGAGCGCTTAGCTGCCGATCGAGCGCTTCTTGCGAATTGCGACGGGTTACTTGTGAAAACCCAACGACAATTAGTGTTATAACGAGCATCATAATCAGTGTTACCAGGAATGACACCATGCCCTGTTCGTTACGCCTTTTCTTGCTGCTCATGCTTTCTGTATTGTACCAAATCTGCCGCATCTTTAGTTTCCAATCCTCTGCTGCGCTATCGTTGAAAGTGCTGCCACCGAACAGAATTGCGAGCCGATTTGAGGTTTGCAGCTAACGTCTGCACCAGAAACCGCATCGGTCAGTAGATAGGCAGGCGCCGTCTGCTGGCAACTACCTTTCGTGCTACCACCAAGCGACGTCCTGCAGAGCAGATCGGAATCGCCGTAAACAAGCGTCAGCGAGACTTGCCATAAATTTTTGACCGGATCGGTATTAAGCACGGATACGTTTGTCACCCGCATACCTTTTCCAAGTAGTTCTGTGCCGCCCGCAAAGCTGCCAATGCCGGTAGTACTGCAATTGGCGGTATGAGGGTTTGGGAGCGCGTAGAGACCCCAGTTTGTAGCTGAAGGTGTGCCACCCTGGTACTGCACCCCAAGACTATAGAGGAATATGTTACTGCCAGCACAGAACAGGCCAGCCGGCGCTACATCTGTGCCAACCGTCCCACCAGCACTAAACTGTATAGACTGCGATACGCTGTCTATGGCATTCTGAGCCGTTGTCTGAGTTGTGGAGCTATTGATGCCCTTATAATAGCTGCTGGTAAAATGCAGCACACCGACGGTAATAACCACCAGCACCACCGAGAAAACAAGTGTAGCGATCATCAGCTCAACAATGGTAAAACCCGATTGCTCCTGCGGAATGGTTGAACTGCGTCTGCGTTTGTACTTCATAACTACAACCTGTAATACATACTTACATTACTATCATTGGCAGTACCGCCATTGAGGCTGCTCCAGTAGACACAAACCAGGTAGGACGCTGTGGACACAGCTGAACATGGTGTGCCAGCCGGCAGACCACTGCCAGGAGCAACTAAAAGTGCTGAATATGCCGCACCACTGCCAGCCTGTGTTAAGCCCTTACATGCCGCACCACCCACCTCGACGCCAGCAGCGTTAAAACAATCACCCGAAGTATTGAGCTTACCCTGGGCTCGCAAAGCTTCTATTTGCGCCTCTACTAAATGCTGGGCCTGGATACGCTCCTGATTGGCCTGTATGGCTACTGTGTTTTTATTGGAGATAACGTAAGCGGCCGTTAGCACCAGGCTGACGATTGCAATAGCAATCAGCACTTCTACAATGGTGTCGCCGCGCCGGTTCAGCGTTAACATGTTAGCCCCGTCTTGATGGCTAATGTAATGCGCAGACCACTATCTAAAGTGAAGAGTCCGGATTGATTGGTCGTAGCACTGGCAATGCAGATACTGGCACTTGATGCAGGATGCAGGTTGCTCACATAGAGGCCCGATGTGCCGCCGATTGCGTCGCTAGCCTCCCCTAGCGTGTGATTGGGGGCACTACCGCTTACGCCATACAAGCTGAGCTGTTGTGAGCCTGCCTGCAAGCCACTGCCGCCATCTGGCGTAGCGATGTTACCGCTGCTATCACCTGAAATAAACGCAATAATACCAGCGGCCATTTTGCTGCCGGACGCCGCATCCGTATAGCACATGCCGCCCGGGCTAGCACCACAAGCACTATTTGACGCAGCAACACTCAGGCCATTTTCCATATAGTCTGTTATGGCAGTACTAGACACACCTGAAGGCAGTGTCTCTGCTATACCAGGATAGACAGCCCGAGGCCTAGTTTGCGCCACCGTTAGTATGGGAGTGGTGCTGTTCGCCTGGTACTGGTTGCCGACTATCGGCAGGATTCCGATGCCGCTTGCTGCCGTTCCAGCCCCTAGCCCAAATTGCAGCGCTTTACCCATAAAAATACACCCGCCATTAGTACCTTGCTTATTGCCGCCCGCAGTAAATGTCACCGGACCGGCAGCACTGCCGTTGCAGACAAAATTATTATTATTCGGATAGTAGCCGCTGGCTGTTTCATTGGCGATTTGCTGCAATTGCTGCTGCAAGTCGTTAATACCGGTGGTAAATTCAGTTTTGTTTTGGCGGCCGTTGATTAGAATTGCAGCCGCCACAAACATGACGCCAGTCACTGCCAGCACAATCATAACTTCAACAATAGTAAACCCGCCACTTGCAGCTCGATGGCCACCCTGTCTCATGCGTTTTAGTATAACAGGAAGCATAAGCGAAACACTAGGTTTAGATGGGTTTTTACTCGAAAACCGCGTCCAGGGAGAGCAATTGGGCCCAATTGCTCTAGGCGCCAACCTGATTCACAAAAATAGATTCTGATACCAATCGACGATTGGCGTACCATAGAGCACCGCCACAGCCGTAGCGAATAGCAGGTACGGACCAAACGGTATATGTAGCTTCATGCCCTGTTTGCCGCGTGCGATCATCGGTAGGCTCACGATTGTACCAGCCAGTGACGCAAAAAATATCACCAAAAAGGCTCGTAGCGGCGTGCCCGCAAGCAATCCAAGCACCACGGCCAGTTTTACATCTCCGCCGCCTATCCAAGCACCCTTGGAAGCCTGAAATAATAGCCAAAACAACCCAAAGATAATGGCCGCAGCCGCAATTGGCTGCCAGAAAAGTGTAAAACTCTTAAGCCAGAACGCTGTAACTACCACATCTATAAATGCCAAGATTGCCAACGGCAGCACGATCCGGTCCGGCAGCAAAAACCACCGCAAATCGTATACCGCAAGCGCCATAAACCCCGCCAAAAACAGCAGCCACAGCACAAACTGGAATAGGCCCGCGTTATAAAGGCCCAGCGGCCAGGCTATGTACGACACTATAAACAGTACACCAGTTAGCAGTTCTACTACCGGGTACTGCCACGATATTGGTTTGCCGCAGTAGCGGCATTTGCCGCGCAGCCACAACCAGCTAAACACGGGGACTAGATCTTTGGCTGCCAGCTCGTGCCCGCAATGCGGACACATCGAGCGTCCCCGCGTAATCGACAACGCCCTCAGTCGTTCTGCATTCTTTTTGCCCTTTTTACCGGCTAGCTCATCCTGCTCGTGCAAGCGCCACACCAGAGCATTTACAAAGCTCCCGAGAATAAGTCCTAACACCCCAAGCAAAACGATAATCATTACCGTAATAGTATCATAAAACCAAAAGAGCCCCGAAAGGCTCTTTTGATCATAGTGATTTTACTGTACTAAGCACCGACACACTTCACAATGTTGCCGCTACCACTTTCAGCAACGTAGAGAACCGCGTATGAACGTGGGCTGCCCGAGCCGCCCAAGCCAGATGCAGTACTATTGCACACTGCAGCCGAACCGGTAACCACCTGTAGCGTTCCCGTGGCTGAAGATGTTGTTACTGCACTAGAAGCTGCCGTGATCAGCGATGCCGCAGACAGACCAGTGTCAACTTTAGCGGTCTCTGGGTTAGCCCCTGCAGCGCCTGAAATAGTTACCGTGGTACCTGACAGCGAAACGGTGGTCGGTAGTGTGCCATTGTTATTGCTGACATAGTTGCCAACAGCGGTCAAAACATTGTTAGCGTCAGTATTAAGTGCGTTGTTACGGCCACTGCGTTGCAATGCAGGTACGGCCAGGAAAACAACCACCATGATCAAACCAGCGATAGCCAGCACAATCAGGACTTCGATAATCGTGAAGCCGTCTGATTTACGTTTCTGAAATTGCTTAAGCATAGTGCAAGTGCCCCTTTGCGTGTTTTAGTTTAATGCTTATGGTTGAAATAGTACGTCCTTAGCGGGTAAAAAGCAAGCAGTTATCCACAAGCCCACCACTTAGCAGGCTCCGCGTTTTGACACATTCAAACAACTAGCTGCCCGTAAAGCTGCTGTTGCCTGCCAAGCCGTAAATTGGCAGCAGCACGGCCGCTACAATAATAAACGCCACCACGCCCAGGATAACCATCATAACTGGCTCGATGATACTAGAAATGTTGGCAACCTCGTTGTCCACTTCTTTTTCGTAGTAATCGGCAACCTTGGTCATCATTTGTTCAATTGCTCCCGATTGCTCACCAATGCGCAGCATGTTTGGTACTAGCGCCAAAAAGTTTGAATCATTTTCTATGCTATCAGCCAAACTTTTACCGCCCTTCACCTTCTCGATGGCCCTTTTGATAGACCGCTCAATATGGATGTTATTAACCGCTGTTCCGGTAATGTTCAGCATCTGTAAAAGCGGCACGCCACTAGCGACCAGCGTGGATCCAGTACGTGCAAACCGGGCCATATACACCTTCATAAACAACGGACCAATCGGCCAAGCTTTCATTTTAGCCTTATCAACCACCTCTTTGCCCGGGCCAGTGCGTGCCCAGCGAGTAGTAAAGAATGCTAGTAACGCCAGAACCACCAAAACCACCCACCAGAAGTGAATCACAAAGTTAGAGATACTTAGCATCACGCGCGTTATAAGGGGTAGATGTGCGCCCGGAAGACTAGTATAGAGCGTTTTAACCTGCGGCAGTACCTTCACCACCATAAAGCCAACCACGCCGGTCATCACAAATAGCACGATGACCGGATATATCATGGCCCCACGGATTTTACTGTTTAGATCAGCTTCTTTTTCCTGCTGGATAGCTAGTCGCTCCAGAGCCTGATCGAGTGTCCCTGATGTTTCCCCGGCCGCAATCAGGCTGATGTACACTTGGTTAAAAATACGAGGATGCTTACCCATTGATGTCGATAAGGTTGAGCCCCCTTCGACGTCGCCAATAATCTGACTCAGGACTACCTTCAGCGGCTTGCTGACCGTTTGCTGGTTCACACTCCGAAGCGCCTGCAAAAGCGGCAAGCCGGCATTGATAAGTGTACTCAACTGACGGCTAAACAATACCCGGTCTTTAGCCTTAACACGCTGACCAAACTTACTGGTAAGTCCGCCGCTATTACTGCCTAAACGAATATCTGTCGGAACCAAACCCTGACCGCTGATTAGCTTGGCAGCGGCCGCTTCACTTTCGGCCTCCACCGTGGCCTTCACCTGTTGGCCGGTAGCGGGATTGCGGGCAGTGTATTGATAGCTCAGCATTGCTTCGTTTCCTATTAGTCTCTCATTAACCTATCGAGCTCATCTTGGTCGACCGCAAAGTTACGCGCTTCGTCGTAGCTAATTGTACCGGAATGAATCAGCGCCACCAGTGTCTTGTCCATGCTCTGCATACCAAACTCGGCGCCGGTTTGAATGACCGCATCCAGCTGATGTGTCTTACCCTCGCGAATAATGTTGCGCACTGCGGGTGTGGCCACCAGGATTTCGGCAGCAGCAATACGACCACCACCAATAGCTGGCACCAAGCGCTGGCTGGCAATGGCCATCAAAATGTTGCTAAGCTGCGCGCGAATCTGCGGCTGCTGGTGCGGTGGAAAAACGTCTACCATACGATCGATGCTCTGTGCTGCACTGTTAGTATGCAGCGTTGCAAACACCAAGTGACCGGTTTCAGCGATAGTGATGGCACTGGCAATGGTTTCGAGGTCGCGCATCTCTCCAATCAGCACCACATCCGGGTCTTCGCGGAGCGAGCTGCGGAGCGCCGCACTAAACGAGTACGTATCGTAGTGCACTTCGCGCTGCACAATCACCGATTTCTTGCTCTTGTGTGTGTACTCGATCGGGTCTTCGATGGTAATAATATGCTTGGCCTGCTCCAGGTTGATCTTGTGAATCAAAGCGGCAAGGCTCGTAGACTTACCGGAACCGGTTGGGCCGGTGACCAGCACGAGGCCGCGCGGGTATTCGGCAAATTTGGTAACAATCTGCGGCAGACCAAGCTGCTCAATAGTTAAAATGTCACCAGGAATCAAACGCAGCGCCGCAGCCAGGTTACCCCGTTCATGGAAGGCGTTCACGCGGAAGCGGCCCAGATCACCAAACGCGAAGCTAAAGTCGAATTCTTTATCTTTCAGCAAGATCTGCTTTTGGTCTTCGTCCAGGATGGCGAAAATTAGTGCTTCCACCGTCTCTTCGGTAAGTACATCAGCTCCGCTTACCGGTGCTAAAGCGCCGTCCACACGCAGCATTGGCGGCAGGCCAACTTGCAAGTGCAGGTCGGAGGCCTTCTTCTTTACCACCTCTTCTAACAAAATTTCAATTCGCGGCTGACCCTGGCTCATTTAAAAACCTCCAGAAACAGAGCGGGCGCAAGATCAAAGAAACTAGTCTGTTCCAGTTTTAATCTTGTATGTCTAGGCTTTGGCCCAAGCGTTTTTTGCATTTTTTCCACCCTGGTTTTCATATTCGCTTTACTTCTTATTTTACTACATCTGCCTCTTTAAGCACTGTTGGCTGAGGCTACCCGGTTGATCTCCTGCAAGGTTGTTTGTCCGGATAAGGCTTTTAGGTATCCATCCTGACGCATAGTGACCATACCTTCTTTTTGCGCCTGATTTTGGATCTCCGTACTGGTTGCGCGTTTTAGGATGAGCTCCTGAATCGCTTCGCTGACGTCAAACACCTCGTAGATTCCCATTCGGCCCTTGTAGCCACCCGGTGAATCTGGACTATCGACGCCCTTGGTTAAAGTATAAGCGCTATCAGTGCTTAGTGGCAAGTTCTGGTAGCCAAGGTCTTTGGCGACGGCAGCCGCTTTCTCTTTAGCGTCTGGAAGTAATGTCCCAAGCGCCTCGTGTATACCCGCCGTTTCGGCAGCGTCAGATTTGTAGGTTTCTTTGGTTTTGCCGATACGGCGTACCAGTCGCTGGCCAATCACGGTATGCACGGTGCTGGCAATTAGGAATGGCTCTACACCCATATCAAGCAAACGCGGCAAGATACCGGCCGCTGAGTTGGTATGAAGGGTACTAAACACTAAGTGTCCAGTAAGACTGGCCTGCACAGCCAGCTCGGCCGTTTCTTTATCACGAATCTCCCCCACCATCACAATGTCAGGGTCCTGGCGCAGAATAGAGCGAAGCCCGCCAGCAAAGGTCAGACCAATATCGGCATTCACCTGTATCTGGTTGACGCCTTCCATTTTGTATTCAACCGGGTCTTCAAGCGTAACAATATTTACACCATCGCTTTTTACTTCTTGCAGCAAAGCATAGAGGCTGGTCGACTTACCGGAGCCGGTTGGGCCGGACGTAAGGATCATACCGTTGGTACGCTCCAGTCCGCTCTTAATAGTACGAAGACTGCGGCCCACATATCCCATGTCCTGTAGCTTCAGGCTGGTACCACTTTTATCGAGCAGACGAATCACTACCTGTTCACCCCACACTACCGGACTCACCGATATACGCAGATCGACGTCTTTGTCGGCAACATGGACGGTAAACTCACCATCTTGCGGTATACGGTGCTCGTCAATCTTTAGGTTGGACAAAATCTTAATGCGTGAAACTAGTGGCGGCTCGGTACTCTTGGGCAGTTTCATAAGTTCGCGCAGAATGCCATCTATACGGCAGCGGATTTTTAGCGCGTCTTTGAGTGGTTCAATATGAATATCGCTAGCCCGATTTTTAACGGCGTATTCCAAAATAGTGTTGAGCGCTTTGCTGATGGGCGAATCCTGCACGATGGTACCGATACTAGTACCGTCATCAGCCGTCTTCTTCACCGTCCTATCGCCTGAGGCGGCGGTATCTGCTTTCGTATCACCTGCCATACCACTTAGCTCATTCACCATTTCATCGGACAATTTTGTCTGATACTGGTGCAACACCTGGCGAATACCCTCTTCGCTGGCCGCATACACCTTCAACGGCCGGCCAATGCGGTTGCTTAGATAATCCACTGCTTGCACGTTATCGGCATCTAGCATAGCCACCACCAAACGGTGTTGCATCTCGCCCAGCGGCACTGCCATATAGCGCTCGGCTACATCTTTAGGCAGCAGCGCCAAGACCTTAGAGTCTACCTTGGCGTCAATCAGGTTCACGTATGGGATCTTGGTGACGTGCGCAATTGTTTTAGTAAGCTGCTCGTTGCTTACTTTCCCGCTGCCGACCAGTAGACTGAATATCGGCGTCCCTTTTTCTTTAGATTCATTTTTAAGCTGCGTTAGGTCTGCAGCAGTAAGAACCTTGTCCTCGACCAGCTTATCTTCTACCTGAGTTTGGGCGGTAGCCGAAAGAACGCTCATACTGGCAATCTCCGGCTAACTACCACCGCTAAATGGATTTTGATTATTACCATTACCCGCGCTGGAACTTTGCGTTGGATCAACGCTTGATGAATTGAAATACTTGCTATCAGGCGTCTCAAATGAAGAATTAATGGGATCTACCACCTCAACCTGCTGTTGCCGATTACTTGGCGTCACAAACAGCTTGTTTGACACTACAAACGACACCACCGCACTAATAAAGGCGATAACGATAATCAGCGCTACATCTTTTTGCTTCATTTCACTACCTCTTTATTTATGTTCAGCGACTTAGCCGGCTGATAGTATGTTTGCGCCGTAATAGTAAGGGTTAGTTTGTTCTGGCCACCGGTGATACTAAGTGTTTGCACCTGTATAGGGCGAATTGAGTGTTCAAAGGCATTAATAACGTTTTGAATACCAGTATAGTCGCCCTCAACGATAACGCTGAATGGGATTGGCACCGGTTGCGGACTGACACTGCTCTGGTTGTCGCTCTGCGCCACCTCATCGTCGGTACCGGTCATGCTATCAATTTTGACATTCTGGCTGGCTAATAGTGCCTCCAGGCTGGCCTGCAAACCGGGGAAATCATAACTGCTGGGTAGCGCATCAAGTACTATCTTGGCGTTATCGCCATCCTTTGGTCCTGCACCCTTGGGGTCGCCGCCCAGTACATTCTGCGCGGTACCGACAAATCCCTGATACGATGTTTTTAGCTGACCGGTTGCCGAAATATCAGTTTTTAATTGATTCACCGCGGTACGCTTCTTGCTAATGACGTGATTCTGGTAGGTCGCCTGGCCAAACAGCGTTTTGGTTGCCACTAGCGAGAACACCAGTATAAATGTAGCTACGCTAACATACACTACAATCCGGGCGTTGGCCTTATCTATCTGCATCCGCTTGGTCGAAACGGCTAATGGTGACACCATACTTAGTTACTCCCCCCGAATACGCTTGATTGGCTGGCATTGGCGCTTTGCGGCACCGTAAGCGTAATATTGTTGGCTGTGTTAAAGATTGCCGGGTCGAACGTAGTCGTAATGATAAACGTTGCTCCGGAATCAGTACGGCCAAACGAACTCAGTACCACATTGCTAAAGGCATGAGTGCTGTTGGTAGATCCGCTTGCCTTGTACCTAGTGGCCTTAAGCGTATCCGTGTAGGTACTGACTGCATCAAGCGTTGGCGCCGAACCGCCGACAGTTAAGGTGTTCGCAGAAAAGTCTATCGACAGTTGGCTTAAACTGGCGTTAGCTGGCGTCATCTGCGAAATGTACGAAAACAAGCGGCTCGTTACCGGTTTCTGGTCATGCAGGCCCGTTAGTGTACTGAGCTGGTTTTGGACCGTTAAGATTTTATCCAGATCCTTCACGCTTTTTAGCTGCGTGCTATAGCGGGTAATGTCGTTGTTTAGGTCATGCAGGCTCTTCTTTTGCACCACATCGACGGTCATAAACGATAGTGCCAGCAGCACCAACCCGGCGATACTTACCACTACCGAAGTTAGTGTTAGCATACGCTTGGTACGCTGCGTTTTTACGTATTCCAACTTTACATTTGGCAGTAGGTTAAACTGGACCATTATTCGTTCCTCTCCGCCAAACCTACAGCCACGCTAAACTGATTTGATACCGCCAGCAGCTCATTTTGGCGCTCCGGCGCAAATGATACGTTCCGCCAGGCATTACCAATCTCAACACTTAGGCCAAACTTATTTGCTAAGTACAGTGGGAACTCAGGAATAGTTGATGCGCCGCCGGTCACAATCACTTTTTCCAATTTATTTTCCGGATATCGGGTTTGGAAAAACTTGATTGATTTGTCAATTTCGCCAATTAGCAGATCGACGGTACCGAGAATAGCCTGGTAGACCTGCCCTTCCAGCTTGTCCTTACTAACACCAAACTTGTACACAAACTGCTGCGCCTGCTTGTCGTCGATGCCCAGGTTTTGCTGTGCAGACCGGATAATAGCTTCAGTACCTGTCGGTATGGAGCGTGTGAGGCGCGGTGCATCGCCCATGGTTACTACCAGGTCGGTTGTTAAATTACCCATGTCGATGATCAACTGCGGCGCAACGGTACCAGCCGGCACAATAGCGCGGGCTAGCGCCATGCTATCAGGCTCAAACGCAATCACACTAAGGCCCGTTGATTCAATCATATCCAGGCGCTGCTCGATAAAGTTGTTGGGTACACTGCTAAGCAGTACTTCAACCTGTGTCTTGTTTTTTGGCGAGTCGCCAATCAGCGCCCAATCTATCTTACTTTCGGCAGGCGGCGTTGGGATTAGTGAATCTGCCTGGTACATCAACGCCTTGCCTAGCTCGTTAACCGGCAAACGGTCCATGTCGGCCACGGTTGTAAATACGCGGTTGTTCGGGAGTCCCACGGCCACATTCCTGGTTGCTAACTTGGCCTCGGCTACCAGATTAGAGATAGTCTGTGCCAACTTTTGCTGGTCGGCCTTGCTGTCGCTCTGCAGTATTTTGCTTTCTACCGGCACGTAGGCATATTTAACCAGCACTTTAGTAGCGCCGGTTCCGCGCAGCTCTACCAAGCGAATACCGGTCGTACCAATGTCGAGTCCAAAAAATGACGATACCCCACTCAGTAACCCCATCGTTTAGAGCTCCGTCCGTTTTTCTGTTTCTGTTGTCATATCGGCTAAATTTCCGCACCCTTTCGCTTTACGCCGTAAAGCATCTGTATTGTCTCGATTATACCATAAGCATTATGGCCTAGCGCAACCCCTTTAAAGCACCGGGGGCAAGCTAGTGTAAGTTTTGGTAGATAGACCGGTAAGTGGCGGTGAGTTCAGCCATACCTCGGGACTATACTGGAAGATTTCAGCTGGGGCTGCGGGAGTACCAGGAACCGCATCTAGATTGCCATACGTACGGGTAAGGCGCATATGCCCCTCTGCAGCCATCGCTCCTGCCACTAACAATTGTTTCTTGCAGGTATTGTAGGGCTCACTACTATCGGCTGGATTAGCCGCGCAAGTAACAATATCACCCTTGTATGAACCGCTGCTGGACTTCTGCGCTACATAGACGCCATGTATCTCCGTGACGTTCGGGTCAATGTAAATGCTGCCCTGAACATAGAGATTAAACCGCGGCACTGTAGTTAAACCATAGGTGTTATAGAGAATATTGCTGTCAATGTAGACATTCCCCTGAACATAGAGTGTTACGGTGGTGCCTGGCGCCACTCTGATTGGTGTGTGCGCTGGATCACCTAAGGTTACGGTGCCGTTTACGTCCGGCGTAACGGCGTAGCTCTTATTGTTAGCCAAGCCATTAAACACAGCATTGGTAATGGGTCCGCTTATAGGGTTAGCACCAGCAGTTTTGGTGCCGTAATAGTCTTTTATACAGGGGACGCTGGCGACACCAGAACTACCATAGTCAAAACCGCCGCCGTAATTAGCGTTAGCCGGGCTATTTGTTTGGCCGTTACTGGCATTGGCAAACGACAAACCATGACCGGACCCTGCTGCCGCTCCGCCAGAAAGCCCGAGCCCGCTCACAAAATTCTTAATACTTCCCGTTGCTAATGCCCCAAATACCGAACTACCCCCGAAGTAGTTTGGCGCATTCGTAGTATTTTGGTTCCACGACTCAATATTCGCCGTACCCTCAGTGCAGCTATCGCCGAAACCCGGTCCTGCCGAAATGTCACCGCCTGACACTTGGAAATAAGGGGTAACAGTAACCGACACGCACGCCTCGCGGCTACCTGTTCCACCGGAAAAAGACGTGGGGCTCACATATAACGAACGGCAAATTGTCCTGCCGCTGTCGCTTCCTACAACCGAAACTAGCTCTGTGTAGGTGACCATCCCATTAGGGCCGATAATCGCGTTGCATTGCCCTTGCATTGCCGCTGTTGCAGGCCCGTCAACCGGGCCTTTATCCGCCGGGGTGGGAATAATATGACTGCCAGAATATTCGTTAGCATAGACGGTACAGCCGACCGGGCCCGACGTTGATCCGGGGCTATTGTTGAAGACGGTATATTTAAACTGTATTTGATCGCCAACTTGCGCGGTTGTAGTGCCCTTGAATACTCCGTTTTCAAATACGCTAGGTGCTACATTGGGGCTGAGCGAGAAGTCTTGATCGTATTGGTACTCCAAGTTGTAGCATGCGCCCGCGCCTCGTCCGCCCGGATCCACTGTGTCAAAAACGCCCTTGTCTGCCACCATGACCCCAAGCCAGTTCGTTCCAGCATGGAGCAAAGACTTGTCTGCATTCAGGTCCAGCTGCACGAAGCCCACTGATGTTACTGAGTACTGTGCAGGCACGCCATTCACATATACACGCAGCCAGTCATCCGCATATGCCTGCAGTGTGAGGCTCGTAGTCCCCTGTCCAAGGCGACTCATGTCTAGGGCGCTCAAATTGAAGCTATCCCGAACCAGCGTTACCCCATTAGAATAGAGCTTAATAGCTTGCGGAGCCCCGGCGTACCGCTGGTTATACAGGCCAGCTACCGAACCACCCCCGCTTCCAATCGGCCCTGAGCTATAAAACTGGTCAGTAGGATCTATGTTGTTATGCCCCCAGATACCCGCTGCGCCCCCGCCGATAAGTCCGCCGCAATTATTCATCACCGTAGAAAATGACGGATACGCAAAATTCTGCCAGCCCGGCCCTGGACCACCTATCGACCAGCTGCCTTGCGCAAGCGGCTGAATCCACGCCCCGCCATTCGCGGTCGTACCCGCATCACTATAACGGTCAAAACAATTTGAGCTCTGGTTAAATATGTTGCCGTTAAAGACACCCGTCAAGGAAGGCTGCCAAGGTGACACTTTGGTGCCCGCCCCTCCACAGTTATCGCTGCGCTGAGGCCAATACACCTCGTTCCTGATACTTCCGTATCCGCGCAAGCTGTACCAACGTGTCTGCAGCGTCTTTGACGAGCTGGTAGCTAAGCTCTTAATTGCCGTTGACGCTGCCGATGCCGGTTGCGCCGGCGATATAGCCGCCAAAAAACCCGCTACCCCAACTAGCGCCACGGCGAACAGGGTCAACCGTTGCCAGTATGCTATCCCCGGTTTAAAGACCATATGATACATTCAATACCTTATCTGTTTTCTGATTATAGGCTATAACTGCGTGCGATCCCGCTTTCAAACCACTGGCCTTTACTGGAGCATAGGTAGTCCCCTGTGTATAGTTGGTTGAAGCTGTCACCGTTAGATTCACTGCTTGGCTCGAGCCATCTGCTAAAAATCGTATAGTAGTGCCGTCAAATGACTGTACTGTTCCGGCTAGCGCTACGTCGTTCTGTGCTTGATCTATCTGATCCTGTGTCACCACTATTCCCCCGGGCTGCACATGCTTCTGCGCGTTCACCATGCGGTTCTTTGCCTGCTGGGCTTCCAGATGGTCCCTGTGCTGCACATACAAAGTTATGCCAGCCAGACTAACTATCAGTAGACTTGCTATACCAATAGCAACCAGCCGCGTTCGCGGCCCAAGATGCAATGGGCGCTGTTTTCCATCCCCTACAACGATCCCGGAGCCTGTACCAACAGCCGCACCCTTCTTTTTGTGCCCCTTCATGATTACTTTAAAGTATAGCAAAGCATAAGCACCGTGCACAAATTTTATACAAAACGCTGTTTTACCCGCAGCTAGGCATAATGAGCTGCAGCGGTGCCTTGCTGGTTACATCTACCCCCTCGGTCGTATGCAGGGTTATGTTCACTAGAAACACATGCGTATCAACACCAGACCCCAGCGGCGCAAAGCAAGCTTCTGGAAATGGCGGCAGGTTTTGCAGTTGCCAGGCATTGCGATAATCATGCGTTATAGTCTGCCCGTTATCGCAGCCAGGTTTATCAGCCTGAAGCTCTAGCGGCGCACTACTGTCACCAAAATCCCACGTACAACCGGCAATCAGCTGACTGGGAATGTTTGTCGCCACCGTAAAGACACCGGTCAGATTGTACTTTCCGGCTGCGCCATAACAGGATTCGTTTGGGATACATTCGGGAGTACTGATACTTACCCCCGGCCCGCCGCTAATATCGTTTAAACGAGTAATCGCCCTACCACTTGCAACGGTCTGGCTCAGATTAGTACTCATGTTGCCTACAGGCTGGTCCATAACAGGCGTGTGTATTACATTTATCTGATACGCCGGGTTTGCTTGCATTAAACGGTAAACCACCGCTAGCTTACCAGTTGCGCCCCACGTTATCTTTACGGTATATGTCACCGCCACCTGCCTATCTGCAGCCGTTTCTTCACTGTCCGTCGACAGAACATGCACCGTATAACAACGCAGTTCTATATAACTTAAACATCCCGAAGCTATAGTATTCGGATAATAGCTACATGGCGCAGCCGGGTCGGTACCACTCCCGGGCATCCCTTTGGCGTCAAAACATTGCTTGCCAAGCGCCAGCCCGCCAGCAGCACGCAGTGCCGCAAGCTGTGCATCCGCAATGTTAAGCGCCTGGCCATCTGCTGCTTCACTCTGCTTGCCGTGGTTATACTGCACCACCGCATAGCCTGCTGCTATAAACAGCCCGATCATCACTGCGCACACCGCTACAGTCCAAGCTATCGCCCGCCCGCGGTCCTTCGCTCGTCGAACACCCAAAAAACGCCATAGCTTTCGCTGCATCTTTTTAGATTTTAACCCCTGTTTTGCGCCACGGCCCATACTATCTTCAGTTTAGCATAAGCATAACCTGGGATAGCTCATATAACGCATCTATACATCAGCCTCTATTTTTGTACAGTCACCTCTGTTATACTAACCGCATGAGTTCGCTTTCTATTGCTATTGTCGGCCTGCCAAACGTTGGTAAATCTACGCTGTTTAATGCCTTAACGGACAGCCAGGTTCTGGCCGCTAACTATCCGTTTGCCACTATCGAACCGAATACCGGTATTGTGCCGGTGCCCGATGTACGCCTGCAGAAGCTGAGCGAACTGTATCACAACGCACCAGTTAAGCCTGCCACCGTCACCTTCGTAGATGTAGCCGGCCTGGTAAAAGGTGCCAGCGAAGGCGAAGGCCTGGGCAACCAATTTTTGAGCCACATCCGCGCCACCAACGCCATTGTGCAGGTAGTGCGCGCTTTTGATGATCCGGCGGTACTTACCGATGAAGCAACTGGCAAGCACGACCCAGCCCGTGACATTGACATCATCAATACCGAGCTAGTGCTGGCCGATCTGCAAACGGTTAGCAAGCGGCTACCCAAACTAGAAAAAGAATCGCGGGCCAACCCAAAACTGAAACCCGAATACGAAACCCTGCAGGCCGTGCACAACTTGCTCGACAGCGGCAAACCGGTCTGGAGCGACCCCTCCATCGACACTTCAGCTTTGCAGGATTTGTTCCTACTTACCGCGAAACCGATCATCTATGTATTCAACGTAGACGAGTCAGGCCTCGGCGACACCGCTTTGCATACAGAACTTTCCGAGATGGTCGCTCCTGCAGAAAGCCTGTTCATCTGCGCCAAGCTGGAAGACGAGCTACGCAGCTTGGACGACACCGACAGAACTGAGCTTTTGGAAAGCTACGGCCAGAACGAATCGGGTCTCAACCAGCTTATCCATGCCGCCTACACGACGCTCGGCTTACAGAGTTACCTAACTGCTGGCGACAAAGAAGTCCGGGCTTGGACCATTCAGCAAGGCAGCACCGCACCGCAAGCCGCCGGTGTCATTCATGGCGACTTCGAGCGCGGTTTCATTGCTGCCGACATTGTAAAGTATGATGACCTGCTAGCAGCCGGTTCGCTCAGCACTGCTCGCAGCGCTGGCAAGCTCGCAACCGTAGGCAAAACCTACGTTATGCAGCCAGACGATGTTGTAGAGTTCAAATTCAACGTCAGCAAGTAACAGCCCTCTAGTAAATGCTCGGGAATCTGGGCCTACGGGTTAAAAGTGGTACTTTGGTGTAAGGGTTCATTGGCGTGTAGGGCCGAGCCGTTGCCTGCATCGGCACCGCGTTTGAGCCCGGCAGTTGCGGCACCGCTCCAATCAGCTGGCCCTGCATCTGCCCCACCACCATATTATGCTGTCGCAGCTCCATTACCCGTTGCTGGATATAGTTCACACTTCTGCGAAGCCTTGGAATACTCCAGCTATTAAATACCAGGTTGCGTGTGGGCGTATAAATACGGATTGTCGCACCTAGCAGCCGGTTACTGTAATCTACTTCTGACATCATATCGTAGCGAATATCTTCTATGGTCAGCAACATTGGCTTACGATCTATTAAAAGTGCCCGGTAATTGGTTACACAGAGCATTGCAAATCCGCCTTCATATGTTCCATTGACAGCCTGGGCGATTTTTTCTTCGGGCATCAGCACATTACTGAGTTCGCGGATTTCAGATCGGCCCCAAAGTTTGAAGTTACAACCGACGTGCTTTAGTTGCTCCTCCACTTCGTGCAAACTAATCATGTTGATCCTCCTACAAGGTTGCCTAAACCTATTGGTTGGCTCGCCCTGTACCTCTATAGTATGTCTGCCACCTGAATTTTAGACAGTTAGCTTAGTCACAATAGCCCGGCGATAATTATCACATCGGTAACACGCCTATTTTTGGTTAAATAAGATTACGTGTGCAGCACGCCTCGACGGGATAATCAATCAGCTTACTGCCAGCGTCAATTTTGCACACGTCAAAGTGTAATATCAGCCTAGACTCTCTTAAGGCGACATGCCATAATGAGAATTATGCTGGCGAACGCAAACGATATGCGCGCTCTCGTCAACTTATTCCATAACGGTACGAAGTTGACGTACTCTAAAGGTGAGTTCATTATCCGGCCCGGTGAGTCTCCTCCCGGTGTTTTTTATATTCAGGAAGGCCTGGTAAAAGCTTACGACATCACCAAATACGGTGAAGAAAACCTGTTAATTATCCGCAAGGACGGCGAGATGCTAGGGGTTACCTGGGGTGTTACCGGCCAAGATCGTCACATTATTTACTCAGCGTTAGCGCCAACAACGGTGTGGCTGGCAACGCGAAGCGATTTTATGAACTTTATCCGTAATCACCCCAATGCTTCCCTGCCGATTATTGATACCATCATCAACATGTACCGTGTGCACAGCGAACGGATTATGACACTGGAGTATCGCACTGTGCGCGAGCGGCTGATCTCGTTCCTGCTCACTACTGCCCGGAGGTTTGGCCAGCCCACCCCTGGAGGTACACGCATCAGCGTGCCGCTAAAGCATCAAGATATCGCCAGCTCCATTAGTGCCACCCGCGAAACGACCAGTCGTGCTCTTTCCGAGCTGGAGCGCAAGGGTCATATCAAAACCGAACAGTCACATATCACCATTACCGACGAAGCTACACTGCGTAATTTCCTCTAGAGATCGGAGGGACATCTATTTCCAGTTAAGGATGATATCCTCAATAACCTGAATGATTTTCTCGTGCGAAGGCACAGCGTTATCTTCGTAGTAATGATCAATCGATATAATGTCGCCCAGCACATTAAGACACAAAATTTCATCAGCCAAAATATGCATCTGATCTACTGCCCCTACGCTCGCAAACGGCGTTGCCATGATCAGTTTCTGAATCTTAATCGGTTTTAAATATTCCGCCGCCGCATGCAGCGATATACCACTCGTTAAGCCATCTGAAACCACAATGATACTCCGGCCGCGCAGCAGATCTTTTTTGATAATACCGCCCTGTCCCAGTAGCTCGTTCATCTCAAACAAGCGGTCCAGTTTTTGCTGCTCAATATAGCTGAAGTTCTCGGCCTGGATCTCCTCCAGCTCGCCGGCACTGTACATATCGTTGTAGGTAAGGCCGCCCATGTGATTAATCTCGGCCAGCACATCGGTTTCGCCTTGCAACTTTATGGGAGCAGTTAGCAGCATGGTGAGCACACAGTGCAAACGCATGGCAATTTGCGCGCCCACCATCACCGCACCGTCACTTAAACAAACGACCGCGCAGTCTTCGTAGCGGTACTTTGCCTCCAACTCATCAGCAAGCAATGAGCCAGCCACCTGGCGGCTGGGGAAATAGTGCATTTAGCGTTGCCCCTTTTGGGACATTCTCACGATAATCATAAGCAGAATTGTACAATGTTAGCTAAGCTTTCGTAAGAGGTAAAAACGCTCCAGATTGCCCTTGGTGCCAGCAACAGCGGAGTCGGCTTTAGCCGCGATATAAAAATGCCGCTGTGCCCAAATTTCAAAATCTTTTAAGATTTCGCGGCGCATCGCATCATTCTTGATCACACCTTTGTGCTTGAGCTGACTCTGCCCGGCCTCAAACTGCGGTTTTACCATAGCGACAATATCGGTCTTTTTATCAACCAGAGTCGCTACATGCGGCAAGATCTCACGAAGCGAGATGAACGACACATCGCCCACGACCATACCAATGTGTTCTGACGTTTTAAAATCACGGATATCAGTCTTTTCGTGCAGTTCGATTCGCTTGTCACTACGTAAACTTGGATGTAGCTGGTCCGTTCCTACATCGACCGCGATCACCTTTTGAGCACCATGCGTTAGTGCATACTGAGTAAATCCGCCTGTCGACGAGCCCACATCCAGCACCGTCTTGCCTTTGAAATCGAGTTTAAAGATCTCGGCGGCACTCTTTAGCTTAAGTGCAGCCCGGCCCACATACTGCTCTTGTGTAGCCAAGACAATGGCGTCTTCCTCGGATACCATTTGCCCGGATTTTGTAGCCACGCGGCCGTTTACCTTCACCTGTTCCAGACGGACATAGCTTTCGGCCTGACTCCGGCTAGCTACCAAACCGCGGGCTGCCATCGCTACATCCAGCCGCTGCTTGGGTTTAGGCTCCATAGTGGCAGCCTATTCCTTCACACGTTCGCGGTACGCACCAGTAGTGGTATCGACAGAAATCAGATCGCCCTGCTTAATAAACGCAGGGACTTTAATGGTAATACCAGTTTCTAGCGTAGCATCCTTTTGTACGCTGCTAGTAGTGTCGCCCTTCACTACGTCTTCGGTATAAGTAACCAGCAGTGGCACATTCTTTGGCAGCTCCACGTTGATCACACGACCTTCAAAAAACTGTAGGCTCACCGTGTCACCTTCTTTCATATAACCGGCGTTGTCACCCACCATGTCGTTAGAGAGCTCAAACTGCTCGAAGCTGTCCGGGTTCATAAAGTGGAAGGTGTCGCCGTCACTGTACAAATACTGCGCGGCTTCGTTGGTTACCGTGGCGCTATCAACTGTTTCGTTACCCTTAAAAGTCTTGTCCAGCACCTTGCCGTCCAGCACGCTCTTGATGCGCACGTTCACAATTGAACCGCCACGGCCCATAACCTTCTGGTTGTAGTCCACCACACGGTACGGTATGCCGTCCATCTGAAACAGCACACCTTTCTTAAGATTTGTAATACTTAAAGCCATGTTAGCTCTCCTTATCCAATGTTTCCATTACCTGCTCGTACTCAGTATCAGTCAAAATACCGTAAGCTTGCAGCGTTGCGGCCAGTTGCTTGAGTCCAGTTAGGTCGTGTGCCGTATGCCACATACTAATAGCCGCATTTGCGTCCTTCTGCAACATTTGCACATTGCCAGCCGTACCGCCAAGCGCCGCAAAGGTGCCCCCCACAAATTGCTTGCGCGTATTAATGCACGCAAGCAGCAGTTCAATCGTTTCTCGCATATTCATAGAGATGCCGCTCACACAATATTCCCCATAATTTGATCGAGTTGCGCATCCAGTTGAGCCACATCTGCCGCCCCAAATACCATGCTGGCGGCTATGATGCCGCTCTTAAGTTTTGCGAGCCGGTGTTTTGCATCTTTGGCTTTTGCCAGCTGCTCTTCGCGCGTCTCGCTCAGCTCGTAATCGCGGATATCAATCCGTGCGTCACCGCCTAAGCGTTTCAGACTAGCAAATACCTTCTTTTCATCAGGCGTTAGCGTGTCCATATCAACCGTACGCAGCAGCGCCTTCAGTTGTGTCTCCGCCCGCTGCATTGCCAAAAACGGTGATTCATTTTCCATACTTCTATTTTCTCAGAACCACCCAAGGTGATGCAATGTGATATAACCGCTGAAGCCCAGTCAAGTGCTCTAGGCGGATGCAATGTGCCGTTTTGACCGAGGAGCTTGAGGCGAGGCCGTATTAAAATACGGTGAGCACGCACCGGAAGTCAAAGCGACACAGGGCGCCGTCTAGAGTACTTAGATTTTAGGCGTTTGCTACGAATGGCAGCAGTGCAATGTGACGCGCGCGCTTAATAGCTACGCTCAAATGACGCTGCTGACTTTCGGTCAGGCCAGTCTTCTTGCGAGTTTCGATCTGACCGTATTGGTCAACGTAACGCTGCAAGGTCTTAAAATCTTTGTAGTCAAAATATGCTACATCAGTTCGGTGCTTAAAAATCTTAGCCATTAGGTAAATCTCCTTACTTATTTCGTTCTCCAGGGGAGAACAGCCGGAAACGGCGGACTCATTCCGCCGCGCCGCACGCTAAGAGGGGTTTACCCCTCTTAGAATGGGATGTCGTCTAGGTTGATTGGCTCATCGCCAATGTCTTCGATAACCACATCATCTTGTTTCTTGCTTGGTGCAGGTTTGCCGCTACCGGTGTCGCTCGAGGAGGAGCCGCCTGAGTAGCTACTCTGGCCGCCACCGTTATCGCCAGCGCCGCCCAGGAAGGTAACATCCTGCGCCACCACTTCCACCTTGGTTCGTTTCTGACCCTCTTGCTCCCATTGGCGGCTCTGCAGGCGACCGTTGACCAGACAAGGACGACCCTTGCCTAAGTATTGTGCTACGCGCTCACCTAATGGCCCCCAGGCCACAACGTCAATGTAGTCAGTTGCTTCCTGCCAATTACCATCCGCACCCTTATAGCTGCGGTTAAGCGCTAAGCTAAAGCTGCACACATTTTGGCCGTTTGGCGTCTGCCGCAGCTCGGGGTCGCGGGTCAGATTCCCCATTAGAATTACTTGGTTAAAACTACGTGCCATATGGCATTACCCTCCTTCGGCGAAAACTATGTCCGCTTGTTACTTTGTACTTTCCACACTACGCGGGCTCAAACGCCGCGTCAAGCGCTACTCTTCTTCTTTTTCGTCTTTGACGTCAGCGTCACCGCGCTTGGCAGCCTGCTCAGCCTTGAGAGCCTTAGCAGCTTCAGCCTTGGCGATAGCCTTGAGGTCTGGGCGAGTAATCAGAAAACGGATTACTTCGTCGGTAATGTTCAGGATGCTTTCCAGCTTCTGCACATTGGCACCCGGCATCTCTACGGTGTAGAACACGTAAATAGCCATCTCGTGCTTCTTGATAGGGTATGCCAGCTTGCGCTTGCCCCAGTTATCGGTGTTTTTGATGGTTGCGCCGTTGTCGGTAAAGATTTTCTCTACACGGCTAGTTGCTTTTTCCAAATCTACCTCTAGATCGGGGTCATATAGAATAGCGATTTCGTATTGGTTCACGATTAATCACTCCTTTGGTTAAAGCCCATGCTCACTAGGGGACACAGGCTGAGTTGATGTTACTCACTTATTTTAAACTATATAGTGAGTCCGGTCAACAAAAGAGTGTACCTGCGCCATAGGTACACTCTGGAGAATTTACGTTTAAAAACTGGTCTATCTCTTACGCAAAGGCCGGGGCATTGGTGTCTGGCTCTAACCACTCTTGAGGTTGACCATTTAGATCTTGCATAGCCATGTCGTAATTTGCCTTGAACCAATCGTTAGGTGTAGTGGTCGCATCAACAACAGGCGTACCTTCCTGGCCCCCATTATTGGAGACGGTCTGCACTACGTTATTGACTACGCTTGTTTCCGTAATCAAGTCAGGCCGGTTTGGATCTGCATTGCTCTGGGTAACCACTAAAGTAGGGCTGTCAAACATGGGACCATCCTTAGAAAACGGTGTGCCAAAAGCTACGTAGGCTGAGGCGCCGTTGGCACTCTTTGTCTGCTCGGTAATCTGCAAAATGCCGTCTGCATCTTTAACGACTATAAAAGCCACTTCCCGACCGTTGCTTTCGTTCAGTTTGACCGTTTCGACCGTAGGGCCTGATTCAGAGGGCCGTGTGTGGGTTTGTGAGAAACTTTCGACCTTTTGAGCCATATTAGCCATCATCTCGGCAGGAGCTAAGGGCTGCACCGTTTGTTCTGCTGCTGCAGGTGTTTTGCTAGCCTTATCAGGATTAAGGGATTCGTTAGCTCCAATGGCAGCCAAAACTACACCAGCAAGAGCTACCGACACCTGGGCAGCCTTGCCAGCCTTTTCCCGGTGCGCTGCCCGGTTACCAGAATGATGACCCTGATCCGTATTTTGTGCCTTAGAACGTAGCATTCTCATTTTTGATAATTCCTGTTTGTTTTGGTTTAATATATTAACATTAGCACATTGTTGACTAAATGTCTATAGTTATTCTGTTATGTTTAATCTGCGTGCATCGCATAACAAAAAACCTCAACCATAAAGTTGAGGTTAATCCTTTGCTTCTAAGAGTTGCCTAGGGAGGGTGGTCGGCTGACCGCGTACCGTCTCTCAAAGTAGCTTGACCAAGCCGCACACCCGCTCCATTTCGGCTGTTTGTTTTAAGTCTATGGTAAAGGGCTTATGCGAAAAGTACAAGCATTTTCACGCAGATCAACCCAAAATATGTATACAAAATTAACACCGGTCAGTTTATTTTTCGTAGTTAGATTGACCACAGTCTTATCTGTTAATTTGTTGTTGTAAAACTTACTGGTTCGTTTAGTAATCTGTGGAATCGTATTCATATCGTTTTTCATTGAAAACTGATGCCGCCGGTTCGCTATCAGATTTCGCAACCTCGGCCGTAATGAAGGACCGTTCTAATCCTGCAATCTGGCCCGCCGTCATCCACTCGTTCTGGCCGCCCTCAAACTTCTCAAGCAACGCTCCCTGCGGCTTGCTACCGTGGATTACAAAGAAGATTTTGTCTTCCAACATACTGCCAGCCTGCTTGTCAAAGTCCATCTTGTGAAACACGCTATGAAACGACAGCGTCGCCGTCAGACCAGTCTCTTCCATGAGTTCCCGTGCCGCCGCCTCTAGAATGGTCTCACCCCATCGAATCTTGCCGGTTGGACGGCCATAATACCCATAAAAAGGCTGCTTGAGGCGCTGCTGGATCAATGTGCGTCCCTGTTCATCATAGATTGCCAAACAGACGGCAACTTTAGGTTGGCGTTCCACGGTACGTGCCTCGGTATCAAAGCGATTGGCAAACTCCTTACCCTTACCAGTTAGCGCATAGGCACCATTAGTATCTTTAGCAACATAGCCTTCATCCAGCAGCTGCCTTAGGTAGAAATTAAAGTGATCGCTCGTCAGCTCACTGGCCTTCTGCAGTTCAGCAAACCGCGCATTTGGTGTAAAAAGCAGCACCTGCAGTATTGCTACATGTGCCGGGTGGAGTAGTTTATCAACGCTCATATTGTCTTCCTCTGTTACGCCGCCATAGTAACGCACTAGAGGAAGGTAAATCTAGTGAAATATGCTTCACTAGATTTACCTTCCTAGCCACTACCGAAGCTGACTATCAGGTGTCGGCGATATCCATACACGGAGGCTACGGCTCTGATTTTGGCCGTCCAACTGCAGCTCCTCCTATATAGCGCCTTGTGACAGTAGTATTTGTAAGAAGCTTAGGCCTACCCGCTTGCCCGTGCCCTACTTTAAGATGAATACCATTACCATCCTCTTTTGGCTCCATGCCTAGCGAGTACAACGACACATCCTCGGCCGGTGCAGTGGATGTCTACCTCTAGATATCTTGGACATTGTCGCAGGATATAAGCACAGTTTCAGATCCCAGTTCGTTATAGATGAAATATCTAGACATGTACCTATCCCTGCCAGCACAACCGATTCTAATTAGGCAGGGTAGACGTCCTGGATTGGGCTAATCTCGTCAGATTCCACACCCGCATCACCAGCACCGCCAAAGACTTGATCCAGGCTACTCACCAGCACTTCACGTGGCCGGGAGCCATCAGCAGCACCAATAATCCCCTGCTCTTCCATTTCCTCGATCAGCCGTGCTGCGCGGCCATAGCCGATACGCAGACGACGCTGCAAAAGCGAGGTTGATGCTTTCTTGTTTTCAATCACTACGCGCACTGCATCACGGAACATGTCGTCGTCCGCATCGCTGTTACCAGAGCCCATATCATTCACCACGCCGCCCTTGCCGATCTGAACCGGCTGACTGACCACTTCATCGTTATATTGTGGTGCGCGCTGTTCCTGGATAAAGGCCGTCACCTTCACGGTTTCGTCGTCGCTAATAAAGGCGGCTTGCACGCGTTTGGGCTTTGGCATATCGCTGGTTAAGAACAGCATATCGCCCATGCCTAGTAGCTTTTCGGCGCCCATTTGATCGATAATAGTTCGCGAGTCTACCTGGCTAGCGGTGGTAAAGGCGATACGGGCCGGTACGTTAGCCTTGATAAGACCGGTAATCACATCAACCGATGGACGCTGGGTAGCCAAAATCAGATGGATGCCAACCGCGCGGGCTTTCTGAGCGATGCGCACAATCAGTGCTTCCACATCGCGGGCGGCCATCATCATCAGGTCAGCCAGCTCGTCGATTACAATCACAATGTATGGCATGCCCTCTTCACTCTTCAAAGAGTTATATTCAATAATGTTGCGCTTCTTAACCTCGGCCAGCGTACGGTACCGGCGTTCCATTTCGGCCACCGCCCACTTGAGCGCGCTAATACACTTTTCCGGCTCGGTGATAACTGGCGTTAGCAAATGCGGAATTTCGTTGTATGGCGTAAGCTCGACTGTCTTGGGGTCAACCAGAATCAGCTTTAGGTCTGATGGAGAGTTGCGATACAAAAGGCTGGTAAGAATATCGTTAATCATCACCGACTTTCCAGAACCGGTCTGACCAGCTACCAAAAGGTGTGGCATCTTGGCTAGATTGGCCATCACCGGTTTGCCCGCAATGTCTTTACCAATCGCAAATGTCAGTGGATCATCAGCCTCGGTCCAATCGTGCGATTGCAGGATGCTGCTAAGCCGCACAATCGCCGCCTTAACATTCGGCACCTCAATACCAACAGCGCGCTTGCCAGGAATTGGTGCCTCCATACGGATGCTGGTTGCAGCCAGATCTAGTGCCAGGTTGTTTTCGAGTGCCGTTATCTTGGTGAGCTTAACCCCCGTTGGCGGCTTAAGCGTGTACTGCGTAACACGTGGACCAATGTTAGCCCCTTCCATCTCTACATCAATATTAAAGTTCTGGAATGTCTCGCGAATCACCCTCGCGTTGCCTTCCACGTTGCCAGCATCGGCCTTGTCCTGCTTGGCGTCTAGCAAAGCTACGCTTGGGAATTTCCAATCAGGGTCGCTGGCCGCTGTGAGTGCCGCATGGCTTTCCTGCGGCGTCAGTTTTTGGGCAGTGTTGCGTAGATTAAGACGTGGTGCTGGCTGGCTCTTTTCGCCGTGATGCTCCACAGGCACACCTTCGTTCAGCTTAAACCCGCCCTCGGCGGCTTTGTTCTTGAGCGCTGCCAAGCCGTCTTCATCGCCCTCTTCGCGCTCACGGCGCTGGAATGGTCGTAACAACACGCTGGGCGAAATGCTAAAGGCGAATAAAAACGCAAACACTGTAAAGATAAAAAACAGCAGACTGGCCGGGATTTTATCCAGCATGGTGAGCACTGCGCCACCCACGCCCTTACCGATTGTGCCACCATGGCCGCCAGTTACCACACCAGTCGGCTCTTTTGTAGCAAACGCCGAAAAAAACAAGCTACTGGCAAAGGTTAGCAGTGCCGCCATACTAAACAGGTTGCCGAATGGTACCCGGTGATCCTCGGCCTTAAATTTGTATACGCCACCGTATACAAGCGCGAGCGGTGTCAGCCAAGCACCATAGCCAAATAGCCAGTAGCCTGCGCCAAACAATCCCTTCGGCAATGCCCCGCCAGTACCAAAACCGCCCAGCAGCATAAATAGTGCCACTAAAATAAGGAGAATGGCAGCGCTATATCCCCAAAACGGCGAGCGCTCGCGTGGTGGCGCTGGTGGCGCGGACTTCTTTTTGCTCGATTTTTTCTTTTTTGCCATAGCTTTCAGTTTAAATTATACCTTTTGCCTGTTGCAGGGTCTACAGTCGCATGCCTGCTAAGCGCGAAGCTGTGACGGCTTACCTAGTTGATATTATAACAAAATTTACAACACTAGTCAATTTGCTTGTGCTTATAGCGTAACACAGTGCTGTAGCAAACTAGCGCCATCTTCTTGGGCGTATAGGATAACAGCCGAGCGGGGATTGGTATTCGGGCCTCCCAAAGTTGCCTTATCAGCACATTTTGCCTGCGGCACTATATACATGGAGTATTGATCGGGGATTTTGAGGGCCGCGCTGTAAGGCGCAATAAGCACACCTGCCGGTTTATAGACACTGAGCGTTACAACAGCGGGAGCAGCACTACAATTAGATCCGCAAATCGTAATACCGCCACTCTGATTTGCAGCAACCAGCGTTGGCAAGACACCAGCAGCCAATGTGTATTGTGCCACTGCGCCTGCCACGGTGTTTACATCATTTGCCTGCTTTTGCGCGTATGTTAGCGGTTTAGTCGCTGCCTGCACCACCGGCGCATGTTTAATAATGAAGGTATTTACGCCAACGACAACTGCCGCTACAAGCGCTAGGCCTGCCGCACCGAATTTGGCCCTTTTAAATATCGTCCACTTGCGGCGGCTCTTACGCCGCGCGGCGCGTGCGCTCTTAAGTTCGGCAGCATTTATCCGATGATATTTTATAAAGGCCGCATCAACCATCTTAGTCGACCAACCATGCGACTGCACATGTTCACGGAGTGTCGCCTCACTGTATCCAACACGCATCTGTTCGGCAATATAATCAACGAGCTGCTGGACTTCCATACTGCTCTTCAGTATACCGTATTGCTTATGCTGTACATAAAAATACACCCCTAGGTTGATCAGCCTGGGGTGTATTTTTGATCGTTTTTTGCGCCACCATGCCTTTTTAAGACACGGGCTTATCTGTTTTGGCAGATAAAGTACCTCTTTTAGAGAGCATACACGCGGTTCTCGCTAGCGCAGATACGCCTTTAGCGAGGGGAACGATTATGAACCAAGATGGTCATAATCACTTTTGGCGTCATATCTTTTTAGTATATTTTGGCCAAAACACGCTTTTTCAAAGGAGATCTTTTGGATCTGACCCGCAAAAAGCAAGAGATTTAAAAAGAGTGTTTTTAGGACTCTTTTTAAAGAAAGGTAAGAAAAGAATTTGTAGATTCTTATCTTTGTTTTAAGTGAAAGGTGCGAGAATTACTTTTTTAAGGTAATTCCGTGAAAGGTGGAATTGTTTAGGTTCCAAATCTTTAGAAGCTTTTCTGCTCTAAAGATATACGGGGTGGAACTTTTTTACGGTTCCAATCATTTTTGTTTTAGGCTTTTGTTTTCCAAGAAAGTCTTTTTATTATTTCTTAAGCCTGCTTACACTATACCAAGCATAAGCACTTTTGTCAAGCATGCTAGTAACTACTAGATCAGGATTATTGTCTTACAACCATGCAACAATGTGCTAATGTTTACTTATTATGGCTGAAACTTCGCCCCTTCATCCAACACAAGCAATGATAGATACTCTTTCCAAAACTCTCGTGGACACAACAGCGCCACAGAGATACCTAGTAGAGGCGGAGGACCAACGTGTAGCCAGACTTCTCCATGAAGGTTTTGAGGATACAACACAAGCCCAAAAGGAACACACTCAAGATAATCTCAATCGTTCACGAGAGATGATTAGGGACCTCCTGCTTGGAACGCCATATGAATCATACGTTGATGATGCGCTCAATACACAAAGTAAAGATTCCATACTACCTCCAATACTCCGTGATGCATACCACAGAACAGAGGCATCATTAGAGGAAGCCATATCATTTCCGCGATGGATGGCCAACTACGCTACCGATGATCAACTTATAAACGTCTGGCAATGGCATGATGCCTACTTAAGGCACCGCAACGACGACCCACAATTTAAAGAGCGGCTTAAAGACATAAAAGATGGTTATCAAAAGGGTATTGAGGCAGCTGTCGCTGCCGGCGAACTAGATCCGTCGGTTCAGATGACTCCAGAAAGACTCGATCGTATCCTCATAGAGTACGGCAGCCCATTTTCCCCAATCCTCGCTCAATCAAATGGCTATACAAATCAAAAAGACGATATTGTACAAATCCGAGAAGATGCAAGTGATTTTGTAATTTACCATGAAATGACTCATCTGCAAGGGGCCGGCCTATGGTCTATGTTTGAAGAGGGATTGGCAGACAGCATAGCCACGCTAGCTTATAACCATTCTCATCCTACGGAAGAACACGTCAATCCTGCTGATTCTATCTACAGACCCCAAATGCAAGCACTGGCCTCAGTTCAGCGTTTAACCGAAGGAAGAATGAGTTTACGATTAGCCTCAGCGATTCGTACAGGACCAGACCAGACGGCCAATATGATCGACTTCGTAGAACAGGCCGATCAGGCTATCGGGCTCCCCGCCCTTTTAACAACAGTCGTGGCCGCCAACAAAGATATGCAACATGCACTTTCAACCCATAGTAGCGACATAGCTAAGCGTTTCACCCAACAACGACTGCAGGAAAATTTAGCGTTACTAGAAACACTTTTACTGGATGACGGGGGTCATAATAGGCGTGAAGATCTACATACGCTCAAGGAACGGATCCTTGCTTTAGACGAAGACACAACCTTTAGCGTTAATGCAATAAACAATGCAAGTACCATAATTATTGCAGCTTCCCAGGCATCACAGCCCAATACTGCCTCTTAATGCAATTACACGAGCACAGTTCTATACCCTATTAGGATTTACGCCCAACTATATACTGTAAGGCTTTTGGTGAACTTCGACAGATAAAGCATCGCGCTAGTCAACACGTGCATCTTGAGTAAGCAGACGCTCGCGCATCTTTTGGAAGCGCTCCTGTTGCTCGGCCGCAATTTCTTCCGGCGTCTTAGCCTTGGCCTGAGTTTGTGATCCAGCTTGCTTGCCGTTACCGCCTTCGGGCTTGCCGCCTACGATGTTCACTACTGGGATAACAATTGGACTACGTTGGGTCTGCTCGAACAGGTAATGCGTCATATGGTCTTTGAGCTCCGCTTTAAAGCGGTCCAGATCGACACGCTTAAAGCGCTGTGACACGGCACGGCGAACTTCGTTACGCAGACCGTTCATTAGCTCTTCTTGCTCACGCATGTAAATGAAGCCACGAGAGATAATGTCAGGACTCGTTAGTAAGTTACCAGACTTCTTATCTACAGTGATCACCACTGCCACCAAACCTTCTTCGGCTAGCAGCACACGGTCTTTCACTACCACGTTGTTTACGATTGCGCCGGTTTGATCTACCAAAATTGTTCCATTAGGCACCTGGCCAACAATCTCCATCTTGTCCTGAGTAAGAGCGATTACATCGCCGTTTAGGGCATTGACGGTGTTAGCGCGTGGAATACCCTGCTCGATGGCTAGATCAATATGACGCTGCTTGACGCGGTAGGCACCATAAATTGGGATGAAGAACTTGGGTTTAGTGAAATTGATCATGTCGGCATATTCATCACGGGAAGCGTGACCCGAAACGTGCAGCGGACCAACGTGGTCGAGATCGTGGTTACGAGCCTCGAAGACATGCACGTTGTTTTTAACCAGGTTATCCACCATAACACCTACTAGTGCATCGTTGCCGCTTTCCGGAATTGGGGTACTAGAAAGAATCACCGTATCTTGCTCTTTGAGCTTCACGTGACGATGTTCGCCATTAGCCATACGCTGGAGCGCCGAGCTTGGCTCGCCCTGGCTACCAGTACACACCACCACGACCTGATCGTCCGGCAAACTGGCTACGCTAGCGATCGGCACAAATGTGCCCTTCGGGATCTTCATAAAGCCGTTGCGTACTGCCATTTCCAATGTCGAAACCATGCTGCGACCGTCCATAGCCACCTTTTTACCGTGATGCACGGCGGCATTCACGATCATCTGGACGCGGTTCATGTTGGTACTGAAGAGGCCAATAAAGATACGCCCTGGAGCCTGGTCCATAATGTCGATAAAGCTTTGCTCAATTGTGCTTTCTGATGGAGTACGTCCCATGCGCTCCACAGTAGTTGATTCGCTAAGCAATGCCAGCACGCCCTCATCGCCAAGTTCCTTCAGGCGATCAATGTCGCTGCGCTCATGGTCCAGTGGATTAGGGTCAAAGCGGAAGTCACCAGTATTGATAATACGACCGACCGGCGTATCAATTACCACGCAGGTTGAGCCAGGAATGGAGTGTGTAATGCGCACGAGCTCCACGTAGAACTCACCTACTTTTAGGCGCTCGTGCGTGTCTTCGTTCATAGTCACGGTTTGTAGCTCAAAGCCCTCAGGCATCGGCAGACCGAAGTTTTCAAAGATCTCTTCTACACGACCGATAGTAAATTTACTGCCGTAAATTGGTGCGGGCAGCTTGGGCACGATATGTGGCAAGCCACCGATATGGTCCAGGTGGCCATGCGTAATCACATAAGCACGCAACTTGTGCTTAATACTTTCTACATAGGCCGTATCTGCCACGCCGTAGTTAATGCCCGGCAGGTCAACGCTTAGGTCGTTACCAGCGTCAATGATTACGGCGTCGTTTACGTACTCTACAAGAATCATGTTCTTGGAACCGCCGCCGTCCATACCACCGAGGCCGATGATCTTTAGACGTGGACTATCGTCAATGAAGTTAGCTCGTCGCTTTTCATCGGTAGCGGCCGGCAGATATTGGTTGGCGACACGCTGAGCATCCATTTGGATGCGTTTTTGGGCACGTACGGCTGCGCCGCGGCTGACGCCAGGCTTGCGCTCACCTTCTTGGTTACCATCTTGCGGGCGATTCTGGCGTGGTCCGCGGTTACCACGGCCGCTGCCACTTTGGGCACGACCACGGTTATTGTTCTGTCTTGGAGGTTTACCTTCGTTGTTTGGTTTTGGATCCATTATTTCTCCTCTTGTGTTATCCGTTAGACTAGATGACACAATATTAGTTCGTTACTTCTTAATCTTTTGTAAAATTACGGGGATCAGCGCAAAGTCATCAATAAGCGTTTGGCGCATCCCACCGTTATATAGTGCGGCAGCCGGATGAAAGAGCGGTAAATACACGTGGTCCTTGTACCGCTTTGGCTGGCCATGCACTTGGCTGATTTTCAGCCCGGGCAGCAACACATCCATGCTGTGCCTGCCTAGGGTGACAATCAATTTTGGCTGAATTATAGCGAGTTGTTCCTGTAGATAGGGCAGAAACACGTTCTTTTCGTCGGGCAATGGGTCGCGGTTGTTGGGCGGCCGATATTTGACGATGTTGGTGATGTAGATATCCTTGCGTTCCAAGTGTATCATTTCTAGCATTTCGTTCAAAAATTTGCCGGCAGCTCCTACGAATGGTTTCCCCTGCTCGTCTTCGTTTTTACCGGGAGCTTCACCAATGAATACGATGGCGGCTTCAGCGCTGCCGTCGCCAAATACCAGCTGCGTAGCACCTTTGCGGAGTTCCGGTGTAGGGTCCTCGGTCTCGATGCGGGTTTTTAGCCCATCCAGTTGCTGTTGTTTGGTTTTAGCCTGGCTCATTATTTACCCCTCCAAATAACGTGAATGAAATTCTGCAAACTACCCACCAGCAAGAACAAAGCAATCGCCCACAGCCACCAGCCGCCGCTATCAAGGCCCCAGTTCAGAAAGCCATACGACATAGCTAGCTCTACAAGCCCAAAAACCGCGAAGCCTAGCCGGGTTTTATGGAACTTGTCGAGCATTTCTAGGTTCATGAGACTATTTTTTGGCCTTCTTTTCTTTGTCTGCTAGTTCATGGGCGGCAGCCTTCATAGAAAGCTGCAAACGGCCACGGTCATCAATGGCGATCAGTTTGACGGTAACTTTATCACCTTCTTTTAGCTTGTCGCTGGGCTTTTCGGTCCGCTCATCAGAAATTTCTGAGACATGTACCAGACCATCTTTGCCCGGTAAAATCTGCACAAAGGCACCAAAGTCGAGCACGCTCACCACTGGCTTATCGTAGTAAATCGCGCCCACTTCTGGATCTTCGGTAATGCTCTTGATCCACTGGATTGCGGCATCAATGTGCGTTTTATCGGGACTAGCGATCATTACCGTACCGTCGTCTTTGATGTCGATTTCGGTGCCAGTCTCGGCAGTAATTTTCTGAATGGTTTCACCGCCCTTACCGATTACTTCGCGAATCTTGTCGGGGTTAATGGTGATGCTCTCTACCCGTGGCGCGTACGGACTCAGCTCGGCACGTGGCTCGGCCAACGTCTTCAGCATGTGCTCCAAAATGAATGCTCGGCCCTGCTTACCTTGCTCAATAGCAGCCTTCAGCGTCGAAACCGGCAAACCGTGGACCTTCATGTCCATTTGTAGAGCGGTAATACCCTCGGTGGTACCGGTTACCTTAAAGTCCATGTCGCCAGCAAAATCCTCGGCGTCGGCAATGTCCGAAAGCACCCAGAATTTGTCACCGTCAACCATCAGGCCCATGGCAATGCCCGAAACAGGGCGCTTCAGTGGCACCCCGGCATCCATCAGCGCCAAACAGCTGGAGCACGTGGCAGCCATGCTGGTTGAACCATTCTGGCTCATAATTTCGGTCACACTGCGGACAGCATATGGGAACTCCGCTTCACTAGGGAATACGCCATGCAAAGCGCGCTCTGCCAAGTAGCCATGGCCGATTTCGCGGCGGCCCGGCGAACCAAGGCGGCGGACTTCACCAACAGTGTAGCCAGGAGCGTTGTAGTGGTGCATGTAGCGGCGCTCGCCCTCGCTGACTTCCATGGTATCAACCATTTGGGAGTAGCTGAGCGGTGCCAGCGTGACGATATTCATGCCCTGCGTCATACCGCGGGTAAACAAGCTGGAGCCATGCGCACGGGGCAACAAACCAACTTCAGTACTAAGCGGACGAATTTCGTCCAGTTTGCGACCGTCCGGACGAATACCGTGCTCCACAATGCCCTTACGAACATCTTTATGAATGGCCAGCTGCATCGCATCATCGTATTCACCACGCAGTTCACGGTACGCTTCCTCGCCAATGCGGCCAGCAAACTCTTCGTGCATTTGGTCACGCAAGGTCTTGATGAGCTCGTTGCGCTCTGGGTATGGCAAACGTAAGTCTTCACCTAGCTTGTTTTCTACCCAGGCGTCAACTTCTTTCTGGAATTTCTCATCAGGTAGCGCCAGAGTGTATTCCTGGGCGACAACCTTCATCTTCTTGACAAGCTGCTTTTGGACTTCCAGTGCCGGCTTAATAGCCTCAACCGCGAACTCCATGGCTTTTACAATTTCGTCTTCGGTGGCTTCTTTGGCACCAGCTTCCACCATCATCACCTTGCCGTCAGTGCCAGCCACCACTAGGTCGAGCTTGCCTTCGGCCAGCTCAGCGGCAGACATAAATGCCTTGTACTCGCCGTTTTCGTCGATACCAACGCGTACACCAGCAACAGGGCCGTCAAATGGTGCGCCAGTGAGCATAAAAGCAGCGCTCATAGCAATCATGGCTACCATATCCGGGCGGAAGCTAGGGTCCATACTCAGCACCGAGGCTACGCCCTGCACCTCGTTGCGATAACCCTTAGGCCACAATGGACGGATTGGGCGATCAATCAGACGGCCAATTAGCACAGCGTCGTCACTCGGCTTGCCTTCACGCTTAATAAAGCGGCTGCCGCTGATCTTTCCGGCTGCATAAAATTTTTCTTCATAATCGATGCTGAGCGGGAAATAATCCATTCCAGGAATAACTCCACCAAGCATAGCCGTACCAAGCACGACGGTTTCGCCGTAGCGCACTAGCACGCTAGCGGTGGTACGGAACCCAACGCGGTTAACTTCCAACGTCAGCTTGCGGCCACAAAAGTCTGTCTCTACCGTTACAACATCTTTTCCGTAAGGGTTGATAGTTGCGTTATTTGCCGTTTGGCTCATGTTTACCAAATCTTTCTGTTCTCTAGGGATACCTAGGCGGAGTGCAAATATATGGCTCTGGCCTTGTGCTAGAAGGAGCTATATATCTGGTCCCTACCCACGTAGTAAGAGAACTATTAATGTGCACAAGCTTAGGTTCTCGGTCTCCCAAGAACCCGGTCTATGCACGAACCTTTAAAGGAGCGATGCAATCTGGGATGATAGCTGAAGCCCGCAAGCGAGCCGTACTACCGGTACGGTGAGTGCGGACTAGAGGCTATCGCCCGGAGTGCGCGCTCCTTTAAAGGTTCTAGCGGCGAATGCCGAGCTTCTTGATGAGGTCAAGATAAGCCTGACCATCTTTAGCGGCAATGTACTGGAGCAAGCGCTTGCGCTTACCAACTAATTGCAGCAGACCACGGCGAGCCATAAAATCGTGCTTGTTACTCTTTAGGTGCTCGGTTAATTCCTTGATGCGCTCGGAAAAAATACCCACTTGCACGGCAGCGCTACCAGTATCGGCCTTGCTAGCCTGCAAATCAGTTACAATTTTAGTCTTCTTTTCCTGTGAAATCATGTGGCTCCTAAGGTTCTTTGTTAAACTAGAGATTTTTGTGATGGCGTTACCGACTATTATACCAGTTAGCTGCCCTTGAATCAACCCAATAGTCGCAAGATAGCTAGAGTTGCAAAAGAGTTGTCTTGAGCGTTTCAGGACTCAAGTCCTCTTTTGAGACGGCTTGCCTGATATTAAACTGCCCCACTTTTGTGCGGCGTAGATCCGACATGTAGGCCCCCGTTTCTAAGTGTTTACCCAAATCCTCAACTAGGCTGCGAATATAGGTACCGCTGCCAACTTCACTCGTAAATTGCACATATGGGTATTCGTAAGCAGTTAGCTGATTCTTATAAATCTGCACCGGTCGGGCTTCTAGCGTTACGCTTTTGCCTTCCCGCGCCAGTTTATATGCCCGTTGTCCATTAACCTTCATGGCACTAAAAGCTGGCGGCACCTGCATGATTTCGCCCTGGAACACGTCTAGCGCCTCTATAATGGCCGTTTCAGTCGGAATAGTATCAGATACAGCCGTCTTTTTGCCTTCTTCATCCCCTGTTGAGCTGATTTGGCCCAGCTTCATAGTCACTTCATAGGTTTTATCCAGTTTGGTAAGCTCTGGGGCGCGCCGGGTATATTCCTTGCCGATAAGCAACACCAGCAGGCCGGTTGCCAGCGGATCGAGCGTGCCAGTGTGGCCAACTTTGCAGTTTTTAGGCTTTTTACCCTCTATTTCAGCCACCATGCGGCGCACATAATTTACTACGTCGAATGAAGTCCACTCTTTGGGTTTGTCTATAAGTAATATGCCTTGCATAATCTTTAGGCTATCACATTTGAGCAGCTAGCTGCTCACCACAGCCTATTGCAGTGGCGGCAACATCGGTGGAGGTACCGGCGGCGGTGGAGTTGTTGGAGCGTTAGCGGTTGACAGCTGGCCACCCATAAGCGGATTGGCGGGCATCGCCGGAGTTTGCGATGCTACTTGTTGTCCAGGGCCGAAGGGGTTGGAAGGCAGTGGCATATCAAGCGCGTCATCAGCTGGCGTGTTACCCGGAGTCGGTTCGCTGAACCCGGTATTTGGCACCGGCGGTGCGGCAGGATTCACAGATGTAGATGTCTGAGAAATAGGTGCAGGGTGTAGCTCTGGACCAAGCGGCTGAGCGTGTAATGCGGCGATAGGTTGTGTTGCGTCAGCCGATGCTGCCGTGCTGTTTAGTGCTGCCTCGACGGCACTGCGAGCATCATCAACACTGGTCACTGGAGCTGGTGCGGCAGGCAATGCAGCCGCATTTGAGAGATTGCCATGCTCGTCGATATCAACGTGCGGGCTGTCAACCGATTTCTCTATCTCTGTTAGAGTTTCATCATCAGTTGGCTTGGGATAAGCCGGCGCCGCTGGCAGCACCGATGGAGGGCTTGATGGCACAACGCTCTGAGGAGGCGGTGTAAATGTCGGCGCCGCCGGTGACGGCGCATACGGCGAAGTGCTCAGCGGCGACACCGTTGGCGCCGGTTCAGGTGCCGTATACTGCGGAGGCGTTGGAGGCTGCCAAGACGCCGGAGCTGGTGTTAGCGGAGCCTGTGGAATAAACGGATCGGCCGGTTTACGAGGTACGGTTGGGTCAACCGGTGGCCGTAACACACTTTCGTTATGCGAAAGCAGCGGCGAAGATACAGCCGGCAAGGTTAACTCCTCTGTGGAAGGATCGAGATCTTCATCATTAACATTAGCAGTCATCTGAGCATCGCCAAGTTTAGGCGGCTGAGTTAGGCGCTCGTGTGTTACTTCCGGCTGCGCACCGTCTTCGGGGCGACCACCGACATCTACGCCATGCACCTGAGAAATCTGCGGCAATGGGGCTTCGGACTCAGTTAGAAGCTTACCATCCTCATCAACGTGAATCTGCGGTTCTGGCGGTTGTGGGGCCGGTTCAGGTTCTGTGGCTTCGGCCGGCGGTTCGGCATCATGGTCAATCTCGAGCGTCCCCGGGTCTCGTTTGTGCGGCTTTTCCGGCACAGTATCCACGCGCTCATCTTGTTGGTCGGCAGGTGGTTCAGGAAGTACTGGCGGCGTCTCCAGCTCAGTGGCAATCAACTGTTGGTTGGCGCCGACAGCCATCAGGGCCGAACTAGCGCTCATCGTCTTTGGTGTCGTCTTTTCATTGCTAAACCGCTCAGTGTTAGCAACGATACCGGTTAGCAGTGCGGTGGCAATTTGATTATCCAGAATCTTTTTATCAAGCCCGTCAACCAGTGCTGTCATCATTTCACTGAGACTACTAGCCTTTGGATCAACCCAGTTGATAGTACCAAGGCTGCCCTGCCCGGTGGTGCTTACACTAGCTACAGTTGCATCATGCAGAATACGGCCGTGGGCAGTAATTGCAGCATCAAGATCTTGCTGCTCGGATACGCCAAGTGCTATTACTACATCAACGTTAAAATCGCCTTGGCTAAATTCTAGATCGTGCTCGGAAAGCGATGTCTTATACGGGGTAATAAAAATACGGACCACCTGGTCTTCAACTTTGTAGCGGAGCTTATCGGCCTTAGATTTATCGAGGGCAATGATGAAATCACGCAGGCTATCGGTGTTCTTTTCAAGCGTCTCTTCAGGCTTTAGAAATTCAATAGTACTGGGAATCTGGCCGCTGAATACAGCAGTGCCGTGTTTATCTAGTTTGTTCAGTGCCAGAGTTAAGCCAATGGCTGCCGAGAGTTGGTCAACGGTCGGGTTGGTGCTGACCGTTACTAGAATGTTCTGCGCCTGCTTGATGCGCTCGATAAGTTTCTGCTTTTGCTCGTCCATATGTTTATTTACGTCTAAGAATGACTCGCTTATGGTTTGTTCGCATCTTAGCATATCCTGCTTCCCCGAGTAAAGTTTTATAGATCATACCGCATCGGGGCTGCCTGAACTTTTCATCCCTCTAGGGCGCTCTACGGGTGAGCTATGCTCAGCCCGTGGCGCTAGCTTACCCTGACGGGATGAAAAGTTCAGGCAGCCCAGTTGTGTACACTTTGACAACAGAGGACGAAACCGGTATAGTTACCCTTGATAAATCTAAAAAGGATACGCATACACCTATGCCAATCATCAAATCAGCCAAAAAGCGCGTAAAAGTTGCCAACAAAGCAGCTGTGCGCAACAGCAAAACCAAGCGTTCACTTAAGGGCGCAGTAAAGGCTTTTGGCCGCGCGCTTACCGCTACCGACAAAAAGGAAGCCGTTAAGGCCCTTGATAAAGTTCAGAGCGAACTCGACAAGGCTGCTAAAAAAGGCGTACTTCACAAGAACAAAGTTGCCCGCAAGAAATCTCAGGCTGCCAAGGCTGCAAAAACTGCTGCCGGCGTAACCAAAAAAGCTGCACCAAAAGCTAAGGCTGCCCCTGCTAAAAAGCCAGTCGCTAAAAAAGCTCCAGCCAAGAAGCCTGCTGTTAAGAAAACTACCAAGAAATAGTTTTACTAAAGAGTGGACTATTGCCGCTCCGGCCGCTAAAGCCAGGGCGGCTTTTTTATGTAGCAACTTAGTTGTACACTTGCCTTATAGCTTAAGCGGCAATTGGAGGGCATATGAACAAGAATATTGGCATCGTGATAATTGTACTAGTGGTCTTGGCGGGCGGTGGCGCTGCATTGGTAGCTTCACAGCACACCGACAAAAAGAACTCTGCTACGAACAATATGAACATGAGTACAAAAAAGAACTCTGATAGCTCCGGCTCATCTCCCAGTGCAACTAACACGGTCACCATTCAGAACTTTGCCTTTAGCCCAAGTAACATCACCGTCAAGAAAGGCACCACAGTAACTTGGACCAATCAGGATTCCATAGCCCACACCGTGACCGAAAGCGATGGTTCAACCGGCCCCAACAGCGGTAACCTGGAAAACGGCGAAAGTTATAGCTTTATCTACAACCAAACCGGCACGTTCACCTACCACTGTGCTATTCATCCCGATATGGTTGGCACCGTAAAAGTTACCGACTAGAGATCCGACCAAGCTTATAGAGCAAGGTTGAGCAAATAATATTGCACTACTTCGTCGGCATTTAAGCTTTCACGTTTCAATCGGACATCAAATTCACGCAATTCCTGGATGCGTTGTTTGAGTTGCGCTAGGCTAATACGCGGCGCTAATCCTTGAGTCTTCCGCACAGTAAATGGGCTAATTTTAGCCTCTTTGGCGATGGTGTCCGCGGTCCGCTGAGCCGCCGTTTTTACAATGGCTAAAATATGGAGTTGCCAGATTAGCATAGCCAATATCTGGTGCGGCTCCACTTGCAAAGCGCGTTGTTCGGCGTATAAATCAGCTGCGCGTTTAGCATGGCCCGCAAAAGCGGCATCAAGCAGCTCAAAGATACTACTCTGCGGAGTAAGTTCGGTGAGCAGCTCTATGGCCGCACGAGTAACTTTTGGATCGTATGCAAGCAGCTTGTCGGCCTCATGCTGAATCGTCAGCTGATTAATGCCCACGCGATCAATAAGCAATCGGGCATCAGCCGCACTGACACTACCACCCTGCTCTTTTATATAATCCACCAGATATCTTGCTAGGCCATTAGCATCCAAAACTGGGAATTCGCGGAATTCGGTCAGTTTTTTGAGTTGCTTGTAATAGCTGAGGCGTTTATCCAGTTTGGGCTCTACAATCACCACATCATTCGTCTCAGCAATGTCCTGTATAAACCCCTCAAACTTCTCGGTAAAGTCTTTATTGGCACCCGGGCTACGCAGCACCACCAATTTGCGTGGCACCAAAAACGGCAAGCTCTGTACCGCCTCGTGCATGCGATCATAGCTTAGATCTTCGCCGTCCAGGCGCTCCAGCGCCATGTCGCCATGCTCAGTTACAAAACGGGCGATTAGCTCTTGCACAGCTTTTGTGCGTAGCACATCATTTTCTCCCGTAAATGTGATTACCATCTTATCAGTATAGCTGCTTGCACGCGCTACAGCCTAACCCGCTTACCAACGCCATCCGACCAACTACCAGCCTTAGGCAGGTTGTTGCCAATGTTCAAACATTTGATCACGAGTAAGAACCGCACCATCCGTAGTAGTTATCTGGCTATCTTCCGGTACAAACTTATCAATGAAGCCCTTAACGCTAAAGGCCGCACTGAATTCTTCAGGAGCAACACCGCCAAGCAGCAGAACCTCACTAGTCTTTGCCTTACTAAGGCTAAGTACTCGATCCGGATCAACGCTCACCCGAACAACTACTGAATCCCTGCCACCCTCTATACCAAAACCATGGAGAAGCGCATTCTCGGCAAGATCTTGCGGATCGGTCGGAAAAGAGACGAACGGAGTACTAGCCCCTGAATCGGCCATCCTAGCTTCATGGTGTGAGGCGTAATGCCGCCTTGGATCAAAACGCTCCACGTCGCCCAAAGTACTCTCCTGAAGTATCCTGCTCGATACCAGACCAGTACCATCTTCCAAGGTACTGCGTTCAACAAGGCGCCACATCTCTACCGGCTGAGTATCACCCCATTCTGATTTAGGCAGTATACCCCATGACCGCAGCACATCAGGTGCGCGGCTACGAGCATAGATCTGGTCTTCAGGTGCAGCCGTAGGATTGAACATAGGGACAACGTCCACCTTAGGTACATCTTCAAATGATGGAACCGGGCTCGTCTGATGGGCGTGTTCGCCCCATGCATAGCGGCGCTGCTCTTCATAGTCACTCATAATATCTGGATTATACGTAAACCCAGGTGGAAAGCCCATGTCTTGGTCTTGGGCTGATGAGGGCACTGAAGGTACTGTTTCGGCAATCATAATAACTATGTTTTTATTTTGAGCTTCTAGATAGAGACTATTAGCATCATATTACATCTATGTCAATTAATGTTTGTGCATCCTAGACCCTCTGCTCCTGAGGGCAAATATGAGTGCCCCGACCTGCAACACGGAGTTTTACAATGGCAGCCCCGCAGCGCGGACAAGCCTGCCCTTCGCGGCGGAAAACACGGGCGAAGTTCATGTAGCTGCCCTTTTTACCTTCGGCATTTACATAGGTGTGGTTGGATGAACCACCCTTTTGAATTGCCAGGTTTAACACATATTGCAGTTCAGTAAATAAGGTATGCAGTTTGGTCGCGGGTACATCTTTGACCAGTGTAGCGGGATGGATCTTGGCACCCCACAAGCTCTCGTCAGCATAAATATTGCCGACGCCGGCGACCACTGTCTGGTCAAGCAGCACAGCTTTTATCCCTGAGTTCTTGCGGCGCTGCAAACGCTGCACAAATTGTTCAGCCGTAAAGCTGGCATCGAGCGGTTCAGGGCCAACCTTTTGCATAAAATCTATGTTTGGCACCTCGGCCGTTAGCAGCAGGCGGACCCAGCCGAATTTGCGTTGATCATTAAAAAACAACTTGCTACCGTCTATGAAGCCGAATGTTACGCGAGTAGACTTATCCGGCAATGTGCCCACCAGCGAGTCATTGGGATGCCCCGCCCCGAACCGCGTCTCTGATGAAACAAAAACCAGTTGTCCCGTCATTTTCAAATGAATTACTAGCGAATAGCCGCTGGAAAGTTCAATTATGAGCACCTTGGCGCGACGCTTTACCGATTGCACAGCGGCACCGACTAAAAAACTGCGCACATCAGGTTCGGTGTTTGGAAACGATTTGGCAGTATCGTGTGAGACATCGCTAACCACGCGGCCAGGCAGGAGTTTTTGGAGTCCGATCCGTACTGTTTCCACCTCCGGTAATTCTGGCATACAGATATTGTATACTAGAATTCTATGGACGGACTGGGTGATATATTACGGCGCAAAGATTTTGATGAGCCACCAGAGGTGGGAGCGATCAAGGAATATGTGCGGCGCTATTACAACGATGCCGAGGTGCGTGTAACCGTGCAAGCGCATGCCATTATTGTGACCGGGCGCAGCAGCGCCCTGATTGGCAGCTTGCGTTTAAATCTACCCAAGTTACAAGAAGCTGCGCGAACTGATAAACGCATCATGCTGCGAATTGGCTAAGCAAGTGCCGCGGGCAGTTCTACCTGGAATTGTTCAAAGTTCGCATATAACAATGTGCGCATCCCCACATTTTCGGCACCGGCAAGGTGACGCTCGTGGTCGTCTATAAATAAGCACTCAGCGGGATCCAGACCAAGCCGGTCCGCGATCATCTGGTACATTTCGGGCTGCGGCTTAGTAAGGCCCACACCGTGCGAGAGCACCTGTGTGTCAAACAGTCCCAGCTGCTCTGCGGTAAGTAAGCGCTCGGTTATGTTGGTACCGGCGTTACTCAAAATGCCAAGTTTGTAGTGGGGTTTTAGCTTGGTTCGGATATACTCAAGCAACTCATTATCCACCACACTGTGCTCAAGTTCATGTCGAACGGCCGCCTCGCTTTCGCCCGTTTGTTCGGCCGCAAATTGAATCATCTCTGTGTAATCGGCCAGGCCGGCATCTGCCTTGCGGCCAAGCAGGTGTAGTTCGTGCCACAAATGTTCGCGTTCGGTAAAATGCCGGGCCTTAAAGGCCGGCCAACCATTGAGAATCAGTACGCCGTACAGATCAAAAATAATTGCCCGAACGGGAGGTTTTGTCATAGCGCTCCTATTATACCTGAGGAGTGCCTAGAGGGTTACATCCGTACCGGCAGTAAGCTTGAAGAGATCGTTTGGCGGTATCTGCGCCTCAAACAACTGTCGAACACCTGCCGGGTTACCCTGGAACGTCCCCACTCCACCGCAACTGGTAGACCAAAAGCTAAACGTGTCGGTCCCATTACCGTCAAAGCTGTAAGTATAACGGCTGCCGGTTGGACAATAGCCACGGCTATCCAGATGCGAAGCTGTTTTGCCATGCGCGAAGCCCAATAGCTTGAGCGACTGCAAAAACGAGCCGTAGGCGCTGCTGTTACTAGGGTAAGACTGCGTCTTTACAACGTTGCCCTGATAACCTTGCAGCACATCGAGCTCGGTTTGCATTGCACTAACAGTAATCTTTACCTGGTAGTGGTTTTGGTCGAGATTGGTTGGCCCGTCGATTAGGAATGTAGCTGCGACATTAGTCTCGGCATATTTAGTAATATCGACCTGTTTTTGCGCCGGTGCCGCGTGGCCGAAGATAGCCTTAAAAAGCAGCACGATGAGCAGCACAATCAGGCCTGCGCCCACCAGCATGGCCAAAATGTTGCGAATTCCAGTCCGAATATCCATAAGTTTCGGTGTTATTTTAGCATAAATAATAGCTTATTGCAATATAAAGAGTACCCGAATCACGAATTAGCTCCAAAGAATAAAGCACGCTAGAATTTCTCTTGTAAATCGTCAAACAAACAGGAGAAAACATGCGTGCTTTACTCAGACAGCATATCGTAGACGTGTTTGTTTGGGCAGACGACAGTCTACCCAAACAAGTAAAACCTGGCGCCAAGTCAGTACTCACGGACAGCGAGATAACCACCATCCTCATCTGGGATAGCCTGACCGAGCCTCACCAGAATCTACGGGAAGTGTACGACTGAATCTCTCGGGAGTACCAGGATTGTTTTCCCAGGCTACCCAGGTACCAGAACTTTGTGGCCCACCGCCACCGAATACTCCCGGCACTGTCTTGGTTATTGCACGACGGCAGCCCCTTTGCGCTTTGTGGACAGTACCATGTTGCCCGTATGCAGACTCGTCCGGGCCGACCGGCACAAAGTCGCCAAAGACGTAGCTGCCTTTGGCAAGAACCACCAGGGCCGACATTACGGCTTCAAGCTGCACGCCGCCATTGACCACAGCAGCAGGTTGGCTGCACTGTACTTCACCTCGGCGAACGAGAGTGACGTGCTACAGCTCAAGGATCTTGTGAATGCCCGGACGCAGGTTGTTGTGGCGGACGCTGGCTGCTCCAGCTTCGGCCAAAGATTGAGGCCGTATTTAGCAATCTCAAGGGCAGAAGTCACTTCGTGACTTCGTACTCGCGCAGCGTGCGCGGGTACTTTGTGCATTACCTGAGGGTGCTGCTTGGGTACCAGTTGGGTGATTCGTGATTCAGATTGTCCTAGATTGACCATATATTATATATGTGCTATAATATATGTATGAGTCTGGCTGGAGTTCCCCGGAGTCCCGAAGCAGAAATACCTGGCTTTGCTATAACTCAGGACCCGACCTCTTCTATTCATGCAATGCCTAGTACCGCACTAGAACTCTTTAAAGAAGTGGGCGTAGTCAGCACCCAGATGCACGAACCCCAATCGTATTGGCACTTCATAGAGGGGCTGCGGTATGATGCGGCGATTGCCAGTGCACTGGGAGATATAGGTTTAGCCGCCGAACGTACTGGACATTTCAGCGCAAGTGCTCCACACGAACTAGCAGCAGCCTTAGACAAGGGTGCGGTCGCTATCGAGGTTAAGAACCCCTATGTTGCCACATATACGCCGCCGAGAGCAAGGTGGATAGCCCGCTTTTCCCCAGCTGACTCCCAGCAGATAGTCACAGCGCAGACAGTCACCATCAAACATAAAACCAACGAGGATGCGCAACAAGCTGCAGCCGCTTGGAAAGTATTGCTTAATGCCGGCGCACAACCAGAAGCTTTTTATGATGTTAGCACATTTAGCGCCCCGGACTCTGCCGAGCACCTGATCGAGATTAGGGAGCTTGATGAGTTTGCCATACGCGGGCTTCGACGCACCCTAAAGGGATCTGAAAAACAACGGTTAAAGGCCGCCGGAACCCTGCTGCCGCGAAATGAAGCAACTGCCGAAGTGGCCCACACATTCACTGATGCTGTCGAACAAGAAATGTTAGAGAAAAACCTCCATTTTAGTGCCCTTCAGGATGATGCGGTTGTTAGCTATCCTGACCGAGATACAACACAGAGCCCTAAGAGGTATGAACAGACGCTTCTAGGGGAAGCCTCGGTCGTCCTGGCCATTATTGGAAGCGGCCTTTTCAAACGAGTAGACAAGGTAGTGAACCCCGATAAGCCAAGCCTGGCTGAACACCCTAATCCGGCAGCCAGAATCCGTGCGGGCAATCTAGGCCTTAACTTACGGCGTGAAGAAGCAGAGGATGGAACCTTACGCCGCTCACGCCAGCCCTCACTAGCCGAAAAGGTAGCCGATGGGTTTCGCCAGAAGGCACAGGACCTAGCGGCCAACCCTCGCCAGACTGCAGTAGAGTCTGCCCTGAAACCGTTTACCGGAAAGATTGACGTAGTAGTCAAAACGATTGACCGAACCATAGGCAGCCTGTTTTGGGGTGCTCGACATGTAGGAAACTTCCGCAAATGGCGGCAATACCAGAAACTTGTCCGCGCGGATAAGAAGAAAGTGGATGCGGCACGTATACAGATTGCCGATATATATTCCCGCCAAGATGACGGTGATCAACCGGAACAATTAGCAGAATAAGGCAGCATTCTTACAGTGGCCCATGCCACTAATCTATAGATAGAAATGCAAGAAATTCTACAGCTCACCCCAGTTTTGGCCAACCGAGGTGTCAACTAATAGCTTTACTGCCAGCTTGGGGTAGATGGTTTCCATGGTTTTCTTAAGCATGCTTGCCACCTTTTCGGCATCGGCTTCACCACATTCCACCACGATGGAGTCGTGAATTTGCAGCAACTGCTTGGCACCTTCGATTTTCTCGAGCTCTTTATCTACGGCGACCATAGCGAGCTTCATCAGATCGGCTTCAGTGCCCTGAATAGGCATATTCATAGCTGCCCGTTCGGCGGCACTGCGGACCATAAAGTTACTGGCTTTGATGTCAGGCATGGGACGGCGGCGGCCAAACAGAGTTTCTACATAACCTTGGTCGCGGGCCTGGTCTTTGAGGCTTGTTAGATAGCCAATGAGCGGTTTACGCAGTTTGAAGTACTCATCGATAAAGTGCTTGCTCTGCTCGAATGTCATGCCCGTAGCAGCACTGAGGCCGTGCGGGCTCATGCCATACAGCACGCCGAAGTTCACGGTTTTGGCAGCGCTACGCTGTTGCTTGGTGACATCCTCTAGCTCACGGCCGTAAATCTGGGCTGCAGTGGTTACATGGATGTCGGCCTCTCTGTTAAATTGCGCCACCATGTCATCGTCGCCACTCATAGCGGCAGCTAGACGGAGCTCGAACTGGCTGTAGTCGGCGCTCACCAAGCGCTTGCCCTTGCCGGCTACAAAAGCCGTGCGAATTCGCTTGCCGAGTTCGGTGCGTACGGGGATGTTCTGTAAGTTGGGGTCGTTGCTGCTAAGGCGGCCAGTTTGGGCCACAGTGAGCGCATAGGTGGTATGGACACGGTGGTGTCCATCGGTTTGCTCGGGCAAGGTATCGACGTAGGTATTTTTGAGCTTGGTTACCTCGCGGTACTGCGTGATGAGGTCAATGATTGGGTGCAACGGTCGTAGCTTATCAAGCATATCAGCCGCTGTACTATACCCGGTTTTACCCTTTTTGATACCACTCGTAGGTAGCTGCAAGGTTTCGAACAAGATATCGGCCAACTGGCTTGGGCTACCGATGTTAAATTCTTTGCCGGCATGGCCATAAATTTCTTGCTCAAGGTCGGAAATACTATCCTCTAGCTCCACAGCAAACTTCTTTAAGTATTCAACGTCTAGCTGAATCCCTTGCCATTCCATGCGGGCAAGTACTGGAATTACAGGCCACTCCACCGTTTTGGCCAGCTCCGGCAGGCCCGGCATTTCGTTTAGTTGCTTAGCCTGTTGCTTGTGCAAAGCCTGCACTACAGCGATGATTTCGGACGCGCGACCGATAAGTTCATCAGCATCCAGATCTTCAAACGGCGAGCCGTCGTAGCCTAAATCGGCATGAGCAAGTTCTGTTAACGATTGTTCACGGCGCAGGCTGTTAACCAAGAATGAGCCGATGAGTACATCGTGCCCTACTGCCGGTAATTCAACGCCCAGTTCAAGCAACAACTGCAGCGAGGACTTTACATCGTAGCCCACTAGTTGACTGCCGTTAGTGAAATTCTGCGCAATCACATCGGTATCGAGTTTACGGAGGTCAAAGGTATACGTTTCGTTGCCATCGACACTTAAAATGAGCACCTGGGGATCGCGGCCGTGCTTACCTGCAGCTCGAGTATGGATATAGAGGTGCTTGGATTTGGAAAGCTTCACCTCAGTGAGCTTTTCGTTGCTATCAATAATTGTATTCGCGCCCGGCTTTAAGCTATGGCCCCCAGTAGCTGTTTGATGTTGCTCTACTGCCACCTGCATAATTTCGGGTAGCTGCCGAGCCAGACTCTTAAATTCGAGCTTTTCGAGCAACTGCAGCAGCTTTTCGGGTTGAACTTTACTGCCATCTACCTCCTGTAGATCGAGCTTCAGCGGCGCATCAGTCCATATTTCGGCCAATTGGTGACTAAGGTAGGCCATATCCTTATGCTCAACCAATTGGTTGTGCGTTTTGCCAGAAATGAGGTCGATATTTTGGTAAATGCCATCGAGTGTTTTGTACTCATTTAGCAGCTTTCGGGCAGCTACTGGACCCACACCAGCGACACCAGGAATGTTATCGGACGAATCGCCCACCAGCGACTTATAGTCAACGAATTGTTTAACATCTATGCCGTACTTAGTCTCAAAGGTTTTGGGGCTATAGAGTTCAATATTGGAAAAACCGGTCTTAAGCGCATAGACATGCACATTACCATTTACTAGCTGCAGCATATCGAGGTCAGAGGTAATGAGCATCGTTTCGATGCCCTGCGCGCGGGCCTGCACCGCCAACGTACCCATGATGTCGTCGGCTTCGTAGTCGTCGAGCTCATACAAGGGCCAACCGAAGGCGGTAAGCACTTCGTGCAGTACCGGAATCTGCTCGTAAAAATCAGGTGGCGCGGGTTTGCGGCCAGCTTTGTATTCGGGATACAACGCTAGACGCCTCCGAATATTGGTCTTGGGCTTGTCCCAAGCCACTGCCACGTAATCAGGCTTGAGCCGCCTTATCACCTCCAGCGCCATCGTGGCAAAACCATAGACGCCGCCGGTAGAGATGCCATCCTTGGTGGTTAAAGTGGGCATGGCGTAGTAGCCACGGTAAAACACCGATTTACCATCGATGACTGCTAGTTTTTTGGGTGTGGTTTCTGGCACGCGCGGTGTACTCCGTTGATCTTATAGCCTTTGGGGTGGTTTCCAAGGACTCTTCAAACCGTCAGGGTAAGCTAGCGCCACGGGCTGAACGAAGTTCACCCGTAGAGCGCCCTAGAGGTTTAAAAGTCCTTGGGAACTACTCTACATGTTAAGTATAGACCACTTACGGATTGCGCTATACTGTAAGCAGTAAGATTGCAGATAAAATGCGCACCCTGCACCAAAACATACACCACCATCTAAAATTGCAGCACCATGAGCATACCGGAAAGCTGCTACACCACAAGCACACCTCATACCGGGCGCTGGCGGTCGTTTTTGTGCTGGCAGGGCTTGCTATGACCGCCGTAACGGTTGCTGGCCGGGTTGCGGCCGACTCTCTGGTGGCCGTACAGGCCACCGTGCCACCACCGATACCGGCTACCTCGGCAATTATTACGCAGCCGGTAGATGGCACAAAGCTTACAAACGACAGCCTGCTGATCGCTGGCAGCTGCCCGATTGTAACACCGCAGGTCGTGGTTCAGATAACAGTAGACAACGCCAGTGTCGGCTCGGCTGCCTGCGACAGTAACAACGATTTTTCGGTACCAGCAACCTTAAGTGCCGGCAGCCATACAATTATCGCCAAAACCTTTACCATTACCAGCCGAAGCGGACCAGCTAGTGGACCCGTACGCATAACAGCCCCTTCTGGCACCGCTTCCCAAGCTTCACCGGTCATCGTTACAGCAAATGCACCAGTAAGTTACTTAGGAGCCGACAAAACTACTGCCTGGACCGGAACCATTAGCGGCGGCACTCCGCCCTACCACATTCATATCGATTGGAGTGATGGCAAGCAAGCCACTACTACGAATAATGGCGGCCCCCAATCATTTGGGCATACCTACTTCGCCTTGGCATCATATAATCCGCTGATAACAGTTGCCGACAGCGCCGGCCACGCTACGAGCGAACAGTTTGCAGTTGGAACCTATACCGAAGCGGCTCCAAAGATTAACCCTGCCAGCTACAGCACCCCGGCAGTTACCCCAAAGACACTTTTAGGCTTGTACGGCATGTTCCTCACTGCTATTTCGGTTAGCGGCATTATCTGGCTGGAGGCCAAACACGCCGCCCGTCACGAAGCGGCCTGGTAGCCCTATGCCCCATGCTCTGTATGTACTTTAAATCCTCTGGGGCGCTTTTGCGGGTGAACTTCGTTCAGCCCGTGGCGCTAGCTCACCCCGACAGATTTAAAGTATACATGGACCAACCCCACACCTTCGGCCTTAGCCAGTGCGCTATACTAAGAATGTTACGGTCAAAATAAAAACCATGCGTACACTCCACAAAACGCTTCACTTGCAGCATCGCAGCCATACCGGGCGAGTGTTACACCACAAGCACACCTCATACCGGGCGCTGGCGGTCGTTTTTGTGCTGGCAGGCTTGTTTATTGTTGGTCTGAATGTAATGACCCGAGTTACTGCTGATTCGCTATACGTGTACGCCCGAATTGCCGCCCCGGTTCCAACTGGACCGCCAATCATTACCCACCCCACCAATGGCGCCGTCACCGACAAGGCCGCTATAACAGTAGACGGCATTTGCCCTGTCGTAACGCCACAAGTAGTAATTGTGCTGCTTGATAATGGCAATCAGGTGGGCTCGACCCCTTGTGATGCCAGCAATAATTTCCACATACCAATTACCTTGGTTGCCGGCAAAAACTCGTTGGTTGCCCGGCCGTATACTATTACCGGTGACACAGGTCCCGACAGTGCAGCAGTGACAGCAACGTACAACCCGCCATTACCGCCAACCGTTAGTGGCACAATAAGTACGCCCGTTACAACGTCACAAGCCAGCACTCCGCCGCTAGTACTTACTGTTGATACACCATTTATCACCTTTGGACCCCAGAAAGATGCCGTCTGGCTCGGTAGTGTCAGTGGCGGTACTGCGCCATATACACTCAGCATTAATTGGGGTGACGGCACCACCGAAAGTCATCAGCTTGGCCAGCCTGGCCAGCAAAACTATCAACATCATTACCGCTTGATGCAGCCGTATGATATTACGGTGCAAGTACGTGACACCAGCGGTCAGATTGTTACTCGCCACTATGCTGCCGTGACGCCGTATATTGCACCGCCTGTTGCCAGTCTATTTTCAACAAGACCTAGTCCCTCTATTTGGGCTGGGCCAACGATTTTCGGCCTTTACGGCATGTACCTTGTGCTGCTTGCCGGCTTCGGCTGGCTTTGGCTGCATACAACTAACGCACCAGCTTACGCACGCGTGCGTACACAAAGCGCCAGACAGCACAGGCCTGTTCGAGCCAAAAGCAAACGATAAAGTTATACACAACTGATCGGTACATTATTGCTTAGGCGTTGTAAATCATGTACACTTTGGACAAGGATAAGCATAAAGCTGTTAAATATTGATTATGCGTTTTACAAAAAATAAAAAACTTCTGCACTTGTCAGTTGCTGCGGTAACTGCTGCTAGCTCGTTAACTATGTTTGGATTCAGCCAAAGGGTACATGCCGCAGCATTGGGCTCGGTTTTTGTACGGTTTGACCGGATGCAAGTTAGCACTGCCACTACCGGCACCGTTTGTGCTAAACCTTCCAGCACTGCCACCGAAGGTAAAGTTAAAGTTACGTTCCCTACCGGCTACACGCTTGGCGCATCCGGAACATTCACCGTAAGCACTACTAATCTATCCTGGCCAACCGGTGGCACGGCGTGGCCAAGCATCGCTACCGCCTCAACGGTGAGCGGCCAAGACGTTACGTTTACTAGCGGCGACTTAACCGCCGGTACGCTCTACTGCTTCAACTGGACAAACAGTGCAGCCGTGACGGTTACTTCCAGCGCTAGCCCATCTAATCTTGGTAGTGTTACCACCCAGACTAGTGCACCTGCTGATATTGACACTGCACAGTACGCTACCGCCAGTATTACCAATGACCAAATTGTGGTAACCGCCACTGTTCCACCAGCCTTTTCTTTTGCGCTCAGTGGTAACACTGATGCATTAGGCACACTTAATGCGGCTGCCGTTTCAACCAGTCCCACGCCTCGCACCGCTACGGTTAATACCAACGCCCACAACGGTTGGATGGTTTGGGCCAAAGACGCTAATACCGGCCTGAGTTCCACCAGTGCTTCCGCCACCATTGCTTCGACAACTCCAGGAACTGTCAGCACACTAACCGCCGGTACTGAAGGCTACAACATGGGTGTCACCAGCACGATTGCAAGCGGCGGGGCTATTACCGTTGACCCAGCCTTTGCTTCTGGCGGCGTTAACTACAAAGGTGGCGGCCTAGACACCGGTATGCGCTTACTAGCGAGCAGTGGTGGCGTTGCTGATACGGCAGTACTAACTATGACTAACAACGTTGCCATTAAGGGCTCTACACCAGCCGCTTCTGATTATACTGATACAATCACGGTCGTTGGCGCTGGATTGTTCTAAAGAAATCCTCTTTTTCTAGAATGATGCCGCGGCTAAGCAGCCGCGGTTTTGTTATACTATAGATCTAATGAGCCGAGGGAAGCTAACACACCTGGTCGCTTTTGCGACACTGACTATGCTACTAGTGGTAGGTATGAACGGACACGTGCACGCCGACACCATACCCAGCGATTTTAACCTGCAAGTTACGCCCTCTCCCTTGGTTGCCACCGTAAAACCCGGTACAAAAACTCAGCTTGAACTCAAAATTCGCAACGGCAGCAGCGGTACCGAGCAACTCAAAATAGAACCACGCAGTTTTAAACTGAGCAACGACAGCAACAAAATCACCCTGCTCGACACTACCCCTCCCGACATTGCGCAGTGGATCAGCTTTTCGCAGCCCACGTTTACGGTAGCCTCGGGACAATGGGAAAACGAAGAAGTTAAACTGAACATTCCCAAAGAAGCCGGCTTTAGTTATTCGTTTGCGTTGGTAATCAGCCGGCAAAATACTCCGAAGGCAACTGGTGGTGGCCGTGTTATTAACGGCTCGTTAGCGGTGTTCACACTGATTAATATTGACCGGCCAGGAGCAACTGCCAGCCTACAAGTGGCAAGTTTTACCACTAGTAAACACATATACGAATACTTGCCAGCCACCTTTTCGGTACAATTTCATAATACCGGCAATACCATTAACCAACCGTATGGCAACATCTTTGTAAGCCGCGGTAAGTCATCGCAAGATCCTCTCGCATCATTGACAGTTAACGAAACCCACGGCTATATTCTGCCGGGTACCATGCGCACCATCACCACTACCTGGAGCGATGGCTTTCCCTCGTACAAAACCATTCAAAATCCGGATGGTACCACCAAACAAAAACTAGTCTGGAATTGGGGCGACCTAAGTAAATTACGCATTGGTCGCTACACCGCCCACTTAGTGGCCGTATACAACCAAAACGGACGCGACGTGCCCATAGAAGGCACAGTGAGTTTTTGGGTGATACCCTGGAAGATATTACTCGGTGCGCTGTTAGTTGCTCTACTCCTATTGTTTGCCCTCTTTATGTTAATTCGTGCGATTGTACGCCCTATTTGGCGGCGAGCACATAGCAAAAAGCAGTCAGACAAAACCGAGGACAGCACCGAAAATCCCAAGCAGGACTAGCTCCAACGCATTTCATACTGCTTGTGCTATAGTAAAATGTAGACCTCTACTTATGCGGGTCGTCGTGGAAAACTAAATACTCTTCGTAAGAAGCCGGGAGAACACTTCGGGCTTATAAACATAGAGAAAAACCTCAGAAAAACAGAGGAAAAGAAACAATGCGTGACAATTTACGCGAAAAGCTCAATGCTGAAATAACGCGTAAACAATTTCTAGAATATCTGGCCGCAGCGGTATTAACGCTGTTTGGTCTTAATAATTTATTGTCTCTACTTTCCGGCAACAAACAGCCGCGCTACATCGTAGGCCCTGGCAACAGCGATCCGGATGGTTTTGGTACTCGTAGGTTTGGGAAGTAACACTATTTAGCACATATGCCGACACCGCAACGACTTCCAATAGTAAACAGTGACGATGGCACCTGGGGTGACATTATTCGTCAGTACTTGAAAAAGGAGCACTACGACGACGGTACCGACAATGCGGTAAATGGCGGACACCAAAATGTCACGATTCGCGCCGGTACCTCTTCTGCGGCACCACTCACCTTTACTTCAGGCACGCTGCTAACTTCAGCCGCTGCCGGGGCGATGGAATTTAACACTGATTCGCTGTATTTTACGATTACCAGTGGCACGGTGCGTAAGAAAGTTGCCATTTATGATGACTCTTCTGGAGCAACCGGAGATCTGCACTACCGCGATAGCGGCGGCAATTTTGTCCGACTGGGCATTGGCAGCAGCGGCCAAGTTTTAAAGACTGCGAGCGGCCTGCCGGCTTGGGGCAATCTAAACGGCACCTTTACTACCGGTACACAGACCACCAGCTATACCATTACCACTAGCGATACCGTGGTATTTGCCGATGCGACCAGCGCTAACGTTACCATTACCTTGCCGCTTGCTAGCGGTGCTTCTGGCTACCGCTTTTATGTAAAGCGGATTGATGGGTCAGCTCATACGGTCACGGTGACCCGGTCCGGAAGCGACACTATAGACGGCGCAAGCAGTTTTACGCTAGATTTGCAGTACACTGCCGTGGCGCTCGTAAGCAATGGTTCGGCCTGGTACATCTTGTAAGCCTGCGGCTGCAAGTATTCTCTGGAGCCTCAGATCGCCATCGAAGCATGATTGTTTTGCTATACTAAGTAGCAGAGATTTCACACCATGGCATATCTTCCTCCCATAAACGGCGGGCGTATGAACGCTACCATTGGCGGCAACACTGCCGGCGCTGGTTCGCTTGTCTCTAGTGGCACCCTTACACTTGCCGGTGGCAATAACATTACCCTCAGCCAAAACGGTAATGCTATTACGATTAGCGGAGCAAGCGGCGGCGGAGGCGGGATTGCACTGGCCAATTCACAAACGACTTATACCAGCGGTACCGCAAACCTAGTTGCCAGCGGAGCACTGACCATTGGTTCAACAACAGGCCAATCCTTTAACTTCTCTGTACCACAGACTTCTAGCCTGTCGGCCACAGGTGCGGTCAGCATTTCTGTCAACGGTTCAACGATTAGCATTGGGGCACCGACAGCCGGCAACAACACTTTCGGCATGAGCAACCTCGGTAACACCAACGGTACTACCGGTATTGCATCCGGCAGTGCCTTGCAATACGTGCTGGCGGGAGGCAATAATGTTACGCTAAGCCAAAGTTTGAACGGCGCATCGGGCACCATGACTATCTCGGCAGCCAACCAGACTGTCCAAACGCAAAATCTTCATAACTTAACACTGAGCGGTAATACGGCTGGAGCCATGGCGCAAGTGAGCAGCGGTACGCTTACCCTGGCGGGAGGCAATAATGTTACGCTAAGCCAAAATGGCAACGCCATTACAATCTCAGCCGGGAACGGCGGCGGAGGTATTGCCTTGGCAAACTCGCAGACAACATACACTAGCGGCACCGCCAATCTGGTAGCTAGTGGTGCGCTCACGATCGCTTCAACGACTGGACAATCCTTCAACTTATCGGTTCCACAAACCTCAAGTTTGTCAGCAACAGGCATCGTTAGCATATCTACTAATGGCTCGACCATTAGTATCGGTGCGCCGGCCGGCGGCCCTACGCTGTATGACGGAAACGCCAGTATCAGCAGCGGCACCGCCAGTATATCGGCCATGGGAGGCCTTACTGCTTCCATTACCAATCAGACTCTAAAGCTATCAGCGCCACAGACTTCTAGCGTCGTCGGCGCTGGAGCTGTTAGCCTTTCTACGAACTCTAACGGCGTAACCATTAGTGCCGCACCACAAGGCACACTTTCCCGCTGGGAATATCCGACCGTTGAGTTTGCTCCGCTGCTTTCCTACTCCGCCAGCAACCAAGGGCTTATATCGATGCAGAACGTCATTATTCCCATGAACGTTTCTGGCACAGCCGCCAAGATTGGTGGCTCGCTTTCGCTTGGCACATCAACCGCCAATGTTACCGGTACCGTCAACCTTTCGGTATGGATGGGTATATACACTACCAATGGCGCGAGTGGCGAAAGCCTGTTATTAGCTTCCTCTGGCAGTACCAATAACTCATTTACTTTCCAGGGTAATAGTTCAGTTTCAGGCAACTACAGTACCCTGACTGGCCTACGCGAACTGACCGTGCCGATGAACGTTAGTGCGACGCCCGGGCAGTATTGGGTCGGAGCGGTAATGTCGACAGCTACCGCGGGTGGCTTAGGCCTTGGCTTTACGCTTTGGGGCAATAGCCTACAAGCTACAGCTCAGGCGCCGTTACTTTCACCTATTGGTAGTAATGGGACTTCCGGTTACGGCTTCTTGCCCCTTCAAGGCATATGGAAGTCTTCGGCCTACACCATGCCTACCACCATCCCATTCAGTTCCATAAACAACACCGCAGCTTCAGCCGTGCAGCGTGCCGCCTTCTACCACGCCCTGTATAACACTAGCTATAGCTAGTCTGATTGGGCATTACTATGCGCCAAGCTATTACAAAATAGGAAAAGAGACTCTATGTCATTTACCACTGTCGGCAGTATTATCCAGACGAGCACCAGTACGCTTAGCCTATCCCCGCAAACTATTGGTGATCTGATAGTACTGGAGGTCATTACTGACAGTACCGCACCTTGCACCAACGTATCAGGAGGCGGCTGCAGCTGGACACCAGTTGGCGCTACGGTAGCTGGTTCTGTAAATACAGGTAACGAGGCAGCCATCTTCATTGGGACAGTTACCGCTACCGGCTCAGCAAGCGCTACCTTGTCGTTTAACGGCAGCCCCTCGATCATCCGGGCCGCCGGGCAAGAGTTCCGTTCGTCAGTAGGTACCTGGACGTTTGACCAGCAAGGCATGTTGGACAGCGCCGGTACCAGGACGCTCCCCTCCTTGACGCCAACAGGATCCGGGGAGCTGTACTTTGGCTACTTTTTTGACAGTAATGCCGCCGTAGCAGGTAGCACCAGTGGCTATACGTACAGTCTCGACAGCCATAATAACGCTATGGTCTTCAATCCATCTTGTAGCGGCTCAACGCAGAGTCCAACTATGGCGGTAGGTGACACAACGAACACCTTTGGCCTGGCGGTCTTGATACGAGAAGGGTCCAACTTTACTGCCGTTGGCAATATTATTCAAGCAGACACCAGTAGTCTCAGCCTAAACCCACAAAACGTTGGCGATCTAATAGTGCTGGAAGTTCTCACCGACAATTCCGCGCCTTGCACTAGCATATCAGGAGGGGGTTGTACGTGGAATCGAGTCAGCGCAACCATTGCCGGCCTAGTGAATGGAGGCCGCGAAGCAGTTGTATTTTTTGGCACCGTTACCGCTACCGGCTCAGCCACCGCCACCCTATCATTTAGCGGCACCCCGTCTAGTATTCGGGCCGCCGGACAAGAGTTCCGTACCCCGACCAGCAATCGAACGCTTGACCAGCAAGGCACGCTGGATAACTCTGGGACCAGCGCACTTCCGGCTTTAACACCAGTGGGATCCGGGGAGCTGTACTTTGGCTACTTTTTTGACAGTAATGCCGTAGCGGCAGGCAGCACAGCCGGATACACATACAATTCCGACATCCACAACAATGGTATGATCTTTAACCAGTCTTGCAGTAGCGCTATACAGAGTCCAGCCATGGGAGATTCAACCAATACCTTTGGTTTGGCGGTAATTATACAAACTCCAACGGTTGGAAACACTGCATACCTTGTATTCCCTTAGCGCAACAACTCCGCCATTGCCTTGCCTTCACTACTGTATAAAAAATGATAAGATAAGATAACATGCCAGCACCATCATTTGTCCAAGGAAACGCAAACGGCGACCCAACAAGCGGCACTGTTACAACCTGTTCGTTCACTTCCAACGTAGCAGCCGGAAATTTGCTGGTAGTGGCAACCAGTTTTGCATCGGTCAGCGAGACGGCAGCGGTAACCGATAGCCTAGGAAATACCTACAGTACCGCGATCGGCCCTACTACCAGTAACAGCATCTCTTCCCGTGAGTACATCTTCTATGCTGTTGTGGCATCCAGCGGCGCCAACACTATAACGGTCACCAATTCCAACCCTGTTATTTTTCGTCGAGTAGCAATCCACGAATACTCAGGGGTTAATACGCTTGAGGCCACAGCCGGCGCAAACAACACCACCGGCGCGCCAGACAGCGGCCCGGTTACTACCACTCATGCCAATGCGCTGATATTTGGCTGGGGCATCTCAAACAACGGCACCACCACAGCTGGCACCGGATTTACGCTTCGTGAAACAGCGCTTTCCGAATCGACCGAAGACAAGATTGTGAGCAGCACCGGCACTTACGATGCTATTTATCCTAACGACGGCAGTGCCTGGATCTGCCAAGTCGCCGCCTTTTACTACGTTAGTCCGGCTGCAGCCGTAACTGCCTGGCTTCGGGCGTAATTGCGTTAGGCTACACCTCTGGGGTGTTATAATAAACAAGACTTATGGGAACCCCACACATATTAGTTCCGGACAATGCAGGTATTCATAATACCAGCGATTATACCGCCCGCCTCGAAAAAGAAAAAACTTACCGGGACCTTTCAACGATTATCGTCTGCCCTACCCGAGGTATGATTCCGGCCCGCATCGTCCAAAGCTGGCAAGGACTCATTCGCCCTATGAACCAAAAAGTCCTTGGCCCCATTTTTATGGAAGGCATGGAGGTTGGTGAGGCGTATAACCAAGTTATTAAAATGATCCTGGAAAATCCGGAGCTCAACACCTTCAAGTTTATGCTGACTATCGAGGAAGACAATGCGCCGCCGGCTGACGGTCTCATGAAACTTTATGAATCAATTGATAGTTATGACGCCGTGGGTGGTCTATATTGGACAAAGGGCGAAGGTGGTCAGCCAATGTGCTACGGCGACCCTGCCGTTATGCCGCTTAACTTTATTCCGCAGATCCCTCAACCGGATACTGTTACGCCATGTAACGGGCTCGGGATGGGTTTTACACTCTTTCGCCTGGAGATGCTTAAGGATAAACGCTTCGAATATGGCAACTGGTTCAAGACCAAGCAGGAAGTACTGCCTGGTGGCGGAACTCAAGTTTTTACTCAAGACCTGTGGTTTTTCCAGCATGCCCGGGAATTTGGATACAAATTTGCCTGCGATTCCCGCGTAAAAGTCGGCCACTACGATGCCGCCAACCAATTAATGTGGTAAGGAGAACCTTATGAACGCTAAAGCTGCACCCAAAACCGTTAAACCACTCAAGCTATCCCTAGCCTGCGGCGGTAATAAGCCCGAAGGTTTTAAGGGTGTCGACATCGCTAAAACCAAAGACGCCGACTACGTGCAGGATTTACTGCAGTTCCCCTGGAGCCAGTTTAAAGATACCTCCGTAGATGAGATTGAGTGTTCACATTTCGTGGAACATATCCCCCACGGCGATGGCTATCACGACCCATTTCTCCAGTTTTTTGATGAGATCTACCGTATCTTAAAACCGGCAGAATTCGATCCAGCCAACCCTAATATTGCCACCAAAGGTTTTGCGCGTATTGTTTGTCCATATTATTCCAGCATGCGAGCCTGGCAAGACCCAACGCACCAGCGCGCTATTTCTGAGGCCAGTTTTTTGTACCTGAACAAGCAGTGGCGTATTGACAACAAGCTCGACCACTACCCCATTAGCTGCGATTTCGACTTTACCTATGGTTACGTGCTAAACCCGGAATGGCAAAACCGGAACCAGGAAGCACAGGCTTTTGCTATCCAACATTATAAAAACGTGGTGAGTGATATTCAGGTCATTCTTACTAAGCGTTCCTAAGATGCGGCGTGAGCTTACAACAGTAAGGCGACAATTCACCCTACTGATGCTTGTCAGTTGCCTGTTGTGCAGTGCCTTAGCGCCCATCACCACAGCCGAACCTACAACCCAGACTCACGGCCTGTCTATTACGCCCCTGCGCCAGTACTTAAAAGCTACTGCCGGCACCCCCGCACAGAGTTCACTAACCATTAGCAACCTGACCGCCAAGCCATTGAACATTCACCTGTCAGTACAGCAATTCTCCCTCACCGACTACACCTACAATTACCAGTTTACACAGCCCAAAAATAACTGGCTGCGTATTGATACACCCAATATCACCCTTGAGCCGCAGCACACCCAAACAGTCAAATATAACCTAAGCGTGCCCGCAAAAACTACACCAGGTGGCTACTATTACACGTTGCTTGCCAGCGCTAATCTGGCCAGCCAAGGCATTGATAGTACTATTCAGGCAGCCGATCTCCTCTATCTGACTGTTAACGGTAAGCTCAGCTATACCAGCGAGCTCCGTAAAAACTCTATCAGCCGGTTCAGTTTTGGTAGACCCTTCACCTACCACTTGGATGCCATGGATACGGGTACTACTTATTTCTTTGCCTACACGACCGGTACGCTGCATGGATGGTCTGCGCGGCCAGCGACAACCTCTGCTGCACATATGTTGGTGCCGGGCACTATTCATAGCCTATCTGGCGATATTACTGCACCTGTTTTACCCGGTATATATTCTGCTTCGTATGGCTACCGCACCGACAGCGGCCAGACTATTATGCGCAAAAATTTGGTGGTGTTCATTCCGCCATGGTCAGTAGCGTTCTTGCTCGCTTTGCTGCTAATTGTTGGCAGCCTGATACGCAAGCAACGAACGCACAAATCCCGCACTAAAGAATCTAATCTGTCTTAGCAACCGCGGTATAGGTAACCGCCGCCGAGTAGCTGCCGGCCGGCTTCGTTATATTGGTTAGCACGCCGTACGTAACCGTTGTATTATCACCCGATTCATATGGACCGGTGGCCGTTTTGAAAAGCGTTGGTGTTGTAGTTAGGCCTAGATAATTACTCGAGCCGTCCGTGTTATAACCCCAGGTATTCACCGCCAGCGGCGCAGCCGAACCATTGCTGCTGGCCGGAATGGTTGAGCCGTTGCCGCTCATAGCTGTGCTGCCCGCTCCATAAATATACAAACTGTATCCCACCACATCAGTGGAGGTAACGGTAATAGTATGCGAGCCACTACCCACAAAGTTTGAACCGCTGGGCGTTAGATTGAGCGAAGGGTTGCTCCCCAGTGAAATAGCCAGGCTCGTCACCGAACCGAATAATACGTGGGCACCAAACACCCCTTCTCCAAACGGAGAAGCTGACGCCGTAGACGCAATCGAGAACATGCCCAAACCGATGCAAACCACTACAAGCGGCCGAAACATCCTTTCATATACACATCCCCACATATGCTTTTAGTATAGCGCAGCCGGGTGGCCTAAACCTCCAAACGCTCTTGTGGGGTCTCTGTAATCGGTCAATAAGACCGGTTCCAGCCGAACATAAACTTTTGAGTCTCAGTGAGACTCAAAGGAGAGCGTGCCCCACAAGAGCGTTTGGAGGTTTGGCTTATAAGTAACCGTGAGTAAAAACCTGGTTTCACGGTATAATACCAGCAAATGGATGGGCACAAATTACCGTTTTACCGGTTGTCGGTTGATGACACGCTTGCTGAGTTGCGCACTAGTGACCAGGGCCTGTCTAAGGCAGAGGCTGCCGAACGCCTGCGCCATATCGGCCCTAACCAGTTAGAGCAAACCAAACGTACCCCAGCTTGGCGGGTTTTTGCCCGGCAGCTTAAAAACTTACTGGTTATTGTATTACTTGCTAGCAGCGCCCTATCGGTGTACCTACAAGACGGCCGCACGGCTACTATTCTAGCCTTGATCGCCTGCATCAATGCCGCCGTGGGCTTTTTTCAGGAATATAAAGCCGAGAGCTTACTAGCCAGTTTGCAGCACTTGATAGTACCCCACGCTAAGGCACTGCGCGCCGGTAAGGTGCGCGAAATCACCAGCGGCGAACTGGTGCCGGGTGACGTGATCTATATAGAAGCTGGTGACAGTGTTCCAGCCGATGCCCGCGTCCTAAAAGAAGACGAACTCGCTACTAACGATTTCGCGCTCACTGGCGAAAGCCAGCCTACTCGCAAGTTTAAACACGCCATGGAAAGCGACGTAACCATTGCCGCCCGCCACAACATGCTCTATATGGGTACCACCGTGGCACTCGGTAACGGCTACGCCGTTGTTGTCAGCACCGGCATGCACACTGAGCTCGGTCGTATCGCCAATTTAAGTGCCAGCACTCACACCGATACTTCACCGCTACAGCGCGAAATGAATAATCTAGCAGTTCGCCTTACGCAGGGCACACTGATTCTAGCCGCCCTTTTAACGATTATCGAGCTACAGGCGGACATCGGGGTTAAGACAGCCGTACTATTTGGCGTTAGTATCGCTGCGGCTATGATCCCCGAAGGGCTAGTTGCAGAAGTCAGCATCACCCTCGCCCAGACTGCCAGCCGCATGGCTCGAGCCCGTGCACTGGTTAAAAAGCTCTCGGCCGTTGAAACGTTAGGCGCAACGAACATCATAGCCACCGACAAAACCGGCACACTCACTAAAAATGAGATGACCGTGACTCGTGTAATCATCGGCCGCGATGAATATAGTATTTCCGGCACCGGTTACGAGATGAATGGCGCCGTTTGTAGCGACAAAGGCAAACCTATCGGTGGCCAAGCCCTCAAAGACCTCCATCTGTTTTTTGAAACGGGCGCTCTAGCCAGTAATGCTCTGGTGAATCCACCCGACGATGAACATGCCGATTGGTATGTTGTAGGCGACCCTACCGAAGGTGCATTGATTACTTTGGCCCGTAAGGCAGGCTTAGAGCCTACAACATTAAATGATCGCTTCCCCGAGCACAAAGAATACGCCTTCGACTCCGCCCGCAAGCGTATGACCAGTGTCCGCGAGGTAGACGGCCGCTTGTACGCCTTCGTAAAAGGCGCACCGGAAAGCATTATGGCCTGTTCTACGCACCTCTGGGACCACGGGCATACCCGCAAGTTTACCGCTGCCGATAAGAAATTCTTTGCGGCCTACAACGAAAAACATGCCACAGCCGCCGAACGCAACCTAGCCTTTGCTTACCGCGAACTCCCCAAAAGTTTTGATCCGCTCAAGCAACACCTGGAAAATGCCGAGCAAGACTTAGTATTTCTTGGCATGGTCAGTATGGTTGATCCGCTGCGTGATGAAGTGCCTGTAGCCATGGCCGCTGCGGAGGCTGCGCACATAAAAGTCTCTATTATTACCGGTGACTATCCCGCTACTGCTGAAGCAATCGCCATAAAAGCAGGCCTCACGAATGATAAAGTTACCGTTATTATGGGAGACGAGCTGCCCCGCTTGTCAGACAGCCAAGTGCTCGACCTGCTTTTGCATGGCGGTGCCGTATTCAGCCGCGTTAGCCCAGAGGATAAGCTACGCATTGTAGAGCTAGCCAAAGCTCATCACCACGTTGTAGCCGTTACCGGTGATGGCATAAATGACGCTCCGGCCTTAAAACGTGCTGACATCGGTGTTGCCATGGGACGAACCGGCACCGATGTAGCCATGCAGGCCGCCGAGATTGTCCTGTTGGACGACAGCTTTGCCACGCTAGTCACCGCAGTCGAGCAAGGACGTTTAAGCTTCCAGAACATCAAGAATGCCGCCCGCTGTGCCCTTACCGATAACGCCGGTGAGCTCGCCACGGTACTGCTTAGTCTAGCCGCTACAGCTATCTGGGGTATACCCGCCGCCATAACCGCCGTACAAATTTTAGCCATCGACATCGTAGCCGAAATCTTCCCTATCACCGCCCTCGGCTGGGACCCTGCCGCTACACGGCTAATGCGCGCCAAACCACGCGACATACACGACCACATTATTAACCGAGCTTCGGTCAGTGAATTTGTCGGGTTTGGTCTGCTGGCCGCTACTCTTACCTATACCAATTACCTGCTCTTTTTCACCCGCCACCACCTCAGCGCCCTGCATCTAGCCACTTCAGCCGTGCCCTACATGCAGGCCAGCATCCTAGCCTACCTCACCTTGGTGCTCTGCCAATTTATGAACCTGCTGCTGGTACGCACACAAGGCCAACCATTACTCGGCAGCTACCTGTGGAGCAATAAAAAACTGCTAGCCGCTTTTGTCATTTCACTCTTCTGCATACTCAATATTATATACAACCCAATAATCCAGCCCTATTTTGGCAGTAGCAGCTTAACTGGCTGGGACCTATTGACCGCCGTCGCAGCAGCTGCTTTCTACACGCTAGCCCGCTTGTTCCACCGTCATACCAAAAGCACCAGCCGTAAGGAACTTATCCGCAAGCACGGCACCACAAAGGTCCGTGCTCACTTACAAAATTAAGCCACCTAACATGGCTCTGCACACCAATTGAGAACAACTGTGACTGGCCGTTTTACCAAATAGACTACTACGAAAACAGCGCTGCTCTTAAAGCTGGATACCCTGGGAGCTTACGATCTAGCGCATCTAAGACTAAGCCCGTCTCAATTAGATGAGCTTGTGGGCCTCGTGTATCTTGATTATCACCGACAACATGATACGACGCCAAGTTTATGCGCATCTCATGCCCTGCTAACAGGTTGTTTACAGCAGACATAGCACCATAATGCGTACCTGTTACTGTAACCATATCAGTACTTTCGAGAGTAAAGTCTTCGAGCCCAGGTAACTCAGCCCCATATCCATCCAGTGTTTGATACCCATTAAACACACCATTTTTACTCGACTGTTTTTTGGAAGGTGCTAATATAATCATGCGTAAGCCGCTTGCTGGATGTGTCATGGTGGCATAGGTTGAGCCATCATGCAAATAGGCACGCCATAGTCATTAGAATCCAGCACGAACCCCTCTACGATTGCCGATTTAATATACAGCTCACGCTCATCCTGAGCACCGAGTGCAAAATCAGCAACCACAGCTTGCTCATCTGTTTCTAAACGACGCGTGGGATCAACCGTTGCAACAATAGGCCGTTTATAGCCTTTTTCCTGGGCATATTGAACTGCAGTAATAATACGCTGTCTTGGCGCTCCTCTAGCACCTCCATCCAATTTCACCAGAGTGTTTGGAGTAACCTCTGGCATTTGGTTAACTTCAAAACGCTCGAATATTACTGGACCACCGCCCCGCATTTGCATGCGGTCAGCAAGATCCATAACTCGACCCGCTTCACCTTCGGGCACTCTCAGTTTTGGCATACCTTCTACCGAGCCCCGCCATAGCACTATAGCTTGTTCAGGTGTTGCGGCCGCAGAAGCCTGTGGCATTTCACCTGACTGCATAGCATATCTTGGAACTCTTGCACCACTACGAGATGGATCGGCTAAAAGTAATGGTGCCATGCCAACTTGCATTTCAAAAGGCATCCGAGCGGCCCGATCTGCAAGCACCGCATTGATTACCGATCTTGGATCACGGAGTTCATCTTTGAAAGGTTCCAATACTGATTCTACGCCGCAAACGACACCTCACAGATGGGCGCTAGCGGCTCTTGCTCTACGCCAACGACTTGCTCTCCCGGTATATTCATAAACTCCTCCTCGACAAGAATACATTAGCCCAATTTTAGTAGCAGCGCGGTCTTTGCCTTGAAAGCAGCAATATCGTCCCCACTGTTCTCAATACGGATATCAGCCATGTCGATCACTGCCGCCATGCCTAGCTTAGTTGGGTCCGTTTCGCCTACCGCAGTATCGCCTGCTTCTTTTTCCATAAATTGTTCAAAAGTGATATGGTCATCTGCTCGGCCACGGCTTTGTAGTCGTTTAAATCGAATCTCTGGCCTAGCATCAACCACAATCAGCTTACCGCCAAATTCACGCAAACGCTGTGCTTCGCCAGTCCCCCGTATACTGCCAATCACCAGGCCTCTTGGCCGCAATTCTTCCGGCAGAACATCTATCCCAGTCAACCATTTCAGAAGGCCCAATTCCACCATTCCACCAGGGTACGCTGTACGAAAAGCATTGCCGACACGCCCCAGCGGCGCGTCGTTGCCGCCACGATCAATGGAATTAAACACCGCTTGAGATATTTCACGCAGTGCATCACTAGTGTTAAAGCATAGGAACCCTTTTTCTATTAGCAGTTCCATCAGTGAGTCTTTGCCGCTACCGTTGGTGCCCGCCACACCATAAAGCGTAACGCCTCTTAAGCTATCACGATACCGTGGATCTTGCAGTATCTGCTGCTGAAGCGAATGCTCACCTGCCATTTCGTAGATTATTTTACCAGATCTCCCCTGTAAAACCGAGAGCTACTGGCAACTTCATCCTAATTAATCGAATTAAATGCATCCCGAATTTACTTCGGGATGCATTTCTACGTTACAGGAAAGAGCAGCCGGACAAAATGTAAATCATTTTGCCCGCCCGATAGTTCAAGCGAAAGTGAGAACTATATGCCGAGCCGAAAGAAACACTTTACGCGCGAAGCTATATGAGAGAACCTATCCCGGTTCTCTCATTACTATTTAATATAGTCATGTAGCTTGCGAGCATCTTTGTGCTTGCGGAGCTTAGCCAGCGCCTTAGCCTCAATCTGGCGAATACGTTCACGGGTCACGCTAAACTCTTGTCCCACTTCTTCAAGCGTGTGCTGCTTACCATCTTCCAGGCCAAAGCGTAGTTTCAAAATCTTTTGTTCGCGCTCAGTTAACGCGCCCAGCATATCCTTCACCTGCTCTTTTAAGAGCTGGCTGGTAGCCGATTCTTCCGGCGTAATCGTATCTTCGTCTTCGATAAAGTCGGCCAGCACTGATTCTTCTTCGTCGTCACGAATCGAAGCGTCAAGACTGGAAATATCCTGCTTGATCTTCATGATGTGCTCAACCTTAGCCTCGTCGATCTCCATTTCTTTGGCAATCTCGGCATTAGTTGGTTCGCGGTTGAGTTCCTGCGTTAGACGGCGCTGGGTGCGGAGCAGTTTGTTGATGGTTTCCACCATGTGCACCGGAATACGGATAGTCCGGGCCTGGTCGGCGATGGCACGGGTAATAGCCTGGCGAATCCACCAGGTGGCGTAGGTACTAAACTTGAAACCCTTGTCCGGGTCGAACTTTTCCACTGCGCGAAGCAGGCCTGTATTACCTTCTTCGATCAGGTCCAAAAGGTCCAGACCGCGACCTACGTAGCGCTTGGCAATAGATACTACTAAGCGCAGGTTGGCTTCTGCCATTTGGTCTTTGGCCTCTTTGTCGCCCGCCACTACACGCTGAGCAAGACTCAATTCCTCTTCGGCGTTCAGCAGTGGAATCTTACCAATTTCGCGCAGGTACAGACGCACTGAGTCATCGGCGATGTCGTCCAGATAGGTCTGGTCTTCGACCATGGTGCCCTCTTCTTCTTCGTCGATTAGCCACTCATCGCTTAGCTCAGCGGCAACTGGCTCTTCTGGGGTAGTGATTTCCACGCCCGCCTCGGCCAACTCCGTATATAGCGCATCGAGCAACTCAACGTTCTCCGGCGCATCCGGAATCTTTGCTGAAATTGTCTTGGCTTCAATTGAACCGGCTTTCTTGCCCAGCTCCAGCAGCCCTGCCTTAGCTTGTTCTAATGCGTTTTTATCTTTCGGGGTATCCGCTTTTTTAGCAGCCATAGGTAAGAACCTCCTCTTGGTTTACTTAATTTTTTCGTAATAATTCGTCGAGTTCAGCCGCGCGCCGTAGTAACTTCTCTGCTTGGGCAGTATCCGCATCTTTGAGGGCAGCGATAAGCCGCTGTTTTTCTGTTCGTACATATTGTGCTATCAGCTTTGCTTGTATCCGTTTGGCTTCGTAAGCCAATTCGGAGCTCTCTAAATCCTGATAGAGCGTCTCATAGACTAATGACAATATTTTAGCATAGTCTGCAAATTCCTGCACGGCCGTCTTATCAACGCCGTCGTAATCGGGATGCTCATGTAAAAAAGCGAATACCTTTTGCGCCTGTGTATTAGTGAGCATGCCAGCGTTTAAGGGGTATAAATAGGTGCGCAGCTTTGGCTGCATCAACGCAAGCGCCAGTAGGTGTTCTTCGGTTCGCTCCTTTTCAAACAAACTTTTATCAATTGGCTGCGGTGCCGTTTGGATAGACCGCTGACGTGATGCGGTGGTTTCCTCTGGCGTGCTCGCCAGCTTTGTAGTCAAGGCCTGTTTATTTACACTGAGTAGCTCTGCCAGTTTTCCCATGTAGTGGTCTTGCTCTACCGGATCAGGCAACTGTCGCACCACACGCAGCACCACATCACTAAACTCGCGCTTGCCCTGCGCGCTTGCGAGATCAAGCATAGCCGTATAGCGATCAACCAGCCAATCCACGGCGTACTGTGGTTTAGTAATGACATCTTCCCAAGTCTTTACATCTTGTTTGATCAGCTCATCCGGATCCTTACCGCTGGGAATGGTGATAATGCTCAGCTGTACGCCTACTTTAGCAGCCACAGGGATAGCACGCTCCGTGGCCGCAACACCAGCCTTATCAGCATCAAAGCTCAGGCGAATGTCACCAGTAAGACGGCTGAGTGCCTTTAGGTGCGGCTCGGTCAGTGCCGTGCCCGCCGTGGCAACCACCTGCCGCACGCCTGCCTGGTGGCTCTGAATCACATCCAGATTACCTTCGGCCAGCACCACAAATTTGCTCTTCCGAATCGATTCTTTAGCTAGATGCAGCCCATACACGTGGCGGCTTTTATCATACAAGGGTGTTGCCGGCGTGTTTATGTACTTGGGCGCATTAGGGTTATCTTCGAGCAGTCGCGCAGTGAAGCCGATTACTCTGCCAGAAGGATCGCAGAGCGGTATCTGTAACCGGCCCCGAAACATATCACCACCGCGTTGACCGCTTAACCCCGCCAGTTTAATCTCATCGCTCGTAAACCCCTTGTTTTTCAAAAAAGTAACCAGCGCCGAACCAGTGTTCGGCGAATACCCCAGCCGCCATTCCAGCGCAGTCTTTTTACTGAATTCCCGTTTCTTTAACACATATTCCAGCGCTGTTTTGTTCTGCGCAAACTGAGCTTGATAAAATTTAGCCGCCAGTTCCAGCGCCTCGTATAAGCGCTCCTTGCTCTTACTGCTTGGACCACGACCGTTTTTTTGCTGGTACTGCTCTAGGTCGATGCCCGCTCGCCGCGCCAGCAGCTCCAGTGCTGCGCGAAAGTCCAGGCCTTCCACCTCCATCACAAAACTAAAAACGTCGCCGCCCCGACCGCTACTAAAATCGTGCCAAATCTGCTTATCCGGGCTCACCACAAAACTGGGCGTCTTCTCTGGTGCAAACGGGCTTAGCCCCTTCCAGTTGCGCCCGGCGCGCTTTAGCGGCACATATTCGCCAATCACATCCTCGATGCTGAGCCGCTGTTTTATCTCGTCTTTGGCGTCCATACTCTCTATAGCTTATAGCCTCTGCCTCTAAGGGCATAGCATAACCAGTAACCTTTTAACCACAAGGCGGGTTGTGGACTGGCGGTACTTTTATTCTGGCGGGGTGAGCAAGCACCACAGGCTAGCCATCCAGGCTCATCTGTAGAGCGCTCCAGAAGCATAAAAGACGCCAGTCCAAGTGACAAAGCTCCCAATATTCGCTAAGATAAACATAAGCATGCAACCAAATCAGCCCCAAAAACCAAGCGGGCCCTCCTCGCAACCATCTTATCATCCGCCCGAATACACCAACCCCAATGTTTCATCGGGGCAATCTGGCTCTAATGGTTTTCTAGCTCCGATTCAGCAACACCCAAGCGGCCAATACGAAGTAGTGCCGCCGCCAACCCCTGGCGTAGCACCCAGCGGCCACAACCCCTATGAGTTCATCATGAACCCCAACACACCCAAAAAGCGGTCATTTGGGAGTGGCAGCGGCCTTTTAACGCGCATTGCCGTATTGGGTGGTGGCTTGGTCGTACTAGTGATTTTAATCGCTATAGTTATTTCTGTGCTGGGGCCTAAAAGCAATGTCCCGGCCCTCACTGCTATTGCCGAGCGCCAGCAGGAAATTATCCGTATCGCTACTGCCGCCAAGAATCAAACCACCGGCCAAGACACCGCTAACCTAGTAGCCACGGTGAGCGCCAGCGTCAGCAGCAGTCAGCAGCAAGTTGTCACCTACTTGGCAACGCGCGGTACTAAATTAAGCCCCAAAGTACTTGTGCTGGATAAAAATCCTCAAACCGACACATTACTCACCAGCGCTGCCAATGCCAACAATTACGATACCGCAGTCGCACAAGTTCTGGCGCAGCAGCTCACCACCTACGAAGGTTTGCTGCAAACCACGTTCAAGCAAACCTCAAGCACGTCAACCAAGCAGCTTCTGCAAGATTGCTACACCAGCACCAACAAATTATTGCAGCAGGCCAAATCTCTGCCCGCAAACAGTAATTCTTAGGCTGCTTCTGCGCCGCTAACGAGTTGATACGAATGCCGAATCAGTGCCTGCACTTCGTCCCAGGGCATCTCACCGCTTAAAATTAGAGTATTCCAATGTTTTTTGTTCAGATGGTAACCGGGCATCACCGTCACGTATTTTTCGCGTAAGATCTCAGATAGTTGTGGGTCACACTTGAGACTTAGGTTCAGCGGCTGTTTATTTTCGCTGACTAATGCAAACATTTTGGCGTCAGCTGCGGGCTTCTTCGTATCGGCTACTTTATAGACAGCAACGCCCTCGCCAAACGGATAATCGAGCATGGCACCCGGTAGGCTTAAAATGTAGTCTTCGACTGTTTTGTGGTCCATTACAGCGTATTGTAACAGATTAGGGCATATGAATTAAGGAGACCGTTTTCGCGCGGGCGAGCTAATTGCTCGTCCGGCTGCACTTTGCCCTGAGTCTCCTTAATATGCCCTCATCTGTCGCAGTGCTAGTGGTGCTTGCTATCTTTAAGCCAAGCCAAATAGTATTCAAGCTCGGCAATACTTTCCCGAATATCAACAGCCGCCCGGTGCTGCTCCTGCTTCTCAAAACCCACCCCGTATTTGCCGGCCATCACCACTTTCCAGCCGCTGACATCCAACATCCGGTAGTGCAGCAGCTGCTCTACTTCTGGCCACCATTTCCGAATAAATCGCCGGTCCTGATGAATACTGTTGCCGGCCAGTAGCGCCGGCTCATCACCAAATTCGCGGCGTATCAGATCTGCAAGCTCGCCCACCACCTCTTGCTCTGGCCGTCCATAAGAGCGTACATGCTCAAACAAACCGCTCTTTATATCCTGCGTCTTTACCCATTCACTGGACTTATCCAGCACTTCATCTGGCTGGAAAATTACCGCTTCGTAGGTTGTCAGCGTTTTAAAGTCCCAGTCGGTAACCTCCACCGCAATTTCGGTTATCACATGTTCTTCAGGATCAAGGCCAGTCATCTCCAGATCAATCCAGAGCAGTTTGCCTTCCCTTGTGTTTTTGTCCATCTCCATGCCGGCTATTATACCCTGTTTCGCTTGAGCTAGCTCTCTATCCGCCGCACAAAGGAAACTGCCTCACGCCTTGCGAGCCACAGCGAGCGCATCGGCATACCAAAGCAGTGAGTCAACAGCCAGTTTAAGTGTAGCTTGCGGACCATAAGGCGCATCAGCTAGTTCCGCCGTTAGGATGCCGGCGTCGTCAATTGTTTCGCCAATCCTGTCGGTAAAAAATAGCGCCTGCGGTACACTAACTGCCCCTACGCCCGGCAGAGCCATTCTGAGGTTTGCAATTGCCTGAGCCCCACCTGTCGAGCCATGGCCCACTAATGCTACGGGCTTCTGTTCCATCTGGTAATCGAGAAAGTCGAGCGCATTCTTAAGCACTGCTGAGGTTGAGCGGTTGTATTCTGGCGTCACCAGCACGTAGCCGTCAAATTCAGCAATCTTGTCCAACCATTTTTGTACTTCGGGCGCAGCTTTGCGTTCCGGGTTGTAACGCGGGCTCTTGGCTTCATTAAAAAACGGCATCGGGTAATCACGTAGGTCCAACACTTCCGTTTCCGCCTGTTTAGCTACTTCTTTGGCCACCCAAGTTGCCAGCCTATCTGTTACACGACCCTCGCGCGTGGCACCTACTATCACTGCAATCTTTGTCATATATCCTCCTTCTTGTGGTATACTTTGTATAGTAATAAGTATAGAACCTAATACTATACAAAGTAAAGCATGAATATAGTAGACAATGAGTCATCCCTTGAGCCTAAAGCAGGCTGCATTGCTTCTGCTATGGAGATCATCGGCAATAAATGGACCGCGCTGATTCTGCGCGATCTAACCGAAGGCCCAAAACGCTTTGGCGAACTGGAGAAATCAGTCGGCAATATCAACCCCCGCACCCTCAGCCAACGGCTAGATGACCTGGAAAAACACGCCATTATTACCAAGACTGCGTACGGCGAAGTCCCTCCGCGCGTAGAATATACGCTTACCTCCAAAGGCACCGACCTAGAACCAGTGCTGCGGCAAATGGCCGCATGGGGTGACAAATATTATGACGTTTCTAGCTGCTAGGCTTTGGTAAATTCCAGAGCAGCCGAATTTATGCAGTAATGCTGGCCGTTTGGCGAGCTGGGATCATCGAATAAATGGCCTAAGTGACTACCGCAGGTAGCACATAATACTTCAGTGCGATGCATGCCAAGCGTGTCATCGGACACTAATTTAAGCGCCTTGTTAGTAGCCGCCTCACTAAAGCTCGGCCAACCGATGAGCCCTGGCATAGTTGATTCGTATTTGGCATCGCTAGTAAATAGCAGCGACTTACAAACGGGGCAATGATACTCCCCTTTCGCTTCGTTATAGAGCAGCTCACCAGTTCCCGAGGCTTCAGTGCCCCGTTCACGCAGGACGTGATATTGTTCGGGTGTCAGCCGCTTGCGAAGTTCATCGTCGGAAAATTCGGGCATCTATTTCTTTTCCTTCGGCTTCTTGAGCTTATCGAGCCGCAGCATCTTCACTACCAAATAAATAATGATGGCCACAAAAAAGAACTCTATGAAGCTGTAAATAAAAGCGCCCCAGGGCATAGCTACTGGCTCTCCAGCGTGGTGCAGCGTTAGTGTTCGAGTCGCCAAGTCGGGTCCAAACACCACGTGCAGCCAGGGATCAACAAAGCTGGTCACTAATTGTTTCATAACGGCGTTGGCTTGCTGGCCCACAATAAAGCCAACGGCCAGGCCCACCACCGCGTATTCACGGATAAAGTTAGTAAAGCCGCCGACTTGCTCGCGCAAGATATCATCTGAGTCTAACAGGACCGTCACACCCTTACGACGATGCTCCGGGCGACGCACCACTTGCACGCCTTCACGCGTAGCAACAACGTCAACCGATTCTGCTTTTTGTGCTTTTGCCATAAGTACTATTGTACGCCATTTAGGTATTGGTGTGATCAGGCAGAGTCCTTGAATATATAAAATAAGGAGACTTGAGGGCGAAGTGCAACCGGACAGGCGATTAGCTTGCCCGCGTGAAAACGGTCTCCTTATTTTATATATTCAAGGACCCCTGCACCAACGTCTACAGACGTTCAGGCGCAGTGATACCTAGCAGTGTCAGACCGCTTTTAAGTGCATCAGCATAGTAGCTAACCAGCAGCAGTCGTACTTCCTGGCGCTCATCGCCAATCACCCGGTTGTGTTCGTAAAACTGATTGAATTTCTGGGCCAGCTCGTACAAATAGGTGCAGATATGGTGCGGCATGAGTTCGTTTGTTGCCCTCTCGACTACTTCAGCATATTCGGTAATCTTGCGCAGCAAACTGCGTTCATCAGCTGTTAAATCGCCTAGCTCAACAGATTTGTGTTCAGTAGACTTTGCCAAGATGCCGCAGGCACGGGCGTGAGCATATTGTAGGTACGGCCCACTGTTGCCCTCAAGTGCAATTGACTCCTTAGGGTCATAGGCAATATCGCCGCCAATCCGGTTTTTGGCAAACGCGTATTTAACCGCGGCCAGGATTGTGTCCTCAGATGGATTAGTGCCCGTTTCGGCGCCGGCTTGCCGGGCAGCTTCCAGAATTTGCAGCGCCGTAACGATGTTGCCTTTACGGCTGCTCATCTTTACTCCGCCCTGCAGCTTTACGACGCCATGCGTCATACTGACCGCCCGCTGCGCTGCTTCAGGTAAAAATTGCTCGACGCTCTTGAACATAACCTGAAAATACTGAGCCTGCTCGCTGGCGGTGATGTAATAGGAGCGGTCGTAGTGGTAGTCCCGCCACTTGGTGAGCATCAGGCCCACATCCTTCGCTTCATAGGTTGGGATGCCGTGCGAGTTTATAAATACCCGGGTATGCAGGCCATATGGCTCGCCCTCAAAGACAACAGCGCCATCACTTTCTTTATACACGCCCCTTTCAAGCTGCTCGCGCACTGTCTTAAGACCAAGAGGAGTAACCTCACTCTCGGGAATTATCCGATCAAAGGGATGCACCTGCAGTTCACGGTACAGAAGCTCAAAATAATCGTAGCTCCACTGGCGGCAAGTCCAATAAACTTGTGCAAAAGAGCTCTCGTGGTCATCACCTGAGTGCACCTGGTACACCCGCTTGTTCAGTTCCACTACTTCTGTGTGTGCGGCCGGATCGTCTTCATCGGCACTCGTACCCTCTACATAACGCTCGCCGAGCCACTTAGGCCGATCCGATTCCGGAATATCAGCCAGCTTTTCAGGCAGTTCGCCACCCAGCCAACGCAGAATCCCCCACATACTCCGGCCAACGTGCAGGCCCACATCACCACCATAATTAATGCGAATTGTTTCAGCACCGGCGTTTTCTACCAGGCGTGCGATGGTGTCACCGACTAATGTTGTATACAAATGTCCGGCATGGAGTGGTTTGAACGGGTTAGGGTCAGAGTATTCCATGACCCACTTTTGGCCGGCTAATGTTTTGGCCGGAACAGCTTTTACATTCTGAGCCAGTGCTGCGTCAGTGAGCGTTAGATTGATAAACCCCGGGCCTGCTACCTCTGACTTTACAAGCAGTCCTAGGCCAGGCAGCTCTTTTGCAATTGCGTCGGCAATCTCGCGCGGGTTCTTGCCGAGCTGTTGAGCCAGCGGCAAGGCGGCGTTGGTTGCATAATCGCCAAATTGTTCATCGGGGCGCGTTAGCTCCACACTCATGTGGACATCGAACAAATCCTTAATTACGTCCTCAAGCGCCGCCTGCAATTCCTGCTTCATAATTCATGTATTATAACAGATTACCACCCTTGTCATGCCGAGTGGCCTCACCCAACTGCCAGCCCACAACATAGAGACTGCCAAGCAGTACAAAAAAGCTGGCCGTAGTAGTAAACATATCGCCATGTTGCAAGGGGTGCAAAAAATGGTCCGAAAGATCAAATAATATGCCCGCTGGATTCACCAAAACGTCCCAGCTGTTCCAACGCAGATCTCTGCCTAGGTAGATTGCAAAGCTGCATGACGCTAAAACCATTGCGATGATACCGCTGGAAGTACGCAGCGATACTCGTTTGCGCAGTTCGGCGTCTACCATATAGAGGCTGCTGAATCCCAGGAGCACTCCGGTAAAAATAAACGCCGTAAACATCACGACGTCGTACAGCAAATTATGGCGTAGTACATCCTGAATGTGAATGAAATCGCTAATCATGTAAAAGCTGTTGGGCAGCAGCAATAGCCATAGCAGCGTTACGCCAAGCATGCTCCAGCTGCTCCAGTGACGCACTCGAAGCATCCTAATCAGCCATAGCGTGATCAAAAGCGGCAGCCACGCCAGGAATAGGTTCCACAGTAGGTAGTCAAATCGTAAACTACGATTCGCCACTGCACCCGCCAAAAACAATGCGACACTTACTATAGTCAGCTCTGCTACGCTAACCACCGCACGCTCACGGGGGCTAAAACGCCGACGCTTTTGCATACTTCTAGTATAGCAGTCGTTGTTTCTAGGCGAAGACCAGCGTAAAGACTGCGCCGCCGCCGGGTGCGTTTTCGGCCGTCAGTGTTACTTCGTTAGCTTTGGCAATTTGCTGTGCCAAACTCAACCCGATGCCATGCCCTGCCACCATGCTGCTGCGAGCTTTGTCACCGCGGTACATACGTTCAAAAATATGCGGCAAATCAGCTTCGGCAATACCTGGGCCATGATCGCGTACCGTTAGAACATATGTATCGTCCTGCATAGAACCAGTAATTTCTACCGTTCCATTTTTAGGACCATATTTAGCAGCGTTATCAAACAAGATCGCCAGTAGCTCAGCAATACTGTCACGATTTACATCTACACGTGCAGCTACAATATCTTGGACAAAGTTCAGTTTTTTAGCCTCACGACTTTGCCGAGCTCGCAGTACCGCATCCGTCACGATATCGCCGACTACCGTCTGTTTATGAGACACATCGCCATGCTCGTAGCTACTCAGTGCCAATAAGTTGGTTGCCAGGCGCTGCAAACGTCCTACTTCCTCTAAGTTGCTAGTAATAAGCGCCCGCGCCTCATCTTTACTAAAGTCCTTTTGGCGCAGGAATACTTCATTTTCCAGCTGCATGCTGGCTAGCGGTGTTCTTAGCTCGTGGCTGGCATCAGAGGCGAAGCGTTTTTGCTGTTCATGGGCCTCTTCGATTGGCTTTAGGGTCCAGCCAGCGTACCAATAGCTAACAGCCGCACCCACTGCCAAAAGCCCCAGATCTACCAACAGGTAATCCTCATTGAGATGACGCCGGGTAACATCTGCTTGGCGCTGCTGGGCATTCACAAAGTACTTCGTACCGGGACCATAGCCGTCGTTATCCAAATCAGTGTAGCGCTCAAACAGCTGGTGGACTGCACCAAGCCGCGCATCATCACTCCGATTGAGTTCGTGGTTGGTAAACGCATGCACTCCAAAGGTTAGCAGCAAACACAACACCACTAGAACCGCAAAATAAAAGGCCGTCAGCTTCAATCGAGCTGAGTGAAACAGGTCCATATCTGGTGAGATAAGCTGTGGTAAGTTCATGAGCTACACCGCACTATACCCAAAACCACGCACAGTCCGCACAATATTCTCACCGCCGGGCTTATCAATTTTTTTGCGCAAGTTGGCCACGAAGGTTTCTACAGTGTTGTGTTGCACCCGGGAGTCATCAGCCCATACGTGATCGAGCAGCTGATCTTTGCTGAGCACTTCACCACGATGCGCCGCTAGATATTCCAGCAGTTGGAACTCCTTGGCCGTTAGGTGCACTGGCTTGTCGGCTTTTGTTACTGTTTTGCTGATGCTATTGATGATCACATCACCAATGGCATAGCTGGTACCAGCACCGGCAGCTGGACGGCGCAGCAGAGCCCGAATACGCGCCAGCAGCTCATCAAAACTGAAGGGTTTTGGCAGGTAGTCATCGGCACCGGTGTCCAATCCGTGGACCCGGTCACCAATAGTTCCCTTGGCTGTCAGCATTAAAATCGGCATCAACTGTTTTTGGTCGTGCCAAAGTTGGATTAAGCCGGGACCGTCGTACTTACCAGGAATCATCCAGTCGAGCAGCACCAGATCGTACACTGTAGCGCTAGCCAATGTCTCAGCCATGTCGCCGTCCTCTGCTACGTCTACCACATAGCCCTCAGCCTGCAAACCGCGCTGCAAGCTCTGTGCAATCTTTGTTTCGTCTTCTACAACTAGAATCTTCATGGTTATGTTCCCGTTTACATTAGGCTACTATGCCAGACCAAGCTGCAGGTTTGCTGCAGCTTGATTAAGACCTATTCGCCACGCTCTTTTTTGCGCTGTTCGGGCGTTTCGTCGGGGCGAGCGTAGTCGTCCTCCAGCCTCCAAGTTGTGCCAGCTTCTGGTGTAGATACTTCCAATATATCAGTGTCGGTCAGGCCTTTCAGCCGGTGCTTTTGCCCAACTTGTGTGCTATACCCTTGCCCCGGTTGCAGTTCAGTTTCCACTAACCCGCCGGTAGTGTCTTCCCAGATCACCGCCGCCCTGCCATTCATCAAAAACCAGCTCTCCTGTTTCTGGTCGTGCACCTGCAAACTCAGCCGCGCACCGGCAGTAATGTGCAGCACCTTACCCATATAGGGCGTCCCTTCGGGCACCCAGTGCAGTTCGTAGCCCCACGGCTTTTCAATACGCCTTACATACGGCGCAGCATCAAAGCCTTTGGGGTCAAAAACTGGCGCTTCATCCGCACTCATGCGTTCAGTTCCTTTTTGAACTTTTCGATGATGTCTTTATCGCCCAGATCAATCGGGCTCACGCCATTTAGGAATGCTGTGTAAAGGCTAACAAAGTCCCCGAGCGACACCGTCCATAGCAGTTGCTTCAGCTCAGTATCACCTTGCGCTTCTACTCGTTCTGGCGATGGCCAGCGGCCGCTTAGGAACTTATCGCTTAAGCTAAAGCGTTTTTTAATCCGATCGTTATCAAACGAAGACTGCAGATAAAATACGGCGTACGGTTTTTCCACCGGTTGTGCGGTCCAGCCAGTAAATTCATTGTGGCTAAACTCCGGAAAGGCATATTCCCAGGCTACATTCTTGGCATTTTCATTAAAACTGATCTTCCACTTGTGGGCTGCGGGCGCTAACAATGGACCGCCGTAGAGCACCGGAGACTTTCCCATTACTTCCTGTGCTAGTTGTTTGGCCTGGTTTTTAGCCGTTGGCACCGTGGGGGCCCAGGCCTCTAAGCTTTCTTTTAAGAAACCGCTTGTCGATGCCAGTTCAATTGCAGCACCGCTTCGAGCTAGCAATCCCAAATGTTCGCCCAGTTGCACCAATCCGCGAAGACCATAAAAACAACCGTAGCGCGGCGGAATTACGGTAGGCAGCTTAATCAGCAAATACCCTTTTTCGTTAGCAATCTCCTCGAGCTTACCCCGGGAAGTAATAATCACAATCTGAGCACCTTTAGCTTCAGCCTGGTGCAGTGCCGAGATTGTCTCTTCGGTGTTGCCAGAGTAGCTTGAAGCGATAAATAGCGTCTTTTCGCCCGTGTAAGCAGGTACGTCATAACCACGCACCACTTCAAACGGCACCCGCCAACCGGGCCAGCTTTGGCTGAGCAGTGCCCACAGTGCCGAGCCGCCCATGCCAGAGTGCACCACGTTCAAAATCTCATTTGACGGCTGCCAGCCACCAAAATCATACTGGTGCTCCACTTGCTGCCACTGCTTGGAGGTCACCCCTAGTGCATCATGCGCGTCACGTTCATGAATTTTTTGTAAATCATCAAGCATCGTTCTTATCCCCCGCTTACTGCTATTGCTTAAGGCTAGCATTTGATACTATACTTATTGTAACTAAAAGTTGCTAATTAGATCGCGGCTGCAAGCCGCTTAGGGGGTAGGGATGCTTTTTGGACACCAAAACGACGATACAAATCAGCCAATACAGACAGTGCCGGCCGACCCCGCAGCAGGTGTTAATCCGTTAGCCGTCGACCCTGACACCGGTGCCAGTTTGCCGGTTGCGCCGGCCGAACCACCCACACCACCAGAACCCAGCGAGCCTTCGGTGCTTAATCAGCCGACAGCACCCTTTAGTGACCCGTCGGCTCCTGAGCCAGGCTCAACCGACATACCGGCCCGCACAACAGGTCCAACCGAGGCGTTCCTGCCGACAAGCGCACCAGCCGTTGAACCTTCGCCATTTACTACTAGCGCCGATGACTCTTTGCCTGCTAACAATACCTCTTCTGTTAACGACGCCCCTGATCCGCAAGCCGCTCCGGCGACACCCTCAGATACGAGGCAGTCAGTAGCAGCCGCTAGCGACAGCAGCCCTGATGCTCTTCTAGGCCTCAAGCAACAAGCACTCGCCCAGCTTGAGCCTCTCGTCGATCAGCTCGATCAAACTCCCGAAGAAAAATTCCGTACTACCATGATGCTCATTCAGAGCACAGACAATCAGTCGCTGATCCAAGATGCATATACCATAGCGCAGTCTATAACCGACGAAAAAATCCGCGCCCAGGCTTTGCTCGACGTCATCAACGAAATAAACTACTTTACCCAGCAATCATCCAAAAGTCAGGCATAATACCAGCACACGGTCCTAGCCGGCAGTTATGCGCTTTTTCAAAAGGCTATTTCGCCGTATGCTAAAACATATGCGCTTTCCAAAGCTCACCTATCACCGGGCCAGTAATGTCTTATTCGTTGGAATAGTCATAATTAATGTGTATATAATTGCAGCGCCGCTGTGGCCGCAAGTAACCTTCTGGTGGCAGTCGCATCACACTTCACGCCAGGCCGAGCTTACCAAAGCTATCACTACTACGCCTAAGTCACAGTCAGTTGCGAAGGCGCCAGCGCATAAGGCCAATGGCCTTATCATTCCATCAATACTGCTCGACCAACCTACCCTGGAAGGACCCGAGAGAGATTGGTTCAAGCTCCTCAAGCAAGGCATCTGGCGCTGGCCGGGCAGCAGCACACCTGACAAGGGTGGCAATACAGTGTTCTTAGCGCACCGTTTTTCGTACACCGGACCACATGGTGCATTTTATTACCTCAATAAGCTAAAGCTCGGCGACAAAATTGGTGTTACTTGGAATGATAAGCTGTACACCTACAGCGTTGTTAGCTCCACAGAAGTTTCACCAGACGATCTGGCGATCGAGGACAATACCGCCGATGCACGGATCACGCTCTTTACCTGTATGCCACTGTGGCATCCGGTAAACCGATTGGTAGTGGTTGCTAAACTGGAGAAACAATCGTGACTGAAAAGAAAAAATTTTGGCTGCTGCTAACCCTATTCGTACTAAGTCTTGCGCTTTTATGGTATTTAAATGCCGCCAACCAGCGCTTATTTATCGGCTAATTCGTCTGTTCTAAAGTGGCTGCGATTTCTTGCTCGGGCGCTTCCAGATACGCACCACCATGGCTGCAAGCAGCAAGAGTGTGGCAACTGTTACAATTACCGCAATTGCGATACCGGTGTTAGATAGCGAACCCGAACCAGCACCAGAAGTTCCAACCGTCCCACCTGCACTAGCGCCGTTATACGTTGAGCTATTATACGTTCCGGAGCCGTAGACACTTGCAAAAACCAGACTGTAGAATAACGCTCGCATAGTATGTATCCAACTGTTGTTGATGGTATTACGCTTATGATATCATGTTAGCAGCTACTAGCATAATTAGAAGCGAGGGGAATGAAAGACCATGGTGTCACAATTTGCAATCCTGGACCTAAACACCGGTGATTTGCTCATCATACTAGCTATCGTATTGCTGCTTTTCGGCGCTAAGAAACTACCGGAACTTTCACGCAGTATTGGTTCTTCGGCACGCGAACTACGCAAAGGCTTAAGCGGTGATGAGGAAAAGCAAAAGAACAACCAAGCTGGCAACAGCGAAAACTAGCGTAGCGTCCCACGATAAGCTCCCGCTTATCGAGCATCTCTACGAACTTAGACGGCGGCTTGTATATGTCGCCGTTTGTGTTGCGGTGGGAAGCGCAGTTGCCTATGGGCTGGAGCAAAAGCTGATAGCTGTTTTATTGCGCCCCAGTCACGGTCAACATTTTATTTACACTTCTCCAATGGGCGGAGTGAATTTTCTTTTTGGTGTCTGCCTTGATATTGGGTTAGTCGTGGCCACGCCCGTCATTATTTATCAGCTGCTCGCCTTCGTGCAGCCGCTCATGAAAGACACTACCCGGCGCTTCCTGCTAACCGCATCAACTATAGCCGGATTCGTCGCACTTTTTGGGTTAGCATTTGGTTACTATATCGGTTTGCCAAGCGCGCTCAACTTCTTGTTGCACCAATTCACCAGCGTACAAGTACGCCCGTTGATAACCATTCAAGCCTACATACAGTTTGTCGCGCTGTATCTGTTTGGTTCGGCACTTATGTTCCAACTGCCACTCATACTTATCTGTATCAACCGTATTAAACCACTAAAACCTAGCAGCCTGTTCAAATATGAGCGTCATTTGATTATTGGCGCCTTTATTGTTGCATTCATTATGAACCCCACACCGAATATCATTGACCAGCTGCTGGTAGTCCTCCCTATTATCATCACCTACCAATTTGGTATAGCAATTATCTGGCTGATTAACCATGGGAAGAATCCTGACCATATCTATAGTCTGCGCGAGCAAGACGCCCAGCGTCAGGCAGAGCGAGCCAGCCGGCCACTCACCCAGTTGCATACGCCACTACCTGTGCAGGGTACTGCTACCGACGTAATACCAACGCCTATTCCAGAGCCAGTCCCACAAGCAGCAGTGGCAGTAGCCACAAGACCGCGTCAATATGTGGCCACAGCGCAGCGGCGTCAGTACGCACCGCTACGCGGTCAGCTGGTGCAGTAAGCTACTAAAAGGTGGTCTTACCCCCTGCCACTTTCTTGACACGTGTGCTGCTTGCGCTTACAATTCAAAGTATAAAAGTTCCCAAACAAAAACAAACGTAAAAATAAGAAGAGGCTCATTACATGAACACGCAGCTCTCCAATTTACTAGAAAAGGAAGTGTCTCGCAAAGAATTCCTAGGCATGTCAGGCTTAGCGATTGCTTCGGTTTTTGGGCTAGGCACTATTGTTAAGCTGCTAACCGGCAAGTCGCTAAGCGGCGTCAGTCGCCACTCCGGAAGTAGTATTGGCGGCTATGGCTCCAGCCCTTACGGCGGCTTCAAAGACGGCCATTAAACAGCCGAGCCACGTTTACGCTTGATCTTATAAAATCAAAATAACCCTGGAGTAAATCCAGGGTTATTTTTTAAACTTCCAAGTGAAGCCCAGGCAAGAGCAGCCGGAGGCGGCGGATTCATTCCGCCACGCCGCCGCGTTGAGAGGGGATATATCCCCTCTCAAGCTTTCTTACATCATCCCCATCCCACCCATATCAGGTCCAGCAGGAGCGGCAGTCTTAGGTTCAGGCACCTCAACCACTAGCGCGCCCATAGTCATGCTGGTACCGGCAATACTGGCAGCGTTTTGTACAGCTTGCTTCGTAACCGCAACCGGGTCAACCACACCAGCGGCCTTCAGGTCGACTAGCTCGCTAGGGTCATTAACGTTCACGCCCTGGCCAGCCTTAGCCTTTTTAACTTGTGGCAACCATTCATCAGCATTCAGGCCGCTGTTGGTCATCAGGATACGGAACGGCTGTTCTAGCGCCTTAACCAACAGTACCTTACCCGCAGCGACTGAATCGTCGGCGTCATCAGTAGAAACTGTGGTAGCCAAGTTAACCAGCGTTACGCCACCACCAGGCACAATACCTTCGCTAAGAGCGGCCTTCACGGCAGCCACAGCGTCATCCACGCGATACTTCTTCTCTTCGATCTCGGTTTCGGTAGCACCACCAACTTTAATGACGGCAACCTTGCCGGAAAGCGCTGCACGACGCTTATCCAGGTTCTCTTTGTCGTACTCGCTAGTGGCAGCTTGGGCCTGGGTTTGAATTTGCTTAATGCGAGCCGTAACTTCGGTAGCCGCACCGGCACCTTCAATAATAGTCGTCTCGTCCTTGGTAACGATCACTTTACGGGCCGTACCAACCACTTCGAGGCCAACGTTCTCAAACGTCATACCACGGTCTTCGCTGATTACTTCAGCGCCGGTAAGAATGGCGATGTCGTTCAGCATGTCCTTGCGGCGATCACCAAAGGCTGGTGCCTTGATAGCTACGGTGTTAAACACACCCTTCAGACGATTCAGGATAAGCGTACCGAGCGCTTCGCCTTCTACATCCTCGGCAACCAGCACCAAGTCTTTCTTACCAGTTTGCGCTAACTTCTCCAGCAGCGGCAGGAATTCCTGAATGCTGGAAACCTTCTTATCGGTGATCACAATGGCCGGCTTGTCATAGACCGCTTCCATACGGCCGGTATCGGTAACCATATAAGGGCTCACAAAGCCGCGGTCAAAGGTAAAGCCTTCCACCACTTCGCTCTCCAGCGTCAGACCCCTGCCCTCTTCCACCGTTACCACACCGTCTTTGCCGACTTTTTCGATCACTTCGCTAATCAGCTTACCAATTTCGGCGTCGCCAGCCGAAATAGTACCCACTTCAGCCACACGTTGCTTGTTGCCCTGAATATCTTCGGCCAGCCCTGCAAGCTTTGTTTCTACCTCAAGCGCAGCGGCTTCCAAACCCTTGCGAAGCAGCATCGGGTTGTGCCCAGCTGCGATCAGCTTGTTAGCTTCGTTTAGGATGTGGTATGTCAAAACTGTTACAGTAGTGGTACCATCACCAGCCACATCGTTCATCTTGTTGGCAGCTTGCTTAATTAGCTCGGCACCGACCTTGTAGCCCAACGTCTCATCATCAACGTCAGCGATCTCCACGCCCTTAGCAACCGTTACACCGTCGTGCGTCACCGTAGGAGTGCCAAATGACTTGCTAATAACCACATTGCGGCCTTTTGGCCCCATGGTTGTTTTAACCGCATTGTAGAGGATCTCTGCACCGCTCAAGATCCGGCGGCGAGCATCATCATCGTAAAAAACTTTCTTTGCCATTATTCTATTACCCCTTTACCGTTGCGATAATGTCTTCTTCTTTGACCAGGATGTATTCAGTGCCCTCAACCTTGATTGAAGTCTCGGCATAACCCTTATAAATAATCTGATCGCCCACTTTCACGCTCTTGGCGTCTTTGCCGACAGCCACTACTTTTACGACCTTAGGCTTTTCCTGAGCCCCACCAGGCAAGTACAGGCCACTGGCCGTCTTAGTTGCCGCTTCCATAGGTTCCGCCACTACATAATCCGCTAGCGGCTGAATTGGTACACTCATGCAATCCTCCTCCATTATTTCAAAGTTAGCATTAGCATTCTGCCGGTCAGACTGCTAACACATCAGCACTCACTATAGCCGAGTGCTAACTCCCCCGTCAAGCATTTGTTACCGTGCATGTTGCGGTTCACGCACCATCATCATAATGGCATCGTAAGAAGGTGCGATTCCTTCCGGCAAGTCGCTCATAGCAATAGAATTTAAATATGGAACGGTAAAGTATTCCGCCACTATGCTCTCGGGACTAGTCGTTCCACGGTAGTTCAGAAATGTATGTAGATCTTCCGCCACACGACGTCTTGTATCCGCATCATACGCCCCTAATACGGGCGTAAATTCCGCAGCACCTTCTAAGTCAGTATACCAATTGCCGCTTAAGGTAACGGCTACATTTTTTGGCTGAAAATCGCCGTGTGTCTTGCCACTTATGTGAAGTTCAGCTGCAGACAACGCTGCATGAGACAGCGCTGCTGCTATTTGTTGTTCGCTTCTCCCTTCTTCCCATAAAATAGTATCTGCAGTTAAAGCGTCCATTTTATAACTTGTCACTAAGCCAACCTTACCATCTTGGCCTCGCATAAATCCTTGTGGCGTGAATGTTACATCACCTTCACCGCCAAGAGAAGATGCATTGAACGCTGTCATTGCCCCATACTCACGGGCTGCGAGTGTTGGCGAAGTGTACTTAACCGCCACAAGAGCGGTCTTAGGGCCTTGTGATGGAGAGCTTAGAACAAGTTGACCAAACTTCACCTGTGTTCGGCTCCGCTGGCGCGTTTTACCTAATACGTCAGTTAGATCCACGAACTCAGCCGTTATTTCGTTGCCGGCAGCTATGTCAGGCGCTAGTGTTGCAAATCGTGTTGCCTCAACACACACTTCGCCAATCGCCAGACTATTTACCTTGGCTTCAAACGGGACGATAGGAAGTCGCCGTGAAACAGTCCAGGTTTAGTGTACTTCTCAGACAAAAAGCTCACCCCATCAAATCGAGTAACGGGGCGACCAGAAACTCCAACGACAGTAGAAAGCTCCGACATAAGTTATACAACTATAACATAAAACTAATGTTCTGTCACTAGTTTTTTAGCTCGCTCAGGAGTTTCTTAGCTACCATGCGTTCATCCCAAGACAGCTTCTCACCACCCATCGCGCGGTAGTCTTGGTGACCAATTCCAGCAAGTAACACCGTATCACCCGGTTTAACCGTCCTAAAGGCTGTGCGGATCGCCTCAAGACGATCTGGTATCACCACTACCCTGTCTTTGCCACCTGCTTTTATAATACCTTCATTTACGGCAGCGCGGATCGTGTCTGGATCTTCGGTGTACGTTTCATCGTCAGTCAAATAAACTTGGTCCGCCAGACGTGCCGCAACTTCGCCCATCGGCCCGCGTTTACTTTTATCACGGTCACCGGTAGCGCCAAACACGATCATCAACCTGCCCTTGGTTGACTCTCGTAGCGCCGATAGCACATTTTCGAGCGCATCAGGCGTATGTGCATAGTCCACAATCACCGCAAACTTCTGTCCAGCGTCAACCGGTTCCATCCGCCCCGCCACACCTTCCAGCGCTGCGATTCCCTGCTCTATCTGTTTTTTACTCAGCCCAATGGCTCTGCCTACACATACCGCCGCCAGACTGTTGTATACATTAAAGCTGCCGGGTAACTTACTAGTTATCTGATATGTCTCATCTGTGCACAGAGCATCATAACGGATACCCTTCGCCGTCATTTGGATATTAGTGGCTCGCACTTCACCCGCCTCAATGCCGTATAAGATTGAATTCTGTGTTTCTGAAGCAAAACTCGCGCCATTTTGATCATCCGCATTAGCAATACCCATCTGCAGACCTTTAGCGTTACGCTGAGCCAGTTTAAACAGGCGCTGCTTAGCCGCCACATAGCGCTCAAAGGTCTTGTGATAATCCAAATGCTCGCGCGTAATGTTCGTTAGCACCGCAATGCTATACGGCACGCCCCAGGTCCGATATTGCACCAGCGCATGGCTGGTCGTTTCCAGCACCAGCCACTCCACACCTTCGGCCTTCATTTGCTTGAGGCGCTTCATCAGCAGCGGCACTGGCACATTGGTCATGTGCTGCGTCTGCGGCCGCACCTCGTCGCCGATTGCCCACGCCACTGTGGTCATCAGGCCGGTTTTATAACCCGCCTCGCTCAACATACGGTGCACCATGAAACTTGTGGTTGTTTTGCCGTTTGTGCCAGTAATTCCCACTACTTTCATGCCGCGTGCCGGAAAACCATAGGCACAGTTATATATAATCGATTCAATAAGATGCCCATAAGGCACCACAGCCTCAAAGATATATCTCGGGATCAAACGTTTAATAGAAGTACGAAAACTCATGGAGTTTATTATAATTCATCTCATCTCCAACATACGCTTCGGTTGCTAAAAGCTCAGTCATTTGACAACCTAGTACACTGCAGCACAGCCTTATGAGAAATGCTTTTAGCCGAGAATCAGAGGCCCATGTCTTTAAGATCTGCTTTGAGGGTGTCTATCTCTTGTTGGTACATCTCATCATAGTCAGGCACCAGCCGATGTAACTCGGCAATTCCGTCCTCCGGACTACGTTCCAAGGCCTCATCCAGGCTCTTAATTTGCTCCTCAGTTAGTATCCGACTAACGCGTGCATTAATACGGTCCTGTAGCAACTTGAATATCTGCTCAAAAACCTTTTGCTGCTCTTCGTGCGGCATCTTATCTATACCGAACTCGCTAATTAATGCTGTAAAATCCGTATCCATTATTACTTCAGAGCTTTCTACTATCAATGATAGCTTAGGTCTTTATTTAAGGACGAGCAGGAAGCTTGCTAATTACATCTTCCCACTTATCAATGTCATCTAGTGCTAGGCCATACGCCGGTTCCAGAGCTCTCCAAAAAGCATCAGCCTCCGCTGTATTGCTAAGATCAACCTTAATGTTCAATAGATCAACGATACTTTGGCCAGATTGCCATCTGCCTGCTGCTACTAACTCACCGGCAGAAATATTAGAGCGCAAGTCTTGCAATCGGTCAACAACGTTAATTTCAAAGTCTGCGTCTTTAGGAAGTAGGTCACTTACCCACGCCTCAGGGCGTAAAGCACCCCCCGGTTCTTCAAGATTCTGCTTAATATCCCGTATGGATAGTTCTCTGTGCAGCGCTTGCTCGGCCGTCAAGCCACCGCCATCCAAGTCAATAATCTTAAGCGCATCAACTACCGGCATTAGGATGTCAGCGGTGTCACTATCAATATCCAGCAACATCCGCCTACGAGGGTTGTTACTGAAGCTATCATAAAACGCTGCTATACGTGCATCTTGCTCAGCTGGGTCACCCGAAGTGAGGGATAATGTTCCTCCTCTGTCCGTGACGAACTCTGACGCGGTGAATTCTGTAATAAGTGTATGCCTGTCATGCATTGCGATTTCCAAGCGCAATGTCGGTACGTCAAGGTTATCAATTCTGAGCGCATTCAGGAGAAGCTCCTGGTGTATTTCATCATCTGTATCCAAAGCTGCCGACACCGAAGATGAGATTCTCGGCATTAGGTTTGTCAGTCGTGCTATTCCTTCGGGGCTAGCGACGTCCACGTTCGCTAAAACACCGGGAGTGCCGCCTGCTTCCGCCAATCCAACGCGCATTCCTTGCAAAGCCTGCCGATATTCTATTTCTTGATACAGGTTTCGTGGATCAATCGGATTACCGCCAACTTCACTGATATTAAGTATGTCGACTATTGGAGCTAGAATATCAGCAGTCCCACTACTGACTTCTGCGAGCAATGCCCCCCGAGGACTACTTAGAAACTCGTTTTCATAAAGGTCTGTTATCCGCAGTGCAATTTCATGCGGATCATTAGTATCTACCGGCCTTCCGCCTGTGCGTCTGGCAAATTGGAGTGCTAACTGCTCAACATCGTAACTTGCAACCCGCTCTCGTAGTGCCGGTACATCAAGATTATCGATCTCAAGCGCATTCAAGAATAGTTGCTGATCTACTTCATCGCCTGAATTCAAAGCCCTCGACACTGAAAGCGGAATCATCGGCATTAGGTCCTCTAGTCGCGCTACCGCTTCGGGGCTAGTCACATTCACGTTGGCTAAGGCTGCGCCAGCGGTACCACCCGCCAAATCAATACTCAGTTCGGCTAGCTCCCTACGATACGTGAAGGTTTCCCCCAAATATTGCCGTAGCTGCTCTGGCGACATAGTGAGCTCTAAAGCAGTCAATAGTTCCTGCTCTGCTTGATTCTCTGCGTTCAAGCCTCTGGCTCTAGCCCCAGTCAAGAACTTTGCGATTTGCGAGTCATGAGCAAACACCGCTTCAGCAAAAACATTAGTGCGTTGATCGAGTGAGGTCTGACGAGCTACTATCCTACTCACTATATTGAGAGCATCAGTCCGGGCCGTGTTGAACTCAGCATCCAGAGCTTCAGCCTGACGTGTAACTTCGGTCCGGGCTCGCTCAACTGATATAGCACCGGCGGCAGTGTTTGCTGCGGCGCTAACTGCAATATCTTCACCCCACGACCAAGGAGAATTGACAGAATCAAGCGTCTTCCCAAGCTCAAAACCGTGCCCAACACTTGGGCTTACAGCATGCGCTGCTGTGTTATGAGCTGCATCATGAACAGCGTTTACTGCAGCATTGAGCGCAGCATCATGTTGCTGTACAGAAACCATCAAATCATGCTCAACCGCTGCGGGCGTCTCAAAATGGGCGCCATGCTGTTTAGCATCGATTATGGCTGCTATCTGAGAGTGGTTCAGATGTGTTCCGCCAGGAATATAACTGGTGGTATTGCCGTCAACAAGCCATGTTCCATCTTTTGGAGTAGTAATATCTGCCGACCATAGATTACCGTTAGGCGTATAAGTATTTGCATCCGGATTCCAGCTTAGTCCAGACGTATGCACATCAAATCCATTGGTGTGCATATCTGCATAGCCCGTAAGAATCCCTTTTTCTGTGGCGGCGTCCGATAAGCGCTCCACGCCATGTCCCGCACCATGATCTTGAACTGTTGCCCATAACGTACCTTGATCTGGGTAGTTAGTGCTGGCGTTATGCATCAAACCGTTCGCATGCTCTTGCATGTTCTGAATCGTTGCGTGGATCTGTTCAGGAGTCGGTGGGGTAACTACGCTTTGCTGCGCTCCATTATTTACAACATCGTGCCCACTTGCCGGTATCGCATCATGGCCGCTTGCTGCATGATGCCCGATATGCTCAAGGCCAGGCACAATCTGGGAGACTCCCCCGGCGGCTAGACCACCTACTGCTCCCCTTGTCGCACCATGTTGAGCCGCTTCGCGACGACGCTGGGTGTTCACATCCCCTAAGCCGCTTGACGTTTCGACAACACGATTAATGAGACTTTCGCGTAGCGCGTGGTACTGGTCAGGTACCATTTTATCTACGTGCGCGGCGAGCTCGTCGGAAGACATATGTTCATCTTCAGGACGTCCTACGATTCTCTTAATCTGCTTAAGCATGAAGTCATTCCTGTCACGCTCTTGCCCGGCATTACGCGCATCAATTGCCTCGCTCGTGTTCCGCTGCTCCCGTGCCGCACGTTCAGCTGCAACTCCCACACCAGCACCGACCACAGCACCACGTGCAGCGCGAATCCCGGCACCCACAGCAACAGCTGGGATTGCCGCCAGACCCCCAGTTGCAACCGCTGCACCTGCAGCCGCAAGCCCTAACCCAACCCCGACCCCTCTATAGACACGACTCCATGTTCGAGCATGTCTGGCAACACTTTGCATAACAGCCAGACTACCGACTCTTGATAGTAGTCCACTCACGTGACCCGGAGTTTCTCCGTGTTCAGCTGATTGCAAGCGGTCAACAGCGCTAAGCGCAGCGAGGTGGCTTTGCAACTTAGTAGACTGAGATCTGTTCGGACCCGCATTGGCCTCTTCTATTGTCTGGCCAAGTGTGCGAAGTGCTGTTTGCAGCTCTTCACTTCTTTGACCATTCCCTCGACCTACACCGACTTCCGAAGCTTGCTTTGCCGCCGCAGCACCATGAGCCGCCGCATCCAGTCTATTCATCATATCCACATCTGCCGGATTCTCGGCAACGGTATGAAGAATCTCCGCAGGAGCTAATGGTTCAGCTGGGTTAGCTGGGAGCTGGTCATAAATATTTTGGGTCAGCAACAATTCTGTCATACTAATTTCGCTTATCTCGTGTGTTTATATTTTTAATTTTTGAGTATTTCAAAAGAATTAATGAGATCTGCCTCCATGTTATTCGTTTAAAGTATAGATTGCAATAGCTTGCGTTAATCCTTTGAGCCTGAAAATAGGATGCTAGAGGCGTCCAGTTTTAAAGTGAAGCAATTACTTCTAATGATTGCTTTGCTAGAATAACAGTATGATTGTACTGGGTATTGAGAGCAGCTGTGACGAAACAGCGGCCGGCATTGTAGAAGATGGCTATAAACTCCACAGTAATGTGGTGTTTAGTAGCATGGACCTACATGTCGTATACGGTGGCGTAGTGCCGGAAATTGCCGCTCGCAGTCACATTGAAGTGGTAAATACAGTAGTAGACCAGGCTCTTCAGAAAGCACACATGACCTGGAATGACATTGACGCCATTGCCGTAACCTACGGTGCTGGCCTGGGCGGCTCCCTTCTCATCGGCGTCTTAACGGCGCGCACGCTCGCCATTACCAAAAACAAGCCGCTCTACGCCATTAATCACGTTGAGGGCCACGTGTACGCTAATTTCCTGACCACCACTTCCCTACCTGGTTACATCATGCCCGCAGCTCAGCCCGAGTTCCCCGTTTTAGCGCTGATCGTCAGCGGCAAACACAGCGAGCTCGTTATGTTCCGCGACCACTTTACCTACGATTTCCTAGGTGAAACTTATGATGATGCCATTGGTGAAGCCTTTGATAAAGTCGCCCGTATGATCGGCCTGCCCTACCCTGGCGGTCCCAGCATTAGCAAAAAGGCGCTTGAGGGCGATGCTTATGCGTTTGACTTCCCTAAAGCCAAGATGGCTGGCAAATACGACTTTAGCTTCAGCGGACTTAAAACAGCTGTGTTACGATCTGCCCAGAATGCTGTTGGTGCCGATTTTACCCTCTCCAGCCGCGAACTGCCTGGTCGCCTTTCCGACACCCAAAAGGCGGATATCGCTGCCAGTTTCCAGCGCATTGCCGTAGAAACAGTTGTCGATAAGGCTATTGAAGCCTACGAAGAATATCAACCTAAGAGCGTGATTATTGCAGGTGGCGTATCTGCCAATGGCGAGCTACGTCGCCAGCTACGGGAACGCCTGCCTATCCCTATCGACTATACCGATCTCAAGCTCTGCACCGATAACGGCGCTATGATCGCCACGCTTGGCTGTTTTAAAGCTATGCATAGCCAGCCCACTGCCGACCCTTACACACTAGACATTTCCCCGAATCTCAGCATGTAGCTTCCCGAGAGGGCAACCCTATCAGCTTAGGCAATTCACGTGAAAACCTTAGGAATTTTGCGTGAAAATAACAGAGGTGGTATACTATTTTCATGTCTAAATTTCTTTTGGTGGTTGGCTCTGTAAAATCCGGCGTCCCTCGGGGGCTATAATTTCTCTTCGACCATCCAAAATCACCACTGTTATATAAGGACTCTCTTATGCAATTACCCAAAACCTATGAACCTAGCGAGTACGAAAAAGATATCTACGCGCTCTGGGAGAAGAGCGGGGCCTTTACCGCCGATCCAGCTAGCGACAAAGAACGCTTTAGCATTGCAATGCCGCCTCCAAACGAGACCGGCACCTTATCCCTGGGGCACGCGTTGTTTTTAACCCTTCAAGACATCATGGCCCGTTACAACCGTCTGCAGGGCAAGGATGTACTTTGGCTGCCAGGCACTGACCACGCCGCGCTGGCAGTAAATGCGATTATCGAAAAAAAGTTAGCCGAAGAGGGAACCAACAAGCACGAGATTGGGCGTGACGCCTTTCTAGATCGAACTCGCGAATTTGTAGCACAGAGCAGGGGAACGATGCTGGGGCAAATGCGCGCCATGGGCGCCAGCTGCGACTGGTCACGACTGAGATACACCCTTGACCCAGCACTAACACGCACTGTGGGTGAAGTGTTTACCAAGATGTATAACGATGGTCTTATATATCGCGGCCACCGCATTGTAAACTGGGATCCAAACCTGGAAACTAATGTTTCTGATGACGAAGTAGTCTATGAAGAGGAAACTACCAAGTTTTACACCTTTAAATATGGCCCATTCAAGATCAGCACGGCTCGTCCCGAGACTAAATTTGGCGACAAATACGTGGTAATGCATCCGGACGATAAACGATACAAAAAGTATAAGCACGGCGATACCTTTACCGCGGAGTGGATTAATGGCCCTATAACCGCCACTGTTATTAAAGATGAATCGGTCGATCCAGAATTCGGCACCGGTGTCATGACTATTACTCCATGGCACAGCCATGTAGACTTCGAGATTGCCGAGCGTCACGGTCTGGACAAACAACAGATCATAGATTTTCACGGGAAATTATTGCCCGTTGCCGGTGAGTTTAGTGGCATGGATATCGCCGAAGCCCGACCACTGATTGCCCAGAAGCTAAAAGAGAAGGGGCTAGTTGTTAGCATTGATGACAACTATGTTCACAACATTGCCCGTAACGAGCGCGGGAAAGGAATCATCGAGCCGCAAATCCGCTTGCAATGGTTTATCGACGTCAACAAAGAGGTGGTGGAGTGGAAGGGGAAGCGGCGCAGCTTAAAACAAGTTTTGCAAAGTGTTATCCGCGAAAACGACATCGAGCTGATGCCCAACCGTTTTGAAAAGGTCTACTTCCACTGGATCGACAACCTACGCGACTGGTGCATTAGTCGTCAAATCTGGTGGGGTCATCGTATTCCAGCCTGGTACCGCACGCACACTGACGGCACCATAGAAACCTACGTAGGCTTGCAGCCGCCTAAAGACGATGAAAGCGAAGGCTGGAACGAGTGGGAACAAGACCCAGACACACTCGACACCTGGTTCAGCTCTGCACTGTGGACCTGGAGCACGCTCATCGATCCGGCACTGGCCGAAGATTACAGCCTCAGCCTTGATGATCTGCTACGTATGAGCCCAGATTTCCAGGCCTATCACCCCACCAGCGTCATGGAAACCGGCTGGGACATTCTGTTCTTCTGGGTGGCCCGCATGATCCTTTCCACCACTTATGCTACCGGGCAAATACCGTTCAAGACGATATATCTGCACGGACTAATCCGCGCCGAAGACGGCAAGAAGATGAGTAAGAGTCGTCCTGAAAGCATCATTGATCCGCTGGATGTCATTCCTAAGTACGGCACCGACGCACTGCGCATGGCGCTCATCATGGGCGTTACGCCTGGCAATGACCAAAATTGGGGCTGGGGTAAGGTTGAGGCTAATCGCAACTTCTGCAATAAGCTCTGGAACATCGCTCGCTACGTTGAAGGGGTCTTGGGTGACAGTTTCACGCCAGGCAGCGCCCCAGAACCATCAACCAACGCAGATCACTGGGTGTTGCATAAATTGCAACAATCAACAGAGCTAGTTAGCGCTCATCTGGACAACTACCGATTTAGCGAAGCATACGACACCCTCTACCACTTTATCTGGGATGACGTAGCCGATTGGTATATTGAGGCCAGTAAGAGCCAGGAGGGCAGGGCACTACTCGGCTACGTACTTGAGAACATCCTAAAACTTGCACATCCCTTCGCGCCATTTGTAACCGAAACTATCTGGCAAACGCTCTACAACAACACCGATAGCCTGCTCATTACCAGCAGCTGGCCAAAACCACAAAAGGGAAGCAAGAAAGCTGCCGATGAGTTTGAAGCACTCATAAGCATCATTACCGAAACCCGCGCGCTCGTAAAACAGCTTGGCCTAGCCAAACCAAGCCTGTACTACACTGACGTACCATTCCTATCGAGCAACGCAGCCATACTAACACATATGGGTGGCCTCAACACCGTCAGCGAAGTGAGCAGCGGCTCTGGACTGCAGCTTACCGGCACACCATACCGCTGCTGGCTTGATGTTGATACCGGAATGCTCAAAGCCTACGCCGATAAGCTAACTGAACAAATTGCCAGCCAAGAACGCGTATTAGTACAGCTTCGTGGCCGTTTGAGTAATAAGAGCTACATGGCCAATGCGCCAAAAGCCGTAGTTGAGCAGACCAGAGAACAGCTGGCCGAAGCAGAAGCAACGCTTGAACGCTTAAGTAGCGAACTGACTCGGTTCCAGGCCGCCTAGACTGCCCACTAAGGGTGTCCTGCAGCCAAAAGAAATCACTCGGCTGGTTGCAAGGCAGTACTAACTGCCACAATAGATTCTTCGGGGTGATACGCGTCAAAACCCATTGTATGCCAGCCTAGCTCGGCAGCACCGCCTAAGTTTACGCGATCATCGTCAACTAGCATGAGCTCATGCGGAGCTACGCCGGCGCGCTCCGCGGCAATTTCAAACATCCGGTTTTCCGGTTTAAGCGCGTGCACCTCAGATGAATCAACAATTGAAGTATACCGGACTCTAGGCAGTACGCCCGAGGCAAGCATGGGGTTCACCTGGCCCGGCATGGCATTAGTAAGAATGCCGATCTCATAATTTTCAGCCGCCCAGGTAATCAGTTCGAACATGCCCGGTGTGGCCTCAACGGCCTGCAGGTAGTACCTATTCCAGTCAACCATCATGCCCAAGCGCTCAGCCAGCACAGTATTGAGCTGATCGATACTCACGTCACCACGGCACACCGCATTATTGTGCTGCCAGTACAGCGTCTCGATCGTTTCAACCGGTACACCGCTTTCTTCGGACAGCGTAGCCACCGCACGGTTCGTAGCCCCGCGCACTAAACAGCCATTCATATCAAAATAAACGAACCGCACGCCGTTTTTGGTAACTTTCTTGCCTCTCGGCTCAGACAAAACAGCGGCTGGACGCGCGTCACCGGACACGTCACGCAGCAGATCATCTAAACTCACACCAAGCGTGCTCGCCAGATGTTTAAGAGTAAATACTGATGGTGCCCGAATAGCACCACGCTCAATCTTAGCCAGCGTCGAATAGCTCAGGCCAGACTTATAACATAAACCTTGTTGCGTTAAACCTGCGGCTTTTCGCGCCGCCGCAACGACACGGCCAAGCTGCTTCTCCTCGGTCAAGCTTCCGCCCACATCCATGGCCGTATTGTACCAGCTACAACCTGCTTACGCTAGTATAAATAGCCGGAAATGGTTAGTTAGTGCAGGAATTGATGGATAATCGTAAACACTACAATAAACGTGATGGCGAACGCAACGCCAGCGCCCGTAAGTGCCGCCTGGCTATTACCATACCCAGTTCGGCTATGTAATTTTGTAAACACCCAGCCACTAAGGCCTGTAGCAAAAATTAAAGCAGTTACCGCTGCGCTCATATGTCATCCTCCATGCGTACCTTCTTAGCAATCTCCGCAAAGTCTTCAGGCATAGGCTGATACGGATATGGCTCACCAGTCACACGTGTTGCAGCTGCCTGATAAAATGCCTGAGAATCGTCGGTGGGCATAATGTGCACATGCACGTGCGGCACGTCGAAGCCAAAAATCTGCACAATCGCATGCTCAACACCAAGCTTAGTTTTCAGCTGCTTAGCAACTTTGCGCACTGTGCTAAATACCGCCTGATAGTCTTCGTCGGGCAAATCATCAAATTTCTCTATCTGCACTTTAGGCACCACCAGCGTATGGCCGGGGAAGTAGGGCTCTATATCTAGAAAAGCAAATGTTTTAGCATCTTCATAGACTTTGTAGCAGGGAATTTTTCCCTTAATAATTTTGGTAAAAACAGAATCCTGCATGATTTTCAGTGCCGGCCATTCTGATATTCAAGCACGTAATAGGCAATAGCAACGAAAGGGTGCACCAGCAGCATACCGGCGCACCACAGTAACCGCTGTGTATCGCTAAGACGCGGGTTACGAACAGCGTCTACAAACATAAAGATTTCAAATGCAAAGATAAGCACAAGCGCCAAACCAATGAACAAAAACGCAAAACTCATAGTACTTTTATGATACCACGGAGCCGGCCGAAGGAATGCCGCCATATAAATAGGCTCAGTTTAACACTGAGCCTATTTATATGGCGGAGAGGGAGGGATTCGAACCCTCGGTACGGGAAACCGCACACTGCTTTTCGAGAGCAGCACCTTCAACCACTCGGTCACCTCTCCAAAACACCGCGTAAAGTACATCTTGCGACTGACACTAGTCAGATTTCATGTTCAAAGCTGAAGTTTATTGTAACAGATTAGACACATTGTGCCACAGGCTAGCTTTTTCGTGCAGTCTGTGCTAGAATTACCCCTGTTGCATTTCTACTACGCCTAGGTAACGGGCAAGGGAAAAGAGCAGCCCGTGCAGACGAATTCATTTCGTCGCCCGGCGCGACGAGAAAAACCACAGGTTTGTCTCGTATGTTATGAGCACCCGTAGCTCAGCTGGATAGAGCGTTGGCTTGCGGAGCCAAAGGTCGTAGGTTCGAATCCTGTCGGGTGTACCAAGCGTAATTATTATTAAAAGACCCTGCTTACAGGGTCTTTTTGATTATTACTATAGAAACGATGCAACTGAAACTTTAGGGCAGCTGATCTTTAGCGGCATTAAGCGTATATTCCAGGACCTCTGATGTAAACGCATCAAATACTCCCTGAGGAGTATCAGTAAGTTCCTCCGTAGCTGGTACAAACTCGCCTAACATAACCGCGGTTTGATTTATCCTAGATTCACTCTCTGCATACGTGGCTTCACTACTTAGAGTATGCGGCTCGACGTCTCTTGCCAGCTTAGCATAAGTGGGATCAGGGTGCCCCATACCCATCTTGAGCGCTCTTCTCAGGCCTTCGTGAAACATACTTGCTGCTCCCGCATGACCTGGGCCTACAAACATAATCTGAGTCGGTCCCACTCTTCCAACATATGGTTCGGGGTTTTCCTTCTCTAATTGCTCTTTTACAAGCTGACCCATAGCTGCTTGCTGCTCGGCCGTAAGGTGAAAAAGGCCAAACCTCGTGCCGCTTGGGGTTATATACAGCTCAGGTTCTTGACGTTTCTTGTCTGTTTCGTTTATTTTGGGTGGTGTGTTTTGATTTGTCATACGATTATATATAACATATAATCGCATATGAGTCAAGTTTCCATAAACACATAAGCACTGTATAGATCAGCTTACTTCTGAGCATATTATTAACGACCGGTACGGATTACGCCATAGGCTGTATATAGTTGCCTAGTGCATGCAGACGTTAAACATCAATACGAATAAACGACTCAGCATAGGCGCAGCCGTATTTTGTGGCGGCTTTTGAAGCATCCGCACGCAGTGTTTGCTTCATATCCTGCACGCTGAGCTGACTAGTGTGTGCGCCGAGCGCTTCAAATTTCTGATCGATGGTGTCGCTTATATCTACGGCAAAATTTGCACGTTCGCTATCAAAACAGGCAAGCAAAATGGCTGGCGTATTGTGCGGCTCGTAACCATCTTTAAGCAGTTCCGGGAACGCCATGTGGTCGCGGGCCAGCGGATACACGGCATCAAGTGTTGCTTGGCCAGCAGCACGGTGGTCAGGATGATTGATGAGTCCTTGCTCCGGAATATACAACACTGTTGGATCAAGTGTAATAACAACGTCAGGTTTAATCTGACGGATTATCCGAACGATATCCTGTTTAACGGCTGCCGTATTTTCGAGCATGCCGTCGAGATAGTCACAGAAAAATACCTCGGTAACGCCTAGTATCTTTGCGGCACTACGCTGTTCTTCGCGACGGATATCACGGAGATTCTCTGGGGTCATACTCCGGTCGCTGCTGCCTTTGCTGCTGTCAGTCAGAATCAGGTAATAAACATTGGCGCCTTGTCCTGCAAAGGTGGCCATGGTGCCACCAGCGTAATAATCAAGATCATCAGCATGAGCGGCAACCCCCAGAACAACGCTTGGCGTAAGCTTAGAATACGTATGAGTCATAGTGGCTATTGTAGCGTATTACAAGTATCTGCGTGCGCTATGTGCTCCTCAGCCACAAACATCACCAGAAGTAGACGCTACCTGCCACCAAACTGTATACTTTTTTGTAAGATGACTTGGCAAATAATAGAGCAGTGGGCTCGCAAGCGGGCTCGCTTGCTTGCGTACACAGGCAGCATAACGTTCATGACCATATGGACGGTACTGCGTTTTTTTACCCAGAGAACCATTTTTGATTTGGTAGGTCAGCAGGTTCTAGCGCAGCAATTGCTCCACGGCGGCATTGCCGGAGCGGGGATAGGGATTACCAACTATCTGCCGAAGTTATTATTCCTGTACGTGCCGCTGCATCTTTTGCCGGGATCGCCACGCATAAAATTATTACTCCTTACCGTTATAGTAAACGCAGCCACCGTACTACTTCTTGGTCTGGTACTAGAGAAACTACTGCAAAAATTCTCCATAAAAGCTGGGGCATTTCTGTGGATAGGTCTGGTGTGGCTGGGAGCGATAGCCGGTTCGGTTTTTTGGGTACAGTTTACTAATTCGCGCAACCTAGAGGTTGCGGGAGGTGTGTTTTTGCTCTACTTAGGGGTCTGTTATTTGGAACATCCAAGCTGGCGGCGATTGACGGCCATAGGCCTGTTTGGGGCGGCCTTATTTTTTGCGGATACATTGCAACTATATATGACGGCTATGCCACTAATTTTGTACGGCATAACACTGGGTGTACGGAGTCGCACATACCGGAACATCAGCTTTCTAAGCGCCGGCCTAGTTGCAGCTTATGCAGGGTCCAAACTATTGTTCAGCATCTGTGTTTGGCTGTTTTCGATACATTTTGTTCAAAACGGAACTGGAGCGAGCACACCTTCTGTACATAGCCTGATATATGGAGCGGCTAACTCGCTAAAAGCGCTGGTGCATTTGTATTCAGGCGCAGCTGATGCTCGCAAGTTACGCGAGTTGTGCAATCTGGCCTTTCTGGCAACAATCGTCTTAGCGTGCGCATACAATATCCGCTACAAATTGCTACCTCGGCGCCTACTACTGCTTATTGGTTACGTAGTAGTGGTAAACGAACTACTGTACGTGGTAAGCGGACAGGCGCAAGCAGCAGGGACTGAACGCTATCTTATTATGACTGCCCCGGCCCTGGTATTACTGCTAGGCGGTATGCAGGCCAGCTGGAAAAGCCTTCGGAAATGGGGCCTTGCAACACTTGGTATAGTCGTAGCCATTAATGGCATCTTCTTAACCAAAGCACTCGTCTCTAGCAGCGGCCACCGTTATTCGCAAGACAGTCATTTGGTTAGCGTGGCACAATATACTGCAAACAACCCTAAAGCGCTCGCATATGGCAGTATGGATTCCGCTATACCTGTCAGTTATTTGTACGGATCTGGGGCAGCTCCTTTGCCGCTTTCTTGCAGCGGATCTCATCTAGCAAAAAATGATACATTTTATAGCCGAACAGCCTACAAACGCCGAGAGAGAAGTACCCATACTGCAGTGGCAATTATCTTGGACGGCAGCACAATTACCAACACACCTAGTGTCTGCGATCAAGCTGCGATTATCAGCCAACTAGGAAAGCCGGCTAGGGTAGCTACAACGAACGACGGCAGTGTAGTGCTGCTCTATACTCCCCGGGTTAGTTCCAAGCTACAGTACTAATCTATACCAACGTACTGGCGTTCAAGATACAGGCCATAACTGGAGCGTGTGCTGCTACATAGCTGCATAGAGGTACACACGCCAGGGTCATTAACGGCATAGGCAAAAAAGGCTGCCGACTTTTGGGCTATATCAGCCTTAGGCAGGTTGGCTAGCATTGCGCGAATTGGATATCCCATAAAATAGTGCACCGTCACCTGGGTGTGCGCCTGCGCCGTGTATACCGCTGCCGCCTGTGCAGTATAAGCACTTGTCGTAATGTGGTCGCTATGGTCGGCTACAATTGGATTGTCATCTTGAGCCTGGGTGTTGATACGAACCGGGTGATATTGTTCCATCAACGCTACCAGCGTATCGACCAACTGGCTAGAATTGTAGGTTTGCGACCCATCAACACTGGTAATATCGCTGATTGCTCCACTCCTAAGCTTGGTAATGCTCTGATAGTCAGTAGCAGGAAAGCCGTCGCCGCCCAAGTTACCATCAGGCAAGCGCAAAAACAGCAGGGATACATTCGGATTATTTTGGGGGTTTGCTGCAGTAATTGGCGTTCCAGAGGACAGGCTAATCTGTTGATAGTCCCACGGTCCAGCCGCGTGAAGCATGACATTATATGCAGCCCTAGAGCCAGCCTCACGCCGCTGCAGGTAATTAGCGCCCCGGCCGTCATCGCCTGCAGTAATATACACTGTCCGCACGCAATCGTGCCGTGCAAGATCATGGCTGATATCCGGATTAATAAACAGCAGGTCGTCATCCTCATGCGCAACAATATTCATGACCGTTTTGCCTGCGCAGGCAACAACCGGCGGCCCTTGCACTATAGGGCGCGCAGCAGTAATTGTTGGTAGCTTTTGGCCTTTGCCAGCCTTTGCTTTAGGAGGTTCTTTAGCATTAGTAGTGAGCGAGCGAAGCGAGTCGCCAGAACCGCCGTATATGTTTATAGATGCGTATGCCCGTGAATGTCCGGATTGGGGCATCATACCAACCATAACTACCAGAGCCGTTGTCAGCCCAAGGATAGCGAGCAGCAGCAAGTCGCCAATCACAGTCGGGACAGTGTGCATGCGGGGCATTGAGGGCATAGGCGCTACCACTTGTATTGGACGTTCAGCCTCCAAAACATGGGGCCGGTAGACGGTAATACGTTTGGTAGTCTTAGATCGTTTTTTGAACATACTAGCGCTTTATTGTTCTAGCCGATCAATTGCTCGTTGGCATTGTTAAAGATCTGGGTTTTATAAAGGTAAAAATTCCAAATAGTCGTAATAGCCAGCGCCATTGTCCGGATAATAACTGTGGGCAAAACAGTCTGCAGCAGCTTTGCAAGCAGTATCGAAAAGCCTAGATTCAGCACCACCAACAAGGTAGTAGCTATCATTTGCGGAGCGAGTATGTGATGGTGCATGCGCTTATCGCCAAATGTTATCAATTTCTGCAGAAAGAAAGAGGCAATGGTACCCAGACAATAACTACTCACCACAGCCCAAACAGGCGTAGTGCCCAGTTTTTGGGCAGCCACTATCACAGCCAGCTCAAAGATATAGACGCTGCCGCCCACCAACAAATAACGCCGGCTTGGACGCTCCAGGCGTCCCGAAACAGCTTTCATGAGTGATCAGCCGCTGTTTCGTTATCAACGACATAGAGCGGTCGGTTTTGTGTTTCAGTGTGAATATGAGACAGATAGAGCCCGATGATACCCTGCGATACCAGCAAGATTCCGATCAAAAACAGCAGCACCACCGCCAGGTAAGCACCACCGGTAGCGTGCAAATGCAGCGGGTCACGGAATAAAAAGTTGAGGAGCATTGTTACGCCTAGCAAAGAGGCCGCAGGCAACACTATCGCCCCAATGTACGCGGTAATGTAGAGCGGGGAAATGCTGAGCGATACCATGCTGTCCATGGCTAGCCTAGCTAGCTTGCGGAACGAGTAGCTTGCTGCGCCGTCTGTCCGCGCCTTTTCTTGATAAGTCACATACTCACGTTTATAACCAAGCCAATCAATAAGCCCTCGAGTAATGCGGTTACGCTCATGCAGGCTGTTAAATTCAATCTGCACCGATTTATCTATTAGCCGAAAATCGCTAGCATTTGGGTCAAGCGAAACGCCTGCAAATCGACGGAGCAGGGAGTAGAACAACCGCGAGCCAGTACGCTTTACGAGTGACGCCCGTCTGTCCGTGCGCCGACCGATAACCACCTTAGCACCTTGCTGCCACTTTGTAACAAAACGAGGTATTACTTCTACCGGATGCTGCCCATCAGCATCGAGCAGCAGGATTGCATCGCCAGTAGCGGCATGGATGCCTGCGGTAGTTGCCATTTCCTTACCGAAGTTGCGGGTAAATTTTATTAGATGTACTTTTGGATCCGCTGCCCGGAAGCCGGCAATATGCTGTGCGCTTGCGTCAATGCTGCCGTCGTCCACATACACCACCTCATAATCCAGCGGCGCGTCTGCAAGCACTGCGATCAGGGTAGCATGAAACTGATCGATACCAGCTGCTTCGTTATATACCGGTACCACTACTGATACAACAGATTGCGTACGTTTTACCATTACTGGAGATAGTATACCAGTTTGACCGCTGTTTTTAAGGCTTAGCTATTCAGCTTTCCGACGCAAACGTATCTGATACAGTAACCCACCGACAAGGCTGGCAGCTGCAAACGGCACTACAATGTTGCCGGCACCGGCATTAACGAGCTGGCTAGAGCTAGAGCCACCATTCGTGGGCGTGCCTCCAGAGATCTGCGTGTTGCCGCCGGAAGGCTGACTTTGTTTTGCCGTCGTATTATGAGAATCTGCAGGTTTAGATGAGCTCCTAAAAAAGATTAACCATACTAGTAGCCAGAGCAGAACGATAAATAAAATAAATCCCACAATAAGTTGCAGCCTGCCGCGAGGGACTGCTATTCCATCCTGTTCTTGCATTGTAAAGCTCCCTCCAACGTTAGCTACTTTCTATAATAAAGCGCTTTCGCTAATTCTCAAAAGGTGTGGGCAAATAGCAACAGCACACCTCAACAAATATGCCAGGTTCGGTATTATTTAAAAATGAATCCGGCGCAGTAACCCATCGACAGCATCTGTCCGGTATTGCTCAAAGGGCAAAACGCCGCCTAGAAAATCAATAACCTGATCCTCCATGTCCGGCATAACATACACCGTAAGCGGTGCCATAAAACGCCTAAGCGGCATAAACACGATGCTGATAACAGCGCCCTCTGGAACAATGGAAAAGTTTTTATAATTCTGAAAACTGTACATTCTAGCCCCAACCTGTAGACCTCGCGAGGTAAGCGAGTAGTTTTGCACTTGCGGCTTACGGGCGGCAAACACCCCGAAGGCGAGTGCCGCAAAAAGAACAACAGCAGTTGAAAGTATATCTTTGGTAAGGAAATAAACGACACCAGCGAGAGCTATGCCTGCCAACGTCAGTAAAGCGTACCAACCAGCACCTTTCTCGTGATCGATAAACTCGGACGCCGTCCAGGTTAGCGTACCGGGCAAGGCCTGCTGTGTCACACGCGGGCTACCCTCCTCATGGAAACCCCACCCAGCCTCTGGCGTAGGCTGCAGCCCAGCACCAGGCTGCACCATATTGGACACAGGAAGCTCCGAAGTGATAACAGGGGCGGGAGTAGGTTCAGTACCTGGCCGCTCCGGCGGGCGATCAGGCCCTGGTGCGCCACCGCTAGTGGGTTCCGGTTCTTCAGGCGAATTAGGCATAATTACTTGTCCCGGTTGCGTACCATCCATAAGAGTATTGTACTACAAAACAAGCAGAGCAGACGCCAAACAAAAAAGACCCTAGAGTACCAGGGTCTTTTTTGTTTGGCGGAGAGAGAGGGATTCGAACCCTCGCTGGAGCTCGCGCCCCACTAACGATTTAGCAAACCGTCCCCTTCAGCCACTTGGGTACCTCTCCTTAAGACATGATAGACATCTTGTTTTTATGCTTTGCATATAACCTAAACGTTATCATCGCGCCAGCAAAATGCAATACATTTCGTTGGGCTGCTCTTCCCGGTCAGTGGTTAACCGTTGAAACGCGCGTCAAACGCTATTCTAACAGACAGAATCGCTTGGCGGAAGGGGTGGGATTCGAACCCACGGTACCATTGCTGGCACGACGGTTTTCAAGACCGTTTCCTTAAACCGCTCGGACACCCTTCCATTTGCAAGCACTTCCCGCGGAATAACAGAGGTGATTATAGCAGTATCAAGCAAGATTTCCTAGGCTTCAGCAAAAATAATCGCACTAACGGACTGAGCACCCGCGCGTTTTAGGCTACGAGCGGCTGCTTCCAGGGTTGCGCCAGTCGTTAACACGTCGTCAACTAACACAATATGACGTCCTTCGATAGCATTCGCGTGAACTGGCCGAAATGCTCCCTCCAGCTGCTTCAGTCGCTCTGTGCGTGAAGCCCCCACCTGATGTGTCTGTCCAACACGTGCAAGCAACACCCGAAAGGGAAGCGTACTGGAGCGTGATAACGCACGTGCTAGCAAATAAGTATGGTCGTAACCACGCATTCGAACACGGTTAGTTGCTGTAGGTATATGTGCTATCACCGCAGATCCTGAAATCTCACCCAGAAGCGGTGTGATCAGGGCGGCAATTTCATAAATGCCACTCTGGGCACGCTCATATTTCATACGATGCAGTAATTCTTGGGCTGCTCCCTGGTACTGCGTTCGCACTATAACCTGCGTAAGCGGCGTCCGCTCTGCGCAACTTCTGCACACTTCGTATGCCTCAGTTACCGCCTTACACAGATAGCAGCGTGACGACACGGAAGGCAAGATTGCCGTACATGCCGAACAGAGCAGCCTATCTTCTTCGGCCCCACAACCTACACACAGATGCGGAGCAAACACTCGGACAATTTGTTCTATGATGTTCATGCTTATGTTGTATTTATTCCGTTGTAAATATGTACAACCCACCTTGCACGCTGTTAGCAAACTAAGCTATACTGACTTTAACATAAAAAGGCAAACGACAATGTAAGCCCCAGATCAAGAAACAGGGGCGGAGGGTAACAACGACTATTATGGCTCGACGCAACCGCGACGACGACTTACTATTGGAAGAAGATGAATTAACTGCTGCTTTTCTTGGCGACGATGAAACCGTTGCCCCGGCAGATGACGCAGGAGCCATACAGGCAAGTGCGCCTGTAACGGACGAATGGGATGAAGATGAAGCAGTCCTGCCTGGACAATTGGCAGTCGATGTATACGAAACAAGGGAAAAGCTTGTTGTCAAGGCTCGCACAGCCGGCGTCAATAAAGGTGACCTTGATGTTAGCATTGCCGATAACACGCTTAGTATTCACGGCACGCTTTCGGCCGGCACCGACGACGATGTAGAGAACTATTTCGTACAAGAATGCTACTGGGGCGAATTTAGCCGCAGCATTGCGCTACCAGTGCCGGTAAAAGAAGAAGATATTGAGGCCGTATTAAAAGACGGTGTACTCACCATCAGCTTTACCAAAGTCAAACAAGACACTGTTAAGAAGATTCAGGTTATTTAGCATCCTCTAGGATTCGTTTGCCTTATAAAAATACCCACGACCAATGTGGGTATTTTTATACTACGACGTAGTAAAAACCAGGAACAGTACAGTAATAAAAAGACCGCCATCACTGGCGGTCTTTTTACAAGAAAGGGACCAAGCTTTTTAGCTGGTAGTCGTAACCTTGTTTAGAACAAACTGAACAATGAACTGTGCCAGTGCCACCACGACCAAACCAATGATGGCGTAAATAATCGTGTTTTTAGCGCTGGAAACGTTACCACTATCCCCACCAGAAGTAATGTAGCGAAAACCACCGACGATAATCATGATAACGGCGACCACACCCACTACAAACGAGAAAACGTTAATGACAGTTTTGATAATACCGTTTACATTCGTGGCGCCGCTTGCAACCGAGCTATTGTCACAAGTGGTGGTATCAGAAGGCGCCGTAAGGCTCGTTCCTTGACCAAGACACTGCTGAATAGTTGGCGCATCGGCAGCAACTAGGGCCGGAACCGCCAACGGCACCGCAACGAGCGTAGTAGCGCTCAGCAGTGCAACGATTGTATTTCGTAGAGACCTAAGCATTTGTTTTAACATTCCTTTCTTATTGAATACTCATCTTATTTATACCACCACTTCGCCCGCATACGCAACCGCAAGCATTACCTATTTGAGGTTATTAAGCACAAACCTTACCAGTCCCTGCGCCATTACAGCGATCACTATTCCGACCAAAGCATAAGTTATAGTGCTTCTGGCAGTCGACACCTTACTGCTATCTCCACCAGAGACAACATACCGATAACCAGCGACGATTATCATAATCACGGCCACTACACCAATGACAAAGCTAAAAATATTCACTATCGTCCCGATGACGCTATTCAGACTAACCCCATTCGGATCGCTCGAACAATCCGTTCCAGCATCAAGCGCCTGACAAACCGTTTGCTTTGTTGCATTTGGTGGTGACGCAGCACTTGCTAAAGCCGGCATCATGCCGCCCAGTCCAATGGTCGCTGCCGCGCATAAGGCCACGAACATTCTTAAGCGTTTTATAACATTCATCTTCAATTCCTCTATAGTTTACTTACTACAAACACTACTATCGTCTCACCGGCAGCAATAATCACCAGGCCAATAACAGCACCTAGGATGGCGCTTTGAGCATCCTGCGCTTTCTTGGGATCCCCACCAGAGGTAACATAGTTAAATCCGCTAAACAGTATCATGATTACCGCTGTGGTACCGGCCACAAAAGAAAGAATCAGCGAAACTTTTTTAAGTGCACCATTGGGACCAACGATGGGGCTAGGGTTATTTGCTGCCGAACTGCAAGCTGCCGAGCTACTAGCTACACCACCGTCTACAGCACAAGCACCGGAAAGAGGATTGGGGTTATAGGCCGCCAATGCTGTCGCAGGAACAAGCAAACAAAAAAGGGCAGTCAAGGTGATTACAAGTCGTTTCATACTATGCGATGCCCTTGATTACAAATAGAACGATTGAATAGGCTGCCATCGTAACTACCAGGCCAATTACTGCATACATAATAGTTTGCCGGGCCTGTGCAGTGGCACTTGGGTCACCATGCGCAGCCACATACCGAAAGCCGCCGATGATCACCATCAGCACTGAAATCGCCGCAGTAATACTAAACACAAGACTTAGCACATTACTAATTGTGCTGTTTGTATTAGGTTGAGGCAAGTTGGTGTAGTTTAGAATGCTTGCGAGCAATGTATTCATAAAGCTTCCTTTATTTAACCAGCGAATTGCCTATAAACCCAACGATTGCCGCAGCAAGAATTGCTACCGTCACGCCAATCAATGCATTAATGATTGTCTGCTGAGCTTTGCGAGTAGCGTCAGGTGAACCCTGGCTAGTCACATATTGAATACCGCCGTAGATAACATAGCCTACTGCTATTAATGCAGCAATCCGTATCAGATCATCTAAAATAGCTAGCCCGATCAGAAGAATCGGACTCTGTGCTCCAAAAAAACCAGTACCACCAGTATTCTGAAAATTCTGAAAACTCCTCGGGTCACACCCGCCAGCATTTATAGTTGGAGTAAGATACTCATACCACGGAACTAAACCAAAAAGCGTATCGTTAGCGCCACCAGTACAGGTGAAAGCAAATTGCCGTAAATAGAAGAATGCAAATAGTCCCATTATATTAATCCCCCTGGTATGACGAAGTTCAGAAGAGCATACATAAAGAAGAATGCGATTAAAGCAATGACAGCATTGCGTATCCGATTCTTTGCAGCCGAAACTTTCGCCGAGTCACCAGCAGAGGTCCCGTACTGTATGCCACCGATTATAATAGAAACCGTTACTGCTACGCCGACCAAAACTGCAAGAAAGTCCATAAATGGCTGCACGTACTGTGTCAGTAGATTACAGTTCTTCGTTGTCGTGCAGCTGGCACCGGCACTTGAAGCCGCAGGATCGGTACAAGTATTCACCTTGGCATTATCGGTACTACAGCCGGCGCCCAACTGATTAACCGCACAACTTGATTCATTGCCGACCGTACATGGTGCGGGTGTGTCTGCGTAAACAGGTCCCACCATCAGTAACAGCAAGACTAGTGCGCCGCCCAGGAGGATGGCAGTACGTCTACTAATGGTTTCTATTTTTGACGCTAGCATTTAGCATAACTATAGCCTTATTCCTGTTTCATATCAAGCCACCGCTTAGGTAAAACGTCAAAATGCCTTACTGTTTGGTCAGCCCCAAGGCTCCGGGGAAGGTCCGCTGGCGATAATAGTGCTATATATATTTTCTTTGCGCACTCACACGGCTTGGCTATATAATGCAACCATGCGGAGATGGTTATTATTACTCGGCGGGGGGTTGATAGCGCTGCTACTTATTATTGCAGGGGCTTCAGTACTCACCACCAAATTACAAGAACGACACGAAAAACAAACAACGGTATCCTTTATTAATAAAGTACTGGCCGACAACGCACAGGCTAGCTATACAATGTTCAGTAGCAGTGCTCAGAAAGCTCAGTCCGAAGACCAATGGGCAGCAACCGTACAAAAACTAAGCAAATTCTTTAAAGGTAAGAGTCCGCAATTTCAAACACTTACCACCACTAAAACGACAGTTATTGCACATTACGCAATAACTGGTAATGACGGCAACTACATCATGATTGTGACACTTACTAAAACCAAAGCGGGTTGGCAAGTACTCAACTTTACCAGCCGGCTGCAAACAAGCTAAAGTATCTACTTCCAAAATCACAACAAAATTGAGATACTTAGTACTGAAACTTACTTTTACTCGGTGGGCGTAAAGAGAATAACACGTGAAGATAAAACAGAAGTTTATAGTAGGAACTCTCTTTGTAGAGGCATTGCTCATGACGTTCGGGCCGCTACTGGCAGCTTATATTAGCCTACATCCCGGTGCCGCTTCAGCCGATCCTCTAACGCCAATTTCTCCTAGTGGAGCAATCGTATCAGACTCATACGATCCCCAGGGAGGATTCCTTAGCGACAATAGCACATATCAGTGTAAGGCAACTATCCACAAACCAACCTACCTAGGCGATGACACAGCCCCTGACGGCGAACTGGCCCAAGAAGCAATACAGACACTTGGCTATAGTAATAGCTCTAATAATGCTGTGTCCTCAATGCTTGGAGCAGTGACCAAGCAAGATGGCAGTTATAAGCCCACTTTCGATGCTACCGGCAAGCCGCAAGGGGGAGGCGGCCAAAATGTCATGTACATCGACTTTACTGGTGTAAACGGCGGCCAGAATCCAACGCTCTGCCATCAATCCATGTTCCTCTTCCGCCAGTCGTCAACTAGCGACAGCACAACATTTTATGGGTTTTGGAACACCGGGCGATACTCGGCAGGCACGGGATTTACTGTAGCTATTAAGGCTGTTGTCAATATCAATAGCCAGACGGTGGACTTTACTTTGCCCACTTGGTCGCAGGCGTATCCAAATGTCAAACAGCGGACAGGAGAGTTTCTGCTTAAGCTTGACGACCCGGAAAATGTCTTTCAGGCGAATAGCCCCTACTTTTCACCCAGTGGCGGCGGCGGCAGTGCTACAGGTGGGACAAATTGCCTTGAAACTGCCGGGGACAACGCTGCGCTTACTGACTGCTTAAGGAACACCTTGGGCAACCCTATAGCTCAATTTTCAAACGCTGCAACTATTCTCTTTGCCGGCGAAATTTACACTGCTTCAGGTTGGGGAAATGTTAGCAATCAGATTGTCTATAATTTGACGAATCCTAGCGACAATAATCGGTTAGTTGGCGGCCACACGCCTCAGCTTATTATGGACACTACACAGGCAAATACCGATATAAATATGGATAGTAAGGGTAATCTAGCCGACATTCGACAAATGCAAAATGCAATCGATAATCCTAATATTCATCTTATCGGCCTTGAGTTTGACAACTATGATTCTCCTGGAGGCAATAAATCCACGGCTACTATCAAAGCCGACGACACCAACATTAAAGAGTGGGCAACATACTACAAAAAGGATGATGTGGTATCACTCATATTCCAGACAGCAGGGTCCAACGAACAGCCATATTTTGGAGTCTACGCTCGTGACAAAGGAAAGAACACATTCTCGCTTCCTGGCAGCAACTGGGGATCAACGAACTGCCAAAACCTCGTGAGCTTCGATTTTAAAGGTAGCGATCCAGCAAAGGCGCCAGTTATACAGGAAGACGGCGTACAGACAGCAGCACCTATGGCCGCAACCTGGTTACCCACATCACCCGACAGCGGACGCTGTACAGCAGTACCTATACAAGTTATCGTAACAATCGACCTTAAGAATGATCCTCCAACCAATACAAATGCCCCTCCCACCACGGGCACCTCACCAACGATTAACTGTTCAGTAACATGGTACAATCCGCTCAGTTGGTTCCTATGTCCGCTCGCTACCGCACTGGAAACTGTGGTTTCCGGTTTGGACAACGAGATCAACAATTATATGGATATTAAGGCAGGTCAGGGATCATACGACCTGTCTAAACCTTGCTCTGGCAGTGACCAATGGTGCTACTATTATCAGCCGTGGAGTGTCATCAGGGATATTTCCTTGGCGCTCACCGTAGTATTTGCACTTATCGCTATCGTTTCTCAGGCCTTCGGCTTTGAGCTGCTTGATGCCTATACTTTGCGTAAAGTATTGCCTAGACTACTTATAGCCATAATCGGCATAACACTTTCCTGGCCGCTCATGATGTTCTTCATCAATCTTATTGACGCTATAGGCCTTGGGGTGCGTGGCCTGATCTATGCACCATTTGGCAATTTTAAAGTAGCACTTGGCGGAGGCGGCCAATTTGTTGCCAGCTTCTTTGCTGTTGGAGCCATTACCGCACTTGGTTTTGCCGGTTTACTTAGCTTTGTTGCCACAGCTGCATTAGCCGTCGCCGTTGCATTCCTGGTGTTAACGTTACGGCAAATGGTCATCTACACCTTAGTCATCTTTGCGCCGCTTGCTATTTTGTGTTACACGCTGCCAAACACCCAAAAGGCCTGGAAACTGTGGTGGGATTCATTCTCGCGTGGTCTCCTGATGTTCCCAATCATCGCTGCCTTTATTGCCATTGGCCGTGTATTTGCGGCCGTGAACTCCAAAAACGCCGGGTCAATCAACCAAATCGTTTCGTTCACCGCCTACTTTGCGCCCTACTTCCTAATACCATTTACCTTCCGCCTGGCAGGTGGTGCGATAGCCACTCTGGGCGGCATGGTTAACGATCGCAGTCGTGGCGCTTTCGACCGCCTAAGAGGTTACCGTGGCAACAAGGTTCAGCAGAATGTGGGTAAGATAAGAAATGGTAGCCGCCTCAGCAATCGCAATGCCTTTAGTCGCGGCTTTAACCGTGTTACCGGAGGTGTTGGCACCGGCTGGCAGGGTCGCTTCGGTCTTGGCGAACGTGGCGCAGAGGCCTTTAGCCAACAGCAGCGTATCAATGCAATGCAGTCAATCATGAAGTCACCGGGCTGGAGCGCTATTGAACATGAAGACGATACACTGCACGCCCTTACGTACGACAGTGCGCGTGAAGCTCGAGCAGCCGGTGTAAGTGAACGTGCTATTCATGCAGCAGAGACATCTGTTGGGTTTGGACGTGCACAAGCTATTGCGGCCGCCCAACAACTTGCTGTTACTGGTACTGGCTACCGAGATCTGCGCCAGGTCGCTGAGACCGTTGCCCGCGCCAGTGGCGGGGACCAGTCTACAGCCTCAGCTATGGCCGGCTTCATAAACTCAAGCACCAAGCAAGCAGGCCGCTACGATCTTGCACCGGGCCATGGCGCCTTAAACGGCTTAATCCAGCATGAGATGGCCGGTGATGGCGGCGGCGACTACCATGCCGCCAATATTCGTGCAGCACGTGGCGCTGACGCTGTGAGCGTCCTACGAGGCAAATCACCAGAAGTCCAGACCGTTACTCAGAGCTTGGCAGATCATGCCCGTGCTCAGCACCTGCGTAGGCGTGATGCCATCAGGGCCCGTGATGCTGCCACGGCAGCTGGTGACACTGTAGCGGCAGCTGCACATGACACAGAAGTACAAGCGTCAACCCGTGAATTCCTGCAGACAATGGGCCAAATCGATCAGTACAATCAAAACAAGAGCTACGCCAGCCAGGAAAACCAGGGTCATGTTAATACCTTGCTTACCGAAACACAGGATCTGCGTACTCAGGGGCTTAACGAGGTCCTGGGCGTAACACATGACGCTTCAGGTCAAAGGACGGACTTGACTGTTGGCCCTGGAGGTCAGCAGGTCATCAGCCCAACAGTGACTCAAGAACAGCTCAACAACCGCGAGCTTTACGAGCAATCACGAGCACCCCGCTACAATGCGAACGACCCGAACGCTATATAATCCATCGTCAACGGTGTGTACATTGACAATAGACAGTATTTCTGCTATATATAATACCAATGACCGTCGAAACCTTGTCGCCAGCAACACCAGTTACGGCTGAGACCATTGCGCCACAACCGCCGATTACGCAATACAATCCTAACGAGCGTATCAGAGGTCTACTCACTCCCTTAGCAGACAGAGAGCCTACTCCCGACGAATTAGACATTCTCGGATGGGCCACAAGACGTATAACTGCTCATGATGTTTCTGCCACTAACGACTCCGGCGAACCCGTAACTTACACTACATATAACTTTGCCGACCCCATTAGTGGCGAGTCACTACCACTTACACCAGGAGTAGGTGAAGGCCTGCTTGGTTACATAGCAAAATACGAAGCCGACCATCCTGGCATCAACGTCAGTGGTGAACAACCGATAGACAGATATCCTGTTACATTTACGGCCGCAGACATCGACACGATAACGCGTTCCGTCCAAGGGGCATCTCATATGTCTGTTTGGCATTTACATCGAAACCTGACGGATGATGCGTCCCGCCGTGATTTAGGACTGGAACATCTGCCACGATTCAATCAATCTCAATCAGCGGCTATTTTTGAGTTACTGCAAGCAAGAGGGGTGGTTGACAGAGTCCCAGCAGAAAACGGCTACTTTCGCATAGCGGCTCCAGGCAGTCTGCCGCCTCAGGTTGAACGCCTGCCCGAAATACCCCCAGCGCCCGAAAGACGACAACCAGAAGAGTGCGCTGAGGTCGGAAGGCTGGCCATGCTAGCATCACGTATTCTCCCTCGCATCTTCCCCAGCGAACATAAAATACGCCGATATCAAGCCGCAACAGATAGAAGAAATACCGCAGCCGAATTAAGAGCCGCAATAACGGCCCACAATACGGCAGTAGCGGCAAATTCCGCCTTCCGTAACTGGGATGCAAACCGTGGATGGACCGTTGAAACTGCACCGGATGGCAACATCACTATGACACCAACCGCTCGAAGGATTGCCCATCTTGAAGAGCTAGCGGCCTCAGCTATTCAAAGAATTGATCAAAGAATTACGTTAGCTGAAATGCAGCGAATAGCCGCTATGGCTGCGCGAGAGCATCGTGGTGGGGATAGGCGCTTTAGAGATGATCCTGATACTGAGACCGGAACAAGGAAGTCTTCCGGTAGACCATCCCGCAAAGCAGATCCCGAAACTAGCACAGACAAACCTACTCACAGGCTTAAATATGTAAGCCCGGATGACCTCCGAACCGTTCCAGAAGTGTATCGCCACCTTTTTGCTGATAGGTTCCTCGAAGAAATGGCTGAGAAGACCCGTCAGGGTATCAATGAACGTAAGCGTGCGGGTACCGCCTATTCTCGAGAGCTAGCCGATGAAGTACGTGAGAGCGTAATCGGAAAAGCTGTCGCTGCGGATACGCCTCCGGAAGTAGTAGAACTGCTGCATAAGGCTCAGCGTACACTAAGTAAGTCTCGGGCTGCAGACAAACGCCGAAAGGACACTGGCAGCGGCCCTAGAAGCTAACCTCGGGCTACCCATTTAAAAACCCGCCATATTGGCGGGTTTTTAAATATTTCAAGAAAAAGGACAAAGCAGTAAGTGCAAAAATAGGAGAGTGGTAAAAAGTAAAGGGTAAAAGGTAGGTTATCGCAAGACGTATGGCCGCTGCAGCATGGTTCTTGGGGTGCTGCAGCAGCTCACACGCGACATGAAGCGAAGCGGGGTGGCGCTGGGTTGATGTTCCGTCAGTGACCCGAGGAGTTTCGTTGCCGCGGGCGCAGCATGACGATGACGACAACGAACAGCCACAAGCCGCCGGTAATCTCTCCGACGTGTCCGAGGACACCCCGGGTGTGGGGGTCCATCCAGTGAATGAACATGCCGACCCAGTCGAAGAGACACACCAGGGCAGCGATCATCGCTGTGGCGACCAGGTTGCCGTGATGGCGCGCAGGCGCCCCAAGCAGAAGCGCGAGAAGGCAACCGAAGGACAGCACGCCGGCCGCGCCGAAAACGATCCCGTAAGGCACTTTTGACCAGAGCTCCTTGTATTGGAAATGTACTGCTTTGTCGTTATATATACTACCATATTTACTAATGTAGGTCAAGTTTGAGCTCGTACTAAATTTGCTATACTAGACACAGATGGCAACGTACAAAGTACTGCAGGATATCGAGGCAGAGGATAAGTTGGTTGGGCCGCTCACACTGCGCCAGTTTATTTATGCCGGCATAGGAGCCGTTAGCGGCTACCTTGGGTTTTTGACAGCCGCTAAGGGCGCGGCCTTCATGTTGATACTCTTTGCACCGATTACCTTAATAACCGGCTTTTTTGCTTTTCCGTGGCGGCAGGATCAGCCGACCGAAGTGTGGGCACTAGCTAAGATCCGTTTCTTTTTGAAACCCCGCAAACGCATCTGGGACCAAAGCGGCGCTAAGGAGCTAGTAACAGTTACTGCGCCGAAAAAGATAGAGCGCCAATTGACAAACGGACTAGATCAAGCAGAAGTGCAGAGCCGCTTGAGTGCGCTGGCTAGCACTATAGACAGCCGTGGTTGGGCTATTAAAAATGTGAATGTGAACATGTTTAGCCCCAGTACTATTCCCGCCATGTCATCCGACCGGCTCGTGCAGCCGGCAACCTTCTCGCAGGAAGTTTCAAATTTAGACGTACGAGCTTCCGACGACATGCTCGACGAAACAGCAAATCCCGTGGCGCAACAATTCAATACGATGATAGCCGCTTCCAGTGCCGCCCATCATCAACAGATGTTAGCCAAAATGCAGCAACCACAGCCTGCAATACCAGCACCAGCTTCGGCTCCAGTACGGACAAGTCCTGTGCCGACACAGCCGCCTGCAGATTATTGGTTTCTACAGCAGCAACCGGTTGCAGCACCAGGGCAAGCAACATTTGTAGATGCCCCAGTTGTGGTACCGGGAGCACAACTACAAACACCTAGCCAGGTTATGCCGCAAGCGGCCACACCGACCGCCGAAGAAGAGGCATTAGTACAGAAGTTTAAACAAGAGAATTCCAGTCAGACCGCTGCCTATGGGCATTTAAAGACGCTAAAAACACCTGAACAGCTTGCCCAGGAAGCGGCTGCGGCAAGGGCTGCAGCTCCGCCAAAACCCACCGTGACACCCGAGACACAGGCTGCTATAATGAATCTTGCAAACAATGACGATCTGGACGTGGCGACCATTGCTCGGCAAGCCCACAAAGAGGTGGAGCAAGACGACGATGGTGAAGTGGTTATTTCGCTTCACTAATTAGTTCAGCTTCGGAAAGTAGTGGGCACTTAAAGGGACGCAATGGATCCAAACCAACAAGCGCAAATACAAAACAGTGGGGTGGGACAACCATATCCTATGCCTGCTGCTCCACAAACTGTACAGCAACCTGCCGTCATGCCTTTTACTCAAGGTGCACCTGTGCCTCCTCCTGCCCCTGTTTTACAACCGCTGCCATCCCAGCCAGTTGTACCCGGTCCTACTCCTGCGGTGCAGATTGCGCCAAAAACTAACCCCAATAGCACTCAGAACACGCTGCAAATTGCCGAGATCCGTGATGGTATTGTTATCATGAACGATGGATCGTTCCGTAGCGTGGTTATGGTTAAAAGCATCAACTTTGACCTGATGAGCCCACAAGAACAGGAAGCTGTTGAATATGCCTATCAGGGATTTTTGAACTCACTGTATTTCCCGGTACAAATCTTTGTGCGTTCACAGAAGGTTGACCTGCAACCCTACATCGAGAAGCTCGACAAGATTCGAACTGAGCATGAGAATATGCTGTTAGCACTCCTGATGGACGACTACATCGGCTACATCGATCAATTAGCCCGGCAAACCAACATCATGGACAAAAAGTTCTACTTGGTTATACCGTATTTTCCGGTTATCGACGTACAGAAGGCGCTGAGCCAAAGCAAGAACTTCTTTACCGGCATTACGCAGCTTTTTAATGCGAAAGAAGATCATGTTACCATTAACGACGCCGATTTGGAAAAGGCCAAGACGGAGCTGCGCAACCGGGTACAAGCAGTACTGGGCGGCTTGCAGCAATGCAATATCCAAGGACTGCCGCTTGATACTCAGGAGTTAATTGAGTTGTACTACGACACGTACAACCCTGATACAGCAACGCGGCAACAGCTAAAAAACTTTGATAATCTGACTGCCGATATTGTTACCAAGGGGCAGGGTATGGCACAGCAACCACATTTGCAACGGGAGTTACAGTAATGGCCAGGAAAGACAAAAAACAGCTTGACCCGGTTGCGATCGCCCAGGCACAGCAGGCCCGTGAACAGGCAGAAGTTGCCGCTGCGTTCCAAAAGGGTATTACAGCGCTCCGTGATTTTATTGCGCCAAGTTCGATTGATTTTCAGGGCACTTACTTTCAACTTGGCACACGCTATGCGCGCACCTACTACATCTACGGCTACCCCCGTCAGATCTATACGGGATGGCTCAGTGGCCTGATTAACCTTGATGAAGTTATCGACATTGCGATTTATGTATACCCTGTGGAAAGCCAGGTCGTACTCGAGAACCTGCGCAAGAAAGTAACACAACTGGAAGCCGGAATTCAGATTGACTCCGAAAAGGGGCGTATTCGCGATCCCGCCAAGCAGGCCGCTATTTTGGATGCCGAGGAAATGCGTGACAAGCTGCAGGTTGGTGAAGAGCGCTTCTTCCGCTTTGGTTTGTACTTTACGATTTACGCCGGCAGCGTCGAAGAGCTAGAGTTTGTCAGCCACAAAGTGGAAAGTATGCTGGGCCAGCAACTGGTATACAGCAAGCCGGCAACAAGCCAGCAAGAACAGGGCCTAAACAGTGTGACGCCGCAGATGGTCGACCAGCTGCAAATTCGCCGCAACATGTCTACCGGCGCTATTAGTACCAGCTTTCCGTTTACCAGCGCTGACCTGAGTCAGGATAACGGCATCTTGTATGGCATCAACATGCACAACTCCGGGCTGGTGATTTTCGACCGCTTCTCTTTGGAAAACGGTAACTCGGTAGTGTTTGCCAAGTCCGGTGCTGGTAAATCGTTTACGGTGAAACTGGAGGCACTCCGCAGTATGATGTTTGGTACCGAGGTGTTCATCATCGACCCGGAAAACGAATATGAACGGATGTGTGACGCTGTAGCCGGCGCATATGTACGCCTTAGCCTGAACAGTGCGACCCGAATTAATCCGTTCGACTTGCCACGCGTCGTAGATACGGAAGAAGCCGATAATGCTTTACGCTCGAATCTTATTACCCTGCATGGACTACTACGCCTGATGATGGGCGGCGCACAGGCGCAGTTACTTGGCGGCAACAGTACGCTTATGCCAGCACTGGCCCCAAGCGAGGAAGCTGACCTGGACGCCGCCCTGATTGAAACATACGCCAAAGCCGGCATCACCAACGACCCCCTGACTCACACAGCTCCGCCGCCAACCATTACCGACCTGTACGACACGCTGCTGCACATGGGTGGCAGTGGTCCGCAGCTGGCACAACGGCTGCGCAAATACACCAGCGGCACCTTTGCCGGGCTTTTCAGCCAGCCCAGCAATATCGACATCAACAATCCGCTGGTGGTGTTCAACATCCGTGACCTGGAGGACGAGCTGCGTCCAGTCGCTATGTACATCGTCCTGAACTACATCTGGAACAAGACTAAGAGCGATCAGAAACGGCGTATTCTAGTAGTTGATGAGGCCTGGCAGCTGATGAAGTACGAAGATAGTGCCAACTTCTTGTTCTCGTTAGCGAAACGGGCACGTAAATACAACCTGGGGATTACGACTATCACCCAGGACGTGGAAGACTTCATGGGCAGCCGTATGGGGCGAGCGATTGTAGCTAACGCCAGTATGCAGATACTGCTTAAACAGTCGCCATCGGCAGTGGATATACTTACCGATGTCTTTAAGCTAACCAGCGAGGAGCGAAAGCGCCTCAGCCAGTTCCCGGTAGGACAGGGGCTATTCTTTGCCGGTCAAAACCACGTACACATCCAGGTGGTGGCCAGTCCAACCGAAACAGGGCTTATTACCACCAACCCAGCACAAGTTCAGGCAATGCAAGGTGGTGATTTTAACCAACCTCAGGGAACAATTGACTTACAAAATCAGCTATACCCCGGTAGTACCAATAAGCTGTAAAAACTATGCCAGTCTACGACGATCAGAAAAACGACAGCGACGAACTCGAGCAAGCATACAACGATTCGCAAACGGAACATCCTCTGGGAGGCAAAGAAACACACGCATATAGTAGCGATGATCTTCGGGCCGCAGAAGAAAAGCCTATGGGTGTTACGCCTGAAAAAGATGAGCGGGACGGTCTTCCCGATTTGCGTTCAGACGCTGGTCTGGTCGGTAGTGGCGCCCCGGATTTGGCGGCACAGGGAAGGGATGAGCGAAAGCGCCTCGGTAAGTATGAAAAGGCTGTACCCGATACGGACCTCCGTGACCTAGTCGGTAACGGCTATACTCCGGATGGAAAGAAAAAGGGAAAGTTTAAGACCAAACTTAGGAAAAAGCTTTTTATCGGTGGAGCTGTGGCCGGACTGGGTGGTCTGATTGGCATGGTGGTTCTCTTACTACTCCTAGCAAGCTCGCTCAAACTTCCCGACGCTTCCGAGGCTATAAATTTTGAACTGATTCGCATGTCGCGGCAACTTCCAAGGTTTGCCGATAAAAATGCCGAGGAGTCATTAGCTGCACAAGCCGCCGAAGCCGATGAAGCTCCAAATGGCAAGTTTGCTTCAGTAAAAGAAGGGTGGAACAAATTGCGCGATAATACTTGGGGTAAACTCGATAAATATCGCGTTGATAAGCAGATAGAAAATGTACTGGGCGGGCAAGATCACAACCTGAAGTTACAATATAGAACCTCAAAATTAAATGGACGCGAGATATTGACCGGCATGAATATAGATGGCGTTCAATATGATATGGCGCAGGCGACAACGCTACAAAAATGGACACCAGTCCTTAACGACTACGTAAAGGGTTTAAATAAACTTGATTTTGCGAAGGTAGCATTCCCCGCGCTCAATCAGGCAATGCGCGCCTCAGACATTGGGCCGATTATGCGTTTTAGAATAGCTAACCAGCTTCGCCAAGAAATGGGCATACACCTCATCGCCTGGACACTTCAGTCATTCGAAAATAAGGATGCTAAAACCGCAAGACTCGAGGAAGCGAAACAAAAATATAAAGCCATACAGCAAGCTGAAGAGGCGGCCACCGGCTCTGAGGTCACTCAAGCTGCAACCGATGAGATAAACAAAGCCAGCGAGGCAGCCGCTGAGGCGCAAGACGGAACAGTCGCTGATCCTGTAAAGCTACAGGCTGCCATCGACAACAATGGCATTGCCGCTGATGCAATTAAAGCCGCTGATGACAATCTCAAACCATCGCCCGTAAAAGAAGTCATAGGGCAATTTACCGGCCTAGACGCTCTGCTTTCGTTATGCATTATAAATGATATGTCCATAACACAATCGGGTCCGACAATTAACGCGAACGTTGCACAGCAAGAAGCAGCTTACTACTATATAAACTCGGCAGCAGACCAGCAAAAGGCAGGATCGCCTGATAATGACCCGGTAAAGGCTACCGCCCTTGCCAATGCTATCCAGGCCACTGCCGACGATGCGGGTGACATAACCAAGTCCAACCCCATTATGCGGGCCAGTGGCGCATCGGTGGACACATCAGACGGTATTAGCGCCGAAGCCGGATCTGGCGGAAGCTATGATTTTAGTATACTAAACGCACTCGGGGATATTTCACCAAGCAGTACCACAGGCAAGATCATCAACACAGTAATAAACGGGGGATGCCAAGCTGCAACAAGTGACGAAGCCACCGCCATTGCTTTCTTCGGTGGTGTAGCCGCTTCAATTGGATCGTTTGGCGGGACAGAAGCTGGCTTGGAAGCCGCGCAACAAGGAGCTCAGGCATTCATAAAGGCTTACATACAGACTATGGTCAAAAACTTATTTGGCAAGGTGGTTGTAAAGGACGGCGTTAAGGAAGTCGAGAAAGGCTTTACCGCTCGAGCTAAAAACTATATAGCTAAGCAAGTAGCCGTTATAGGCGGTACAGTAGGTTTGGGTGAGATTGCCCACTTAGTGACCGCCAACAGAGCAGGGGAAATAAACAGTGGTCTTAACCAAGGACCCGACCTGTTAAACGCAGCCGACTCAGGCGGTAACCTTGTCGGCAACCAGCTAGAGCAGACGCAGCTGTTTGGCCGACCGCTAACGCAAACGGAAGAAGATCAGAGCAACCAGGAAGACCATCAGTTTGTGTACGCCCAGACCCAAGCGGAAAGTCCCTTTCAGCGCTACCTGGCAACCAGTAATGCAAATTCCTTACTCTCACGTATGGCAATCAGCCTAAGCGGCCAAATGAACACCTCACTGTTCCGCTCTGTGCTGAACCTTGGCAGTATTATATTAAGTCCGTTGCAATCTCTTGGGCACTTAGCAATCATGGTTAGTGGTGCTACACAGGCAGCCAGCAACAATACGGATTACAAAAACGTACAGATTGGTTGGTCCCAAGACGAGGAAAAGCTTATTGATAGCAACACCAGCTACTACATGCTCGAGAACCAAGCAATCCTTGACCAGAGTGGACAAGAAGACGCCATTGCCAGCAAGTACGCTAACTGCTTTGGCTACACCTACAATCCTAGCGGCGCAAGTCTGGACCCTACCGACGATAACAGCAAGCTGCAGCTGGCAGCAACGAAAGAGGGCTCAATTGGCTCATTACTTGCCAGCGGCGCCATCCCGCGTGACAATCAGGGCGCACTGAAATCATCAGGTGGTTTGTGTGCGCCGGATCAGCTAGGCTCTACCAATTCAACCTTCGGTGATTTGGTATTCCGCTGGCGACTGGCAATGTCATACGACACAACCCTAAACCAGGAAGTAGGTTTGCAAAGTGTTACTAAATAATTATATACGGAATATGCATCCCGCATCGCTATTCAAACGTGCAGAGCTTCTATTATGCTGCATAGTTATGATTTTCTGTGGTGGCATAGCACAAGCAGTAAGTACTAATGACCTGAACAGCATTAATACTGACACGCCATTTTATGATCCAACTGATACCGCTTGTTCAGACACGGGAGAGCAATTGAACGGCCCTAATGGGACCGGCACAGCGGTTTTAGTACCTCCTGGTCAAAACACAGGTATGTGGAATAGTGGAATAGCATCTGATAGTAAGCCTATTCTGGAGCAGTTCATGATTGAGCTCCTGAAAGATATCGCTAAAAAACGCGGCGTCGACCCAAGTAATGCGGTGACCCAACAGCACGTAATTGGGCTGCTTGCCTTTGCCAAAGGTGAGGGCGGTGCCATGACAAATGATAATTTCTGGAACCCATTTAATACAGGCCTTAAAGCAGACGATTTAACGGTTCCTGGCAAACAATCAAGCAACGGCAGCACTGAGGTATTTAAATCCTTTGACGCAGGCGTGGAAGCCACTGCGCGAGTTATGACCGGTAAGTACCAAGGCAGACTTGGTATCACACTGACAGACCCACATTCAAGTGCAGTCGACTTCCTAAGCTCCTGGTTGGATTTTCCGGCTCCGGATTCTTCTGGAAGCTTCCCTGATGGTCATTGGCCGTGGGCTGAAGCCTCAGACCCTAGTTCTCCCTATTACCAAAAAAGTTATAAGCAAGATCACCTCAATTTGATAAATCAGGTAACTAATAGCTACGACTCTGAAGCTTCTATTGTGATGCGCGCCGTGCGTAGTGACCCACCCAATCCCGATGCGCCAGCTGGATCACCTGACCACCAATACAAGCACGATACCTCAAAGTTACATTTTCACGGTATAGGTGGTGCCACGTCAACGAGCCCTACAGCCGGAACCGGCCCCTGTGTCACTGGCCTCTCTGGCGGCGGCACCTTCTTTGACACCGCCAAGGCTTATGCGTGGCCAACCTACCACGAGCCTGACTACTGTTTGATGAAGCCAGCATACGCAGTTGCCGTTAGTGCAGCCCTCGCGCGGATAGGCAAAGGTCAGAATGATTTCGTTGGTGGTGGATCAAGTACTGTGTCAACAAGTGCAAGCTGTAGCGGTGGAACCGCCGGCATCGACTGCGGTGGTTTCGTAACGCGCGTATTCCGAGACAGCGGAGTAGACCCGCATTACAACCAACAAACTGGTGGCGTTATTCAGCAATTTGCCTACGTAATGGCTCATCCGACTATGTACAAGCGATTATCTGGGATTAAACAGACCAGTGGTCCAAATGGCTTACAGCCTGGCGATATCTACTTTGAATCAGACCTGGGGCACACCTATATTTTTATGGGCGCTCTAGGTTATCCAGGATTTGAGAGTGTTTCTGCATCTTATAGTATTTGGCGCACTCCAATGGCTGGCGGTGTATCCGACCTGACAGGAGGTATTTGGGTACGTCCGCTATTCTCACTAAATGCTGCGGCAGCGACAACCACAGGCACTCCAGCCACTAAGCCAACAAGTTAACTAAAGGGAAACTCTATGAATCAATCCTCCAATGAAAGAAAAGTAGCCCTCATAGCACTACTGCTTCTTGCGGCCCTATTCAGCCTACTCACTACTGCATTTATTAGTCATCACGGCAAGGCTGTGGTGAACGTTGTGGTGTTACCACCCGATTCAACCTTAACTATTGACGGTAAAGCAGCAAAGGCAGGGAAAATCTATTTCAGCAAAGCGACACATACCCTGAAAGCCAGCAGGCAATATTTTACTACCGTTACTAAAACTATCAATTTTGCTACCTATAACACTTCTCAGACGCTCTATATGAACCCATCGCCTGATTCACAGCAAGCCCTAGACTACCTTACCAAGCATCCTGAGATCCAGGCACAGCGAGAAGCAGCAGGCGGTATCCAAGCCGGTGAAGCACAACAACAGCTCAGCAAAAACAAGCTGTTGCCATTCTTGCCATACACTGGAACAGGCTTTGAATATATTGTCGACTACGGCACCGCCACACAAGCAAATGGCACTCAAAAAATTACCATCTATATCGAAGCCGACACTGACCAAGCCAAACAGAATGCGCTCAGCTGGATAGAAAGTAAGAAGATCGATCCAAAAAGTTTAACAATAGTTTACGAAGCCTTGCCGACCAGCTCCTCAGGCGGATCAAGCGGTGAAGGCCCCAGCGAATATCAGTAGGCGTTTGGCTGCAGCGGAATAATTGTGCTATCCGTAAAGTGCTTTACCACTACATCAGCATCGGTAGTCGTAAGAAATGTCTGATACTGCTGCAAGAAGCCGGTGAGCGCTCGTCGCCGGGCACCATCTAGCTCGCTAAAAACATCATCGAGCAGCAGGAGCGGCGTTTGGTCGCGCACCGCCTCGATAAGCTGCAGCTCGATTATTTTGAGCGCCAGCAGGGCAGTGCGCGTTTCACCGCGCGAAGCATATTCATCAGCTGCCCGGTCATTAAAGGTCACAGCAAAGTCTTCGCGGTGTGGGCCATAAGCCGTAAAACCTCGCACAAAATCCTCGTGCAAATGACTTTCCAGCTTACTCAGCAGTTGCGTTTCGTATGCCTCCAGTGGAAACTTTGGTTGGTAGGCAATCGTCACCTGCGTATCAACCTGGGAGATCTCCGCATAAATGCCCGTGAGCTTTTCGGCAAGCTGCTCGCAAAGTTGTGCGCGGGCCCGGGTAATAGTCGCCCCCAGTTCGCTAAGGCGCAAATTCCATGGAAACAGCTCCTGAACCGATGGCTGGTGAGCTTTCTTAAGAAGCGCGTTCCGTTGAGCCAACGTTCGTCGGTAGTTTCGCCTATACACCGAAAAGCCAGCCATAGTTTGTTCCAATATGCCGTCCAGATAATCACGCCGCAGCTGCGGTGCCCCATGCAACAACTGTAAGTGATTCGGCTCGAATAGGACCACTGGCAAGGTGTGCTGGAGCGTTAAGCGCTGGTAAGCTTTGCCATTTATTTCGTAGGATTTGCTTTGACGGGGAATAGTTACAAATTTAACCGTTCGTATGCTATCTTCCGGCTCCAGCCGAGCGTCCAGTCGGAACCAATCAGTATCAAACTGCAGCAGATCGGCATCATTAACACGATATGAACTACCGAGTGCCAGCACTAATATCGCTTCAAGCAGATTAGTTTTACCGCTGCCATTCGGGCCAACGATAATGTTAACGCCAGTACCAAACTCATACGAAGCGTCCGCGTACGAGCGGAATTGCTGCAACCGCAGGTTACTAATCATAGTAGGTAGTATAAAGGGGAAACCCTAGCTCTTGAGCGGCATAATGATGTGTAGATAATCATCTGCTTCACTGCCGGTAAGCATCACCGCCTCCAATTTGCCATTAAACCCCAGCTGCACCGTTTTTGCGTCCATAGCCTGCAATGCATCGAGCAGGTATTTTGAGTTGAGTGCAATTGAGCCGGACCCCTTCGCGTCCACTTTAACGGTAGCGTTATTTTCACCAAGTTGCGAGGCAACAGCATGAATCCAGATGCTTTCACTAGGTTCGTCCACGCTCACCACGATACTGCCAGCGCTTTCACGCGCAAAAAGACTAGAAACTTTGGTGATATTTACCAATTCAGCACGTGGCATCGTAGCCGTAGTAGCAAACGAAGCAGGGATAAGTTTGCGGTAATCAGGATAGTTACCCTCAATCAGTCGTGCCACCAGTTCTACGTCACCAGCCCTAAACTGCACCTGCTGATCGTCATGTTCTACCGTAATGTCGCCTTCAAAATCGTTAATAATGCGTAATACATCATGCAGGGCAGTAGCCGGAATTAGCAGTTTTACTTCCTGGCGCACTTCGGCAAGCCGTTTTTCGGCCAAACGATAACTATCAGTAGCTGCGACATAGAGCACGCCATCTACCGTATGAAATAGTACTCCCGTTAATACCGGCCGACTTTCATCATTCGAAGCAGCCATAAGCACCTGTTGCAAGCCCTTCTTTAGTACCGGACCAGCCATTTTCCACGTAGTGCCGTTTTCGATGGCGGGCATGACCGGAAATTCGTCTGCCGCCACACCATTAATGACCGACTTGTAGCTATCAGTGGTAACCTTAAGCCGCTGGTCGTCTTGCTCTAGTTCAATCACGCCACTAGGTAGTCCATTAACTAAATCCTGCAAGAGTTTAGCGGGGATAGTAAGCGAGCCCTCACTTTGGACCTGAGCGCCAAGCTGACAGGAAATGGCAATATCCAGGTTGGTTGCAGATACGCTAAGGCGATTATCATCGATTCTGAGCAGCACGTTACCAAGTATTGGCAACGTCCCTCTACTACTAGCTACCCGAGCGACTAGGCCAAGTGCTTTGTTCAGATTTTCCTGTGTGACTTTTAGTTTCATATCCACTTATCCTCCTTGTCCTACTAGTTGATTTTCTTTTAGTACCCATTTGGTTCTTATTATTAGGGCTGTGGATAATGGGGAAAAGCCCGGTCTGTGATCTGTTATTTGGTGTATTTTAGCTGAGTAAAACTGCATACAAAACTTGTGCAGAGCAGTAGGGAAAAGTAGCCTATATTTCCACCTATTGGTGTGGGCAGTGGCTAAACCTGTTGATACAAAATGAGACATTTCAGCAGATGTAACCCACAGAGTCGCAGCTTGTACACAGGTTTTCGACAAGTTTGTAGTGTGTCGTCTGAAGGTCTGAACGCTAGGCATAGAGCCGCTCCTTGATTTCGGAAAGTGCTTGGCGAATGTCGGCATCGAGCCGGGATTCTTTCTCGATCTTTTCTACGGAATGTATCGCAGTGGTGTGGTCTTTACGGCCCAGCTCTCGGGCGATCTTTGGGAAACTAAGGTGCAGTTCGCTCCGCAGCATGTACATGGCAACTTGGCGGGGTACTACGATATCTTTATCGCGCTTGGGCCCCACGATATCTTCAACGCTCACTTGGTAGTGTCGGGCACAGCGTTCGATGATTTGCCGGGCACTTAGGTGCTTCGGTCTGGTTTGACTGGCGCCGAGCAGTCCGGTAGCAATAGCGAGATTGGGCTCCAAAGCGCGCATTTCACAGAAAGCTAACAGCTGGTTGAGTGCGCCTTCAAGCTCACGAATGTTTGTAGAGACATTGGTAGCCAGGTAGTCGACAACATCAGGCGGCAGTTGGATATGCTGCAGTTCTGATTTGATTTGCAGAATTGCGCAGCGGGTTTCAAAGTCCGGCGTCTGCATGTCGATGCTCATGCCCCACACAAAACGGCTGCGCAGCCGCTCTTCTAGGGTAGGAATTTCGCGCGGCGGTTTATCACTACTAATAATAATTTGCTTGTTGGCCTGATGGAGAGCGTTGAAGGTATGGAAGAATTCTTCCTGGATCTTTTCTTTGCCGGCCAGGAACTGCACATCATCTACAATCAGGACGTCTGCGCCGCGGTAAAAGTCGGCAAAGTCGGTATTTTTTTTGTAGCGCAAGGCATCTACAAACTCCTGCACGAACTGCTCGGAAGATACGTAGACCACGCGCGCCTCATGCTTTTCGGCTAAGACGGCATTACCGACAGCTTGAATTAGGTGGGTCTTGCCAATGCCGACGCCGCCGTACAAAAACAGGGGATTGTATTTTGTGCCGGGATTGGCGGCAATGGCTTGGCAGGCTGCGTATGCTAGTTCGTTTCCAGACCCAACTACAAAATTATCAAAAGTATAGCGTTCGTTGATGCCTTGGCGGTAGGCGTGAGCTAGAGCATTGGCGGCTTTTAGACTCGGCTGCGTCGGCTTTTCCGCGGCAGGACCGGATGAACTCATAGGTAGGGTAATGACATCTTCGGTTTCCGGGCGGCGGGCGGCAGCTTGGATCTTATATTCAACCGTTGGTACATCAACACCATTTTTGCGCAAGGTTTCAGTAACGAGGTCGTTATATTTCCGCTCCAATTGCTGCTTTATGAATACATTGGGCACCCCAATAACTAATCGGTCGCTCTCACGCTTTAAGAGCTGCGTGTTCTTAAACCATGTTAAGTAGTTGCCGCGTGACAGGGTGATTTCGATATCACCGAGTACGGTTTGCCAAAGCTTGTCCTGCTCCACGTTCGATCCCTTGTTACCCTTCCAAACCAATAAAACTGTGTATAACTATAGCGCACCTCTGGAGGAGTTTTCCACAATATTTTCTACAACCATTTTGTCAAGCAGAGCAGCGGTTTAGGAGGTGAGCTTTTCCACAGGGCACAGTCCCATCTGTTAAACTGTGGAAAAGGCTTGGAAAAAGGGGGAAAACTTGCTATGCTATACAGCAGTAAAACAGGGAAGGGCTACTGGTCGTAACATCGGTCGGTGTGTTATACTTGCCTATAATCAACGATTGTAATAAGAGAGATTAATCAACATGCCAAAGCGAACCTACCAACCAAAGAAGCGTCAGCGTTCTAAAGAACATGGCTTTATGAAGCGTATGGCAACCCGTGCTGGCCGCGCAGTCTTGCAGCGCCGCCGCAACAAGGGCCGCGCACGTCTGACGCATTAGTCGTTTGCAATAAGCGGGAGCTTGCGTCGCGTTACTAGACGTGCAACGGGCGCTTAAAACAAGGGGGCGTTTCTAAAATGATTAGCCGCAGTAATCGGTTTCACGGGCGTGGCAACATCAGACGCCTGCAAAGAAGCGGAAACTCCATGCGTTATGGTGTGTTTGCGCTTCGTTATGAGCCTAATGTAAGGCGTGAATCATATCGGCTAGCGGTGGTCGTAAGCCGAAAAGTTAGTAAATCTGCGGTGGTTCGCAATCGTATCAGACGTCGAGTGTATGAGAATGTTCGTATTTTGTCTGATACGTTTAGTAATCCTTCAGATCTGGTAATTACCGTGTATGATAGCAAGGTCGCGGATGTCCCACCTGTACAGTTCAAACGCGATATTACAAAACTACTCACTAAAGCCGGACTAACTTCGAATCAGTCGTCAGATCATGCTATAGTGGAACCTAAGGAATAGATCTAGGACAATTCATGTTTACACATCTTATAGTACAGCCACTGTTTAACTTATTGGTACTTATTTATGCATTGGTGCCAGGCCATAATTTTGGCTTGAGCTTAATTCTCTTTACTATCATTATCCGTTTGCTGATGTGGCCACTGGTTAAGCGACAGCTTCGCCAAACAAAGCTCATGCGTGAACTGCAGCCGGAGCTAAAGCGCATCAAGAAAGAAGCTAAGGGCGATCGTCAAAAAGAGTCACTCATGATGATGGAGCTCTATAAAGAGCGTGGCGTGAATCCTTTGGGTGCGGTGCCGATCTTAATCGTGCAGCTACTTATACTTATTGGCCTCTATAGCGGGTTGCGCCGGGTGATTGATGACCCCAAGAATATTGTTGATTTTGCTTACCCTTCCTTGCAGCACTTAAGCTGGATTCACCATTTAGCGCATCATATTAAAGATTTTGATAACACCTTCCTAGGCTTTATTGATCTTTCCCGGAGCGCCCTAGGTCCTAAGGGAACCTTTGTTCCGGCGTTAGTGCTGGTACTGGGCAGCGCTGTCATCCAGTTCTTGACTAGCAAACAGCTGATGCCGGTTGATAAAAATGCACGCAAACTGCGCGACATCCTAAAATCTGCCAGCGACGGCAAGCAGGCCGACCAAGCTGAAGTAAATGCCGCTGTTGGTCGCAGCACCCAATACATTATCCCGGTTATGGTCTTCCTGTTTACGGTTAATCTGCCAGCTGCACTCAGCTTGTACTGGCTAACCGGTGGTTTGGCTGCCTATATTCAGCAAGCGATTGTGCTGCGCAGCGACAAAGATGATATGGAAAAGCTGGCCGGCAATAAGCTCGGCAAAGATGCTTCTAAGATTGTTGAGGCCGAAGTGGTCTTGGGGCCAAAGCCAAATGCTCAACCTACTGCTAAGAAAAAGACGCCTGCTAGGGCCAAGCGGAAAAAGCGATGAGCATATTTTCTGCCTCGGCTACTAGCCTTGTCTTTTTTCAGGTACAGTAGCAACTGCCGACACACGTACGTATTAGATAACTGGAGGATGAAATGGACACGCTGGAAGACTCAATACAGTTCGCAAAGAAATACCTGGAAGATTTGCTGTCATTTTTTGGCCTGAACACGGATGTCCATGCCACCAGCGAGGACGGCGAAGTCATTGAGCTGAACGTACCAAGTACGCATTTGAATGGCTTTTTAATCGGCCAGCGCGGTGAAACAGTCCGTGCGCTCCAGTTTATGACCAGTAACGCGCTCAAAAACAACGGATATGAGATAACGCGCGTAAACGTTGATGTGGCAGACTATAAGAAACAGCGGGCCGACCGTCTGGCTGAAACAGCAGAAGAGTGGGTAAAACAGGTCCGTGATACGGGTAAGCCGTATGAGGTTCGCTCCATGAACGCCGCTGACCGGCGAGTGGTGCATAAAGTGGCTGCTGATTCCGGTCTGCTCAGTGAATCGGTAGGCGAAGGCCGTGATCGGCACATTATCTTGAAACTGGCGGCATAGCACCTATGCCAACTGCCCCTAAGATTGTCTTACTCGGGGGTGGAACGGGCAGCTTTACTCTGCTCCAGGGGTTGAAAAAACTAACGCCAGATATCACTGCCATTGTGAGCATGAGTGACGATGGTGGTTCCACAGGCGTTTTACGGGATGAATTGGGAGTGTTGCCTCCCGGCGATGTACGCCAGTGTCTGGTTGCCTTAAGTGACACGCCGGAGGTTCGTGATTTGTTTAGTTATCGATTTACCGAAGGCCGATTCGATGGGCAGTCACTGGGCAATATTATTTTATCTGGACTGGAGCTACGCTACGGTAGCTTTCCAAAAGCTATAGAGGTGGCGAGCGATATTTTGCACATTCAGGGCGAAGTGATACCGGTGACGCTTGATAAACATACGCTAGTAGTTCGCGATGGCGATAGGACACATCGTGGCGAGCATGTCGTTGATGGTGATATACTGCTGAGCTCAGATGCCAAGGTTCACCTTGACCCTGCTCCACAGCTTAACCCTGACGCAGCGAATGCAATTATGGCCGCAGATATAGTAATTATTGCACCGGGTAGCCTCCATACGTCATTAATTCCCTTGTTGGCAGTGTCTGGTATGGCAACTGCGCTAGCTACAGTACCAGCAGTAGTTTGGGTAGCAAACCTCATTAATAAACCTCATCAGACGGATGGCTGGCATGTGGTAGATTATGTAGAACAATTGGAGCGGTATGCTGGTGCCGGTCGGATTAATACGGTTCTGTATAATAACCAGCCGATTGAGGCAGATCTTTTGCTTCGGTACGCTAAAGATGGTGAGCATCCCGTAGACACAGAGGCAAAACGGTTTAGTGAAATCAATGCTGTGGCAGTTGGCGCGCCCCTTGTGGCCACCGAAGTCAGTACAAAACAAAAAGTTGACGGACTCCAGCGGACACTTATTAGACACAATACGGACGCAGTTGCAGCACAGCTTTTAAATATTGCAAAAAAAGGTTTCTAGACCAGCGACTCCGTAGGTGTGTCAGCACCTTGCTAATGCCTGGCAGTGCCCTTAAAGACACCTTTCGTAAACGGCCAGTGTTTGCTCGGCCATACGCTTCCAAGAGTATTTGGCGGCTTGTGTTTTGCCTTTACTGATCAAATTGGCTCGTAGTGCTGAATCGTCAAGTATTTCCCCAATTGTGGCTGCTATGTCTGTAACATCTAGTGGGTTGAAATAATGGGCTGCGTCGCCATGGACTTCGGGTAGACAAGTGGCATTGCTGCTGGCAACTGCCGCGCCATGCACCATGGCCTCTATGCCAGTTAGGCTGAAGCCCTCGCTTAAAGACGGCATAGCATACACAGCGCAGTGCTCAAACAGCCAGCGCAACTGGGCATCACTGACAAAATCGGTAAAGATGACGTTTGGTATATGTTCGGCTTGCACTCGTGCCTCGTGAAGTTTGTAGTTTGCGTCTTTCTTACCTACCAGCACCAGATACAGTTCGGGTCGGTCTTTCTGTAAAAGTTTGAAGGCGTCTATTAGGCGCGCCAAGTTCTTGTGGGGTGTTGGCCGGCCGGTGTACATGATGAACTTCTTGTCTTCCAGGTCGGGCACAGGCACGGGTGTATCTTTGATAAGGTCGGCTGATTCGAGCGTGACTGTGATCTTGGCCGGATCAACATGTGCGTAATCTGCTACATCATTCTTTACAAACTCAGTGGGTGTGATAAGTGCGAGCGACTTATGAGCGACTCGTTTATTAACCCATTTGTAGATCTGCTGTTTGGTCCAGAAAACCACAGGGCTTTTGGTGGGATTGCGGAATCTAATAGTCGTCAGATCCTGCATAGTCGTTACTACGTTACCTTTGTACCAAACCGGTTGTTGCACCATAGGGAAATGTACTAGATCCGGTTTTAGTTCCTCGATTTGTCTGCGTAATCCAAATTGTTCGCCGAAACTAAATTCTTTGAACGGTGTTTCAATGGTGGTAAACGTTGGTGCTATCTGAGAGAAGAATTCCAGCCGGTGCTGCTTGGCCAGGATGATGATGCTATGCTTTGGCTGCAAGCCGTGTAAATATTGGATTAACTTATCAACATAGCGACCGGTACTGGTGCCGGACTCGCGGGCATCTATAACGATCTTACTCATGCACCCCCTTCCCGGTTAATCGCCACCAGTTTTTTCGTAAAGTACGCAGGGCACGTGCATTCGGCGGTAAATCATGGATCAGCATGTTCCATATGTAACTGTCGGCTACTTTCCGGTTTTTCTGGATTCTGTGTCGCTCGGGGATCTTTTTAATAATTAGATAGCAGGCTGCGAGCGCTCCTTTGAACGCTGGCCAGAATTGGCCACGGGTTGTCGCTCGCCCTAGGAACATGATTTGCGCCAGGAAGAGGCGCCACCCAACGGTCCACAGATATTGCTTCGGTACATTCTTTGCCCACAAAAGAGGGAGATTCTTCATGGTTTGGCGTGTAGTAAGGCCCTTGATACGGCCACTAGTCATGCCGATGTGGTGATATACAACCGAGCTAGGCACAAATGCCGCTTTCCAGCCGCCAAGTTGCAAGCGAAATCCTAAGTCAACATCTTCGTAGTACGCAAAGAAATCCTCGTCAAATAAGCCAACTTGCTTGAGGGCTTTTACGCGGTATAGACTGGCAGCGCCGCTGGCGGCAAATATTTCTGTCTGGATGTCGTATTTTTTGAGATCATATTCACGGCGGCCACGTGGATACGGCAAGCCCCAATTAGTGTAGTAATCTCCAGTGCTATCTAGACGTTCGTGGTCGGCAGTTACTACTTTGCAGCATGCAGACCCAACTTTTGGATTAGCATCCAGACAGGCCACTAGCTGTCTTAGCCAGTGTTTATCAGCGATGGCATCATCGTTGAACGGGGCGGCATAAGTAGCGCCAAGCTCTATCGCACGCTGAAAACCTGGATTCACGCCACCGGCATAGCCTCGGTTTTTCGAATGTTTGATGATTTCAATCTCAGGATATTGTTTTTCGAGCTTGGTTATTGAATCATCGGTAGATGCGTTATCAACAACAATGATGTAAGGTTCCAGGGATTGTGTGACCAGCGATGCTATCGCAGCAAGTAGTTCATCACCGCCATTTAAGTTTGGAATAACTACAACAGGTTTACTAATCGACTTCGTCATGGGCTTCCTCTATAATACCGTATCAGCAATGAGATTATTCAATCGTATCTTCTCGAAACAGAATCGGGCCCTTTTATCTGAACTCGTGCGTACAGATTTTAAGTTGCGTTACCAGGGGTCGTTTTTGGGTTATGCTTGGTCACTGCTTCGCCCTCTGCTTCTCTTTGTTATCCTGTATGTGGTCTTTGTACGGTTCTTAAAGCTCGGTAACGACATCCCGCATTACCCGGTCTATCTACTACTTGGTATTGTAGTCTGGAACTTCTTTACCGAAATGACGGTACAGAGTTTGGGTTCAATTGTGGGACGTGGTGATCTTATTCGTAAAATTCGCATTCCTCGTTGGTTGATTGTATTTAGCAGTAGTATATCGGCACTAATTAATTTGGGGCTTAATTTAATCGTAGTTGCAATCTTTATGGTGATTAACCATGTAGATGTATATGGGACAGTGTTATTTGCACCGCTTTTGCTTGTAGAGGTCTATTTATTTGCGCTTGGTATTTCACTTTTTCTTTCTGCTTTATTTGTAAAATTCCGGGACATTGGTTACATATGGGAAGTCATGCTCCAAGCTGGATTTTACCTTACGCCTATCTTATATCCGTTATCTAGAATCACGAATGCAACATTGCAAAAGCTTATCTTTATGAATCCTATGGCTCAGGCGATTCAAGATATCCGATATAGCGCAGTTACACATAAGAGCATAACTATTCATCATATCTTTGATGGTGGCTGGTACATGTTTATACCGTATGGAATTGTTTTGTTGATGCTTGTTGGCGGTTTAACTTACTTTAAGAGCCAGGCGAGCAGTTTTGCGGAGAATATATAGCTATGGATGATGTTGCAATTAAGGTAGATCATGTTAGCAAGACGTTCAAGCTACCTCATGAAAAGCAGAGCTCGGTAAAGGGTGCTTTAATAAGCGTCTTTGACGGTGGTAAAAGAACATATGAGACTCAGCAAGTCTTACGTGGAGTGTCTTTCGATATCAAAAAAGGTGAGTTTTTTGGGATAGTTGGCCGCAATGGGTCGGGGAAGAGTACGCTGCTTAAGATGCTAGCAGGGATTTATACGCCCACTGAAGGTAAGATTACAGTGAACGGAAAGCTAACGCCGTTTATCGAACTTGGAGTTGGATTTAACCCAGAGCTAACGGGCCGAGAAAATGTATTCTTGAATGGCGCACTGCTTGGCTTTAGCCGTTCTGAGATGCTGGCTATGTATGACGATATCGTTAAGTTTGCTGAGCTAGAAAAGTTCATGGATCAGAAGCTTAAGAACTACTCTTCCGGGATGCAGGTACGTTTAGCGTTCAGTATCGCTATACGGGCTCAAAGCGACATCCTTCTCCTTGATGAAGTTTTGGCTGTTGGCGATGCTGCATTTCAAAAGAAATGTTATGACTATTTCACTGAATTGAAACGAAATGGTCAGACCGTAATTCTAGTTACCCATGATATGGGTGCGATACGCCAGTACTGTACCCGCGCCATGATGATAAATGATGGCAAATTAGTGAAAGTTGGTGATGTTGAGACCATAGCTCAAGCATATATAGCGCTATTTAGCGACGATAGGAGTGCAAACGATCGAGACTCTCAGGAGCGTTGGGGTAACGGAAAACAAAAGACGATTGATGCAAGGGTTGATGTTAGTGACAAACAACTAACAATTACTATAACCTTTCAGGCCTATGAAGATATTGACTCGCTTCTTTATGGTTTTACGTTGTACGAAAAGACGAGTAAGATTAACGTCTTAGAGAGTAATACTAAACGGCTTGGTATTGTGTCACAAGCTGTTAAAAAAGGGGAGAAGACGACAATTATATGGAAGGTACCAAATATTTTGCGTAACGGCGAATACGCTATTAGCTCTGCGACATGCGATGAATCTGCCTTAACGTATTACGACTGGCTGAATGATGCTTTTGTATTTACAATATCTAACAAGGTTGAAACGGCTGGGGCGGTAAATCCGGAGGTGCATTTTAGTTATGGCAAATAAGCTTATTCGTGTTGGTATTGATGGTGCGCGTATTGCACTTAATAGTCAACCAAAAGTAAAGAAGAAGATAAAAAAGTTCTTGCTTGCTAATATTGGTGCACATCAGTGGGGAAAGTTCAAATACTCACTGTGGCTTGAAAATAACTTCCCAGATTTCATCGCAATTAACAAACTGCAAGCTATCAATAAAACCCTCACGTATAGACCATTGATATCTGTTGCCGTACCCACGTACAGCCCGAAGCCACAATTTTTACGTGACTGTATTGAGTCTGTTCAGGCTCAGATTTACGACAACTGGGAATTATGTATTATTGACGATTGTTCGCCCGACGAAACTACTCGGGAGATTGTCAAAGAATACGCTGCGGCCGATAAGCGCATCAAATATAAATTTTTAAAAACCAATCAACATATCGCTGGCGCAACAAATGAGGCAATTACACTTAGTAGCGGAGAATTTATTGCACTCTTTGATCATGATGATTTGCTTTGGCCGAATGCCCTACTTGAGGTTGCCCGAGCGCTCAATCAAGACAAAAAACTCGATTTCATTTATAGCGATGAAGATAAGATAACAGAAAGTCGTTTCGATCATCTTGGGCCTTTCTTCAAACCTGACTGGAATCCTGATTTTCTGCATAGCGTCAATTACATTACTCACCTAACGGTAATTCGAAAGACTTTACTCAAAAAGATCGGGGGTCTACGCGGGGAATACAATGGCGCACAAGACTGGGATCTATTCTTGCGTGCCACGAGTGCCACTAAAAAGATTCATCATATTCCTAAAATACTGTATAGCTGGCGAATTCATGATAAATCTACAGCAAAGACAACGAAGTCGAAGCCGTATGTGGTTGAAGCTCAGAAGCGCGTGATTACTGACGACCTAGCTCGTCGGGGTTACGAGAATGTCTTAGTTGAACAGGATGCAAAGCATTCGGGATATTGGAATGTTCGCTACCCAGTTGTAGGCGAGCCACTTATATCTATTGTTATCCCAACAAAAAATCAGTATAAAGTGGTACGACGCTGTGTCGAGTCTATCTATAAACTTACGACCTACAAAAACTTTGAGGTGATACTAGTAGACACAGGTAGTACGGATGCACATGTGAAGAATTGGTATAAGCGTTTGCGTTCACAGCATGATAACCTGCAAATTATTGATTGGCCTGAGCAGCCCTTTAGTTATGCCAGAAGCTGTAATGCGGGTGCTGAGGTTGCTAAGGGTGAGCTGCTAGTTATGCTCAATAATGACACTGAAGTGTTAACACCTGACTGGCTACAGCTGTTTGCCGGCGATGCACAACGCCAGGAGATTGGGGCAGTGGGTTGCTTGCTATTTTACCCAGATAAGCGTCACATTCAGCACGCTGGTATAGGTGTTGGATTGGGAGGCGTAGCCGCTAACTCATTCTCCATGATGACGCTCTCGCAGCAGATGACACAGACCCAGCACCTTATGCTTAATACTAAGCACGATATGACAGCCGTTACTGCCGCGTGTTTAATGGTTCGCAAAAAAGTCTATGATGAAATTGGCGGCTTCGCCGAGGAATTCCGGGTTACATATAATGATGTTGACTTATGTTTGCGGCTGCGAGAAAAAGGGTACCAAAACCTGTATACGCCATATGTACGCTTAATACATTACGAATCAATTAGCGTTGGTACACCAGAAGAAGCTAAAAAGCGTGATACTAAAGAATTTCGTGATGCCAAGGCCTTGTTTTTGAATCGCTGGTCAACTTATATTCAGCATGATCCAAATCTTAATCCTAATCTCAACAAAGATAATGCCTTTTATGATATTCCTGACGTCAAGCTATAAGAGAGAGAAGATATAATGCGATACGCAACAGATAAGTTAAGAGCTATGGGTCTTTCTTTTAGTGTAATCGCTGTACGGTTTCGCCGGTTGACTCATAGCCCTACACGCCTATTTGTTGCAGTATCTTTAATATTTGGTATAGCTTTCATTATTCTGGTGCCGCCCTTCCAGATTCCTGACGAGTATACGCATTTTACTCGTGCCTACGAGGTGAGCGAATTGAAGACTGCCCATCCTCACCGTGAAAAGGGCGTTGATTACCTAGGTAGCATGTTGCCCGCAAGCATACATGCTACCTATAAACAGACGAGCTTGCATCGACTTATCGGTCTTCCGGATGTGCCACAGGCTAAGAAATTTCGGCCACGCCAGTCCATACATGCGTTACATATACCGCTCAATAAATCTGAAAAATCATTTTATGATACAGGGTCTACGCCGAGTTATTTTCCATTTCTCTACCTTCCGCAAGCCGGGGTAATAACTGTTCTGAAACTGTTGAATACGCCGGTTATTGTGATGCTCTACGCAACAAGGCTCATGGGACTAGTGATTTGGCTGGCGCTAGCAGTTATTGCCCTCAGGATCGCAAGGCCTGTTCAGAGGAAGTTTGCCCTGGTCGGTATTATGCTACTCCCAATGTTTGTTGCGCAGGCTTCGGCTAGTACCGATCCTCTCATTAATGGATTGGTTGTTTTGTACATTGCATTAATTACGAGCGACTTCATGCAGAAATCCACCCCGTCATTATTGAAACTGACGTTACTAATCTCAATGGTTTTTACTATGACAATGTCAAAGCCAGTCTATGTGGCCTTTGGACTGCTACTTCTGTTGTTGCCAGCGGAACAGAAAGGTTTTGCGAATTTATGGCGTAAGGGGCTTATAATGGCCATACCGCTCATCTTGTTCCTAGCTTGGTCGGTAGTAACGACCCGAAGTGGAGGCCCTTACTACATGGATAGCCTCGCTATTAGCAATGCTGCGCCCTCACAGCAGGTACATCACCTCGTGCCAGACGTATTCAACTTTGTTGAGCCATTTACAAACACATTTTTGCTTGGCTGGGGTGACAACGTATTTACTTCGCTTATTGGAGAATTTGGCAAGCTTGATACTCCTTTGCCACTCTTCTTTGTGATTCTTGGCTATATGATTATATTGCTAGCTGTGTTTGCGGGAGTCAAGGAAAAGGAGGAGACACTCCTCTCAAGAAACTTCTACTCCAAGAAAAAGACCATACTTATAGTAACCCTGGTTGCATTTGCATACATTGTAGGGGTCTATCTAGCTATGTATGTCTATTCAACCCCAGCCGATGCGAAGATAATTACCGGAATACAAGGAAGGTATCTTCTGCCACTATTGCCGCTTGGTGTGTTGCTGGTGGCTAAAAACGCACTGACCGTCAAAGAAAAGTTTTATAGAGTGGCCTTAACAGTAACTCCGGTCACTCTACTTATTGCATCTTTAGTAGTGGTCTATTTCAGGTTTTATATACTGTACCCATAAACAATAAAGAGGTTGGCCGTGTAGCGGCCGGGTGCTAATTATAAATTAATCCAGTCCGCCAGGCGTTAGGTTGTTACTTTTTCAGATTCAGGAATACTATTCCTGAAAAGATCAGCACTATACCAATAATCTTAAAGGCAGTGAACGTCTCGTTAAAGATAGCAAAAGAGGCTGTAAAGATCAGCACATACACTAGCGCAGTTGTGAGAGGGATAATGTAACCGAGATCATACTGAGATACCAAGTACATATATATAAGAAAACTCGTCCCGTAGAATAGAACGCCGGCAAGTGTAAAAGACGTAAGGGCTAAATGGGGCTTGCCACTGGCAAAGCTGATAGGGGCACCATGCTTTGTTCCTAACTTTAACAAGACGAGAGCCGATGACGTAGTAAGCACATAAAGCGCTATTATAATTCTTGCCATATTACTCTTTATTGTACGTCATATAACCGTAGCTTTAAAGAAGTATAAAGAGCGGCGCTTTTACTGTACCGAATACTTTATGAGAGGGTACGATACCATTCAATTGTACGTCGGAGTCCCTCGCGTATTGAGGTGGGTTCAAAATTAATTAAGTTGTACATCTTCGTAACGTCAAGCACACGCGCCTTTACCCCAGTAGGCTTTGTTTCATCTAATTTGATGGCACTTTCTGCCGCATATTCTTTGGATATATAGCTTGCGAGGTTGAGTATAGATACTTGGTCGCGTGTTGCAATATTCATCGTCCCTACTGTCTGTGTCTCTACCATCCGAAGAGTAGCGTGAACCAAGTCTTTAATATATATAAAACTTCGTGTTTGTTCACCGGTGCCCCAGATTTCAATGGTTTCGCCGCTAGCTACTTTGCGTATCATGCTAGGGATAACCCGGTTGGTTATCGTGTCGAAGCTATCCCTCGGTCCGTAAACGTTAGTAGGCCGAGGAGTGTAAATCTGCATACCGTATTGCTTATGATGCAATTCCGCTAGTATCTCAGTAAAGACTTTTGAAAGAACATATCCGTTTTCCGTATAACCTAGATACTTATGGTAATCATCGGTCTCTTGGATTTTCCCTGGCGCGTCTGGGGAGTAAACTTCAGCAGAGCTAAGTAGTACAACATCTTTTATGTCCGTAGCACGGCAACTGCTTAATACGTTGGATGCTAAACGGTTGTTTTTATCAAAGATCTCTGCAGCATATGTGAGTTTGAACTCTGTATTGCCATCAAGGGCTGCGCAGTGAATGAAGCAGTCAATTTTTGGTGCAGCGTATTTACAGACTGCCTCCAGCTCTTCACCGTCAAGTAAGTCGAGCTGTATATACCGAATATTCTCCCGGTTCTCATAACTGGGTAGACCATTAAGAGCCGCGGTACGGTAGAGGCAAATTACTTTCGCACCGGCTAATGCCAGTTCTTCGACAAAATGTGAGCCAATAAAGCCCAAGCCACCAGACACTACAACAGTTTTATTTTTCCAGTATGAGCTTTTCATTATCTTACCTCCGTACCATTGTAGCAATACACTCTCCCAGTAACCTAGGATAATATTTGATGCAATCTCACCGTGATGTGCATTCGTGCTGCCCGAGCTGCCCTATTCCAGCCCATTTCTCGAAATCGTTTTGCAAGGGTGTTATATACTTCATTCTCTTCATGAAAACGCGTTCCACCCTTTGCCTTACTTGAGAATGAAGAAGCGGAGCGGCGGTAGAGGAATGTCACGGTATTGTCGATAAATAGTGATCCGCCCCCACATATAATGTCAAGCTGTGTAACCAGGTCTTGGGTATTAGGCTGGTCTTGGTTGAAACCGTACTTTTTGAGTGTCGCACTCCTCCATAATAGCGAAGGAAAGTATGACCAGTTACCATGGGATAGAGACACGGCAATACTCTCGCCACTGTGTATCCCTTCTTTTCGCGGACGTAAAAGCTTTTTCATTCGATCTACGGTTGGAAGGTAAATCTTATCCGTTTCATCAATGACGTTTACGCCAGGTTGGTAGTAATCGGCCTTGCCAATCTTAGCGAGGGCAGACGCTAAATATGTCGGTAACATAATATCGTCACAACCCATCAATACGCAGTAATCAGCCCTTACTTGATTAATGGCATAGTTATAGTTTCTGACTAGCCCAAGATTCTTTTTATGCCTATGATATGTAACACGTTTATCCGGAAAATCTGTGAAATACTTCGTTGCTTCATCTGATGGATAGCAGTCGTCAATAATCAGCAGCCTGAAGTCTTGCTCGGTCTGAGCCAAGACGGATTCGGCAGCTTTCTTTAAGAGTTTAAAATCACCCCAGTAAGGAAGCAATACATCAACCTTAGCCATTACTTTTTCATCACCCTAACTATCTTGTCGATACTCATTGTACTTATAATAGCAGCAGAAATTAAGTCCTCCGAATATTATCTAACGTTTTTTAGAGCCATACACTTCATGACGTAAATTATGGTGTAAAATAAGACTTAATGAAGTATGGTGACAGTGCAATTATTATTCCCGTATATAATGAAGCACAAGTAATTAAACAAGTAGTTGATTCAATATCCAAGGAGTTTAAATACGTCATTTGTGTAAATGACGGTAGTATAGATAATTCAGCTTCCGAAATAGCAAAGACAGAAGCCTATCTCATTGAACATCCTATAAATATGGGACAAGGGGCCGCGCTACAGACGGGGATAGAGTTTGCTCGACAGATTGCTGAGATTAATTATTTTGTTACCTTTGACGCAGATGGTCAGCACCGAATCGAAGATGTTAAAACGATGCTCCAAACTATCAAAAAGGGTTCATACGATATCATATTAGGTTCTCGTTTTTTGGGTGACTCGGTCGGCATGAAGAAGTCTAGGTTAGCGATCCTAAAGCTTGCGATCAAGTTCAGCAACCTAACATCAGGATTAAAGCTCACCGATACACATAATGGTCTCAGGGTCTTCACTCGTAAGGTAGCTGAGGAAATTCAGATAACCATGCCGGATATGTCGCATGCTTCAGAAATTTTGGAAATTATTGCTACAAAAAAATATAAGTATGCCGAGGTACCGGTAACTATAGAATATACTGATTATTCTATGGCAAAAGGCCAATCTATTATAAATGCCGTAAACATAGGATTTGACATGCTTCTTAGGAAGATATCCCGATGATTACCATTGCACAGGTCTCTATTATAGTAGTCGCTCTAGCAATTCTGTACCTGGGTTTGAGTGGTCGCAAAACATATGTTGCTCGGGCGTGGAAAAAGATTGGACTATGCGTACTAGTGTTGGCAATGATTATTGCGGTGTTATTTCCTGAGACTACAAATGATCTAGCGCATATGCTCGGTATTGGACGAGGTGCCGATCTGCTTCTCTATGGGCTTACGCTTGCATTTATCGCGTATGCCCTGAACAGCTATCTACAACAGCAAAATGAGAGAGACGTTTTATATCGTCTGGCGCGTAAGGTCGCTTTATACGATGCTAATGAGCGCTATAAAATCAACAGAAAATAGCTGATCAAATAAAGAAGTCCGCTAGACCATAATGTAGGTGTGTAGCGTGTAATAATTTCGTTGCCAATCACGACGCTTCTTTCTTAGGGTATCAATGACTGCATTACTGGCCGTTCCAGTATTGGGCAATCATACCGATGCCTGCCACTAGGTCACTGTCCCAGTCGTGGCCCGCCGCCAGACCGCTGACAGTGCCAGTGACGGTAAAGTTGGCACCATTCTGTGTGTTGCTGTTTGTGCGTGTTGCGGTTAGTCCGTGAAAGTTAAAGTCGGTTGTATTCCAGGTTCCGTTAAGACCACAATAGGTAGGACAGGTATCACCCACAGTTATTTGAGTATTTGTGAAGGTGTCATTTACCGAATCACCATTGAGACGGGCATTTCCTTCAACATTAAAGAACAATCTAGGAATAAGGTTAGCTGATATATTCGCAATCGGCGTAGAGTCAGCGTAGAAGACGGCAACCTGCTCATTCTTCCACCATTTGAGGGTAATGGTATGATTTCCTGCCGCTGCAGCTCCTAGGTATTGATAGGTAAAGGTCCCGTTCTGCACGCGTTCCCATATAAAATGAGGTGATCCTTGTGATTGAGGAGACCCAGTATCAGATTGAATGCCAACTGAAAGTGCGTTATTACTTGCGTCATGCGCATTTATATATGCTGAGTAGCCTGTTCCAGAGCCGGCCTCGGACAGGTTAGCGGTATAGGTGAGATAAGGAGTTGAGGTAGGTATGGTAATTGGGTCAGGCACCGTTGTGGAGCCTGCAGAGAAGTTGATGCCACTAAAGGTTGTGTCACAAATATCACCCGTGTTACGGGCCGCTGATAAGAATGAGACTGAAGGATTGGTAGCACTTACAGAGTAGGGGCCTAGGGTTACCTGGTTATCAATAGTGACAGAAATCCCCGCAGGTCCCCAGTTTATGGTAAAGGCATGTGATGTGCCGGTGATGCCGTTATTACCCCAGTAGCCTCCAACAGGACGCCCTTGGCCTGCTCCTTCTATCATGAGTGTCGTGCCAGTTGGAGAGACGCCTGGATCATGGATTAAGCCGAAGGCAATAAAGTTGCCGGGGTCGTTCCAGAATTGAACCAGTCCTTTATAGCCGCTGCCACTGCCGTATGAACAGCTGCCCCCAGGGCAATACGTACCCGTTAGGGTGACATTAAGACTGCCTGAAGAGCCAACGCGCCAGTTAGTAGTAGAACCTGATTGGTAATTGACTGATCCTGTACCCCAGGCGCCGCTAGTTGTACGTCTTCCCCACGAGTGAGCAGTATCATTATAATTGCCAGCTGTTGCGTAGAGACCAGGGTCCCAGCTGTGCGGTACAAGTAACGTGGTCTCGGCAGAGGCGAGACTAGGTGAAATCAGCATCATTAGCAAACTTGAGATGCTAAGGATATAAACTATAAACTTGTATCGTAAGAATAGTTTTACGGTTGATACCATGCGACTCCCTCATCGTTCCAGTTTCCACTCGATAGTAGCACACTTCGTTCATATGAGTCGGCCGTATATTGATGCACGCCCAACGAGGGAGCATACAAACGATATACTGGCTGTCCATTGGCAGTCTTGCTAACGTATTCGCTGATTCCTTCATATGTCCAACGGCCAGATCCTGCTAGTATGTTTTTTTCGTTTGCATCTGTAGTGTATAGATGCTGGTTAATAGAGGGAGCATACAAACGATATACTGGAGCGTCTGAAGAATCAGCAGAACTATTCCAAGCAACCCCTTCGTAGGTATAGCCTGTGCCGATCATGCTGTCGCGTTCGTAGATATCAGTGGTCCAGAAATGACTGTGTGTTTGTGCAATATAGAAGCGGTATACGAGCAGTTTACCAGCACTAGTAGGTGTCTCTTGGCGCATTGAACTAATAGAACTAAATGGCGAACCCTCGCTGACATAACCACTCCTTCCCAGTTGCTGAACTTCAGCGATGCTCCCTACCCATACATGTTTTCCAAGGGTAGGTGAGTAGAGCCGATATACTGGATATCCCGCATTTGATCCTGCAGGGTCGGCATAGAAAGCAATCCCTTGGTCGGTGTATCCGTATGAACTAATAAGCGTGTTTTTTTCGTTTGCATCGGTTGTATAGAACGGCAATCCGTCAGATCCAGTTATTTGATAGACGGGTATATTACCTGGCTGGGGTGCAATAGGGTTGTTGCCGTAGAAGTCGGTTCCATCTAGCACATAGCCGTATGTTATTAATGTATCTCTTTGAGGGATGGTTGCAGCAATAGCGGGCAAGTCCGTTCCTAGTTGTCGCAGTTTCCAAATACAGGCAAGTGTTGTGTTGGTCGCTTGAGGACAGCCAGGCAGAGACAGGTGTGTATTAGTGCCTAGAAAGTCATAGCGGCTCTGCCAATAGCTATCATTCTTGAGCCGGGTATATAAGGTATAGGTGCCGTAGCGCGTATCGACGCCATCAATACCCCCATTATCCTGTGTAATAATTCCCATGTTAGCACGCGCACAATCAAACATGTTCATGACATAGGATGAGCCTTCATACGGTTGGGTAGATGCATTAAAACCGTACTGAGTTCCCTGCTGTGCGTATTGGCTAGAGCGACCATTATAGCTGTAAAGTGTATCCTGTATACGAAAATCATCAGTCTCTGTAGAGGTTAGAGCGCGATGTGTATATGCTAATGAACCACGGAAAACGTAGTCAGCTTGAATTCTACCTGCCATATAATTAAGTTGCTGCTGGAAGTTTGCGTCACTAACTGGTCCTGGGGGATAAGGGCCTCCGTCTCCGTTAACAAATTGGAATATCCCCTGGCCGTTACTCGGGTTGCTATGGCTAAAGTTTGTTTCACGGTAGTGAATTGCTGCTAACATTTCCCACGGCACACCAGTCGCCGTTGATGCGGTTAAGTAAAATGTTTTATTAGATGCTACAGCACTCTGAATCCACTGCGGCAAAGGCGCATATACGTCTGAGCATGTATTGGCTGCAGATACTTGTATGGGTTGTATACCTAAATCAGCTGTTATGGCTAACCCAAAAGCTACGAGTAAGCTCAATAGCGTCGTAGAAGCTAATAATCTTATTGGTCTCAAGAGCCTCATAATGTTTTAGCGTTGGGTGGGTCCCAGTTGATTGCGAACTTTGAAATATCACCGTACCTGTTAGTCAGATAGGCAAGTGCTTCTTGCTTATATTGCTTTAGCTGGGCGATATACTCGTTGTACTGTGAGGGGCTATTACTGATGGCATAGAGTGTTATATCATATGTTGAAGCATTTAATTGACTTATCTTATAATGGGCATTAACAATTGGATAAGGGTCTCCAACACTAGGTGTAGGGGTGGTGCCAGTGTCAACGCTAGTACCTGTATTACCTGTGGAATTCTGATCAAGACTGGTAGTTTTCTTAGTTGTGTCCTTTTGAGTGGAATTGCCTATGGACTGTGATTGCTTCTTCGTAGCATTGTTATGATAAAGCGCATAGCTGCATCCCCCTACTAAAAGCACTAAACAGGAAATGAGGACTGCAGGTAGGTAATTCTTTTTTTGTTTTGCTTGATATCGTACCATCTTTATTTCAATACAAGTTACCTAATAATTATAGCGTTGTGTATAGGCCAAAAGCAATAGCGTCATAGTGTGTGCTTAAAAGATAGTACTAAAATACAACAAGTGACGCATTGCTGGACGCTAAAGCCTCAGTCCTTATTTCTATATAAGCCCAAGCAGGTAAGCGCCATACCCGCTTTTATGCAGCGGCTCGGCGAGTTCCCGGAGTTGATCAGCGGTAATAAAACCTTCCTGATAGGCGACTTCTTCAATACAGCCAATCTTAAAGCCGGTGCGTTGCTCAATAACTTCCACAAACTGGCTGGCCTGGTTCATGCTTTCAAACGTGCCGGTGTCGAGCCAGGCACTGCCACGGCCCATTGTTTGGACCTTCAACTTGCCACGCTTTAGGTACTCTTCATTAACGGTAGTAATCTCCAACTCACCTCTGGCGCTTGGTTGAATACTTTTAGCGATTTCTACGACGCTATTGTCGTAGAAATATAGACCGACGACTGCATAGTTACTTTTAGGGGTTTCGGGTTTTTCTTCGATAGAGATAGCTTGCCGCTGGTCGTTAAACTCTACCACACCGTAGCGCTCTGGGTCGGAGACTTGGTACGCAAACACAATCCCGCCGTCTGGATTAACGCACTTTTTCAGGCTATTGCCAAAACCATGACCATAGAAGATATTATCACCTAGCACCAGCGCAACTTTATCATTACCAATAAACTCCTCGGCGATAATAAAAGCTTGAGCTAGGCCCTCTGGCTTTGGCTGGACGGCATATTCAAAATGGCAACCAAGCTGGGAACCATCGCCAAGCAAACGCTGAAAGGCAATAGAATCCTCTGGAGTAGTGATGATCATGATCTCACGGATACCGGCCATCATCAGAGTGCTTAAGGGATAATAAACCATCGGCTTATCATAGATAGGCATGAGTTGCTTACTAATGCCTTTGGTAATAGGGTATAAGCGAGTGCCAGAGCCACCTGCTAGAATGATACCTTTCATATTGCTAACTCCTTTTCAATGTAGTTCTTAAGATCATCTTGCCAGTTGTGGCTTTCAAAACCAGTGTGATGTAACTTGGTTAGGTCCAGGGTACTCTTAAGCGGCCTGGGTGCTATACCTTCTTTGCCGGCAAAGTATTCGGCGGTAGTAGTGTCGGTGACCGTAAGGTCGTATTTGCCTAAATGAAAAATCTGACGGGTTATGTCTGCCCAGCTTGCTGGTTCGCCGTCGTTTGTTGCATTGTAAGTTCCGAATGGTGCATTAGCAGAAAGTAAATGATCAATAATACGTACTAATTCCCCAGTAAAAGTAAGGCGGCCTATTTGGTCTGACACTACGGTGGGCGCAACGCCTTTTTGGCCAAGCGATAGCATGGTGCGTACAAAGTTTTTACCTTCGCCGATGACCCATGTAGTACGTAAAATATAATGCTTAGGTGCCAAGCTAGCTACAATATCGCCAGCCGCCTTAGTCTGGCCGTATACACCGAGCGGACTAAATGTTTCATCTTCCTGGTGATTATCTTGTGTGCCATCGAAAACGTAGTCGGTCGAGACGTGGATCAGTGTAAGACTATGAATCTGTGCTGCTTCGGCTAAGTTGCGAGTCCCAACGGCATTGACTGACCACGCCGCAGTTCGGCCTTCGGCGGTTTCGGCGCCGTCGACATTAGTGTAGGCGGCAGCGTTGAGGATGGTAGTTACTCCTGACCAGTCAAAGCTGCGAACTGCTTCGGCGTCAGTAATATTAAGCTCTGCAGAATCGACGGCGCGAGCATGTGGGTACTGCGCCCGCAATGCTAAGCCAAGCTGACCGTTTGCGCCGATAATTACGAATGTGGCATCGTCCATATTAAAACTCCAAGGGTGTTATGTCTGCCAGCATTGGGTGGGCGGCGTCTTTGTCGGAAATGATCGCCTGACCTTTGTCAATTGGCCAGTTAATGCCAACTGCCGGATCAAACAGGTTTACGAAAGTGTATTTTGCTTCGGGTGACCAGTGAGCATTCACGAGGTAAGTATAAGTAACATTTTCATCAAGTGTTTGGTAGCCGTTGGCAACGCCACGTGGCACAAAGACTGCCTTCCCAGGATTGATCTCAATCATTAAGGTTTGTCCAAAGCTGGGGCCTTTGCGTAGATCTACCCACGCACAAAAGACGCGGCCATTAGCAACTGAAATGAATTTTTCCCATGGCTCAGCGTGGAGACCACGTGTGACACCCTTTTCAACATTGAAGCTAAAGTTGTTTTGGACTACATCAAAGCTTGGGAGGCCCAATGCTTCCATTTTCTCTTTCTGATAGTTCTCTTTGAACCAACCACGATTGTCGCCGTGGACTGCCAGGTCTATTTCATACAGATCAGGTATAACAGTTTCAGTGACCTTGAGCTCGTTGCCAAACTGTACGTCGGACATTCAGTTCTTCTCCTTGTTAAACATCTTTTGCAAGGCGCGTATGCCAGTGCGGATATCGTCCGCATGTAGGGCATCGAGCTCAACATCCGCTAAGGTATACCAATTGATGGCGCTAATGTCATCTGCAGCCTGTAGGGTCTTGTTGCCTCGCAGCTTTGACCAAAAAAGGACACTAACAAAAGGTATGTTTTCATTTTGGTAAGGATATATATCCTGATCACTCGTTAAATATACAAGCGGCTCGTAATCGTTGGTCTCAAGTCCAAGCTCTTCACGTAACTCTCTCTGGGCACCTTCTTCAAATGACTCCTGAGCATCTAAAAAACCAGCAGGTATGTGAAGCATACCCTTGTGAGGTTCAATTCCTCGTGTTGCTAGTAAAACCTTCTTGTTGTCTGCAGACATAAAGAACACACCGGCTGCGGGGGTATGGTTTGCGTAGATAGTATGACCATTAGCACACGTATACACGTGATTGTTACTATGCTTGAGCGGTTTGCCACACCGGCGGCAAAAGTTCATCTCCATTGTTGCTATTCCTGTGTATCTGAATCGTTTTTTGTATCCGTCTGCAGGAATTTAGGAATGTAGAACTTCTCCATGTAAGGCTGCCACCATTCAGGGTTGCTGTGGTACCACTCAACCGTTTGTTTAATTCCCTCGGCAAAGGTGACACTTGGTTTGTAACCAAGCTCACGTGATAGTTTTGTGTGATCTATTGCATACCGACGATCATGGCCAGGGCGGTCAGTAACAAACTTTTTTAAACTGTCTGGCTTTCCGGTTATCTCAAGGATAGTGTCGGCAATTTCAATGCTATTCTTTTCTTGCCCACCGCCAACGCAGTATGTTTCGCCTGCCTTGCCGTTATGCAGTATCAGATCTATAGCGCGGCAATGATCAAGCACAAACAGATAATCTCGTACACTTTTACCGTCACCATAAATTGTCAGAGGTTTGTCATTAAAGGCCATGAGCGCAAACACGGGAACAATATTTTCAGGAACCTGGTACGGCCCATAGTTGTTGGAGCAATTAGAAATAGTGACATCCAGGCCGTACGTATGGAAGTAAGACCTGACCAAGTGATCACTAGCAGCCTTTGTAGCTGAATAAGGGCTACGTGGATCATACGGCGTTTCCTCGTTAAAGCGATCGGAAGTATTGAGCTCTAGGCTGCCAAAGACCTCATCAGTCGATACGTGATGGAAGCGCTTGATTTTATAATCGCGACTAAGCCGGAGCAGGATGTTTGTAGCAAGCACGTTACTTTGTACGAACGCGTCCGGATTCTCTATTGAACGATCAACGTTTGTCTCGGCGGCAAAATGCACAACGTAATCCAGGCCAGACTCAAAAATTGGCTGTAGCTTATCTTCCTCAATCAAGTCAAACTCATGAAACGAAATGTCATTCATGACATCTTTCAAGTTTTCTTTATTGCCTTGCTGGTTTAGTTTATCTACGACGACGATTTCATAGTCAGGATGATGCTGACGCAGATAATGTACGTAATTGCTTCCAATAAATCCGGCACCGCCAGTAACTAATAATTTCATGCATTGTTCTCCTTAAATACTTCAGTAGTTTTATAGCCGTTTGGGTTTTTAGATTGCCAACGCCAGGCATCCTGACAGGCTTGTTCAGCCGTTTTTTGGGCTTGCCAGCCGAGTTGTTCTTTGGCGAGCGAGGCGTCAGCGTAGCAAGTTGCTACATCTCCCGGCCGTCGGGGGACGATTTCGTATGGTATCTGTTTGCCGGAAGCCTGTTCAAAGGCGTGGATTATTTCCAGCACGGAAGTACCATGGCCAGTCCCCAGATTGTAGGTTGCTACGCCTGGTGTTGCGTGCTCCAGTGCCGCTACATGGCCGCGGGCTAGATCCACGACGTGTATGTAGTCGCGTATGCCAGTCCCGTCGGGTGTGTCGTAGTCATTTCCAAAGACGCGAAGCTTATCAAGCTTGCCAACCGCTACTTGCGACACATACGGTAAGAGATTATCAGGTATACCATTGGGGTCTTCACCAATAAGGCCGCTTTCGTGGGCGCCAATAGGATTGAAGTAGCGCAAAATGGTGATCTGCCAAGAAGGTGCAGCTACGCCGAGGTCTCGAAGGATTTCTTCAATCATGAATTTAGTACGGCCATACGGATTGGTAATGCCAGTACCGGCATAGCTCGTTTCCTTGAGAGGTAATTCTTTGGCGGCACCATACACAGCGGCAGATGAACTAAAAATCAGCTGCCACACGCCATGTGCTTGCATAACCTCACACAAGCTAAGCGTAGAGTCTAGATTTGTCCGATAGTATGTTAGTGGCTGAGCAACCGATACATCAACGGCCTTGAGGCCTGCAAAATGGATGACCGCATCAAATGATTGCTTACTAAAGATCCTATCTAAAGCTTCCGTATCGCAAACATCTAAACCGTGGAAATCAACGGGTTTTCCAGTAATCGCTCGCACGCGCCGTAGCGACTCTTCCGAGCTATTGCTCAAGTTATCAACAACGGTTACCCGGTAGTCTTTTTGTAGTAGTTCAATAGCGGTGTGCGAGCCAATGTAGCCCGCTCCACCGGTGACAAGGATGTGCTTCATAGAGTAATTAGTTTTGTGACATTGGCAACGAGTTCATCGAGCCTGCCTTGGCTCCCAGCTTCGGCGTTGAGACGCATTACCGGTTCGGTGTTGCTGGCGCGCACATTAAACCAGCTACCGTCAGCAAACCCAACAGTTAGGCCGTCAAGCTCGTCCTGTTGGGCATCTTTGAATGTTTCTTTGAGTCTCGTGAGTACAGCGTCTTTATCGGAAACATCAAAGTTAGTTTCAGGAATGACAGGGTACTTAGTATATTCCTGGCGTAGCTCAGAAAGCTTTTTACCCGACAGGCCAGCTAGGTACAGGCCGATCACGGCAGCTATAAGCCCAGAGTCAGCGTAGTAGTTGTCGCGGAAATAAAAATGCCCAGAAACCTCACCGCCAAATGGTGCGTTTTGTTCGCGCATTATCTCCTTGATAAACGAATGGCCGACACGGGTGCGGATAGCTTTGCCGCCTTTAGCTTCGATAAGCTCGGGTACTGCATGGCTGGAGCGCAGATCGTAAAGAATAGCAGAGCCGGGGAAGCGGCCTAAGAAATATTCAGCAAGCATGGCGTTCATAACATTCCCTGGAAGCACGGTGCCGGTTTCGTCAACCAGGAAGGCGCGGTCGCCATCACCGTCAAAAGCAATGCCGCCGTCAAGCTTTCCGGTCTTAATACGGTTGATAAGGTCGCTCAAGGTTTCAAATTTAAGCGGGTTTGCTTCATGGTTGGGGAATGTACCATCCAGCTCAAAATACATTTCTTCAATTTCCCAGGGCACGTAGGGCTCTAGCTCGGGAAATATCTTGCCTGCCATGCCATTGCCAGCGTCCACTGCAATGTGCAGTTCTTTGAGCTTTGCGGTGTCGATAAACGACAGCGTGTGGGTAATCCAATCTTCGGTAATGTCTTGCTGCTTCACCGTTCCTACTGTGGAGGCGGCAGGCTTAAACGTGGCAGCAATAACCGTGTCACGGATAGCAAGAAGGCCAGAGTCTTGACCGATTGGCTTAGCTTCTTCGCGGCAGAGCTTGATACCGTTATATTCGCCAGGGTTGTGACTGGCAGTGACCATGGCGCCACCGGCAAGGCCAAGACTGCCAACCGCAAAATAGATCATGTCACTGGTGACTTGGCCGATATCAATGACATCGCGTCCCTGAGCGGTCAGGCCACTGATTAAGGCGCTTGCCAGCTCTGCTGAATCGGGCCGCATGTCACGGCCAACGGCAACGCTGCCAGCTTCGGGCAGCCAATCTGCCATAGCCTTGCCAATAGCATTGGCGACCTCTGGGGTCAATTCTGTACCTACTTTGCCACGGACATCATAGGCTTTAAAGATGTTGGTGATAGCATCCACGGGGATTTCTCCTTTGCTTACGTTTCATGCTTTCTGCAACTAGCGCCTTTTGAGGCGCCAGCTCTACCCACAGTACTAGGCTCGGCTCGGGGTGTCAAATGGCGCATGGTACACTGGATAACGTATGAAGATTATTGTCACCGCTGGCGGCCAGGGAACCAAGATGTGGCCTTACAGCCGTCAGGATAAGCCCAAGCAGTTCCAGCCAATTATCGGCGATGTTTCAAGCTACGAACAGACCATTACTACCTTGCTCAAAGAGTTTACTCCTGAAGATATTTACATCTCGACGAAGCGTAAGTTTATCAAATATGTCTCTGAGCAATCACCGCAGATTCCTTTAAAGAATTACATTGTAGAGCCTGATGCGGCAAAAGATCGTGGTCCCGGTGAGGGGCTGGCCTTTGTCCGCTTGAGTATTACTCACCCCAATGAGCCGTTCTTTATCGTCCAAGCAGATTGCATTCGTGATCCGGAAGAAGATTTTCTAAAAATGATCCGCGAAGCAGAGAAACTTGTTGTTGAACACAAGCAGCTAATAACAGGTGGAATTAAGGCGACCAAACCCAACATGGGGGTGGATTATTTACAGCTGGGCGAGCGAATCAAAGGGTCACGCGAAGCGTATACCATAGAGAAGTTTTTATTCCGCCGGTCAAATCTTCAGGAAACGCGGAAGCTGGTTGAGAATTTCCACGTTGTGGCGCATTGCAATCATATGTGCTGGTATCCGGATAAGATGCTCGAAGCGTATAAGGCCTATCGTCCGGATTGGTACGATGCGCTCATGAAGATTCGCGCGGCTATAGGCCAGCCTGGTGAGGATGAAGCGATTGAGACAATTTATGCTGGCATGGAGAAGGGCCCAACTGAAGAAGTTGTGACCCATGTAATGAATAGCGGCGAGGCAATGGTCATCCTACTTCCCTATAAATGGACCGATGTTGGTACCTGGGGGTCGGTCTATGACTTCTTTGAAGACGGGAGGGATAATTACGAGGACGGCAATATCATAGCGGTCAATACGAAAGGTTCACTTATTAAAACTGCCAGCAAAGAGAAGCTAATAGCGGTTGCCGGCCTGCAGGATTTAGTAATCGTTGATACCCCAGACGTGCTGCTGGTTATCCCAAAAGAACGTATCGACAAAATCAAAGACATTCAAGCAATTCTAGCTGACCGTAGCGAAGACGAATACCTCTAGCTTATTCAACGGTGACCGACTTGGCGAGGTTACGTGGCTTGTCGACATCATACCCTTTTTCAAGCGCCACGTAGTAGCTGAAAAGCTGCATAGCGATAGCAACAAGCAGCGGTGCTGTTTGCTCGAGAGTCTTAGGTATATAAATTACGTCATTAGTTAGGTGAGTAATACTCTTATTTCCTTCTGTAGCAATAGCAACAACTTTGCCTTTTCGGGCCCGGATTTCTTCAATATTACTATATGTTTTTTCAAGCAAGGGGGAATTTGTTGCTATGGCAAAGGTTGGAAAATCGGAATCAATCATAGCCAGCGGACCATGCTTCATTTCGCCTGCTGAGTACCCTTCGGCGTGAATGTAGCTAACTTCCTTCAGCTTTAAAGAGCCTTCGAGTGCACAAGGGAAGCCATATCCCCGGCCGATGTAGAGAAAATCATGATAGTTGGCATATTTCTTTGCCAGCTTTTGGATAGCTTTTGCCTGGTCGAGGACCTGCTCAGCTTTTTTAGGCAATGCATCAAGCTCGACCAGTAGCGGACGATAGAGATCGCTTGAGCCATTGCTGAGATGGAGCGCAATTAGGGTAAGCACGGTAACCTGGGCTATAAATGCTTTAGTGCTGGCGACAGCCTGTTCGGGCCCGGCATGACAATACACACCGGCATCGGTCATACGGGCAATAGTGCTGCCGATGGCATTCACCACGCCAAGCCGCAGACAGCCAAAGTTTTCAACCTTTTTAAGGGCCGCAATAGTATCGGCCGTTTCGCCCGATTGGCTAATGGCAAGCAACGCCGTGCTGCGCGAGAATGGTTCATTGCGATATTTAAACTCACTCGCAAGCTGCACTTCTACAGGAATGCCAGCGATCTCTTCAATTAAATACTCACCAACTAGCCCTGCGTAGTAAGAAGTACCGCAGGCCACAATCACAATACGATCAATGTACCGTAATTGTTCGGCTACGCTTTCCAGACCGCCTAATCGGATGGTGTTGCTTTCAACTCGGACTCGGCCCAACGTCGCTGCACGCAAGGTTTGTGGTGCTTCGTAGATTTCCTTAAGCATAAAATGTGCATAGTCGCCCTTACTGGTATCGGCCGCATTGTAGTCGAGCTTCTCGGCTTCTCGGCTCACCGGTAAGGAGTTTTTAAAGTCATAGATATGATACGTACCCTTGCTAGAAGCGCGAATAAACTCGTAATCATGCAAGTAGATGACTTTCTTAGCATGCTCCATGATGGCGGTTGGGTCGCTTGCCACAACACAAACACCTTCCTCTAAGCCAAGAACCAGCGGGCTTGAAAGCCGAGCGGCGTAGAGCGTATCCGGTTCCTCGCTGGTAATAACCGCTACCGCGTAGGCTCCCCGAAGTTGCTGCAGTGCTTGTTCAAATGCCTCTTGAAACGTTTTACTGGAACGCCGGTAAAAATCTATCAAATGCGGAATAACCTCTGTATCAGTTTCGGAAACAAATGCATACCCCTGCTTCTTTAGGTGGTCGCGCAGCTCGGTATAATTTTCTATGATGCCGTTATGGACGACAGCAATAGTTCCGGACGTGTTGTAATGCGGATGAGCATTAGCCGTGGTTGGCGCGCCATGCGTGGCCCAACGTGTATGGCCGATAGCGACAGTGGATTTCTGCTTGGGATTTAAGGCAGCTTGTAGGGTCTGCACTCGGCCAGCTTGTTTGGTAGTAACAATTTTACCCTGATCTAAGAATGCTATACCTGCAGAATCGTATCCCCTGTACTCTAGCGCCGTAAGACCATCTAGAACAGCATGTATTGCCTTCGGTTGGGTGCCTGCATAGCCGACTATTCCACACATAGATTACTACTCCTTTGCTTTAGCTTACTGTCGCTCGGGTGGTTACTGCCAATTAAGGTTGTAGGTCTTTAGTTATAGTCTTGCTCGGATAACTATGCAAGCCACGTAGCAACAACATATTGAGTGGCCGGATAGTTGGGCTATGTGAAACAGGCTTAACGATCACAGCTGAAGCTGTTTGGATGTGCCCGCAACTTTACCCGCAATCATACGGCTGAGCGCAAAAAAGATAATGTCAATGCTAACACTCCACAGCCTGGTGATAATAGTTACGGCTAACGCCAGTTCTTTAGGCATAATTAAACTAAAGAGCACCAGCTGAATACCTTCACGCACACCTAGCCCGCTCGGCGCAAAAACAGCGAGCATACTAGCAGCACCTGCTAAGCTACCAGCGCCCATAGCAAAGATCATATTATGGTAGGCAAGGCTGGGGTCAACGGCTTTGGCGATAAAAAACAGCGACAGACCGTTGATGATGGCGTCCACTAAATATAATGCCGTGCCGCGTAAAACAGCCTTTCCCGATACCAGGTGCTCGGCTTCCAGTTTTTTGCGCCGAAGTTTCTGGTAGGCAAGGCTTACCAGACGGTTGAATACTGCCGGGCTCAAAATGACTATGCCGGCCAACCCTACGGCAATCATGAGCGCCTTGAAATCGTTGCCCAGCACATCCAGCCGCTTATCAAAAACTAGCAGCGCTAGCGAAAAGACCAGCATGGTAACAATCTGCAAGCCGCCCTCTAGCAGTGAGCTGACTGCTAGTTTTTGTTTGGAAACACCGTGCTGCGAAGCAAAGTATATCTTGCCCAGAATCCATGGAGCGGTTCCTGGTATGTAGCGGCCCATCCAGGCTTTGGCATACACGTAGATGAGCTGTTTCTGCAGATGCAGCTCTTGGGCGCCAAGGCTTTTTAAAATGACAAACCAGGTGAAGGTACCGATGTAGTTTTTGACGAGGCCGAGGAAGCTCGCTAGTACTAAATACCACCAACTAAAATGCAAATGAGCAAGTTTTGAGAAGTCAACACTCCGAAGATAGAGTGCCAAAAACAGCGCCAGCAGGCTATAAAAGATAAGTGGTACGGTGCGTGCAGCTGCTTTACGCAAGTTCTTGGATTGCAAGAGGGTACTCATGATGCATATTCTACACTGAAAGAAGGGCAGAAGACATTTTGCTATAATAGGCAGGAGAAAAGGAGCAGGCCTAAGAATGCGTATACTGTTTGTAACCCGCAAATATCCGCCTAGTACCGGCGGCATGGAACTTGCGGCCTACGAGCTATACACGGCGCTAGCCGCAAACAAGGACAATACCGTTGCGCTTATAAAATGGGGCGGCGCCAACAAAATGCTACCTATTATCTATCCGTGGTTGCTGCTGCGGGCTTTACTATCTGGTCTGCGTAAAAGGCCAGATGTTATATATTTGCAGGACGGCATGATGGCGCCTCTGGGTTTGGCGCTTAAGTGGTTGTTGCGCCGCCCAACACTTATGACGATTCATGGCAAAGAAGTCACATATGAAAACAAACTGTACCGGGCGATAGTCTTTCCGGCCATACGCCGCCAGAATCTGCTGGTAGCGGTCAGCAGCGATACCGAACGCGCATTACGGCGTGTTTTCCCTAAAGTACACACCAGGCTGATACTTAATGGGGTAAGTGATAACTATTATGCGTCAGACAGACGAGATGAGCAGTATACGCAGGTAGCTGCTATGGCAGGTATGACAAAAGAAGCACTGCAAAAACGCAAACTCATTCTAACGGTTGGCCGTTTGGTGCGCCGTAAGGGCGTATTGTGGTTTATTGAAAACGCGCTTGCGGATCTGGTTAAGCTTGACCCATCGGTGCTCTATCTGGTGTCTGGCGAGGGCGGGGACCGAGAGGCAATCAAAGCAGCTATTGCAGCCCGTGGGCTTGAAGATCATGTAAAGATGTTAGGCCGTACCTCCGACGCAGCCCGGGCTGCACTGTACAATAGTACTGATATATTTTTAATGCCCAACATCCCGGTTCCTCATGATATGGAAGGTATGGGGCTGGTGGCACTGGAAGCGGCTTCGTGCGGTGCGCTGGTGGTTGCCAGTAATCTGGAGGGAATTCCGGATGCTATTCAGAATGGCAGGAACGGTGTTTTGGTTGAAGCAAAGAACGCTGCAAAATTAGTGCAGGTGATCCACCACGAATTAAGCAAACGCAGCATACCCCCAGAGGTAGTTCGTAGCTATACGGTTGAGAACTATACGTGGAGTAAACGGACGCGTGAATACGAATCAGCTATGCTGAAGCTGACTTCCCAGGCTGGCCACTAGCCTACTTAAACACGCTTTGGATATAGCGCGTCATCTGGTGTTGAAAATGCTCCTTAGAGAAGCGTTCGGCAAATATAGCTATGGCTGGCGTGCTGTAACGCTCTGGCTTAAAATCTTTTAAGACTTTTGCCAGTGATTCCGGGGTTTGTTCGGTAAAAAATTCACCGGTTTTGCCAGGAATTACATAGTCGAGGGCGCCGCCGGCTTTGTAAGCAATCACCGGTGTGCCAGAAGCCAAGGCTTCTACCGGCGTAACGCCGAAATCGTCAAGCCCGGGGAAGATAAAGGCCTGAGCGCTGGCCATTTCTTTTTCGGTAACGGTATCGGAGGTTTTACCAAGGAATGTTATATCGTGCCCCGCTAGCTTGCGGAGTCGGGCATGGTCGGGGCCGTCGCCGATTACCGTTAACAGCTCCTCGATCTGGTTACACGCCTCTACGGCGATATCGAATCTTTTGTAAGGAGTTTGGCGGCCAGCTACTAAGAAGCCTTCACGTGGCAAACGCCGGTTCTCCGGCTTTTGAAAGCGCTCCAGGTACACCGGAGGGTGAATTACTACGCTGTCGCGATCGTAGTATTTTTTAATTTCAGATTTAATGTGTTTGGAGTTAGCAATTAAATAGTCGGGGCGCTGGGCGGCTCTGTAGTCCCATTTACGCAGCGGCGCTACAAACAGCCGGAGCCCAATACGGGCTAGCCAATCAAAGGCACCAAATCCCGGGTGTTGCATGTATTCATTGTAGCGGCTCCAGTAATAGTGCGTAGGAGCGTGGCAGTAGTTAATATGAACAACGTTTTCGGGTACGCGTATACCTTTCGCCTCGGCTCCTGAGCTACTAATAACCAGATCATACTCAGATAAATCAAGATGAGTAAACCACCAGATACGCAGCAGGGGAATAAATTTACGGAGGCGCCCCAGTGGCTGTAACCAGCCGGTGTGTACCTGGCCGTCAAGCCGCTTGCGCCACTCTTTTGTACTATATGACGTATAAATGGGGGCTTTAGGATACAGCTTATGGAGCTGCTCAACTACTAACTCTGCACCGCCGCCCACCAGCCAGTCATGGACGATGGCTACCTTACGCGGGTGCTTGGATGTTGTCACTTGTAGCGTTTACCTTTTCGGACTAAGCGCTCCAGCAGCACCCGGAAGGTCTTGACCAGGATCGTCATATCAAGCCAGAAACTCCAGTTTTGCACATAGTACAAATCAAGTTTGCGCCGTTCTTCGAAACTGATTCCTTGCCGTCCCGAAACCACGGCTAGTCCCGTTAGGCCGGATTTTACACTGAGGATCAAATTCTTTTTGGCATATTGTTCGATTTCCACGGCATCTAAGGCACGGGGACCGACCATACTGAGTTCACCATGGAACACGTGCCATAGCTGAGGTAGCTCATCGAGGCTTAAGGCGCGTATAACGCGGCCAACCGGTGTAACGCGGGGATCGTTAGGCAACTGGTCACCATTTTTACGGTATTCTTTCAGTAAATCCGGCCGGCCCAACCGGGCAAAGCTTTCTTCGGTTGGTACACAATATTTCTGGTACATACTGCGAAATTTGAGCATCTGTAAATTAGTACCAAAACGGGTGAGACGCTTGGTACGGTAAAACACCGGGCCGCTGGGGTCGTTTATTTTAACGGCCAGGGCTATTAGCAGCCAAAGCGGTGAGCTGATAATAAGGGCAAGGCCGCCAAGGAATATGTCGGTCAAACGTTTTACCACACGGCCCCAGCCAAACAGGGCAGTGTGATGTACGGCGATAACCGGCATGGAGCCACGAAATAGTTCAACATCAATATTGCCCACGAATAATTCGCTATTGCCGGGCACAAAACGGTACCCGATATGATGCTCTTGAGCGTAGGTTAAAATTTCTGTGTTGCGATTTTCATCAGCGTAGAGTTCGGTTTGAATAATGCCATGCAGTCCAGTTGGGTTACCTGCTAGGTACGCCCTAAAGGAGGGGTAAGTGGCGATATCATAACCATCAACCTGGCGTTTATCACCAACTACGGCTACCACTTTGTAACCCGAGTGGCGGCTATCACTAAGCGATCCAATTAATTCCCGGGTAATGCCGCTGGTACCTACCAGCGCAATGTGCGTTAAGCCAACATTAAAGCCAAATAGCTCGGTGCGCAGGAGCCGGGCAATGTTACGAAACAGTACTAAAAAGATGAAGGCCAGAACAAACCCATAAATAGGCACTAATTTAGCAGGGAAGATGGGCTCGACGCTAATGAAGTTCCAAAAAACGACAAACAACATGCCAATGAATGACCCCACCAGCAGTCTGCCGAACTCGCTGAAGCGTTTTTCATAGATGTTGCTGTTATAGAGCCCCAGCAGGCCAAAGATCAGCAGCCAAAAGGGCAAGAGTCCCATAAAAACGTAAAAGTAGGTGTGACTACTGATTGGGTGAGCAACCGGCACCGAGCTTTGGGCACGAATGATGAAGGCACCGATAAATGCCGCTACCAGTGCCAAGAAGTCGCCAATGCCCAAGAAGACGTTATATACCAGCGATGCATTGCTCTTCATTTATAATGATTGTATCACTTATGAAAAACCGCTTCACCCCTAGGCCAAGACTTACCGACTATCTAGTGGCCATTGTTCTGGTACTGGTGCCCTTCCAGGCATTCCTAACGATATGGGGTTCGACGTTGCTTGGTCACTACACACTGCTGCGTCTTTGGGATGATGCAGTACTTACGGTGCTGCTCGGCGTTGCTAGTTTTTGGCTTGCCAAAGATGTTGCGTTGCGCCAGTGGTTTTTAGGAAGCACGCTCGTACGCTTAATTCTGGCTTATACGGCGCTTAGTATTTTGCTTGGCTTCGTTTCACTGATCAAGACAGAGGTGACTCCCAAAGCTTTAGCATATGGTTTGCTTGTAAATACACGGTTCTTACTCTGGTTTTTGGCGGTCTTTTTAGTTGCGCAACGTTCAATGTTTCTAAAGCGCGCCTCGCTTGATCTGTTATTTCTCCCAACACTGATTGTGGTAATCTTTGCCTGCCTGCAGTACACGGTGTTGCCGCATAATTTCTTAGCTCATTTTGGCTATAGCCAGGCGACCATTGCGCCTATCGAGACCATTAACCACAACAACCACTATATCCGCGTGCAGTCGACCTTGCGTGGTGCAAACCCGCTCGGCGCGTATCTGGTTGTTATTCTGTCGGCAGTTAGTGTGCCTTTTGCGCGCGGCCGCTACAGGATACTAAGCGGTATTTTGGGCGTCATGGCTCTATTTGCGCTCTATGCGAGTGGTTCGCGGAGCGCTTGGATCGGTGTAGTACTCAGTCTGTTTGCTATTGGTTGGATTCGGATAAAAAATAAACAAACCCGGTTATATTTTGGCGCAGCTAGCCTTGCCTTGATATTGGTGCTAGCGGGCGGCTATGTAGCCCTACGAAATAATGCTCATATACAAAATGAACTGCTGCACACCCAGGCACATTCTGTTAGCAAAGTTAGCTCCAACGCGGCACATGCCAGCGCGCTTAAGGATGGCATAAAGGATGTAATACATCAGCCGCTTGGTGATGGTCCGGGTACGGCCGGTCCGGCCAGCGAATACAATACTCCTCACCCGGTCCGTATAGCCGAAAATTATTATGTGCAGATTGCCCAGGAAACCGGCTGGTTGGGGCTGGCTCTCTTCTTGGGAATCCTACTACTGGTGGTACGTGAATTGTATGAAAGGGCTAATGGGTCGCAATTTGCTCTGGCGCTGTTTGCTGCACTTATTGGCGTATCATTTGTGAATCTGTTAAGCCATGCCTGGACCGATGACACTCTAGCCTATGTGTGGTGGGGATTGGCGGGCATTACACTTGGTTCAGTTGTACCAAAGGGGCAAAAGGAAGTAGGGGCGGGGCATGTTTAGTTGGGTTATAGCACATTTATTTAAGGATCCAGCCAAATGGGAAAAGCAATTTAAGCAATTCGCCAAATATATGGCTGGCGGTGGGCTCTATTTTGTAGTTGGCTATGCAATATTTGCACTCTGCTATAGCGGATTCCACTGGTCCTGGTTTCCGGCTAAAATTGTTTCTGACGCCGTTGGCTGGACGCTCAATTATCTGGTGCAGCGGCTTTGGGCCTTTAGCGACCAAGTGCACTTAAGTGAAATGCAACACGCTGGCCGCTATATTTTCATCGAAAGCATCGGCTTTGTGCTGGATTATCTACTGATCGGTGGTTTAAATGCCATTGGTATTACCCCATACATTGGTTTCTTTATCTCAGCAGCCTTCTTCACCGTTTGGTCATGGCTGTGGTACAAATGTTGGGTTTTCCCAGAAACAGGTGGCAAAAAGCTTACAATAACGCAGTAGATATAGCGAGTTCGAGCTTTTTATAGTGCGAGCACGCCGAACCCCGTATCTTTTTCGGTAGGGTCTTGAAACGCATCTTGCAGGATTGCTATTACCTCTTTGAGCGAGGGTCGATTTTCAGGGTTAGCTTCTGTCATTCCAGCGGCTAGCTTCGCTATTTCAGCGGGGATATCAGCATAGCGTTCAAACGCTAGGGATAAACTCGTTCCTAGCTCAAACACCATCTCACTAACTTCGACGCGTCCTCTTGGCTTTACTACGTCACTTTCCGTTAGGGGCATACGCATAAATTGGTTTACGCTGTCGCTCTCTTCTCTAATTCTAGGGCGACGTTCCGGTGGCCACCATTCTGGGGCTGCCGTATAAGCTTCCATAATTGCATCGTCTAAACGAAGGCCGTCAAAGTCAAATAAGAGCGCTTGATTGGTATTGCTATGTATGGCGATATTTCTCAAGGTGACGTCGGTTAATCTTAATCCGTTTTGCACTAGAAATTCAAGGCCTTCGGCTGTCTCTTTAAGATATCTTACTGCCTCTTGCAAACAGGGAGGGTTACCGCTGTCTAGTAGTGCGTCAAGCGTGACAATTGGGAGTCTCCGCTGCACTTGGGTGCCCTGATGTGTTTTTTCCGTTGGGTCGATGTTCAGGATGTTATAAGCTATAAATTTGCTTCGCTCTGGTAGGGCGTAGAGTGCTCGCAAAGCCTCCATGCGCTGTCGCTTGGATCCGGGAAGCTCGCCGGAGTCTCCGAAGACGTTTGGATTGTAGTCTATAGGTAGCTTCACTACCCCGCCATCCGCAAACGCAATTCTTCCTTCAAGGCCGCCCGCTAGAATAAAAGTAGTATCTGGAAATGCAGTTCTAAGGCCTTCTGCAACATGATGACGAATACCCGAAAAAGCTGCTTCTATTTCTTCTAGCTCACCTGCTGGGGGGCGGCGAGTATAACAATCCCAGGGGTCCATGTCTTTGGGCGCAGGATTGGCCCGATACCAAAGCTCACTGGGGTCGCCTAGGCCTACGATTATTGGGCTGTCGGCCTGTAATTTGTTGTCGCAAGCTGCAGCTACTCGTTCAAGAGTCTTGTCGACCACCGAGGGGCTTACATAGCCACTGGTTAAAAAGGCTTCCTCTAGGTCTTCTAGGGCGTCAAACGATTCATCCGGTAAGTATCCAAAGGCTACCTCTTTCATGTATTAATTATAACATATAAATCATAATGTTACAATTCCTTACTGCACGTGCTGGCTGATGAGACTGCGCCGATTGGTGATCAGATTACATTGCTTCCCTTTGCCTACGGGTGTTAAATAGAGGCATGAACGAAAAGCAAACATCTACTCCAGCCACCCCTGTCGAATCAACTGTGCGTCCTACCAAAAAACAAAAAGAACTACTGGCTTACATAGAAGCCTTTATCGCGGAGCACGGCTATAGCCCAAGCTACCGCGAGATTATGAATGGCCTGCAATATACCTCTGTTGCGACGGTGGCTCTTCACGTGGGTAACCTGATAAAACGGGGTCATCTCCGCAAGCGCGATCACAGTGCCCGCTCGCTCGAAGTAGTTACGTCTAGTGGTGCACCTGCTGAAGCTCCTCTTAAGACAAATGGTATAAAAGATGGCGAAGAGAAGTGGCTGGTGCAAAAGGTGGAGCAATTCTTTGCTGAAGCGGAAGCGGAGCTTGTACCAACCACCGAACAGTTGGAAAACATCTACGTGTTACTTGGCGCGTTGCGGGTATTAAGCCTTGAAGGTGCCGCCCAGAGTTTTATGGAGCGACTTGGTGTACTCAAAACGCTCCAAGCCGAGAGCGTAAAAGCCGGTTAGTTTTCTAAGCCCTGCCGTCTAATCTATTTTGCAGACTGCAGCCTTTGTATACAAAAATACTATATCTAGCGTTTCATTCGCCTGCTACACTACTAGAACCATTAACAATATAAGTTGGAATCCCGTGCAATTCGGGAACTGTGCCGCAACTGTGAATTACCTGCCTTAGAAGGTAAAAGTCAGATACAACTGCTAAAGTCTTCCGCGCAGAAGCAACCCTTACTTAGGGGACCCTTTGCGCCGCACAGAAGGCAGGGGGTTTCTTTTTATATGGCCGTTGCAGCCGAATTTGCACTACTAGAGCGTCGACCTATAAACGATGACTTTAATCTCTCCCAAGAGCTTGCGGACGGCTATAGATTTGTAGACCATATACCTCAGCGACCCGACCTTGCTGCTGAGCGTGCTCAAGTTCGAGAGGAATCCGAGCAGTTGCTGGAGGCTCGACGCCAGGGATTGACTGCTGGAGCTGAATTACTGCCGGTTGATGCTTTGTCTACGGCTGAATACGTCCTTCAGGCCGAGCAAGAGTATGGCATGGGCAGCGATCAATATGAAGAGCGCTGGCAGGGATTAGTACTAGACTGTGGACGCTTGGTCGGTGAGTGGTACCGCAAGTTAAGCTCGGAATACTTTGCACCGACGCGCCATCGGTATGATGCCACGCTGCAAGATTTCTTCTCTCATGGATTCTCAGTTCGACAGATGACCGAAAATGCGCTGGTGCCTATAGAGAACAGGCCGGAGGAAGAGTCGCGTCGTATAAATGAACGTGTGGAAGATGCTACGCCACTTATTGTCCGTAAGACACTCGGTCTGGCAGCGCTTAAAGGTGTAGCCGTACGTACTATTTCGGAATGTCCAGATGAAGTGATTGCCCGGTATGACGAAGACAAGGTTGCGGGACGTCAGGGTAGTTATGGCGGCTATGTGCCTCAGACGCATAAGCTCATGCTCCGTGATATGACGTTTGACCTAGAAACAGGTGATCGCCTGGAAGAGCAGGTCGCCATACCTGGCATCTACGTGACACATGAAATCCTCCAGGAAGCGTTACGCAGGAAAAGGCTTAGGGCGGAACATTTGGATAAGACAGCCCTGCATGGTGCTCAAATCTTGGCGAATGACAGCCTTATGGAGTTTGCGGCCTTGCTCGATACCGTTGCTAGCGAAGAATGGTGCGTGAACATCTTTATGGGCGAGGAGGCTCCCGAAGGTTTTGAAAGAAACAAAGAGGCTTATGACAATTTCAAGCACGAAGCCCTGCGGCGCCAAGAGATGCTCAAGGACCTGACGCTCACGGTGACTGCTTTTGTGCTAGACCTAGCCCGGGATGGTGTTGATAAACGGCGTGCACTTGGTATGGTTGAATATTTTGTCAAAAGCCTACTCCTTGATCTGGGCAAAGACCTGCTGCAAGGGCCGGATGAGGCTCAGGGGGCGGAGATTGTCGCCCATATGTTTGACGAGAACACTGTTGAGGGTCTGCGTGAGGTGGTGCGACTGGAGGAAGCGGGTCTATACGATGATGCTTTCGTTCAGATGCAGGAAGTTGAGAAGGCTGCACCTGGTGATGGGTACTGTGGGGCTGGCAGCTGCGGGATCGAGGCGGTTAATGTGCGCAGCGAAGCGGGTAAAACACTGGTTGAGAAACTTCATGCTAAACCTGGCGATAAGATCGTTCGTGACACTGTGCGGACGTGTCCTGGATGCGGTAGCACAAGAGTTGTCTATGCCTACAACCCTAAAAAGGCTACCAGAAAACCTAGTAAAATCTGTGAAGGCTGCGGCTTGTCCGAGATTAACAAATAACAGTAGTTTTGCTAATTGGCTTATAATAAGTATGTGAACGGTAGTGAATATAAGTCGCTGCGAAGCTATGCCGCTGGAGGCTAATGATGCACGAAACAAACAATTCATCAGAAGTACGTTATGACTTTGAGGCTGGCATGGCACCGGTTATAATCCGGCCGAAAAGCTTGCCGCGGATTGGCATTTATAGCGGCAGTTTTGATCCGGTGCATGCCGGGCACATTGCGTTTGCACTCAAAAGTCAGAAAATGTCCGGCTTGGAGCGGGTGTATTTTGTTCCCGAGCGGCGACCGCTAGAGGGTGATGAGCCGGAACATTATGTGCATCGCAGCATCATGCTCAGTAATGCCCTGCGGCCCTATCCGCAGTTTTCGCTGTTCGAGCTACCTGACGCGCGTCTTACCTCGAAGAGCTTGACACGTGTATTTGCCACGCTGCCTGAAGCTGAGTGCAGCTTGCTAACGACTGCTAGCGAACTGCTATGGCATCCGGGTGAGCTACCGCTGCTCTACCATAAGCTCCACCTTATTATTGCGGTTACATCACACAAACAAATGGCCGAGGTGCTTACCAGACTAACCAATGATTCCCGGTCATTTGGCAACCTGACCTTCGTTGATATCGGTACAGATCACATCAATTCAGCGACAGTGCGTAGCGCACTGCGCGCAAGGCAACCCGGGCGCGGAGTGCTGCCGAGTGTTTGGCGCTATGCCCGCAAGCAGTGGCTGTATATAGCACCCCACCGATAACCCTCAGATTTTTACGAGCGTCTAAAGTTGTTGACGAGCCACAAGCGTTTTGCTACAGTAAAAATAATCTAGGCGCAAGCGAGAACGCTTAAAGAGACAAAAAATTAAAAATAAAAACAGCAAGTAGCGGCCACTTTTGTGTGTTGGGCTGCTGCTTTGCTGGGAGACATGATATGCCTATATCAGTAAAACTTGCACATGACCGAGCGGTACTAGTGCCCGTACGTGTCAAACGCCCAAGCTGGCAACAGTATATTGCCTACTAGACTTTAAACAGAAAAGTCTCTAGGGCCCCCGGGTTTCTATAGTTGCTGGCTTGCAGCTAGTTTCTGCACAATAAGCGCAAATTGCTCTATTTCGCTATTGGTTAGCGGTGCGAGCAACATCTCAGAATTACGAACTAGTTGTCTTAAGATTTGCTGCTGGAGTGTCTTACCGGCTGGAAGTATAGCTATGGTCTTTACGCGTCGGTCACGTGGATCGTTACGGCGCTCCACGAGCCCCTTGTGTTCCAGGCCATCTACAATACCCGTAACGTTGCTGGCATCACAGTGCAGGGTGCTGCAGAGGTCTTTCATAGAGGGAGACAATAAATCGCTGAGCAGTAATAGCGTGAGAGCTTGCATGCCACCTAGGTCGTGTTGAAGTCCCTCGGTCATAACTTGCCACTTTAGGCTAAAGAAAGAACTTATTAGATCAAGATAAAATTGGTTGGTAGGTAGTGTGCGCGCCATGTAGGGTGTAAAAATAGTTGACAATGTCAACATTATAGCTTTACAATCAATCTAGTTCAATAATAGATCATTAGTCTAAAAATTCAAAGGGAGTAGTACGGTGTCTGAAAAAATAAGGAATCATTGGCTGATCCTGATTGTCTTAGCACTCGCCCAATTTATGGTGGTGCTGGATGTGTCGGTGGTTAATGTTGCGTTACCGGCTATTCAACGTGCTTTCCATATGACAGAGTCAAATTTGCAGTGGGTGGTTACGGCTTATACGCTGGCGTTCGGCGGCTTTTTGCTGCTGGGCGGCCGCGCGGCTGATTTGTATGGCCGCCGGAAACTATTTATGATTGGTACTGCCGTGTTTGGGTTGGCCTCGTTGCTTGACGGCATGTCCCAGTCCGGTACGATGCTGATGGCCCTGCGTGCAGCACAGGGTCTTGCAGCGGCACTTATGTCGCCGGCTGCGCTGTCCATTGTGCTCGTTACCTACCGCGAAGGGCATGAGCGTAATACGGCGCTGGCTGTTTGGGGTGCGGTGGCTTCTGGCGGTGCTGCCGCAGGTATGCTTCTTGGTGGTGTTATCACGCAATATCTAGGCTGGCGCTGGATCTTCTTTATAAATGTTCCGGTTGCAGTTCTGGTAAGCGTTGCGGCTTGGCGATTGGTACCGGCTCACGATTCCGAAGAAACGCACAACGAGCTTGATCTTCCCGGTGCCATTTCCATTACGAGCGCGTTGATGTTGCTCGTGTACGGTCTGGTTGAAGCGCCGAGCCATGGTTGGACTGCTCATAGCACCCTTGCTTACTTTACAATGAGTGTTGCACTGTTCGTTTACTTTGTGATGAATGAACAACGTGCCAAGCATCCATTGGTTCCCTTCCGCATCTTCCGTATCCGTAACGTAACGGCTGCAGACCTAATTCAAATGCCGATTATTGCGGGCATGTACAGCACATTCTTCTTTACGTCACTCTACACTCAGACGATACTGGGTTATTCACCAGTTAGAACCGGGCTTAGCTTCCTAGTCATCCCGGTCATGATTGCTATTGCGGCAACTAATGTGCCGCGACTCGTGAAGCGGGTCGGCTTTAAGCCAATCCTTATGGCGGCTCCCTTGATTACTGCCGGCTCTTTGTTTTGGCTGTCGCATGTACGGGTACAGGGCACGTATCTGCACGATTTACTGCCGGGCTTCATCTTTATGGGGCTGGGCATGGGGGCGACTTTCGTTGCTATTACCATCGCAGCAACCAGTGGTGTTGAGGGTCGGGAATCTGGTCTTGCATCGGGCCTTCTAAATACAGCACAGCAGATCGGTGGCGCATTGGGCTTGGCTGTGCTAACTGGCGTGGCTACATCGGCTGCAACTAGGTACGTGAAGCACCTAAAGACTGCGCCAAACAAGCTAACTCCGCTTGCTGCTCAGGTGCATGGTTTCCATATTGCGTTCTATGTAGCTACTGGATTCCTTATCGCTGCGTCATTCCTGGCGACGGTACTGCTAAAGCAGAAAAAGGTATCGGCTAAGGATGTGCAGGAAGCTATGACTGCGGGCGCAGCCTAGGATCTAACTATAAATAAAGTGTAATGGTAGCGCATTTGCGCTACCATTTTTATATGGCTCAAAACCTATTAGCAAAATTTGAAGCAGCGCGGCCGTTTACCGAAAACGAAGCCTGGCTTCTGTTCCGTATTGCGGCTATTGCCGAAGCTATAGGCTGGACAATTCTTATCGCCGGTATACTGATCGAGCGATACGTAACACCGGGCAACAGTGCTGCAGTGCTTATTGCTGGTCAGACGCACGGTATGATTTTCCTCGGTTATTTAGTGGCTGCGCTGGGTCTGTATCCATCGCTTGGCTGGTCGCGCTTCCGGGCGCTATGTGCGCTGGCTATTAGCGTACCACCATATGGCACGCTGTTGTTTGAGCAATACATAGCTTATAGGCGAAAGAAGCAAAAACTTAAGGAATACCGAAACCTATTTGCCTACAGACTTTTAGTAAACGCTTGAAAGAATAAGTACTTACTTGGTGTTTTTAAGTGCGGTGTCCAGAATTTGGCTAAAGTTCGCAAGACTGGGTTGACCGTTGCTGTCTACCAATTTGGTATTGTCAACATATTTACCGTTTACAAAGAAGGCTGGGGTGCCTTCTAACTGCTTAGTTGCCTTAAAGGCGGCAACATCGGCTTGAATACGGTCATTTACCTTGCCGCTGGCAAAATCAGTCTTGAATCTGGTTACGTTAAGGCCAAGCTGCTTGGCATAACTCCAGAAGAATGGCTCGGGATTGCTACTGGTTGACCATTCTTGCCAGTTGGTTGAGGTGTAGAGAAGGTCATGCATTGGCCAGAATTTGCCTTGTAAGTCTGCTGCTTCAGCAGCGCGAGCGCCAGCGATGGCGTTGGGGTGGATCTGGCTAAGCGGCAGGTTGCGGAACTGGAACTGAACGGTATCGTTATATTTTTGCTGAACTTGCTGCACAACTGCGTAATAGTCCTCGCAGACGGGACACTCATAGTCGCCATATTCTACTAGAGTAACTTTGCTGGTGGTATCACCTATAACATGGCTAGTCGGCTTAGTGTTTGATGAGCCGGTATCGCCCGATTTATTGCCGTGAAAGACTAAGATGCCTCCAAATATTACTACGATGACCCCAATGATCCCCCAAAAGCGCTTGTCCATATGTCTTCTGCCTGCTCCTATAGTTTTCTAGGATAATAGTATCACAAGGGAGCAATATCCGTGGCTTCAGTTTGGCTTTACGGTGCTATGGCCGGCGTCGTAAGATAGGGGTATGCTGAATATCATTTTAGGCTTGCTGCTAACTACTGCCGCTCTGGCGCTGCTAGTTTTGGAGCGCTCGTATCAACAAGTACCGGCTCGTGAATTAAAGCGCCTGGCGCGCGCGGGTGATGAAGTGGCAGGGCTCCTCTACCGGGCTGCTGCTTATGGCGCGAGCTTACGCGTGCTGCTAAATGGCGGAGCTACGATACTGGCTGTTATAGCCCTGATTTGTTTAGTATCGACGTTAGGAACGTTTGCCGGCGTAGTGGTTTTGCTGCTGCTCGCCGGAATCGGCGGCTTTTTGTTTCTGCCGTCAGGCGAACTCACTAGAGGCAAACTGGCCTTTACGAAGTTGATGGCGCCAGGTTTATCTCGCGTGCTGGAGCGGTTGCACCCACTCATTAGTAGTGCAACACGACTTGCACGACGCTATCGGCACGTAACTATCCACACGGGGCTATACGAAAAGTCTGATTTAGCTGAGCTCTTGGAGCGGCAAAGAGATCAGGTTGATAGCCGGATTGACCATAATGAAATCACATTGCTGCAGCACGCCCTGACCTTTGGTGACAAGTTGGTTTCGGAAGTGCTAATACCAAAGCGAGTGGTAAAGATGGTGTCCGTAACCGATCCGATCGGCCCGATTCTTATGGATGAGTTGGCTAAGAGCGGTCATAGCCGGTTCCCGGTGTACGGTGAGACAAAAGATAAGGTTGTGGGGATATTGTATCTACGCGATCTGGTCGGCGCACGTAAAACAGGTACGGTGCGAGATGTAATGAGTCAAAAACTCACCTATGTACACGAAGAGTTTTCATTGTACCAAACTCTTCAGGCTTTCTTAAAAACCAAGCAGCATCTGTTTTTAGTAGTGAACGGTTTTGAGGAGCTGGTAGGTATTATCACGATTGAAGATGTGCTGGAGCAGATGATCGGCAAACCCATCGTGGACGAATTTGACCGGTACGATGATCTGCGCGCGGTGGCAAAAGCCGCGGCACATAAAGAGCACAAAAGTCATGTTGAACCGGAAGCTATCGTCGAATCATCAGAGGTGGTATAATAGTCACCACATGATCAGGCTATCAAATCCTAATACGAATGCACGGGTCGGCAACTAGCAGCTGGCGCTGCTTGCTTGTGCAAATCGACCCCACCACCAAAGCCTCCATTTCTAAACTAACCAGGAAAATTACATATGAGAACATTTGTAGCTGACACAACTGCGAAGGTGGGCGAGCGCGTAACGCTCAAGGGCTGGGTCAACTCGCGCCGCGACCACGGCGGCCTGATTTTTATTGATGTGCGCGACCATACCGGTGTTGCGCAGCTGGCAATTCGACCAGAGCAAGCCGAGGCTTTTAAGCTGGCCGAACAACTGCGTGATGAATTTGTGATTAGTGCTACGGGCACAGTGGTGGAGCGCGAAGAGGGTTTGCGCAACCCGAACCTGCCAACGGGCGGTATCGAGATCAAGCTAGATGAGCTGACCATTTTGAACCGCTCCGAGGCGCTGCCAATCCAGATTGCCGGTGATGCTACGGCTGGCGAAGATTTACGTCTCAAGTACCGCTTTTTAGATCTGCGTCGCCCCAAAATGCAGCAGATGCTCAAGAGGCGTGCCGAGTACTACTCGGTGATGCGAACCTACCTGGAGCAGCGAGACTTTATAGAAGTAGCTACGCCAATCTTGGCTAATAGTAGTCCGGAAGGTGCGCGTGATTTCCTGATTCCGTCGCGAATACAGCCCGGCAAGTTTTATGCTTTGCCCCAGGCCCCGCAGCAGTTCAAACAGCTGCTGATGGTGGGTGGCCTGCCACGTTATTACCAGTTGGCAGCTTGTTTCCGCGACGAAGACCCGCGCGCCGATCGTCTGTACGGTGAGTTTTACCAGTTGGACCTAGAGATGTCATTTGTAGAAGACGGTGAAGAAGTGCGCTCCACCATGGAGCCGCTCATCAAACAGCTGTCTACCGAATTTGCCGGTAAGCGTCTTTTAAGCGAAGACATCCCGCGCATTCCATATGTAGAAGCCATGGAAAAATACGGTTCCGACAAACCAGATCTGCGCTACGGTATGGAGCTTATCGAACTGACAGATGAGCTAAAGAGTTCTGAGTTTGGCGTGTTCGCAAACGCCGAGTGCGTGAAGGCAATTTGTGTAAAGGGCGCCAGCGAACTGAGCCGTTCACAGATCGATACCTTTACTGAAATTGCTAAGAAGGAAGGTGCGGGTGGTCTAGCTTACCTAACCTATGAAGATGGCGAAGTAAAATCGCCAATCGCCAAGTTTTTGAAGGTTGAAGAGCTGGAAGCGGTCCGCGCTAAAACTGGTGCCCAGGACGGCGACATTGTATTCTTTGGTGCCGATAAGCGCAGTGTAGTGAACAAAGTGCTGGGCAAATTGCGTATCGCCTTTGCCGACCACTTTAACTTGAAAGACCCCGACGTAATCGCGCTAGCCTGGATCGTAGATTTTCCATTTTACGAACTCGACGAAAAAACCGGTAAGCTCGACTTTGGCCACAACCCCTTCAGTATGCCAAAGGGTGGCTTGAAGGCGCTCGAAAGCGAAGATAAGCAGGGTATTTTGGCTGACCAATATGACATGGTGATGAACGGCTATGAGATTTGTTCTGGCGGGGTGCGTAACCACAACCCAGAAATCATGTATAAGGTATTTGGCGTGCTCGGGTTTAGTGAAGAGTATGTAAACGAGCGCTTTGGTGCCATGATTAATGCCTTTAAATATGGTGCACCACCACACGCTGGTTGTGCATTTGGCGTAGACCGTATGTTTATGGTGCTGGTAAACGAAGATAACATCCGTGAAGTGGTGGCTTTCCCAAAGAACGGATCTGGCGTTGACGCTATGATGCAGTCACCGGCTCCGGCTGAGGTTGCACAATTGGATGAACTAAATCTACGTATCGTAGAGCACTAATCCTGTATGGGTGGAATCAAGCTGGTCGTTACCGACATTGATGGCACATTGGTAGAAATTGGTCAGCACGTACCCACACCTGTAGTCCTTGAGACCATGCAGGCAGTGCAGGCTGCTGGTGTAATCGTAGCAGCGGCTACTGCCCGCCCTTATGAAATGGCGCGCGATTTGTTTGCCGAGTTGGGATTTATCGGTCCCAGCATCTTTGACGGCGGTGCGTCAATTCGCGACGTGCAAACAGGCGAGTTACTCTGGCAAAATTGGCTGGAGCTGCCACGGCTAAAAGAGGTAGCTGCTATTCTGCTGCCACATGCCGAAACAGTAGATTTCTTTCCGGTACTTAATATGGTGCCCGCGCACGAGGTAACAACTGATTCTTTGATTGAGCCGGCACCATATGCTTGGGCGATGATTCACGAAACTGCTTTAAGGATTGTACAAGAACAGCTCATCGGGCTGAAAGGCATAACGGTACATCCCGGCGTAGGTAAGCCCGACCAACCAGGACTTGTAGACATACAGATTACCGATGCGCGGTCCGATAAATTCCATGCGGTAACCGAGCTACGCAAACTAGTGGACGCCAATGTGACCGAGACATTGGCTATTGGTGACGGTAACAATGACATACCGCTGTTCCAAAACGCTGGCACGAAGATTGCCATGGGGAATGCCATTCCAGAACTACAAAAGCTTGCCGACCACACTATTGCTTCGGTGCAAGAAGATGGTTGGGCTGAAGCTATACAGCGCTTTGTGCTGCGCTAGCCCCACCAGGATTCCATGGTTAATTAGCCAGATTTTGCTTATGGGCATTAAGTCTGCACAAAAGTTGCGGATTTGCTACTATAAGCAGTATCTATGGCAAACACACAGAAGTCGGCTGGCCATTTTAAACGAACGCTTCAGTGGTTTGGCCGACATAAAGTCACGGCCGTTTTTACTGCGCTTCTTTTGGCACTATTAGTTTGGGGTTTTTGTTCTTGGGCCGTCTTGCAGACGCAAATCCATTTCGAACGTGAACGATATGTAGATGCTAGAAATAAGTTTACTAAACTTAAGATTGTAACTCAGCAGGCAAGACTGTATAGTCGAGATCAATATAGTGATTGTAGCTATACTGATGACGGAAGTATATTTGCCGTAAAACATCTAGGATGTGAAACAGGAATTCGATTAGTCTATACAGATGTTTCAAAGAATGATGCAATTGCTACAGCCGGCCTGATTAAGACTGTGTTGACGCAAAAGTTCGGGGAGCTCGCTAATGATCAACAGGCTTACGAAGCGAATGACATTGGTGTGTATGGTTTCAAAGTGGATAACATCAGCTGTATTTATGTTGCTACATACTACGATCAAAGCAACAAGGTACCTTTGCTACCTGTCACTATTCCATTGGGAAAAAGTTCTACATATGTAGAGATAGACTGCGGTGGCAATGCCAGGGCAGACTACTTCCCAGTAACCAGAGATTGACTATAAAACAACTATAGTTTACATTTAGCTCACAACTAGCTGGAGATTTGCTGTGTGGCTGCGCTGTAAACGGGCCTTTCTGATTTTCCTAATTCTGGCTTCTGTACTGACTATCTTTAGTACTGCTATTCGGGGCGTTTTTGCGCAAGATGGTTCAGCTTGGCTGGTCGCTGATGCCCCTGCGCTTAGTAAAACTGTTGAACTGCCGGCAAATACCACACCGGACGCCTACACTATAAACTGCACCAAGGTACAACATATAGCCATAGGCCAAGCGACCCCACAAACACTCTGTACCTATCCATCGCCACTTGGCAGATTAACTACGGATGGCCAAATTCAAACCGGAACGGATACATTTGTGCCGCTCAGCGGGCCAAGCCGTCAGTCGATTTTTATTCCGTCACCAAACCCTTCGCTTACCATTGTATCCTTATCGGCACCCACTACTGGTAATCAGATAGGCATTTACCACAATCTTACTAAGGCGGATATGCAGCTTGTTTTTACGGATGGACAGGGGACATATTATCAGGTTGCAAAGATGCCGGATACAATCATCCGTGATCCCAATACCAATCAGCCACTTCAGGTTAATACAAATGATGCGGTATTTTCAGCGAATGGGGAGTGGATGGTTGCCAACGTGCCGCAAGGTGGTTTGGTGCGCGTAAATATGGAAGACCTTAGTGTCAAACTTTTTGCAGCACCAATTGAACCGGTTTGGTTTTTGGGTATTGCCGGTCCGCCGCTGGCAATTAGTGATGATGGCCGCTATGTGGCTGCCAATACGGATATCTGGGGGAGTGGTAATCTCAAGCTATATGATCTGTCTACCTGCGATAGTCAAATGGACGTACTGCCAACCAAAGCCGTCTACTGTGCGGGCAGAAATATCTGGCAGGGTTTAACGTTAACTGATCAACCGGCCGGTAAGGGGATAGTGGACCTATGGCCGGGCATCCAGCATCCTTCTGGGCTGGAGTTTAATAACGACGACACGCTCAGTTTTACGGCTTGGTACGACGCGACTTCCAATAGTGTCTACAAAATAGCGCGTTTTACGGTAACTGCTCCTGGTGAGGCGCAGCATAGGTTGGGACTACTGGGAATGGGTGATTCATATATATCGGGGCAGGGTACGTTTGTGTATACGCCAGAAAGTGACAATGGCAACGACACGTGCCATGTATCACCTCTTTCTTATCCATTCTTACTGGGGAAGAGCTACTTTAATTCTTATAGCTCTATTGCATGCTCAGGAGCTACGACCGATAAGCTATCAGGTAGGGACAAAGATGGCTTTCAAGGACAGGTTAATGATAAAGTTATAGAAAAGAAAAGAGACAAGCCCAACATCCTAGCAAACTTCCTACCTGGCTACATCTACCAACAAGAATTTGCTTCCACTTACCTCCCCGAAGCAATCCTACTTTCAGTAGGTGGCGATGATATCGGCTTTGCGGATATCGTAAAGTCCTGTGTGGCAAACAGCGGTGGCGGTACCTGTTTTGATACTTATGAAGATCGGGCTGAACTCGTGCAGCGTATTAACGCAACTTATTCAAAATTAGTAGATACCTACACTACCATAAGAGATCAATCCGGTGGCGCGCGCATATATGTAATTGGCTATCCGCAGGTTGCGAAGGTTGGTGGTGATTGCGGGCTCAATGTGCACTTAAATAGCGATGAAGTGTTATTTGCCTCGCAGCTGATAGATTATCTGGACACTATAGTTCAAAAAGCGGCCCAGGCGGCCGGCGTGTTCTATGTGGATGCACAACATGTTTTGGACGGTCATCGTTTGTGCGAATCCGGCGACAAAGCGGTGAACGGCTTTACGGTAGGCAACGACGCAGGCATAACAATTCCCATATTGAATCATGAAGTAAACTTTATTGGCTCCGAGAGTTATCACCCGACGCAGCTCGGCTATCAATTACTGGCGCAAGCCATTGCGGCGAAAACAAATAATCTTACAGCACCGATGCCGATTCCATTAGCATTCAGTACGCCTAAGTTCGACTCCAGTGTCCCGTTGCTAATGGGTGCTCCGGTGACTGGCCGGCCAACGTATGCCATGGCCTACGACCCTACAATTAGTAGCGATGCAGTGTTAGCTGGCGACAGTGAGCGGGTGGTGGTGGGTGGTACTGCTATAGCGCTGCAGCCGCACAGTACGTATCGGGTGGTATTACATTCCGACCCTGTACTGCTGGATGAAGGGGGAGTTGACGCAGATGGCAACATCAGCACAACGGTGCATGTCCCAGCCAATACCGAGCCGGGGTACCATACATTGCATGTGTACGCTACTACTATGGCGGGCGAACCGGTCGATATCCAAAAGCTGATGTATATTGCCTCGACCAGTAATGGTATACATGCTTGCGGCGCAATACCGCTTAGCGACCAAGATACTGACCAAGATGGTATCGATGACGCCTGTGATCCGATTATCGAATCTCCAAAAGCGGCTTTGGCTGGAAATGTAGCTACCGATGTTAATACCGCCAAAGCGTCGTCACAAGACATACAGTCTCAGCTTGTAGGATCTGCAAAATCACCTAAGACAGCCATGCCTACTAAAATCTTAGGAGCCGCGATCGCAAAACCTCAATTCCCCGCAAAGGGCCTGTATGCAGAGACGGAAAATACTGCTAAGGAACGCCTGTTTCGGCTTAGTTGGACTCAAGTTGCGCTAACAGCGCTCCCGCTCACGGCTGTAGGTACAGCGCTCAGTGTGTGTTTAAATCGTTCGCAACGTTAGTTTTGAATAGCAGTATACTAAGTATATGGACACAAACCATGACAACGTCAACAGATACGAGGATGACTCGGACGACGAGCTCAACGAACATTGGCATGAGCCCGGAGACCCGGACGGGGTAGTGGCTGAAGAGCAACAGCGCAAGCAAGAGGAAGCGGATGCTGTCAACTCTGCGCCTGCGGTCGAAATGCACCTGGAGCGGCGCAAGCCGAAGCGGTTGTGGAAATTTGTCTTGGGTGTGGTGCTACTAGCGGCCGCGGCCGGAGCTGCCTACTGGATCGGGTCTAGCCAAGCATCTACTCCGTCTAAAAAACCAGCAGCTCAAACAGCAAGACAGACCAAACCTGCGCAGAATATAACGGTACCCACGGCACACTATGACTCCGCTACCTATGCTATTGGTGTAGATTATCCCAATAATTGGGTAGAGTCTGACACTACCCAGAAGCTCACGATAACTTCGCCCAGTATGCAGATGTCTACGCTAAGTGGACAAGTTAACGGGCATGTTATTGTGACCGTCCAAAATCAACAGACAACGCTAGCTGGCTTTCCAGCAAATGGGGCATTAGCAAGTCTGGCTTCTGATAAGCTTACCTACAAACAGCCTACCGGCGTACAACGGGCTCAGACATATCTGAGTTATCTAGGGTTTAGCAGCGCCAACGATATCAATGCACTATATCTAACCGGAGACGCTGGCTACCAGCAGGGCCAATCAATCCCACTGGCGGATGTCGTTAAAGGGAACCCTTTGGTTAGTGCGACGTTTGCTAGTTGTAGTGATAGTGCCTGCGCGAAAAGTACTCAAACGCCATTAGTTTTGCGAGCAGATAGCTGGAAAAACGCCCAGTTTAAGCCAGCGGTTTTGAGCATACTGGAATCGCTAGCTATAAACTAAACGGCAGGAACTCCTGGTAGTAGTTCTTGTGCGGTCGTATGATATAGTGCTTTGTCCGCTCAATTATTGGCCGTAGAATGGGCTAGGTTTGCTTACATAAATTGCTGCATCTTCGGCTGCTATATCGCTTATAAGCATGGCAGCTAGTATATATTGGCCTGGAATTTTGCTATAGTACCTTTGAAATAAGGATAAGCATATATGGCAGATACAGACGATTCCAAAAGGCCTAAAACAAACAAGCTTCCTCAGTCTGAGCCAGAAGCTGCCGCTGAGCTTGACGACGATTTGGTCGAAAAATCTGAACCCACCGAACCCACAGAGACAAAGCTTACTGATGAGCAGGTTGAGCATGAAGATCCCGCAGCTGATGCTGCTGTTGACGATATTATGAAATCAGATGGTGATGAGGCGCTCAAGGCTCAGGATGAGGCCGCCGAAAAGGCGGTAGTGATGAAGCTGGGCCTGGGTGAGCGCTTTAAAAACGGTTGGCGGCGTTGGTGGTCAAGCCCGCGGACACGGTATGGCACTGTAGGCACTATTGTAGTTGTGTTGGCAGTTGTCACTATTGTGCCGTTTACACGTTACAATCTCCTTGGCATAGTGATGAAAGCATCTGCCACAGTTACGGTAGTAGATAGCAAAACTAACGCGCCAGTAAGCGGCGCATCGGTAAAATTAGATGGTGTTTCAGCAGAGACTGACGCTAGTGGCAAGGCTACTGTAAAAGTCCATGCGGGTAGTCATACGCTCCAAGTTAGCAAACAGTATTACAAGGGTGCAGCGCAAAAAGAATTAGTGGCATTATCGGGCAACAAGTTTAAGGCCGCCATGGTTGCGCTCGGCCACCCGGTACAAGTAAAAATAACCAATAAAATAAACGGTAAACCAGTTGCAAATGCTGTTGTGACGGTGCAAGGCACCAAAACAAAGACAGCTGCTAACGGCATGGCCACAGTGGTGCTAGCCTCAAGCATTGCCACGCAGACGGCTACCGCTGGCGGTAACGGATTTAATACGCTGGATATAGCAATCACCGCCGCAGGCAATCTTGCTAAGAACACATTTAGTATTATTCCTGCCGGCAAGCTGTATTTCCTGTCGAACCTAAGCGGTAAGATAGACGTGGTAAAGACTAATCTGGATGGTTCCGATCGGCAAACCGTTCTAGCGGGTACCGGTAATGAAGATCGCTACACTACCTCCTTGCTGGCTTCCCGTGACTGGAAGTATTTAGCGCTGCTTTCCAAGCGTTCTGGTGACAATGCCAGTCTGTATCTTATTGATACAACTAACGGGGATAGGTTAAGCACCATAGACCAGGGCAATGCGAATTTTACGCTAGTAGGTTGGAGCGGTGATCGATTTGTTTATCAGGTAAATCGTTCTAACGTTCAAAACTGGCAGCCAAACGGCCAAGCACTGAAGTCGTTTGATCCTACCACGGGTAATACGTTGCTGCTTGATCAGACTCAAGGTTCTGGCACCGGCCAAAATGACTATGCCCGGCAGCAATTCGGCAGTACATATTTGATCGGTGACCAGGTAGTCTATGCGAAGACGTGGTTCGGATTTGGTAACAATGTGCTAAGCGGTAAATCGGCCGAACTTGACAGCATCACCGCTAACGGCTCTGGGCACAAGACACTTAAGACATTCACCGCTACTAGTGCAAATGGATTCGGTTACTCTAATCTAGACCTTTCAACTGTTTTGTATGAGCCTTCAGGGTTATATATTAGTTTCCCACATGATAATTCCACCGACTTCTATGATTATGAGGACGGTAAGGTTACGGCGGATACTAACATGACCGAGCAGAAGTTTGAATCGGTAAATTACAGCACAACGTTCTTGCTCTCACCTTCAGGCAACAACACATTCTGGAGCGACCAGCGTGATGGCAAGAGCACGTTATTTGTGGGCGATGAAGATAGTAAGAATGAAAAGCAGATTGCGTCCCTCAGTGATTACAACACATATGGTTGGTTTACTGATGACTATCTGCTAGTTGCTAAGAGCAGCAGCGAACTGTACATTATGCCGGTTGCCGGTGGAGCGCCGCTCAAGATTACTGATTACTACAAACCGGCGATCAACTATCAGGGCTACGGCGGTGGCTACGGCGGCTTGTAAAAACCGACCAGCAATACCGTACTTTGATATACTATCCAAATCTGTAGGCGAGCGTCTTATATAGTTTGGGAGGTCTGTCCTCCCAAACCTCCCAAACAAATTCCCTAAGCTATATAAGTTCGCAGATGGTGATGCGGCCGTCGCTTTGAAGATAGCCGCGCCAGGCACGGTTACGTAAACGGAACGGCCGATCCACTGTTATGGTGCGGCTGCCAGCCAGTTTACCGGCGCGCTTTAGGTCACGGACAATTTTACGTCGCTCCTGATTGGTATCTGGGTCTATCATGTGTGTCACTTGAGCATTGTGGCGAATTGGCGCAAAGCCAACATCTTTGCTTGCTGCCCCTACCCAGAACTGTGCGTCAGGTTTGCGTTTAACGGGCTTATAAAACCGATTCCAAAAGCGGGCGTGGTGCTTGAGCTCTGTCGCTAAACGTGGATCAGCAGCCCAAAAGCGTACGTGGTGCCGCATGCCACGGCTACCCATGATTTGCACTTGAAATCCTAGATCCTGTTTTCTGCCAAACAGATAGAGTCGGCTCATGGGGGCGCTCGGGTAGGACCAACCAGCAACAGCAGCAATCACCTGGCGCAACGTATTAAACGGCGCATGCTTGTCGGCCACGGTCCAGCCGGCGGATCGCATAGCTTCAATCACTTGCTCGCGTGTGCCAACCAGGCCGATGTTTATCGGGTCACTGGCAAAGCCGTCGGGTGTAGTGCAGTACAGCGGTAAGTGAACCGGCTGGTAAAATAAACGGTAAACGCGGAACAGCACGGGGATAACTGCATAGGCCATCACAACGTACGTAATAAACAGTGCCAAAGCTATGGGTGTACGGTTATCGAAGAAGGGAAATACTCGCCAAATAGCGACATAGATAAAAAAGGCGCCAACGAGCAATACGGCAAGGCGCTTTGCAATACGGGTGAGAAGGGGTCTCATGCTGTAGGTAGTTTACTTACTTTCCTTTATGATACCAATGATGAATCTGACTCACCACCAGCGGAAGCTGTTTTTAGAAACGCTTTGGGATTACTATGCGCTGTCTGGGCGCAAAGAGTTGCCATGGCGTATTCCAGAGCCTGACGGGCATTTTGACCCCTATAAAGTTATGGTCAGCGAGCTAATGTTGCAGCAAACCCAAGTCGCAAGGGTGATTCCTAAATATCACGAGTTTTTAGGCAAATTCCCTACTATACATAGCCTAGCTCGGGCTGAACTTGGGGATGTGCTGCGCGTCTGGCAGGGTCTAGGCTACAATCGCCGCGCCAAATACCTCTGGCAAACTACACAAATAGTTGACAACCTTAAGCATTTTCCTGCTACCGCAGAAGAGCTGGTAAAACTACCAGGCATCGGTGTGAATACTGCCGGCGCAATTGCTGCCTATGCCTATAATTCCCCTATCACATTTATAGAAACGAATATTCGAACCGTTTATATTCACCATTTCTTTGTGGACCAAATGGAAGTTTCCGATAAAGAGATTCTACTGCTGCTAGCGCAAACGCTTGACCAGGAACATCCCCGGGAGTTTTATTGGGCACTGATGGATTACGGCACCTATCTGAAAAATACCGTCGGCAATCTAAATAAGGCGAGCAAGCATTACGCCAAACAGTCTCGTTTTGCAGGTTCACGTCGTCAGGTTCGTGGACAGATTATTCGTGCCCTAGGGGGTAGCACGCAGACGCTGGGCGAGCTACAGGAAATAATACCCGACGAGCGTCTTTCGGCAGTACTGGGCGAACTGATAAACGAAGGTATGGTCCAGCAAAAAGGTAGCCAATACCATCTGTAGCCAGTACAATAAAACCTATGGAATCGAAGCCAGACCAAACGGCGCCTGCCCAAGAAATGCCACCAGCACCAGAGGCAGCATCCACAGCGCCTCCTGCTCCGCAGGCTGCCCCGCCTCAAGTTGCGGAGCCACAGCCAGCCACTCAGATGCCACAACCTGCGCAGTCGCAGCCACCAGTGGTAGCGAAGCCCAAAGCGGCAGGCCCTAAGAAGCCCATGCTTGCAATTGTGTTATCCGCTGTAGTCTTTGTTGGATTAGTGGTGGCTGCTTATTACGCTTACTCTAAAACGAAATAGGATATACAGGCGATGAAACTATTTAAGAGCCTAAATGATCCTGAGCTTGCCGCGCTCCTTAAGGAAGGAGCGGTTGGTGTTGTGCCAACTGATACCGTTTATGGACTAGCTTGCCGTGCAGCTGATCAAGTGGCCGTTACCCGATTGTATGCTCTCAAAAGCCGCGAAAATAAGCCCGGGACTATTATTGCTGGACGGCTGCAACAATTGATAGATTTGGGATTGCGCGCCCGTTATCTTAAGGCCGTTGAAGGGTATTGGCCTAACCCGTTAAGCGTTATCATACCGTGTGCTGATCCAGAACTAGCGTATCTCCATCAAGGCAAAAATTCCCTAGCTGTACGGGTTACGGCGGACCAAAATCTTCAAGAATTTACCAAGCACACTGGCGCATTACTTACGTCGAGCGCTAATCAGCCCGGTGAACCGCCGGCCAGCAATCTAGCCGAAGCACAAGCCTATTTTGGCGATTCGGTTGATTTTTATGTGGACGGTGGCGTTATAAAAGATCATGCACCATCAACCGTAATACGCATTATTGATGATGCCATCGAGGTAGTGCGCGAGGGTGCAGTAAAAATTGATGAAAATGGGAGAATAAGCTAACTATGACATTTGATGAATATCAGAAACAATCGAAGGGGACAGCACAGTACAGTGATTTTGTTCCAGCTTGGGTATATTTAGCTCTTGGATTGGCTGGCGAAAGTGGTGAGGTTGCCGATAAGATCAAAAAGGTGATCCGCAACGATGATGGCTCACTTTCGGAAGAGGCTAAAATGGAGCTGCAAAAGGAGCTAGGCGATGTACTTTGGTATATTAGCCAACTTTGTGAGGAGCTTGGTTTTTCAATGGACGAGGTGGCGCGCTTGAACCGCACCAAGCTTGAGGACCGCAAAAGCCGCAATGTTATAAAGTCTCGCGGCGACAATCGCTAGTTTTCAACATTAAACCATACCATAAAACAGGTAGAGCTAGTTGAAGGAATAGGCCAAAAATTGTAAAATATCATCTGTTATGGCAGAATCTTTGGGCTCAAACCCAGAAACTAATAGTGGCGTTAGCGGCGATAAGCCTCAAAAGAAACGTCAAACACGACGTTTACCACTGGCATCGATGCTAGAAACAACCGGCGCTGATGCTGAAGATTCTTCAGAAAAGTCGGCCAAAAAGAGAGTAGACAGAGTAATTACGGAGCTTGTAGTTCGCCGGAAACTGCAGGAAAGTAGGCGCTCTAAAGAGAAAGATAAGCCAGAAACTAGCGAAATGTCATCTGGGAGTGATGAATCTGAGCCAGCGGCTAGCGAAACAGATTCTCTTAATACTGCCGCGCGGGAAACTATCGACCATGAACTGCAAGCGGAATGGCAAGCAGAAGCCGATGAAGATAGCCACAAAGAACAGCAGTCAAACGAAGATGAAACTTACGAGGAGCTGCCGGAGCTCGAACTTCAGCGCAATGATTTCGTTGGCGATGTGGTTGTTCATTTACGAGATCCGATAGAAGGGCGAGTTACGGTGGAAGCGGAAGATGCTGAGGCTTCGCAGGAATTGGCTCCAGAAGAAGGAGCTGCTTATATGTCTGATGTGGGTGAGGTGGCCGAGTATACATTGTCACCGACGCCTAGCGAAGATGAAGCGGCACCACGACTTGCCTCTGGTGGTGGAGGAACGCCACCGCCCCGCCGGCCGGAATCATTCAGTGGAGCAGCTGCAGAGCCACCGGAACGTCCTGATATCTCAGAGTTTTTTGCGCCGCCTAACCAGCCGAACCCTCGTGATGTTTATTATCAATACGCGGCTCCTGCTTCACCTAATATGCCGAATACAGTAAGCTCGCCGGCTACTGCGGCCGAAGGCGGTGTAACGAAGCAAGAGCTAAATGATGCAATTTACCATGCTACAAAAGTTGGTCAGAATCGCGGCGTAGCAACAGGGTTATTGGTGGGCGCTGGCTATGAACACTTTAAGCACAAAAAGCGTGAGAAGAAGGCTGAAAAAGAGCATCAGGCTCAAACCAAGCAGTTTAAAAAGACCGAGCGAGCCAACGAAATCTACGCCGAAGAACACGAACGGCGCGAAAACGAGCTTAGGCGTCGTCTGCAAACTGTCGAGAACCGATCAAACGATGCTCCTACCCAGTTCCAAAAACAGGAGCTGCAGGCACAACCCGAGAAGCGGCCGGTAACTATTCCTGAACAGATCCAGAATGAACAGCTCCAGGTTCCACCGGAGCATCGTTTGGAAACCAGTGCCTGGCACAGTATTGAGGTTGATGCCAAGACAGGCCGCCCAGTAGAAAATCAGACCTTTGTGTATGGCGAGGAATACAATAGGGAGCGGGCACAGGAAAACGCGGCAGCTGTACAGGGTGCTGCGACTGCTCAACAACCAGCCACAGCACGTGCTACTGTACAGCAGTATGCAGGGGGCGGCTCCTCGAATAGTACTTCAACGTTGCCACCCGTAGACCTACCAAGTGCGAGCACGCAGGGTCCGCCGCCATCCGCCAAGCAGACCGCAAAGACTACGCCAAAGCCAAAGACTGCTACTGGTCAGACGGCCGGGCTAATTTGGCCATGGTTAGTCGCTCTAACCGCAATCGTTATATGCTTGGCGCTGATTCTGCACTAATAAATTGAACTTGGCTACTTAAGGTCAAGCGACGTTAGAGCTTTTTAGAGAATTGTCTTTACGATTTTCTCTTATGCGAATTCCTGGCGTAGCCACTCGTCTAGGCTACCCTTACCACTGGCGTCCATCGCCACTACTAGGTCGCCTTTTTCCAAGTGCTGCTCGATAGCTCTTTTCAGGTGCTCATCTATTAATGCCGGTTCAGCGATTGCAGCATTGTTTAAGTACGGTATTAAATCAGCCGCGTCCAGTAAAGGCAGATTGGGATCTTCTCGGGCCAGATACGTTGGCACCCAATAGATTTTGACTGCACCAGCGAAGCTATCTTTATATTCGTCCTTGATATAGTGCTGACGCCGATTGGTTAGCGGCTCGTATATAACCACGACATCTTGTTTATTGGCGCGAGCAATTTCCAGTGCCGCGTCCATACCGCCCTTAATCTTTTCTGGTGTATGTGCATAATTGGTATATAGATTTGGTGCGAGTAGCTCCATTCGCTGCGTTAGGCCAGGGAAACGATTGATGTGCGACACAAGTTCGGTCGAAGGCTTGCCGGTCATATTAGCAACAAGTTCAACGGCCAACCAGGCATCTTCGCGGTTAAAACGCCCCGGCAGCGTCAACTGGTCTATAGAATTATTGGTTGAGTCTAAAATGGTAAGCGTACTAGATTTTGAATCCTGCAGTTCGAGCCGTTCTGCGTCGGCCTGCCAAATAAGCGTATGCTCGCTTTGCGCAATAAACTCACGGAATGCGTCATTGTAGTTTTCTGGTGTTGGAAAAATTTCGTGGTGGTCCCAGCTTAAGCCTGTAATACCCGAGAGATGTGGATGAAACGCCAAGAAGTTGCGGTCAAACTCATCGCATTCATACACAAAGTACTGACTTTCTGGATCAAAATAGCTAGGACCCCCAAAACTAATCTTTGCTCCAAGCGAATAGCTTATTGGCAGTCCTAATGATTTGCAAAGCCAAACCACCATAGCCGTGGTGGTGCTTTTACCATGCGTGCCAGCTAGGGCTACTAGCTTTTGGTTTTTCTTCTCGAAGAGCATGTTGAGAAACTCATCCCGCTTGGAGGTATGAATATTCTGGTCCTCGCAGAAGCGCAACTCATCTGGTTTGGTTTGATTCATGGCGAGAGCAGAGCTATACACATACCAGTCAATGGGATGAGCGCCGTGCAACTGCTCAATGTGCTCATAGCTCTGGTCAATTGCTATGTCGGTAATACCATGGTCGCGTAACATAGGTAAATACGGTGTTTCCTGCATGTCTGAACCAGAAACTTCAAAACCAGCCTGCTGGGCAAGTAGTGCTAAAGCGCTGATGCCGGAGCCACCAATCCCTGAGAAATAAATATGCATGAAGATAGTGTAGCATTGCTTATGATGCGGTAAAACTGTTGGGCAGGCTTGCGGTATAATCTATAGCAAGATGGATAAGCGGCATCTGCACCATGTTTGGCGGCTGTATCGCCGGGTAAAACCCGTGTATTTTGTTGTGGCGCTCGTTATTTTTTCCACGATCAGCCTGGTGAATCTCCGGCGCAATAATGAACATATGATACAACTGCGTAACGCCGTATATACGGCAGATAAAAATAACGGCGATGTGGAGTCTGCTTTACGGCAGCTACGACTGTATATTTACAGTCATATGAATACTAGTCTGGCGAGCGGTCCAAATGCTGTCCATCCGCCAATCCAGCTCAAATATACCTATGAGCGTTTACAGCAAGCTCAGGAGAATGCTCTGGGGCAGGGAAATAGCGCGCTCTACAGTCAGGCGCAAAACTACTGCGAACAGCAAACCCAAGTCGGCAGTGAGGTTATTTCGTGTATACAGCAATATGCGTCGGATCATGGAGTTCAGCTGGCACCTATTCCGGACAGTCTGTATAAGTTTGATTTCACCTCAGCTAAATGGTCGTTTGACCTGGCGGGCTGGAGCTTGTTACTGACATCTATTTCACTAGTAGGACTGCTTATAGCTGCACCATACCAGTGGTGGGCTAAAAAGTATTTATAGAATCAAGCATCAGGCTACAGGACAGTAAGATGAGAGATGTGTTGCGGTTAGAATATGGCAGATCTCCACTAACAACAGACTTACGCATGAATAGCTCCGCTTGATCCTACTATACTATTCAGGATGCAAGCTCAATTTAGGCCTCGGGAACTAACTGGTAGATAATGCTAGTCGTAAGCGCCTGCTGCGAGTTCCTAGGTCGCATCGGTAAAGGTTGGCTTATATCAAGTTCGCGGCACGCTACATAATGCGGGCCTAGCGCGCGTCCATATGTTAAGCCGCCATCTTTACTCCCTTTTTCATACTGCCACATAGCAGAAAGTGCTTCACGCTGGTCTTGTGGTACAGCAAGCGCTACGTCTCCTCCGGCATACTCAGCTGCACCAAGCTCGGCAATGTGTTCATCTGCATTGTATCGACCATATAGGGTTGGAGCAATGCCTGGTAATGGGACTCTTTTCTGCGCCTCCTCTGTAATGCCCATATGCGTTACCTCGTGTGCGAAGGTCAATTCCCACTCATTGTCTGAGACCTTTTTTCTGGGCTTATCGGGACCTTCTGTAGGTTCGCCTGGCAGCAAGCGCGTATCAAAGAATTCAGCAGTATCTATAGGGAGCGGTGGTCTCTCATCCACTGGTTTAAGTAAACGGTCGGATAATGTGAGATAACCGAGATCTCGGTAGCCATTAAGCGGTAAGCTGACTTTGCTTCCGTCAGGAAGTTTAAGCTCCTGCTGGAGGCAAGGGTTATCCTCTGGCAGTATGGTTACCGTATGAAGTCGGTCAAAAACCCCGCCGGCACTCTTATCGGAAATAGAGCGCATTACATTAGTGGTCTGTCGCAGTTGCTCGGCAGTCATTTTTGTAGGTGACAGGTTAAGGAGGCGAATAGTTTTGTCGCCGTCGATAAGATCATAGGCTTCACTTAAGATCTTGAGCGTGTTACGCGCGTCGTGAGTGTCAGCCGTCCTTACGCCTTTGAGATCGTCTATGTAGTAACGTTGGACTGGTCTGAATTCTCGGTAGTACCCCATTTTTACTGTCTCTTCTTTCTCGTCCTGCGTAAGCAGTGCGCCGAGTTCTGAAGCACCTGGTTCAGTGTGGGCTACCTCGCTGCTGGCATCGAAAAGTCCAGCAGGTATAGAGCCAGCCTCAACCGCTGCGTTGTAACGGGATTCTGGTATTCCAAAACGAGCTATAAAGCCGGGGGCAGCATTCGCTATGGTTCTCCGTGCGTCACTGACAATATTTAAGGGTAGGGTACCGTCTAGGTAATGTCGAGCAAATTCGGTGGCTCGCACTTCACTATCTGATGCAGGAAATGCCGATTCAACGGGAACTGGTCCATGGGCTTCAGTACGCTCTATCTGATACCCTTGATCAGGCATGGTAGGAGGTTGGCGATCGCCGCGCTCTATAAGCTGCTGCTGTGAGGTGTCTAAGACTGTATCCTCGGCCCCCTGATCTGTAGCGGGTATTTGTTCGTGGATTTGCATGGTTTTTGTTTACTGTACTCATATAAACATTAGCATATTATTACTAGATTGTCCATATAGTATCTAACGGTTATTGATCAAATCTCCACCGAATCCATCAGTAAGCCCCTCAAGGTATTACATTACCTAGAGCCACACCCCCCTCCATAAGCTAACCACCTTCCCTTTTAGTCGTAGATAGCATAGGAAGCGCTCTCGAGTTACTACGATTACATCGGCTTTACTTCTACTCCCGTTCATCAAGAGCCCGATAATTGTTTACGAACTCAGTGAGTAATATTGATGAAACGATCCCGGGCATAGTTGTTATGTTGCCTGCAATGTATGTATTTATTCTGACTAGAGATCAGATAAAAATAAAGATGCCGAGAGGGCATCTTTATTAAGTTATTTGGTTTTCGTTATTTAGAACTATTACTTGTATTGCTATTAGTAGTACCCGTGCTTTGGCCTTGCGTGTTACTGTTGCTGGCCTGTGTCTGGCTGCTTACCTGTGAACAGTCGGGGCCGTTTGGATTCTGCTTGATGAACTGCTTTATGCTGCTGACAACCTTACCGTTATCCTGCAAATTCTCCCAGAAGGTGATCTGGTCACGGTTGATTACCATAGCGTCGTATGGATCATGAATCTGCTGACAGCCTAATTTCACGAGTGAGTAGTTACTGTTGCTGCTGGAACTGCTAGTGCCGGAGCCAGTACTTTGGGTCAGGTAATAAATGTTAGCCATTCGGACGTATTGGTTATTAAGGCTAGTAACATTTCCAAAGTAAACTTGGCCGTTATTTAAGAAGACGGCCTGGTATTTGCTGGTATCAACAAATTTGCCTTCATTTGAACTGCTGACGTGCATAATGGCAAGCGCTACAAGACCAACAAGCAATGCAATGCTGACGAGCAATATGCCGTTAAAAACCTGCAGCCAACCAGGCCGGCCTTTGTCCATGCCTTCTGTACGCTTATCTTCACGGCGCTCAGGAACATTTGCGCTCGGCGAAGCAGGGGCGGGACGCCCACTGGCGGGTTGGGTTATTTGGCGAAAATCCATTTTGTTAACCACCTTTAGATATCGTTAATTACAACCACAAGTGTAATACAATGGACCACACTTCGGCAAGTTCTCCCTATGCTTCGTCACGCTTATCGAGACTGATGCTGTTGACAAACAAAATCGGACGAGAGTATGTTAGGGGTACTAACATTAGTTATAAGGGGAGATATGCGTTATGGCATACCAGCATACGAACTCAAAGGGTGTTACCTACTACCTAAACAGCAAAGAAGTCACCCTGCGCGGCGGCAAGAAGCAGACCATTTACTACTTCTCTAAGGATGAGCGCCCAGAAGGTTGTGACTTGCCAGCTGGTTTCGTGGTTAACGAAAACCCACGCAATGGTTTCTTGACCGTTAAGCGCGCTGCCTAAAGTTTCGTATTTTCTAGGTACACGAAACGTCTCAGTTTTTACTGGGGCGTTTTGTTTTGTAACAGGGAATATGATAGGGTGAATATATATGGGAAAAATTGGCGACACTATTTTGCGGGTAGAAAACTTGCAGAAATCATATGGTGGGGTAAAAGCCGTCGACGGCATTAGTTTTGAAGTTAAAAAGGGTGAGATTTTCGGCATACTGGGTCCGAATGGTGCTGGTAAAACTACTACGCTAGAGATGATTGAAACACTTCGCTCGATAGATAGCGGCAGCGCTTCGATTGATGGAATCGATGTGGCAACACACCCTTACGAAATTCGGGGTATTATCGGCGTGCAGCCCCAGGCACCCGGTTTCCAGGATAAAACCAAGCTAACCGAGATTATCGACATGTTTGCTGCTGCTTACGGCGAAAAAGTAAGTCCCAAAAAGTTTTTGGACGAAGTAAATCTGGGTGACAAGGCGAACAGCTATATAGAGCAGCTTTCCGGTGGCCAAAAACAACGGTTTAGCATTGTAACGGCGCTAGTGCACAATCCTAAAGTCTTCTTTTTGGATGAACCGACAACTGGCTTGGACCCACAGGCACGCCGCAATCTATGGGAACTCATTGAAGAGGTCCGTGATCGTGGCATTAGTGTTATCTTAACAACGCACTATATGGACGAAGCTGAGGTGCTCTGTGACCGCATTGCCATTATGGACCGTGGTAAAATTATCAAGCTCGATACGCCCAAAAACCTTATCAAAAACCTGCTAGACAGCGGCTTTAGCAAAGAGCAAACAGTAGAACAGGCGAACCTGGAAGACGTATTTATTGATCTCACCGGAAAGGGACTTCGGTCATGACATTCAAGCAAAAACTCTTTACCGTTTGGACCTTTTTCCGCATTAACTTACGGCGGGTATTCCGGGATCGGTTGGCGCTGTTTTTTACCTTCCTATTTCCGCTGATTTTTCTATTTGTCTTTGGTTCACTGAGTCATAACAGTTCTATTTCGCTCAATATCGCCGTTATTAACGAGTCAAAGTCGCCGTTTGCCAAGCAACTGGTCTCGTCACTCGGTAAAAGCAAAGTAGTTAAGGTAAATAAAGATGTTAAAACCTTTTCTGACGCTAACCAGCGGATGAGCCGTGGTGAAGTCGACGCCACCGTAGAACTGCCAGCCAACTTTGGCGCGGTAAAGGACGGCTTGCCGGCTGGAAACATGGTCGTGCACTACACGCAGAACAGCGAGCAGGCAGCTCAAACGCTTGTATCGGTGCTACAGGCTGTAGTGCAAGGTGTTAATACCAAGATTGTTACGAACAAGACGCCATTTACGGTTAGTAGCAAACAAACCAATGAACACTCTTTGAGCTCTTTTGACTATACATTTACCGGTCTGCTTGGCTTCTCAATCTTGGGCGCTGGCATATTTGGCCCTATGAATGTATTTCCGGAACTTAAGAAGATGGGTATCTTGCGCCGCCTGCACACTACACCGCTACGCGTTTGGCAGTATTTCCTCTCTACTATGATGGGACAGGCAGTAACTGGCTTGCTCTCTATTGCCGTAATGTTTGTCGTGGCTCATACCGTTTTTGGATTGAAACCAGTCGGTAATCTAGTACAGTTTGCTATATTTGTTGCACTTGGTATTGTGCTGGTCCTAGGGATCGGTCTAGCTATCGGTGGTTGGGCCAAGAATGAGCGCCAGGCTGCACCGCTCGGCAATATCGTGGTCTTTCCTATGATGTTCCTAACGGGCGTCTTCTTCCCTCGTTTCTTAATGCCACACTGGCTGCAGAGTATCACTACCTATATGCCCCTGACACCAGTAGTTGATGGTGCGCGTATGATTCTTACCGAAGGCAAGACACTGTTTGATCTTGGCCCACAGCTAGGGGTTATGGCCGTATGGTTTGTGATAATTTACGCCATTGCTTTCCGCGTGTTCCGCTGGGAGTGAGCGCTCCATAAATTGAATTATACTAATTTTTGTGCTATAAATTGTTTATGGTTCGAAATCCAGCAGAGAACCCAGATCAAGGTTTTCTTATAGACATTCATGTTGTTCCATCGGGTACGACAGACCCTATCGGTTATCAGCCGGATATACAATTAGAAGTGGTCCCTGATGGTGCGTATGCAGAACGTGAAATCTCAGCCGAGACCGACAGTGGTATATTTGCCGATTCCGCAATAGTTGATGCGGTTACGCATGAAACTATGCATAGACGAAATAGTCGTGCTCAACTTGGTAGACATTCTCCAATGCAACGTGAAGGATGTTATGCCGCGGTCCGAGTTGGAGATTTCTTGCCCGATTTTGGCCCCGTAACCCATGGAAATTTTTCTGAGGCAGCAATATATGCCGCTAACCTCGATGCACGGCAAGCTTTAGGGCGCTCATCGATCTAACACCGCAAAGAGCATGAATTATCAAAACCTACTGAAGCCATTCTTTATATTGGCACCCATGGATGATGTAACAGACACGGTTTTTCGTCAGATTATTGCTGGTACGGCTGCACCGGATTTATTTTTTACTGAATTTGTAAATGTTGATGGCCTTATGAGTCCAGGTAGATCAAAGCTGCTTAAAAAGCTTCGTTTCGTTGAATCTGAAAAGGGGCTTATCGCGCAGCTTTGGGGGCTAAAACCTGAAAACTTTAGAGCCATTGCCGAACAAATCGCCGACGGCACTATTGCACATGAGCTTGGCTTGCCTGCCAGCTGTAATTTTGTGGGTATTGATCTGAATATGGGTTGTCCTGCTAAAAGTGAAGTTCAAAATGGCGCCTGCAGTGCACTGATTAAGCTAGAAAACCGGCAGCTGGCAGGGGATATTATTGATGCCGCAGAAGATGGGCTAGCGGGCCGGTTGCCGCTAAGCGTTAAAACCAGGGTTGGATTTAATGAAGTAGACATGACCTGGTTTAATTTTTTACTGAGCAAAGATCTTAGCATGCTCACCGTACATGGCCGCACTCGCAAAGAAATGAGCAAAGTTCCAGCGCACTGGGATTTAATTGGCGAAGTGGTCCAAATGCGCAACCAGCTTACTCCGCAAACACTTATGGTGGGCAACGGTGATGTAATGAACCGCGCCGAAGGCCAGGAATTAGCGAAGAAGTATGGGCTAGACGGTATTATGATCGGCCGCGGTGTATTTCATGATCCGTACGCCTTTGCGCTAAAGAGCCCGTGGGAAGCCAAAACCAAGGCAGAGCGTATAGCACTGTACCAAAATCAGGTGAATCTATTTGCGGCGACCTGGCAGGACCATGAGCGAAATATCAAGACCTTGAATCGCTTTTGTAAGATCTATATAAATGGCTTTGACGGCGCCAAGGAACTACGCGAGCAGCTTATGGCGTGTAGCTCTACTGGTGAACTACTACAAACAATGGCTGCAGTGCAAGATTGAAAGCTGAGGGCTGTCCCGCTATTATACAAACATATGATAGTTGCCGAACATTTAGAAAAGAGCTATAAGAAAAAACGTGCTGTTAACAATCTAAGCTTTAAGGTGGAAACTGGTAAGGTAACCGGATTCTTGGGCCCTAACGGTGCCGGCAAATCAACTACGATGCGCCTAATGCTTGGCCTGGACGCTGGCGGTGGCCGCACCACATTTGATGGCAGGGGATTGCACGAATATGACCGGCCGGCACAGATAGTTGGTATTTTGCTTGAAGCTAAGGCGTTTCACCCCACACGGACTGCCCGCCAACATTTGCGAATTCTGGCTAATGCTGGTGGTATACCGCTTGGCCGGGTGGACGAAGTATTGGCCGAGGTTGGCCTAACTGAGGTAGCTAAAAGCAAGCCGGGTAAATTCAGCCTTGGTATGAGCCAGCGTTTAGGTATTGCCGCAGCAATTCTCGGCAAACCAAAATACCTAATGCTCGATGAGCCAGCCAACGGCCTAGACCCCGAAGGCATCGCATGGCTGCGTGAATTTTTAAAATCCTATGCCGATCAAGGCAATGCAGTGTTTGTCTCCAGCCACGGCTTAAGCGAAATGGCGCAGATGGCTGATAACGTGGTGGTGATTGGCAAGGGCCACCTTATAGCTGACACCTCTATTAGTGAGCTGCTAGCCGAGAAGGGCCATACGGGTATCTTTGTACGCAGCCCAAAGCTTTCTGCATTAGAACGTGTGGTAAGGTCGCACAAGGCTACAGTGGTGTCTGGCGATGGCGGGCTGCATGTTTCGGGTATGACTACCGATGAGCTGGGCAAACTTGCTTTTGAAAATAATGTACCCGTGTATGAACTGTCATTACAAAAAGCTTCACTTGAGCAAGTCTTCCTGGAGCTGACTGCAGATAGTGAAGAATTTGCCACAAAGAAAGGGAATGTATGATCGCAAACCTAAAAGCTGAGTTCCGCAAGTTGCTCTCGGTGCGGTCTACCTATTTTATTGTGGGCGCAACTCTGCTGATTGTTATGTTTTTTGCTGGTTTTATTAGCGGATTTAAGGCTAATCCAGGAGATTTACAGTCGTCAACTCTACTGGCAGAGCAGTCTACAAATGCTGTTGTGTTTGTAGGACTGATCCTAGCCTTCGCTGGACTGTTGCTGGTGGGGCATGAATATCGCTATAACACCATTATGTATACCCTGACTGCAGCAAATCGTCGCTACAAAGTCCTGCTTGCTAAGTTAATTGCCGTCAGCACATTTGCGTTGGTTGCCAGCTTATTTGTAACGTTTTTCTCACCGCTGTGTACTATTATCGGGGTCCATTTGCACGGATATACCATTAGCCCACAGACGTATGACTACTGGTCTATTATCTGGCGATGCCTATTCTGTGGCTGGGGCTATGCACTGTATGCGTTTATTTTAATTGCTGTTTTACGTAATCAGGTTGGTGCAATAGTATCCTTCCTGCTAGTCCCGTTAATCGGTGAAAACATCTTAGGATTGCTGCTCAAGCACAATACAAAATATCTGCCCTTTACCGCAGTCCAGGCAGTTGCAGCACCCGATAATTTGGGCAACCACCTGACTGCAAGCCATGAAGCATTGATTGTGCTGACATACATTGTAGTCGGCTTAGTGCTAAGTATGGTGCTGTTTGTTCGCCGCGACGCAAATTAAAAACCAGGATCGATCTGTATCGTATAGGTACGCAATTGCGCTAATCGCGCCCAGCTGCTCTTTAGTATTATGACTTTATGCTATGATAGCGGGCTTTGTTGATCCTTGTCACCAGAAAACAAAGTTAAGGGGTCGAAAGTCTGGCGCAGTTTGTCCATAACAGTAAGCTGTTGTCGTACTACAGAACGGTATGCGGGCGGTATTGCTGCGACAATACGATCATAATTGTCTGGGCTTACATAGCCTGTCAGAGTAAAGAGCGAAGCAAAAAGCTCATCAGAATTATCGAAAGGGTGTCCACCGGTGTCACCGCTCATAACTGTTTCTTGTGCAAAAACAGTTCGCAAGAAATGGTCGAGGTCCTTGTCGTTTTGAATCAGTAGATTGGGGTCAAGGGCGTTGGGGTTGTCTTGAAAGAATTCCCCAAGACCATATAAAGCATTATTAGGCGAAACAGCCAGAGAAGCGCGTGCAATCATATCATCAAAAGTTAATAATGAAGCTTCAGGGTTGGGACTGTCGTCTGGCGGCGCGAGAGCAAGATCAGTAAGGCCATTGGGCTGATTGATCTTCTGAACCATATAGTTTATAGCCGCGCCCAGCTGCTGCTTCATTAGTGGACGAGCTGTTTTGTCGTCTAAGGCGTCAAATTTTTGCAAGAAGTTCTGCAGTTTATTTATGAGTTCCTCGCCATGCGTAACTCGATAGTCCTCAAGGCCGAGTTTCAGGTTTTGTGCGTACAGATTATCAAGTTCACCAATAAGCTTGATAGCATTTTGGTCAGTCCCTGTAGTCAAGATGCCGTTACGTATAGAGTGGCCGATTTCATGTGTCGTAACATATTCCATACTACGTTGATTTTCATACAGGCTACCTTGCGACCCGGTTGCAAGAATGAACTCTATCCCTCCATTTCCACCCTGATCTTGTGCTGGTGGTTGGAAGTCACCATTATTGTAATCAGAAACGTTTGTCAGCGTTATACTGAGTCCGCCTGTTAGGCGGCATACTCCCCAGCGATCTATCTCTGAGTCGGCAAGCGTACCTGTAAGTGCCTCAGTATACGGCTTGGGCATAGTGAAACCACCCGATAGCTTGCCATCTTTATCTGTAATGGCACCTATAGTTTCAGTCTTAAGTGCTTGTCTTGTCCCGTTAGGGCTGAGATATGTTCCTATATTGACCGCGCTTGGGCTTAGTGATAATTCTTGAGATGGCAGTGACAGACCGGGTTTAGGAATACCAAACTCATCACCTGAAGGTAGTTTAAGCATGCTGTCGTCGAAGTCTTCACAGTCTACTGCCCGCTTTGCCCAATCAGCATAGAGAGCCTCACTACGGGCTCTTTCGGCATCTGCCTTTCTAGTCTCTACAATAAGCCCCGCAGCACTTCCAGCTACAACAGCCGCTAAAACTGGTGCTACTACGCGTACTATTAAGTTTCGCCTTGGATGGCGCTCTACCGCTAGCACCTCTTCCATAGGTGGACAAAACTGTTCGGGCTCAGGCAATGGTTGCCCCAAATCTTCAATACTCATAACGTAACATTATAACACATAGTATGTGTTTAGGCAAGGTCACCAAACATGGATCGTATGAAGTCTGAATTATGATGGAGGGGCTCTTGGCTATATTTGACTCGACTACTAGAAGATGTCTCGCTGGCATAACGGCATACACCGTCAAGTCTTTGTAAACTCAAGATTAAATTTCTCAAGCAGTGGAAGTATGCCTTATCGGCTGTTAGATATATAAGAAATCGTTAAAGCACTGAAGTGTCTCGTAAAGGGAGAGTGGCCTTACTAGCCTGAAGAAGCAAGTGAGCAATTTGAAGTACTATTACAGGGTACTCCTGGTTTTAAAATGGGCAGATCTTATAAGGTAGCGCGTTGCAAAATATTCTAGTATGGTGGGGGCGGTTGGGTTCGAACCAACGACCAATCAGTTATGAGCCGACTGCTCTAACCACTGAGCTACGCCCCCTTATAAACAACCAAGAAGTGGTGTCTAACAGATACGAGTATATCAGACAACCGAGTGATGTTATATACTAAAACCAGAGAAATGTTCGGCAAAATAAACATCCAAGCTAAATTTGAACCATACGAAGCTCAACTGCGGACGTATATTGTAAGCTTGCGCGATATCCGTAACGTGGGCTTACTAGTGTTCACCGTAATTGTGCTACTAATCAGCTGGAGTGGCGTTAAGTCTATTCAGGCCAATTACGGTCTGCAAAAGCAGATTTCCCAGCTGCAGCAACAAAACGATGTGCAGAAGCTTAAAAACACCAACTTAGCACTTCAGAATCAATATCTAGGAACTAGTCAGTACTTGGAAGTTATGGCGCGTCAAAACCTGGGTTTGTTAACCCCTGGCGAGACGGAATTGCTAATATCAGAAGATGCAGCGCTGGCACATACGGTAAAACAACAAAAAGTTACGGTAGCATCCCCTGCAGTTCCCAGTCGTTCATTTTGGCAGCATAACTTCCAGGAATGGATTAATTTTTTTCTGCACCGTGGCTCCAGCCAAAGTTGACACTGTGTCTCTCTGTTGGTAGAATAAACCTAAGTTATGTTTCCGCTAAGTTCGGAAACCAATGATAATAGTGACGCGGGATGGAGCAGCGGCAGCTCGCATGGCTCATAACCATGAGGTCCCAGGTTCGAGTCCTGGTCCCGCAACCAAGTGAAAATTACAGATTGAGATTGGTTCTAGAAACCAGTCTCTTTTTTATTCACCTCTGTAAATTTGGTTCGAGTCTCATTTGGTTGTAAATTAGCTCAGCGCATCTTAAGCTTAATGAATGACAAGACCAAAAGACTCTCTAGGTTTCAGCGTCGTTGAAGCACTCTTAATGCTAATTGTTATCGGCATCCTCGGCCTTACCGGGTGGTTTGTGTATCGCTCGCAAAAAGCTGCTACCAAAGATTACAATTCTCAGCCAAACACACAAGTAACTGTGACAAAAAAGACCACTAAGGCCGCCGACCCATATGCTGGCTGGAGAACTTTCTGCTCTTCCGAGACGGATGCATGTTTTAAATATGAACCAAGCTGGACTTTTACTCAATGCGCACCAGTACAAATTAACATGCAGGGTCATTATCAAAACTGCCCTAGTGCAGAAACTGCAGCTGTGGTTTCGCCAGATAATACTAGGGTAGATTGGTTCTTAGACCCATACGACGCAACTGCAGCGAACTATTGTACTCAGGGTAAGACCTCCTACCCTGGCGTCACGTACTCTGATATTACACAAGTAAAAGACGCGGGTAGCCTATTTTTTGTAAATGAGAAACAGGATGGCTCAAGTGGCTATGACTATATAGGGCATCTTGTGTTAACGACCGGAGTAAACGGGCACCGGCCTAGTATCGAGCAGTCAGGGGCACTTTGCCCAACAAGTCCCGCCTTCCTCAGTAAGGACGGGAAATTTAAAATAACCTTTGGCTATAACTATAGTGTAAATACTAATCCAAAGTTACCTGTCTCTGACCAAAATGCAGCCCCTTCACAGTCGGACCTGAATAGCGTCAAACAAACCTTATTGTCGTTCTACTTCAAGTAAGACAGAGTTCTAGTCTGACACGGTAGAGTAACCAAGAAGAGTGGCCTTTTTGAAGTAAGGATACCTGAACGATTTGGTCATTACTCCAGTCTCCCATTTTGTTAGGACTGGAGAAATGTGAAACCCGCATCACTTAGTTGGGTAATGCAACAAATATTGGCTGATTGTTGCCGGGTGGAAGCCAACTGAGCTTAGTTATACTTAACGGAGTATTAAGATCAAAGAGAGCAAATCCGTCCGTACTTCCACCAGGCAGTACGGTTGAGTGATTCCAAGCGTCTCCGCTACTCCCGCTAATGAGCGCATAGGGGGTCACAATACTACCTGTGCTGGTAACACCCTTAACGTAGCTGTCTAGCATAACAAGGTTATATGTCTGAGTAGCTGCGGAGTTGTTGTAGATAGTGAAATCGACCTCTTGATAAGTGTCAGTATCTTTTGCGGAGGAATTGTACTTGGAAGCGGCAATTTGCTTTACACCTGTAACCACTAAAAGGCTTGTTGGCGCTGCTTGGGATGGTGTAGGTGTCTTTGTGGCTGATTTTGTTGCTGCCTGAAGGTTTCTGTTCAGTTGCGAGACCTGCTTACTGAGGCTGGCATTTTTCTTTTTTAAGTCAGCTGCCTGTACGTTTAGCGCGCTTACCTCAGCAGACTTGGCATTTACTTTGTTGTGCTGCCACAAATAAACGCCGACTGTTAATCCGAGTAATAGCAAGGTCACACCTGACCCCACCAGAATTTTCTTAATTGGTTTGCCGGTATTTTTAATAGCCCCGGGCGCACCGCTTGGGCTTTCTGTCTTGTCATTATTCATAAGTATAATTATCTTTGTGTGTGCTCTAAAATGCAAAAAATAACCACTCTTTAGCTTAATCTTTTACCTTAAGACTGAGTATGCTAACTTTTTCTGTCTGCTCACCTCTATCAAAGTCTGACTTAATTTGAATGCACTTAGACACCAAACTGAATAGCAGGCCCGGGCGGGAGTGGCCTATGTGTTGAAAATATACAGATCTAGTATATAATAATTCGATATGCAAAGGCTAAAACAGTATATTGGTATCTTTTCCGTACTACTCATTTCACTGCTGCTTAACGTTGCACCAGCTTCAGCGACGTTTTCGGGAGATAATGGTCAGATACTCTTCACTAAGTGGTCGACCCAGACTGCGCCTGATGGCGAGTACAATCAACTTGACGGAAATGTATACACGGCCGATCCAGACGGCTCAAATGAACAAAAGCAAAGTTACTTAAGCAGTCTTTCGGACTTTCAGCTATCTCCGGACGGTGATCATGTGGTATTTAGTGAGCCGTTAGCGAGTGATAGCAATGGATACAATATCTCTATAAGTAGACTGGATGGAACCGAAAAACATACGGTATATACTGGCTATTTTATCAATAAGCTTAGATTTTTAAGCAATGGTACTACCATTGCTTTTAACCAGTGCGATATAAATCGCAACTGTGGATATGTGTTTACTATCAACATTGATGGTAGTAACCTCAAGCAAATCTTGCAGGGTGGATCTGGGAGCTTATCACCGGATGGGACCAAAGATATTGTTGTGAGAACTGATAATTCAGGAACTAATTCGGTACTAGGATTTGCAACAGGTCTTGACGGCTCGAACCCTAATCAGACTCTAACAGATATTTACTCAACGCCGGGTAGGTGTACTAATTATTGCATCTCAACACCCGTCTGGTCGCCCGATAATATACATGTGGCTTTCTGGAAGTATGTTAATCTTGATACCTATAATTTAGAAATCCTTAACACCGCGACCCAGCAAGTAAATGAGTACCCTTACAGCGGCCGGCCTCGTAGTACAATTTGGTCTCCAAACGGCCAGCAGATTTTATTCACGAGTGACCACAGCGCCATCAAACCATATTATGGCTATCCATATAATCCTAGGTTATTGTCTTTCAACGTTTCATCATCTACCTTTAACTTGCTAAATTCTTCGCGCCAAGCTGATCTCCTAGACTGGAGAGCTGTGGGTAATCAGAATACCACGGTATTTCCTACTATTACGCTGTCTAACATATACCGTTTCTATAGTCCACTTATAAACCACCATTTATTTACGGCTGATGTTAATGAGTATAACTACATTAGAGCCAACTATCCTAGTAATGTTTGGACCTACGAGACCGTGGCATTTCGAGTAAATGGCATCAGTAATTGTGGGGCTAATCGATCGGTTTACCGTTTCTACAGCGAGTTACTAAAAACACATCTTTATACAATGGATGAGAATGAAAAAACTTCACTGATAGCCAACTATCCACCGAGCATTTGGCGCTATGAAGGCGTTGCATATTGTGCTGACAAACAGCAGGTGACAGGTACAAAGCCGGTTTACCGTTTCTACAGTGAGCAGTTCAAAACACATCTATATACTATGGATCAAAACGAAGCTAACTATATATCTTCACATTACCCACCAGACGTTTACCGTTCAGAGGGCATAGCTTATTACGCTTACTAAACTGCGCTTGAGTATGGTGCTGCTTGCATAATGGCCTCGTAAAGTCATTATCCAACCTGATATAGTCAAGGTATGCGAACGTCCAAAAGCCTTAATAAAAGAAGGTTACTGATAGCGTTCGCTGGTGGGGTACTGTGCTGCTTCTTTTATAAGCTGTATGTATATACTAGCAATAGGCGGCAGTTTGAGGATTCAAACCTTCTTATTTCTCTGGTGTCTGTGCTGATTACTTCGGCGTGTATATATCTACTCTTAAGTCTTGTATCTGCTCTTACCTCTTCCAAAGAATAGCTTCTTGGGCTGCCTAGTTCCTTGCGAATACTTTATTAGACTAGTTTTGGTCTTGCTGGTCTCGTCTTTTGTTTATTGGTAGGAAACAACTTACCATTTTTTGTGGGGGATCTGATCTGTTGCTACAGTTGGATTGTCCGGTAGGGCGACATATGGTATAAACGTGTCTTATGGCAAACACGGCAGAGACTGACATCATTCATGATCCCCTGGGTAGGGAATTTATAACCCCTGAGAATATTACAGGCCAAGTTACCAGCGCAGGAAAATCAGCTATTCTCGGAGGGCTAGTAGCAGAAGGTTATGTGGACATTCCGTCTCGGACCAGCCGACTGCTACGGCGTGATGAGACCGATGGGGTGCATAAGATCCATACTACGCTCGCTGATCTAGCTTTGGGTATTCGTGAAGGGGCCTATCTTGAAATCGAAGAGGTTCGCGAGGGAGTATTTTATGCAACCCAGTTGCCACCCAATCCAAGCGGACGGTATGCAAAAGACATGGAACTCAAAGGCGTCCTAAGACTACGACGGTATGTACCGGAAATGAAGGCTATATTCCCCTTGCCGCCACTTGACTGGATTGAAGGCAAGCGGGTTACTGAATGGGAACGACGACATGTTCTTCGTGATGGCTTCACTAGACCTTTCCCGGAGCATGCCATAGATGAGCTACGGCAAAGACTTACGGGAGTCGTAGAAGAAATCACTAGAGTTGAAGATCTGGACCTTGTACATGACCCACATACATTGTTTGTGGTTAATAGCACTTTACCTACTACTGTTGCAGCTGCTAAGAAGTTCTTATTAACTGGTGAGAAAACAGAACAAGACGGGATTGAAGAGCATCTCCAGGGAATAAGAGTACTCGCTGCTACGGCGCTGGAAGTGTATCTCTAGTACTTGCGATCTTTGACTTTAAGGGGATAAAAAGTTTAAAACCGGCGGCAAGAATCTGAGCTACTAAAAGCTCCAAGATTCTTGCCAACCGGCCTGTATCACCTACCTTCCAATCACAGTAGTGCGGCCACATTGCCAATCAGTAGGGCGCCAACCGTAACGATCACGGCCGCAACCCCCGTTCGAATAGTGAGTTCTTGCTCCTGCTCGGGGCCAGGATCAGACCCGGTCGCTGGTTCGATTTCTGGTGCGAGGCCAGACTCAAGCCGTCGCCCGCGCAACCGCCGTAGTATCCGCTTCAGCGCCCACTTCAGCCACCGCTCCACCTTTGGGAAGAGCAGCGACAGAGGGATGTTGTACAAGATTTGCGTTTCGGTTAGGCAGGCGACTACCGCGACTTTACCAATCGCGTACGCCATCAGGTCGAAGAATTGCTGCGCACCGACTATCCCTCCCCCAAGTGCAAATAGGGTTAGAGTGGTTCGATCGGCTATGTCCTGCCAGACGAGCTGTGCGGCTGTTCTTACGGTGCGCCTGAAGGGCTGCCGTTCGCTGGCTCGCCGCTCAGTTACGCGTTGCACGCATAGGCAGAGGACTGCCGCCAGGACAACCATGGTCCCTAGCAATATGAAGGCGCCCAGAAAGGGCTTGGCGGGCGTGTCTGACGAGATGGACGCCAGCGCTGGCTTGAGTGCAAACGCCCCAAAGGGCCAGGTGGCAATTGAAATCCTGTATTGGCGGCGAGGGGTAGCCTGTGTCCAGTTGTATATCCGGACTAGCCGCCACTTTGAAGCTACCGGCACAGGTCGTTTCGTCTGTGAGGCTGAAGTGGACTCTCCGTCCGGCCGATTCAGCCACAGCCCTACGCATACTAGTGCAATGCCGACCCACTGCGGTATTGACAGCACCTCGCTGCGCCACCACAGGCCAAGAATTGATTGCACTGCGGGCAGGAATGCGCCCAGCGATACGAGTGAACTGAGGTTTGCTCGGGTTTTGAAGGCTGCAGTTGCCTCGATGAGCCCGATGAACTGGATCACTGCGTCGAGCGTGATCCACGGCCAGAACGTCGCTTTCACGTGCGGTACGCCGTACAGCCCGAACATGATGCCCGTCAAGGCGCCAAGCACGGCGCCCGAGAAAGAACAGCTCACCAGGACGAAGTTGTCCCATGCCTGTTCTTCTCGCTTCGCCAGCCTTTTCTGGTCGGCGATTTGGTGTTGGGTGCGTTGAATCACGAGCCGGTGTATGCCAGTCAACACCGCACAAACCTGCGTGTACACCCATAGAGCCACAGGCATGAAATGCTCCCTAGGATTGTTGGGACGGGAAGGTTTGGAGATTCGGCTAGCTCTCAGGAGAAAACTGCCGCGGGCTAATATAGCAATCGATCTTCTTAATTTCTGTAGTTATTCCGATTTACTAGAGAGACACTTTACTGTACTACTTGCACAATTTTAAGTCTTAATAAAACTTTGCTATCCTATCTACATATGGCAGCAGATGAAACGGTAGATATACTCGACAGTAACGGTGCGGTAATTGACACCATTTTGCGCACTGAAGCTGAAGCACATAATCATACAACTCAGAATGTATTAGTTTTTATATTCAATACGATGGGGCAGGTATGGTTGCAGCTGCGGCCTAAAACTAAAAATCACTATCCCGGCAAGTGGGATGTGTCGGCATGTGGTGGATTACTTGGCGGTGAGAAGCCAGATGTAGCTGCGCAACGTGAACTTATTGAAGAGACTGGTCTTGTAGGTGTGCCCCTGCACTATGTCGAAACTTTTATGAATATTTTCCCGGGCGATAATGGTGAAGAGCGTCGGCGTTTGTCGCACGTGTATGTGGGTAAAAGTGATGAGGTGCTGCACCCTAATGAAGAGGTTGATGAGTTTAAGGTATGGGACTCGGAGACATTGCTGGCTGACATTAGCGTCAGGCCAGAAGCCTATATTCCATCTATTGAGACAGAGTTACGGATAGCACTCTCAGGTTACCAATGTTTTCTTTAGTTCTTAATCGAATAAAGCGATCTAACGAAATATGTACATTTAATTAACTATTTGCCTTGCTTAATGTAAGAGCTTGTGCGGACTCACAGAACTACCTATAATCAAGCATAAGCTTTACGTGGGGAGACATTTTGAACAAACACGGTGTATTAGGGAAGAGCAAGCTGTATATCAGTTCGCTTCTGTTGTTGTTTGCTCCAGTCGCTAACTTTCTGGTGCCGGCAGTAGTTCATGCCACGCCGGCTACAGCCTTTACTGGTCCATCGAGCATTTCTGGTCTTGTTGGTCAGACAACGCTGGCCGACCTGCAGCTTTCGGGCGACCTGGCGAGCACTACTACGGTGCAGCTGCGGGTTTCTAACGGAACATTAAATGCTACCGACATGACCAATATTACGGTGAACGGGTCTAACCCTGCGAATGTGTTGTCACTCACGGGGACGCTGGCGAACCTTAATGCAGCAATGGCGCATGTAGAATATACCAATACCAACACCATCGGTACGGATACACTAGAGGCGACAACAATTGGCGCAGACCAGGTGTACTACCCCGGCAACGGTCATGTGTATCAGTTTGTCAGCGCACCTTCTGGTATTGATTGGACGAATGCTAAGGCGGCTGCCGACGCCATGACCTATCAAGGGCTGACGGGCTACTTAACAACCATTACGTCACAAGCAGAAAACGATTATGTCTCGGCGCGCTTGGAAGGTGCTGGCTGGATGGGTGCTAGTGACGCTGCCAGCGAGAGCGTGTGGAAATGGGTAGATGGTCCAGAGAGCGGCACCAATTTTTGTACGGGCAATTACTCTGCCGGGACACCTGCTGGCTGCCTGGCTAACAGCGGTCGCTATTCTAACTGGAATAGCGGTGAGCCGAATGACTCCTTTAACAATCAAGAGGCTGATCATGGTGAAGACTGCGGCCAGTTCCTATCCGGCGCTAGTGGCAAGTGGAATGATTTGCCGTGCACGAATGCAACGCTCCAGGGATATGTAGTTGAGTTTGGGACGGATAGCAGCGAACCAACGGTAGCTTCCAAAACGGTCACCCTAAACGTGAGCGCACCAACAGACGATGTAAACACCTGTGCAGCCCTAAAAACTCTGAGTGATAATAATGATAACTACGATACCATCAACCTGACGAAGGATATTGACTGTACGGGCACCGTTGCGTATCCGCTTTTTACGAATGGGTATCATGGGACGTTTGACGGTCAAGGACACACTATTAGTGGACTAAATATTACCGGTAGCAATGACGTAGGACTGTTTAGGACCGTTGCCGGTGCTACCATTGAAAATTTGACGTTGAGCGGAACCGTCTCTGGCACCTCTAGCTACGTCGGTGGCGTGGCAGGCGAGGCAGAGAATAGTAACTTTGAAAACATCACCTCGTCTATGACAGTCAACGGCAATGACTACTATGCCGGCGGCCTAACTGGCGGCTACTACATTAGTGATGGCAATAGCCATGAAATTTCTGGGATCGCTGTTACCGGAGACGTGAATGGTTATGGTGAAGTCGGTGGTTTAGTCGGTGAGCTTGGCGCGTATAGTGCGGGCAATCTGACGCTGGAGCATTCCTATGCTTCGGGTAACGTGACTGCTACCGGAAGCGATTACGCCGGCGGCCTAATCGGCTACGTATATTCCGAAGGTTATGACGGAACAACTAATGTGACGATCCAAGATGTGTATGCGCAGGGCAATGTTTCTGCGCCCAATGGTGGTGACGCCGGTGGCCTGATTGGGTATTCGTATACCGGTGAAGATGGCACGGAAACGACTAGTACCGTACAGCGTGCCTACGCTAGCGGCAGTGTAAGCGCGGCAGGTTCTGCTGGCGGCCTGATCGGCTATATGGGCGGCTATCAGGACGGCCTGACATCGGCTACGGTAAGCCATACGTTTGCTACCGGCCAGGTTACCGTAAATTCCGGCAGTTCCTCTGCTGGGCTTGTAGGCGAATATCATAACGGGAGCCTGTCTTTAACGGCCACAGCGAATTATTTCGATAAACATCGCACCGGCCAAGCCGACTGTTCGGCGCCTGATGATATTGGCGATTGTACTGCTAAAGATACTGACGGTTTATCACTTAATTATTTCTATGCCAAAACGAATGCACCCATGGACGCCTGGAATTTTAGCGGCATATGGGTTGCACATGCCAGCCTCTATCCCACCTTTGGCGTGGTAGCGGATGACGATATTGACGGTGTTAGCAGCAGCACTGAAACAGCAGCGCCGAATAGTGGAGACGCCAATGGTGACGGCGTGCAAGATAGCCAGCAGACTAATGTAACTAGTCTGGTTGATACGATTACTAATAAATATGCCGTGCTGCAAAGTGCTGGATGCGACCAAAACGCTAATGTTTCAGTCGTGCCTGAATCATCGAATAGCGTAGTTGATAACAGTTACAGCTATCCCGCGGGAATGATGAACTTTATGCTCACTTGTCCGGCACAAGGCGGCACCGCTGTGATTACACAGTATTATTACGGCAACTATGATGCCGGCAAATACGTACTGCGCAAATACAATGCAAATACTAAGGTATATACAACGGTACCAAACGCTGTCTTCAGTAATGTGACTATCGGCGGTCAAGCAGCGCTCAAAGTAACCTACCAAGTTACTGATGGCGGCTCACTGGACCAAGACGGCAACGTAAACGGCCAAATTGTTGACCCTGCGGGCCCGGCACTGGCAGCTACGGGCAGCCTAACTGATACGGGGCTAAACATTACAGCTATTATCTGTACAGCAATAGTATTGCTTGCCGGTGGTTTATATGTGCAAACTCGCCGCAAAGTTCCCGCAAAATATTCTCGTTAAGACTTGTGCAGTGGCTGCTGCTGAGCAGCCTGGTCTAGTAGGGGCAGTTAATCTTCTTTTAATAATTTAATGTAAGAAAGACTACAATAACATCTCTGTTAGCTGTAAAGTAAACCCCTTAAGCTAATGTATAGCTGCAAGTCGACTGAAGTTTGCGCAGCGCAGCCTATCAAATATGATTAAGACAAAGCGCGTATATAAACAGAGGAGCAGGGGAAATGTACAAAGCTAGATTTATTATCGGCTTACCAAAACGATTTAGTAAAAGTGTAGCACGCTGCGTATATGCACTGCTGTGCGCTGTCGTGTTATTTAGTGCTATGGCGCCGGCGGCATCAGCTATGGCTGCTAATATGCCCGGACATATGCAGGGCAACCCTAAGAGTGCTCATGTCGCGCCACCGGTCGATACAAGTAAACAAATGGGCACTCACTACGCTGGTGCGCTTACTCCGAGCAATACACATGTAGCGGCTGCGGCTGACGCTAAAAAGGGTGTGTTTGATACCAGCGAGGATGCGCCGCTTGCAGGTGAAGCCTCGGATGGACCGGGCAAAAAACAACCGGCCAAGCACGAGGAGGTTGTTGGTAAACGAACGGCTACGTCCGATACTTATGATCTGGGCAACGGCAAAGCCGAAGTGCGCAGCTACATGCACCGCATTAACTACAAAGTAAACGGCAAGTGGGAAAAACTCAACGACTCATTAGTACAAGACGATAATGCAGCAGATAGCACCAACGTGTTTGGTAAAGCGCTAGCTTTTGTAAAAGATAAAGTACAGACGCTACATACGTACAAGCTAGCCGCAAGCGACTGGCAAGCCCGGTTTGCGGCTAGTGACGATTCTGTGGGTATGGTCCGCATAGAAGCGGGCGGCAAAAAGATCGCTTTTAGTCCACGTAATGCTGCTAGCGTAACGCCGGACGTTGCGACAAAAAACGGCGTGCAAATGGTTACCTACAAAGACCTATGGCCCGATGTGGATGTGATGTATTCGGTGAAAGCCGACGCCCTCAAAGAAGAGATTGTTGTAAAGAGCGCGAGCGCACAAACTAATTTTGCCTACGATATTGCTGGCGTAGATCTAACGCCCACTGCGGATGGCGGCTTCAGCATAGATGGCACTAAACAGTTGCTGACAGAGCTTAGTGTAACGCTGCAAAAATCAGGTCCGACCAGCGAAAAAGTTATTTCACAAGATTACAAAAACGGTGTGCTAAGCATAAGACTTGATAAGAGTTGGCTTTCAAAGCAGACAGACGACCAGTTTCCCGTAGTCATTGACCCAAGCTGGACAAACGGCCCTACGGTGGGCTACGGATACACCGCCTACAAGTCTGACGGGTATGTGTGTAGCAGCAGCTCGTGCTACATGAACGCCGGCCAGCTCTACGACAGCGGCTATAAAAACTGGCGCACGGTTTTGTGCACGGGAAATATAGGCTTCCTTTCGGGCAAAGTTGTTACCTATGCGGCGATGCATTTGCAGCAGGCGAATCGTTCGTATTTGGTGGGAGTCGGCGGTGCCCGTATTTTCTGGCTGCAGCACGCAAATAGCTTTAGTTATGGTGGCATAGACGGCGGCGCGCCTGGTGGTAGCGCTATCATAGACTACGCGGGCGATATAGATATGACTAGTGCTGTCCAGTTTGAGGCTAACCGTGCTGACTGGGGTCCGTGTTGGTCGCTCTGGGGTGAGGTGTATGGAACCTATACCTCTTGGAAGGGTTTTGACCCCGATCTTTCCTATATGCATTACGAATACAGCACCACTCCTGCTACTCCGTCTGTAGTAACACCTCAGTCTGGTCAAACATTTACCGATACACAGCTGAGCTTCCAGATTAACGGAGTCGGCGATGTAGATGGCGATCCTGTTTCCTATTACTTTCGTATAGCAACGGGTAGTGATGGTGAATCTGGTACGGTTATTAACTCTGGCGATATCAATAGCACACAGTGGACGGTGCCTGATGGCGTCCTCCAAGATGGATCAACGTACTATCTGCATGTGTATAGTCGTGATCCGTATGGTTACAGTGCGCCGTCAGCGGCAATAAAGTTCACGATTGATTCGCGGCGCGGTAAGGACAAGACACAGACCTACGATTCGGTGGGTCCGGTTGATGTGGATCTGACAAACGGCAATGTCTCAACAAGTATTAGCAGCCATAGCACGACCGCACTCGGTGGTGGCCTAGGCGTGTCACTGGATTACAACTCGCCTGTGCGTTCGCGCCAGGGACTAGTCGGTAGCTATTGGAACAATACTACCGAAAGTGGCAGCCCAGTGCTAACACGCGTCGATCAGAACATTGATTTTAATTGGGGTAACGGTTCACCGTCTGGCGACATCATAAATAATGACAACTATTCAGCAGCGTGGACCGGATATTTTGTAGCGCCAAGCAGCGGTACTTACTACTTTGGCGGTAACCATGACGACACTATGACGGTAACTGTCAACGGCCAGCAAGTGTATAACAGCGGCGGTTGCTATAGTGGTGTATGCTACGGCTCGGCCATTACTTTAAATGCAGGCCAAGTGGTGCCGCTTCGAACTGACTACATCGAATATACCAGTACTGCGTACGCGCACCTGTACGTAAAAGGTGCAGTACCTGAAGGGGTAGTCAAGTCTGAGTGGCTCCAAACTGGCGCCCGTCCTATCGTTCAGCAGCATGGATTAACCGGCTCGTACTATGCAAATAATGCTGGCTACAGCTACAACCTTGATGCACCGGAAAGTCAAAAGCAGCTGCTGGTTCGCCGTTTGGACCCCGCTATGAGCTTTAACTGGAATAGTGGCGGACCCGTTCCGGGCAGTGCAGTTACCGATTTTATGGTGCGTTGGTCTGGCTACATACGACTGCCGGCCGGAGATTACATATTTGGCACCAATGCCGATGACGGTGCGCGGGTGAGTATTAACGGTGCAACGGTTGCCGATAACTACACTAATGGCTGCTGTACCGAAAAATACGGCAGCAGTACACACTTTGCGGGCGGTAGGTATCCTATACAGATTGATTATTATGATGCCGGCGGACCGGCAAGCTTGTACGTCCTTGTCAAGGCAAACGGCGCTTCCACTGGTCAGGTCATCCCAACATCTTGGCTGACGCCCAGTGCTCAAGTATTGCCTGCTGGCTGGCAACTGGGTATCGACCCAGATGGCAACCTCAGCTATGACCACGCGACCATTAACGACAGTGCCGTGACACTTAGTGATTCAAGCGGTGATACACATATTTACACCTGGACCGGGTCGGGTTATAAACCACCTGTCAACGAAGATGGACAGCTGGTGCGCAACAATGATGGCACGCTCACCCTCAATGATACCGACGGCCGTACCTATGTCTTTAAGGCGGATGGCACATTGGCATCGGTAACCAATCCGGTAGATGATCGCAAACCGGCCGCACTCCAGTACACCTATGCTGGCACACCAGCCCATATTACAAAAATCACTGATGGGGTGGATACTAACCGCTACGCGGCTGTCTATTATAGCGGCGATGGACAAGGCAAATGTGTTTCACCCCCGGACAGTAGTTTCATAAATCCGGCAGATAGCAGCATAGACGGCTACATTTGCGCCGTACAGACCAATGACGGCCGCATCACCAGCTTCTACTATAGTTTGGTGGGTGATGCGCCACAGCTGTCATTGGTGCTAAAGCCAGGTAATGAGCGCACTTCCTATCAATACGATCCAACGTTTGGCATGCTGAGTGCCGTCCGTGATAGCCTGGCTGAGGATGCCATAGAGGCTGGTGTCCGTACAAACGACAATACAGTACTAACGCAAATTGGCTATGATAGCCTGGCCCGCGTGAGTGCTATTACTGCACCCGCTGCCAATGCCGGTGACGCTCGACAGCAACAGGCTATGGACTATCAGCCAGGCTACACACTAGAACATGTTGTGGGTGATACCGAGCCGAATGGCTATACACGCCGGGTAGATTACGACAGTACGTTCCGCACTACCAAAGATACCGACGCAACCGGAAACGCTACCACTCAGCAATGGGATGCAATAAAAGATTTGCTGTACAGTACCACTGACGCAACCGGTCTCAAGTCGACTACCATTTACGATACTGACGATCGGCCGACAGATAGCTATGGACCTGCACCTGCCGCATGGTACGATTCCAATAATAAGCCACTCGCCGCAGACGTCAACCAGGTGCCACACACTAGCACCGGGTACGATAGCGGAATAGTCGGTCCAGCTGTTGCCTGGTACAACTACACGGCCGCAAACGGCGGTAGCCTGATCGGTGCTCCAAAATTGCACACCACGGGCATAGACGCCACCACTCCTGGCCATGTAGGCCGAAGTTTCATAGCCAGCCCAGCACCCGTTACCCCGGACACCGGTATGGACGGCTACGGGCTGAGCGCTACCGGAAAACTCAAGTTCCCCGCTACCGGTACCTACACCTTTAACCTGTGGGCGGACGACGGCGCGCGGCTCAACATAGACGACAGTCAACTATTCAGCAACTGGGGCACTGTTACCGAAGGCATAGCCCAAAATCGCCTCACCGGTACCTTTACTGTTACCGACGCCAGCAAGCTGTATCGCTTCCGGCTGGACTACGAACACACCGGTAATCCCGGAGGTTTAGAACTATGGATGGCTGGCCCCGGCATTACTGATACCAATAATGGCCTGGGGACAAGCCAGTTCAGCCCCTACCTAGGGCCCGACTATAGCCTTACTACTAACAGCACGGTGTACGATAGCAGCCTTGGCAATACAACCACGACCACCAATTACGGCAGCAACCCAGAGCTAGGTTTGGCTCAGACGCAAACGGTTGACGCTGGCGGACTCAACCTAGCCAGCACCAGCACCTACGAAACCCAAGGTGCCACGGGCAGTTACTTGCGCCAAACCAGCAGTAGTTTACCGGGCGGTGCTACTACCAACTACACCTATTATGGTGCCACCGATACGGTAGATAATCCTTGCACTACAAGTACAGTAGAGGCTTACCATGAAGGCGGCATGCTAAAGCTCAAAACCGAACCCGATCCAGATGGTGTGGGGCCGCAAACCGGCCGCACTACCGAAACTATCTATGACGATGCCGGTAATGTAGTGGCCACCCGCTACAACAGTGACCCGTGGACCTGCACTACCTATGACGCCCGCAGCCGGGTGCTGCAAACCAGCGTACCAGCCTACAACGGCAATGCTGCGCGCACCATCCAAAACGACTATTCTGTAGGCGGTAATCCGCTGGAGGTCACCAGCTGGGACGGTAACGGCTGGATTGTAACCTGGACCGACCTCCTTGGCCGCACCACCAAATACCGCGATATACACGACGACGAAACAACCAGCACCTACGACACGCACGGACGCTTAATCCAGCGCGTCAGCCCAATCGGTACGGAAAGTTTTGTATACGACCAGTACAATCGCCTGACCGACCAGCAACTAGATGGCACCACCTACGCTCATATTACCTATGACGCCTACAGCCGCATAGATAACGTAACCTACCCAGCCGCTGGACAGCTCAAGCTAACACTGGGTCGCGACCAGCTCGGGCGCACAAACAGCAATACCTATACGTTGGGTGACGGTACCACTCAAGTAGCAGATACCGTTTCGCGAACGCAGTCCAATCAGATCACGAGCGACACCGTCGCATCTGGGTCCCAATCGCTCAACTCCACATATGGCTACGATACGGCCGGTCGGTTGACTAGCGCTACTGTCGGTACGCATACCTATAGCTATGGTTTTGGTACGCAAAATGCCACGACTTGTAGCACTGGCGGCAATCTAAATCCAAATAGTGGCAAGGACAGTAACCGTACCACGCAAACCATTGACGGCGTAACAACCAACTACTGTTATGACTATGCCGACCGCCTAGTATCGGGCACCGGTTCAATAAACGGCAGCATAACGTATGACTCACACGGTAACATGGGCCATCTCGGTACACCGACGGCTACGAGTCCAGAAACGTACTTCTATTACGATTCTTCAGACCGTAACTTTGGCATGGAGCAATACGACACTAATGGCACCGGCAAAGCAGCCTATTACGCCCGCGATGTCCAAGGTCGCCTAACCTACCGTGAAGCCGATTCTATAGCCAACTGGAATTGGACCTTCGTACATGCCGTAGACTACGGCTATACCGGCTCTGGCGACACTCCAGACTTCATCCGTGATGATACAAGTTGGAACATTATAGAAAAAGACATTCAGCTTCCTGGGGGCGTCCTCCTAACTATCCATCCAGCAAAGACAGGAGCAGCAAACAAAACCTACTCTCTCCCCAATATCCACACCGACGTTCTTTTAACCACCGATGCAACCGGCACAAACACCAGCACCGGCAACGGCCCAGCCAGCTCCTACACCTACGACCCCTTCGGTAACCCACTCCCCGGCAGTACTCTACCGACTAACATAGACACCTCAGTACCCTCAAGCTACGGCTACGTGGGTACTAACGAAAAACTAACAGAAACAGCCCTAGCCCTAACCCCTATTCAGATGGGAGCACGAGTCTACTTACCAACACTCGGTAGGTTCACTAGTGTGGATATGGTGCAAGGTGGAACGGATAATAACTATGTGTATCCTACTGATCCTATTAATGATTTCGATGTAACTGGTATGTTTTCGAAGATTCGTGCCCAGAGTGGACGAGGATATAAAACTCCTTCACAAAGGCAGTGGGATGCCTACTACCGGAGCGGGGCGGGTAAAAGGCTGACATATCAGCAGCAAAAAGATCTTAAGGAGTGGAAGAAGATAGCAGATAGTAACAGTAAATATCAAGGCCAACGCAATAAACAAAAGCGAGGCAAAGACGATGACCATAACAATCCCACTGCACCTCCAAATATTGGCTCAAACCCTTATCTAGGCGGTGCAGGCAGCAATGGTAATAATGCTGCTAGGGCAGTAATAATCGGTGGAGGAGCGCTAGCCGGAGGAGGTCTAGCCTGGTGGGCGCTTAAGGTTGCAAGTCCTGTTTGTGGTCCAGTTGTGGTAGTATGTGCGGTAGCGTTTTAAGGCAGAGAAAGGGAGTGGATGTCTGAAGACAATGAATTTCAAGAAGGAGCGGTGCATATAAGTCTTCCCGAAGGGGTAGATCGGCACGATGTAAGTGGTTTACTTAACTGGACTGCAGACTGGTTCCGTAAAGCAGTATCTATAGTCGGGCCCCTACATGTCTCAACGTTTGGGCTGCAAAAGCTGCCTCGCAGTGATGAAGCGCCAAGTATCTATGCGGAGTTTTGGTACAAAGATAAGGAAGCGCTTAAACAAGAAGTTAAATCATTGAAGTGGAGAAGTCAGAATAAAATATCACCCAATGTCATCGAACTTGAGTTTTTTGCTGACCCCACAATAAACAAAGGCCTTAATTATTTTGTGCAGATGTTGCCTCAAGATGACAACCAAACAGACATCAGTATGTTGTTAGACCATGTTGCTGATACAGTCCGGTCGCTAGGTAAGGCTGATATCCTTGATGTCGTTGTCTATGATTACAGTGATAAGGATGCAATTGACCATCCAATCGCACGTGTATATTTTGTTAACTGATAGATCCATATTGTAAATGAGCACACCTGTAAAACATTTTCGTTAGCTCTACCTAAGGGATCGGATAGAACTGACTTACCTCTTCTCCTTAAAAGTTTTGCCGTAGAAATACGGAAGAAGGGTGCTATTTTACCATTGAGTATGTCATTTACCGATGAGTGCTAGATAGTTACGCTTTTCTATGATACTACTGAGGAGTAGATGTGAAAGTTAAATACGATAAAAGCAGTGATGCCATCTATATTGAATTTGATGCAGGAAATAGCGATCGTTTAGAGTATGACCATATTGATGGCGAATGGCCTATCAATTGACGTTAGTAAGGATGCTAAAGTTATGGGTTTTGAGATCTTGAATGCAAACAAAATTATGAATAGCAGCTACCTTGAAGAAGCATCAGAGCCACCAAAGACCGCGTACAGCACTACTTGGAGAGTAAGAAGCGTAGCTCTGACAAGGGCCAACAGTCTACCTAGACACTATATCCATGGAAAATAACGAACTTCAGCATCTAAGTCCAGCATGGAGGGAAAGGGCAGACTTTGTGATTGGCGCAAAGGTCAAAGACTTGACCTGGTCAAAAACCTACCCCTACGAGCAGCTGGCAGTAGCCGATCAGGGAGATGGAACATACATGATATGCTGTATCCCATTTGCATTATATGATCTCTGTTTGGGTGATTATGTAACAATTGATGATGAAATGAATGCAAAAGAAGTTGTACGTAAGTCTGACTATGTGGGATTCCGAGTTGCGACCATTTCGGATGATACTCAGCGTATACTCCTTGACCATGTACAATCAGTTCACTATGAAGTTGAGATCTACTCTGGTCGGCTTACAGCATTAGCCACGGAGAATGCTATTGACGGCAAAAAGCTGGCTACAATTTTGCGAGACCTAGAGGACAAAAGAATAATTACAGAATATGAGACTATAGACCCAGGGTTAATCAAATAGCAGGTTTCTGTCTTTTTGGGGTCATATTCTCTTGTCACCAGTTTACCTTAACGCTTTCTCCCGACACTAGGCAGGTTTACTAGTGTAGATCCAGTCCAAGGCGGTACGCCGAATAACTACGTGTATCCTACGGATCTGGTTGGTGATTTTGATTTGGCAGGGAGTATAGCTGCGTATGCTCATTAATCACCTATATTTTTAAAGCGCTTTACCTTATCATTAAAATAACGATATGCGTAATGATGGAACGCAAGCAGCCGAAAACATGCACGCCCAAGAGCACCATGGTGTTACTTGGGTAGATGTTCGTCATGCCAACAGTGAGGTACTGGCGCAACTGGAGCGTGAGTATCACCTGCATCCAGTGCACTTAACCGAAAGCGTACAAAACGTACAGCATACCGAAGTGGAACGCGAAAATAACTATTTGTTTTTGGTGCTCCATTTTCCCGTATTTGAACCGCATACCGATAAGATCTTTGGCGGTCAAATGGGGGTGTTTCTAGGCAAAGACTACCTAATAACTATCCACGCTGAGACAAGTCCGTTTATTAACGACTTATTTACAACCTGTGAACATAACAGCGAACAGGCAGAACAGTACTTTAGCAAAGGTTCTGCCAGGCTGCTTCATTCGTTGATTGTTCGCATGCTCGGCAGCATAGAGGGCATGACGGACCTCATTGAAAGCGAGTTGGACGGTATAGAAGGGCTGGTGTTTGAAAATACTGTTTCCGATGCGCAGCGTATTGGTCGGTTGCGCCAGAAGATCATTCGTCTTCGCCGTTTAATTGGCCCCAAGCGAGCGCTTCTTGAAGATTTGGCGGATCAGATTGACGCTTTTGCTGGTTCGGGCCTAGCAAAGTACTACCTGAGCACAGTCAAGATGGTAAACCGGCTTTGGGAAACCATTGAAGAGGCTAAAGAGACGATTGAAATTTATAAAGACGCCGATTTTACCACCAACACCGAACGCACGAACCGCACCTTGGCTATTCTGACGCTGGTGTTCACATTTACTATCCCCGTAACCGTTACTGGGACACTATATGGCATGAATGTGCCACTTCCGGGGGGTTTAGTAACGGGCCCTTGGCATTTCTTGGGGCAATATACAACGTTTGTGGTGCTACTGATCTTGTCGCTGGGCATGGCAATCGGCATGTATGTCTATTTCCGTAAGAAGAAATGGTTTTAGTGCAGGCCGCGTATTTTTTGTTCTTGACAAAACATAAGCATTTTGCTATACTATAAATTAGTTTTGAGATTACTACAAAAATATCTTAAAACAAAAACTTTAAAACAAAATTTAACAAAGAAAGGCAGCCGTATATGCGACTTGCCATAAGTCAAAACTGGGCCTACGAATTGGCGCCAGCAGACAATAGGTTTCGTGAAGTCGACCGACTTTTGCGAAAGCTGTAAAATTCTATACCAAAAAACCACCCCGGGTTACGAGCGGGGTGGTTTTTTGTTACCAAGACTCCTAGATAATCAGGTAAAAACTGCCCGTTTACGCTTTATTCAAAAGCCCTTTTCGCGTACAATAGCCCAGAGTCATGGAACCAAAAAAGTATGACAGCTTCAGCCCGAAGCGACCTGCAAACATTGATGGTTTTTTTGCAAAGCCCATAGAGAGCCGCCCTCGGCAACCTGTATTTCACAGCTCTACAGCAAAACTTCAGCCTCGGCCTGCTAAGCTGACCGACATGCCAAAACGATCTGATCGTCCGTCGGTGCTTGCTACCGGCAAACCGCAGCCGGAGTCACCCTCCATATCACAGGTGCTGGGTGGCGAACAAACTGAACGCAGGCGTCGCCGCGGTCAGCAGCCGGCTCCAGGGCAAGAGCCTACAGAACGAAAACCTCGTTCTGTAAAGCGTAAGCTTAAACGAGCGGCAATGATACTGGGCATCGTAGTGCTGCTGGCCGGTGGTTGGTTCGGACTCAAATTTTATAAAGACTTTGCCAAACTGACAGGCAATTCCAACCCTCTAAGCCTACTAAAAGTTTTTCATCCCGTGCCGCTGCACAATCAAGATGGGCGGGTCAATATACTGTTGGCCGCCAACTCGGCTGACGATGCAGGACATAACGGCGCTAATCTTACCGACTCAATTATGGTGCTAAGCGTTAACACCAAAAATAATACTGCACTCATTTTGAGCGTTCCGCGAGACCTATGGGTGAATATACCCGGTGCCGGACATGCCAAGATAAACGCCGCGTATCCGGACGGCGGCATGAGTGCTTTGCAGACGGTGATTCAAGACAACCTTGACTTAACCATTGATTACACGGCACTCATAAACTACGGTGCCTTCCGCGACCTGGTAGATGCGGTAGGCGGCATAACTATTACTGTCGATAGCGATGATCCGCGCGGTATTTACGACCCAAGCCTGGACTACACAACACGTCGTTGCTGTGCACTCGCTAAATATCCAAACGGTCCAGTAACGCTGAATGGCAAGCAAGCACTAAACCTGGCGCGTGCCCGCGGCGATGCGTACGGTTCGTATGGCTATGCACAGTCTGATTTTACGCGCACGCTGTATCAGCGCAAGATGTTGCTGGCGGTAAAAGATAAGGCGGTGCAGCCATCAGTAATTGCCAATCCATTTAAAGTCAGCAGCCTGCTAGACGCAGTAGGCAATAACGTAAAAACCAGTTTGCAGCTGAACGAAATCGAAACGTTATTTACCTATATGAAGAAGATTGACGACAACAAAATAGACTCGTACAACATCAACACCCTGATGGGCAAGAATACAACCATGCTTACCAACTATACGACGCCTGACGGCCAATCGGCTTTAACGCCAGCAGCAGGTCTCGATAATTTCTCTGATATCCAAAAACAAATCCAAAAGCTCTTTACGGCTGATCCTGTAACTAAGGAAGGTGCCGTGGCAGTAATACTCAATGGAACACAAACATCGGGCTTAGCGTTGGCGCAAGAGAATAAGCTGATAAGCAAGGGTATGACGGTCTCGATTGGTGACGCGCCGGCTACACAGGCAAACACCACCATTGTTGATAATTCCAATGGTGCTATGCCAAACACCTTGGCGTACCTAAAGAGCAGCTACCATGCAGCAGTTGTAGCAAATGCCGCATTGACCCGGGCCTATCCAAGTGCAGATTTTATCCTCATCCTTGGGCAGAGTGCTGTGCCGAGTACTAGCAGCTCCACTGCTTCACAGTAGAGGTTTAGTTCTGTTCGCTTTCTTTCGGCAAAGAAAAATAGAACGTTGAGCCTACGTCTTCGGTGCTCTCAAACCATAGTTCGCCGCCCAGTGATTCGGCTATGTTTTTTATTAGATATAGGCCAAGTCCGGTGCCACTTACATCTCTAGAAAGGATATTACTGGCCCGAAAGAACTTTAAGAAAATGCTGCGTTGGTCGCTTGCCGGTATGCCGTAGCCAGTGTCGGTTATAGACCACAGCAGTTCTTTATTCTTTTCAGTGAAGGCGAAGGTTACACTGCCTCCCTCGGGAGTATATTTGATAGCATTGCTGAGTAAGTTGGCACAGATTTCTTTAACAAGGAGGCCGTCGATATATGCAGGCTTATGGTCAGGCGGCAGCTCGGCAGTCAACGAGATTGACTTAGCTCGGGCAGCCGGGGCAAACTCGTCCAATATCTCGCGGGCTATACCGTTTACATTGATCTGCTGCGGCTTGATAACCAAGCCACCGGCTTCAAGCCGGGTGATGTTAAGCAGAGTGCTAATAAGTGCATTCATACGTTTGACTGAGGTGAGGACAATATCGATGTATGGCTCTTGCTCTGGCGTCAGGTCACCGGCCAATCCGTCTTGCAGCATCTGAGCGTACATATTAATGGCGGTAAGTGGTGTTCGTAGCTGATGCGAGGCAATGGAGATAAAATCTGATTGCAGTTTTTCGCTCTCAAGTTCGGTGGTTAAGTCGCGGAAGACTTCTATGGCGCCAATAGGTTTGCCGTGCGAGATAATGGGTGAGGCCGTAATATGCACCGGCAAGATGGAGCCATCTTTCAGGCGGTATAGCGTGCGGGCTCCTACCGACTTGCCTGTCTGAAAGGCTTTGCTGGCCGGACGTTCAAAAACGTCAACAAGGGACCCATTTTCATGGACTGGTACAATTACATCCATCAAGCGTTTATGCAACACTTCTGAACGGCGCAAGCCAAGCAGCTCAAGCGCAGTGTGGTTGATACGATTTATAAGACCGTACTCATCAGTGGCAACAATGCCTTCACCAATACTGGCAAAAAGTGCTTCAAGCTGGGCGGTATCGCGTACCGCTCCTTCATGCGCCGAAAACTCGGAGGCAGGCATGGGTAGGCTAGACTTCTTTGCCATGAGCTGAAAGGCTATTGGTGTTAGGTGGTATAAGCGTCCGTAAGTCGCGTATATATGCTTCTACGGCGTGGTGATCTCTATATATGGTACGCATGGCCAGCTCGATCCAATTGAGCAGTTTGCGCAAGTCTTGCGGCTCAAGAGCGTCAGGGTCCTTTTTGGTATGTTCGCGGATTTGCCGTGCAACAAAACGCTCGGCCGTAGAGCCCAAATGGCGGCGAGTGGTTAATGTGACCTGTTTGTATAAATTAGCAGTATCCATGGAGTAACAATCTACAAGACTTCTCTTATCCAGTGTACATACTGTAGACGATTCCTGCACGAATAAATGTAACCGTTTCAACAAACCTGCTTGTAATGTCCTCCGGACTTTATTAAGCTTATGCTTAAGGGGTAGATAAAAATAACAACATGGCTGCCGCAATCGAGCTGAAAAATGTTACCAAAACCTATCGCTTAGGCGATGAAGTCCTAAATGCGCTCGATGAGGTAAACTGTACAATTAACAGTGGCGAATTTGTAGCGATAACTGGTCCAAGCGGTTCGGGCAAATCAACGCTGGCTAACATTATTGGTGGACTTGATAAACCGACTAGTGGCAGTGTTGCAATTGATGGTACGGATTTGTCTCATGTACGCGACCGGCAGCTATCGGATTACCGTAATAAGCATATCGGGTTTGTATTTCAATCGTTTAACCTGCAGGGTACGCAAACGGCGCTCGAAAACGTGATGTTACCCTTAGTCTTTAGTCGTATGAAGCCAAAGGCACGTAAAGCACGAGCGCAGGAGTGCTTGGAAGCAGTTGGTCTTGGCGATCGACTAAAGCATAAACCGAGTCAGCTTTCGGGGGGACAGCGCCAACGCGTAGCCATTGCTCGTGCGCTGGCGGTTCAGCCCGGCATTATTCTGGCTGATGAGCCTACAGGCAATCTGGACAGCGCCCGCGGCGAAGAAATTATGAAGCTGCTCAAAGATCTAAATAAACAGGGTATAACGCTGATCATCATTACACATGATATGTCGATTGCCCGGCAGGCAGGCCGTGTCATTCAAATTAAAGACGGAAAGCTAGTAAGGGGATAACATGCGGCCGGGTGATTACGTAGCTATAGCATTTCGAAATATTCGCCGCCAAAAACTGCGTAGTGCGCTCACTGTCTTTGCGGTGGTGATTGGTGCTACCAGTGTCACGATCATGCTCGCCGCAGTCTTTAGCCTGAAAGGTTTTATGACCAAACAGTTTGAGGCTAACGGTACCTTCCAACAAGTTGCTGTTTCGCCGCAGACCGATATAACGTGGGACGACCACAATAATGGCAGCGGTAATTGTCAGACTTGTGTACATCTAACCGATGACCTAGCTACGAAGATCGGCGCACTTCAGCATGTTGTTGGGGTAGCACGCCAGACTCAGGTCGGGCAGTTCCAGGCTTTGCAATATGGCACCCAAAAGCTACGTACTCAACAGATTGTTGCATATGATGCGAACGGCGTTATAAAAGATACGCTGCTGGCTGGCCGTGATATTCAAGCTGGTGACGGCGATGGGGTGCTTACCATAAGCTCCGATTATGCCGACAAGCTCGGCTTTAAACACAACTACTCAGCGCTCGTTGGCAAGCAAGTGCAGCTGATTGCCCAGGGCTGGTATAGCGGCGTGGGTGTGGATGCCATTCAGCAGTTTAAGGCACAAATGGCATGGTCTAGTACGCATCCGGGCGAAGATGGCCGGGACTACCAACCAGCGCCGGTTACGCTGAGCGGTAAAATTGTCGGTATTACCGATGCGACAGATCAGGGCTATGTTATTCGAGTACCGCTTGGGTGGGCGCGTGGTATGCAAGAAAGCCAAATGGTACAGGTAACACAAGCTGACCAGGACGCCGCTCAGGCAAAATGCCGTAATCAGCACACACCTGGTAACTGTAACTCGCAGCCCGTACCATCTCAGGTGGTGGTTACCGATGAACTCGCCAAGCAGGGCTATAGTTCGTTTATCGTTAAAACCGATGAAGCATCGAATGCGGCGGGTGTAGCAAAAACCATTCGTAATACCTATAAAGTTGGTGCGGCCGATGCCCAAACCCAAATCAAACAGCAGCTCGGCATCTTTAACATTTTAGGCGCAGTGTTGGGTGGCATTGGTGGCATTGCTTTGGTAGTGGCCGCAGTTGGCGTAGTAAACACCATGATCATGAGTATTCTGGAGCGTACCCGCGAAATCGGTGTGATGCGAGCTGTTGGTGCCCGCCGTGGAACGGTCAGCGCTCTGTTTACCTTTGAAGCGGCGCTGCTTGGCTTCTTCGGTGGTGTCATTGGCCTATTAATCGGCTATGGGGCGGTACTCATTGCTAACCCCATTATCAATAAGCAGCTTTCTGGAAATAATATCTCTGGATCAAATATTATTACACTGCCGATCTGGCTCATCTTGGGGGTCGTAGCACTAACAACCGGTATTGGAATCTTGGCCGGATTATATCCTGCGAGGCGTGCCGCACACCTGGACCCTGTAGAAGCATTGCACTACGAATAAGGAGTTAGAGCCTATCTAGGGCTTCGATATCCTGAGCACGTAGCTGTATCTGGACTGCTCCTAGGTTTTCGTCAATATGTGCCTTTTGAATGGCCTTTGGGATAGGCGGGGCGCCTTTGGTAATCAGCCACGCTAGCGCAATCTGAGCGGGCGTAGCATTATGCTGTTTCGCAATATCTTGGACAATTTCGTTGTCGATTACCTCGGTGCGTTTTATTGGCTGGTAGGCAATCATTTGAATATCGCTTGTTCGGCAGAAATCTTGGAATTCCTGGGTTGCCTTCTCTTTAAAAAGAACGTTATATTCTACCTGGTTGGCGGTAATGGGGTGTTTGGTTAGCTTCATAACTTCTTGCATTTGCGAAACAGTAAAGTTACTGACCCCAAAATGACTCACCAGACCTTCGTCGATTAACTCATCAATTTGCGGCAAGGCTTCGCGCCAAGGTGCATCCTCCCAAGCGTTGTGAATATAGAGTAGATCCAGATAATCGGTCCCCAATTTCATAAGCATCTTTTCGACGGTAGGGCGGACTTTTCCGGTAGCAACGCTCGATTTCCATAACTTATCTGCAATGTAGAGGTCTTCCCTTGTGGTACCAACGAGCGCCTTGCCAACCGCCTCGTCTGTATAAAAGGCTCCATACAGTTCGGCGCAATCAATATGATTTTGACCTTTAGATAAAGAGTACCTGATAGCTTCTATTTCAGCAGGCTCGTTAGTGGTGTCTGGCCGAGAACCTCGATACAGATCGTTTGGATCAAATGTAAAACTACTGGCTATCATCCAGGTGCCAATACCAATAGGGTGCAGTGCTTTTCCAGATTTTGTTTGCATAGGTCTTATTATAAAACAAAAGACTGGCTCGCTGCCTCTGCGGATGTTGGAAGCGGCTCTCTTGAAACGGCGCGTTACTGCACATAGGGTGTCACCACCACTAGTACGGTTACTGTATCGACGCAGTTACTAAGCACAGTTACGGTATAATCGAGCGTATGGCTGACGTTGACCTAAGAGATCTTAACGCCCAAAGCGTCGGAGAACTTGATGCTGATATGTGGCGGTCGTATTACAATCATGAGTTTTTTAAGCTGTTTGTTCAGCTACTAAGGCTTATAAAACTGCAGCTTGGTTTGAATTGGTTTCTTACTATTCGTCTTGCTTATTATGCTGCTTGGGCTGCGGCAGACTATCGTATACGCAAGCATAAAGGCGTTAATAACGCTCGTGTCCTTAGAAATCTTTCTAAATTTTATAGATTGATAGCAAGGCATAGTGCAGAGCCATTTGATTATGAAAGAGTAGCTAAGCTGGAGCTTGAGTGGTGGGATGTTCATCGCAAATCATATAAAAACAATCCCAAACTGGAGCGGGCTTTAGCTGAAGCGGCAGCAGCCTTATATAACGTTGATGCCGCCAGACTTAAGGAATATGCACATTACCGTGCCGAAGCGATGATTTTGCCTCGGCACGAAGGTGACGACTCCAGCAATCAAACTGATTGGGCTAAGGTTACGGAGCTAACTGTCAAGGCTTGGCAAGTTCTGTGTCTTGTCATTCAAGATAACTAATTATGACGCCTGTCGCCAAGTCAAAACCGTAAAGTTTGATGATGCCTACCAGGGCGAATTCCCGTCAGCTAATGACTATAAATAAAATCTGGCTTAATCAAAAAAGCCGCCCAGATGGGCGGCAAATCCTTTTTGCTTTGGTAGCGGCGACAAGACTTGAACTTGTGACCCCAGGCTTATGAGTCCTGTGCTCTAACCAGCTGAGCTACGCCGCCAAAAAAGACATGAGACAAACCTATGGTTTTTCTCATCGCGCCGGCAAAAAGATGTGACTTTTTGTCGGGCTGCTCTTCCCGGACTATGGTAGGTCCCAAGTGGGAAGAATAACAGGGGAGATTGTAGCAGGTTGAACGGTAAAAAGCTAGTACTGCCTGACGGCTAAAGTGATTGCAGCCGAGAAACCAATGGCAATAATGCCAATCCGCAGCCAATGGCTGGAAACCTTTTGAGCGCTACGCGCACCAATATAACCACCAGTGGTCGATCCTACGGCCATGATTAGGCCTGCGTGCCAATTAATAAGATGTGCGCTGTACAAACAAATAACCGAAGTCGCCGACATAAAAGTGGCAGCGACATTCTTCATGCTATTCATCATGTGTACATCGGGTAAATTGGTGTATCCCAAGAAGGCCAGCATCATAAGACCGTAGCCGGCGCCAAAGTAACCACCGTAGAAACTAACCGGCAGCATAGCGAGTGCAATAAATGCCAGCGGCAGCCAGGTTTTCTTTCGGCCCTTTAAATGGTTGCGCAAATGAAAATGCAGCAGCGGTTGGAAGGTAAACAGCATCACCCCAAATAAAACCAACAAGGGGACAATATGCGCGAAGTTAGTGGCGCTGGTGTGCCGTAAGACAAGCGCTCCGGCTGCGCCGCCAATAACGCAGGGCGCTAAAAGTAGCGCATAGCGAAGCGGTACTCGTTGTAGATAGTTGCGATAGCCAAGGGCCGAGGCAAACTGGCCAGGCGCCGTAATAACACCGCTCGTGGCGTTAGCGGTCAGGGGTGGCAATCCAAGCGCAATCAACACTGGAAAGCCTACGAGCATCCCGCCGTCGGCAATAGCGTTCATGATGCCTACAACGACGCCGGCTAGCAGCAGTATAATATCTTTTTCTAGGTTCATTTTTATAGTGCAGTGTTGCTACAATTATTGCAGATATGGAGCTGACACTACAACCAGGAAAGTATGTTGTTGCAGTAAGCGGTGGTGTAGACAGCGCGGTTTTGCTCCATGTGTTGGCTCAGCGCTCGGATTTGCAACTGGTAGTGACGCACTTTGACCATGGTATCCGGTCAGATTCGGCTAAAGACCGGCAGCTGGTTGGCGAGTTAGCGCATCGTCATGGTTTGCCATTTGTCTATCATGAAGGCAAACTGGGCAGACAAGCCAGCGAGGCGACCGCCCGGGAGGCTCGCTATAACTTTTTACACACCGTACGGCAAGCAAGCAGAGCTCGGGCGGTTATAACCGCCCACCATCAGGATGATCTGCTGGAAACTATTATCTTGAACCTGCTGCGTGGCACCGGACGGCGTGGCCTGAGTTCGCTCAAAAGCACTGATATAGTAAAACGGCCGCTTCTTCATCTGCCTAAAAAAGAATTGCTCCGTTACGCTGAAAGTGAAGGGCTGGTTTGGCGCGAAGATAGCACTAACCAAGATGAGTCGTATTTGCGCAATTATGTTCGGAAAAACATATTGTCTCGTTTCGCTGAGAGCGACAGGGAGGCCCTACTGGAGATTAACCGCCGGGCGCACGAACTAGATGGCGCCATTAGCAAGCAGGTTACTAATTATCTGCACATCCAGCCTCAGGCTGCAAGGCTGGACCGGCATCAATTTATTATGTTACCTCATGCTGTGGCACGTGAAATTATGGCTGAATGGTTGCGAATTCATACTGGGGCAGAACTATCACGCAAGCTCTTGGAGCGTTTGGTAACAGCTGCCAAAACAGGGCAGCCGGGAAGCAAAGTTGATGTTGATGCCGGACATTGGCTGATGATTGGCCGCACGACTTTGGCACTCGAACCACGTGAGCGCTAGGCAAAGCTATACATAAGGATGTATACTAAAAAAACATGGATAAAAAACCTTTACGATCAAATGCCAAGCGGGGGAGCGGTAACCGCGGGTTTAAGAATTTTGGGTTTGGGGCGCTAGTAGTACTTATTGTACTGATCAGCTATGCGGCCTACCGCCAGCCCGGTACACTCAAGGAAATACCCCTGACACAGGCTATTCAGCAATCGAATGCCGGTCAGTATTCCAAGGTTGTAGTAAGCGGTAATGAGCTAACTATCACTAAGAAAGGGCAGAGTCAGGCAAGCTTGAAAGCATTTAAAGAAGACGGCACCAGTTTGAAGCAGGAAGGCCTGGATTATAACAAAACACAGGTGACTATCAAGCCGCCCAGTAGCACTGGACAGGTTGTGGGCAGTCTAGCTGTTAACTTGGTGCCGGTGTTACTGATTGGTGGATTGCTGTACTTTATGCTGAAGAGTGCCCAGGGCCAAGGCAACCAGGCACTCAGCTTTGGCAAGAGCCGGGCACGTTTGTATGGCAATGAGAAGGATAAGGTTTCGTTTAAGAGCGTCGCCGGCCAGGCTGAAGCCAAGCAAGACCTGCAGGAAGTTGTTGAGTTTTTGAAATTCCCAAAAAAGTTTGCAAGTGTTGGTGCGCGTATTCCTAAGGGTGTGCTGCTAGTGGGCCCTCCAGGTACTGGCAAAACCATGCTGGCCCGTGCTGTAGCCGGTGAAGCGGGCGTGCCATTCTTTAGCATCTCCGGTTCAGAATTTGTGGAAATGTTTGTCGGTGTGGGTGCTAGCCGTGTTCGCGATCTGTTTGCGAAGGCCAAAAAGAATGCACCTTGTATAATTTTTATAGACGAGATTGATGCAGTTGGTCGCCGACGCGGCAGCGGCATGGGCGGTGGACACGATGAACGGGAACAGACCCTCAACCAGATTTTGGTAGAAATGGATGGCTTTGAACAAGGCCAGAACGTAATCGTGCTGGCTGCAACCAACCGCGCAGACGTTCTTGATCCTGCCCTGCTCCGGCCTGGCCGCTTTGACCGCCGCGTGAACATTGCCTTGCCGGACCGTCCGGACCGTGAGGCGATTCTAAAAGTCCACTTTACCGAAAAGCCACTAGCCAAAGATGTTAATCTTGACGCTCTTGCTGCTAAAACTGCTGGTTCTTCTGGTGCGGATCTAGCGAACATCGCCAACGAGTCGGCAATTATTGCCGCTCGCAACAACCACACCCAGATTTCCCAGGCTGATGTTACCGAAGCCTTTGAGCGGGTAGCTATTGGTCCAGAGCGCAAGAGCAAAGTCATGAATGACAAAGAAAAAGAGCTGACTGCTTACCACGAGGCCGGCCACGCTATTGTCGGCCATGTGCTGCCAGATAGCGATGTGGTGCATAAAGTTACCATCATCCCGCGTGGTGGCACCGGAGGTGTGACCTGGTTTATCCCACCGGAAGATAAGAGTTACCATAGCATTCTAGAGTACAAAGATATCTTAGCTCGTATGCTGGGTGGTCGTATTGCCGAGGAAGTAATGTACGGTAAGGAGCGTGTAACGACTGGCGCTGGAAGTGACCTTCAGAAGGCCGCAGAACTGGCTCGTGATATGGTGATTAATCAGGGTATGGGCACCAAGCTGCGTGACCAAGTTTTTCATGTAGAGGAAGGCATGATGCTTGAGCGCATGGTGCACGAGCGCGAATACAGCGACGACACCGCCAAGGTGATTGACCAAGAAGTTGAAAGCCTAATTACCGAGGCTGCTACCCGTGCCCGCATTGTCATCAAGGCCAATCTCAAGTACCTCGAGGCTCTAAAAGACAAGCTGCTCGAAAAAGAGACCGTTGACGCCGACGAAGTGCACGAAATCTTCACCGGTGCCCATATGCCCAAAGAAGCTGCTTTGTATTAAGAGTGTAGATATATGGGAAAGCCAACCATTTCTGATTTGCGCTTCCTTGCGACTGACGTGGTGTTCCCGTTTTACCGTATAGACCGCGTAACTCCGCTTCGCTTTCAGCTGTCTCGTAAAGAGAATGATGCAGAACATTCCTGGTCACTTGCCCTGTTTGCCTGTGCGCTAGCGCCACATATAGATAAGCGGCTTGATGTGGGCCTAGTTGCGCAGTATGCAGTCGTGCATGATTTAATGGAAATTCATGCTGGTGATACGTCAAATCATGCCCCTGCGGCTGAAAAAGCCACTAAAGACACACGTGAGGCGGCAGCGCTCCGTAAGATGGAATCCGAACTCACGGCTTTTCCTTGGATTGTAGATACGCTTAAGACATATGAAGCACAAACAGATCAAGAGTCGGCATTCGTCCGTTCAGTAGATAAAATTCTAGTGCTACTTTTTGACCTTGTGGACGAAGGTAAACTCTATAAAGATAAGAAGTTAACTTCAGAAATATGGCAGTCTAACATGGCAACGCACCGAGAAAAGGCTCGAAAGCACGCCGGCGTATTTGCATATTATGAGCAGATTTGGGATACGCTAGTGGCGAATCCCGAGTTCTTTTACCAGAAGCCTTAACTAGTCCCCCTATATTTACATCAGCAAAAATGAGAAAATAAGTATAACCGCCTTTTACTTACAAGAGCGAGATGTACTATGGGACAAACAGCAGACCAATCAGATCAGGAAGTTTACGGCGATAACGGTGTAGTGCTTTTGCTGCAGGTGCCGCGAACTAACGAAAAAAAGGAACTGGCCGCCGAACAGATGTTTGCCAGCCTCCATGGTTTGCTAACTATACCAACTCCGGGTAGATTTAAAGCGGCTAAGCGTGAGCGCCTGAGCTTTGAGATTGCCGTGATTGGCAAGCGAATCGGTTTTTACGTATGGGTGCCGAACTACCTTAAGAGTTATGTAGAAGAACAGATTTATGCTCAGTATCCAACAGTACACATCAGTGAGATCGAGGACTATGCGCTGTATCAAGAGGATAAGACCTATAGTACCGAACTGGTAACGGAACTGAAGTTCGTTGGCAACAACGCGCTGCCTATTAAGACGTTCCAAAGCTTTGAAGTTGACCCCTTGGCGGCTATTACCGCAACACTCGCAAAATTTAGCGAAGAGGAAGAAGCTTGGCTGCAACTACTCATAAAACCGGCGGCAGGCAACTGGCACAAGAATAGCGAACGCTACATTTCCGGCATAAAGAATCAAGGCGGCAGCAAAACTACTGGCTTTATGAGTGCACTATGGAAACCGCCAGAGGTAAAAACCGAAGCAGTCAAGCTCAGCGACTATGAAACAACCCGGGCGAGCGCTGCAGTAGAAAAAACCCAGAAATTAGCATTTGAGACCCAGCTCCGTATCGTCTATCGGGGTAATACCACAACACAGCAAGCGCAGCTGCAGATGCAGTCGATTGTGGCCAGCTATAAGCAATTCAACAGTACCTACTTAAACGGTTTTGAGGCGCGGCGTATTGCCAATGACCCGTTTGTGGTGGCACATTATCGTTCCCGGGCATTTAATAAGACAGGGTTTATCTGCAATATCGAAGAAGTGGCCACACTGTACCATCTGCCTCATACCAACGTGGAAACGCCGTTTATCCTGTGGGCTACTAGCCAAACGGCCGAGCCGCCTGCGAATTTGCCGATTCTTACACCTGAAACGCAAGACCTACTCAGCCCGATTGCCGCTACAAACTTCCGCGGTCATAACACTATGTTCGGTATTCCGCGTACCGATCGTAGCCGGCATCTCTACATTATTGGACAGACTGGAACCGGTAAGTCTGGTATGCTGGAGCTGCTTACCATTTCCGACATCTATAGTCCGTTTGGGTTTGCGGTAATTGATCCGCATGGTGATTACGCGCAGGCTGTCTTAAAACGGATTCCAGCCGAACGGGCCGCAGATGTGGTTTACTTTAACCCGGCAGATACCGACTTCCCTATGGGCTTTAACCCGTTAGAGGTTTACGACGCAAAACTCAAAACACACACTTGCTCGGAGCTTATTGGGGTTATTAAGCGTATATTCGAAAATAGCTGGGGTCCACGACTGGAATATATCTTGCGCTATAGCATTTTGGCTCTTTTGGACTACCCGGATGCTACCATGCTTGACCTAACTCGTATTCTCACCGAGAAGAGGTTTCGAAACGATGTACTAAAATATGTAACTGACCCCGTGGTCCGCAACTTCTGGACCATAGAATTCGCCAGCTGGAACGACAAGTTTATGACCGAAGCAGTGGCACCAATTTTGAACAAGGTAGGGGCTTTTACGGCCAACCCGCTGGTCCGTAATATTATTGGACAGCCCAAAAGTAGCTTTAATGTGCGACAGATTATGGACGAGCGCAAGATTCTGATCGTGAACTTAAGCCGTGGCTTGGTGGGCGAAGATAACGCTTCGTTACTCGGCGCACTGCTAGTCACTAAAGTACAAATGGCGGCCATGTCTCGAGCCGATATCTCCGGAGAAGAGCGGACACCGTTTTATCTATACGTGGACGAGTTCCAGAATTTTGCTACCGATAGTTTTGCAACTATTTTGAGTGAAGCCCGTAAGTACGGCCTAAGCTTAACAGTAGCCAACCAGTACACTGCCCAGATGATGCCCGAAGTAAAAGACGCAGTGTTCGGTAACGTAGGCTCAATCATTACGTTTCGCACCAGCGCCGATGATGCCCGAGGGATGCTCAAGTACTTTGAACCAAAGTTTACTGATTACGATCTGGTGCACATGCATAACCGCCACTTTGCAATCAGTATGACTATTGGTGGTGAAAAGGTCCCGGCCTTTTCGGCAATCAGTCTTAATCTGCCACCGTTTGGCTACGACTACACCCCGCAGATTGTTGCGCATTCCCGTTCGCAATATGCACAGAGCCGGGAAGTTACTGAACACTATATGGCCGAGCGTTATGCCGAAGAAACGCCGCCGCCCAAACCTGCTCCGCAAAAGCAGCCAAAGCCGCAGCAAGTTCCTGCCACGCCTGCACCGAAAGCCGTGCCGGCCGATAACTCATCGCCGAAACCCAACCCGGCTGCTCCCTTGTCTCCCGCTACAATTTTGTCACAGGCTATTTTGACCGAAGTAGCCCCAGCAAGTTCACCGGCACCTGCTCCATCGGCTGAGACTGCTGCCGAAGAACAGCCGTCTAAGCCAAAGCGGAAACGCACGCGAAAGCGCAAAAAGAAAGCGACTACAGAATCAGGCGGCACTTCTACTGCTCAAGTACGCCGCGCTATTGAAGAAGGCGTAGTGCATTTAAATTAGCGTTGTTTTTAGCCCTACAAGGCTATATTCAAAAGGATAAGCAGGCTATACTAAGTGCAGCTTTATTATGAACAAAACCCTGCCTACGTCTCTTAAACTGCTCTGTAATGATGTGTACCAGACGGTACTATCTGGGATTCTACGCTAGATGAAATTTGCTTTGCCGCGAACCAGCAAACGGATATCACTTGGCAGTGTTGCAATTTTGTTGGTGGGCAGCTCCATGCTGGCCCAGATATTGGGCTTTTGGCGTACTAAGCTGGTAAACGCCAACTTTTTGCCGACAGGACCGCATAGCACGGATAGTTACTTTGCGGCCTTTACCATTCCCGATTTCTTCTTCTTTACCATATCTGCCGGTGCACTAGGCGTGGCCTTTATGCCGGTACTGGCAGATCATCTGGCGCGCGGCGATCGTAAGGGCATGTGGAAGCTCGTTTCCAGCTTGCTGAATCTGCTCACCCTGGTAATGGCGGTTGTAGCGGTGATAATTTTTATCTTCGCCCGGCCGATTATGCGTGATGTCGTGCACGTGCATCCTGCACAGCTTCATGACTCGGTCGTTATTATGCGCTTTTTATGTCTTAATCCCCTGCTGTTCACCATCTCAGGCATCTTAACGGCTACGCAGCAGGCGCTCGGTCGCTTCTTCTTTTATGCTACTGCTCCACTACTCTATAACGGCAGTATTATCGCGGCAGCACTACTGTTCTCAACCGCTAATGGCCGCACCGGTGGTCCTGGACATATGGGGATAACTGGCCTGGGTATTGGTGCAGTGGTAGGTGCCTTCTTGCAGCTTCTTGTTGTGGGCGTTGGTACTTTTGGCACTGGATTTCGCTGGACGCCACAAATTGCCTGGGCTAACAAGAATTTTCGACAGGTGCTACGCAATCTGCCACCGCGTTCCATCGACCAGGGTATGGATCAGCTGGAATCAATTGTAGAAACGCGCTTTGCCAATCGCTTTGCGACCGGCTCTATTTCGTATTACAGCAATGCCTACACATTGCAGCTTGCACCTGTTTTGCTTGTGGGCACTGCTATCTCAACGGCCGTATTCCCGCGGCTTAACAACCGTATCAGTCATGGCCGGCCTGACCTGTTCAGGCAAGACTTTTTGCGGTTTTTGCGGCTTATTATTTGGATCACGCTGCCAGTAGTAGTGATTAGCTTTTTTGGTCGGGGTTATCTCGCTCACCTTATCTTTTCCAAAAACAGCAACGACATTGCTTATTTATTTGGATTCCTGACAGTGGCTATTTTGTTTAGGTCTGTTTATGCCATTGTTTCAAGGTGGTTTTATGCGCAGAAAGATACCCGGACGCCGCTCTATGTTTCTATCTTTACTATTACACTCAACATCGTGCTCGCTAATTTGCTGAGCAAGCCGGGCAGCTATGGCCTGTCTGGGCTTGCGATAGCGCAGTCTATCGTGGCAGCAGTGGAGGTTCTGGTACTGGGAATCATTATGATCCGACGGGATCGCAAGCTGTTTGACAGTGCCTTTTGGAGTGGCCTTTTCCGTACGGTTTCCGTTACCGGCTTTAGTTTGGTTGCCGGCTATATTACGGTTGGTTTTATACCACTTGGAGTAAATGACCGGGGTCTAGTAACGGTCGGTAGTAAGTTACTTATATTGGTGGGTGTGGTTATGACCACACACTTTGCATTATCTGGTTTGTTTGGCCTTGAGGAGGCGAAGCCGTTTTGGCGGTGGCTGCGACGTCTAGCACTTCGGCCGGTCAAAGTCGAATATTAGCCGTTGTATAGTTGACTGTGGATTCGCTTGTGGTTTGGTTATATTATAAGAGTTACTAAAGGGGGCTCAAGTGTATGGTGTACGACCTTCGTGATAACGACCTGATGCTTCATCCTAAAACAAAAGAATACGTACTGCGTGTTCGTGATTTGCCAAACCGCGAAAGGCCACGCGAAAAAATGATGGCCATTGGGGTAACAAATCTAACTCAGGCAGAGCTGCTAGCAGTGCTTTGGGGCGTTGGCACCAAGAACGAAGATGTGCTTGCCATGGCGCATCGCACCCTTCAAGAATATGGCGAAAAGGCGGCGCTGCGCGAAACCAACCCTACATATTTATCTGAAATCCTTGATATTCCCCTAACCAAAGCCTGCCAGCTAGTGGCTGCTTTGGAGCTCGGCCGTCGTTCCTACGCAACTGGTCGCGCTGGAGAGCCTTTGCAGGTGCGTACTGCCGAACAGGCCTATCATTTCTTTAAAGACATGGGCATGTATGGCAAGGAGCAGCTGAGAGGTCTATATCTTGGCAGCCGGTATCAAATTGTACACGACGAAGTCATCTCCATTGGTACACTAACTTCCAATGTTGTGCATCCCCGTGAAGTATTCCAGCCTGCACTCTCACATGGTGCTGTGGCGGTAATTATTGCGCATAACCACCCATCCGGCTTGCTAGCGCCAAGTGCCGAAGACATAGAAGTAACACAGCAGCTTATTTCCGCGGGCAAGATCTTGGGTATTGATTTGCTTGACCATTTGATTATTGCCAGTGATGAATATAAAAGCGTATTGGAGGAGCTATGAGTGTAACGTATACATTGACCCAGACCGACATTATTACCGATGGCGACACTCACGAGTTGCTACTACACGATTTGCCGCACCCTGATAATTGGCGCGTTGAGTCACTGGTTGCTTCCGGCGAATACTGCGAAATGCTGGCTTCGGTGCTTGAGCAAGTCGCTGTGGCGTTGCCTGCAACCTGTGTTGAACAGTATCAGATCCAGGATGCCATCGGCCAATTACTTTATATTCAGCGTCATTATAAGTTCGTAAAACGAAAGGGTGCTGATCATAAGCGCTAAAAGCAGCAGACCGGCGCAAAGGCCTTACTTTAAATAACAGGGGTAAGGCAGTATACTGTACCCTGAATGAATCAAGATCATATCCGAAACTTCTGCATTATCGCACACATTGACCATGGTAAAAGTACTCTGGCTGATCGATTGTTGGAACTAACTGGCACTGTCGAAAAGCGCAATATGAAGGCACAGCTGCTTGACCGCATGGATCTGGAGCGGGAAAAGGGGATTACCATCAAGCTCGCTCCGGTGCGCATGGAATATAAAGGTTTCGAACTAAATCTGATTGATACACCGGGACATGTAGATTTTAGCTATGAGGTTTCCCGCAGCTTGCAAGCCTGCGAAGGAGCACTGTTAGTAGTAGACGCTAGTCAGGGTATACAGGCGCAGACGCTTGCTAATGTGTACCTGGCAATGGCGGCAGATCTGCAAATTATTCCGGTACTCAATAAAATTGATTTGCCGGCTGCTGATGTAGAGCGCGTCGGTGCGGAAATTATGAGTCTGCTTGGCTGCAAATTCGAAGATATTTTGCAAATCTCTGCCAAGACCGGCATGGGTGTAGATGCGGTTCTAGAGCGCATCATCACCGATGTTCCCTCTCCTTTGAGAGGACAGTCCTCCCAAAGCGAAACGAAAGCGACACGGGCGTTAATTTTTGACAGTTATTACGATGATTATCGCGGTGTAATCCTGTATATCCGCGTATTTGGCGGCCAAATTGACAAGGGTGCGCAGATAAAAATGCTCAATACTAGCGCTACGGGCTTGGCGCTAGAGGTGGGCGCCTTGAAGCCGGATATGACGCCGGGCAAAAGTCTGCGAAACGGCGAAATTGGCTATATTGTTACCAACTTAAAGACCACCCGAGACGCTAAAGTTGGCGACACTATTACGTTAGCTGGCAAACCGGCCGAAAATCCATTGCCAGGCTATAAAGATGTACAGCCGTTTGTGTATGCCGGGTTTTTCCCCGAAAGTAATGAATACTACCAAGAACTCAAAGACGCGATTGAAAAGCTATCACTCAGCGACAGCGCCTTGCAGTTTGCGCCGGAAAATTCACCGGTACTGGGCTTTGGAGTACGCATTGGCTTCTTAGGGCTCCTCCATATGGATATCGTGCGGGAGCGCTTGGAGCGCGAATATAACCTTGATCTGGTCGTTACCAATCCGTCCACCGATTACCAAGTAAGTATGACAAGCGGTGAAGAAGTTGATATTAAGTCGGCCAGTGATCTACCTGATCCTGCTCAAATAAAAGAAATCCGTGAGCCATGGATTAAGGGCGAGATTATTGTGCCGCAGAATTTTGTGGGACCAGTTATCCAGCTTATTAGCGGTAAACGTGGTCTGCAGAAAAACTTGAGTTACGTTGAGGACCGCGCGATCGTTGGGTTTGAGGCGCCACTCGCCAATTTGCTAACTGATTTTTATGATCAGCTTAAAAGCATCACCAGCGGCTACGGCAGCTTTAACTACGAACTGGACAATTACCGCGCTGAAGATCTGGTACGTCTTGATTTTTATGTGAGCGGCGAGATGGTCGGCGCCTTAAGCGTGATGGTGCACCGTAGCGAAGCGCAGCGGTTGGGCCGTGAGACGGTAGAAAAGCTTAAAGAAGTTATCCCACGCCAGAACTTCCAAGTGAGTCTGCAGGCAGCCATCGGTGGTAAATTTATTGCCCGCGAAGACATCTCTGCTTACCGCAAAGATGTAACAACCGGGCTGTACGGCGGCGACGTCAGCCGCAAAAAGAAAGTGCTAGCAAAGCAGGCTAAGGGCAAAAAACGGATGAAACGTTTTGGCAAGGTAGACATCCCGGCCGAAGCCTTTACCGTGATGCTTAGGCGCGATTAGCTTTATGCAAAGGTTCCGCCTCACTATTAGCAATCAATTGTTTGTATACAAAGTATAGCGTTGGTAGGTTGTATCTGGTATAGTTGCCGCTATACATGAATCAACTGGTTCGTAGCAATGAATTCAGAGAGGTTTTGGATAGCTACAAACTCTCTGCTGAAGCTAAGGCGACTCTTGATGAGATCCGATTGGCATTACTTGTTGGGCCGTCATCAAGCGGTAAAAACACGCTCATTAATAAGCTAGTTAAGACTGGTGGGTATCATAGTATTGTATCCGATACCACTCGTAAGCCCCGACTCAATAATGGCGTTCTAGAAGAAAATGGGCGTGAATATTGGTTTCGTAGCGAAGATGCAGTCTTAGCCGACCTGAAAGCCGGTGCCTTTTTAGAGGCGGCTATCATCCATGGCCAACAAGTGTCTGGCACTAGTATTCGTGAGCTACAATCAGCTAGGGACGACCACAAGATTGCTATCAACGAAATAGAAGTTGTTGGAGCAGATCATGTGCATCAGCTTGTTCCGTCGGCTCAATGCTTGTTTATTTTGCCGCCGAGCTTTGATGACTTGATAACTCGTATGAATGCGCGGAGTAAGCTGCCGGCTGATGAGACAAGGCGTCGTTTAGTTAGCGCTGCCATGGAAGTTGGCATGGCGCTTAGTAAAGACTATTACACCTTTGTTGTTAATGACGACATCGCACATACGGTTACGCGTGTAGACCGAATTCTTCATGAGGGGAATGCTAATGGCATTGAAGACCAGGCTTATGCCCAAGGCGTTGCCGAGCAGCTCCTTATTGATACGAAGCATTTTCTTGCCAATCTAGAGCAGTAATGCACAAGCCTACCGTCGGCGTTGGCAGTCTAGACTTTTGAGTGCCAACAGCCTATACTTTTGCTTATGACAGAGCGGCAAAAGCAAATTTTGTCAGCCATAATTGAGCAGTATGCCGAAGTGGCGGTGCCAGTAGGCAGCAGTTTGCTGGCTAAAGTTTTTGAAGTGTCTAGCGCCACCATCCGAGCCGAGATGGCAGAGTTGGAGCGCCTCGCGTATATTCGCCAGCCACACACCAGTGCTGGGCGGATACCGACCGACCGAGGTTACCGTTTTTACGTAAACAGCCTAGCAGGTAGCCCTGAAACAATGCCCGAAAAGCGGGCTGAACGCGCACTGACTGCTCGGGTGCAGCACGGCGCACTACCGGAACGTACGATTCGCAATGCCGTTGATACCCTAGTGGAGCTTACTCATAACCTAGGACTGGCCACCATCGGCAATCAACTGTACATGAGCGGTCTCAGCAACCTGTTTGGTCAGCCCGAATTCGTTGGTGGTGATCAAGTGCAACAGGTAGCTCGTTTGCTCGATAACCTTGAACCTTGGCTCCGCGAAGCTGCGCCAAATGAGCCGCTCAGTGTCTTCATCGGCTCCGAAAATCCCATTGGTCGTAGTGCTGGCGTTAGCCTTATCATTAGCCGGTTCCGCAGTCCGTTTAGTGACCATAGCTACATTGGTACGCTTGGACCAACCCGCCAGAGCTACCGGGATGTTATGGCACTAGTAGCTCATACTGGAAAAACATTAGAGGAAGTATTATATGACCGATAAACCAACCCCAAAACAACCTAAAGTAGATAGCGCGGCGCTTCAGCAGCAAATTGCCGAGCTAACCGAAGCGCTTCAGCGCGAACGTGCCGATGCCACAAACTTACGTCGCCGTCACGATGAGCAAATCGCTAATCTTAAGAGTGTAGTGAAGGCCAGCGTAGTTGGTGACTTGCTGCCGGTTATTGATAACTTTGAGCGCGCCCTCAAGCATGTACCAGCCGACCTTACTGACAATGATTTCGTTAAGGGTGTCCAAGGCGTTGTAAAACAGTTCGAAAAGACTCTAGCGGATCTCGGTGTTGAGCGCATTGCAACCGTTGGACAGGTCTTTGACCCCAAATACCACGAAGCAGTCAGCATGGAAGAAGGCGAAGGCTCCGAAGAAGTAGTGAGCGAAGAACTGCAGGCTGGCTACCGATTGGGCGACGAAGTGATTCGCCACGCTATGGTCCGTGTCAAAACGCAGTAGTAACCGTAGAAAGCTTACACTTGCACCATGTAGCGTGTCTCGCTACAATAGTCCCTAATGAATTGCGCACCAGTCCTCAATCAAATGAGCAGGGGCGCTTTTTTCTTACCACCAAAGGCTAGGTATAGTGCCTGAAGCCGCACCACCGGCCCCAGGTAGTTACTTTATAGAGTTCATTGACGGTGATGGTACAACCAAAGAGACTAGCATAGGTGGATTTGATCCCTCGACAACAGATCTCAAACTAGGGCCGCAGGCCTTGTGGCTGCATGATCTCATGACGGGCTTAGTGTCTGAGGAAGAGGACGTAAAAGGTCCAGCGGGCAGGATGCACTACTCTACTGATGGAGGGAGGCTGGGCGCCGTACAGGGCTATTTTCTGGTAAACGGAATTTCGAGGGAGACCCGATTCGCGGCGCTAGCACTTGCCAGCCCTAATGATCGGCTTGACGCAAGGAATCGTGTACTTGATGCAGAAACATGGCTAAGAATCAGAGTACGCGAACAGGATGTGGCGCTCAAGAGCTTACTAGCCTTACGACAACGACTCGGTCTTCCTGTGGAAGAAGACGACGATGCAGGAGGAGAATATTTAGAGGCATAAATTAGCACTCTTGACATGTGAGTGCTAATTTTCTATGCTACAATTATTAGTAGCACTCTAAGCAGTGATCTGCCAAAAGGAAGGGAATTATTCTACTATGGGTAAAATTATTGGAATCGACCTCGGTACCACTAACTCGGCAATGGCCGTGATGCAAAGTGGTAAGCCGGAAATTATTGCGAACAGCGAAGGCAACCGTACCACCCCAAGCGTGGTAGCTATCAACAAAAACGGCGAACGTTTGGTTGGCCAAGTGGCGCGCCGTCAGCAGGTAACAAACAGCAAGAACACTATTTATGAAGTAAAGCGCCTGATCGGCCGTAAGTTCGACGACAAAGAAGTCCAGCGCGATCTCAAGCTGATGGGCTATGAAATCGTTAAGGGTAACGGTGGCGTTAAGGTAAAGATGGGCGACAAGGAATATAGCCCGGAAGAAATTTCCGCTATGATCCTCAGCAAGCTTAAGGCTGACGCCGAGGCATTCCTAGGCGAGCCAGTTACTGAAGCGGTCATTACCGTGCCTGCTTACTTTGATGACAGTCAACGCCACGCTACCAAAGACGCTGGTAAGATTGCTGGCCTCGAAGTAAAGCGCATTATCAACGAGCCGACTGCTGCGGCACTGGCTTACGGCCTCGATAAGTCTAAGGCAGATGAAAAGATTGCTGTCTACGACCTTGGTGGTGGTACCTTCGACGTCTCCATCTTGGAACTCGGCGACGGTGTCTTTGAAGTAAAAAGCACAAATGGCGACACTCACCTTGGTGGTGCAGACTTTGACCGTGTGCTAGTCAACCACTTTGTGGACGAATTCAAAAAAGAAAGCGGCATCGACATCAGCGATGACAAGGCTGCCATGCAACGCCTGCGTGACGAGGCGGAAAAAGCTAAGATCGAGCTTTCAACCGCGCAAGAAGTCGACGTTAACCTGCCATTCCTAACTGCTGACGCCGAAGGCCCTAAGCACTTTGAATACAAGCTCAGTCGCGCTAAGCTCGAACAGCTTGTTGCTGATTTAGTTAATAAAACTGCTGACCCATGTGAAAAGGCGCTCAAAGACGCTGGCCTCACCGCAAGTGAAATCGACGCAGTAGTACTCGTGGGTGGTATGACCCGCATGCCAGCTGTACAAGAAAAGGTAAAAGCAATCTTTGGTAAGGACCCCATGAAGGGTGTAAACCCTGACGAGGTTGTGGCCGTAGGTGCTGCAATCCAAGGTGGCGTACTACAGGGCGATGTCAAAGACGTGCTGCTGCTGGATGTAACCCCCCTGAGCCTTGGCATTGAAACCATGGGCGGTGTTATGACCAAGCTTATCGACCGCAACACTACCATTCCAACCTCCAAGTCAGAAGTCTTTAGTACTGCTGCTGACAACCAGCCACAGGTAGAGATTAAGGTTGGTCAGGGCGAGCGCGAAATGATGGAAGGTAATAAAGTCCTCGGTACCTTCATCCTAGACGGTATTGCGCCTGCTCCTCGCGGTGTACCGCAGATTGAAGTGACCTTCAACATTGATGCCAACGGCATCTTGAACGTAACCGCCAAAGACCGTGGTACAGGCAAAGAACAGAACATTACTATCCAAGGTTCAGGCAGTCTGGACAAAGCCGAAGTTGAGAAAATGGCCAAAGACGCTGAAGCTCACGCCGAAGAAGATAAGAAGCGTAAAGAGGCTGTAGAAGCGCGCAACCAGCTCGATGGTGCCGTTTACCAGGCCGAAAAGATGAAGAGCGACAACAAGGACAAGATTGCCGAAGAAGATCTAAAGAAGATCGACGAAGCCGTCGAAAAAGCCAAGAAAGTCGTATCTGACGACAAGGCAGATAAAGACATGCTGGAAGCGGCTACTAAGGAACTAAACGACGTCATTATGCCAATAGGCGCTAAGATGTACGAAGCAGCAGATGGTGATGACACTCCAGAAGAAGACAAAAAGTCTGAGGACGACAAAGACGGCCCCATCGAAGGTGAAGTGGTCGACGAAGACAAGAAATAGCTAAACAATAACTAAGACAAGTGGCGACCAGGGTAACAAAGTCACCCTGGTCGCTTGCATAAAATCTAGCACTCTTGTTGTTTGAGTGCCAAACGAGTAATATAGAAGATAGCAATGGCGAAACGTGATTATTACGAAGTATTAGGCGTTGGCAAAGGCGCTTCAGCCGATGAAATCAAGAAGGCTTTTCGCCGTAAGGCGATAGAGCTGCACCCAGATAAGCAGGGCGGCGACGAAGCCAAGTTCAAAGAAGTCAACGAAGCCTACGAAGTACTGAAAGACCAAGGTAAGCGTCAGCGTTATGACCAATTTGGTCACGCGGGCGTTGGTGGCAACGGTGGAGCAGGTGGTGGTAACCCATTCGGCGGTTTTAATGGCCAAAACGTCAACTTCGACTTTGGCGATCTGGGTCTCGGCGACATATTTGGTAGCTTTTTCGGCGGCGGACAATCAGGTAGTAGACGCCAGCAACAGGCGCGGGGAAATGATGTAGAAACCCGTGTAGAGATCAGCTTTGAACAGGCTGTATTCGGAACGGAAGTGGATTTGCGTCTTAACATCGAAGATACCTGCAGCCATTGCAAGGGTACTACCGCTGAGCCAGGTCATGAGCTTAAAACCTGTGACCAGTGTCATGGTTCTGGTCAGGTCGTGACTGCTACGCGTACTATTTTTGGCAATATCCAACAAGCTATGGTTTGTCCTACCTGTAAGGGCACGGGTAAGGTTCCTGAAAAGATTTGTACCGTATGTCACGGCAAGGGTACTGAAAGGCACGCGCAAAATGTGCAGCTCAAAGTCCCGGCTGGTATTGATGACGGTGCCACAATTCGCCTCCGTGAACATGGTGAAGCGATTGCTAACGGTCCCAAGGGTGACTTATACGTCCATATTCGTGTCAAAGCGCACAAGCATTTCACTCGCGAAGGTGACCTCATTCTTAGTGAAGAGCATGTTGGCATGGTGGATGCGGCTTTAGGCACCGAAATAGAAACCGATACGGTAGATGGCAAAGTCCGCATGAAAATCCCCGCTGGCACCCAAAGCGGCAGTGACTTTAAGCTGAGCGGACACGGTGTGCCGCACTTAAGAAGTGAATCCCGGGGCGCTCATATCGTAACGATCATAGTGGACACGCCTACCAAGCTTACCAAGCAGCAAAAAGAGCTGCTTGAACAGTTTAATGTCGGCCCCAAAAGACGCGGCTTATTTTAGTTTCGGCCATTTTTTAGACGTCGCTCAAAACCTGTAAGAAAAACTACAGCATTTGTTTAAGAATTACTTAACAAATACAACCAAAAGCAGTATGATGCCGGTAAGGTGCGTAATCTAAGAAACAATCAGCATGGGTTTATACCAATGATAATCTGCCTTATTCTAGTTGTCGTAGCAGTCTTGTATGTTTCCTATCACTACGTTGCTAGAGCTCAACATTAGAATTGCATAATAATAGCTTTTATGTTATTGTAGAGTCTGATTAAGGCTCCCTTGGTAGTAGCAGAAGCCGCTCTTAGGAGGTGTTAATCCAAGGGCAATTTATGCGCATAAAATATGATCACAATTTACGCATTGCAGGCATAGGGCTAGCACCTTGGACGAGGCTTGGGCTTGAACGTTGGCTTAAAGCTTACAAGATAGCCTCACTCTATGGTTGGGACATGAAGCCATATGCAGGCCTACCTGAAATACATGCCCTAACAGAACAGTATGACGTTCATCTGGAGCGACAAAACACGCAGCGTTTACTAGAAGATTCACACTTCCAACGGTTATTGCAGGATGAATTTTTGGGTTACTCATTTATAACCTACAAGGCTGTACCAATACCGTCGGCACTTGATAGCCATCGTTTTTTGACTATAAACACAGACGTTGCCAGTCGATTAGAAAATAAGGCAGAATTCCGTCGCTTAATGGCTGCCGAGCAGATTCCTTTTCCTGCATATAGAATACTGGCTTACGCAGAGTTACTGCAAGAGAGTTTTGCTACACTTTCAGCTGGCCGAGAGAAGATTGTTCTGCAGGATGACGTGCTTAGTGGGGGCAAGGGCACTTTCATAGTGTTTGACCAGGTTTCCTTCTGTGAGGCTGTAGAGGCTTTAAAAAAGTATAGCAAGGGCGCTTCGGTAGTTGTCTCCGACTATATTGAAGGTGCGCGGGAACGTAGCGTACAGTGTGTAGTGACACGGCACGGGATATTTGTAGGTCCACTACAGAAGCAAATCATCGATGATCCGCTATTAAGTAATCGGGCTGCCATAGCGGGCGACAAATTCTGCGGAGCAGAGATCGGTGCCGATGATCAGTGGGCAGGTATCTATCCGGAAGTTAAAAAGTACGCTGAGCGTATTGGTGAGCTAATACAAAACCTGGGATATAGAGGTATCTTTGGTTTGGACTGTCTCGTTGGACCTGATGGCAAACTGTACATATTAGAGGTAAATCCGCGTATAACAGGCGTAACTCCGCTTTTAACGATGATGTATCGACCCGAAGAGGATATCCCATTTTATTTGCTCCATGTATTGGAACTTGCTAATGCTGACTACGATATAATTGATCGTCAAGTAAATCCCAAACCGGCCGTGGGTGGTCTTATGATGTTACATAGCCAGGAGCTCATGGAAGTGCGAATAGCGGGATCTGTTACGTCAGGGCTCTATGATTCGCGCGATCTCAAACTGCTTCACTCCGCTACGCATTTCTCGCCAGATGAAACAGAGGCACGACTATTAGTGCAGCAGTATACGCCAGTTGGCGTACGAGTAAAACCGGGCGGTCGACTATTAACGGCCTTTACTAATACACCGCTACTTGATAGCAATGATAAACTCCTGGAGGCTACTCAACAAACGGTACGGGACCTATTGGGAAGTATAGAGTTGAGCCCATGAAAGCTGCGCTAAATTGTCCTGGGCTGAATGAACAGCAAGACCCAGAAGTTTAATATAAGGCAGGAATAAATTATTATGAAGCAAACTACACTTTACATTGTTGCCAGTAAGAATCAGCAGTTGAAGAACGGCGTAGTGCAGTCACTCAAACGCGCTGCAGAAGCTTCAGGAATAACAAGTCATTTACTTATAGTGGAGGACACGGTGCTAGATACAATTGCGGATATGCAATTTGAGCAAGGTAGCTTGTTGTACCGGGTCAGCGTAAGCCAGAAGGCGGCTATCATGGAGTCTATGTTAATGCTGTTACATCCAGGAATATTTACAGCTATTTACATACCAGCGTTGTTACAACTTCCTAGCCAACAGTACCGAGAGCTCTGCGAACAGATGGCTCAGGGTTTGCAGATTATTCCGACCTTAATTATCGATGAAACGTGGCAGCAATTAGATGTACAATCTCTTGATAAACGCATTGCAAAGATGGGAGGCTTTCCGATAGTAGTAAAAATGCTAGGTCTTAGCCATGGTGCGGGCGTGCGGAAGGTAGATAACTTGGATGACCTGCAAGCGATACTCATGCAATTGCCTCCCGAAAAGTATGGAAGCATAGTGCGCAAGTATCTAGCGGATTATCGGCACTATCGTTTGATCGTGATTGAGGATTCGGTGGTTGCTGCACTTGAGTATCATAAGCCCGTGGATGACTTTCGTACTAATGCGACAGGTGAGCCAATAATCTCAGCAGTATCGGTGGAAGAGCTTCAGGATGAAGTGGTGCGGTTGGCACTAGATGGCGTAAGATTGCGGTCAAGTATACTGGGAGGAGTGGATATACTAATTGACCAGACTGATAACATGGCCTATTTGGCAGAAGTAAACGTACCTTGTAACTACGCGCGTGCCGAAGGCCCAACTAATATTGATATCTCTAGGCAGCTTTTGGATGCTATGCTGCGCAAAAGGGACAGGCATAACTTATATGAGTAACATGAAAGTCGGTTGTATTGAAGCTGTGTCACTCCCAAGACTAGGGGTCAAAGATGTATTGGCAAAGATTGACACGGGTGCATATTCTGGAGCCTTACACTGCACTGATATACGTATCGTGCGTCGTGGAATTACTCGTAAACGGTATTTGAAATTTACTCCATTAGGAAACCCTAATCTAGCAACTGAAACGGATACATTCCTAAAAACGTATATTCGTAGCGCAACGGGACATCGAATACGGCGCCTTATAATTGACACAGAGATAGTAATTCAAGGCAAACACTACCCTATACGTATTGGTCTTTCTGACCGGTCAGACATGAAGCGCGCAATATTAGTCGGGAGGCGTTTTTTACGGGAAAATAACATCCTTGTTGATGTGGCAATAAACCAAGAATTAGATGACGAAGGAGAAAGTACGAGATGAAGATAGCGATTCTTTCCAAAGGTGCTCTCAACTACACGACAAAGCGGCTCAAAGAAGTTGCTTCAGAACGTGGCCATGATGTTCAGGTAATTAATTATGCAAAATGTTATATGACCATGGAAAAAGGTAAACCGGTTGTGTACTACAAAGGCCAAGAGTTGCCTAGATTTGACGTCGTCATCCCGCGTATCGCACAAAGTTACACTAAATATGGCACTGCGGTAGTACGCCAATTTGAAATGCAGGGCGCATTTACTACGGCGAGTTCAATGGCCATTAACCGTTCGCGTGATAAGTTGCGCTCCTACCAGATTTTAGCTCGCCAAGACGTAGGGATTCCTAAAACAGTATTTGCGCGAGAAACCGCCAATCTGGAAGAAGTAGTTGATCTAGTCGGTGGTGCACCGGTGATTATTAAAGTGGCTCGGGGTACACATGGTAATGGCGTAGTGCTAGCCGAAACTAAAAAAGCTGCCAAAGCTGTAATGCAGGCCTTTTACGTTGAAGGAGTAAACTTTATCGTGCAGGAATTTGTGGAGGAAAGTGCCGGTACCGATATTCGTGCACTTATCGTGGGGGGCCGCGTGGTCGCGAGTATCCAGCGACAGAGCTTGGATGATGATTTCCGCAGCAATACCCATCAGGGTGGGGTTGGTACCCTTGTAAAACTTACTCCAGAAGAAGAAAAGACAGCGGTCAAAGCAGCAAAGGCAATGAATCTGCCAATCTGCGGCGTAGATATGATGCGCTCCAAAGATGGTCCCAAGGTTCTTGAAGTAAACAGTAGTGCCAGCATTAAAACACCGGAACTGGTTACTAGGCGTGACGTTGCCGCCAAGATAATTGAATATGTTGAGCGGAATGCTAAGGCTAAACCTCGCAAGGATAAAGTCGGCGCTTAAGAGTTAACTTCTAGGGAGTCGTGTACCTCTAGTCTATTCTGCTTGTGGTAAAATTTGGATATGGTATACCTTGCTGTACTCGCGGCACTTACTCTTGTGCCAACCTTGGCAATCTTATTACTCCGAGTAAATGGTGCGATTGCTTTTATGGGCTTGTGTCTCGGAAGCGTCATGGTAACGTATGTGTCGAGCGACGTTAATGGTATCCTAACCAGCTTTTCGGCATCCAAAAATACACTTACGACCAGCCAATGGGCACAAATGGGGCTTCTGGTAATACCGTTTTTGCTCACTATCTTATTTACGCGGGGGAATGTGCACGGCAGCAAGCGGTTTACGAATTTTTTGCCGGCGTTGGCAACAGGGCTACTGTTTACATTGTTGACAGTGCCCCTGCTGGCTGCGAACGTGCAGCGGCATATTCATAAACTGTCAGTCTGGCATCAGCTGGACAGTTTGCAGACAGCGGTTATCCTAGGGGGCGCAGTTTTTAGTTTGGCATTTTTGCTGCTGACGCACCGTAAATCCCATGGTGACGAGGCAAAGCATGGCAAGCATTAGCTACAGCCTTCTAAAAAATGCCATCCGGATTGACTTTTTGGCCAAAATATCGATAATGTAAGAAGTTATTTTCCTTCGAAATTAGCAAACGGCCCATATGCGTTTCTAGCGCATATGATACCCAGATCTTCGGAATGAAATTTTATGTGAACATTCCTACGGTTTGGGCCCATAGCTCAGCCGGTTAGAGCACCTGCCTTTTAAGCAGGGTGTCGTGGGTTCGAGCCCCACTGGGCCCTCCAAGCATAAGCGTTTTAAACTCCTCTATTTCGAGGAGTTTTTGATACACTCAATTTTATGAATACGGCAAAAAGTAGCGCCTCATTATGAAGCGCTGAAGCTCGTCTTTTCCTAGTATTCTAATTGCGCTCTAGCTGCATCTGCTAAATGTAGTGCAAGAAGTCTTTTACGCGTCTGTGTTGTCGGTGGTAACGACGTATTTGCTAACAATCCAGAGCTCGGGGTTGCTGGGGTGAGTGTATTTCCAGGCGTAGAAACCAAAATCTGGCTCGCCGTTTGTTTCGTGTTCAAAGTTTAGATCCTCGGTAAGCTGTCCAGCGACCTCTTTAATACCGGGGTATGATTTCTCGAGTGTAGTACGCATATCTGCTTCGTTGACATAAACAAAAAATCCTGCATCTTCCATAGTGCGGCCTTTCATTCTATTGGGGTTGCATTGGCAATTATACACTGCGTCCTCGGCTGTTTATTGCTAAAATAGCGTTATATGAATCAGAAAATAAGCAAAGCGGACGAACTGTTTTTTGTAGTTGATGAACATGACCAACCGCTGAAGCCATTACCACGTAAATTAGTGCATGGTTATGGCGTATGGCACCGTGTATCGCATATTTGGCTGCAAAATGATAAGGGTCAGCTGCTGTGTCAGCAGCGTTCATTCGAAAAAGAGCTGTATCCGGGGTTCTGGGAGTGTTTCTTTGGGGGTCATATTCGGCCGAACGAAACATATGAACAAGCTGCTATTCGGGAACTTGATGAGGAGCTGGGCGTTGAGGTGAATGCCAAAGACCTGTACCTTTGGAGGGTCTATAAATTTTTCGATAAGGCCGAAGGCTATAATAACGAATTTATGGGTGTGTTTGTGGCACGCTGGAATGGCAAGTTAGAAGATCTGGTGTTTGATGATGGCGAAGTGGCTCGCGCTGCATGGAAGGACATCCCCGAAATTAAACAAGAAATAGTAGAGAACGGTGGCAAGGGCTGGACGAGCATCGGCTACGAACTTCAGTTGCTCGATGAACTAGGGCTAAGGGCTACATGAAATCTGTGTATATATTTCGCGGCGCGCCGGCGACAGGTAAGGGAACGGTGGTCCCGGAGTTCTGCAAGTTATTGCCGGGACCGGTGGCGCATATAGATCAGGATGTATTCAGGTGGAATTTTCATCTTATTGGACGGACAGTTGCCGACGTGAGTGAAGCAGAACATGCGCTTGCTTACCAGAACATGCTGCTTGTATATGAGCAGTATTTGCGGAGCAGCAGTTACGAGGTTGTCGTTGAGGGTTTGTTTACATGGGATGATACAAGTTCCAGCCAGGGTAGCGCAAAGCACTTGGCAGCCCTGGCAGAGCAGTATGGCTGTAGCGTGAAAAGTATTGTTTTAACGGCTGACAAACAGCAGATGCTGGAAAGGAATGCGCGCCGTGGATACTCAGTGCCAGCGGCTGAATTTGAGCTGCTGTATAGCGGCGTCTATCAAACTGTGGATTCCAGTGAGATTGTTGTTGATTCAACAGACCAGACCCCTCGGGAGACGCTGGCGGTGCTGAAACGGTTCATCTAGTGCAAAACTAGCTGCTTATCATGCTCATGGTTGCCCATGCAAGCTTTGCTATGCTGAAAACTATATGCGGCAGCTGTGGCGACAGTGCAACCGGACAACTTTGTTAATGGCGGGGTGCGCCGCCTTTTTGGTTGGTTTGGCGCTGGGGAGAAAGACTAGCGTAAATGGCTGGGTTGTACTCGTCAGCCTACCGTTTGCCATTATGGCCTTGCGTCGCCGGACAACATTTGTGGTGCTATGGGTAGTGCTCGCAGGAGTATTGTTGGGCATATGGCGCGGCTCGGTGTATATACATGCGCTGCAGCCGTATAGAACACTCGCCAGGCATAAAGTGGTGTTTATTGCTACCGCTGATGCTGACGCGGTATATGGAACGAATTCACAGCTGAGCTTTGTGGTCCGTGATGTGCGTATTACCTATCCTCGGGACCAGCGTGTGCCGGGCACAGTCAAAGTTAGCGGCTTTGGCGAAGCGATGGTGTATCGTGGTGATTGGCTAGAAGTGCAAGGCAGTCTGTATCCAACGCGCGGAGCAAGCCAGGCAACGGTTAGTTTCGCGCAGCTGCATAAAATAGGGGGCAGCTCAACGGCTGTTGATACGCTGCGGCGTAAGTTTACGGCTGGTTTGCAGAGTGCATTGCCCGAGCCACTCGCTTCGTTTGGTCTGGGACTACTGATCGGGCAGCGAAACACATTGCCCGCTGCACTTACGCAGGCGCTTCTTATGGTTGGGCTTACGCATATTATTGCGGTGAGCGGCTATAATTTGACGATTTTGCTGGAGGCGTGCAAACGACTGATCGGCGAACGGTCTAAAGTAGCTTCAACGTTTGCGGCTTTAGCTCTGATCGGTGGCTTTCTGCTAATAGCGGGTACGAGCGCTAGTATTGTACGTGCTGCCGTTGTTAGCATAGTAGGTTTAAGTGCCTGGTACTACGGCCGTCAAGTTCGCGGAGTGCTACTCATACTGCTAGCGGCAGCTGGTACGGCCTATGCTAATCCGGTTTATGTTTGGGCAGACATCAGCTGGTACTTATCATTCCTGGCCTTTTACGGAGTGCTGGTAATTGCTCCTGGGGTTACGCGCAAGCTTTACGGAGAAAAAGAACCGCCGCTGCTAATGCAGATAGCGCTTGAAAGTATCTGTGCGGAACTAGTGACGTTGCCGCTTATATTGCACATCTTCGGGCAGATGTCACTGGTGAGCCTAGTTGCTAACATGCTGGTCGCAGCTTTTATCCCACTTGCTATGCTGCTAAGTTTTATCGCGGGGCTTGCCGGTATGTTGGCTGGTGGTGTCGCCGGGTGGTTGGCCTGGCCGGCACGGATACTACTGAACTATATGGTGGATGTGGTGAACCTGCTCAGTCGTATACCGCATGTTTTTCAGCAGGACAGATATCTAACGACATTAGACATGGTGCTGTTCTATGGTTTTACGGTGGTTGTGACGGGTATGTCCTATGTAGTTCAAAGGCGACGCCAACGTGTTGTGATTACGGCCACCGAAGTAGCAGATGCGGCCTAGGGCTTTGGCAATTATCCAGCAGGCGCTTATACTTATGTGTGCATGAATGAGGAGCTGAAATTCGGAGCGTTTAAAAACCTGCTTCCCAAAGGGGTAATTCGTCAGTTTTCCAAGAAACGTACCATCTTATTCCAGGGAGAGGTACCGCAAAGCGTGATGGTTTTGCAAGAGGGTCTTGCAAAAGTATATGGCATAACCACTGGTGGGGATCAGCGGACGGTTACACTTTTAAGTGCCGGCGATATCTTTCCGGTAGAGTGCGTATTTAATAAATCGCGTGTTAGTTTATATTACTACGAGGCGCTTACCGATTGTTCTGCTCTTAGCTTGCCTAAACCAGTGTTCTTAGAAGCGCTGGAGTCGGACGAGACCTTAAAAGGCCAGATCTTTGAATCCTATATGGCACATTATACAAGCGCAACCATGCATATTTATGCACTAGAACATTCGCATGCTCAGGAAAAGGTGGTGTACATACTTCAGTACCTAGTGGCGCGCTTTGGCGAAAAACAGCCAAATGGGCTTACAAAAATAGCCCTACGCCTAAGTCACCAGGATATTGCGGAAATGGTAGGGTTAACGCGTGAAACTACGGCGGTGGAATTGCATCAGCTTAAGGACAAAAAGCTAATCGATTACCAGCGGTTTGCCTATTACGTAAACGTACCGCTGCTGATACAAGCTACGGGTAGTGACGAATTTGAGAACGTCGCAGTCTAGAACGTAGAGGCGGTGTTATTTGCTATTTTCTTGCCACTGATGCACAATTAAGACAAAAGTAAGGGTAAGTAGTAGTTTAGCTAACATGTAAGTCGCAGGTACGCTTAGATAAGTCGTGAGGGGTTATCAATAAGATGTGCGAACTTGATTACAGACTAGAGTGAAAGAAACTGCGTACAATAATAGGCCTAAGGGGAAAACAGCACCATGGCTAATACAAGCGCCAACAACGTACAGGTTCTGATCATTGAAGATGAGCAGCTACTGAACGAGGCGTACGCCAGGGTACTCAACGCTGCTAACATTTCACTGCTTCGCGCATACAACGGCAAAGAGGCTCTGGAAATCTTGCAAACCAAGACCCCTAACATTATTCTATTGGATTTGCGCATGCCGGTTATGGACGGCATCGAATTTTTGAAAAAGTTGCAGCCCAAAAAGCAACTACCGGACGCTAAAATCATTGTTTTTAGTAATTACGATGATCAGCACGAAATTGACGAAGCCTTTGCGCTCGGCGCAATACACTACATGCTCAAAGCCTGGGCAACACCAAACGAGCTGGTAAAGCTTATTCGTGAGGTGGCAGACGCGTCTCAATTGGTTGGCTAAGCGCTAGGTCTTGTGATAGAGACTATGACTGTTCTGAGAGTTTGCTCACAGCGCTAATTAAACATTGGTTGTATAGTTTTGTTTGTAGCACCGGAATAACGGCGCGCTAGAGGTGAAAGGGATACTATGGACTCCAAAGATCTCGACCGAAAAATCAACAATTTTCTGCATCGAAAAGAGTTAGAGTTTCCCGGGTTATCACTGCTTGGCGGACACAACTTCACCACCCGGCACCGCAAAGAACGCTACGGTCATAGCCGACAGCTATTGCTGGGCTAATCTAAGAGCGTAGCTGGAGTTTAGCGTGAAAGCGCTGTTTCCCTTTTGCCTGTAAATCTGGTATGATAACAGATATAGTTGGAGCAAAAAGATACCATGTCAGGACATTCAAAGTGGTCGACCATTAAGCGTGAAAAAGGTGCCAAAGATGCTGCTCGGGGCGCAGTTTTTACTAAATTGGGTAATATGATTGCTATCGCCGCTCGCGGTGGCACTGACCCGGAAACAAACTTTGCGCTGCGCCTTGCTATAGACAAGGCTAAGGCGGCTAATATGCCGAGCGCCAATATTCAGCGCAGTATTGACCGTATCAAGGATAAAGATGCTGCTCAATTGCAGGAATTATTGTATGAAGGCTATGGTCCGGGTGGTGTAGCGATTCTGGTCGAGGTGGCAACTGATAATATCAATCGGACCTATCCACTGGTAAAGCTGGCGTTTAGTAAGCATGGTGGCAATATTGCCGAAAAGGGAGCGGTGGCTTTCCAGTTTGACCACAAAGGTGCAATCCGTGTTAAGGCTACTGGTGATGATCTGCTGCTAACTGCCATTGATGCCGGTGCCGAGGATGTGCAGGAAGAAGATGATGAAAGTGTGGTATATACTGCTGCGACTGACCTTGCTAGGGTGCGTGACGCCCTCAAGGCGGCTGGTCTGGAGATTACGGAAGCCGAGCTTACCTATATACCAAATACCACTATCGAGGTAACCGACGAAACAACTGCCGGTAAGATCATGCGCCTCATGGATGCGCTGGATGACGTTGATGACGTGCAAAATACGCACGTTAACTTTGATATCGATGAGTCGCTGCTCGGCTAATTAGCGGTAGCAATTTTTATTCCTAGGACTACGAGTTAGTATACTGATGCATATGAGGATAGACGTTTTAGCGTTGGGAGCGGGCGAGTAGGATGAGGATTTTAGGAATTGACCCGGGTACGGGAATATTAGGCTTCGGCATTATTGAAGCAGAACGTGGCAAATATCAGCTAGTAGACGGCGGTGTCATACGTACGCCGGTGCACGAAGATGACGCGGTGCGCTTGCTAACGATTTATGACGAGCTCACCGATATAATTGCCGCTACAAAACCAACCGTTATGAGCGTGGAAAAACTATTTTTTGCGCGTAATGTAACCACTGCCATGACGGTGGCACAAGCCCGTGGTGTGGTGCTGCTGTGCGGCATGCAGGCAGGCATGCAGATTTATGAATATACGCCAATGCAGATCAAGCAGGCTATAACCGGCTACGGCAAGGCTGATAAAAAGCAGATGCAGGAAATGGTGCGAACTATTCTAGGCTTAACTGAAGTCCCTAAACCTGATGATGCTGCAGATGCGATTGCGGCGGCCCTCACATGTGCCCAGTCTAATTTTTAATAGGCTATAACCGGTTTTTCATACTATTATAAATTTAATATGACTAATGTAGGCCCGATTAATGCTCATGAAACGCTAGACACCTTTCGAGGCCTAGCTGAGACATATGATTTGAGCCGGCATATTCATGGTCTGGGCAAAGTTGGCTTAGAAGCATATCGGACAGCGATAAGTGATGTAGTTCCTTTGTATTTTAGCGACGAAGCCGGACAGATCATCCAAGACATGCACTATCCAAATTGCGTTATGGTAGAGCGCAACACCACACCACAAGCCGTAGTGGTGCGTGCCGCAGTTCTTAGTGAAACAACAAGCATGGTTGCCTCCTTTGCAATTGGCTTAAGATATGGCCGTCTTGATCAGAGTAAGATGACAAGGCTCCAGCCTCAAAGTTTGTCAGTGGAGCTCTCTTACGTAAATGGCTTATCCAGTTATGCTTTTATAGCAGACTGGCGACCACCATTTGCGTTGCCCGATACAAACACTATAGATCCAGAAGTCGGTATTGCAGTAAGCAGCAAATATAATAGGGGATTTGGCGCAGTCTTGGACGCAGTCCGGCAGTTCAATATCGTACTCACCCCAGTGGCTGATGAGGCTTAATTAGTCAACCCAAACAAATTGCAAGCATATACTAACATGCTTGCGCTTTTGTCTACATTATGACTGTATTATAGTATGTCTATGAGTACACTAAAGCCTCGCGATACGTTAAATATATTTGCTGATATGGTTGCATCAGAAGTAAGAATGCCTGAGACAGCACAAAGCATGTCTGCAGTGCGCCCAGTGCATGAAAGGTATGGGGATGCATTCAGGAAAGTCATACAAGACTTTATTAGTCATCACAATGAAGCGTACAAGGTTCTGTTATGTCCTGATCCGCTTGACCAAGAAGCGGGACCCGATCCGGTCGAGGCATTGCTGTGTCAGCGGACTTTAAGAAGCGGTATCACAAGATATAGCGCTATCTTATTAGGGGAGGCTGGTCTTGAGGGACCCACTTTTACGACGGCAGTAGAAGTTGGCAGAAATATTGATGGATTATGGGTTGGACTTAATCTAGCCTCCGACCGTCCCACCTCTGTAGATGATAAGTCATATCACTGTGTGAATGGTCGACCAATGCCATTTGCGGGTATAGGGCTTAATCATGAGTCTGATGTGGATCTTAACGAACTATCATCAAACCGGCGCTTTGAGGGCCTCGCTTTGGGCCTGAGCTCCGTAGCATTGTGTAACGCCGCATTTTCTGCGTTTGAACCCATCTCTTTAGATTCAACTCCCAAACGCTAGCCTGCAGTTGTTCCCTAAGAAGATGCATGACACAATAGTGCCATGATTGTGATGCTAAGCGGGGTAGTGGGCGAAAGAATGGCTGATATGGTCGTGCTGGATGTGCACGGCGTGGGCTATGGGTTGCAGGTAACGGCCGAGGATTTTGGCCGTCTGCCTACTGGTGAGACTGCTAAGCTGTATATTTATGAGCATATCCGCGAGCAGGCCTATGATCTGTTTGGGTTTGTGCAACTTGATACCAAAAAGCTGTTTGAGCAGCTGTTGGGTGTAAAGAACGTTGGCCCTAAAGTGGCGCTAGCCGTTTTGGATATTGGGACTGCACCTGCGGTGCGTGGGGCGATTGCGGCTGGCGATGTAAAATTACTGCAAAGTGCCAAGGGTGTGGGTAAGCGCGCGGCCGAGCAAATTGTGGTGGAGCTGCGCGACAAGGTGGGACTAAGTGCCAGTGATATCGCCGAAGGTATAGTGTCCCGCCCCGGCATTAATACGCAAGACGAGGCGGTGGAGGCGCTAATCTCGCTGGGCTATACGCCACAAGATGCGGCCACGGCACTCAAAGATATTGATGCAACGCTTCCTAGCGAAGAACGTATAAAACTGGCGCTGAAACGATGAGCTTACGACCAATTGCGCCGAGGCTGCCTGCTCAACTAAGTGCTTGGGACGACGAGATTACCGATTCGCTTGAGATTGATAACTCGCTTATACGACTAACTGATTTCACCGGAGTAGCCCGGCTGCAAGTGGATGGCTCAAAGCTGGTAGGCACACTGTTGACAGGTCTAGTGCTGGATAAGTTTGAGCTAACAGACTCGCTCGGTACAAAGCTGGAAGCTGCAGCACTACGTACTCACAAGGCAAACTTATTACGCGTAATGCTAACGGATTCACGGCTAACCGGAGCTGAGTTTGCTGAAGCGCATATTGAGGACTGCACGTTTAAAAACGTAAAATTCGATGAAGCGGGCTTTCGATTCGCTAGTTTTAAGCGGGTGCGGTTTGAAGATTGTATGTTGCGCCAGGCAGATTTTAGTAGTGCCAAGTTTGAGCAGGTGATATTTACCGGCTGTGATCTTGATTCGACCAATTTTATGTCTGCTCACTGTAAAGATCTGGACGTGACTACCGAAGACCTAACGACCGTGAAGAGTATCTTAGGTTTAAAGGGTGCAACGATTTCTGAAGTGCAGCTAATGCAGCTGGCACCGCTATTGGCTGCCGAGCTGGGGTTCCACATCCAGGAGCTGTAGACCAATCTTACAACAAAAGTTTGCACAGTGCTTAAGCTTATTGCGGTATAATCAAACATAATGATAGAGCGGATTATTGGGACGACGCCACAGGCGGATGATGAAGTCGAGCAAGAGCTGGAAAATAAACTGCGGCCACAGGATTTTGCGAACTACATCGGCCAGGATCGCCTAAAACAGAACCTGCAGCTGGCAATTCAGGCAGCTAAAAAGCGCGGCGAGGCGCTTGATCATGTGCTACTGTATGGTCCCCCAGGGTTAGGCAAGACCACTATGGCCAGTGTTATTGCCAATGAGATGGGCGCGCAGATACGCATTACATCCGGTCCGGCGATCGAGCGGGCAGGGGATCTGGCAAGCCTACTTACCAATCTGCAAGACGGCGATATTTTGTTCATAGACGAAATTCACCGCCTGCATCGTACTGTTGAGGAGGTGCTGTATAGCGCCATGGAAGACTACAAGCTGGATATTATGCTTGGTAAGGGTCCTTCGGCGCGGAGTCTGCGGCTGGATTTGCCACAGTTTACGCTTATTGGGGCTACTACGCGCACTGGTGCGCTGGCTGCGCCGCTGCGTGATCGGTTCGGGCATATTCACCGGCTGGAATTTTATACACCCGAACAGATCTCCCAGGTTATAACTCGTGCCGCCGGCATCCTGAACATCAAAATTGACAGCCAAGCGGCGCTCAAACTGGCCGAGCGTAGCCGGTTAACGCCCCGTATCGCCAACCGATTGCTGAAGCGCGTACGCGATTATGCCGATGTGAACGGTGATGGCATCATTGATACGTCTATCAGTACCCGGGCACTTGAGTTACTGGAAGTGGATGATTTGGGGCTAGATCCTGCAGACCGCATGCTGCTCATGGCCATCATTGATAGTTACGATGGTGGTCCGGTCGGAGTAGAAACGCTGGCGGCACTCACTGCCGAAGAGCGCAGTACTATTGAAGATTTTATTGAGCCATATCTAATGCAGATCGGCCTTTTAGAACGTACGCCACGCGGTCGCAAGGTGACGCATAAAACATATCAACATCTGGGCAAGCAACTCCCCAAAATCTAGCAGGCGAGTAAAAACACTTGATTAGGCTGTTGTGTGCAAAAAGTTATATAATAGTGGTCTATGCAAGTCACCCCTAAGGTCGATGCGGCCCTTCATCAGAAGTTGCCAATTGATGCTGACGAAAAGATTCTAGCTGTATATAAGCATCACTGGTTCGCTTATGCGGCCAGTTGCATGATTGGCGTATTGGTAGCGGCCGTAATTGTAGTGCTGGCCGTGGCACTTACTACGACCGGTAGCACAGACAGCACATTCGTGCAGTATAAGTCTCAGATTATAGCGGTCGCCAGCCTGTTCTCGATACTGATACTGGCCGGGACCGCTATACCGGTGTATCTGCGCTCGCAGGAGCAGGTGGTGCTTACAGAAGAGGCGCTGGTGCAGGTACTGCGGCCAACGATATTTGCAAATAAGATTGACCAGTTAAGCTTGCGTCATATTAGTGATGTGTCGGTGACACAAGACTTCTTAGGTACCATGTTTGGTTTTGGCCATATTACCGTCGAGACGCCGGGCGAACAAAACAATTATCATTTCGCTACACTTACAAACCCCCATGAGTCGGCTCGGGAGATTATTGCAGCGCACGAAAACTTTGATGCGGCGTTGCACTCTGGTCGTATGCCGAGCACCTTGGAAAGAGTTGCGCAGCCAGCGCCGCAAGTTCAGGCAATAGACCCCGAGCAATACCAGCAGTTTTTGCAGTACCAACAAATGGTTGCTAGGCAGCAACAGGGGCAGCAGTTTAGTGTTACTCCTTCTGCTAGTCAGTCTACAGTGATGCCGCAGGATGATGTTCCTACAGAAGCTACCCTACCACCGCAAGATCCTACGAGCCAACAATAATCCTTATAGCCTACTCGTGGAACGGATTTTGCCGTGCACTATCAAACAGCGACTGCACGTTCACGCTGTTATCTTGCAGGTTTTGGATTTTTTGAACGGTAGCTGCGTCAATATGTGGTTGAGCCACCGTTTGAGCTGACTCCTCACTGGTACTGGGGGGCGTGTTACTAAATGTATTGATGCGCCATAGAATAAAGCCGTACAAACTTGCAACCAGCAAAAAGAAGAGGAATGCCCGGTAAGCATTTGCTTTGCGGGTTAGATTTGCTAGCTGACCCGGGATGTCATTGACGTTTAAGTGGATATCGCTGTTTTTCATGGCTTTATAAACTCGCTTATCACTAAAGTGAACGCTACTTTGGTGGGGCTTTTGGGGTCTGGGCTGACGGTAATGCCGCTTACCTGGGCAGTACGGCGATTTTGCTCAAGCTTATCCAGGAAGGTAAGAAACTGACTGTAAGTAACTTCGTCTGCACTGGCAACGGTTACCGTCAGCTGGAGCTGATAGACGCCTGCCATGCCTTTTACGGGCGTTAACTGCGTGAGATCGGGATTCGCTTTGACGGTTGGAGCGACCGTGCCAAGCGATGAAGTGGGGAAGGTAATGGAAGATAACTTTGGGACGCCGCTCTGAGAGGCCAGATTAACAATCTCGCGTACTGCTTCAGCCTGATCTTTATCTTGCGGTACGATAGTTTCAGCTATGGTATTTAGGTCGCTGTATTTAGCGACATCTTGTTTGTTTTTGATGAGCGTGGTTTGCATCGCATCTAAAGCGGCACTGTCCCCCCGAAGCTTGGCGAGTTTAGTGGCCCGGTTGCCCATCAGCTTGTTAGCGCCGTATGCAACCCCTAGGAAGCCGCCGAACAACAGAACTAGTGAAACACTGAGCACAAGATATAGTTGCTTAGCTTTCATGACTTGCTGCCCTTTGTGTCATTGATAAACAGGAAGGGGTTGTTTTGAGCAAATAAGGCACGGAGTGTAACGGTGCAAGGGTAAGCAGTGTTTCCACTGCCACCAGTACCGCCACAGGATATACTGACAATATCAGCCTTGCTAAAGATCTGGTTTTTGGGATCTGCGAGATTCACCTGCAGCTGTGTGGCGGTATTGTAGTCGGTAGTTTGAGCCGTTATATCAATGCCGCCCTGTGTTTGGGTTATAGCTAAATTGGTGAGGATAGCGTTGCTAGGCATGACACTGGCTAGTTGCTTAAGGAGTTTTGAAAAAAGTATCTCCTGAGAGAGTACTTGTACAACAAGTTTTAGGTTATTGGATATAGTGCCAACCTGCTTTTGCACATTTGCCAGATGTTGGGCAGACAGCTGCTTGTTGGTATCGTCTATCTGCCGCTGGGTGCTGTTAATGGAGTGGTTTAGGTATAAATAGCCACCACCTGCCAGAAGGATACCGCCGGTTAGCGTAATTGCACATGCTGTACACCACCTGAGCAGGGTGCGGTTGCGTCGCGCATAACGGTAGGCAGCCTTAGTCTCGGGTGGCAGTAGGTTGATCATGCGAACACCTCTTGAGGGCTAGTAGAAGCGAGTCCCGTGGCAGTTACATAGGACATTCGCTCGGTTACATTGAATGGTTGCAGGTGGCCGAAATCCAGATATGCGGTGGGGTCGAAAGCGCGAACGGCCAAGCGAACGTTGCTGGTTAGGTAATCAACAAGTCCCGGCATATTGGCGCCGCCACCGGCAATAACCACTTGGGAGATTTTGCGCTTATCGTGAGCGTGTTCTTCATAGTAGCGCACGGTACGTTTAATTTCTTTGATAAGCAGGCTAAGCGTTGGGGTCAACGCCTTTTCTATCTGGGCTTGTTTTTTGCTAAGCCCTAATCCGTACTTAGCTTTGATGAGCATGGCTTCTTTTTCGGTGACCTTTAGTTCCTCGGCAATAGCGGCAGTGAGTAGATCACTACCGCAGGCTACGGTTCCGCTGATGGCTGGACCATGATCGTATACGGTTATATCGGCGCTGTTACTGCCAAAATCAATCAGCAGTGACGGGATGTCGCTTTGTACGTCTCGGGCGAACAAGTGAGCGCCAGCGCCGCTAGATGTCTGTATAGCTACTGTTTCTAAGCCCAGAAGCCTCGGAAGAACTAGGTAGGAATCAATAATACGCTTTGGCATGGCCACAATAAAAACATTCATTTGATCGTTGTCGGTACCGGCACGGACGTAGTCTAGGTAGAGCTCATCAAGTGCTGCAGGTATATATTGCTCGGCTTCATTTTGAACGGCTTCGGCCAACTCTTTGTCGCTCAACTTCGGAGTTTCCATGGAGTGGGTAAAGGCTTGGGCTATTGGCACGGAAAGTACCACACGGTTAGTAGTGATGTCGCCAATGAGATGATGCTTAAAAAGTCCCAAAACCGCCTCGGCTATCACTTCGGGTGTTACGATCACGCCATCTTTAATAGCGCTTGGCTCGAAGGTAGTTTCTCCGTAGCCAATTATTTTTAGGCGACGCTTATCAGAGGTAAGCTGCATGACACGCACTTTGCCATGGCCAATATCAAGCCCAAAGAGCGGCTTATCTTCAAATAACAGCGGTAATTTGTTTGTCATTGTGCCCACATTTTTAGCATAAGCTTTTTCCTAGTATACCATTCAGAGGCGACCAAGGAGAACTAAAGAATTTGTTGGTAGCTTGAAATAGTCCAGGTTTTAGAACCAGAAGATAGTGTGGTGCCAAACACTACGGTGCCGGCGCCTGAAAGGTCGACAGTCTGGCCGGCGGCTGCGCCCACATTGCCACTGCCCGAAAGCGAAACCTTGCTCCAATAGGCGTCAAACACCATGCCAGCAAGGTTGACGGCGCCGCCGACGCTAATATTTTGCTGAATCTGGGAATTGTATAAATTAGTGCCAGTTGGCGTTGATGCTGGGTTGCCGGTAGTATTTTTGAAGCTGACATAATCGATGCCGGCACCGCTAGCGTTGGCAATCATGCTCGCAGAACCGCCAACGGTAATGGTACCATCAACAACAACAATCGGCCGTGTTGTACCAGCACTGTCCGCTACTTTGATCTTGGCAGCGCCACCGACGGACAGATTGCCGGGAATATAAACATTGCCCGAAATAATGAAGGTACAACTACTGGCCCAGTTTATGGTGGAGCCGGTTAGGTCAATGTTCGCAGGAAGTGTAACGGTTTTATTACCACTACATGAATAGCTGCCGCTGGTGCCTGATGCCGTAGTGGTTACGCCTCCCACAATGCCAGCACGATTATAGTATGGCTGCGAAACGCTGGGTGCGGTACAGCCAGCTTTCAGCCCTTGTCCGGTGCTTCCTCCTTGGATATTGTTGTTTGGCCCGGTGCTAGTTTGCCCAGTAGCGCAAACGGATCCCCACATTTTCGTGCTATAGGCAAGCGAGATTGGCTGACTGCCGTCAGTACATACTGTAGGGTAGGTTGATCCTGGGCTTGACCCTTTTGGGCAAGCGATATTAGCAACGTCAACCGTAACTGGATTTGCTTGTGTGCCAATGCTGGAGGCGCCGGTCATAGTGATGGTGCCATTTACGTAAACACTGGAATTGGTAATAGATGCACTGCCCCCTAGAATCAGACCACCAGGGCCGGTTGATACTGAATATCCGCCTGATGATGTGCCGACCACAGTCACCTTAACTTTGCGCGTGCTAACTGGGCGGCTAGTCTGACCGTAGTGGTAAGTACTACCTATGGCAGTGATTATTTTGGCGTTAGTGTCATCGGGACTGGCTGCAATGGTTGCCGTGAATGTTCCATAACCTTGAGTGGTATTATTAAACAAAGTTTGCGGTGTGGTGTAGCCGCCGAAGTTGTCGTTTTGATTCAACTGCTCTACTGATTGTTCCACTCCTGCTTCGGCGGCCTGCAGGGAATTATCAACGTACACATCGTCGCTCGCTAAACGATACTGACCGGCAACAGCACTAATAAGTGTAAAGCCAATTACCATGAGTACAGTTGATATAATCAGCGCGCTTACCAAAATCATGCCATGTTCATGGTGCTGCTTCCGTGATACTACTCTGCGAAAAAGGTTAATTACACTAACCATTACGGAAGACCATCCTTGTTGCGTATTGCGCGGTTATGTCGTGATTGTATTTATGCTGTAGTAGGGTAATGCTGAGTTGGACGGAGTGGGCGGTTGTTGGGGTTGCCGTGGAGCCATCACTGCCATAGTACTGTACGGAAAATGAGCTAACGTTATCAAGTACATCAGCATCGGCTGGGCATGAGGCGCTAGCAGAGCCAGGTGGACAGGTAGTAACGGCAGCATTGCCGCTGTTCGGCGCAGCTAGTACGCGGCGGTACAGGCTGCCACTGCTTACGTAGTAAATGACATTATTTTTAGCGCTGATATAATCATGCGCATCGTCAAAGATAATAGTGTGGCTACTAGTTTGAGCGGCAATAGCAAGTACTAGTGTGTTGCTATCAGATTGCCAGCTTAGCTCGTCGCTTGGAGCGCCGGGCGCGTGCGCATCTTGCCAACGATTGTTATCGTCAGCCGAGGTAGCCAAGCGAATGTCGTTGGCAACACGGTTCAGGCCTGTTTCGGCGTTAGTGAGCAGGTCATATTTAACCGTCTGCTCGGAACTTTGCTGCAGCTTGTCTACTGAAAAGCCGATAATAAGGCCGGAGATGGCTGTGGTGAGTAGTAGGGCAATCAATAGTTCAACTAATGTAATGCCAGCTTGGCCAAGGTGCTTAAGCGTGCTCATTGGGTAATTCCAATCACGCCGATAAGGGAGGTTAATTCGACGTTGCGCGTTTTTCCGTGATCATTATAAGAAACGGTTACGTCAACTCGTTTAAGCCCTGCTTGTGGTTCGCTCACTGCAACGGTGCCGGTACGGGGGCCGGGCAGGGTAGTGGGCAGGCTGCTGGAGAAGTTTATGTTTTGGCCGCTCGTTAGACCATTGTAGCTAGTGTTGCGCAGGCTTTCTATCTCTGTTTGGGCGGCGTGCGAGGCGCTTTGCAACCAAGCGGTTTGTTCCTGTAGCCGCTGGATGCTTAGATACACCTCCGTAATACCCGCAACGGCAAAACCAAGAAATACGATGGTTATTATCACCTCAACAATCGTAAAGCCTGCTTGTTTTTGCATAATGGCAGTTTGTACCGCTTATCCTTTACTGGTCATTATAAAGAAATGTGAGGAGGATGTCTAAAGTAACGGTGCAGGCCCTTTACTTCGACTTCCTTTTAAGCGCCTTCTTTTGATATAGGAAACGCGCAAGAGACAATAGGATAGCAATTACAAGAAACGCACAACCGACTTGCATATCTATGTAGGACTTTCCACGGCCTACTATAGAGTTACCATTAGGCCCGTTGTGTACTCCAAATACAATCACTAGTGTTATCCCTAGGGCGGTAAATACATAACTGGCTTGTTTTGCTATTTTAAGGATGATGTCTGATCGCGTGCCACTGCTATTTTTTACATTTGTAGTATGGGCATTGAGACGAAGGCTCCAAAGAATGCCTAATCCGATCAGCTCAAACGGCGCTATGACGAGTTGTACAAGCTCCAGCCACCCAAAGACTTCAAGATTGGTAAACCTGCCCAACGTAATTAATGCAACGAAAGCTACAATGGCTAAAAGTGTAAGTCTCTGCATAGAGATCTTAGTCCTAGTTAGTGCAGCTTAGCGGATTAGTAGAAAGCAAATCGACAGTTCTCGCTTGACCGGATGCTACAAAGTCAAGGTTATCCGGGACGTAATCATGGCAGCTATCTCCATCGGTCATGGCAATTACTGGAACTATAGCGCGACGTTGTTGCTGCGTGTACTGGCTGAGTAGGCCTAAGGTAAATGCCGCTGATCCGTCGGCAATAATAGTGCTTGTAGATGTGTCCAGCAATCCTATTTTGGTATAGGTATATGTGGAATTAAACTGCGCAATCTTAGCCCAGCCGTCGGAGTCATCATCATAATCTGATAGCCCAAGAGCCGCCTCGCCAGCTGCAATATTTCTCTCTATGAAGACATCTGAACTAGACTCGCCTAATGCGGGGCTGCCATTGCGTAATCTGTACAGCGTCTGGGTATTATCCGGTATAGAATTGTTGTCAACGTCTGAATCTGGGGCTTCAATTCGACATGTGTCTGAGTTAATGCTGGTCGTTGTAAGTAATGTTGAAGATGATGATGTGATAGCCGCTAGCGAGGCTGACGTAAGTGTAATGCAACCATTATCTTGACTCCGTGCCGAAATGACGGGCACATACTCATCGTAGGTGTTTTCCGTCAGTCCAATGTCATTGACTTTGATATTTGCAAGCGAAGCTGCTTGTGAAGCTGCAGTAATGCCTATGAGGCTCCATCCATCTCCATCCGCATCGTAATCAGTAATTCCGAGCATACTTGAGGCAAGAGCAACATTCCGTTCAAGATAGATATCGTTTGCTGATTCGCCGTTGGCCGGATTGCCCTGCCTTGCTCTATACAGCTGGCTAATATCACTTGGCGCACGGCCTATAGTATCGTCACACGCATCATCTACGCCGTCTTGATCTACGTCATGGTTTGATGGCGCGGTTAAAACGCAGCTATGCGTGGAATCGACATTACCGTCCCCGTCAAAATCGTTCGGTGTATTACCGACTGCGATGGATTGGTATACGTCAACCGGCTGTTCAGCTACATTTGTGCCGGTTATATCCAATGTGTGCAACCCATTATCAACGCTAGATGGTATAGCAGCTGTGACTGCTAGATTCCCTTGCGAATCTGTAGTGAAAGTACCCAAGACTATTGGTGTTGAATGAAGTGTAACGGTATAGGGTGTATTCGGCTTAAAAGTCGAATCGTTTTGGTTAACAGTAAAGCTTAGACCACTGCTCTTATATCCTGTATCAGGAATCTGGCTGTCCACTATCGGAACATTTATAGGGTTGTTGTCTGGGGTCGTGTAGGGACCGAGTAAAGCCTGAGCAGTAGCAGAGCTTCTGGAAGGCTGTACTGCAGAGCTGGTAGCACCCGGAGCGTATATGGTGAAGTTGCTGGTAGCGCTACTAATAGCGCTTTGAAGATATTTCTGTCCTAGGGAATTAGGGTGGAAACTTTCTGCTCCAATCACATGCAATATTTCCTGGCCGTAAGTGAGCCCATTCATAGCTAGATTATTAGCGCTACCATCACACAGCCGACGTCCATTAAAGGCGTCACTCACATTAACGTATGCTATTCCCGAGCTTAAGGCAGCTTGTTGGATGGCGTAATTTAAATGATCTATCAGCGTATTGGAAAGACTGATCTCTTCGCTATTTAAATGTACATTATCGGCACATGAGCCTGAACTGTCGGCAATATGAGGGTAACCGATGGCGTAAATCTTAGAGGTGGATTTAGCTGTGTCTTTAACAGACGAGTAGGTTGCTACAAGCTTGTTGTATTCATTATCAATCTCATCAACCAGTCCTACTCTAGCGTCATATGAGTTAAAACAAGTTCCCGGCTTGACGCATTCCGTGAGCTTCTGTCTAAAACCGATGTCATTGCCTCCAATACCGATCGTGATGATATTTGGCTGAGAAGTAAGCACTTTATTGACTTGGCTTGTAAGTCCTGGCATCCAGCTGCCTAACGAGTTAGGTGTTGGTTGAGTAGGGTATTGTGCGTGTCCTGTTATATCCTTTGAGGTTGCGCCAGAACAAGCAATTGAATGGAAGCTTGTGTAATTTTGTAATGTAGCTATACGGTAAGGGTAGCTTTTAGTAGAGAGATGACACTTGTTATTGGAAGTATCAGTGCCGAGTTCGTAACTATATGCACCTTCTCCTGCGGAAAAAGAATCGCCCAAGGCCAGGTATTGCTGTGTCGTTATTGTATGTCCGTACGAAGTAAGAGCATATTTTGTATACCCCATTGAGGGTAGGTGAGTGTAGGCGTAAAGTGTGTCGTTATCAGCAAATCGAATGTTACTCGCAGCATTTGTGCCGGGCGCGGCACTGGACCAGGTTGGCCATAGATTCTTCATGTCGCATGAAACAGGACCTGAAATTGTAGCGGGAACGGTACCGCATGTATCCATATCATACATCTCTAGTCTATTTTGACCAGGTGCAGATAAAGCAACCATTTTTCCATCATCTGATATCGCTAGAAAGCCCGCCGCGTTGTAGTTGCCATTAAAATAATAGAAGGAATTTCCAAATGGGGTTACAAGGTGAGATTGTAAATCTATGCGGAGTAGCCCTATGCCTGGATCATCAACAACTAGATACTTTCCGTTTGAAGAGAACGCCATCGTATTATAGTTCAGGTTTAACTGGTGGCCTGCTATATCGGATATTGGGTCCTGAGGAGAGGTGTTTATCTGGTAAGAAATAGTTCCTGTGGGGGCTAGAATTGATCCACCCACAGCAGTGGTAAGGTGCTGAGTAAAGTCATAGTTGAAACTCAGTCTAGATAACCCATACTGGCCACTGGTAAGCGAGAGGATAGTATTTGTGTTGGGTATGGGGATTAATGTGTTTCTATTATTGATGTCCTGAAGTGGACCTGCTACGTCACCGATTTGAAGGTAACTGGAGAGTGTCTCAAAGCCGTAGGGCATAGTTCTCACGCATTGGCTACTCCAATTCTCGGAATTGGAGTAGACAGTTCTTTTCTTGGTTTTTATAGACATGTATTCACACGGCTGGCCATCTGAGTTGGTCGGTATTGACGCCATACCGCTCTCTAGCTGCGTGACTGTGGGGCTATTGCTTGAGAACCAAGCTGATGAGCTGGTTGCACCAACTCTAAACGGAAGGTTCCCAAGCAGAAGGGACAGGCTGAATATAATAGCCGATATTGTGTAGGTAAGCTTTACTTTGACTCGCTGATTCATATAGCCATAACCACCCATATTAATAATTTGATTATTGCATTATCTTAAGCAAAAGCACAATTCTAATATGTAAAATTAATAAATTTTAGGTTACTCCAACAACGAATATAAAAACCGGAGCTTAACCGCTCCGGTTTTTATAAGTAGCGAGCCTGGATTAGCTGTTGCTACTCTTAGTGTAAAGGGTACTGCTACCTTCCAGTTGGGCGGTGAGCGTGAACGCGGTACAGTTGTTTGTGGCAGTACTAGCAGTAGTGTTGTCGCAGCTTGGCCCCGTAGCTACGTAGCCATACGCTTCCTGTGAAGACGATGAGGCAGTGCCAAGAATAGATGCGCCCTTAGGGCTTACTAGCGCCTGCGGGTCAAGACCCTTCATGCTGTTACTCAAGAATGAACCTGTCTGTAGGTCTTTAAGCGTTGGATAGTAGCCGTTCTCAGCAAAGAATGCCTCAAGGTGACTATCTAGTGCGTTAATATCTGTTTGACGTTGACTGTCACGAGCTTTTTGCTGAATGCCAGTGAAGGTCACGATAACCAGGGTTGCCAAGATCGCGATAACGACGATGACTATCAAAAGTTCCACAATTGTGAAGCCTTTTGACCTGTTCTTCAGTGAAACCATAAGGGCCCACCCTCCTATTTGATAATTTGTTATGTTGATTTGCTCTTTCGGATACCGCTAAAGCGGCGACCATAGTAGCCTAGTGCCCATTATAGCCATAAGCGGTGTTACGTCAAGCTGGCCCTAGTTGCAAAACTGTGCATAAGCGTTAGTTGCCGATGTGTGTGCTGAGGTTGGCGATCGGCCCCATCACGCTGGCGGCGATCAGACCGACACCAGCGCCCATGAAGATGATCATAACAGGTTCGATAACTGATGTGAGGCCATCAATAGCAACCGATACTTCTTCTTCATAAAAATCGGCTACTTTCACCAGTACAACATCGGTTTTACCAGTTTCTTCACCAACGGCCAGCATCTGTGAAACAATACGGGGAAAATGCGGACTGATTGCTAGGACCTCGGAGAGCTGTTTACCTTCTTTAACTTGTTGTGCGGCGAGAGCTAGTTCTTGTTCGATAACTTTATTACCAATGGCACCACCAGTTACCGCTAGTGCATCAAGCACGCCAACGCCGGCCGCCATGAGTGATGAAAAAGTACGTGAAAAACGGGCAATGGCAACTTTAGTGATCAATGTTTTTACTACCGGAACTTTGAGCATCAGTGCGTGAAACTGAAACTTACCCTTCGGTGTTTTGATATAGCGCATCACAAAATAGATGATAAAACCGAAGATCGGCAGCATAAGCAACGCATAATGCTGGCAGATATGGCTGATTTCAAGCAGCGCACGAGTATAGATAGGCAATTGTGCTCCTGGACCACCCAGCTGGGAAAAGATCTTGGCAATCTTAGGCATGATAAACAGCATGATCCCAAAGAAGGCGATAATGGTGACGCTTAAAATTACGATCGGATAGGTCATGGCGCTCTTGACCTTTTTCTTCATGCTAGCGTTTTGTTCCACCTGTAGGGCTAAACGTTTCAAGATTTCGTCTAAAATTCCACCTTCTTCGCCGGCACGAACCATATTCACAAACACTTCATCGAACACATTTGGATATTTGGCGAAAGCATCAGCTAGTTGGGAGCCGCTTTCTACCTGCTTGGTGATATCTGCCAAAACTTTACGGAAATAGGGCGAGCTTGGACTTTCCTGTAATGTCGATAGACCACGGGCTAGTGGTACGCCAGCTGAAATCATGGTAGAGAATTGGCGCACAAATATCACCAGGTCAGAGCTTTTAACTTTCTGGCCAAATTTTATACCACCACCTAAGCCTTTTTTCGCGCGGGCTTCTTTTACGACCAGCGGATGTAAGCCTTGATGAGCGAGCGCCGCAATAGCTGCGGTGTGGTCGGCGGCTTCTATGGTGCCGTGAATGTTTGAGCCATCTGCCCTGGTTGCCTTGTAGGTAAAATGCATAGATTTCTGCTTAGCTAACTTTCTGCGGTAACGCGCAAGATTTCTTCGATAGTAGTTAGACCGCGGAGTGCCTTTACTAGGCCGTCGGTTTGCATGGTGATCATACCTTCTTCGGTAGCTTGCTTCTCGATGCTTTCACTGGTAGAGGTGCTAATAATTAGCTGCTGTACGGCGCTGCTATTGGTAAGTACTTCGTAAATACCCATGCGGCCGCGGTAGCCGCTATGACCGCAGTTTTCGCAGCCGTCGTCGTGTGCTTTCCAAAGCTTGGTGATAGTCTTTTCGGTAGTTGAGGGTTCGGCTGAGGAAGATTTATTAACCTTGCTGGAAACTTTGGTGCCGATGTTGCCTTCTATGGCTTGCACCTCTAGTTTATGTAAATGACTCATCGCTTCAGCGCTTTGTAGTCTGAATGATTTTGCCAAGCGCGTTAGCGTGGCATTGTCAGGTGTGAACTCTTCACGGCAATCGGGACAGATTTTACGTACCAAACGCTGACCAATCACAATACGCACGGTGCTGGCAATCAGGAATGGCTCGATATTCATATCAAGTAAGCGTGGTAGACAGGTGGCGGCATTGTTGGTATGGAGCGTACTGAACACAAGGTGGCCGGTAAGGGCTGCTTGCACGGCTAGATCAGCTGTTTCACTGTCGCGGATCTCTCCCACCATGATGATATTGGGGTCTTGGCGCAGCAGCGCGCGGAGACCGCTCGTGAAGGTCATGCCGGCTGTAGGATTTACCTGCGTTTGGTTGGCACCAACCACCCGGTACTCTACGGGGTCTTCCACGGTACTTATGTTGACTCCCGGGCTGTTCAGCATACTCAGTACGCTAAACAAGCTTGTTGACTTCCCTGACCCGGTTGGTCCGGTGACCAGGACCATACCGTGGGGCTGTACGATGGCGTGTTGAACGGCTGTGAGTGAATTACCCCAATAGCCTAGTTCTTCCAGGGTTGCCGCTTTGCTGGATTCGTCCAAGATACGCATTACCACTTTTTCGCCGTCTACAATTGGCAGAGTTGAAACGCGCAGGGCATAAATATGGCCATTGACCGATATTTTAAAGCGGCCGTCTTGTGGAGCACGGTGCTCATCGATTTTTAGGTTGGCAAGAATTTTTATGCGGCTGATGAGCGAATTAAGCACCTTGCGCGGCAGCTTATTGGCTTCGCGCAGAATGCCGTCCACTCGGTAGCGCACCAGCACGAAGTTCTCTCTTGGCTCGATATGCACGTCGCTAGCACCGGCTTTCACGCCGTAGTCGATAATTAGATTGACTGTCTGAGCAATGGGCGAATCTTCGGCCACATCTTCTTCGTCCACAACTTCATCTTCCAGCTCTTTGTCTTCAATGGCCATCACTTTGGCGAGTTCGGTGCCAACGTTGCTATCACCATACTGATCAAGCGCGGCTTGAATGTTGCTTTCAGTAGCAATGTGAACGCGCAGCGGCTGTCCAAGCTGTTTTTGCAAGAAGCTAATGGCCGGCACGTCGTCCGGGTCTTCCATGGCGACAAACACCACGCCGTCTTCGTCAACATCAAATGCTACCGCGTCGTATTGTTTAGCGATACGCTCGGGTATCAGTTTTAAGATGTCTTTGTGGAGTTCTTTAGGGTCAATTTCAACAAATGGTACGTCGATTTCCTCGGCGTAGAGCTTAGTCAGTTCCTTTTCACTCAGGGTGTTCGTATTAACGACAATATCCTGGAGGGCTTTTTTCTCGTTATTTTCCTGCTCGCGAAGCGCTTTTAGTTTGTCCTCACTAAGTTTGCCGGTTGCAATCAGCAACTTCTCCACCAAATCATCCGATATGCGCATAGTTACTTGTCATTATATACAAAAACCACAAGCAGCATAACCTCAATATACTGTTGCGATTTTGGGAGGTCTGTCCTCCTAAGTCGTATAAAGGTGGCGTAATATGTAGGTATGCCTCGGAGAAATGTTATAAAACAAGATATAGCTGACAGTTTTCAGCATGTGTATGCCCGCGGGCATAGTCGTCACAAGGTATTTGGTGACGAACAAGATTACATTACATTTCTAACACTTCTGCAGCGCTATTTATCCGCCGAAGAGGCACACGATACATATGGTGTTCCGTACCCCAATTTCTATAACAAGGTAGAGCTACTGACTTACGCCCTGATGCCGAATCACTTTCATTTGCTCATTTACCAGCGTCAGCCGCAGGCAATGGCCCAACTTATGAAAAGCGTACTGACTAGCTATAGCCGTTACTTCAATAAGAAGTATAGGCGCAGCGGTTCATTGTTTGAGTCGCGCTATAAAGCGTCTATGATTAGCGATGATTCATATCTGGAGCATATTTCCCGCTATATTCACTTAAATCCGCGGCAGTGGCGTGACTACGAGTACTCCAGCCTGCCGTATTATTTGCAACGTGATGAGGTGTCGTGGGTCCGGCCAAAACGCATCCTGGAATTATTTGGGAGTCCAGAAGAATATTTGGAATTTGTGAGCGATTATGTTGAACAAAAGAAGATGATGGACATTCTAAAACAAGAACTTGCTAACGATTTATAGGTGAAATATCGTTTGGGAGGTCTGTCCTCCCAAAAACAATCACACATTGTCTTTAGAAGGGAGGCGGGGTATACCTGTAAGCACAATATTATTTGATGCAGGTAGCAATCTTTGGCTGCCGTAGACGAAAGGACGAAGGATATGGCGAAGGCAACAACACCTAAGACTGAACCGACAAATGTGGCTGAAGGTGAAGGTAAGAGTAAGGCGTTGGGCTTGGCACTCGAGACAATCGAGAAACAATTTGGTAAGGGCTCGATCATGAAGCTAGGGGAAGCCCACGCCGTCGATGTTGAAACGACACCAACGGGTAGCTTAAGTCTTGACTTGGCGCTTGGCGGCGGTATTCCAAAAGGCCGTATTATAGAAATTTATGGCCCGGAAAGCTCCGGTAAAACTACGCTGACTTTACACGCGATTGCCGAGATACAAAAGGCGGGCGGTACGGCAGCGTTTATCGATGCGGAGCATGCCCTTGACCCTGCCTATGCTAAGCGTATTGGTGTAGATGTCGAAAATCTGCTGCTGTCTCAGCCGGACAATGGTGAACAGGCCCTAGAAATTACCGAGACGCTGGTTCGCAGTAGTGCTGTCGACATAATTGTGGTTGATTCGGTAGCTGCGCTGGTGCCCCGCGCAGAAATAGAGGGTGATATGGGTGATCCGCAAATGGGTCTGCAAGCTCGTCTTATGAGTCAGGCGCTGCGTAAGCTCACTGGTGTGATTAGCCGCAGCAAGACCACGGTTATCTTTATTAACCAGATTCGTATGAAGATCGGTGTGATGTTTGGCAACCCGGAAACTACCACAGGTGGTAATGCGCTTAAATTTTACGCCTCCGTGCGCATGGACATCCGCCGAATCTCGCAGATTAAGGCTGGAGATGCAGTAATTGGTAACCGGGCCCGCGTAAAAGTGGTGAAAAACAAGATCGCCCCGCCGTTCCGCGAAGCCGAGTTCGACATTATGTATAACCAAGGCATCAGTACTGCTGGTGATATCCTAGACTTGGCTGTTAAGTACAATATAGTCGAAAAATCTGGTGCCTGGTTTGCGTACGGAGGCGAAAAAATCGGCCAAGGTCGCGAAGCCGCCAAGACATACTTGCAAGAGAATCCTGGAATCCAGGAAGAAGTAGCCGTAAAAGTCCGAGAGGCTGCGGGTAAGGAATAATTATGGTAGACGACCACGCTCCACAAACTACGTCACTCGCCGGCTATCAAGCATATGTAAGGCAGGTGATGCAGGAGCGTGGGTTTGACCAAGAGACCGTTAGCCAAAAGTTTATGCTCCTGCTTGAGGAGTCGGGTGAATTCGCCAAAGCGGCTCGTAAACGCGCTAATTTGGCGCAGGCAACAGATGCGGCAATTGAAGATTGCAGCGACGCGGCGGCCGACATTTTGGCGGTATTACTCGATATTTGCAATCAGCTAAATATTAACCTGGAACAGGCATTTGTAAACCGTGAGGACAAGAATCAGACCCGGACGTGGGAGTAGGTCTAAAGTAGCGTGATAATTACAGCTATCAAGCAACAGGAGCGGCTGAAGGGGCGTTACTCGATTTACATTGATGACAAGTATGCCTTTAGTTTGAGTGCAGACGCACTGCTGGACGCGAAGATTGCTGCCGGGCTAGCAGTAAGTGAACCGCAGCTGAAAGCTTATAAAGAACTCTCTGCTGATGATAAAGCGTACAGTTTGGCACTTGCTTATGTAGTCCGGCGAATGCGGAGCGAAGGCGAGCTAAAAGACTATTTCCGGCGGAAGGGATATGAGGAGGCGTTGTCTGAAGTGCTTCTAGCGCGTCTAAGTCGGCTTGGTTTGGTTGATGATGCTAAGTTCGCTGAGGCCTGGGTACGCAATCGCCGACTGTTAAAGCCGGTCAGTAAACGGCGTCTGCTACAAGAGCTTCGCCAAAAACACATTGCTTCTGAAATCGTCGAGCAAGTACTTAAAGACGCCGAGGCAGACGAGGTGACGGTTCTTAAAGAGCTTATTGCCCGTAAGCGTAAACAATTAAAATATCAAGACAATCTAAAACTAATGCAGTACTTGGCGCGACAAGGTTTTGGCTATGACGATATCAAAAGTGCGCTGATAGACGAGGAGTAAACAAGCCAGACTGGGCAATCTATAGATTGCCCAGTCTTATCATATGCTTAAGCGGCCATTCCCGCTGCTGCAGGTGTGCCTTTTAGTAGCTCATTGATAACTATCTTTTTATCAGTAATTTCGTTGATCTGGTTGCGATCGATACCCAAATTACCGCCGGTAAAGTTTTTGAGCATACTTTGAGCTACATAAATCTTTTGAATATACATCGTTTCCATCTCGGTAGCATAATCGCCGACCTTACCAACTCGTTCCTTTGAAAGCGTAACTACCGGTTTACCGATAAGCCTAAAATCGATGTCCATAATGTCCTTAAGACGTACGAGTTCTTCTGGTGGGGTAAGCACATCATGATCATCAACCACAAAACCCTGAACGATTATGTCACGGATATCTTGGTACAGTAGCACGAGTTCATGCTTACTGAAGCGGTCGCTGCAGTAAAAACCCTCGATCTTCAGGTTGTTGGGGTTGATGATAGGCTGGAGTGTGGCGCCAATCTGCTGGCCGGTGCGCAGACTCATTATGGGTTTATTCAGGAGACTATCACTTAACTGCAACATGCTTATAGTATACAACCTCTAATCATTGGTCGGGTGGTTTGTTGTAAAAACGAAGATAATAAAATGCTCGTGCTTGCAAGGTGCCTAGGCCTTCAGTAAACTCGCAGGTACATTCACAAATCAGAGAGGGTAACTATGAGATTCCGCAACTTTTTCCTGCGGGTGGGGCTCAGTGTAGTACTAATCGGCAGTGGCATGGGCATGGCTGTTACGGCCTTTGCTATTGCGCCGCCACCCCCGCTTGCAGCACCCTCAGGGCTTGTTATAACAGAGATAAAGGTCACGGGCGACGAATTTGCAGTGCTGCAAAATAACAGTACTGCTGCTATCTCTGATTTGAGCAAATACTGGCTTTACGTTTTTAGCAAAACAAATCCATTGGCGGCGGGCGCTACAAGCAGTGCACAGCAGTTGCCGGTGGCGGCGCTTCCGGCTGGAGCGTCTGTGCTGCTTAGTGAGGGCGGGGCAACTTGCGGTGCTGCAGTTACGGCTAAACTGGCGCTAAGTTTTGGCGATAGTGCTGGAGCTTTGCAGGTACTATCGGCTGCCCCGAACGGACTACTGGTGCCTACACCTACTGATGCGGTCTCATGGAGTGCTAACGCTGATGGTGATATTCCGAATGTGCCCAAGAGCACTACGGACAAACAGGCGGCCTTTTATCGGACACAAAATACATCCAAAACCTATGGCTGGCAGCTGGCTGATGTTGCTATTGATGGGGCTACCGGCCTGGCAACCATCTGCCGGCTAAACGTTGGTACTGCGGGTTCAGCGCAGCCGGCGGTTGGCGGTCAATTAGCGGCACCAATTGAGCCATCGGCTACTATTATTAACTGGGGAGGTAGTGCTTCGAGTGCTACTACGGCAACAATGCCCGCGTCTGATATCGGGTTATCTGCACCCAGGATTACGGAGCTACTACCTAATCCAAATGGTACTGGAACCGATGCAACGGATGAATTTATAGAACTGTATAATGCCAATCCGGCCCCATTTGACTTAAGTGGCTTTACGCTGCAAACCGGTGCCGTAACCAAGCATAGCTATATATTTCCTGCTGGCACCGCGTTGCCTGCCCAGAGTTTTACTGCCTTTTACGCCTCAACCACTGGACTTACACTTAGTAACAGTGGCGGGCAAGCCGATTTGCTTGATCCGTCCAATGATGTTTTAAGTCAGACTGATGTATACGGGACTGCCAAGGACGGTCAGGCTTGGGCGCTGGCAGACGGGACATGGCACTGGACCACGCAAGCTACGCCAGGGTTAGCGAATGTTATTGCTCAGCCTCCTGCCACCAAGACCGCAAAGAAGCAGTCGTCCCAAACGGCCGGTACCGTTAAAGGCGCTGCGACAACTACAGGTAGTAAAAATAGCGCCTCAGCCGAACCTGCGGGTACTAACACGGCGCCAATCCATCCGCTTGTGCTTGCTGCTGTTGCTGCAATCGCGGTAGGATATGGGGTATATGAGTATCGGCATGATCTGGCAAACCGAATCCACCGGCTCCGCACAAACCGAGCAGCTCGCCGAAGCGCTCGGCCGCAACTTGCGCGGCGGTGAAACCATTGAGCTGGTAAGTGACTTGGGCGGCGGTAAAACTACGTTTACCCGTGGGCTGGCCCGGGGTGCCGGCAGCACAGACAGAGTGGGCAGCCCCACCTTTACGCTTAGTCGAGAATATACAGCACCCAAGTTTACCATTGCGCACTTTGATTTTTATCGTCTGGGTGAAGCGGGTATTATGGGTGATGAGCTGGACGAGCTCATTGGCGATTTGGCATACGTAACGGTAATAGAGTGGGGCGATATTGTGCATGATGTACTACCCAAGGCACGGCTTACCGTGCAGATTAAGCAAACGGGAGAGGATATGCGCCTAATTACTATGTCGTATCCAGAGGAATTAGCCTATCTGTTAAAAGGTATTAAACAGTGATTATCCTAACCATTCGTACTGATAAGCCCGAGGCCGAGATTGGTCTGTACAACGGTGAAGGACAGTTAGCATACGAAACGTGGCAAGCTCATCGTGCGCTAGCCGAAACGCTGCACCGTAAAATTGAAGCACTGCTTACATCTCAAAAGAAAAGTTGGCCGGACATACAAGGAATTGTTTGCTTTCAGGGTCCGGGTAGTTTTACAGGACTCCGTATCGGACTGACGGTGGGTAATGCGCTGAGCACTAGTTACCATATACCAATTGTCGCAGAACAAGACCCAAGCTGGCTGGAAAACGGCATCGAGCGGCTTCTAGGTGGCGAGACGGACAAACTGGCGTTGCCGTTTTATGGTGCCGACGCGCACGTTACACCGCCCAAGAAATAATTGTTTGTTTGACGACATTACGCGCTAAAGCGTATATTTAAAACAGGAATTGTTGTTTTGGGACAAATCCACCTGTACGATTTTTATTTGATATCCAGATTGCACCGAAGGACTAGAGAAGTGATAGCGATTGTCCATGCCGTGATCTGTTAGCATAGAAAGGAAACATATGGCAATAATTGCAGTGCTACTCGCTGTAGTTGGGTTAGGCGTGGGCTACGGCGGGAGTACCTATACGCAAAAGCGTAAAAATGCTGCCGCTGAGGATAAGGCAGCCAAAGAGCTGTCAAAGGCTAAAAAAGAAGCCGATAAGTTGCTTCAGACGGCGCGGGATGACGCAGCCCGTATTGCCGAAGATACGCGCAAAGACGAAAAGGCTCGCCGGGGTGAGCTCAAAGATCTGGAAAACCGCCTGGTACAGCGCGAATCAGCCCTTGACCGCAAACTAGACGAACTCGATAAGCGCACCGAGTCGCTCCGCAAAGGCGAAGATGAGGTGGAACAGCTGAAAAACGAGATCCGTGACATCCGTACTAAACAGCAAGAAAAGCTCGAAAAGATTGCAAAGCTCAGCAAGGCTGAGGCTGCCGAGAAGTTGATGCAGATGACTGAACGGGACATCCGTAACGACCTTACGGGTGTAGTTGCTAAGTTGCAAAACGAAGCCAAGGACAACGCTGAAGAGCAAGCTGGTCTCATTATTGCCACGGCTATGGAGCGCATGGCTAGTGAAGTAACTGCCGAGCGAACGGTTACTAGCGTAAAGCTGGAAGATGAAGAGATGAAGGGACGCATTATTGGCAAAGAAGGCCGCAATATCCAGGCTTTGCAGCGCGCTACCGGTGTGGATATCATGGTCGACGACACCCCAGGCTACATTGTGCTCAGTAGCTTTGATCCAGTGCGCCGCGAAGTGGCGCGAATTGCCCTGGAACTGCTCCTGAAAGATGGCCGTGTCCACCCGGGCCGCATCGAAGAAGTGGTTGAAAAGGCCCAGAAGCAGGTCGAGAAGGATGTGGTGCGCGCTGGTGAAGATGCTGCCCGTGAAGTTGGTGTGCTGGGTATACCAAAAGAGGTGCTGCATTTGCTGGGTGAGTTAAAGTATCGTACCAGCTACGGCCAGAATGTGCTGAAGCACTCTACCGAGATGGCGCACATTGCCGGTATGATCGCCGAAGAAATTGGTGCCAACGTAAAAACTGCCAAGTACGCAGCATTGGTGCATGATCTTGGTAAAGCCTTAACGCACAAAATGGAAGGCAAGCACCACCATATTAGTGGTGAGATGCTCCGTAAGTATGGCGCGCCAGAAGCGGTGGCGCTGGCTGCCGAACAGCACCACGACGATGTTGAGGCTACCACTACCGAAGCGCTGATTGTCCGTGTCTGTGATGCCATTAGTGCCTCACGTCCTGGTGCTCGCAACATTAGTGCCGAGAACTTTGTGGAGCGCATGAAAGACCTTGAAAACATCGCCAACAGTTTCAAGGGTATCGAAAAATCTTACGCTATTAGTGCCGGCCGTGAGGTCCGCGTATTTGTACGCCCGCAGCAGGTTGACGACCTTACCGCAATTCGCCTGGCGCGTGATATCGCCAACAAGATTGAATCCAGCATGAACTACCCTGGAACCATCAAAGTAAATGTCATCCGCGAAACCCGAGCGGTAGAGTTTGCTAAGTAGCCATAACACTATGCAGAAACCCGTCGCTACAACAACAATCGTTTGCGGTGCTGTTTTGCACCAAGGTGATAAATACTTGCTCGTGCAGGAAAAGCAGGCAAAAGTCTACGGCCTGTGGAACTTACCTGCCGGTCGCGTTGACGAGGGGGAAACACTGGAGCAAGCTGCGATCCGCGAGGTAAAAGAAGAGACGGGACTAGATATAATTTTGCTGCAAGAAGTGCTGGTCATTCATCCTGCAGCCGACAGGCCAGTGTTGCACGCCTACGCTGCAAATATACTCGGTGGTACGCTTGCGGTTCCGGAAGATGAACTACTGGACGCCCAGTGGTTTAGCTACGAGGAAATCATAGCTATGAAAGATAAGGTAAGAGCGCCTGAGTATGTTATTGGCGCTATAGATGCGGTACGCAGCGGCGTATGAACATTCTCTACATCGGTGACGTAATGGGTGAAATGGGTCTGGCTGCTGTTGAAAAGATTTTACCGCAACTAAAAATCGAGCATGGGGTGGATTTTGTGGTTGCCCAGGCCGAAAACCTGAGTGAAGGCAAAGGGATCCTGCTTGAAGATTTCAATCGTTTGCAAGCTGCCGGCGTGGATTTCTGTACAGGCGGCAATTGGACGTTAGCACGCGATGAAATCTATACGGCACTTGACGATCCGGATGAACCTATTATCCGCCCGGCGAACTATCCTGAAGGCACGCCGGGCCTGCGGTATAAATATGCGGAAACTTCTAAAGGGCCAGTGCTACTAGTGAGTTTAATGGGCCAGATTGTTGGTCGAGATGCCGATAGGGAGGTCGACAACCCACTGCTCGTGATTGATAAGATCCTGGCCGATGAGGCGCCTGATAAACGGGTGGCGACAATTATTAACTTCCATGGTGATTTCAGCAGCGAAAAGTTCATCATTGGTTATTACCTGGATGGAAGGGCAAGTGTCGTAGTAGGCGATCACTGGCACGTGCCCACGGCTGATGCCAATGTACTACCCAAGGGTACTGCACATATGACCGATGTTGGCATGTGCGGCTCGCTCGATTCATCCCTAGGGGTACAATTTTCCTCTGTTATTCCGCGCTGGCGGGATGGCTATCAGACGCGTAACGAACTAGAAATCACTGGTCGGACACAGTTTAACGCACTCCTAGTAGATGTAGATGAAACTACTGGCCGGGCTCGTTCGGTCGAACCTATCCGCAAGGTCTGGTAATTTCCGCATATTTGCCGTATAATCACCACTGTTATTTCCCGGGGTTTGCAGCTATGTAGCCTTGGAAAAGAGCAGCCGGACAAAATGTATTTCATTTTGCCCGCGCGATGAGAAAAACCATAGGTTTGTCTCATATTCCCTTTTCGGGGAGTGGCGCAGTTTGGTAGCGCGCGCGGTTTGGGACCGTGAGGTCGCAGGTTCAAATCCTGTCTCCCCGACCAAGATAAGACACTGATGTAATAATCGGTGTCTTATTTATTTTTCAGGTTCCTTTTTAAGCTGCGAGCGTACCTTGGATTGCGGTAACCGTCACTGCTAGAAGTGCACTGCCCCCAGCAGGTATTATTCGCCCTCTATTACCCTCTTCGCTAAGTCCGTCTACCGGCTCAATGCAAAAAGCATTCTCACCTTTCGGAGCCCATAGCAATGCTGCGTTCACGTTTTCGCCATTGATAGTAGCGGAAACGCCGATCTGGCTGCCATCGGGCATACTGACGGTTGCGCTAGGAACATCACCAAACCCAGTCCAGAGATAAGGCTCTCCGCTGACAATCCTATCGCCGACTCCGTCTTCATGCAGCAAATCGTCGAGAGTCTCTCCGTTGATCAAAACCGGATTGTCAGTTGAAGGCATTACTTTGCCCCTGTTTAAATAAAGATGATTTAGCAGCGAGGTCGCTTCGTCGCCGTCGGGCCGAATGATTTCAAGTGTATCATTTATGCCTAGTCTGTCTCTCCGAATAACGAGCTCACGCTCTGTGGCAATGCCAACTTCAGGAAGAGAGGCTCGGAGCAAAAGTGTTCCGCATGGACGTCTAACTTTTTCGTATGTGGTGTAGCGCAGGGCGCCGTGCTTGTTACCGACCCCAAAACCATCTCGATCTGCTGGGGCACCGAAATGGGAGGCACGAAGCTTAGGCTCGCGTAGTTGTTCATCCCTTAGGCTGCCACCCGGATATAACAGCTCTTGTAAGATCCTGGATCCCGGAGCTGTTACACGAGCACTCAGAACATGCCCGCCGAAAAGGCGTGCTCTTACAGAAGATTGACCATAGACCGCCATTCTGTTATCTGGTGACACTTGGGTGGACATTGCAGCTTTGACTTGCTCTGCCAACGCGGAATCGGGTGTATCATATTGAGTTCTCAAAGTACTATATAGTATATAACTATTAAGGCATTGCCTGTTCAAAACTTGCCTCGCTATGCACTAAAAATGATCTAGTATCTGTACTTTTGATACACCATACAGTTGCGGTATTGCTAGGCTGCCGAGGTCAAGGTATGCTTTAGCGCAAAAAAAGGGGGTATGCGAGACCTGTTGTAAGGTTTACATTTCATTACGGCTTAGTATACTGGTGACTATACTTCAACTTTAAGCCACAAGTAGTTGTATGAAAGGCGTTAATCAAGTAGTAAAGGATATACTAAAGCTTATGCTAATATTGTATCTCCCGGGAAGGTGTACTTAAATATATAGTCTAGTCGAGACCTGTCTCCCGACTATTACTTTGTTGAAGACCTTTCTCCAAAGTTCCTTGATAAGTTAGATAGACCGCAAGGCGAGAGGCAAATTAGCTTTACGCCTTCGGTATGAATGTACGTAACTACTTGGCAAACCTGCCGTAGTACTAGAGAAGGGAAGTGACACAAGATGTTCGGCATTGAGTGCGCTGAGTGCGCGTATCTTCTCCCAGATTGGCTGCCGTTCTACCTCGTCAAATGGGGGGATGCTAAGGTCGCGATCTGTTCTCGTACGCTCGATGAAATTCCGATGTGGGGCCGGTGTCCCCTCAGACCTGACGGGACTGATGAGGTACTCGAAATCCGAGCCGCAGGCCGCAAGTGGGCAGGACGTCGTAGCATGCCAGTCTACAGTATGTCCGATGTCTCGGAGGAGTCGTTACTGTACTACCTGGCCGGTCCCGTGTCCGACCTATATCTACCGAAGGCGAAAGCTCGTCTGGCTCGCATAAGAGCCGAAGCTAAGGCAAAAGAGTAATCGGATCCACGCAAAAGACGCGGTGCAGGTCGTTGCAACCGGCAGCGACCAGCACTTCGTCGTAGTTGTAGCGCTTCACGTTCTTATTGCTGTGTTCTTCTGTCTTTCTTATCATCTTATCCACGAATATGCGCTCATACTTAATGAATCTAAAAACAAAAGTGAAGAGAGCTTTGATATAACAATAGAACGTCTGCGTGCCAGTACTAGAGTCGACGATCGCCTGCAGTATCTAAAGAGTAGAGCAAAGCGATGTGGTAGTATAGGTGACATGCATGAGTTAGTCATTATCTTCGCAAAGTATGTAATAGTTGTGCCTGTACTAGCGCTGGCATTTGTGTTTTTTAGGCTTAGCCAACGGCGTAGGCTGGAAATGGCGGCCTTTTTGGCTGTGAGCGTGGTATTTACCCTTTTGCTTGCTAAGGTCGGTGCTGCTCTGCACCAGGATCCGCGGCCGTTTGTGCGCGATGGTGTTACGCCATACTTTGGTCATAGCCGAGACAATGGCTTTCCTTCAGATCACACTACCTATAGCGCGCTGATTGCGTTTGTGGCACTGCGCTATAACCGCTGGCTGGGGGTTTCGCTGGCGGCCGTCTCAGTATTGGTTGGTACTGCTCGAGTGGTCGCAGGTGTACACCACGGACAAGATATTGTTGGTGGTTTTTTGATAGCAGCCATAGGAACCGGCATAGGTTTTGCCATACTACTGGGTGCCAAGACGTTGTATGTAAAGCAAAAAGGCACCAAGCTGCCCGCCTAGGGGGTGCTTTATAACAGGGAGTAAAACTGCTAAAATAACCTCTGTAGTTCAAGGGCTATCGGGGTGTAGCGCAGCTTGGTAGCGCGCAGCGTTCGGGACGCTGAGGTCGCCGGTTCAAATCCAGTCACCCCGACCAGAAGACATTTCAGCTAAATCCACCGGCAAATTGTATGGTGGATTTAGTTTTATGACAGAGTATAGAATTATTTACCGATTTGCCCCAGGTCGTTAGCCAGTGGAGCTACTGACCGTCTGGTGAATTATAAATAGCTTGGAAAAGACCTATGGCGACATGCTGTCGTCTTTGACTGAATTCTAAAAGAGTCTTTGCTGTATGCAGAGTCGTCGGATAAAACACGAGCTCGCCGTCAACTGCGCCCGTACGGAACTTCAATTCCTGATTTTTTAGCAAGCGTGTGATTGCAGATAGACCTTCCTTACATAGAGGTTGGACGCCTGGCAGTAGGATTTCAGCCTGATTATTTGTTTGCAGATCATCATAAGTAGTTACCATCTCTGGTATCTGGTTCGTGTTGTCATGCTCCCAATCCATCTCTGGAATGGCTTCCATTACTCCTGCTGTCATAAAACTCCTACGTATTTCCGTTTTTATAAGTGATTATTTTTGGCAAAAGTAAACTGCCTTTGTCGGCGAGTATGGTACACCTACTACAGAGGCAAAGTCAAGAAAATCGTGATTTTTGTCACTGCAGCGAGCGGTAACCTTATAAATCGGCATGGCATTCGGTGGCTAGGGCGTACAATAAATAGCAGTGTATGCTCTACTAAGCGTTTTTGCTGTGTTCCTGCTTCTTTCTGTAAGCGAATTGTGTTGGCGTAAACGCTGGTTCGCCAATGATTCTGAGCTTGGCCGTAAGTTTGTGCATGTGACGGTTGGGTCATTCGTGGCGTTTTGGCCATTTTTTTTAAGCTGGGGTCAGATTCGATTGTTAAGCCTGGCGTTTTTGCTGGTAGTTAGCATCTCTAAATGGCTCAAGATATTTCGAGCTATCCATAGTGTGCAGCGGCCGACGTATGGTGAGATAAGTTTTGCTTTAGTTGTGGGGGCCTTAACATTTGTTACGCACAGCAAAGCTATCTATGCAGTGGCACTCCTGCAGATGAGCCTTGCAGACGGTCTGGCGGCCGTAGTGGGCGTGCGCTTTGGTCGCAAAAATACCTATTATATCTGGGGGCACGCTAAAAGCTTAGCAGGCACGCTTACTTTTATGGTTACTTCCTTGGCGCTGTTGGCCGGCTATAGCCTACGGAGCGGCAATCATCTTTCTGTGCTTGTTATGGGGCTAAGCGCACTATTTGCAGCGCTGGTTGAAAATGTTGCTATTTTAGGGTTGGACAACCTTATCGTACCACTGTGTATCGGGCTGCTGCTCACTAGTTTGTGAGTTCTGCTGGGGTGTTACTTGCCGCTCCGTACTGCTGCTGTTTATACTGTAGCGTATGAATCGGCGCACATCGGTCTTTATAGCGTGCTTTATTGTGCTGGTGGTGGCCACGGCTCTTGCTATCGGACTAGCAAGCGGACGAAGCGCTGGTAGCGCCTGTAGTTCAAACAGAAAATCTACAGCGTATACAGTGCAGATTAAAGACGGCAAGGTGTCTAACGATAGTGTGCATGCTAAGCTGTGCGACACGTTACAGCTCACTAACGACGATGCGGTAATCCGGGAGGTGGCGTTTGGTCCGCACGAACATCATGTGCCATACGATGGCGTAGCGGAGCGTGTGTTAGGCAAAGGCCAGTCACTCACTGTTACCTTAAACCAAGCTGGTAGCTTTCATTGGCACGACCACATCCATGATGAAGTCGAAGGCTTTTTTGCCGTTAAGAAGTAGTATAATTTCCCAAATAAAAAGAACCGAATATTCGGTTCTTTTTATTTGGGGCGAAAGATGGGACTTGAACCCACGGCCTCCGGAGCCACAATCCAGCGCTCTAACCAACTGAGCTACTTCCGCCACGCGTTAGTACTGCTTACCTCTATGCATAAGACGCAAAGTGCAGAAAACAGAGGTAATTATACGGGAGAGGGAGATTTTTTACAACCCAGTTGGAGGAGAGTGAAAGGTGACGTCAATTTTTTCTTCGGGCTTTGGCCGGTATGCTTCCTTTTCGGCATATAAACGGAAGGCTTTCTTGTCCGCGGCAGTAGTCGGCTTTTGTGTAAGGCTGCGGGGCCACAATTTGTAGGTGTGTACTACGTTTATTTCTATGGCGTACATCAGCGCCTGTGCCTGCAAATAAATCCAAAATAGAATAGAAAGCACTAGCGCAAACTGGCCGTACAGGCCACGGAGGTTATGTAACTGATGGGTAATCAGATAGCCGCCAATTGCCTGGAGCAGCAGCAGGCCGATACTCGCGGTAATGGCACCCAGGCGGACATCTTTGCGTGGGTGCTGGCGAGAGCTGCCAATCAGAAAGATGTACATAAAGATCAGGTAGAGCAAGCTGCCGTTAATAAGAATAGGTATAAGCCGCAACAGGGGCGAGCGACCGACTGCCGCCAGCGCGTAGCTTGCTAGACCGTTGGTTAGAACAAGCCCTAATCCACCGCCAAATAATAGTCCCAGACTTCTAAGAAGGCTCTTTGGAAAACCACTGCGCTTGGTGCGTGGAATTGCCCAGGCGTGATCTAGCGCGCCACGTACGGCATCGGCTATACCGCGTGCACCGTATAGGGCAAATAGCAAGCCAATAATCAGGGCTGGACCGGTTTTGTTGCTATGGACGCTGGATTGCAATTGGTCGCCAACAATAGGGAAATAGCTGTTGATGTCAGCTATGAGCCGCGTGTGCAGCTCGCTGCTGCGCTGGGTGATTGAGTCGATCAGCGAAGTAGCTACTAAGAGCAGTGGAAACAATGATAAAAAACCGTAATACGTAATAAGTGCTGCTTGGTAGCCCGCATCATCATCGCTATATTTTTTAATAACAGCGTATGGAAAGCTGAGAGCATGGTGCTTTTGCTGCGTTTTATCAAGGCTTGCTGCTAGCCGTTCAAAGAAGTTACCGTCAGAACGATTTTTGTTTTGGGCCATACCTTAATTATAAACCAACGCACTACCACTCTTAGTCGAGTACGTCATTTGATGATGCCTGCTTGCGATAGCGTTTCCAGGAGCAATGTGGCGGCTTTGTAGCGATGACTAATGGTGTTTTTGATTTCTATACCAAGCTCGCTCATGGTTTTGTTGTAACCTTCAGGAATAACTACAAAATCAAACCCAAAACCTTCTCCGTCCCGAGGTACAACAACGCGCCCGTTGAGGACCCCATCCACTATATATTCCTGCTTTCCGTCGTAGTAACCCATGCTGCAGGTTATCTTAATGGGTGTCTCGCCTCCAAGCTTAAAGAGTGCCCCTTTTCCTAGTCGAGCTTGAAAGAATTTTACAAAAGGTCCGGGCAGTCCATTTAATGCTTCCAGCTCTGCTGATACGTCCTCAATAATCACCGGAGTACCTATGGCGCTGTATGCCTGATGTAGCTTATATGAAACGATCTCGTGTAGATCAAGACTTTGAATTTCGTCGAGATTAAGTTTTATAAGCCCCAGATCTATGGTGGAAGGAAATACCTTACGTAACTCTGCGAGCTTATGTGGGTTGCCAGTGACAAGTGTAATCTGACTCATTTTATGTAATAGGCTTACATGTGTTCATTTGGTGCCCCGGGTTGGACTCGAACCAACGACCTTAGGCTTAGAAGTCCTCTGCTCTATCCAACTGAGCTACCAGGGCATGCACCAAGCTGGTGACATTATACCGTAACAGATGAAATTGCTATAATAACACTAGATATGCAAAACGGACCATACATTGCCGAACGCCTTATGCCGCAAATTGTCACAGCTTATTGCCGGCAAAATGGTATTGAAATTCAGGCCTTCTCGGACGAGTGGGTACTGCGTCTGACTAAAGATGGTGTGCATCGCTGGATTGTGGGCTATAAATTTGATCTAAACCGTTCGGCGGCCGGCGAACTCGCACAGGATAAAGTTGCAGCCTATAGCGCTCTTGCAGCGGCAAATATTGATGCTGTCCCGCACTATCTAGTGCGTTCATTGCCACATGAACTTATTCATACCCAAGATTTACACGAGCAGCTTTATGGTTTGTCGGTTGTAGCAAAGCCACTAGATGGCACTAGTGGGCGTGACGTAATGCGCTTTGCTTCATTAGAACAGGCGCTAGATATGATTCGAATGAGTGGCGAGCCAGCTTGGGCAGTATCACCACACCATGAGTTGCAGGCCGAGTATCGGCTAGTGATGCTTGGCGATGAGCCTCAGCTGGTTTATGAAAAAACGCAGCCGACATATCGTGATGATCTTAAACTTTTCAATTTAAGCTATGGCGCGGTTGCAATAGATGTGACCGATGAGGCCTTAAAAGACCAATTAACGACAATCGCTCGGCGTGTAATGCAAGCTACGGGTCTTACCTTAGCAGCCGTGGATATCGTGCGTCTTACGAATGGTGATCTATGGATTATGGAAGTCAATGATGGCATCAGCATGGAACACTATGCCCGCCAGTCTGCCGAACATAAAGACCGTGCGCGAGCAGTCTACGACGCAATTGCGGGTGCCTTATTTGTCTGAGTATTCTTGGTTTTTCGTGGTACATTAAGGGATATATATAGTTCGAAATTCTGGATAGGGTCGACGATTCACGGCCTCAAGACCCTGATTGGAGCACCAGCCTTTCGGTGATCCTGAAATCTACGATAAGCATTCTATTGCGGAGACGAGTAACCTGCGAGGATCTTGTTGGCTAGCAATCACAGACTCATGGCATAGTATCCATCAACGAGATCAGACTCTTTTGATATCTTTTGCTAATTTTTTTCTGACTTTTTGAAGACGTGAGAGTGGGTCGTAATGCTGAGCCATGTGCAGTGTATGGACGTTCAGTATGTGGCTGCAATTCTAGCTGAAGTATTGTCAACTATTTTTTGCAATCTCCGAAACAGCCAAAATCGTTACAGTACCGAGGTGTAGGGCACGTACCTCTAGTTATAAGTGTAAGTCCTGCTCCGCATAGTGCGCCTTCGTCGACATCCAAAGGCTTAGGGTTGTCTACGGTTTCATGATTAGTACCAACTGCCATATTCTCAATCGGTAGTTCCTCCTCTGCCCCGCCATCCCCACCACAGGTTCTACCCTCGTTGCAAATATCTTGCGTGCATACGGTGTCGCCAGAAGTGTCTCTTGGGCACGCCCATGCCATAATATCAAGGCCTGTTTCTTGCGCTGGTGGTATCCATCCGAGTTCTATAGTGGTCATATATAACCTCCATTATTATAAAAAACACTCTATCATAAACAGCCTTGGTTGGCGAAGGGCGTGTATCACCGAACCCTCTCTATGACAAAAAACAGCTATTCTCAAGTTCTATTGGCTAAAACAAGAACCGCAGACTATGGCCATTGAATAAGCGTAGTAACCGTCCAAGATCTGATAGTGCTGGAGCCTTTTAAAATGACCAAACTAAAATACCCCATAAGCAGGGTATTTTAGCAAAAACAGTTTTCTCTTCTTGGTGCGGGTGCGGAGAGTCGAACTCCGATCACCAGTTTGGAAAACTGGGATAATAACCGCTATACGACACCCGCGTAAGCTAGCTTATTATAGCATCTCTACTCCGGTCGCTTTGACAGTTTTGTTGTAAAAATGTATAATTAACATAATGCACAGCAGGATCCGACTGGCGGGTCGTTTAGGAGCCCTTCTTATACTCCTTGCCATTAGCGTGATAGTTTATGCGGCATATATCGGTCGTACTGCTCCCATACAACATGAAAGCGTCACTTCGAACGCTTCGCTGAAGGTACGTTCGGCTGATATGAGCAACGCTGAGGATCCTCAGCTAAGACTCCTGGCTCAATACGAGCAAGGGCTGCGCCATCAGTTTACGAGCGAGATGCTCTTTGTTTCTATGCCTCGCACTGACGATGAAGCGCAAACAGAGGCAGCTACACTAGTGCCAACCCTGAAGGCCTATAGTACCTATAACCTTGCACCGCTGATTATCATGGAGCCTACCGATACCAATGGTAACCCTATAGATCTTACCGCGCTCCGTACATTTAGTGGTGCGTTCCAAAGCTTGCTAGGCGACCTTAAGAGAGCTGGCATTACTGATGGGCAAATAGGCACGCTGGTTCTATTGCCAGAAGCAAATCTACCTGATTGGGGCGGGGCTAGCACTGACCCGGCACTGTTTGCTCAAAACTACACAGTGCTAGGCGGTGTGGTAAAGCGATTCTTTCCAAATGCTCATCTTTCTCTGCTGCTAGATAGTACGGCCTATCCAAGCGGTGATACGGCCCATCTTTCGGGAGACAAGTCGCTCAAGGCGCTGCTGCGCTATATAACGGCGCTGCGTCAGTACCCCAAAACACCTAAAATTGATTCGCTTGGCTTCCAGGGTTTCCCTTGGACCGCCAGCGATAATCCGTCAAACTACCTAAACGCTATTAAGGCGGAAGTACTGGCCCGAGCTCTTGGCGTACACAGTATCTGGTTTAATACTGGCACCGCTCAAACATATGGTACGGCGGCAGTTTCCCGGTCTGTCCGAGAGGGGCAATTGCTGGGCGAACTCGCCCAAGCTAAGAGTGCACAAGCCAGTGGGTTTACTGTGCGCATGAATATCTTTGGATTTATTGATACAGGTGTGAATTGGACGTATCCGCTTGCGTCAAATGGCCAGGTCGCCCAACCGCTGCCAATGTTTATACAAGCCGCTTCTCTAGATGGCGTAGAAACTAGTTTGTTTGTCGCAACCAACTAGTCCGACCAGTAATCCCTGCCTAACAAAGTTGACTGACACACAACTAAGGTGTATAATATAGTTTATGTTGAGTCTGGACCAAAAGGGTGCAGCGCTGCCCGTTTCTTGGATGTTTCAGGTAGGCGAATCAATTGCTGCGTTTAAGCACAAGCTGCGGAGTATGTTTGCGCGTGCTCTTTTCCCGGCTATTGGCGTGGTTGCGTTAGCGGGTGGAATTGCTATAACGTTTGCTAGTGTGGGTGTGCGACCAACCCATACGGTTACCCCGCATACCACAAAGCCAAAAACTCCAATTACACATGTGGTGACGCAGATGCCGCAGACTGCTAACTCTGTGAGCGCGGCCACTTGCCCTGGCGCGGAAAATCAGTCATTGGACATTTTTGCCCAGTGCCCTAGTTTTATGTTAAATTACGCCAACAAAATTACTGGCGCAGTAGACTTAGGTGTTCTGAATATTTATACGGGTGCCCCTGAGGCTAATAACGAGGCACAGCTATACACTAGCAGTAGCAACAACCTGCGCGTTGAAAACGGCGCTTTAGCACTAGAGGCTCGCAACGACGTGCAGCAAGGTTTTAACTACACATCAGCCCGTATTGACACAAAGGGCAAAGAAGATTTCTTATATGGCCGCGTAGTAGTGCGCGCCACTTTGCCAAACGGCGTTGGTACCTGGCCGGCTATATGGATGCTGCCGAGTGAGTCGCGCTATGCCAGCCTAAGCCCAGCTGGTGATCCGTATCGTTATATGAATGACGGCGAAATTGATATTGCCGAAGCCGTGGGCACTGATGCGCATACGATCTACGGTATTGCCCACTCACTTGCATATCCAGAGGATGGAAGAAATCGCAATTATTTTGACACGACACGCGTGTACGATAGTAATACCGTTTATCACAACTACGAGGTCGATTGGACGCCAACCAATTTAACCTTCCGTGTTGATGGCAGCCCCTTCTTCTCTATAGATAAAAAGCCTGGTGCGGACTATCATTCATGGCCCTACGACCAACCTTTTTATCTGATTGTAAACCTGGCACTTGGCGGCAGCTGGGGCGGTACTGATACTGCCCAATTTCCCGGGGACGGCGTAGATAAAAACGCATTGCCTGCGACGCTCAAAGTACAGTCCGTGCGCTACTATCCGTATATCGGACCGAAATAAGCCCACTTATTCTCTCCTAGCTTCCGACTGCATGTCGCTTATTCTTGTGCGGTATTTGTGACTGTGTAAGCGTAAGCATTACACTAAGGACACGAAATTGCGCCCAATACAACTTATGGCGTATTATATTCATTACATGGTCTATAGAATGGGGCAGCGTGCACGGTTTTACCGATTGCGTCGTGTAGGTTTTTTCTGGCAGGTGCAGCCTGTTTTAACTGTACTCGGTCTTTGCTTTGTAAGCGTGCTGGGGCTTGCAGCCAGTAGCCCGCAGCAGGCCTTACAATTAGTGGGTATGCATCGCATGTCCACGCACAAAGCAGCCGGTAATGACAAGACTACGACAGCGGCTCGAAATGCAAAGGCAGGTAGTAGCAAGCAACCACCCAAAAACACTGCCGCTTCAATTCCTACGGCCACTCAGTCGGCAGTGCTTGGTTTGCGAACAGCTGGTTGTTCGGATTTTCCAGCCCGAACGCCAGGGCTTGCTACTGCTCCAAGCTCAGAACTGCAAAAGCTGGCCCAATACGAGCAAGTTTGTAATGGACGGCTCACTCAGCGCTCTTCGTTTTTTGTGCCAACGCCGGCTACCACTGTACAGGCTCAGGAATATGCAAATGATGTCGTAAACGATTTAAAAACCTATGCCCAATATGGCATTGCGCCACTGGTGTTTATGGAGCCGGATACAGCAACGGGTGACAATCTAGATCTGGTGCAGTATCAAAATGGTGCCTACGACGCTGCCTTGGATACCTATTTTGCGGCCATCAAGGCTGCCGGTGTAACCGATGCAATGATGGGTATGTGGGTAATGCTTCCAGAAGGGAACATGCCTTCATGGACCAGTGTCGATCCCAGTGTATTTGCTGCCGATGTTACCAAGGTCGCCGGATTTCAGAAGAAATACTTTCCTGCCAGCCAGACGACAATCTTGCTTGATAGCGAAACCTATCCATCAGCCGATTCATGGAACGGCGGAGCGTATATTAGCTTGTTGCCCTATGTGCAGGGTATCCCGAAGGGGTTATTGGACAGCTTTGGTTTGCAAGGATTCCCGTGGTCGCCGCCCGCTAATCAAAGCGGCCCGAGTTTATCCGACCCAAAAACATATTTACGGGTTGATTTTGCCGCTGCAGCAGCACGGACACTCGGTGTTTCGAATATCTGGCTTAATACCGGCACATTTTCTCAGGCATATACCAATAACGCGGCAGAACGGGTAGCTGATTCTGCGGCTCAGCGGCAGGCAATGCTTGGCGGCGTTGTAGTGCAGGCTCAGACCTTGCAGGCGCAAGGCTTTACTGTTAGCGTTCATATCTTTGCGCAGGACAAATCTGTGACTACAGAAGCGATCGATTGGTCGTACTGGAAAATACCAGGAGATGCCGCCGATACCAGTGTGTTTACAACATTCGTACATGATATAACAAACAGCCACATTGCGCTGTGGCTGTTTGACACGTTCTAGATCCTGAGGAAGGGGAGGCTACATCTGTGCCGTTACTTCGGCGAAGGCAGCACTCTGGGTCTTGACGGCGATACCTGATGATTTGATGTAGCTAAGCTCGGTGTTGAGATTAGCGGTCTTAACAGCATCGGTGTCGCCGGCAGCAATGGTGTTTTCTACCTGGTGGTAGACCAGTACTAGCCATGTTTTCTGGGTCTGTGCTTGCTTAACCCAGGCTTTTACCTGTGCAACGGTTGTAGTGGCGTCAACGTTCTGTACCACGATGTTATACGGGTTAAAGTTATCTTTGCTGTTAAAACCCACGTCAGTAGAACGCTGTGATACGTAGTACTTCTTTGCCGCAGTAAGAACGGTGTCGTTGTAGCTGCCGTATGGAGTGGCAAATTCGCTGGCGACGCTGCTGCCAAAATCGCTGCGCAGGGTTGCTTGTGACTGGCTCAGTTCAGTGTCAAGTTGGGTTGCTGTAAGCGTAGTAAGGTCGGGGTGGTCTACGGTATGAGAGCCGATCTCACTCCCTTGCGTCTGGAAGGCCTTAATTTGTGCCTTGGTCATGTAGCCGGTAGTGCCAATCTTGCCACTAATAATGTACTGGGTAGACGGCAGGCCATACTTCTGCAGCAGCGGCAGGCCATTGGTGTAGATGTTTTTCCAGCCGTCGTCAAAGTCGATGCTCACCAGTCCTTCGCTAAAGCCGGTGGGGGTGTAGGTGCTGAGGCTGTAGTCGTCAGTTTCGGCCCAGCCTACACTCGAGATCAGCAGGTAAACCGTAGCATCTTGAGCACCGGTAGGAGCGGTGAAATCACTGGCATACTGCGTCCAGCTAGAGCTAGTGACGCCAAGAGGCAAGTCCAGGGTTTCGTAACTGGTTGAGCCGTCTTTCATAGTGAATGCGGCAACCGCGTGTACTTGGGTACTAGCTTTGATCCAAGCCGAGAAATGGTAGCTGTCTCCATCTTTAAGGCCGGTAACGGGGTTAAAGTACCACTTGGCGTCGCCATCAGTGTAGCTGCCAATAGTAACCTTAACGCTCTTGCTGCCGGTGTGGCCGTCATTTACGTATGAGAAGCTAGCGTCATTCGTACCCCAGCTGCTGGGTGACCAACTATCCGGGCTAGTGCCGTTGGCGGAGGTTTCAACTGAAGGGTTGGCAATAGTGAGCGGTGCAACAGGCGGGGGAGTAGTTGGTGTGCTGTTTGTTAAGCTAACGTCGTCGATACTCAGGCTGCCTGCAGCGCTGAGTAAGTGATACATAGTCACTTTGCTGGCGTTAGCAGGTGCAACAAATGATGCTGTGTACTGCGTCCAAGTGCTGGCTGCGGCTGCAAGCGGCAGCTCAACATAGGTAGTCGTATTGTCGGTGTTGGTGTAAGCGGCCATTACAGACGTAGCTGCGCTGCCAATATAGAAGTCGCTGTACGTATATGTCTGACCGGCAGTTACGGCTACAGCGTCCGCATACCACTTGGCATCGCCGCTAGTGTAGTTGGCTATGGTAACGCTGGCGCTCTTGCTGCCGGTGTGCGCCGTTGGGCTATAACTGAAGCTAGCGTCATTCGTACCCCAGCTACCAGTTTGCCAGTTGGCTGGCAGGCTGCCGTTTGCGGTTTCAAAAGATGGGTTTGTTATCAGGTTGCCCGTGGCAGGCGGTGTAACTGGTGTGGTAATGGCGCTGGTCAGGCTAGCGTCGTCAATGGTCAGGTTGCCGGTGGTAGCCAAGATGTGCATAACTGCTACTTTTGTGGCGTTAGCTGGAACGGTGAATGTGGCATTTACTTGTTGCCAGGTGCTAGCTGCATTGACAGCGGTGATATACCCATAGCTTACAGCTCCAGAGGCATCAATATATTCAGCATCAATCTCTGTTGGTACGCTTGCCTGGTAGAAGTCGCTGTAACTGTACTGTTGACCACCAGTTACTGAGACTGGATCAGGGACCCACTTGGCATCGCCGCTAGTGCGCGCAGTGCTAGTAATAGATAGGGCCTCGTTACCACTGTGTGCAGTATTAGTTAACTGTAACGTTGTGGTGCTGGTACCCCAGGTGTCAGGCGTCCAGTTGGCAGGTTGCCCGCTAGCAATGGTTTCAGCAGATGGGTTAGTAATAAGGTTTGAACTATCAGCTGCAGCAGTTAGATACAGGCTATTTGTTACAGTAGCGGCAAGTAGTGCTACGGCCAATAGGAATGAGAACGGACGCTTCATGAAACTCCTCTCCACGAGCAAGGTTAATATGAACACTAATCAATATTTAGGATACAACTTTATATCGGTATAGTCAAGATATATAACAGATAGCACTAACGCTTACTTGTACACTATATTTACAAAATGACATTTATAGTGTAGAATGCGCATAGATTTGAGTTCGACTCTGCTTGCGGACATATCCCTATGTGCAGCGCCGATACAAATTGAGGTAAATTGGGACCTGTTTTGTTAAACGCTTAAAACGGCGTCTCTTTAAGTGTGTAGTTTGTAAGGAGTATCTATAATGTACGCAAAAGGCCTTGGTACGGTCAATGTTGCCACTGGTATCTCTCTGCTCACGCCTCAGCATGATCACGTACTATTTCTGATTGGTGCGACCCTGCTGGTGAGTGGCTTAGCGGTATTGGCTGCTTCATTTGTGACTGCTCGCCATAAGTATAGTGCCGCCGAATAAGGCTGCAAGAATTTAAAAAAAACGATGGTCTGATGGCCATCGTTTTTTATATAAGTACTCTGGATGTTTTTTAAGCGATATCTCTTAAGGCTGCAGCATCAAGAGCGTAGCGACGGCCTTCGGTAGCCCAGCCTTTCACTTCTTCTTGGAATCTATGCAGCACCAAGATCTCAAAGCCGGACCACAGATAGATGCTGATCTCTACCCAGCGCAAGAAGTAAAAGTAGGGTAGGGCACCCAGCAAGTTCCAGCGACGGGCTGCTACTGATGCCCACACAGCTATTAAGCTATTTAAAATAAAGTCAACAGTAATCGCTACAGGGATATACATGAAATCGTGGCGCAACCAAACGATCAGCGGAATAAGGATCAGAAGCTGCAGCATAAAAAAGGCTGTTTGCAGCATCTGAAAGCCAAGGCTGACATCAATGCGCTGACTATGCAGCCCAATATGATACTTCTTAACGCCCTGGAAGAAACCGCGCTGCCAGCGTTGTGTCTGCTTACAAAAATCCTTTAGCGTCTGCGGGTCTTGGGTGTAGTTAACGGCCTGTGGAATATAGAGAATCTTGCCCAAGTTGTAGCGGTGTACCTGCAAGGTTATGTCGAAGTCTTCGGTCATTGTCTTGGCCTCAAAATCGAGCTTCGATAAGATGTCGGTTCTAAAGCAGGTAATCGGACCAGGAAACACCGAGATCATACCAAGCTTAGACTGGATACGTCGGTTTACATGTTGGCTAAAGGTATAAGAAAGTGCGCGGTAAGTACACAGCCAGTTGCCTCGTAAACTCTGTACGAAGCCAACGGCCACAGCATACTTTTTATGATCCAGCTTTTTGCGGTAGACTCTAAAATAATCAGCCGAGAATATGCTGTCGGCATCGGCAATATGCAGCCATTGGTAGTTTTCTTCAATCCCGAACTTCTTAATGGCTTTCTTAACAGCCAGTGCTTTACCGCTGCGCTTTACGGTTAGTACATTTTGCTTTCCTAGGAGGCTTACGGCAATCTTACGCGTTTGATCGTCTGAGGCGTCATCTACGACATATATATCGCGTTTGCTCTGACCGGCGGCTATAGCAGATTTAATAGTAGTAGCAATAATAAGTTCTTCGTTATGACCTGGCAAAAGCAGGGCTAACTTCTTGCGGGTGTGTCGGTGTAGGGCGGGCATTTTCTTAGTACTTAATGATGAGGCAGTTGGTAAGATTCGCTCAGTAAAGACAATAGGCCGCCGTTGGTAGTGGATACTAGTTCCGGTGGTCGTTAGCTCTGTAGGACGATGGATATATACGGTAGTGCCTCTGGATGTGACAGCAGCTACGCTACGGGACCTCATAATATTTCTCCTAGGCTATATTACCATAAAATATGTATATACGCAAATACATTTCAGGTATGGCGGCTTAGACTATGTAACAGACACTAGTATGACTAGATAAAATACGGATTGGCCGGTAGCCCTATGCTGCTGACTAATCCGTGCTAAGTAGGGATTGCCCTTTCGGGTGCTTACATTAGACTAGTGCTGCGACTCGCTTAATGATGGTCGCTACAGAGGTATCCGTATTGTCGTCACCCTGTATTGTGATTACATCGTATCCATCATTTGCAAATGTCTTGTAATCATTTGCAAAACGGCTGAAGGTGTTTTCTGAGGGGCCATGACCGCCTTGCTGTTTGCGTTGTTCGACGCGCTGCTTGGCTAACTCTGGTGGCGTGTTAACCTCTATCACTAAAATGGGCAGGGTAGTGTGTTGCTCTTCGGCCTGCTCTTTAAACCGGTCAACCATCTTATTGAAGATTTCTAGGTTGGTGAATGGTTGATTCCACATCACGATCTTGTGACCGGCAATACCCTGGTAGGCTTTGTTGCGCGAAAAACGGTAGGCGTGCAGTGCCGGGTCCACTCCTTCTTTAATTTGTGCGTCAACGTGGTCTTTGTATTCCTGGCTCTCGTAGTTGATGGCGTCCGGGTCAAGCATAACGGTTACGTCTTTGCCGAATGCCTTTTCAAGCTCAGCTGCAAGGTATGATTTACCGCTACCGGGCAAGCCGCGGATGAGGATAATAATGGGGTGGTTCATGTTCTCGTATGGATTCATATACAGGTTCCTAAGTTGTTTCATCAATAATATATGCTTTTGCGTCCAAAGGCTACGTTCGGACAATCCTGAATCTGCCTTACACGACGTGCTACACTAGTCTTTAAGCACCCACTTAGATTAAAGGAATATATGGTAGCACTACTCGATCACTTTTCAGATAAAACAACTATTACGCTATTGCTTAGCTTTGTATCGTTTTGTATAGCAATGCTGTTAACACCGGTGTATACGTACTTTGCGTATAAGTATAAATGGTGGAAGCGGCCACGAACACATGATACTAACGGTCAGGAACTGAAGGTAATCAATGCGCTGCGTATTAAACGTACGATTCCGCGCATGGCTGGCATGGTAACAATAGCCGCCATTGCTATTGTGACACTTATTTTCAACCTGAACCGCCATCAGACGTGGCTGCCACTGGCTTCACTAGTAGGTGGTGGTTTACTGGGACTGATCGACGATATCATAAATGTCAGTGGCCGCGGTGGAAAAGTAGCAGGCCTCCGTGCGCCATTAAAACTTGCGCTCATTACTATTATTGCCGCTGCAGGCGCCTGGTTCTTCTATTACAAGCTGGGCTACAACTCGGTGCGGGTACCATTTGCGGGCGACTTTACGCTTGGCTGGTGGCTCGTTCCGCTCTTTATGCTGGTGGTGGTGAGCACCGGTAACGCTGTAAATATTACTGACGGTGTAGACGGTCTGGCTGGCGGCTTGCTCGCTACTGCGTACGGTGCCTATGGCGTAATTGCATTGTTCCAGCACAACTATGGCATCGCCGGCTTTTGTATGACGGTAGTTGGCGCACTATTATCTTACTTGTGGTTTAATATTGCTCCGGCACGTTTTGTAATGGGGGATATCGGTTCATTTGGACTTGGCACGGCGCTTGGCGTGGTTGCAATGCTCACTAATACGCTGCTGCTACTGCCAATTATTGGACTGGTGTTTGTGGTCGAGGCCGGCTCCAGCCTGATCCAGATTCTTTCTAAGAAATTCTTCCATCGCAAGGTGTTTATTGCCGCGCCGATTCACCATCATATTGAGGCGAAGGGCTGGGAAAAGACGAAAATCACTATGCGCTTTTGGCTGCTTGGCGAGATGTTCGGTATCGCCGGGCTTATCATAGCCTTCCTGGGTGGTTACGTTAAGTAGACTTTAAGGCTACTAAAATACAAAGAGGACTCGCAAGAGAGTCCTCTTTGTATTGTCTGCTTGTCAATGTGCCCCGTACAAAGATTTGCACGAGTCATACTACTATAACATATTATATAAATTATTACAATCTGCCTCTACTACTGTAAGCATTAAACAAATAAGCAAGACGCCGATGGAACTCAGTGTCTTGCCTTGATTGTCTCGGCACTCTTAGAGATCTTGGAAGATGGTAACCTGTGCCCCGAGGCTGTTTAGGCGTTCGGCCAGGTCTTCGTAACCACGGTTAATGGTGTAGATATTGCGTAGCGTGCTAATGCCATCAGCGGCAAGCATACCGATGAGCAGCAGACTTGCAGGACGCAGTGCTGGTGGGCAAACCACATCGGCGCGGGTAAATTTGGATGGCCCAAGCACGTATAAACGGTGAGGGTCGGCCAGCTCTACCTGTGCCCCAATTTTGGTAAGTTCGGTGTAGTAAATAGCCCGGTTTTCGTAGATCCAGTCGTGGATTAGCGTACGGCCCTTAGCTAGGCAGGCAATCAGCACAAAGTAAGGCAGATTGTCCGGGTTTATGCCGGGGTAGAGGTTAGGATGTATCTTATCAATAAGCGCCACGAGTTTGCCGTTATGCTTGTGAATAGTCAGGTCGGCTAGATCAATCTGGCCATTCTCGGCCTTATACGGCTCGCTAAAATCATATTCCAGACCCATTTTCTTGAGCTTAAGTAACTCCAGAGCGATCCAACGGTATGGTACGCGTTGAATAGTAATCTCTGAGTTGGTGACGGTAGCAGCAGCAATGAAGAACATCGCTTCGATCGGGTCTTCAGTGGGAGAGTAGGTGATGTTTTTCTTAATAAACGGTACACCGGTAACGCGCACAAATGGCGTACCAATGCCCTCAATCTTGACGCCCAGCTTTTGCAGGAAATAGCAGAGATCTTGCACCATGTAGTCGCCGCTGACACTCTGGATGTATACCGGACTGGCGGTACGGGCGGCTGCCATAAGGGCGTTATTGGTTGCCGTGTTGCTCTGTTCGTACAGCGTAAATTCTTTTGGAGCTTTCTTGTTGACAGTGATGTTGTAGTGACCTTGAGTGGCTACAATATCAACGCCAAACTGCTCCAGTGCGAACAAATGCGGCTCTACGGTGCGCTCGCCGAGCTTGCAGCCACCGGCGTAGGGGATTTTAAACTCGTCGTAATCGTGCATCAGGCTGCCCATCAGCATGAGTACCGAGCGGGTTTTACGGGCTGCTACCTTATCAATATTCTCAAGATTGAGTTTTTCGGGCCGGCGGACTTCTAAGTCGTTGCCGTTGTGCCATCTGGTTTGCACGCCGATGCTGTTTAGAACCTCAATAATGCGATTTACTTCCTCGATATGGGGGAAATTTTGGAACTTAGTGACGCCGTAGTTAAGGAGACTTGCACAAAGCAGTGCTACGGCAGCATTCTTGCTGGTTTTAAGCTGGATATTGCCGCTTAGCTCGTGTCCACCCTCGATACGGAGGTTCACGCTGCCGCTACCAAGCGAGATTATTTGCTTATTTAAGGCCTCACTCAGGCGTCCGAGCGTTTCCAGGCTCAAATTCTGCTTACCTTTTTCGATACGGTTGACAGCGGATTGGGAGGTCCCAAGCCGTTCAGCGAATTCAGCCTGTGTCATGCCGCGTTCCTGTCGTACGCGAGCTATAAAATCGCCTATTTTTTCATTGGTTGTTGCCATATTGCGTACTTAGTATATCACAAAATGCATACAAACAAATTTAGGACGTTGTAATTTGTTTAAAAGCTATAGCCAGTATAGTCGGGCTCTTACCAAAATGCTAGACTGTAACCACTATGGTGTAATAACTCTATCTCCACTGGCTTATACTAAGAAGTAACGAAACAAGGAGTAGGGTAATGACGATGATGATTGATGAGGAGATTGCACGGCTGATAGTTGCTGAAGAGCAACGTCAACGTGAGGGGTTAGAGCTAATTCCAAGCGAAAACTACGTGAGCCGCGATGTGCTCACGGCTATGGGTAGCGTATTTACCAACAAATACAGTGAAGGCTATCCAGGCAAGCGTTACTATGGCGGCCAGGAAAATACCGACCAAGTGGAGCAAATTGCCATCAATCGGGCCAAGAAGTTGTTTAAAGCCGATCACGCCAATGTGCAGCCCCATTCCGGCGCTCCGGCCAACGAAGCGGTGTATAGCGCTTGGCTGGAGCCGGGGGACACAGTGCTGGCTATGGACCTTTCGCATGGCGGCCACCTTACCCATGGTGCACCGGTAACGCGTAGCGCCAAACTGTACGACTTTATTCGCTACAAGATGAAAGATCCAGCTACGGGTGAAATCGACTACGATGAGCTGCGAGAGCTAGCTAGAACACATCAGCCCAAGATTATTCTGGCTGGATTTAGCGCTTATCCGCGGGAGCTTGATTATGCCAAATTCGCCGCCATTGCTAAAGAAGTAGGTGACGAGTGTTTGCTGATGGCTGACATGGCGCATATTGCGGGCTTGATCGCTGGCGGCGTGGCTAAAAACCCTTTCGATTATGGTTTTCATGTTATTACCACTACTACACACAAGACCTTGCGCGGTCCGCGAGGTGGCCTCATTTTGTCAAAGGGTATTGTAGGCAATCCGCTGAAAGCTCCGGAGAAGACCCTAGAGAATATTCCAACGCTCATTGACCGTGCAGTATTTCCGGGTATGCAGGGTGGCCCGCACGAGCATACTATTGCCGCCAAGGCGGTAGCCTTTGGCGAAGCGCTCAAGCCGGAATTTAAGCAGTATGCTCAACAGATCGTTAAAAACGCTGCGGCTCTGGCAGACGCTTTGCAAAAACGCGGTTTTCAACTAGTGACCGGTGGTACTAGCAATCACTTGATTTTGGCTGACGTGTATCAAAGTTTTGGCCTGGATGGCAACGTAGTTGAAACGGTTCTAGATAAAATTGGCCTAACCCTCAATAAGAACGCCGTAGCCAACGATTCGTTGCCGCCGTTTCGTCCTAGCGGTATTCGTCTGGGTACGCCGGCTATCACTACTCGCGGTCTACTGGAAGACGATATGGAACAGATTGCCGATTGGATGCGCCAGGCGATCGAACATCGCGAAGATGCTGTCAGACTGGAGGAACTACGTACTGCTGTTCGCGAATTTTCACTTAAGTATCCATTACCAAGCGACAAATAGTTATGGCCGAACGATTTATGACCCGCCAAGCCGTTTTTGTCGTTGTCTATAACGATAAAAACGAAATACTATTGCAGCAGCGGAACAAGGAATATCTACGGGGCTATTGGGATTTTCCTAGTGGCCATGTGGAATATGGTGAAGACTTGCGGGTGTCTGCTGTGCGCGAATTGGCGGAAGAGACAGGTATTATTGCAGAGCCGGAAGCGTTAAGGCTGATTCATATAGATCAATACTTTATTGAGGTTGATTATGTTAATTACATCTTTGAACTACGCAAATGGCACGGCGAGCCTACAGTTGGTGAGCCAGAGAAATGTAGTGCAATTGGATGGTTTAAGTCAGATAAGCTGCCTGAAAAGTGTGTTAATGCGTTGCGGGCAACCGAACGAAGTGGGTTTACCAGCGAGCTTACCTATTCAGTAACTAACCGTGAAACGTATGAAGATCTAATGGGTGAGCCATTTTCCGGGAAGTAACTCTCAAGTATTACTTCTTGCGACGCACAAACTGTAGCGCTGACCAGGTGTCGTCAAGCGACACAACTTTCACATCAATCCAGCCAAGCGGCAGAATAGTGCTACGCAGTAAGGTATCGCTTAAATCTGTTTTAGTGTCGCTGGCTTTTTTGGGCCAGCTGATCCACAACGACTTCTCAACATCATTCAGATTGTTGTTGTCAAGGAAGTCGGCTAGGTCTGCTGCGCGTTCGCAAAATAAATGAACATGTGTGGCCGGCAGTCCTGCTTCAAGTTCTATGCCCGTGCCGTCGGTAAAATCGCTATACCAAGCAGGTGTTGTCTCTACAAATACGGTGTCGCCAGTAGCAAAACCTAGTTTTTCTGCCAGATTCTTTTCAGAATATGTATCCATGTAGTCTTAGTATACTCCGGGCAAAAGGCTGCTAGCTACTACGGCAGTAGTTCCGGTTCTTGTAACAGCGTTATTCCAAACTTCTCTTGAACGGCACGTACAACACGCTGTTTAAACTGCAGTAAATCGTTGGTGGTTTTAGCATGCTCGTTGACTAGCACTAGCGCGTGCTTATCCCACGTAGCCATACCAGTCTCGGGGTCATGAAAGCCCTTTAGCCCAACGCTTTCTATCAGCCAGGCGGCTGGAATCTTATAGGTATCATCATCGCCGGGCCAACAGGGGATTTCCGGAAATTTTGCCCGGAGTCTTTCTGCTACCTCAGTATTCACGATAGGGTTTGCAAAAAATGAGCCGTTATTAGCAACTTTAGCTGGATCTGGCAGCTTTGATTCGCGAATTGCAATAACAATATTTCGAAGTTTGGCCGGTGTTATTGGCCCGCTAGTGGGGCGTTGCTGCAAGTAGTCCTCAATCGCCGCGTAATAAGGCGGCTTTGGGTTACCGTTTTCAAGGCGCAGTAGTATCGAGGTAATAAGAAAGCGTCCGCGGTCGGTCGTTTTAAAACGTGATTCGCGGTAGCCAAAGGCGCACTCGGCTTCGGTAAGCGTTACGAAATTGTTTGTTTGCATGTCAAACGCTTCGAGCGAGACGAGCACGCGGCTGATACGCTGACCATACGCCCCAACGTTCTGGATAGGGGTTCCGCCAGCAGAACCGGGTATCAGGCTTAGCGCTTCAATGCCGGTTAGATTGGCCTCCACGCTACGGGCAACCACGCGGTCCCACACTTCTCCGGCACCAATGGTTATCAGGTGGCTGCCATCGGTTTGCAGCTCGTCTTTGTAGCCAGTAATTTTATTAACCAGCACTAGTCCACGAAAGCCTGCATCGTTCCAATAGATGTTGCTACCACCGCCAATCATAATGACGGGCAGGTTGCGCCCATTTGCCCAAGAAACTGCTTCGGTAAGCTCTGTTTTACTGTGGATTTCTACCAGATAGTCGGCAATGCCGCCGAGCCGCATGGTTGAATAGTTGCTAAGGCTAACGTTTTTCTTGGGGTTCATCCTGTAGCAAGTATACCTTATTAGCTCACACTCCTTGCTTGCACACATGCCCCAACAGAGGTAAAATAGTGCCTATAATGAACGACAAGAACAAGCAAATGCCGTATAAAGTCTTGGGCGCACAACTTCGCCGTTTGCGTGAGCATAGCCGTGAATCACTGGCTGAAGTTTCTGGCGCGGTCGAAATCGACGAAAAAGATCTGACACGTATCGAATTGGGTACGGAGCGGCCCAGCGAAGACATCCTACTATTGCTTATCAGCCACTTTGCTGTAGAAGATGATAAGGCCGCCGAACTATGGCAGCTGGCGGGTTACGATAAACAATCCGAAGAAGATGCACATGAGCACGAATCGTCCTCGCGCCAAAGCCGTCAGCAACAAACGCTAATGGTAATGATTGATCCGCGCGTGATGTACAGCGACACGGTAGAGGTAATCGGCGGAAAAGAGGGTGTAGTGCTGAACTTTTCACAAAACGCCGGTCAACACGGTCAGCCGCTCACCGTATCACGCATTGGTATGAGCCGCGAACAGGCCAAAATGCTAATGGGTGCCTTACATCAGGCACTGTATGATATTGATAACCCAGACCGCAAGCGTTTAAGCGACGGCAAGTAAGTCTTATAAGTAGCGTAGATGACGCGCCTAGGTTGACCGATTACCGGAAAATGCCTAGGCTAAAACCATGATAAGAAAAACAAAGAAGACCACAAAAGCAGCCGGAAACATGGCAGCCAAGACGTCACGCCAAGTGGTGAATACGGCAGCGAAGTTGCTACCTTTGCGTCGCCGGTCAGAGCTTACACCCGAAGAGGTGCAGGTTGCTCGGGACTATATCCGTGTATTCTGGCCTCGCCTAGAGCGGTTCCATCCTAAGGATGACGAAAGCTTGCTCGGGCTGCCCAAGCCGTACCTGGTGCCAAGCTATCAAGAGGGTGTCGGTTTTGATTACAACGAGCTGTACTACTGGGACAGCTTCTTCATGGTGCAAGGTATGCTGGGGTCTAAAGAAAATCCTGAGCTGGTGCAGGGGATCTTGGAAGATTTACTAAGTCTATTCAAGCGTTACAAGATTATCCCAAATGGCTCGCGTACGTTTTTAATGGGGCGTTCGCAGCCGCCGTTTTTAACGATCTTCATCTTTGATGTCTATACCGCCTATGGCAAGAATAAGGTTTGGCTTACAGCGGCTATGGAGATTGCAAAACAGGAGTATCATACGGTTTGGCTTGGTCAGAAGAAACCGAATGAGCGCTTGGTATATAAAGGCCTCAGCCGCTATTACGACATCAATTATCTGCACGACTTAGCTGAAGCTGAAAGTGGCTGGGACATGACGCCGCGTTTTAATCGTCATGCGCTCAATTATTTGCCCGTAGACTTAAATGCGCTGCTGTATAAATACGAAATGGACTTTGCCCGAACTGCCCGGTTGTTTGATGATAAGCGAGAAGCTGCCAAATGGGAACAGGCTGCACAGGCTCGCAAAACAACGATGGACGCGCTGATGTGGGACCGTGTACGAGGATTGTATTACGACTACAATTACGTCAAAGAAAAGCGCGGTAGTGTCAGTAGTCTAGCGGCATATTTTCCAATGTGGGCTGGGATGGTTAGCGAGAAGCGGGCAGAGCAGCTCGTTAAAGCGCTGCGCCGCTTTGAAAATCAAGGTGGTTTGGCGACCACCAGTGCACAGCCGCTCGGTCGATACGTGCCAGGCAGTATGCCGGTGCAGTGGGCCTTCCCGAATGGTTGGGCGCCGCTCCATTTTATTGTTGTGGAGGGGCTGCTGCGCTATGGCTACCATGAAGATGCTAAGCGTATTGCGCTGAAGTGGGTTAAAACAATTTAGATTGGTTTAATGCAAACGGGGTATTTCTAGAAAAATACAATGTTGTTAACCCTGATAAGCCGCCGCAAAAGGGTGTGTATCCAAGCCAGACTGGCTTTGGGTGGACAAATGCTGTGTTTGAACGCTTTTGCCAACAATTTGTTGATCGGTAACTATAACCTACGAATAGCGTATGATGCCAACAACAATGGCAATTTCGATAATTTCATATAAAACGGTGGTAAGTAGCAGTGGCCATTCCTTCTTGCGTAGGGCATAGAATATCCAAGCTAGGTTATCAATGCAAAAGAACGCCCATGTAGTAAGGGATACGTGCTGTGCGCTGTGGCTGGAATAGATATCCCACAACTGTGGCAACTCAAACAATGGGGTTACAACACCAAAGAAGTATATTACGTAATCAAACGGATCTCGTGGCTTGTGGTGCGCCTTTTGCAGGTGTTTGCGGTGTTTGTGTCTGCCGGCCATGGTTTAATGGTATTGTAACAGTTCGCTTAAGATTTTTTAGGGTGTTACTATATTTATTCCTATGGATGATTCACGACTAGACGTGTTGCCTTGTGCTGATAAGCTGGCTTTTGATACGCCAGAAGCTGCACAGGCTACAGCAACGGTTAGCGAGCATCGCTATGGCGGCAAGCTCAAGGTCTACAAATGCCGCTACTGCCAGCTGTATCACCTATCAAGCGACTACGAAACGTAGGGACTTACCGCCCACGAGCTTTCGAACATTACGCGTTGTGCGCTAGATAGCTGTTCGCTTTCAATGACGATGCCGACGATGTCTTGATTGTAGTCAAGCATGGCAATTTTGTGGTCGTACAAGTAGGTTTCGGCGCTAAAGTCGAGGCCGGGGTTGAGTAAGCGGGTACTGCGCAAAAGTTCATTGTCGGTAGTTTGTAAATGTTGCCCGGCCATATTGTTTACTGCCAGAACGCGGATGTGCAGGTTGCGCTCACAGCGTTCCCGGATGAATTGATTATGCTGGGCGGCACTAAAGAGCTTCACCTCGGCTGCCTGGTTGGTCCATAGCAGCAGCTCGCTCTCGGCGGCTAAAATGTCACGCCAAACAGTAAGGAGGCCATTAGCGCCTTGAAACGTACGTACTCGCGGTCGCACTACGCTGGTCTGGTGCATGGCCTGCAACTGCCCCAGATTTTCTTCCAGTTCAATCCGTTGTCGACCCAGCTGCCGCTGGCGGTTCGCGACCAAACGCATGAGCGTCTCGGGCTCGGCCGCACTTAAGGATTTGCCATACGCTTTATGGTCTTCAATGAGCAGGCCTTTGTCCAGCAGTGATTTCGCTACCAGGTAGGCCGTAGAGCGGCGGAGCCGGGTACGAACAATGAGGTCGCTCAGCGGTGCAGTGCCGTGCAGGTAAGCTGCCAAGTATAGTTTGATTTCTTTGTCATCGCAGCCAAGCGCGGTAAGGGCGCTGCGGAGGATCTTTTCCATACCCACATAGTAGCAGTGTGTAAAGATGATGTCTATTGTATATAGACGATATAGCTTCTAATCTGTTGTAACAGATTAGAAGCTGATAGTCATTTGTGCATTATTATTAGAAATTACTATGGTGATGCATACTAGAAGCATGTATGTAGCGTCGGATAGATCAAATCAATCAAAGCGAGCTCTGGTTCTAGGAGGCGGCTCAAGCAGTGAGCGTGCTGTATCGCTTCGCTCGGCGGCTCACGTGACTGCTGCACTCAAAAAGGCTGGTTACATCGTAACAACAGCTGACCCTGCTGAAGCAGGTTTTGATCTTAGGGACGCAGCGCACAAGGTTGATGTAGTTATTCCTATGATCCACGGTAAGGGCGGCGAAGATGGAGTATGCCAGCAAAGCCTTGAAGCCATGGGCAAGCCGTTCTTGGGCTCTGGTTCAGCCGCTTGTGCACTAACCTTCAATAAGGCGTGCTACCGCAATTTTATGACTGCACACCGTGTGCAAGTGGCGGCAGGAGAGATCGTTTCTCGGCAATCGTTTAACAAATCCAAGCTTCGACAAGCGTCGTATGTCCTAAAACCAATAGATGGCGGTTCTAGCGTGGATACGGTAATTGTGCGCGATCTAAATCGCGAGCCGAGCGATAAATATTTTAGCGAACTGTTTGCACGCCACGAGCAGATGCTGCTTGAGCAGTTAGTTATTGGGCAAGAAATTACGGTTGGTGTTTTGGGAGATAAAGCACTGCCGGTTATTTTAATTATTCCGCCAGAGACAGGTGAGTTCGATTACGAAAACAAATATAACGGTGCCACGCAGGAAGTCGTGAATCCACCGCAAATTTCCTTGCAAACCCAACAGCAGGCCCAAGAGCTGGCGCTAAAAATATACCAGCTTACTGGCTGCCGGCACTTATCGCGCACCGATATGATTGTAACGCCGAAGGGTGAGCTGTATGTGCTGGAAACCAATACCTTGCCCGGAATGACCGCAGAGAGCCTATTCCCTAAGGCAGCGGCTGCAGCAGGCTACACTATGCCGAAACTTGTGCAGTGTTTTATGGATATGATAAAAGGGGTATAATCTGGCTCGCTGGGGGTGATTAGCTCAGCTGGCTAGAGCGCGGCATTCACATTGCCGAGGTCGGGGGTTCGAGCCCCTCATCACCCACCAAGAAAAAGAGCTTGTTATTTAGACGGGCTCTTTTTCTTTAGGAATGATTTGTATTTGCTGCCAGTTCGCTTGTAAAATGCTTGTGGTAAGGCAAAAAAGCTTATGTCTCAAAAAACCACCACATTTAACTGCTTTTCGCCGCCGGTGATGCTGGCCACATTTGCTATTGAAACCATCTTGGCGGCATACACTGTGATGCGGTACAAAATGAATACCTTGGGGCGGCTTTCTGTAGTGATGCTCCTGGGGTTGGCTGCCTTTCAGCTATGTGAATATCACGTTTGTGGTGGCTGGGGTGTGCGGGCTAGTGAATGGTCGCGGGCAGGGTATGTGGCTATTACATTATTACCGCCGCTGGGACTGCATATGCTTCATGTTTTGGCTGGTAAACCAAAACGCAAATTGGTACTGCTTGCCTATATGACGATGGCGGCATTCATTGCTTACTTTACTATTGTGCCCCATGTCTTTCGCGGCTACGCCTGTACGGGCAACTATGTAATATTTCAGATTGGTACCCGGCCTGCCATAACATACGGCGTGTATTACTATGGCTGGATACTAACAGCAATTGCGTTAGGAATTCGCTGGTCTAGTATGCTCAAAAAGAAAGGCGCCAAGGCGAAGTCCCATATGTTTGGCGTACAGGCTTTAGTGCTCGGCTACGTAATATTCTTGGTGCCAACGGCACTGGCCAACAGCGTCAAGCCAGAAACCCGGCGAGGTATCCCGAGTATTATGTGCGGGTTTGCAGTATTATTTGCACTCATCTTGGCGCTGTATATTTTGCCGATGCTTGGCAAACGGCGTATGGCAACCAACAAACATTAAGATTGCACTGCTAGGCTTAAGCGCCGTACAATAGCCTTAGTAATGAAGGAGGCCGTATGGGCGGATTAATTGCACTAATTGTTATTGTTCTTATCATTGTTGCCAATGGTGTCAGGGTTATCAACCAGTATGAACGGGGTGTAGTATTCCGGCTGGGCCGGGTTCGCAGCGGTGTTAAAGAGCCGGGCCTGCGACTTATCATTCCGCTTATCGACCAGATGCGCAAAGTGAGCTTGCAGATTGTCACATTGCCAATTGACAGCCAAAAGATTATCACCAAAGACAACGTATCAATTGATGTTGCGGCCGTAGCGTACTACCAGATTACTGACCCAACAAAGGCAGTAGTAGAAATTCAAAATGTGGTGGCTGCGATTTATCAGGTGGCACAAACTACGCTGCGTAATATCGTGGGGCAGAGTAGTCTGGATGACGTACTTGGCCAGACTGCCAAGATTAATGATGCGGTGAAAGATATTTTAGACGAAGCCACCGCCAAGTGGGGTGTGTATGTTTCGAGTGTGAATCTAAAAGACATTCAGTTGCCTGATAGCATGCAGCGTGCCATGGCTAAGCAGGCCGAGGCCGAGCGTGAAAAGCGAGCTAAGATTATTGCCGCCGAAGGTGAGCAGCTGAGTGCAGCTAAGCTCGGCGAGGCAGCCGATATCATTGCGGCGCACCCAATTGCGTTGCAGCTGCGTAACTTGCAGGTACTATCGGACATTGCAGTCGAAAAGAACAGTACCATTGTATTCCCGGCGCAGTTTATGGACACCGTAAAGTCCATAAAAGATTTTATGGCTAAAGAGCGTTAGGGTCATCTAGCTACTTCTCATATTTGCTATACTAAACACATTATGGCAGAAGCAAAAGAACTTGAACGAGCAAGTACCAGTACGCTGAATTGGTTGCGTGCCGCAGTACTGGGTGCTAACGATGGTATTGTATCCGTTTCCAGTATTATTTTGGGTGTGGCAGGTGCAACCAGTGCCCGACACACAATCTTTATCGCCGGGCTTGCTGGTCTGGTTGCGGGTGCGTTTAGTATGGCTGTCGGTGAATATGTGTCGGTTAGTAGCCAACGTGACACAGAGCGGTCTTATATCCGGCGGGAGAAACGGCGGCTGCATGAACATCCAGAGCACGAGCTGGAAGGCCTAGCCGCGGTATACGCAGAAAAGGGCGTCAGCCGCAAAACAGCTATGCAGGTAGCACGCGAGCTAACCGCTAAAGATGCCCTAAAAGCACATCTGGAAGCAGAATTACAACTTGACGAAGAAGACCTAAACAACCCCTTGCAGGCGGCACTTGCCTCGATGGTGGCGTTTACGGCTGGTGCACTTGTGCCGCTAATTGCGGTGCTGGCCGCGTCAAAACAGACACGCATAGCGGTAACGTTTGTGGCTGTGTTGATAGCACTGACTATAACCGGCTATGTGAGTGCCACTGTAGGGAATGCCTCGCGAAAGCGGGCTATCTTGCGCGTAGTACTTGGTGGCGCAGCGGCGATGGCAGCTACGTACCTGGTAGGCCATTTGTTTGGTACTGCGGTCCACTAAAAGCTGCGCGCCGGCTAACCTCTTGTTTCCAGGGGTGTTTTACCGTAAAATAACCCTTGTCTTAGCAGCGTGGCTCTTTAGCTCAGTTGGTAGAGCAGAGGCCTGAAGAGCCTTGTGTCCCCAGTTCGAGTCTGGGAGGAGCCACCAGTTGATTACGGACTACAAAACGTTCCAGAATTTGTCTTCTGGGACGTTTTGCTTTGTATGGCTGCTGCTATCTTTAGCCTCAGTTTGAGAAACCTGACTTGCCGGATTCCTTTCTTCGGTAGTGCTCAGCAGTTGCTAGATAGGTAACCATATGTTTCAATATGAGTAATGTGGTCGTCCTGCTACAACCATGCGCTGCTCATTCGGCGAACGACATGGACGGACACCAGTGCCACTAAGGAATGAGTGTGTCTGCATATACGCAGGATATCGTCGAGCCAGCGTGGTGACAGGCTTTCACCAAATAATAAAGGGACACTATGCAGCATCAAGGCAAAAGTACCCAAGACCAAAAGAGCTGGAGCTACGAGAACAGTATGAAGAACTGGCGTGCTTGGGGCTCGTGGTTCAGTTGGGGTAGCCCCGTTGGTCTTGGCCTGTTCTTTCTTTCCATTGCGGGGACGCTCTGGATTTTGAGCCAGGCCTTCGGTTGGAAGTAGTACTTCCTGCTCAAATAACAGCACTGTCGTTTTGGCAGTGCTGTTATTCATAAAAGTTTCTAAAAGGCGTAAGCTAGCCTTTCTTGGTAAAAAGAACAAAGCTCGTATAATTGTTTGATCGGTCCTGAATGTCTTCGGCAACAATTGTGCCACTATATGTGCTAGCGGCAAATCGGCCTGCAACGGCGAGCGTATGTGGCTGAGCAAGGCTTACTACGGTCTGCACGCTAGCAGCGGTATCATGTGTCTCTTCTATGACTGCGTGCGGTAAGTGAGTGCCAAGCCAAAGCCTAACTTGTGCAAGGGCTGGTGCTTGCGAAAGTACACGCACATCGCTGCTGTTGGCAAGCTCCTGAAGGCTGACACGATTAGGGCCAATCAGTTGTTGGGCGATCTGCAGCTGCATGGTATTGATGATTAAAACGCTGGACTGTTTTAGTAGACTTTGTGTCTCGTGAATTGGACCGTACATGGTATTTGTAATCGCACATAGTCCATGGGCCACTTCTTGGTGTATGACAGCTTCAAAAACATCGGCAAAAGTTTGCTTGGGAACGATAGCGGCGCTAGGGTCTAGCCTAAGAGCCGCTTCATGATGGAACGATCCGAGCGCTCCCTGGATTGCTATTTGCACCGTCCTATTGTAGCAGGAATTTTTTTGGGTCACCTCTTGGCACAACAGGGGAGACTAGTGTATACTACGGCAGGTAAATTTATGCGGGTCTAGCTCAGTTGTTTAGAGCGCGTCCTTGCCAAGGACGAGGCCAGGGGTTAGAGTCCCCTGACCCGCACCATTAGGGAATTATTGGACGCTTCGGCGTCCTTTTTTGTTGCAGCTACTCTGTAAATAATGCTCACTTCGGGGGTGTAAACTTTTCCAGCGGCATTTAAGCGGAATCCGGCGGGGAAAAGGAGTTCTTTACATCGCATCCGTTCCTCGTAAGATATCTCAAGGAACTCCTTCGCTACGTCCTCCACGAAGCTCAGGCCGAATTTCACGAATTGCTCTTTATCGTCATCGGCGGTTATTCGAAGAGTTTCTATTTGGTCCTCGACATCCTGAATCTCCAGCTTTTTCTTTTCAATAGAGGCGAGAATTTCTTGCTTAATTGAAGCATTGCCCGGGTCGGTCACGGCCTCGACTTGCTGTGCTATGGATTCTTCGATCACTTTTATTTTATGGCGTAGGCGCACCGTAAGTTGTTCAGCCTCTCCTTCTTTTTGCTTCCAAACGGTCCTAAGCGCTTTCGCAAGCTCTTTTATCGTATCAGGGGTAAGCTGGTAGGCGGCGAGCAAAACTGTGAGTTGTTCGTGCAGATCTTCACGAAGCTGGTATTTCCCGCATGAGCGGCAGCGATACTTTTCGTAGGTGGGGCTATTAGGCTTCCCATTGCCATGATCAAAACCGACAATTCGACCGTTGCGTTTTTCTTTGCAGTTGTCGCAATGCACTAAATTTGAAAGAGGATATTTAGGGTTCCCATTCTTGCGTGGACCAGCCTGCGTTTTCTTTTTATCGCTCATTATGCGTACAAGCTCGTAGTGCTGATCCTTAGTGATAAGCGCCTCATGTAGCCCATTCTCGTTGCGTACCTTAACCTGCTTGTCTATTTCGACGATTCCGCCATAAAAGGGATCGGTAACTATATTGCGAAACTTATCCATTTTGTAGGGTGAGTGACCCTTCATGAAATCGCTTTTATTAAAGGCTATAAGGGCTTGTGTAGGTGTGGCCCGTTTCGTAACTATGCTGAGTAAAATATCTCTTAGAATAGGTCCACGATTCTCGTCGATTTCAGGTATGCCACGTTCATAGCCCCTTTTATAGCCGGGTTTAGGAACAAAGGGCCAACGCCCTTCTTGTAATGCTTTTGTCTGCCCACTGACCGACTTGTGTTGACGCTCCTCGTTGCTGCCTTCGGCTGACAAGTACTTAGTAAATTTAAGCAGTTTGGACGAAAGGTCGCCCTTATTGAGCTCGGGATCTGATGCATACCATACGGTTACGCCCAATTGCCTAAAGGTGACCTCGAAGTATGCTGCCTCGTCTATTGATCGCATAAAACGGTCTGGCTCGTCGACAATTACATATTTAACGCGCTTGTCTCTTTTGCAACGGACTATCATCTCCTGGAGATCTTTACGATTGACATTCGTGCCACGTTTGCTCGATACGCTTCCGGACCACCATCCATCATCGGGGATTACGACATCCAGCCCTTGAGCCGCTTTAAGGACTGCGTCTCGTTGGCGGTTTAAACTATTATTCTCAAGCTGCTCCGTTGAAGACACACGGCAAGCTGCAAGGGCGAAGGGTTTCTTAATCATCGCTTTCCTCCGCTGATAATAAAAATTGAGTCGACATAGAATACTCCTTGTCACTGTCGGCAGTCTCATGTAGGAGATCCTCACGACGAGGACTTGAGGCTGCCGACAGTGATGTCGACTCGTTGAATTGTGTCGTGATTATCTCCCTGTCGCGACTGTCAGACTTATTGCTGTAGTAATTTGCGCTGCTGATATAAGTCAAATAAGAACTGCGCGATATCTTCGCATTCAGCCCTGACCTCCTTTCTTGTAGGGCTTTTGCGTTTAATTTGTTTCGGCGTCTTATTGACCATGTGCCAATTTTATCGCCAGCAACAGATTAAAACAGGCCCTACTTAATAGCTAGGATTAAGTGTCCGGTTGGTATTTGCGATAGTACCTAGCAAGCGAATCTGCACTATTGAATTGACCGGTGCTGTGCTCGTATTTTGGTAGTTTCCCATCCTGGTAAAGCCGAAAAATCTTGGAAAATGGCATACCCTTTCTTCTTGCTCGGAACACGGCATAAATGAGGTCCGTTTCAAGAGGGAGTTTGTTCTTTGTGGGTTTGTGATCATCCCACAAGAGTGATTGGAACACCTCTATGTCTGGCCAGCTATTTATAAAGTCGTCCTTCGAAGCTCGTGGAGATATGCGCACAAATACACTCTCTTTGTCCATGCCTACGCTTACGCGCGAATTACCAGTAGGTTCGTACTTCACATAAAAACCGTTGATAAAGAATGCCACATCGTGTAGTTCTAGAGAAAAGTCGTGCGAAAGATCTAATATGGCGGCGCAAATATCCTCGTCGCCCAATTCTTTAGCCTTGTAGTTAGGGTAAGTTATTCCAAAAGTTGCCTTTGTCTCTGCTTCACCACTTTTCGGGTCGAGTATAGAGATAGAGCCAGTTCCAAGTTGTGCTTTCTCGCCATACTTATTGGTAATTGCAGCCCTGATTGCTTTTGCAGATTGAACAAACTCGGGATCATCGAGGGCGTAATATCGATGCCAACCGTAAAGATCGGGCGGCGTTTGCCGTGTCATGTCGTGATTCTCTCCTACTACATCAATAGTACGACGTGGGGTTGTTTGATGGAACTCCAGTTTACCAACCCACACATTTCAGCTATTATCAAGGAGTCTAGTTCAACAGTGATTTTTTATACCCAATCGGGTGATTTTACGCATAAAAAGCGGCAACTCACCCGAAAGCAGTAGGCGTAAAATCTTGCTGTTGGACTAGACATTCTAGGGTTGGGTTGTCGCTTTTTATTACGGGCAACCTCACTGATAACAAAATAACCAGGAGGTTCTCGTGAACACCGTCGCCGATTTATTACTGATATTATCTTTCATCGCCCTCGTGGTGGGGCTCATAAAACCCAAGCTCTTTCATAAGCTCACCAACAATTCGCACCCGCGTAAGAAGATCGGCCTCACCTTTGGCCTCGGCATTTTAATTGCCTTGATTATTTTGGCCGTCAACGCGCCAGCCGACACCACGACGGCCAATACCGCCAAGAAAAGCAACACCAGCCACACAAGCGCTACAAACACCTCACAGCCGCTAACGAAGGCGCAAGCCATTGCAGGCTTAACCAGCGCCACCGACTTTTATGCCAATTTGCTGCAGCAAGGCCAGCAGGCGCTCGGTACTCAGCAGTACGCGAATGGCGAAGAAGCTACCGCTGCGCTGAACAATCCAGACTCAGCCGCCAGTAAGTGGAGTACGTTCAACAAAACCGCAACGGGTAGCGATTACTTCACTGCTCATGTTACTCAGCCGTATAACGTCGCCAGTGATGCGTTTGGTAGCAACGCGCCCGTGAGCTTAGCTGATTGGCAAAACGATATGAACCAGGTTGATGCTGACCTGCACACTTGGGTGCAGCACGCCACCAGTTGGCAAGACAGTGAAATCACAAGCAGCCAGCTCGCTACCTACACGACAAAGGTGCAGCAGGATATTGCAAAGGCTCGCGCTGATATTGCCGCCATTCCGCGCTAAAAGTGCTAAAAACGTGCATTTTTGATGCGTAAATCTTCATTTTAGCTAAGAATACCGGCGTTTTACCCTTTGGTTACCTCGTTTTACGGTCATTTGAGGATGGGGTGGTAGTTTTCGGAGCGCAATGATTGGTCTGACTCCTGTTTGGGGCATTGCGATTTTGGTCCGAAAACTCGGGCGAAAAAGTGGCAAATCTGCTCGGAAAACTAGACGTTTACCCCTGTTAGTTTTCCGAGTGACCATAACCGACTTACATATTAAATTTTGTGCAAAAACTTGCCGTCTACTACCGTTAGTTTTTGCACACAGCGCAAGCGTATCGGAATGCGTATTTTGGTACAAAAATTAGCCGCTTACCCCTGTGATTTTTTGTATGAAGCATAAGCTTTTATGTGTTGCACCTTTGCTGCTTACCAAAAAGTGCTCATTTTACTGCAGAAACTAGTTATCTACCGAGGTTAATTTCTGCAGTAGCTTAAGCATTATAGCTATATCGCGCCTTTTGTTTCTAGGTTGTAAGCTTAAGTTCAATCCTGCAGCAATTTAACGAAGTAAAAGTGGTATAATTATTGTTAGCAATAAAATGTAGTAATCCAAATGGCAAAATCCCAAAATCAATTATCTTTCAGCATTGATGCACGGACGATTATCCAGCTCGGCCGAGACAGCATCAAAAATCCCACAACGGCTTTATTGGAGTTGGTAAAAAATAGCTATGATGCAGATGCTACGATTGTCCAGGTCGAGGTAAGGTCCGACAGTATTAGAGTTTCGGACAATGGGACGGGTATGACCACCGACCAGCTTGAAAATAATTGGCTAAGGATAGGCTTCTCCGAGAAGAAGACCAACAAGGTTACTCCTACCTCAAGGCGTAAGACGGGGGAGAAGGGTATCGGAAGACTATCAACTGATCGTTTGGGCAGCAATCTTCTCTTGCGAACGAAATCTAGTTCAGGGGTCGCTGTGGGACTGGAAGTAGATTGGGATAGCTTTGACGTAGATGGTAGGGACTTGTCCGAGGTCCCAATTTATATCTCCCCTACTTCGACGGTCGAGGTGCCTCCTTCGAAGGGTAAGACGGGCACGGAGATTCTTATCACTGGGTTGCGACAGACTTGGCTCGCTACAGAGATTGAGCAAGTCTATAGTGAGCTGGGCGCATTAATTTCTCCTTTTGCTAAAGTAAAAGACTTTGAAATCATCTTTTCTAATGAGGTCCTCCCCGAACTGAATGGGCGTATTGAGTCAGCGTATTATGAGGTCGCGGAGCTTTCTCTCCGCGCTATGTTTGATGATGAGTCTCAAGAGCTAAGCTATTCGATTGTCCGTGCGGCAGACAATGGCTCTAAAGGGACCACCGAACGCATATCTTGGACTAAGCTTTCCAATTTACTGGATAAAAACATCGACTACAGTAGTAAGCTAAGCTGCGGGCCAACATCCATTGAACTTCTATTTTTTGCGAGGTCTGAGGCCAATCCCTTAATGAAGGCAAAGGGTCTTACGCTGAGGGGTTTGAGAGATTTCCTCGACAACAATCAAGGCGTCAAGATTTACAGGGATAATATCAGCGTAAAGCCATACGGCTACAATAAGGAACCGGCGGGTGATTGGCTTGGACTGGCCCAGCGTAAAGAGCGTGAACCTGCAGCAATCAACAGGCCTACATGGAGAGTATCTTCGTATCAATTGATAGGGGCTGTCTCGATTGGAAGAGACCTCAATGAGCTCCTGAGGGACGGTGCGTCGAGAGAAGGGCTCGTAGAGAACACTTCATTTAACGATCTACGCGCCCTAACCCTAGCATGTGTGCTCTTGCTTGAAAGGCAACGGTTTCTGGACGTTAAAGAGGAACGGGAGCGTGAGGCGGCTACCGAAAAGGAAACTGCAGTCGAGGCGGTTGACGCTTTCAGGGATGATCTTGAAGAGTTAAAGGAAAATCTTGAGGACCTTAAGGATAAGCTCAAAGACGATAAAACTAATAATGCTGGCGTATCAATAGCGGGCGAACTTGAAGAAGTAATCAAGAAGACAAACGCCGCCAAGCGAAAGGTTGAGGATTTACTCAATAATAATCGCGTGCTCAGTGGGCTGGCTACGATAGGGATATCCGCAGCTGTGTTTGGTCATGAGACGCAGGCGGCTATCTCCGCATTCCAATCTGCAGTTTATGTGGCTCAATCTTCGCTTAAGTCAAAGGCGGGGCCGAACATACCGCAGGCATTAGAAAATCTTGATTTATCACTCAAAAGTGCGAAACAGGTGGCTTCGTGGGGAGCGTTTGCAATATCCAGAGTAAGAAAAGACAAGAGAGTACGGCAAAAAGTGAGTATTACTAATGCCGTTGAGGGTATCTTAATGGAAATCCAGGATGCTTTTTCCGCTATTAATATTCAGCTCGATACCAAATTAGAGGATATCGATGCCGAGGTATTCGTGATGGACATAGAATCTATTTTGCTGAATCTCCTAACGAATGCTTACGCATTTTGCAGTCGCACATCAGTACGAAAAATAAGAGTTGAGCTTAACAAAAAGACAAACAACAATATCTCCGGTTTTGAAATAGTAGTAGCTGATAGTGGTCCAGGCGTCGATGAGCTATTAAAGGATATGATTTGGGAGCCACTTTTTACCACTCGTAGGGATAGTGCCGGCCGTGAAGAGGGCACTGGTTTAGGGTTGAGTATAGTGAGCTCAACGGCCAGTGAACTCAGGGGTAATTACGGAGTTAGTAAAGATAAGGAGTTGGGGGGAGCAAGATTTCAAGTTTGGCTTCCTTCCAACGTATAGGTGATTGAATGAAAATCGCAATAGTAGATGACCGTCAAGATTATAGACATATGATAGCTACCGCTGTTGATATCGCGCTCGTAAACCTTGAGAAGGAAGGTGAGTGGAGCGTGTTGGAGTCGTTCCCACTGGATAATGTGGAATCATACACGGACTGGGTAAGCCAGGAAGAAATAGGAATTCTGCTTGTAGATGAGCGGCTAGGTGAGCAATTAGGAGTGAACGGACAGGCGGCGAACTATTCTGGTGGTGATGTTGTTACGTCATTAAGGCGAGAATTAAAATCTATGCCTATATATGGCGTTACTTCATTCCCAGAATATGTAAGTGATCGTCAGTTCGGGCTTTTCGATGATGTTATAAATAGAACTGAGTTTACCTCTCAGGCGGACAAGTTCGTAAGGCGTTTCATACGTCAGTACGAAGACTTTCTCGAAAAAAATGAAGCGGAGTTGGTGGAGCTCTCTCAGTTGTCCGAAAAAATTGCGCTGGGCAATGCTGTCGATGCCGATATTAATCGTGCAAAGGCTATTCAGCAGGCAATAGAAATACCCGTAACGTCGGTTGCAACGGCGAATAGAGGTGCCTGGCTTAAGAAATACGAAGAGACAATAGAGCAGTTAAGAAAGGTTCAGCAGGAAGCTAAGGATTATTTGGCAAGTGACCTTCCCGAAGAAAACTCAAAATGAGGTGGACGTTAATACAAAAAATACCAAATCCGGAACTGGAGGGTAATTATCGCAATCCGGCAGTAAAGGAGCACCTGAGGCAAGAAGGCGAGTTTAGGTGTGTCTACTGTGCCATACATGAAAGTAAGTTGGGCGGTGTGCGAATCTTCCATGTTGAGCACTACAGGCCTAAATCCAGGGATGAATTTAAGCATCTTGAGCATGTGTTGAGTAATCTATTTTATGTCTGCCCCATATGCAATAGTTTCAAGTCTGATACCTGGCCCGCAGAGCCTACTCCTACATTTGATAACGCTTCCTACCCTGATCCGTCCGTGACAGACTACTCTGTACTTTTTGAAGTAAGGGCTGATGGGGAGGTGGAAGGACTCAACCCCGCCTCTAGATATATCGTTTCGCAACTGTATTTCAACCGGCCGCAGCTCATATTAGAGCGAAGGCAGTTTGCGCTCAACGAAGAACTTGAAAACCTCAACCAGAATCAGAGTGGGCTTATGGATGCTCTAAAAAATAGAGGGGACGCTCAATCCGTCATCTACATTACGCAACTAGCAGAAATTAATCAGCAGTTGACGGGCTTATTACTTGAACTTCAGTCGCTTCCACTTTATGAGCCCAATGATGTCAGAAGGCAGCGCTAAATGACTGCCGCAGAAGCTCAAAAAGCGAGTGGGACATACTACACCCCCTCAACGCTGTCTGATTTTATTGTCTATCATATCTTCGGCCATTACCATTTCCAAGATAAAATTTGCGTTTTAGAGCCGAGTGCGGGCGATGGCATTTTTTTCAAATCAATCTTTAATAACAAACTCTTTGGTGATAGGTTCGTTATTCCTTCTCAGCTTGATTTAACTGCCGTCGAACGTGATGCTAAGGCTTACGAAAAACTCAAGCTAGAAACCAACTCATTTGAATCGAGTAACCACAGGTTTACTTATTTAAATGATGACTATTTAAAATTTCAAACCCAGAATACTGAAAAATATGACCTCATTGTTGGCAACCCACCGTATATTCAAAGTAAGCATTTAACAAAAGACCAGATTAAGCTTTGTGAAAATATACACAGAGATTCGCATTTAAGCGTTAAGAAAATTAAAAATATCTGGACCAGTTTTCTCGTGGGGGGAGTCCAGTCTTTAAGTAGTGAGGGCGTCATGTGTTTTGTGTTGCCAGCAGAGCTTCTGCAGGTCATATATGCAAAAGAGCTCAGAGACTTTCTTCGTGACAATTTCCAAAAAATAGAAATCTTTACATTTAACGAGCTCATATTTCCGGACATAGAACAAGACGTGATCGTGCTTATATGCGCAAAGAAGCAAGCCCCAGGGGTATCTTTTTATCATGTAGATAAACTCGATGACCTAAAGGTACCAACCTACGTCGAAGACCACAGCAACATACACCGAGAGACCCTAGATAAATGGACGAACTACATACTTTCTGATGAAGAGCTGGTCTTCTTGGACAGGCTAAAAAACGACTTAGGCCTACAGCCAATTAAAAATTATTGTCGTGCAGAAGTTGGTGTAGTCACGGCAGCGAACAGTTATTTCATTGTTGATAATAATGTTGTTGCAGAGAGTCCGGAGCTCAAGAGGCTCTCAAGGCCTATTATTCAAAAGGGTATGCATATTACTCCTGGGGCCACTTTCACGAGCGGCGACCTTAGGGCCGTGCGCAAGGCGAGCAAGCCTTCATATTTTCTAGCATTTAAAGATAGGCCGGAGTCAAGTTTTAACCAGCCGATACGAGCCTATTTGTCGGAGGGTCGGAAGCTTCAAATTGACCAGAGGTATAAGTGTAAGCTCCGCAAAAGGTGGTATGTCGTACCTTCTACTTGGGTTTCAGATGGTTTTTTCACCAAACGCTCAAACATTTTTCCTAGAATGATCATGAATGAGGCAGGTTCGCTTGTTACGGACTCCTTTTATAGGATAAAAATGAACGAAGGTAAAAACATACGAGATTTTGTGTTCTCCTTTTATAATAGCCTGACCTTTATATATGCGGAGTTAGAGGGGAGGTATTATGGCGGTAGCGTCCTCGAGTTGATGCCGAGTGAGTGTAAGAATCTCCCTATCCCCTACCGTGATGGTGTAGATGATGAAGAGTTCCAGCGGCTTGACAGCCTCCTTAGGACAAACGTGAGTATAAGCGAGATTCTGAACTACACTAATACGGTTATCCTTCAACAAGGCTATGGAGTGAGTGATCGGGACTTAATCAAGCTGGATGGCATTTATAAGAAATTACTGAGGCGAAGGCTAAAGTCGCACCAGTATGTTTACTAAAGTGTAATTCCCACGTCTTACCTAGAGAGCAAGTACGCTTGATACGGTACTTCTAATATCTTCCTCCAGCGAGCAGTTTCTTCTCTGATTTGGTGAAAACTTTTTTGTATGCGCTGCACCAATTTTGTTTCGAAGCCCCGTCTCGGGGCTTTTGTTCTACTAAAGCAAAAACTGCGGGCAATAGCCCGCAGAGGCCTACCCTAAAGATGTACTTGTTTATTTGATCATAGAAAAGTCTCGAGTACTTCTAACGCTAGGAGGTGTACTTGGAGAAGCATTAGTACGCCTTTGATTAGACGCGGCGTCTGTGTATCCTAAAAGGATGCAACTACAGGATGAAATTACCCGTTCGATAGATCCCGGTGATGACTTCTACAACTACGTTAATAAGAAGTGGTGTGATGCCCACCCCGTCCCCGCAGATAAGGCACGCTATTCAGTGCTTACCGAACTGAACGAGACGGTCACCACGCAGCTCCGCGAATTGCTCGAGGAATCGATTAAAGGCAATGAGTCCAAGAGCGGCACGCTTGCTAGAAAGCTTTATGCCTCTGGTATGGATGTGCCAACTAAAGAAGCGAGCCTCGATTGTGCGTTATCGCTACTACGTGAGGTCGAAGATGTGCATGAGATAAAGGACGTTAAAACGCTTATATCCAAACGTCATAGCGAAGGGCGGGCCTTACTGTGGCACGTCGGAATAGACGTCGATGGACAAGACAGCCAACGGTATGTCATGGCTATTAGCCAACGCGGTCTTTTGCTCCCGAACCGTGATTATTATTTTGAGAAAGATGAGCGCTTTGAAAAGATACAAATTGCATACAAAGAATTCTTAGGTAAACTCTTTAAGCTGCTAGGCAAGGACGATATTACTGATCAGGTTAATAATGTTTATGAGATCGAGAAGAGTCTAGCAGCCGTATCAAACACTTCGATCGAAAATCGTGACGTAGAAGCTAAATACAATCCGTTCACGTTCGAGGAATTGGCTGAGCGCTTTGTTGGTTTTGACTGGAGTGTGTATCGAGATACTGTTGGGCTTAATAACGTCAATGGGCTTATCATTCAGCAGCCGAAGTTCCTAGAAGGGGTCATCAGCGCGTTTGATATGCATAGCCTTGAAGCGTGGCGTGACTATCTCGTCGCTCACACAGTCGTCCCTTATATGCCGTTTCTTGCAAAAGAATACGATGATATTCATTTCGCATTCTTTGGTACTGTCCTGACCGGTGCCGAGCATCAAGAGGATCGATACAGGAGGGTTATTCGCACTGTTTCATCCTTACTCCCTGAACCTGTTGGACAATTATATGTAGAGGCGCATTTTGACGAGACGGCTAAGATTGCTATTACCGACTTAGTTAATCACATTCAGGATGCCTTACGCGAGCGTATTAATAAGCTAGAATGGACATCCGAAAAAACGAAGCACAAAGCACTCGAAAAACTTGATACATTTATGCCACTTCTTGGCTATCCCGATACATGGCGGTCGTATGACTCACTAGAGTTGCAAGATGATTATGTCGTAAACATCCTAGCTATTAGGAAGTTCGAATGGCACTATGATCTGGCGCGGATAGCGGAGTCAGTTAACCGCGAAGAGTGGCTAATGTCACCGGCGACCGTGAACGCATATTATTGGTCGAGCACGAATGGCATTACGTTTCCGGCCGCGATTTTGCAGCCTCCTATGTTTGATCCGGCCGGTGACTTCGCTGCTAACTACGGCGCAATTGGTATGGTAATTGGTCATGAGATTATCCACGGTTTTGATGATGAGGGCTCAAAATATGATAAAGTTGGCAACCTTAGATCCTGGTGGACGAGTGCTGATCGCAAAGCATTCGAAAAACGTGCTAAAGCTCTCATACGGCAGTATGATCAATACGAAATTGACGGTAAACACGTAAAGGGTAAGCTGACGCTTGGTGAAAACATCGCTGACCTCGGAGGAGTGTTGATTGCATACGACGCAATGCAGAAAATGCTTGCCGAATCGGGGAAAACCACGAAGGTTGATGGCTTTACGCCCGAACAGAGATTCTTTTTGTCTCAGGCTCGTATCTGGCGAACGAACATTAGGCCGGAGCTTGCATTACAGTTTCTGGTTAGCGATCCTCATTCGCCAGCACATCTACGCGTCAATGGTGTCATTACCAACGTCGACGCCTGGTATGAGGCCTGGGACCTGAAAGCTACAAATGCACTCTACAGACCTGTTGAGGAGCGCGTCCGAATTTGGTAGTTAGACTCTATAACCTTATGAGAGAGATACGATACCATGCTAAAGAAGAGAGAGTCTTATTCTTTGATCTGCCTGACACCAAGGACCTGCGAATCAAGGGTGTTTTACGTGGTGAACTGGCCGGGCCTGTGGCGATAATGATGCACGGCCGTCCGGGAAATGGCGATGAATTACTGCAATATTTAGGCGCGCGGTATTTGTACGAACGGGGTGTCTCCACGCTTCGTTTATTTATGTACGGCTTCGATCCAAAAACGCGTAACCTAATGGATTCTGACCTACAAACCCATACGGACGATTTTGAGGCTGTAGTGCAGAACTTGCGTGAACAAGATGTGTCGAAAGTTTTTGCCATTGGCCATAGTTACGGTGGGCTCACGATCCTTAAATCGAAAGTTGAACTTGATGCGGCCGTACTGTGGGATCCATCTCATGGCCTATGGTGGGCTGAGGGCAGAGACGCTTTGTTTGCAGATAAGTATCCGGAAGTCGTAGTAGGCAACTACGTAATTGGAACGGCGGGCAGTGGTTGGGTGTATCCTGTTGCATCTCGAGAAAGTGATCAGCGATTGGGTGATACATCGAGCTGGGCTATCAAGAATTATCCTCTCAAAATTATCTCTGCTGGCGATGGTGCGCTGACAGACTTGGGCAAGCGTTATGTCGAGAAAGCACGAGAACCGAAAAGTCATGTGGTAGTCGCTAACGCGCATCATGGCTTCGATGATTCCGACGATGTTATGCTCGAACTCTTTGAAGAGACATACGATTGGATTGCCAAAACCTGACCGTCACAATAGGTAGAACCAAATCCGTCTAGCTTTTCGTACATGATCATCAAGCTAACATAAATCTGGTTCTACCTACTATCCAGTACGCGCACCAAACGGGAAATTAAAGGCGCTTTGGCGCTCTTTTTGTTTTCGTCAAGGCTGCAATGGCAGCTTTGAACTCATGCTGCTAAAATTGGGATAAGTGCAATCTACAAGACGCAAAGACCCAGACTGGATAAAGCGGGCCTGCAATCACGCGGCCTACTATATAGTTCGTTTTGTGAATAACCCTGGCGTAGAGCGTATCGTCGCTCAATTTGACCCGGAATATGCACAGATACAGAATCCAAACGAGCGGCTTAACCGATTATCCAGCATTGCCGCTAAGGATTGGGACTTTCGCAGGGGCCGCGAACGGTATGAAGTAGTCGCTAATGAGCCAATGGATCAAGAGGGCGCAGAGCTCGGTAAGATCATTTTAGATGGAGCAAAACAGGCTGAGATGGCGAGTAGCTCGACTGCGACCCTAAAACATTACGCTATTCTTGCCATATTAGGTGGGGCAAACAAGTCACCGTATTACCGCTTAAAGTACGCACTTGAGCAAGATGTGACATACGACAAGCTTGTGTTCCTGGCTTGCGAACGAGAAGTGCTACCGCCAGAGCAAGCCCAGGCAGCAGCTTATACACTAAATGCTCGGACTGAATACGACCTAGGCATAGGAGCTATTAAGGCGCTGCTTGGTACGGAACTGGTGGACGGCAAGGAGTATGAACTGGTCCAACCTAACTGGCGAATCTCACACTTTCAAAAAAATGACGGCACCCCGATACTCGTCCTCAGTGCGCCACCGCTTGATGGCAGGCAGCGCGCGAATACGTCAGATACATATAAATTTCTCTTGCAAACCGAGGAAGAGAGTATTGGCCTAGGCAAAGACATTCTTTTCTCTACGGCCGCAACCTACCAATATGCTCAGTATTTCGATGCCGTACGAGACATACTTCTGCAAACAGGGGCAAATATAGAGGTGATTGGCTACGAGTTAGCGTATAGCGGGATGGAATATAAACCAAGCAAGTCCTTACAGGAGTTGAAGTCGGCTGTCGATGCGGCAGTCCGTCTACGTGACGCTTTAAAAAAGTATGGAGCTGAGATTCACTATACTAAAGCGGGCTTGCCAGAGTTTTTGGGCGAATATTCAAAAAGCAAGTACAGGCGCCTACAATAGTGATAGCCTAATAGTAGTTATGCTAACAGATAATGAGATCACTTCTTGGGAGGAAGTTACATAGCGCTGCGCAAGACATACGAGGTACCTATCGGATCTCAGTCAAAGCTATTTGCCCAGCTGGTCTGTTTTGTGCGGTGAGACAGATTTTAATCAACACTGTTTGGAGCTAATTTTTAATTTAGTATGATTGGCCTATGAATGATTTACCTGTAGCCACTCTCTTTATGCTTACTTCAGCTGACGGAAAGATATCAACTGGCTCTACGGATGAGCGCGATTTTGATAAAGACCTCCCAAACATTAGGGGTGTGTCCGAGGGACTACAACAATACTATGATCTAGAAAAACAAACTGACCACTACTCATTCAATACTGGTCGCGTTATGGCTAAAGTTGGCTGGAATAATGAAAAGGAGAACATCAAGAAGATTGACGTTATTTTTGTTATTGTCGATAACAAACCACACCTAACGGGACGGGGAGTTGCCAACTTACTGAAGTTTGTTTCAAAGCTGTATATTGTTACCACTAACCCGGATCACCCGGCCAACACAATAAAGGATGCTAATCTGTCGGTCATTAGCTATAAAGACAAGATCGATTTTAGAGATCTCTTCGTCAAACTTAAGTCGTTTGGCGCAGAGAAGGTTACGATTCAGTCGGGCGGTGATATGAACACAGAGCTTATGCGTCTGGACCTTATAAACTACATCTCACTCATTGTTGCGCCTGTTATGGTGGGCGGCCGCGATACCGCAGCGCTGCTAGGAGGGGCGTCGATTGAAAGCGATAACGACCTAAGATTGCTTACGCCGCTAAAGCTGGTTAGCGCCACTACGCCAGCCAGGGATTCTTTGTTACGATACTAATATGAGAAAAATAACTGTACTGGAATTTATAACTATAGACGGGGTTATGCAGGCACCGGGCGGACCGGAGGAAGACCCATCGGCAAAGTTTGCGTTTGGTGGCTGGCAGGCGCCTTTTATGGGTGATGAAGCGGCCGAAAAGCTGACAGGGCCAGCGCTGCAAGCCGACGTGGAGTTTTTGCTGGGTGGCTACACATTTGAGATCTGGTCCGGGTATTGGCCAAAACATGGCGACTTCTGGCCGTATATTAATGACAATATGAAGTATGTGCTATCCAGGACGCAGACCGAAACAGATTGGCAAAACACTGCGTTCTTACGGAGTGTGGAAGATATCAGGAAGCTGAAAGAATCAGGTGGTCCTGATCTTCATGTGTGGGGTAGTAGTAAATTAGTGCAGCTGCTGCTCGCGAACAACTTGGTGGACGAAATCTGCCTAATGATCTATCCCCTCATACTTGGCCAGGGCAAAAAACTCTTTGCCGACGGTGCGGCTCCCAGAACGTTTACTCTCACCGAAGGCCACGTTGGTAAGACTGGTGTTATTGCCGCCCGCTACTCCCGTGCGGGAGACGTCAAAACCGGTACGGTTGGAGTTTAAGTAGAATCGTGTGCGGTGGCCAGGTAAGTAACACATTCTTTATAACAGTTGCTAACAAACCTTAGGCTGTATTGTTTTTGACAGTATTTAGCAGCGAAGTGCTGGAGCCCCCTCAAAGGACTATCGACAAAATAGTGGGTAACTGTAGGCTGGCTATGCGTCTCCGCTGTATCAGACTCCCGTATAAGGAGTGTGTAGTTTATTGGTAAACTAAGAGGTTTGGAAGGATTGGAAGGCAGAATGAGTATGTGGACAGATGTCGTCACCGTAATTCTCCTCCTAGAGTATCCTGAACATGCCGCCCGACTCCACCCAATCCAGGGTCGGGCGGCACTGCTCGGCTTTAGACCCGCGGTCGGTCAGCCTGCGTCGTCGTCCCCCTCTTCCTCGTCATCCGCGTCTCCGGCGTCGTCTTCCTCGGGATCGGGCTTGATCACATCGCTGTCGGCGAAGGCGTTGTCGATGCCGGTCGTCCGGTCGTCCTCGTTGTCGCCATAGATGTCGAGAATCAGCTCGGCGGCATCGGCGATGTCTGCAAGGAAGTCCGGGTCGATTTCAGTGGTGGATTTCGAGATCTTGGTCTCTTGGGCGAGCGTGGAGCTCATCTATCCAATCCTTCCGTGCGTCGCAGCCCTTATGGCTTTGAACCAAAACACTATAGCTTACTATGAGAGCGTGTCAATGCCTCTTAATCTGAACTACGGATGAGCGCATCTGTTAACCTGAAAAGGTAAACCGAACGGGGCTATCTTAACAGACGGAGTCTCTTTATAGCTAACTCTAAGCTGTTTTTATAACGGGGGTAAGCACGTAATTCGAATTAAAGGAGTATTGACTTTTGCCAGAAATATAGTATTATAAATGAATGTTACGAAGAGAAATGCCTTACGATTCCGAATACTCAGTCCCAATAGAGATGGGCGCCACTCAGGAACAGTATCCTTATCCTGGGGACAATCAAATGGTGTTTGAGTCTACTCGACCTATTGTGTTTGGTAGCTATGATGAGCTGTTTAAACCCGAGGGTGCTAATGGTTCACGTGGATCAGCGTCTACTGAATCAGGACATTCAATAGAAACAACAATCTATGATAATCCTTATGTAGATACCCGTCATATCAATTTTGATCCACCTCAAGTTAGGCCCTTCGAGGCTATACAGGGACAAAGGGAAGCGGGAATTCGGAAGTTTAAGCGGCTGAGAGAATTAGCGGACAACAACGTTAAGCAGATTCAGGATTATAGAGCTTGGAGGAACGCCAAACTACGTGATGATCGACCAACAAGCATGATGCCTGCTGTACTTGGTGCTAACGACAGTTTCCAAACTGAAACCGGTCGTCACAGAAAGAATAAAATAGGGGGTGTAGTTGCCGCAGCAGGACTATTTGCTCTTGCAGGGGCCACAATGGTTACCGTCACCTGGCCGGAAAGTAATGTGGGCCAAGGCTCGCCGGCTGAAGCGCAAATGCCAAATATTCCAATGGTGCCAAATAAGCCAAATATTCCAATGCCTACTTCGAGTCGGCCGATAGCAACGCATCCATCGGCAAGCACCCATGCCCCATCGCGAAGCAACCCTAATGTGGCGGTGAGCCATACGCCTACACGCACTGTATCATCACCGAGTGCACTCCCTAGCATGTCGTCTTTGTTGCCATCAAAATTGCCAAGTTCCAGTACGTCGGAAGCCACGTCAGTGCCGCTACCTTCAACGCCTCCGACTTCAAGAACGAGTGAAAGCGCTCCTTCGCCAAGTACGCCTCCATCTGAAACGAAAACGAGTGAGCCAACGACTCCATCATCGGCTCCTAGTACGCCACGGCCTACCTCGACTTCGAGTTAACGTTTGCCCTGGCTGGCCCCAAGTGACTTTGCGCCGGCTGCGTGCAAGAGCTGGACGGCTAGCCTACCAAAACATGCCGTACGTCAGGGCTTAAAGAGGTAAGCAGGCTATAGTTGAAGAGGTTGTGTTCGTGGGCGATGTTGTCTATAGCGTTTTTGTCTGATGGATTGTTGCTATATACGATGGCCTCATCTCCAACGTTCGCGGTCATTCCGTCTAGATTAATCATGGTGTGGTTCATGCAAACACGGCCAACAATTGGGGCAAAATGCTTGCCAAGCTTGACGACGCCAGCATTACTTAATGCCCGGTTAACACCTTCATAGTATCCAAGCGGGAGCACGCCAATCTTCATGGCTTTGGACGCGGTAAACGTGTAGTTGTAGCTGACTTTGTCGCCCTTTTTTAGCTCAATAATCTTGGTGATGGTGCTAACAAGCCTTAGCGCTGGTTTTAGACCACGTAGCTGTATACGAAGTGGGTGGTTTTGGGGGAATGGATTAATGCCGTAAAGTCCAATGCCCAGGCGGAAGGCGTTGGCGTATTTTGATTGAGATTTGAGGCTGCCGGCAGTTTGGGCAATATGGAATAGGGTGGGTTTGGCGCCAGCTTTTCGCACGGTTTCCACACAGGCGTCGAACTGCGCAACGGCCGCGTCGACAGTAACTGGATCTTTGCCGTCGCTATCCGCAAGATGACTCATAATGCCTTCCAGTGTCAGATTCTTATGTGCAAGTATAAGCTTGGTAAGGGCTAGCATCTCATCGGGCTTTACGCCATAGCGGTTCATGCCGGTGTTTGCTTCCAGGTGCACCTTAATGCGCTTGCCGGTTTTGCCGAGGGCTTTGATGCTTGCTTCATCATGAACCACAAAGGCAAAATTATCATACTTCATGTGTTTATAATTTTCGGGCAAGATAGCACCCATTACCAGTACGGGTTGATTACTGACTTCGCGGATACGCAAAGCTTCAAAGTAGCCATCAACGGCAATGTAGGGTAGCTTGTAACCCTTAAGGGCTTTAGCCACCAGTGTAATATCGTGGCCATAGGCATTTCCTTTTAGGACTGGAATAGCTGATTGGCCATTCATCGTTTCAAATAGATTGAGGTTATGGAGAATGGCTGAACGCGAAACCTCAATGCGGTTGTGGGTAACGTACTCTTTTTCCAGTTTGCGGAGGAGCGCATCAATACTACTTCGAATAGACATAGCTTAATCATACCCCTTACCAGGGTTTTTGATATGAGCAGTTTCATTCCGTCAGGCTAGCATTGTTATCCCTGGTCAACTCCGTAAAGCGGTTGACCTTTAAAGAGCGCCTCCCTACTGGTTGGTAAATCGCCGAGTAAGTTTGTGACAGCTATGGTCCGAAGAAGATGTCCAGGGTGATTTTTAGCAGCTGAACGACGGATCAGTTGGATACTTGCAATCTTGTCAAATAAGAAATATAGTGCTTATTACTAATAGACCTGGAGGGTATATGAAGCTAAGAGCTGAGGTTGATAAAAGATTATCTGTTGGATCGAATGAAGTACGATTATCGCCTGCAGCCAGGAGGCTTGTTTTTAGAGGAGGAGCATACTGGTTTCCCGGTAAGGTGACTAGTGTAGATGTGACCGGGAACTATACGCCTGAAAGCAAAGACGCTTATCCATACCGTGTACGAGTGACTAGAACATATGCAGATGGTACTCAAGAATTTTCTGGAGATAAATACGACTCGCCTATTTATAAGAGGCCTCCAAAAACGGTTAGTGAGTTGGAAAACCCATGGGCTCTTAACCGTGCTACGCACGTCGAGCGAGTTGCGCGTAGGATTAAACAGGCCGCTATAGCATTTACAGTGATCACAGGATCAACTGCTGGGATTTTGGCAGGAGCTGGTGTCTTTTCACCGGCCGAGGCGCATCCCGCCCCTGGATTACACTCTACCGCTAATTCTCATGACATAGACCCATGCGCCGGCATAGTTACTGGACATGAAACACTAGTGCCGCTTACAGATGATAGGGTTTTAACCACGCAACAGCTGGGCCAAACCGTCTGTAGCGTAGGTGAGTTCGATTACCAAGTGGCAGGGTAGGGGGTTATATTAGACCCGGACCCCCGCGGTGCGTAATCGGTTTGCACTAAGTATACTGCCTTACTAGCTTCTATAATGACTGACAATGCAAACAGCGACTTTCGAGCGCCTTGGCCCTGTACGTCCAGGGTAAAACAGATTATGTATCTATGATTAAAGAGTCCAAAGGGTAGCTACTACGAAAAAGCCCCCATCTTTTATTGCACCTGGTCGGTACAGGCAAAAAGTGGGGGCGGGTGCCTCAGCGGGCGATAAGCGCTCGCTTGTCGACGGCGGTTGGGCCGTAAGAGGCGATGGTGACAGGAAGCCCGAGACTGGCTTCGACTATCTGCAGGAAGTCGCTTGGCGACTCCTTTTTGGGTAGACCAGGCGATGTGCCCATCGTCTGATACAGGGGCGAACATGACTGGAGCAGCTCTGTTAGACGTGCCTGATGATCGAGGTCACCTTGCGCGCCGAGCTTGATGCCCGTAACAGTGTTGCCGTCTGCGAGATCGAAGTACTTGCTCGCATCAGGGTGATTGCCGTGTAGGCGGTAGCTGTTACAAGCCTTGAGCTCGGGTAGTGCGCCGAGCCGGTCTAGGCCGGTCACAACCAGCTCGTTAGTGCCACCGCAGGCAGCCAGAGCGTAGCGGTGCGCTAGTAGGTCGAGGTGACCATACCGGAATGCGCCTTGCCACTCACTGGTGTCGTTGTGGTACTCGCGAAGCGGGACTGCCAGTGAGGGGGCTTCGGTTACGAATGGCCCGGCGCCGTGTCTGGTGGCGTAGGCGCGGAGCACCCCAAGGCGTGTTACTTCGCCGTCGAACTGGATGTCCGACAGCAGTGCTAGCGCATTGGCGTGCGTGGTGGTGCTCCAGGTGGTGTACGGGTGAAAGCCGAACCACTCGTCGAGCAGTACCCCCTGAGCGCCTTCGAAGACCAGCAGGTTGTGCTGGCGTTCCAAGCATCGTAGGTAGTCCTCGTCACCGACGGTTACCCGGCTTGACCACGTCTGGTACGCATCTACGATCCAGTCGACTAGACTAGGGTCGGTGAGGGCCTGCCATTCTTCGGACTGTGTGACCGTGAATCCGAGCTCTTGCTGGAGCTGGGAGACCTTGTAGTCACGTGCAGCCGTAAGTCTGGTCTCCAGGTCCCGTCTACTTAGGTCCCCGACGTGGAGTGTGAGCTCTGGTTGCTCGATGGAGTCGGCCATAGCTTCGCCGATTCCTTGACCGCAGCTGCCGTGCCGGCTATCTCCCCGAGCAAGCTCGCGGAGTCGGTTGGCGCTGCTGTGCCATGGTGTAATGATCATGGCTCTGCGATCAACGCTGGTCCGCTCCCATATATGCAGCAGTGCTACTATAGGATTATGAATGACTACCCACAAGAGTTAGTGCTCGCAAAACGATTAGCCAAAGAAGCTGGCAAGGTGATGCTTGCGTATTTCAATACGGCGGCTTCCGACCCGACAATTAAAAAAGATAAGACAATCGTTACAAAGGCCGACACCGACATTAATCGCCGCATAATTGAAGTGCTGAGCAAAGAAACACCAGAATATAGCATCTGGGGCGAAGAAGAAAGCTTGGTCGTCAAAGACGCCAAATTTACGTGGGTATGTGATCCGGTTGATGGCACGATGCCGTTTGCTAAAGGGCTGCCTATTGCATCCTTCTCTCTGGCGTTGGTGGACGAAAATGGTACTAGTGTGCTTGGTGTTGTGTATGACCCCTTCCAGGATCGTCTTTTTGAGGCAGTGAAGGGTAAGGGAGCATACCTGAACGGAGTAAAGATCAGCGTTTCGGACAAAGCGGATCTTGACGGTGCTTACATTAACCAAGAGCTTTGGATAAATCACGAAGAGCAGGTTATGTTTGATGATCCAAAAGATATATTTAACAAAGCAGGAGCTAAAATAACTACGCAGTGCTCGTCGGTTATCATGGGTTGCTTTGTAGCAAACGGTGCATACGAAGCGCTGATTTTCGGCCAGGGCAAACCGGAAGATATTGCTGCGCTTGCTGTCATCGTTACTGAAGCAGGCGGCAAAGTAACAGATTTGTTTGGACAACCGCAGAGATACGATACGAACATTCAGGGCGCGATTGTTTCAAATGGACTTATTCATGACCAGGTGCACGAGATACTGAAGGGCATACGGTATTCGAGTAAATACCTGTCCAAGTAGCACAACGGGCGGAATTGAGATGGCCCATCGGTCATATTTTGCGCGGAATGCCTGCAGAGTATGTTTCGGAATTCTGCCTGGCGTGATAGTGTTAGACCATAAGACTGACAAATGAGACTTTTAAAACAAAAACTAAAGACTGTTTTTAGGCGTTATGTGCGGGCCTTTTTGGTACTTGGAAATCCAAAAATTGCGATTGCCTGCGTGGCTACTGTAGTTGCTGTTTTATGCGCTGGCCTGTACTTATATCAGAATAGCCACGCTGCTTCTGCGGTTAAGGCAGCCACAGCATTAGACAGCAAAGGGCAGTATGCTGCGGCGAAAAAGACTTTGACGTCTGTTAATACGGCGTTGGTGCGGGGTTCGACCAAGGCGCAGCTGCATGCAGAACTACTGCGCAACCAACGTCTTGCTGATCTACAGCGCAAACTAGATCAGGTTAAACAATTGCTGAAGGAGCATAAAGGTCAGGCGGCTCAGGACTTGCTAAACCAGCTTAAATCCCAAGGGGCTGCGGATACTTCCGGCCAAAGTCAGCTGGCGGGGCTGCAAAAGGCAGTGCAGCAGCAGGCTGCGGCGACTAAGTCTTCGGGCACATCCGGTACTGGCACGACTGGTAGTAGCGGAGGAAGCGGTGGCTCCAGCACTGGCTCTGGCGGTAGCACCGGTGGTAGTGGATCAACAGGCGGCGGTGGAGGTGGTGGCGCCGGGCCAAACACAGGGCCGCTGACAAGTTTAAGCGTGGCTTCATTTAATGCTAGTGCCTCTGGAGGCACAGCATCAACTTGTAATATCAGCGGTTCTTTGTCGTTTAGTGCTGATGGCAGCGGCAGTGTAACCGTAACGTGGTCACAGTACAGTACTAAAACGGTGAGTCAAACAAACAATCCGGATCATTTTAACTTTGCTGCTGCCGGAACGCAGTCGGATAGTGGGTCGTTTAGCGCAAGCCAGGGACTGGAGCCAGGTGATAGCTATAGAATCTTGGCGACCATAACCTCGGTGAGCAATCCGGGGATAAGCGTTACGGCCGGGCCGGTGACGATTGCTAGCTGCGCTGCGCCGCCTGCGCTGGCTGCCGAACAGCAAACACCCATTATGACGACGATTACACCAGGAATTCCAAGTGTGTACCAGTACCAGGATGGGGTGTTTAGCAATGAATGTAGCGTGCAGGTAGCTACCCCTTATAGTGTTAATGCAGGCGGTACGGTTCAGGCAATTGTGCAGATAACCAGCGGTAGCTCAATCGGATATACCTATTACGATAAATCTGGAGCTACCGGATTTACGGGCAGCGGTAGTACAACAGACACCTCGTATTTTAGGTTGCCACATTTGCCAGGGGGTGGACACTATACTATCCAAGTTAAATTGGTTGAAGTAAGTAGTCCGGGTACGGTATATGCGTATACCTCTTCACTTGTCAGTAATTGCGACTAGGGCTAGCTACATTCAAAAAGAACTGCTCAATAGAGCAGTTCTTTTTGAATGTCATACGGATGCAAAGAAGCTATTTCTTTTTGCTAGAGACAGTAATCTTTTTTGGCTCAGGTAACGGGGTGAGCGGGATAGACACTTTTAGCACACCTTCATCCAAGTGTGCTTGAATGCGCTCGGCATCGGCGCGATCCGGCAGTTGGACACGGCGATAAAAGCTGCTGGAGCTTTCGCGTACGACATATTTTTTAGCTTTATCTTCATCCTTTTCGTGACGCTCTGCGCTAATAACCAATGCGCCATTTTCGATTTGTACGCTAACATCTTCTTGGTTAAAGTTTGGCAAATGTGCCTCAACCAGTAGCTGATTATCTTTGGTGTAAACATCAGTTGTGGGGATGTTGACTCCTTTGAGTTGCGACATCCAGTCGTCGCCAAAGAACTGCTTTTGCAGGGCGCTCAACTCTGAAAACGGGTCCCATCGCATAAGATTGCTCATTATAATTCTCCTTTCGTTAGGTTTAGTAATCGTCCAGAGAAGCATAGGAAGCTTCTGAATACTATTGTAGAAAAACGAGCAGCATAAGCCAAGAGATGCGAACATAGTTTGCAGCGTAGCGAAACAGCTGGTACTACTGTTTTGCCTGAAATGCCTCTAAAAAATTATCCGTTTGTTGATGCTCTGCCCGCATACGTGTTGCGACGCTTGCTAAGCTATCGATAAGCTGAGCAAGGATGTTATCTTGAGCGATCATGGTGCAACTTGCAAGCGACTGTTGGGCTTTTGTTGCCTGGCTTTGTAGAAGCGCATCTATATGGGCTAGGCTATCGTTCCAAAAGGTTTGCTCTAGCCTTGGTAATAGCGTTTTTAGTGGTGTCTTTCTTAGCGGTGTCTTTGCGTCTTTGAGCACCTGTGCAACCACGTAGCTAATGTGGCCGTTGCGTAGGTCGTCCTTCCAGTCGCACAAGTCGTCGTTAAGTTGGCGGATTACGAGGTATTGTTTAACTACCTCCGTAAGCGTGGTAACTTCCACGCTCCCTGCGGGCATGCCTGCAGCCAGTAGTGTGCCGATTATTGGCAATCCGTGACTTAATGAGCGGTCGTGCAAGCAGCGCAAGTTTGTATAATCGGGAAGCGTTTGTACGGATAGCACGTCTTCGTCAACTACAAACCGGCAATAGTTAATTTCCCAAGTGTTGGCGATGTCTATGGCATCAAACGTCTGCAGTACGAGGTTCTTGAAGGCTTCATCTGGCACGGCCTTACAAAAAAGATCAACAGCTTTTCGGAGTGCGACGTTGGCGGCCGATAGCAAATGCGGGTCGCCCTCATCGTCAAGAAAGTCGTCATAAATAGTGTAGGCCAGCCAGTTGTAGAGGTTTGCCAAGCCAAGTGTTTGTAGTGTTCCAGGTTCGGGCCTTTGTGGCACACTAAGACTAGTGGCAAAGCGCTCAGCAAGTGGTCCAATTTCGTAGTTGGTATCTGCAGCGATAAGTCTGGTGAGTCTAGTTTTGAGGATGTCTCCAATTAACGGATCTAACTTAGCGATATCAGCATAGGCATTTACGGTGAGTTGTGAATAATGATCCTGTATGGTCTGAGCTGGAGCAGGCTTGAGGGATGATTTAAGGCCGAGGGCAACACTCAGGCTTGAGGAGCCGTATAAGAGTCCTGACGTGCTTGCGGGGTCTTTGTGGGTGTATTCGATTTGCCAAGAGCCATCTGCAAACGGTGGAGTGGCCTGGGCGGCCTGGCGCCAAGTGCCGTTAGGCTTAAGCGCCGCGCAAGAAAATTCTAGCGGCCAGGAGACGGTGTAATACCGGCTAAAATCTACGGAGCTTTCTTCTAAAAATGCAGCGAGTTTTGGAAACGGACCGCCGAGCTGGTGAATAAACCGGCTGATGCTAACATTGGTAAGCCAATCCGGGGCGATGGTACGGGCATCGAGTGCATTATAGTATGGTCCGCCGGGGGTTTGTTCGAGATCTATTAGTAGTTGGACGGCAGCTGCGATAACTTCCGGACGTAAAATTGTTGAGTCGTACTCATACAAGACAGACAGGCTATAAAATAGGCTGTAGCTATCAGATTCCTTCGCTTTGTTATTTAGTAGCGGCGCTGTGCTATGCGTTAAATATGTGGCTATGCCGTCAATTACCGTTTGCAGCTCTGGATTTCGCAAACTCGACAATATATCAAGGAGTAGCGCATGTATGCCCAGATTAACTGCTGGAGGTATTACTGCGCCGACAGGGTTGTTGCACGCTATCACGAAGCTGCCGTTTGCCCGCTGGCTGCATATCAAATAATCAATACCTTGCCGCGCAATGTTTTCAGCCGTTTGACGGCTCATGAGTTCTCTTTAAGATGACGGTAAAACACGTTTGGCCCTTATGACTCGAAAGCGTGATGCTGCCGTCAAAATATTCTTCAACTATCTGCTTGACGACAAACAAGCCGATGCCCATACCTTCGTCTTTGGTAGTGTAGAAGGGGTCGAAAATACTTTGGCTAATGTGTTCTGGCACGCCACTGCCCCAGTCCCGGACGTTAATATGTATCGAACCGTCCTTATGCTCGGAAGCTTCGATGTAGACTTCCCGCTTGCTGTCTGGTGGTAGCGCGTTGTAAGACTCAATAGCGTTGGAGACTAGATTTACGATAAGCTGTTTGAAGCGATTCGGGTCGCCGTAAAGTGCCAAGGCAGGTAATTTTGCCGGAACGCTTAATACTTTTACGTGAGAGCGGCGTGCTTTATATTGCAGCATCTTTATAACTTCCCGAATTTCGTGAGCGGCATTGAACTGCATATCTTGCACCTTGCCGTTAATGTGGTCATGCGCCCACTGCATCATAGCGTCGATATAAGCGATGCGACGCTGGATACGAAGTTGCATCTGTGATTGTGACTGCTTTTCGGTCATGCCTTCAATATCAACACTGAGGGTGGTGATATGATTTGATAAATCGTGCAGTAAACTGGTACTAAATTGACCTAGCTCAGCAAAGCGATGCAGCTGCGTGATCTTTTCTTCCTGGGCCCTTTGCAGTTCGTTGGTGCGAGCAATTACCTTCGTTTCGAGCAAGTCCCTTTCGCGCTTTAGGGCGGACTCTGCCCGCAAGGCATGATGGAGCGAACGGTCAGTTTCGCGGTTAAACAACCAAGAGCTAATGCCAACCATGCCAAAAACGAAATAATATACGACCAGGTCGCTTAGATGTGGTCGCTGGGTCTGCCAGTAGAAATTTGGGTGCAAATCACCGTGCACGATAGCCGATTGGATTATATAGAGCACTATTATGTTGGCGATTAGCATAACTATGGCGTACGACGCACCCAGTACGATGCTGGAAAGTATTATCAGTGCGCAGTAAAGCAATAGGACGATGGGCAGTGTTACGCCCCAGATGATAGCCATACTAGTTGCGAGCAGCCAATATATAAATAACAGGCCGGAAGCCGCTATAAAATAATGCCGCTGTTTCAAACTGACATAGAGCGCGCCAACGACGCCGATACATACGACAACTGCTACTAGGCGGTGTAATACCAAGTGATTAAATCCGGTAAGATAGGCCGCGGTAATAGCTACGGCGCTGAGCGCCAGTACACTAAATGTTGCGGCAAATAAAATATGCAGCACTGAAGCACGTCTGCGCAGACTTTCATCTTGCAGGCGTGTTGTTTTTAAGAGCTTCTTTAGTATTTGCGGCATCTTTTAAATGTAAGTATAGCGGTGGCGCGCCAGAAGCCAAAGGGCTATCTGGCGCACGTCCGGGCTTCTACGCTAGAAGCTTACAGGAGGCCGCTAACACCTTATGCTTAGTTTAGCCATGGCTGAGCGGCACTACTGCGACTTTTGAGCGCCATTGTCTCGATTGCTTGTGTGCTGCGTGCTGACTCGTTAGTTAATATTGTGGTAATTGCACTGTTCATGGTGCCCCCCTTATTATTTATGTATCGCTAATGTCGTTTAGGACATAGCCAATGCCGTAGGCCGTCTTTATGAGCGGCGTGCCAAACGGGCGGTCTATTTTATCTCGTAAATGTTTGATATGAACGTCGACGGTGTTGTGCCAACGATCTTTATCGGATTCCCATGCGTGGTTAAAAATCATGGTACGGGTAACGGCTTGGCCTTTGTTGCGGATAAGAAATTCTAAAATATCGAATTCTTTACGCCGTAACACAATTTCCTGTCCAGCCCGGTACACTTGACGCTTGCCAAGGTCCATGACTACGTCGCCATATACTAATGTAGTGCCGCCATACTCGGCAGGCGTACGGCGGGTAAGTGCAAATAGCCGGGCGCGGAGTTCAGCCAGCGAGAATGGTTTGACTAAATAATCGTCGGCGCCGCTGCCTAGTAGGTCAACGCGGCTTTGGACGCTGCTGACACCTGAAAGTATCAGGATGGGTGTGGAGACATCGGCTGCCCGAATCTGCTGGCAAACATCACTGCCCGAACCATCCGGTAATCCTAAGTCGAGTACAATAACATCACTGCTTGCAGTAATAGCTTGCCGCAGACCTTCTTTTGCCGTTCGTGCCGTGTCTATCACGAAGTCCTTTCCTAGAAAGTCTTTGAGGCTTCGGACTAAGGCAAGATTATCATCGATGACTAATAGTTTCATAAACAGTGGTACGGCTAGGGTGCTTAGTACCTACATACTAGCAATTTAATTATTAAATAGTCATTAAATTTGACGACTATTTAAAGATTCTTTAAAGATTTGCGATTGCCTTGATGTAAAACTAACAACCAGCCATATGTATACACAAAAGCTGGTTGTTTAGCTTTAGATAGGGGCCATAATGGCATAAGACCTGTACTAGTAGAGAAATAAGCCTAAAAAGAGTGGACGTGCTTATGGGGTTATGCGGCCTAGACAGACAGGTTGGAAAGGCGGCTACATAGCACACTGCCGGTATACAGCTTAACCAGCACAGTATGCACCCACGTTCTCTCCTAAGTACAATGTTATGTCCCCTTGACAACGAGCATAGTGAAAGAATATTAAAAAGTACTGAAATCTGAGTGTTTTGTCTTTTTTGAGTTGCATCTACTAAGGTATATTTCGTTTCTATTCCAGTTCCTGGCATTCGTAGCTCAGCTATTCTAGGACGACTTTAAGGAGTCTGAGCACATCGCTTACGAGCATACGCTGTTATATGGCTATACTTCTGGTGTAGTTTCGGTATTTTCCTGATACAATAAGCGGGTCTTCTACAGATGGCGCCTTGGCGGAGTGGTTACGCAGCGGTCTGCAAAACCGCGTACACCGGTTCAAATCCGGTAGGTGCCTCCAAAACAAGGGCGAGTGGCGGAATTGGTATACGCGGCGGACTTAAAATCCGCTGACCAAAAGTCTTGTGGGTTCAAGTCCCACCTCGCCCACCATTTTGGCCGTGTTAAAAGAAAGATCTCACATAATTTGTGAGATCTTTCTTTTAGGTTTGAATATTGGCTAGTATCTTATACTCATCTATAAGCTTTCTAGTGTCAACGATGGATTGATCCTATTTATTCCAAAAAGGTCCTTTTAATAGAAAATGATCCTAGATACGTTGTTGCTGTCACGGCAACATGATGTTACCTTATAGCATATTATATGGCAGAACTTACACTACACGAGATAAGCATAGAGGCAAACCAAGGTCGCCTTGCTATATTGGCAAATACTATAGCACGTCTGGCTGTAGATGCAGTAAATGGCATGGTAATTGACATTGTGCCCTTTGAGGGTGACGAAAGTATTCAGACTATTGTGTCGGGAGCGGTTACCGCAGGAGACATTATTGAGAGTTATGGGGATGAAGGTATGCTGGTTGAAGCACAGGATGCGGAGGAATTAGCCCAAACGGCCAATGATCAACGTAGGACTAGTGCAAATGTAAGTGTAACTAGTCTCGTCGCACAGGCGTCGCTATTTTATGTTTTTGATATGTCCAATGCCGGGCGACTAGATGAAGTAGAACCTCGTAGACTAGTATATACACAAGGTTCCCAACAACTTGGATACTACGATGAAGCGGACGGTCTGAGTCATCAAGTTCGCGTTACTACCATCGAAGGTGTCGAACATGTAAACAAAGCACGAGAGTATGAGGTAGATAGTACTGACGGGCTAGTGGTGCAACGTCTTTCTATCACTGAGGTAAATCATCGAATAAGATCCGCTAAGCTTGGCCTTACTCCTGTTGTTGATTCACTTGTTGAAAGATGTGTACGACTGTTTGGGAAAATAGATGACAGATTATTCAATTGCTTTGTGGGACAATTTGAAACAACTGAACAGCTTGATGAAACGCTGAACGAAATAGGCCGAAACTTTCAGGGGGCATCGCAAGAAGATGAGGTGGGGCTAATTTTGCGTGAAGTTCGCATCCGGTCCCTGGCTAGAAAAGAGTCTGCTGCTCTGAATGTCGCACATAATACTGACATGCCTACACCGGAAAAATTAGATACAGTAACTGCAGGACTTGCGTTACTGTAGGTTGTCTGGGGTTCTGTATTTGAGGGTTTGCAAGGTATACTAAAACAATGCAGAACCCAGATTGTCCGTTTTGTAGTGCTAAAGATCGCATCCTCAAAGAAAACGAATCGGCGATTCTAATTTTAAGTAACCCTCGAAAGGTACCAGGGCATCTTTTGGTGCTGCCGAAGCGGCATGTAGAAGAGCCATGGGAGCTGATGAGCAACGAACTCCGTGATATCTTTGAGCTGATATTTTTTGCGGAGCGGCGCTTGCTAGGCAAGCTTGGCGAGGGTGTTGATATTCGCCAGAATTATCGGCCGTTCAAAAAACAGGACAAGCTTAAGGCAAATCATGTATTGTTTCATGTAATTCCGCGTGCCAAAGACGATTACCTCTATACCGTGTCTGAAAAGTTTGAGCGCGACTTGTTCGCTGAGCTTGATATACTGGAACGCAAAGAAGTCGAAAAACTGCTGCGATAATGCTATACTTGGCTTTGCTATGAAAAGCTTTCAGACTCTAGTTATGATGATGCCCCCGCGGGCATAGCTTTTCTTTTATCTATTTTCTTCTGATCAAAAAACTAAACAGGTACAATACCTTTGAACGGCAAGCGGAAACCATAATTCCGAGCCTGGAAGCTTACATCGAAAAGGATATTCCACTTTATGAGCAATTATTATGTAACCACCTCTATCCCTTATGTGAATGGCGACCCGCACATTGGCTTTGCCATGGAGCTAATCACTGGTGATGTGCTGGCTCGTGCTGCCCGCGCGGCTGGCCACAACGTTATTTACAGCACTGGCACTGATGAGCACGGCACTAAAGTGGCCGAAAAGGCCGAAAGTCTGGGCAAAACGCCGCAAGAATTTGCGGATGAAGTCTCGGCTAAGTTCCGCACACTTGGTGAACTTCTAAATGTAGAACCGGACCGCTTTATTCGCACTACCGATACAGCCCATATGGAGCGGGCTCAGCTGATCTGGAAAGCGCTTGAACAGGATATCTACAAGGCAAAATATGTTGGGTGGTACGATGTTCGCCAGGAAGAATTTGTCCCGGAATCCCAGGCTGATCCAGAGCGTATGAAGCCAGGGCACCCGCAGGCCTATCAAAAGCTGGAAGAGGAAAACTACTTTTTCCGCCTTAGTAAATATAATGAGCGGATTTTGCAGGCTATCGAGAGCGATGAGCTGCAAATTGTGCCGAAAACCCGCAGAAACGAAATTATCAGCCTGCTCAAGGAGGGTCTGGACGATATTAGCATTTCACGTCCAGCCGACAAGCTGGACTGGGGTATTGCAGTGCCGGGCGATAAGAAGCAGGTGATGTATGTGTGGTTTGAAGCACTCATGAATTACATTACGGTACTGGGTTATCCAGAACATGACGATTTTAAGAAGTTCTGGCCGGCACAGGTGCAGATTGTGGGCAAAGATATTATCCGTTTCCATGCTGCAATTTGGCCGGCGATGCTGATGGGTCTTAAGGTGGATCTGCCAAAGCAACTCTATGTACATGGTTTTGTGAATGTCGATGGCCAAAAGATGAGCAAGAGTCTGGGGAATGTGATTGCCCCAAGTGAGATCGTAGAAAAATACGGTGCCGATGCCTTCCGTTATTATTTCCTGCGCCATATACCTAGCTACGATGATGGCGACTTCACCTGGGAGCATTTCGAGGCTGCCTACAACAACGAGCTAGCTAATGAGCTGGGGAATGCAGTGCAACGCACGGCTGCTATGATTCAGAAATACCAAGATGGTGCAATTGGTGATGTTCCAGCTGCCGAGCATGATATGGGTGAATATACTGCAGCAATTGCAGCCTGCCGGTTCGACCGGGCGCTTGACCAAGTGTGGGACCAGGTGCGAGGCCTTAACCAGTATATCGACCAGGAAAAACCTTGGGAGATCGCCAAAACAGGCGACGCCGACCATTTGCGCGAGGTACTCGCCCAACAGGTGAGCGATTTGCTGGAAATAGCTAACTTAATCGAGCCATTTTTGCCTTCCACGGCTGCTAAAATTACCGGCGTTTTTGAAACTGGCATGGTAAAGCCGCTTGAGGCAACATTGTTCCCGAAATTAGACATAACAGGCGATAAGTAACAGAGTCAAAATAATGCGTAGGCTGTCTGTCCCGCAAAAATACCGGATTTGCCAGGTAGTTTTTGGTGCCGGCTTTTTGCTAACGCTTTACTGGCTTAGAAAAATGGGCCCTTTTGATCCGCCGCACCACAACAAAGTGATGTTTGGTCTGGTAATCGCCACAGTGCTGTTTACCATACCGTTTGGGCTGGGATTTTACTATTACCGCTCCAAGCTTCATGATGTTGATACTGGCTTAGCGCAAGTTGAGGCGCTTAGCCATGTAGGCGAAAAACCGCAGCCGCCGGATATGCCCGAAAAGGGTAAGTCTCCATGAGTTTAGAGTTATTTGATACCCATTGCCACATACATGAGATGGTCAAGCGGATTACGCCGGTGTACGACAAATGGTATAGCGACGGCGCGAAGCGGACTCCTGATGGTGTTATTGCGGCAGCGCTGGAAGCTGGTGTTAGCCGGATGCTCTGCATCGGTACTTCGCTGGCAGATAGTGAACAGGCAGTAGAATTTGTGGGTGGCCGCGACGGTTTGTGGACGAGTATCGGCGTTCATCCGCATGAGGCAGCGTTGCATCTTGAACAGTCAAAGAAGGACCAGTTTGCAGCGCTGCTGAACGATGCCAAGAAGCATAAAATTGTAGCAATCGGGGAATGCGGGCTCGACTACTTTTATGAGCACTCGCCGAAAGAAGCTCAGGTAGAGATGTTGAAATTCCAGATAGAACTGGCGCTTGAACATGGATTACCACTGAGTTTTCATGTCCGCGAAGCGTTTGCTGATTTCTGGCCAATCTTTGATAGTTACCGTGGCGCTACTATACGCGGTGTATTGCACAGCTTTACTGATAGTAGTGCGAATTTGGACCAGGCTATGAAACGGGGTCTCTATATTGGCGTAAACGGCATCGCTACGTTTGCAAAAGTGCCGGAACAACAGGCAATGTACCGTGCAATACCCCCGGAAAGGCTTATGTTAGAAACAGATGCCCCATTCTTGACTCCTATACCATTCCGTGGTAAAGTGTGTGAGTCAAAACACGTGCGTGTCACGGCGGAGTTTCTAGCTGGCTTGCGCCAAGAGAAACTTGAGGATTTGGTATCAGCAACCACCGCAAACGCCCGCGCTTTGTTTAACGTCTAATTTATTATATGAGCCATTCTAATCACGAGAGCCCTGACGCTGCTCCGCAGACAGCGGAAGCACGTACTGCCGGGGCATACGAACACTATGTAACTGCTGTCGTCAGAGTTGCTCTGCAGAACATGGCTGGTCACTATGAGCCTATTCGTGTAGCTGATCTTGCAGTTCTTGCAGAGGCACAAGCCAAAGAACAGCTAACCCAGATCCAACGGATCCCAGAACAGCCCGAAGAGCTGGACGAAGTCGCGGCCAGTCGAGCACAAGTTACGCGAATGTACGAGACGCTTGAAAATGCTTAAGAAGCTGCTCGGCATAGTTATGCCGGTTGACGAGCAGGCTCGTGACGCCCGTATTTATCGCGGCATCATTCAAAGTGCTGCCCGGATGGGCGGCACGCTGTTTGGTCCAATTCCGGAAGGCTCTCGCCGCGAGTTTTTCTGCCTAGATGAGCATACTTGGGTATGGCATGAAGAGTGGACAGACGCAAATAACATGCGGCATACGCGCACGACTCGGTATGATGTTCATCCTCATGGTATTTTTAAGGCGCAAGACGGTATGCCGTATCAGCCGGTGAGCGACGCTGAACTTCGGCATTTGTATGCGGCAGCTTCTCAGTACTACCAAAACTTGCAAAGTCAGCTTGTCGCTGCCTAAGCTACAATAGCTGTATGATTTATCTAGACCATGCGGCCGCAACACCGTTAGATCCGGATGTTCTAACGGCTATGCAGCCGTATTTCGCGCAGCAATTTTATAATCCCTCGGCTAGCTATATACCGGCTCAAAAGGTGCGGACAGATTTGGAACAGGCTCGGGTAGATGTGGCGGCACAATTAGGAGCACGGGCTAGCGAGATTATCTTTACGGCTGGCGGCACCGAATCCGATAATTTAGCAATTACGGGCATTATGCGGAAATTTCCAGGCGCCAACGTAGTAGTGAGCGCCATAGAACATGATGCAGTATTGGAGCCGGCCCGGCAGTTTAACTGCTTCGCTACGCCTGTAGACGAGCAGGGACTGCTAAGGCTTGATGATTTGGCGTCAAAGATTACTGACCGGACGGTGCTGGTGAGCGTAATGTATGCCAATAATGAAGTTGGCACCATCCAACCGATTCGCAAGGTGTCACTGCTTATCGAAAAGATCCGGAACGAACGGCGGCAGAACGGCAACGTTCTGCCGATTTACCTGCATACTGATGCCTGTCAGGCGGCAAATTATCTGGATTTGCATGTATCACGCCTAGGCGTTGACTTGATGACACTGAACGGCGGCAAAATATATGGGCCAAAGCAGAGCGGGGTGCTGTATGTATCGAGCAAGGTGCGGCTGCAACCGCTAGTACGCGGCGGCGGCCAAGAGCGAAACCTGCGGAGCGGCACCGAAAACGTAGCAGCCTGCATAGGTTTTGCTAAGGCGTTGGAACTGGTGCAGGCTAGTCGGCAGGTGGAAACACAGCGTTTGAGTGCTTTGCAGACACTTAGCTTTACACTTATCCAAGATAAATTGCCGGGTGCTATCATTAACGGTTCCGAAAAGCATCGTTTGCCCAATAACATTCACTTGACGCTACCCGGCCAGGATAATGAACGGCTGCTAATGGAGCTCGACGAGCGCGGTATTTTAGCGGCAGCAGGCTCTGCTTGCAGTGCCAGCGACGAAGAGCCGAGCCACGTTCTGCGGGCCATGGGCATTACTGATGCCGATGCTCAAGCTTCTCTGCGCATAACCATGGGCCAAGAGACAACAGAGGCGGACATACGTACTTTCGTCGACACTCTCTCCACTCTCATCTAGAAAAGCGTTGTATTATTGGGAGGTCTGTCCTCCCAAAAGAACAGGGACCTGAGGGTGCAAAGACTGGGGTTGTGCGCTATACTGCTAGTAGTTAAATCTGCTAGCGTTTTGGCGCTACCAATAATAGAGTAAAAATGAAAATACGCCAGTTTGTAGCCCATGTCGTGCTTGGATGCTTGGTTTTAGTTGGTTTGGCGGGATCTACAGTAACAGCAGCCGGCAGTCCGAATACAACAAGTAAGGCAACTACCGCCAGTACAACGCCAAAAGCTACTGGCGGCGGCAGTGTGCAGGGCTATGCGGCGGATAGCGTGCTGCAATACGGCACGGCAGTGCAACTGGTGGGTGGTGCTACAACCAAAGTAGCACCGGCTACTGCTAAAGACCTGAATGCTATGTACGGTCTGACAGTTGACCCGCATGAGCTGTCGCTCAGCATATCGAATAGCAGTCTGGCCAATGAAGCCTATGTAGCAACCTCCGGTACTTACAGCGTTTTAGTTAGCACCCAAAATGGCGCTATAAAGGCGGGTGATTACATTACCATGTCGGCAATTGACGGTGTACTGATGAAAGCAGGCAGCTATGATGACCAAAAAGTGGTATTCGGCCGTGCCGCCGGCGATTTTAGTGGTAAGAGCGGCAGTATTGGCAGTAGTACGCTGCACTTTAGCGATAACAAAACAACGCAAACGGTGGCGCTGGGGCTAGTGCCAGTCGCCATAAACATCGAACGCAACCCAAATCAAAAAAGTACCAAGGCGAATCTGCCGCCGGCGCTGCAAAAACTGGGCGAGGCTATTGCTGATAAGCCAGTAAGCCCTACGCGTATCTACCTCAGTATTGGCATAACAGGCCTGAGTATTATTGTGGCACTCGTAACACTCTATTCCGGTATCCGAAACGCTCTAATTGCCATCGGCCGTAACCCCTTAAGCAAAAAGTCCATTTTTCGGGGCTTGCTGGAAATTATCTTAACCGGTTTTATCATTTTAATTATCGGTCTGTTTGCGGTATATTTACTACTAAAGCTATGACTAACAAGGGGATGGGCAAAACGGCATGACGGGTTTGTGGCTGGCATTTATAATCGGCAGCCTAGCCGCTGTGTTTTTGGCGTTCATCTGGGTGTTGCTATCTCTGCAACGTTTGCAATCGGGGGGTACTTCGGGCAAGAAATCGGTGGAAGACCTAAACAAGGCCTATACTGACATTGCCGAAGAGGATGCTACTCATCTATTTAATAAAGAATTCCGCGAGGAACTGCGCAACCGCGGCCGTCTGCGTTTTGAAAAGATCATCGACGAAAATGCCATGTTCTTAAAGCAGGATCTGGACATGACCATTTCGCAGTTGAATGACTACATGAAGCAGCAGATCTCGGCCAAGCTAGACCAAGAATTCGCCGAATATGCCAAAGCCATGCAGGAAGCGCAGGAGCTAGCGCTGGCATCATTACAGCGAACAGCACAAGAAGTCGAAGCGCAGCGCGTACAGTTGGCTGACGCTTTGCAAAAGGATGTAACGGCCCGCGAGGCGTCCCTAGTTAAAGTCTATGAAGACAACATGGCAAAGATTGTAGAGCACTATGTGCTGCAAGCACTGGGCGATCAATTTGACCTCAAGAGCCAGCTGCCCTACATCATCAAGCAGGTGGAAGCTAATAAACAGAACATTATCGAGGATATGCGGTTATGAGCCAGGCTGCACTCCCGAAGTTCGTATTTCCGCCGGCCCTGGTTACCAGGACCGATTTAGCTCGTTTGGTGCGAGAGGTCGAAGGTGTCGATAATGAGTTTGAGGCCCAGAAAGCGCGTAATCACGCTACAGGCAAGACCGGGTATCGTTTGCCAGCCTTAAGTCGCTCACTTGGTGACTTCTTAGACCTGAATAAGCTGGATATAACCGATGATCACGGCCGTATGGTATTAAAAGAGCAACTGCGGGCCGTAAAAGATAAAGCACCGGTGATTCATATGACCTTTGCGGTCGAGGCCGACCCGGCATCACTGGCGCAGCTGGTAACCTATCTGCGCAAAGAAGTTCATCCGCAGACGCTACTAAGCGTTGGCTTACAACCCTCACTGGTGGGCGGTGCCTATGTGCGAACACCAAACCACATCCATGATTTTAGTCTGCGGGAGTTGCTGGCCAGCAAGCGCAGTGTTATTACCACGGCATTGGAAGACGCCATGGCAGGAACGGTGCAATGAATCCGTCTCCCGATAAACTGTTTCAGGAACTGGTCGACAAGGGCAATCCTGTCGGCGAAATCATCGGTATTGATAATTTTTTGGTTAAAATCCGCGGCCTGCAACCTATAAACGTCCATGCGCTAATTCGCTTTGAAGACGGCAGCAAGGGCTACGTGCACCATGTGTATGAAGATTATGTGATGGTGATGAAGCTGGGCACAACCGTGCTGCGCATCGGTATGGTGTGTGTTTTGCAGCACCATGAACTGCTAACTAAGGTCGGCAAGAACTTCATCGGCCGGGTGGTAAACATCTTCGGTGAACCGGTTGACGGCCGTGGTCCTATCGAGCCGGATGCGGTTTGGGATGTGTTCCACAACGCGCCGATGCTTTACGAGCGCGAGCTGCTTGATCATCAGCTAGAGACGGGCATTACGGTGCTCGACATCAACTTTTCGTTAGTGCGCGGTCAGCGTATGGCGGTGCTCGGCGACGGCAAATCTGGTAAGACGGCCATGACCACTCAGATTGCTATCAACCAGAAAAACACCGATATCACGGTGATCTACGTGCTGATTGCCAAACGTCAGCGCGACGTGGCACAGCTAGTGGACCGATTGGAGAAGAACGAAGCGCTCCAGAAGGCTATCATTATTGTAACCAACATGTTTGAGTCGTTAGTGTGTACATATTTGGCGCCATACATTGGTGCGGCGCACGGTGAATATTTTTGGCAACAGCTGGCGCAAGACACGCTAGTGATTTATGACGACCTGACCAGCCACGCGCAGGCCTACCGAGAAATCTCGCTAATCGCCGGGGTGAGCCCTGGTCGCGATAGCTATCCTGGTGACATGTTCTATACTCACTCTAGCTTGGTGGAACGGGCTGGCCGCCTGGAGCGCAATCATGCCACACAGACCATCTTGCCGATTATTTATGCGCCTGCCGGTGACATTACTGCCTACTTGCCAACCAACGTCATGTCTATGACCGACGGCCAGTGGATCCTCGACATGGCAATCTTTAAAGACACCATGCGTCCAGCTATTAGCACCGGTCTTTCGGTGACCCGTGTGGGTGGCGTGGGGCAAAATAAACGCCAAAAGGGTCTGGCGGCAACTCTTAATAAGACACTGGCTGGGTATCGTGTAGCAGAAGAGTATGCTCACTTTGGTACAGAGCTAAGTCCCGAAGCGCAATCTGACTATGACAAGGGTAAGGCACTCTTCCAGCTAATGAATCAGGATATTGGTGAAGGCTATTCGCTGATGGACCAGCAGTTTTTGCTTGATTTAGTGCTAGGTACTAGCCCAGAAGAGCGGATCGACATTAAGAAGCTCAAGAGCCTGGTAAAAGACTATTCTGCCAAAGTTCAGGAGGATAAAGACCTAAAGGGCAACTGGGAGCAGCTGCGTGACGAGCTCAAGGCACAAGTGGTAATCATCGACGAAAAGAAAAAAGCGGAGCGTGAGAAGGCCGAAGCTGACGCTGCTAAGCAGGCTGCCGATGCGGAGAAAGCTGCCGCTGATATAGTTGCTGAGCAGCCTGCGGGTGTAGCAAAAGACGGTGATAAAAAGCCGGACGACAAAGATAAAAAGAAAGAAGATAAAAAAGAATCCAAAGATGAAAAAGCTGAGGTAAAAGCAGAGCCAACTAAGCCGGACGAAGCAAAGGCCGAAAAAGAACCTGCGGAGGCCAAAAAGTGAGACGGCCAACAGAAATCAAGGGTGAGGAACTGTCAATGCGCACCATTGTGAGCTTGACCAGCGCGTTTGAAAGTTTGTCCAGCATGAAGATCACCCAAACCAAGAACAAAGTGCTCATCAGCAATGAGTTCTTTAACGAAGTGTGGAATATCTACAAGCAGATTCGTATGGACGTGATGTTTAACTTTGGTCGCGCACCTGACGAAAAGCCAATTGAAAAAGAGCTGCTGATTCTCATCACCGCACCGGGCGGCCTGAGTGGTGACATCGACCAGCGGCTGATTAAAGAGTTCCGCAAGCACTACGATCCCGAAAAGAATGACATCGTGGTTATTGGACACCACGGCGCGTTGCAGCTGGACCAGCTAAAGATTCACTACAATATGTATTTTGACCTGCCTCAGAAAGACTTTATCAATGTTGACCCGCTCATGAAAGAAATTAAACGATATCGCCACAGCCGGGTATTCTATCAGGATTACATTTCGCTCTCGCAGCAGACCATTAAAGATCTGGATCTGAGTGAGGTGGTGGACCGCATGGGTAAAATTGCCGATCTAGATACCGTGGACGACGAAAAGATTACGGAGCGTACCTACATCTTTGAGCCAAATGCCTATACCGTGTCGGCACACCTGGAGACGTCTATTTTACGCCTAACGCTCACCCAGTTTATCTATGACAGCCGCTTGGCGCAGCTAGCCAGCCGTTTCCGGGCTATGACGGCGGCTAAAGAGCGTTCTCTGGAAACGGCCAACGAATTGCACACGCAGTACAGCCGGGCTAAGCGTGCCTTAGTAGACGTACGCCTGAAGGAGTCGTTAGCCGGACTTAAGAAAGTTCGTGCCGGAGGAGGCGACTAATGGCCAAAGGTATTGTGCGGGTCCTGAAGGACCTAGTGATCAAGATCCAGTTCGATGATGACATGCCGGATCTCAATGAGATGGTCTATGTCGAGAACGCCAATAAAACGCCGCTGCTGGTTGCCAGCCTAGAACACGGCGATATTGCGGTGTGCCTGAACATCGCCGGTGATAGGACCATCCTAAAAGGAGACCTGGTTAACCGCAGCGGCCACAGCCTGGAAGTACCGGTTGGCGATGAGATGATCGGCCGGGTGTGGGATGCGCTAGCTCGCCCGATTGACGGCAAGCCGCAGCTACCCGATGAAGTGCTCGCTAAGATGCCCAAGCGCTCTATTTTCCGACCAGAGTTCCAGGAAACGAGCCTGACCAGCCGCCCGGATGAAATCCTGGAAACTGGCATCAAGGTGCTGGATTTCTTTACGCCGTTTGTGAAGGGCCGCAAGATTGGTATTGTGGGTGGTGCTGGTGTGGGCAAGACCGTGCTCACTATGGAGATGATCAACAACGTGGCCGAAGGCTCCGGTGCTATCTCTATCTTCGCGGGTATTGGTGAGCGCATTCGTGAGGGTCACGAACTATATAAAACATTACTGGATAATGACCTCCTAAAAACCACGGCCATGTTCTTCGGTCAGATGAATGAAAACCCAGTGCAGCGCTCGCTGATTGCTCTCTCGGCAATTACACTAGCCGAGCACTTCCGTGATGACAAGAAAAAAGACATCCTGTTGTTCGCCGACAACATGTACCGCTACATCCAGGCCAAGAACGAAGTCTCGACTATCATCGACCAGACCCCGGCCGAGGGTGGTTACCAGCCAACCATCTTTAGTGATGTTAAGGCGATGGAAGACCGACTAACCACTAACGAAAACGGTTCAATTACGGCACTGCAGACCATTTACGTGCCGGCCGACGATACCTCCGACCCGGCGGTGCAGATGATTCAGCACGAGCTGGATAGTATCATTGTGCTGAGCCGTGCAGTTGCTGCCCAGGGTATTCGTCCATCCGTGGATATTGGCGCCAGCAGTTCTAGCCTTATGACCCCTGAAATTGTAGGGGAACGGCACTATATGCTGAACGTCCGGGTGCAGGCCATTTTGCAGAAATATAACTCACTGAAGGGCATCGTCGCCATTATTGGTGAGTCAGAGCTAAGTGCCGAGGACCGTGATGACTACAACAAGGCAAAGAAGCTCATCCAGTACTTTAGCCAGCAGTTTAACGTGATGGAAAAAATGACCGGTATCCCTGGGGAACACCATACCAGAGAAGATACGCTGAACGGAATAGAGGAAATCATCGTCTAATGCCGAAGCGACAAATTGCCAGCACCGGCGAAATCGTTGATATCGACAAAGCCCACATGACGGCCGAGCAGCTAGCGAAAGCTGATAAGCCGACGATGGCGGTTAAGGTGTACGCGCCCTTCAAGGTTTATTTCGAGGGCGATGCATATAGCCTAACAGCAGTGAACGAAACTGGCCCATTTGATGTGTTGCCGCATCACCACAACTTCCTCTGCATGCTTATACCATGCGACCTAATAATTACTACGCCCGACGAAGTTAAAACCGTACGAATCTCCCGGGCACTTATGCATGTGAAGGCCGAAAAGGTCACTGTTTTTGTGGACGTGTAGTTCTTAGCTAAACTGTGATAGCATAGCATAATTATGGCACGAATAGATCTGTATCCTTCATATAGACATGCCGGTAGTGAAGAGACGCTTGAGGTGTTTGTTGAGTTTGACCCTTTTCTACCGGAAGTCGCGATTGGTGGCCTGTGCGCCGCAATAAGTGAGAGAGCAAGTGACAGGGAAGATCCAGATGGGGGCAAGTTGGACCGTTATCCAGCTAGTCAGGCTCAGATAACCTACCATGATGAGGACGGTACAATAATGCGGTTGCGTCCGACGATGCCACCAATGGATGCAGGATGGCATGAAATCAATGAACTAGGAGTAGCTGCCGCAGAACGCATAGTAGCTCGCCTAGCGGTTCTAATGAACCCTAATGGCAATCCGCGCAGGCTTGTTGTTGTACATGATGTGCCAGTATCGGCTGTCAATACTAGCGAGGCGCAGCCTTAGGACTGCTTCTAGTATAGTTTTTAGTCAGTAATAAAGTAGTCGTACGCCATAACCGAATTGGCTGGCGGTGCATTAGCGGTGCAAATACTGAACTCTTTGTTTGAGCGATTTACATAGTACTGTGTTTGGCCTGCGCCGATGCCGACTGGGCTAATGAGCACATGGGGTGTACTGGCAAAAGGCCTATTGAATGTCAATGTCATAAAACAACCAGCTGTGGGGCCGCTACCCGTGTTTATATTAATGGTACCGGTGTTGTCGCTACCGTTTATAGACGCACTACCACCAGCACCAACTACGTTCGGAAAGAACTGCCTGCCTGGAGAAGCGCCGGGAAAGCCAATGTGATTCGGCACGTTCAGCTGCGCGTTACCTGACATGGTCAGGTTGGTGACGGTAATCTGTGCGGCGGTAATAGCACCACTAAAGGCTGCGTTGCCGCCCACGTTTAAATCATGCTGGATAGTAACCGTGCCCTGGAAGGTGCTGCCTTGGGCAACTTGTAGCGTGTTAGCCTGTGCCGTGTTCAGGTTTGATGTATTAGAGACGGTTAGGGCCGGAATGCTTAGTTCGCCCCCCAGCTTGATGGTGCCGGCCACATTTAAGTCGCTGCGGATCAGCACCTGGCCGGAAAAGATAGCGTTGCCTTGAATAGTGAGTGTTTGCCCGGTATCGCCCACGGTAGCGTCGGAATTGGCAAGCTGCTTAAGTGTATCCGCGCTGAGGGTTTGGCTGTTGGCGCTAGGCGATTTGGGCGTTTTTTTGCCGTTTAAGAAGCCGACTACACTAACGACCACGGCAATAACGACCACTAGCGCAAAAAGCAGCAGGTATACATTAAAGCGTTTTAAAAATGCTTTTAGCGGGTTTACTTTTTTGCTGGGCTTGCCGTTTGCGGCAGTACTGCCGTCGGCATTGACGGCAGTCTCGCTGGCGGCCGATTGTCCCAGCTCCTCGTTCGATTTTTCCAGTGCGTCAGGCGGCGCAGCCTGAGAGGGTGGCGAGGAGCTCTCGGCTCCATCTGGTTTTTTGTCTGTATCTTCTGCCATGTTACTAACTGATTATGCTTACTATGTAGCATACTAAAATTTGCGCAAACTCACCAGTGTCTGCAGTTTGGATTATTTTCTCTTAAAGACTGTGGAATTGGTCCATAAGACCAATTCCAGCCGAACGCATACTTTAGAGTCCCTGTGGGGCTCTAAAGAGAGTGTGCTTTAAGAGAAAATAATCCAAACTGCAGAGGCATTAAAGCGTAGGCGGTTTGTTTTTTAGGCTGTTTTTCGCGATAATGATACGTAAGCTATGCAAAAACAAGTGTTTGCGGGGGTTAAGCGATGCCTGTCTGGGCGGGTGTATTTTGTGCGCCAAGGAAGGCTGATTTTGCTGCTGTCGCTGGCACTGTGCATCGGTGGCGCTGGCAGGGTGTCGGCTACTACCACGTCTTCTTCGACGCACTATAGCGTAACCGAGACGCAATTTGGCAGCGGCTCGGCACTGCACGATTGCTCTAATTCGTACTGCGCCAAATTCTCCGCCGGTGATACCGCAGTTGGCCGCACCAGCAGTACCAGTTATGCGGCGTTAGTGGGGGCCAATACCACGGACGAGCCCTTTTTAGCCGTTTCGGTAAGTGGCGGAACGCAGAATATGGGAGTGCTGGATGATACACACACCGGAACGGCTACCAGCACCATCCAAGTGATTACCTATCTCAGCAGTGGCTACGTGGTGCAAATGGTGGGAGCGCCACCCAGTCAAGGTACCCACAATCTCCGCGTACCGCTTGGCACTGGCGGCACACCGTTTACTTCGCAGCAAGGGGCGGAGCAGTTTGGTATAAACTTTGTGGCAAATACTGCACCGTCTATGGGGGCAAATCCTATTGATGAGCCAGGCGGTGCAACCGATACGAGTGTGGTGACGAGTAATTACGGGACGGCCAATGAGTTTGCCTATACAGATGGCGACATCGTGGCCGAGAACCATAACGGCAACGGCGAAACAGATTACACAATGTCGATGATTATCAACGTGTCCAAAGTGACGCCCGGTGGACAATACGCTGGTAGCTACGCTGCAGTGGTGACGCCAACCTTCTAAATGAAATAATTCTGAAATTAACCTGTGGATAAACCACTTGTGGTTAAAAAAACTCCGTGTTAAAATCGCGAATGTACCCTCTAAAACAAAAACAGAAAAGGAGAAAGTAACCTAATGTATAAACTTAAAGACGTGGCGAGGCGCAGTTCGGCGTTCATCGGTGCGGTTGGTCTGCTGGCCGGAGTTGCAAGTACTGCATTGCCAGCGTTTGCTTCTGCCGACTCCCTGAACCCGCTGACCAACCGTAGCTTGACGCTATCCAGCTCGTCACCAGGTTGGGCCTACAGCGACGGCTCTGGTAACAGTACCTACGCACCACCAAACTCTGGCGCTAACGGTCAAAAGACCGGTAACTACTTCGACTTCAAAGTAAGCACTGACAGCACTGGTGGCGGTACTGGCTTGCCTATTAAAGCCATGTCATTCCAATATTGCACAACGTCAGCTGGTGCCTGTGGGGCTCCGGGTGATGACTCGCCACTTAATGGATCTGACGATGCGACCCACACAGACCTAAATGTTCACTATCCGTCGGCGGCTGAAGTCGGCAGTAGTGACTTCGCTACAGTTGTAGATTCGAGCACTGGTCTTGTAAAGGCAGTGCCTGGCTACACTAATAATAACCCCAAGTATCAGGCGGGCGGTGGTACTGGTGACCCAGCTGAGGCAGCCAAGGCTGTTGCAGGTAACTACATTGTCATGACCAAAAGTGGCGGTACATGGAGCCCAAACACTGGTTGGACAGTATCAACTTCTGACCAAGAAGAGGTTGCCTCTGGCTCTCAGACTGGTAAGGAGAACACTATAATCCTGCAGAATACGACCGGAATGGGTTTGACAAGTGGTACGGAGGTAAAAGTTCTTTTCTTCGCGACCACCAATAACTACATCACGAACCCTGGTTCAGGCTATTTCTTTGTCAAGATTAATACCTTCAAGAACTTTACGGCGCTTTCATCATCAGCTCCCGTGAACACCTTAGCAGACAACATCGCTTCTGGCGATGTGATCGACGGTGGTGTAACGGTTGCCAACGTGATGAACCAATCAATCCAGATCACTACAAAGGTTCTGGAAACCATGGAATTCTCTGTTGGTACAGTTGATCCGGACACGCTAAGCACTGCACAGCTTACCGCATCCGAAAACGTTACTGGTGCACAACACGCCCCATGTAACACAATTTTGACACGTATGACATCGGCAGATGCGCAGAACGTTCTACAGCTCGGTAACCAGAATGCAGAAAGCTCTCTAGAGACCCTGCACACCTATGCAACGCACTCCTACTGGCGACTAAGTTCCAACTCTAGTGCTGGTGCAACCGTGTACTACTCTGGTCACACCTTGTCGAACACCTCGGGTGACGAAATCACACCTATCGGTACTACGGCTAAGGCATCTGCCCCAGGTTCAGAACAGTTCGGACTTGCGCTTGACGCGGCTGCATACACAGGTGGACACACCTTCGATGATGCAACCCGTGGTGTTGACTACACGACGGCAGGAACTTATGAGAACGCAGCTGATAACAGTGCGGCAGGTGTTGTCGCCGCTGACGCTGCCAGTAACCCAATCAAGGGTGTTGATGACTCAGTACTGACCGACCTCGGTGCTGTCAACACACCACCTTGGAACTACACAGCTCTAAACAAGAGCTTCCACATGCCAAAGCTTGATCCGCTAGCACCTACTGGCAATTCTGGCACAGGTAGTAACTACTACGGTGGCGGCTCCGGTACTATTACAGGCGGTGGCACGGCAAAGTTTGCCTTCGACCCACTGTCCGACACAGTACCCGCTCCAATAGCAACTGAAAACAATCAGGTAGTCGACTGTGTAACTGGTAAGATGCGCTACATCGGTAACATCGCTGCAACCACACCAGCCGGTATCTACACTACCAAGATTAACTACATCGCAGCTCCTCAGTACTAGGCATAGCTCCTAGCAAATATCGCGCCACATAGTTTGGCAGGACAAAGTAAAATGGGCTCCAACTGGAGCCCATTTATATTTGGTGGAGTTAATTAAAATCCGGTCTTTGAGGTGTGTACGTCCTGGACTCCTGTATCTACGCCAGTAATAAGCTCGCCGCCCGTGCCAAATGTTAGGCCCAGTATCAAAAACACACTTGGTATAAAAAATAAGCGTTTTTCACCTATTAGTACCTCCACTTAGGCTTGTGTCTGTAGCTTATGATGTACTGAATATAATAACGCAAAGAAAATGGAGTTCCGCTCATTATAGTTTAATAATCCAATAACAGCGAAATATAACTCGTCTATGTCTTACCAAGCTATCGTATCTTCTAGTACAATAAGCATATGCAGAAAGTGAAGCGGCTAGCTTTGGGGATGTCGCCGCAGCGTCTTGTTCTAGTACAAACGGTGTGTTTGCTGGTGAGTGCTTTTGTGATCTTTACGGTTCAAGCATCGGCGGTTATCCGTTTTCAAAACCGCTCACTGTATATAAACAATTCAACACCGGGTGCATCAACACAGTATAAGGTTTCGCTTACCTATAACAATCAGGGCGTATACACTACAACGGTTGGATCAATAGACCTGCTCTTTTGTTGGGACCCGATTCCGAGTGAGCAGGTTAGTATATACAACCCAGTAGATCACCATCCCTGCGTAACGCCAGCTGGCCTTGATGTGTCACACGCTACGCTGAGCGCTCAAACAGGAGAAACCGGCTTTACTATTCTTTCGCAGACTACCAATGAAATAGTCTTAACGCGTACGCCTGGTCCAGCGGCCGAAACGCCATCTACCTATACTTTTGATAATATAATAAATCCAGTAGATACTACGCACTCGTTTGCTATTCGGTTGAGCGATTATCCATCGACAGATGCCAGTGGAACACTGATTAATCTGGGATCGGTGCTCTCGCAAGCTACCAACGGCGTGGCACTAGAAACCCAGGTTCCGGGTATTTTGGTTTTCTGCGTTGCGGCGCAAGTGAATGATAACTGTTTGGGTACTTCCGGCGGCAACTACACGGATATGGGTACACTAGATCCAACCAAAACCCTTATGGCAACTTCACAAATGGGGGCGGGGACAAATGCAACAGGTGGTTATTCGATTGTAGCGTATGGTACTACTATGCAAGCTGGTACTCATGTGATTAGTGCTCTCAGTACACCGACGCAAAGCGCGCCTGGTAATAGTCAGTTTGGTATAAACCTTGTGGCTAACACGGCGCCACTACTTGGGTTGGATCCGGCAGGGTCGGCCACTAATACTCATGTAGATGCTAATTATGCAATCCCGAACGAATTTACGTTCCATGATGGCGATGAAGTGGCTAGTGCACCCAATGTGAGCTTTGTTAAGAAATATACAGTTAGTTATATAGTAAACACTCCACCGGATATTCGTGCTGGTGTCTATACCACAACGCTTACGTTTCTTTGTACCGGCCGGTTCTGATGCTACAATACCACTTATAGTTAGAAGTTAAGGGGTAAAGAAACAAATGAAGCGTCTTTTTGGCTACCTGAGTGCTGCGCTAGCGGTACTATTCATTGCGGCGAGTGTTATGCCGGTGTCGGCTGCGACATCTGGTGGGTCGGCTAGCCTAAGCATATCTCCACGTAAGAATTACGTCATAAATCCAGGCCAGACAATAACGGATAAGCTGACCATCGGCAACCTGGACAACGCGGACGATCTTCATTTGTCGCTACGGATGATAGATTTCACCTTTACCAATCAGTCGGGTACGCCAAAATTGAACCTGGCACAAAACGCTCCCAGAACCCCTTGGTCTTTGATACCCTTCACAACGTTGCCTAAAGATCTGACCATTCCTGCGGGTACTTCCAAGACGGTTAACTATACTATAACTATGCCCAAGAATCAGGGTGCTGGCAGCTATTATAGCGCTATTCTCTACCAAGCGGGCGGGGCAAATGGTGGTAATGTAGCACTAAGTGCCTCTGGTGTTACGCTGGTGTTCGCTTCGGTGCCGGGTACAGTAAATGAGAATATGACGCTCCAGAAATTCGGCGCATATAATTCCAAAGACAATGGCACTACCGGTAGTTTTGTGTTCATAGACACAAACGAGCAACCCAAGATGGTCGCCTATGCGCTCAAAAACCAGGGTAATGTGTTTGAGAGCCCTGCTGGCAACGTGATTATAAAAGACATGTTTGGCCATCAGGTGGCAAATGTTTTAACCAACTCAACACAGTCGCTAGCGTTGTTAGGCCAGACTCGTTTGTTTACTAGCTGTATTAAAACCGTGCAGCAAAAAATACAAACAGAAGGTGGTACAAGCAAGAACACTAATTGTGCTAGTCCAGGGCTCAAGCCCGGTAGGTACACTGCTAGCTTAGATGTGTTGTATGGCCAGAACGGTAACCAAACACATGAGATCACCAAAGTAGCAACGTTCTGGTACTTGCCATGGTGGTTCCTGGCCGCTGTCGCAATTGTGATTGGCTTGCTGGTTTGGGGCTTCTTCTGGACCAAACGCAAGTTGCAAGCTGCAGTGAAGGGCACTACCTACCGCAAGGGTAAGGGTGTGCATCGTTTGTGGCGTAAGTAAACATTGGATTGCTAAAACAGTAAAAGACCTTCCACTACTGGAAGGTCTTTTACGTTGCCCGAGTACTTTGCCAAACCCTTCCCGCAAGGTAGAATAAGCATAAGCTATGTTCCGAGCATCTCAATGGGTAAAATCAATACGCACGAGCGCTATGGCTGGGTTTCTAATAACAGCCATCCTAACTGTGTTGGTAGTCGTTTCACCGACTGTTGCAAACGCTATTACGCCCATACCCAATCCGCCGCCCGCACCAGGTTCATATGGTCTGGAGGCCACCAAACTGCAGCCTGCTCCTACCACAAGTGCCACCATCTCAACACCAGCTAATGGTGCATCATTCAGCACTTCACCGGTTACGGTCAGTGGCCTTTGTACTACAGGCCTCCTAGTGCAGGTGTATGATAATGGTGCGCTGGTTGGGTCTATCAACTGCACAAGCGGCAGCTTTAGCCTGCAGGTTAGCTTGTTTACCGGCCAGAACGATCTTACGACTACGCAGTTTGACGATCTGGGTCAGCCTGGCCCACAGGGCAATACTGTAACCGTCAACTATAACAATGCTAGTTTTACGGCCTTTGGTACGCTTGTGACGCTTACTAGTAACTACGGTCGTCGTGCCGCAAATCCCGGCCAGACACTAACCTGGCCGCTGTTGCTATCCGGCGGTACGGGCCCGTATGCATTTAGTATTAACTGGGGAGATGGCACTAAGCCGGATCTGAAAAGCCAGGCTTTGGCCGGCGAGGTTGATATAAGCCATGTATACGGTCAGGCCGGTATTTATCATGTAACAGTGACGGTTACCGATACCAATGGTGTTAGTGCCTTTTTGCAGCTAGTGGCCATCGCTAATGGGACGCCTGCAAATACCAATAGTAGCGCCACGAGTGCTAAAGGCGCCACTACGTTAGTCACTAAAGTGGTTTGGTGGCCGTCAGCGGTAGGTATCGTACTATTACTACCAACTTTCTGGCTGGGACGTCGTAGCGAGCTTGTGAGTTTACATCGCAAGCTCGAACGCGATGCAGCGAACTACAAAGAGCTATAAGTTAGGTGAGGTTATTTTGATGCCTAAGTTCTGTCAAGAGGGGCTGTGTAAGGGGTGTCGAAAAGCCTGTGGATAACTTGTCAAGTTTTTTATGCAGAAAATGCTTGCGCTTGAGCTTTGAACCGTGATATAAACAGAAATGTTATAAACAAAATAAATATAGAATTAATAAAAAAGAGAAAGAACAAAGAAATGAAAGCGTTACGATTTTTGGACAGGCGAGCTGGCTACAGTCTAGCCTCCATAGGGTTGCTGTTGGGCATGGTGGTCCCGGCGGTGCTACCGGCTTTCGCCTCTGCCTCAATAGTTACCAGTAGAAGTGTTGAGCTTAGCTCATCTGCTGCTGCCCAAGCTAATGTAAACTACAAAGTAACGTTTACGCCGGCTACAACTGAAGCAACTGGCTATGTAGTAATATTTTTCTGTAACGATAGCCCAATACCTGGCCAGACTTGCACTGCTCCAACTGGCCTAAGCGCGAGCTCTGCGACGCTTGGCGCTGCTTCAGATGCGAGCTCCGCTATTACTCAAAAAGCTGCTGCTAAGGTTGAGATTGACGATTCTACCACGCATCTAACAAGTGGCACTCCCGCAGTTTTTGAACTACAAGCAATCCACAACCCAACTAACCCAACTGACGGCAGCGGTTCTAATGGTTTGTATGCTCGCATACAGACATACGCGAACTCAACTGATGCAGATGCTGCATATGCAGCAGGTGCTGCCAGTACAACCGGCATAGTAGATGAAGGCGGCGTAGCCATGTCTATAACTAGCAGTATAGGTGTAACCGCAACGGTTCGGGAAACAATGACTTTCTGTGTTGCAGGAAATGTTGGCATGAATGCAGCAGGCCCAAGTGGCAACTGTGGAGTTGATGCTAGCGGTGGTTCAGCTACTGGACTTGACACATCAGATGTAGGGCTAACGCTTGGACATGGCACACCGGCAGCTCTTGACAGCAGTGCCCTTGATACGGCCTCGGATTGGGCCCAGATTTCCACCAATGCGGCAAGTGGCGCCGTAGTGCGTATGACAAATACCAATGGAGGCAACTGTAGTGGTCTGTTCCGTACTAGTGCCTCTGGCTGTGATATTGCAGGAGCCGGCACTAGTGCAGCGACGATTGCTCCTGGTAATGCGCTCTTTGGCATGCGCCTTGGTACAGTTGGCAGTGCCCCTTTCTCGGTAGCAACTCCAACAGGTACGCTTACCCCACTTGCTCCATATGATGGTGGATCCGGTACCCAGTATGGTATGGGTACAAATGTAACCAGTACATATGGTGACCCAATCTTTAACACCGCTGCGGCACCAATAGCTAACAAGAACGTTAAGCTTACGTTCGCGGCTTCAGCAGCACCTACTACGCCTGCTGGTATTTACCAGGCTACAATGAACCTCATTGCAACAGGTACATTCTAGTAGATTTAGCCGGACGGATATAAACATAAAGCTCCCGTGTTAGGGGGCTTTATGTTTGAAAAGCGAATTATGCCTTAAGTAAGTTTTGTAAATAAACGTGTATCTGATACCATAAGGATAAATACGAAAAGTGAGGGTAATAATAACGTGAAAACAGTCAGGCTTCGTAGCACTATCTTCGCTGCTGCTAGCCTCTTTGTATTTCTGCCGATAGCAATATCCGCATCGGTTTTGGCTGCAACTCCTGCTAAAAGTCAACCTGCATCAGCTATGGCTAATGGCATGAGAATTTCTCCTTTGCGTAGCGATATAACTATTGCGGCAGGGAGTAGCGGTAAGGTAGATGTTAGCGTAACCAATGTTACAAAGTCGACTGTGTCTTTACGACCTATTGAAAATGATTTTGTGGCAAGCGGAGAGGCCGGTGAGCCCGCTCTTATCCTAGATAGTAATAGCTATGCCCCCTCGCATAGTCTAAAGCGTTTCATGGTTCCACTCTCGCCCTTTACTGTGGCGCCAGGACAGACACAAACGGTATCTGTGAATATTATTGTTCCTAAAACCGCTCAGGCTGGCGGCTATTTTGGGGCTTTGCGCTTTGCACCGACTTCCTTAAATGGTCCTGCAGGGAGTGGCGCTGCTGTTGGGGAGAGTGTGGGTTCGCTCATTCTCCTAACGATACCCGGTCCAACAGTGGAGCAGCTCACTCTTACGAACTTTGACGTACAACAGAATGGTGGTACTGCAACTAATTTCCGTACTCCTAGTAACTTAGCGCTACTCCTACGTTTCCAGGATAAGGGAAATTTACAAGAAGCTCCCTTTGGCCAAATCTATGTCCAAAAGGGCAATAAGGTCCTGTATACCTATAATTTCAATGGGAACAGTCCAAAAGACGAGGTTTTGCCAGATAGTGCAAGACGCTGGATTATCCCTCTGAAGAATATTGGCAAGTTTGGTAAATACACCGTGGGGGCGACGTTTACGTATGGGACGAAAGGTCAGTCTATAGATATAACCAAAACGGTTTGGATTATTCCAATGGTAATCATTATGTCTATAGCCGGTGGAGTCGTGATACTGATAGCAATTGGTGTGGGGCTGTACATGTTCCTCAAGTCTTATAAACGCAAAATTCTGCGCTCATCTCGCCGCCGTTATTAGTTGCAACAACGGTGCTGGCTTAGAGTACTAAAACTTGCTAAGATATTAGTAATATGTCACAAAAAGTATACGTCGGTATGTCCGGTGGTGTTGATTCGTCAGTCACGGCCGCCCTCTTAAAAGAGCAGGGCTATGACGTCACGGGCGTTTACATGAAAAACTGGAGTCAGGACCTGCCGGGCATGATTTGCCCGTGGAAGCAGGATTACCAGGACGCCAAGCGCGTGGCAGTGCAACTGGGCATACCGTTTAAAATGTACGATTTTGAAACGGAATACCGGCAGCGAGTAGTCGACTACATGATTGCCGAATACAAAGCTGGTCGTACGCCGAATCCCGATATTATGTGCAACCAGGAAGTAAAGTTTAAGCTCTTTCTAGACGCTTGTTTAGCTGATGGGGCTGATATGATCGCTACCGGCCATTATGCTAGAATTCAGGATGGTCAGTTGCTAACTGCCGCTAACATTGAAAAAGACCAGACCTATTTCTTGTATCGTGTAACAGAAGACGCTCTAAAACACACGCTGTTGCCAATTGGTGATTTTGCTACTAAGGCCGAAGTGCGGGCCAAAGCGGCTGAATTGGGTCTGGCTACGGCGGAGAAAAAAGACAGCCAGGGCATCTGCTTTGTGGGCAAAGTAGGCATCAAAGACTTTTTACTGCACGAGCTGGGCGAACAACCCCACGGTAAGATTGTAGACCAGAATGGTGCAACCGTGGGCGAACACGACGGTGCAATCTTTTATACCATTGGTCAGCGACATGGACTGAGTGTGGGTGGTGGCCTGCCATTTTATGTAGTGGGCAAAGACATGGATAAAAACGAAGTCTATGTAACGACTAAGCTCGATGATGATCGTCTGTGGCATCGCAATCTAAAGCTTACGAGTCTGCACTGGATTAACGGTGCACCGGAGGCGGGCAAAACGTATCGGGTGCGTACTCGTTACCGCGCGCCATTAGTTGACTGCACTGTGGAGCCTGATGGCGATAGTGTCACAATACGGCTATCGGAAGATATCCGTGCAATTACGCCAGGTCAGTCGGCTGTACTATACGACGGCAACCGCGTAGTCGGCGGTGGCATTGTTATTTAGCGGCTGCCAGAACTCTATTCGGTGAAGTAGCTAGCCGCGTCCACGACTGCAAAGATCCTGCCGTTTCACTAACGTTAGCGTGGCCTTCGTAGGGTATGCCTACTAGCTCGCAGTCAATACCAAGTTTTGTAAGTTCTTCACGGAAATCATTACCGGATGCCACGACACGTACGGTCTGGTCTGTTTCGGGGTGATAGCTGGCTGCATATATTGCACGAGTATAGCCTGGTATAAGTACCTTGCGCAGTTTTTGCTGCAGCGAAGGAGCTTGGATATTTATAGATGCGGCAGTGCGTAGTTCGGTTTGTAGTGCAATGGGGTTTGCGCCACTCATGGTTGAATCCCAGCCTTCGTCGAAATTCTCGCCTGGATGAAAACCGTGCACTGTATATGAATGAAAGGCGTTGGCGACAAATTTGCCAAATGTAGCCAACGCGCGCCACCTTGGCAGTTTTGCAAGCAGACGGCCGTACGATCCCATATCACCGTTTTCTAGCTTGGAAGGAGACGACATTAATAGCAGGCTTTTGACGGGAATCCCGAGTTCTGCGGCGATGGGTAATACAAATAGACCACCGATGCTACGACACACAAAGCTTACCGATTCAATTTGGTCTGCATCAATTTGCTCGCGAATAAGTTTGACTATGGTTGGGATATCGGTGCCCTCGTTTGAATAATCCACATAGCCGGTCAGCAGATCGGGTACCCCGCTGGTTTCTTGCCAGAGTTCGGCCTCTTCCTTAGGGTGCATATCGCCAAAACCAGGCAGATAAATAGCAATTTGTTTTTGTCCGCGGTAGCGCTCGCCTCCTAAGAACTGAAAGGAGGGTTCAGTATATGGCCATAGTTCATCTTCTTGTTTATCTACAGCGTGTACTATTTCACTTCCCAGCTCGGCAGCCTCGTACCCATAAGCGCCAAGGGCTATGCCTGTACCAAGGGTGGCAGCGTGACCCGACAACTCAAGAAACTTACGCCGGGTAATATCTTCGGATTGAGAGGCGCAATCGGTGCTGAGATTTTCCCGCTCGTTTGCAAGCTCTGTATATAAGTCGCCGAGTAGCAGTTGCTTAGCCTTGGTAGCAAGAGCCCCCAGCTTACGGCGTACCCAGTTTTGCTGGGTTTCGGCAGATTCTGGACTCACGCCATCAAAGGATTCGAGATCGGAGGGTAAAACGATATCAGGCGATGCCGCTACAGACATCGCCTCGTGTGCAGGGGCTGACATTGTTAGCATTTATTATACTCTATTTGTCAAGTAGAGTATCGCGGTATGTATCATCATTACCACCCCAGCCAGTATGGCTGAGGTGGTAATTTGTGATGCAGATCTTTTATTTGTGTAGGTGCCGGTACATGTCTAATGGCATGATGTGGTTATCTTCGTAGAAACCATTTTTGGATGCACTGAGTGCAGTCGTAGTGTCATAGTGTGTCTTAAAGATGCTTTGCACTTCGTTGACGGCACTGAACGGCTCCGCCCCTTCTAGTGGTACAGGCTGTCCATTTTTTATGACTACGGGCTGCGTAGACGTCGCAAAGACAATGCTATCACCTGCTCGTAAGCTGGTTAACATTGTGGGGTGACCTTGGTCGTATACAGTAAGGTTTTGTGCTAGCGAAAGTGTTTTTTCATGCGTTGTCCCAGCCCATTTGTAGGATATAGATAGAGAATTATTGGTAACCGCAAGAGCAGTGGCCGTGTAGATGGCGCTAGAAGCGGTTGTGGGTTGACCGCGGAAGAAGCTGAGCACTGCCTGATACTCGCATTCGGCTAGTAACTTTTGCTGTAGATCTGTGGCTGAGATATGAGCTCCATCCAAGATCTTGAACTGAACGTTATGTCGGTCTGTGTTATCGAAGCCGGGCAGAGTACCCTTGCAGCTGGAAAGGTCAACAGACAGGATTGAATTATCTTGTTTGATGCCGATCGATCCATTGAACCAGTTGGTGAGCGCGTAGGCGCTTGCACCAGTAGTGGCTATGACGGCTGACGCTACCAGCATGCCTGGTGCAGTGCGTAAGAATGCTAATGATTTCATAGAAAATGGTTCCTTAAAGAGCGCACCGAAGCGTTCTTTTTTACGTGCTCGTTGCTTGGCAACGGTGGCATGTTTAATGGTATATGCAGTAAAATCTGTCCGAAGTGCACGCTGTGGTTCCAGGGTGGTCTCAGGCGTGTTTTTGCGGTAATGATTCACGAGAGTCCCTCCTTTAATTGTTGCTTAGCTCGGCTCATCCATCCCTTGATTGATCCGACCGATGTTCCCATGTGTAGTGCGATTTCGCTGTAGCTTTTTCCTTGCCAATAATGCATAGAAACGACAGTGCGATAATTGATAGGTAAAGCGTCAACTGCCTCCCGGAGTTCCTGATAGATCGCTAGGTCATCGAGGCCGGGCAGGTCACTCATCAAACGATCCAACTCATCTTCGTCTAGTCGTATGCTTCGCCGCTTACGCAAGTGCGAAAGCGCCAGGTTCGTGGCAATCTTATAGAGCCAGGTACTAAAACGGAATCGGGGGTCGTAACGATCCAGATGTACGAAGGCTTGAATAAAAGCTTCGTGAGCGATATCTTCCGCCTCATCTTCATCATGGGTAAATCTGAAGCAGTGACGATACAAACCTTCTTTGTAACGGTCGATGAGCGCCGCGTAAGCTTCCTCGTCGCCGTCCAGTATCTGAGCAATCAGCTCTTGTTCGTTCTGTTTCATATCTAGGTATATGCTGTTCGACAGCAAAAGGTTACAGTTTTTTGTGTAATCTTGATTGTAAGATAATTTTGCTGCAACAGTTGCGCAAAAACCGAAACGCTCGTGCTAAAATAAGTGGCATATGCTTGATAAGTTGAAGGGCCTTAAAGATCTTAAGGATACGGCACTGAGTCGCGTTCAGGCGGCAAAGGGTGCGCCAGCTGATTCAACGCGCTATTTAGTGGCGTTGGATATTGGCACTGAGTATGTAAAGGCACTTGTCGGTCGGGTGGCTGAGGGCGAGATTGAGATCATTGGTGTTGGTCGCGCTCACCAGGGCTTAAGCGATATGCAGGCAGGTGCCGTAGCCGATATTGGTGCCGTGGTAGAAAACTGCGATAAAGCGCTGAATGATGCCGAAAAACAGGCGGGCGTGAGTGCTCGCGGCGCCATAATTGGCATTGCCGGCGAGCTGGTGAAGGGCACGACAACTACTGTACGTGTGGCTCGCAAACAACCCAACAAAGCACTCGACCTAGTTGAAATAGAGGGCATTATTAAGCTAGTACAGCAGCGTGCTGAAGCCAAAGCCAAGCAGCAGCTAACGCTGGAGCTAGGCGGCAAAAATATTGATGTACGTTTAGTAAACAGTGCATTGGTGGGTATAGAAATCGATGGCTATCAGGTAACAAATCCTATCGGTTTTCAGGGACGTGATGTGGTGGTACAGCTCTATACAGCTTTCGCACCGCTGGTGCACATTGGTGCCCTGGAGCGCGTTGCTGAGCAGCTGGACCTGGATCTGTTAGCTGTAGCTGCTGAGCCATTTGCGGTGGCTCGCAGTGTAATTGGCGACGATCAAAGCAATACCATGAGCGCAGTACTGATGGACGTTGGTGGTGGCACTACTGATATTGCCGTTATTAATGATGGCGGTGTGCAGGGCACGAAGATGTTTGGCATTGGTGGTCGTGCATACACCCGCGGGGTTGAGCGTGACTTAAACGTTGATTTTGAACTAGCCGAAAAGCTCAAGCTGCATATGGACGGCGAGCGTATTTCTTCCAAACAGAAGGCCGTGGTCGAGAAAGCACTCAAAAAAACACTGGATGTTTGGATCAGCGGTGTCGAGCTGGGCTTAGGTGAATTTACTAAGCTGGATCACCTGCCGCACAAAATTTTACTCTGTGGAGGTGGCTCTAGCCTAGATATGCTCATGGATCGCCTGCACGACAGTGATTGGTATACCCGCCTGCCGTTTACCCGCAAGCCGGTGGTGCAGCATATACACCCTGAACAAGTCGTAGGTATAAAAGATCTAACCGGTGATGTCCAAGATCACACTCTTATTACAGCTATGGGGCTACTCAGAGTTGGACTAGATACGGTACAATATAACGGTACCGGCGGTAACACCGTCAAAGAGAAAATAGATAGGATTTTGCACGTCTAAAGCAAACTACATAATGGGTAACAATTCGCACCTAGGCTCTAAAGAGTAAACATGGCTAAACTACAATCGCTGAATGGCACCACTGGCAAAGAAACAATTTATGTCGACGTTGACGACGAAATTACGGCTATTATTGATAAAGTCCAGGACGCCAAAGGCAAAGTAATCGCCTTGGTGCTCCCCAAGCGTGCGCCGGTGCTACAGAGCATCGTGAATATGAAGTTGCTGAAGCGTAGCGCCGAAACAGCAGATAAAAACTTAGTACTTATTACGACTGAAGCAGGACTAATGCCACTAGCAGGCACGGTTGGGCTTCATGTGGCCAGCACGCCAACCAGCAAGCCTAGTATACCTGGTGCACCGGCACTCCCCAGCGATGAGCCCGAAGATGCCGATGAGCCACTGAAGATTGTTGATGGCAACACTAGCGAAGATTCTGCCGACTTCGATGCCGGCGCAGCTGCCAGCAAGAGTATCGGCGAGCTGGCTACTGCCAGGGCTGCATCTCAGATCGACGAACCGGATATCGACGAGTCTATTGATATGAGCGACGCCGATGATGGGTTGGTGCCAGACGGTGACGTACCGGTGTCAAAACCTAAAAAAGACAAGAAGCTAAAAGTGCCGAACTTCGATAGCTTCCGTAAGAAGATCGCATTTGGCATTTTGGGCTTAGCGGTTTTGATTGTGGCCTGGATCTATGCCTTTATGATTGCGCCGAAAGCCACTATTGCTATTCACACCGACACCAGCACGGTTACTACTAATTTGAATCTAACTCTGGATACTACCGCCAAAGCGCTTGATGCTGGTAACAACATTGTGCCGGCCTCGCAGCAAAGCCAGCAAAAGACCGCAACCCAGCAGGTCCCAGCTACGGGCCAACAGAATAATGGCGCCAAGGCAACGGGTAGCGTGCAATTAACTGCACAGAAATGTGGTGGAAATCCATTTGATACACCAAGCGCTGTAGCTACCGGAACAAGCCTTTCTGCTGCGGGACATACGTATGTACTACAAGATACGGTAAGTTTTCATGGCACAGGTAGCAGTGGGGGCTGCTATACCTATGCAGGTGGTAGTGCTGATATAACGGCGCTCAAGGGTGGAGCAGATTATAATACATCGGGTTCGGCGAACTTTACAGTAACTGGTCGCAGTGATGTTACAGGCACGGGGTCAGTAAACGGTGGCACCGACAATATAACTAAAATTGTTACCCAAAGCGACATAGATGGCGCTACTAGCAAGATCACCTCCAGTGACAGCAGTAGCGTAAAGGCGCAGCTGATATCTAATGCACAATCAAAAGGTTTGATACCGGTACCCAGCTCTTTCCAGACGGGTACGCCGCAGGTTACTACCAGTGCTAAAGCCGGCGATACGGCCGACAACGTCACTGTCACGGCTGTTACGAACTATACAATGTTTGCGGTGCAGAAATCAGATATCCAGAAATTGGTCGACGCCAATGTTAATGGTCAGATTGATAAGGGCAAACAGGTAATTTTGGATGATGGTGTTGCCAATGCCGTCTTTAACGAGGCAAATCCCCCAACCGATACCAGTGCAGTCGTGTCTGTTGAGGCCAAGTCAGTAGCAGGGCCGGAGCTGAACCTTGCTAATCTTAAAAAGCAGCTGGTTGGCAAGAAGAGCGGTGATATTAAGAACTACCTAAAGCAAACGCCCGGCGTTACCAGTGTAGATGTAAAATACAGTCCGTTCTGGGTTAGTGTAGTGCCAAAGAACACCAGTAAAACCACCATTAGTATAATAAAAGCAGGGAACTAACCCGGCGCGCTCCCTATAAGAAGTATGGCTGCGCAGGAATATATACTGGCACTCGATTATGGCGATAAGCGAGTTGGTGTAGCGATTGCACACTATATTGCCCGGTTGCCGCGGCCGCTGACTACGTTGCCAAATTCCGATACATTACAAGCTGACATTCAAAAGTTAGTGGCGCATGAAAAAGTAATGCGGGTTGTGGTAGGCTTGCCGCGCGGTATGGATGGCGGCTATACAGCTCAAACCAAGGTGGCCGAATCTTTTGCTAAAAACTTGCAGGCGACTTTACAGGTACCGGTGATGCTGACAGACGAAACGCTGACGAGTGTTGATGCTGAAAGCGTGCTAAATGGGCAGAACTATCAAAAGGGCGATGTTGACGCTATGGCCGCAACATTTATACTGGAACGATATCTGGCCGATCATCCGGCAAAGGAGGTGCGATAGTGTACAAAGTAGGAGCGAAACGCCGGTATTCATGGGTACGGCGGGTTAGTATCGCCATTGGTGTGTTGGTGCTGATTGTGGTGCTGGCTACCGCTGCGATCTGGCGGTTTTATGAGCAAAATCTGCGGCCGGTAAGCACGCATGGCTCGCCGCAGTCAATTACGATTGATTCTGGTGCAAGCCCGACACAGATTGCGAACCTGCTGCATAATCATGGTATTATTCGCAGCGCCTGGACATTTGAAACCTATGTGCGCCACGAAGGAGTGGGCAGTGACTTGCAGGCAGGCACCTATTCGCTGAGCCCTACGCAGAGCGTTGCAGATATCGTTGCTCAACTGTCACACGGGAAAGTAACCACGCGGCTGATCACAATTTTGCCGGGGCAACGGCTGGACCAGATCAAGCAGGCACTGATCAATGATGGTTTTAATGAAGCTGATGTAACTGCTGCGCTGCAGCCGGGTAATTATGAAAATAATGCCGCGTTAGTCGATAAGCCTGTTGGCAACAGTCTGGAGGGGTACTTATACCCTGATTCGTTCCAACGCACCGATGCTACCAATGCGGCAACTATCGTTCAGGAGTCAATTACCGAGACGCAAAAGCACCTGACTCCGGATGTACGAGCAGCGTTTGCCAAGGAAGGCTTGAGCACTTATCAGGGGATTATACTTGCTTCGATTGTCGAAAAGGAAGTGTCAACTCAGACCGATCGCAATCAGGTAGCGCAAGTGTTTTTGAAACGTTTGCAGCTAGGCATGATGCTGGGCAGTGACGTAACGGCTTTGTATGGCTCACGGCTAGCCGGACACATAGGGTCGCTCAGCTATGATTCACCCTACAACACGCTCATTCATACTGGTTTGCCGCCGGCACCAATCAGTAATGTGGATGCTAGCGCGCTCCAAGCAGTGGCGCATCCGGCTAGTACCGGCTGGCTATTTTTTGTGACTGGTGATGATGGTGTGACCCACTTTTCTAATACTTTACAAGAGCATCAGGCGCTGACGGTGCAGTATTGCCATAAGCTTTGCAGCAGCAATTAAACAGAGTGCCAGGCCGATGATAATAACAGGGGTAGAACAGATGTACAGGCTTGCAGCTGGGCCTACAAATTGCTACCATTAGTAGTGTAACAATCTGATTACTGCCATAAGGTTAAGGTCTTGTTGTTACGCTTTTGCAGCAACTACCATAGAGTACAATCGGTTACCGTACCGAGCATATCATTTAAGTAAAACGGCAAAAGTTTGGAGTCTGAAAGCTTTTTAAGAAGCATTTAGAACCAGGAGCTATAGTATTAGTACCACAACCACCGGGTCAGCAACGGCCCGCTTGATAAATCAGCGGCGCTTGCGACTAAGCAAGCTCGTTCAGAAGTCTTTTCGGCGCAAAGTAGTACGAAAGCGTTTTATTCGTTACAGCTTAGTAGCGGCAAATGTTGTGGTGCTTGGTGTAGTAATAGCATTTGTTGTAGCAAACTCCCATAAGAATCAGACAGGTGCTGTTGGCGTGTTGGCTGATACTAACGCTGCGGCAGCTAAGCCGGTCGACGGCTTAACCGCTTACGATATTGCTGCTAATGTAGCCCGTATAGCCAACCTGCCCGAAAGCACCCCTATAGCCAACCAGGCCCAAAGCGCACATGTGGCGGTAGCCGTGAGTGCCAGCGATACTAACATTGTGGCCAAACCACAAATTGTGGCTACGGCGCTCAAAAGCCGGGAAGATATAAAGACGTATACTGCGCAGCCTGGTGATAGCGTGAGCTCGATAGCACAAAAGTTTGATGTGACCAGCGATAGTATTAAGTGGTCAAATGGTCTGCGGTCTGATAGCGTTACGCTTGGCAGCAGGCTGGCTATTCCGCCAATCAATGGCGTTGTCTATACCGTGAAAGCCGGCGACACGATACAAAGCCTCGCCACGACATATAAAGCAAATGTTGATCAGATTACCGCAGCAAATGACGCTGAAATTGCGGGCATATATCCTGGCGAACAGATTCTGATCCCAGGCGGTCAAATCCAGGCGGTGGCCGCCGTGTCGTCGTATAACGTGTACGGCGGATCGTTTACTCCGCTGTATGGTTCCAGTGCCGGCAGCTACTGTGCTAAGTGGGTTGGCCGCTATCCATGTCTGTATGGTAACAATGGGTATGATTACGGATGGTGTACTTGGTACGTCGCGTCACGTATCTCAATGCCAAGCAACTGGGGAAATGCCAGCACCTGGGCATACTACGCCAGTCAAAGCGGCTGGACGGTCAGCAAGACTCCCCGGGTAGGTGCAATCGTACAGACGGCTAGAGGCGACCACGTCGGCTATGTTGAGCAGGCTTCTGCTGACGGTTCGCAGATTATTTACAGCGATATGAACGGCCTTGCCGGATGGGGAAATGTGGGCATTAGTGGCTGGAGCCCGGCCAGTCTCTTCGAAGGCCGGTACTCGGATGTCATGTATCTGTATCATTAGAACATAATTCCGAGCTTTCTCAAGATATATCTGCTATAATTAATACTATGAAATTTATCGACCACGTAACAATTGCGGTAAAAGCAGGCGACGGCGGCAATGGCCGGATGAGCTTTCGGCATGAAAAATACGTCGACAAGGGCGGTCCGGACGGTGGGGACGGTGGCAATGGTGGCGACATTATTTTTGTGGCTTCGCGTAACCAGAATACGCTGGTTAGTTTTCGCTACCACCGTGAGCTGCTAGCAGAATCAGGCGGCGATGGCGACAAAGTACGCAAGCACGGTAAAAATGGCAAGGATTTGCTGGTTGAGGTGCCGGTAGGTACTATGGTTACCAACAAAGAAGGTTTATTACTTGCGGATCTGACCGAAGATGGTCAGCAGGCTATTGTAGCCGAAGGCGGCCGCGGTGGTTTTGGCAACGCCCATTTCATTAGCAGCGTACGTCAGGCACCCAAATTCGCCGAAAAGGGTGAAGTGGGCGAAGAAGCTGAGCTTACGCTAGAACTTAAGCTGATTGCCGATGTTGGCCTGGTGGGCCTACCTAATGCCGGTAAATCTACACTACTCAGTGTAGTCAGCAATGCTCGTCCGGAAATCGCCGATTATCCGTTTACGACTTTAACGCCAAACCTGGGCGTAGTTGATGTGAATCATGAGCGCAGCTTACTGTTTGCCGATATCCCCGGTCTGATCGAAGGCGCGGCCATGGGCAAGGGTTTAGGCGATGAGTTCCTGCGTCATGTAGAACGCACTGCGGCACTACTCCACCTAGTAGATGTTACTAGCAGTGATGTGGTGGCCGATTATCAAACGATCCAGAATGAGCTTAAGACTTATCGCTCTAACCTAGCTAAAAAACAGCAGATCGTGGTGCTTGGCAAAATTGACCTTGTATTGCCTGAGGAGCTGGCCGAAAAACAGGCATCGCTAAAGGCTGCGTTGCCAAAAGGTACCCAGTTATTTGCAATTTCCTCCCAGGCGCACGAAAATCTTCAGCCGCTACTCTATGCAGTGACTGCTATGGTAGATGCCGAGCGTGCGCTCCAGGCCGTTGAAGCGCCCGAAGAAAAAGCGGTGCCGGTACTACGCTTGAAAGATCAAAACACTTGGCGTGTCAGTCATGAAGGTAACATATTTACCGTCAGTGGCAACAAGATTGAGCGTTTTGCGGTCCGTACTGATTTTACTAACGAAGAGGCCTTGCGCCGTCTGCGCGTCATTATGCGCAAACAGGGCATCATGCATGAACTTGGCAAGCAGGGTGCAAAGCAGGGCAGCACTATTCGCATTGCCGGTGGCAGCTTCGGGTATTAGTAAAGATTAACGCTAGCCTAAGTGAGCTGAGCAAATATGGCTTCAAGTCCTGAATGTAGCGCCCGTGCTGATTTTTTTGTACATCCAGACTATCGTCGTTTGGGCCAATACCGTGTTGAAAAGGCGGTAGACTTATTCGAAGCTGCACTACGCGAAAGAATTGACAAATCGCCACTGCCCATTCTGATACATGGGCCTGAAGCGACACGGCGCGGTGATTTTTGGGATCTTTTTCCAGATGATCAAAGGTTTATGTCTGAAGCAGACCGAGGCTATCTAAATGATGACGGTGGCGTGATACCACGCTTCAACGAGCTGTTTATTACTGAAGGGGTAGGCGGGGGAACGGTGCATGGGAGTTACTTGGAGGCATGTGTCCGGGAATTTAGAAGCAGCATTAAGATTTTAGGGGAAACTGGCTTACTCCACGTTCCTGAGCCTGATCTGGTGGCATGTTCTAATGACCTCCTTGAACCTAGAACGGTTAAATATGGTATTGTACTGTGTACCGCAAACAATAGAGAAGATCTGCCGCCTGAATTTGATTTTCCGGGCAAGCACTATGCGGATGATGCTCAATTATTCTTTACTAGCTAGCAAAAACTAACCACCTGCGTAGGTCTTATCGTTGATGTAATCTGTCAGTAAATGGCAAGAGACTTAGCTTAGGTGGTACACTGGGGCGTATGACGCAGAGTTTTTTCTGGTACGACTTGGAGACATCGGGGATTAGTCCGCGCTCGGCGCGCATTATGCAATTTGCCGGCCAGCGGACCGATATGGATCTGAACCCGGTGGGCGAGCCGGTGAATTTGCTTATCAAACTCAGCGAAGATATTCTGCCTGATCCGGATGCAGTGCTCATCACGGGTATTACGCCGCAGGCTACCCTGCAGGATGGCCTAACTGAAGTCGAGTTTTTGCAAGAATTCCAAAAAGAAGTTGCTACGCCTGGTACAATTTTTGTTGGCTATAACACGGTGCGATTCGATGATGAATTTATGCGCTTTTTGCACTACCGTAATTTTTATGATGCTTACGAATGGGAATGGTTGGACGGTAAGAGCCGCTGGGACCTGCTGGATGTAGTGCGCATGACCCGCGCGCTGCGCCCGGATGGTATTAATTGGCCGATGACCGATGACGGCAAACCTACTAACCGCCTGGAGTTGATTACAAAACTAAATGGCCTTGATCACGAGCATGCGCATGATGCACTGAATGACGTGCTGGCCAGCATTGCTGTAGCTAAGCTCATCCGCGAAAAGCAGCCCAAGCTGTTTGACTACTTGCTCAATCTGCGTGATAAGAAGGCTGTTAAGAAATTCTTGGAAGCTAATCCAACGTTTGTTTATAGCAGCGGCAAATACGCCAACGAGACTGAAAAGACGGCCGTGGCGCACGTACTCTATACCGATGACAGCAAGGGTATATTGGTATACGATTTGCGGCACGATCCAAGCCAATTTGCAGGGTTGTCCCCAGAGGAGCTTGCTGAACGCTGGGCCTACACAAAAGATCCTGAAGCGCCAACGCGGTTGCCGGTAAAAACGATGAAACTGAATCGCTGTCCGGCACTTTCTCCGGCCGGTTTGATTTCGGATAAGGGTGTGCAGGAACGTTTGCATGTTACGCCAGAGCTTATTAATGCCAACCTGGCCAAACTGAAGGCGGCTCCAGGGCTGGTAGCAAACATTATAAAGGCACGCGATTTGTTCGATGAAGATCGCGCTGAACATTGGAAGGGCGAAGTGTCTGAGGCAGAAGCAGGGCTCTATGACGGCGGCTTCTTTAGTGACACCGATAAGCGATTGATGTCAGTAGTACGTGCTGCTAAACCAAATGAGCTAAGCGGGCTACCTGCTGAATTCCAGGATGAGCGGTTACAGACCATTTTGCCACGCTACAAGGCGCGCAATTTTGCTGCTAATTTAACTGATGAAGAACGGACCAATTGGGAGCACTATCGTTACCAAACGCTCATGGATGGCGGCACTGAAAGCCGACTGGCAAAATACATGCATCGCCTTGCCGAGCTAGCTAAGACAGAAGCAGGTAGCGACAAACGCTACCTGCTTGAAGAGCTCCAGCTGTATGCTGAAAGCATTATGCCAGTAGTTGAGACTGATCAATAAAACGAGCAAATTCTAGTGCTATAGCATAATTGTAGACGCTGGCACGTCGCCGCCACGCATAGATCAAAAATGGCGTGCTGCCTAGTAATAGCACCGTGGATAGCCACAGTGTAAAGGTAATTTGAATAGTAGTGCCGGGGACTAAGCCCAGCACGAAAAAGTTTTGCATTTTTGCCCTCCTTTAGCCCATGTTGAATCTAATAATTAGTGTAGGCAAAAAGTTGACAGAACTCAAGTATAATTTTATATTATGCTTATGCTTATCTTGTGCGGAACCGGTTAAGGCGGTCACGATTGGTTAAGGCGATAAACAGTGCGATAAAAAATGCACTCGCACCCAGTCCCATTTCCCAAAGGCTCACATGGCGCACCTCAAGAAAAAAGGTTAGTCCCAGTAGTCCAAGCGCCACAAAATCATAGAGCCATTCCAGCCAGGTCCACCGTGGGAACAGTATGGTTACGGCCTTCCCGCCGTTCTTTATCACCCATATACGAAGCTCTTTGGCCCAAGCATTGTTGATAGAAAGCAGACCTAGGCCTGCAACAATCAGCGGAATGCCGCCTGGCCCGGGCAACCACCCTGTGGCGATGCCGACTAGGATCAAAAAATAACCAGCAGCATCTGTCAGTACACGTTTGCCGTGGCGTTTTACTAAATTCATGGCATTAGTATAGCGTAAGTAGGCACTAAATCTCTTACATGTCTGGAAAAAGCCGGCAGAAGCAGCTATACTTTACAGGTTACAATGAACGACGAAATTGTAGTTAAGGGAGCTCGGGAGCACAACCTTAAGAACATCGATGTCACTATTCCACGTGGCAAACTGGTGGTTATTACGGGTTTAAGCGGTTCCGGCAAATCCAGTCTGGCGTTCGACACTATTTATGCCGAAGGTCAGCGTCGCTATGTCGAAAGTTTGAGCGCCTATGCCCGGCAGTTCTTGGGACTCATGGAAAAGCCGGATGTTGACCAAATTGATGGCCTCAGCCCAGCGATTTCAATTGACCAGAAATCGACTAGTCGTAACCCGCGCTCTACCGTTGCCACAGTTACCGAGATTTATGATTACCTGCGTCTGCTGTTCGCGCGCATCGGCGTACCACACTGTCCAATTGACGGCCAGCCGGTGGTACGCCAGACTACTCAGAACATTGTTGATCAAATTGCTGCGTTGCCAAATGGCGCCCGTTTAATGATCTTGGCGCCGGTTATTGTTGATAAAAAGGGTGCCTTCGAGCATATTCCCGAGCAGTACCAGCGCGCCGGTTTTGCCCGTGTGCGGGTAGACGGCGTGGTATATGCACTGGATGAATTCCCGGAGCTGGATAAAGCCAAGCGCCACCGCATCGAAATCGTAGTGGACCGTTTAGTAAACGATGACGAATCGCGCACGCGTCTCGCACAGAGCGTGGAGCAGACTCTGGAAGTAGCCGAAGGCAGGGCGGCGGTTTTGAATGCTGACACTGAAGAGAGTACTAGTTACAGCTTGATGTACGCCTGCCCCGATCACCCTGAAGTGGCAATTCCCGAATTGGAACCGCGAAACTTTAGTTTTAACAGCCCGCATGGTGCCTGCCCAGTGTGCACAGGTCTGGGCAATCGCCTGGAAGTCGATCCAGAATTGGTAATACCTAATGGCCGCTTAACAATTGCCGAAGGTGCCATTCGCCCCTACAACCGCATTAATATGGATAACTGGTATATCAAAAAGCTGCAGGCGGTAGCCGATGCGTTTGGGTTTACGTTGCACGAGCCAACCGCACAGATCAGCCCCGAAAACATGCAGCGGATTTTGTACGGCACAGGTGATAAAACCTACAAAGTTTCGCTAGGCGGTGGCCGTTCATTTAATACTACCTACGAGGGCGTAATCCCCAACCTAGAGCGTCGCCACAAAGAAACCGAAAGCGATTTTATGCGCCGCGATATCGAGCGGTTTATGCAGGAAAAGCCTTGCTACGCTTGTCATGGTCGTCGTTTGAAGCCCGAAGTATTGGCTATTACTATCGGTGAAAAATCCATTATGGACATTTGTGAGCTGTCCATTGATGACGCCGTTAAGCATATGCAATCACTCGAACTTAGCGACCGCGATATGCAAATTGCGCGGTTGGTGCTCAAGGAAATTACCGCTCGTCTTACCTTCTTACAAGACGTCGGTCTCAATTATTTAACATTGCTGCGTTCCGCTACAACCTTAAGTGGCGGGGAAGCACAGCGTATCCGTCTGGCTACTCAGATCGGCTCAGGCCTTATGGGCGTTCTCTATGTGCTGGACGAACCAAGTATCGGCCTGCACCAACGTGATAACGATCGTTTGATCCGTACACTGAAGCACCTGCGGGATCTGGGTAACAGCGTGATCGTGGTGGAGCACGACGAAGACACTATCCGCACGGCTGATTATCTGCTGGATATCGGTCCAGGTGCTGGCATTCACGGTGGTCATGTGGTGGCCAGTGGCACGCCTGCTGAGGTTGAAAGCGTAGCCGAGAGCATCACAGGGCAATACCTAAAAGGCACCAAAGTTATTGCAGTGCCTAAAAAACGCCGGAAGGGCAATGGCAAAAAACTTCGGATTGTCGGTGCCCGCGAAAACAACCTGCAAAACGTGACCGTTGATATTCCGTTAGGCGAACTGGTAGTGGTGAGCGGTGTGTCTGGTTCCGGTAAATCGTCGCTGATTAACGATATTCTAGCTAAAGAACTCCAGGCGCGCTTGCATCGGGCTAGCACGGTACCCGGTAAACACGATGATATAGAAGGCATTAAAGAGCTCGATAAAGCAATCATTATCGACCAAAGCCCAATCGGCCGCACACCGCGTTCCAACCCGGCCACCTACACAGGTCTATTCACACCAATTCGTGAATTGTTTGCCGGAACACCCGAAGCCAAACTGCGCGGCTACAGTGCTGGACGTTTCAGCTTTAATGTTAAGGGCGGGCGCTGCGAAAACTGCGCCGGTGACGGCATCATTAAAATAGAGATGCACTTTTTACCGGATGTATATGTACCCTGCGAAGTCTGCCATGGCAAACGCTACAACCGCGAAGCGCTCGAGATTCACTACAAGGGAAAGGATATTTCCGATGTACTCAGCATGACCTGCGAACAGGCCCTAGCATTTTTTGAGAACATCCCGGCCATTGCTCGTAAGCTGCAGACTATGGTGGATGTAGGTCTGGGCTATATTAGCTTGGGGCAGCCTGCTACTCAGCTCTCTGGCGGCGAAGCGCAGCGCATTAAGTTAGCCTCGGAACTGAGCCGCCGTGCTACGGGCCGTACGCTATACATTTTGGACGAGCCAACAACAGGACTGCACATAGCAGACGTTGAAAAGTTGTTGGGCGTGATGCATGCATTGGTTGATGCCGGCAACAGCATGGTGGTGATTGAACACAACCTGGACGTAATCAAATCTGCCGACTGGTTAATTGACATGGGTCCCGAAGGTGGTTCTGGTGGCGGCCAGGTTTTGGCCGAAGGAACTCCTGAGCAGATCGCTGAAGTAGCAAGTAGCTACACAGGACAATTCCTAAAGCGCATGCTGTAACGTAGCGACTGCTCTAGCGTATCCCAAGTATGCTAATTGTAAGCCGAGTAAATACGAACTTTCATATATCACAGCGTTTGACTTCTCTGTTTCACCAACCACGTTAAAACGTCCACATTGGGACAAGAGAGACGCGTGTAGGGGTAGCGAGAGATGTCTGATGGGTACTTATTGGCTCAATTCTGATCCTAGGATAAATAGGTAGATTGACGGTTGCACCACTAAGGAGTACGATCGAGTAACAAAACCTGATGGAGAGGTATATATGCCCGAGCTACTTACAATTCCGACTGACTACCAGCCAAATCTGGAAGGGTATGGTGATATACTTGATCGCTACCCAAAACCCGTGCTTGAGGCTGGAGTGGGTAAAACGGTTCTCAATGGAACGGTTGTCGTAATTGGGGGCGAGACTAGACTTGTTTATCGACAAGCTGGTGTGGAGTTTGGACGTCCAGGTGAATATGAATCATCCGTCTGGGTCGCCGATGGCGTAGATGACGGCAGAGGTGACGACGGCAGAGCATTTGAAAAACGTAGTACCCCATTAATTGTGGCAGAAGGTCCAGAGGAGCGAGGGCTTGGGATTGAAGACCCTCGAGGGGTTGTGAGCTGGGAAAACGGCAGGCCGGTAATTCGATTTACCTACAATGCTGCGAGCCTTGACGAAGAGGGCGGAACGCCAAAAGTTATCATCAAGCACGGTGAGGCTTCACCTGATTTAACGCAATTTCGTAAGTATGGACGACTAGTTGCTAGTGGTAGCCCTGATCAAGCTCGTATGAAAGCTGGTGTGTTTTGTCCAATGATAGACGGAAAGCTGCCTGTTTTATGGACTCCCTTTAGCGAATCTCCTGCTGGGGCAATTATGATAGCTTATAAAACGCCAGCAGAACTTGAGGCAGGGGGTATTCCTCCAGAAGAGGTGGCTGATATGTACATGAATAGGCGCGATAAACATATACTCCTGGCACCTTCTGTTGACCCTAAAAAAGGGCTTTTGCGTGGACCTGAGGTCGGGGCTACGCCCATCGAAACAGATAAGGGTCTATTGATGTTTTACTGTCCACCTAACTTTGGGCCTAGAAAGCAGTGGTGTACGGGCGCGCTCCTACTCGACCCCGTGACACATAGGGTCATAGGAAGAGCTGATGATCTGATAGTACCTTCTACTAATAGTGAATTGAACGGGATTGTGAATGCCGAAGGTGACCAACTAAGAGTTGCGTTCCCGTCAGGGGGCACATACAACAAGAAGACCGGAAGGGTGCGACTTTATTACGGAGCAGGTGATATGGAGATGTGCATGGCTGAAGGCGACATGGATGAACTACTTGGTAAACTTCTTGCCACCGGCAACACGCCCGAGAATCGGGAGAGAATGGCAGAAGCTCATTATAGACAATTCAAGGGGCGGCTAAAGTTAACCTCAAGTCAGCTTGGACAGCTGACAATTCGAGCACTGAGTGAACCGAATTGGCCCCGTTAGTACTGAGACTCTACTGTCGCAACTAAGCCTTTTGGTATAATAAGGTTAATAAAATAAAGAAGGGTTTGCATGTTCAAAGCTCAGGCAGCATTTAGTGGTATTTCGGTCGACGATCTTGATAAGGCAAAGCAGTTTTACACCCAAACACTCGGGCTTGTGTTAGATGACGAGACGATGGGCTTGCAGTTTAAGCTGCCAAATGGCGGCGGGCTATTTGTCTATCCTAAACCCGACCACCAACCGGCCACGTTTACCGTCTTAAACTTTGTAGTCGAGAATATCGATGAGGCGGTTGACGAACTAACAAAGAGTGGCGTTAGCTTCGAGCGCTACAACAACATACCTGGTGGTCAAGATGAAAAGGGAATCGCTCGGGGGCTTGCTGCTCATCAGGGTCCTGACATAGCCTGGTTTAAAGATCCGGCCGGCAATATACTGGCAGTACTGCAAAGTGAATAGGGATTGGTCTTATAAAAAAGAAAGGACCGGCTTAATGTGTCGGTCCTTTCTTCAATTTATTTTTAAGAGCAGCCCGGACTTTGGGGTCTCGTAAAAGATGGAATAAAGCTGGCAGTGTAAACACCAGCAGAATACCTACAATAAGCGGCTCGATGTATTTATCAATATGTGGCACCTTGCTGCCAATATAGTAGCCAAACAGGCTAAAGCCAGTTGCCCAGGCAATATCGCCAATGGCATTACAGATAAAAAATAGTCCACGGTTCATCTTTGCTGCACCGGCGCTAACAGGTGCGAACGAGCGAATAATTGGTATAAAATGCTCAATGAGCATGGCCCTGGCACCATACTTTTCATAGAATTTCTCTGCCTTCATGATATATTCCTTGCGGAAAATAATGCCATCTTTTTTACGGAATAAGCGCGGACCTAGGCTCCTGCCAATCTGAAAACCAGTGTTGTCTCCGGCAATAGAAGCAAGGGCTACAACAATGATGAGCGAAGTAAGTGAAAGCTTACCGGTAGCCGCCAATACCCCGGCACTTAAGAGTAGGGTGTCGCCCGGAAAAAAGAGGCCGACCATCATACCTGATTCGGCAAATACTATTGCGGCAATAAGTAGCAGACCGCCTGTTTCGATAAGGTGTGTGACGTTAAACATATGACTATCATTGTACCGTAGTTCTTCTAGCTTATGTGCATTTTCTGAACCATCAGGGTGGGCAAGTACCACAGACCAAACGAGTTCACTTGTAGGGTGTCCTAGGGGTTTGGGAAATGCACATAAGCCTATACGATTTCGTCCTAAGGCAGAAAAATGTTACAATATATCAAAACAAGGAGGTAGCAACAGATATGTCTGATCAAATTACGCTTACGGTGGATGCACGCGAGACCTTAGGTAAGGGAGTGAAGCGCTTACGCCAGAATGGCATTGTACCAGGAGTTATTCACGACCACGGCCACGAGTCGGTGCATATTCAGGCTGAATATCAAGCACTGCAAAAGGCTTACGCCGCTGCTGGCAAGCACCACCCTGTGTTACTTACGGCTGACGGTAAAAAATACACTACACTGGTTAAAAATGTTACATTCGACCCTCGTTATCACTCAATCACGCATGTAGTATTTGGCGCGGTAAAGGCTAATGAAAAAGTTGACGCCGAAATTCCCGTGCATCCAGTGTATGCCGAAGGTAACGAAGCGAGCCCAGCTGAGCGCGCTGGACTGATTGTGCTTGCGCAGCTTACCACCGCGCAGGTAAAGGCCCTGCCAAAAGATCTGCCCGATATGCTTACCTATGATGCTGAGAAGCTAGTGGCGGTTGGCGATCAGATGACTGTTGCTGACCTACAAGTGCCCGCTGGCGTAGAACTTGAAACTGAGCCTGAGCATGTACTGGCAACAGTCTTTGAGCCGAGTGCTTTGGCTGCTGCTAATGATGATGCGGGTGGCACAGCGATGGCAGGCGATGAAGCTGATGTGGATGCCGAGCATGAAAGTAGCGCTGAAGCGGGAACTCAAAAGGATGAGATTCGCCCGGGTGGCAAAGAGCAGAAAGAATCTAAGGCCGAGGGCCATAACCCAGAGAAACAGTAGCTAGACTGAAGATCTACTGAAAAACCGTACATAGCAAACCCGCTATGTACGGTTTTTCTATAGTAGTCGTCTATACTGGGTATGTATGGCACTCCACCTTTTCAAACCTAAAACGTTACTGGATAAATTGTACGAAATCGGTATCCTCATTAAGGGTATTGACGGGCTATTAGAGCTAGTCGGCGGTATTTTATTGTTAGCTTTAAGCTCCCGAACGATTCTGCATGTTACTCATTGGCTCGTTGATGCTGAACTGACCGAAAATCCCCATAGCTTTATTGGTAAGCATGTACTGCATGCCGGTATGCAGCTAGCTCATGGGCACACCCTGTTTGCCGCACTCTTTTTGCTCACGCACGGTGCGGTTAAGGTTGGACTGGTCGTATGTCTGTTGTTAAATAAGCCGTGGGCTTATCCTGTAGGTCTTGGCGTGCTTGGCGTATTGTTAGCCTACCAGATCTATCAACTAATAACGGCACCGTCATTTGGTATGGCGCTCTTAAGCGTACTAGATGTGATTATTATGTGGCTAATTTGGCGAGAATGGCAGCAGGTGAAGGCTAAGCAAGCCAACTCTACTCCTCAATAAAGCCACCACTTTGGTGAGACCATAGTTTGGCATAAGTGCCCTCTCTCTTAAGTAGCTGTTTATGGGTGCCATCCTCGGTAATTTTGCCGTGGTCCAGCACTAAAATACGATCCATCTTTTGAATGGTGCTCAGGCGGTGGGCGATCACTACTGCCGTTTTGCCTTCCATAAGTTCCCAGAGGGCTTTTTGGATCAGCTTTTCGCTTTCGCTATCGAGCGCACTGGTAGCCTCGTCCAAAACCAAAATGGGTGCGTTCTTTAAAATTGCGCGGGCAATAGCTACACGTTGCCGCTGGCCGCCAGAAAGCTTCACGCCACGTTCACCAACTAAGGTATCGTAACCTTCGGGTAGCTGCTCAATAAATTCGTGAGCGTAGGCCATACGGGCGGCCTTTTCTATCTCAGCTTGTGAAGCTTTGCGATTGCCATATGCAATGTTTTCGCGGATTGTGCGGTGAAACAGTAGTGGCTCCTGAGGCACATAGGAAATTGCTTCGCGCAAACTGGTCTGAGTTACGCTTGCAATGTTTTGGTCGTCAATAGTAATCGCGCCGCCAGCTATATCATCAAACCGTAGTAGCAGGCGCGTAAGCGTAGACTTGCCGCCCCCGCTATGTCCGACTAGTCCGATTTTCTGACCAGCCTTAATGTGCAAATTTAAACCTTCAAAAATATTCTCACCCTTAGCGTCTCTATAATGGAAGCTTATGTCGGTGCAATTAATGGCGCCGTCACTAACTACCAGTTCTTTGGCGTCTGGTCTGTCGCTAATTTCTGGTTCCTGGTTTAGAATGACGGTCATTGGCGAGGCGTTTAAGAATGCTTCCTCGACTTGTCGGGTCATAGTGTTGACGGTAAAGAAGCGGTTAATAAGAGTCAGCGTGTAGGTAAAGGCAAAGATGCCACCGGCCAGCAGGGAGCGGTTATGGGCGGTCAAAACAATCAGACTAAAAACCAGTATGATTTGAGTGAAGAGCAACAAGCCAACACGCTCGTTTTCGCTTGTTACCGCACGTTGCCAGTCTCTAATCTTGGCTGCTTCAAGCTCGAGGTTCACCTTGTGATGTGTGGCAATCTCACGTTCTTCCTGGGCAAACGTTTTTACGGTGACAGCATTAACAATGCTATCTGACAGATGAGAGATCATTCTTTTTGCGATCTTAAGTCGCTCGACGCGTATGCTGGAGCGCCGCCGGGCTTCGATGGATGTCCAATATATTAATATGGTGAGTAGTACGGCAAGGCCTACGCCGATGATCCAATTGCTTATACAGACTAGTAGCAGCCCAATGACAATAGTAAGCGCAAAGCCACTGCCGGTTATGAAGAGTGCATTAAATAGTTGTCCATACGACATTGCAAAATCAAGCGCATCCGAAACCAATTTACCGCCCACTTGATTACTGTAGAAACCTACACTTCGCTTAAGGAGCGTAGTAAATACTCGTTCGTTGAGCAGTGCTACCACCTTAGATTGGATTGCCATACAGGCTCGTATACCTATGATATTCAGGACCACACCGACAAGAGCGCTGGCCGCAAACCAAATGAAATATGTCCAGAGTTCAGGACCGCGAGTAACGATGTTTGCCAGCACTTTACTGGCAAAAAAGGGTGTAAAAACGCTGAGGATGGCGCTGCTAATCGGCAGTAGCAGTGCCATCCAAGCCTCCTTCTTAAACTGCAACGTAACGTCCCAGTAAAGCTTTAAGGTTTCATGAACATGTAGCGTGCGTTTTGATTCGCTTGGTTTTGCCATATTTATCTATTCTACTCCTCTATGAAGCCGCCGGATTGATGTTTCCAGAGTTTGGCATATACGCCTTTGGCGGCCAGCAATTCTTTGTGCGAGCCGAGCTCAATGACCTGGCCGCCGTCCATAACAGCAATCTTGTCCATATGTCGTAATGTGCTGAGCCGGTGGGCGATCGCGATCACGGTCTTGTCGTGCCACAGATTTTCCAATGCTTCCTGGACCAATACCTCACTTTCGCTATCGAGCGCACTGGTAGCCTCGTCCAAGATGAGTAGTGGCTTATCGTCTAAGAAGGCGCGTGCGATGGCGATCCGCTGCCGCTGCCCTACGGAAAGCTTCACGCCACGTTCACCTACTTGTGCATCGTATCCATCAGTGATCTTCTGAATGAATTCATCAGCGTGCGCTAGCTTGGCGGCCCGCACAATCTCTGCTTGTGTAGCCGCGTGGTTGCTGGCGTAGGCGATGTTCTCGCTGATAGAGCGGTGGAAAAGGGTAGTGTCTTGCGGTACATAAGCGATTACATCTGCAATATTGCGGGTGTTAGTTGGTTTACCATCAAGCAATATTTGCGCTTCAGGTACCTCGTAGTAACCCAGGAGCAGCTTCGTGAGCGTTGACTTACCGCTGCCGCTTTTACCAACGATCCCCAGTTTTTGGCCTCGATCCAGTCGCAGGTTCAAACCCTTCAGAATGGGCGTCTCAGCCTTATCAGGATAGGCGAAGTGTAGATTGCGCAGCTCGAGTGACTTAGCAAGTACGGCTTTTTGCGGGACTGATGATCCTGTTGATTCTAAGTGCATCAAGTTAATCTCACCGAACAGGTAGTGGTGCGCTTCTTCCACACGAGCCAGGCGCAAATTAAACTGTGAAACGAGCCAAATTAGCTGCCAGATGGTGTTGCTAAAGATTAGTAGCGTGGAAAGCACTACGCTGAGTTTAGCTAGACTGAGTTCGCCGTGCAAAAACAGATATACGTTAAAGCCGATCGCGGCCGGCCAAATCATATCACGCACAAATACTGACATCACTCCCCAAAAGAACATGCCCCATGCTTGTGATTTTTGATTGGCTTTTAGCGCTTTTTGCTGCTCTGCTTCGATAGTGTGGATTTCGGTTGCTTCCTTACGGAACGATTTCACATTGACGAAGTTGGCGATAGCATCGATGATTTTGGCGTTTTTAGTAGACTGCACGTCGGCGTCGAGTCGCTCGTAGCGTGTGCTGTTACGAATAGCGTAGCGTCCAACGATACACATGCTTAGTACCCCGATACCAAAGATCGCGCCGGTCTGCCAGTTGACGCTTGCTAGGATTATCAGCATGGCTACTAGACCCACTATTTGGCCAGTATAGCTGTAGAAGATGTCACTTAAAAACTGCCGCTGTTCTTGGCTGATCGTTGTAATGTATGATGACAATTTTCCAGTGAACTTATCGACAAAATAAGGGTAGGGTTTGCGAATGACTTGCCGGAACAAAATGTTTTCATATTGAAAGCTCAGCGGTGTGATGAGTTTTAAGTGAGCGAATTCGGCCGCTCGCCAGGTAAAGTTATGAAGGGTGCTGAGCAAAATCAGAATCCACACATACACTACTGCCTGGTGGCCGTGGACAGGAGCAGCGAGCGCGCCCACTAGCTTCCCGATGAACACCGGAACGACGGCTAGGAACAAGTTGGATAGGGTAAAAATACCAAAGGTGATAGCAACCTGCCAGCGGCCGCGTTGCGCCAAATAGCTCAAGAATGAGCGGAGGGAATAGGAAGCTTTAAACTTAGTCATCCATGAACCCTCCGCTTTGGTGTGCCCAAAGCTTAGCGTAGGTACCCTTTTGCTTGATGAGCTCTTTGTGAGTGCCTTCTTCCACAATCTTTCCCTTATCCAACACTAAAATACGATCCATCTTCTGGATGGTACTCAGCCTGTGGGCGATCACGATGGCGGTGCGGCCTTCCATGAGTTTCCAAAGGGCACTCTGAATTAGCACTTCGCTTTCGCTATCGAGCGCAGAGGTGGCTTCGTCCAGTGCTAAGATTGGTGCGTTCTTGAGCATGGCCCGGGCAATAACCACACGTTGCCGCTGACCGCCAGAAAGCTTCACGCCACGTTCACCAACTAAGGTGTCGTAACCTTCGGGTAGATCCATAATGAAATCATGGGCGCTAGCCATTTTGGCGGCTGCTTCGATGGCTTCCTGGTTGGCATCCAACTGGCCGTATGCAATATTTTCGCGGATGCTACGGTGGAACAATAGTGGCTCCTGGGGCACATAAGCGATCTGAGTGTGTAGATCATCCTGCGTAACCTTAGCGATATCCTGGCCGTCGATTAGCACTTGCCCGCCCTGGATGTCAGAAAAGCGCATCAGTACTCGCATCAAGGTGCTTTTACCCGAACCGCTGTGTCCAACGAGGCCGATTTTCTCACCAGGCTTAATGTGTAGATTTAGCTTAGTAAAGACTGAATCTTCGGCTCCGGCGTGGGCAAAGCTAACGTCTTTAAAGTCTATGGCCCCGGCATGCATACGCAGCTTCTCGGGCTCTGTAGGGTCTTCCACTTCCGGCTTCTCGGCTAAGGTAGCGGTAATGTCGGCGGCATCACCAATAGCCCGGTTGTAGTTGCGCAGGCTGTTATTACTGAAGTTAAACAACTGATCCACAATGGTTGCGGTATAGTTAAAGATTAAGAACACTGTACCAATATTGGCGTGGAACTGCATCACCGCAATTACGGCTAGCAGTAGGGCGGTAGCCGAAATTGAGCGGTTCATGACCCCTAGCTGATTCATTTGCCGTCGATGTGCGCGTGCAAACAGGCGTAAGTGATGTTCAGTTTCTAGCGTAACTCGTGCAAATCGGTCGTGCTCATAGGCGGTATGTGCAAAGCTTTTGATGGCCATGGCATTGGTAATGGCGTCTGCCAGGTAACCGGTTTGCTTACTTTCCTGGGCAGCATGCTTGGTGCTGAGACTACGGACCGGCCGCGAAACCTTAAATGACAGGCTTAAGTAGAGGAGGGCAAATACCAGTAGAGCGGCTGCAAATAGTGGAGCACGAAAGGCGAGGATGGTGGTAGCAATCGCAATACCGGAAACCATGCCATATACCTGGAAAATCGTAGTATCGGCAATCCGCACATAGCCACTTTCTAGCTTATTGGTCTGTGAAACTAGTGAGCCGCTAAAATTATTTGCATGAAAATCTGCTCCACGACTGAGGAGATGCCGAAAAACGTGTTGTGCGATATCAGTTTGTACGTGTTGTTCCAGGTACCAAGCGAACACATCCACTAGACGCCAAGCAGCAATACCGCCAACCAGTAACGCGGCGTAGAGAACGATTTGTGGCCCAAAGCTAGCCCATAAATGACCAGTTTTGTAAGTGTGCTGGCTTAGTCGGCTTAGCACACTCGCTAGGATAAGCGCTGGTAGATAACTGTTCACCAGTATAGTAAGCGGTATAGTGAGTACGATTCCCATAAGGGCTCGTGGGTAGGCACGTACGCGGCGTAGGTAGTAACCAACAACGCGTTTCACATCAGAATCTTTCTGAGTTTTATGAGACAAAGTCATAGGCACGGTCCTCCTTGGCACCGACCCTACAAAAGTAGTAATAGATTAGTTGTTTTAGTTGAACGACTGGCTCACGCTGCCAGTTTGGTTTAAATCTTTAGGAGAAAAGACGAGCGGAAAAGGCATTGGCCATACGCTGCGGTGGTATCTGATCTGTCATGGGTTTGGCCCTTTCCTTTACGTTATTAACTTAGGCATTATAGCAGCTCGGTCAATGCTAATAGATCAAAATATGTTGTAATAAACGCAATTATAGCAAACTCTATATAGAGATTTAGCTATTTCATAATGACTTAATAGTAATTAAGTCCGTCAAGGTCATATGTGCATGCGGAATCGCTAGGCATTTACATAATATATATTTTATGTTAAAATAAATAGGTTATCGGTTCGCCATAACACCTGAGAAGGAGCTGATCACCAGAAGTTTGATCACAGTACATTCACACCAGCGCCAATCCTACCCGACAAATCCCAAACGGATTTATAGCGAAGGAGAAAGCTCATGTCCAGCAACCGATCCTCAGCGTACGATCTGACCACGCATCAGTGCTTCATCGATGGCAACGTCATCGAAGACTGGTGGTTCACCGAGATGGTAGGCCGCTTCACCAAGGCCGCCCCCGAAGTGGCGCTGCTCATCGACCGCCGGTTCAACTTGGGAGGGTCGCTCGAAGTCAGCGACATCGAGGACTACTACGTCTTCATCGGCGACGTGGCCTGTACCCGCGCGAGCGTCGTAGAGGTCGCCCGCCAACACTACGCGGATACCGCCGCGAGCAGCGAGAGTGACGAGACCGACGAGGATGGCTCCATGCCGCTTCAGGCGGATGCCACTGTTACCGTCGAGGTCGCTTTGTCCCGTCGGAGGCCGTCGGCCCGCCTGGTCATCGTCTACACCCTGGGCTCCATCGGCTGCATCCTGGCCGGGATTGCCCTTACGGCTCTGCCCGCCATCGCCTGGATGGCTCTGAGTCGCCCCACCGAAACCGTTCACTTCAATCGAGGTCTCACCTTCTTCATCGCGTACGGCTTGTTCGCGGTGAGTATTGGTGTCGCGTTCCTCCGTTCGGGGGTCGACCTCAACGAGAAGTCGAGCCTGACATGGTTCTGGCCTCGTGTGATCGTCAACCTCGTGGTCTGGGTGATCGGAGCACAAGTCGCGCTCTGCATCCTGGGCCTCTGGGTCTCGCTCACGTTGCTCAAGTAGAGGATTCGAGCGCAGGGCTACGGTCGGCAACAACGTGCCGGCCGTAGCCCGCCGAATCCACTCAACCCAGACACGCATACGGCAGCTCCTTCTCAATCCACCCCTTGTTGTTTTATTGAAGCAAATCAGCCCCTCTTATTTTGACTAATTCATATCTAGGCAGCCAGCACGGCAATCTAGTAAATGTCTAGTAAATCTTGTATAATTAGCGCCGATGCAAAAAATATTGCTTTACTACAAATTTACACCGCTGAGTGATCCTGAAATGGTTCGCTTATGGCAGCGTGCCCTATGCGAAAAGCTGAACCTGAAGGGACGTATTTTAATTAGCAAGCACGGTATTAATGGTACGGTAGGGGGCGATCTAGAGGACCTAAAAGCTTACGTTAAGGAAATTAAGCAGTATGCTGGTTTTAAGGACACTACTTTCAAGTGGAGTGATGGCGGGCGCGATCATTTTCCAAAGCTGCAAGTAAAAGTCCGCGATGAGATCGTGTCGTTTGGTGCTGCCGATGAGCTACAAGTCGACGAAAAGGGAGTGGTAGGCGGTGGCAAACACTTAAAACCCGAGCAAGTGCACGAATTGGTTGCCGAACGTGGCGACGATGTAGTGTTCTTCGATGGCCGAAACGCCTACGAAGCAAAAGTCGGCAAATTTAAAAACGCCGTAGTCCCCGATACGCGCACGAGCCATGACTTTATAAAAGAGCTGGAAAGCGGCAAATACGATGAGCTAAAAGATAAGCCAGTAGTCACTTATTGCACGGGCGGTATCCGCTGCGAAATCTTGAGCAGCCTCATGAAGAATCGTGGGTTTGAAGAGGTATATCAAATGGACGGTGGTATCGTAAAATACGGCGAGAAATATGGCGATGACGGCCTATGGGAAGGTAGCCTCTATGTGTTTGATGACCGCATGGGGATGGAATTTTCCGATCACGCTAAGGTGATTGGTGAATGTATTCACTGCGGCGGCAAGACCAGCAATTACGAAAACTGCGCGCTCAAAAGCTGTAACGACCTAGTGTTGATCTGCGAAGATTGCAAACAAGATCCGAATCTACTGTTTCACACAGCTAATTGCTGTAAACAAGCAGCAGCCGAAACGCTAGCATAATGAAACTGCTAAGATTGCGACAGCTAGGTGATCCCGTGCTGCGCGCCAAAGCCCAGTTACTTACGTCGCAAGAAATTCTTACGACACCCGTCCAGGAACTCATTGCAAATATTCGCTATACCAACAGCCAAAAGCAATACGGTGTAGGCCTGGCAGCACCCCAGGTTGGAGTCAGCGTTGCACTTAGTGTGATCGGCATAAAACCAACGCCAACCCGGCCGAATTTAGAACCATTTGATTCTGTAATCATTAATCCCAAGTATGTTGGCATAGGGCAAAAGGTTTCGCTGTGGGAGGGTTGCCAGAGCGCTGGCAGGGGTCGCAGCACACTGTATGCGCAGGTGCCGCGTTATAGGAAAGTTCGGGCTAGCTGGTATGACGAAACTGGTACGCTGCACGAAGAGGTGCTGGAGAGTTTTGTGGCCCATGTTTTTCAACACGAGACGGATCATCTAAACGGCATTATATTCGTTGATAAGGTGCAGGATACAACCAGCTACATGCTCGCCGGAGAGTACGCCAAGCGTATAGTTAAAGTATGAACAAAGCGCTGCAAGCCAAGCTGAAAGACCTACCTAAGGAACCGGGCGTATATTTTCATAAAAGCGCGGACGGTGAAATTATTTATGTAGGTAAAGCAGCAGTACTTAAAAATCGGGTACGGCAGTATTTTCAAGCTTCCCGAAATCGTGATCCCAAAACCGAAGCGTTGGTAGAAGAGATATTCGACACTGATTGGATGGTGGTGGACAGCGAGCTGGAGGCTTTGTTCTTAGAAGCGGAGATGATCCGGCGCTACATGCCGCGCTATAACATTCTGCTACGAGACGATAAGGCACTCAGCTATATTCGCATTGATTATGATAGCGACTATCCAACAGTTGGTACTACACGGCGGCCATTGGATGACGGTGCCCGCTATTTTGGCCCCTATTTTAGCACCTATGGCGTGCGCCAGGCGCTCAAATATTTGCGGCGGATTTTCCCGTTTGCCACGCGGCGAATTCCAGGCCAAAAACGCGCTACCTTGCATTATCATTTAGGGCTGGATCCGGGCCTTGAAGAAGGTAAGACCAGCTTGGAAGATTATCGTAAAAACCTCCGCAAGCTCATCGCGATTATTGAGGGCAAGCGTACGGCCATCGTGCGCGAGATCGAAGCCGATATGAAGCGGGCGGCCAAGGCACAGGAATTTGAGCAAGCAGCACGATTTCGCAATCAGTTGTTTTTGCTGCAAAACCTCAGTAAGCAGGTAATCTTTAGCGATAAAGAGTTTTTAGATATTTCTAAGGATCATGCCCTGAATGAACTAGTAGAGGTGCTGAATTTGCCCGGTTTCCCCCGTCGCATCGAGGGCTATGATATCTCGCATATGCAAGGTACTAATGTGGTCGCGAGCATGGTGGTATTTACCAATGGTGTAAGCGACAAGGGTGAATACCGCAAGTTTAAAACCCATAAAGAACACAACAACGATTTCTTTAATATGAACGAGACGATCAAGCGGCGATTAAGTGAAAAGAACGTCAAGGCGTGGGGTAAACCCAACCTGTTTTTGATCGATGGCGGCAAGGGTCAGTTAGACGCAGCCGTTCGCGCTCGCGACGACCAGGCGGCTGCCTGGAATCCAGCGCTGGCAGACATACCGTTCGTCGGTCTTGCTAAACGAGAAGAGCAGATCGTTATCCTGAATCCCAAGCCCGTTGTAAATTTGGGAGGTCTGTCCTCCCAAAATAGTCAGAATCTTCGGGCACAAGCTGGTTCTAAGGGCAGTAACGTTGTGCTGAGTGTTGAAGCTATGCACAAGCTCGGTGGATTTGCGACCGAAACGGATGATTTTATTTTAGTGAATTTGCCACACCATACTAACGTCGTGAAGCTGCTACAGCGCATCCGCGACGAAAGCCATCGCTTTGCAGTAAGCTACCACAGTACACTCAAAGTAAAACAGCAGACGGCAAGCTTGCTAGATGAGATCCCAGGGATTGGCCCCATAACCCGCAAAAAACTCATTAAAACGTTTGGAAGTATGCGCGGCGTGGCACAAGCAACGGGGGTCGAGCTAGAGGCCGCGGTGGGTGAAAGGAAAGCAGTAATGTTACAGCAACATTTCGCCGGGCCTCGCAACAATGATGCTGCTGCGGCTCAAAAGACGAGCACAAAAAACGAAGCATAAGCTACAATGGGACTATGACCGCCCGAACGCATGATCTCGCCGCCGCTACAGCCTTAGCTGTAGCGGTGCTAGTGTGGGCGCCGGAAAGTATACGTCTTTCTACCTTACTAATAGCGTTGCTTGCCAACCAACTTGGCGGCATTACACCCGATATTGATCAGCCTACAGCGCCGCTCTGGCGCAATTTGCCCGAGGGTCATTTTATCGGTAAGGCCTTTGGCAAGTTGCTTGGCGGACATCGGTTTATCAGCCATTCACTTTTAGGGCTAGGACTGTTTGCTTACCTGAGCAATCTGCTACTACATTTTTTACATCCATTGATGCCGCATGTAGATATCCGGCTAGTATGGTGGTCGTTTCTTATTGGCTACATTAGCCATTTAGTGATGGATTCGCTGACCAAGGAAGGGGTGCCGTGGCTGCTGCCGATTCCGTTTAAGTTTGGCGTGCCGCCGTTAAGAAGCCTACGGGTTACTACTGGCAAGGCGATGGAAACGTTCGTGGTTTTGCCGGTACTGGTGGCAATCAATGTCTGGCTGTTTGCGAATCACTACGCAACGTTTATCCATTTATTGCATCACGTTGTTTCGTAAATTGACCGCGACATGTATGGAGCAGGTGATTAATCTTGTTTGTCGAATATTCGGCGCCAAATTTTAGTAACTACAATGGCTACAATGATTGCGAGCAGAGCATCAATGAGCAATCCCAGTGGGTTGAATTGTCCGGTGTGTCCGGCTATGGCAGTTAACGGTTTATCGTCGCAAGTAGCCTTTTGTGTAGTGGTTGTGGCATAGCTATAAGTAATGGGCGAGCCAAGTTTGTGATCGTAGCTGGTGGTAGTGCTAGTTTGCTGCAGCTCATGAATGCAGGCGAGACTGTCATCGCCGCTCAAAGATGATTGTGAGCTGCCCGGGAAGCTATCAAAGGTTTTGCTGGGTAAAAACGGTGAAAGTAGCAATCCAGCCAGTAGAATAAAACTTGCAAAGCCAACTAAACCAGCCCGGCTGGTATGACTCCGATGTTCCGGTGCCTTGGTAGCAGCTGCAAAAGGACGTGATGCGGGTTGCCCACTGATTGAGGCTGCAGGTATGTCAATGGCAGCTGGTGAGATCGCTTTGGGCGTCTGAGGTGGCTTGGGCTGGGCAAGGGGTGCTGTAGCAGTGTGTGAAAGAGACTGGGCTGCAGTTGGCTGCCGCAAAGGGGTGGCAGGTTGTGCTGGTACAGGGTTAAAATGGGGCATCTGTTGCTGTGGACGTGGAGCTGCTGGCTGTAGGGATGGAGCAGGCTGACCAGGCGGGTGCGGCAGCGGTGGAGCAGTCTGCGGCGTAACGGGCGCAGGGGTCCCAAGCGGACGCGCAGGCTGTGCAATAGGTCTGGCCGGTGGCCGGCTAGTAAAATCATTAAACACCGGACGATGACTAGCTGGCATCGTTGGACGACCTGGCAACGATCTGCCTGGTGTTACGTCTTGCGGCCTACGGCGTATGGGTTCCATTCTCCACCCTTTCTTATACTTAACTATTAGTGTAAGCGAAAGCAGTATAATTACAACGGTATTTTGGGTATCGCGCTAGAGGTTTCAGGACAGTTCTTAAAGATATAACCTTACGTTATTTGAGCGTAAGGTTATAGTAAGTTGGCAGATAGCTGTACTAGTTTTTGGGCATAGTAATATTTACCATCCAGTGCACGCCGAACTTATCGGTAACCATACCAAACTTGTCACCCCATGGCTTTGCAGCCAGTTCGTCGGTAACAGTTCCATCTTTGCTGAGCGCTTCAAAGTACTGGGTGAGTGTAGCTTCGTCGTCACCCGAAAGGGACAAACTAATATTTTCACCCTTTTTAACGCCGCCCATTGGCGCAGCATCGCTAACCATGAGTCGTATATGATCGGCTTCGAGTACGCTATGCATAACCAAATTCTCTTGTCCGGCAGATACGGGCATGTTTGGAAATGCACTAAAGCGGGTGATATCCGCATTGCCGCCAAAGATTGCTTTGTAAAAGCTTATTGCTGCCTCCGCCTCGGTATCGAAATGTAGATAAGGGTCTAGTAGTACTGACATAAGGGTAGTCTCCTATTACTTACGTATGGTAGTATCCTCTAAATAAAGCATAAACGCTAGATATGTAATACCCATCCAAAGGCTACTAAAAGGAGATGTTCAGACGTCCTAAGAAATAGCTAAGGAATTGTAGACACAGAGTTTATAACTCTGTGTCTACTTCTTATTTTGTTACCTCAAAGTGCATTGTATTATACCCTTTAATTCACTACGTGAGAGTTGGGGGGGTACTCAAAGTATACCTTGCTATCTTATGTCCATTATTCTATAACATCCTAGTTCACTAATATTGCATTGGTGAAAGTGCTTGTGTTGAACTTTCTACGGATGAGCGACTAATCTCCCATGCATTATTACTATGGTGGCTTAGCCGCTCACCTGTAAGGTGTCCACAAGATTGATTCATTGTCTTGTTGGAGTCGCACCAGACCCTGGTGCGTCGGCATTCCCGCTCTACTTCCTTGGAGGAAGGCATGACCACCCAGTCCGAAAGCGCCCACGTCGACCCGACGCCGGCCCCCAACGAGCTTCCGGTCGTTGTCACCGTCCGCGACATCATCAACGCGTGGGAGCGCGAGCCGCGCAAGCCGGGCACGCTCTCCTCGTGGGAGAGGTACCTCCAGGCCAGGCACGGCGAGACGGAAGAGCGTATCCAACTCCTGATCGATCGGCTGAACGAGGCCATCGGCCGTGCCCAGGCGCTGCACACGGACAACGTCAACCTGAGCACGAGCCTGGCCGCGCTCACCGGAGTGCAGCAGGAGCTGGATGTGATGTCCGTGGACTACGCCAGCCTCAGGTTCGCGCTGCACCGCTTCGTGCTCGTGTCAGGCCAGATCGCGGCGATCACCGGCCTGAAGCCGGCCGACGTCAACCTGCTGCCGGGCGAGCAGAATTGGACCGTCGTCTGGAACGCCGGCAACGTCAGCCTCATCTGCACCTATTCAGAGCTCGCGCTTTGTGCGGACAACGTCAGCATGACCCTGTCGCTCTCGCGCGAAGGGCTCTCCAACCGACAGCTCGGGACCATCCTCCCGTTCTTCGGCGAGGAGGAGGCCGAGCCAGAGGGTCTGGAGACGTCCGAGACGCACGCCGGCGCCGAGGCCAAGGTCGAGTCCGCCATGGGTGACCCGGTCGACTACTTCTTCAACAAGTACAACTGCGGTCAGTCGACGTGCCCGATCCACGGCAAGAACAGCGTCGGCGCCAAGCTCAAGGGCAAGTCCTCGGGCATGTCGGCGCTCGCCAAGCTGCTGCTCGGCACCGTGCTTGACACGCCGTCCGGCGCCGGCGTCGAGGAGGTCCCGATCTTCCCGCCGTCCAGCTCGTACTTCCGCTGATCGACCGGGCTGCCGCCGTACTTCAGCTGACTCCCAACAAGAACACCAGGGCACGAAGACAGTCCTGACTGTGTGACCCCCGGGTCACAACGTGAACTTCCGGAGGAGGCTGCTGACTGGGTGATCGCACGCGCGCGATCGAACAAAAACCCCAGCCAGCAGCCCCTTCGTGATAGACTCCTTTCGTATGTCTTTTGTAATTCACGACCAGCTTGGTCGTTTTTTGTTTATTAAAATCGTATTTGTAAGCCTAGGTTTATGGCTCATTAAACTTAAATTTGAGTTGGAAATGAATGGCAGTGATAGTATAGTGCCGGTATGGCAACCGCAGCACGCGCAATTATTATAGAAGATAAAAAGATGCTCCTTATGCACCGCAATAAAAACGGCAAGCAGTATTTTACACTGGTGGGTGGGCGTGTGCAGGACGGTGAAGCGCCTCAGCAGGCCATGGTGCGCGAGGTTAAAGAAGAGACTGGACTTGATGTAACCGCCTGCCGGCTGGTGTACTTAGAAGAACATGCCGAGCCCTACAATAGCCAGTATATCTTTGTCTGCGAAATAGCGTCACATGGCGTGGTTGCAATCCAAGACGCCTCAGAGGAAGCTCTGCTCAATAAGATTAGTACTAATATGCATACACCCCTATGGGTCGACGTTGCGTCATTTAGTACGCTTCCGTTTTTAACTATGAACCTCCAAACAATTATTACCAGAGATCTCAAAAAAGGCTTCCCCGACTTACCGGAAAGACTTTAGCCGTCTTTCATTGTCCGGTGGAGTGGTAGAATAAACGAATGCTTCAAGGATTCAGTAAGTATAAGCTAGTATATGGTCACTTATGGAGTACGTACGGTAAATCGTGGACCGTGCGGATTTCTTTTATACTGCAGCTAATAGCCCGCGTCTGCAAACTTATAGTTTTGCCGGTTGCCATCAGTCTCATTATTGCTAATCTTTCTAAAAGGAATTTTGCCGGTGCACAGAAGGCAGTGTTCTTGTATGCCACTTTCTCATTTATTTTGGGAGCATTAACACCGCTCATCAAATACATCGGCATGCTTGGCGAAAATAAAGCTTACCGGGACATTACCGGCAACTATTTTTCTTCCCTGGTAGCGGCCGATCTAGAATATTTCCATTCTAACCTGGCGGGCTATTTAACAACAGCTACCCGGCAATATGTGGACAGTTGTATGCAACTAGCACGTATACTTCGTGATCGCTATCTGAATACTGTGCTTAGTATAGTCTTTCCACTAAGCGTCATTATTTATCTAGATGTGCACCTCGGACTAGTTGCTCTGGGGCTCAGTGCTACCCAAGCTGTTTATTTATTGTGGGCTTCACATGCAATCGAGGGTCCGCGTACACGTGCCCGCGAAATGTACAAACGTAACTCCGGGCGCATGGCAGACATCGTCTCTAATATTTTGGCAGTGAAAGCCACGGCCCAGGAGGCTGCGCGCGTGGCTCGGGTGCGCCAAGGGTCCGAAGAGGAAGGACGGCTTTTTTACGAGCGGTATAAAACACAGGCGAAGCTGATTGCGTTTCGGGAGGCCATCACGGTCACATTCTTTTTGATTTTGCTGTGGCTGACGGTCCATCGTATGGCTGGTGGGCATATTAGTATGACAGCTGCTGTTTTGGTGGTTACCTATACAGCCACTATTCTTACGGGTATATATCAACTATCGGATGATGTGGATGAACATGATGATCTTATCGACAAGATTATCCCGGCGTTCGAGATTCTGAGCCGTGAGAATGTTATCAAAGATCCGGTTAAGCCCGAAGTGCTTAAAAAAGTACATGGACAATTAGCGCTTAACAATGTTTCGTTTGCATATGAGAAGGCCAAAGGAACAAAGCCAGTGTTTAGCAATTTTTCACTGAATATACCGGCCGGCCAGAAAGTTGGCATCGTAGGTCTTAGCGGCGCTGGAAAGAGCACGCTCGCCAAGTTGCTGCTACGCTTTAATGACGTAGACGAGGGACGGGTACTCATCGATGGAATCGATATACGTGAATTGAAGCAGACTGACCTGCGCAAGCAGATGGCGTACGTACCCCAGGAGCCGTTACTGTTTCATGCCAGTGTTCGCGACAATATTGTGTTGTCTAAGCCTGACGCTACCGAAAAAGAAGTGCGCGAAGCGCTTCGCACTGCCCATGCTCTAAAATTTGTGGAGCAGCTTTCCCAGGGGCTTGATAGTGTCGTGGGTGAACGCGGCGTAAAACTGAGCGGCGGCCAAAAGCAACGGATTGCTATCGCCCGGGCCGTCTTGCAGCAGTCGCCAATCATGATTTTAGATGAGGCTACCAGCGCGCTGGATAGTGAAAGCGAGCAGATTATAAAAGATTCATTTTCCAGGGTGCTTAAAGGTAAAACGGCAATCGTAATTGCACACCGTTTGAGCACGTTGTCTGAAATGGATAGGATCATCGTGATCGACAAAGGTGAATGTATTGAAGATGGCACGCATGACGAGTTACTGGCCAGAAATGGCGTATACGCAAAACTATGGCGGCGGCAACTGAAGCATGTCGAAGACTTCGACAGCTCATCCGTCACGGCCTCTCCGGGGCTAGCGTAGTAGGATGACAATTGTCTTGCGGACAATCTGTAGGGTGTGACGGGGAACGGGTAATTGTAATACCTTTATTCTCTTTAATCACCTGTATGCTGCCCTTACCTATTTCTAAACTATAAAGACGCCGCGCAAGTCGGGCGTCTTTATGTGGTGATACTATGTGCGGGCCAAACTACACTTCTAATGCTGCTTGGCTCTGGACATATGACAGTGCAGCAGCTGCAAACACTTCTTCTGGAACTGCAACAACTCTTTCATAAGACGCGACTGCCGCTTCAGGGGGCAACTCGACTTTTCCAAGTTGCTCGTCAGTAACAGCGGTCCCAAATACGAGAATTACGCGTCCGCGTCGCATAGCGTCAGTACCGGCAAGCTCTAGCTCAGGAACATGTCCGATGCTAACAAACTCTGGGCAAGCTCCATTGCCGGTTGACTGTGCATCTTTAGATCGCTTACTTGGAGGGGTGCCAATTCGCTCGCCTATGTGTTGTCCCATATAAATCCGGATGCTCCTTTCAATAGTCCCCACATTATTACCAGTTCAGAAATTATTCCAAAGTGTGTAATATACAACTAGATAATTATTCCATTTACAAATGGCAGATGTTACAACAACTAGTACTACATCGCAAAGAATTGGGTGTCTTCTGCGTGAGCTACGCAAACAGCGACATATAACAGGACAGAATCTAGCACTTTTAGCTGGCATAAGCCAATCTAAAGTATCCAAGATTGAGCATGGTTACTCTAGTAAGGTTGACGTTGAGCAAATCGAAAACTTACTAGATATTCTCAAGCCATCAAAGATTATTCGACAACAGATAGCCATGCTCCTGTTTCAGTCTGCCAGTGGTTCAGGTGTCCAGTACACTTACCCCTTTATGGATATGCCCTACACCTTGGATGAGCTTCAGAAAATGACAAAAGTCTTTCGGTGCTATATTGTTTGTGGAATATCTGCCGTCCTGCAAACTGCGGAATATCGTGCAGCCTATTTAAAACGCCTGGGACTGTCTGAACAAGAAGCCCAGCAGGAACTCGGAAGGAATATTGAGCGACAAGATGCCCTCTGGGATGTATCTAAAACATTTCATTTGGTCATGCCGGAAGCTGCACTGTATACCATGCCGGCAGACTGCCGAGTGCAAATCGCTCAGCTAGACAGGCTGGAACGAATAGTTGGCTCTAAAAACGTGCATATAGGTATTATCCCGATGCAGGCAGGAGTTTCGGTATTTGAAACCGGCTCGTTTACGCTGTACGATGAAGAAGTTTTATATGTATTTATGGGAGACCACGTAGTTCGGATTACTGAGGCTGAGGTGCTAGTAAAATACTTAAGTGCCTTTGATGAAATGATTCAGATGGCTTGCTTTAATGCCGATGCAGTAGAACTTATTCGTAAAGCGGAGCGCTATTTCTCTGAGTAATAGCCTATGCTAGCTTCAGAATCGTGTGATATTTTTACCGCCAATCTAGCCTTTGTGTGACCTTAGTAGATTTGCTGCAAGTTTCAGAGCAAGAGGATGACATCAACATGATCAACGTTGGCATGGTGTAGTTGGCGGCATCTATTAGTATCACACGGTCACCTTATTGAGCTTCCTATTTGATGTTATAACCTCATGCGTTGGAATGATTCTGCGTCTGGTCGCCAAGCGTGTGGGGAATCCGACTGGCAGTAAATATCCTTGCCATCTGTTTTTGCCGACTTCGAGTTCAAGGTGGAGCTGATCTGATAGGTCTGGCTCATTGATAACATTGTACAGCTGATACGACCCTTCGCTTAATAGTTCGCATTCTGTATGCGGCAGTGTAGTGCGCACTAACAGCTCACCAATGCGCCGAGTAGTTATCCATACAAATGTCTTTTGGCGTAAATGTAGCAGTTTGACCCCATGTTTAGTGTCGCTTAGCTTGTAGTCGCCACTATCAATAATTGTAATCATAAGACCCCTTTCTTTGCTGCTTGAATACCATCTGTTCGACTGCAGTAACGAAATAGCGTGCGGCAGTTCGATTGAACGTCCGAAAACTGACGTCTCCCATACGTGTGCTGATTGTTACCATAGTGGAAAAACCGACATGCGCATAGGTAATACCACTCACTACGGCGTAGATAAGCTCATCAAAGTGTATATAAAATGGCTTGCGGTCCAGGAATAACAGGCGCTGGTCGGTTGCGGCTATTAATCCGCGCCCAATCGGCTGGTTATTCGCATGCTTATACTTTCCATACAATATTCCCAGTAATTTCTCATGTGGCTTCATAAGCTGAGGAAGGTACTGTGTCTCTGGCAAATGTAGGTCGTACAGATCGGCACCGAGCAAACGAAGTGTGCGCAGCAGATTGTCTCTTCGAGCAGCAGAGGCTTCGTGTAGCGATGTGCGCTCTAGCGGTATATGCTGCGGCCTTAGATGCGAAGTGTCACTCATATCACCCTCCTCACTCCCATCTAATCATTCCACGGGTGCAAATGGCATTGACCACCATCACACTGCGTATGTGGTAAATTGCATGGCATCGTTTGCAGGTTCTCGTCAAAATAGTCTTTGTAAGGAGCTTTTAGTATGAGCAGCAATCTACCCATTATCCATCCCCGTAAGTCAACTGAATACACCAATCGCCAGAAACGTATCTACAACTTTCTGAAAGAGCAAAATGTGGCTGTTTTATCAACCGTTACCCCTAATGACCTCCCCCATGCAACGGTGGTGTATTATACGATCGACTCGGGTTTTAGAGTGCATATCCTAACAAAGACTGAAACGCAAAAGTACGATAATATGGTTCATAACGACCATGTTATGCTAACAATCTTCGAGCCAAAACATCAAACGGTTGCGCAAATTACAGGAAGGGCGGTTGAGCGAACAGGCACTGGCAGCATCAATGAAGTTGCCAGTGCCTTATTTGGCGAAACATGGCATAAAAACGATGATGGATTACCGCCAATTGTGAAGCTGCAGGCGGGAAATTTTACGACATTCAAAATTGAGCCGGTACAGATACGTATGGCTATTTACGCGCGTCCGGAATCAGGCGATTACCGCACCTTATTTGAATCTATTGAATCGTTTGACCTGCATGACAAACACCTAGATCTCGCCACCTAGTGCCTTTTCAAGCTTGGTTATGTCGGTTATGGTGATTCCATCCTTATCAAGTTTCACCAGTCCATAGTCCTTAATCTTTGTCATCTCGCGGCTGACTGTTTCGCGTGACAAGCCTGATCGAGCGGCGAGGTCTACTTCATTTGATGTTAGTTGATATGAACCGTCGGCTTGTCTGTTACCGAAACGCCGGCACTCAATAATCAGTTCGTAAAGTAGGCGGCTCTTGGCGGTACCGGACATAAGGTGTACTAAGCGTCCATACATTCCTTCAAGCCCTTTGTATAAACGGCTGAGAAGGTCGAGCGCTACATCTGGGTTTTCTTCCAGAAACTGTAGCGCGTCACTGGCCGGTATAGCGTGCAGCTTTACTTCTGTTTCGGTCTTGTAGAAGAAATTATTGGGTGTTTTATTGATTGCCCATGACATGGGGAAAAATGAGGGCGGTTGAAATACATTAATGATAATCTCATCACCCCGGTACGAAACATCATATTTACGTACTCGGCCCTCGACTATATAAAAGATGTATTCTGGATTCTCGTCTGCAAAGACCAGTAACTGCCCTTTAGGGTAGCTCCGTAAGGGGTATTGAGAGAAGCGGCTGTGTACTTTATCTGTAGTCTCTGAGGGCATGGTCTACTCCATGCCCTCACTATATGGCTCATCACGCGCAGGTTGCAATGGTTTTGGTCACAGCTTAGTGCGGGATTGTCTGTAACTCTGGAGTTTCACTGCCCTAAAAGTGTCTACTGATTGTAGATGTCCTGACTGAGCCGTTTCATGCACTGCTTGTTGATGTTCGCGGTACCGCAAAGCATTCGTATATTTGCGCTTAGGGCTTTTAAGTAGTGTCATGATTTTATCTTCCTTAGAGGGATTAACATGTGGCAGGGTGGCCCCCACCTGGGTGAGTTTTACCCTGCTGTTCTTCTATCGGTGTGCGTGTACTAAGCGGGAAGTATGATTGTGGGTAGAATCCCAGGTATGCGAAAACAGTTGGCTTAACCAGGCTAGCCCAATGAGGGCAGACGACCATACAAACTCGGCTTTATTAGTAGTAGCAAACAGGCTGCCTATAGCCACTGTTGCGGCCGTGATCCAAAGCAGCATTTCTCCGGCCACTCCTAAACCGTCGTTTTGAGTCCAGTCAATTATATAGGTTGATGCCACTGCAAGGCCTATTACTGCCACAACGCCTAATGCGCCTTTCCAACTTCCCAACAGCCACCACGAGTAGGATTCAAGTTTGGCGAAGACAATCAAACCGCCCAAAGTTACAAAACACCCAGCTAATGTGTCTCTCCATGAAAGTTTCATAGTACCTCCTTCTGGGCAGAGCCACTTACTTCTGGCGGCCGCCTGAGGGCTCCATCCATCTTTAGTGTAATGAGACTACGCTATAGTAGCTATGCTGGTAGTCACGAGAGGCGCGTGAGATCACTCACGTGGTTCAGGATAGTGATTGAGAATAGAGTTGGGAGTACGCTCTGGACCTGTACTATGCATCAACAAGACCAAGTGCCCCCAATTGTGGCAGGGAGTTTAGGATTGTTGGGCTGTCTGCACACTCCTCTGCCTCCTCTGCACACATGCCATTCCTCTCACACCAGGTTTTGCCATCAGTACCCGGGTCTTCCATACAGCGGCTATACACACAGCTAACCGCACATATCTTACCTAATGTCTGTGTGGGGTCTATTTGCTGGATAGCAAAAGTCCCGTTGCTAACTTCTGGGCTTGTAATTATAGGTTATCCTTGTCCAGTATATTTTTCTATAAGTAGAGTAGTGCAACGGATCGACTAATGTCAAGCTTTACTATGTGTCAGGTTGTGAGGGGTTACTTATTGGGAGGTTGCTAAGGCCAGCAGTTCCTTGACGGGTGGCGACAGTGGCATAGATCGCATCTCTTTAATCGAGAACCAGCCGACCACATCAAAAGTATCGTCGTTTCCCTTCGTAGGCCTGAGGTCTCCCGAGACGTAGTCGGCGGTGTAGAGCAGCCCGATGAGGTGCTTAACTTCGCCCGCCCAGTTTTCGGTAATGTCATCGTCAAAGTAGGCTCGTTTGAGATTGGTCACTTTTACGCCAGTCTCTTCATATAGTTCGCGCAGCGCAGCGTCATCAACGCGTTCGCCCGGGTCAACTCCACCGCCCGGTGGCAGATACATGCCCGCGTACGGACCAACAGCATCCGGCTTCTTAACTAACAAAAACTTGCCTTCGGAGTTCTTTACGAGCACACCCGTCACTACTGATTTCTCTGGTTTGTCCATATGAACACTATAGCAAACGAGAGGCTCTACCGAGAGAGTCTTAATCATGCGGATATTTAGTACGGCATCGTAGCCGAAGCTAGGATGATTCTGATGACTTATTAGTAGGCTTTTCGGCCATTGGAATCTCGGTCGTCACCCAAATATCATCATCTTTGCACTCGTAGGTAACTTTATCGTATTCTCTAAAATCATTACCAACTTTAAAATTGTTGGTTATCTCCCACCGGACTTTACGCATGGGTTTACTGCATTGAGGGCAATTCATAGTCATAGTTTAATAAGAATCACAATTTCTGACAATGGATCTGCCTGCAGTACGCTTTAGTTGGCGAAGCCCAACCTAGTCTATGTAACTGTGCTGCGTGATTTCTAAATAAAAGAATTCTTTATTATCTTTTGTGGCGCCAAGGATCTCACGTATATCTGGCATTAGCCGCTCATCATCGACTTCTGAGATATTGATCCACGCCGGAGTAAATCTTGCATCCTTCGACCGAATCCTGGGACTACCGTCAACTTTAGTGTAGTAGATGTGCGCATAATTGTGCGACCAAACGTTGCTGCCATGCTGGTGTCGGATGTTGGCGATGCCCTTGTGCGTAAGTTGTATTTGCAGTCCAACTTTCTCAATAAGCTGACGTTGCGTAAGTTCACCTAGGCTTTCGCCATAAAATAAACTGCCGCCCGGAAACGTGTATTGTCCGACAAACGGAGAGGCATTACGCGTATGCATAATAAAGTTGCCCGAGTCGTTTTCGATGATAAGAAGACAAAATATCTTTGGGCTCGGCAGAATATCGATATTAGTTCGTGTGGCCAAAGAGACGTACTGAATGCCGGCAGCCGTAAGGCCGTAATGCTCGTTTTTTCGCTCAACAATGCCGTTGTTTATCAGCTGCTTTAGGTGGTATCCGAATAGGTTGTTAGCGATACCGTCGGGCCGCAGCTCGCTAAAGCTCTGACTGCCATGACGTGATAGCGAACGTAGAATATCACGCTGGATGAAGTGCTGCACAACAGTTAGCATATTTCACTATACCGTAGCAAATTCTGTAATTATTTTCTTGTATTGCTCAAACGCGGACTGCATTTCTGCTTTGGTGTCAAACTCTGGAGCTGTTGAACTCAAGACGTATATAAGCCTTTGTGTGTTGCTGAGATGCGAAATAATTTTATGAATACTAAATTCAAGCCCAGCCAGGCTCTTAGCATATTCCGTATCGGCGACAATGGGATGGGCAACTGCGTGATGCCCAAATAGAGGGCTATAGTAAGCCCTGCCTGCTTGCAATAGTACTGGCTGGCGTAGATTGCTAGGATGGGGCAGGTAGGCCGAGAAGACGACACTGTTGGGTAGCATATGTTTGCAAAGTTGTTGATAATGGCGAAGCTTACTAAAGCTGTGCCCGCATTCAAATATAAAGGTTCCGTCAAGCATATAGCGCAGCTCGTAAGGTATGCCATGTGCTCCAAGGCCTTCGTCTTGAAAATAGTCAATTCGGTCAAATACGTATGGCACACTCCTAACGATCTTGCTTCCTTTGTATAGTGTAGCTACGGTACTCCCTGAAAGTACCAGTTTCCTGATACCTGCCCTATGCAAAGCGCATAGCGTCCAGTGAAGTAGCGGTCTACCCTGAAAAGATAAAAACGACTTCGTTTCAGAAACGGCAACGCCGTCTTTTCGTAACCTAGATGCCGTGCCACCTATAAGCACAAGAGCCTGAGTAATTTCCTCCCCCATAGAGACAAGAATATACAAATCAATAACAATTAGCAGTCAAGACTTTTTGACCAAACAAAGGCCCTCCTTGAAAGAGACCTTCATTATGGTAAGTGTCTAGTATTATCTAAGAGATCGGAGTTAATTTTTCTTTAGTGGCAAGGTGTCGGCCGTCGTTTGTATGAGACTTTGTAGCCATGCGTGGTCATCTAGGCGGTCGTTCGAGACAATATAATAATCTTTTGAACCAGGGTAACATGGGCCTCTTGCCAGTCCGGCAGCCAATGCTTTGTTGGCGTCTAATATTTTAACGAACAGCGTGTCGTCACAAATGAAGGCTGACAGCTTCTCATCGCAGTATAGCCCATATTCTCCAAACATCTTTCGGACACGGACGTCCAATCCTCCTAATTGTTCGAGTATAAAATCGGCAGTCTGAGATTTAGAGCTCATGTAGTTATGATAACAAACAAAAAAGACTTCTGCTATGAAGTCTTCTATTGTACTGATGCTTGGTACACCCGATGGATAAAAGGTGGATCCGCTTATGACCTGACACTACCTGTTGGTTCAAGGGTTAAGGTGTCGCTACGGCAAAATCTGCCACAGTTGGCTGGAATAACCAAAATATATAATGTTTTCGGCACTTGGTACCCTTACCGATTTTGTGGCTCGAAATTATACGGTCGGGTCCCTATAAGCTTGATATGGCCAATATGTACTAGACGGCATGTGACCTTTGATAGGGAGTGCACAGTAGGATGGCTCTAGGTAACGATTTCAAAAGATTCATCAAATGCTGGATCTTCAGTGAAAAAATCACCAACCCAAAATGCTGCTTGTGATTGGTCGTTGTCTTCAATAACTCCGAGTTTACTGCCATCATGGAGCACCGCCTCTGTCGGACAGACGTATCCTATTCCTACGGGGACTCGTAGTACTATGGCGCGTAATGGTCGGCCACTTTCTAGGCGCCACTTATTATAACTTCGGGTATATGTTAAGCCCGATTCATCGGGCTTCTGACGTCTAAACTCGCCCTCAATATCAAGTATGTCAGAGCTAATAATCACGCTGCGTTCACCTGGCCCTAGATTTAGACCAAACCTACTAGGGGCTTTAAGCCGTTGTTCGGCATCTTTTTGACGAAAATAGTTGTCAAGATGGACGCCAACCCGCTGTTCTTGGCCTTCCGATAGCCACATACGAGTGCTTGTGCGCATCGCTCGCCTACTGGGCGACACAAAAATATCATGCACCTCGTACTCTAACCTACTAGGTGCGTCTGATGGTAGTGTCCCATGGGGCCTCCAGAGTCCTTCGGGAATATCGGCGCTTAACGAACGCGTTCTACCTTGTTGTAAATGAGAGCTCTCGGCATCGGGAAGGTGGTCATCGGCATACTGCTTCAGCTCGCCCAGCCTCTCGGTACTAAGACTAAGTGGCCGTACAAGCGCAATACGACCTAGGGCAGGCGTACGCCTAGTTGCAAGCCTACTTTCTAGCCACTGCACATCGTTGCTATCGTGGAGCGCTCTCAGTCTAGTCGGCACGATTGCATCTGGTGCGTATTGGTCGTGATCGGCCATATCTGAGGTTGGATTTCCAAGATCTACGATTGAGGCATACTTCCCCAGAATGTCGAGGCCGTTAGCTACAAGGAGGCCAGTTTTTTCGCTCATAATTACATCCCATCTCCCGCCTATTTTCTATATCAACCTTCTAAGCCAGGCTGTTAATTATTTGTAGGGCCAAGTGGTGCAAGCTTAGGACATACGCCTACCATAGCTCATGCAACGTTATTTGTTAACTGCTGCCTGAAGCTTCTCTAGGGTCTCTCTTTTCTTGGAACGGTCTAAGCGAAAGGTCCTTTGTTCGGTAGGTAGCACATCAAACAGTTTGACGGTCTCAACGTGACCCGTGTCTTCAAAGCCGAACTTTTTATAGAAATCTCCCGCGCTGACATCATGGGTCTGTACTAATACGTCCCTAGGCTCGGCCGCGTCGATTACTTTAGACAGTAACAGCTGTCCGACGTGTCGGCTTCGATATGCTTGTCGGACGTGTAGGTTAGTAATCATAGCCTTTTCTGAATCGAGGATCTGTACTGCTGACAGTCCGACCACTTCCTTTCCAATGCGGGCAACCCACATCCCAGACAAGCGTTGTTTCCCGGATACGTGTCCCACTAGTTCGACGTCATAACTCCAACCTTCTTCAATTGCCTGAGCCCTTTGTCTTAGGGCGTGGGCTTTTGCGACTCGCCATTCTTGACTCACTAACTTCTCCATGTCCTGATCTGGGAAAAAGCTGCTGTAGACATCTATATTGACCTCGGCGAGTAGGTCGGCTAATTCCTCAAAGGGTGTAAGGGACGGGAACGCGTACTCTACATGTATGGGCCACAACGACAGGTCGCCTTCCTGTATCGGCACAGGCCCCACCTGGGCACTGTGTAAGTTTGAGGCCCCTGGCTGCATAATAGGGTGGGTATCCTTGTCGGTCCGGTATGACTCATACCTTGTTCTCTGGCTCTCCAAAAGAAGTGTCCTAGAAATATGCGTAATGAGTGCTTGTATATCGGCACAATACACGGAAGGGTTTTGGTAGCCGTTTTCTTGACTATGGCGATCATGGATCAAACCGCCGCCACAGATCGTAACTAGCGAGCAACTACGACACTCTGGGCCCAGCTGCTTTAAAATCTCCTTAGGGTCGTTGCGTGCACGTGACATGATATTGGGATGGCGGATTACATCCTCTATGCTGCTATCATTAAGGGTCATGTTCAGCCTGAAAGCTTCTTTGTTTTCGCCTATTGCAACTAATGAGTCTAATCCCCCTAGCTCACCACTTACTCCGACCGTGAACTCGCGTACCGGTGATAATCCGGGCAATGTTTCAACAAGGGCTGGATTCTTCTTGGCCTTCACACGATCTATAATGCTGTCAATAAGACGTACGCCAGTATGCCCAGGGTTCTTTGGGTCTTTATTGTACGCCGTGTCAAACACTTGTATAAGCCAGCTGCCATAAGGTGTATCCCACCCACTTGGGTCTTTTCCGGGTGGCGGAGCATCCCACGTTGTGTGTGGTAAATTATAATCGCGGTTCATACTGAAAGAGGCGAGTGCTTTATCGGTTTCAACTGGGTCATTATCTAGGTCTACCACACCCAATATATAGGGAAAGTTATTGGGATACCGCCATAATGTCCTAATGCCGCTTACGGCCTTATCATAGCTTTCAGTCCCGTTACGCATACGACGTCTGGCGTTCCCCTCGCGCGTTCCATCAAGACTTGCAGTGACTTTTACGCCGTAGGGCACAACTACTTCGTCCATTAACTCTTTAGTGAGCAGTGTTGCGTTAGTCTGCAATCTGATGTCTATGACCTTTTCAAGCATGCCATCAGGGCCGATTGCGTCGGGTACGGCGTTTGTAAATATCTCAAGTAATTCACTGAGCCGTTCTTTGCCAAGAAGCAATGGCTCACCACCATGTAAGACTAGTTTGGCACGCCACTTTGGAAATTTGCGCGCTTGCTCGGACATACGTTTTGCAAGTTGGCGGGCAACCCCTGGTTCCATGAAACGAGCTTCATGCTTATAAGAATCATCGGCATACATGTAACAAGATTTGCCACTTTTGTTAGTTGGGTCTGTAGAATCGCCATATTCGCAATTCATATTACAACCGCTTGCGACCTTAGCAATAATTGTCCAATCGGCGCCAAGAATAATCTGCGCCTCTTCTTCTGGGATATCTAACTCTATCTGTTTCGCAGGGTGATTCAGTAGACTTTCAGGTGAGAAAAATGGTTTATCCTGAGTCTCCATAGTATATTTAGGGTATCACTAAAAATAGGGGGGGGTATATGGAAAGAGACATCACTAAACCTGTTCAACCGGAAACGTTATCAACTGACGTGGGCGTAAATACTATAGCTCTTGTTTGCGCTGGCCTAGCAGCGGCTACGCGATTAAGCGTCGAAGTTGATATACCAAGGCCTAATGGTGAAGCTGCTCAAGGGGTTGATTTCGACGCATAACAATATCCATAGCTAAGAATAGCCTTAGGGATAATTTCCGGGCACGGATTCACGCGAGATACCAGATGACTAGTTGTAGTCCTTAAAAAGGTACAAGTATATATCTCTTAATTTGAAGTCAAAATACGGTGTTACGAGATTAGAAATAATTAGTTTTTGAACAAAAAGCTCTAGAATTTACTAGAGCTTTTTATCTATTGAGCTAAGCATGGTACACCCGAAGGGATTCGAACCCCCGACCTTTGGTACCGGAAACCAACGCTCTATCCAGCTGAGCTACGGGTGCGTGTCAGGGGTCTATTATATCAGATTGAAATGCTGCGCCGTAGTCGTATACTGAGGTATATGTCAGGTCGTAGCACAATATTTATGAGTTCTGGCCGTCGTCTTGGAATCGGTGCACTGTTTGGTGTTATTGGCGCGATAGCTTGCGCAGCGGCGATATCGGCGCGATATGCTGCTTTGGCGGGTTGGGACGTCGCAGCTGTAGCATATCTGGTACTTGTTTTTGCTACGGTCCTACCTTTCGACGTAAAGACTACTAGCGAGCATGCGGTGCGTGAAAACCCGGGCAGAGTGCTAAGCGATGTATTACTACTGGCCGCAAGTCTAGCAAGTCTTTTTGCGGTTGGGCTATTAATCGTGCAGTCAACACATGCTGCTGACTCAGAACGCACAGTAGCAATAGCTGTTGGGCTTGCAAGTATTATTGTTTCGTGGGCAGTGGTACATACGACATTTATGTTGAATTATGCACGCCAATACTACGGCACACCCGAAGGTGGCATAGACTTCGGAGAGCAAAAACCAACCTATGCCGACTTTGCCTACCTAGCCTTTACAATTGGTATGACGTTTCAGGTGTCCGATACGATGGTACAAAGCATTGCACTTCGCCGTACTGTTTTAAAACACGCACTGCTTTCGTATGTATTTGGTACGGCCATCATTGCGGCTACAATCAATCTTCTGGCAGGTTTAGGCAAATAACACGTTTGCAGCATTACACGCTTCGCTTCAATGCGTCGGTTGTGCGGGTAGAAGCAACAGTTTTTCGGACTAGGCTTTATCCGTTACCTGAGTAAAACGAAAGCACTCTGGTTCGTGACCGTTTACCAGCCCCGCAGCTTGCATAAACGCAAGCACTGTTGTTGGACCAACAAATCGGAAACCGCGCTTTTTCATGTCTTTACTCATGGCTTTGGCGACTATATTGGTTTTAGCCCGGTCGTTGCTGCCAATCAGGGGCGTATTGTCCACGAATTGCCAAATGTAGGCGTCAAAACTGCCCAGTTCATCCTGGACCGTAAGAAATGCTTTGGCGTTTTCGATAAAGGCGTTAATTTTCAGCCGATTCCGCACGATGCCTTTATCGGTAAGAAGCTCGGTTTGCTTGGCTTCGGTGTAAGCGGCGATTTTTGTGGCATCAAAATTATCAAATGCCTTGCGGTAATTATCGCGTTTTCTAAGGATGGTCAGCCAGCTCAGCCCGGCCTGTGCTCCCTCTAGGTTTAGCAGCTCAAACAGTAGACGGTTGTCGTGGACAGGCGCGCCCCACTCTTGGTCGTGATAAGCGGTTAGCAGTGGGTCAAGGTTTCCCCACGCGCAGCGTTTCATATTCGTCATAGATCATCACTAGTTTACTACGGTCAGGATTTTCAAAATAGATTGTACTCGGCCTTAGAGGTGAGGCACTTTTGCGTAAAGCAGACCTTTTCTTACACGTACTCCGTACTAAGAGGCCACAAGTTCCTGTGCATGCGCAATAATTGCGGTGTGGTCACGTTTGGAAGGGCCTACTCTTAGTGGGCCGTCCTCAAGCACGACACTTTTTAGAGCAAGTTGGACGTGTAGCGAGGTAGCTCTTTCTCTGTCTGCGGCAGCGATTGCAGTCAGTATTTCTCCTTCCGGAGTGTTACGGGCTGCGGCAGCCGAATGCGTAAACGCTTGCTTGGCATGTCGGGTTGCCTTGGCCTCAGGAGAATAAAGCCCTGTGAGGTCTAAGCGACTTACAGAGAGATGCACACGCCGTATAAGCCCGGCCGCCGCCAGCCGCGCGGCCAGCATAGCTGGATCTTTAAATCCTTTGCTATGCGGTCCTACGTCCCATGTTATACCGGTAAGGCCCTGCCGAAGCATAGCTTCTTCAATAGCCGAGATAGGTGAGTCTTCGGTGAGGCCCATATGTTGCCACTCCGATGCTTTTGGTTGGAATGTACGATCGGCAAACGGTGCGTTCTCGTCTGAATATACAACATCAGTTCCATCTTCATTCTTAAATCCCGGATATAACACGGCAGCCAATTTGCCGCCGGTAATAGTTTGTATGCGTGCCATTTGCCTCAGGGAGGTACGCCAATCCGGCACCATACGTGCCACCAGGCCATTGTCGTCTGTGTCGTTACGAAATGAGGAATGCAGCGAACGAACCAGCCTTGTAAAAGCGGTATCTGTATCTGAATGGTCTTTGTGTGCGCTCTGCTCTGGTTGAGAAAAAGCGTAATCGAATGGAGCAAAAGAATACGCAGACGGGTCTTCGACCATATTTGCACGCCTCAAAAGGTGACCCATAAAATTGCCTATGCGTGTAGGGGTTATCTCCAGACCGTCAGCACCTATATGCTCAACATACCCCTCGGTTGCAGCGACCGACCCTATGGTCTGTATCAATGGCGGCAGGGAAAGATTTGAAATTAAAAATTCTGTTTCTTGTACTGCAGGCATTGCCAAGTAATAATACCAGAGTGGCTTGCTCTAGCGTAAGCAGGGTAGTATGGGTAGATTTGCACTAGCTTAAGTTCTCAAAGCGGCCATCTTTATAGGGCGGCCAGCATATTTCATAAAAAACCAGGTCTGTATCCGCAGACCACTGCATGGTGTCATTGATTGCGACGGACGTTTCTATTTTATTAGACTCTGGATAGACTATAGTGCTTCGACTACCGTTTTCGTGCACAATAGTAAGTTTGCCTTTCCCGCTCATATAACCCTCAATGGTCTTTTCGCCTTTTACAATGCGCTGGAGCGGTGTTTCGTATCCAGCCGCGACTCTCACTACTGCCAAATCCTTAGCACTGTTACCGCTGAATAAATAGCTGTCGGCCTCGACACCTTCTCTTACTTGCACGGTCTCGACATAAGTAACTATCTGATTCTGAAAGGTTGAAAGCTTTTCCATAAAAACAATCTTAGCAACAAAAAAGATTTCGGGTGAAGTCTTTTTTGTTGTGTCTAAAATCCCTCCTGATGACGCTTTGCCAGCCGGGACTGGAACAACGTGATTTCTTTCTCGATATCAACCTCAAAGTGATTGGCGAGTGTGGTGATCGAAACCAAGAGATCGGCAAGTTCAGAACCGAGATCAACTTCAGCTTGTTTTCGAGTCTTTGAGCCACTAGCCTTTCTGATTGCCTCGGCTACCTCTCCCAGCTCTTCCATAATGTAGAGGAGCTGTAGTTCTACGCTCGGCATTACTTTTGAGCGCTTGTGCCAATCGTCATACACCCATTTCTGTAACTCATGTATTGTCATCGGTATTTCTCCTTTCAAATAAAAAACACCTCCGTTAATAAACCCAGGTGCATTTTTCCAAGGACCCAACCAACCATCCATAGCTACTAAATTGTAAGAGTAATAATACTGTTTATTACGCGATCCGTGTGCCATTTGTATAAATGGTACCCGTGGAGGGATTCGAACCCCCGACTTTCTGTTCCGAAGACAGACGCTCTAATCCACTGAGCTACACGGGCTTAACGAAGTGTATTCTAACAGATTAGACGCAAACAGGGAATTGTCGTAAAACGTATTGCTCTGCTGTGTAACTACATTGAGGCCATAAAGATTAAAAGAATGTGAACATTTAGGGCATCTGATTTGAGAATAAATATCGGCTGGTTATACTTTTAAGGAAAAGAGGAAATACCTATGGCAAAAGTACTCATCATTGACGACGATCAGACCATGCAGGCGCTTTATCAGCGCGTGTTCCTATTAGAGGGTTTTGAAGTTGAGGTTGCAGAAGGGGGTGTGGTTGGACTGCAAAAGGCCGCAAGTTTTAGCCCCGACATCATTCTTTTAGATATGATGATGCCGGTCGTGAACGGACTTGAGGTACTGGAAAAGCTTAAGAGTAATGATGCGCTGAAGGGCATTCCTGTTATCGTAATGAGTAACTATTCGGAGCTGGATATTACGACGCACGCTATGCAGCTCGGTGCTAATCAGTATTTTGTTAAAAGCGATATCGAACCGGTTACATTAGTTGGCATTGTTCGTACTACTTTAGGCAAAAAATAAGGGGCTACATAAGTTTCCGGGCCGTAGTATCAGGTGGCGGCCTGTCGTGTATGATACAAGTATGGGTGATAGCGAAGAAACAAATAAAAAAGAACTTGGCTGGATGGGTGACCGGATCTCTCAGCTGTCGCATGGTGGCGTCCTTGCCTTAACGGGATCTCTCCTGATTTTATTGCCGCTCTGGCTCGTGTTTACGGCCCCGGCCCCTGCACGCCATTTTCATTATAATCAGTTCGCTATGCTCTCGGCCCTTTCAGCCACTGTGAGTTTTGTTGCGTTCATATTGATCACTAGAGTTAAGCAACAGAGTGATGTATTGATGTGGTTTAGTGCCTTTTTGCTCAGTATTATGAGCTGGGCTATTGGCGAAGTACTGATTAGGCTTAGTGCCACACCTGCTACGGCTGTATTTTGGGCGCCACTTTCTACGCCCGGTTCGGAATTTGCCGGCATTTCGCTCTATATGTTTGCACTCTCATATGTAAACCCTAAACGGGCACTGCGGGCCTACATATTGCCCGGCCTGGTTGTAGTATCTTCACTGTTCATCTATCTGGATAGCCACTCGTCTGTGATTACCGCATATAGCGCTAGCGGCGTGCAGCGTAAGCCGTGGGGCTATGTGCCAACCAATGGTCCGGCATATGCTCTTATAGCACTGTGGACCACGTTATTAGTCCTGGCTGCTTTTGTGCTACTGTATCAGTACCGAAAGCGTACAATCGATCCGGCCACCAGGCAGCAGACTAAATTATTTTTGATCGGTATTGCTATACCCCTGGTGGGAGGCGCGTTAACCGACGGACTCCTATCGACGCTTAATATAGATGTCCTACCTTCTCTAGCCGTTATCTTACTGACCGTCATGTCACTGATCATCTGTTACGGCATATTAAAGTATCGGTTTTTTAGCTTTACACCTACCCTTATCGCTGGCCAGATCCTTGATACTATGAACGAGGCAGTTATCGGCATTCGCCCGAATTTCTACATTAGCTACGCCAACAAAGGAGCAGAGCAGCTCTTTGATCTGCCTAGTGGAAAGCTGGCAAATACGCCGTTGTATAGCTTTTTCGTGAAGCAGTCAGCTATGGAGGCGGCTCTGCACCATACCGTTGACCGGGCATTAGATGAGACTGGATTTGCAACTATCGAAACACTGGAATTAAAGATTCCAAACAAACGCCCTACAACCGTCAAGGCTTCTATTACCAGGATTGACAATGCCAATCGGTCCAGCGGATATCTAGTTGTTATGACTGACATTACGGAGCTAACCAATGCCGCCGCTGTGGTTGAGCATCAAGTTCAAGCTCGGACTCACGAACTTCATGAAGAGCAGGCTAAGCTACGCGCTTCAATCGAAGAGCTGCCGCTGGGCTTTATATTCCTAGACGGTAAAAACCGTATATTGGCCCAGAATAAAGCGTTGCACAGTATCTTTGCACAGAATGAGGTGTTCTCGATTGAGCAGCTCAAAGATATAATTCCAAAAGCTGATCTTGCGGCGCAGCTTGAAGCGGTACGAAAGACTGGTAAACCGATTGAAGTCCGTGAGGTTGCCATGGCGGAAAAAGTACTTCATTTCTATATTGCGCCAGTAGTCATAGCAGAAGAGGGGTCTCGTACGGCTACGGGTTGTGTCATCTTAGTCCAAGACATTACCGAGGAAAAGGTGATGGCCCGTTCGAAAGAAGAATTCTTTTCTATCGCCTCGCACGAGCTCCGCACGCCGCTCACTGCCATTATGGGCAATACAAATATAATCATGACCTACTTTAAGGATAAGCTCGGTAGTGAGCCGACGCTGCTCGATATGATATCGGACATTCACAGCTCAAGCACTCGTCTCATAGAGATAGTAAATGACTTCTTGGATGCTTCAAGGATTGAACAGGGTAAGATGACTTTTTCATTTGAGGCGCTAGATATCAGTGAGATTGTTGAATCGGTCTTTTCTGATATGCGAGCCCTTGCAGACCAGAAAAAGCTACGGCTATCGTTCGAAGGAAAGACGAAAACGCTTCCCAAAGTATGGGCTGATAAGGACCGTTTGACGCAAATTGTCTACAACCTTGTTGGTAATGCCATGAAGTTTACGGCAACTGGTGGTATTACGGCTAGTGCCTCTGTGGAGGGCAAACTAATGAAGTTGAGAGTGACTGATACTGGCAGGGGCATATCAATTGATAACCAGAAATTGCTATTCCATAAATTTCAGCAGGCAAATAACAGTATATTAACGCGTGATGACACCCGAGGTACAGGATTGGGTCTCTACATTTCTAGTCTTATTGCAAAGTCTATGCAGGGAGAACTCATCTTGGAGCGATCGGAGGAACAAAAGGGCTCTACGTTTACGGTTAGTATACCGCTGGTCTCGACTGTTAAATCGCCTAAGGCCCACAAAAAACGGTAAAGACGTAATCCTGCTCAGCGTGGGTTCTAGCTAAAATAAATATACGTAAAGTAGCTGCTGTTTACCCACATTTCGCTGTAGTGTCCATGCAGGTCGTAATTGTACTGGCTGACATAGATCATATTGCCGCTGACTTTTTCTACCCACATAGCATGACCATAGTAACCACGCATAGAAATGGCTACTGCGTGTACTTGCGGTGTTGAACCAGTGGGAATGCCTGCTCGTTTGGCGTCACGTACCCATTGATTGGCGTTGCCGACGCCGCCCCAGTAGGGCATATGACCGAAAGTCTGGTAGACCTTCCAGGCTGTGTAGCTCACGCATTCGCGGTTATACATGCCCCAACTGTCTAGCTGACTATCTTGCCGAACAGGAGCATCCCACTTTGCTGGGTAGCCGCCATGGCTTGGGTCGCCGGCGATTACGGTGCCGCCCAAGTTCCGGTTGGCGGCTGCCTGCGCGGCAAGCAAGCCATTAATCGTTTGCTGTTGACGGGCGCTTAATTGAGCAAGTATGGCGGTGGATGTTTCGCCGCTGATAACTGGTACGGGCTTGTCATTGTTTGGCTGCAAGATGCTGGCTGCCGTCTTGCCGCTGGTCATTGGTTGCATTAGTTTGCCGGGTAACTGTACAGCAAAAACGACACCGCTAGCTACTGTATGGTTTACAAACAGTACACCACTCCATACTCCGCGTATAGTGGCAGCACTGTCATGCAACACTGCTGTGCCAGCAGCCGCGCCGGCAGTTGTAATAGACCGGCAGGTTCCATATAGCGTAGTGCCAAGCCCAAGCATTCCGCGTTCGGCTCCATTCACAAAACCGTATAAACTATCCGTTATCGGGTCCGAACTGTCTGGACTTGCAATGCTCGTAAAGGCTGCGGTCTTGTTTGTCCGGGCATCTAACACGCTGTGTGACCCAACTGCTGTTACTACTGCAGAAATAGCCAGTACGAACGTTATAGCAAATACACCAGCAAAAAGAAGCTGAAATTTATAAAAGAATAAATTTGCCTGTTGCATGCTACTGCGTCCCAGATCACTAGCTAGTGAAAAATATAATTATACACCTAGTTTGCAGTAAGTGCACGCATAAGAGCTAGTAATATCTATTGTGACAACTAGCACGCGATAGATTAGTGGAACGTTTCATTGTTATTTAGCATTGTGATTAGCTTTTCAATACGGGTTTTGCGGGTTTCCAGCTTTTGGGCGGTTTGCACCCGCCAGCAAAAGGAATATACGTTGGTTTTATTAAGTGTGGCAAAAAACTGCTTAGCTTTTGGATTGTTATTGAGCGCTGCCTGGAAATCCTCGGGTATGGTTAATGATGAAGCTGCATCGTAAGCGGTTTGCCAAGTGCCGCTTTGCTTGGCTATAGCGACTGCGGCTAATCCTGCGGGCTGCATCCGATTTTCCTGGGTGAGTGCTTCCACTTTGGCGACATTTACCTTAGACCAAACGCTTTTGGGTCCGCGCGGTGTAAACTTTTGAAGATAATATTCGTCATCATATGATTGTTTCTGGCTGTCGATCCAACCGTAGCATAATGCTTCGTCTAAGGCCTCTGCGTAAGTAACTGACACCTTGCCTGATGTTTTCTTCGCATGCTTTAACCATATGCCTTTTGCTTGGGCGTGGTGCTTGCTCAGCCAATCGCGCCAGCTTTGAGGTGAGTCAAACAGCATAAGCGGCAGATCTTTAAATGTTTCCATATGCAAGGAGTATAGCAACAAAACATTGCTAATAAATAGGTACAAATGACAGGTAGCTTTTGAGGTAAGAGTTACACGGCGGGTTGGAAATTATTACGGCTCCAATTCCATAGCGCGGGATGAACGCGCGAAGGATTGATACCGCTCCCGGCAAGCAGCTCTTTCCAGACAGCCTCGACTTGTAAGGGGCTAGCTCCTTCCGGTACTAAGCCCAGATGAATACTACTTTTTATCACATGCGTATCTGGGATGATCGATATTGCTTCAGGGTGTACAAACTGCACATTGGTATAGTTCGATAGGATAAACGGCCAATAATTGGATAATTTTGGTCCGCTCAGGTAGGGAAAGCGCTTGCGGTGGGTAATTTGCAGCAACTCGATCAATTTGCCGGCGTCGCTGTCGGCTTCGTTTTGAACGAGTTTTCGCGGGTCGCTGTCGTAATAATCAAAGAATGTCTTGGCAATAGTTGTCCATATTAGCACGTGTTTGTTTGGCTGCAGGGCGAGCTTGTGTTTTAGGAGGTCGGCTCGGATTTGCTCTAAAGGAACTTCTGCAAGCCTTTCCGGGAAAAATAGATACTGCGTTTCTGGGTCTTCCCAGGTTTTGAGCACTGCCGCCCACATGGCCGGTGAACTGCGCTGAAAGTTGATACAAACGGGCAAGGTAAAATACAGGTAGTTCTCGCGGCCACCAGCAGGCAAGCCGGGATTTACCTCGTGCTGCGCAAGCGTGGGAATGCGACCTTGCTCGTAATGGACAAGTAGGGCGGTAACTCTCTCGAGGGGCATTTAACCATACTAGCAGGTTTTTACTTAATTGCGGCCAGTAGCGCTGTATGGGTGGCTTCAATATCGCCGTAAGCCGGTTTTATCGTGATCGTGTTTGGTTGCTTCTTGGCAGCGAATGGACTCATCTTTATCTACATAGAGTAATACTTTGGTAGGGTAGCAGCTTTTTCTTCGCGCCAATGACTAAGCATGGCCCAGACAGTATCAATATCGAGGTTCAAGGTAAGTGGGTGGTCATGGGAGTATCGAGCGGCAAGCGTTGATTTGCCAATGCCGAGCGGGCCATTTAGCACCAGAAGTTTCGGCTGCATACACCTATCATACCAAGAGGCAAGGGTTTAGGGGTAAAACTCGGGGAAGAAATGTTCTAAATCGTAGAGCAGGCCAGAGGTAAGGCTTTTTGGTTGTTCGGCAATAAGCGTTTTAAGTTCAAGCGGGGTAAACCAGCGTAGCTCGCTCAGCTCTTCAGCTTGAGGTTTTAGCGTGGTGCCACTAGGAATCTGAGCTCTAAACACTCGTTCAAATTGGTTGATGATCTGTTCGTTCTCTCGGTTATTTGACCGATATGTGCCCACTGCAACAAGAGTGAGGTCGTGTAGTCCAAGCTCTTCTTCCGACTCTTCGGCGGCAGTACTTTCATAAGTCTTGCCGGCATCCACATGGCCGCCCGCCGCTTGATCCCAGCAGTTTGGATACGCTTTTACGTTTGGACTACGGAGCTGCAGAAGCATCCGGCCTTGCCCGTCAAGGATGAAAACCGACGCAATGCGGTGGTATAGGCCTTTGGCCCAGACTTGGCTTAGCTGGGCAGTGCCGATCTCGGTATCATGTTCATCAACGACAATAACGGGCGGGTATGTGTGGCTCATCGTTTAATAGTGTATCAAATATTGATGAGGTTTTTGTTTGAAGTAGGACGAATCACTTCCAAAGAACGGCTGTTTCCGCATCCGTCCTATGGTTTAATGAGTCACCTCCATTACCCCAATTTCGTCTAGGGAATCGGAAGTGATTACCTCTATAGAGTGGTCTGATGAAAAGGTTTCGGACGCGTTTCCCAGTGTCCCTACAACCTGTCCGCCGACGGAAACTGTAGTGCTATGATTCCTATCCGCATCAAGTGTTACATTAAGCCCTATCTCTGAACCACCAGCTCCTCGAACGGTAACAAATAAACTTTTTACTACAGAACCCGGGTTAAAGGTGAGTGTTTTGTGTCCACCTTGAGCCTCTTTGAGATCCATTGTGTTATTAGAAGAGGTCATTGGTGTCTTTTGCCAGCTTTTGATATCGGGGGTATTTGCAGGGACTACTGGCTTTTGTGAGGGGCTTGTTACTGCCTTTGGCTCTGTAGTCTCGTGTGTATGTCCGGGCACTGCTGGACCAGAGTAGCCGGGCTGTGTGCCGCTATGGTAAGTGTACATAGTCTACATCTTGGTCTATGCATGCTCAATATACTCGTCGGACTGTCAAATCAAGGAGATGGGATTCTATAGCAAATGTTTCACCCAGCTTATTATGTTAAGTTGTTTTGCTTTCTACTGATTCAGCTTTCATAATATTGCCGGCCCTATCATAGTAAGTGATAGTCATGGCGTTTGTGTCAAACGTCCATTTTTCAACGCCGCTATCCGCCAGTCCTTTTACCATTTCTAGGTAGGATGTTTTGTGCTGCCCATGGAGGTCTAGGTGCTGAAGCAACTCTTTCTGGTTGCTAGCGTTGGCAACTGGAAACGCGCCATGAATAGTAGGCGAACTTACTGTATAGCCGTCCTGGCCATAGTATTCCGAATGCCCATCCGTAATGAACGAGTCTTGCCGTAATACGCCAATAGCCCATAGGGCCTGCAGATACTGGGCAAGTGTTTCGGCGTTGCCGAATCTTTCGTGAATCTTGTCTATTTCTTCCAAAGTGAACATATGCACCATAATATCAAAAACGACCCCTTCCGGTGTAGGACACGGGGTTTGCGGCTTGGAATTAAAACAGTAGAGAATCGCCTTGAAGCAGTGCAAAGCCTTTGCGGATAACGACTACTTCTTGGTCGTTGGGGTCGCCATTCAGGTTGATGGCTTCGTCTTCCGTAAACCAGCCGCAGTCTGAATGATCCTCTGGATGAAGTGTAATGGCGCTTGGGTCACTGACAAGCTGGGCGAAGTAAACAACCTCTATAGAATGAGAGCCTTTAATTTCATTAGTGTAGGTAAATACAGCAAACGGATCACCTAATGTCACTTGGACACCAAGTTCTTCTGTAACCTCACGAATTAAGCCCATCTTAATGTCTTCACCGTAGTCTATGTGGCCGCCGGGTATCTCGTATTTGCCAGGTAAAAACTTCTTGGTGTCGGCGCGTTTTGGCAAGAAGACCCTCTGTATTCCGTCAATTTCTCTATGGATAAAGGCGCAAGCCGTAATAACTTGCTGTCCGTGGGCTGCGGTCTCGCTATCGTGGATGACTTTGTTCATAGATAAAGCTTAGCAAATAAGAACGCTTCTTGGAAAGAAGTATAGAGTGTCCTCTAAATTTGAACTAGCTGGCTGGCGGCAATGTTGTTTAGTGTATGCAACGCCCAACCTACGAGTCCTGGAATATTTGCAATCTTTGGTTCAAAACCACCCAGTTCACTAATAGGTACCCACGCGTAGTCGCTGTATTCATCGCTCACGGTAATCGTACCCGAGACGAATACGCCTGCAATATGTGATAAAACTACAGTGTTCCCATCCTTTTTACGGAAAAGGACATTGCAGGATTCGCCAGGTAACACTGCTATAGTTGCAGCCGGACTAATTTCTTCGTCTTTCTCGCGCTTCATGCCCGCCAGAAGGCTTTCGTCGGTTGTCTCCATTTTGCCGCCAATAAAGGAGTAGACGCCGTCATAATCGGCTTCGCCTTTACGCTTAGCAAGCAAAACTTTGCTTTTATCTTCGGAGAGCACAATTAGCTTTTGGCAGTATTGGAAAAGTGTAGTGTCCATAAGCGTAGTATAGCAAAAGTCTTGCGCTAATTAAGTTAGGCTATGTACGCGGTCCACACGCCAATGTCGCCGCTTTTTGCAGTTGCTAGCGGAGTCCAGTTAAGGCCTGTAGTATCCGAAATAGTCGGAACACCGCCAGGGCAGCTCGCGAGGACTACAAGGAGCGTTCCATGGCTGATATTTGCCGTGATGGTGTCCGTGGATTGCTGAAGATTCACGTTAGTGCCGCTCACTATGTAGCTGAGCGTACCATTTGCCAGAATTTCAGCAGCTGCTATGCCGTTAAACTGACCCTGCTCGGCAGTGGCTCCAACGGTCACCGGAGTGCCCGAAGCTGTTTTTGATGAGGTGATGAACGTCTGGTAGCTGCAGCCGCCATCGCCGCTGCCCGCAGAAAGTACGGTAATGTTTGAGGTTGGAGTTGGGTCTGTACTGCCAAAAAAGATCTGGTTAACGCCCACAATGTAGCTGCCGGTAGCCGATGGTGTAATGGTAGTCGTGAGCGCTTGTCCTGCTGAGCTGCCATCAGCCGAACCGGTTTGCCCGTTTTGAGTGGAGGCAGCACCGGTGAATGCTAGAACACTCATGGCCGCAACCTGGCCGCTGCCTACCGATACGGTCACCGTGGTTGTGGGCGGCAAACCGGCGCCGTATCCGGTTACTGCGGACAGGAATATCCATTTGCCCAGACTTACGTTGTAGCAAAAGCTGACTCTGCTCATGCTTGAGGCTGTAGCTGGCAGCGATGGCTGTCCGGCCGTGCCGAAGGCAAAAGTGCTTCCCCAGGAAAAAGTTCGGCTACCCGTACTGTCTTGGCTGATTTCATAGCTGATGGTGTGGCCATCTATGGGGTTAAGTGGCGGTGCAATCGTCCAGCCTGAGGCGGTAAGGCTCACACGGAACACGTTGCCGAGTGCGGCGTCGGCTGTTATGTTGCCGCCTGACTGGCTGACCGCCATTATCCCCTCAATGGGGCTGAACGCATAGCCGGCGCCAGAGAGGTTGTATGGACCATTGGCGCCCGCAACAGCATTACCGGTGATGGTCGTTCCGGTGCAGGTACCGGATGTTTGGACGCCGTAAGCCTGCTGGCCGGGGCCGGGCCCTGCCGAGCTACCGCTACTGGCAATGCCAACATTATTCGCGATAGTGCAGTACGTTGCACCAGCAATGTTAATCGCTACGCCCATGCTGCTGCCGGTTGCATTGCTATCACATTCGCACCCGCTGACGTTGGTATACTGGCACCCATTCAGGTTAAATCCGTGATTGGAGGATTGTTGAGCTTGGCAGGCTTCGATAGTGTTATTTTTGCCCGTAATCTCAAAACCATTTTTGGTAACGTCCCATGTGTGGGTCGCGTTGTTATAACCGGCCCAAAACGACTTACAGCTCGTGACCATGTTATTCCAGCCGGCCAGGTAAAATCCATGACTCCCGGATGGTCCGCTGCTGCAGTTACTGATAAACGAATCGGTGCAGCCACCTTCAAAATAAAACCCGGTGCCCGTTGCTTGATATTGGCTACAACCACTAACCACCAGCCCGCGTGTATTGGCGCCAAAATGAAACGCATCGCCGCCCGAGTTAAAACTAAACACATTGCGCACCCGGTGCATACAATCGAAAGGATCGCCACCGGCCCAACCAGAGTTATCAAGTAGGATATGGCCTGCTGTGGCTCCGCCGTAAGGAGTGGTAAGTGCCAGGTCGCGAACTGTTACCTGACGGCTGGTATCTGGGTGGGTTAAGGCAATAAGGTAGCCGGTTGTGCCGGATTTTGCCTGCAATATCGTTGCCCAGCCCGCTCCGCTTAGCGTAACGTTAGTATCGAGCGTTATATTTGAAACGATGTAGGTCGCAGCGGGCAAATAGACCACCCCACCGCCCGCCGTAGCAGCAGCATTGAGAGCTGCTTGAATGGCTGCTGTATCGTCGGTGCTGCCGTCTCCCTTGGCACCGTAGTGCTTGACATTAAACCAGTCGGTAAGCCCATTGGCGTTGGATTGCAGCGCAGTTCCGGCAGCAGTTAGAGCTGTTTGTATCGATGACGTTAAATCCGATGCCGGAATACCAGTACCTGGTTTGCTATATGCCCCGGCAGCGATGACTGCGCTAGAAAGAAGTGTCCCATCACTGTTATGGGCAACCTCCAGAAAAGAATTTAAAACCTGTCCCCAGCTACCATCGTCGCCGCCTACATGAGGTAATCGCGCAGTCATGCTCTTGGCTTTTTCATGGTGCTATTGTAGCAATAAACAACTTCTTAAACGAGGCTTTAAATATAAGCGTGTTAAAGTTTTTCTACAGATTATGCTAAACCAATTTAGGATGATTTTGCGGCGGCTTGTATTTTAAGTAGCGTATGGTAAAACCGCGTAGTAGTGCTACTGGGCAAAATGTTTCCGCCAAACTTACCGGAAGGTGGTCTGCCATTAATAATGCGCCATACGATGTACGCTTCGTATTGGCCAACGCCAATCAGTTCCATATCGTTTTTTGATGAACTGATCGGAAGCTGCAGATCGCTTCTTATGTGCTCACTGGTAAACAGCACACAAAACCTTTTATCTGAATCTAGGGTAATATCCTTGAAAGGCTCTTGCTCTAAAATAGCGTTAATTTCTTCGGTTGTTCGTAAAAAAGTTGGTACATCATATCCTAGCGCGCCCTTTAAGGCGGCTTCAATCGTTTGAGTTAGCATTGGTTTATCGGTGGAACTAGAATTAAAAAATATATTGCCGCTGTTTATATATGACCGTACATTGCTAAAGCCCAGACTGCTAAAAATGTCTCTTAGTACTGCCATTTTAACGTTATGGCCGCCCACATTAATACCTCGTAAGAATGCTATGTAGGTCATTGTGTGTCCAAGCCAAAACGCCTAGCAGCGCGAGTACGTGCTTTGGCCGCTTCAACCTCGCGGTTACGAGGTGCGGCCTGCGTTACCAGGTCTTCCAGAAGGTGCTGGCTGGCGTGGGCGACGGCTTCAATGGCACGATCAAAAGCAGCTTCATTAACTGCTGAAGGTTTTTGAAAGCCCGAAATCTTTCGAACGAACTGCAGTGCTGCAGCGTGCACTTCATCACTTGTAGCATGAGGCTCAAAATTATAAAGCTGCTTAATATTTCTACACATATAGCTATATCGTAACAAAAAAGCTTTAGAAGGGGATAAAGTGGTCGTTAAGCTCATTACCGGGAGTACAAAAACACTATTGCAGCTTAGGCTAAGCTTTTAAGAATTTAGCGATCCGGTGACTGCCTAGGGTTAGGGCGTAAGCAATGCTGGCCACGTGGCCTACTATGGGCATATAGCCTTCGTGGGCACCTTCTATCTGGGTGTCAGTTACTGGCACAACGCCGTCATGTAGGGGGTGCAGTGACAATATGCGGCTCTTATCGGCTTCAGTAAGCAAGGCAAGGCTTGCGGGCAACATATCTAAGGAGCCTTTGAATGAAGGGTTCTTTATAAAGCGATGTGCTGCTGTCTGCGGATTCTTCAGCTTGCCGCTTATACATACCACGCGGTTAATAATCTGCTTTCTGGCGGCGAATGCGTTTATAGCCGCGCTTGCTCCGGCACTTGTTCCCACCAAAGAGACATTGCCACCGGTTTGCTGTACGGTATGGTCGATTGCCCTTAAAAGGGCGTCAAATTTCTCGGAGAATTGGCGCGAATCGGACCAATACAGGGGATAGTAATGAATCTTTACGCCATAAAGGCTCCAGGCTTTAAGCACTAGCCCTTGGCTTTTATGACGTGGGTCGCCCAAACCCGGGATGTAAAAGGCATGGACGTCTTTCATGCCTTAAACTATAACAAAAATGTCTTAGAGGCGAGAAGCTCAAACGTAAGTAGTTTGGGACATTATGTACGGTATTGCGGCTGAAACGTGCGCTGCTAATTAAATAATAGAAATTTTGCGACAAATACTACGGAGTGTACTGTTTAGGCAAATTTTGATGTACCAAAGTCTATCCGCCCGCTGCTCCGGCAGTAAACCAGCAGAGTCCATAGTTGCCGACGACACAAATATATTGTATGATGATTAGTTACGATGTCAGCACTGCATGAAGAATTTAGTACCGAACTCGGGATCGTTTGCGACGCAGAAACGGATCTACGTGGTTTTTTAATGGCCGAAGGAACCTTATCGGGAGCTGCAGCCAGATTAGAGTCGGTACAAGATGAGATAGGCCAGCAACAGGCAAACCTACATCTACTACAGGCCGTAGGAGGTTTACTGCCTGCAGTAAACCCCAAATTTCAGTATCTTATCCCTAATTATTCATACTACTGCAAGGGGGCACTTGAAGTGCCACGAGGCACAGAGCAGTATTATACCGCAAGAAAAATACAGGCAAGTGTGATATGGAAAGAGCAGGACGGGCGAGATCCGCACCCGTATTACGTTATAGGCTCAAGCCTTAATGAGGCGGAGCCAGATGAAACGCTCCTACTACTATTGCCGGCAAAGAGCGGAAATGGTGGGGCGCGTTTGCCGCTGCGCATGCCTGTACGTAAAGATGTTGCTGATGCGTATTTTGAATGGGCGCAGCAATACATCAATGGTGAATACACGGCTAAGGAAATTGATACGCTAATCGATAAACACACGGGAAATATTGTTATTAGCCCTATAGCTTGCGGCAGCATGATGGCTCAGTCACGCAACCTGCATGCCTGGCCATCGTCAACGCGTACTATCGAAAAGGTACAAAAAGGTAAGATCATGGTCTCAAGCTGGGAGGGAGCTACTTACTGCGACGGAATAAGTAATAGAGAGCTAGCGGCATTCGGTGTTGAAGGCAATATAGCAAAGCTTGTGGCGGCATTCGGCGTAGCAGATAAGTGTAGGGCAATTTTAAATCCTGAAACAGCGCAAGAAGAGGTGCCTAATGCTCCTGGTAATCATATAGTAGACCAATTGCGTGAGCAGAATAAGGCTCTAAAAGCACTACTCGCGACTGTTTTGACGTCAAGTGGCTTCATATCACCTGACCAAGTTAATACGATGATCGCGAAAAAGTATCCCACGCTCTAAGCGTACTTAAGATTGGAAGGGCTACCATGATTGCTGTCGCAATCATCTTCCGCCGGTCTCCCGTAACTTAAGCTTTCTATAGCTACTGGCGAAGTCTTTATTGCTCATCAGCTCCGTAAAGGGTATATCTTCGTAAATTTGAGTAATGACTTTTTTCCACGCATCCTCGGTATCTACAATTGATTGGCTGCTGGCGAGTGATTGGTCTACGTAAAACCCTACCCGAGCTCCAAAATACTGTTTATCGGTAGCAACAACAAGCTCGGTCATGGCATTGCTCGTATCTGTGCCGCTACGTTTACGCGCCTCTGCCCATAAAGCGGAACTTATTGCTTCTCCGGGGTAACCAAGCAGCATTCCAAAGCGTATATTATGTGGCGCCCACCAATCTTTAAGCCAGTCGGTGGGCAATATTCCATCCTCCATCAACTTCGCAAGTGACCGTTCAATGATGAATACCCACTCAATATAGGCATATTGGAACGGCACGGTAAGATTCAGGGGTTTCCATATCTTTTGCATGCATTGAAATTGAGCAGGAATCGCATTGAGCGCGGTGAGGCTTACGAGCGAGAAAATTTCCTCACCGGGGTAGGCGGATTCAGCGGGCAATTCTTCGGTAAAACGGTAGATATCATGTTTCGCTAGCACAGCATCTAGCTCGTTGACCTGCTTATTGTCCAGGGCGCCGTCCAGCAGATGATAGGGGCTTTCAGCCCTCAGGTTGGCAAATAGCAATAGGGCGCTTGGTTCTAAGATGAAGGGCAGGGCTGCTGGCACGGTGCTATAGATATCTTTAATTATCAGAACAGCTTTTTCTACAGCTTCTAAAATCTTTATAGGCGGTTGCTTATACCGTAATTCCTGAAAAGAAGGAGCGCTCATGAAGGTATCATAACAAACGAAAGGCCTCCCGTCAGAAGTCTTTACATTTCTTATGTTCAGGGGGTCTTGGCGGACGTTATCGTAGCTAACTTAATTGATCCTTTAAGGATGCTATATCGCCAATGCAGCAAGGTAAAATCTATCAAACTCGAGATAAGCCTTTTACCTTTCGTGTACGATTTTTAATACATTTTGTATGTCGTTGCGACTACCGGGATCTAAAGAATCCGTAAACAATCCCAATCGTTATTATTATCCCTAAAATACGGCGAAAAATGCTTTCCCCGGTACGAATCTCAAGGTATGCCCAGGTGAATAATGATGCTTCAGCTAGATGCTGTAGGCCCTTATGCCCAGCCCCATGTTGAAACACGATTCCTGATATTGAGAACACTATCCAGCCCCATAGAGGTATGTTGGGGTCTTGCCAGATGATTATCTTGCCATCTTTATCTTTGAATATTCTGCCGAGAAGATTAGTTTCTTTGAGAGTCATATGCCCATACTATAAAACAAAAAGACTTCGGAAGAAGCCTTTTATATTACTTATACTTGAAGGGCCATCATGCACGCTATCGCAACCGAAATGAGTCTATTACGGCTATGTTTTCTGGTATCGACTCCCCTTAGATGGTCTGGATCGTAGAAGCTAACACAGTAGATTGCTGTAGATAAGGGAAGCGCTCCTCGAGTGCCTGATCGTTGCCTTTGGGGACATCCGATAACTCCATGGTTGTGGCAATAAGCCTGAGGTTGCCTAATATACGCCTATTCTCATCGGGTAATTCCAGCGTCGGGTACACGGCGACATTGTAATCGTCCCCGAGCACGTGGTCGAATATTAATTGGGTGCGTTCCGCGTGGTCTAGGCAGGTAACTACGGCGAGTGCATACCATCCATACCTCTTCAATATGCACTGTTTGATGTAGTACGCGTTTGCTATGGTGCCCTGGGATGCCTCTTCAGTGTATATTGCGGCCTCACCTATCCCATGTGCAAGCGCATGGTGCTTCATAGCCCGCGCTTCTGTTGTAGCTGGTGTACAGTCCAACTTGTACGACCAGCGACCTGAAGTAATGATATGTGCTGCCAACCCCTGTTGGAACATGGAGACAGCCATACTTATACGCTGCTTCGAGCTTTCGGCTAGACGTCCTTCCGGGGTAATACCGCCCCCAAGGGCTACGATAGCATCATATTTAGCCATTGTAACCTACAGCGACCATTCGTCCGTATGATACCTAGTGTCAAAGATGGCGTCAATCAGACTTTGTAACATGGCTTCGTATATGCTTCGTCAACATAAAATCCGATGATTGTACCAGTTAATCTGTCTGATGCTTCCAACTCAAGAGGAACATCTTAAGTTCACGAAGCCGAGAAGCTTAAACATACAAAATTGGAGGGCTATCGTAGTCGCTATCGCAGATGAAATCGGGCTATACTGTGCTTGTGAAAAAGATACAGGATTTTACTAACGACCCTCGGTTCCAGCTTATACGACAACTTAACGCACAGATTCTAAAACATCCTTTTGATCCGTCTGTCAGTATTGACACTCAACGTGATGTAGCTAAGCTAATTTTACCAAAGTCAACTGGCCGTATGGTCGTACCTACAGTGTATGGCTTTCGGCTTATCATTGATCTCGCTCAATCACACGCAGAAACCATGCAGGGTTCTATCGAGCGGAACCTATACATTTTGGGTACTTATGAGGCGGGTACGCTCGAAATTATTCGTCGATCACTTATGTCATGGGGGAAAGGTGCGACCTTTGTTGATGTTGGTGCACATAACGGCCTGATGTCTATCTATGCTGCACTTATTGGTGGCGCAACCAAGGTGCTTTCATTTGAACCAAATCCGCCTATGTTTGAGATGCTAAAAGCCAACCTAGAGCTAAATAATTGTACCAATGTTACACCATTTGGACTGGCCTTAGGCGACAAACGAGGAACTGCTTCGATTGCAATAGACACAGAAAATAGCGGTGCGGCCCATATCACCATACCGGAGCATGCTGCAGAGCATACTGTATCTATCGATACACTTGATCATGTTGCCAAAACCAACGGCTTAGATCATATAAATCTGATGCTGATGGACGTGGAAGGGTATGAAAATAATGTGCTTATTGGTGCCGAGAAAATGCTTAGTACGCATAAACCTGACTTGATTATAGAGTACGATCCAAATGATAGAGATAGCCGCGTAACGGATATCTTGCAACGACATGGATATAAAGTGTACATTTTAGAGCACTCGCGCCACCTCCCTAGCCGGTTAGTGCCGTTTAAAATAACTAAGGGTAGTGCCCAAAAAGATAATTATTTCTGCTTCCAGCCAGAGCGGGCTAAAGCACTTGATCTCACATGAATACGCATAAGACTTCTCGATAGAGAGTCTTTATGACACATTTGATTAGAGCGCAATCGTTCGTACTATTACAGCCGAGTTTCGCTATTGCGTACAGGAAGAGTCCGAGTATATTTTGCTTTTACCGTCTTTGCCGTAATAGCTAATTGAGCCACAGGTAACGCTATCTTTGTACATTTTCTTATAATGCCAGCGGGTTGCCAAACTTCCAACTACTAGCCCGATTGCTAGAGCTAAGATAAGTAATATCCATGTTTTTTCTAAAGATTTTCTGAGGTTCATGTGGAAATTATAGCAAAAGACTTCTCATGCGAGAGGAGTTATACCTTAAATCTTGCTTGGAGGGCCATCGTACACTCTATTAAGATGTAATTAAGAGGTCAGTAGCGTACCAGCTACTTCTAGTACGCCATCGATTACGATTGCAGCCTGCTCGTTAGTCAATGTGACTAGCTGAGACACGTATGGTCGCATTTCGTCTGCCATTTTTTCTAGTTTGTCGGCATACTTTTCCATACCCCAGTGCGGCACAATGCCAAAATCAACCAATTTAAGCCCTCCCCAGATGACTTGAGGGGCATCATTTGGGTTATCGGCATTCTCTACGCCGTGCAGAGTTGGGCAAGCTATAACAGCGCCTGCGCTTGTGCCACCATATACAATTCCTTTGTCTAACGCTTCTTTGAGCAGAGTATCAAAACCGGCTTTCTGGACTTGATAGTTGAGGTAGAAACTGTTACCGCCCGTGAACCATACAAAGTCACTGGTTAATACGCTATCTCTCCGTAGCTTGTCTGAGCTTGCTACTAGATCAAGAATGGTCGGTTGATAGCCTAGGTCCTTAAAATTGGAAATCGTATTCGTAAGTTCAGCCTTTTGCTTATCTTCTGGGTATGTGTCCCATGCGTTCGGAATAACAACTACTGATACATGCTTTTTGTCGCCGAATAATTTGGCCTGCTCGTCTTTATTGGGGAGACGTATGGATGACAGAAAGAGTTTCATGAACTCATCATACCAAACAAAAAACTCCTCAAGATGAGGAGTTTAAGCATAATCGAGATTGGAGGAGTACTAACATTCCAGCCCTTCATAGGTCTTAACGAGCGTGCCTAGCAGTTGCACATATAATGCAATTATGTTAATACAAATGTTTATCTACTTATTTACTACACGATGGAAACTTTATCCGAAGATACACTACATCCAGATCTAGTTAAGTATATTGATGGTCTTGAGACGCTATCACTAGATACGAACACGCTCCCAGATGTAGTCGACTTTCAGCTGACCTATGGCTCAGATACACAGGAAGATAAACTTCTGGAAATGCTTGATGCAGGACTAAATGAGAGTTACGTAGCATATGAATCAGGTATCGGGCAGTTGCTTTCAATATCACCGGATTACGGAGTACCCCCATCGGTGGCATCGAGTACAGATTTATCCCTTGACTTCATACGCGACATGCCCGGCACGTTGGAGCTGGGCAAATGGCTGCATGTTGCCCAAAGATACTTGCCTGGCGCCGAAGACGAAGTCATGCGCGGAATAGTAGACTGCGTCGTGGACGCATTCAATTCCGATGATTTTGAACTTGGCATTGAAGTTGCCGCAACAGATAAGGATTCCTGGTTGCGGGGTTTCCCACTAGAAATCCTGAGAAAGCAGCTGGGAATACGAGCGCGTAAGCTCGTCAGCGTAACTACTGAGCAACTCTGTGATTATGCAAATGACATAGAGACTATTCAAGCATTTGCCGATTCAAGCTTTATGAGAAAATTCGGCACCGAATCTCAGCAGGCAATGCTGCAACTTCGTATACACACCCTTAGCGGAGGACAGTTGTCGCCTGCTCAATATAATCTTGCGGCCAGCGCCCTGGTTGGTACAGAGAAATCCAAGCTTTCCCTGCATTTCAATAGGATCTTAGGTTCTGCTCCTGAAACTGTAGCTGGCGTTGTTGCTGAATATCTAGATGTGCCCCGCGATGCGCGTCTTTTGGGCGCCACACTCTTGAGCGTTATGGGTATTCAGGGTAAGACGAAGAACTATGATGCTGTTGTTGGAGTAGTTGAATCGGATGCATATCGTAGCGGCCTAACCGATTATGTCCTTTTTATAGAACGGTACCTTGATGAAACAGGAAGTTTTAGGCCAGAGCACATTCAAAAACTCAAAAGTCTTGTAGAGGCTGCGGAGTCTACACGTCCTTACTCTACATACCAGGCTTATAACATCTTGTATGCTAATCTGCCTCTTGATGAAGTCTTAGGGCTGTTAGAGGAATACCCCAGTTCAATCGACTACTATAAAGCTGCCGCTGTTTGCGTACGACGGCTTGCCGCTGAAGGTCAAAAAGAAAAAGCCTTTGACATCGCACGGAATGTTAGATCAGTGCATGAAGTTCAAGACTCAGTCCGCAATCTATTGAGCATCTACGATGAGACCGGTGATGAATCAGCGTACGCAGAGGCGGAGGAGCGATTGCACGCTACACAAGATGGAGAGGAGACCTTTATCCCAAATGAGGTTCAAACATATGAACTTCTGGTCCGGACTTTTGTTGCCGCGCGCAAGCATGGACACATTGAACGTGCCGAGCAGTCTTGGGCGAATATGCAGCCATACCATACACATGTAGATGCCCGCGTACGGCATGCATGCCTCAGGCAAGTACTGCATATGGCCCTAGACAATGATGACTTACCAACAGCTGAGCATTTCGCTGGACAGCTGCATATCTCCATGGCCCAAAGGGGTGGTCCCTACCGTCAAGAGGAACTATTCGCAGGGCTGTTCCATGTATTACACGCCTACAAGAAAGCAGACGATATGGAGGCCGCTACAAATTTAGTACAAACATACTTTACTGACGGTAGGCCGTACTCCATATTCCAAACTGCAGTATCTATCCTGAAAGATGGAGCACCCAAGAGTAGCCTCCCGAGTTTATACACAGAAGCCGGAAGTCGCGTAAATGCCATTACAGCACTCATGGATCGCCGAGGCGGTTTGTAGCTTCACCTCATTAGAAAATAAACACTATAAAGAACTCCCCAAGACTAGGGGAGTGGGTATATTCGAGTCTGGAGGGCCACGGTGTGTGCTGCTGCGTCCAAAATTCAGCTTAATCCAAAGAAGACGTTCATTGCTGCCATCTAGTTAACTTTGACGTAAAACTGATTCAGATAAACGTTGTTGTGCGGCTTGTAGTCTTCTGTGTAAATAAAGGAAAAGCCTATTGGTTCTATAAGCTCGCGCAGTTCGTCTTTAGTGTAGTTCTTAAAATACCTTACTGTGCCGGGCATAGTCTTGCGCTTGACCATTCCCGCAGTCTCGCCTTCAATAGCTCCCATTACGAAAACCCCGTTCGACCCCATTAGAGTATGTATTTTGCTGATGGTATCTTTTGCTTCTTCTTTTGGAATATGGATAAGAGAGGTATAAGCCCAAACACCATCAAAAGAGCCTTTCGGGAAGTCGAGTTCTGAAAAGGTGGCAAGATGGCTCTCAAACCCCAGCTTGGTAGTTAGCTCAACCATTGACCTAGATGCATCAAGGCAAATTACTTCTAGGCCCCGTTCGCGAAGTAGGAGAGCATCTCTACCGCTGCCACTTCCTAGATTGAGTACTCGTCCTCCGGGAAGCGACTTAACGAACTTATCTATAAAGTTTTTTGGGAAGTTTTCCCAAAACTCAACAACTTCCTCATCGTATAACTGCGCATATTTGTCATATGCTTCTATGGTTGGATTTAGTTGCATCAGTCCATCATACCAAAACAAAAAAGACTTCCGAAGAAGTCTTTCACGCTGCTTATGCTTGGAGGGCCAGGTGGGACTCGAACCCACGACATTCTGCTTAAGAGGCAGACGCTCTAACCAGCTGAGCTACTGGCCCACTTATTGTGCTACACGCCTAATGTAATTAGGATGCAACGGGGGTTAGTTTAGCAAAAAACCTCTATTTTTGCAAGGTCTATCCTGGTCAATGTAAAAGCTTTGGCTTCTAACGTTGTATAATAAATAACTTAGGGCTTTTGCTTATAGGAGGGTATTATGCGAGCACAACTCATTGGTATAGCTGTTCTTACGGTGGTTGCGGGGGTAGTAGTGGTTGCCACCGATAATAGCGATACGGCGATTCAAGCGGCTGCCCATGCTCAGTTTTCACCCAGCATGCGCGTCGGTGTCTGGAACTGGACGCAGCCAGACTTTACTGATACTGCTCAGGATGATAAGAATGCTGCGGTACTGAAAGACCAAGGTGTTAACGAGGTCTATATAGATATCTCGGCATACAATGACTACGATGAGCTTACCACGTCAAATAGGCGGGCCAAGATAGACGGCTTTAGCCATGCGCTTATGGCCGAGGTAGCCGCGCTACATAAACAGGGAATCTCTGCCCAGGCGCTCGTTGGAAATAACCACTGGTCGGATCCAGACGCCGCATATATTCCCCTAAAGCTAATCAACTACGTTCATAGCTACAACGCTTCAGCTTCAACTGATGAGCAACTCGGCGGTATCCAGTTTGATATTGAATTCTACAATGACAAAGAATTTACCGATAACCAGACCCAAAATACCAGTAACTATCTAACGCTAGTCAAGCAACTTGTTGCACTGCGCTCTCAGCTCTTTGGGGGTGACAGTCATTTTGCATTAGGCTTTGCTGTGCCGGATGTGCTTAATGGTCGAGACAAGTCATTTGTTCCGGACGTCGCCTTTAATGGATTGGCAGCACAGCCGCCGCTTCCTTCTATGGTCTCCATGCTGAAAGATATTCCGAATAGCTATATTGCTCTAATGACCTATCGTAATCACGCCACCGGAGACGATGGCACTATCAATCTAGTTGCCTCAAGCCTCAAAACTATTGAGGAAGTTGGAGCTGGAAAGGTTTCGGTGTTGGTTAGCGAAGAAACAACCAAACAGTCTCCCGCTAAAATTAGCTACTATGGAAGCACTAAAACTGTCCTGCATAACGACGTTGGTCAGATTGAACAAACCTATAAGGATAACCCTGCTTTTAGCGGAGTCGCTATTGAGGACCAGGATGGTTTCCTGGCCCTCAAGGACTAGACGCTAGTTGAAAAGCTGGCTTGCGGCGCTTGGATCGGTAAAGAAATGCGAATAGTTGTAAGCGACGTTCAGGGCTAGTATCGTTGCCAGGGAAGTGATGACGACGATAAAGCTGAGTGCCTTAATGCCGAACGAGGCGTGCCGAAAATCATCACGAAACTTGAGCTGACAAATTGCTACAATCACGCGCCGGTAGCAAAATACCGAAAAGGCGCCAAAACGGGTCAGTAAGCCAAATAGACCAAAGAATGGGTAAATAAGCACTACCCAATAGGGCTCCTTGCGCCGAACCTTAAGATAGGCGACTGATTCAAGCAGCACGTAGGTAATGTACATAACCACAAAATACCAAGGGTAGAAAACCATAATTGGTAATGCCAAAATACGTATAATATCCATGCACATTACCAGCACTACATTGTAAAAAGCATCTTCGCGCAGGTTAATCGGCACATTGCGGCCAAACATAAGCTTAAGGAAATTGGTTAGATTCGCATACAGGCCTGGGAACCAGCCAAAAACGCGTTGTTTGTATAATTGTGTCAGTGATGCGGGCGGCTCGGTAAAAACAATCGAATCAGTAATGACAACTCCTTGGTTTGTTTTTGCTTGGTGAAGCAGCATGGTGCGCTGTAGGTCCTCACCGGCAAACTCGCCTGTGTGTAAGTCAATTTGCCGATGTAATTCCTCTTTAGTGTATAAGCCGATTGCTCCAGAGATATTCTGAACCGCCGCTCGCTTATTTTGGCGCCGCTTTCCAACATCTGAGCCCTTTCGGTACTCATGGGCCTGCAACTGCGTAACCCATGCCTTAGACTTTCTAACGTGAACCCTAAAGGCGACGCCTGTGTAGCCAAGATCTAGCAGCTCGGTTGGCACGATAGCCCCCTTTAAGAGCGTGTCGTCATCTAGTAGTAAGACATAGGGTGTTTTAACGGTCGGTACGGCAACATTGATTGCCCGCACCTTGCCAATGAGTGCTTTCACTTCAATGCATTGCACTCTGTGTTTACGGACCACACTTGCTGTTTTATCGGTGGAACCGTTAACAACCACAATAATCTGCTTAGATTTAAACTTTTCTTTTAAGTCGTCAAGCGTACGACCAATAATAGCCTCCCCGTCTTTGCAGGCAATAATAACCGTTACCTTTTTGATATCCTCTTGTGCTGGCTTGTAGTCTCCGGCAAATATAATATCCAAGATTCCGCGGGCGCCATCAACAACCCAAATAGGAATAATAATAGCCAAATAACTGGCGTTAAAACCGCTTAAGACGAAGCCATGAATATCTTGAATACCAAAGGTAATTACATAGAGTGCAAGAAGGGGTAGCGTGATGGTCCCAACCAGCTGATCCAGATTAGGTTTTGTAAAATGTGCTGATAGACGGGAGCTGAAGGGTTGCGGGGCTGTTGATGTCAGTGTTTCGGCCATAAGGATGTTTCTGTTTTATTGGATGACAAAATTTAAAAGTGCAACGAACATAGAGAGTGTTCGCTTTTTTTGCTTTGTCATGTCTTTTTTGGAAAACCTGTACTAGTCTAGCACTTGAACAGACACTTCACAAACACTGTGTATTTTGATGGGCCTATAGCTGGCATCGGGTCACCGGCAGTATGCGAGATGTGTACTCTTTGACAACAAAAGATACAGCCAGTATAGTTTGACTTAGATAAACATAAGCGGAAACTTTATAAAATGGAAACAGCAAAACCTCTAGAATTCAAGGGAACGGCAGGCGGTTATTTTGTACTGACGATTCTGTCAATAGTTCTCACTTACATACCTGTCTTTGGTTGGGCTTACTTGCTTAATTATGCGTCGGGTTGGTTTGCCGATAATACCTTGGTAAACGGCAAGAAGGTCGCCTATAAGGCTGGCTACGGTGAATCGCTCAAGTTTATGTTTATCTACGGATTGCTAACTGTGGTGACCTGCGGCATTTACCTTTTTTGGTTCGTGCCGAAGATGTATCGCTACATTGCAGATCATACACATTACGTAGATGAAGTGGCGGCTACTCAGCCAGTAGAGGTGCCGGTGGCGCCAGCTCCAGTTAACATAGTTGATACTGCAACTCCGGCCACTCCTGTAGACCCTGCAGCTTCTGTTGTCCCAACTGATCCCGCTCCTCCGGCTGCTCCAACCGGTACTACGCCACAGGTTGGCTAGAGCATTTACTTTGCCTCTGTTACAATAGGGCCATGAAATTGCTCAATGGTCTAGAGCTGGCCGGCTTTATTAAAGAACGCCAAGCGCACGAAGTGCGCGGTTTGCGCCAAGCTTGGAGCGTTCAGCCAAAGCTGGCCATTGTGGTGACCATTGAGCACCCGGCAATCGATGTCTATATGCGTATGAAAACGCGTTACGGCGCTGATATTTTGGTTGAAGTGGAAACGCATCGTGTGGCCCAGGCCGACGCCCCGGCTACCATTCAAGATCTCAACGCCGATCCTAGCGTGCACGGCATTATTGTGCAATTACCCCTTAATGACCCATCGCAAACCGATGAAATTGTTAACCTGGTAGCACCGGAAAAGGATGTTGACGCCCTAGGCAAGGATGCTACGTTGGATCCCGCAACCCCGCTAGCTATACTGTGGTTGCTGGCAGGCTACAACATCGATCTGGCTGGTAAGAAGATTGTGCTGGTGGGGCGTGGTAAGCTCGTTGGCGCGCCTCTGGAGCGTATGCTTCATGCTTCTAGCTATGACGTAGAGGTGGTGGATCGCAAAACCACCGATGTCCCAAGTGTTGTACGCCAGGCCGACATCCTCATTACCGCAACCGGTCAGCCAGGCCTTATAAAAAGCGATATGATTAAAGAAAAGACAGTGGTGGTTGATGCTGGTGTAGCAGGGGAACAGGGTAAGACCGTTGGTGACTTAGCCGATGACGTTTACGAGCGCGATGATTTAACTATCACGCCACGTAAGGGCGGTGTCGGCCCGCTAACTATCTGTGCGTTATTCGATAATGTGATTCGCGCAGCGCGCGCATCTGCACAGAAACAATAAAAACAGCACTTTAGAGCTGTAGGCTTTAGACTATTACAGCGCGTTCACTGCGTCATTGAACTGGTCGCCGCGGTCTTTATAGTCTTTGAACATATCAAAACTACTGCAACCTGGAGCCATCAAAACTACATCACCGGGTTGAGCAGCCTTGTATGCCACCTGGACGGCTGCTGCCATGGTCTTACCCCCATGTACAAATGCCGTAAAACCCACGTCGTTAAGCGCTGCTTCAATGGTGGGTGCCATTTCGCCAATGAGCACAATAGTGCGGATGTTAGCATCTGGTTGTACGGTTGCCTTGGCTAGCTCGTCGAACTGTACGCCCTTGCTGGCACCGCCCACAATCATTACCTTCGGTTCCGTAAAAGCTTCAATAGCACCGATGGTCGTTTCTGGTGTTGTTCCCAGCGAATCGTTGTAGTATCTTACGCCGTTAAGTTCACGGATAAACTCAAGCCGGTAGGGAAGCCCGGCAAATGTTGTTAATACGCTGCGCAGTGCGGCAACATCTTGAGTGGCTTGCCAAACAACGGTCACGGCGGCGCAGATGTTCTGCCAGTTATGTTTGCCGAGCAGCTTTAGTTCGCTGGTTTTACAAATTGCTTGGCCGTCAATCATGATTTGGTCGTCGTGGACGACAGCGCCGGGGGCTGCACCGTATGGTATCTGGCGGCCCGGGCTTAGCATGCTGTTTTCGCGGGCCGCATCATTGTCAGCATAATACACTGCAACATCATCAGCCGTTTGGTACGTGAAGATGTGCGACTTGGCCCGCACATAATCTGCAAAATCGTCGTGCCAGTTCAGATGCTCCGGAACAATCATCAGGCTTAGTGCAATGTGTGGTGAATGGTGAATGTCCGAGAGTTGGAAGCTCGAAAACTCCAAAACGACCCAATCGTTCGGCGTGAGCTCTTCTAGAAAATCCAGGGGCGAGCTGCCAATATTGCCAGCCAGGTACACCTTTTTGCCCGCAGCTTCCAGCATTTTGGTAATCAGCATGCTGGTGGTGCCTTTGCCTTTAGTGCCCGTCACACCGATAGTATTTTTGGTAGGGCAAACACGCAAAAACTCATCAACCACAGTGGTCATCTTATTTTCAATGCCAGGAGTATGGTGCAAAAGTTCTTTTGGTGGAATACCGGCAGAGCGGACCACGATGTCGAACTTATCAAGGCCAAAGGCATAAGCTTCGCCGAGCTGAGTCGCGGCCCCTTCGGGTGCTACTGCCGCAGTGTTGCGGTCGCAAATAGTAATATCCGCACCAAGCTGGTGCCAGTATGCGTAAGCTGACTTGCCCTCGACACCGTACCCAACTATTGCAACCTTCATCGGCTGACTCCTTGCATTATTCGCTTGTAGTAATAGTAGATCTAAGTAGCCGCCGCTAGCAAGGTTTTATTTGCTTCGTTTTGTCTGTAGTTGCTGGTTTTTTAGCCTGCGGCTAGTTCTGCCTTAACCATTTCCGCTACCTGGCGTGGCGTCATCTCGGCTTTTACGATAAATCGCCGCACACCCAGTTTTTCTAGTATATCGGGCGCTTCCTGTTCGCCAACGTTGGTGAGAATAATAACTTTAATATGTTTGCCCCAAGAGGTGGCGCGAAGCTTCTTTAGCATCTCATCGCCGTTCATTTCAGGCATCATAAGGTCCAAAAGAATAATATCAGGCCGCATTGTGCTCGCCAGTTCCAGTCCAAGCCTACCGTTATTTGCTGTTTCAACCTCGTAGCCCTCGGTTTCAAACTTAATCCGGTACATCTGTGAGATGGCCTGATCATCTTCGATAATTGCGATCTTTGCCATAAGCATATACTACGAGGCCTTTCTATTTAATTCAATTAGGTAGTTTTAATATGGAGCACTTCGTGGATTACCTCCACTATCTGGCTCGGCGTGTAGTGCGCCTTAACCACATACCGGTCTACGCTTAAAAAGCGAAGTGACATAGGCGCTTCGCTCCGGCTGATATTGGTTAGGATAATCACGCGTACGTCCGCGCCCCAGTCTTCGGCACGCAGTTTTGCCAGCATTTCTTCACCGCTCATCTGTGGCATAAGCAGGTCGAGTAAGATCAGGTCGGGTGCAAAAGACCGCACGAGACTGAGGCCTTCCAGGCCATTTGATGCGGTTTGTACGGCGAAGCCGCAGAGTTCGAGCTTTGTTTGGTATAAGTTTCGGATGGATGGCTCGTCCTCGACAACCGCAATTTTATATTGCCGCGTGCTGTCTTGTGCCATTCCATTGATTTTTATCACACTTATGCAGCATTTCAAATAGGTGGTGTGCTTTTGACTGCCACTGAGGGGAAGGCTGTGATATTCATCACCGAATGTGGCATAATAGTTGCTTTCTGCTAACAAATGTGCTATACTGTAACCAGATTGCACGTTAGTAGCCAAGCACGTAGCCACCCTTGATAAAAGGGACTGGCTACGTGCTTTTGTTATCCACTGGCAATAACTACGCAATCAACGACTTATTAAATAGGTTTTATATGAACGAATATACTGATTTAGCACCTGCAATATATCGGCAACGTTTAGTTGTTGAGGGTTATCCAGAAAAAGCAATTACGGATGAGCAGATAGTTGATTACTTACAGAAGTTATCTGGCGTTTTAAAGATGAAGACTCTTATAACACCCGTGACACATCGCAGTGATTTATTTGGCTGGGCCGGTTGGATACACTGGGAGACTTCTGGCGCTCACTTTTATGCCTGGGAGCAGCCCATGCTTTTCTTTAGTGTAGATATTTACACCTGTAAAGCATTTGATGCCAATGAGGCTGCAGAATTTACACGGGAATACTTTAACGCTAGCAAGGTAGTGTACAAGGACTGCTAAAATGAGCGCGCTATTCCATGAACAGATAGAGCAAGATGGGTATCAGTTTATGCCTGACTATCAAATGGGTATCGGAGCTGTGCAGTATGCGGTAGGTACATTCTTTGAAGAGCAGCCCGAGCTGCCTCAAGGTAGATTTGTCGGTGTCGTAGTCGATGGCCAGGATGAATTTTCTAATACGGCGCGGTGGCTTGAGCGGCAAGAATTTGAAGATGCATTCAAAGATGATGCCGATAAAATGAAACTACTATATGAACAAGTAGAAGATGCAAGTACATTTTTGTTAGTGCTTGATCGGTACACAAAACTGCCTGCTGGTGTAATGCGCCTTGTGGGCGGCGAATCTGCATATCAATTGTCTTTGCCCGTTGCCGCCGAGAAAACTCCATATACTGAGGAGGAGATACGCGAATTTCACGATATAACCGGAGTCGATCGACCTGCATGGGATGTTGCAACAATGGCAATTGCCAAGCCGTATCGGAGTAAAGTCATCAGTCAGGTGAATGTCAGTGGTATGTTGGAGCGGATGTTCGTTGAGATGGGTGACAGACGGGGCATACAGCATGTTTTTGCGCTATTGGATCATAGGGCCCGCAAAAGATTAGTCGACGGGACGGGTGTGCCATTTAATGGGATGCACGATTATAACGAAACCTTTGAATTCAGTGGCTCAGAAGCGACATCAGCAGTTTATGGTCATTTCCCAGATTTCAGGGGCAGCGTAGGTGCAAAACACGAAGAGATTCAAAACGAATCGTTACTCAAAAATGTTGCACGTCTAGGCTTGAATAGAGCGTTGCGTCGTCGAGTTGCCGGTCGAGTTGCCGGTATGGCTGCGTTTGGTAAACACAACGTTGATAACCATATTGTGCTTCCTGACATAAACTAGCTACAGTTTTTCCCCCTATTACGGTACCATTACAGTAATGCTTAGCATTGCTATAGTCGTTATTACATGTGTTGTAAACCTTCTATTGGGGACATTTGTTTTACTGCGTAACCCTAAGCAGCATACGGGCATTGCCTTTTTCTTCGTATGCTTATTCATTAGTTTCTGGGCTGCCAGTAACTACATTACTGGCTCAACGGCATTTAGCTTAACGTATAACAGCATATTTAATCGTATCGCATTTGTTTCTGCCTTTTTGGCTGTTGCTTCGTGTGTGTGGTTTTCCTTTGTTTTTCCAGTTACAGTGCGTCTTTCAAAGTATATACGTATTGGAGCGGAATCACTTGTAGGGATAGCCAGCTTGATTAGCGGTACTAGTCTAGTAAGTGGCACAGTTACAAAATCGGCTGGAAAATTAAAATTTTCACTTGGCTCGCTAAGCATTGTATATATAGCTGTAATCCTGTTTTTCCTAGGCCTTGTCGTCAAGAATTTATTGCGAGTTGCCCTAAGGTTCCGTGGGCGTGAAAAACAGCAAGCACTTTATATGCTCTGTGCTTTTGGTGTCCCGATAGCTTTAGGCCTAACGACTAATGCTATTTTACCCTTAGTAACCTCAAGCTGGCAGGTTGCCAATCTTGGCCCTATGTTTACCGTTTTGTTTGTAGGCGCAACGGCCTATGCTATGATTCGACACCAACTCTTTGACTTGCGTCTCGCAGTTGCTCGTTCTCTCGCCTATATTCTTTCTATCATTGCTATTGTTACGAGCTATACGTTAGGGGCGTTTGCCTTGCTGAACTCGGGCTTTGGACTTAATGTTGGTGTTGGACAGGGAGTAACGCTAGCTTTATTTGGTGCTTTGGTTACTTTATTCTTTCAACCTGTTAAAAATCTTTTTGATAAGGTGACTAATCGAATCTTTTATCGTGATGCCTATGACCCACAAGAATTTTTTAATGAGTTCAATAAAGCACTTGTTTCAACACTTGATCTGGATAAGCTACTACGTACCGTTACGCAAATTATTGAGAATAGCCTCAAAGCACAATACTGTTTAATAAGTATTGAAGACGGACATGGCGGTAATCGGATTATTGGAAGTCAGGAGCGACCCTTTTCCCAGGAAGAAGACCTACAACTTCGTAGAATGACCTCTTACACCCACGATGGGGTGATTATAGCCGACAATGTTCCTTTGGAAAATGAGCGACTGATTAAGTTTCTTTCACGGAACGATATTGCAGCATTGGCGCATATTGCTAATCCGGCGAGAGGTGCTCGGGAAGGTCTGGGCTACATCATCCTCGGGCGAAAGCGTAGCGGTAATCCGTACATTAGCTCTGACGCTCGCGTACTCGAAGCTGCCGCCAATGAGCTGGTTATCGCCATCCAAAATGCGTTACGCTTTGAGGAAATTCAAAACTTTACCACGACACTGCAAGAAAAGGTGCAGACCGCTACAAAAGAATTGCGGCGAACAAATGTCAAGCTAAAGCTCCTCGACGAAACCAAAGACGAATTCATAACCATGGCCAGTCACCAGCTGCGCACGCCGCTCACGAGCGTTAAGGGCTATCTGAGTATGGTGCTGGAAGGTGATGCAGGCAAGCTGAATAGTAACCAGGAAAAACTGCTGGAGCAGTCATATCTGAGTTCGCAGCGGATGGTATATCTAATATCAGATCTTTTAAACCTATCGCGCCTTAATACCGGTAAGTTTGTGATTGAGCCAAGCGAGGTAGACCTAAGCGAAGTAGCGCAGGTGGAAGTAGACCAGTTGGAAGAGACTGCTAAAGCTCGTGGTCTAACTCTGGTGTATGATCGACCGGCTGCATTCCCAATGTTGATGCTGGATGAAACCAAAATTCATCAGGTGGTTATGAACTTTATTGATAACGCCATTTATTACACGCCAAGCGGCGGTACGGTTACGGTGGCCTTACGTGAAACGCCTGCAGCCGTGGAATATACCGTAACAGATACGGGCATTGGCGTACCTAAGGCGGTGCAACACAAGCTGTTCACTAAGTTTTATAGGGCTGGAAATGCACAGCAAGCTCGCCCGGACGGCACGGGCTTAGGCTTGTTTATGGCCAAGAAGGTGGTGGCAGCACAGGGCGGCGCAATTATATTTCAGAGTGAAGAAGGCAAGGGGAGTACCTTTGGGTTCCGGTTTAATAAAGCGGACCATGCTATCCCTGGTGCGGCAGGTAAGATTAATCAGCCTAAACGTGTTCAAAAACAGGCTACCCATTAGCAAACTGGTTATGCTATAGTATTGACTTTTTCGCCTGTTTCTGGTATATTTATAGCATCCTTGTGATGGAGCGTAGGAGATAACTCCGTAACTGGTGCAAGCAGCAATGCTTTTTTAGGTAGGAATAACAAGACAACAGATGGAGACATCTGTTGTTTGTATGTTACAAGCCTTGGCCAGTAGTTTTGTTTACAGGGGCACTTTGACAAATCAGATCATTACAGTACATAAGATCCTATGCCTGGCTGGCGTAGGATTGCTATTGGTATATCAGGGCAGAACAGAGGTAGGGAAGGCCAGCTAGTAGTATCCGGCTAGCGTTTGGCGCTAGTACTCCTTGTTTCCGTTCTGCTCTGGTTGAGCGTTTTTTGCGCTGGCCAACCAGCCGCGTAAATAGTAGCTCCCGGTAGCAGAAAAACTGTAACGCTTTAAGAAAACCTATTTGCTATAGATATTTAATTGGTAAGTTTTGGCACCTTTTTGGGTGTGGCATAAATCTACTGTCTACAAACAGGTAATTTCTGAATGGCCATCTTAAGAGGGGCGACCGCGCTCAGCTGCATTAGAGCAGCTTGGTGGGGTTGCCCTTCCTATTTGGCACTATAGGAATTACCTTGTTTTGTACGCAGCAGCTGCGTGTACGACATAAGGGAAAGCGAGTACCACCGTGCCAGCCTTTGCGCGACCACAAAGACATCCGCGTCTTTCGCGCAGGCCAGCGTACGACTGCTATGGACAATCCCGTCCTCCGCAGAAGCCTTCTACTTGTCCCCTTGGGGACGAGAGAGGAACGGTCATCATGACCACCGGTACCCACACCGCTAACAACCCCAGCCCCGAGGCTGCCACCGAAGCCCTAGACGAAGCCACTCGGATCCTGGGCGACAACGACCAGGCGGTCGCGGACATCGCGGCTGCAGTCGACGCGGCCGACGCGGCGAGCCAGACCGGCTCGAACCCGACCTCGGCGTTCCGCACCGCGCTCAACAGCTGCGGCTACAGCAGCACCGAGATCGCCGAGGTGCTCTCGACGCTGCGCCACGTGCTCAGCGAGAGTGACGTCGACATCGCCGACGACCCCACGATGTTCGCCTACCTGTTCAAGGCGTTCGTCGGCCTGAAGATCCGGGTCGACCGGCACGACAATCAGATCGCCGAGCTCAGGGAAGACGTCGACGAGCTCAAGCGCAGCCGCGACGACGACCGCTTCAAGCCGGTCTACCTGCTGTACTCGCTCGGTGTCTGGATCCTCGTGACCGGTCTGCTGGCGTTCGGCCACTGGCACAACGAGTCCACGGACGTCACCGTCGCCAACCTGCACGACAAGACGAACAACGTCACGGCCACCGGCCTCCACTTGAGCATCGCCGAGAAGTCCTTCGCGGCCCAGGCCGTCGCCGGCTTGATCGCTGCCGCGATCGTGCTCGCCATCCTGACGCTCACTTCGGGCTTCAAGCGCAAGAGCAACGACGACGGCAACAACGACGACAGCGGCAACACGCCCGCCCGGCCCCGCCCGGCCCGACAGCAGCTGCAACAGCAGCAGCCGCAGGGCCTCCGCGACCTCATCCGGCGCAACCGTCGCGTCCACCGGACCGACAACTCCTGATAGCCCGCGAACCGGCCCTGCCGTGTCCGCCTCCCGTAAGGTGAAGCAATGAACAATCGCACCGTAGGTGTGCTCGCCGCGATCGCCGCCGCGATCCTCGGGTTCTTCCTGATATTCGTCCTGGGACTCGGCGGGGCAACTGCCACGTCCGCGACCACCGGCCCGACCGGGACCGCTATCAGCGGTTCGACGAGCGGAGACGGGTCCTGCGACACCATGAAGGGGAACAACTCGTACCATAACGCCACCGGCGTGAAGGGCAACGAGTTCGGTGTTCCTCCGCAGAACGCGCACGACCCCAAGGTTGCGCTCACGCGCTTCCTCACGAAGCTTCGTGATCCGGCCACCTGCAAAGGTGACGCCGTCTTTGCAGCTTCGGTCCTGGAGACACACCGTACCGGCGCCATCACCAAGGACACTGCCGCCAAGGCACAGTCCATGGCCGCCGGCTGGGTGAACAACCCCGCTGCCTGGAACGCGGACCTCACGAGCTATCTGGCCACCGTCGACGTCAACAACGTCAAGGTGGTGCAGAGCAGCAGCGGGTACACCACGTACGACATGGTGGACCACGCCAGTCTGCCCAAGCTGGACGTCGAGCGTGCGAGCCCTGTCGGCTTCACGCTGGTGATCCCTCACACCGACGGCTCTGCCGCCGATGAGGAGCGAATCGACTGCGATGACCAACCGGTCATCCTCGACACACCGGCATCGCCCTCGGTCCCGTCCACGGGTCCGACGACGCCTCAGCCGACCGCGCCGCCGTGCACCAGCAACTGTGGAGGCAACACCACGCCCCCGCCGTGCAACTGCACCAGCACAACCGCGCCGCCGCCTCACAGCACGACGCCGCCGTGCAACTGCCACACCACCACGCCGCCTCCCCCGACGACGCCGCCGAGTCACTCGACGACGCCCCCGCCGCCGTGCGAACCCGGATACGGCCCCTACCCGGCCTGTAACCAAAAGATCGGCAACTCCGCTCCACCGCCGCCAACCACGGCCCCCGGAACGAACCCGCCCCCTGCGGACCCGTCGAGCTCCGGCTCGGCGTGCTACGACGCTAAGGGCAATCCTGCCCCCTGCTGAGCGCCCGCTCACCGGTGGCCGCCGAGGCTCCCGGACCCGCACTCCATCCGGAGCGTGAACATCACCGCCGTTCGGCGATGATGGTCCGGGGCCTCGGCCCAACCAATCACTCCCTTCAGGGATTTTCTATAGTGCAATACGGGTCGTGCCCTTCGGCATGAAAGCGTTACGCCTGCGTGGTGGAAATGGTCGAGATGACGAAGAAGATCTGACGGCATCCAGCTGTCAATCATCCTCATTAACTCCCATTCCACCCGCACGACCCATATATGTTTTGTAACGATCTGATTTGATGACACTGGCAAACTATAAGCCAAGCGCATTAACAATTTATTAAGAAATCAAGACAAATCATTTGGTTAGAACTTGGCAATAAAATTGACAATGTATAACAATTATGCTAGAATTAAAGAAACCATTAGGGCAATCCCTGTAGTGAGGTGGAAATCACCAGGAAAACAGCGCTAACGTGCTTTAACAGTTTGGTAATCGATAACCCTTAAATTCTATTAATCGTATTTCTCTTAAACACGAAAGGAAATGCACATCATGAAGATCACACGCATCTTAGCTAGTGCTGCTGTAACGGTGCTGGCACTTGCTTCTACGGGTACTGCTTTCGCAAACTTCTACCCACAAGATCGTCCTACTTATACCTGTACGACTCCTACGAATTGTACTGGTGCAAACCACGTAACTTTTGACTCATTTACTAACAACCCAGTTGTTGGTGATGAGCGTCCTTTCCTGGCCGGTAGCCTTAATGGCGCCAATGTCCAGGACCGAATGAAAGTAAAAGATGGTGATGTTGTCACTGTCCGCGCTTACATTCACAATAACGCTGACGCTAGCCTCATGGGCGGCGAAGCTAATACTGTTGCCAAGAATGTTAACTTTAGGTTAATTGTCCCTACTGTTAGCCAGTCTGACACTAACATCATCGGCTTTATTACGGCTAGCAATGCTAACCCAGCTATGATTAACGACACTATGAGTGTATACGCTGACAGCAACTTTACGCTTGAGTACGTTAAAGGTTCTGCTCAGTGGACCCACGCTGCAGATGGCGTACATCAGAGCACAGTTACCTTAAGTGATGATATTGTTGGCACTGGTGCTTCGCTAGGTGACATTAGCGGCTGTTTTGCTTACTCTGGCTGGGTAACTGTACAAGTTAAGGTACACATGCCTAGTTCGCAAACTCCAGCATACAGCTGTGACCTGCTGCACGTGGTAAGCGACAACGCTACCCGCAAGGTAACTGTTGACCAGTTCAAGACTACTGCTACTGGTGGTGCTACATTCCAGAACGCAGTCATCGACTGGGGCGACAAAGCTCAAACTAGTTCGTTAACCGCGCTGGTTGGCCAGAACCACCAGTACGCTGCAGACGGTACCTACAAGATAGTTGCTACCGCTAACTTTAGTGTTGGTGGCGCAACCAAGAGTGCTGCATGTACGCAAAGCGTAAGCTTTACTAGTGCGCCTACACCTCCAGTAACCCCACCGGTTACGCCTCCTAGCGCTCCTGTTCAGCAGTTGCCGAACACCGGTGCAGGTGACGTCATTGGCATCTTTGCTGGCGTCGTAGCTGCTGGTACCATTGGTTATCGGTTGTTCCTAAGCCGCAAGCTTGCTCGCCGCTAAACTACCATTTGGTAGATGAGGCAGCAGAAAGAGCAAGACTGACCGCTCAAAAAACTGCAAAGAACCCGCTATCTCATGTGATAGTGGGTTCTTTTTACTTTGGGGATACAAGAGTGTGGATAACCGCTAGCATAATCTGCCAAAGTATGGTAATCTGTAGCGCAGTAGCTAAAGAGGGCATTCGTGACTGACCGCTCCAAATCCTTTGCCTGACAGGCAAAGGATTTTCTTTTTGTATCTGTTGTGTTATAATTGCGGGGTCGTTTTTGTTAGATAAAAAACCGGCAAAAGCACATAGCGTAGATCCATTATTGTAGCTGCGCTTTTGGCCTCATATGCTTTCGCATATGAACCCGTTCGCTCGGGAAATGATTTTATGCAAGCATAAAGTACACTTCCTTCGCTCACGGCCTCATCGTCTAGCGGCTAGGACACCGGGTTTTCATCCCGGCAACCGGAGTTCGATTCTCCGTGAGGTCACCATTTCGTACCAAGAATATTTTCTCGAAACCGTGCGAACACAAAACTCCGGATATCCGGAGTTTTGTGTTCTTATGTCCATCGAAGCTTGATGTCTAACACCCAAGATATCTTTGTATAACCCAGGTGACCCTTAAAGAATCTTATCTAAATCTCTGCGTCCGTACAGTAAGCGTCTCACTATCATTGTGTGCCCTATAACGACATAGAAGATCAGATAGTTGCCTACTAAAATCCTTCGATACTCATGTTCTCGCCGACGCATTGAAGGGTAGATCGCTGCATGCAACGGGTTCTCAAGGTGTTTGTTGATGGCCCTTCCTACGTCTTGAATGAATGTCTTTGTTGCAGTCTCATTTTTGAGGTCTAATAAAATATAGTTAGTGATCCTGTCTAAATCGTCGTAAAAAAGCGGTGAGTAGCGAAGCTCAAAGTTAGCCATCGATTTTCTTCCTGATTTTTGAGAAGACCTCCTCGTGTGTCAGCGTCTCTGGGTGACTCTGTGCGAAAGCATCGGCTTCATCCAGGGAGCGCTCAATATAGTCGAGATGTGCCATTTTGCTAAATTTATCAAAGCTTATAGTTACCATCGAGGCTTTGCCATTGGTGGTAAATATAATGGGTTTATCATTGTCGCGTATTTCTTTTTCGACTTCTGAAAAGCGATTTCTCAGATCTGATATAGGTCTAACATCTAACATGGTGGTCATCCTTTCGTAGTTATCATAATTATGATAACCCAATTAAAACCCTAATTCAACATGGTTAGTTTACTGACGGTATAAGCAGGGGCCGTCTCACAGCTTTAACAACCGGGTGCCTTCAGCCGTGGCTCAAGATATTCCAACTCACCGAAGAGTCAGGGATTGTATTGTAACTACTGTAAGCTTACTTAGCCAGATTGTCCAAGCCACCGAATAAAATGCTTCCAAATCTGGCTGCGAAGTGTCTGCGGCGATTGCATATGGCCCGCTACGTCGGGGCTGCATAGTATGCGGCCGCCCTGGTGAGAAAGGTCTCATAGTCACTGGAGTCTTTGTTTGTTGTCGGTCCTGGCGCATTAATTTGTAGCCTGAGCATGTCAAAGTTGCTTTGCGGGCAAAGCAACTGCACTTACAATTAGAAGGAGTGTAATATGAGGGGCATAAAGTGATGAACGAGACGGCAAGAGACACTGTAAAAAACTTCTATGGTAGTGCTGCCAGGAAAGAAGATCAGTGGCAAGACTATCTGGGGGAGGATGTCAGCTTTTCGGTTGCCGCCGAAAAGAAGTTTGAAGGCAAGGATGTGTTTATTAAGACGTACACTACCTTTTTACAGGCTGTCGAGAAGATAGATATACAGAAGCTTTTCGTGGAAGGCAACACAGTTTGCGCTATCGTAGCTTACGATTATGTGTCGCCAAACGGGACAAGCTTCCATCAAACTGATGCAGAAGTGTGGGAGCTGGCAGGCGGCAAGATAGTCTCATTCACTGTCTACTACGATGCAACCGAGTTTCGGGAGTTGATGGCGCATTAGAAAGGGCAACGTCATAAATAATAGCTGTTGGGGCTTTTAATGTCCTAGCCCTAGTTTTACTTGCGTAGGTTAAGTCTAAGCGAGTAAACTGGAACATAAATGAGCGAACAGAAACAAATGCGGGTAGTGCCCCTACAAGAATATAAGCGCACTAAAATCATTGCAACGGTGGGGCCTTCGACCCATAGTTACGAGGCTATCAAGCAACTGATCGCTAGTGGCGCGAACGGCCTACGGCTTAATTTTAGTCATGGTACGCACGTAGAAAAAGCGGAAGCGATTGACTGGATCCGCAAGGCTAGTAAAGAGCTGAAGAAACCGGTGGCTATTATCCAAGATCTGCAAGGCCCCAAGATTCGCCTAGGTGATTTTGATGACATCATTCAGGTGCAAAAGGGCCAAAGCTTACGATTTGGTTATAGGGCCGATTGGGTAGTCAGCGGCATTATTCCAACGCAGTACGATCTGAGCGCTAAGATCAAGCGTGGCGAGCGATTGTATTTATATGATGGTAAGGTCCGCACCAAAGTCACCAGTGTTAAAGATGGCATTGTGTATGCTGAGGCGGAGAATAACGGTATTCTGATTGCCCGCAAAGGTATGAACCTGCCAGACACCGATTTTTCGGGTGATGTGATTACCGAAAAAGACAAGACCGATATTGCCTTTGGCAGCCAGTATGACATTGATTACGTGGCCATGAGTTTTGTGCAGACGGCAGCTGATATTGAACATATGCAGCGTCTGATTAAAAACCTCGGTAGCCCACGCAAGCTTATCGCTAAGATTGAAACACCTATGGCGGTAGAAAACATCGAGTCGATTATGCAAGTTGCCGATGCGGCTATGGTAGCCCGTGGCGACCTGGCGGTAGAAACGTTGCCAGAGAGTGTACCGATTGTGCAGCGCCAGATTATTGGTCTGGGCATTAAGTATGGCAAGCCAACCATTGTGGCAACGCAGATGCTGGCTAGTATGACGGAAATGCCGGAACCAACCCGGGCTGAGGTGAGTGATGTGGCGACCGCCGTGTTAGTCGGCGCGGATTGTGTGATGCTGAGCGACGAAACCGCTAACGGTCAATACCCGATTGAAGCGGTAGAAATTATGAAGCGGGTGATTCTATATACCCAGTCGCACGCACCGGTGCGAGCAGTATTTACAGAGAATGACGAACGGGCTATGTCGCGGCAACTGGCAATTAGCCGGGGTGTAATAAGCCTGGCAACAACAATTCGTGCCGCGGCGATTGTGGCCGAAACCAAATCGGGCGCTACGGCACTGCAGATTGCCTCCGAACGTCCCGAGATTCCTCTTATCACTGTTACTGACGACCCGAGAACTGCCCAGCAATTAGCCATTGTATATGATGTAAAAAGTTATGTGCGGCCAGCCAGCCGTGAAGCGGCAGTAAAGCTTACCGACTTTTTACGTGAAGGCAAGGTTTTAAAGAAGGGTGATATCGTGGTGACGGCCAGCGGCCAGTATCCGGGCGTGGTGGGCACAACAGATACCATTAAAGTCCGCCAGCTTGACTAGCGCAGTCCCTGTCTTACTAAAATGCAGTTTTGACAGGAATACGGCTATGTTATACTGACATAAAATAATTACTACACTGACCAATAATTAGGGCAGCGTAGTTCTTACTTTATAACAAGGTTACTGGTGTGAGCGGTGAATATCGGCATAGTGCCGAGCAATATGATCAAAAACTTGTACCTATGCTGGTAATGGCGGAGCGTACCGGTGTTGTTTCAATGTGCACCGATGGGAGGGGGATTGTTAGCGGCATTGACGGCACGGAGATAGAGGGTTTAGCGGGGCAGGCATATTTTGGTAGCGGGGCACCAGATAGACGAAAGGCATACGATATCAGCCTCCTGACAGACCCAAACGGAGCAGGTACTCTACCGGAGTGGGCTAAAGAATGTCCTGAATCTGGGGGTGCTCTAACTGCTGAAACGCTTGCATTTATACCACTAAATAGTGAGTGGCATACGATAGCAAACCGGGTTGAGCGGCCAGCATTTACGGAGCAATGTCGTGTGGCTCATCCATGGCTTGGGCGGCTCGGTTTGAAAAAGACGGTTCTGATAGAGCACCCGCCCGTAGTGTCTTCACAGACGTGTACGGAAATCGTGCCACGTAAGGTCTTTAATCCGTATACACAAGGAGTAGAGGGGGCTGTAGCGGTGTGCTATAGGCTAACAGATATAATGGACGATTTAGGACGGCGTGATACCGATGCTGAGCTAGGTGTGTATGTAGTTGTGCCCGTCGCAATTGCGCAGGACTTTTACAGGGACGTTAGTGATAACCTAGACCTTGCAAGAGCATTTGCAGATGCTGTACTTTTGCAGCAGTGCAACTATGAAGATCTTGATGCTGCACGCAGATATCAATTTGGCCGGGTTGCCGAGCGACGGGCTGGCAAACCTATTACCTTGGTGAGGCTTGAGGGCGCTGACTATGCAGGCCCGTATAGGTTTACTGTTTTATCTGGTAGAGAAGTACCCAAGGGTATGTAATTATAATTTCTAGTTTGCCAACGCTTACGCTATAGTTATAGGCATAAGCAATATAACATGGCCAAGCCTGCTAGCTAGCCGAAGAGCCTTAAAACGGGGGTGGCATGAGTTTCTATAAAAAGACGATTCGCGATATCGATTTAAACGGTAAGCGGGTCTTGCTACGCGCAGATTATAATGTGCCGCTGAATAGCCGGGGCGATATTACCGATGACTACCGGGTGCAGCAAAGCCTGCCAACCATCCGGTTCTTGCTGGGGCAAGGCGCATCGGTGGTTGTGTGCTCGCATTTGGGTCGTCCAGACGGTAAGCCTGATCCAAAATATAGCCTGCTGCCGGTAGCTAAACGCCTGAAAGAATTGCTGGGTATGGACGTGGAATTTGCGCCGGACTGTGTCGGAGAGCGCACCCAGAAAACGGCCGAGAATTTACGCCCTGGACAGGTTTTGCTGCTGGAAAATCTGCGTTTTCACGAGCAAGAGGAGACGAACGATTCTGAATTTGCCCGTCAGCTAGCAGGTTTAGCGCAGATATTTGTGCAAGACGGCTTTGGCGTGGTACACCGGGCGCATGCCAGCACCGAAGGAGTGACGCGATTCTTGCCAAGTGTTGCTGGTCTGCTACTAGAGCGCGAAGTCGATACTATTACTAGCGTTATGGAAAATCCCACAAAGCCGTTAGTGGCCGTAGTGGGTGGCGCTAAGATTGCCGATAAAATTGATGTCCTAAAGCGTTTTATTGATATCGCCGACGTGGTTGCGGTGGGTGGTGCCATGGCTAATACTTTCTTGCAAGCCACTGGCCTCAAAATCGGCAAGAGCAAAACCGAACCCGACGATATTCCGCTGGCCAAACAGATTTTAGAACTTGCCAAAGAAAAATCCCGGAATGGCAAATTCGTATTTTATCTGCCGCAAGACGGCGTAGTAGCAAGTAAGGTTGATAAAACTGCCAAGACACGGATTGTTGACTGGAGCGCGCATGTGATTGCCAGCGTTGAAAATTATCCTAAGCGACCCGAGCGCGACAGTGGACAAGTAGGGCATGACGAGATGATTTTGGACGTCGGGCCGTTTAGCGGTGCCTTTATTGCCGGCGCTCTGCAGCTAGCCGGTACAGTGGTGTGGAACGGCGCGCTTGGCATAACTGAAACGCCAGGTTTGCAGGGACCAATCGGACCATTCGCGCATGGCACAGAACTGCTGGTGGAGGCTATGACCGGGCAATTTGGTAATCGGCCATTTAGCCTGGTTGGCGGCGGTGATACCGTTGGATACATCGAAAGCCGAGGTATGCTACAGGCGTTTAATCACGTGTCAACTGGCGGCGGTGCTAGCCTGGAGCTGATGAGCGGACGTAAACTTCCCGGCGTAGAAGCGCTAGAAAACAAATAAGTGGTATAGTTTTAAACATAAGCATTATGAATTCACGTAAGAAAACCATTATTGTCGGAAACTGGAAGATGCATCTCAATGTGCACCAATCGAGCCTGCTGGTGCACCGGCTGGACGAGCGGCTCAAGATCCACCGGGATATTGAAGTGGTGCTGGCACCAAGTATGCTATCGCTCCAGCCGCTGTCTCAGCAAATTAACCGCCGCAAGTTCCATTTAAGTGCCCAGGATGCCTATCCGGCCGATGACGGTGCATTTACCGGTGAAGTCAGCTTTGCCATGATGGCCGGCCTAGCCGAATATTGTATTGTCGGCCACTCGGCTCGACGTATCTATTTTGGCGAAACACTCGAAACGGTACGTGATAAGGTACAGGCAGCGGTACGCAACGATATCACCCCTATCATCTGTATTGGCGAAACGAAACAAGACCGTGATGCTGGCGAAGGCCGCCAAGTGATTCATGATCAGCTCACTACGGCACTCATGAATGTCACGAGCCGTGAGCTGGATAAAATCATTTTAGTGTACGAACCAGTGTGGGCTATTAGCACATTTGATGGCATCATGGCAAAGCCGAAAGATGTTGAAGAATCGGTGGCCTATATGCGGATGCAGGTCCGCGAATTATATGGTGAGAAAGCCGCGGATAATGTTTATGTACTATACGGCGGCAGTGTTGATGAGCATGATGTCCGTGGTTATTTGGAAGTGCCCGGCGTAGACGGCGCGCTGGTGGGGGCTGCCAGCCTGAATTACCATAAATTTGCCGCCATTGTTGACGCCGCGTATCGCATGCGCATCGAGGCATAAGTGATGGCACAAAAACCCACCAAGATAGATGATGTAAAACGGCCGGGTAAGGCGGCACCACTCCCAACCAGCCGGCCAATTGTGGTAACTAATCGCCCAATGCTGGCTAGTGACCCGATGGTGGTAGTACCCACAGCTCAAGAAACGGATGAGTCAAAGCCGATGACTGCTTCGCTGCGGACGGCCAAACCCATTAAGCCACTTGATAGTACGCTGATGACCCCCGAGCCTGACGCCGAAGCCGTTCCGGACTCACCAGAACCAGAGCCATCTAAGGCTTCAGACAATACGACGCCGGAATTGGCAGTTGACATTGATGCTCTGCACGAGGCAAAATCGCCTGAAACTGAATCGGCCATGCCGACACTAGCCGCTGACTCTGAAGCTAAAAACAGTGGTGAAACCGTGAAGCCGGAGGTTCCTATCCCGGCTGTGACTGCCGAGAAACCAGACATCCAACCGAAACTAGAACGTGACCCCGAAGCTGAACTGAGCGCCGAAGAAATCGCAGCGGCCGAAACAAAGGCCAAGCGTGATCTTGAGTTGGAGCAAGTTATTGTCAGCGGTAAGTATCACGTACCGATTAACGCGGTGCAGCGACGGCGCTCACGGGTGCATGTGTTGCTGCTCTGCGCAGTTGGGCTGCTTCTGGCTGTAGCGCTTGCCGATGTAGTGATTGATGCCGGGTTTGTAAAACTACCATTCAATATTCCACATACTCATTTCTTTTCTACTACAGCTTCAGACTCTTAACGTGGCCCACTGTTTGCTAAAATAAAGTGATGCAAGATCTCTTCGAAGGGCTAAATCCAGAGCAACGTCGTGCTGTCGAAACGACAGATGGTCCGTTGTTGATTCAAGCTGGTGCCGGCAGCGGCAAAACTAAAACGCTGACGCATCGTATTGCGCATTTGATCGCAACGCATAAAGCCACGCCATACAATATCTTGGCTGTTACGTTTACTAATAAGGCAGCCCGCGAAATGCGTGAGCGTGTGGCACATTTGCTGGGCCAAGACGCTGAAAACCGCGGCTTTATGCCCTATATGGGCACCTTTCACTCTATCTGCGTGCGGATTCTAAGGATGGACGGCGAGCACATTGGTATTCCACGCTCTTATGTTATTTTCGATGAAGCCGACCGATTGAGCGCCGTTAAACAGGCTAGTAAGCGGCTGGGATTAGACGAAAAGACCTTTCCGCCCCGCGTAATCGCCGGGTTAATTAGCAGTGCTAAAAACGAGTTGGTAACACCAAGCGACTACGATCGGGCTGGCGGCAGTCCAGCAACCCGGGCAGCCAGCGAGGTTTATCCGCTCTATCAAAACATCTTAAAAGATAGTGGTGCGCTCGATTTTGACGACCTGATCGCCCGCACCGTGCAGCTGCTGCAAACCGTGCCCGAGATGCGCGCTAAGTGGCAACGCCAGTTTGCCTACATCATGATTGATGAATACCAAGATACCAATGCCGCACAGTATAAATTAGTAAAGCTATTGACAAATGATGATAAAAATATCGCGGTTGTAGGGGACGATTGGCAATCGGTGTACAGTTGGAGGGGTGCTGATTTCCGCAATATCTTAAAGTTCGAAAGCGACTACCCAAACTGTGCGGTCATAAAACTAGAGCAGAATTATCGGAGTACGAGTCATATATTAAATGCGGCCCATGGAGTAGTAACGCGCAATCAGCAGCGCAGCGATAAAAAACTGTGGACGGCAGCCGGCGAGGGCAAGCCCGTGCAGATTTTGCAGGTCGGCAACGAGCGGGCCGAGGCTGAGGCGATTGTCCGGCGCGTAAAGCTTGGCGTGGATAGCGGCCGGCATTTTAGCGATTTTGCGGTGCTCTATCGTACCAACGCCCAAAGCCGCAGTGTGGAAGAAACGTTTATTCAATATGGAATTCCATACCGTATCGTGGGCGGCGTGCGCTTTTATGACCGCAAAGAAATTAAGGATCTGGTGGCGTATTTGCGACTCTTATATCAGCCGGAAGATCGCATCAGTTTTGAGCGGGTTGTGAACATTCCTACACGTGGTATTGGCGCAAAAAGCCTGCAAAATTTCTATGCGTGGTACGAAGGGTTAGGTCTGGCACTTAGCGAAGCATTGGCACAAGCGGCTAATTGCGGCACGGTGACCGGCAAGGCTAAAAAGGGCCTGGTAGAACTGGGCGACATTATAAAATCTCTGCGTGAGCTGATTGATGACGTGCCGCCAGCCGCCCTGATTGATTCGCTGGTGCGCCGCATCGGCTACCTAAACTATCTGGATGACGGCACTGTCCAGGCCGAAAGTCGCCAGGAAAATGTCCGTGAATTTATGGGTGTAGCCCAGAGCTACCAGGAGTTGGGCCTGGCGAGCTTCCTAGAAGAAATCGCCCTGATTTCCGACCTGGACACCGCAGACCTTAATGGCAATGCGGTAACGCTCATGACGCTCCACGCTGCTAAAGGCCTGGAATTTCCCGTGGTGTTTATGACGGGCATGGAAGAAACCATCTTTCCGCATACCCGCGCACTATACGACCAAACCGAAATGGAAGAGGAGCGCCGTCTATGCTACGTAGGGATGACGCGCGCCCGCGAGGAACTGTATATGATCTATGCCACCTCGCGTATGCTGTACGGCGGAGTACAACATAATGTGCCCAGCCGGTTCCTAAGCGAAATTGATGCCGCGTACAGTGAAGAAACAGCTATGGGCGTGAGCTTTGGCTCTAGCTTAGCCGGTAGTCGGCCGTATCAACCGCAGCGCTATGATGATAGCCAATATATAGCCCCGGCTCCGCCAAAAGTTGATGATGGCGAGCCGCACTATGTGCCCGATTTTGAAATTGGTGACGGCGTAAAACACCAACTGTTTGGTAGCGGCACCATCGTGGAACTGGACGGCGAAAATGCCACTATCTATTTCCAAGGCAAAGGTCCCAAAAAGCTCAACATCGCGTTTGCGCCGTTGGAGAAGCTGTAGATGCTAAAACGTGTGTTCTTCTGGCTGTTGTGGCCAGGCTTATTTGTATATTTTCGATTTAGCCATCGGGCGCGAGTAGTGCTAGTGGATGGTAATTACATACTGCTCGTCAAAGACCGGTTCCAGCTGTGGTTCAATCAGGATCAGTGGGCTTTGCCAGGCGGCGGCTTGCGTAGGCATGAAACACCAGAGGCCGGGGCGGTGCGCGAAATCCAAGAAGAGCTTGGAATAAAGCTGAGTATGTCGCAGCTAAAACTACTGTGGCGCGGCCGTATTGGCAATTACGGATTGCGTTACCAAAGTTATTTCTTAGTGGCGCGCATTTCTCGAACTGCTCAGTTGCAATTAAAATCATCCGAAATTGCTGTCGCTGATTGGTGCAGGATAAATACGCTAGACCTGCAAACACTTAAACCGGAATCCCAAAAGGCGCTGCAACTTTTAGCTGGCCGCCACTAGATTTTGCTATACTTATACATAACGCTTTGGTCTGTATGGACGTTATTTGAAACCGGGCTTTAAAGCTTTAGCTATGCAAAAAATTTGGAGAGCACTAACAAGCTCAAAGCAGGCACATATCCAGCGGTTCCATCGCTGGCGCAAGCATCCGCTGGGCTTGCCAGTTGCGGTGTTTGTTGGATTACTGGTGCTTAGCGGCGCACTGCTTTTGCTGCTAACCCGCACTAATCATTCTGTGGCTTTTCACCCGGATACCAGCTACATCGCTATTATTTCCTACGACCACCAAAAGCAGACGGTGCCTACAAATGAACCGACGGTGGGCGCCTTGCTGAAAAAACTTGCTGTGCCGCTTAATCCGCGCGACCGAGTAGAGCCGAGCCTAAGTACCGCAATTGATCAAGATAATTTCCGCATCAATATTTACCGTGCAGTGCCTGTTACCATCACAGACGGCACAATGATTACCACGACCTATAGTGCTGCCGCTACGCCGCGTAGTATTGTGGCTGATGCAGGAATGCCGCTGTATGCCGAAGATGCAGTAACAGCTGAGCCCGTTCAGGATTTGGTATCGCAGCAGGCAATCGGCGAGCGTATTATTATCAACCGTGCGGTGCCGGTGGCGCTAAACGACTATGGGACGCTGCTTACCTTGCGTACTCATGCTAAAACGGTCGGCGAGCTTTTGGCGAATAAGGGCATAGTGCTCAAATCGGCCGACACCGTTATACCCGCCACAAATACGCCTATAACGCCAAATATTCAGGTATTTGTGGCTCGCAAGGGTACCAAGATTGTCACCGAGACCCAGGCAATTCCGGCACCCACACAGACAGTAACCGACAATTCACTGTCGTTTGGTACTAGCGCGACACGCCAGCAGGGAAGTGCTGGTACGCAAGTACTTACCTACCAGATCAATACTGTAAATGGGGTCGAAGTAGGACGTACATTACTGCAAACAGTGGTCACCGTGCAGCCGGTGCCGCAGATCATTGCCCGTGGTCAAGCGGTGAGTATTCCAGCAGACAAGCAAGCGGTAATGGCACAAGCTGGCATTGCGCCGGGTGACTACAAGTACGTTGACTACATTGCCAGCCATGAAGGCGGCTGGTGCCCCACTAAGATTCAAGGTACACACAACTGCCCGGGTTACATGAACCCAAGCGACGTTCCGGCCAGCGGTGGCTACGGCATTTTCCAGGCTACGCCGGGCCGCAAAATGGCTTCTGCAGGCGGCGATTGGGCAACAAGTGCTGTGACGCAAATTCGCTGGGCAACTGGGTATGCTGTGGGTCGCTATGGCAGCTGGGCAGGCGCGTACAACCACTGGGCGGCTAGCCACAACTGGTAAAACAGGGGTGAAAATGCTACGCTTTAGACACTATGTCATTCGATCTCACGCCTAAGAAATCATTGGGTCAGCATTGGCTGCACGATGAGCGAACGCTGGATGCTATTTGTGATGCGGCGGATGTGCAATCAGGCGATACAGTGCTGGAAGTTGGCCCGGGTCTAGGTACGCTTACGAAGCGGCTACTGCTGCGTGGCGCTAAAGTAACGGCGGTTGAGTTTGATGACAATCTAGCCGCTAGCCTTGTTGCTAATGTTCAGAAAAGCGGGACCCCAACGGACAACCTAACGGTCGTTCATGAAGATATCCTCCGGTTTGACCTTACCAAGCTGCCAGCGGGCTATAAAGTGGTTGCCAATATCCCATACTACCTAACCAGCAACCTTATTCGCGTTATGTGTGAAAGCGCCAATCCGTTTACTGCCGCTGCCATACTCATCCAAAAAGAGGTCGCCGAACGGGTGGCCGCTAGGCCAGGTGCTATGTCACTGCTGAGCATTAGTGCTCAGTTTTACTGCGATGTATCGTTAAGCGTAGCTGTACCGGCTGCATTATTCACGCCGCCGCCAAAGGTGGATAGCCAAGTGTTGGTGCTTAAGTACCGCCCAGAACCACTCTATGAAAACGTAGAGACAAAAGCCTTTTTCCGATTGGTAAAAGCTGGCTTTAGCCAGAAGCGCAAAACGCTGGTGAATTCGCTCAGTGGTGGATTCGCAATTTCTAAAGACCGAACTCGCGAGATACTGCAAGCGGCCGATATAGCCGAAAACACCCGCGCCCAAGCGCTTTCTTTGGATGATTGGTATGCGCTCTATGAAGTTGCCAAGCAGTCTTTGTAGCCCCAACCAAACATTACAAGATTTGTTGTAATGTTTGGTTGGGTGGATTAGGAGGGCTCACGGCGTGTGGTGCGGCGGGTGGCGTCAGAGACACCGTATCCAGACGTAGTCCAGACTCCCCGCCGCACTCACTACTGACCGCTTCGTCAGACGATCGTCGCCGTGCTGGACTCACCAGGGGTGGACCGGGCGGTGCGCCTGACGTCCTCCATGATGAGGCCCCGCAGGGCGCGGACCACCTTCCGGTTGACCGAGAGCGTGGTGGACGCGCCGGGGCTCCCGTAGACAGCCTGCCGGATCTGCTTCCGGACATTGTTGTTCGGGATGCAGTCCAGCACAGTCTTCATGGCGGCCTCGCCGGTGGTCGCAGCGATGCTCAGCGTGGTGTCGCAGTCTTGGACTGCGAGGCGGTAGGGGCTGATGTTGGGGCTGTGATCGGGGTTGTACACGTAAGCCTCGATCTCGGTGGCCTGGCCGGCGGCGTAGTCCACGTAGGGGTGCTCCTCCGGCAGTTCGTACTCTGCGAGCAGCTCGCGGTCCGTGAAGACCAGGTCTGTGCTCGCCGGGTCGAACAGGTGCCGGACGACCGTCAGCTCCACCTTGGTGGGTGTCACGAGCGTCCTCAAGGCGCTGATGACGTTCTGGATTGCGTCCAGAAGAGCCATGAGGCTCCCTCCTAATCTGTCGGCCTGCTAGAAGCAGGGTTTGAAGCCCTAGGGGCATTCCTTGATAATTATACAATATTTTTATCGTATGCACAAAATATTGTTTATTTTGTGGTATAATTATTGGATAAGAGCGCACCGCTCTTATCCAATAACATGGGGCTGAATTTTAAGCTCGACGTTGGTACGTTACGGTTAGATCAGCAGGTCGCTTGCTAAGCGTTATATGGCACAATTTTTAGATGCAAAAACTGCATTCATGGACAAGCTTGCCGGTCTGAAGTCATTCAGCAACCAGCTCGCTCTCCAGACAGCCTAATTATTTATTAGGCAACGCCCTTTGTGACATCAGATAGCGAAATAGGCGTTCTATATTTCTGAATGCTCGGCCGGAACTATCCAGCCCGACCGCTAAGACCAGGATTGCTCGCATGCGATGTTTGTCGGTTTCGATATGCATGCGCTAAGACCACAAAACAGACTATGCCTGTAGACGACTAACTTATACGCCGACGGACCCGGGGGCGGTACCCGGCAGCTCCACCATATTATGATTTTCGATAACTTTTGGGTTATCGTTTTCATTTTTAGGGGAGTAGATATAGCTGAAATCTGAGTGTAAACATTTCAACTCGGTTGCACAATAATGACTTGTGCGACATACTGACCACTCATAAACTTATGTCAGTTGGTTTTGAAACACCAAACTATAACGCTCTAGTCGCAGAACAAGCCTTAGTTCAGGCCGATAAGATTCGTGATAGACGGCTTGATCACTACAACCAATGCATCTTTCCAGGCCAGGCTTGGCAAGAACCTCGCAGCAGCGCAATCATCGATTTTGTTCAGCCTTTTGTCCCAGAAGGCGAAGAGGTTACTTTAGGGGCTGTTTTGCGGGGCGTGGCTCTAGTTAAGGAAGGGCGGCCAGTTAGCTGGGTTGATATGGGCGGTGGCAGGGCATTGCCAATGCGCCAACTTGCGAGTGTGTCTGGTACTAAGTCATGGTTACAGATGACTAATGTGGATTTATTCAATTTCGGGCCTGATGGCCTGACAACGGAGGAAACTGACTATCTAGAAGGCCTAGCCCAAGGAATGACTAGCCCAGAGACTGGGCCGCATCCAATAACTGGCAATGTTGAAACAGTAAAATTACCAGGGCCGGCAGATATCATCACTTCCATTGAGGTCATGCAGTACCTTAATAACCCTCTTGAGGCATTGGCAAACTGGTACAATCAGTTAGCCGAAAACGGCATAATGATTGTCGCTACAGAACACGACTGGTCTTATTCGATTAGATACCAAAGAGAACCTGACGATAATGAACAAGATGAAACTCCTACTAAGCACGTGCTTGAGGCTTTAGCAAAAGCTGATATTAACTTTGCCGCTACTTATGAAAGTGATTGGGAGGATGGTCACCGCCCAACCTTAGATCCTAGTAGTTTTCGTATTATGGCTGTGCAGAAGAAACCTGGAACCTCATTGATAGTTACTCGGCCCGTAACTAAGGTCTTAACCAACCCTTGGAAGTACAAAGCTGCTTACTACGAGTTATCTAACGACAGTATGCCAATAGTGGAAGTTATCAGTTCTGCGGCTAAAAATATTGGCGGTATAACCCTCGGGTCTGTGTGCTAACCTCGCACTAATCTAGTCCTCCTCAATACCAAGAAGAGAGTGCTAGACAATACTGGCATCTAAAGATGCAATTAGAACAAGCTGCGTGTGACTCAATGGCTCTTAAAAGATAGGCTGAAAAAGGAGAGGGGCAAGCCGTTTTGTTAGTTTTTCTTTAAGTGGTCATCTGGCATGCCTTAAGTATATACATATAAATATTAACGGGTTTATCAATAAAATTTTCCGAAGGGGCAAATAAGCTGAGTGTGTTTTTTCACAAGATGTGACGTGCTGTTTATTTTGTGACTAAGCCGACGCATGGAGAATAGACACTCCTGCACTGGTTGGCTATAATCCAAGACAACGTCAAAAGGAGGCGCTTTACTACAATTTAGCAGGATGGCCTACTCTGATTAGCGCTGGCAAGGAGGCGTTGCTAGAAGCGGTGATAAAAAAACAGATCTGCTTAGCAGCGGTTTTATGGTTGCTGGCACTTTCAACTAACTCGTAAGGAGATGCTAATGGAAGAACAGATAGAACCTACAAACTCAAACGGCTCAATAGAACCAGAAAGATCGTTCAAGCGCTGGCTCGGAAGGTACAAGCTACTAGTAGCGGGTGGTGTCTTGCTTGTCCTGCTCATCGTAATCTTGTTGAAAGTACTCGGCGGCAGTAATCCCAAAACGGCTACTACCTCTAATAAGGGCTCGTCAGTTAGCTCTGGTTCTTCAGCTCCTGTGCCGCGTCAGGCTAAGGGTACGGCTGTCACGCTTGGTACAGGTAACTTTACTGTAGGTACAGATATTGCAGAAGGCGTATATGATATCACTGCTCCTGCGGGACAATCTGGCAATTTCATAGTGAGCGGCGCAAACGGCACGGCAGCCTATAATGAATTCATCGGTAAGCCTTCGTATGGTGATGTCTCAAAAATCCGCGTCATACTTACCAAAGGCCAACGGGTACAGATTTCTGACATGAGTGGCGTTACATTTACCCCTACGACCGCGCAATTTGTAACGGCACATGCTACCGCCAAGCTATATGCAGGAACTTTTGTCGTGGGTCAGGACATTGGTGCTGGACGGTATGTTGCCACTCCAGCTAGTGGTGAGTCCGGCGATTTATTTGTAGATGACAGCAACGGCAAAAGCTTGGTTAATAAAGTGCTGGGCAGCGCTTCTGACGGTGATGTACCAAGCTATGCGGTAACGCTGAACACTGGTGATGTGATCACTCTGTCAGGTATCGATTCGGTTACATTTACGGCGCAGTAAACAGTGAACATCGTTATAGAGTATTTCCTTTTTCGTATGATATAGTTTTGCTTATGGAAAATCTAAGGAACAAAAGGTGGGGCGTACCAGTATCTGTAATTGGAGGATTTGCCCTTGGCGTAGCGGTTACTCTGGGCGTACAAGCAGCGCAAGGTCCAAGTGAGGCTGAGCGAGCAGAGCATGCCTACGAGCGACTTTATACTGACCCAGGAAGATGTCTAAGCGGTACTCCTTATGATCCAGCACAGGGTGCATTTATAGGCGCTACTTATGATTCACGAAACGGCGAAGAGATTGTGAAAGATTTGCCCTTCGACGCTGATGAATACAAGCCATCGGTACTGTCCTTTACTGTTACCAGCTCTAATGAAGTTCGTCCAAGCGATCAGCAGACAGAGGCCTTTTTAGATGCACATTGTGCACCTCAAGTATTGCCTCAAACATAACAAGGTCTGCGGCAAATGACACACTAGTTTAATTAACTCTATAGACATATCTGTGTTATTGTGGTGATACTTCGTTGAATAGCACTCCTAAATTATTCCTCGAGGTACCTTACCAGTTTTCTGTTGTCGAAGTGATGGTTGGAAAGAGTTCTAACGTGTAAGTTTATGCAGTAGGCTTGTTTCCAACCATTACAAACCACGCAGGTCACGCTATCTCTAGGAGAGAGAATGAAACCTCGCACCACCTTCGCGTTGTCGCTGATCGGCTGTATGTGCGCAGGTACAATCGTCGCGGGCTTCATCTTTGCCGTTCCGATTATCATCCTGCTCGTACCCTTTGAGGTCTTTCTTGGATTCATGGCCCACGCAATTCTGGAGGAGGGAATCACTGCACCAGAGAAGATTCCTCAGACATGCCTACTCGCCCAGCCTGCCAATGCAACTCTGGCTGTCCAGTAGAGAAGATCAAGCGCAATTCTAGAGATTGTCTGACTAGCGGGGTCATCGACTTATTGTCGACGCAACGGAGAACTGCAACAGGAAGGTAGACAAGCGATGAGCGCAGTACGCGTTCGCCCCTATCGCTTCCTCTACCTTCCTGTAGTTCCTTATCACAAGAACACCTTTATATAGCTTTAATTATCTTAGAAACCAAGCGCAGTCTAGCCTTGTGTTAAGTTGGATTTCATTCAGCTAATGCATATAATTGTAGGGCACTAACAATGTTCCTTAAGAGTAGGGGGGTATATATGCAGCATATAGGTAATAAGCGCTGGATTACTACGGGGGTAGCAGGTTTACTAATGGCCTCCACGACATTTCTAGCGTTACCAGTTTACGCAACACCTAGCATTGACGACCAGCTTAATGTAACTTCGCCAGATACAACAGTACTCTCGCCCAAAGACAGTCAGGCTATCGCAGCAACCAGAGGCAAGGGAATACCAACGGGAGGTGGGGCTTGTTTGGCTGCCGGCTCAACCGCAAGCATCACCACACCACCGCCATTCCTGAAATTGCCATTTCGCGAGCGGGATGGAGCGCACTCTCTGTGGGACAGCGAGGGCTGGTACACATCCCCCGATGAACTTAGCATAGATAACGAAACGAATGGCGATCTTCATGGTGCGAACGACCTTGAGCTTACCCGTCAGGCGGACCATGGTTACGGAATGCCGATTGTCGCAGCCACTAGCGGCAGAGCGTACTATAGCTATCAGTACATCAGCGGCAGCTGGACTGACCCTGCCACGGGTAAAACCCATCAGGTAGGCTGGGGTGCCGGCCTTGTCGCCGAAGTGCGCAGTGCTCAAGATCAGCCAGGTAACCCAGGCTGGGTAACGCAGTATATTCACCTCTCTAAGGTTGCTCCCGGTATTCCATACCTTCAGGCAACCTCTGTTAATGATCCCAACGATCCTTCGCACCCAGATTGGTATCCCGCTGGTCTTATTCAAGACGACAACACGCTTTGGAACGCGGGTGTCCCGGTTAAGCAGGGCCAGATTATTGGCTATCAAGGAGATACCGGTATTGGCTTTGATTGGAAGGATAATTTTAACCCAGTAACGGGCAAGGTGTTGCCACGTAACCGGGTGGCCGAAAAGGCATGGGACCCACCGCAACTCCACTTCCAGCTCTACCAGGGCCGTATTAATGGCGCTAAACAGAATATCATTGATCCGTTTGGCTGGTATGCTCAGGTGTGTCCAGGTGAGCTACGCTGGACAGATCTTGGCACTAACCCGTACACACCCATCCCCGGCAAAGTACGGGCTGCACCGCAAGGCTCGGTCTTTATGGCTGACGGGCACGGCGATCTGCTCTACGCCGCCAAGTAATAGTTCTGTGACAAATGGTTGGAGCCTTATGGTGCGCTCCAACCATTTTATTTTGACGGCTCAACATGGTCGTTAAGGTGCTGAGTGATGCTTATTAGTCATAAAGTCACATTTGTTGCGGCGTACAAAAACCGTAGGAGCACGTATACTAAACTATATGGAAAATAGGCCGCTTGTGTTTGTAGACGTAGAAACCACTGGTGGTATGGCTTGGAATAGTCGTATCTTAGAGATTGGTGCGCTCCGCGTGGAGGATGGCAGGGTAGTGGCACGCATGAATCAGGTGCTTGATCCGGAAGAATCGGTGCCGGGCTGGATTACGAATCTAACCGGCATTGAGGCACATGAAACAGTGGGTCAACCGGTGTTTGCTGTACTTTTACCAGATCTGCTACGGCTATTTGAAGGTGCTATATTTGTCGCGCATAACGTTAGTTTTGATTACGGCTTTTTCCGTGAGGAATACCGTCGCCAGGGCCACGCCTTTTCAATGGATAAACTTTGTACGGTGCGATTAAGCCGCAGATTATATCTGAGCGAGCGCAGCCACCGGCTGGACGAGGTGATCCGTCGGGGCGGGTATCAGGTTGTGCATCGTCACCGTGCCTATGATGACGCGGAAGTGCTTTATAAATTCTGGCAAGATAATCTGACACGCCTAGGCGAAGCAGAATTTTATCCGTTAGCGACGCAACTATTGGAGCCGGTCTGGCCGTATTAGTTTTAGTAAGAACGCTTATAGCAAAAATTCAGCTTATGGTGTCATAGTAGATCTTGTAAGGAGGACCTTGCTATGATGACATACCGAGAACTTATCCGCAGAGTAAAAGAGGCTGCACATGTAAACGATGATTCTTCGCAGGACGCGCTGGAGCTGGTAGTGGAAAACGTAGCTGTGCATCTGAGCGATCATACGCGCCGCGAATTTGCCGCTGCACTGCCAAGCGAACTACAAAGTGCCGCACAGATGGTGCCAACTATTAGTCATCTCGATGAGGATATCGTGGAGCAACTAATGGATCTGGAAGATGTTGATGAATCGGGCGCACTGGCACGCATAAAGGCAGCGTGGCAAGCGCTGAGCGATATTTTTGATAGCCACGAGGTAGATGAGATAACGGCAGAATTACCATATCAAATGGTTGCTGCACTGGAGTAAAATAAGAGTACCAGGTAAAAGGGGGCAAACAGCATGTCTATGGAAGAACGCAACCGTCACCTAACTCGTAAGGGGGAAAGTAAGGCGCACAGTCTGGCGCATAAATACGACACCCACAAAATGGCTAGTGTGGTAAATCACAACCATTTTGAGCGGCACCATGGGTTTGAGAGTGCTAAACGTTCGGAAAAGAAAACTGCATAGTATTTCTTTTACGCTGAATTAATGAGCAGAGCAGACCCGGGGGTCTACGCCTAAAGTGTGGACCCTTTTTAATAATGGAAGTATAAAGGTGCAAGCGAGGGTTTTTGTGGACAGATTCTGAATAATAAGATTCGGGGGAACAACAAACAGCAGAACAACATAAAACAAAGATACAAAAAACATTGCACCCAGCAGGGCGCGGCCGATGGCTCCCCGGATGGGGTGCCATGGCCGCGGCCCTGGGGCACGCGAACTGTTCTCCTGATCGACGCCAGCGTACACAACCGGCCGATCGCCGCCGGGCGTGGGTCACTGGGTTAGATCAGTGGTGCACTGTGTTGAGTGTCACTGGTCGCGGTGGCGCCGCCATATGAAGGGCCTCCGCCGCTTGTGGCCGGTGGTGGTCGGGGTGCCTTGGGGCTGGTCGGTCTTGAAACCGCCCGGTATGGTGAAGGGCATCACGAGGATGGTGACATCCACCTGGATGTAGGGGTACGGAATGCCGCCCGCGAAGTTGGCGAACGGGCCCAGGCCACCCAGGTCGGGTCGACCGAACGTGTTGGGTTGCCGCATGCCGAACTGGAGGTCCGGGTCCGGTCCGCCGAAGCCGTTGGCGCCGAGACCGAGCCAGTTGTTCGGGCCGCCGCCGGAGCCGTAGCTGCCGAAGTCGGCGAACGGGTCGCTGGCTTCGCCGAGACCGAACTCGGTGCCGTTCAGCACGTTGAGTGCCAGGAGGGCAATCGGGTGTCGTCGCCGGAGCGTTGTCGGGCTGATAACGGTGGTCTCGTGATCGTCGATGGCGATGGTCGCCGGCGTGCCGACGAGGTCATCGTTCGCGGTGTCGCCGTCGGCCGGCTGCACGGTCGCCCTGTAGACCACGATGCTCGGCGTGCCCGCGGTCGGGTGTTCGCGGATGTCGATGATTCCGCAGGCCTCGGCGATGGCCGGGCACATGGCGACGGTCCTGTCCGGGTCCCATCCGTTGTCGTAGCGGTGGCTGAAGCCGAGGATGTAGTACTCCCCGCTCGTGATGGCGTGCCCGTCGGGCTGGCCTTCGTGCGGGTTGCACCTGGGGAAGTTACTGCGGGTTTCGGGCTCATGCATGGTACTGTCCTCCTTGGATCAGTAGCCGTGGGTGGACTCTCTTGTCTCTCAAGTTCCGAATTGGTTCGGATCAGGAGTTGTCTCGTATTTTGCTGAGGCATTGACAAGAAGAGGGCGAAAGTCATTAGTCTTATTACGGGTAATAATTTTCGTCCTCTTCTTGGCTGACGCCTCAAAGTTCTGCTGCTTGTTAATGTACGGCTGGAGGTAGTGGCTATAGCGCCTCATCTCAACAGCAATACAGCTGACAGATTGTCAGTTATGTATATTATATAATATACTCTGTAGGACAACAAGTGATTTGCATAAAACATCCTAAAGATGCACGGACTACAATAGTATCCTGTAGGAAATATCAGATTTGTTTTACTAATCCTAGCTCCACTAAAGAAAAAGACCTACGAAAGTGTAGGTCTTTTTCTTTGGTGGAGCTACAGGGACTCAAACCCTGGACCTCTTCCATGCCATGGAAGCGCTCTAGTCAACTGAGCTACAGCCCCATAAGTGGTAACAGGGGTAAGTATAGCGTATCCTGCGCTAGATTTCTAGTGGTGAGTGTCGTGATGGTTGTGTCCAATGCCAAAACGAATCATTAAGAATCTATTGACCGGCACCGTAACCGCAAAAGCAATTATCAGTGACAATGCCATACTCCACCAGAAAAGCCAGCTGATAACTACTGCGTTCAAGGCGCCCGGGATAACCCACTCCAGGGTGGTGTCGATGATTTCCATGGAGGTAATGGAGAGCGTGTCTGTTTGCAGTGCGGTTCGTCGAGCATCAGAGGTGCTTAAGCCCATGCGGCGAGCGCCGCGAAACGTGAGCGTATAGCCAAATAAAAAGGCGAGCAAGATGGCCAGTACAGTTTGTATGAAATTTGACCAATGGAGCGCCGCTCCAGTAGCGGAGCCCAGCACTTCACCCGTGCCGCAGCCAACTAAGCAATGCTTGGTGTGTTCAATAGCTTGTCGGGTAGTGGGATCGAGTCGAAACACACTACCAGTATAAGACAATTTGGGCGGTAAAAGCTTGTGGATTGCTGGACAGTCGCTTATAGTGGACCTATCTAAGCACAAACAGTATTGGAGTTTAAAATAGTATGGAACCACAGGGCGCACCGACACCTTCCGAGCAACCTAAGCAGGGATTTGATGAGTCAAAGCCGGTGCAAAATTCAGAAATAACCCATAATGTTGAAGCTGGCCAACTTAATGAGTCGCTTGGGGTCGCCTCAAAGCCTGACGCTCAGGTCGCTTCGCAGCCGGAGATTGCCGGCAGCCCATCTGTATCTGTTACGCCATCTGTGGTAAACGAGCCGCAAGTAAGCAGTGTGAGCGTACAGCCATCAACAACCGAAGCACAAGTAGCGAGTGCTCAGCCCGATGCAGTAGTGTCGCAGCCGGATGCGACTCAACCAGTAGTAGGCGGTTCGGCCGCCGCATTACCGCCTAAGCCGAAAAAGCGGTGGGTGTTGCCAGTGGCAATTACGGCCGTGGTACTGCTTGCACTGACAGGCGGCTATGCGTTTGCATTTTATTTGCCAAATCAGCCGGGCGCTGTGTATTTGTCCAGCCTGAAGCGAACCGGCGAGGCAGTAGATACGCTCATCAATTACTCAAATACCGAAGCGCAAAAACACTACAAGAGCTACGGTGTTAGCGGTAAATTGACAGCAACGATCGGGTCTAAAGACAGCAACTTCGATGCGACGATAAACGGCAAAATGGATGCCGATGGCAATGCTACCGGGGCGCTTGATCTTGATGTCATGGGTGCGCACGTCAACACGGATATTCGCAGCATACATGTAGCGGGAAGCGCCAGTCCGGATATTTATGTACGGGCTGGTGGCGTGAAACCATTACTTGACGCGGTAGGTGCAAGCAGTTTGGACAGCCTCGATAACCAATGGTTGGATTTTGACCATACGCTGCTTAATTCGTATGCTGCAAATTATGGCGGCAACAGCTCGGCGATGGCCGCAAGCAGCCTGCCAACCGCTGCGCAGTCGCATGACGCACTGGTCAAAGTCCAAGCGGTAAACAAGCAATATTTGTTTACGACTGACTCATCTCATGCTGTGCTTCAGAATAAAAAATACATTGGCAAGGAAACCAAAGCCGGTCGCAGTGTGTATCACTATGCAGTCGGTTATGATAAAAATCATCTAAAGTCATATGTTGATGCGTTAAGCACAGCGCTAAATAGCAGCAGTTTGAACAACTGGGCTAAACAGGCAGGCGGCGGCAAGACTTTGAGCGAGACACTGGATATGGATTCTCTCAAAACGGCTGTTGATACTGCAAAACCAGGATACACGTTTGATGTTTGGGTAGACGCAAAAACCAAGCTGATACAGTCGGTAGCGTTTACGGACCCAAGCGATTCCAGTGCCGTGTTTACACTTACTCAGAACTATACGGGTGGTAGTAGTTATCCATTTGCGCTTGCCTATCAAGGCAAGGGTGCGGATGGTAGTACTCAATCGGTTAGCGTGCAACTAACGGTGGACACTACGACAAACAAAGAAACAGTCGTGGCCACCATGACTTCCGATAGCTCTAAGGGTAATCTAACTTTTACAGTGACGCCATCAACAAGTGCCGTGCAAGTTACGGCACCAACCGGTGCAAAATCAGTGGCCGATTTGCTTTCGGAGCTGGGTCTGGGCAGCTTCTAAGATTGACCTAAGCGATTGTGCTCCGATGTCAAAAATGACACAATACGTAAGAAGTATATGAATATTCGTGCGATTTTTGCTCTCTATAGACCGACGTTTGCCCTAAACGTGCTGGCCGAGCTTAAGAACCGACACTATTCTGGCTGGCGATTGCTCAGTTGGCTATGGCACACTGGAACATTTGAAAGCGAAGCCAAGCTTTCGGATACCGAGCGCTCTCTGGCAGTTTTCTTGGGCCTAATGATGCTGGGGCAGTTGGCGCTGGGAGTTGGTTTTTTGGTGGAGTGGGCACGTTACGGTACTGTTGGTGCTTGGGAAATCGGCGTGGCATTGATTTTGTCCTATTCACTACTCTGGGCTCATGTAGTCGTGGTGCTGGCATGGCTGTGGAATTTGGTTTGGGCCATAATACGCCCTAAGAACGCCGCTCGCAATCTGGTATGCAGTGTACTTGAATGGCAAGTGCGCCAGTTGCGGGCACGGCACCATTTTAAGGTTGTGGCGGTGGCAGGTTCGGTTGGCAAAACTACTACCAAATTGGCGATTGCCGACTTACTGGCTGGCAGCGGCCTGCGAGTCCGTTTTCAATCCGGTAATTATAATGACCGCGTCACAGTGCCGTTAGTGTTTTTTGGCTTGAAAGAGCCAAGTTTATATAATGTAGTTGCTTGGCTAAAAGTCTTTGGAGTAACCCAATCAGAGATTGCCATGCCCTATCCATATGACGTTGTCGTGGTAGAGCTGGGCACCGATGGCCCGGGCCAGCTGGAGCAGTTTGCCTATCTTAAGCCCAACGTAACTGTTGTAACGGCTGTTTCGCCGGAGCATATGGAATATTTTGGTACGCTTGATGCCGTTGCAGCTGAAGAGCTGCAAGTGTTTGATTTTAGCAAACAGGTGCTGGTCAACGCTGATGATATCGCTGGTGAGTATCTGGCAGGCCGGGAATTTGCTGATTACAGTTTGGTGAGCGCGCAAGCTCGCTATGGAGCCGTTATTACGCATAAGAGTCTGGAAGGGCAAACGCTTGAAGTTCGCTTGCCCAAGGGCGGCTTTTCGGCCCAGCTTCGGCATATAGGCGAACAAGGGGCGAAAGCAGTACTGGCAGCCATTTCGGTGGCAGATATGCTGGAAGTACCAAAAAAGGCTATAGCCGGTAGTGTAGATACTCTTAAGCCTTTTGCGGGCCGTATGCAACTGCTGGAAGGCATACGAGACAGCAAACTGATTGATGATACCTATAACGCCAGCCCTATTGCTACTACTGCCGCACTTGATGTGCTCTATGCGGCTCGCACTAAGCAGCGGATTGCCATTTTGGGCAGCATGAACGAACTGGGTGATTATACAAAAGCGGCTCACGAAGAAGCTGGAGCTTATTGCGATCCTAAAAAACTGACGGCGGTGGTTACCATTGGGCAGGACGCTAAAAAATGGCTGGCACCGGCTGCTCGCGCTCGGGGTTGTACTGTCCATTCATTTATGAGTCCATACGATGCCGGGATGTACGTTTCCCGTAAGCTGGAAAAGGGCGCTGTGATACTGGCCAAAGGCTCACAAAATGGAGTATTTGCAGAGGAGGCATTGAAGGTGCTTCTAGCAGACCCTGAAGATACACAGAAATTGGTACGCCAGAGTAATTATTGGTTGAAGACCAAAGAGCGACAATTCCCGCGTTAGACGGTTAGATAGAGCAATCAAGGAGACTTTAGGGCGAAGTGCAGCCGGACGTGGCGATTAGCCCGCCCGAGAACCGTCTCCTATCTAAAGGAATGTGGTATACTACCGTCTGAATTATGAGCAACCAGCCACTCCTTAGCTTCAACCTCCTCGCCCGGTAGGGCAGTTTTTCTTTTTATCCAGTATAATTTCCAGTAAATCCACCAAGGAGTCTTTAACCTATGCAACGATACAATCCAAAAGATATTGAGCCCAAGTGGCAAGCCATTTGGGACGAAACGGGCGTGTATACAACTGACCTGCAAAGCGACAGGCCACACTATGTGGCCATGAGCATGTTTAATTATCCTAGCGGCGCTGGAATTCACATCGGTCATGCCATGAACTACACCATTTCGGACGTTAAGGCTCGTTTTAAGCGGCAGCAAGGATACGAAAGCTACCACCCGGTGGGTTGGGATGCTTTCGGTCTGCCGGCCGAAAATTTTGCCATCAAGTCTGGCGTGAGCCCCCAGGAAAGCATGGCCAAGATCATCCCGGGCTACCACAAACAATACAAAGCCATGGGCTGGAGCAACGACTGGGAAAAGGAAATTGCTACCCACTTGCCTGAATATTACAAATGGACGCAGTGGATCTTTTCTGAAATGTTCCGACATGGCCTGGCGTATCAAGATAGCCGCATGCAGTGGTGGTGCGAAAAGGATGCTACGGTGCTGGCTAACGAGCAGGTAATTGACGGCAAATGCTGGCGGCACGACGGTCCAGACGATCCATTGGTTGAGAAAAAAGAGATCAAGCAATGGTTCTTCAAAATTACCGATTATGCTGACGAACTTTTAGAGGCCACCGAGAAGTTGGATTGGACTGATACGGTTAAGTTAGCTCAGAAGAACTGGATTGGTAAAAGCGAGGGCGCTGAAGTTGTATTTGCAGTTGAGGGTTCTGATCAGACGATTAAGGTCTTTACCACGGCGCACGATACTATTTACGGTGTAACATTTATAGTGCTCGCACCTGAACATGAGTTGGTTGAAAAGCTTACTACATCCGAACATGCGAACGATGTCGCGACCTATATAAAAGCAACACAGCTGAAGTCTGAGTTGGAACGTCAATCTGAAAAGGAAAAGACGGGTGTTTTTACTGGGGCTTACGCCATAAACCCAGTAAATGGCAAAAAGGTGCCAATTTGGATAGCAGACTATGTTTTGGCTGGCTATGGTACAGGCGCCGTTATGGCCGTGCCAGGCGAGGATGAACGCGACTATGAATTTGCGCAGAAGCTGGGTCTGGATATCGTCTACACCACCGAGCAGCAAGAGTTTGTGAGCTATGCCGATGTTAAAAATTCACGCAAGAAATATAAACTCGCTAATTCCGATGAGTTTAATGGGCTAGACTTTGCGGAAGGGCGCGCCAAGATCCTGCAAAAGTTGGTTGATTTAGGTGTGGGTACCGAAAAGGTCAATTATCGTATGCGCGACTGGAGTGTCAGCCGCCAGCGCTACTGGGGCGCGCCGATCCCGATTGTCCACTGTGAAAAGTGTGGCAATGTGCTGGTGCCCGATGAGCAGTTGCCCGTAGTGCTACCCGAACTTGATGACTTTGCGCCAAGCGGCGATGGTCGTAGCGCGCTGGCTCGTGCCAAAGATTGGCTGAGGGTTGATTGTCCTGAGTGTGGCGGTCCGGCCGAACGCGAAACCGACACCCTGGACACTTATATCTGTAGCAGCTGGTATATGTATCGCTATATGGATCCGCACAACCAACAGCAGATCTTCAATCCCGAGCAGGTTAAGAAGTGGGAGCCGGTAGATTTTTATAACGGCGCTGACCATGCTACGGCACATCTGCTGTATGCCCGTTTTATCGGCCACTTCTTTAAGAAGTTGGGTCTGGTGAACGATCCCGAGCCATTCAGGCAGTTCCTGTTTAATGGCAAGGTTACCGCTAGTGACGGGCAGATGTTTAGTAAGAGTAAAGGCAATGGTGTTGACCCGCTGGATATTATTGAGCAAGGCTATGGCGCCGACGCGCTGCGTACGTATCTAATGTTTGCCGCACCACTGGAAGTTTGGGCTAAATGGGACCCACAGGGCGTGCCCGGCACGCACCGGTTCTTGAGCCGCATGTGGAATTTGGTGGGCGAATATGGCGAAGCCAAGCCTGTGGAATTGAGCGAAGCGCAGCAGAAGGCGATTCGCCGCTCGGTTCATACCATGATCCGCAAAATGACCGAAGATATCGAAGAAAACCGCTACAACACGGCAATCGCGGCCAGCATGACTTGCGTTAATGAACTGTACAAACTCAAAACCGAAGCCTTTGGCCAGAATGAAGTTTGGCACGAAGCGTTAGCTGACCTAGTCGCCTGCACAGCGCCATTTGCACCCCATACTGCCGAAGAGCTGTGGCACCAGCTGGGGCATTCTACCTCGGTACACCGTGATAGCTGGCCAAAGTTTAACGAATCGTATATTGCAGAGGACGCTGTCACGATTGCAGTGCAGCTAAACGGTAAACTGCGTGGTACGCTTCAGGCACCAACCGGTAGTGATGAAGCTGCCGTAGTGGCACTGGCCCAAGCTGATACGAAAATCGCCGCTAATCTTGCCGGAAAAGACATTGTAAAAACAATCTACGTTGCTAACAAACTGCTCAATTTTGTAGTTCGGTAAAAGAGTTGTTCAGTTTTTGCCTAATCTTATGGAACGACTAACAGGCGCTCCGTAGATGCAGTGTATATCGGTTGGCAATCTTTTCTAAAAGCGCTTCTGTCGGCGCTACTTAGATAAAATACCGCCTACCATTCTTTGGTGCAGATGATAACCTGAGGGCTTCTAGCTGGTGCAGCAAGGTCTTGTCGTGCCTGTCATAGCGTGTTCGCCCATATCCTAGGTGCTGATCTCCAACACCAGTTGTTAAATGGCCATTGGCAGCACCATATAGAATATGCCTATAATCCTCAACATCACCTTCGGGGACTTTGGGGCTCAGGCCAAGCCTTGCAAGGTGGATATCAAACATCGCTGCTGTAGCCGTAACACCTAACGCCGTGGGTCTCCCGGCAGGGTATTCATGATTAGGGAGGTGATAACCTAGGTCGGATAGGCGATAGTAGAGTATCTTAGCATTGCGGGGTGAGCGATCAACGCATGCTTGGTGAGTACGGACTCTCACGCGATCCTTGCCTATCTTCTCTACAAAATGTGTGCCGGTATGGTATGGAAGAGGAGAGTCAGTTGGCAATAAGTTAGGGATTTTAACAGCAGATTCAATTACTTCAGGGTTCAGTTTAGTAGGGTCTGATACTTCACCATAGCTCAAGGTTGGGTGCGGTCTCCCAAAAAAACCTACACCTGTGTCGTCCTCACTTCGATCAAGCGCAAAGACCGTCGTACATTTGACTCCATTTGGGCCGACTGCAACAAGTTCGAATTTGTTGGGCGTCTCGCTTGGGGCAAAATAAAACTTCTGCTCTATACCTAGTATTTGTTCAGGATTATCAGGCTTTGCGCTAGCTTCGACTACAGAAAGCATTTCTCCATCATGGACACCTAAGTGTCCTGGCATCCGAACCCGTGCGCGCCGGGGATCTTCTCCGGGTATCTCGTTAAAACCATCGATTTCGGTTAAGGCTATTGTTCCGTCACGGTGCCGTACGACGGCATACTTACATGCCCGCGATGTACCAAGGTGTTGGAAGGCTCGCTCACCTCGTCCGTAAAGAGTGGGGAGCATTACGGTCGCACCGTTGAGTATAACTGGCTCAAATTCAATCTGTGTTGGATTGGTTAGAATTTCGTTCGTAGACTGTAGAGATGGGGGCGTCTGGATGATCTCTAGTTGCCCAACAGCACATCTGCCGCCAAATGCTGCGATTTCTCCGGCATTAGGGCGCAAATGCCAAGCAGTATGTAAGTCGAGGTCCTGGAAAACATCCAGCTCTATTTCTGGGTATTGCTCAATTGCTACAGACATATATTTAATTTTATGATCAATGGTTACGCATCTTGTAAGACTCGGGGTTATTATAATAACGCACAACATAACCTACTATCAATATAAAGTATTTTCCCAGTAATTTTAGTCGTGTAGCTCACTGAACAATTACAGGGCTTTACCTCAAATCTGTTGAGATTGGCAGTAGAAAAGGGTATAATACGGCTTAATTACAAACCAAAAAACTCTAAAAGGAGTTAGTACATCATGGGTAAACCAAAGAAACGAACCAGCCCCCGCGCTACCGGTGCACGCCGCAGCCACCTTATTCTAAAGCTGGCTCGTGCTGTTAACAAGAAGTCTCCAGTGAAGGCTGTCACAACTCGCCGCGAAACTGGCAAGAAGCTTGCAACTGTTAAGGTTGCTAAGCCAGCTAAAGCTACAACAACCAAAGCAAAAGCCAAAACCGCTAAGCCTGCTAAGAAGAGCAAATAAGGCTTAAGGGGGCGGACTTAAGGCATGGCAAGTAATCGCCACCTCGGTCGTATTGTTGCGTTGCAAACGCTGTACGAGCAGGATTTTCGCCGTGAAGCCGGTGACAGTTCGTTTGACCTTGGCGTAGTACTAAAGCGCAACGTTGCGCGCTACGAATCTACCGTTGACGACGTATTCTTCATTGAAGAGCTGGTTAAGGGTGTCGCCAAATACGAGGCCGAACTTGATGACGAGCTGCGGCCCTTGGCGCCTGAGTGGCCAATCGAGCAGATTGCTCGTATGGACCGCGTGGTGCTGCGCATGGGTCTTTACGAGCTGAAGTATGCCAAGGACGTACCGCCCAAGGTAGTTATTAACGAAGCGGTTGAGCTAGCCAAGGCCTTTGGCGGTGATAACTCCAGCAAGTTTGTAAATGGCGTATTGGGCACGGCGCTTAAGAAGCAAAACGGCGAGCCTGTTGAGCCAGTCGCTACTCCTGAAAGCGAAGAGGACGCGTAAGTGGATTACTTACAACCCATGCCTCGGCTTCAAACCCAGCCAACGGCATCGGGTCGTTTTTTGGCGTGGTCTGATCATGCAAGCGAAAGGGTTATAGCATGAGTGGCATAAAGCGTCGTCCACGTCCCGAGCGAGGACCGGAAAAGCCCGAGGCAAATACACCGTCGGCACAGCGGAGCAATCCAATCAGCAATATCCGCAAGCCTATCGAGGGTATCCGCAAATTTGTTACTCGTCGTCCGGCTATTGAAGAGGTGGTGCACGAAACAACGTCCGGCGGCATTGTTTTCCGCCGCAACCAAAAAAATAACGAGTTGGAAATTTTGCTGATCAAGGATGCTAAAAATCGCTGGACCATTCCTAAGGGTCACGTAGAAGAAGGCGAAGAGCCAAAAGATACGGCCGAGCGCGAAATCCGCGAAGAAACAGGTTTGCAAGAAATGCTGGTGCGCGATTGGCTCGGCAAGGTCAATTTCCGGTACCGCCGCAATCACACCTTAGTGCTTATGACCATGCACATCTATCTGGTGCAAGGGCGGGGCAATACCGATCGGCTTCACCCCGAAGATTGGCTCAGCGATATTCAGTGGCTACCGGCTACCAAGGCGGTGGATAGCATTGCTTATGAAGACATTGGTAAACTGATGCTGCTTGGCATGAAAAAGATTAGAGATCAGAAATTGTAGAGAAAGGAATTAGTTAGAAAATTTTATAGCTTATCGTTCAGTGTTTATCGGCCACTTCGGTTCTTGGTAAGCGCAAAACGGTAAACGATACCCTTATTATTATGGACACGACCGCATACCAACAACTGGCAAAAGATAAACTGGGCGGGGAATTTGCGAATCTGGACCTGCTCATCACGGCCCTCACGCACCGCAGCTACTTAAACGAGCACCGCAGTACAGTAAAAGAGCACAACGAGCGTCTGGAATTTTTAGGCGACGCAGTGCTGGAGCTGGTGGTAACTGAATTTTTATATGGCAATTACAGCGAACCAGAAGGAATACTGACCAACTGGCGCAGTAGCCTGGTGCGTACCGAATCCATTGGCGCTGCAGCCGACCGTCTTGGCTTTGAACCGTTACTACGCTTAAGCCGCGGCGAAAAGCGGGGTACCGAGCGAGCCCGTGCTCAGATACTGGCTAACAGTTTTGAGGCGGTAACCGGTGCACTATATCTAGATAAAGGCTACGAAGCTGCTAAAACATTCATTACTGACAACATCTTAAGCACCTTTGACGAGATCCTAAAAACTGGCTCTTGGATGGATCCGAAGAGCCACTTGCAGGAAGTGGTGCAGGCCCAGGGTGGTTCAACGCCGCAATATAAGGTGATGACTGAAGAGGGTCCGGATCATGACAAGACCTTTACCGTCGGCGCTTACGTAGATGGCATAATAAAAGGGCAGGGCGTGGGCCCCAGCAAGCAGGCGGCACAAGTTGCTGCCGCGACTGCCGCGCTTAAGAAGTACGGCAAGTAAATCAGATAATTGACAATAGAGGTGGTTATCTGTAAAATAGGGTGCAGTCTAACACTAATAAGTAGTCTCCGTGGGGCTCTCACGGTAGAAGATAAGAAGAGAGATTTGAGAGAAATATGCTAGCTATTCGTCTGCAACGTACCGGTCGTAAGGGCCACGCGATGTTCCGCGTGGTAGTTCAGGACAGCCGTCGTACCCCAACCAGTGGTAAGATTGTTGCACAGCTTGGCACTTACGACCCACACAGCAAGGCGGTGACGCTTAACGCTGAGAAGGCTGGCTTTTATCTCTCAAATGGTGCTCAGCCTAGCCCCCGCGCCGTTCGCCTGCTTGAGAGCGAAGGCGTAAAGCTACCAGGCTGGGTGGCTGTATCAGATAAGAAGTCGGGTGCAATCCGCAACCCTGAAAAGCTTCGCCGCAACCAGCCAAAAAAAGAGGCTGTCAGCGAGCCTGAGGCTACCGAAGAAGAGTCGGCAGCTGTTTCAGCTGAATAGCCTAAACGGCAAAGAAGCTTTGGACGTGCTTCATTTATAAAATGTAATAATTCAGGCTATACTGCGCTGCGCTGTTTGTTATACTGCGTAGTGGACAACCTGAATCAAGGAGGTACTTACTGACATGACGACTAGTATCGATCAGCAATTTGTCGAATTTATAGTAAAGTCACTCGTCAACAACCCAGACGCCGTTAAAATCGATCGTCGGATTGACGAAAAAGGTGTGCTCTTAGAGCTTACCGTCGATGCCGAGGATCTCGGCCGGGTAATCGGCAAGCGCGGTGCGACCGCACAAAGTTTACGTACGTTACTACGTGCTCTCGGCACCAAGAACGAAGCTCGTTATAACCTAAAGATTGTTGATGTTGATCGCCCTGAGGGCGAGCGCGGCGCAAGTTATGTCTCTGGCGGCAGCGGCAGTGATGACGACGATACGACCACAGACGACACGCAAACTACTGCTGAATCTGAAAGTGATGCAGTAGCTCGTACCCGCAAAGAGCTTGCGGATCTTGATGATCTCGACATCTAAGTAAAATTTGCACTTGCGGAAAAACATATATCCCCGTATAGTTTAGCGTAAGCTTCTTGGAACATAAGAAGTGGTTCTAGAAAAACAAAAATAGACCCCAAAAAAGCTCAATGCGAGCCATCTGAAAAGGTGGGAGCTTTATGTGACGAAAAGAGTCGGCTGTTATAGCTTGGCTCTTTTTGGTTGTTTCTATAGGTACACGGTATAATTAAGGGTAATGCAAACCAATCAAGACTATCTCAATACAGCTGTGCAATTAGCGCGAGATGCTGGCAGAATTATTACCGATTACTTTTATCATGCCGATCGAACTGATGTACGGCAAAAGGAGAATGACACCCCGGTTACCGATGCTGATATTCAGGTAAACCAGCTGGTGATAGATCGGCTGCAGGCGGCCTACCCGGAACATGGCATTTTAGGCGAAGAACAATCATATAAGGCAGATCGCCGGGAACTGTGGGTCTGTGATCCTATTGACGGTACCACTGCTCTGGCGCACGGGGTGCCAACGGCATTGTTTTCGCTAGCTTACGTGGTAGATGGTGTGCCTCAGGTGGCCGTAACCTTTGATCCGTTTCAGGATAGTATGCTTACCGCCACGCTACATGGTGGTGCGTTTTGCAATGGCAAGCCGGTAAGGGTAACTAGCCGTGCCTCACTAGACGGTGCAACTGTAGGGATGACGGCTAGCTACAAACAAGCCATTGAGCGTAAACCTACTTATGATTGGCTGACTGAGCGTAATACTTCACTGCTATTAGTGCCTGGTAATGTTTTTAGGACGTCTTTGGTGGCACGCGGGCATATAGATGCACACATTTTCCCGGGCCGGAGCGCGCACGATGTTGCAGCCGCAGCGCTAATCGTCACCGAAGCCGGCGGTAAAGTAACCGATTTGGATGGTAAAGAACAGCGCTATGATCAGCCGATACGTGGCGCCATAATTTCTAACGGACATTTACATGACGAGCTGGTAAAGGCGGTTGCCGTACTGGGTAGCGAGCAATTTTTAGGATACTAGCTATGAAAATACAGGTTATTACACTGTTTCCGGAGATGTTTGAGGGTGTGCTGGGTAGCAGCATGCTGTGGAAGGCCAGCGACCGGGGTATTGTAGAATATTCCTGCATTAACCTCCGTGATTTTGGACTTGGTCCCCGCAAGCAAGTAGATGATACGCCGTACGGTGGTGGCGACGGTATGCTGCTCAAACCCGAACCGCTAGTGGCGGCTATCGAGCTGGCCAAGCAGCAAGATCCTGACGCACTAGTACTATTGCCGACCCCGCGCGGTAGCGTTTATAAACAATCTGATGCCAAAAAATTAGCCGCAGATAAACGCGGCCTCATTATTGTTTGCCCGCGCTATGAAGGTTACGACGAGCGTGTTACGGCCTATATCGATCGCCAGTACTGCATGGGCAATTACATTCTAACTGGCGGTGAGCTGCCGGCCATGACCATCATTGATAGCGTAGTACGCTTGCTGCCCGGCGTGCTTGGCGGTGAAATGAGTGCCGAGATTGAGTCGTTTCAGCAGAACGACGAAAATATTGAGTTCCCGCAATATACCCGGCCAGAAGAATTTCGTGGCAAACGGGTCCCTGAGGTGCTATTAAACGGTCACCACGCCGAAATTGCTATGTGGCGCGCGGATCATGCCCATAAATCGGCAAATAAATAAAACTCTAGGCCTGTGCTTGCTCTAGCAGACTGCGAAACTCGTCAAAGCTATCGGCGATAAGATCCGGAGCTGATTCTGAACTAGCAAAAGCTTCGCGGGAGAATACGTTAGTAATGCCGCAGGCGTATAGCCCAGCCGCTTTGGCGGACATAATGCCACGCGGATTATCTTCGAAAGCCAGAATATTCCCACGCTCGGTGTCAGGCAGGTCTAGACTTTGGAAGGCTTTGTCGAACGCCTCAGGATGTGGTTTGGTATGAGTGACGCTATCTTTGGCAATAATACGTTCTGCGGGAAAATATTGAGCTAGGCCAGTCATTTCCAAAAAGATATTGATATCTCTGCGAATCGCGGTGCTAGCTATAGCCATATGATTGGCTAACCCTTTATCTGCTAGCCAGTGCACAAATTCAACCGCACCGGGCAGTGGCTTGCCATCGGTGCGTAGTAATGTCGGATAGAGGTCGTCCTTATAAGCTACAATTTCTTGAAGCAGTGGGTTGCTTAGCTCTATAGTGTTACTATGAACGACGTGTGCCGTACGCAATATATACCAGATAGCACCTTCTGACGAATGTATAGGGGCATTAAGAAAACTCGACAGGTTTTCCTCTGGCGTAACCGCGAGTAAACTGGGCAGGTTGTGTCGTTTGCCAATTTCGTGGATCGCTAGTAAACGTGTGCGCTCATGAAGAGGTTCATCCAGATGACTAAATCGGCCATTACCATTATCAAGTAAGGTTTCGTCGACATCAAAGATAACGCCCTGTACATTCGTAATTGCCAGCATATCGCTTCATTGTAACAGAGTGCTGTGCGTTGTACACTGGATGGAGATAAGGAGGGGTAGTTAATGAAAATACCATTTGTGAAGCCGGTGTATGCGCACTGTGATTTGCCCTGTGGAGTGTATGATCCGGCACAGGCACAGATTGAAGCCCAGAGCGTGAAAGCTATTATGGACAAAATGGCCAATTTTGAGGGTGATGACCGCACCCGGGCGCTGTTTATCAAAGAAGAACGCGCTGAACTGGTAAAACACCATTTGTGGGTGCTCTGGACCGATTATTTTAAACCTGAGCATCTGGAAAAATACCCGGATCTGCATGACAAATTCTGGAAGGCTACTAAACAAGCCGGTGAGTGCAAGCATCATAGTGAACCAGAAGAAGGCCAGAAGCTGCTGGATATGATTGATGAGATCGCGGAAATCTTCTGGGCGACCAAGAAGGCCTAGTAAGCAATTTATAATCCGGCAAGTTGAGGGCGACAGCATGTTGCCCTCGCTTAAGGCCGGTCAGCTGGTTATCGGCCGGCAAACGCGGGATCTAAGACCTGGTGACGTGGTGATTGTAAGCCATAGCGGCCTAGAAAAGATCAAGCGTATCGAAAAGCAGCAGGGCGATCTGATCTATCTATTGGGCGATAATGCTGCGGCCAGTACAGATAGCCGCAGCTTTGGCTGGGTGCAGGCTAAAACGATCATTGCTAAGGTGGTCTGGCCAAAACTATAGAAAAGAGCGCCTTTCGCGGACGCTCTTTTGCATGATCTTTACAGCGCTATCTAGGCTTCAATGTGGCGGAAGCGGTAAGCGCCAAAGATTATCAGCGCCACCGTTGATACGCAGAGCACCGTTAGATCTTTAAGAAGGCCGAAGTGGGACTGGCCAATGAGTACATCGCGCATAGCATCAACAGCATAACTCATGGGGTTGCATTCCGAGACAATCCGCAGCCAAGTCGGCACGTGTTGCAAGGGATATAAAGAGCCACTTAGGAAATACAGCGGGAATACCAAGAATTGGTTGATAGCTTGGAAGCCCTGCATATCCTGTACGAATGAGCCAATACCGGAGCTAAAACTAGCAATGGCGATTGCTAATAGTCCTAAAATAACTACTGCAAGCGGTACTAGTGCCCAATCATGCGGCCGGAATCCCATGAACAGTGAAATGAACAGCACCAGCAATCCCTGTAGGGTAGCGTTAGTAGCGCCGCCCAGCGCGCCGCCAAACATGATCTTAAAACGCGACACCGGTGCGACTAGAGTTTCTTTAAGGAAGCCAAACTGCTTGTCAAACATAATCATGGCGCCAAAAAACATGGCAGAAAAAAGTACTGTTTGGGCCATGATGCCCGGCACTAGGAATTCAATATAGCTGCCTTGGCCGGCTTTGGAATAAACTGAACCAACACCGAATCCGAGCGCAATCAGAAAGAGCAGCGGCTGGCCAATGGCGCCCAAAATACGCGACTTAGCGCGGAAAAAGCGCTTGGTTTGCCGCAGCCATAATATGTATAGAACTCTCATCGCATACTCCTCGCCCTATGTATTGCTCGCCAGTTTTCATGGGAGTCGGCTTTTTCGTCGCGGACCGTTTTGCCGGTTAGTTCCAGATAGGCTTCTTCTAGTGTTTTGGTGCCAGTTTGTTTCGTGAGCTCGGCGGTAGTGCCAAGGGCGATTAGCTTGCCGTGGTCAATGATGGCGATACGCTTAGCCACTGCTTCGGCCTCCTCTAAGTAGTGAGTGGTAAAGAATACCGTCATGCCTTCGTCGTGGTTTAGTTTACGTACGTAGTCCCATAGCAGGTTACGGGTCTGGGTGTCGAGCCCCAATGTGGGCTCGTCCAAAAACAGCACGTGAGGGTGATGGAGTAGGCCGCGGGCGATTTCCAATCGGCGCTTCATGCCACCCGAAAAGTTTTTAACCAGCGTGTCTTTGCGGTCCCAGAGCTCTACCAGAGTAAGTAGATCCTGAATACGTGCTTTGGCGTCCGAGGCCTTTATGCCGTACAAAGCGGCGTGTAGCTCCATGTTTTCGTAGGCGCTCATTTCGGTATCGACGCTGGGATCTTGAAACACAATGCCGAAGCTTTTGCGGGCGTTATCTTTAGCTTTGGCTACATCATGTCCGGCCAAAGTAAGCTCGCCGCTGGTTGGCTTGAGTAGCGTAGTGAGCATTTTGATGGTGGTACTTTTGCCGGCACCGTTTGGGCCAAGCAGGGCGAAGAGTTCACCCTGCTTTACCTCAAAGCTTACGTCGTCTACGGCAGTAAAATCACCAAACCTTTTGGTAAGGTTGGTAACGCTGATAGCGGTTTTGGGCTTAGACGCCATGTGTGACCTCCAATCCTTCACCCTCGGCCTCGGCTTTGGCAGAGGTGCGCAGTGGTGATTCTTTTAAGAACAACGCAACGATGAAGGCGAGCAAAGCAAACGGTATGCCAACCAGGAATACATCATGAAACGAGCGCGCAAAAGCTGTTAGGATTTTTTCTACGACATTCGGCGGAAGCTTATGTAAGGCGCTGGCACTGCTGCTCAGTCCTTTGGCGGCGTGACTGGCTACAGAGTGCGGTAGCGTTTGCGTTAAGTGGACGGTCAAGCGATTAAGCAGAATCGCGCCAAAGATTGCGGCGCCCAGCGAACTGCCGATGCTGCGGAAAAAAGTGACCGAAGAGGTGGCTGTGCCTAAATTCTTGCGTTCCACGGCGTTTTGTACGGCGAGGGTTAATACCGGCATCACCATACCGATTCCCAGGCCTAGTACGGCCATCCAGACGCCAAGGACGGCTCGGTTGGTGTGTACAGCAATGTGGCTAAACAACCAGAAAGCAAAGGTAACAAGTGCTGTGCCCAGTATAGGGAAGCGACGATAGTGGCCGAGCTTAGAAATAAGTCGTCCCGAAGTTACGGATGCGGCCATAAGGCCTGCGATCATTGGCAGTAGCATCAGACCTGATTTGGTAGCTGAATCACCGCGAACAATCTGTTGGTATTCGGGCAGGAAGATGAGAGCCCCAAACATTACGATACCGATTAAGAAGCTTAGCAGGCTAGCAACGCTGAAGACCTCGTTACGGAATAGACTGAGCGGAATTACCGGCTCCTTAGCCTTATGCTCACGCCAGACAAACAGCAGACTGCCGAGCAGGGTAGTGGCGAAGAGGCCTAGAATTTGCACCGAACTCCAGGCATAATCCACACCGCCCCAAACGGTGGCGAGCAGCAAACTGACGACGCTAATAGCCAGTAGGAACGCACCAGCAAAGTCGATCTTGTGGGGCGATTTGTGGACCGGCAGGTGCAAACGAGCGCCAATGGCCGATAGCGCTAAAATGCCAATGGGCAGGTTAATATAGAACACCCAGCGCCAGCTGAGGTGATCGGTAAACAGACCACCAAGTAGCGGGCCGATTACGCTGGAGATGGCGAACACCGCACCGAAGTATCCCTGGTAGCGGCCTCGTTGCCGCGGCGAAACAATATCACCGATGATGGCAAAGACCAGGGTCATTAGCCCACCAGCACCGATACCTTGCAGACCCCGGAAGAAGATCAACTGGTTCATAGTTTGCGCGGCACCACAAAGAGCGGAACCAACCAAAAAGATAATAATTGCCGTCTGGAAGATCTTCTTGCGACCAAACATATCGCTGATCTTGCCATATAGCGGTGTGGCTACGGCGCTGGTCAGTAGGTATGCAGTAGCGACCCAGGAGTATTTGCTGAGGCCATGTAGGTCGCTGGCAATCTTTGGTAAGGCGGTTGAAACGATGGTCTGGTCCAGGGCTGCCAAGAGCATGGCAAGCATCAGCGCGCTCACCACCACCATGATTTCGCCGTGACTGCGCTCTTCAAAATGCTCAGGTGCTGGCTCGCTAAGAGCTGCTGCAGGTGCCGTTTCTGCTGCCATGCTGCGAACTACCGGTTCTTTGGTGTTTTGTTGTTTTTTAAATATCACGCTGCCTCCTTTTCGTGTTGATTTGCCCGGTCTTTCTCCAGCTGCTCCACCAATTTCTGTTGTATCCGTAGCCAAACCTCAAGTTCATGGTCGCTCAGGCCCGCCATGACGCCTTCCATCATCTTTTGGCGATGGCTTTCTACTCGCTTAATCAGTTCTATACCTTTGGGTGAGACTTCTAAACATTGGACACGGCGATCTTTTGGGTCGCTCTTTCGGGTTATGAGATTGTGTTGCTCAAGACCTTCTACCAGCTGGGAAACGGCGCCGGGTGTAAGGTGAAGCTTCTGGGCGAGCTGCTTAAAGCTGATGGGCTGTTCGTGATAAATCCTAAAGAACACTTCTAGCTGACCATGGGGAATTGGGCAGTCTTCGCTAATAAAGTGGCCGCGGGCTGCGATACTGCGCTTTACGGCGCTCATGCTTTCGAAGATGCCTTGGATTAATTCGGCTCGGGTAGATGAAACTCTGTCTTCCATATAATAAATAGTTTAGATACTAAACAGTATAGTGTCTTACATAAATGGTGTCAAGTATCGTGTATTACATGTCGCTACAGTGAGATATCTCATAGATGCTTCGCTCCGGAGAGACGTACACTGTAGTTATCATATAAGGGAGGACGTGCATATGGCGGAAGCGAACGGCAAAGGCTGGCATGGAGACCCTGAGGGCCATGCCCGCGCTGGCCGCAAAGGCGGCATGATGAGCTCTGGAAACTTTCGGAATGACCCAAAGCGTGCTGCCGAGGCAGGTAAACGCGGCGGCAGTATGAGTCCAGGCAACTTTCGGAATGACCCGGACCGCGCCAAAGCGGCTGGCCGCAAAGGCGGCAGCAAATCGCTTGGCCGGCAAAAAACCAATAACCTTGCCACACCGTAAGGTTAAAGCCCCGTTTTAGTAATCCCTAACAGAGGAGTATGCAGTATGCCGTCAGCTGATCAGCACTATACATACAACACACTTGGTAACGAAGATAAAGAATTGCTGCTACGTTATGGATATCGGCCTGGCGAATTAACGCCAGAAGAGACACGCGATTTACTGGCAGATTTACGGGCCCAAATTGCCGATGATGAAGACGGCGATCGTCTTAGCGGTGACATTCCGGCTGATGAGCGTGACGGTACTGAATAGACTTCATATATAAACATAGCCCCGGCTTGCTGTCGGGGCTATGTTTATATCATGCCCTGTTCTTTATTTTCCTTATGCTGCTTTTTGGCTTCAGCGGCCTTTTCGCGTGCTTCTTTTACCTCTTCTTCCGCTGCTATACTAGCTTGACGCTTTTCTTCGGCCCTTTTTCCGAGCTGGTCCATATATTGATAAAGTCCCATAATTCCTCCTTTATTACTTAAAGATTACTAATTTGTTTATGCTGGTGTGCCCAGATGATTGTCGGCGCCGAGCCGTTCAAGCAGCCCGGCAAGCTCACGGGTTTCCAGCTTACTGCAGTCAATCTGCCGCTGCAGGGCAATCACATAGCCTTGTAAAACCCGTTTTAATCGCTTTGCTTCCGATCGCCAGAAGCGGCCGACGGTGTATGACTGGTCATCATTAAGCACCCGGCTAACAATTGTGACCGTTCCAAAAACGGGTCCGACGGTGCACGTAGCGTTCAATATATCTTCAATGCGCATACTCATCACTTCTGCAACACGATAAAACGTACGTTTCGTAATGGTAACTTTAGCGCGGTCTACGGTCATGGTATCAGGAAAAAGGGCTAACACGGTCGTGGATTGGGCGAGTATCTGGTTTGACCCTTGGATAGCTTGCCGTAGCTCTTGGCGTGTTTCCTCTGCTGTCATCTTCTGGGCGGTAGCACGTGCGGGGGGCGGTGAGACTTGCACTTGGCCCGTCTGTGTTTGATCGGCCATAGTAATACTCCTTGACTATCCAGAGATAGTATAGGGGAATGGCAAAGCTGACGATGTGAAGAAGCTTACAGGTCTTTGGCTGTTGTTTTTTTGAGAGCTGGGTTTTGCAGGCTTTCGGCAGCCACAATGTGCCGCCAGCCAATGGCGTGTGACAGCGAACGCATGGCAGCTTGATGCACGTCTTCACCGTGTAAGGTAGCTACGCAGTCTCCAACGACGCTTATGGGTATATTTAAGTCAAAAATGGCCATGGCGGTCATGAGTACGCTGATGTCGGTAAAAACGCCGGCAATGTAAATATGATCGTACTTTTTAATAAGGGTTGTTATCTCTGGAGTTAAACAGGAGTAAGTGGTGCGCCAATATATTGGCAACTTAAGCTTGGCGATCTCGGGGATTTGATCGATGTCAGGCGGACCCGCAAAACCGGGCCAGTATAATTGCGTATGAAATAGGCTTGCCGGGTTATTGCGGAAGCAGCAATGAATAACATCGCCGTCAAACCGTTTGCACAAGGCGACGGTGTCAAGCATGACTTCTTCGGTAGCGGTTTTGTGCCGCCACCCTTTTTGCAGATCTATAACAAGTAGTAAATTAGCCATAGTATTTAGTGTAGCGCATAACTACCAGGCTAACTGAATTAAGACCAGCATTCCCCTATATGTAGCTTTGGGAGGTCTGTCCTCCTAAAGCCTTTGCAATCCAGAAGTGGCGGCTAGTTGGTCGGGTGTTTTTGGTATTTGGCGGCGGGACAGCGTACACTTAAAACTATTAAACGAGGGGAGCTGTACTATGGGCAGGCTAGTTGTTTCTGAGTTTATAACGCTTGATGGGGTGTTTGAAGACCCGGGTGGCCTTGAGGGCAAATCGTATGGTGGCTGGCAAACGTCACTGACTGGTGATGAAGAAAATAAGTTTAAGCTGACGGAGTTGCAGCAAGCCGATGCACTGTTAATGGGCCGTGTGACATATGATGGATTCGCGGCAGCGCGCCCGAATGTGGGCGGCACTAAAGAAATAGGCGCGCTAATGGATAAACTGCCAAAGTATGTAGCTACGTTAACGGTTTCAGCGTTTGACTGGCAAAATTCCCAGGCTTTAGCGCCAAATATCTATGCAGCGGTAACCCAACTGAAGCAGCAATACACAGGTGACATTTTAGTAATAGGCAGCGGCCAACTGGTGGCTTCGCTGCTTGAAGATGATTTAGTAGATGAGCTGCGCCTGATGACCTATCCGATTTTGCTGGGCCAGGGCCGTCATTTGTTTGATAGTGCACCGCATAAAAAGCTCCAATACGTCTCGACGCAAGCCTTCGGCGGCGGCGTAGTGCTGCTATCCTATAGCCAAAGAGCAAATCCATAGGCTTTTTCGCTATATGAAAAAAGCCGCGTCTGGAGTTTCTTAAGATAGTAGTATGGTTGGGTAAAGCCTAGAGTGGTGCTTTATAACGAACTATTATTTAAGTAGACTGCTGTGCGGCTATGGCCCGACTGCTCTGCGTTCGCGCATATTCGCGTGCAGCTCCTTTGTGGAGTCGGGCTTGTTCGTCGGATGATTCAGATCTGCCGGTCTGGGTGCTGCTTCGTAACGGGGTCAGATTCCTTGGCGCGGTTCCTAGCTAGCAAGGCCAGCAGGCCGGCAGCTGCCGCGGAAGCGACTGACATGAAGAGCAGAACCAGCAGGGGCTGGCTCCAGGGGAGGTATGCCACGTAGCCGTCGAAGCTAGTGGTGCTGCCGGAGCTGTAGTAGCCGATCAGCACCTGTATTACAAACAGCTGGGCGGCGAGAGTGAACCAGATCAACCTTCTCGACTTCGAGATGGATAGTGCGGACTTGATGAACCTGATGATCCACGCCGTGGTGGTTGGCTGCTGGCCCATCACTCGGCGCTGCCGGAGCTGATAAGCCCTGACGTAGCACCAGGTTGCACCCCTCCACATAGCAGCAGCGGCTGCCAGGTAGAAGGACGCGGAGGCCCAGTTCATGAGCGTGTGGTCGTTGGTCAGCAGAGCTGCACCGGCACTCGCGACCACGCCAGTGATCGGCGCTACGCTAAAGAGGCCCAAAAGAGCCCCGAGGAGCCACATGTAGGGCTCGCTCTGGGTGACGCTGCGACGCTGAGCGGACATGACTGCCTCCAAAGGGGAGCCTGAATGTACATTCTGACGAACTATATAAACCATAGTATATTATATGGGTAGTGTCAAGTTGCGGTGGTTAATGATGACATGATGACTGTCATAGTAAAAAATACTGTGATACACTTAAATTTATTGAAATAGCATAAGCTTTTAGGAATAAAACGTATGTCTCGTTTGCCCGTACCTGGTTCCGATAACGACACCTGGGGAACTATCCTCAATGATTTCTTATCAGTTTCATTGAATGCTGACGGCACTCTTAAAACGAGTGCGGTATCGGCTTCGGGGGCGGAACAAGCCGCAAATAAGGGCCAGGCCGGCGGCTATGCCGGGCTGGATGGCTCATCTAAGATCGGGATCGCTAATTTGCCCACGGGCACCACAGGTACCACTGTAGCTATTGGTAACGATAGCCGGTTTGCCGGAGCTGCAGCCGGCACGGCTAACGCAGCACTTTCGGCAACTGATGCCACCACCACAAACAGCAGGACGCCAACCGGCAGTCCAACAGGTGACCTCGGTGGATCGTATCCGAATCCTACCGTCATCCGGATTAACGGCGTCCTAGTTGGCGGAACGCCAAGCTCTGGTAAGGTGCTTACTGCCTCTAATGCTACTAACGCTTCATGGCAAACCCCCGCAGGCGGAAGCGCCACCTTTTCTCGCCAGATTGTCATACCTGTAAACGGCTCTCCTTCTGTACAAATTGCGACTGTTGGCGCGTGGACTCCTACTTACCTTGATAACACGGCTACCGGTAACTTTGCAGGGTGGGTGAACATTTCTGATGGTACGCAGAATGATGCTATCACTTTTGATTTTGCCTGCAATGCGGGGACATACCAGCTTGACTTTTACCATTTGCCGTTCAATAATCGCGGTATCTACACTATTAAGATAGATGGATCTACCGTTGGAACAGTAGATGGCTATGCCGGTAGTTTGATCCCGGTGTTCGGCACAATTACCGGTATCAGCATCGCTTCTGCCGGTCAGCACACATTGACGATTGTTATGGCTACTAAAAATGCTTCCTCATCTGGCTACACCGGCATGATGGACCACGCGGTATTGACGCAAACGGCATAATCCACGCGCGTCGTGAGATAAGCGTCCTAAGTTGAACGCTAGTCCTTCCTCTAACGAGTCACCTCTGTTATAGTAATGTCATATGAACGCACAAGACATCCGAAACAGCTACCTGAAGTTTTTTGAAGAGCGGGGCCACAAAATAATCCCACGCGCGCTTCTAGTGCCGCAAAACGATCCCTCCACGCTGTTTACCGGGAGCGGTATGCAGCCAATGATTCCATACTTGTTGGGTGAAACGCACCCGGATGGCACGCGCATTGCCGATAGTCAGACCTGTTTGCGCGCCCAAGACATCGAAGAAGTTGGTGACAACCGCCACACTACTTTTTTTGAAATGCTGGGAAACTGGAGTCTAGGCGATTATTTTAAGGCCGAGCAAATTCCGTGGATGTGGGAATTTTTGACTGAGGCTGTAAGGCTGGACCCAAGCAAACTCTACATTACCTGCTTTATCGGGGCGCCAGAATACGATATTCCCAAAGATACCGAGGCCGCTGAAATGTGGGCTAAGTTGTTTGCCGAAAAGGGTCTAAGCAGCGGCATCGCCGATATTGGCACTGAAGAAGCGGGCTACAAACGCGGTATCAAAGACGGCGAACGCATCTTTTACTATGACGGCAGTAAAAACTGGTGGAATCGTGGCAAGACCGGTCCTGTTACTACTCCGATTGGTGACCCCTGTGGCCCAGACAGCGAAATGTTCTACGATTTTGGTACACCGCACAACCCGGAATACGGCGAGCATTGCCACCCTAACTGTGACTGTGGCCGCTTTATGGAAATTGGCAACAATGTCTTTATGGCGTACCGTAAAGAAGCTGAAGGCAAGTTTGTGCCGCTGGACAAGCCGAATATCGACCAAGGCTCCGGCCTAGAGCGTATCGCCGCTGCGGCGATCAATGATCCCGATGTATTTAAGATTAGCGTGATGTGGCCGATTATTGAGAAACTCGAGAAGATTTCCGGTAAAACCTACGATAGTCACACTAATGCTATGCGGGTGATTGCCGATCATCTTCGCGCCGCAACCTTTCTAGCGGTAGATGGCGTGGTGCCCAGCAACAAAGAACAGGGCTATGTAATGCGTCGTCTAGTACGTCGTGCTGTGCGCTTTGCGTTTGACCTTGGCGTAGAGCAAAACTTTATGCCGGAGATTGTCCCGGTAATTGCCAGTCTCTATGAGACTGATATGCCCGATGTTGTAGCAAATCGAGACAAAGTTATTGAAGTGTTGGTGAAGGAAGAAAAAGTTTTCCGCCAGACTCTGCGTAAGGGTATTAGCGAACTGCAGAAGCTTGCCGGCGGTAAAGTAGGCGGCGTCGACATCTTTAAGCTATATGACACCTATGGCTTTCCGGTTGAGCTCAGTACAGAAGAAGCATTCAAGCAGGGAATCGAGTTGACGGAAGGTTGGCGTGAGGAATTTGAGGCGCATATGGCTGAGCAGCGCGCTCGCAGCCAAACTGCCGCCAAAGGTACCTTCAAGGGTGGCCTCGGTGGACAACAACTGATTCACAAGAAATACCACACGGCCACGCACCTGATGTACCAAGCTCTTCGCCAAACCCTAGGCGACCACGTCATCCAGCACGGCAGCAATATTACCGAAGAGCGTTTGCGCTTCGACTTTAGTCATCCCGATAAGCTGACGTCCGAGCAGATCAAGCAACTGGAAGATATTGTAAATGAGCAGATTCAGAAAGATCTCAAGGTTAGTTTTGCTGAATATCCAACCCAAGTAGCGCGCGGCGAGATGGGCGCCCTTGGGGCGTTTGGCGATCGCTATGGTGACACGGTAAAAGTGTACAAAATGATTGCTGATGGCGCCGATAAGCCCTTCAGCTTTGAAATCTGCGGCGGCCCGCATGTCGATCACACGCTGCAGCTGGCCGAAGACGGCAAGCGCTTCAAGATTCTAAAAGAAGAATCATCGAGCGCTGGTATTCGACGCATCAAAGCTGTTTTGCAATAAGATTAACTTTAGATTAAACACTGGCTGGTGGGCTATAGCAGCTAAATCAGTAAGCTGTTATGCTTAAACGTAGCTATGGCAAGCGATCACGAGACGAGTCTAACGCGGGCCAATTATCAGCAGCTTAGGGTTGTGCGGCTATATGTGTATGTCGCATGGAGCTATTTGGCGATATTTCTGCCGATTTTCTTGTTTTGGGAGCGTAATCTCTGGTTGGTTGCAGTACTGCTGATCGATGTGGTTATTCTTGCGGTCGTACAGCTTTCGTTAAAGGCCAGACCGCACGCAGATGATGTCACGGCGGCGCTGGCCATGATTGCCGGCTTAACTGTTGGCGCTATGGTGTCGACCGGCGGTGTGCAGCAAACAGGTCTGCTGCTTATTTTTCCTTATATTCCATTTATCGTATTTCTGCGTAAAGCTGCCAGTGCTCAGCGCTGGCTATTCGGGATGTTGCTGTATATGGTTCTGCTGCTGGTTTTATCGGCGTTGCATAGCATTAAAACACCATATGACAATGTTGTATTTGCACTTACTGTACTCATGTACTTCTTTACGATGCTTCTCACCATTGCCTATATGCGTGAAAAAACAGCTACCGATAACCAGCTCCTGAGCGGTGCTATACAGCTGGAAAACGTTAATGAAAAGATGTCCGAAGCCGCACAATCCCAAAAGCAGGCGGTCGCCAAGGCCGAAACAATACTGCGGAGTATTGGCGAAGGGGTAATCGTTTTTAACACGGCAGGGGATGTCGAAACCGTAAACCCGGTTGCCGAGCGGCTGCTCGGGTTTAGCGAAGAGCAGCTAAGAAGCAGCCACTATATAGAGATAGTAAAGGCAACTGATGACAGCGGTGAAGCTATACCGCTTGAAGGACGGCCGCTCAAACAAGTTATTGCTACCAAAAGACCGGTCACGACCAGTCTGTATTACACGCGGAAAAACGGCAAACGCTTCCCGGCTCAGATCAGCATTGCGCCAATTATAATGGACGGCCATTTTAGGGGTGCTATCGAGGTCTTCCGTGATATTTACCGGGAAAAAGAAATTGATAAATCTAAAACGGAGTTTGTGTCACTGGCCTCGCATCAACTGCGGACGCCGCTTTCAACGATTAGTTGGTACGCCGAAATGCTACTGGCTGGTGATGCGGGAAAGGTTACCAAAGAGCAAACGCGTTACATCGATGAAATCTACCGGAGCAATCAGCGGATGACAGAGTTGGTCGGCTCGCTTTTAAACGTGTCGCGGATTGAACTGGGCACCTTTTCAGTTGAGCCTGAACCTACCGACTTAGTGAAGCTGGCACAAGACACGATTAAAGACCTGGAGCCGCAGATTTTTGCCCGGCGGCTTGATTTCAGAGAACATTACGAGCCGCGGATCCCAACGGTTAATGTTGATCCGAAACTCATGCGTATGGTTATTGAGAATCTGGCCTCCAATGCCATTAAATATACGCCTGAAGCAGGTAAGGTAGGGCTGTATATCAAACATCACGCCCATACTACGCAAATAATTGTTAAGGACAGTGGACTTGGCATACCTTTGCGGCAACAGGATAAGATTTTTAGCAAATTGTTTCGGGCAGATAACGTAAAAACGCATGATACTGAGGGTACAGGACTTGGTTTATATTTAGTTAAGTCGATTGTCGACTATTCGGGGGGTAAGATCTGGTTTAGATCAAAGGAGGGCAAGGGAACAGCATTTCATGTGAGCATACCGGATGGTGGCATGAAACATAAGCAAGGTACCAAACAACTAAGCTAAGGTGATACTATGAAACATATGGCCGCAGTGCTCACTGAGCGTACCAATCGATCACAAAAGATGATTACTACTGCATGGTATGTAGGTATCAGCATTGTATGGATTGGGGCGATTGCATTGTCGGTTGCTGCAAATAATAGCGAAACTGCAGCCCGGTTCAAGCTTTCTGCTGCCCAGATCCGTTTACTGCAGCTGGTATTTGCTTTGCCGGGGGTACTCATAGTGCTTGCCATTCTATTTGGCGGTCTTAGTATCTGGCGCTACGCTCGTGCCATAGGCGGCTCTAAAGAAGGCAGAGGGTTTCGGTTTATCTCGTACGGAGTTTTTGCGCTTCTAGCCGGGCTGATCATTAGTAATTACCTGGGTGGCTTGCAGCAATTGCTGGCACAGCATGCCGCTAACCCCCAAAAGGTGAAAACCGATTTTGTGATTAGCAGCAACTATGCGGCAGTTGTTGTGTCATTTATAACCTATGGTTTGCTCCTAAAGGGCAGCTATTTGCTGCTGCGTTCTATTGGCAGGCAGCTTGATAAGGCAAGACGGCTGGCACCGGTTGCGGCGCTCTTTACGCTGCTCGCGGTTTTATATGCTTGGCTTATTCACGGCAATGCTAATAGCCGGGTGTCTGTGGGTCCTGGGTTGAGCCCAACATTTGGCTTATCGTATTGGCTGGTGGTGTCTACGGTTGCTTTGCCACTGGTTGCATCCTGGTTTGTCGGTGTTGTAGCGCTGATGCATCTGCGTAAATACTACACGGCAACGAAAGGCGTGGTATATAGGCTGTTATTTAAGAAGTTTGTGATTGGCATGACGCTTTTTATTTTCCTAAATATAGCCTTGCAGTTGCTGACACAGTTAGCCAGTTTTTATAATACTCGTAATTTGTCTGGGATCTTAGCCCTTATTGTGGTTATCTATGGAGCACTAGCCTATGCCTTTATCTTAATTGCGCAGGGCGCTCAGAAGCTACATACCATAGAGGATATACTAATAGAGTGAGTACTGTTTCCGTATGAATGACCAGAATTATTACCGGCAAGTTGTCGGCGCAACCGAAGAATTTTTGGGGCCGGCCGCCGAACGCTTTATCAATCGGCAAATTGAATTTCACTTGGGCAAGTCACCAGAAACCATTAAGCGGGATGATATCCCTAGGCTCAAAGAAACACTGAGCGCGGCGCTAGGGCTGCTCGTAAAAGACAAAGCCGTTGTTGCTGAGGCAATGCATAAGTTTGACCTAATAGTAAAGGACTAAGCGTTATGACACAGATAGCTCTAATAGTAGAAGATGACTTATCGCTTGCAGAAGCAATCAATAAAAAGTTGCAGCTTAATGGCTTTCGGACGGTAGCTGCCCGCTCAGTTGATGATGCGCTGCAACTAATGGCTGCCAAGCGGCCCACGGTAATTTGGCTTGATCACTATTTGCTGGGAGATAAAGACGGTATTGATTTTGCGCACGCGGTTAGGTCCAATGATGATTGGAAAACGGTGCCAATGTACGTAGTATCTAACACTGCCAGCACTGATAAAGTAACGACATACAATGAACTAGGTATTCGCGGGTACTATGTTAAGGCGGATCATCGCCTGGATGAAATTATTGCGGATATCAAGGCAGGTATAAGAAGGGAATAGGCTGTATGAGCGGTAAAGTCAAAGAAATATTGATTATCGAAGATGAAAAGTCTCTAGCTACCGCGCTGGAACTCAGGCTTCAAAAGGAGGGCTACAAGGTAACCGTAGCCTATGATGGTAAGGCGGGGCTGGATCATATCTCCCATAAAGCCTATGACGTAGTGTTGCTAGACCTCGTTATGCCGGTCATGAATGGCTTTGAGGTACTGACAGCTGCTCATAAACTAGCAAAGCCGCCGGTTTTTATTGTGCTCTCAAATCTAACTCAGCCAAATGATGCTGACCGTTGTTTAAAGCTCGGCGCCCGTAAATTCCTGGTTAAATCAGAGACATCTTTAGCGGCGCTCGTGCAAGAAATCGAAGCCCTATAATAGACTGCACCTACGCCTTAGCGGCGTCAATCAGCTCAATAAAACGGTTGACCGTATCATCCAGTCGAACTTCGGCTTTAATGATCCATTCTTTGGCCCCAAGCTCAATGGCCTGCGCAATCAATTCCGGGTTGCCGGTGTTGCTCACAATAACTACGGGGCACTGTTGCCAATCGGCCATAGTGATAAATTCTTGCATGAACTCCAGGCCGTTCATACCGTAGATGTCAAAGTCCAGCCAAATACCGTCAAACTGTTTGCCACGTTTGGTAACTTCTTGGAGCGCAAGCTTGGCGTTGTCGAAAACGGACGGCTCCAGACCGGCTTTCTCAAGCTTGGTTTTGATTGCCTGCTGCAGGCTGGGTTCGTCTTCAATGACTAGTACTTGGTAATGCTGCTTGTGTTCCATCTTCACCTACACTAACACCTTTTATTGGTAGCGTAAACCAGAAGGTACTGCCTTTTCCTTCCTGGCTTTCAAACCAAATATCGCCACCTGACCTACGGGCTATGATCCGGCATAAGTGCAAGCCCAGACCGGTACCATCAGGAGCGTGCTGGACGGCACTTGGGTCGCGGTAAAACTTCTCGAAAATCATATGTTGGCGGTCGCGGGGAATGCCAATGCCTGAATCGGTGACTTGCAGCAGTAGCGTATCTTTTAAGCGGGATAAGAAAATTGTTACATCGGAGTTTTTGCGGGAATATTTAATAGCATTGGTAATGAGGTTTTCAAATACGTAACCGATGAGTGTGCCGTCTAAAAATATTTGGGGCAGACCCTTGTGGAAACTGGTAATGAGGCTAACGCCGTGCTGTTTTGCAAACGCAGCCTGGTTCTCGACACTTTGCTGTAAAAGCTTATGGATCTCAACCTGTTTGGGCTTTAGTTTGAGCGATCCGGTTTCGATACGGGATAGCTGCAGCAGCGCCACAATTAGTTCATTCATGCGGTTAATACTAAGAACGGCATTATCCAGAATATGCAGCTGTTCGCTATTTAAAGTGTCATGATAACGCTTTAGGAACAGATCAACGCTCCATTTTATACCAGCCAGCGGCGTCCTCAATTGATGTGAAGACAGGGCTACAAAATCGCTCCGGGAACGCAGCGAAGTTTCAACATCTGACCGATCTACCACTACAATCGCCCAAGTGCTGAAACCCTCGCGGGGTGCAATAAAGTGGAGCTCCAGGAAGCGCTCCGAACTGTCTTCTTCATTGATATAATCTAATTTTGCAACCCGCTGGCGTTGTTGGTTCGTCTGATCTTTGGGTAATTGGAAAGGGGTTATGTCGATGTCATTAGGTACGTGCAGCAGCGACAAAATACCTGGCCAGCGGATACCCACGAGGCCTGGCTTGGTACGAAAAAAATCAATACCTGCCTGGTTAATACTAATAACGTCAGTGGACTCGGCATTCACCAGCAGAATCGGGCGGTCAATATAGGCAATGATATCGCTCAGCTCGTTCGGCAGAGTAAGCATCAGCTCCATAAGTAGCATCATAGCACTTTGCTGGGGCCCGTGCTACAATCCACTTATGGCTAAAAAAATCTTAGTTATCGAAGACGACAAGATCCTTGCCGAGACTATGCAGAAGATATTGGCCGATACCGGCCTGTATCAAATAGCGGTGGCAAACGATGGTACACTAGGCCAAAAGCTAGCGGATGAATTCGGCCCCGACCTTATTATTCTTGACCTGTTAATGGCCGGCACTTCCGGCATGGACCTACTTGCCAAGTGGCACGAAAGCGGGCTTACCAAGCGGATTCCGATTATTGTTGCTACCAACATTGATCATATTCAGCTGATGAACCATGCGCTTGATTTGGGCGTGCGCAACTACTTCCTTAAAAGCGAAATGTCTCCTGAGTCTATTACTGACCACTGCGCTAAGGTACTGGCCGAGTCTGACAACCCTCAGATGCCATCGGTTGCGGCATAGGCATTCTCCAGTTTTCAAATGGTAATAAAATAGAGCCACTAACGGCTCTATTTTTGTTATTAGCTTTTATGATAGTGCTAGTTAAGCAGCTTGTCGAAGGCCCATAGTGTTGCCTTCAATTTCTACTTGCGCAACAAGCAAGCCGCCACCCACATCTTTAGGCTCCATACTGACTGTAGCGCCTGCCGCTTCTAGGGTCTTTAAGCTGGCTTTGATGTCGTCGGTGTCGATGTAGCTTACTACCGCCGTCCCGTGCGGGTCCAAACCCACTTCCCGGTCGTCTAACTTGTAGCCAACATACCATTCGCCGTCAACGTATGGTTCTGTACCCAGGTAGGTGTTATAAAAAGTCTTTGCCTTTTCCAAATCTTTTACCGGAAAAACGATTAAAGGTATATTGTTGGCCATGAAGTGCTCCTTATCTTGCGCAAACGTGTGCTTAGTTATATAATCAAGATACTCTACTATAGAGACAAATGTCAACGAGAATTTTATGCCACTACAGAACACAAGCAATTTAAAACAGCAAGTCATTATGGGCTCCCGGGAAAACGGGATTAGCTATACGCTGTTCCGTAACGCCATCGGTAAGAAGCTGGGCCTTAATACGACTGATTTCGAAGGGCTTGATTTGATATTTTTCCGTGGCATAACAACACCATCTGAGTTATCTAAATACACGGGCCTCAGTTCTGGTTCGACTACGGCGATGATTGACCGGCTGGAGAAGTCTGGCTTGGTTGTGCGCGAGGCTAACCCGGACGACAGGCGGGGTACGCTTGTGGTTATTAACAAAGAAGCGGCACTAAAGGTGCGCCCGTTGTTTACCTCAGTGAGAGTAGCTCAGAACAAGCTACTTGATGGTTATTCAGCACAGGATCTACAGATTCTGTTAGATTACTTTACTAAGTCATCGGCAATGTTTGAGGCCGAGCGACAGCGTATGTGAACAGATACTTTGTCTTAGGCAGGTAACATCTGTGGCTGTTATTCACAGCTGAAGCTGTGTGGACCTCTGTGAGCACAATTGAAAACAGTAAATAATGCAATCTATGTTGGTAGATAAGGTTCGTCTTGGTGTTAGAGTAACGTCCACTGCCAGGTCGGCGCAACAGAGTAGGTAAGCGTAATAGACCTGCCGCTTGGTACGTAAACCGTAGCAGGGCTGGCGGTAAACTGTGTTTTCCCATCAACAGTTATGTTGGTGACGGTTCCGCCGCTGATAGTTACGGCTGCGTCACGCCACCAGGGGTTCTGGTATACCGTTGTCGATGAAGGAACGCTGGTAGGTGTCACTGCGCCAACGGCCTGATCTGTATTAACCACTTTCAACTGGCTGCCGCCGCTAACACCAATTGCGCTGCCTAAGGCGCTATTTAGTGAAGTAGCATCACCTCCGTTGCTCCCAACACATATTGTGCCAACCCCTACATTGTGATGGTCGTCTACAATCAGACTGTTGCCTGAGTCGGTTGTCCATTCTATGTCGAGTGATCCGATATCGAGCTTGGTTATAGATGTAGAGGCAAAAACAACGCATTTTTTACAGTTTTCAATAGAAGCGTAGGAGATGATATTGCGATGCGGAAAGCCTGATGATGGCCAAACCACCAGCCCATCGTAACAGTTGATAAGCCGGATAGAACTGGCCTGGACATGTTCCTGAATAATCAGACCGTAAGTTAGGCCCTCGCATGAGTAGGTGCCAATGTTACATACGTCATTGTTGTTAGTTTGCGGCATGTAAAGACCAAATGCCCAGGCCGGCGTTGGAATTGATGGTGCCCCAATTCCTGTGGAACGGGCTAATACGCCTGCATTTACAACATTTACTTCGGCAACTCCCTGGAAATCAAAGCCACTAATGTTGGGGTTCTGGGGAACTTCTATAGTTATGCCATCGACGGTGACTGCCAAGTTGTCCCAGATATTTGTTGACCCGCCAAAGCCATGGGCTACATTTGGCCCGCCAATCACCGATACTTCGCCACCAGCAGGAACGCCTGATCCGGCATCATACGTACTCCGTAGCACAGCACCAGCTTGTTGGGGCACCGATTGGTTCCAGTGGTAGAGCGCACTTCCATCAGCTGTGCCCTTAAAAACAAGGATGAATTTTTGCTGAGCAATTGGAGGATCTCCAAATGGATCTGCTTCTAGGACGGGCAAGGGGATCTGTGCGTTGCCTTTTGTAGTGCCGCCTGTAGTGGGGTTGCCGGCAATCAAATATACTGCCGGGGGAAAATATATTTCAGCATAGTAAGTACCGTTTGAGACACCTGCGGCAAATGCAGTACTTATAGTGCTATTGATAGCGGCCGTATCATCTGTAGTACCGTCACCTTTGGCGCCATACTCTTGTACGTTATAGACGCCTGGCCGTCGGGCTAGGGTCGCCAAATTTGTAAGCGCAAAGCTGGTGCTGCTGGTAAACGCTGTAGTTACAACATAGCTGGAGCCTGAAAAGGTGATAAGGTCGTTAACCGCATACGCAGTAGACGCCGCCCATGCACCGCGGTATTTCATTTTCCCTGAGAGATCAGTACTAAGATTGGCGATAGCACTTTCCGGGAATGCGCCGCTGGGAACCACGGGAGCGGACGTGAATGTTTTAACGCCGGCAATCGTTTCGGCGCCGGTATTGTGTACTACGGCACTGTCGCTAGCCTTCGCACTTAGAGAGCCACCTGATTTTAGGGTGCCATCAGCGTTGTGTTCAACCAGCAAAAAATCATTTAATACATTACCCCAGGAGCCATCATCACCACCAGGAGTCGGGAGCCGAGACATATCAGTAGGCCTTTTGTTAGTTTGATTGCCCTTATGGTAACACGACTAACTTCGGCCGACAATGATTTGCTGGCCGAAGTTAGCAGAAGAGTTTCTTAGCTTACGGTTGCTAGGCGGCTTACCTGTCGCACGACGGCTCCCGTACCCGGACGGAATATGTCAGAAATTGCCGATGTTTGTTTTTTCAGACGCTAAAATTACTGTTTTCGGTAGTAATTCTAGTGTCATACCTAGAGCATTGGCTAGCTCATATAATAGCGGCCTACTAATACTACGCGGTGCGGATTTGGTTCTTGCTCAGAAGCAACTAAAGGTGTTGTGTAGTGTTCCAAAGTAGTTGCTTCAAATGCTATTGCGTCACCAGGAGCAAGAAAAAGGCGTTGACCCCCAACTACGAGCTCTCCTCCATGTGCGGCGTTGGGTGGTGCTTGCAGGCAAATAAGAAGTTGAATTGTGCCAGCGACATCCTTGTGTGGGTTAATGAATTCGCCTGCACTGTAACCTGAAGTCCAACATACTAAATGCGATATTTTGTCTAGGTGAGTAAGTTCTTTGGCAAAGGTTATAGCTTCTGGCTGGGCGAAGAAGTCATAGCTAGGATGACCTAAATCAAAATTCTGTTCATCCCAAGATATACCCTTATCACCGCATATAACTCTTCTTGATGGCATGTCAAGAGTTGTTTCTAGGAGGCTTTGAGCTAAGTCTGGACTTACGAATTCTGGCAGATGAAGGAAGCGATTATGCACATAGCATTCTGCCGCTGCGGCTATTGGCCAATTAGCTGTAGCGATTTGATCAGATGGCAAACGATCTGTTTCTGTGGTAGATATTGGCGTAAAACCCTCGAACCTATTCATGGCTGTTTCTCCCGTTATTTTATGGCCTGCAACTGTCTGGGCGACATGTATCTAAGGGCGGACAATCATATGGATCACAAGGACCTGAAGCGTCAGGTACGCAGGGGTCCTTACTCGGTGGGCAATCAGGCGTGCATGTTCCCTGGGTTGGGTTGCAATAAGGGTTGCAGTCTGGACTACAGTTGGTTATATCCGTGCCACCCTGATGCCGTGACGTAAACACCCTACGCAATAATCCTCGTACTGCAGTGAATTGTGTGCCGGCAAAGATTTCTTGTAATGATTCCTCTTGAATATTGCCAGTTCTAAAATCAGGCTGCCTGGAAAATACGCATGGCTGTACGCTTCCATCTGGCAAGATTGCTACCACGCCGTTGGCGCAGTTACCACAAAGCTGACTAGTTGTTTCGGGGGTTATTTCGTCGCGGACTCCTCGGCCAACCTGCCGCATAAAGTCAATCTTAATCCGATCTGGCTCTACGCCAAGTGATATTAGATCTTCCTTAGCTCCGCTTATATCTTGATCTTCCTGAACTCCAATTATTCCAACACGCAGGGGTATGCCTGCTTCAGTCGCATGGCGAATGTTCTTACGGATTGGATTGTGTGTGTTTGCATTAGTGATCTCTTTGTGGACCGAAGGATCTTTTGAGTAGTAACTAGTTGCAAGACGAACTCCTGGTTGACTGAATGCTGTCCAGTGTTCATCGGTAACGTGTACAAGGTTAGAGTACACTTCTACCTCCACGCCTTTTCCGAGCGCATGATTCATAAGCGGAATTAGATCCGGATACAGAGTCGGTTCTCCGCCAATGAATTGCACCATTGATGTGCCACCTTCGGCAAGCTGATCAATAGAGCGCATCCAATCCTCGGTTGTCATTGTCCCGTGAGTACCTTTTGGGCTACTCTCTGCATAGCAATGGTCACATTCTTCTTGGCAAACGCCGGTTAACTCTAGCCATGCAAAGCTAACCGCCCGGGAATGGCGATCCTTACCTAGGGGTTGATCAGATATCTCTTCAAATATCACAGGCACTTGATCTTCGGGCGCCGATGTTTGGTGGAGGCCTTCTGCTATCGACATACTTAAACACTCCCTCTAGCTTTTAAGCTGGGAATTATGGTTATTATTAGAACTACTGCGCCCTTAACGGATGCCCGGTAATCTATTAGGACATGTAAAACAGCGTCCCCTCGGACGCATACTAGACTAGGACATTAAATTAAAGATACAGCACAAAAAATGCATCAAAGTCATATTTTGTATTTGGCCGATACCGCTTATGAATTGATGCTCACGAAAGTTTAGCATTGTCCGACTGGTATAATTTGCGAGATTCTTTACACGCTTTTCGGCGCACATGTGGTAAATGTCGCTAACTTATCTAAGGCGGGACATTTCTTTTGCTCTATCAATGACACTGAACTACTCACCCAAATGCTGTCCCCACGGGAATCGTATACCGTACATGATTTAGGGAATGGAAGAAGGTTGCTAAATAGGGTACTTTTTCTAAAAACTTAGGCAGATTAAGTGCATAGTAAACGTCGCGTACCAATGTTAAAATAACTAATCTTATCATGGAAGTTTTAGATAGCAATGCCGAAGCATACGAAGGTGTAGATCTGTTGCTCCCTCGTGCGGTAGAAGTAGCCTTGGCACTCAGTCCAGACCCTCTATCACCGGAACCAGCCTTTGACGGTACGTCTGGACCAGACGACAGGGTACAACAAGAAGATGCATGGAAGAAGCGAAGGGTGCGGGGTAACTTCAGAAGAGTGTCAGATGAAGCGGTTGCTGGGCTTATCGTAGACGCAGGGGCATTAGTGCCTGATGAACGGCTTCCTAGATATGCTTGGCGATGGCCTTTAGTAGTACATGCTTTGGGTAATCTGGGCACGTTGGGTACGGAAGAAAGCAAGGGGCAAACGTTTGATCTGCTTAAACCTATCGAGCCGATAGGAAAGCAAACAGATGTTGCTGTTGAGCTTTTTGGCCGACTAGGGGAAACAGGTGTTTCTTATGCTCAGGAGTTTTTTACAACTTCTGCCGCGGCATTCCTTGTAGATAGAGTACGCCTACACCAGTTGGATACTATGACAGATGTAACATGGAATGCTATCAGTAGCAAGGTGTGGCCTATACAGGACCCAAGGCTTAAAATCCTCGCTATCGAACGCGCCCTAACGCGTGCACCTGATCTTGACAAGCAATATCGTAGCCAATTGATCGATCTAGTAGTTGAGCAATCTTTACGGCAAGCAGCTGCCGGATCTACAAGTTGGTTTTTGGACCTTCGGAATATTCTTGAGACAACGCACGACGACCGCATCGTAGCGATGCTAGAAAATCACACCAGCCAAGGCGGCGGTCTTAACATACAGCGCTTGTTGCTCGATGGGGAGTATAGATACCGTGCTATTGCCTACGATGACCCAAGCTATATAGACAAGATATTTGATGGCAATTCTCGCATAGGAACAATGGCAACATTGGCGCTGCGGCAGACCTCGGAAGAAAAACAGCGCGAACTCGTTGAGCAGGCATTTGCACTCTATGAGCAAGGGGACCCGAATGCCGTGACTGGGTTTCCACTGGCAAGATTTATTGGTATTGCTAATAGCACCAGCACGTGGCTTGTCGAACGATACCAGGAGCTTGGTGAATCTAGGGGATTGGCCCGGTTGGTATACACCACTGTTCACCAGGATACTGCTTCGCATAATGACGAGCTAGCCAGCTCTGCAGAGGATCTAAAGTACCAGCAATACGCTCAAATCTTAGATGCGATTCTTGCAGTAGATTTTGAGGCGATTGAAACATGCAGCGAAAAGCAGCAAAGTCTGGCGTATACGGCGATAGCGTCCTCAAACTTGTCAGTAGATATCCAAAAACGCGCACTTGGTGGGCTACGCGGCAAGGAGTCTTGGGGCTATCTGGCGCTGCCAGAGTATACGGATGCCGTAAGGCACTCTATCATTGCCGTGAATGATGCTGACTTTGCAGAAGTGCTGCTGAAACCCGAAGGAGCGGGGGATAGAGCTTATATTGAAGTTCTGACAGCAATGGTAGTAGAAAAACAAAACACAGCGGCACTCCAGAAATTGTTAACGAAGCTGGAAGATGTCGTTGCTCGTAAAGGCCGTGACCTAGAGGCTGCGTATTTGGTGAAGGAAGCAATTACCGCAATTGCGCTGACGCTTGGTGTCTTAGCGTCAGCAAATGTAAGCGGCTGACCTTGAGTAAGGCTAGGCTGCTGTAATTAGTAAAACAAATATACCCAATGTTAAAACATTCTTAACTTGCATAGCAATTGAATCTAGCTGATAATCTTAAACGTAACGTTACATTAGAAAACTGTGAACTTTAGGGGGAGTATGGGGACAAAACTATATAACTGGCGTCGCCAGAGAAGTCGCTTTAGCTATGCGATTACGGCTGCTAGCTTGGCGTTTAGCCTGGCAACGCCATTTTTGCAGCCTGCTTTTGCGAACGCACAAGCGCGAACCACGCAAGATACAACTATTGAATCAATTTGGCCGTCTACGGCCACGCCTACGCACAGCAGCTCGGGGGATAGCAATGCCGTGGAGCTGGGTGTTAAATTTACGCCACAAGTCAGCGGTACGGCTAATGGCGTACGTTTTTATAAAGATGTCACGAACACTGGTACGCATGTCGGGCACCTGTGGTCTGCAACTGGCGGCCAGTTAGCGTCTGTAACATTTACCGGTGAGACTGCCAGCGGTTGGCAAAGTGCTAACTTTGCAGGCCCAGTGCAGCTAACAGCCGGAACAACATATGTGGTGTCGTACTATGCACCAGTTGGTGAATATTCGTACGATAGCGCCAACTCATCAGACCCAGGTAGCTTAGGTACTACCTATACGAGCGCTAGTGGTGACTTGGTTGCACCATCTTCGGCTAACGCTGGCGGCAATGGTGTATACAAGTATACTTCGTCGCCCAGCGGTGTGTTTCCAACGGACACCTACGGCAGTAGTAACTACTGGGTCGATGTACTCTTTAATCCTGGCGGAACAGTAACGCCTCCGCCGCCACCGACTACAACAAATATCTATGGTGCTGGCTACGTGCCTGCCAATGATTCGGCTGGCGACTCCAACTCTGTTTCGTTAGGTGTACAGTTCCAGAGCCAAACCAGCGGCTATATCTCTGGCATCCGTTTCTATAAAGGCAGCGGTAACGGCGGTACGCATGTAGGAAGCCTATGGACGGCTAAACACACGCTGTTAGCGCAAGCTACTTTCACCAATGAGACTGCCAGCGGTTGGCAAGACGTAAGCTTTAGTGGCATGGTGCCAATTACCGCGAATACTACGTACATTGCGAGTTACTACGCGCCGCAAGGACACTATTCGTATACATCCGGCGGCTTAACGAACGGCATTACTAATGCGCCACTTGTAGCCCTGCCGGGCAGTACGCCCGGTGGCAATGGCCTGTACTCGTATGGTCTTAGTCCTGTAGTGCCAATCAATGGCACAACCGGTACAGATTACGCTGTTGACGTTGATTTTACGACCAACTATGTTGCGCCAACGACTTCTCCTCAGCCAACCCCGCGCAGTGGCATACAAGGTAGCGGCTCGGTACTAGTTTTAACTGACCCAAATAACCATTTTTCAGATAATTACTGCAAGGCAATTTTGCAGACCAAGGGTATTGCCTGTGCATCAACTGATACGGGCAACTTGACGGCAGCCTCGGTTCTAACTCCGTACCACACGGTAATTCTGGCCGATGGCGCACCCCTTACAAGCACTCAGGTTAATCTCGTGAGCACTTGGGTAAATGGTGGCGGCAATTTCATTGCTATGCGTCCTAACGATAACCTGGACTCATTGCTTGGTATTAGCGCACGCACTAACGGCAGCATTTTGCCGGACGCATACCTTAAGGTTGATACCACGCAGGCTCCGGGACTTGGTATTGATGGTCAAACGCTGCAGTATCATGGTCTTGCCGATGAGCATGCTTTAAATGGTGCCCGTGCAGTTGCTATGCTCTATGCTGACGCTAGCACGGCAACAACCTATCCAGCGGTAACAACACAGACGGTTGGTAGTGGTACTGCCTCAGCTTGGATGTTTGATCTCGCTCGTTCTACTGTTTACCTCCGTGAAGGTAACCCGGGACTTGCAGGTCAAGCAGCAACAGCCCCTGGATACAGTGGCGTTGCTCGTGTTCCCGATCGTTTTGCTCTAGGCTATCTCGACCTTACTAAGGTTGCAGTGCCACAAGCAGATTTGCAGGTAAGCCTACTTGCGAACCAAATTGAAACTAAAGCAGCACCCGTACCGCTAAAGTGGACCTTCCCAAGCTACAAAGTTAATGCCAATCACCCCGGTGGCCTCCTAAAAGCGGCCTTCATCTTAACTGGTGACGATCATGCTTCCGGTAATTCACAGACGCTAAACCGTTTTGCGAGCGAAACTGCTGCTAGTCCAGCTGGTTGTAGTGTTGCGGCTTGGACCTGCATCCGCTCAACAAGTTACGCTTACGCTGGTGCGTTTAGTGACAGCGCCGTTAAGCCGTACACGGATAATGGTTTTGAGGTCAGCCTACATGTTGCTGATGGTAGCAACTGTGCGGCAAACTGGACGACTCAAGCAGGACTTGATAGTCTCTACAATACTTCCTACAACGCTTGGCAGTCATCATATCCAACGATTAGCGCTGCTCACTCACCGCTCACCGAGCGTTTCCACTGCTACGGCGCTTGGAACGATTACGCTACGGTTGCCAAAGTAGAAGCTGCCCATGGTATTGGTGCTGATATGAACAGCGCCTGCTATCCAAACAGCCTATTTAACGTCGGTCCATGTATGTACACCGGTTCGGGCCTACCAGAAAACATGGCAGACAGTGACGGTACGCTTACTGGCGTAAACCAGTTTGCTACCCAGGCAACGGATGAGAACCCAACGACAGTTGATCAAGGTGCATTGAATACCTTAGTCACCAATGCTACCGGTTCAAACGCCTACTATGGTTACTTTACGGTGCTTGCTCATCTTGACGACCAAGACATATCACAGCAAACAGAAGCCAATGTGCTCAGTGTTGCAGCGGCAAATGACATCCCCGTCATTTCCGGCACGCAAGCACAGACCTTCTGGGCTGGTCGCAATGCTACTACGGTATCCGCACCAACCTATGCCTTAAGCAAAGTCAGTTTTACGGTTGCAAGCCCTGTGGCCAATCTGTTAATGCTTCAGCCAACGCAATATGGCACCAAGAACATTACCGGCATTAAGGTCGGTACTACTACGGTTGCCTACACTACGCAGACCATTAACGGTGTTTCTTACGCTGTATTTCCGGCTGCAACTGCAGGGACCTACGCAGTAACCTACAACTAAGGGGCGGTTCTAGTCCATTAAACGTCTAGCAAAGAGCCAAATGCTTACAAGCCGGGCAACTTATAAGTTGCCCGGCTTGTTTCTTATGATGAACGGTAACTAGTGTGGGTGCTATAAGTGACAGAGGCTCTTTAAGCATTGCTGCGCTATAGGTAGCTTCAGCCGTTTGAGAGAAGCGGCTTTAGTAAAACCTGTGGTGTATCCGCCTATGCGGCTAATAATACGTATCCAACGACGCTTGCAATAACCAGCACGCCAAGGGCGGTAAAGGCAACATCTACGAGGCCTTTGCGTATGACACTTTGGGCGAGCGGGTTGCGGCCTAGGGCGGTCATGGCGCCTCGTATTGAGGTATACAGCATAAGAACAATTGTCAGAAAACCAAATACCACCGAGGCTGTTCCGGCGAGTACACGCAGCGGAGACACCTGTTTTCCGGAGATATTATTGGCAAGGTTTTGTAAAAAGGTCGGCACGAACGCCGAAAGCGCACCCTGATTGGCCGCCGTATAGTAGGTAACACCGACGGTTAGCGGCAACGCACCCACATGAATCGTGACCGTCTTGCCGTATTTGTCAGTTACCTTTTGCGTGGTAAGCTGCGTGCTTTGCAGATTGGCTTGAGAGATGCCCACTATGATTGAGGGGTCGGTTGCTTTCATGCCAATACCGCTAAACGGAGAGACAGTAATGGGGTCGCCAGACTTAATGGTGCCATTCACGTCGCTAACTAATGCTAGGGCTGAACCGCTGACTGCCACGTGTATATTGTTGGAGGTACTATCGGATATAGTGACAGCAGGTTGATTAGTCGCAACGCCCACCAGGTCGGTCTTGGCAGTGCTTGCTGGCACTACTAGATTGCCGGACAAAAGGCTAATGAGTGTCCCGGGTTGAATGCTGGTATCAGTTGTGCGATAGTCTTGGGCAATCGAGCCGGCGGCCGCATAGCTCAGCGTGGCAAAAAATAAAGGAAAAAATATCATCAAAAACACGCCGAACAGGCGAATCTTTGCAAACATGGACAAAATAACTTCTCTCATCTATATGCAGCGGTCAGCTATGCTTCCAAGTATACTGCTTCTGCTTTGCGTGCACTATAGCTTATATGAGACAACAGGGCGGTTGTCTTAAATAATTCACTAAAGTTGGGGCTGTGGCCACGCCTGAAGAGTCCTATATCATAGTCTATGATTGACATGATTCATGATTACATGCTATCGTGCTGGCATGGAATGGTCCGAGCAGAGCAATCTGTATGAGCTTTTAATGCAAAATAATGCTTTTTTGCTGGCTATACTTGGGAGCGAATCACGCCACCGATTTACTGAAGCGGTCGAGGGTCTGGGCATTGGCTGGCAGGGGCAAAACGTTGTTGCGTCTTTGTGTATGCTTGAGCAGTACGGTGCGGTGTCTCAAAGAGAGCTCGCTGATTTTGTTTGTGTAGACCCGCGGAATCTGGTAACTGTTGTTGATAATCTGGAAAAGCACGGACTGCTTAAGCGTGTACCGAACCCCACGGACCGGCGTGGCTATCAGATGAAAATAACCGCCAAAGGTAAGAAAGTTGCCGAGCAGATTCAAGCAATTCGCACCAAACTTGAAGCCGAGATGCTGGTCGTCTTAACCGAGCAAGAAAAGGCTATGTTGCATGCCCTACTAAAGAAGGTCTGGCTGGCGACAGACCCTTCAATGGGTTTTCGGGCAGTGGTTAAACAGCCTATGATGAAGCTGGAGAAGGATTTAGTAGGTAAGTAATGGTGGAGGAATTATAATGAATCCAAGAAGTCAAAACAGTAATCATATAAAATAGTAAAGGACACCAAGAAGATCTATCATGAGTCAACCAATTTCAGCCCAAGAACATGCGGCGACCTTTTCGAGTAAAAAGCGCGCCATTGCGCTTGTCGTCGTAGCGCTCGCTTTTGTTATGGACCTGCTCGACAACACCATCGTTAATGTGGCAATACCGGCTATTCGCACTAACCTAAGCGCCAGCTTTGCTGCCATCCAGTGGGTAGTAGCCGGCTATGCGCTTACCTTTGCAACGCTGCTGATAACCGGCGGCCGTATGGGTGATGTGTATGGCTATAAGAAAGTCTTTTTGTGGGGCGTAGCTGGCTTTACGGCCGCCTCGCTACTGAGCGGCGTAGCGGTCAATCCAGGCATGCTGATTGTTGCTCGTTTGGTGCAGGGCAGCATGGCGGCGCTTATGGTACCGCAGGTGCTTTCAATGATGCAGGTAATGTACAAGCCCGAGGAGCGTGGTGGTGTCAACGGCCTCTTTGGCGCCTTGGGCGGCTTGGCTGCTTCACTGGGTCCGGTCCTTGGTGGCTTGCTTATCAAATGGAATATTTTTAGCTGGGATTGGCGGCCAATTTTCCTCATCAATGTACCGGTCGGCCTGTTCGCAATTGTCATGGGCATTAAATACTTACCAAACGGTAAGTCGCCACATCCGCTCAAACTTGACGTCCAGGGTACGCTACTGGTTGTTACGGCAATATTCCTGCTTATTTACCCACTGATCCAGGGACGTGAGTATGACTGGCCAATGTGGTCGTTCCTTATGATGGCCGCTAGCATCCCGGTGTTTGTGGTATTTGGTTGGTGGCAAAAGCGTAAAGAGCGTCTTGATGGCTCATCCTTGGTACTGCCCTCGCTCTTTAAGAATCACTCGTTTGGCGTGGGTCTTGGTATCAACATGGTTTTTGAAATGGCCATGATCAGCTTTTTTCTAACCTTTACATTGCTACTGCAGATCGGCCTTGGCTTTACCGCGGTGCATGCGGCACTTACCGGGCTACCGGTGGCATTCGGCATTGCGCTGACTATGGCACTGGCTGGTGAGAAACTGATTCCAAAGTTGGGACGTTATGCATTAAGTTTCGGCAGTATTGTCATGGCAATAGGCCTCGGCCTAACGCTGCTGGTAACGCATCGCTATAGTAGCAGCTTGCATTCTTGGCAGCTGATTGGTCCATTACTGCTGGTTGGTATTGGTATGGGTATGGTATTTAGCTCGTTGTTTGCTGCGGTACTAAATGGCGTTGATGCTCGGCATGCTGGCTCGGCTAGTGGCACACTCAATGCTTTGCAGCAGATTGGCGCCGCCGTTGGCGTGGCGGTTGTGGGCGTAATTTTCTTCGGCCAGCTAAATGGCGCCGCTGTACGGAGTTTTACGGCTGTAGAGCCAGAGCTACGACATGTGCTTTCCGCGTCTCATGTTCCAGCTGAAGGCCAGGCGTCTATTGTGAACGAAGTGAAGACCTGCTTTGTGGATCAATCCCGTTCCAAAGATGCCAGTGTAACGCCCGAAAGTTGTAAGCGTGCTCAGGCTGGAAACGGCGAAAACGCACAATTAGGTAAGCAAATACAAGCGGTAGCACTAAAGGCTAATGCCACTAACTTTAATACAGCGTTTCGTTGGGCAATTACCTATGCTGTGGCGTTACTGGCGGTGACGTTCGGATTAAGCTTTGCGCTGCCACGGAAATTCCGTGCAGAAGCCTATGCGGAGATGGCGTAGCCTTCTTCGACAGATTTCTTGGCGTGTTGGCTCTTTTGTTTGAGCGGTGTAAGCTGCCTTGTAAGAATCTCGGCGGCAGCCGCAGCGTCGAAGCTTTCGGGGATATGAACGAAGGCGTAGCGAATGGTCGGGGACTTCGTAAGGATTGTATAAGAAACCAGATTACACCACGAATTGCCAATGCCATTTGCTAATCTTATAGTGGCTGCCGGCTGCAGGAAATGAGGGATTGCAATGCGTACACTAGATTATCCCTTGTTTCTAAAGCGGCTGCTACATTCTGACTCAATGCGTAGTGCATTGTGGTCGCGGCCATTATAGGCACCCAAGCCCAGCACTAGATCATATGCTGAAAAATCAGTTGTGGCCACAAAAAGATCCAGTGCGTTTCGAGAAGATGCGAGCATAATCTGATGATCACTCTCAAAGAGCATAGCAACGTTTTGGGCAACAGTTCCTGCAAAGGCAAATACTAGTATTTTCATTCTTATAATGATAGCAAAATACTGCTCGCAATATTTTGCTGGTAGCTTATGCGTAAAACCGATAGGTAAACGGGTGTTTGTTATAATCAGCTAGTAATCCCAATTAGTCACACTAAAGGAGTATAGAGTCTATGCAGCTACACACTCCGCACATGCATCCTGACTGGAAAACTAACTCTAAAACGGTAGGTTTTTGGCAGCGCTTGGCGCTACGAACTAATGGAACGGTAACCCCGGGTAATTTCCTTAGTGTCGCTGGTCTGGTGTTGGTTGTTTGGGGTGCATGGCTGCTGGGGCTTGATGAGCACTGGGCACTTGGAATAGTGCTGGTCGTATGCGGCCGGTTTTTTGATGTCCTGGATGGGTATGCGGCCGAGATGACGCATACTAAAAGCCGATTGGGCGGTGCCGTTGACGTTATTTGCGACAAGCTAGCCATGATTGCAATAGTACTTGCTGCCATATATGGTCATTTAGCTTGGTCGTGGTTTTTGGTCGCATTAGTGCTATGCAACGGATACTTGATGTATTTTGGCGTGCGGTGGGGACGAGTCTACCACATATATCCGAGCGGCTACGCCAAGGCGGCCACTTTTACTAGTTGGCTGGCGATTTTGCTTTCTGTACTTCACGCGAAGGAAGCGGGCGTATGGTATGCGATAGGGGAGATCGTGACAATTGGCGCGTGGACTGCATTATCGGCTTTGGGGCTACGGGCATATCACCGGCAGCTTAGAAACGCGTTTCAGAAACAACAAAGAGATAGTGAATGGGCAAAAGAGGTCACTGCGCTAGTCTGTGTGGTAAACAAGCATGCGACCCATTTTCACCAGGCACATGCGCTGTTCGTTTCGCTTGCTAAAACACTTGGTAAAGTTCCGGTGGAGATTGACATTGTAGGACACGAACAGAGACTAGAAAAGTTCTTTGCCGCCCATCAACCAGGTGAAAAAATCCTGGTCACTATCGCGGGCGGTGATGGTACGGTCAGCGCGGTAACTAATACGCTTATACGGTTGCAAGCCCAAAGCGAGGCGATGGGGTGCATTTTGTTACCGCTGTGGGGCGGTAATGCCAACGATTTTGCCTATATGCTAAACGGCTTTCGAATATTTGCGCGGCCAGGCCGTCTGCTTTCGCACGCTATACCGATGATCGTTCCGCTCATTAAACTAGAGCTTAAAGAGTCGGCAAAGCCGACGCGTACCGTTTATGCCTCTTGCTATGCCAGTTTCGGCGCTACGGCGTATGCCGCCCGGCAGTTGGAAGCACGCCGTTTTTCGACCAGGAAGTTGCTGTACTGGTTACCGCCACTACTAATTGGCCGCGAGGTCGTTGCTGTTGTAAAAGCTCTGCTGTCCACACCGCAATATACCGGTGAAATTGACGATAAGCAGCAGGCGTTTTACGAACATTCACTCATTAATGGCTCACGTATCGCCAAAATAAACCGAGTGCCGGTCAAGCTGAGTCAGCCGTATTTTTTGCATGCGACCATCACGCGAAAAGATGTGTCGGTGATTATCTCGTTGCTACGTATTGCACTGGGCAGGCCCGCGGCCGAGTATGCTATGCGGAACCAGCTGTCTTTTAAACTGGTAACGCCGGTCGATGCTCAAATTGATGGCGAAGTAATGCATTTGCCAGCTAATACGCAGATTACAGCTAGCAGTGTACGGACAGAACTGCGTTTTGTGAGCAGTAAGCTGAAATAGCTAGGACACTTTATGCAAAATAAGGGGCGGTGTTGGCGTGCAGCTTTAGCGCAATAGCCTGCTGTTTTGTAACGTATGTCGCCTCTTGGGCTTCTTCGCCCGCCGGATCAGGGCGGAATGTTCCGGATACGCTAACTTCGTAGACGACAAATGCAAACCATTGGAAGCCGGGAACTCCCACATCTTTCTGAATGGTGTAGAACGCTTCTGGCTGCCTTCTCACTTGCTCTACGGTAAGGCCAGTTTCCTCGGCAATTTCTCGGGTGAGAGCCTGGTCTGTGTTCTCGCTATGCTCCAGACCACCACCTGGCAGCTCCCAATAGCCGTCACTTTGCCGAACCAGCAAAATACGCCCGGCAGCATCTTTAATAGCTGCTTTCGCTGATATCCGGTAGGTGCACGGTAGGTTGTCCATTGCTAGATAATAGCAAAAAAACGTTCTAGAGATAATGGGGGAAAGGTCGTTTGGCTGAGTTATGGAGGGGAACTTCTGACGTGGGTTTGCAAAGCCTGCTGTAGTATAAAGTTTTGCGAATGATCAGTAATAAGGAGCGTCGGGAGGGGGCAGGTGGTAATGGTTTTTGAGGCGCGATGCGCGCTCTTTGACCCCTGCTCCTCCCGGCGCCCTCTGTTGTTACGTTCAGAACCCCGCTCACGCTAGGGATCTTGTTACTGCTGAGTCGAGTGGACCAGCACCATGTCGTTGCGTATCCCCGTGAACGTGAGGTTATGAACACCGACGGTATCCATGTCGGCATCCTTACCGTTCACGGTTGCTGCGTAGCTGTCCGCCACCTCGTCGTAGGTGATCTCTGCTCTGAGACCGAGGTCCGTAAGCAGAAAGTCACGCATGAGGCCATCAGCGCTCAGCGTGTATTCGACGCGGTCTGTTACGTCAACCAGCTCATTGAACTCGTTGTAGTAGAACCTCAGGCCTGGGCCGTCGGCGCCGTCGAGCGAACGGGCCACCAAAAAGGTGTCCACACCGCTGGTGAGCAGGTGCAGCCCCACGAGACCCGATGGCGGACCGTAGAATCTGGCTTTGTTCAGGTGGATCTCGCCAGGGTGGCGCCGGAACGTTAGATCTACATAGGGTTCACTGTTCAGCGAGCCCTTGAATGCATCGGTCGGCGTTTCGTCTGTATAGGTCAGACCCCCAAAGACCTCAAGCCCCCGGACTTTGAACGTCACGGTGGTGCCGGCGGGCGAGAGACGGCGGGGGTGGCAAATCTCTGCCAAGTAGAAGTCCTTGCCAGTTGCCGACAAATATGTGCTCCCTGGGGTACTAAGGCTCAGCTCGCCATCAGTCACGAGGCGGTACTTGCGGTTTTCGACGGTCACGACGAACAACTGGGGGTCGGTCAGACGCGGATTTTTGAACTTGCGGACGCCGTTTCCAGACATGGTACGAGGGTTCCCTTCGGTTAGGCGGTGCGGTGAATGTAACTTGTGTCGTCAATTGGAAATAGGCAACAGATAGGTTGCAGCCCAGTTCCAACTGACTACACATAAACAGAGGGCGTTAAAGTGCTTGAAGGCCACAGCCTGTCAGAGCAACAGTACTATACAATATTATTGTATATAATACAATGTCTAGGTGATAAAGCAGTATAACAAGCGGCATTCGTAACGAGTGCTTTTGTTTATAGCGATGGGAAGGAGGCAAGGAGGAAGTGTGACGGTGGGGCGACGCGAGACGCGATCGCGTCGCCCCCAGGCCACGTTGTCAGGCGGCTGTCATAGCCGCAAACTCCACCGTCGCCGGCGACACGGTCAGTGGGATGCGCTCGTGGAGCGCGTAGTATCCCTTGAAGTAGACGCCGGCTCGATACTGCTCCGGTGCGTTGCCGGTGACAGTGCCGATGACCCCGCTGATCTTCCAGGTCTGGCCGACATCTGACCTCTCCGTTGTAGCCTCCACGCACTCGGAGACCCAGAGTACGAGTTCGAACTCCTCACCAAGTGTGGTGCCGGAGCGTGAGCCCTCGTCGTCCGTGCTGATCACGGGCCTGAGTTTCACGCAGATGTCCGCGGGAACGAGCGGAGACGTCAACGCTGACCGCATCCTTCTCAGGTCTGGCCCGTTGCCGCGGTGTGTCACCTTGGCGACGATCAGGTTCCTCCGGGTCTTAGTGAGTGTGATCACTGTCCATCCTCCTTGCCTAGTGTCACAGCCGTAAGGCCGGACACATGATACTCACGCAGCGCGTAAGTCACCCGGCAACCATTGCAGGGAATTACCTCCGAAGAGACTATATATTATACCATATTGACATGTATAAGCAAAGTATGAATGAAGACAGAGAGCACTAAAGTGATTAGAGCCTAAGCGCCTGCTGCATGTGCCAGAGAATTCCTGAGATCATCTAAGAGTCTAGAGCGAAGGATACGGATACAGAAGGGCTAGTCAAGTAGTGCGCTAATGATAATGGTGCGCTTGTCATAAGTATGGCTAACACCATCATAATCGCCCCCACAAGTAATAAGGTTCAGCTGGTTTGTAATGGCCGGGTCATGCGCAAACAGAATGCTGGGTACATTGGCGGCATCTACCAACTGCACGCTTTTTACGGCAAAAGATTTATGGCTGCCGTTGCCAAACGTTACGGTAAACACGTTGCTGGGCTGCAGTTTACTCAGTTGCCCAAATATACCTTGATGGTGAGTGGACCCGTCTACATGGCCGTCAATAATGCTGAGGCCGGCTTGACCGGGCAGAAGGCTGTTAACGTACCATCCGGCCAGATGCACATTGTTTGGTGCAGCCATTTGACCGTACTGGTCGATACCAACTTTTTGTATATACCCGGCCGCACCAATGGTTGGTAGGGAAATATAACTTGGCTCATTTGGTGCTGCGGTGGGTATGTAGTTTTTACTGGTAGGCTGCACGGTAGCAGGGTGAGCCACAGTTTTAGTGATGACGTCTTTTATGACAGGCGATTTGGTCTGTGAATGAGGATGTCTGAAGTGAATTGTCGCCATAGCGGCCACAATGATTATGATGGCGCTAAATAGCAAAACGGTACGTTTCCTGTTCATAATGCTTCTATAGTATCAGCCGGCTAGACCACCTGCTACACTGTGAATGTAGATGCAGCTTTTTAGACGTTACCGAAAAGGGCTTGGGCAGATGGTGCGTACGGCAGATGGCCGCTATTTGCTGGCTGCGAGCTTGGCACTCGGTATTTCGACGGTAATTTGGTCTATAGTAATTGCCCGGTTACAGCAGGGTAATGCTGACCAACTGGCCAATGGTTTTTTGTTTACGGACGCGAACACATTCCGGCACGCACAGTTTCCGGCCCAGCACACGCAATTGCTAAAGTGGCCGCTTTTTTGGCTGCTGGGGAGTCTGCATAACGCAGCCGCCGCGTATAGTGCAGTTACTGCGATACTCAGTATGGTAACTGTTGGAGCGCTTGCCTATCTGCTTGCCAGGATAGTCCTTGGGCAAGCACTGCTGGCTACGCTATACGTGGCACTGACCTGTGTTTTGATGCTGATCCCAGCCCAGGTAATGGGTGGTGTATCTTCACCGCTGAGTATGGCGATGGTTTCCGGCCGAAACGTGGAATACATAGTGTATATAGGCGCTTTGGTGCTACTGTTACCAAAGGCTAAAGCTAACGAGTGGCTACGTTGGGGCATGGCCGCTGCGCTATTTGGCTTATTATTTGCGAGCGATAATATGTTTCTATTTTATGCGGTTCCTGGTGCGACTATGCTGCTGGTGTACGCTTATATCCGAAAACGCCAGGTGTTGCGGTTGCTTAGTTTGCGCTGGTTGGCGGCTTCGGGGGTAGGCTATCTACTCGCGAAATCATTATTATGGACGGCTAACCTTTTTACCGGTATTGTGAGTGATCCGGCAACTTCCAATGGGTACAATGCTAGCCTTGCGGCCGTGCATAGTGCTATGACTGCTGGTCTCAAGGCTTTGCTGCTCAATTTTGGAGTTAGCGCAAGTGCTGGGCGGTTAGCTATTGTGCCGGCCCTGCTTAATGTGCTGATCATTGGGCTGGTCGTATATGCCTGCTATGTAGTTGGACGACGTATGGTGCAGTCGTCAGTGCAGGCTGACAAATCGACCCTGTTGGCGGTATTGCTTGGAGTGTCGACGCTCGCCGCATATATTGGCTATGTTACCGTGAGCCATCCAGTGACGTTAGATGCTCGTTATCTTACCATTGCGTTATTTGCTGGGTTTGTGGCCCTGGCGGTTTATGGACGGACACTGCACCTGCATGCGGTCATTCTACACAGTATGGGTGGAGTGTTGTTTGTGGGGAGTGCGCTTGGGCTAGTGGCTACCGTACGGCATGTTGATTGGACGCGTGTCGCCGATCCAATGTATGCCCGTAATGCACAAGTGGCAGCGGTGCTCAGTAAGCGTCCTGAGCAGATGTTAATAGGTGATTTTTGGCAGGTGCTGCCGATAAAAGAGCAGACCAAACGGGCTAGGCAGCAAATCTTACCATTGTCTGGTTGTATGCGTCCTCGGCAGATCTTAGCAAGTAGTGCTTGGCGGCAAGATCTCTATACCCACAGTTTTGCGTATCTTTTGCCGCTAACGAGTTCTGGCATGTCATTCGGCAGGTGTAGCCTTAGAACGGCTATTGTTTTGTATGGACCACCGTCGCAAATTGTTCGGATTGGAGGTACCCAAAAATCACCAAGCGAACTGCTATTACTTTATAACGATGGCGCAGCTAGAATTCGTGGGACTAGACCAGGGGCGCCAACGCCCGTGTTCGGTGTGCCCACCGAAGGTACGGCTAAACCAACTGGATCAACAATAGTGCCGTTGGCTGATCCATCCTGATCAAACGGTCCACCATCGGTTACCTGGTAAGTAACTTTTGTAGCCGTTTGCCCGCCAATGGTTACGGAGTTTACGGTGCTCCCGGGAACGGTTGCATACGTGTGGGTTTGCGCATTATATTTGCGCACTACCATCGTGTTTAGCGCGGATACGCCATAGAAATACTGGGTAATGTGGGCCGTACTACCTGAGCTGCCGCAATCTGCAGTAAAACTTACCAATCCGGCCGGATATTGAAAGCCCGTGTCAGCATAATTTACGGGTAATGCCTGAGCAGAAACGGCTGTATTGGATGCACAATCGGATTGCACAGTTAGATAATGTGTTGTGACCGGATCAACAATGCTGGTGACATTAGCCTGAAATTTATCGGCAATGCCATCGTTATTGGCGTCGCCGTCGTGTGGTGCGGCAGCTTCGGTAGCGTTTAGTATGCCGTCTCCGTCCATATCGCTGGTGGGTATTGGCTGCCAAGATGGCTCCTGAGAACTTTGATTATCTGGAGAAAGTGCTGTTTCATTGCTACCATCTGGATGAATGGTGTAGATACGCTGCGCAAACTGACTGTTGTCGAAACTATCGTAGACCAATTTGGTACCATCCGGTGACCAACTGGCATCTGCCACGCTGCTATGGTCTGCCGTATTAATGATATGGGAGTTGCTGCCATCCGTATTCATGGTGCCCAGTTCATCAATATTTACAATGTCATTGTTGGAAGTGTCGTAGGTAGAGTAGGCAAACTCTGTACCTGAAGGCGAATAAGCAATGCTGGTGTAATCAACGGCAGTGCCGCTGGTAACTTGTTGCAGATTGCTGCCATCCGGGTTCATCGTACAGATTTGGGCAACCTGTCCGGAATCGGCACATGAAAAGGCAATTTGTGTACCATTGGGTTTCCAGGTGGGATAAAAGGCGTCGTGTGAGCCATCCGTAAGTGTGGTTTTGTTGCTGCCATCAGCATTCATAACTTTGATAGTGTAGGGTGTAGAATAATCGGCCACTGTGCTGCTATAAGCGATCTTGCTGCCATCTGGCGACCAGGCGGGTTGACCATTTTGTGCGCTATCATCATTGCTAACGTCTACGGCATTACTGCCATCGGCTTTCATTACGAAAATCTGGCTGGTTTGGTCAACGAAATCCTGGCTCATGTAGGCGATCTGCGTGCCATCCGGCGACCAAACGGGGAATATGTGGTAGTTTGTATCGTTTGTCAGCTGTTGTACATCAGAACCGTCCGCATTCATAGTGTAAATTTGTGAGTTCGATTGAGCGTCTAAGCCTGCAAAAGCAATACGGCCATTGCCAGAAGCGCCCAAAACCGTGTGTGGTCGAAATAGTACGCCGCCAAACACGTAAAAACCCAAGGTTACCACCATAAGACTAACAACCGGAATACGAGTAAAGCGTAAACGGATCATGCTTATTTTTAGTATACAGTTAGAACCAGGATTGTCTAAGGTTTTTGAGAAGGAGCTGCTGGCGGATGCGGTGGACGGTGGTTCGACGGGGGTGGCCGTCACGTTGTAAGCGTGCCAGCCACCACAGCGTCTTGTCGAGCGCCTGACGAACTTGCGTACTTGGACCGGCGAAGAGCTACTACTTGGTCGTGGGTGACATCTTTGGCTGACCGTAGAGCGCGGTAACGATGTCTTCGATCAGGTAGATCTGTCTGTTGACGACAACATACTGGATACCACAAGCGTCGAGGCCGCGCTCGCCGGTAGTGATGCTGTCTCCGAAGCTTTCGGCCGGATCGACGGGGCTGACCGAGAGGCCGTCCGCGCTCCTGAGGCGTGTTCGGGCTATGCCGCGGATGAGGCTTAGCGGGGTTCGCTCGCCGCAGACCTTGACATGTGTGAGCTTGCTCAGCGGCTCCTCATCCAGGTCGAAGACTTGCACGATTTGAGACTGCCGACTGGCATCGAGGACCGCGAAGAAGGCCGCAAGGAGGTCGACGCGGTCATAGACTTCCTGTCCGACGATGACTAGAGTGTAGTCGCTGTCGGAGAGGTCGAACCCGCCCGGCTCCGTAATGGTCACACTGCAGACGTCCTGCGTCACCGGCGAACAGGTACGAGTGGCTACTTCGAAGTAGCTCATGTTGTGCAGGACTCCCTGCACCTTGATGCTGGCGCCCAGCGCATCTAGGTCGTACGCCTCCGGAATACCCTCGTGTCGTTCCCTAAGAATGGCCATAGCTTCTCCTTGATCTGGGCCCGTCGGGCCTGGAACATAGCGGTAACTACGATGCACATGATCACTAGCATAGGCGCGTGATCAGCTCCTTTTCGCATACCGGTAAACCGATACATTGCGTATTCTAACAGAAGGTATTGTTACGGTAGAAATACATGTCATACCGTAACGGAATTGACATATATCGAACTTAGATATAGTATGACTATATGACAAAGCAATACAACCAGTTGCCACAGGTTGCATTTAGCATTCTGCTGGCTCTCAGCCTAAAGCCGCGCCACGGATACGAAATTATGCAGCAAGTGGCCGAAGACTCTAATGGAAAGATTAAACTTGGACCGGGTGCTCTATATACAAGTATCAAGCAGCTGCACGAGCAAGAGCTTATTGCGGAAGTTACTGACGCGGCAGATAGTCGCAGGCGATACTATCAGCTTACTGATACTGGGCGGGTGGCTTTGCGTTCAGAGCTTGATTACTACGAAGCCACTATTAAGCTGGCACGTCAGCGGCAAGCGCTAGAAATGAGTTTTTACCATGGCTAAATTTTCACTGTACGAGCAACTGCTGAGGCTGTATCCAAAATCATACAAGCAGCAATATGGCGACCAAATGTGTCAGACACTCAAGGATATGCTCGATGATGCGGCAGATGGCACCGAGCGTAAAAAGATCTGGGCGAGGGCTATTACCGAACTCCCCACTAGTATCGCAAAAGCACAATTTAGTTATGTAGGAGGCATTATGCAAAACGAAACACCGCACTATGTAAAGCAAACGGGGCTGATGGCATCGCTGCTTGTTGTCCCCTTTTTCTTGGCGTTTATTGCCAACACCGTAGACAATTTGTTATTCGGTCATAATCTCTATAGCTCGTGGCTATGGAATACGCCAGTGCTAGTGACCTGGATTTTATTATTACCGAGCTTGGCGTTAGTTCTAAGTGGTGGTTCGTTATTGCGGTTTATATTTTGGGATAAGTGGCCAAGCCATGGATCTTTAAGTAACCGCATATTTGACGCAAAGCACAACTGGCCCGTTGTAGTGCCACTAGTGATTGCTGTAGGTGTCCTGTGTCTAGTAGCTTTTCATGATAGTGCCCACTGTTTAGTGGGAAATCCGGTGCGTGAGCTTCGAAACTTCCATCAAACATGGCAATGCACTACTGGTGGTTTCTTGGGCGGCAAATAAGCGGATACCCTGTAGAGAAGTTGGGAGAAACCGTGCCCCCTTAGTGGGTATGATTGATAACGATATTGTAGCCAGTAAGCGTATATATGGTTGTTTGAGAAGGAGTTGTCGGCGATATGGATAGGAAATGAAGCGCGAGCGGCTCTTAAGCCAAAGAACCTTATCTCATCTTCGGCGTTTGTTTCATATGAACCGGTAATTGTGCGTAAGCCTGCTACTACATTAGTGGCTTAGCTTAGACGCCTAACGGTGTGTAGCTTGTGTTAAACGGTGGATGAATCTGAGCCGATAGCTACATGCCCCTAAGCTAGGCATGTATATAGACATAATATAGCTATCTGCACTACTATGTGTTAATGCCATATGGTCCCGCTATCTCTGCAGAATATGCAAACGGTTCCTCTATTGAGTTACATCGTCCAAGCCGAAACGCTTTTGACGCACTTTTGCCAGTGGAAGATGAAATGTTCCGCTATGTATCGGAGCAATATTATAATTACCACTTTTTAAGTTATAAAACGTCACATTTCTTTAGCCGCGTAATATTGCCCATGCCCCAAACATTACATTGGGGGATTCATATAAGCGAACAACACCAAAGGAGGAAACTTGTAGGCTTGTGTAGTGTGGACACTGTGGCTGATGAGTTTGATGTCTTTGTTCTGCGGGTAAATATGCGTGGACGTGGCATAGGCTCACAGGTAAGTCGGCTAGTTATGGCTGCAATGTTTGCCAGTGGTAAAGAATCAATGTATACAGACATCAATCCAGATAATGCTCCATCATTAGCTATGGCCGATAGACTTAGCATGACTATGATTGGAGAGGATTTAGATGAAAATCAGCTAATGTTTAGCCTTAACCGTCCAGAACTGCCTCAGGGTGCTGACTTCGCGGACATGGTAAGGGCTTTAGGGGAGATGTCTTTAGTGGACGCTACGATGGAGGGGTCGTTGATTAATTGAAGTACGTAAGTGCCTCATTTTGCATAGTAGGTTGAAGAATACTGAAGCGAGGCAGTGCATAGTCGCATTAGACTAATTCGTGGTAGACTATACAGTCGAATGTAGCAGGAGAGGTGGTATGCCTAAAATTGTACGCATAGTTCGCAGCAGCACTTTCCTGAAACACAACGCTATTTTCTTTACTGGTGCAATAGCGGCTGGAGCACTCAATTACGTCTTTTATCCTATTATGGCTCGGCTGCTGCCTACGGGTAGTTTTGGTGAAGTGCAAGCTTTGTGTTCGCTGTTTGCACAGGTCAATATCTTTTTGGGTGTCCTGGGGCTGATCACCGTTAATATTGTCGTTAATACCAGTCAAAGCGTGCAGCGCGACCAGATTATTATTGAGCTCGAAAAGCTGGCGCTGCTGATTGGCTTTGCGCTGGTCGCTGTTACGGTGTTTGCCGGTTCAAGCTTGGAGCGTTTTTTCCACTTTAACAGTGTCTGGCCGTTTATATGGTTGGCGCTCGCGGTGCTGGTGTCGATACCGCTCATGTTCCGGAATTCCTATTTGCGCGGCCGGCAGGCGTTTGCTTCTACCTCGGTCTTAGGAGTTATGGCAGCTGGTGCCGATTTAGTGCTAGCTGTAGCGGCAGTGCTACTCCACTGGGGGACAACCGGCGTCATGATTGCCTTGGTAGTGGCGCAGTTTGTAACGTTTCTCTATGGGGCATGGCTAACCCGCCGCAAGGGTTTTAACGGCTCGTGGCGTGATACGCTTTTGAAATTTCCTAAAATGGGCATCATTGCACCAGAACTACGCTATGCGGCAGTCGTGCTCGTTAGCTCACTGACAATTACGGGACTATATAGCATCGATACAGTAGTGGTAAAGCACTGGTTTGATGCGCGTACTGCAGGGCTTTACGCGGGCATTGCTACTGTTGCCAGGATCATCTTTTTCCTGACGGCATCAATTGCACAGGTACTACTGCCATCGGTACGATTGCAGCAATCCGCTAAGCATAATCAGCAAGTACTTACGAAGTCGCTGGTCCTGCTTGTTGGAGTTGGCGGGACGGTCTTTTTACTATTTAGTCTCATGCCCAAACTTGTCATAGAGACGCTCATGGGGCGGCGTTTTTTACCAAATGCTGCGCTGTTGTCTCGACTTAGCCTCGTTATCTTCCTAATATCAGTCATTAATTTGTTTATGTTGTATCATTTAGCGCTCCGGCGGTATGCGGTCATGCTGATTGCATTAGGTGGCGCGGTGGTGGCCACAGTCCTGTTTGCTACGCACCATCAGAGCCTTTTTGCTATTGTGAACGATCTGCTGTATAGCTCTGTTTTTATTGCGCTATTGCTAGGCATATGGTCTGCGCTGCCGAAGAGGCGCTTGGAGCCGACTTCCGAAGAAACATAGGGAATAATCACAGATTATTCTGCCCAGCTGTTAGCTAGCTGACAGTTCGCGTTAAAATGCTTGTGCTAAAATCCTTCCGACATTGGCTATGCAAACAGTGTCGTTGTACGTGCCTTGAGGACACAGACTTTTCGATTATTTCTACCCTTTGCCGATATGCCGAACTCTCATTAAACTAGCCACGAGCAATAGCCTCGAGGAGGATAGTATGGAGCAAACCATATCAATCATTATTCCGATGTACAACGAGGCATCAAACCTGCGGCCATTGTACAGCGAGCTTAAGCTGTGCATCGCCCGGCTTAAGAAATATCGTTTTGAAGTAATTTTTGTGGATGATGGCAGTAAGGACGATTCTGCTAAGGTTGCCCGGCAGCTTGCCAGGCGTGACCGGCGCCTACGGGTTCTGGAGCTTTCCAGGAATTTTGGCAAAGAACCGGCCATGACTGCAGGGCTGCATGCTGCAAGGGGTGATGCCGCCCTTATCATGGATGCTGATTTGCAAATGCCGCCGCAGCTGATTGGCAAGTTTGTGGAGCGCTGGGAAGGTGGCGATGAGGTGGTCATTGGGGTGTTTGGCGATCGTAAAACCAGCCGTCTTCACAAGTTCTGTTCGAGTTGGTTCTACCGCATTATGCAGCAGATTTCTACTACCGAAATCATTCCGCACGAAACCGATTACCGTTTGATGGACCGAAAGGTCATTAATGAATATAACCGCCTGACCGAGCGCAACCGCATCACCCGCGGCCTGATCGACTGGCTTGGATTTAAACGATCGGTTATTTCGTTTGAGCAAGCTCCCCGGCTAAATGGCAAGCCGTCGTATACTTACAAAAAACTTATTGGTCTGGCGGTGAATAGTTTTACGGCCGAGAGCTTACTGCCACTGAAACTGGCAGGCCATCTAGGTACCGCAATTCTTTTGTTGTCTATACCGGTTGGCGGCGTTATGACCATTGATCGTGTTGTGTACCACTGGCCAATCCGCGGCACGGCCTTTTTGGCAATTTTGATTGTGGCGCTGGTGGGTCTGGTGCTCGCCTGCCTTGGGCTGGTATCGCTCTACATTGCGCGTATACATGCCGAAGCCAGCAATAGGCCGTTATACGTCGTGCGTGATGATTTCCGGGCAAGCCGGCGGCCAAAAGAAGAGTATGAATATATACCCGAGCAAACAGCCGTCTTTCAGGAGGTAGCTGAAGGGTGAATATGCTATGGCTAACCTGGAAAGATATGGGCCATCCAGAAGCTGGCGGTGCGGAGCTGGTCGCGCATGAGCTGTGCCAAAGGCTGATACAAGAAGGCCATACCGTAACAATGCTAACCTGTGGGTATGCGGGCGCCTCTGCTACGGAAGACAAAAATGGCATACATATAGTTCGAGTGGGTAGTAGTCGCTATTTGCATCCAATCCAGGCACTCTTCTATTATGTGCGGCATTTCCGGGGGCAGTTCGATGTGCTTGTTGAAGAGGTAAATGGTGGCGCGCCATATTTTAGCGTATTGTTCGAGAAAAAGGCACGTCGCTTTATGGTGTATCACCAACTGGCACGTGTCAATTGGCTGTACGAAGTAAAACGGCCCTTTGCCTATATTGGGTACTATGGCTTGGTGCCGTTGGCTACGAAACTTGCCAGCATGTCGCGAGCACCGGTTATCACCGTTTCGGAAAGTACGCGGGAGGTGCTGTCTGACTATGGGTTTCAACCTGAACATACGCACATTATTTCCGAGGGACTTGCCATTGAGCCGCTTGGTACTCTAGACAAAACCCGTAAATTTGCACGCCCTACAATCTTGTCGCTCGGCGCTATGCGGGCGATGAAACGTACTCTTGATCACATTGCCGCATTCGAAGTTGCCCGGCAGCAGATTCCCGAATTGCAACTGAAGATTGCCGGTAAGGCAACGGGGTCGTACGGCAAGCGGGTCCTTGCCCGTATACGCGAAAGCAAGTTTTCGGATGACATAGAATACCTAGGAGTGGTAAGCCGCGCCGACAAAGTAAAACTGATGCAGCGTGCCCATCTCATCTTGCAGACCGCTGTAGAAGAAGGATGGGGGCTCACTATAACTGAGGCAGCAAGCCAAGGTACGCCGGCTGTTGCGTATGACGTTGCGGGTCTCCGGGATAGTATTCGGGCTAACGTTACCGGCCTGCTTACCGAGCAGAATCCAACAGCGCTCGGAAAGGCTATTAGTGCGCTGCTGCATGATCCTGTCCATTACAACCGTTTGCGTGAAGCTGCCTGGAAATGGAGCCGACGTATTACGTTCGACCAAAGCTATAAAGACTTTAAAACGATTGTGGAGGGTGTATGAAACAGCCACTGGTGTCTGTGATTGTTACTACTAAGAATAATCACGCCACGCTTGATGCCTGCCTTAAGAGCATAGCAGTGCAGACCTATAAACACCTGGAGCTTCTGGTTGTTGATAATAGTTCTACTGATGACACGCTTGCTATAGCTGGGCGCTATACCGACCTGGTGTTTACCTATGGTCCCGAGCGGTCGGCTCAACGTAATTATGCGGCTCGGCATGCAAAGGGTGAGTACTTGCTTATTGTTGACTCCGATATGGAGCTGGGGCGAGAGGTTGCGGCGGCTTGTGTGAAAGAGGTGTCAGCAAACCCTTACGCAAATGCGGTGATTATCCCGGAAGAATCATTTGGTGAAGGCTTTTGGGCCCGTTGCAAAAAACTGGAGCGTTCGTTTTATGTCGGTGTCGACGCTATTGAAGCGGCACGTTTTATTAAGACAGCCATATTTCATCAGGTTGGCGGCTTTAACGAAACTATGACGGGCGGCGAAGACTGGGACATAACCCATCGCCTTCGTGCGGTTGGCCGGGTTGCCCGCATCCATACATTTATACTCCATAACGAAGGCCATGTTCGTTTTAGCAAATCAGCCCGCAAAATGTACTACTACGGCCAACATGCCGCTGCCTATTTTGCAGCAAACCCTACGCCCTCTGTGGTGCGTAATGCCTCCGGGCCGCTAGCTCGCTATAAGCTGTTTTTTTCGCGTCCCGGCAAACTTGTCAAGCATCCCTTTGTGGCACTCGGTATGCTAGTTTTTAAAACTACGGAGTATGCCGCAGCAGGCCTAGGGTATTGGCGCATGAAATCAGGGGCATTGGAGAAACTACGTGAATCGTAAGGAGGGAAAGCGTATTCGGCTAACCTTCTTCTCCTTTGGCATCCTGGAGCAGGGAGGCGGTTTTGAGAATTATCTGCTAACTACGGCTCGAGGTCTTGCCGACCGTTACGCAGATCTGGAAATTAGCATTGTAACTATGAGCCCGGAGATCGTAGAGAAGCTGCAGCACATCTTAAGTATCTATTTTATGCGCGTGCAAAAGCCGGATGCTATTTACCGCGAAACGTACGAATCGGTACGAAAACGGCTCGGAACGGTTACTTATACACGAGCTAATTCGCTCAAAGAACTACGAGTTTTGCTGCGGGAAGCTGATGTTATTTACTCCAAGAATGAAGTGCTTGAACTCTTGGTGCTTAATTGGATTGGGATGCGCAAGCTGCCACCGATCATCGTTGGTGTGCACACCCCCATTTACTATCCGCATACGCCGTCGCTTAGTGCTAAATTGCATAACCTGCTGTATACGGGGGTTCTGTACCGCAGGCTTATAAAACGGGTTCAGAGTATTCAGGTTAATAATGCTGATGATTTGCGATTCGTGCAGCAAAAGCTGAGGTTTTCAAATGTACGGGTTATGCGGCAAGCAATTGATATACCCGAGCTAAAACAAGCGTCGTTAGAGGCGACTCAGCTAAAAATTCTATTCGTGGGACGGCTAACAGAAGCAAAAGGTATTGGTCTATTGATTGAGACAATCGAGCAGCTGGAACGCAAACTCCCGGGCGGTTTCGCTATGCAGATAGCCGGGTCGGGCGATGCGTCGATTGTCCGGCAGGTACAGCAACTGGCACAGCGTATACCTGCCGTGCGCTACCTGGGGCATGTGCAAAACAGCCAAGTATCCCGGCTGTATGACTGGGCGGATGTAACGGTTATTACCTCCAGCTATGAAACGCTCAATAAGGTTGCTATCGAAACGGCTCTAGCTGGGAAGATCGCCATTAGTACCGACATACCGGGTCCGCGCGAAGTCATTGAAGACAGTGTTACTGGTTTTTTGTTGCCGCCAGAAGCTCAAGCATTTGTAGAATGTCTGATGCGTCTTGCTGAGTTAAAGGGGCAAGATCCTGCCGCCCTAAGAAGTATGGGCGAAGCAGCATATGCACAGGTTGAGCGCGAATTTAATGCGCACAAAGTATATGTTGCCATGTACCGGGAAATAGCTATGGTAGCGGGAGGGTTACAAAAACTTGCCGTCTAAATTGCTGCGATTTTTCCGAAAAAACTCACCACTGTCCGAAATGCTACTGGGTGCATTTTGCATCTATAATGCTTGGTTTCTCTCGCTTGGCGTGCAAACGGCGGGTGACTGGGGCTATTTTGTAAAAGCAGCGTCTGATACGCTGCGGCGTCACTATTTCTCTATTTGGCTGTCTGATACTCAGTTTGGCAGAGTGCTCATTGATGCAGGCCAAGCACCTACGTATGCAGCCTATGGCTGGCTATCCTACTATCTGCATACCGACTACGCTTTTAATGAACGTGTTGTGCACTTATGGCCTGCAGTGATTGTGGCAATTGTTGGCTCGTATCTGCTGGTGCGCTATGTGTTTAAAGACAAAGCGGCTGCGGTTCTAGGGGCTATAGTTTATTCTGCCAACACCTACTACTTGGCATTACTCACTGGTGGCCTAACACTAGCGGTGGCATATGCATTGACGCCACTAGTTATCCTCTTCTATATGAAGGCTATTAATAATCGCCGGGTTGTCGACATCATTGCTTGCGCCCTGCTACTGGCAGCGTGTGGCGCTTATGAGCCACGCATTGCCTATATCGTGGTGTTTGCAATGGCCGTGCTAGCCGCGGTCCATTTTTTTTGTGTTTGGCAGCCCAAAAACCAGCAGCTTTTCTCTACTAAGACCCTAAAAATGCTTGCAATATATGCCAGCCCGCTTATTATTTTCGGGCTGTTAAATGCCTATTGGATTATGGGGCTAGCGCATGCTGGCGGCGGCAGTAGTCAGGCTATATCATCCTCACTTTTCGGGAATGAATTCTTTACGACATCCGAAGCCCTAACCATCTTTCATCCGTACTGGACGGGCGGGCTAATACAGCCATTCTTTATACATCCTATACCGCTGTACTTTTGGCTCATACCCATTGCGGCGATTGCGGGCCTGGCAGTTAGCAAGCGTTCGCCGGTGGTGCTCTTTTTTGCGCTACTTGGTGCAGTGGGCATTTTGCTGACCAAGCAGTCCGACCAACCGTTTGCAGGCTTATACCAATGGCTATTTAGTCACGCTCCGGGTTTTAATGCTTTTCGCGAAGCCAGTAAATTTTACACGCTTACGGCCTTGTCTTATGCGGTACTGCTGCCGGCTTTATATTGGTATATAAAAACGCGTTACAAAAAGAAATGGCTCAGTGTGGGGTGTTTTGCAGTGCTGGCACTATTATTCCTGCCAAACCTTATACCGATTGCCACCAACACTATTGGCGGAACGTTTAGCCCGCGTAGCATGCCCAAACAATATACGCAGCTTAACAACTTTTTAGATACGGCAGACTATGGCCGCGTGTTGTGGGTACCGCAAAAATCGCGGTGGAGCTATATGAGCGCCAACCATCCGGCAGTCAACGCAGCAGATCTGCTCAGTACCTGGAAGAATTTGGCGGATAGCTATCCAAGTAACGCTAACGCGACATCTACAGACGAGATAGCCGCACTGCTGCAGCAAAATTATATGCCGGCTTTACTTGCAGACGCCGGTGTGCGCTACGTGGTGGTCCCTATGCGAGATGTCGCAAACAACGACAATTTTTATCATAACTATAATGACGATCCGGATATGTTTGCACGGGCGCTTGTTTCATCGGGTTACCTAAAGAAGGCGGACGTACATATCGATGGGTTTGAGGTTTATGAAACGGCCATGCAGCCGAAACCCTATTTTTCGAGCGCTACCCAGCTCTACACAGTTGCAGGTGATGCGCAGTTGCCGGCGACGTATAAGTTTTGGCAGCAATCGCTGCAGGGCAGCGGCGATTTCAACTTTGCCTTCCAGGGAAGTACTACTAGCCGATACGCTACAGGCATCAATGATATCTTCGGTAATTTGAACGCGGCCAATCTTCGCGGCGGGACGCTTTCCGTGGCTAAAGCCTCCAGTAAAAAAGACACCACCTATTATTTTCAGCAGAACTATACTGACCTGTCATATACTGCTGGACCGCGCTCTGTATCGTTTCAGGCTAACGGTTTGCCTACGCCCGGAGTTACCGCAAAACAAAAGACTACCGTAACAACCGCATCGCTGAGTCCAACCTCCAGCTACATTCTGAATAACGGATCAAGCCTTGAACCAGTTAAGCGTGATCTTTCCTCTGTCTACCTTGGATCACCTCGCAGTAACATCGATCTCTACGAAATAGGCTCTGCCAATATGGTGCCTGCTCCAACAATAGAAGGCAGTCTCTGGCAGCACGATGTTGATAACTGTGTTCCATATGGCGCTGTGGATCCTAACATTCGGATGGTCAGCACTCAGGACGATATTCTGAATAAACCGGTGCTGGCGCTGGCAGCTGATGATCACGCTGCCTGTACCGGTCCGGCTGCAATTCCTGTACAAGCTGGCACTACCTATATGCTCAGTTTTAAATACCGTGGGTATAACGCGCAATATGCTGGCTACCGAGTAACGTATAACACGGCCGATCAGCAGACGGTTACGAAAGACATTCCGGTTGCCGACAATGTCTGGCATACCTATCAAACGTTACTGACCGTTCCGGCCGGTGCAAGCAAGCTTACCATCAAGTTGTTGGGACGACCATCAAACCAGGTCAAAGACGTTACCGCTACCTTCTATACAGATCTTAGTCTAACGCGGCTGCGCAAAGTGATTACGCTTGCGACAGCGCCAAGTGTGGCGGAGCGGACCATAGCAACAACCGCATCAGTACAGGGAACCCCATACAAGGGCTATTCATACAACAACCTCATCCCCAACGCTTCCTTTGAAAATGGTTTGTGGCAAAAACGAGTGAGCGATTGTGATGCCTACGACAGTAATCCCGCGCTGGGCATGTCCACTGTTTCTCACCAAACAGCTAGTGGGAAAAAGGCGCTCCAGCTTGAAGCGGCACGACATATTGCTTGTACAAACACCAAGGCTATCAAAGTACAGAGCGGGGCTACGTATCTGTTCCAGTTTGACTATCAGAGTCCTAACGCGGGGAACGCCGGCTATGCTATTTCATTTGACGATAAAGATACCACCAGGCTAAATAAGCAGCTGAATATCAGCGATACAGCCTGGCATACCTATAGTCAGGTTATTACGGTGCCGCCTGATGCGCAAAACCTTACCCTGGCTGTATTTGCTTACGCCGGTGAAAATCCCTCAACCTATATGATTAATCGCTATGATAACTTTGTACTGCAGCGAGTGCCGGATATACAGAACAGGTTTTACAGCGTTGCAAGCCCGATGGTTGCACTTGCAGCTCCGCAGAGTATACATTTTAAAGACGCAAGCAGTACCTATAAAAAAGTAACGATCGTGGGTGCCAACAAGCCGTTCCTACTGGTAATGAGCGAGCAGTACCACCCGGACTGGCACATTGTATTTGGAAATAGCGCCGAGACAGGTGGCAGGATGTATGCACCATGGGCGGCTCAACCTGAATTGTCCCCGCAAAATCATTTGGAAATAAATGCCTTTGAAAATGCCTGGTATATAGACCCGCAGGCACTGTGTGCGACACATGCCACGGCTTGCACGAAGCAGGCTGACGGCAGCTACGATATGCATCTGGGCGTTCAGTTTAGCGGACAGCGCTGGTTTAATTTCGGCATGCTCATTAGTGGCGCTACTGCTCTAGCGTGCGTGGCCGTGCTGTTTTTCTTGCTCATACGGCAACGCGCAACTGTTCCTAAAAGGAGTATAAAACACCATGACATCGACCACACCACCTAAGCCAATTCTTTTGCTGGGAGCCTACGGACGCGGCAATGCCGGTGATGATGTATTTATTTTATCCGCGGCGGCATTATTCCAAGACCGTATACTCTATATAAACTCGGCAGACGATTCGCTGCTTCCGGCTCAGGTAAAAGACCACATAAAAACCATCTCGACCGTAAGCGCCTGGGACCTGTTTAAAAAGATTAAACTATTCTTGTCGATAAAAGAGGTAGTGTACTGGGGTGGTGATTTATGGGTAAAACTCTATGGCACACGGACTCCGAGGCGGTTGCTCTATAAAATGGTGCTCACTAATGCGCTGCTACGTGCCTCAGGTAAGCAAGTTCATTATATTGGCTGCGGTATTGGCGACCTACATGGCTATTCGCGCTGGCTGGCCAGACTCTCGGCCCGAATGGCTAAAACCGTAGTGGTGAGGGAACAGCGCAGTTCCCAAGTGCTTAATCTGGGAAAGTTACAAGTATTGCCCGATTTAGCGATTAACCTGCCTTATCATCAGACTGTTTTACACACTATGCCAAGTAGTCAGCCGTTTTCAATTGTTATCTCGGTGTTATGGTCGGTGCCCGACCCTGCTTACAATTTCCCAAAACTCATTGAACACATTGCCCGGCTTGTAGATGAATTGCCCGCAAAAGACTTCAAGATTACCTTGTTGCCTATGCACATTCCCGGCGAAATGCATGATGATCTGTGGGCGTCAAAACAACTGGCGCAACAGATCAAAAAGCGCACAGTTGATATATATATTGCAAGGGATTTACCGGCAATTATTGATTGTTTAGCAAAGAGCAACCTGGTAATCGGCGGTCGGCTTCATGCTAACATACTAGCCGCCCTCAATGCGACACCATGTATTGGTATCTCCTATCGCCCCAAAGTGCGTTCTTTTTTTGCGGATAACAAGCTCGATGAGTATTGTTTAGGGCTTGATGAAATCGCTCGGTTGCCTGAAATATTTCACACTATATACGAGAACTATGCAGCAGTTTCAGAAACGTTTTACCAGGTTAGCGAACGTAATTTAAGTAAACGGGCAGCGTATGCGGCACTTATACGCGGGCTCTAAAACCTATCTCCTTGCGTTGCTTGGGCGTCCATGGTTTGTATATGGGTTTCTGTCATTGGCTCTACTTGCCCCATTGCTAAAACGGGGGTACATTTTGACACTTGATATGGTCTTTACGCCTTCACTGCGTATGCCAGCATTTGGCAGTAACGACTACCTGTTTCGCGTGCTGCTGCATGTGCTCAGTGGAGTGCTTCCAAGTGACATCATAGAGAAGGGTGTCTTGCTTGCCATTTTGCTACTCTCGGGGATCGGTATGTATCGGCTGGCTTGCTCTATACAGCGTACGGATACCCCATTCTATCTATTTAGCGTCTATATGGCGGGTATATTCTATATGGTCAACCCCTTTACCTACGACCGGTTTATGGCGGGCCAATATGAGGTACTACTTGGGTACGCGTTGCTGCCCTGGTTTACCCGGCGGCTGCTGCAATTCTTAAGCTCTCCGAATATAAAACATGCATTTTGGCTGAGTGCTCTAGCGGTGGCTATTAGTATTGTGTCAATTCACGATATTGGGTTGATGGCAGTGCTGGCATTTGTGCTGCTGGCGGGCAAACTGTGGCAGCAACGTGCCAACAAAGTCTGGCTCGCTCGCGTTTTGAAATTTGGCGTGTGTAGCATAGGGCTATGGGTTATGGCGAGTAGCTATTGGCTAGTGCCACTTATACTGGGCAAGGGTAGTGTCGCCACGCAGATTTCTTCTATTAGCTCGAGCGATCAATCGGCATTTGTAACAGTGGGTGGCAGCTCGCTTGGCAGGTTCGGTAACGTTATACGGCTGCAAGGTTTCTGGGCCGAAAGCTACAATCTATATAAGCTGCCCCAAGCACAAATACATGCTTGGGGGCTTATAAGTCTTGTGGTCTGGCTACTGGTGATCATAGGCGGCGTGAGTCTATGGCGAGCTCGTGAGCACCTGCTTGTAGCGGCATTTGTACTAAGCGCAGCCATTGCCACTGCCATAGCTCTCGGCGCACTTAATGGGTGGCCCCTCGCACACCTACCATTCCTAGCTGGATATAGAGAGCCTCAGAAATTCGTTGCTTTAGTTGCGCTTGTCTATGCAGTGTTTATTGCTCGCGGTATTGCCGTTAGTGCTGCGTATTGCCGCTTGCATGGGGGTAGGGTAATTGCTGCTGTTCTAATCCTAGCGATTGCGTTGCTGCCGCTGGCATGGACACCAACTATGATTAATAGCTTTGCTGGCCAGCTAAAACCAGCTCGCTATCCAGCTGATTGGTATGTGGTAAACGCGCGGCTGAATAGTGATTCCAGCAATTTTCAAACCCTCTTTTTGCCGTGGCATTTATATATGAGCTTTAACTTCGAGGGACGCATCATTGCTAATCCGGCAAAGCTATTCTTTGACAAGCCGGTTATAGTAAGTGACAATCCCGAATTTCGGGGAGCTGCGCTGGCTAATACGACTGCCGCCAAGCGTCAGCTTGACCGACTTTTGCCTAAGGCGGAGCAAGCAAGTAACTTTGGTGCAGAGCTGGCATCGCTCCATGTAAAATACATTGTTGTTGACCACGACGACAGCTATCAAGACTATACTGATCTTAGGCATCGTTCAGATATGCAAATCGTCATGCGGGGTGCTACGCTAGATGTATATCGTAATGAAAAATATGGGGAGGGATAAAGATGCAGCGTGTCGACCCATTTATACCAGTTACTCCACGGCATATGGCTGCTGTGCCTTCGAAAAGGGTTCCTCAGTTGGTCAAATATACAGCCGCGATTCCTAAAAAGGTTGAGCATATTCAGCCTGTAAGGCCGCAACCCAACCGCACTAAACCGCCCGTTACTTCTGTAGCCGAAACAAGGAGGCCGCAAACGCCTCCGCAGCAATTAAAAAAGCAACCACAGGGCGGTTCGGGCGGCAAGCTTAAAACCATGGGGCTGGTAGTAGCAATCCTTGCGGCCGGCGCAGCTGCAGGGGTGTTGGTTGTAGGCGAGCTGCTGGTCGCCGTCTATGCTGTGTACGCATTTGTACGCCGGCTTAAAAGCAGAACAACGTTCATGTTGGTGTTGGTGTCACTCGCCACCATAATGGTGTTGCACGCGACGGGAAGAGATGCGGCTCTCGCCAGCAATTTTGCCGTATATAGTCTGCTGCTTGCTTTTATAGGTATCATCTCGCTGGCCCGCGAAGTTCGTATGTCTGTGCGCTAAGTGGCTTGTACCTGGGGTAACAAGCCCCGCTACGCTTGCGATTATCACTTGACAGTGTTATAGAAACATGTGGAAAACTATATTTTCTGCTTGACCGGGCATGAGATGCTAGTGGTAAAATTGATAGGTTATGTTAGCAGAAAGGGGGCCTTCATGCAAACAATAACGAGCATATTAAAAACTAAGGTAAGAGTAAACAAGCTAGTACTTGGCTTTGTGGGTATTGCTGCAACGACCGTAATAGGAACAGCGGGTATGGCCGCCGCTCAAGAAACGAATGCACCGAATGCGCTGAACCCACCCAGCAAAGCGGCTTGTGCCAACTTTGCCCAATATGGCTTTAGGAACCATGGGCAATGCGTTTCCTGGTGGGAGCACCACCACAACCCCGCACACGGCTATGGTGGCGGTGGTAATGGCAACGGCAATAATGTCAGCACTGGCGTAAACGTCAATGTTAATGGCAACGGCAATATTATTAAAGTCGTCATCAACTATTTCTTTGGCTAGCGCTCAATAAAGATTAAGGTTGTTCCGTAATAAACACTGCGTTTAAAGCAGTGTTTATTTTTATATGGCTTTGTCAGGTCGCTGTTTATCTGTGTATGGTTGCCGAATCGTGCTAATTGATAGATCATAAAGGTATGAGTAAAACTATATGGGCTATACGGCATGGCGAGTACGAGCGGGGGAAGCTGATCCCTGCGGGTGAAGAGCAGGCTTTAGCAGCGGCCAAACTCCTGGTCAGCAAAGGACTGGGCAGAGATGCATTGGTCCTTACTGCTACGACGCAACGCGCAGCCGAGACAGCAGAAATCATCGCCAGACACCTTATGATTCAAACGATACTGCATAGCGAGCGTGTAGCGGCCGCTGGAGGTGAAGAGCAAAATGGAATCCGCCATTTTGGAGAGTTTATTGAACAAACCCTCGCAGGGTATGACCATTCATATAACGGATTAGTCGTAGTGGGGAGTGAGCCTCTGATTGGTCGCGCCAAGGGCCGTAGCCCTGACGCGGCTGTAGGCTATGGCGAGGTAGTAACGTATGAGTACGACCCAGACGATATTATTCCAGACGACGGATTTCTTAGCCCAAGTGCGAGGCGACGCCTTGAAGATATCCAGCCGCCTTGGCAGCCTGTGCGGATCGGAGAGTAAGAACCGGCCAGAAGCAATGTGTAGGCTCCTGGTTACTTTAATACGGTTGAACCGAGCTGAATCATAATAGACTCATGCCATGATGGGGGTAGTTCAGTGGCTTCACGCGGAGCTTCTATGGTGTGAGTTACAGGGGTCACGGGATGTCCAACTTGGTTGGAATTAGTCTCGTGGAAGGCAAGCATACCACCAATTAAAGTACCGCTTATGGCTGTGGCTATAATTATATTTGCCTTGCCCTGATTGTCGCCAGTCTCCTGCATCCCTCCGTTTGAATGCCCGGATCTTGCTGCTCTCTCCGATATGTTGTTGTTGGCACTGCTGCCCTCATAATAGCCGGTAAACCTGTCTTGATAACCAGTATTTGGATTATTGTGATAACCGGCCCGTCTATTGTTGTGATAACCACTACTTTCTCCAGGGTACGTAAAACCTGCTCCATTATTGTTCTGACGCCTTGCCATATGATCTTCTCCTACTTGCTGTAGTTTCATAATAGATAGTTATACAGGTTTGTCAATGGTGCGAACAAATGGTGTATGTACATTGTATCCATAGCCACAGTATGGCAATGACTGCAACTAGGTGATATCATATCTCTATGAGTCATGAGATTTACTCAGATATGGGTGGATCTTCAGCTGAACCATGCCGGTATCTTAATCCAGATGAACTTGTCCTACGGACAAGGCAGGACTTTGCTGGCGCAGATTATGGACAATTCGAACCCGAGCAGATTGAAACCTTTTTGCGTGAGAAGGTAATAGGTGTGCATCGCAAAGGATACGATGTGCTGTTTGTTGATACTGACGCAGATTCTCCTGATCCCAGCTCCTCTAGTCTGAATCCGCTAACGGTAGCATGTATGAATTCACCCCAGACAGTTGGCGTTATGCCGGAATACTTTTACCCTGAGCTACGGGATAATGCGGGCTTGCTATCGTCCTCAATGAGAAGATACCAAGATGGTCCTTTATCTAATGGCACAGGCAGGAAGTTGCGTTTTGCAGCCGCTATAGAAAGCGCATGTGCAGAGTCAGGCAAGACAGTAGTAGTGGCTGATATAGCGAACAAGCCATCATATTTGGTTACCAATGCTGCATTGACTCAAAGCCCCACACTTTTGGCGTCTGTGTTGTACCCTTTTACCCAATCTTCTTTAATTACTGGTGTGGCGATTGCAGGTTCGATGACGTGGCTTGGGGTAAAGAATTACGTAATGGCTCACGGTAAGGGTGTTCATAATCCAAATAAGATCTTACAGTATGAAGATTTGATTCCTGATTTTGAGCAAGCGCGTAGACTGCGTGTGGCACAAGCTCTTACGCAGATCACAGATGGCCAACTTATTGAGCTGCCAGTAACTGATGATCCTAGGATTGTTGCTTTATATCCTAGGGCTCATGGAATGAGGATTGCAGACAAACTAGTACATCCTCGTGCAGGTCGAAACAAAGTACAGGCTATTGCATATAGTGCTCTGGCGCCTTGGCTTGAGACATCAGTGCGTGTGTATACAGAGTCGACTAGTACCGTATCTAAAGAAGGGCGTGGTCCTCGCGGGTGGTTACGCGTATCTGCTGACTCGTAAAAGGATGTGATTCCATCCTTTTGCAGATTGAAAGAGTGTTAACCAAAATCTGTGCTAAAAATAGTGGCGTACGTTTACTGGCTATAGGTCTATCACGAAAGTAATTCCTGGGCGCGCGGCCTTAACGTGAATGTGCCAGCCTTGTTGCTCCACAAGTTCCTTTACGATCGACAGACCTAGGCCAAGTCCACCGGCCGCTCTACTGCGAGATTTATCGACTCTATAAAAACGTTCGAACAAAAATGGCAGGCTCTCGGTTGGCACCCCTTTCCCGTTGTCTGAGAACATGAGTTGCCGTGTGGTTACCGTAATGATAATTTCTGTTGCTTCTGAGTAGCGTATGGCATTCTGTATAAAATTTGTAAGAATTCTTTGCAGGGCATCGCGACTTGCGTGGACTATAAAGTCGTCGGTGATGTGCAGCGTTGCGACTATGCCTTTTTGCTTTAACTCAACGTCAAACTGATTAATGAGCTGCTTACATAGTTGGCGCAAAGGTATGTCTTCTAGTTCATTGTTGCTGGGTGCACGCGCTTTTGTGTAGGCATCCAGTTGCTGCACTAGCTCTGCCAGCCGCTCAGCTTGTTGTTTTAAAGTATCTATCCGTGCCTTTGTTACGGAATGCTTACCTTCCTGCATGGCAGTAAGTTGCCCAATCATTGCAGTCAGCGGCGTGTTGAGCTCATGTGACGTGTCCGACACTAAGTCTTTGCGGAGTTTTTCTTCGTGCTGTAGGCGCTTTATAAGGTCATTGAACTTTGTAAAAATCTCGTCGAACTCGTAAATGCCGGTGGGTTGTAGCTGGACCCTATAGTTACTTTGCTCTAAAGAGTCTATCGCTCCATCAAACTGGCGTAGCGGCTTGCGTACAAGAAGCGCTGCAAGCAGCCCAAGGATCACAGGGCCGGAAAGCACAATAAATATGACCGCCAGCAAGTGAAAATGAACGGCTGGCCGCGCTCCAATGAAAAGATCATTCAAAATGCGGGTAATAATAACTGTAATCGGCCCTGATACAAATATCAGTGCAATAGTACGGACGCTGAGCCGTTTATATAGATCACCTATAAAAATCCCAAGGACTCCCAGTATAACCAGGGCGACAATGAAAATGTAGAAGTACTGGTGCAGACTCAGCAATCCCGGCGCACTAATCATTTTTCCGGCTCTCCAACAAAACGGTATCCGCTTCCGAATACCGTTTCAATAAACTGCGGATCTTTTGGGTCGGTTTCGATTAATTGCCGCAATGCCTTTATGTGGGCGTCAATGGTGCGGTCGTAAACAAAATGGCTCGTTGGATCGGCATAGATTTGGTCGACTAATTGTGTTCTTGAGAGTACTGCCCGAGGATGGGAGGCAAGCGCAAACAATAGGTTGAATCTGGTTGTAGTGAGGGTAATTGACCGGTTACCCTGGGTGACTGTCATAGACACCGGGTCAATAGTTATTCCCTTGAAGCGAAGCTGACTTGTTTCATCATGCCTGCGCAAAAGTGCTTGTACGCGCGCAACTAGGACGTTCGGGTTGAAGGGTTTCTTTATATAGTCGTCGGCGCCCATAGAGAGTCCCATAACCTCATCTTCATCACTGTCCCTGGCGGTGACGATAAGAATCGGGCTAGTTGAGGTAGTTCGGATGGTTTTACATACTTCGAGCCCGCTCATTTTCGGCAGGTTAATGTCAATAATGGCAAGATCTGGTTTATGTTTTTCAAATAGCTCAATTGCTGTTGGACCATCTGCGGCTTCAATTATTTTGTATCCAGCGGCTCGCAAGTAAGTTACCTCGAACTCACGAATAGCATCTTCGTCTTCGACGATCAAGATCTCCATATATATAGTGTAGCAATTTATTAATCTTTACGGTGATGATCATATAAATGGGTTATGAAAATAGTATGAAATTAATTTCATACCTATTTCACATGTAGAAAGCATCATGGTGTCCATAAAGGAGTATATTCTTCATGATTGTAGCTAAGCGTACGCAAAACCCCCTCGATGATACTAAGGGAAGCGCGGTAACTAGGATGGGCATTACGGTGTATGGATGTGATCAGGACGAGGCTATTTTGTTCCAGGAGTTGGCGCCGCAATTTGACATCACGCCAACTATTACCCAGATGCCATTGTCTGAATCTACCGTTGAGCTGGCATTTGGCAACCGATGCATTAGCGTGAGCCACAAGACTCACGTCACAAAGCCCGTGATTCGAGCACTTAGTAAGGCTGGCGTAGTATATATATCAACCAGAAGCGCAGGCTACGACCACATTGATGTGAACTTTGCGCGGAGTGTTGGTATTAGCGTTGGCAACGTTACTTATTCGCCCGATAGTGTGGCTGATTACACAATAATGCTGCTGCTTATGACACTGCGCAGCGTGAAGTCTGCTCTTAGTCGCGTAGATAATCATGATTTTCGGTTACCAAACACTCGAGGCAGGGAACTGCGTGACATGACTGTCGGGGTGGTTGGAACGGGCCGTATTGGCACGGCAGTCGTACAGCGTTTACAAGGCTTTGGCTGCCAGGTACTTGTGTATGATCACCATCCCAAAACTTCCGCCGAGTATGTTTCTCTTGACGAACTGCTTCAGAAGAGTGATGTCGTAACGCTCCATATGCCGCTTAACAAAGAAACGTATCACTTATTGGATCATGACCGCATCAAGAAAATGAAGCAGGGCGCTTTTGTTATAAATACGGGGCGTGGCTCGCTTATTGATACCAAAGCACTTATTACAGCGCTTCAAGACGGTAAGCTAGGTGGTGCGGCGTTAGATGTTCTTGAAGGGGAAGAAGGAATATTCTATACAGATTATAGAAAAAAGATACCGAAGAACGGTCTACTCTCGGGCTTAGAGAAAATGCCAAACACCACTATTACACCCCACATCGCCTATTACACAGATCACGCGCTGCGCGATGTCGTGGAGAATACCATTACTAATTGTTTGAAATTTGAGGAGGAGAAATGATATGAACAAATTGCAGGTTGCTATTATATTCGGAGGTTGGGGCGAAGAGCATGATGTTTCCATAAAATCTGCGGAGCAGATCGCTAAAAACCTTGATCTGGAAAGATATGAGCCATTCTACATTGGCATTACAAAACGTGGCAATTGGAAGCTTTGTGATGGCCCGAGCAAAAACTGGGAACATGGTAATTGTCGCCCGGCCACGCTATCGCCGGATAGAAATGTTCACGGACTGCTCGTTCTAGAACAAGGACAGTACAGGACAATTCGTTTGGATGTCGTGATCCCAGTCTTACATGGCCGGCTTGGTGAAGGCGGTGCAATGCAGGGCTTGCTAGAACTAAGCGGCGTTCCGTATGTGGGCTGTGATCTTCAAAGTTCGGCGCTCTGTATGGACAAATCCCTTGCATATACTGTTGTTAGGGCTGCAGGTATTGCTACGCCTAACTTTCAAGTTGTTGCCGCTGGCGAAGAGGTGAATAGCAAGCAGCTTACCTATCCTGTTTTTGTGAAACCTGCTCGCTCTGGTTCATCCTTTGGCGTTAGCAAGGTGTCTCGAAAGGAAGAGCTGCAGAAGGCAGTGGAAGCTGCAAGGCAATATGATTCAAGGGTTCTGATTGAGGAGGCGGTGATTGGCACAGAAGTAGGGTGCGCAGTACTCGGCACGGGTCTGGACGTGACGGTTGGCGAGGTAGACCAAATCCGCTTGTCTCATGGCTTTTTTAGGATTCACCAAGAGGATAACCCTGAAAACGGTTCCGAAAATGCAACATTCATTGTTCCTGCTGACATTCCGGCAGAAGTGCGCGCTCGTGTACAGCAGACAGCTAAGGCTATATATCGCGCGCTGGGATGCCAAGGGCTTGCACGGGTAGATACATTCTTAAAAGAAGATGGAACGGTGATGCTCAACGAGGTTAATAGCTTTCCGGGTATGACTTCGTATAGTCGTTATCCCCGGATGATGGCTGCAGCAGGCATGCCATTTAGCAAGATGATTGATCGCATGGTATCGCTAGCGCTAGACAAAAAGGATTATGAGAAGTAAATTCGTCGAACGCCTACCATCCCCCAAAGCGCTTGGGCGTGCAATTGTTTGTACCATTCTTGAAGCTCAAGTGCGTCGTTTGCGGGCCCGCCATGAGTTTATGGTAATCGCTGTGGTTGGCGGTATTGGCAAGACCTCAACCAAAGCAGCGATTGCCAGAACGTTACAAGTCTCACGGCGTGTTGCTTGGCAAGAAGGTAACTACAACGATCGTGTTACGGTGCCGCTGGTATTTTTTGATCAACGCGAGCCAAACATTTTGGATGTATTTGCTTGGCTGAGAATATTCTGGCAGAACGCTAAAGTAATACGCCGACCCTATCCGTATGATGTTGTTATAGTCGAGATCGGCACCGACAGACCCGGGCAGATACGCCGGTTTACCTATAGCAAACCAGAACTTACTGTTGTAACGGCCATTGTGCCAGAACATATGGCGTACTTCGGTACGCTGGATGCAGTTGCCGCCGAGGAGTTAAGTGTTCTGCAGTACTCCAAACAGACCCTTGTGAATATTGATGATACGCCTCAGGAATACCTAAAAGATCAAGAGTTTTTGAGCTATGGTCTGCGTATAGATGCTGATTGCCACCCGCTGAAGTGGCAGCAGTTTGAACTAAATGATGGCAAGATAACTATAGCGTTGCCCGGTGGCACAAAGCTAGATGCGGCGCTAACGATAGTAGGTAAGCAGGGCGTCAAGGTAACGCTGGCGGCTGCTCTAGCTGCACATATGGCGGGCCTTACTAATAATGAGATCGAAAAAGGTCTGGGGCGCATCAAGCCCTTTGCTGGTCGTATGCAGATCTTGCGGGGTATACAGAACAGTACAATTATTGATGATACTTATAATGCCAGCCCGCCAGCCGTTGAAGCGGCGCTTGACGTGCTCTATGCCACGAAAGCCCCGCAACGGATAGCTATCTTGGGTAGAATGAATCAAATGGGCGACTATAGTCCTGAGGCACATCATGAAGTTGGCGCTTACTGTGATGCGAAGAAGCTGGATCTGGTTGTTACGATCGGATCGGACGCCGAGAAATATTTGGCGCCGGCTGCTCAAAAAGCAGGCTGTAAAGTGCAGAGCTTTACCAGTCCCTACGAAGCGGGAGAATTTGTGAAGAGCCGTTTGAAAGCGGGCTGCGTTCTACTGGCTGAAGGTTCGCAGGATGGTGTGTATGCTGAGGAAGCCCTAAAGGTACTACTAAAAGATTCCAAGGATCAGATCAAACTAGTACGTCAGTCGGCTCGCTGGATGAAGATAAAACATCAGCAGTTCCCGCGTTAGGCTGGAACCTGATAGGTGTGGGCGAGCCATTAGCAGTTTTGTGGCATGATGATCTCTATGGGCCAACGGTTTGTTGTCATTGTTTGACGGCTCTTAGCCTGTGCGGCCGATGCTCCACTATATACTGCTCGCCTTAGTTTCTCATGAGCTTCATTTTGTGTGCTAAGCGTGGCTGCGCCGTATGTAGCTTTGGCTAAGCCTGCTGTTTTTGCACCCATTTGGGATTCTGGTGCGTTAAAATGCCACCATTCAGGGCCATAGGCCTGCATTCCCACTTGTGTCATTACTTCGTAAAGCAATCGACGATTTGTACAAGCTTCTACTTCTCCTGGGTGTAGAGGGGCGTCTACTGCAAGCTGCTTTTCAAAATATGCAATTGCCGCTTTTTCTCCGCCGTGGTCAAACGGTGTTCCAAAGTTGAGCATCGTGGCGTACCGGCGTACAAGTGTTGCCTTTTGTGTCTCAAGACCCTCCCTAACTGCTGCCTCTAGCGGATCGTTGATAAGGCGGCTGTTTATATGACGCAATATTTCTGATTGAGCACGAGGCAGGCGTACTAGCGCAAGATCTATGGCACCTCCAGTGCTATGAGGCGACGGCCGAGTCTGATCTGTCGTAGGGATTGAAACATATTGCTGGGTCTCTTCGCTAAGATTGGCCTTACTCTTATTTGGATGCAATGCCCGCAAGTGATCATAGTAAAAGTGATAAAGTGACTCCTGAACCCGGAGTGGTCGGTATGCGTCAAACACCAGTAAGTAGTGATCTTCTGGCAAAAGTTGCTGTGCAACCAGTAATCGTTCGGCGACCTTTTGGCGCACGAATATAGTCAGTAATGACCCCGCAAGCGCATTTTGGTCAATATAAGGAGAGCAGTCATGTTCGCCGTAATATACCGATGATGTCAGTATGGAGTTTGCTGTGGCCGAGTAAGCGCCCAGAGGAATAAGCGGCTCGAATAGCTCTTCTATTTCAACTTGCTTCCAGTCTTTGACTGCACCCGCATTAAGTGGAATTGGTTGATATATCTTATAGTTATGTTGGGCGTGTGTATGCTGTTTCATACTCCCCTAGGATGTCATGTGGGTATGAAACGGTTGTGAAATCTGATCGGCCGTTCTGTGTGGCCAGTATCGACGCTAGCGACAGGTGGATGCGTAGTACGTCAAGTGCAAATAACTTGACAAACCTGGACCATGTAAATATTTGCATCTTTTCTGGAATCTGTCTGGAGTGGGCTATTTATTGGTATACTGAAGAGTCTTTAGGGAGATTATTGTGGTAACTCCATATGCAAATACTGGAAACATTTTAAATACGCCATCTTGGTATGAGGGTGACGATTTTCTTGCAGCTTCAATTCTTGAGCCAACAACTGGGTGTCGAGTGGACATGGTTGGTACGGCGCATATGCCAAAAGCAACTCTTGAGACACCAGAGATACAAGCTACGCTAGAGGTAGTAGGCGGTTTCATGGCCTCTACAAGGAGGGACAACCGCCCCAGGGTGGCCTACAATGAAGGTGCAACGCCGCAAATAAAATATAATGGCGATTTTTACGATAATCCATTTACGCGAGACCGCATTGTTGATGCAGGTGATCTGGAAGGCGCCGTTCGATCGGATGGTGAACGAGGCGTACTATTGTGCCAAGCAGTGGCGGAAGGTTGTAGAATTGTTGGTGAAGACGATATTGCCATTATGCGATCAGGACAGTTTGCTTCTGATGCGCTTCTAAAATACCTTGTAGCCCGCCAGATAACAAACTATTTCCTTAAGCCAGCCGAGAACCGTAATGCGCTTGAAGATTACCTCGATGAGACGGTTCTAGGCCACTATAATTATGGCGCAAGGATTGATGCGGAACGGTACAATTGGCAAGTAGCCGATGCGCTTGCTTATGTGGATGATTCACTTGCAGTAGCAAAATTACAAATTGACGACGAAAAAGCAGTGATGCAGCATTTCAAAGAACAGTCGCTTATACAAATATTGTTACGCAGTTGCAGTCTGGTTCTCTAAATGAAACCCAAAAGATAGCGCTTATGTATAATCATCTTCGTGATACAGCCCTGGTCGAGCACTTATTTGATGATTGGAGTGAAGCTAATACCTCGCACAAGGTCGCTGTTTTTGGTATGCCCCATCTGCATGCTGTCATTAGGGCGGCTCGCCGCAGGGAGATCATTAGTGCAGTGGCGTATGAGAAGTATGTGCGAGTCGCACAGGGTATTGGGCATCGCTTAATTTGGTGGCAGCCAGATGGAGGTCTTCAAATGGAGCCGGCCCGCTGATCCAAATGGCACCAGAAAGATGTCAGTAGTTGTGACATCTTTCTTTGATTAGGGCTGGTAAAATCTTATGGGTGGACTGTCTTTAATCAGGCAAATAGCCACTAGGGTTAGTACTGGTTTCGTCCAAAGAAGTTTCTTTATCGGTTACGGGAGAGTATCCTTGTCTTTCTGCGGCGTGTCCTATTACAAGATTCATGAAGGTCCGCAACCCTATTTGACTAAGGATCTCGGGTGGATTATCTTCTGCATTGGGAAAATCAACCGACCAGACTTCTGAAACAGATCGTGAGAAGTGTATAGAGCTGACAGCGGTGGAGATAACGGGTGTGGGAGCCTCTGTCTCGTCTATATAGGTGATGGAAAATGCCGCTACATGACTAAGCCTGACGGCTACTGATCCCTCCTCTTTATCTTTCTTGATATACACCTGTAGCATCGCTACATCGCATGCATGATTTGCCCTTAGAGGATCAACCTGGATAGCGTCTCCAGATATGGGCACATGCAGCTCAAGCGAACTGGATCGCAAAGAATCAAAAGCACCACTGATGAGATAGGGGGGCAGGGGGCATACGCGTGAGTATGGGGCATCATGTTTGGCGGGCAATATATACTGGCGGGTATCATTGTTCCAAGTCACGGACCTTTGTTAGGTGAGTAGATATGACTCGCGCAGCAAGATGCTCCCGGGCTCTGCCTAACAAGTCGAGGAGCGTCAGGCTGCTCGCCTTGTTGGAGTAACCTGACACCTATGCGCTAAGCTGACGCATCATACTGCCGGTGTCCCAGTATTCGTGGGAGCGAACGATCTTGCCGTTTTGAATATTGGCCAGAAAACAGATTTGCAGAGTAATTTCTTTTGTAACATCTGCCGGTATTTTGATGTTATGGGCGTCCATTGGGCCTTGAACCTGAGAAGTAACAGTGTATTCTGCACAAACCCAGTCATTGTCAGCAAAGATATGAGTGAGTGCTTTGCGGCCATGTGATTTAACGGCCATCTGTGCTGCTGCGCGGAGCTCATCAACGCCACGGTAGACCTTGCCGGTTGGCACAATAGTCATCTCGGCATGATTGTCCCAAAAGGACAGCTCACCTTCAATGTCATCGTGGTTGTGTGCTTCCAGCCAGTCTTTTATCAGCTGGATATTTGCTGTCATATTGCCCATGTATTTACTCCTTTTATTTCTTACGGCCACTCCGTTGCTTCTAAGCCGAAGGGATAACCGCTAACTCTTTAATAGTGTGAGTGAGCATCATGTTAACTTGCTCGCGATGTGTAATGAGATCCTGAATGGCCACATCGCTCGTGTCTTTTAGAATGTTTTGGAGCTTGGTTTCGGAGAGACTACGGATAGTCTGAAATTGTTTGGGCAGCTGCTTGGCACGAATAATTACGCGGCGCTTGTCATTAGGGTCGCGCTCTCTGCTGATAAAACCGCTGCTCTCGAGCCGGATCAGTGCGGCAGTAGTCGCGCCTGTAGTTAGCCCAGCAACATCGCCTACCTCTCTTGCTGTGGCCGAACGGTTGTCGTACAGGAAAAATAGGATGACAGCGTCTGTAGGGTAGATCCCAGCGAAGGTAGCAGCTGTATCGTTCCAGGCTATAGCTAAGCGCATCTCTTCACGAATGGCTAAGGTAAGCTCTTCTAGTAATCTTTGGCGTTTATTTGAAGGCTCGTAGTTCATGAATTAACTTTACCATAAAGGTAATTAGTAAGACAATGCTGATATTGTGTTAATGCGTCGGTAAAGATAAGCCCCTATTCCTATAGTCCAGAGTGCAAACGCATAACCAGCAACACGTTCCCAGCCACCATATCCAAGACCTGCATAAGGCGGCTTATCCATAATAGATCCAAACGCGCCAAGTACTCCCATGAAGATGGTCCACCTGCCTGCCATTTTCCACTTCTTTTTAGCGGCAATTCCCAGCAGGATAAGGCTTACATTAAGAGCGGAGATCGCGAGTCCTCCGGATATGCTATGCAACGTCGGCGCTAAATTAAGTGGTGAGAACCCGGCGACCACAGCTTCAATACCGCCAAAGAACATAAGCACCAAGCCGCTTTTACGGAATTTACCTTGTGGCCAAATAAAGCGTAAGGCCAAACTAGAGCCAAGCATTATAAGTAGACCATATACTACAAACGTTCCATCCATTACCAAATGGAGTGGCGCACACATTTGTACAATCTTGTGCGTGGTATATTCTTCGTAAGGTCCGCAAGCAGTAATGCCAAGATCACTAATAGCTTGGTTTTCCATGCTATATGGTTGCGTGGTAGTGAACTGGGTAATAAATTGCCCTAGGAAGAATACAATTCCGGCAAGAAAAAGACTTATGATACCTTTTGATATGACATTTTTGAGTGCAGCTTGCATGGTGTTACCTACATATTCTATGTATTATAGTACGATCGTACTATAATAGTAACATTAATTAGCTTATGCAACAGTATATTCCGCGGAAAACCCCCACCGCTAGTGAGATAAGAATACTCAAAGGAGTAATTGCGTCGCTGGCCGCTAATGGCTATACCAAGACAAGCATCGGTGAGCTTGCCTCGCTCCTTGGCATAAGCAAGGGACTTATTCATTATCATTTTTCAAGTAAAGAAGTCTTGTTTCAGGAGACGATTGCCTATATCTATGCTGAGGCAAGGCGCTATATGGAACGGCAAGTATGGCAAACGGATAATCCGTGGATCCAGATGCAAACATTCATTACTTTAAGCTGCCAATATTATGCTGATGAAAGCCAGCTTATACGAGCCCTACAAGAAATCCGCGCAAACTTTAAACCCCGTCAGACTCTGAGTCTGGCGGAAGTGTCTAGTGCAAATGAACTGAAACAACTTGAGGATGTTATAGATGCCGGCCAAACACTTGGTATATTCCGACCCTTTGATGCGGCGTTTGGCGCGCTGACGCTGCGCATGAGTCTAAACGGTGCTGCACAAAATATTTTAAGCGCAGCAGAACCCAAGTGGACTGCTGTGGTATGTGCTGCAGAGCTTGTAGAGATGTTCCGACGAGCCTGGACGGTCTCAGGTGCCGAGTAGTTGGCGTACTATTTCAGGAGAAATTAAAAGGCGTCGAATGCCGACGCCTTTTAATTGTAGCAATATCTTGGCTAAAGTATCATAGACGGCACTGGAGTCGCTCTTGTTTTTTAAGCATCACGCCTTAGTACGAGCCAATATGTAGCACAGACGGCCAGTGCTGCTAGACCTAGATATATGCCAGACTCAATACGCTGGAAGTCCCAGTAGCGGGTTGCCGGCTGGTATTTTCCAATCTGGTGGTAGCCAGCGTTGTTTAGGCAATCATCTACCGGGTCAATGCCACTTGCTTTAAGTTTTGCAACACGGCTGCCGTCTGGAACTCGTATGTCCTGGGTAAGCTGTGCGCACTGAGTGGGCATATCTGACGGGCTAAACGAGTTCAGCGTCTTGCCGTTTTTGTCGACAATGTTCCGACTGACCGTCCATGCTCCTGCAGGGATCTTGTTGTCAAGTAAGTTCGGTCCCATTGGTGCGGTGACGGTAATTGGTACCATGTAGTGCGGCCGTACAAAGTTCGGTACCGTAACTAAGGTACATGCTACAAAAAGGCCGAGTACCAGACCTACGGCAACCATGGTTTTTCTGAACCATGCTCCGAACATAATGCCGAAGGCAACCGCAAAGAGACCATAGGCGACGGGGACAAGCCCTTGGCTTGCAAAGAATGCTTCAACGCCAAAACGATTCAGGTTCAAGGTATTTGGCGTCTTTGACCACCAAGTGGTAAGCGCCGCAAAGGCTCCAAGGAATAGGGCTGTGGCAAAGAGGACCCAGGCCAGTTTTACAGTGAGCCATTTACGCCGCGACACACTCTGTGTCCACGTTAGGCTGTTCGTGCCTTCCGCATATTCTTTGGCAAGTAATGGCGCTCCCCAGAACATGCCGAAGACTAGTGGCAGTAAGATGACGGAGAGCGGTAACAGGTGAAGTAACGTTTGATCGATGTTGGATTGAAGCAGGTTGCCGGACAAATCGCCGCAACTTGGTGTCGCCGGATTTTGCTTGCATGTTGTGAGTGCTTGTTGATATACATGCCAAAAATGCAGGCCAGTTGGGATGACAAGGGCTGCAAATAACGCCAGGGCTACCCCCATGATTAAAAATTGCTTGCGGTGTTGTCGCCAGGCAAATCGGTTCATCGCACGCCCCCTTCCTTGGCTTGACCCATATATGCCAGAATAATCTCCTCGATGTTCGGCTCCTGTTTCTGCCAGCTGGTAGGTACCTTGGTGCCTTTATCAATACGTACGAGCAGGGTAGATTGTTTAGCGGTATGGGTTTCGTGGATGATGTGAATGCCAGCGTTCAAACTGCCAGTGTGGCCACGCGGCCCGACTAACAACCAGTGTTCATCAAGTACCGTGTCAATGTCATCGCATAGCTGAGTCTTGCCGGCGGCTAAGACAATAACGTGGTCGCTCACGCGCTCTAGGTCAGCTAGTAAATGAGAGCTCATCACAACGGTTAGACCTCCTTCGGCGACTGCTTGGACGAGGGAACTCAAAAAATCATGCCGGGCAAGGGGATCAAGTGCGGCTACGGGTTCGTCGAGTAGTAGAAGCTTCGGTTTTTTGGCTAGGGCTAGCGCTAACGCTACTTGTGCCCGTTGTCCGCCCGAAAGCTTGCCTACGGGACGGTTGAGTGGGATGCTGAGCTCGTCCAGGCGCTTTCGAATGGAGGCTTCGTCAAAACGCTGGTTTAAGTTACTGCCCATAGCAATATGATCAGCTGCCGTTAGCGATCTGTATAGTGGGATTTCCTGTGCTAAATAGCCAATGTCACTCAAAAAGTCTGCGTGCTGCAGCGGCGTCTTGTCGAGCACAGTAACTGCTCCATCGCTGGCCGTGCTTAGGCCTACTAAAATTTTGAGCAGGGTAGATTTACCGGCTCCATTCGGACCAACCAGCGCTGAAACGCTGCCTTCCGGCACCGAGATGTTACAGTTCTCAAGTGCCCAGAACGATCCGTAGCGTTTGCCAAGATCTTTAGTCTGTATTGCGGTTGCCCCCATGGGTGTCCTCCTTATTGCTTATGTAATGCGACCCGTAACAGTGCTTCTATTGCCTCGTCGTTTAGTCCGGCGCTGCGGGCTTTCGCCACCCAGTCGGTCAGGTCATTGCTCAGGGCCTCTTGCACCTGAGGTGATGGCCCGGCTGGCCGTTGCCTTACAAATGTACCGCTTCCCGTGCGGCCTTCAGTAAGCCCAAGCATTTCTAGCTCGCGGTAAGCCTTGGCGACGGTGTTAGGGTTAATGGCTACATGAGCCACTACTTCTTTTACCGTTGGCAACTGGTCGTCTGGCTGTAGTATGCCAACCTGCAGTGCTTGCTTTACTTGCTGTACGATCTGCAGGTAGGGTGGTACACCGGAATGGGTGTTAAAGCGAAACGTAATCATAGATATTACTATTATACTAGGTTCCTAGTGAAATTATAAATATTGATTTCTTCATGTCAAACAAAAAACCTCCAAAGAAGACCCTCGGTGATTTTATTTGTTGAAAGGGCAATTCATATGCGGGTCACATCATTGTGACTTAATAATCTTGAGGAAACGGGGATGGTACCGTTTTAGATAACCACCGCGAATGCACGCGTATCGTTATGTAGCTCGCTCAGGACTGCTCGTGCAGTGTCAATGGGGTAAAAGTAATTACCCGACGTCACCAAGTGTTGCTCATGTGAATGTTTCGCAAGGTAATAGTTATACGCTTCGTGGTATCCGCAGCAACGCCACGGTGAAGCTTAATGGGGTGGGTGCTGGTATGATCCAGAGCTTAGCACCAATTAAGGCAGTGTCCGGGGCTGTGTCCAATACAAGCTTTGCGGTTTCGCCGCCGATTGGTACGCTGGCTGTCGATATCACTAACAGCCAACTGTACATTAAAACTGCCAGCAGCACCTGGGAAAAAGTAGCAATTGCATAATATATGCTTTCTGGCCTATACAAAAATAGGATGTTAGGACTGCGAGTTGTTAATTCAGTTTTATGGCCTCAAGGATGAGCAGCTGTAGTGTCGCGCCATCTATAGAAGTATTTTCGTAAAAGTCAATTGCCCGGACAGATTTGCTGTCTAGCCGAGTGTTGAAAAGATGGTCTGGATCTTTTAGCCGAGCACCATTCGGGAAGGTTAAACGCACCGCATTCTTAAGTGTATTGGCCATGCATATATTTTTCCCGCCGTATGTCCACACAGGAATACCTTCTGGTTTGGAAGGCTTTTTCCATTTTACTGCTTCGACTATGTCGGTGTCGGCTGGGGTGATTATTGCTCGCAAATCGGAAAGCATCGTACCTCGCCAGTCATCCGTTTTGCCAATGATGTCGTCGATTTGTTGTGCCGCAGCCTTTTCTGTGAGGTCCATAAAAAAATAATGCCACAAGAGTGACGTCAATAATAGTGCCTATGTTGGGCTGGGGCAATGAAAACACCCCCAATTCCTACTTGTAGTACGTACTGGCCACAACCCTTTTACAGGACTAAGCTGTATTAAATGACTCGTAATTGCTGTACAGTTCGGCGTGAATCCCATATGCAAGCGCTCCGTCTATGTTTTGTTGGTCGTCATCCCAAAATAAAACGTTGTCTTTATCCACGCCTATATCATTAACAACCCGAGCGAAGAATTCGACGGCAGGCTTTTTTAGCCCTAGATGAGCAGAGGAATAGACTTTATCAAACGCCGCTTCAAAACCCATGTGTTCAAGCATGTAATGTGTTCGGTATTTTTCCTGATTTGTTGCAAGCACAACGCGTAATCCAGATTTGCGGAGCTTCTGAACGTATTCTATAAACGGCTCATTGATTTTGTGCCCAGCCTTAAACCAATACTCTAAAAATTCCTGTGCGGTTCCTTTCCAGCCGAACGAGGAGAGGTATGGAGCTATTGCCTCCTTCAAATCTGCTGCACCGACAAGACAGTCTTGAAGTATAGTTGTAAAGAATTCTTTTTCTTTGTTATGGTAAACTAATAATCTTTTAGCTTTTCCAGATACTCGCCGTACAGACGGGTGCATTCGCCTTTGGTTTGTATAGTCGGAAGAAACGCTTCCGCTTTTGCCCACTTAAGTTCTATGAAGTCATCAGAAGCTATTCTGGGTTCGCCACTTTCAATTTCTGCTTCGTAGTCATGCATAAAAAGCCGAAAGCCAGGACGTTCGCCGTACCCCTCAATAAGCAAACGAATTGCTTTAAGTTTGACGCCAAGTTTATGTGTGCCAATTCGGGCAATGGTATCTTCGGGTTTTTCATCGTCATTCACAAAGTATGATGGCAGGCTCCAGACCAAAGGGAACGTTTTTTTATGCGACGAACGCCGGGCAAACAGTGTCTCGCCCTTTTGATTGCGGATAATTACCGAGATTGCGTGCTTATTGGGCTTCTCCATATGTCAATAGTAGCAGAGCTTAAGCAATACCTTAAATACCGTATATTTGGCGTTACGGTAAAACACATGCTACCATTAGCCCTAGTAACATTAATGAATATGCAGAGTGCAGGGAGAGATCTAGCTCGTTGATCTGCCAGCAACCTATCTAAGTAAAGATAAGGTGCTCCATCTAGCCCGCTGAGACGGGAAAGATGTTTGTCTCTTAGAGATGATCCTTTTCGGCGCCTCCAGCAGAAAGGATATTTTATGTCAAAAGAACTTGCACGTTTATTTACGAGCGAATCGGTTTGTGCGGGGCATCCTGATAAAATCGCCGATGCTATCTCTGACGCTATTGTTGACGCAGCATTGGCCGAAGACCCCGATTCACACTGCGCCATCGAGACTGTGGCAGGGGCGAATCAGATCTGCCTGTTTGGCGAAATAAAAACCAAGGCCAGGATTAATTACGAGCAAGTGGCGCGCAATGTGGTGAAACGCCTGGGCTATACAAATCCAGAATGGGGTTTTAGCCAGGAGTCCATGTTTAGCAATGACATTCATGAGCAATCACCGGAGATTGCTATCGGTGTTGATAACGATGGCGCAGGCGACCAAGGTATGATGTTTGGCTACGCTTGCAATGAGACGCCCGAGCTAATGCCGCTTCCTATTATGCTCGCGCATACACTTACCAGACGGATTGACGAGGTGCGTGAAACGGGTGTGCTACGGTGGTTACGACCCGACGGTAAGTCGCAAGTGACCGTGCGGTATGAGGATGATGTACCCGTAGGTATTGAGAAACTAGTGGCGGCAGTGGCTCATAGCGAAGAAATATCTGCCAAAAAAGTGCGCGCCGATATCATCAAGCACGTGTTTACCCCCGTTCTTGAAAGGTACGGTTTTGATCTGCCGAAAGATGCCGATATCGTGGTGAATGGCACTGGCTTGTGGCACGTTCCTGGTCCGGAATCTGACGCTGGACTTACCGGGCGTAAGATTGTCGTTGATACGTATGGTGGGTATGCGCGGGTAGGTGGGGGCGCTTTTAGCGGCAAGGAGCCGCACAAGGTTGATCGCTCAGGAGCCTACGCAGCGCGCTATATTGCCAAGAATATTGTGGCGGCGGGCTTGGCTGATAAGTGCGAGGTGGGTCTCGCCTATGTTATTGGACAACCACTACCACTGATGCAGACAATTGAGACATTTGGCACGGCTACCGTAAGTAACGAAGAGCTTTATGCTTTTAAAGATAAACTCATTGATACTTCGGTAAAGGGCATTATCGAGGCGCTTGATTTGTGCCGCCCAATTTATAGTGCCACTAGCGCCTATGGTCACTTTGGCAAAGAGGAGCTTCCCTGGGAAAAGATTAAAGGAGTCTAAGAAGACTATAGCGTTAATGCTAATACCCTTATATGCCCAGAAAGCACTTGGTTTTAACACAAAAATGCTGATCAGCCCCGGATGTACACTGATCGCCTTATGTCTGCTGGTGTTTTTTACCCAAGGCTGTTAAGGGCATATACGACGTTGACAGGCTATAAAACCCCATGAGGCTTTTATGAACAAAGTGTGAAGTTGCCGAGGCTAAGGTTATAAGGGTATCATGAGTGTATGCCCCAGGTAGATGTGTACATCAAGCGCGAACCAACCAAAGAGCAAGACACAGCAGAGCAGCACGCCGCAGAAGAGCGTGCGACAGAACAGCGTACGGCGCTGGGGTTGGTGCTTAGCGATACAATCGCTGAGTTGCTCTCTGGTGTCGACAAGGTTCTTGGGCTGGTTGAACTCACATCCTCGCACGTCAAGCTCCGTTTCTTCGAATCAGAGGAGGAAGATGGCATAAATGTTCCACCCCTCGAGATTAGGATCATGGCTCGAGAGTTGAGCTTCCGAGAATCAAGGTATGAAGAGTATGGTCGGAAGATCGTAGACGCGATTTCTGCGTACCTGCCAGAAGGCACCTATGTCTGCTTGTTCTTCATTCCTATCAGAGGCTGGACTACCGGTAAGGGCACCGGCGCCGCCTTGTGAGCCTGCAATAGCAGGCGTGTGACTTCTCTGTAAGTCACTGGTAATACCTCGGTTCTATCCGAGCGATAGGTTAGGTGGCTGAGGTCTATCTGTTAGAAAGGCACTCGTCCCCCTGGGATTGAGACACCTTACTGACAGATAGACCAAAGCAAACTATGAATTTTTACCGGGATTTATAGCTGTAGCCATTACTTTTTCTGTAGACGCTGGAGTATCTCTTTGTAGTGTTGTTTCTCTTTGATACTTATATCTCTTTCGAGCATTGAAGCTACCTTCCAAAAGTGTAATTTGTCTCGCCCTAATGCTTCGCCACGGGAAGTGTGCTTGTCTAAGGCGTAGTCAGGAATGTCTCGCTTATAATTTTCAGTTTCTACTTTGGTGCGAAGGTTATTGTATAACTCATCAACGTATCTGCTCTTGTCTGACCGGGTCAGTAGTATCGTTGCAAACATCCCGGCAAGCATAGCATCCGCTTGGCCTTTTAGTTCAGAATAGGTTTGATAGAGCGCTGAGACAGTTGATGTTAGGCTGGGATTGGCGAGCCCAACATCTTCTATAGCAATGATGCGTATACGCTGCCAGAACTTTTTGCCGAGCTCATCGCTTGTAACCAGCATCTCATAAGCAAAAAAGACGGCATCTTCTTCTTTACCTCGCCGAATGCTCTTCTGTAGTGCTGAAATGACCTCATCAGCCTTATAACCATGTTTGGTCGTAATAGTATCCCACTCATGTGACGGCAAGTAATTATTCATGATTATGTAATGATCTCCCACTTTAAAAAGTCTGCTAAAGATAAATAGCGTTGCAGTTGGTTTGCTTTTCTAACACTCTCTTTAAGGTTATAAGCCTGTACCCCCTTAAAGGCAATGTCTTCAGGCATTAGAATTGCTCGGTTATAGTTTGTCTTTTCTTTGCTTAAGACACGCTCTATTCGTGTTTTAGTGCCAATTTGTACGACTGCAGCATGTATAATCGCAGGACCATACCATGCGAGCTCATCTTTGAGTCGCCGAATTGTTATACCCGTCCCACTATTATCATCAAGGATCAAGATATTAGACCCGGCAATATTGAATCTCGCGTGACACGGAAAGATATCGCGTTGCGGCTTTCCTTCTCGCGCTCTTTTGCCACTAAAGTATACAGGCAGCGTGTCGGGTAAATGGTCAACGCCTTTCATTCTTAGCATGGAACGTAAGGCAAAACCTAGTTCGGCCGCACCAAAAAGTGGAGTTACAATTGCGTCATATCGTAGCTCGCCTTCCTGCATTTCTTTGGTGATGTAGTTTACCTGCATCGCGATTGATAGGGGCTGATCCATCTCTCTCATACAATCATTACAATCTGTTTGCACTTGCAAACGAGAATGCGGTGGTGGGGGGAGCGGCGAGTAGGCTTTGTCGGCTTTTCTCTGCTCATAAAGCAGGGTTCTATAATAATCATTAACATAATCTTCTGCCCACGTAGAGTATGCGGTAATATTAGCGCAATTATCTTGGGTCATGCCATGCTCAACCTCACCGTTAAGAAGTTTGAGCAAGTATGCTTTTCCATGGTCTAATAAACAAAGCAACGCATTTCGTTGTTCATTGCGCAGGGGGCTATCATTTAGATGGTCAAGCGATCTAATTAGGGCAGAGATTTTAAGTGTTTCAGCATAGAGATGTTGACTGTCGGTTGAAGGGGAGAGGTTTTGATAGTACGGTTTTCCGCGGAAAAAGACCATTAATTCTCCGTCTTCCATTCCTACCGAAGAGTGGCATGCAAAAAAATGTCTGACCTCTATGGGTAGCGTTGGGTCGGCCATGATTGCTTGCGCTTCATACATAGTAATCTTTTGCGCACCCGTGACATCAAACTTGTCGGTAATCTCTCCATTTGGCATTCCTGCCTGAAGCTCGTTAGAAGCTACAAGGTAATCACTATCAAGTGCTCGAGGGGGCATGGCTCGGGGCTGTATGGGGGAAAGTGTTACCTTGTTAAGGAAACGAGCTACTCTATTGTATTGATCGCCCCCCTCGTTAATTACAATTGGATAAGGGAACCCTTCTAGCGGTTGCCCAACATTCGTGTAGCCACCCCTGCGTTGGGTTATAGGCTTGTCATTACCCAAGGGTGAATCGCCTAGGGATAATATTGTTTCTGGCCTAATTTCACCTAAACTGAGGCCCGTCCTTTGGGCGAGTAGCTGTCTTGTTACCTGAATAGCTAAGTCTTTTGATACCCCCCTTGCATTGATATCTATCAATGATCCTGAAGTTGTTGCGACAAGGGCAATGTCTTGTCTTTCGAAAACTAGATTAAGTTGTTCTACGACGTCGAGAATGCCTTCAGGCTCGTCATATAATCTTGAAAACTCCTCGACAGCTTCCATACCCTCTACGCCTATTTGCGAAACTAGGTCAAGTTTTTTGGGATTAAATCCTACGGTATACGTATAGGCATCCTGTATAACCTTAGCCCTATCAACACATTTTTGGCCTCTCGCATCAAGCAGTAGTGACTGATGCTTAGCGATGGCGATTAGGGTTTGAACTTCTTTAAGCATATACGCTCTGTTTAGCTCGACTTGGTCTATGGGCGAAGCGTATAAAATGTCAGAGGTAGCTACGTCAATACCGATGGCTCCATTGCTAGCAAAGATAGTAAGGTCACCTTCCTTCAACTCATCTACACCGTTTTGCAGTATTGTATGTCGTATTTCAGGAAGTAGAATTCTTTCGATTTCCTCGTTAGTTCTACCGGTGGCAATAGAGAGGGGTACACGCCCTTCTGGGTTTAGGATGGTTTTATCCATCAGTGCGACAAACGGATCTCCCTCGATATGATCTTGGTTTAAGAAGACACCGTCTAAATCAACGACCACCACATTATAATTATCACCGGACAAAGCATCCTCATATCTTTGAGCGTTTTCCGAATACAGACCCAGATGGTTTTCATATGTATACATAGCGGAGTAAGGCCGTAATAGGCATTAGAGAAACATAACCTCGACCTCTTGCGGCAGGCTAGCCTGCCTAGTAGACCAAGCACTTTTTCTGCGTTGGGCAAGTATTATAGTAACTCTTTGTTTACAAATAGTGCCATACGCTTTAGTGGTATTTTTCTGTTTATCGTATAAAATTTTAGATGTAGACATGGAGGTTGCACGCCAATGGAAGATAATAATCAGCCAATAATTAATAATAATTCATCCGAGCCTAACACCGATCAATCTGTTCCGTCGGCTCCCGTATCTGGCTCGGCTTATGTGCCAGGCGAACAAAATTATACGACTCAACAGGGGCTACCTTCAAAAAAAGGTTCAAAGAAATGGATCTGGATTAGCATCATTTTGGCAGGAGTGCTCATCGCCAGTGTTGTTCTCATACTTTTGGTCCATAAATCAAAGACGCATAAAACAAGCGCCAAAAGTACCGCTGCTGTCTCTGCTCCAAAGATAACTCCTCCACTAGTAACTACAAGTGCTCCCGCAACGCTTAAACCAGGTACATACACAGTTGGTCCAGACAAAAACATCGTTCCCGGTCTTTATTCTATGACTCCTGGCGCACAGCAAAGCGGCAATTTTATAATTATTAGTCCGACCGGCAACTATAGCCTTACGCTAGATGATAACTCGACTGGCGCTGTCGGGGACGCAAAGGTGGCCTGGGGCCAGCTGTCGACGGGTGACAAAGTGCAGATATCCGGCGGTAACTTGCAAGCGGTGAGCTTTAGGGCTGTTGTTGTGTCAGCTTCTATGCCAACGGCGTTGGCAAAGCTATATGACAACACGACTACGGTTACTGACACGCCTCACCGGACGAACCCTGGAAGCTATCTTATTACTGACCCGCAAGACACGAATGCTTATATTTTGATCGTAGACAAGAACTACAACATAAAATACAACGAACCGCTCAATAGCACAGGTTTTCATGCAATCTTAGAGGACGGCGATCAAATTGCAACAATCAATATAACAACCTACCTCATGAAGCCGGAGTGAGGTTTTAGCAGGGATATCTTAGGCTAAGCAGAGTAGTCCTAGGCGTGTCTGTCATAATCATATGGGAATAGGACATGCTAGCTTAGCTCAATTTTAGCGACTACGGGCAAATGATCGGAGTAGTCAGTCGTCAAGATTTCGGCAGAAAGTGCCGTAACGTTGCTAGTAGCAAAAATATAATCCAGCCGCCATCGAAGTTCCGTCTCGTCGAATCCATCGTACGAAGAACTATATCATTTGCTCCCGTGTAGACTGAAGTTGTTGTAACCGGAGACGGTTAACAACACTAGCGAGTGCCCGTCTGGCGCGTTTATTACTATTTTGAAGGCCTGCGTTTAGTAATTATTGAGCGTGGACAGCAGGCTTAGTCAGCGTCGCCCAGTCAATCGTGGCGCAGAGAAGGTCATAATCTTGTTGGAACTCGAAACCACTTACTGTGCCGTTTTGCCATGGTATGCCGCTGAGCGCAGTAAGGTTGCCTGCCGGTATGTGGCGTTCAGTAGGAGGTGCTTTGTAATCTTTATCAAGATCACAAGAATACTCATGAAAATCAGGGTAGGTGTCCTTTACGACGCAATTTCTATCATGACCCTTGTACGTCATGACTTGGTATAGTGCGGCCTGCTTTGGCTGAGACATATCAGGAACTTTATTTTGGATAGCAGGATCAGCCCAATCACAAGTCTCTCCCATGTCGCCAGCTGACAGTGGGTATGTAAGGCAGCGTAGCTTGCCATTGCCATAAGGTTCATCTTGTTCACTAAGTTGGAGACGTAGTAGTCCGGCAGGGGCGATATAGTGGGGATTGGCGTAGTATTCTCTCCAGTTACAATCTATTACCTGCGTGCCTGAGCCAGACTCTTGTGCCATGCATTGCACATCACGTCCACCAAGTTGTGCTATTTCCGGTGTCCGATCTACAAACATCGAATTATCGCCTGATGAAGCGGCTGTGACAGGCACTACCCTGCCACTAATAGTTTCCTCCGTATTAGCACTTGTCGATTTACCTTCACAAGCGACAAGCGACAAGCATACCAGCGCACACATGGCTGCCTTACCTATAGGAGCGCTCGCTGCTCGCCGTACAGTTTCTAATATATGGCTAGGTTGCCGAGTTGATTCAAAGGAGTTCATAAGTAAATATACTATAGCATCTTTTTTGTAGTATTAACCTTTCAGAGCGATTATCTGTACTTTCATTCTTGACGGACGAGAGCTGGAAAGCTAGGCTGATCTGATTGGATCAGATCGGGAACGCTATTAACTGGAGCCCAATTGATTAAAAAACTAGGTTTTCTTCGTTCGCTAAGTGACTAGAGAAATGGGCGTAGCCCATAACAAATAATGTTGCGAGCGCTAGTATCGCAAATGCCAGCACCATCCGGTAGGCTACGAATACGTTAGAGCGATCAGTAAAGTATCCGAACAGCAAACTTACCGGAACCAATAAGAGATTTGATGTAAACGATAGCGCCGAGATGGTCGTTGCTCGAATGGTAGAGCTCACACGATCCTGCACCTGGGCGACTGTTTGGTTTTGAATAGCGTTTGTTAAGAGTGCTACGGTTAGAAAGGCAATGATGAGCCAACGTGATGGCAACAGCGCAAAAGTGGCGAGTGCAACAATTGCAACTGGGTATAGGAGCACTAGCTTAGCGCCAAGCTTGTGAGCATAAATCGAACCAACTGCTGCTGCTAGAGCCAGGAAGCCATATGCAACTCCCACCCAGGTTGTATCCAGGTGCAGACCCAGATAGTATAGCTGCCCGTATTCGGTTTGCGTACCTTTTACGACGGTGACCGCTATGGATACCAGTGCGAGTACCCGGAGTACGTGAGTGCTACTAATCATCCGAAACGACTTTGCCATATGCGCGAAGTATTTTCGATCCGTCAGCTCCTTGTGATACATAGGTTCGGCCATGGTAGAAATCACTAGCAAATTGGCCAAACATGGTAGAAGCGTGATGTAGTAGGTGGCAGATAGTGATATGTGCTTGCCAATAAATCCGCTTGCCAGCGAGGCTAGGAAAATACCGCTTAGGAATGCGGCATAGGTTGCTCCCTGAATCCGGCCATACTCCTTTTCGCGCCCCTGAGTCTTTAGCGAGTCATACGTAATCGCCTGGAACGTACCTGATGTCATCACAACGTACAATGCATATACGACCGTACCAACCAGGTACATTGCCAGCGAGTGGCTGCTGCCAAGTATGGCCGTACCCACTGCAAGCATTAGGATCGCGATGCATAGTGTATATTTACGGCTCCATCGATCTGCTAATACGCCGGCCGGAACGTCAAGTAGTAGCATCACAAACAGGAATACAACCGAATTAATAGAGATACCAAAGGCGGAAATGCCAATGGAACGCATGAAGAGTTTCTCGATGCCGTACCAAAACACTAAACCGGTAAGAAAGTTGGATAGGTATAGTTTCGTTATGTTGTTGTGCATTATTGTATCAACTGTCACCAATCAATCATACCTATGGACTTAGTAAATGGCTATGGTTGTACATTTCCTTCGTAGTCAAGCCTGGCTTCGGTAACGTACGCACGATGTAGTTTTCCGGCACAAATGGTAATCTACACGAGTTCCTTCCGAGTTTACCGGTTGGCGCATTATACAATATCTGGCCGAAGAGGCGAGGCATGTTCTAAACCCTTAAATTTCGGCAGGACTTATACTCTCAATCTTTTTCTTAGACTTTCTATAGAATAAAATTGCTAGCCATAAAGCGCCATCACAGATGAAGCCGCCAAATATAGGCCGCACATACAAAATGTAGTTGTGGCTTCCTACGAGGGATAGGCATGAAAAGACATATGCCACTATTGCCAGAAACCACGGTAGCGGTTCTTCTGAATGCGGCTCGGCCCGTACTTTCAAGATCATCATTGTGGTTGCCGCAAAATCGATGAGTACGGTTAACCAAATAGCAAAAGCATTACTTCTCGTTAGTAGCCACAGGACAATCGTTGCTAGGGCAAAGCTGAAAAGTGCTTTGTCCCAGCGGGAGGTGTCGCGTATGCCATATTTCAGTGATAGTAGTAAGACGATAAAACTACCAATGAAAAAGGTGAGTGCAATTAAGATAGATCGCCGGCCACCCTCAAAATACTGCGAAAAGAAGACGATACCGTTCATGATCACAAAAACTAACCAGCTTAGTTGGTGAGGTTTAGTTTTGCCTTTCAAAATAGCGATGATATACGGAATAGTGCAATAGACGGCAATAACAGTAGAAAGAAATGCGGCAATATTTGTAAGATTCATTAGCTCATCATAGCAAAGGGTGCGAAAATATAAACGATGCGATCCGGAGAATAAAATGTTAACCTACTGCCCAAACGGCTTTGTGCCAATTTCCGGAATAAGCACGGTCTCATCGGCATCGGCAACAAACCGGATTGTTTTAACAATTTGCGAAGTCTCGAGGGCGGGGCCATGGATGTCTAGGCCGGCCTTCTTAAACAGATTTGTTTTAGTCGTTCCTGGATAAAATCCCGTAACGCGAACCCCATATGCTGCAGCCTCTTCCTGTATCGCTTTGGTGAAGCCGGTTAGAGCCCATTTGGAGGCGTTGTAAACCGATCGACAGGCTTTGGCGGTAATGCCGGCGGTGGAGATGACGTTGATAATGAGACCTTGCTTTTGAGGCTTCATAATCTCGAGCGCGGCCTTTGCGACGAAAATAGCACCCGTAGCATTGGTGCTCATAACATTTTCAATCGTTTTGTATGGAGTTTCGGTAAGGTCGCCGTTTACAATGACGCCAGCATTATTTATAAGGATGTCAATTGTACTATGACGGGCTTTTATTGTAGCAAATGCCACCTGGACTTCTTCTGAATCGCGGACATCGCAAGCAATAAAATCGCAGTTTAATTCGTCGGCCAGTTCCTTCAGCTTGTCTGCGCTACGGGCAAGGATAGTAACTTGATAGTCTGAGCTTAGGTTTTGGGCAAGTGCCTTGCCGATCCCATCGCCGCCGCCGGTAATTACAATATGTTTCATGCACGTAGTTTACCAAATAGGAGCGCGTCAGTATGGGAAAAGTTTACGGGCACTAAGTAATCTCGTCAGCCTAAGACTGACGAGATTACAAAGACTAGCTGGAGGTAGGGCCCTAAGAGCGAGAGTTATGGCGTATCAATCGCGCTATAGAGTTTGTTTGCGAACAAATACGTCGAAAAAATTGTTGCTATCGCCTGAAGCGACTAGATCATCTCCTCCGTTAAATGCGACGTAGTTGCCGTCTTGGCTGATGGATGGTTGGAATCCGGCTGCGCTACTGTGCGTGCCCTGAGGGGTAACGTTTTCACGGGTGAGCACACCGGTCCGGAGGTTTTTCACGAAGACATCGAAGTCACCGTTGGTGTCGCCTGTGTCAAAATTTGAGGCCATAGACTGAAAGGCAATAAGCCTGCCATCACCGCTAATAGATGCATAGCGACTTTGATTGTCGCCTTGTGTGCCATCTGATGCTCTGCTTACTAGAGTAGTTGTTCGGGTCTTCGTATCCCGTACGAAGATATCAGGCGCATTGTTCGTATCGTTTGCGGACAGGTTACTGCCCCAAAATTCAAAGGCTACATATCGTCCGTCCGCGCTGAGAGTCGGGCCAACACTTTCGCCATTGGATTGACCACCGTAGCTCGTGACACTGACTCGACTGATTGATCCCGTCCGCATATCACGCAGAAAGACATCTGGTGCGCCATTGGTGTCTCCGGGCACAAGGTTCGTGGCACGGGATATAAAAGCAGCGTAGCGCCCGTCGGCACTCAAGGCCGGTGACATGCTCAATCCGTTGGCTTCAGCACCCTGAGAATTAACACTTATGCGCCGCGTAGCACCGGTAAGCATGTCGTGCATAAACGCATCGGATGTTCCATTGGTGTCGTTTGGTACTAAGTTATCGGCAAATGACTCGAACACAACATGTCGTCCGTCTGCGCTGAACTGTGGTGCGGTTTCGGCGGCGCTGATAGCATCGGCTTGCTCGCCGTTGGTGTTGACGCTTGCGCGTGTGGTTCTCCCGGTAAGGCGGTCATGCACAAAAACGTCGCTAACCCCATTCGTGTCATTGGCGACGAGGTTGGGCGCGTAAGACTCAAAGGCGACAAAACGTCCGTCCGCACTTATTGAAGCGTGGGCGCTGCCACCCCCAATAGCTTCGGCGCCATTCGATGCTACATTGACGCGCGTTGTTGTTCCGGACAGCTGGTCATGAAGAAAAATATCTGCAACTTCGTTTGTGTCTCCGGGTACTAGGTTGGAGGACGAAGACGCAAAGACAACATATCGTCCATTTTCGCTAATGGCTCTTGGGGAATCGGTCTGCGCACCACCATCCGATACTACGCCAGCGGACGAAACGCTGGCCTCTATCGTCGCCATCGGCCGTCCCGCAGCGGATGCCATAATGGGTGTCAATCCCCATATCCCTGCAAGTGCTGCGCCGCAGACCATTGTTATGCGGCCAAGCGTGAAGTAATGGTTCTTTGTACTCATGGCACGTCCTCCTGTTTTTAATACTTCTCCATGATATCTGCCTGGTGGCATCTAAGAAAATGACCGTAATCACACCACGTTACTATGTACTGATACAACGCAGCGCCACTTTCTCTGGCTGCTACGCAGTAGGCTCACTTGTTGTAGGGATAAGGTTGCTGTCGTTGAGTTGCTGAATTATTTTTGCAAGAAAATTCTAACGCCGCTCGTCAAAGTGAGCTTTATTATCAGTATACGTAACCCTTTTATCCTGAACATATTCGGCAATACCGCAATAAAAATCAGTACCGGTAATAACTTGTCTTAAGTAAAGCGGTATATGGTCGACGGTATCGGGATTGTCTAGAAAGTCCTCAGTTGTCCGCCACTTAATTGTTCCCTCATTTGATGTTTTGAATGGACTACCGGTAAAGCCTTGAGCAACAAAGATGTACATTTCGTTGATATAACCATTGTCAAGGATACGAATAAACGTGCCACGCAGGTTCATTTCTTTAACATCCAGGCCGGCTTCTTCCAGGAACTCGCGCCGCGCTGAAGCTTCAACATCTTCACCAGGCTCCACTTTACCGCCAAAGCCGGAGATTTTGCCAGGATAAACCTTTTTATCTGCATTACGCTTCAGGGTAAGTATTTTGTCTCCCTCAACTAAAAATATCATTGTCAGTGGAGCAACTTTGTAAGAGTCGAGGTTCGTCATATATATAGCGTATCAAATACCGCTGAAGTTTAAAGGCTGTGATGTAGGTAGCTGCCTTCGTGATCCTATCTCAGTGGGGCTTAAGCAGGTCGTGGCTCGTTGGGCACAGAGTCTTGCTTACAACGTTCATCCAGGCTACCATGGTGAAACCATTATATACCGCGCGAGCTGGCGGCTATTTACGCCTTGAGATATGACCGCATCCATTGAGTTACCACCATTTAATCACGATCTATTACCAAACATACCGGAGGATTCCGAGGTTCTTGCTGACACGAACTATGGTGGCCTTAGGGATCCGTTACGGGCGATAGTTGCGTCTGCTGACTCGCCCGGGCTTGTTGATCTATTTCCAGAGCCACCTATTGAAACGGACAATCCCGGGGCCGAGATCAGCGCTGCTTTTACTACGCTGGTTCATATGTTACTTAAGTGGGTAAATTCTGGTGATGAGAAGCGGGGCCCGGACCAGCATTCAGTTCAGTTCGACTTTTCAGGAGAGCATGGCACGGTCATTCTGGTTGATGGCAGTCGCCCTGTAGTGGTAAAGACATTCCCGGCATATAACGAGGCGGCGCGTTTGGAGGCTTTGGTCTTGGGGAGACTTGGACAGTACAAGAAGCAAAAACAAGAGGATCAAGATATCCAGCAGCAACCTTCTCTAAAGAAGCCAGAATATATACGATATGAACCGCATGGCGAGGCTATGTTTCAACAACTGTGGATGACGAGAGTGGGCGGCGAAAAGTTAAGCAACGATAGGGTGCACTGTTTCTCTAATGCCGAGAAGAATAAACTGGGCGAAGGAGTCGGCAGAGAAGTTGCGTACATAGCAGGCGCTGTTTCCTGCGAACAGTACGAATCGCTCCGGAATAAAGCAGGCCGTCCTGTGCTATTTGACCGGGAAAATCTAATACGAGACATTGCGAATGTTCGACAGCTCAGAGATAGGCGCCTTTTAAATGTAAATGATCCGGACTTTACTGACTTTACGCCCAAAAGTGAGATGCACCCCGGACTCGCTGATGCTTTAGCGTGGCTTAAATCGGAATACAAGACGCTGGATGCCAGGGGCTTATTGCATGCGTCAATGATTGTCACGCATGATGATTTGCGGGTAGCTAACCTTAGCTTTTCAAAGGATAATAACGGCGAATATGCGCCTTATGGTCTTTTTGACTTTGGCCTGACTGGGGTCATGGATGCAGAACGTAGCTTGCGCCATATCGTACCTTTTGGCGAAGAAGCTACTGGACCTGCAATGGAAAGCTATGAAAAGTGTACCGGACAAAAGCTTTCCCGCCGGGCGCTCAATATGTGGGCGATAGGTCAAATAGTAACGATAGCAGCTGTCTCTGACCTTAGTCCTAATCGTTTACCACGACTTCGTGAATTAATGCCCGAATTGGAAGCTCTCTTACCAGGGCGAGACTGGCAAAGTTTGGTGGCCCCCAAGTGAATAGATGCCCCAGGGAGTTATCTGTGATTTTCTTAGCGAGGCTCGGAGAGGCTTTCGCCAAACGAGCCTCGCTAAGGCGGGTGCTATGCAGCCGGCATGGCAACACTATTTGTACGTTGTGGTGACTCCCGGATCGTTGACGCAGTCTGTCCTTTGATAATCCGCACGATTGTGACGTACAGGACGTACGCTCGTAGCAGATTGAGGAAAATGCCTGCGATGGGGATGATCAGCAAATGTGCGAGCCGTTCCTTCGACATTCGTATAGCAACGAATGTCGGCAGCAGGGTCAACACGATGCCGATCGCCGTAAATGCGATGAGGCTCTCCCAGCGCCCGGCTATGATGCTCGTAAATGAGGGGTACGATGACGAGTGTCGCGACCATTGGCAGGAGGTGGTACGGGAGTACATACATCCCGAGGCCTGAAGAGCATATCTTGATGCTTCCACATTCCCTGGATCGTACCGTACATCCAGCGCAGACGTTGCCTGGAAAGGTCGCGCAGTGTTTCAGGTGCTTCGGTCCAAGCGACTGCATCATTTTCCTGGACCATAAGCCGTCCCTTACGGCCTTATGCTACGAAGTCAGAAATACAATCAAGAAGATTGATGATCCGCTATAGTTTGCTGTACTTCTTGTACTTTGCTAAAAGCTATTGCGAGTCCGCCGATATGTTCAAATACAGAATATGTAGCCAATGTTTCATTAGTAATGCCCATCATTGGGTCGCTTAATTTTGAATCTTTCGGAATTGGTAGTTTTGATGAATCTCTACCTAATATATAACCATTTAGACCACGAAATCGGTTTAATTCATCTATGGATAATTGAGTGTCGGCGGTTGGCTGGGTGTCGGGATGCCATTCTCTGTAACGTTTTGTACTAACAGTTGCAGTTTGTAAAGCACCTCGTTTTAATAAAGGTGCATTGGTTTCATACGGGTTGACAATCCCGCTGCGATATAAGCCATGTATTAATAAATTAGTTCTACGGCCATTGCTTGTAGAACCTATGACATAGGATGGCATAGAGAAAGTTGCTCGCAAAAAACGAGGATTTGACCATACTACTGAAGCCTGCAGCCATTTGGCTTCGGCAGCGGATTGAGCCTCTATATATTCTAGAAGATGGGACCCAAAGCGGCGAGGAAATTTTGCGATAATTTCATCAAGTAGTTCTCTATTTTCAATTGCTTCTTCGGGGCTAGTTTCTGAACCCCTAAGACTTTCGTTTAACTCATTAGTTGTATCAGCGTATGGTTCGCCTAAAAACCTATCTGTTAGCGCAACCGTTGAACTCGCTAACTCCATCTGGGAGTGTTTCATAGGTACATTATAAAAGTCTATAGATTTTATGTCAAAAAGATGCTTATAAGTGACCCGGGTCTTTGAAAGGGCATGCTCCGTAAGGCAACTGCTACCGAACGCGTATGCTCTAATTAGGATAATCTACTTAGATCTGAATGGAGAGGCTGATACGGACAGGGTAAATAATTAACTCTTTGTTTTGGATGGCACGGCTGCATGCTGTATAGCAATTCGTAAAAGAACTTTGGCGCGGCGTATGGCGGTTTCGTTGTTTACTTGGACGGCAAAAGGGCCATCTACTGAATGAGGCACGTCTTCGCCAAAATAGATATATGGCTTTCTCTGACGATTGTTAGGCAGTTTAGTATAGAAAAATGTTTCATAACAGTGAGAAGATCGGAGCTCAGCACCAATCACTTCATCAGAGTCCAGGGCTTTGTAGGTAATGCGCGCTACAAAAGATTCCTTGTGATCAGGTCTAATCATAGCGTACATCCTTGTAAAGGCACCGTCCTCGTCTATGGCGAGTCTGACCTCGGGCCAGCCTTTCGCTAGCTGCGCAACAGTAGTGGAGAGATTGGTGATGTCTTCGTGGAGCGTCTTGTGAAGTGGGGATGGTTTCTCGGGTCGATATATGAGCCCGGCGAGATGGGCTACGGTCTGGCCTAGTCTATGGGGGCTCTGCCGAAGAAGCTTTGAGTATTTGTTGGAGTGCTTCGTAATGTCCTTTGCTATTTGTAGCTGTTGCCCGATTCGTGCGTATGCTTCGGCCGCCAGTGCAATATGCTCTCGGTCTTTGTTGCGCTCTTCTTCGGTAAAATCTGTATGCTCATAGTTCAGGCGTTGAATAGCGCGGACCGCTTCTTCGGCGGGATCTTCGGCAGTTTCTTTTATATAGCGATTTCGGTGTATCCATGCCTCGTGCACATGGCTAGAGGCTTCCTCAAGGAACAGCTCCTCTAAAGGCTCGCCGATGATCACTGCTCGATGTACGATCGTCACCGCATGCATGACTGCGCTCTGGTTTTCGATGATCCATGGGATGGGCGGGAGGTCATTGAAGTCTGTCCGGGCGATATCAACTTCAGACTCGCCAGTTTGCGGATTGAAGCGCACCGTGCGCTGAGTCGCAGGGTCGGCCAACCTAGCGTGAAGCCATGCAAGAGCACCTGGGGCTGGTTTCCATCTGGGAAGGAAGTCATTTTTGCCGTCACCGGTTCGGTTCTTGGGGTTAGCGGCATACTCTCGCTGCCAATTCTGATGTAGCTGCGGCGCGAGCACTTTGTAGACTTCAGGCAGCTGCGAAATGTCTAGAGGCATGATCTGAGTGGCTGCTTTCTCTAAACGTTGTAGGTATTGCGCTTTCAGTTCGAGGGCAGTTTGTTCTCCGGTACCCGTTCTGTCAACGGGCTCAGTTCCGGCAGGCAGAGCAATAGACTCCTGCTGCAGAAACAAGTCCGTGCCGCTTTCTCCAGAAAGAGACATTTGTATTAACTCCTTAATTTTCGCTATTGTATGCCCATACGCACAAATTTCAAAATCGCACAGTTGTTAATGCAAGTCCTCCTATAATTATGAGGAGTCTGTCGTATGACGATTGTTAGAACAAGGGCGTATGTTCGATAAGGTTAGCTGATGCTTTGTATGGCCGCCATAACCTGCCAGTTTGCTGTCCGTCGTTCATAGATAAAGAAAATGCCCCACAAAATGGAGCATCTCTATCTTTGTCATCAGGCCTGGTTGGCCATTCTGCCCGATGCTAGGACTTTGCTAGGCAGTGCTGTCAATAATCACTTTATGCTTGAGTATTTATGATATAAGATTAGCTCATACGTATATCTGGGCTATTTTTGGCTGGGGATGAGATCAAAGAGCGAGACCTATAAGGTCGGGCGGAATTGTATACCAAGGGCTTGTTATTGGTGTTTATCTAGTTTTATGATAGGGTTGCTCTATGCCTTTATATGCGGAGACTGGTTCCTTAATTGGCCAGCCATTTCCCGGAATCGAAATTCTTAATATTGGTAGTGGACTTGACCATACACAGTTCACTAAATTTGTCTCCTCATTGGTCTTACCCCATCATTTCGGTGAACAGGGGGAGCTGATAGACGCTAGGCCGGCTCAACTCTTTGAGCGCGATATCGTTGCAGCCAGTCGAACACCAGAAAAGCCAAGAGATCCATGGGCTCCTGATCATCATTGGCATTATGACGGAGGCTATTCTGGCGGGACTAATCAGTTTGCTTCTGTTTTGTATGCTCAAATGCTTCAAGGAGATGAGGTTGCGGGAACGGAATTTATAGATACCGCAGCCTTGCTGTCAGCAATTGAGGTAGACCACTCGGGGTTATCCGAAGAGTTAATCAAATATAGGCTGCAGGCTTCTGTCGGGCGTTACTTTAGGCAGATCCTGCCCTCATATGGAGGTGATGCTGAAGCTGCTATTCAACGCACTCTATCCGCTAAAGGGGTCTCAACTCTTAGCGAAGCCGCTACACTAGAGGAGCGAAGGTATCCTCCCAAACACTTCCCAGCCATTGCCATACATCCTTTTCGCCAGAAAGAGCGTTGTCTAATGATTGATATGTTAAATGTCGTGCACGTATTGGGTGCCTTGGCAGTGCGAGAAGCAGAAATACTCAACCTGGTTAGAAAAGAGTATTTAGAACTTCCTAAAGAAGAATTGTCTCAACGACCTTATTACTATAGACACACCTGGGAGCCGGGCCAGGTGGTTATTTTCCCGCAAGTTGGCACTCTACATAGAGCAGAGCCTAGCCCAGCCGGTGAGCTAAGACGAGATACCCTCCGGCTTTTTATAGCGTAGATGTAACAGCTGCAAGCTTTACTTGTGTCCCCACAGGCCTATCGGACCCGTGGTGATTAAGGGTCCCAGGCAAAGGCAAATGCCCCGAAGATCGGAGCATTTCTACCTCTGTTAGCAATCTTGGCTGGGTGTGAGTCCCTCAACTAGCACCCCTTGGTTGCAGACTTTATTCTTCTCGCTCGAAAATTGGAGAAGCTAGGTTTCACTCACCACAAAGGTGATGTGGCAATTATTGAAGTTCTCGCAGATCAGGAGGGCATCTGGCGGCCGGTTCATGAATGAGTCATTATTTCTATACCACAAGCCCCTGTAGTTTACCGTCTACTATTGATCTAGCTCTTTCAAAAAATCAGCAAAGCCACGCACCCAAGCGCTTACGAGGGCTTCGCCCTTTTCTTTTGAAGCTTTCTTTGGCTGACCGACGTATCCGGGCATGGCGTCAGTCACTTGACGTGCATTTGCGTGCATGTGCATTACTATGCCATCACGTACTGCTTTAATAGGATCTTCGGAAGTCCAGAATTCGGGCTGTTCTTCGTCAGAAGTGATATTCTCTAGACTTACAAGCTCTGGGAACAGGTACAGCATTGTAGATGTCTCAATCTCGCATGCATGTCCGTAGTCGTCCGCTTCAAGTACTTCTTGGATCGTCTTGTTCATAAAAGAAAAAGGAGATACGAGATAAGCTTCAAGTTTAACGCCTTGCCAGAAAGCTTCATTACTACCGGTTGACATAATGGATCCATTACTTCCATGGCCACTCGCGATAATGACCTTTGTAAAGCCTTGAGCTTCAAACTCCTTCATTATGTCTGTGATGACCATGTTAAATGTAGAAGGGCTAAGGCGTAATTCACCATTTGCGAATTTGCCGCCGTTACCGTAGGGCAATGTTGGAAAAACCAAGGCTGTTGGCTTTCCGCTTTCTTGCATTGCTAGCTCGGCACCCATTTTCGTAACAGCTGAAATGAAGTATGTGTCTGACCCAAATGGCAAATGCTTGCCGTGCTGCTCACAATGTCCTATGGGCAGAATGGCAATTTTACAGCCATTATCTATTCGTTCTTGAACTTCTGGCCAATTGAGATCGTTTACGGTTGAGATGCTTTTATTCATACCATTATTTTAGCATCTTAAGGGAGTTATAGTAAACTTGGCATAGGCAACATATGAAAGATCTTCATCTAAGCACTAAGATCCTTATCGGCGAAATAGCCTTCCTGGTGTTAATGGTTGGCGTTCTGTCGGTTCTGCACTATCCAAAACTCTTGCCGATGAATGTGTACTTGTTTTTGCACATTCTAGGTGCAGTTATGTTTATTGGCAATGTAGCAGTTACTGGCATTTGGATGTTTTTTGCGGAACAGACTAAAGATAAAAAAATTATCACCTTTGCTGTACGGATGGTAAATTGGGCCGATGTATTTTTTACAGGTCCGGGTGTTATTCTTCTATTTTTGAATGGACTGCTCATGGCACCATATTGTGATGAATGCAAACAGGGGTTGCTTACTCATTGGATTCTTGTAGGCCTAGGTTTATTTGCGGTTTCAGGCGTTCTCTGGGCGGCCCTCTTGGTTTACCAAAATACTTTGATGCGTAGTCTAGACGATGATCCCAGTAGATTTTACAAGACATTACATCGTTGGTATCTTGTAGGTGCTATTAACACGATTATTCCACTGATCATTCTGGTGGTTATGACAGTTAAACCAGCGTTCTAAGTCTCTCAGATATAAATGGAGTACTCGTAAGCTGACTGAGATGAGGGATTCGAACCCCAATTTACAAAGGCGGTACTGAGGGAAGCGAAAAGTAATATGCAAACATGCGTGTTACTACCTCTGTTAACTATCGCAGCCGGGGCTGAGTCTTGCGGAGGGAAAGAGAAAGGATAATAGTACATTGACAGTATACTGTCAATGTACTATTATCCGACTATGCAAAAGTTTCCCAAATATAATGACCCCATGAGCCGCTTCTCTATCGCCGTCTTTCGTACGAATGGAGCGCTGCTTCGTAATGGCGATCGTCTGACAAAATCAATTGGTCAGAGTAGTGCTCGGTGGAATCTGCTGGGGCAAATAGAGTTTAATCCAACTACGGTGGCTCATGTAGCTCGGAATATGGGTCAAGCTCGTCAAAGTGTGCAGCGCGTTGCCGATCAACTTGTAAGTGAAGGACTGGCCGTTTATGACGACAAACCTGACGATAAGCGGACAAAATTACTTCGACTTACGGCTCAGGGTGAGGTCGTCATGAACCAAATCGGTGGCAAGCAAGCATCCTGGACGCAAATGATCACGCCCCGGCTTGGACCAGAACGATTGCTGCAAGCAGCCCGTTTATTGGAAGAGTTAGCAGAAATCTTAGAGCAAGATTACAAGGAGGATTAAAGAATATGAAAGAAACCACGCCAATCAACAAGACATTTACCAGCGAGATTAGCGTTCACGAAAATGGCTGGACGTGTGTCCATTGGCCGGAGTCGGTCGCCTATTTCGGCTCTACTAAAGCCGTGAAAGTCCGAGGCACTATGAATGGCGTGGAGTTCCAGGCTACATTTTTGCCCACCGGCGACGGCGCACAGTTTCTGCCTATTAATCAAAAACTAATGAAGGCAATGAATGCGCAGATGGGTGATACGATTACAGTACATTTGGATGAGCGGCTATGAGTAACAGTCCATATTCTATTGGGCTCGACGACAAAGATCCAGCATGGCTCAAGGCTATGCGCATATACTATATTTAAATTGACCGAAAGCTTATTGAGCACCTTAATGCAATGCAAGAGGAGTAACCTTGTCTGAGGAATGGCACTTCATGGATCCTGACCTGTTTGTGCGTGATGATGATCGTAGATACCGGGCCGATCCAGATTATATTGGGGGGCCTACGGATTTACTCCATTTAGCAAACGGGTCTTTGGGGCTGTCTGGTCCTGAATATGAGCTTGGACGTGAAGTCAATGCTAAAATTACGACTGTGGTTCAAATGGTGCTTGAGTGCGCAGCATCTTTGCCTGGGTATCAGAGGGCGACTCTAGTTAGTGTTAACTGCTCAGGAGAGAATAGCCTAGTCCTAGAGAACGGCGACAACGTAATTATAAAGCTGACCCCTGCAGATAAAGCTACTGCGCTCGAGGCTTTAATCTTACGCGAGCTGACCTTGCTTAAGCGGCAACGTGAGGAAAAGCGTGAAAGGGCACATAAGCGGCGGCCTCCTTTGGAAATAGCTGACTTTATACTGTATAAACCTGAAGCTACGGGGATGTTCCAGCAAGTATGGCAAACGAGAGTAGGTGGACAAAAGATATCAGATGAAAGGGTGCGCGATTTCTCGAATGCCGAAAAACGTAAGCTAGGGAAGGGTGTTGGTGCATTTATAGCATACTTGGCAGACGCCATACCTCTCGAACGCTACAAAGAAATTCTAGAGCAGGCAGGTAATCCTATATTGTTTGACCGCGCCTATCTTGTACAACACCCTGCAAATTTCCAGCGCCTGCAAAGCGCGCATACAGGTGTGGGTTTTCAGAAAATCGCGCACCCTAGCTCAGAAAGTGAATTATATCCCGAGGTTGTTGAAATACAATGGTCTCTGAAAGAACGACTAGAAAAACTGGAAGGCGAAGGTAGAATAAGTACGCCTATCATCGGTCATGATGACCTTCGACCAGGCAATCTTACGTTTGAAAGAGCTTGGCATTGGCCCAAAATAACCAAGCGCGCATTCAAACCTAAAGCTGTAATAGACTTTGAATCCATTATGCCTACATCTCCTGAGCGTACGTTGCGTCACATAGCAGTGCATGGCGAACAAGCTATTGGCCCTGCCGAAGAAGCGTATGGACAGCACCTTGACCGTGAACTGATAGACTTCTGGAGGGATGTTCAATTAGTAACAGTTTTTATCGCCTATCTATATAGACTACCCGCTACTCAACAATCAATCGAAAAGCTCATACCTTATCTAGAGACATGCCTACCAGATACAGACTGGCGAGGTTTTGTATCTACCTAACCGTGAACCTAGTCAATTCACTCAATCATATGACGTCGTTTCATATAGGAAATCTAAAAAAGAATTTGACCACACTATTGAAGAGTTTATAAAACACCTCAGTGTTTCTGAGGAATATATCAACGAACTCATGGAGTTCGTTGGCGTGGCTTTGATAAACAACGGATGGAAACCCACAAGAGTTCTGTAACACTAGATTTATGTCTCACTCAACTACGCATCAACGTCGATAAAATGCCCGTGGATATGGAAAAAATGAAAGCATACGTCCAATACTTTCTGTCACATCTAGAAAAACTACTGTTGCACCACAGTAATCCTATTCAACAAGCCAAGTATTTCGGCGTTATATTCAATGAAGCACCAACCTACGAAGATCTCGTATCTGTCACCCCGGATCGTTCAAAAATAACGGGGTAAATGAAGTCTTTAAAGCTAGAAAGTCCTTGTCAGGACTCATGGCTGGGTGTGAGCCCCTCAACTGGCACCCCTTTCTCTCTGATTTTATCCTTGTCGGTCAGAAATTAGAGCAGCTTGGCTTCACATACTACCAAGGCAAAGTCATGTTTATTGAGCCTGAGGAGGTGCAGTAATACGTGGCTTTGCTGACCGGAGGTAGAATAGATGTATTGACAACGTATGTACACTTGTTATTATAGTAGTAATGGCTTTTGACATTAATTTCAACGAAGAAAAGAATCAGCTCTTAAAAGCTACTAGAGGTGTTGGCTTTGATGAAATTATAGACATTCTACACGAAGGGAATTTACTAGCCGATATAGCTCACCCAAGCAGAAGCCGTCCAAATCGGCGAATCTATGTAATAAAAATTAAGAGATACGCTTACGCAGTGCCTTATGTAATCAATATACAAAAGAACGAAATATTTTTGAAAACCATTTACCCCAGTAGTGCCTTAACGAAGAGATACATAAAAGGAGATAATCATGAGTAATATGAACGACCCGTTTTCTAACCTCGCCCTAGACGAAGAGGAACAATTGCTAGAGATGGCTTTCGAAGAGGGTGACTTTGAAGAAGTTTCTGATCTTGAGGATACCAAAGTCATGCTTAAAGAAGCCGCTGAGCGTCATCGCCAGCTAAACACCTCCAAGCCCATTACATTACGTATTAACCAGCTTGACCTAATTAAAATCAAGGCAAAAGCTAAGCGAAACAATATTCCGTATCAGACACTGCTTGGAGCGGTGGTACATGACTTTGCCGAGGGTCGGAAAGAGCTGAAAATAAAATAAGCGAAACGCGAGAGATGACGCATACTTGCACATGTGTCGTTTTTCTTGGCTGGGCATAATATTCGAAGAGCGAGACTATATAACGCTACTCCAGACAAAGCAAGTGTCGGTCATATTAAAGAACACTTGGGAGGTAGAGTATGAAATCTTTTTTCCTTGCGGGGTGAGTCCGAGATACCTATGTCGACGTGGATCCTCATAACATGTGCAATGTGTGGGCACCAAGTGTGATACTCATGAGAAAATATCGCTAATTCAACGATTCGCTCAAAACTCTCTCATGATGACCGCGGAAGGAGCCCTCTATCGTAACCACCTCCGTCCGAAAGGTCTCTCAAGGGAGACCACGCCGCCTGTCCTGCTTCAATATCGGCTAAGCCTGTCAACATATCACCAAGTGCGTCACTAACAATTGAAAGAGCCTTGGTTGGTATGTTCTCGTATGGTATTAGTTCGTGTACCAGCTGTTCGGATTCCTTGTCACATACAGGAGAGATAAAGGCGATGGCCCTAGAGTTACGGCTAACCTCTTTCATCTTTTCGTACCAGACAGTAGTCCTCTCAACGCCCTTAGCCGTAAACACATCGATTACGCGCATGCCGTACGGGGCAGTGGCACGGTAGCCCCGGTTGTTGCTGCGCAGCGTGAGTACACCATTTGCGTCAACGTCGCAGGTAGTCATTAGGTTGGAACTTTGCTTGCGTTGAAAAGGCCCCATGTCCGGCGGGATAGCACTCTCAAGAAGCACTTCAGGTAAGGGGTACCCCTTATCAAACATAGAATCCGGATGGTGTTCATAGGTGCCTTCCGGGATCAACGTATACAGCCGCACCGCGTTACGACTATAGAGCGGTGGCTTCCTTTCAAATCGCGCAAAGGTGGTTGTGTGCAGTCTGTCTACCCCTTCACGCGTGGTGGTGTATCCGCCCATAGTTTTCCCTTGATATTGCACTTTACTAGGGATTTGGAAGCTGATTTGAGATTCATTACCTTCGCTGCCGGACGGGGCGAACGGTGTCTCACCGAGTGCCTGGACTATTTTGCCTACTCTTTGTGCCCTTTCAGCTAGTCCGACAGCAAGAGCCTCATGATCTGGCTGGCTGCCTTCGTGGGGTAGCGACTCACTCATAAAACATACTACACCATAAATATAATCAATAATAATGCTACAACTAAACTGGACTGCCGAAGAAATCTTGACACAAGAGGGATGGGGGATTCGAACCCCAACCTACAAGGGTAGGGTTTGCAATAAGCATAAAAAGATGTGCATATTTGCACATCTTTTTATCTGTTATCAATCGTAGCTGGAGATACGGTCCGAAGGGCGAGAGCTTATGATAAAGGTCGTAGCTTATACAAGAATCATCTCAGTCTCTGAATTGTTAGGCAAATAGAATAGCTCAAGCATGGCTTGCCTATCCTATATATACCCCTTGCTGTATGTCACCTTATATCCATGGGGTGGTGAATTGCTTTTGAGCATGTAAGAGCGAAGCATAGACCAAGGATCTTTCTTAGGCGTGCGGCTCAAATAAAGTTTTTCGTGATACGCAATCGTATCCTAGCCCATGATCTGTGGAAAAGTAATCTCAAATTTACTGAACTTCGCTGGAGGCTCAACGCCTACGCCTGGACATGAGAAATCTACTGTTCCTTCTGGCCCTTGCGCGGGTATAACAGGAGTAAATACTCTCACTATCGTGTCGTCAAAGACTACCGTATGGTTCAGGGCGGGCAGTTCTGGCGCCGGTCGGCTTTTTAATTGCAGAGGCCCCTGGCCATAGCCATAGTTCGTTTGACCACCGCGAGCGTCATCTTTGTAGTCAACTTCGGCCCATAGCTTATTATGATCAGTAGCTTTGGGTCCGAGAACATTTACTTCAAATGCCCAATCCTTGTTTTTTGGCGGTTTAACGGGCGTTACCATTGCCCATTTCTCTGACCGTGGTGCGTTTTCCACACAGTTTAGAGTTATTAATGGGACGACTGCGCCTGAGGCGGGCATACCACAACTACCTCCGTCCATACATTTGCCAAGGTTATCTCCTGCCTTATTTCCTGCATCTCCAGCCGAGTCGGCTTTGCTTTGGCAGGCTGTTAGAGCAAGTGTAGGAACTAGAGCAAGCGCACCGACAACGTAACCAAGGCGCTGCCGCTCTCTGCCTCTTTTTCTTTCATTTTGTGGTGATGTTTCCATGGTTTTTATTATACATACTTAATCTAAAGCCAGAAGTGCCTCAATATCAGGTTAGCGGAATGATGTCATGTGCAAATAATGAGTAGCTTACTTTCTAAAGTAAGCTACGCCAAGATGAATTTGAATAATCCAAAAGTAACGCATACTAAGAATTAGTGGAAAGGAGCTAAACTATACCTAAATAAAAGATATAAAGAGGTCGAAAAAGCCTCTTTATATCTGTAATAATTTTATGGCTGGGGGCAAAGGCTCTAGAATCAAACGCCACAGGAAGACTTAGAGCCGCAGAAAAACCAAGGTCCAAAACAGGAAGTGCAGGAAGTTCGCCAACTTCTGAATGCAGATACCTGGCAGCAGGCACGACTAATAATGTATTCCGAAGAACAAGTCGTAGCTACTTGTGCGATACTTTTAGCTCACGTTTGACCTGGTCGCTCAGATAGACCTTCATCAATGACTGGTAGGGAACATCCTTCTCGTTAGCCAGTTCCTTGATGCGAGCAAGCAACGAAGATGGGAGCCGAAGCGATATAGACTCGGTAGATGACTTAAGGTTAGGGAATACCAGTTGTTTATGCCGATGGTCATCACAGAAAGCTGGCAATACTCGATCGTTCGCTGCTATATGAAGGCTCGCTCAATATACTTTCACAGAATGATAGTCGAGAGGTGATGCGAAGGATTGAGTTGGTGCAGTTGGCATGGCAGATGACGAGGTTTGTAGGAGTTGACCGGGTTATATAAAGTAGTAAGTTATTGTCACGGCGATGACAAAAACGACTTATGACAGCGAAACTATAGCTAACGGCAGATTTAGCATATTACCCAGCTTTACAAAGTTAGTCGCCGTAATCGGAGTGCAGCGGTCAGTTTTTATGGATAAGTCAGAGCTCAACTGAACCTTTTAGCTTGCTCAAGATGGCTTGAAAGGTCTTGTCGTCAACTCGCCTACGCTGGTCTCTGTCATAATGATGACCGTACAGTGGGTCGCTGAATTCAGTACCATTAATGATGACTGGTGTCTTGTAGCGCGGACGGAAGTGCCAGTGGACATGGGGGTTGGCTTCACCTCGCTGATAGGCATTATTCATCATACATGCCCAGTTTAAGGGCGTTGCCTCGAACGCCTTTTTAGCGGCGTTTTCTAATGCCGTTGCGACTCGCGCAAACTCACGCCATTCGTGTTCTGACAGCTCAGCTAAACTGCCTTTGTGACTACGCAGGCTAACATAACAGCGCCCTAAATAGCCTTGGTCTGGTGCAAGAGCAACTACCCAGTCGTCAGTCTGGGCGATACGGTTATCCGTATTTCGTAAGTGCTCGCAAGTTTCACATTTATCCATGACTATATAATACCTTATGCCATTGGCACATTGCGGAAATCAGGCACAATGCTGTCGGTGTCGGCCTGAGTGACGCGAACTACGTTCGTATCACGATATATACTTCCAGCTACGCCGATTACATCACCTCTAACGGCACTACCTACATATTGGTAACCGTCCATTAGGACGATGCGTTCATCACCTTTACGATCTTCGCACCGTAGCGCTGGTGATGTGCAGAGGGCTTCAGTGTCATCCACGACACGTAGCTCATCAACGAAACGGTCAGTGTCAGTACCTTGCGGCAAGCTCTCCCAGAGACTTACGTGATTTGCATCACGCCCCACCTTAAAGTCGATTGAGAATGGGTATGGTACGGCAAGCCTAACCTGTGACGTTGACCATCTTTTGGCTTTTAGAATTTGGCGCTCCTTTGGCAGACGGGCAAAGGGGTCTATCTCGTCCCACGTATACCCGGACTGTAGTTCCGTAATGGCATTATCTAGCTCACCACGATTAGCTAGTCGAAAAACAAAGTCAACGTCATCTACTACCTTTTTTGAAGTGTTGACTTCAAGTACTTCAATCTTGGGATGTCTCCTTGGGATGGTTCGCATGATTACTTTCATATAGCTAGCTATACCGTCACACCTGAAAACCTGTCGGCGGTATTTGGTGGCAAAGACCAAGTGATAGCGTGTGTGATATACAGCATGTGACTGTCGGTTATAACGCATAGTTACATCTTAAGCGCTCACGCGCTTAAGAGATAGTGGGGGCTTTCATCTGCGGGCTTCCGCCCGCAGTTTTTGCTGGTGGATTAATAAAAAGATCCCACTACTGGAAACTTCAGCTTTTCTCAGAGTAGAACTCAAACATCTCGTCATTCATCCGTTTCACTAAATAGGTTATTTGTAATGTGGTGAGAGAAGATCGCGGTGTATAAGTCCTAGAAATTCTTGCATGTTTTATATTGCAGTAGTATAAATACAGAAAAGTATACGGAGTGGAGTGTGTCCGAAAGCATAGAAAACCTTACTACACATGAAAGACCCAAGTTAAGGCCTAGGACCGTTGCGGCTATCGCCGCTTCTGTATTTCTATTAACTGGTGCTGCAAAATGCGGATCAGGAGGTGATACGAACAGCTCGTCTGGTGGAGGAGGGGAGAATACTCAGTCTACGCCTACTAACCTTCCCCCTCAGAGTACTGCACGTGAGGGCTCCGGTATAGAATATGCTGAACTTCTTTGCCTTGATGGCTTTAATCGTAAAACGGCTATCTTCAAACCAAAGGACCCGAGCAAACCGTGGGGAGTTGAGGTTGATGCATACTTTAGCTACAAGAATGATGATCATAGAGATATTTTGGTCTCTCCAAAGGGGGTAAGACTCGGTACTGGCTACTATTTGGATAGTCATCCTTTTGCTAAGACGGTGCCGATTTCTCCTTCTCAGTTGCCATACGACGTTAAAGATGGCAAAAAGACAGTTATGAGAATTACTGTGGCAAGTAGTGACCAACTAGAAGTGCAATGCCCAGACATCACCAAAAACATTCAGTCAACAGACATAACCGTATCTCCGTTACCTCCTGAGCAAATACCAAAACTATAAACACTACAAGACAAGTAGTGCCTGAATCCCGATGTTAACAAGTCGCTCGACTCTCTGCAGCAACACTTCCTGTGCATACGCGAAGGTTTGACATCAGCATCCAAGCATCGAAGAGGACAGCATAGATTAGTGTCTTTATGGAAGTGTACTAGCTGTTGGCGTCTATGCGCAAAGAACATTCAATTACAGACCCGTTCAGTAGGACGGTTAATCCGAAAGCCTATAACTGAGAATATATGGTCGCACCCTTTTTATACCAGGTTTCAACGAAAAAGTTGGCTGGAGGGGATTGTGGCTGTGCTAATTGATTTTGTGTGTCGAAGTTCATACTAAGTGTAGTTACTTCATGGTCTATCGACCGTTATGTGCCTAACAAATCAAAAATAAACTTCATGAGATCTTTGACACTTACTTGCCCTGTAGCCAATAGGTATATACCTACAAGAATCATGTACGCAAATGCACCTATCCCGATAAAGAGCATGTATTTATCGTAAGGATGTACGTGCTTCACAAACACCTCTAAGTACACTCCGTAGATAGCGCACAGTCCAAAGTAAACAAATGATAGTAGAAACAGAGTTTTGACAAATCGAGGCAGCCAAAGCTTACCTGTCTTTGTTTTAGTATTGGACATGAGGACATTGTAGCAGAAAGCAGGGTTGATTATAGTCGCTACTATACCACTCTGCCACATGTGATAAGAGGATCTCAAAGTAGTTCATAACTTAAGAGAAATGCTAACGCGAAACTTTCAAGGTATACTTGAGCAGACGTATCCGACATAAGGGATTCGAACCCATTTAACAGATACGGTTTTGACAGAAACGAAAAAACACGCAATGCTGCGTGTTTTCTACCTCTGTATAATTTCATGGCTGGGTGTGAGTCCGACGGAGGGAACACCCTGCTGGCTGATTTTATGCTTCTCGGCCAAAAACTCGAGAAGCTCGGGTTTATCTATAGCAAGAATGAAGTAACTGTAACTAATGTTGACTGATATATTTGCGTGATCGGTATATTATGAAATAATAGGTGTATATTGACAAAACCCAGGGTGATGTATTATACTACAAATATCACCATGACCGGATAGGCCTAAGGTTTCGACCGACCGCCAATGCCGGTCTTTTGATATTCCACTGACTTTTTGAGCTGGCTCATATGGATAATGTACTTAGAGAATGGTTTAAGCAATTTCGAGTATTTATGGTTTGGCGTTAGGACGTGCATAAGCTTCTGCTTATCTTCAAGGAACTCAAGCAAGCAGGCGAAGTCACCATCACCGCTCACAATGACGGCCTTGTCGTAGTTCGGAAATTCAATAGCCGCAGCATGTAGAACCAGCTCCGCATCAACATTGCCCTTGACGGTTTTCTTTCCATTTTCAAAGTATTGCACTGTTGGCTTGAAAACTAAGATGAAGCCAGCGGCTTGTAACTCTGTGTAAAGTTTTTGGTTATTGCCGACTAGCCCAATAAACATGAATGCACGATCAACGCCGTACTTATTCTTAAGGTAGAGGCGAAGCTTCTTGTAATCTATGCGCCAGCCTAAAGAACGAACGCCCAGGTTAAGGTTCTGGCTATCGATAAAGGCAAAGACCCTGGTGGGAACGCTCATTATTTAGTCTCCTGTGTTGGTGGATCTATAGCGATGCTTTCAATAAATGCCGAAATACGTCGCGCATCGTCTTTTAGAAGCCTAACAGGTAGACTTATATGGATAAGTTGGCCATCTGTTAGCGGGTAGGGGTATAGCACACGTCCGGGCGCGTTTGCAATTTCAGGCATTGATTGCGGGCGTTCGGGCTGAGTCAGCATTTGACTAGGAGTTACTGGCGCCTGGGTTGACGCTGGCTTCTGTTGTTCTGAAGTTTTGGATTTTGGTGTACGATTACGCTTTTTAACATCGGGTGTCCAGCCCGGCTTATCTAGAAACTGAATGTACCAGCTAACCACTTTGTTAACCCGAGACTTATAGACCGTTAAGCTATCACTGCTATACTTACCCATCGTCAAGTTAGCAAAACGAGCCATGTAATCTTCAACGTCAATACCTTTAACATCAGTCTCTCCCCAATTCTCCTCACCGTCAACGACTCGAACGACTTGGGTAAAGGCTGTCTTCAGCGGTGTAATCGCGCCGCTTGTTGCCTTGCCTTTCTCGATTAGATTATCCAGATATTCCAGTACATTCTTCGCTTTTCCATCGCCCATTGACATGATTTTCCCTCTATAGCTGTTGCTCCTAATATAACTGTTTTACCTATGTAACGTCAATACCTTATTTTGCGCAATTCCGAGATGAGGGATTCGAACCCCAATTTACAGAGGTAATATTTGCGAGATACAAAAAAGATGCGCAAGTATGCGCATCTTCGCCTCTGTTGACTAATTTGGCTGGGAGTGAGTCCGACGGAGGGAACACCCTCCTAGCTGATTTCATACTTTTCTGTCAGAGATTAGAGAAGTTTGGCTTTTGTTACTTCAAGAGCTATGCAGTAGCGACACATCTAGCAGAATTTAACGATAAACTATAGATTGGTCACTGACTAAGCCTAAAACTATTGACCTTTTTCTTGGTACCTTCTTGATATTGAAGAAACACTCATATTATTGTAAAGTAAACCTACGTATTTATAAGGGAATAAAAATACCCCTCCGTAAGGTAAAACGAGGACTTTGAGTGAGGTTAAGTTCATTTTTCTGGGCCTGTCTAGCAAGTCTCTCGAGGTTAACCTCGTACATTCCAGTTTTGTCGTTAGGGTTGGTGTCAGAATCCGCTTTGACTAATACTTCGAGAAGAATGGCGAGGTACTTTAGGGCAGCTTCCAAACCATGATTTCTAACGATTCCTATTAGTAGAGCTGGTAGGAACTCAAGGTTTGGTGCACGATCGTCGATGCCAGTGCTACCTAAGCCCTTAACGATTGTTTCGCTGCAGTCAATTAGACTGAATGTTTCAACAATTCTAGCAAATTCCTCGGCATTTGGTGTACGTAGTAGGTTGGCAACGCGTGTGATGGCGCGTATATTGCCAAGCGTGGCTGTATCAGAGATGTCCCAGACGTCCAGGCTATAGATTTCCTTTGCGCATCCATCAAGAAAATTGTTATAGATCGTCAGGGGATTGCCACCTTGCTTTACGGACTCGCGCAGAATGCGCATTGATTGAAAGGTTGGTGAATTAAGCGTCAGCGAACCATGAGGGTTTATATGACCAGCTGCGCCAGCAATGTCTGCTTCAGCATGGGTAATGAACGCTTCTAGTATCTGCGGATCGAGACCTTGTGGAATCTTGCTGAGCGACGCAGCCGGTGTCTGCGCTTGTAAAACACCTGGCCAGTTCACTATGATACTGCTAGCTCCACTAATGATTTCCATTTGTCGTCTGGTAAAATGTTGGTAATTGTAGGTTGGAAGGATCTGAGATAGTTGGGACTCATACCCTTCAGAGAATAGTCGAGGCAAGCCTTTATCATGACTATCGACACCAGGAATCAAGTTCACCGCCCGCATATTGCTTTCCTTTTTGAAGATATCGTGGATCAGCGTACAGAAGCGGACGGCGTCCCATGACGCGTGGTCGGGAAATGCTGCTCTTAGCTCTTGGCAGCGTGCCCAAAACTCCTCGGCCTTTAGGTGTCAGGGGACTAGTGTTCGGTTTGCGCCATGACCAACGTACTGGGCTTCGATGACCCATTCAAAGTCCTCGATAAATTGAGCACTGGCGTGGCAGGATGGATCACCGTACAGGTGGTCGTATACTTCCACTGCCGATCTAGTGCGGATTGACTCTAGCTGGGCTGCCGAAAGAATGCTAGCCTGATGATGATCGGGACTTGCTGAAACGTCACTGCCATCATTAAGGAAGGCCGTGAATTCCGGTAGCGTATCTATCGATGGAAGCGGATTATACAATCGATTACCAGCATAACGTGATGGGTCGTGATCGTACATTACTCTAAATGATCCAGAAGAGAGTTATGTCGACGTCATAGCCTAGCATATGATCGTGTACATTTATGTCTAGTAAAAACTTTAGGATGTTAGGGTTGACGCTCGAAAAATTATCACTTCCAAAAGAGTGGACTGCATTCTTCATGATCCAGTCCTTATTAAGACTTCTTTAGCAACAGGAAAGGCATTATAGCCAATTGCACGCAGTGACGCCGGATATGCACCTACATCCTCAATAACAAGCAGATCACCAATGTTTGCTTTTGGCAGTCGTCGTGGTTGTATGATTTCAGCGTTACCAGCAGCAACGGTAAGGATATCCCCAGACTCACAGTTATGACCAACAACGACGTAGTCCGCTTGTTCCTTATTATCGTTCAATATCCGAATCGCATGGTGTGCTCCATATAGAGTTGGCCGAAGGAAATCATTCATGCCTGTGTTTGTGCGAAGGAATGTATACCCCTTAGTCCCTGTGTCGACGATGTCAATAATCTCAGTCAGCAGTATTCCGGCATGCGCCACTAACCATGTGCCCGGCTCGATCTCCAAGTGAAGCTTGCGGCCTGTTCGTGAATAGAAGTGCTCAAGGCGTTCACTAAACATCGAAGCAATCTCAGACATGTCGGCTTCATGTTCGCCTTCAGCGCGTTTTACTTTATATCCGCCACCTAGATCGAGTATAGTCACGTCGGGCATCTGGGCGGCAATTTTAAGTGAGGCATCTATCGCTTTTCTCCACGTACCAAAGTCGGCACCGGATCCAACGTGCGTATGCAATCTATCAACAACAATGCCTGCAGAAGTGGCCATGGCGAGAGCCTGACCAAGATACTCATGCCAGATTCCAAAGCTTGCCGATGGACCTGCTGTAGCTGTGCGGTTATTATGACCAGACCCGGTACCTGTATTAATTCGCAGGGCGACTTTAGCTCCTCTATTGGCTGTATTGGTAAAAAGTTGTAGCTGATGGAGGGATGTGGCCACAAAATGAACGTTTCTAGCCAACAGACTCATGAGATTGTGCGCAGGCTGCTGGCTAGATAAACTTATCTTTGCTCCATCTATTCCGAGACCAAGTAGCATATCGGCTTCATAACTTGAACTTACATCAAAATGAAGGCTATGAGTATTAAATAATCGAATGAGATCAGGATGCGGATTTGCCTTTACTGCGTAACGAACTGTTAGTCCAAAAGGTAACCCCAGCCCCTTTAGACATAGTGCACGATTTTTTAATTCATCGTAACTGTATATATAAAGTGGACTTCCGTGAGTTTGTGTTAGTTGCTTTGCCTGTGAAATAGATATGTTCATAACTTTCACAGCATACATGCGTCAGATCTATTTGTTAATTTTTCAATTAAATTGATATATTTCGATCCTTTTGTTATATTTATAACAATTATGATAACGGTCGTACAATTAGTTGAAGAGGCCATATTGCATGATGATATTGCGTTGACTGCTGCGAAACATGGATGGCTAAATCTATCCTCATATGCAAGAACGTTGCAGTCTGGTATCCAAGAACGTCTATCCAAGAATGTTCAAGAAGGAACGATCATAACAGCCCTATCTCGCGTGGTTGCAGGTCTTGAAAGTAACAAAAAACCTGTTCTGAATGTCATTCAGGGTCTTACCATTCATTCTAATCTTGAAGGCATGACATACGAACGTACAGATGATATATCACGGAAGATTCAGAATATCTACTCAACGGTTCATATGGCTAATAAGGCTTACTTCACCGTTACACAAGGTATTAACGAGGTAACGGTTATTACGGAATCCCAGCTTGCACAAATATTCCGGGACAGCGTTGAGAATGTACAAAAGATTTATGACAAGGTAAATCTTGTTGGAATTACCGCGAAGTTTAAAGTGGGGTACCTCGAGGTGCCTAATCTAATTTTCTCGTTGACCCAACGTCTTGCATATAGAGATATAAATGTAATCGAAATCGTATCGACTGCAACTGAACTGACTTTTGTCATAGAGAAAGGAGATCTTGCTGCTGCATTATCTCAACTTCAGAAAGATATATAAGCGAGAGTGCCAGATAAAGATAAATGCCCCGAAAATTCGGAGCATTTGGTATCTGTTATCAAACTTGGCTGGGTGTGAGTCCAACGGAGGGAACACCCTGCTGGCTGATTTTATTCTTCTAGCCCGAAGGTTGGAGGAGGCGGGCTTTACATATCGTAGAGGGCAGGTCCTTGCGGCTGGAAATGGTAGATTCGTTTCTGATCTGTAGCAAGCGTCGTCTATTCATTCGGCAGGGCGTCTGTATGTAGACCGAAACTCCTATCTGGCCTAGTACGTTTAACGATAAACTTCGCCCTATTTTATATCCGAAATACTTTTAATGCTGTAGTCAAAACAAAGTACGTGCGGTAACTCTGGCTATCCTTGCACTATCATAGCTTGCCACTTCTTAGGCAGTATACCGGTGACACACCAGTGCAAGACGGCGGCCATTACAGGCGGTGAGTAGGTAGTGAAATGCGCTCCTTCGGGGTCGCGTACGAGCCTGGCATGCGGCATGAGTCTATGGAGTGCTTCCTGCTCGGCCGGCCGTACAAATGTGTCCTTTGCGCCCGACCAAATGAGTGTTTCGGTTCTGTTCTCACGTGGGTCGTACCCCCATGCCGTAAGGCCGGTTTGGTCATCCCACCACCCTTGGGAACCTTGGCGGACACCTTCCTTGTGCGACTTAATGAGGGCATCTCTAACAAGTGGTAGTATGGCACGATCTGCATCAGTAAGCCCCTTTGCTATGTGCGTATCGAGAAGATATTCCGGCTCTTCTTGCATTTTCTGGACGAGCTCATCAAGCCCTGCCCGCTTTGCTTCTGCCGCTTCCTTGAAAGATGTAACGTTTGCTTCTGCAAGTCCCTCAAAGCGTGCGCTGCCAACACTGCCTCTTCGGGTGCTGAGCCCGCCAAGAGGGCGATTCGTTCGACTTCCGGAAGGCTATATGCAGACAAAGCATGTTCAACCCCGGCGGAGCGCCCAAGGCTTGCTATCCTTTTCAGGCCAAAGTAGCTACAGATAGCTGCGACATTACGTCGACTATCTACAGGTAATCGACCTGGATTTGGCGTCGATAGCCCATAACCGGGCCGGTCGTAGTTGTAAAGGCGAACGCCTGTTTCTTCCAGAATATTCCTGTCTGGCTTTGGGCCAAGGCGACTCCCGGGGCTACCATGTTCAGCAACGACTGGATGGCCATTATGCTCCGTGTTAAACACCGCCTAGAGAATTCAATGGCACCGGAACGTTATACCCTATTGTCGCTAAAGCGAGACGACCCATGTTTTGTGCCAAACCCACAGGCACAATCCGTTCGGCGATAGTATCTTGCGTGGTAACGCCATACATTTCGGCTATGCGATCCATTAAGTAATCATGTGCAATACGACTATCATCGCTAAATCTCTTAGGTATGTGATGTTACCCGCATGCACATTTTCACCGTCTTCAAATTGCTGCGCTAAGTCTTCGGCAAAATCCATGTAGGTTTTGCTTTCGATACGATTTCTCATAAAAATACAGTACAACAAAAATAGGCAATTATATACCTGACGTTACCAGACCCAAAGAAAGGGCTATTTATCCTTTTTCTTGGGTGGCGTGTTCTGATGATCTTTTTGACAGCTTTTTTGAAAGACGTGTCAATCTTCTCTATGGGCAATTGGATTTACCCTACTCGGCATCAGTATTTTTCGTAGTCGCATACTACCACGCACAATAGGTGATTGTTTATCGCTGGTTCAAGCTTACTCAGCGTAGCGATTATGATCCCCCAATGGCTCGAAGGTATTGGTTATGGCTTCATGGGTCTGGCTATTGCTTGGTCAAGCTGACTAATTGTTCGCAAAGCTAACAGAGGTTAATAATTCTCTGCGGTATAGTTCGGGAAGAAATCTTGCTTGAGCTGGGCTTTTGGTAGTCCAGCAGCCTTTAGCTCGTCACCTAATGCCTCTACCATTGGCTCGGGGCCAGAGACATATACTAGTGAGCCATTAAGATTTGGCTCAAGCTCAGCAAGCTTAGTCGCCGTTAGCGGTTCGCCAGTTATATAGTGTATCTGAAACTCTGAATCTTGCGTGGCGTAACTATCAAACTCATCTTTGAACACAATGGCATCGGTGCGATTGCCATACATAAGTGTTACATTTAGGTGCTGGCGGTCATGCGCGCGTTGTTTCAAGATGCTACGGAACGGCGTAATGCCAATGCCACCCGCTACAAAGACGAGTGGCTTGTTTGAATCTTCCCAGACAAAATCGCCGTCCGGTTTTTCGAGCAAGTGCAGCTTACCGCCAATTAGTAAGGCGGCTAATGCCTGCTTAAATGTGCTGTCAGTGACACGAGTAGTGATCTGTATGATGCCCTCAAACGGTGCAGAGGAAACAGTAAACCATCGCTTTGTCCCTTCCTCGTCAGAGTTGTCAGGGGGTAATTCTACGCGGATAAACTGGCCAGCTACCCATGTGAACGGTTCACTCGACTCAAAGCGAAACGCCCACACATTATCTACCAAGTTTTCTTTCTCTTTGAGCTTGAGTGTTACCGCCGATGATTGGTGGGCAGCAACGTATCTCTCAGGGTCTTTATCAAACAACTGTACACAGGTGCCGCAGCAAAAATAATACTTTTTGCTCTTATATTCACGGACATGGCCGGCGACTTCGGCCTCTTGCATATCTACCGTATCGCCGGTAACAGGACAAACCGCTTGGCGTTCAGGGGGTATTGCTGGGCTTGCGCCTTCATGGTGATGGTGATGTTCGTGCATAGTTCTAACTCCTTGTATTTTAGATCGGTGAAAGGCGATATTAACAGGAGCCTTTCTTTAAACGCGATAGCCCCCACCATGCCGCTGGCGCAAGTAAGACAACGCTCACCATTCCGGGAAAGTATCCGTACGGCTTGCCTGTGAAAAACGGAAATATAAAGTGGGCAAGTTCGGCGATCCGCGTATTGGCGAAAAGGTCCACATCAAGTAGTAGCCAAAAGCATATTTGCGCGCAACGAGGAAAGGCGCAAGCAGCCACGCTCCAATCGAAAGCACGAGAAGCATGATGACCTGAAAAGAAGTGTCCGAAGGCACTGGGCCACCTGTAAGCTTGGCAAGTGCCTGCAAAAACGCATGCTGCTTCTCCTCTATTTTGTGAACCGCAAACAGGCTAAGCGTCAAAAAATAAGGGATGCTGAGATACCTGAACGACGCGCCGGTTGGTACGAACAACCATAATATATAGCCACCCAGAAAGCCCACAGTAAAAATAAGCGAAGCCCAAAAACCAAATGAGAGATACCCAAAGATAAGAGCCGCTGTCATGAATAGAAAGGCAAATATCGCGGCAGGCTTTTGTTTCTTTACTATTGCAGACTTCACGCTAGTTCTCCTCCTTACTTAGCTGTAACTTGCGCAAAAACTGGGCATTAACAGCTACCACTATGGTTGAGATCGACATCAGCATCGCTCCAAACGCTGGCGACAACACAAAGCCGAATGCCGCAGTCACACCGGCGGCCAACGGAATGGCGAGAGCGTTGTAACCAGTCGCCCAAGCCAGGTTTTGCTGCATCTTGCGGTAGGTGGCTTTAGATAGCTTCACGATCTTGGCCACACCGCGCGGGTCGCTTGAAGCCAGCACAATACCCGCGGATTCAATAGCTACGTCCGTACCTGCGCCAATGGCAATACCAATGTTGGCCTGCGTTAAAGCGGGCGCATCGTTCACGCCGTCACCAACCATTGCTACGCGGCTGCCGTCGGCTTGCAGTTTCTTCACGGTTTCAGCTTTGTGTTCTGGCAAAACCTCGGCAAAGTATTCTTTAATGCCAAGTTCCTTAGCGACCCAGGCCGCCACGCCCTTGCTATCGCCGGTAAGCATAGCCACTCGTTTACCCATACTAAGCAAGGTTGCAACGGCTTCTTTGGACTCGTCACGGATCACATCGGCCAGCATGATCGCGCAGCGCACCGTTTTGCCTTGAATGACGTAAACCACCGTTTTACCTTCTTTCGAGGCCTGGGCTTCGACTTGCTTGATGACTTCCGGCACGGCGGCTTGTAATTCTTCAATCAGACGCGGGCCGCCAACGTATACGGTTTTGCCTGACACTTGGGCTTTTGCGCCACGTCCAGCCAATGAGCCGAAGCTAGTAGCTTGCGGTACACGCAGCTTCTGCTCTTTGGCTGAGTTTATGATGGCTCGTGCAATCGGGTGCTCTGATTCGTTCTCAACTGCTGCGGCAAGCGCTAGGAGTTCTTTTTTGTCGCCATCGGCCACAATGTCCACCACGCCTTGCTCGCCTTTGGTGAGCGTGCCGGTTTTGTCGAACAAGATAACATCCACGTTACGTGCAGCTTCGAGCGCCGGGCGTTGCCGAATAAGCAGGCCGTTTTTAGCGGCAAGGGTGGTTGAAATGGCGGTGACCAGCGGGATAGCCAGGCCAAGGGCATGCGGACAGGCAATAACCAGCACGGTTACAATACGCTCTAGGATAAAGCCCGCCGACTGACCAGCTAGTGCCCAGGCAATCCAGGTTATCAGCGCTGCGCCGAGCGCTACAAAGGTCAGATAAAACGCGGCTTTATCGGCTAAGATTTGGGTTTTGGACTTGCTGCTTTGGGCTTCGGCCACCAACTTCATGATGCCAGCTAAGGCCGTTTGGTCGCTGGTCTTTGTAACACGCACGATGAGGGAACCGCTGCCGTTGATCGTGCCGCCGATCACATCGTCTTTAGTCGTTTTCTTTACTGGTTTGGATTCGCCGGTTAGCATAGATTCATTAACGTCCGATTCGCCCTTAACTACTTCGCCATCAACGGGGATTTGCGAGCCTGGGCGCACCAGTACCATATTACCTACCTTCAAGTCGGCAACTGGTACTTTCTTGCCGCCGACCAATTCGGCTTCGTCGGGTAGCAGCTTAGCTAGCTCGTTTAACGCGCCTTGCGCGTTCATCACTGAAGCCATTTCTAACCAGTGGCCGAGCAGCATAATCGTAACCAACGTTGCCAGCTCCCACCAAAAATCCGTACCGCTCACCAGCTTAAAAGTAGAAGCCAGGCTATAGCCAAACGCTACGGTGATCGCCATGGAGATGAGTGTCATCATACCTGGCTGTCTGTCGGCAAGTTCGGCTTTGGCGCTTTTGAGAAATACCAAACCACCGTAGAAGAAAATGATGATACCGAAAACAGCTGGTATATACTCACTGCCCGTAAACATCCAGTCCAGGCCAAACCAGCCCTGAACGGTATGTGAGAAAATCAGCGTCGGGATAGCCAGCAATAGGCTAAGCCAAAACTTTTGCTTGAACATATCAGGGTTGTGACCGGCATGCTTGTCGTGGCCTTCGTGCTCGCCATGCTGCATGTGGTTGTGTGGCATGTTGTCGTGACTGGCTGGTTCGTGTTGCATTGTTTTTAGTGTCCCGTTACTCCATGCCCTGCATGGAGTCGTTGTTGGATTTTTCATTACTGGTTGGCATTGGCTTAACAGTGTAGATGTATTCGGTGGTGTTTACTTGGTCGTTGGCTTGAGTTTGCAGATAGATTTTGTACTGGCCGGGGTCTGGGAATGTTACCATGAAAGTGATGAGGCCAGTTTGATCGGCGCTCGCCTCTGTCATGGCGTGAGCATGAATATATTCGAGGTTCGGGCCGAGCACGACCATGTGACCGAGCGCACCAAGGTAGGGCTGTAAGTTTTTGTAAGCTGTGCCGTCCTTGTTGAATGCAACACCAAGCGTTAGCGGGAGCGTAGCATACGGTTGTGGATTGGGCGTGTCGTCTCCGAGTAGTGACAGCGTAGTGCTGAAACCGTTTATGTCGCTCGTCATCTTATCGTCGCCAAGCGGCTGCTTGATGTACTGGCCGTTACCTACTTTTACATCTTGGTAAGCGGTGACGGGTAACTTTATGCCGTCTGGCCCCGTCTGCGAGCTGGTCGGTGTAAAGTCGGCGAACACCCGGTATTCGCCGTCGGTAGGGAACTTAAAGCCGGTGATCGCAAACATGCCACTGTTTTTGTCGAAGTTAGGGTGAACGTGCTGGAAGTAAGTGCGGTCTTTGCGAACGACAATCAGGTGTAGCTGCTTTTCGTGAACGGTATCAAAATTTTTAAGTACCTTACCTGTTTCATCGCGGATATCAAACATGATCTCGCTCGATTGATTGGGTTGGTAAGCCATGCCGCCCATGAGTTTGAGGCTGTAGGTGTGGTGGCTTTGTATGGCGTCCTGCTGCTCGCCGTTACGCCCAGGTGCTTTAGAGAAATACTGGACAGCCGCCACGCCACCTCCAATCACCACCAGGCCGATAACGCCCGCAATCAGCCACAATTTGCGGCGTTTAGTAGAATCCGGTGGTGTTACTTGCTGTGGATTTTCTGATTGTTTTTGCATCCTTATCCTCCTTGCATTACGAGCTTAATGCTTTAGTCTGCCGCCTGACCTTTAATGTTATGGAGTTTGTAGAGTTCCAGCAGTTCGGTAAGGGCTTTTTCCTGCTGTTCGTCGCCTGAACCCATCATTTCGACAACGTGAGTACGTAAGTGGTTTTCCAGCACCAGCTTATCGAGCGAGGCCAGCGACTTTTGAATAGCCAGGCTCTGGGTAAGTATGTCCATACAGTAGGCTTCGTTGTCGATCATCTTTTGCAGACCTTTCATCTGGCCTTCGATGATCTTAGAACGGTGCATAGCGCGTTTCTTTAAGTCAATAATCATACTCCTAGCTTATACCCCCAGGGGGTATTAATGCAAGCTATTCGTAGCGAATTTCTATCTTGTCCTTATCATGTACAAGGTACTTCTCGAACTCGGTGTTTGGCTGGCCATTGACGGTCATTTTGACCGTTCCATCAGAGTTATTTTTGTAGTCGAAGATTTGACTAGCGTTAAACGGCTTACCCCAAATCTCAAAAAAGTGCCAAGCCGTACATGGTCTTTCGTAATAGGGGCCATGTTGTGTATTTTGGCCCCTCACTCAAACCTTACAGTGTGGTGGGCGACCCGACCATAATGCTTTACGAGCAGTTGGACCATACTATCTGGGAGGGCCTGGAGTTGGTGGACTTTGCCTTTATGCCTCACTGGCACTCCGACCACCCAGAAAGCAAGGCTATCGAGCGCGGCATCGAATATTGCAAACAGCACGGCATAAAGTATGAAGCTATTGAGGATGGAAGGGTTTTAATTTTTTATCGCGGTTCTAACATCCGATACGACCCGGAGGCAGAAATCAGGATTAACTACTACGAAGTTAAGATCCGAAGACGGTGACACCTAGGGTGAATTTAGCGAGGAGAAAATATTATGACAGGCAACAGTCCCTCCAAGGAAGAGCTCAAAGATTTAGCTAAACAAATTAGCCGAGATCAAGCAAAAGCCAGTCCTGCTGAAAAGCGGGTTAAGATTGGTGAAAGTTTCGAGTCCGCCGTGAAGAAGGTGGCACAAACGCTGCCGCCAGAAAACGCTGACAAATAAATTCGCTTTTAACTATGGTAACGTCAAGTATATAATTGCCCAAAAATATATAATTGTAAATGCATGGCTGGCCATTATGTTCCGTGTTAAACGCTCATTAGAGAACTCACCCCAAGTAGCCGCATACCTCACTTAACGCATTTTCTACTATAAGTTTCGCGGGGGCTTAGTTTTTAAAACAATATATTCGTGCATCACAATATGCCTCCCCCAAAAAAATTATTACAGTTGGTCTGCCACACCCCCCAATCCTATATTGTTTGAGGTCGATAGCTATAATAGGTGTATGGATTGGAAGTTAGGTGAAAATAAAGCACCGAAGGGCTTAATTTTGCATGCTCATCCGGATGATGAGACTATTTTTGCTGGAGGGCTTATTTTAGGCAATCCAGGTTGGTCGTGGACTTTGGTGTGCTTAACGATGCAGACAGCTAGGCTTGAGAGTTATAGAAAAGCCATGCAAGCATATGCCGATTATGGTGTAAACATTGAACGATATCTAACATTAAGCAAAGAGGATGTAGGGCAAGAATTAAGCTCTAGCGACAAATTAGATTGGCTCAATGCGGTTAAGAGCCTAAATCTTAATCCAGATATAGTAATTACACACAATTCAGGTGGTGAATACGGCCACAACCATCACATGGCAGTTAATCACATTGCTCATCAACTATACGACAACGTCTGGGACTTTGTTTTCCCTGGCATAAATGTAAAGCAAGAAGAGAAGAAGCTTACTAATCAAATATCATTGGAGGCTGGACTCAAACAAAAGAAGCGGCAAATATTTGAGGCGTGTTATGAATCGGAGCATTACTTGTGGGAGAACTTAAACGACGTAATGTCATACGAATTCGAAAGAGGACCAGAGTTATTTACTTCTGAATAAATCTAGTCAAAGTTCCGTTTTTTGAGTTACATACTTAAAGCAGTTGCGTCAGCAGTATGACAAACTGGTTGATATGGCAAGCAAAGACCTCATCAAAGACGATACATTTAAGGAGAAATCCGAAGACCTACTTGCTCAGATTAAAGAAGCGGAAGATGACGTCGCAGACACTACTAATAGTGCTGCAAGTTTGCGAGCAGCCATGCATAAGACGATTGACGTTATTGCGCATGGCCGTGAACGATTTGAGAATGGCGGGATTGTCGGCAAGCGCGACGTACTGCTTGCACTAGGTTCAACTCCCACGCTTTACGATGGAATATAGAATTAACACCTTACGATTGACTCATACCCATTGAAGAAGGCTTACCTGAGCTAAAGACGGCAATCAAAAAGGTTCAACCCCAAGATTTACAGATTGGAAATCCTGAACTTGAACCTATTCGTACAAAATGGCTGGGGATAAGGGACATATTCCAAACTTCTCAGCATCTAGATTATTGCATGTCGAAATTAAGTTGCCGTAATAAATCCGCAACTGCGAGCTCTGCGGTAGATATATTATCGATAATTGGGATGCGGAGGCGCTCGGCCTCATCGATTAGACTATCCTGAATAAAACGGGCAGCCTTAAATTGTTGGTCTGCCTCTGGTGAAGATGTTCGATGTACAAAGAACTGCGAATAGTGTTGCTCTTTTGAGCTAAGGATAATTAAAGCGACACCTCTCTGATCTATGCTTGGGTCAACAAAGGCAGCTTCGGCCACAAAGTCTGATGTTAAATCGCTAAGCTTCCGAGTAACAATTGGGCGAAGGGCTCGTCTTACTCGCATGAAGCCCTTTACGGCGGTTTCTTTACCCAAAGGACCAATTAGCTGCCAAGCAAGCGTCGACGGCATGCGCAGATATGGATCCTTTGCTTCTAAAGGAAGCTTACTGCGCAGGAGGTCAAATTCGTAAAAAGGAATCTCTAGCTTGGCGGCACAAAGTCGAGCAATAGAAGATTTACCCGTGCCAGGAACGCCGTATAGAATTATTTGTTTCATTTATATAGTTTAACAAAGAGAAGGATTGAAAAGATGAGCGAAACTGTAGTCGATATTGCGGCCAGGGTAAACAAAAACGTCAACAATAATGTTGACGCATTGTACAAAATCTGGCTGGGGATGAGGGATTCGAACCCCCGATCCTGGGACCAGAACCCAGTGCCTTACCGCTTGGCCAATCCCCAACGTCGCGGGTATTGTAGCAGGATCTCGCCTGAAATACCAGCTCCCTTAGGCTAGAAGTTCACCACGCCAGCTTGCAACTGGGTCGTGCTGTTTTATATAGGTGCCGTCATGCCAGTCCTTCACCCCCTGGTTCTCACGTTTAACACGTTCAAGGATGGACTGGCTTTGCGGTGAGGGCGGTGCCGCAGTCTGTGTAGTTGCAAGTTCTTCGGCTGAAAGCGGAAAGAAGCGTACAGTCCAATCAAATTGTGCATCGGTAGCAATCTTGATTGCACGTGCTAGGTGATATTCATTGCTCAAGATACCAACGGTTTTGCCATCCAGCAGCTGATGACAAGTAAGCCAAATAGCTCGAAGATTACCACGGGTATCGGGTTCTGAGGCTACACATAAAATATTATCTTTGGGGACTCCTTGTTGAACCAGAAAGTTACGCATATGCTTGGTTTTTGACCATTTTTTAGTGGTGTCAGTCTGCTCCAGGCCGCCACCCACCACAATAATCTTGCGTACCGTAACATCTCTAGCTCTATAAAGATCTGCCATCGCCTGCATACGGGTTTGGCCGCCAATGTATATGCCGTCTTTGTCATACTCTTCAAGATCAGGGCCGAAACCAATATTTGGACATAACACAATTACAAAATCGAACACCTCGGGTAAATTACTGGTCATTTTTTGTGCTGTATTGTTTGGCGTAGGTATGTTTCGAGTTCATGGTGCTTATTTCCAAGCTAAGAGTAGCAGCAAGCCGGCAATTACACCAAATACTCCGACAACTTTTTGTTTGGTAAGCTCATCTTTAAAGAATATGGGTGAGAGCAGGGTGACAGCCCCGATTGATGCAGCGTTCGTGGCATTCACGTAACCGACATTGGGGGCAATGCTTACGGCATAAAAATTGAAGAAATTGAATCCTGACGCCATAATGCCAACAAGCAGGAGCGGCCATAATCCCGAGGTAATAGTGTTGAGCGGAATACGCCGCTGCCAAATCTCGGCCAGCACACAAAGCGTACCAATGCCAAACACATATATTAAAAATGTTACGGTAGACATGCCGCCAGAAATAAGATGCTTAGCCATCAGCGATAAAAATGCCCAACACAGAAACGAGCCAAACGCTAGTGTGATCCAGGCGGCGCCATGGGTTTTGTGAGTGCGTTTAGGATTCACCAGGATGACTGCCGAACTGGTAACGATTAGCCCAATAGCCAGCAAGGCGCGGACGGTTAGGTGTGCTCCAAACAGGGGTACTGCCAAAATAGAAGTTAGAACAACGTAGCTTTTGGAAAGTACCAGGCTGTAGCCGGCATTAGGCGCAAGCTCGATACTTCGTACTGACATAGCGTTACCGTAGTAGGATAAAATTACTGCGGTTACCAGAATTTGCACAAGCTGCCACCATGATATCGCCAGTTTGGCGTGTGTCAGAAAACCAGCAATGGCAAATACCAGAAACGGGACGGCAAACATGGCCAGATTATTACTTTGGCTGGGCAGCTTGAGGAGCGATGCTCTGCGTACAGATAGGTATAATCCAACAGAGCAGGCAAACATGATAAGGTCGGCACTGAGCCAATACATGATCCTAGTATACGCTATCTGTCAAAGTTTCTATTGTAAGTAGTATATATAGATAAACACCCCCTACTTTTAGTAAGGGGTGTTTATGGCTGACGGGCAACTTGTCTAGCGGCGAACTTTGCGCAGGAAGAACTGATGACCCAGACCTGCGGCTACGATTACGCCACCAAGCAGGCCGATTGTGTCACCTGCGCCTGTATTTGGCAGGGCAGGTGGAACTGGAGGAGTACATTCAGGTGAGTTGCTTGGCAAGTTAGTGTTGTACTGGCATGGAGTGCACATCGGGCTGCCTACCGGTACGCCGGGCTTACATTCAGGAGTACCTGGAGTACCTAATGAAACTTGGCAAGGTGCAGCGGTAACGTTTTGGATGTCTTTACTGTTTACGGCAACTGATATGGTGTAGTGTTGGTTGTCGCCAGCAAAGGTGTGAGTGTCTTGAGCAGCGACATCACTACTGGGTACCGTTTTAGTAGTGCCATCGCTATATGTAAAGGTGTAGCTGGTGATGGTAGTGTTACTGGCACTAGCCTTTGCAGTAAAGGTGTAGGTACGGTTATCGCTGGTAGTCTTATTTAGAACAACACAAGCAAGAGCAGGCTTAGGCTGAGGTACTGGTGGCTTAGGCTGAGGCTTTGGGGGAATAGGAGTGAACTTTACGGCGTTACCACAGATGGTCATGGCTGCGAAGTCGGCTACGCCGCTAGCATTAAAGTGTACAAGTACGGGAGCGCTGTCTTCGGCAAGTGATGTAGTAGTTTTGCGGGCCCAAACGCCGCTGGTTACTTGCACGAAACCGCTACCTGAATTGAAGCGGGCGCTAACCCAAGCAGTGTTACCAACAGTAGTTCCGTTTACAACAATGTCACCGTTGCGGTACATAGTACCAAGCTTGGTATTACTAGCATTCATGCCTTCGACGCTGTTATAGCTGGCACCGGCCCAGTCGTAGACTGTCCGTAGGTCGCTGTGGCCGTTGTCGTAGTCATGAATGTAAGCATGTTGGAACGAAGCAACGTAGTCGCTGGCGCTACTACCACTTAATCCGCAGTACACAATGTTTACCTTGTCACAAGACTGTGCGCTTGCCTTAGCAGGCTGCACGGTTGCAGCAGCAACGCTAACCAGCGCTGAGAGGCCAATAAGCAGGCCAAATGCGGCATAACGGTGTTTCGATGATAGGCGTTTTAGTAAGTTCACTATAATCACTCCTCCTCTCTTACCCCAATGGTATTGTCTATATAATACACTAGTTTGTTATTTATGTCAATACCCTCTGCAAGTACAGACGAGCCCACCACTTATGAGTTTAAGGATACCCATAAGTTGCAAATTCCACAAGCTTGTATGGAAGTGAAATAGGCCTAAAAATAGGAAGCCCTTACGTAAGAAGGTATTGCATTGATAAAAGAATAAGAGGGTTGGAAGGATTGGTCGCATGCAGAGTAGGTATAGACGACTGTTGTCGTATAATCTCCTTCTTGGAGCGCTTGAGCAGTGCCGCTCGATTCCCCGAATGGGTGGGGTCTCGAGCAGCGCTGCTTAGCGCCAGATGCCGGTCGGCACCTTTTTATGCTGCCCGCTGGCGGCTCCTGCGGCTTCTGCCGCCAATATTGCACAGCTGCGGGTCGCCACGGGTTACATAGTTGATCCCTCTGACCGCCTTGGAGGCGGGGAAATCGTCCTTGCCGCCGAGTGGTTTGCTGTCCTCGTCCTTGCCCTTGTTCTCGTCCGCATCGTTCGATGCCTCGGTGGCGTTGATTCCGCCACCGCAGGCGTTGACCGCCTCCGCAAGTTCGTGCGGGACGTCAACGACGGACGTGTCTTGCAGGGCAATCATGTCCCAATCCTTCCATATGTCACAGTCCTGATGGCTGAGAACTGAAACACTATAGCTCATCCTAGCAGCATGTCAACCCGCTTCTTAGGATGTATAACCGGTAACATCTTAAGTGCTATTCCGGCGTGATATCCCGCCGGTTAAAACCCACTATTCCGAGCGTGGCAAAGCTGACACCAAGGAGCATAAGGCCTGTAAAAGTGCCCCAATCGGGCCAGTTAGCTAGATTAAACGACGTGTAGTAAAACAGAGAGCTATGTATGAACGCGCTGCTTACGCTAGAGGCGGAAGCGATGATGTTGATTAGAAAAGACCAAACAACCACAAAGTACATGATCGGTGTAGCGAGCCGCGGTTGTATGCCGTAGATAAGCGTGCCAAGGCCAAGCATAAAACCGACACTTCCAACGGCACAGATGCTAGTAGCCAAGACCTTTACGAGGCTAAGGCTGATGTGTTGGCTAGTTGCAACCAGATAGAGTAAAAACCCTGCAGCAAGTGATGTCGCGAAGAGTACTCCCAGTCCAAGTAGCAGTCTATTCACAAGCCAAGCGCTGCGCCGGAGTGGACCAACCAGTATTGTATCTAAATATTGTTTTGCCTCATCTCGCCGGATTTCACTCATGACGTTAATAGCAAAGATGAGCAGTATCATGGCCAGAAGCACTAGGCCTGCACCTAAGAAGGCGACTTTTAAGCTGGCTTGATTGCCCGCCAGTTTATGAACGGAGCTGGATAGTGTATCAGAATCTTCGGTGGCATTAATAGCGGTGGTAGTAATGCCGGCAGTGATGCCAATCATAAGTAGCGCGCCAGATATCCAAGCTATGAAGCTCCACATGTTTTGCCTTAGGGCCAGCTCCCAGGTGTTGCCAAGTAGCGTAAGTCGTGGACGGACGGTCTGCGACTGGCTGATAATACTTGAGCCCAAGTCTCTGCGCGTAAGTGCTATACCCCATATGGCAAATATGACTCCAAGCGCTGCGAACAGCAGAAGCCACCCAGGCTGCGGAGCTAACACCGGGTTTACTAGCTCAGCCCAGCCAAACGGTGTCCAGAATTTCAGCCAATGGAGAGTAGTGACGCTATTGCCAATGCCGCGGACTAGGAAGAATACAACTAAGGGGAATAAGCCATAGAATAATGCGCGCTGACGGGTAAGCCCTAATTGACTCGTTAGTACGCCGACACCAGCAAATAATAGGGCAGGGGCAAAGATAGCAAGGTTAAGAAGGAGCGCCGCAGAAAACGACATAGTTATACCGGCCGAAGCGTTAGCGCCTAGGGTCATGAGCAGACTAATGGCAATGGCAAGACACCAGGTTGCCGCGAATCCTGCTAGTGGGCCTGTGGCGGCCTGGCGAGCTGTTACGCCGCTTGCACGGATAACCTCCCAGCGGCCATCTTCCTCATTGCCGCGGAACAGTTTTGTTGTTGTCATCAGTGCCCAGGTCGCAGTCACGACGCCCATAAAGCCAAGTACGCGGTACACCATGTAACCCGCGGTGCCCTTATCAAGGTTCTTAGGGTCGCCGTATAAGAAGCCAAGGCCGGGTGCGGCGGCTAGTGATTTAGCGAATTTAGCCTGCGCGGCTGCGCTGCTGTAAGTTTTCTGGTAGGCGACGCCTTGTAGTGCTAGCATGAACCCGGCTATCAGTCCGATGATTATAGCGCTGCGTAGTATTTGCTTAAAACCAAATTGGCGCAAGGCTTTTGTAGGAGAATAGGAGATTGTGCTCATATAACCCTACGCGGCCGAGTTAGGTTCATATAGTGCCAAGAATAACTCTTCCAGGCTCGGTTTGCGGCTTAGGAGACTGATAGGTTTAGCCTTGCTGATGATACCAAGCAGTTCATCAATAGGGCCATGGACGCTGCAGCGCAAGAAATGATCATGGGCTTCAACATTGCTAACAGACTTGATGTGGCTGACATTTGGCGGTGCACCCGGAAAGGTGGCCTCCACAGTAACTGCTGACAAATGGCGCAACTCTTCTAATGTGCCCATCTCTACTAGTGTACCGGCTTTGAGTACTGCTACGCGGTCGCATAGCTCTTCAACCTCTTCAAGCATGTGGGACGATAAAAATACGGTTTGGCCGGCTCGTTTGGCTTTTAAAACCTCGTCACGGAAGACTTTGGCCATAACCGGGTCGAGTCCGCTGGTAGGCTCATCGAAGATCAGCAAGTCTGCGCGAGTGGCGAAGGCGGCAATCAGCGCAATCTTTTGACGGTTACCTTTAGAGTAGGCCCGAACTTTCTTGTTGGGCTCAAATTCAAATTTCTTGATGAGCTCTTTTTGGTAACTTAGGTCTGCGGCACCATGCAACTGCGCCAGCAGATGTAATGTTTCAGCTCCGGTGAGGTTGGGCCAGTAGCTGGTTTCGCCTGGCACGTAGGCAATGCGCTTGTGGAGCTTAGCGGCATTAGTATGTGCATCTTTGCCAAAAATGGTAGCGCTGCCGTGTGACGGCTGAATCAGCCCCAGCAGCAACCGGATGGTAGTAGTTTTGCCTGCACCGTTAGGACCGAGATAACCTAGAATCTCACCCTGTTGCAGCGTGAGGTTTAAATCATCAAGCACTGTTTTGGGGCCATAACGCTTGGTAAGGTTTTTGGTTTCAATAATTATTGCCATGTTTGCATCCTGCTTATGCATGTATTGTTCCAGGTATGTTTGCAGCTTTCAAGTAGGGCTGCAAACAGATGGCGTGAAGTACAACGCAGCTTTTGCTATACTACTTGTAGTTATGGCGAACATGATTAGTGTACGCGATCTTTCAGTGGTGCTGGGCGGGCGTTTTCAGGCCCTAAAACGGGTTAGCTTTACGTTGCAAAAAGGTAAAATTATTGGGTTTATCGGGCCTTCTGGGGCCGGTAAAACAACACTTATGCGGGTGATTGTTGGCCGGCAGCGGGTACAAGGCGGCCGAGTGACCGTGCTGGGGTTCAAGGCAGGCGCCAAGGAACTGCGCCCACGCATAAGCTATATGACTCAGGAGATTTCGGTATATAGCGATCTAACGGTGCACGAAAACCTACTGTATTTTGCACGAATGCGCGGTCTAAAGGGCAAACAGGCGCTGGAGGCTTGCAAGGCGGTCTTGGTCCAGGTGGCTATGACTGATAAGGCAAGTGTGCTGGTAATGAACCTATCCGGCGGACAAAAACAGCGAGTGTCGCTGGCTATTGCATTACTCGGTGATCCAGAGCTACTAGTGCTCGACGAGCCGACAGTAGGGCTGGACCCGGTTTTGCGTGAACAGTTGTGGCAACTGTTCCGCGGCCTGGCGGCAAACGGCAAGACGATTATTATTTCCAGCCATGTTATGGATGAAGCGGAACGCTGCGAAGATCTGCTTTTGATCCGCGGCGGGGAAATTGTGGCGCATGATACACCGGAGCAACTGTGCGCAAAAACGGGCACCAAAACGGTAGAACGCGCCTTTTTGAAATTAGCAGGAGGAAATAAATGAGCGTACGGCGGACTGCGGCTACATCGGGACGTGTTTTGCTGCAATTACTGCACGATCCGCGCACCATTGGCCTTATTATTGTAGTGCCTTGCGTACTTATTACGCTGCTTAAATATGTGTTTAACGGCCAACCACTGGTATTTAATAGCGTTGCACCGATGATTCTTGGTATTTTTCCGCTACTGATGATGTTTTTGGTAACGTCTATAGCGACACTTCGAGAGCGCAAAACCGGCACGCTGGACCGCTTAATGACTATGCCTATTAGCAAGCTAGACATTGTGTTTGGGTATGCCGGGGCGTTTTCGCTGCTGGCGCTGGTGCAGGCCTCTGTGGTGAGTGCGGTGACATTAGGGCTGCTGGGTGTAACGGTGCTGGGCGGCACGGTTTCGGTGCTGTTGGCTGCAGTACTGGCGGCATTTTTGGGGACTTCGCTGGGGTTGTTTGTCAGCGCTTTTGCAACGAGCGAATTCCAAGCGGTAGAGCTGGTAATGCCCATTTTGATGCCGCAAATATTGCTTTGTGGTTTGTTTGTGCCGCGCGATCAAATGGCGCGCCTTTTGCAATGGTTATCCGATGCATTCCCGCTTACCTATAGCGTGGATGCTATGCGGCAGATTACTACACACGTGACATGGACCGGCGTATTTGTGCGTGATTTGCTGATTGTGGTCGGCTGCGCAATCTTGGCTCTTATTCTAGGGTCTGTAACAATCCGTCGGCAGGAGTAGACGCTGTGTATGGTTGCCATATTTTAAAATATAGTTGCTAAATATTTGCCTTTCTTTTATAATCCTCCTTTAAGTAATCCACAGGGATAACTTGGTGCGGTGCCTAGAGCGTCCGCATGCTTTAACAGCACCACTACACAGAAAGGCTCTACCGTGAGCAGTCCCAAGACCGACAACACGGGTCACAGGACTCGTATAGTCGCCCTCGTCGTGACGCTGCTGATCGCGATCTGCTGCGGCATCTTCGCCGTCGGTTCCTCCAACGCCGACTTCAGCGACACCCGCTCCGGCGCCATCACCGGCACCATCTCCGGCGACAGCGTCCGACTCCAGACCACTGGTGGGACCGGCGTCGACAACATGGACGTCAACTGGAGCAACATGCTCCCGCACGTCTGGAAGTCGCTGACGATCACCTACAAGAACGTCGGCAACAACCCGATCGACGTCACCGCGAAGTTCGACAGCAACCCGACTGCCTTGTCCGCCTTGAACGACCTCGGCCACTACGGCGCCGCACAGGTCTACGGCGGCACGGCCGGCACGACGCTGCTGTTCGACTCGCAGAACCTGTCCGACCACGCCACCTGCCCGAACACCCCTGCGACCGACTGTCGGCCGCTGCCCGGGACCGTCTCCCTCATGAACAACCTGGCCCCCGGGGACTCGGCCATCTTCACGCTCAAGTTCATGTACACCTCGAAGCTGACCGCGCAGCCGGCGGCCGGCACGACTGTCCCGTTCAACGCCTACCCGGCGCTGGACGGCCAGACCATCATCCGTCCCCAGGACGGCACCGGCTCGGGCTTGCCCGTCCAGCTCGTCGCCACACAGCGGCCCTGACACTTCGCCGCCGGCCGGGCATCACCTCTGACGCAACGGCGCGTCCGTGATGCCTGCCGGCACGAGTCATGAAAGGACGTCAGTGTCTACCAAACGGAAGAAGACCATTGGGGTCGTGGCACTGGCGGCTTTTGCGGTCGCGCTGCTGGCTACGTACCTGACAGGGGCAATCCCCTACAGGATCTATGTGGTCCGAACCGGTTCAATGGGCGACACCATTCCCTCGCGGAGCGCTGTGCTCGTCCGCACCGGTGAGTACCACATAGGCAAGGTCGTGACGTTCCACGTCAACGGCACGGCGGAGACCCACCGGCTGCTCGCTATCGACCAGGACGGCAACATCACCACAAAAGGCGATGCCAACCGTACTGTCGACCCCTGGCATCCGTCCAAGGGCAACATCGTCGGCACCGTCATCATGGCGCCTCGCCGCATCGGCTGGTGGATAGTGTTCGTGCTTCAGACGCCGACCGGCGGCTTGAGCATCGCGCTGTTCGCCTTCGCGATCTGGCAGTGCTTCAAGCTCGAAGGGCCAAAGACTCCGTCTGAACCCGGACTCAAGCCCGAGGCCGAAACAGGTCGCGATCCCGCGATCACAACGGCCTCCTGACCGAAGAAAGCTCGGCTACTGCCCACGCCTTGGAGACCTCTTTCTCTGTAGTAGTGCGTTCCTACCAGGATACGTACCTATTTCGCGCGGCTCTTTACGAGTCTGTGCTTGAGAAAGGAGTCCCCGAGGTGGGGCAGTAGCCGTGTCGGCAGATCACTGGAAAGTGGATGCGCGGATTGTGGCAAGGTTTTGTTTCGAATTATTCGAAACTTTTCCTTCCTATTCCCCAACCCCCCCAGATCTACCGCACGGCTTTTTTCGTGCCTTACAAGAATTTAATGTCTTTGAGTTCCGGCGGCAAGAAGCCATCAGAAGCTTGGAAGTTTGCTTGCCATTTGTAATCTTTGTTGTAACCTAAGTCTTTCATGAGTTTGGTTGGCGCATTACGTAAGTGTAGCGGCACTGGTAGATCGGGATAATCGCGAGCAGCAGACTGGGCGGCATGCATCGCATCGGCAACTGCACGGCTTTTCGGTGCTTTAGCCAGCACACTGGCGCAGTGAAACAGATTGTATTGGCACTCAGGCATACCGATTCGCTCCACGGCCTGAAAAGTGGAAACGGCTAGGTTAAGCGCGGCCGGTGCCGCCAGGCCAATATCTTCGCTGGCAAATATCACCATACGGCGAGCAACAAATTTTGGGTCTTCGCCTGCCTGGAGCATGCGGGCTAGATAATATAGTGTGGCCGTAGCATCACTGCCGCGCATTGATTTTATAAAGGCACTAATGACATTGTAGTGCGACTCGCCCTTTTTGTCGTATCCCGGGAGTTTAGTTTGGGCGGCCGTTTCAATGGTCTCTACTGTTATTGGCTTTTCGCCGGCCAGCTGCACTGCCAGCTCTAGGTTTCCTAGCGCAACGCGGGCATCACCACCGCTTAACTCCACAAGCAAATCAATGCTGGCTTTGGGTAACCGCTTGGCGTTTAGCCCCAGCTCTTTGGCGGCTGTTTCTGTAATACGTACAACCGAAGCTTTGCTGAGTGGCTCTAAAACCACCACTCGGCTGCGGCTCAGCAGCGGATTAATCACCTCAAAGCTCGGATTTTCAGTAGTGGCGCCAATCAGGGTAATGGTGCCATCTTCTACATAGGGCAAAAAAGCGTCTTGCTGAGCCTTATTAAAACGATGGATTTCATCGACGAATAAAATAGTGCGCTCGCCCAGGCGCTGATTGGTCTGAGCCTCTTCAATGACTTTTCTTACGTCGGCTTTGCCGGCGGTAACGGCGCTAAGTTCTACAAAAACCGCACCAGTCTGGGCGGCAATAATTCGCGCTAGTGTAGTTTTGCCGCTGCCGGGTGGTCCCCACAAAATAAGGCTAGTGGGCTGTTTGTGTTTGATAATTTCGTGCACAATCTTACCAGCCGCCGTCAGCTGCTCTTGTCCCACCACCTGTTCCAGTGTTTCCGACCGCATGCGCTCGGCTAGTGGTCTTGTGTCCATGGTTACTAGTATACTTGAGGTTACTAACGGAGGAATACTATGGCGGGAGAGACGGTATCCAGTAGTGAGGCAGGGCAGAATTCTGAGAATGTTAGATGGTGTGCGGCGGCGGGTCGTGTATGTATTGAGGGGTGCGCTGGAGCGCAGGTGGAAACTAGCAAGCATGGAGGCCAAGGTACTGAGGCGGAAGCTGGTGGCCAGACGCTGGTTTGTCCAAAGGGGCAAAAGGCTGATTTACACACCTGGATGTATTAAAGATCAGTATAAAAAGTATACGCGTTGTATAGTTGGATAAATATGGGGTTTTGAGTAGAGCATGGGGTTGGTGGCGGATAGGATAGTGGTTTGCTTGCAGTGACAGTACTGCATACATCCTCCTTTCGCGCACCCGTGGGCGGCGAGCCCGACGACCGGATGGTCGCCAGAACTCGCCGCCGCCGCGGATGACATGGCCGGCCCGAAGGTCGGTGGTTCAGCGCTCGACTTCCAGTCCTTGGGCGGCCGCGGCTGCGTCAGCGGCGTCGGCCTCGTCGTCCTCGCGCGTGTGAAGGCCGGTGACGTAGTTCCACAGGCCGAGCATGGCGAAGGCTATGGCGTCGGCCATCGGGTCGTCGTCGAACTCGATGTCGAATTCGGCCAGTGTGATGCCGCTGGACGAGTCGTCGAAGGCCGTCAGGCAGAGCTCCTCGAGCTTGCTGCCGATCCCGGCGCCGATCTGGTGGCAGAGCCACTCTGTCGCCGAGCCGCTCGCGCAGATGTAGGTGCGGAGGGTGCCGTCGATCGTGCGCTGCCAGCCAGTGATGCCGCGCCGGCTGAAGATGCCGCCGTTCTCGGCCTTGCGTGCAGGCAGTCGCATGTCTGTCGTTAACGCTGTTGCGTTGACTGCTGACGTGCTGTCAGCGGCCCTCATGTTGAGTGTGGCTTTGGACATCTCGGTCCTCTCCATGCTCTACTCGTAGTTTGATCATACCTGGAATGTTGGTAGATCAAGATCAGAATAGACTAGAGTTGACCCCATGTCAATTCTTATATATTAGTCAGTTTCGTCTTCAATTTCATGGCCAACAATCTCTTCAATCAAATCTTCAATGGTTACAATGCCTACAATCTTGTCGTCCTTTTCGACGGGTACCAGGTGGGTGTGCGAGCCAATGAATTTACGGAGCATAGTATCGAGCGCAGTCATGCTGCCAACGGCTTGAACCGGATGTAAGGTTAGCTCATCGACGCGAGGTGATTCTTCGTCGAAATCGATATCAATCAACTGCTTCATGAGTAACACGCCGTAACAGATGGTTTTGTCGGCATTAAATACCGGGATACGACTGCGTCCACGGTCTTTTATCTCGTCAATTTTATCGCCATCAATGATAGTCTGTGGGATTAACCAATACACCTGTGCAATGGGGGTCATAATATCGCGAACGCGTTTTTCGCTGAGCAGCAGGGCGCCCCGAATAATCTCTACCTCATCATCATCGAGTTCGCTATTTTGTGAGCCTAAGTGCTCACTAATCATCACACCCAGTTCGTGGCGACTTTGTAGTTCGTCTACCTCCTGGCCGAACAGTTTATCGAGCAGCAGCTGCAACGGTTTGGAAACGGGGTAGGTAAGTAGAATCATTAAGCGTAGTAATGGGGCGAGTCGGGCGGTATAGGTAAGTGCGTGGCGATTAAACAGCGCCTGCGGAATGATCTCGCCAAATACTACAATAAGGAGGGTACTGGTTAGGCCGGCTAGAATGCCATATAGTTCGCCTTCTAGCACTAGTGAAGAAGCTGATACGGCTGCAATGTTACAGAGCAAGATGGCGGCTAAGCTTAAGTGTGTGTTACGGCGCAGCGGCAGTACTTTGCGCGCGTCGGTGTTTCCGAGTTTGGATTTGCGGCGCAAATCAGCCACTTCCAGCGACATTAGCGCGATGTTAAGCCCGGAGCAGAGCGCCGAAAACGCTACCAGCAAAAATACCTCTAAACAGAGTATAAGTACGTGCATGAGACTAGTCCTGGATCATCCAAGGGTGTGGGGTTTGGTGTGTTGGGTGCAATGCACTCATATAGTACCTACTAATATAGCAAAAAATACTTCGTTTTGCAATCTGGTGACGCTTGAATCTTTAGACTTATCTCTGGGGCACACTCTCTTTGAAGTTCCACTGGGACTTCAAAGTATGCGTTCAGCTGAGATTGGTCTTGTTGACCAATCTCACAGGCTCCAGAGATAAGTCTAAAGATTCAAGCAAGCAGTAGACATACGGGATGATGGAGGATTGATCTTGCAAAACGGCCATGCTTATGCCATAATAAAACTAAAGAATTTGCAAGCTTGTGCGCTTGAAAGGGCGCTTTTACTTTATATATGGCACAAAACACTCAGGACCCTACAAAAATCCGCAATATTGCGATTATCGCGCACGTCGACCATGGCAAGACTACCCTGGTAGATGGCCTTTTGAAGCAATCGCAGACCTTCCGTGATAACCAGGCCGAGATGAGCCAGACCCTGATCATGGACAGTGGTGATCAAGAGCGCGAACGTGGCATCACCATCACCGCCAAAGTTACCGCCGTACAACACGGCGACTACCGTATTAATATTATTGATACGCCTGGTCACGCCGATTTCTCTGGCGAAGTAGAGCGCACCCTGAACATGGCCGATGGCTGTCTGTTAATTGTTGATGCTCAGGAAGGCCCCATGCCGCAGACCAAGTTTGTGCTGGAGAAGGCGCTGGAAGCTAACCTTACGCCTATCGTTATCATCAACAAAATTGACAAGCCTGGTAGCCGTATTGCCGAGGTGGAAGACGAGCTTGCTGATTTGTTCTTAGAGCTGGCTGTGCACGAAGACCAACTGCACTACCCCGTGTACTACGCCATTGGCCGCGAAGGCAAGTCTTGGACGACTGTTCCGGCAGATCCAAGCGCCGATGCAACGTTAGACCCAGTGTTTGACGCCATTATCGAAAAAATCCCCGCTCCAAAGATTGAACTCGACAAACCGTTTCAGATGCTGGTAACGGCACTAGCGTGGGACACCTACAAAGGTAAATACGCCATCGGCCGCATTACCCGCGGCAAAGTAAACCCCGGCGACCAGGTGGTCTTATGCAAAAAAGACGGCAGCCAGGCAAAAGCCAAAGTGGAACTGGTGTTTATGAGCCACGGTGTTTCCAAGTTTGAAGTACCAGGCGGAGTAGCTGGCGATATTGTGCAGCTGACCGGTATTGCTGATGCGCAAATTGGTGAAACCATTGCTGATGCTACACAGCCCGAAGCGCTGCCGATTATTGAGGTGGAAGCCCCGACGCTGCGTATTTACCTGGGTCCTAACACTAGCCCGTTCAAGGGCCAAGAAGGCGAATTTAGCACTAGCCGCCAGATTAGTGACCGTCTGCAAAAAGAGCTCGAGATTAATGTTGGTCTGCAAGTAGAAGACAATGGCATCGGCTTTACTGTAGCTGGCCGCGGTGAACTACACTTGGGCGTGCTGATTGAAACCATGCGCCGCGAAGGCTTTGAGTTTGAAGTTGGCCGTCCGCAGGTAGTGACCCGCGAAGAAGCTGGTAAAACCATGGAGCCGGTCGAAGAAGTGATTATTGAGGTACCGGCCGAACACGTCGGTGCAGTGCAAATGGAACTTGGGCAGCGCCGGGCAACCCTCAAAGAGCAGTTTGCCAGCCCTAAGGGCGTGACCAAGCTGGTGTACGAAATGCCAACCCGTGCGCTGCTTGGGATGCGCAATATTCTACTGACTAATACCAAGGGTACGATTGTGATGAACAGCTTGGTAACTGGCTTCCAGCCCATGGGTGCAGCCTTGCAGCAACTGCGTAACGGCGTACTGATCAGCTTTGAACAAGGTGTTACAACACCATATGCACTGCAAAACGCTGAAGCCCGCGGTACCACTTTTGTTGGTCCAGCCGAGAAAGTGTATGCTGGTCAGATTATTGGCCTGAACACGCGCCAAGAGGATATGGAGATCAATGTCTGTAAGGCCAAGCACCTAACTAATATGCGCTCCAGTAGCTCTGACGGCGTGGTGCAATTAGTGCCGCCGACTATCTTCAGCCTAGAACAATGTTTGGACTTTATCGAAAACGACGAACTGCTTGAGGTAACACCTAAGAATTTGCGGCTGCGTAAAAGCGAACTCGATCCCAACAAGCGCAAACGCGCCAAGTAGCTCAGGAAGCGCATGTCGCTAATATATGAAGGTGAACCCGCTCCTAATCCCGAGTGGGAACGGGCCGCACTATTGAGCGATCTGGACGAAGCGTATAAACAAAATATAAGACTAGCAGTCGTACACATGCATGACCATACGGATAACGGTGAAGGGGTGGGGGCTAGTGCAGTGCTGGCTGGTTTAGTCGGACGTAGTCCATATGCGAACGCTAACTATACAAGTCTGACTGATCCTACAGATTACGAATTGATCATGTTGGTGTATGCGGGTTTGCAAGACCGAACGCTGCGCAGGGCGCTCTTTATGCTGAATCCTCCTTTAAGTCGGTTCGGGCAATATGATTTGTATGCAGCGACAGATGGAGTAGATCAAAGAACGGCAAGAATAGACGCACGGTTACGTGACGCACTTGCACGGACGCGTTTTGATATTCACAGATCACTTGAGGCTCGCGATCGTTTGATTGGCGCAAAAGTATTACATAAATATCAAGACGGTATAGTATGACTATCCGTCTGTCGTATTATTGCCTTGCAAAAGGGCGTATCTAGTGTAAAATTACCGGGTTCAGTGTGTGACAATTACACGCTTTGAGCACTTTAACGAGAGAAGCGGCTTTGAATCTTGCTGGGGCCAGATGTTTATCGCAAGAAGTGTATTGCGGTACATGTCTGGCTCCAACAAGGGGGCTCCCGGCTTCGGCCGGAAATGATTGGAAGGATGGGCCTTGCGTATGCAACGTCCAAAGTGGCCAGGGCTTGCCGTGGCTGTACTCGTCGCCGCACTGATGAGTGCCTGCGGGAGTATCCCTGGCAGTTCGGGTGGAACCTCCGGTTCTGCCGGAGGTATTGGCTCTACTGGGGCCGCTTCGGTGACAACAACTGCCATACGTCCAGCGAACTGTGATCCAGCTACGCTCGCTAATCTCAGTACAACGGATGTTCAGAGTAGCCGCAAAGTAGTGGTCACAGGGGATGGGTGCTGGCCGGCGGGGCAGAGCCTCTGGCTCGTGACCTACAACGGCAACTACCATGAAGCGGTCAAGGTCGAGCGCAGCTACCAAAACGGCTGGACGGCGCGCGTGACTGTCTTCTCCGGCATGCAATTCGTATTCCTGAGCGGCGGTGACAAGTGCGCCATGTCAGTAAAGTCGCTCACTGACGCCAAGAGTCGGTACAGTCAAACGGTGAAGGACTGTCGGTCGGTGCTCCACACGAGCCCCGGCGACGCTTCGAATGTCTGTGACCCGGACCCAACGGTGGAAGTCCCAACCCTCGATTCGCCGACCAAGAGCGACGACGGCAAGTCCTGGAGACTTACGGGATACTTCTGCCCGAGAGAAGGTCAAGTGACATGGGCAGTCAGTGTCACCGGCAGCGGCAACAGTACCGTCTACAACTACTACAAGTACCTGCATGACAATCCGGTCGATACTGACCCACTGGGGCGTCTGACGAAATGGACTGCAGTGGTACCTAACGTACCTGGATCCGGTGACAGGTCGAGTGTTCGACTGCTCACTGGAACGGGTTGTGATGCAGCACTGCGTGGCGGCGGACAACGGCAAGACGGTGGTTACTACAGTGCAGCCAAAACGGCCGTGGACACCGCCTGTACCGTAATAGTGAAGCCGGTGGCGCCCACAGTTCCCTTTCCGAGCAATCACGGCTAGTTGAAGCGACCGATCGGTCGGCGAGTGCAGCCGGTCTACTGGACCTGGACTGCTGTAATCACTTGCCGGCCGATCACGCTCGCTCCTACCCTCTTTGTCTGTCCCAGGTTGCTTCTCTCGCTTTTTCGTAAAGTTAATTTTGATAGATAATTGTTGTTATTTGCTAGACAAGGAAATGTTGACTGGCTAGCCGTATTCTGCTACAATATAAACATTGTTCGCAAGAGACTGTACCTTATGTCTCTGCATGAATCCCGAGTTGTTTCGTAGTTGTAGCTCATAGGATTCCTTAGAAAGAGCAATCACTATATCTACATTAGAACTACCATAAGCAACAAAGGATTTACTTCTTATGCCAAACAATTCACGCCGTGGCTATGCCTACAAGGGCAGTCACAAACCATATGCACGTCCGCAGCGTGCGCCTCGTGCTAACAAACCAAAGCATGGTCAATACATCGATCCGGCCAAGTTTGTTAAAGTCGCACAGCCAGCGGCCATAGAGGCTTACACACCAGAGCACAAATTTGCCGATTTTAATGTCGACGCACGACTAGCCGCCAATATTGCACGAAAAGGCTATGAGCTGCCGACTCCGATTCAGGATCAAACGATCGCTTTGGGCCTAGAAGGCAAAGATGTTATTGGTATTGCCAACACTGGTACCGGTAAAACCGCTGCCTTTTTGGTGCCAATCTTGCACCGTCTGATGACTGATCGCAGCAGCAGGGCGCTCATCGTGGCCCCAACCCGCGAACTGGCCCAACAAATCGAAACCGAACGCCGCACACTAAGCAAAGATGGCGGCGTATACGGTGCGCTCCTAATTGGCGGCAGTAGCTATGGCCCGCAGCTGCGCGATCTGCGCAAAAACCCCAACATTGTTGTGGGTACCCCAGGCCGCATTAAAGACCACATTGAACAGCGCTCGCTGGATCTGGCCCGCTTTAATCTAGTAGTGCTTGATGAAGTAGATCGTATGCTGGATATGGGCTTTGTACACGATGTACAACTGCTGCTGAGTAAACTCGCTGAAAAGCGTCAGTCATTCTATTTTTCGGCTACTATGGATGCCCGTGTCAGTGGACTGATTAATGGTTTTTCACCAGAAGCAGTGACTGTTTCTGTGCGTCAGGGCGATACCAGCGAGAATGTACACCAAGATGTTGTGCCATACGCCGATAAGCATAGTAAGATCGAAGGTTTGCACAACTTACTTATTGAGCCAGTAGTTACAAAAAGCATTATTTTTGAATCAACCCAACGTGGCGTAGAGCGCCTGGAGCGAGAACTAAAAGATCGCGGCTTTGATGTAGCTTCAATCCATGGTGGTAAGACTCAGGGCCAGCGTCGCCGCGCTCTTGATGCATTTAAGGAAAATGCGGTAAGTACGCTAATCGCGACAGATGTTGCTGCCCGCGGTATTGACGTGCCAGATGTATCGCACGTGATTAATTATGGTTTGCCACAGACATACGACGATTACACACACCGGATTGGCCGTGCGGGCCGCGCCGGGAAAATCGGCTATGCCCTTACTTTCATTGAGAAATAATAGGGCACTAAAAGTTCAAGAGGCAGGCGAAAGATCAGATTAAAGATAAGGCAGAAATAAATTCTGCCTTATCTTTTAAACTTTTAGGAAAGAGCAGCCCGAGTTTTGGTTTAATCCAAAACCCGGCGCGATGAGAGAACCTATCTCGGTTCTTTCATGTCTTATGCGGTACAATACGGGCATGACGACCATTTATTACAGCAAGGCGCGAGAGCGTGCTTTGCAAACCCTAGATACTACACGTAACGGCGCCTGGCTGGCAGTTACCGCCCCTGATTCAGCCGAGCTAGATAAGCTGGCCGAAGCCTATCATCTGGACCGTGATAATCTGGAAGATGCCGTGGACATTTATGAGGCCCCGCGTGTGGAAGTTGAAGATGGCGCTGTATATATCTATACACGCTATTGTTATCCCGAAGGCAAAGAAATTGCCACCGAGCCGCTGCTCATTATCCATATGCAGGACTTGCTGATTACTATTATGCACGCTAAGACCGATGCGCTAGACCGGCTCACTAACGAAACAATCGATGTGGTAACAACTCAAAAAACAAAACTATTATTACAGATCTTTTCGGAAATAAATCGTTCATACGAGCGCCATGTGCGCAAAGTGTCGCGTCAAATCTTGCAGCTAAGGGCACATATGCGCCAATCGGCTATAACAACCCGGGAATTTGTAGGCATTATCGAGATAGAAGAAGATCTGAATGAGTTTTTAAGCGCTTTGCAACCGCAAGCATTGCTACTCACATCGTTGCTTAGTGGTAAGTACTTACGCTTATACGAAGAAGATCGGGATATTATTGAAGACATTGAACGTGGTGCTGGCGAGCTAATTTCCCAGGTGCAGGGCAGGCTGCGTACACTGGTAAATATGCGCCAAGCATATGATGCCATTGCCACTACCAACCTGAATAATACTTTTAAGCGGCTGACAAGCATCGCTATTTTCTTAACGGTACCGACAATTATCGGCGGTATTTACGGCATGAATGTCGATTTGCCGCTGCAGCACACGCACTATGCCTTTCTGTTTGTGACACTGCTTATCATTGGGGCAATGGGCGGTATGGTCTGGTTTTTCCGGCGCAAACAGTGGTTGTAAGGGCAAATGAGACACCCAATTCTTGGGTTTCTCATCGCGCCGGGCGAATGGAATACATTCGCCCTGGTGCTCTTCCTGTGGGCTGCGTCACATCTTGGCAAACGGTCGAAAATCACCTCGAAGAAGCGAGCTTTTAAATCAGGCCAACGTGTTGGGTGATTGGCTCATTTATATTTTTCAATGAAGTATCTAGCTCGCGCCAGAATGCACCCCAAATTGGTGGGCCGAGCGGTTTTTGGGCTCTTTTCTGTAGTCTTCAAAATCTACTGTAGTACAGTTGGATTGACGCAGACAACAACAGATCTTGTCGGGTCTTTGGTGTACGTTCCAACGACCGCGCAGTCATCTCCTCCATAGTTCCCTGCGAATGAATCATCCTCATGGACCTGATAAGTGTCACTCCTGCCAGTACTAGGATCGCAGATGGCTGTCCCAGTTATCATGTCGGTGTCGGTGGGTCGGCTCTTTAGGGCTAGGGCAGTGGTTACAAGTTTTCCTAAGTCTTCTCCTGTAGCTGTTTTTACATATGAATTGCCTTTAAAATCGTGACAATGAGGCAGCTGGATTGTATTATTCGTCGCTAGTGGAAGCGTATCTGCATTAATCGGTGAGCCCGTCGCTGCCTTAGGTGGGGCATTTCCGCTCCCGCCGCCACACCCCCCTACACCCAAGGAAACACCAGTGGCGACTACTAATGCGGCTGTTCTGCGACCAATTCTTCGTGCTCGTGGCTGACTATTGACGGTTGATTCAGGTAAATAACTCTCATGCATTATGTGGCCGCTCCATAGTTATACGATCAATATGACGACTCATATCCCGATTGTCAAATCCGCGTGCATGCCAGCCGATTGTTGCCGTAGCGGCCACTGAAAAGATTACCAGACTTCCACGTCCGGCATATTAAAGCCTACGAACTTTCCAGTATACTACCTAAAGAATTGTGTAACTGGGGACCAAATATGACCGACCTGCCAGATGAAACTAAATATCGCTTTGTAGTCGTACTCAATAAGAAAGCCGAACTTGGTCGCTTATTCAATGCTCTCGGACATATGACGGCGGGGCTGGTCGGAGCGCATAAGGATACTGACTTTTGCTTTCTAGAATATCGTGATGCCAGTAGTGGACTACACCCAAGCATTTCACACTTCCCATTCATTGTACTCAAGGCTGATAACTCTAATCAGGTCAGGACATTACGTAGTGCGTTAATTGAACAAGGCCTCCCTTTTAATGACTTTACGTCTACGATGGCTATTGGGACCTCCGAGGAACAGCAAAAAACAACAAAAGATACTCCGGAAGCAGAACTTGAATATTTTGGGGTCTGTACTTTTGGCGATACGGAAATCCTCAAACAATTGACAAAGAAGTTCCAATTATTTAGATAAGTCGCTATCTAAGCGTCGTTTCTATAAGTGTAAAAGTTGATCATATCTTGTATGCAGATGTTCCGCTCAAAAACACGCTGGCTCGGCATATGACAGGAAACCGGGTATACTAACGGGATAATGACAGCATCTTCAGGCGGCTCCTTCTTACGTATCTTTGGGTTTTCGTTAATTGCCAGTCTAGGTATTTTGGCTGCTGTGCTTTTTGGACTGGGCACCGGGGCGCTGCTCATTACTCTCATTTTGGCAGTGGTGGAAATTACCTTTAGTTTCGATAACGCCATTATAAATGCCAAGGTGCTTGGAAAAGTTTCACCGGCTTGGCAAGCGGCATTTTTGACACTGGGTATTTTGGTAGCAATCTTTGGCATGCGCGTAGTATTTCCAATTGTCATCGTTATGCTTACCGCCTCACTTGGCTGGAATCGGGTGGTAAATCTGGCGCTACATCACCCACACGAATACGCGCATCACTTGGAGCAAGCACATGCCTCAATCGCAGCGTTTGGTGGCGCGTTTCTACTGATGCTTGCCTTAACATTCTTTTTGGATGACGAGCGCGAGGTGCATTGGATAGCAATTCTGGAACGCCAGCTAAGCCGCTTTTCGCATTGGCTGGTAGCACCAGCTATCGCGGTACTATTCGTGGTAGGTGTGGCGGCGCTGCCTGCCAATACGCATGGCGCCGAAACTATTACCGCAGGACTTTTTGGTGCAGCTACGTATATTTTATTGCAGGTAGCGAATAGCCTGTTTGAACGGCTGCAGGGTGATCGATTAAGCGCTGCCAAGCAGACGGGCGCAGCAGCGCTTATGAGCCTTTTATATCTGGAGATTCTCGACGCCAGCTTTAGCTTCGACGGTGTGATCGGCGCTTTTGCCATTACTAGCAACATCGTCTTGATTGCTGCCGGCCTCGGTATCGGCGCGCTCTGGGTACGCTCGTTAACGGTGTTTATGGTACGTCGCCGCACGCTTGGCCGCTATGCGTTTATTGAACATGGTGCGCACTATACCGTGCTTATCTTGGCAATTGTGCTGCTGGTGAGCATTATCTGGAGTATCTCCGACTACATACCGGGCTTAATTGGCATTGGGGTGATTGGCGCGTCGGTAGCGGCCTCGGCGCGCGATCGTAAACGCAAAGAGCTTGCGGCGGCAAATTAGCAGTATACTAGGTTGCAGTACTAATGAATTAAAGGAGTAATGCCATGGAAGATATGCCTGTAGTAACTACCAATGACTTGCCCGGTTACCGGGTGGATACCGTATATGGTGAAGTATTTGGCCTGATTGTGCGCAGCCGTAACGTGTTTAGTAACGTGGGCGCTAGCTTCCGCACGATCTTTGGCGGGGAAGTTAAGGGGTACACTTCGCTCTTAGCTGATAGTCGCGAACATGCCCTGTCGCGCCTGCGTCAGGCCGCAGCAGACAAGGGTGCTAATGCAGTACTTGCCATGCGCTTTGATAGCGGCGATATTGGCGGCGTTATGAACGAGGTTGCTGCTTACGGCACAGCTGTCCATGTTACGAAACTGTAAGCAGTGGATACGTTTGCATTTTTGACTGACTCAGCCGATCGGGTTGCCCCACGGCTGCTCGGCTGTTTATTGGTGCGTGAGCTGAATGGAAAGCGGCTGATTGGCCGTATCGTAGAAACAGAGGCCTATGACCAAAGCGACGCTGCCAGCCACAGCTACAAGGGCCGTACTGAGCGGACTAATGTTATGTTTGGCCCGCCAGGCCACCTGTACGTCTATTTTACTTATGGTATGCACTATTGTATGAATGTGGTCTGTGGCCCAGAAGACCACGGCTCGGCAGTATTAATTCGTGCTGTCCAGCCAATTGAGGGCGAAGATGTTATGGCGCTAAATCGTGGTGGGCGTAGCGGCCCGGAGCTTACCAACGGTCCGGCAAAGCTCTGCCAGGCGCTAGCAATAGATCGAGATTGGAACGGTCATGATTTGCATCGGCCGCCACTGCAGTTAATAGTCCAGCCATCACTCGAGAAATCTCAGATCATGCAAGGCACACGCATTGGTATAAGCCGAGCAAAAGATTTGCCCTGGCGATTTTACTTACGAAACAGTCCATTTGTTTCGCGGTAAGTGAGCACTATTACAGTAGTCTAGCTAAACCCGATGAAATAAACGGCAGCACTAGGTCCAGCACTAATTTATTAAAATAAAAAGCTGTAGTTTAAATCATGCGTTCACTGGAACAAGGCATATTGCATCAGCACCCATTAAGGGAGGGCCACCGGGTTCAGGAGCTGATATAGAAGATTGAACAAAGCAAAGGCTTCCAAGGATGCTGTTTAAACCGGTCACTTTTATACGTAGTCCATCGCGATATACATCTGCCGGAATAGGAGGATTACAGGTTACCTCTCCAATAAGGCCAGTGGCAAGAGCTCCAACACTCTGACCGGAGTCCTGTGCGAGCCGATCTATCATGTCCTGGTTGGCGTTTGTTGTGGTGAATGGTCCCCACTCGTCTGGGTTTTTGGCTGCGCACACTATGGCAGCTCCCGCTGCGTTTGGTGTGGCGCCTGTCGAGCTGCTGTGTGGCGACTCTAAAGAGTTAGATTGTGGGAAGCTAGGCTTCGTATAATTGTTGGATCCCGTACTACTGCATGCCGTACCTCCTAGGGCTAGAACGGCTGCAATGCTAAGGTTTGGTAGTAATCTCTTATTTGGGTTAGGGTGAAACTCAGGCATACCGTTTAATATAGCATAAGTTCTTCTGAAGGAAGGAAGTGACGCGTAACTCGCCAGCTCTTCAGGCTCTATCTTTAAACTATTCGGGTTTTTGAGAGCAGCGCTCACAGTAACCTTGTAATTCAAGTTGGTGCTGCATCAACCGAAAATTAAATATCTTCCCAATTTTCTGTACTGTCTGCTCAAGTTCTATGATCTCGGGGATGATAGTTAAAACACCACAATTCAAGCAGGTAGCGTGGTGATGATGCTCGTGAAAATCACCCGCAAGTTCCAGCTTATACTTCCAGCCTGTTTGCAAACGCTGAACTATACCAAGTTGTTCAAACAAGGCTATGTTGCGGTATACACTGGCGCGGTCAATTCCGGGTAGGCGGGCAATGAGTTCACGCATACCGAGCGGCTCTTGGTGCTGCAGGGCACTAAAAATAGTGCGGCGCGTGGCGGTAGCGCTATAGCCACTATCGCGAAGCGTTTGTGTAAGAGTATCCACAGCAGTCATTAATTGCAATTGTAGCATATATTGCGACAAATTTGCAGAAATGTGTCGCATCCGGCACACTACAATTCAAGCTACTAAAACAAGGAAAATTTTGAACTATGATTCCTATTCTGCTTTCTGCGGGTACGTTTGTATCAACCATGCTGGGCGGTCTAACTGGTCTTAAGAACCGTGATCGTTTGCACCGGCTGCTTGGTTTCACTGCCGGCGTAGTAATTGGTGTGGTGGCATTCGATTTACTGCCCGAAATATTTAATTCGCTTGGGCATGGTGTAACGGCTCGCGATGCCATGGTGGCGTTAGTCTGTGGGTTTTTGCTGTTTCATATTATCGAAAAATCTATCCTTATTCACCATAGCCAGGAGCAGGAATATGAAGTACATCATCACCCTCAGGTTGGTATTGCTAGTGCACTAGCGCTTTCTGGCCACAGCTTCTTGGACGGACTTGGTATTGGGCTTGGCTTTCAGGCGGGAACCGGTGTCGGCATTGCAGTGGCAATTGCAGTAATCGCACATGACTTTTCTGACGGCCTAAACACGGTGACGCTGATGGTGATAAACAACAATAATCGCCGGAAGGCCTTTAGGATGTTGCTGATTGATGCGCTGGCACCGGTAGCTGGAGCAATTGTGGGTACGCTCGTGCATATCTCTGATGGTGGTCTCACGCTGTATCTAGGCTTTTTTGCCGGCTTCCTACTCTATATTGGCGCTAGCGAGATTTTGCCCGAAGCGCACAGCAAGCATTCGTCGTACGCTACCATTGTGTTAACCATTTTGGGTGCGACTTTTATGTTTTTTGTAACCCGGTTTGCTTAAGGACCACTATCTATAACGGTAATGGTACAATAAGCTCTATGATTGTTGCGGTGATAATTTTGGGGGCGCTGGTATTTGTTTTGTTGATGCTTGTAATGCGTGGCCAGAAGACAACTGCACCCGATAGCAATGCTTCGTTACTACTAAAGGAAGACCTAAAAACGCTGAGCGACGACATCGCAAAACTGAAAGACGGCGTGCAGCAACAGCTTACCGAACGGCTTGATAAAAACCAGGAACTGATGCGCGAGAGTATCCAAAAACAGTTTGCGGCTAGTAGTAAAATCATCAGTGATGTTACTGAGCGCTTAACTAAGCTTGACGATACTAACAAACGCGTGGTAGATGTCGCAGATGAGTTAAAGACACTACAAAACGTGCTGCAGAATCCCAAACAACGTGGTGTACTGGGTGAATACTACCTAGACCAAGTGTTAAAAAACGTAATGCCGCCTGACCGCTATAAACTGCAATATAAGATTGGCAAGACCGATGGTGGTGTCGAGCTGATTTGTGATGCAGTAATTTTGCTTGATAAAGGCAAAATGTTGCCGGTGGATAGCAAATTCAGCCTGGAAAACTACAACCGATTGGTAGAATCTACCGATAAAGCCGAACGCGAATCTCTAGCCAAGGCCTTTAAGGCAGATCTTAAAGGCCGCATCGATGAAACGGCCAAATATATCCGGCCGCGTGATGGCACTATGGACTATGCTTTTATGTTTATCCCCAGTGAAGCGATTTATTACGACTTGCTGGTCAATAAAGTAGGTGCCACCAACACCTCGGCCCGCGATCTCATCGAGTACGCCTTCCGTGAAAAGAATGTCATTATTGTAAGCCCTACAACGTTTATGGCATACCTACAAACAGTAATGCAGGGTTTGCGTGCACTCCAGATTGAAGAACAGGCTAAAGATATTCAGATCCGTGTAGGCGAGCTGGGGCGGCACATTGCCGCTTACGAAACATTAATGCAGAAGCTGGGTGGCAGTCTTGGCACTACCGTAAACCACTTTAATAATGCTCATAAAGAGCTCAAGAAAATCGATAAAGACGTGGTGAAGATAGCCGATAGCGCTCCAAGTGTGGAGCCAATACTGCTCGATCGTCCCCAGCAGGAAGAGCTGTAGGGCCCCGCGTTTAATCGTCCTTGCGGCCCAGTGGATCACCAAAACGCATTGCCTTGATTTGCTCCAGCGTTTCTTCTTGCAAAATGCGGTTCGTGCGGGTGAGGTCGGCAATAACAGAGAGAGCTAGGCAGATGAAGGCCCCCATAAGGGCCACGCTGCCGAAAATAAGCGACTGCAAATGGTTACCAGGATGATGATCTTTCGTAAAAAGAACCAGGAACCGAATAAAGGGCAGGATTCCTGCGAAGGCCAGTACGGACCCCACGGTCCCAACAACTACATATGGGCGATACATAACATATGCCCGTACAATAGCGCTCATCGACTTAAATACATGTTCCCAGCTGCTTTTAAACAGGCGTGATTCGCGCGTTTTGGGATTGGTAGTTACCGGGATACTGACAATAGGAATGCGTTTGTTACCGGCCTGAATAGTGGTTTCCATGCAGTAACTGAATGGTGTGATGATGTTCAGGCGTATCAAAGCATGCTTAGAGTAGGCACGAAAACCGCTGGCAGCATCCGGTATGTGGGTGCCGGCCGCTTTATTAACGACCCAGCTGCCAAAACGCTGCATCAGTTTTTTGCCGGGAGAGAAGTGGGCTATTTTGCTGGTTTGGCGATCGGCAATGACAATTTCGGCATCACCATCCAAAATGGGCTGAATTAAATCGGGGATCCGATCTTGCGGGTATTGGTTATCGCCGTCGGTGTTTACGACGATGTCGGCACCAAGTTTGAGTGCGCGGGTTGTGCCGTCGCGAAAGCTGCGAGCTAGGCCCATTGTTTTTTCGTGGGTAACTATGTGATGTATGCCAAGGGATTTGGCAACTTCAACAGTCTTGTCGGTGCAGCCATCATCAATAATCAAGTATTCCAGCGTATCCACGCCCCGGATCTTTTTGGGCATGGTACGCATAACGAGCGGCAAGGTAGCCTCCTCGTTTAAACAGGGAATTTGTATGATGACCTTCATATTTGCTAAGCACCTTTCTCTGGTTTTTCAGTATACTGATGCGCTTACTGTTTGCAAAGATTGGAGTTTGGGGCAGTTTGCTATTTCTCGTGCAAAAGATCAACTACCAGTGCAGCGGTCCAGGAAAAATCGTGCGCCCCAAGCGGCTCACCGGTGGTTGGGTTGAAGTACTCGGCTAGTCCGCTTTTTTCGGCCATTTCCAGGCTGGTTTCGGTAAGCGCTGCCGCATGATCTTTGTAGCCGTAACGTTTTAGCCCATCGATGATCAGCCAGTTAGTATTCATCCATGAAGGCCCTTGCCAGTAACGATAAGGATCAAAATCAGGACTATCAATCGGGACAGTCGGCACAGGGTAAGCAGGACCAAATTTCTGGTCGCTTTCCAATTGACGTACCAGCGCCTCAGCCCGCTTTTTGCTAATTGCGCCGCTGTACAGCGGCATAAGGGTGGCGATACTGGGGATTTTGATAAGGCGGTGCGTAACAAAGTCGCGTGACCAGTAGGTCTCGGCATATTCGTCCCAAAGTTTTTCCAGGCTATCGGCAGCCTTATTCATAATGGCTAGCAGATCGGCGGGCAGTTCAAGGCGAATAGTCTTGGCCATATCCTGTAGCAGAGTGTTGGCGCGGATCAGGATGCAGTTGTAGGTTAAGTCCTGGATAGCGAATAGGCCGTGACGCAGAATCTTGTCAGTGTTATAGGCTTTGCGCCTTAGACGCCGCTGGGCATCATACAAACTGAGGGCTTCCAGAGTTGAAAAGCGTTGCCCGGGTGGAGCATAGTGCAGATCGCGCCGGAACAGGCCGATAATTTTATCCGTATGAGTGCTGCGAACCAGCCGGATCCACGAGGGCATCAGGTGCTCGCGAAGTTCGGCCATCCACGGCGGTGTGTTATCAAGGCCAGTCTCCCAGGGATGTACTTGTAGTACCAGGCCTTCCTGGTGCGGATCTCGGTCGGTGTATTGCCATTGGTGGTAGGCGACAAGTGCCGGCAGCATATGTTTGTACCAGCTGCGCCGCTCGGCCGCGTTTAAGCGTTCACCCACCCGCCAAACGGCTTCGGCAAGCATGGGGGGCTGGGTGATTCCACTAGTGGAAACGTAGTCAGGTGAATAGGGGCTAAGCCAACTTCGCCATAACTCCCGGTCACGGCGGTACTCGGAGGTATTATTGAATATCGTATGCGGAATCATGCCATTGCTCCATTGGCCGCGCAGCAGGCTAGTCAGTTCGGTTTGAGCACGCTCAACCTCCATCCAGCGAAGTCCAATAGCAATAAAGCAGCTGTCCCACAGCCATTGGTGCGGGTAGAGGTTTTCTGCGGGAATGGTATGTGTGCGGTGATCGTTGCGCCGTAATACTTCTTCGGCGCGTTCTTGCAGGCTAGGGGCGATTGGTGATGGTGTTTCGCTCATGCTTTTCAGTATACTGTACACCTTTCCTTAATTTTAAGGCAGAGAGAACCATTATTTCCGCGAAAGCTGTACGGGCATTGACATAATATAGTACCTTGTATAACATAGTACTGTATGGATGAAACTTCAGAGCAATCGTCGCTTGTTAAGCAGGCAGAGGTGCAGATGCGCAAGGGGCTCCTGGTGTACTGCGTGCTGCTGCTTTGCAAGGACGGCAAAGTGTATAGCTCGGACATTATTACTAAACTAAGGGCAGCAGAGCTCATAGTGGTGGAAGGCACATTATATCCATTGCTCAATCGGCTAAACCGTGATGGTTTTGTGGCATATGAGTGGCAGGAATCAGAGCAAGGACCGCCCCGAAAATATTATTGGCTGACTGATGAGGGTCAAAAAATGGTGGCCACGCTTCATAAAACATATCACCGATTACACACTTCTGTTGGGCAACTCGAGAAAGGAAACTCATGAACGAAATACATAATATTCACCTGGGACGACAGGCATACACAGTCTCGGCGGACGCCTACAAAGAATTACATGGTTATCTGCTGGCTATCCAGAAAAAGGCCGGCAAGGAAGTGGCCGAAGAGGTAGAGCTAAGGATGGCAGAACTGCTGACAAGCCGTGGCGTGACTACTGAGAAGGTAGTGCTTGACGAAGATGTGAAGTATCTAAAAGAGCAACTTGGTACACCAAGCGATTTCAGCGATGACGGCGCAAACGATGACGCGTTTGACGAAGCGCCGGATAGTCAACGGCGGTTGTTCCGCGACATGGACAATGCCATGATTGCAGGTGTTGCGTCGGGACTGGCTAAGTATTTTGATGTTAGTGTTCTGGTGATTCGCCTGCTATTTGTAGCGCTCACATTCTTTGGCGGCGCAACGATAGTAATATATCTAGTGCTATGGCTACTGATCCCAGAGGCTGCTACTAATAGCGAGCGGCTGCAGATGGAAGGCAAAGCGGTCAATGTAGATAACATTAAACGAGTTGTTGAGCGGGCGGACGTTCCGGGTGCTACGCGCCGGGCTACTCATCTGGTAACTCGCGTGGTCACGCGTACTGTAAAACTTGCACTGGGCGTGATTGGCGGCGTCTTGGTTGCCGGGGGTGTGGGTGCGCTACTGGCTGCTACTGCAACCTTTGTATACGGCTTGATCCACGGACTGAGCGTGGGGCATGTTGTATTGTTCCCGTTAGGCGGTGAACAAGTTGCGCTTCTGGTCTGCGCGTTTGTGTTGGCGGTACTGATAGCCACTATGCTCATCATGTCGGGGATATCAATACTTCGGAACCGTGGCATTGTGCCGGTTTGGGTGATTGCGGCCATGGTTGGTGTATTTGTTGCGACCGCGGCTATCGGTACGGCGCTAGGCATTGATACTGCACCATCCATTAATGATCGCTATCAGTCGGTGCGGCATAGCCGGCGCATAACGGTGCAGCCGTTTACCAACCTCAATTTTGTTGGCGGTAACGTAACCTACGTAACTGAGCCACGAGCTACGGCAGGCGTAGAAATCCGTACGTTCGGCAATAACGACACCAATACCATTAAGGTTACCGAAAAAGACAGTACGCTTACTGTTGATTCAACAAACTATCACCCGCGGCGTGGGTGCAGCCTTATCTGCCCATATGGCTCTACGAATACAGAAGTCGTAATAGCGACGCCTGAGCCCTGGCGTATCCCGATTGACGGAACGAAGGGGGCTACCGTTGAGCTGATGCGTGCTTACGGCCGCGCCTATCTGTAATTAGTAAAGTTGATCGGGTAATCTAAATCTTGTCCACGCAGCAGCTGCATGGCGGCCTGTAGGTCGTCTTTGCTGCTACTCATCACCCGTACGGCATCGCCCTGAATTTGTGGCTTAACTTTAGGAAAACTATCACGGATCAGTTTGGTAAGCTGCTTGGCTTTGTCTTGATCGAGGCCTTGCTTGAATGGTACTTCTTTGGTGGTTTTGAGGTTGCTCTCCACAGTCTCTTTGGAGGTATCGAGTACCTTTTGGCTTTGACCGCGAGTGGCGAGCTTCTTACGGACAATATCTAAGATAGCGTCAATTTGCCACTCGCCGTTGCCGGTAACTTTTAAACCCTTTTTGTCGTCCAGCCACTCGATTGCGGCAGGAGTACCTTTAAAGTCATAGCGGCTGTCCATTTCGCGTTCGGTTTGGTCGAAAACATTATTCATCTCGGCCTTGTCGTATTCGGAAACAATATCAAAACTAAAATTTGCCATGACTCTAGTGTAGCAAATCGCTCGTATAAGCAGCGAAAGTTCTTAAGAGATAAATGGTTAAGCTTGCAATCACGCGGTATACTAGCAGGTACTAGGTAACCAATAAGGAATCCTTTACGTATGAAACAACGATTGCAACAGGTGCTGTATACGGTAGCTTCAATTCTGGCGGTGAGTAGCCTTGCCGCTGTTCCTGCTAGCGCACTTCGTATAGAAAGCCACCCAATTATGCGTACTGATGACACAAGTACGTCCAACCAGTCAACGGCAGCTAGTCCTAATACTGAGGTATCGGACGATACTACCGCTGAGGCAAAAGATGGCCTGCGGAGTCAGGCACAGCAACTCCTACAAACAGAGCGCCAAAATATCAGGACCCACACCACGGCACTTCGCCAAAAGGCTTGCGAAGAGCGGCAAAAGAGCATCACGGCACGTACCAAAGCATACAGCACGGCGGCCGAACATCATCTGAACGTCTTTAATCAGATCTTTACCAAAGTGCAGACTTTTCACGACAGCAAGCAGCTGAGCGTTGCTAATTACGATACGCTGGTTGCGACTGCCAAAGACAAGCAAACGGCCGCACAGTCTGCGGTTGACGCGCTGAAGGCACTTGATGTGCAGATTGACTGCACGCAGTCTGATCCAGCAACGACGGTGGCGACCATCAAACAAGCGGTTGCTAACGCTCGAACAACGTTGCAGGCATACCGCACTTCACTCAAAGATCTTATTACGGCACTCCAGGGTGCCTCCACGGCTGCTAAAAATAATACGCCGGCTACGGCAGGAGGTGCGCAGTAATGACACGGCTTAATCAATCCGGTTCGCATATCATTGGCTTCGCTCTGCTAGTGTTAGTACTTGGCGTGGTTGGATTTACCGGCTATAAAGTGCAGCAGTCACATAACAAAACTAGTGTTGCGAACCAGACGGCAACAACTGCAAAAGCGGCCATTCCGGCCAATATGACTAGCACGGCTGACCTGCAGAGTGTAGGCCAAGTGCTTGACCAATCCTCAGCACAGCTCAGCAGCAACCTAGACGACGGTCAGCTAAATGCCGACTTAAACAGTATGCTTTAGAAGCGTACCCTCTAAAAACCAGAGGCGAAGGCTGTTACTAGGCCGGTGCCTCTGGTACAATTTGGAAGATGAACTATCAAAATCCGAAAGTGCAGGAAGCTGCCGACCTGCTCAAGGGTCAGTTTGAGACTCTTGCAATCAAGGCGGATATACTAAAAGCTGTTGAGCTAAGGGCGCTGTATGCAGAAATCCCGCAGTTGCCTGCTGAAGAGCGTGGCGCGTTTGGCAAAGAGCTAAACAAGCTGCGTGCCGAATTGCAGGCACTGGTAGACGCCGCAGTCGAAACGGCTGAAGCGTTGCCCGCGATTGATGTTACTGCACCGTTTGATGTGAATGTTCCGGTCGACAAGCGTCCGAAGCTACTCCCTAGCGAACATGGCAGCAAGCACCCATTGATGGCGGAGCTGGAATTGGTGCTCGATATCTTTTACCGGATGGGCTTTAATGCCATAGAATCGCGTGAAATCGACGACGATTATCACATGTTCGGCGCGCTCAATTTCCCTGAAGGTCACCCGGCACGCGATGATTACGACACATTCATGACAGTTGAGACCGATAAAGCTGGCAAACAATTAATTGCTCCGGCTCATACCAGCACAATGCAGAACCGTGTACTGCGCAAGTATGCTGCAAATCTTGAAAAGGGCGAGCCGGTCGCGGTGTTGCTGCCTGGCCGTGTTTTTCGCAATGAGGACCTGGATGCACGGCATGAGCACACCTTTATCCAGTTTGAAGGTGTGTATGTGGACAAGGGTATTCATGCTGGTAATCTTATGGCTACTTTCAAAACATTTCTTAGCGAGTACTATCACCAAGACATAGAAATAAAAAGCCAGCCATTTTATTTTCCGTTTACCGAGCCGAGCTTTGAACTGTCCCTGAGCTGTCCTTTCTGCCAGAAGAAGGGCTGTCGCATATGCAGCCAGGTTGGCTGGATTGAGCTGCTGGGTATGGGTATGATCCATCCAAATGTACTGAGAGAGGGCGGAATTGATCCCGAAGTGTATACCGGCTTTGCTTGGGGCTGTGGCCTAGAGCGTCTGGTAATGATGAAGTACGGCATTGAAGATATCCGTCATTTTGAAAGCGGCAAACTTGATTTCCTGAGGCAATTCGCATGAGTGATTTAAAGGACCTAATGGAGCAGGCCGAGGTCATCCGGCTGAAATACCAAGAACTAAATGCCAAGCAAGGCAAGACCGCTTGGGGCATTCGTGACTACGCCATGGGTTTTGTGGGTGATATCGGCCAGCTGCAAAAGCTGATCATGGCTAAAGAAAACTTACGTGACATGCCTGATGTTGACGCCAAGCTGGCTCATGAGCTAGCTGATTGCTTGTGGTCGGTTTTGGTGATCGCTAGCTACTACGGTTTAGACCTAGAGAGTGAATTTTTGGCGACTATGTCACATATTGCCGATCGTATCGCAGGAGCAAACGCATGAAAGTCCCCCTAGTCTTATCTAAGTTTTATGGAAATTACGACTTAACCACTGAAGATGTCAATGTGCTGGTGGAAAAGATCGGTGCCCAGCTGGGTGCGGTCGAAGAAGTAGAAGATTTTGGCGCCAAATATCAAGGCGTAGTGGTTGCAAAGGTAGTGGAATGTCGTAAGCATGAGGATTCCGACCATCTCAATGTCTGTAAAATCGATGACGGTGGCAAAACAGCAGATGTAGAGCGTGATGAAAATGGCTATGTACAGGTAGTATGCGGTGCGCCCAATGTCCGCGCAGGTCTCACCGTTGCCTGGCTGCCACCGGGCGCAATCGTACCTGAAAGCTATGGCAAAGATCCCTTTGTCCTGGAAGCCAGGAGCCTGCGCGGTGTTATGAGCAATGGCATGCTGGCCAGCCCTCGTGAAGCAGCACTCGGCGATGATCACGACGGTATTTTAGAAATTACCGAAGACGTGCAACCCGGAACATCACTGATTGACGCATTTGACTTACACGATCACATCATTGATATCGAAAACAAGATGTTCACCCATCGGCCGGACTGCTTCGGCATTCTGGGTGTGTACCGCGAAATCGCCGGCATCATGGGCCGCAAGTTTGAAGGCCCTGAATGGTACGGCGGCAACAAATACGACCTGAACATTGAAGCGGATGTGCTACTGCTGAAAGTAACCAATGAGTTGCCCGAGCTGGTCCCGCGTTTTATGGCGGCAACCATGAGCGGCATCGTAATCGCCCCAAGCCCGATGTGGCTGCAGGTGCATCTGCTGCGGGTTGGCATACGCCCCATTAACAATATTGTCGATATCACGAACTTTGTAATGTATCTGACTGGCCAGCCCATGCATGCTTATGATTACGACAAAGTGAAGGCGCTAACTAGCGGTGATGCCGCAGAGCTGACTGCGCGCTATCCAAAGCCTGGTGAAAAGATCCGGCTGCTAAACGGTAAAGAAATTGAACCACGCAGCGAAGCAATTATGATTGCTAGCGGCGATCATCTAGTGGGCGTCGGTGGCGTGATGGGCGGAGCCGACACCGAAGTGAGCCTAGAGACCAAGAACATCATTTTGGAATGTGCCACCTTTGATATGTATTCTATCCGCCGGACCAGCATGGCACATGGACTGTTTACTGATGCTGTCACTAGGTTTAATAAGGGCCAGTCGCCTCTTCAGAATCCATTTGTTCTCGCCAAAGCAATTCACGAAGTTCGTATGCTGGCTGGTGGCAAGCTGGCTGGTGAGATTCAAGACGAAAGCCAAGTCGTGGGCCGTGAGTGGGTGCATCCGCCCGTGCCGGTAACCGCACAGTTTATTAATGAACGGCTGGGACTGAACGTGGCGGCCTCCGAGATGAAGACACTGCTTGAAAACGTGGAGTGTAGCATAGCGGTTGATGGCGATCAGCTCACGGTAACTGCACCATTTTGGCGCACTGATATCGAAACCCGCGAAGACGTTGTAGAAGAAGTGGGCCGGTTATACGGTTTTGACAAGTTGCCGTTGGAACTGCCGAGACGCAATATTGCACCTGTCCAAAAAGATCAAACATTTGAGCTCAAGCGCGCTATTCGCGTCCACCTGGCAAAAGCCGGCGCCAATGAGGTGCTTACGTATAGCTTTGTACACGGTGATTTGCTCAAAAAAGTTGGTCAAGATCCGGCCGAAGCCTTCCGGGTAGCTAATGCGCTGAGCCCTGACCTGCAGTACTACCGCCTGAGTATTCTCCCGAGCTTGCTTGATAAAGTTCACGCCAACATCAAAGCCGGCTACGATGAGTTCGCCTTGTTTGAAATGGGCAAAACGCATGGCAAATCGCAACTGACTGAAGAAGGTCTACCGAAAGAATTTGAGCGCCTAGCCTTTGTTTGCGCGGCTAATGATAAAAAGGTCAAAGCGTCCGGTGCGGCGTACTACGCTGCCCGCAATTACTTACAAGAGCTGCTAGAGGACTTCGGCATTTGGGGCCAATGCAAACTTATTCCGGTAAACGAAGCGGACTTAGGCGACCACCCATTTTTCTACCAGGTAGTGAAGCCATTTGATCCAGCTCGCTCGGCTGTAGTTTACGACGGTAGGCGGATCCTTGGCGTAGTCGGCGAATTTGCGGCAAGCACCCGTAAAACACTCAAATTGCCTACGCACAGTGCGGGATTTGAGTTTGGGCTAAACCTGATTTTACAAAACGAAACTCGCGAGGTCGCTTATCAAGCGCTCCCGCGTTTCCCGAAAGTTACCCAAGATCTTACGCTAAAAGTCGCTGCAGGCATACCATATGCTCAGCTATTTGCATTAATGGCTCAGGAGCTGGATAAAATCCGCCCAGAACATACACAAGCGACAATTGAACCGCTTGACATCTATCAGCGCCAAAACGATACCGAGCACAAACAGGTCAGCTTCAGACTTACTATTGCCAGCTACGAACGGACGCTCACCGATTTCGAAGTGGGCAAAATGCTCGATGGTATTGCCACTGTCGCTACTCAGGCGCTTGGTGCGGAGCGCGTCTAGACCACCTACTTGCGTTATTGGTAAGGGGATATTAAAATAGTATAGTCTGATAGACTTTGCTTATTAGCTTGACTGTATCAGCGCTTTTTGCTGACGTTCATGAAGACGGTGAAACGGTGTAATAACCGTTAAGTATGTGTTGGCGCACATACCCACTGTCTTCGTATCGAAGAGGAGACTGCACGCTTCTTGTGCGCCTCGCTTACGGTTTCCGAAGCCCTCCCTTAAGGGACGGGGCTTTGATGTCCGTAATGCTGGATGGTATCACCCCTGGCTCGGAGGTGACCATTCACTCTTCCCAAGCGCACGGGGAGCCAAGGAACTACTCATCCGTTCCAGATCGGGGAAATATCTCCCGATGGATGGTGACCCCTTGGTCTCCCCGTGCGCGGCTCTTTAGGCGTCGTAACTTTGGCTTCTGGCCTCTTTTACCACTCCTATAACCCCCCAACAACCTACGAACGTCAGCCTTTCCCCAGAACCTATCGGTCCTTCGACTAGTAGACTGTGGGGAATGATAATAGTCAGGTACAATACCTATATACAGGAGGCATATATGACGCGCAAACAATCAGTTCGGGCAATTGTAATCAATGGCGACAAAATGCTTGCCATGAAGCGTAATAAATTCGGCGACGTGTACTATACATTAATCGGCGGCGGCATAAACATTGGAGAGGATGCTGAGACGGCTTTGCGCCGTGAGCTACGCGAAGAAACAGGTATGAAAGTAGGTGCGGTACGCCAAGTTTTTATAGAAGACGCTGGTGATTTTTATGGTGTGCAGCATGTATTCCTGTGTGAATATCTCAGCGGTGATCCGGCACTTTCGCCTGGCAGCGACGAAGCACTGATAGGTGCGATGGGAAAGAACTTGTATGAGCCGCTGTGGCTTCCTCTTAGTGAAGTGGCGCAGGTGCGGTTTCGTTCGAAATCGGTGGCCGATGCCTTACTGGCTGGGGTGCAAAACGGTTTTCCGGAAACGGTGCAAGAGCTTGCCTTCGAGCCTGAGAGTGTGGCAAGATAGAGCTAAGCTAAATACGAGAGGGAAGAACAGCTTATGGCACGTATACGTGAACGGGTTTTTGCGGGATTTGGGGCATTTTTATTTTTGGCGAGTGCCTGCGGATTGACCATTTTTGTGATTATGCAGCCAAACTCGAACAATACATCAAGTACGACATCATCTCAGCACACATGTTCCAATAGCCAGACTGGTCCTACACTGGATGTACCAGAAGCTTATAAACCCACAGAGCCAGTCACTGCCTTGCAGGCCACAGATTTAACTGCAGGCTCGGGTGTAGCCGCCAAAGATGGTGACTGTCTGGTAATGAAATATTACGGCACTTTAGCTTCAAACGGTACAAAGTTTGACGAAGACTTTACTGATACGACTGCTTTCGGGTTTACGCTTGGTCAAGGCCAAGTCATTCAGGGCTGGGACAAAGGTCTGGTCGGCATGAAAGTCGGCGGCACGCGCCGTTTGCTCATTCCAGCCGCTCAAGCGTATGGCGACCAAGCTCAAGGTAGTATTCCTGCCAACTCGGATCTTGTATTTGTGGTAAAACTACTCAGAATTCAAAAATAGGAGATATAGATATGCAGGATTTTACTCCAGTGGCTACGGTGCCGGAACTAAAGGTTGAAGATCGTGTGCCCGGTACAGGTGCGGTAGTTGAGTCTGGCGACACCGTAACATGTCATTACACCGGCGCAATTGCTAAAACCGGCGAAGTGTTTCAAACCTCGCATGACTTTGGTAAGCCTATCAGCTTTCCGCTGAATGGCGTCATTGAAGGTTGGACGAAAGGGGTGCCTGGTATGAAAGTCGGCGGCACGCGCCGTTTGCTCATTCCAGCCGCTCAAGCGTATGGCAGTCGTCCGCCGTATGGCTCAGGTATTCCCGCTGATGCCGATCTGGTGTTTGACATTGAGCTAGTTGCCATTGAAGGCAAATAGGCTGTTTTCGTACTAAAAAACACTACATATAGCGCTCTTGACGATTGTGCTTACGCTAATCTATACTAACTTGTACGACTGGGGTGCCAAAAAACAAACACACCTTAAGCCTTGAAAGCTAAAATAAAGAGCCAGTGGAGGGTTCTGTATTATGGTCAAAAATATCACTATCTTTACAACGACAACTTGTGCGTATTGCCCGATGGTCAAAAAATATCTTGGCGCTAAGGGGCTTGCCTATGACGAAGTGAATCTCGACCAGAATCCCGAGCGCCAACAGGAGGCCCTAGCGCTTTCTGGTGCATTAACCGTTCCGGTAACGGTAGTGACTAAGCATGATGACAGCCAAGAAGTGATCGTGGGTTACAATCTGTCCCGTTTGGCTCCGGCTGTTGCGTAACGTTAGAAGAGACACCTATAGTATTACAATAAGGAACATATGACAGAGACAACTCCCCCAAAACATGACGTAATCATTATTGGTGCCGGACCGGCGGCGCTCAGTGCTGCGGTGTACACTACGCGCGAGGATATTGATACGCTGTTATTTGAACGTGGAGTGCCCGGAGGCCTTGCGGCTGTTACTGATTGGGTAGATAACTATCCTGGTTTCCCGGAAGGGGTTGCGGGACTTGATTTGGCAGCCAACTTTCAAAAACAGGCCGAGCGTTTTGGTGCGGTTATTGAACTTGGGGAAGTACTCAAAATTCATGATGAGGGTGAATGGAAACGCCTGGAAACCACCAGCGGTGATATGCTGGCTCGGGCAGTCTTGATTGCTACGGGCAGTGATTATAAAAAGATCGGTGTGCCGGGGGAGGCTGAATATTATGCCCGTGGCGTGCACTACTGTGCTACCTGTGACGGTGCATTTTACCGTGATAAGCGGCTGGTGGTGGTAGGTGGCGGTAACTCGGCAGTGCAGGAAGCTATGTTTTTGACCCGCTATGCGAGTCATATTGATTTGCTAGTACGCAGTACTATCAAGGCTAGTGATGTGCTGCAACACGAACTCCAAAAATTTATCGATGATGGCAAGATAACGGTACGTCTCAATACCTCTACTGATGAAATTATTGGCGAGAATAATACGGTTGTTAAGGTTATGGGTACACAAGATGGCCAAAAGGTTACATTCCCAACGGACGGCGTATTCGTGTTCGTCGGCCTTAAGCCGAATAGCGAATTTTTGGAAGGCAGCGGCATAGAACTGGATCACATTCATCTGGTTAAATCAGACGAAAATCTGCAGACGACTATGAAGGGGGTGTTTGTAGCTGGTGACATTCGTAGCGGCGCCACAATGCAGATTGCCAGTGCCGCTGGTGAAGGCGCGACTGCGGCGCTCAAGATCCGCGAATATCTAGAGGGCCGCGAGCACCCGGTCCAGAACTAAAGTTCGACGTAGCCGTCAAAATAGTCGAACGCAGTGCGCTCGTGCTCAACACCTAATACATTCAAGTCGCTGCGCAATCCTTCTACGAAACGTTGACTGCCAGAAAGGTATATGAGCGCATCTGGGGGTGTGCTATCTACGATTTCCTGCGCGGTTATACGATTTGGTGAAATGGCTAGGCTAATGAGTGCTAGCGGATAGGCGTTAGTAATTTCCTTGAAGATCTGCTCACGTTGAGCACGCAAACTGTAAAACAAGAAGATTGGCCGTTCCTCGTGTACGTCCAGCAGGTGCTCGAGCATGCTTATAAACGAGGCGATACCAATGCCGCCGGCTACAAACACTAGTGGAGTATCTGAACTTTTGGGTAATACTAAATCTCCCATGGCGTCACCAAGCTGAGCAGCGTCGCCTGGTTTCAGCGCCTGTAAACGCTGCTTGTAGGGTGTTTGGAGCGAGAAGTGTTTAAGGACAAAACTCACAAGCGGCTCGTTCGGCAGAGAAGTAAAGCTGAAAACGCGTGAGCTGCCGCGAGGGTCATTTTGAACTCCAGGTAGCCGCAGATCTGCATACTGACCCGGCACAAAATCAACCGGTCGCTCCGGCCTAAAAAGATAGTGCCAGATTCCCGGGGCTAATTCCTCTCGTCGTTCAAAAAACACCTGCATACTACTAGTGTAACGCATCAGTGTCTCCGTGCGGCAAGGTAGCTAAAACAACGTCCTAAAGAGGTAATCTCACAAGTTCAACTGTTTTTGGGAGGTCTGTCCTCCCAAATGTATTCTCATTAAGAATTCGGTTGGGTTACTTTTCGAAACGGTCGGGGTAGTCGGTTATGATGCCGTAGAGGTAGGGCTGCCACTTGCGGACTTGCTCTGGGTCGTTCAAGGTGTAGGGGCTAATTTGGTAGCCTCTCCAGTGCATCATCATTAGAAAGCCTTGCCATAACCATGATGAACCTATGCTGATCCGTTTCGTGCTAATTTCACGCGCGTGTAGCGTAGCGCGTATGCCGGACCAGCGCTCAATAACAACCAATTCTATCTCAGGAAACGTTTTGTGAACGGCTCGTAAAATAGCTTGGTCAAACGAGCAGATGGACATCATACCTATAGGACGACCTTTAGTAATTTCGGCAGTAAGGAGTCGTATGATAGGAGTCGTAGGCTCATGAGGCTTTATCTCGATAAGCAAGTGGGTTTGATAATCTGCAAACTCAAGTAGCTCTTTAAACGTGAGCAGATCCGGTTTGTGTTCCCGCAGCTCGGCAAGGGTATGATCGGCAATCAACAGCTTGTTATCGGCCGGATCAGTGAGGTCGGGGTTGTGGTGCAATATTACGATATCATCTTTAGTAACGCGCAGATCAAATTCAATTTCATCTACATGATGTTCGAGTGCTTTTTTAAACGCCCGCAAAGTGTTCTCGGGTGCTAATCCCTTAGCACCGCGGTGACCGATTACTTTCATAGCTGGTAGGTAGTGTACAATATCAGGGTATTAGTGTTCCAGGTGAAAACCCCAAAGACTTGTTCAGGCGGTTTTATCGACTGGTTCCATAAGCCTAATGTCATGACAAGAGGAGAAACAGATGGCAGATTTTAACATAGTTCTTACACCGGGTGACTATCAGAGCGGTACTGTTAATACAGTAGTGGAGATTCCACAGGGTAGTTTCCTAAAAATTGAGTGGGACCGCGGCCGTGCGGCATTTATGCTGGACCGCGTAGAGCCGGGCATCTACGCAAAGCCCGTGAACTATGGTTTTATTCCGCAGACCCAAGATGAAGACGGGGATGAATTGGACACGCTGATTGTCTGTGACGCACCAATTCCAACCGGCGTTTGGCTTGAGGCGCGTATTATTGGCGTACTTAACTTTGTTGATGATGGTGAAGCCGACCACAAGATCGTGCTGGTGCCGGCCGATGATCGCAATACCGGCGACCGTATTAAAAGCCTGGATGATCTGGGTGAACGTTGGAAGCAAATGGTAGCCGAGCACTTTAGTCACTACAAGGACCTAAAGAAACCAGGTACCACGGTAGTGGAAGGCTGGGGCGACATAGAGGCTGCCAAGGCGATTGTTGCCGAGAGCATTGAGCGCTGGAATAACCGCAAGTAGCTTGGGAATTCACGGTGGATACCGTCAAAAAGCTGATTATTGTTAAGGCGCTGGTCTTTAACACCAAGGACGAGGTGCTGCTGGTACGGCGCGGCGAAACGGCGCCGCGCCGGCCACTGCAGTGGGACTTGCCCGGCGGCTTTATGGATGACGATGATGAGTCGTATCAACATGCCTGTATGCGCGAAGTACAAGAAGAAACTGGGCTAAGCCTGGAAAACAATCATCTGGAGCTAGCGTTTACCGAGAGCAAACATGGTGATTTCCATGGCGCAGTAACTGATGTTTCCTGGCTGTACTTTACGGGTGTGGCCATCACAACCAAAGTGAAGCTGAGCTATGAACATAACACGTTTGAGTGGGTTACACTCTCGAAAGCACAGCAAATGATCACGTATGATACGCAGCTACGGGCGCTTGCCTATGTGGCTAAGCTGAAGTAGCTACACGTTGTCTGCACGGCTTAGAAATGGTTCTATGCAGGCTGACTTCTAGTGATAGCAACTTTACATCTGATAATAGCTTACGCTACAATGACAAGCGTAAGCATTATGTAATCTACTAAAGCAGGGGTGGAAAGATGAAATCACGTATCGCAATCAATGGCTTTGGGCGTATCGGCCGCAACGCTTTTAAAATCGCGTTTGCCCGCGACGATTTGGAAATCGTTGCCATTAACGACCTGACCGATACCAAAACACTAGCCTATTTGCTGAAGCACGACAGCAACTATGGCGGCTATGACCGCGAAGTCTCGTTTGACGACGAAAACATCATTGTCGATGGTCACAAAGTAAAAGTTCTGGCCGAAAAGGACCCAGCCGTGTTGCCATGGAAAGACCTTGAAGTTGATGTGGTGATTGAAAGCACCGGCTTCTTTACTGATAAAGAAGGTGCTAGCAAGCACATCACTGCTGGCGCAAAGCGTGTAGTTATCTCTGGTCCTACTAAGAGCGACGGCGTTGATACGATTGTGCTCGGTGCTAACGACGACAAGCTAGAGGGTGCCACTGAAGTTGTTAGTAATGCCAGCTGTACTACTAACAGCCTTGGCGCGGTAATGGCTATTTTGGATAGCGAATTTGGTGTAGAAAAATCGATGTTAACGACCGTGCACAGCTACACCGCTAGCCAAGCAATTCAGGATGCGCCTAAAAAGGATCTGCGCGAAGGCCGCAATGGCGCTGAAAACATTACGCCAACCACAACAGGTGCAGCGGTCGCAGTTACGCTAACGCTGCCACAGCTGAAAGACAAGTTTGATGGCGTAAGCGTGCGTGTTCCTACCCCTGTTGTGTCGCTGAGCGATGTAACGGCGCTGCTCAAGCGCAAGACAACCGTAGAAGAACTAAACGAGGTCTTTAAGCGCGCCGCCAAAGAGCCATTTTATCAAGGTATTTTGGGCGTATCCGATGAACCGTTAGTAAGTTCTGACTACATTGGTAATAGTCACTCCGGTACCGTCGACCTACTGCTCACTAAGGTCGTTGACGGCAACCTGGTAAAAGTTATGGTGTGGTATGACAACGAGTGGGGCTACAGTAACCGCTTGGTTGAGGTAGTAGCTGATACCGGAAAATTTTTGCACAAAGCCTAAACGCAAATAGCAACAAAGCAGCCCCTTCTGAACGAGCCGATGGCTCTCTAAGAAGGGGCTGCTTCTATATGCTGGAACGGCGCATAGCATAATTAAACGCTAAGAAGTTCGTGATTCACGAAACCGCTTGTGCTACACTAGATTTCAAAGGGGACGTATGAAGATACATTTGGGCGCCGATCATAACGGGTTTGAGCGGAAAAAAGAGCTAACGGAATATTTGCAGCGTTCCGGTTACGAGGTGGTTGACGAAAGCAACGAAAAGCTGACCCCAGAAGACGATTTCCCGCAATTCGCGTCTCGTGTAGTTAACGCCATGCGTGCCGAAGGTAGTGAGGCACGTGGCATACTACTGTGTGGCAGCGGCCAAGGGATATGTATGGCGGCTAATCGCTTCAAAGGCATCCGTGCTGCGCTGGCGTCTGACCAGGAAGATGCCCGTTCGGCCCGCAATGATGACGACAGCAATATACTCTGTCTGAGCGCGCGCTATCTTGATTTTGATACAACCGTTGGTATCGTGCATACCTGGCTGATGACGCCATTTGCTGGTGCTACTCGTTTTAAACGCCGCATTGCCCAACTTGATGATCTAGAGATATGAGGTTTTAAACACATGACTGCCACTATTTGTCCAACCATTACTACCGATGACCCAGCTGTCTACAAACAACAGATCGAGCAGACGCTCTCCTATGCGCACCGTATCCATATTGACCTGGCCGATGGTATGTTTACCCGCAACCGATTAACCGAAATTGAAGATGTCTGGTGGCCTGGTGGTGTGCGGGCTGATCTGCATGTTATGTATGCACAGCCATTTGAGCACATGGAGGCATTGCTTGCACTTCGGCCGCAACTGATAATTGTGCACGCTGAGGCCGAGGGCGATTTTATGGAGTTTGCCGCAGCCGCTCATCATTACGGTATAGAAGTTGGCGTAGCATTGCTGCCCGAAACGCCTGTTGAGGCAATTCAGCCAGCGCTTGGAGTAATTGATCATGTGCTGATATTTTCTGGCAACCTGGGCCACTTTGGTGGACACGCTGACATGGGCTTGCTTGGCAAAGTGCAGCAGCTAAAAGACCTCAAGCCACGCTTAGAGATTGGCTGGGATGGTGGTGTCAATGATAAGAATGCCAAGCTGCTCGCTATGGGCGGCGTGGATGTTTTAAATGCCGGCGGCTTCTTGCACGGGGCCATGGCACCCGGTACCGCTTATGCTACACTAAAGGCAGCAATTGAGGGCTAAGTTTTTGTATGACACAAATATATTCCGAGAAACAATTAGAGCAAAAAGCTAATACAATTCGTGAGGACATCATCCGGATGCTGGAGCATGCCGGCAGCGGACACAGTGCCGGCCCGTTAGGCCTTACGGACATATTTACGGCACTTTATTTTGAAGTAATGAAGCATGACCCCAAGCGTCCTGACTGGGATGAGCGGGACATCTTACTGCTTAGTAACGGTCACTGTGTACCCGTGCGCTACGCCACAATGGCCGAAGCCGGCTACTTTCCTAAAAAAGAACTGTTAACGCTACGCAAACTAGGCAGTCGACTGCAGGGCCATCCCGAGCGTACTCGCTTACCCGGCTTAGAGAATACCAGTGGACCACTTGGTTGTGGTTTGAGTCAGGCTGCTGGTATGGCATTGGCACTGCGAATGGATAAGCAACTGCACCGGCATGTATATGTAGTAACAGGCGATGGTGAACTGGACGAGGGTAATGTTTGGGAAGCAATTATGCTCATCAGCAAATACAAACTCAACAATATAACTGCAATCGTAGATCGCAACAACATCCAGATTGATGGTCCCACAGAAACCGTGATGCCGCTGGAAGACCTCAAGAAAAAATGGGAAAGTTTTGGCTGGCATGTCATTGAGATTGATGGCAACGATATTGAAGCGATTATTGACACCTGTGCAATGGCTAAGGCAATCACCGAAAAGCCGGTAGTGCTGCTGGCCTACACCATTCCCGGCAAGGGTGTGGACTTTATGGAAGGTGACTTCCATTGGCACGGCGCACCGCCGAACCATGAGCAAGCAGTAAAAGCCTTGCACGAGCTGCGTACGCTTGGCGGTAAGATACGGGGCGAACATGAGTAATTTGTATTTGAGCGATATAACTGCCAGCGACCTGGCAAGCGAGCCGATCCGCAAAGGCTTTGGACGAGGGCTTAAAAAGGCCGGGGAATTAGATGAAAACGTAGTGGCCGCCTGTGCCGATTTAACCGATAGCACGCAGATGAGTTTGTTCCGCGATGCTTTTCCTGACCGATTTATAGAGATTGGTGTGGCCGAGCAAAATTTGGTAACCGTGGGCTCGGGCCTGGCTGCCATGGCTAAGATTCCATTCGTCAGCAGCTATGCGGCCTTTAGCCCCGGCCGCAACTGGGAGCAAATTCGAACTACTATATGTTTAAATGATCGTCCGGTTAAAATAGTGGGCAGTCATGCGGGCGTAAGTGTTGGTCCAGATGGTGCCACGCACCAAATGCTTGAGGACATTGCACTCATGCGCGTGCTGCCAAACATGGTGGTGATTGTGCCTGGTGATAGCGTGGAGGCCGAAAAGGCTACGCTGGCTATGGCTAAAGATGGCCGGCCGAATTATTTGCGCCTGGCCCGCGAGGCAACGCCAATTATTACCACTGAAAAAACGCCATTTGAAATCGGCAAAGCCTACGTGTATACACCGGGCACCGATGTAACCATCATTACGACCGGTACTATGACCTACCAGGCAATGGTGGCGGCCGAGAAGTTATTTAAAGATGGTATTGATGCTGAGGTAGTGCATGTGCCGACTATCAAGCCATTAGACGCCGGAACCATTCTAAAAAGTGTTCGCAAAACCGGCTGTGTAGTAACGGCTGAAGAGGGGCAAATCATCGGCGGCCTCGGCGGCGCGATTGCTGAACTGTTGGCCGAAGAGCATCCTGCGCCAATGCTTCGGATTGGTATGAAGGATCGGTTTGGCGAGTCTGGTGAGCCAAATGAGCTGCTCGAGTACTTCGGACTCGATGCCAAACATATTCGTCTCGCTGCCCATCACATAGTAGAAAGGAAAAAATAATGCCCATCACCTTGCAACAAGTTCGTGCCAACTGCACTAAAGCCCGTGCGCGTATGGATCAAGCCCGCGCCGAGCATTGGGCATTTGGTGCTTTTAACCTTGATGATGAGCCCACTTTGAAGGCGGTTGCGCTGGCTGCTAAGGCCAAAAACGCGCCAGTGTTGGTTGAAGTGAGTGCTGGCGAGGTCAGTGACATTGGTATCCAAAATGTCCGCGACCTGGTCGATAACTTCAAGTATGAATACGGGGTTGAAATGTACATCAACCTCGATCATTCACCTTCGGTGGAAGATGCCAAGAAGGGTATTGACGCCGGTTTTGAATTTATCCATATAGATGTTTCGCAGGCAAATCATGATGCGACCGATGAAGAGATCATCGCTGCGACTCGCGAGATTGTTGAATACGCCAAGTTTACCGGTGCGCTGGTAGAGAGCGAGCCCCATTATTTTGGCGGCAGTAGCAATCTGCACACCGAGAAGATCGACTACGAAGCAATCAAGAAGACCTTTAGCACGCCCGAAGGGGCTCTGCGCTTTGTGGTAGAGACGGGTATTGATACGTTTGCGGCGGCAATCGGCAACCTGCATGGTAAATACCCGGTTCCTAAGAAGTTGGACCTGGAGCTGCTCCGGGCCATTCGCGATGTGCTGCCCTGCAATATCTCACTGCACGGTGGTAGCGGTACTCCGGGCCATTATTTTGTCAGCGCGGTTGAGATTGGTGTAACGAAAGTTAATATCAATAGTGATATGCGCGTGGCATATCACGATACACTGCTTAAGACGCTCAAAGAAAATGCCAGTGAATATTCGGTAGCAAAACTGGTTAATAAAGACGTGGTTCCGGCTGTACAGGCAGTGGTGGAATCAAAGCTGGCTTCGTTCAATGCGGCCGGCCGCGCGGTAGTTTAGGCTATGGGGTTGTTTGATAGTCTGCTCAAACAAGTTGATAACGGCCTCAAGGCGGTTGAATCGGGTGCGCTCGAAAAGCGGCTTGGCCAATTTGCGGATGCTGTTGAAAAGCGAAGCAAACAGGCAGATGACAAGCTGGGCAAAATTGCCGATAAGCCAGGTGAGGCACTGCACACGGTGGTAGCTAAGGACGTATTGGAGAACCGGGCACGTAGAGTGGGCCAACAGGTAGAGCGAAGCGTGCAGCGGCTCCAGAAAAAAGACTAGCGTTTACGAGGGCGCTATGCCACAATAAGCGTAAGCAATATGTAAACTAACGGGTGGGCTATATGGCAAGTACAATCCAGGTATTAAGTGTAGGTGACATCGTTACCGATGACTTTATTCAGTTAAACGAAAAGGAAGAGCGTGTTGAGCACGAAAAAGATGGCAGCACCTGGCTGGCCATCCCATTCGGCACTAAGATCCCGTTTGATAAGCACGAACTGGTGCATGCCGTGGGCAACGCCAGTAATGCTGCAGTTGCATTCGCCCGCCTAGGTCTTAACAGCAGCTTTGCGACCAACGTTGGCGGCGACCAAGAAGGCCGTGATATGATTGCAGCTCTGCAAAAAGAAAACGTTGACCACCGGTTCGTAAAAGTAAATCCCGATAAACTCAGCAACTTGCACTATGTACTGCGTTATCAGGCCGAGCGCACCATTCTTATTAAGCACGAAGAATACGACTATCATTGGCCGCATTTCCGGCCCGATGAGGTTCCCGAATGGGTTTACTTTAGCTCCATCTCTGACCACGCTATCGAATACCACGACCAGGTGGCCGATTGGCTCGATCAAAACCCAAATGTTAAGCTGGTGTTCCAGCCAGGAACCTTCCAAATGGAAGCTGGTGTTAATCGGTTGCAGCGGATTTATCACCGCAGTGAGCTGTTAGTGCTAAACCGTGAGGAGGCAGCGTTGGTAAGCGGTGGCAATCATGAAGACTTACATGACCTAATGAACAAGCTGCACGACCTAGGTCCGCGCATTGTAGTGATTACCGACGGTCCGAACGGTGCCTATGCTTCCGACGGTAATGAGCGGCTCAAAATGCCGCTATACCCTGACCCAGGACCACCGATAGATCGTACCGGCGCAGGTGACTCATTTGCCAGTACATTTACTGCAGCGCTCATCAAGGGACATAACCTGGAAAGCGCGCTGCAATGGGCGCCGATTAACTCCATGAGCGTGGTCCAAAAAGTTGGCGCGCAAGCTGGTTTGCTCACTGAGCCGGAGTTGGAAGAATGGCTTAAAAAAGCACCGGACTGGTATAAAGCCGAGCGGTTCTAAGTGCAGACATGATAAACCCAGAAGCGCAGTCAGTGATGCTGCGCTTCTTTTAATCTAAGTTGCTAGTAACTTAGGTGGCTATGCGCGTCGAGCAGGCGGGTCATCGGTTGTTGGTAAAGTATTCTCTGACGCCGGGATTTCGCCTGAAGTATCGGTTTGTTCCAGTCCGGCCATAAATATATCCATAAGCGGGCTAGAGCTCACAGGAAGCAACGGGTCGTCATCTGGTGTTGGTACATGCTCAAGATTAGGGACACTAGTCATTCCATGTTTACTGTAAGCGTTTCGTTCATAAAGCACAATATCTATATAGTGCGACCACGCCAACTTGTACTAAAGTTATAGCGGTCGGATGCCGCTTGTGGTAACCTATAGATAACCATGTCGAGGGTACTTGCACAGCTGATGGGCGCCAGTGAACCAGCGTTTCGTTTGCAGCTACAGCAGCTGGAGCGCGCTGCAGGTATGCCGGGTGCCGACATACGTCTGATGATGGAGATCATCAATACTACCCGGGACAAGATCCGAACATTAGGACTCGATCCACACGATACAACCGGCCCGGAACTGTATGGCGCGCTTAAGTCACGGCTGGAAGACGATGAGACACGCGTTCGTGCTGCTCTAAATCTTTCGGCAGGTTCTAGGGCCGAAGACGTGCTACTGGCCGCTAAAAACCACCTGGAAAAGCTGCCATTACATACCCAGACATTTGTGGTAAAGCAGTCAGTTATCCGGGCGATTTTAAAAAAGCTGCAGCCCAGACACACGATGAAGCAGCTCGGCTATCGGAGCCTTGACAGCATGCTCAAACACGAACCGGTGCCGCAGTTGCTGGCGGCTGTGAATATTATAGAATCGCGAGAGTGGAATCGGCGGCGCTTGCTGGCGTACAAGAAGCTTACCAGCCATGATTTTGAAGCGCGCCGGGTGAGTTTTTATGCACCTAGTACCAAACAGTGGCCAGAACTTACAAAACACTATGTGGCACACCATAAGCACAACTTGCTGACATTGCCAGAAGCGGGCGCCGTAATATTGTTGCCGCTCGAACAGGACTTACCGGGACTCGCTATCACCACGCTTTTGCTGGCAATAAACAGCCTAAACGACATGCGCTCAATGGGATCGTATCTAAAGTTACAACAGGTGCGGCCTGATTTTGGCGAACTTTTTACCGCTGCTCTTACTGCAGAGCCAAAAGTAGGCATTGATCTGGCTGGAGAGCCACTACCCTGGAAAATGATCCAATGGTTTTACGGCAAAAGCCGAACCGATTACCATCCCGAAGTGTTTGAGCCGCATGTGCAGCCTGGTGATCTTACCTGGCATGAAGCCGAGGACGTGTTAGCGGGTTTGCACCAGGCGCTGGAGTTTTGGCAGGGTAATCAGCTGCTGGCGCTACTGGACGATACCAAGCCGGTATCTATGAATATGCTTGATGTTGCGCTAAGCGTGTGTAATGGTTTGGACTATGGTCGGCGGATTGTACATCATATGCGATTGGGCCTTGGCCGCGAACTCATGGCCCGCTATTTGCATCAGGATAATCTGCAGGCGATGTTACTGGGTAAGCTTGACGAACAGCTGTCGCCCGAGCCAGCATTCGACTAACGGTTTCTGCGGACATAAGCTATTCGCTCATAATATATAGAGTATAGAAATTGTCCAGCGACATAAATTCTCGATAGGCATGACTAGAGGGGGCAGTTGGATTCAGGCGCTAAAAGTATGAATAAGCCTACTAGACGCCGGATCTAGTGTTTTGGTTGAGACCTCATAAAGCTCGTATTGGCTAAGTACAAAACTCCCTAATTCTTCGTTGACATGAGTGCGAATCAGCGCAAGTAGCTCCTCTGCTGGTTTAGCTGTGAAACGCATAACGTTCGTCCATAGCAGCTCCTCCCATATCGGACTGTGTGCTGTGTATGCCTGTTTGGGGATACCTAACGCAGCTCTAAGCCTTGCTCTTTGCGCTGCTAAGGTCTCTTCTTCCGGGTAGAGCACCACACCAGCCTGAAGCCTGTTTGCTACCATGCCTTGTACGTGAATGGGTAAATGCCAGGTTTTGAGTATTGGTGTAATAGCCTCAATGACTTCTGGAGGATTCATGCTGTAGGGAATAGGAACTACTGTTAAGTGATATTGACTGGGCTGATAGTAATAATGCTCCGGGAAATTTGTTTGAAGTTTGCTAACGATTGCAAAAATAGACTGGTTAATGTCTTCTGGCAGGTGAGCTATAAGGGTATATTCAGGGTCAACCCCAAAGTTAGTGGTAGGCGTAATGTCATCAGCCTTTAAGCTGAAAAACTGCTCGGCAACTACTTGTGCACGCTGTTCGTTTAATCGATTCATTAGTTTATGGTAACAAGAAGCCTAGTGATGCGTCGAGAGCAGTTACGGAGGGTCAAGCCAATAGACGGATGCTACTCCTAGACAAACAAAAGGGCATTATTCTCTAATTTAAAATGTGGCAAGTTCTTTAGGTGGTGGAATAGACAGGGCGCTGTTAGTATCACGGTGGCTGTCGATTAACGTTTTTATAACCAGTGGGTCGTCGGTAATGGTATAGAGCTCCTCGTCGCCAGGGCTGATCATCTGCAGGTCCTTTAGCATATAGGTCTTTATATACATATCGAGTGCCGTCCAGAACTCGCTGCCCACTAAAATAATAGGGGCTTTAGGCATCTTTTTGGTCTGCACTAAGGTGATAATTTCAAACAACTCATCAAAAGTACCAAAACCACCAGGAAAATATACATAGGCCATAGCGCCATAAGCTAAGATGACTTTGCGCGTAAAGAAATAGCGGAACGACATCACTTCAGTAGCGTAGGGATTGAGGGTTTGTTCGTGCGGTAGTTTAATATTAAGCCCAATCGAATGGCCGCCTGTTTCCATGGCGCCCCGGTCGCCGGCCTCCATAATACCGCCGCCGCCGCCGGTTACGATAGTGTATCCATCTTTCGCTAGTATTCCGGCCAGTTCCTGCGCCTTCTGGTAATGCGGGCTATCTGGCTGCAAACGTGCGGAGCCAAAAAATGTCACCGTATCGTTATACTTGCCAATAAACTCAAAGCCATCAGCAAATTCGGTGTCGATACGGCTTAAGCGTTCGGCCGCTTCTTCTTTGAGTTGTCTTTGTATTACTTCCCGCTTCGGTACGCCCCCGGACTCATCACTGTTCATGCTGCTAGTATAGCAAACCGTAAGCAGTTAGATATGCATTTTGCAAAATGCTTGTGCTAGTAAGGGTGCATCAGTACACTGAAGAGTACGTAAAGTAGTATGGAGACGGTGTGAAAACGCATAAAAAACGACTACGTGTAGCATTAACGGCCATCATAGCGGCAGTCGCAGTAGTTGCCTTAACGATTGGCTATACGGTGTGGTTCGCTTATCATAGCGCTCATTTGGCGGATGCTAGCCTAAAAAGTGCCAACGCAGTCTCAAAAGATGTCCCAAAACTGCCGCAGATTACTACCTTCGATCAGTGTAAGGCGGCCCCAAAAAGTAAACTGCTTGAGACCTACCCCGAGCAGTGCGTTACCGCTGCTGGCAAGACGTTTACTGGTACTGCCCAGCCAACGTATCTCGTGATAAAAGAGTGGGGTGTAAGACTTCTACTGCCGTCTAATCTGCAATCTATGGATTATCAAATCAAGGGTGGCTATGCATACCTCGGGTCGCCTCAAGTCGCTGCTCTTGCCTCCACATGTACGACCGAGGGGGCACCGCTCGGTATGCTTGAACGTACAAGAGGGCTTCCTGATGGAATTACCGGTAGCTACATGAAGTTAGGGGGCTATTACTATATATATTTTGGTTCCCAGAGTAGTTGTACCGACGGTGCTACTCATGGTCACGATCTGGCCGGCACACTTCAAGTGAATGCGGAAAACCAACTCAGAAAGCAGCTCAGCGTAACCCTTGTGGGTATCAACTGACAGTTCTTGCTACAATAGATAGGTGGATAGATTCGAGCTTCATAGTGAGTACCCACCGCAAGGTGACCAGCCGGCAGCCATTAAACAGCTGACGGAGGGTTTATTTGGTGGCGCCAAAGAACAGACCCTGCTTGGCGTAACTGGCTCGGGCAAGACCTTTACTATGGCTAATTTGGTGCAAAACTACCAAAAACCTACGTTGGTCTTAAGCCACAACAAGACCTTAGCCGCGCAGCTATACGCCGAGTTTAAGAACTTTTTCCCGAACAACGCTGTTCATTACTTTGTTAGCTATTTCGATTATTACCAGCCAGAAGCATATATTGCCCGGAGCGACACCTACATCGAGAAAGACAGCGCTATAAATGAGGAGATCGACCGCCTGCGTCACGCAGCTACCGCAAGTTTGCTGAGCCGCAAAGATACGCTAATTGTGGCCAGCGTAAGCTGTATTTATGGCATTGGTAGCGTGGAAGACTACGACGGTCTTTCGGTCGATGTAAAAAAAGGCGAACGACGGGTGCGTGATAAGTTTTTGCGTCAACTGACCGATATCCAATACCAGCGTAACGATATGGACTTTCACCGCAGTACGTTCCGGGTACGCGGCGATGTAGTGGATGTATTCCCGGCCGGTGAAGAGCTCGCATACCGCATTGATTTCTTCGGCGACGAAGTGGACCGCATTACCAAAATCGATCCGCTTACCGGCGAAATCCTGGCGAACCTTGATGAATATAAAATCTTCCCCGGTTCGCACTACGTAACTCCACACGACAAGCTAAAAGTTGCGCTTGGTAAAATTGATCACGAGCTACAAGAACGCGTCAGTTGGTTTAAGAAAGAAAACAAACTGGTGGAAGCGCAGCGTTTGGAGCAGCGTACGCGATTTGACCTGGAAATGCTGGAGCAAACCGGTTTCGTAAAAGGGATTGAAAACTACAGCCGGTACCTGACCAACCGTGAGCCGGGCGATCAACCGGCAACGCTGCTTGACTATTTCCCTGATGATTTTCTGCTGCTGGTGGACGAAAGTCACATGAGCATCCCGCAGGTGCGTGGTATGTATAATGGCGACCGAGCCCGTAAAGAAGTGCTGGTAGAACATGGTTTCCGTTTGCCGAGCGCGCTTGATAATCGGCCGCTAACTTTTACCGAATTTGAACGCCATGTGAATCAGGCAGTGTATGTAAGTGCAACCCCTGCTGAATACGAGCTGAGTCACAGCCCGGAACCTGCCCAGCAGGTGATCCGCCCCACAGGTCTCCTTGACCCGCCCATTGAAGTCCGACCTATTGAAGGTCAGATTGATGATCTGATCGGCGAAATTAGGGCGACTATTGAAAAGCGACAACGCGTGCTTGTTACGACGCTTACCAAACGTATGTCCGAAGACTTAACTGAATATTTACAAGACCTGGGCATCAAAGTTGCCTATTTGCACAGCGATGTTGATACGTTGGACCGTACCGACATCTTGCGTGATTTGCGCCTGGGTGTGTACGACGTTTTAGTCGGCATTAACCTACTGCGTGAGGGCTTGGATCTACCCGAGGTAAGCTTAGTGGCTATTTTGGACGCCGACAAAGAAGGATTCCTGCGTAGCGTGCAGGCACTGATCCAGACAGTGGGGCGAGCCGCCCGCCATGTGGAAGGCCATGTGATTATGTACGCCGATCGGATTACTGACAGCATGCGCCGCACTATTGACGAAACCGAGCGTCGCCGCGAAATTCAGGAGTCTTACAACAAGGAACACGGCATTACACCGCGCGGTATCAACCGGGCAGTGGAAGAAAGTATGCGGACGGTTGAAGTTGGCGAAGAGGCTAAGCGCGCCAAGTTAGACCTTAAGAAAATTCCAAAAGATGAATATGGCAGTTTACTGAAGGACTTGAACGCACAAATGGATCTGGCGGCTGCGAACTTGCAGTTTGAGCAGGCGGCCGAACTACGCGATTTAATTGCCCAAATAAAAGCTGAACAATAAGCGGGGCGATCGTGGGTTTTCAAGAACTTTTTGGTCCGCCAGGGTAAGCTAGCACCACAGGCTGGACGAAGTTCACCCGTAGAGTACCCTAGAGAAGCGAAAGTTCTTGAAAACCCTCTGACAGGATTAAATAATTGTGGAAATTCTGGTATAGTAAAAGAAATGACAAAACTCACACGGGACGATGTTCTACGGCTTGCTCAGTTGGCCCGGATATCACTAGAAGACGCCGAGGCAAGCGAATTTACTGACGAGCTGAGCGCTATCTTACAGTATGTCGAACAACTTTCGGGCGTTGATGTTAGCGGCCTTAAACCAACCAACCAGGTTACAGGTCTTACGAACGTAATGCGTAAAGACGAGCTGAAAGATTATGGTTATGCACCGCTGGACCTGCTAAAAAACGTGCCAAAGACAGAAAACAACCAACTCAAAGTGAAGAGGATGATTGGATAGTATGCCAACTTGGGAACCAATTGCGGACATTGCTACAAAAGTAAATGCCGGTAAGCTGAAGGCTGCTGATTTAGTTGAACGATCGTTGATCGCAATTGCCGAAAACGAATCTTACAAAGCAATTATTGCTACTACTGCGGAGCGGGCCCGAGCCCGGGCCAAACTTATTGACGAAGAAGTCGCTAAGGGTGAAAATGCCGGCCGTCTGGCCGGTGTGCCGTTTATCGCTAAAGACAACTTTTTGGTGTTCGGTGCCGATACCACTGCCGCCAGCAACATCCTAAAGGGTTTTGACGCGCCGTACCAGTCCACGGTTATCGAAAGATTGGAAGCCGAAGGGGCAATTTGCGTAGCTAAAGCTAATTTGGATGCTTTTGCGCATGGTGCTTCAACTGAGAACTCCGATTTCTTTACTACTTTGAACCCGCACGATGCAACCCGTGTTCCTGGCGGTTCATCGGGCGGTTCGGCAGCTAGCGTAGCTCTGCAGCTGGCACCTTTCGCGCTCGGTACCGATACTGGTGGCTCCACACGCCAGCCTGGTAGTTTTGTGGGCGTGGTGGGCTACAAGCCTACTTATGGCCTGATGTCGCGCTCCGGCATTGTGGCTATGGCCAGCAGCCTTGACACCGTTGGCACCTTTGCGCGCAACATCGACGATGCCTCGCTGGTTATTGATGTTATGGCTGGCAAGGACGAGCTGGATAGCACTACGATTGACCGCGGGCCAGCTGGTTATGCGGGCATTCAGGGCGACTTAAAGGGCAAAAAGATCGGCATCATCAAAGAATACATGGGCGAAGGTCTGGCGAGCGACGTACGCGAACAGATAGAACAGGCTGCGGCTAAAATGCGCGAAGCCGGCGCCGAAGTAACTGAAGTGAGCCTGCCATCTATTTCACTAGCACTGGCGGTATATTACATCTTGTGTCCAGCAGAAGTTAGCAGCAACTTGAGCCGGTTTGATGGCCAGCGCTACGGCTATAATTACGCTGATGCGGCAAACCTAGATGAAAGCTATACCAAATCGCGCGAAATCGGCTTTGGCAAAGAAGCCAAGCGCCGGATTATGATTGGCACCTATGTGCTGAGCAGTGGCTATTACGATGCCTACTATAAAAAGGCGCAGACGGTGCGTACCAAACTGATTGAGGAAGCTACAGAAGCCTTCAAACAAGTAGACTTTTTGATTGGCCCAGTAGCGCCGACTACGGCCTTTAAGATCGGTGAAAATGCCAACAACCCGCTAGCGATGTACCTGGCTGATGTGATGACAGTAGCCATTAATCTTATCGGCGTGCCGGCAGTGAGTATTCCTTGTGGTATTAGTAGCGAAAATGGCTTGCCGGTAGGTTTGCAGCTGATCGCGCCCCAGCGCCAGGACCGCGCATTATTAGAGCTCGCCAAGGCGACTGAGGAGATTTTGTAGTGAATACTGTCTATTTGGCGGTTGCTGTTGTTGCACTTTTAGTATTAGTGTTTGGCACAAACTTACTGCTGCGCCGTAAGCCTAAACATTTGAATAAGCTCTATTACAATCAGCGCTGGCAGGAATTGCAAAAGCTTTGCAAGGATAAATCGACTTGGCCTCTTGCCGTTATTGATGCTGACAAGCTGCTGGACGAAGCACTTAAGAAAAGCCACTACAAGGGGAAGACCATGGGCGAACGCTTGGTAAGTGCCCAGCGTTCCATCGGTGATAACGACGGCGTGTGGTACGGCCATAAGCTGCGTAATCGTTTGGTGCACGAAACGGACGTGAAGCTGAGTGAGCGGGATGTCAAAGACGCGCTGCTCGGTATCCGCGCAGCTCTAAAAGATCTAGGGGCTTTATAAGATGACTCTCGAAGATATCCGAAAGCAGTACACTGTAACCATTGGTATAGAGTGTCACGTACAGTTCAAAACCAAAACTAAGCTGTTTAGTGGGGCGGATAATGATGCACGCGAAGCTGCGCCCAACACGCTAGTAAACCACATTGATTTTGGCTTACCTGGTGCACTTCCAGTGCTAAATGAAGAGGCCGTGCGGTTAGCCTGCCGCGCAGCTTTTGCATTGGGTTCCGAGCCACAAAAGTTCAGTAAATTTGATCGTAAGCATTATTTTTATCCTGACCTTCCCATGGGCTATCAGATTACTCAGTTTGATGAGCCGGTTATTTTGGGCGGCCAGATCGAGATTGAGGTTGATGGCCAGAAAAAGATCATTGGCATTACCCGGGCGCACATTGAAGCCGATGCTGGCAAATCAACGCATCCCACCGGTACTGATTACAGTTTGGTTGATTTAAACCGAGCTGGTACGCCACTGCTGGAGATTGTTAGCGAACCTGATATGCATTCAGCTGCCGAAGCCAAGGCTTACGCTAAAGAACTCTATCTGCGCGCCAAATACGCTGGTATCAGCGAAGCTAATTTGTACTATGGCAACATGCGTTTTGACGTGAACGTATCGGTCAGCAAAACCAGTGAGCTAGGGACACGCACCGAAACCAAGAACCTAAACAGCTTCCGCAGTATCGAAAAAGCTGTAGAGTACGAGATTGCTCGTCAGATCGAAGTGCTGGAAAGTGGTGAAAAGATCGTGCAGGAAACCCGTGGTTGGGACGATACCAAACAAAAGACCTTTAGCCAGCGTACCAAAGAGGATGCGCACGACTACCGCTACATGCCTGATCCGGACCTTCCTCCAGTGGTGCTTACGCAGCAATATATTGATGAAATCAAGGCCGACATGCCAGCACTGCCTGACGATTACCGTAAAATCCTGGCCGACATGGATTTGGATGCTAAGACAGCCAGTGACATCATAGCCGTACCTGATACTGCTATGACTGTCAAACGCGTTTACGAGGCTGCTGGGGCGTCACACGCCAAACGTGTAGCCTTTTGGCTCTTTCAGCCCCAGACTGATGATGACGCAGGTGTCGGTGAAACAGAGGCTCAAAATATTGACGGACAACTCGTAAAGCTTTCCCAAATGGTCGAAGACAATAAACTGAGCTCTACGGCTGCCAAAGAAGTATTGGCGGAAGTTCAAAAAACCGGCGTTGATCCAGAGAAAGTTGCGGCTGACAAGAACCTGCTGCAGGTCAGTGACGAAGGAGCTATCGCCGAAATTGTAAAGCAGGTGTTGGCCGAAAACGAAAAGGCCGCCGCGGACGTACAAAGCGGCGAAATGAAAGCCATTGGTTTCCTGGTTGGCCAAGTTATGAAGCTGAGCCAGGGTAAGGCTAATCCAGGGCTTGCCACGGAGCTCATCAAAAAGCAGCTGGGAATTTAAAGGCAAGCGGAGGGGAAGATTGTATGAAACCTTGGAAACGCATCGAACCCACTACTATACAAAAAGTTGGCCACCGCACTATGGTATCCAAAACCTTCAAGCAACCTAATGGCGCGGTTGTTACTTTTGACACTATGCATGCCGAAGGCCAGCAGTTTGTAGCGGTGATTGCGTTGACTTCCAACAACCAAGTGGTGGTCTGTAAGATGTTCCGGGCCGGGCCGGAGATGATTATGCAGGAACTGCCCGGCGGCTTTGTTGATGCAGGCGAAGATCTGGAAACAGCTGCCCGACGTGAGCTACTCGAAGAAACGGGCTATACAGCCGGAACCATGCGTTATCTGGGGCCATCACATCAGGATACCTATCTGAACGCTACTTGGAATTATTTTTTAGCAACCGATTGCAAGCAGGCGCAGGACCGCGATACGCATGAAGTGGAAGAGCAAATTGAAGTCACGCTCATTAGCATTGATGATCTCCTGGCCAACGCCCTGCAAGATCGTATGACGGATAAGACGGCTGTATTGTATGCCTACGATGATCTACAGAAATTTCGGAGTGAGCAATAGTGATTAGCATAGTCCTGGAACGGCCAGAAGGCCAAAAGGTGCTGCGCTAAGTGAAGATTGGTCTAGTTTGTCCGTATAACATGTCGCGCGGTGGCGCGGTAATTGAGATTGTGAAAGACATGCGAACGGGGCTAATAAAGCGTGGTCACGGGGTAAAGATTATTACCGGACGGCCAAAAGACACTAGCGCTATTGGTGTTCCGGCTGAAGATCTGATTTTTGTTGGCCGGGTAACCGATTTTAAGTCGCCCACTCATACTCTTGCTTCATTTACTATGAGCTCAGCGGGCGAAACGCTGGTTCGGGCTATTAAGGCCGAGCAGTTTGATGTGTTGCATTTTCACGAGCCGGCCGTGCCGTTTTTGGGTAAGCAATTATTGAGCGCTGCAGGCAGCGCCGTGCGGGTGGCTACCTTTCATGCTAAACTGCCGGACACGCCGGTGAGTAACAGCATTGGCCGGGCTATGGTGCCATATCTTCGGGGTATTCTGGATGATCTGGATGAGTTGGTGATCGGCTCGAGCGCAGCAGGAGATTATCTACGGACGTTTACTGACCGGCAGTTGCACTATATTCCAAATGGGATCGACCTGGATACGTACCGCCCGGTACCACGAAAGGCGCCGGGCAAGCGGAAGAAGATCTTCTATGTAGGGCGCCTGGAGCACCGTAAGGGTGTCAAGTATCTTATTAAGGCCTTTGCTGAGCTGGCGCGGCAGCGTGATGATGTGGAACTGATTCTGGCTGGTTCAGGGCCTGACCACGCTAAGCTGGAACTGCTCGCTGCCACGCTGGAGGTAAAAGATCGGGTGACTTTCTTGGGCTTTGTAGATAATACTGCTAAGCTGCGTTTGTTTGCGGAAGCTGATTTGTTTTGTTCGCCGGCTATTTTTGGCGAGAGTTTTGGCCTGGTGCTGTTAGAGGCTATGGCTACTGGCCTGGTGACGGTCGCTGGTGATAACGAAGGCTATTCGGCTGTTATGCAGGGACGTGGTGCGCTATCGTTAGTGACCCCGAAGAATACGGCTGACTTTGCCCGCCGGCTGGAACTACTACTGGATGACGAAGCGTTGCGTAAGCTTTGGCGCGCCTGGGCGTTAGACTACGTAAAACAGTTCGACTACGAAACCATTATTGATCAATATGAGCAACTCTACGTAGCGGCACTTGCCAAGCGCGACCATACGAACCATCAGTCGGCAGTAAGCTCCGCGTGATTCCCAACTGCCAACTAGCAACATGGTAAACAGAGGAGGAAGCAGATTATGACTAAAGTAACCAAGGCAGTGATTGCCGCGGCCGGCTTCGGTACCCGTTTTTTGCCGCAAACCAAGGCTATGCCCAAAGAGATGCTGCCGCTTATTGATAAGCCCATCATTCAATATGTAGTTGAAGAGCTGGTGGAGGCGGGTATTCGCGATATTATTATCGTGGGTTCTAGTAATAAACGCTCGATTGAGGATCATTTTGACCTTCCCAATGAAGACCTTTTAAATAACTTGCGGCAGGGTGGTCCTAAAAAGCAGCACTATATTGATACACTGGAAGAAGTCGCCAATCTGGCGAACTTCATTTATCTGCGCCAGAAGGGTCCCTATGGCAACGCGACGCCGCTTAAGTGTGCAGCGCACCTGATTGGTGATGAGCCTTGTATTTATGCGTTTGCTGATGATTTTTTTGTGGCTACGCCGGGTCGCGCCAGCCAGTTGGTAGAAGTGTATGAAAAGACTGGGGCCAGTGTGCTAGCCTGCAAGGCGGTGACTAATGAAAGCGAATATGGTCGCTACGGCATTGTAGCTGGTGAAACAGTAGAAGATGACCTGGTACGTGTTGAGCGGATTGTCGAAAAACCTGGAAAGCCGGTGGCTGAGCTGAACCTGGCAAGTGTAGGTGGATATCTATTAATGCCGAAATTCTTTGAATATTTGTCCAAGGCCGCCGTTCCAGAAGACGACGAGTTTATGATCCAGCCGATCATGCAGGCGATGATGGATGATGGTCAGACCTTTTATGCTAAGCAGATTGATGGGGCGTACTACGATACCGGCGATAAGCTAGAGTACCTCAAGACTGTCATTGATTTTGGACTGGCACATGAAGAGTTGGGTGCTCCACTACGCGAGTACTTGCAGAGCAAGTTTTTGAGCTAAGACGCTAAAACAGGTAGGCTGTCTGAACTTTTTGCCCCCTCTAGGGCGCTCTACGGGTGAACTTCGTTCAGCCCGTGGCGCTAGCTTACCCTGCCGGTTCAAAAAAGTTCAGACAGCCCTAACGAACAACGATTTTAGGTTGTGCTATAGTTACTAGTATGAATACTGCATTTGATATCCTGGTTATCGCACTTGGTTCCTTGCTCGGCATTTTTCTAATCTTGTCGATTATTGCGATTTCGCTAGTGCTCAAACTTCTCAAAAGCCTGCGCCAAGTAGTAGCTAAGGGTGAACATTTTGTAGATAGCGCCGAACAGATTGGCGAAACCCTCCGGGCCAATGCCGGTGCGGTCGGTATTGTGCGGCAGCTCCTAAAATTTGTGAACATGATGAATAACACGAAAGGCAAGAGGCAGTAGCATGGGGTCGCACAAAGAAGAAAAGCAACGGCTGGCTAAGAAATTCGCACTTGGTGCTGTCTTAAGCGCAGTTATAGGGTATCTGGCTGGGCTGCTGACCGCTCCTAAAAGTGGTAAGGAAACTCGCCAAACCATAAAAGATCGTGCTACCGAAACCTATAATGCGGCCGAAAAAGAGCTCAAAAAACTCCATACTGAATTAAATGATGTGATTAGTGAAGTCAGTGGTCGGATTGACTCATTGCGCAACAAAAAAGAAGTTAGCGATGCACTTGACAAGGGCCGCGATGCCAGGCAAAAGGCCCGCGAAATGCTCAGTGCGCTGCACGACGGCGAAGCCGAAGACAAAGATTTGCAGAAGGCAATTAAAGACGCCACAGCAGCCATAGAACATCTCCGCAACTACCTGCATAAGTAACGTAAAGCATGCCAGTTAAAGAGATTTGTGCGGGTTTGTCCGCTGTTTTGATTCTGGTGGCTGGACCACCATATGCGTTGGACACTCTGAAAGGTGTTACCAAACCAGAGCGTATGACGTGGTTTATTTTTAGCTTGCTGGGTGTGGTGGCATTTGTGTCACAGGCAGGACTAGGTGCCTCGTGGTCATTGCTGTTTTCTGGCCTGGATACGGCTGGGAGCTGTTTGATGCTGCTGCTATCTTTGAAGTACGGCGTAGGTGGCTATGCCCGGCGCGATATTGTGGCGCTGGTGATTGCGCTTGCAGGTATAGCTGCTGCTTATCTCTTTAGGCAACCGCTCATTTCGCTAACAGGCGTAATTGTGGCTGACGCTTCCGGTACGGCGCTAACTGTGCGTAAGGCATTCTTAGATCCAGGGAGCGAGACTACTATAACGTGGCTGTGCGTTGGAACGGCGGCCGTTTTCGGCATGTTGGCGGTTGGCTCGTGGTCGCTGAGTTTATTACTCTACCCAGCATATCTAGTGGTGGCTAACTATGCGGTACCTACTGCGCAATTGCTTGGACGGCCAAAGCGTCGAGTGCAAGTCTCGAAAGCGTTGTAAATCTTCTAGCGTCCTTCACTCAGTAGGATGCGCTATACTATGTACAGAAAGCGTGAGGGCTATTGAGAGTGAGTACGGTGGATCTACAACCCAGTGATTACGTGCACTTGCACAATCACACCCAGTTCAGTTTGCTCGACGGATTAACTAAAATCCCCGATTTAATTCAGTTTGCCAAAACCAGTGGCATGGAAGCGGTGGCGATGACCGACCATGGAACGCTCTCTGGCGCCATTGAATTTTATAAAGAGGCAACTGCCAACGAGATCAAGCCGATCATCGGCATCGAAACGTATGTAGCGTCTCGCCGCCACACCGATAAAGACCCGCAGAAAGATAAGGCTCGGTACCACCTGATATTGCTCGCCATGAACAATACCGGCTGGAAGAACCTGATGCAGCTGAGTTCTATTGCCAACCTGCATGGTATGTACTACTTCCCGCGTATCGACCATGAGCTGTTAGAGCAATACAACGAAGGCATTATTGCGCTCAGCGCCTGTATGGGTGGCGAAGTTGGCGATGCGCTAAAAACCGACGACTACGCACGGGCCAAAGACGTTGCCACCTGGTACAAGGGCATATTTGGCGATCGTTACTACCTAGAAATTCAAGACCACGGCCATCCCGAGAATCCGTTGCATTCGGCCGAACAGCAGCACGTGAACGAACAGGCGTTAAAACTTGGCAAAGAGCTGGATATCCCGGTCGTGGTGACTTGTGATGCCCACTACCTAAAGCATGCTCATCAAGACGCCCATGAAATCTTGCTGTGCGTAGGCACCGGCGCATTCCTAAGTGACGAAAAGCGCATGAGCCTGAAGGACTACCCGCTACACGTGGAAGCGCCGGAAGAGATCATCGGGCGGTGGGGCAAGGATTACCCGGAAGTCATTACCAATACTAAAGCGATTGCCGACCGCTGCAATGTCGAAATTGAACTTGGTAAGATTTTAATTCCAAAATTCCCGGTGCCAGAAGGTGAAAACGAAAAGACCTATCTGGATAAGCTCGTGTATCGAGGCCTGGCAGAGCGCTATCTGGGTAAGCCGCGTGAAGAAGCTGGGGCTATGAGTATCCAAGAGGTTACCACAGCCTTACCGCAAGATGTACGCGAGCGGGCAGAATATGAACTGGGCGTGATTGACGGCATGGGCTTTAACGGCTACATGTTGATCGTGCAAGACTTCATCAACTGGGGTAAGGACCAGGGTATTATCTTTGGGCCGGGGCGAGGCTCGGCGGCCGGTTCCATCATCGCCTATGTGCTGTATATTACCGATCTTGATCCGCTGAAGTACGGCTTGCTGTTTGAACGCTTTCTTAATCCTGACCGTATCTCGATGCCTGATATTGACGTGGATATCCAGGATACCCGCCGCGATGAAGTTATCCAGTATTGTGCCGACAAGTACGGCCACGACCGAGTGAGTAACATTGTGACCTTTGGCCGGATGGCTGCCCGTGCCGCAGTGCGTGACGTGGCTCGGGTAATGCAGGTGCCCTATGCCGAGGCTGATCGCGTGGCTAAGATGATTCCGCAACCGGTGCAGGGCCGCCATATTCCACTCAAGAAAAGTATTGTGGACGACCTGGAGCTAAAGCGCGAATATGAGACCAACGAGACCTCCAAAGAGGTAATTGATATGGCGATCGCCCTGGAGGGCACCGTGCGCAGCCACGGTGTGCACGCCTGTGGCGTGGTGATCGCACCGGCCCAGCTGGTAAATTACCTACCGCTCGAAATGGCCCAGAAGGGTGTGGTGGCCGTGCAATTCCCGATGGGCCAGGTGGAAGAGCTCGGCCTGCTTAAAATGGACTTTTTGGGCCTTTCCAACTTAACCGTTATTAAAAATACTTTGCGCATCATTAAGCGTGTGTATGGCATCGACATCGATCTGACTGCCATTCCACTCGATGATGATGCAACGTTTGCGCTACTCGGCCGGGGTGATACCACGGGCGTGTTCCAGTTTGAATCTAGCGGCATGAAGCGCTACTTGCGCGAGCTCAAGCCTACCGAGTTTAATGACGTGATTGCCATGGGTGCTCTGTATCGTCCGGGGCCATTAAGCGCTGGACTGACCGACAGCTTTATCCACCGTAAAAACGGGCTCGAAGAGGTGGCTTATGCGCATCCGCTCATGAAAGGCGCGCTGGGTACTACTTACGGCGTGCTGGTATATCAGGAGCAGGTGATGCAGATCAGCCGCGAAGTTTGTGGGTTTACGGGAGGTGAAGCCGACACGCTGCGTAAGGCAATTGGTAAAAAGAAGCTCGACGTGATGCAGAAAATGCAGATCAAGTTCGAGGACGGCGCGGTGGCAAATGGCGTACCCCGGCCAGTCATTGAAAAGTTCTGGAAAGACCTCCTGGGCTTTGCGGATTACTGTTTCAATAAGAGCCACTCTGCCTGCTACGGCCTAATCAGCTACCAAACTGCCTACCTAAAGGCTCACTATCCGGCAGCTTTTATGGGTGCCCTCATGACCAGCGACTACGACGATACTGATCGCCTAGCGATTGAAATTGCCGAATGTAAGCGGGTGGGTATGACGGTGCTGCCACCTGATGTTAACGAATCATTCCACGAGTTTGCAGTAGTACCTGATCCTGCTAAGGAAGATAACACCCGGGCGCCAATCCGCTTCGGCATGGACGCTATTAAAAATGTCGGCTCTGGCGCGGTAGATGAAATTAATCGAGCCCGTGAGACTGATGGCGAATTCAAAGATCTGGAAGATTTCGTTTCACGTGTCAATACGCGTGTTGCCAACCGCAAGGCCATCGAAAGTCTGATTAAGGCCGGCGCCTTTGACCGTTTTGGCGATCGTTCTACATTACTGCACAATCTGGATACCATTATGGCGTATGGTCAGCGTCTGGCTAAGGAACGGGCCAGCGGCCAAACTGATCTGTTCGGCAACTTAACCGGCGAAGACATTAGTCACAAACCAACGCTCAAGTTAGATATGCCACCCACCAAACTCAATCCGCGTGAACTACTAGGGTGGGAACGTGAACTACTGGGACTGTACCTGAGTCAGCAGCCGCTGGAAGCCTTTAGTGTGTTGCTGGCCGAACAGACATCGCCGCTCAATAGCCTGAAAGCCGAGCATGACGGTAAAGCAGTGGTAGTAGGCGGTGTGGTGACGGACTCGCGCGAAATTCTCACCAAAAAGGGTCAGAAAATGGCGTTTGTGAAGATTGAAGATGAGTTTGGAGAGATTGAACTGATTCTATTCCCGAGTACTTATCAGCAGACGGTTGGTCTTTGGGAGCGTGATCGGGTGGTGATTGTACGTGGCAAAGTAAACGCGAAGGATCGTGACGGCAATATTACGGAAGATGTAAAGATCCTAGTAGACGATGGCCGTGAAGTCACCCACGAACAGGCTGCCGCCTACCAAAGCACTGGTCGCAAGCAACGTGAGATTAAAGTAGTAAAACGAAAGGGCAGTGCGCTAAAAACAGCAGTTGCTGCCGCTAAGGCCGAAAAAGCTGAAAAGATTCAAGAAGTTGATAAACCGTCCCGTGTCTACATTCGCCTCCTAAAAAGTGACGACCACGCTATGCTTGCGCAGCTCAAAACTACAATTGATGAGCAACAGGGCGAGAGCGAAGTGGTATTGGTGCTTGGCCCTGATCACGCCAAACAAGCCATAAAATTGCCAACGCGTATGAATGCCGAGCCGGCCGCGCTAGAACGCCTGCAAACGCTTGTTGGCGCTGGTAATGTTGTGCTGCAGTAATTTTCTCGGCCCAGCCCCTTGTACTACTACCTGACAGAGTGGCCTTGTATATGAGCGGCTGCAGTCTCGTGGCCCTTTTTGATGGCTTCAAGAATTGGTCGATTATTGGCGAGCGCCTCAAGTATAAAACGAGCATTAAAGTTATCACCGGCGCCAGTTCGCCTGGTAATATGGGCTACTGGTAGGGCGTCTACTCGCACTACTCCCATATTGGAGTCGTAGTAATACGCCCCTTGTTCTCCGGCCTTTACTACTACAGTAAGGTTCGGTGCTTTTTGGTGTAGTAGCCAGAGGCCTTCTTCTATAGTATCAACACCCCAAAATGTACAGAACTCTTCTTCCTTTTTGTCTTCGCTAGGTAAATAATAATTAGCATGAAGCGCAAGATATTTAACAGCATCAGCAAGCTCGGGTGAAAGGTTTTTTGGAATCCTTCCATGATCGACGACGAGACGGGTTGTCTCGCTAATTAGATCAGGTAGTAGCCTATAGCCTTCCTGAAACGACTCTAGCTTAAGACAGCCTCCAGCATAGAGTACGTCGGCAGTGCGGGCTGCTTCGACAAGCGGCAGCAGGATAGTCTCGGTACTAAACGCCTGGTTGGCAGTGCCTGATTCGGCCATAAGGTGACTGCCGTTTTTGCCGGTCATATTTTTGCTGAGGCCGGTGGTTGTTCCTGGCTGACGAATCAAATGGGTGGTTATCATTCTCTCCTGGCTGACGAGTGATTCTAGCTGGTCGCCTCTCGGCTCGATTGGATCACCGGCAACGCCGAAGAAGGTTGAGTGTATACCAACCCCACCAAGTGTTCGGCAAAAGCTAAACGCAGAGCTGCCGGCAGTAATCTCATGGACTCTGTCTTCTGGTGGACTATAATCGTCAGGTACGGAATTTAGATCTACATCTGGAAAATAGTAGTTTTCCTCAAGCCATATAGTGCCTGCGGATGCAACGCGAAACGGTGCTTGCTCGGCCATAAAATCAGTATAGCATTGGTCTATAGAATGGTACCGGCGATATGAGAGAGTAAGAAGGCTAAAACAGTAGCAGACATTAGGAAAACGTCGAAGAACGGGTGTTTCAAGAAGAATTCCTCGCCGCGTACCAGCACTTTGTGCCAAGCTAAAGTATGTCGGATAAAGAAGAGCATTAGTGCCCCGCCGCACATAGCGGCAAGTACCAGCGGCATCCAAGTGGCGGTTGAGAGTAGTGACAAACGCGATACGGCCTCAGTGTGAGCCCCAAGCACCACTGGTGTAGAGGTCGTGTCGCCAGTATGGGCATTGATCATGCCAGCGGGTTCGCCGTATAGTGCGACCACAATCGTTTCCGGGCCAGTCCCTTGGTAGTTTCCAGCGTTGGCAGTGGCAAAACCGACGTCTTGGTAGTCGCCGTCCAAGATGTTGGCGCGGTGCTCGGTGCTGTGCATCCAGGCGGTCATCACCTGGTCGCTACTGCCAAAGCCATATGCTAGGTTCTCACCGGCAGCTTCATACTGGTACCCGGCACTCTCAATAAAGCTCCAGGGCTGCTTGCCGTCAGGGGTTACGTGGCTCCAATAGCCGCGCTTAGCCATATCATTAGCTTTCATCTGCGCGGCGGCAGTAAGCTGAGCATTCATCTGTAGGGCTGCTTCGTGATGCGAGGTGCGCTCGCCGTTTGTTTCGGCTAGCAGTACCTGAGGGCTTATGCTTGTGGCATATCCAAGTACATTGTGGTGGGCATGTCCAATTAGACTGTTAAATAATACGCCTAAACTAAGTACCACAAAAACCGGTATGTATGGCCAATACGGCTTTGTGTAGTGGTGTGACTGTTTATGATGCTGACCGCTACGCTTCAGGTGGTTAGCTGGTCGGCGCGTCTGTTTTGGCTTCGTAAGTGTCATACTTGTTTTTAGCGCTACTGTTTATATTTTAGCATAGCATATCCTGGCTATTTGTGGCTGGACACTAGCTAAAACGGAGCTGATAGAGTGCCATGGCGGCTGCCTGCACTACATTGAATGATTCTTTTTGTCCGAACATCGGTATTTCTAAATGCACATCACATATGCTCAGTATTGCCGGATCGATACCCTCAACTTCACGTCCTAATAGCAGGGCTACTTTCTCGGGAGCCTGATAGTCGGGCAAACGAATGCTGTCTTTAGTTTGCTCTAATGCCACTACTGTGTAGCCACCGGCGTGTAACTGCTCAATGCGGGCAGCGATACTTTCAGACTGCGTCCAGGGGAGCATAGTCTCGGCACCTAAGGCAGTTTTATTAATTTGCTTGGTAAGCTTAACAGCTATATGCGGCAGCCTAGGGTCATCGGCTGCCAGCGCTGGATATGGCGTATAACCTGTAAGGTAAACACGGCTCACGCCTAAGCCTTCGCAGGTGCGAAGCAACGACCCCACATTGTGGGTGCTGCGTAGGTCGTGAGCGATAACAACTATATCTCGGTGCAGCATGTACTAGGTAAAGTGTAGCAATTAAGGCTAGCGAAAAGTACTGCTAATGGTTACAATAAGGAACATGTCACAGGACGCCCGGAGGGATGAGGAACAGGCTACTGAGCGGCGGGCTCAGATACTAAAAACACATTACCTCAATACATCATCTCTGTCGAATAAGCCTTTATTTAAAGATATTCTGTCTACCGCGGAAATGTATCGTCTGCGCACCGTGCCTATTCAGGCAGATCGCAGCAATATCCTGTTTGGTGTTACCACGACCACGTCACAACAGACAATGAATGAGTTGGCGCAGCGGTTTACCGACCAGCGTATCGCGTTTACTCTTATCTCAGATACCGGTTACCGCGAATATATGCGACTGTATGATCCACCGAAACAAGTGGTGTATCAGGATATTACTGTCAATAATGCCGGCAGCGAAGACTTGGTTGCTCAGGTTTCGGCTACGCTCAAGCAAGTGCGGGCCGCTGATATGCTGGCTTATTTGGTGAGCCAGGCTCACCGCTTGAATGCCAGCGACATTCATGTGGAAACCCAGGCTAGTGATGCACGAGTGCGCTTTCGTATCGACGGCGTACTGCACCCGATTGCCCGGCTCGAAATTGCGACCTACCGGATGCTGATTAGTGCTATCGCCAGTGCCGGCAATGTTTCAACCTCGGCCGGTGAGGCGCAGCAGGGTCACATCAGTCAAGAAGCGACTATGGCGGACGGCACTCAAGTGGATGTCAATGTGCGTCTCGAAACCGTGCCAACCGTGAATGGCATGGATGTGGTGATGCGTTTATTTAATATGGACGCCGCTAAATATAACCTAGACCGGCTCGATTTAAGCCCCGAACAACGAGCAGTGCTTGATGACATTGTAGCCAAACCAAGCGGCCTGGTGATGGTGGTGGGGCCAACGGGTTCCGGTAAAACCACTACGCTATACTCCATTCTCAATTCGCTCAACAGCGAAGAGCGCAAGATCATCACTATTGAGGATCCGGTGGAATACCAGTTTCCGGGTATTACACAAATACCGGTTCGTAGTACCGAGCATGGCGAGGATGCAAAATTTGCCGACAAGCTTCGGGCCACGCTGCGCCTTGATCCCGACATCATCATGGTCGGGGAGATCCGTGATAACGATACTGCTAAAACGGCGCTCCAAGCTTCGCTGACCGGCCACCTGGTTTTAAGCACCTATCACGCCGGCTCGTCTGCTGAGGCCTTAGCACGTCTAATGGACATCATTGGCCAGAATCCATTATTTGTATCGGCAATTCGTCTGGTGATGGCACAGCGGCTTATTCGCCGACTTGACGATGCCACCAAACAACCCTACACGCCTACTGAGGCCGAAGTTGCAAAGATCTCCGAAGTTATCACTACGCTGCCGCAAGGTATTGAACGTCCTGATGTTCATAGTCTGAAATTATTTAAGCCTGGTTCTTCGGCCGAAAACCCGTACGGCTACCAGGGCCAGATTGCTATTCGTGAACAGTTCCGGATGACCGGTGAAATCCGGGCGCTGCTTGAGCAGCAGACTACCGTGCTTTCCAGCCAAACGATTGAGGCGGCGGCTATTGTGAGTGGCATGCGCACTATGCTGCAAGATGGCATTTTGCGGGTTTGCGCTGGTGAAACGACGCTCGAAGAAGTCTATCGCGTCGTTGGATAGAACTTGGCACAGGCTACCGGTACCTAAAACAGTTGCTTTCAGGGGTCAGTTACCGTATAATAACCACCTGACTATGGAATACATCAAGCAACTCAACCAATCGTTCAAGAAAGGCGCCGTAGTAGACGTGCGCTCTGGCGATACCGTAAAGGTGCACCAGAAAATTAAAGAAGGTAACAAAGAGCGTGTACAGATCTTTCAGGGTCTGGTAATTCGCACTGACCGCAAAGACAGTCACACTAGTCGTATCACGGTTCGCCGTATTGCCAGCGGTGTTGGCGTAGAAAAGAGTTTTTTGCTGCACAGCCCACTCGTGCTTAAGGTAGAAGTTACTAAGCGCAGCAAGGTCCGCCGCAATTACCTAAGCTACATGCGCAAGTTAACGGGCAAGAGTGCTCGTTTGCAAAGTCTTGATTTTGACCGCCAGGCTGTTAACGACGTTCGCGACGTAGAGGCCGAGAAGGCAGAAGCCGAAGCTAAGGCTGCAGCAGCAGCGGAAGCTGAAGCAAAAGCTGCTGAAAAGGCCGCAGAAGACGCCAAGCTAGAGGCTAAGGCTGCGGCCGTACAAGCAGCACACGAAGCTAATAGCTAGCATCTCTATCGTTTCTTAAAAAACCTCTGACGACTGTCAGAGGTTTTTCTTTTGCTACAATGACAGTATGGTAACTGTTGGTGTAGACGAAGTCGGTAGAGGTTGTTGGGCGGGCCCGTTGGTGGCTGGTGCAGCCATCTTACCCCCAAACACATTAGCTGATTTTGTTTGGGAGGTCTGTCCTCCCAATGGTGGGCCTATAGAGGCGGTGCGCGTTAAGGTTGCAGATAGTAAAAGGCTGTCAAAAAGGCAACGAGAAGTTGCTGCCGAGTGGATTCGCGCTAACGCTGTAGCAATAGGTCTGGGGTGGGTTTGGCCGGCCGAGATAGATGAACACGGCCTGACGTGGGCGGTTAAAGCTGCTATGGAACGAGCGGTAGCGGAAGTTGCTGTATCCTATGATGAGGTTATTATTGATGGCAGTATCAACTATTTTGCGGACAACCCAAAAGCACGGGCAGTTATAAAAGCTGATGACAGTGTACTGGCAGTCAGTGCGGCTAGCATTGCTGCCAAAGTCGTCCGAGACGCGTACATGTCGGAGCTTGGTGAGCGGTATAGTGGCTACGGTTTTGAAAAACACGTTGGTTACGGTACTACTGCACACACGGCAGCGCTCAAACGTTTAGGTGTGAGCGATATTCATAGACGTAGCTATAAACCGATTCAGGCGCTCATGACATGACAAATTACGCGCATGGCCACGACGCCGAAAAAGTAGCAGCGAATTATCTAAGCAGGCAGGGCTACAAGATACTGGCGATTAACTGGCGTCATCCTAGGGCTGAAATTGATATTGTTGCCCAAAAGGGTGATGGACTCGTACTACTTGTAGAAGTTAAATACCGTAAAAACGCGAGTCAAGGCAGCGGGTTTGAATACATTACTGCGCGCAAGCTTAGTCAGATGCATTTTGCTGCTGAACTATGGGCTGCTAGTAATCGCTATAATGGCGAATATGCCTTGGCTGCTATTGAGCTAGCTGGTGACAACTACGACGTCGCCAATTTTATTGAAGATCTTGTATAGGGGAAGCGTGCCGTCTAAGCTCTCCGTGTCTCGTAAGAAGCTTTAGCCACTCCTTAAGCAAAAAATTGCTGTACCGAAACTAGATCTCGTTCTAGCCAAATGACTCTAGTTTCAATCTCTTCAAATCCAAGCTGGATGTTGCGCTTTAAGAGCAGTTGATCCTGCTTGTTGTCAAACAAAGCGTGGAACTTTTGCTGATATTCGCGGGTGTTCACACAACTAGCGGCGTAACGTGGTAAGTAGTCAAATCCCTTGTCGTTCTTGAACGTTTCCTCCAGCCAAGCCCAGTTTGTAACCATCCAGTCCCAAGCGGTAGCACGGGTGTATCGATTGCGCAGCAAATAAGCCAGCCAATGATCAACATCTTGCGGCTTAACTAGCTCAGGGTTTTTTAGCCGCTCAAGCAGTTGTTTGGCTCGTTTAGGGTCTCGGGTGGAGGTAAGGGCGCTGCAGGCATCACTTTGTAAGTCGCCATTTTGTGTCGTATCGTGCATATGTAACAGAAAATCAAAAGCTTCGTCGTTACCATTTTTGACAGGCACGGTAAATGCCAGAGCACGAAGTTCGGCGGGTATCGCGGTACCATCATTTTTGTAAGCCGTAAAAAGCTCGGTGGCCTTCGCGACCGTAGCATCGTCTTCAGCATAGGCACTTAAACCCAGTACTAGGGCGCGGAGTTTCGTATCAGCTGCTGGCTCATTTGGCTTTTCTTCCCAGCCGAGTCGAGTAACTTGTAGAGTTGCCAACTTGCTGGCGAGCCGTTTGACGTTAGCTTCAAGTGATGGATCTAGGTCGATGAAGCGGCGTAACTCGCCAATAATTAATGCCATGATGTCCCATACTGGTTCACTAGCTTCTTGTTCATAGGCGTCCAGCATGGCTAACACATTCCCAAAAGGTTCGTAGCCCGCCCGTGACATAAGGCTGCTGCTGTTTAGGAGCATTAAACGGTCAGACTCGCTCAATGCCTGTTTGCGTACTTTGTCGATAATGGCTTGCTTCTGCGAATCTGTAGTATAGCGGACAATATAGTGTCCACGGCCCATGGTGTCGATGAGCATAATGTCGTTATCCGCTATCTTTAGCTCAAGTTTGTGGCCTGTTAGCAGGTCGGGCTGGTTAGATATATCGGTAAAGAGCGGTACTGGCCATGTCCGCTCAAGGTCGGCTTTGGTAGGGTTATCCACAAAGTGCTGTTGCTCGATAGTAACAGTGCGACCCTCTTGGGTGACGCTTACCATCGGGAACCCATTACGAGTAAGCCAGGGCTCCATAAAAGCAGATGCGTCTTTGCCGCTAGCATCGCTTAAGCTGGCCCAGAGATCAGAGCCCGTAGTGTTGCCATAAGCATGCTTTTCAAAGTAAGCCTTTAGTCCGGCGCGGAACGCGTCTTCACCTAGATAATTTTTAAGCATGTACAGCAATCGGCCACCCTTAGCATACACAATGCTCGGGTCGAATAGTGAGCTAATTTCATCAGGATGGTGAACGTCGGTGCGCACGGCTTGCACGCCAGCAACAGCATCGCGCCTGAGCGCACTTAACCCTTCAGAAGCAACAAAGGTGTTCCAGATGTTCCATTCCGGGAACATAGCGTCGACGGCCTGGTATTCCATCATGTTGGCAAAACTTTCATTGAGCCACAGATCGTCCCACCACTTCATAGTCACCAGGTTGCCAAACCATTGGTGACTGGTTTCATGCGCAATAATTAGTGAAATAAATTCCAGCGTACTTTGAGCGGTTTCACCAGGGTAAGCGAGCAGCAAACGCTCGCGGTAGGTAATGAGACCCCAGTTTTCCATGGCACCGCTGCTAAAGTCAGGCAAGGCCACGTGATCGGCCTTAGCGAGCGGGTAAGGAACGCCAAAATAATCTTCGAAAAACTCGATACTGCGCTTAGCCATATCTAAGCCGTAATCAAATGACTCGATGGGCTGTATCGGCGTAGCCCATACACTAACTGTAGTGCCGCGCGTAGTCTGGGTACTTTTACCAACCAGCTCACCAGTTACAAAGGCCAACAGGTAGCAGCTCATCTTGGGGGTCGGATCAAAGGTAGTGACTAGCCGGCCATCTTTTTCTTCTTGTGTCTGCATTGGCGTATTGCTGAGAGTGGCTACGCCAGGGCGGGTAATGAGCGTTAAAGTAAACACGGCTTTGGCTTCAGGTTCGTCAATACACGGAAACGCCTCGCGGGCATGATGACTCTCAAATTGGGTGGCAAGCAGTTGTTTGTCGGCATCGCCGTCCTTAAAGAAGCAGGGGTAGATACCGGTCATACCGGTTGTTATGGGGGCCTCAAACTCCATTTGCACCAGATATTCACCGGGGTAGATCATTTCTTCAGCGTGCAAGCGTACCTCGTTTAGCGTGTTCTGATTATTAATACGGCTAATAGTGAGTTCCTGAGGGTTGGCCCGCTTGTCATATTTGGTGATGCTGGCACGGGTAATCTTGAGTCCGTTTTGATGAAAGGTGATCCGTTGAGCGGGTCGGCCTGTTTTTTTGCCGCGAATCGACACAGTGCCGGAAAAACGCATAGCGTCCTCGTCAAGCCGGAAAACGACGTCGTAACTTAGTGGTTGGAATTGGTTATAAAGTCGGGCAACTGATTTCATCTTCCCAGTGTATCATGGCATCTTTTGGTGATACTGTGCAATCTGGCAATGAGTGCAGTACAATTTATCTATATGAAAGACTTCGAGGGACTTCTGGACGAGGCTAAGGCCGGTGACTTTAACATCGGTGCCTGTGTAAGAATATGTAATTCTGCCGGCAAGGTATTACTTATTAAACGCACAACGGATGATTTCTTTGGAGATATCTGGGAGATACCAGGTGGTGCGGTCGATCCCGGTGAGGACGTTCGAGAAGCGGCAGTCCGTGAAGTGCACGAAGAAACAGGGCTTGTTATTAATCCGACAGAACTATGCTATAGCAGCTTTTTTGATTTTTACAACATTGAAACCGACAAGCACAAGCGCAAGTTTGTTTTTACAATACTAGCTGATGGTGATGTTGTGGTAAGCCATGAGCACAATGGCTACCAATGGGCTTCTTTGCAAGACGTTTCCAAGATGAAGCGCCAGTCCCAGTACGAACACTATGAGCTGTGGGACGACCATTACAATGCCATCATGTTTGCGGCATAGCTAAGGACGCAGGCTGAGTAAGGTTGACAGAACATTCGGCTTTGCTATACTTATACCTGTTAGGTCGGCCAAGCAGGTCGACTTTTTTCGTAAGTGGGCTACTCTAAAATCTGAAACTGTAAGAAACTAACGAAAGGAAAAACAGATGGATATGGATTTCAAACAACTGGCTGTCGCTATCCAAGCGATTGCTGATGAAAAAAACCTGCCTGAAGCTACCGTCAAAGAAGTAGTTGAGCAGGCTTTGGCCGCTGCATATCGCCGTGACTATGGTGAGCGCGAGCAAGAGGTGCGGGTAGAAATGAACCTGCAAACCGGCGATGTTGACGCCTATGTCAACAAAGAGGTGGTTGAAACGGTTGGCGAACCTGCCTACGAACTGAGTCTTGCCCAAGCGCAGGTTATGAAGAAAGACGCTGCTATCGGCGACTTTATCGAAGTACACGAAGAAGTCAAAAGCTTCGGCCGCGTAGCCGCCCAAACTGCCAAGCAGGTTATCCTGCAGCGCCTGCGTGAAGCTGAGCGCGAAGTGGTGCTGGCTGAGTTCGAAGATAAGATCGGCACCGTTGTTACGGCGCTAGTTAGCCGCGTTGAAGGTATGATTGTGCGCCTGGAGCTTGGTAAGGCCCAGGGCATTATGCCGAAGAGCGAGCAGATTCAGGGCGAGCGCTACTATCCTGGTCAGCGCCTAAAGGTATTTTTGAAGGATGTGGAGCGCGGTCCACGCGGTCCACAACTAGTGGTGAGTCGTGGTAACCGGGAATTCCTAGAGTTCCTCTTCCGTGCTGAAGTGCCGGAAATGGAAAGTGGCGCGGTTGAGATCAAGAACATTGCCCGTGAAGCTGGCGTGCGCAGCAAGGTAGCTGTTGCTAGTAACGTACCCGGTGTTGATCCAGTTGGCACATTCGTGGGTGGCCACGGTACGCGCGTAAACGCCGTCATGAACGAGATCGGCGAGCAGGAAAAGATCGACATTATTGTCTGGAAAGAAAATATTGCTGACTACATTGCCGAAGCACTGAGCCCAACCAAAGTTGTGCGCGTGCAGGTTGATGAAGCTGCTAAGCGTGCCAAGGTTATCGTTCCTGAGGACCAGTTGAGCATCGCCATTGGCCGTGGCGGTCAGAACGTGCGCCTAGCCAGCAAGCTTGTTGAATATGAGCTTGATATTGAGGCAGAGAAGGCTCCTGAAGTTGAAGGTACCGTTGAGACAGTTGAGCTGCCAAAGCAACCAAAGCTCAAGAAAAAAGAGCAGCTGGAGAGCTCTTTGCTAGAAGCAATTGAAGAGCACGGCGAGTAAGGCGGTATGAGAGAACCTAGGTTCTCTCATACCGCCGAGCAAATGGAATACATTTGCTCGGGCCGCTCTTTCCTAGCACGTAATTTAAAACGGCGGAGCGAATCCGCCGTTTTAAATAATGTAATAATTTCTTGGGCTTCAAATAGGCTTTTAGCACTCTTGACTGGTGAGTGCTAAAAGCGCTATCATAGAACCAAGCGAAAACCCTTAAAGACATTCGCTAGATTGAGGGATCTATTTATGCAACCGAACACCCCCGACTACCAAGAATTTTCAAACTTCCTGACCGATAACGCCCGGGCGAGCTTGGCGCATGCCGGCACAATCGCCCGCGGCTTGGGTAATGCTTACATTGGCACCGAACACTTGCTGCTTGGTCTGTTGGCGCAGGACACATCAATGGGCGCTAAACTGCTGGAAGGCGCCGGTGTAACGCTAGAAAAGGCGCGGGTAGCGCTCAAACTTACGCCGAAAACGCTAGTAGTAAACATGGGTGCCAAAGGCTACAGCGAAACAGCTAAGCTGACACTCAAAATGGCCTACGATGTAGCGCAAGACTACAATCAGGATTTCTGTGGTACGGAGCACATTTTGTATAGCATTTTAAGTCAGAAGAACGCCCGTGCTACCATTTTGCTGCGCGACATGAGCATCGATACCGATCGGCTGATGGGCGAGCTGGAGAACTTCCTAAACCGCCAGCAATACGATGATGGCGATGGGGTTACCGAAACGGCAGGTCGCCGCGGGCGCAAAGGCGTCAAGAAAACCACGCTCGATAGTTTTGGTACCGATTTAACCATGCAAGCTCGCGCTGGCAAACTTGATCCGGTAGTGGGGCGCGAAAATCAAATCAAGCGCATGGTTACGATTTTGAACCGGCGCACTAAGAACAACCCGGTATTGATTGGTGAACCTGGTGTTGGTAAAACGGCTATTGTCGAGGGTCTGGCCCAGCGTATTGTGACCGAAGACGTACCCGATAGCTTGCTCGATAAGCGTATCGTGATGCTCGATCTGGCCGGTATGATTGCCGGTACTAAGTACCGCGGTGAATTCGAAGAGCGGCTCAAGAAAGTCATGCAAGAGCTAGAGGACGACAAGAAAACCATCGTCTTTATTGATGAGCTGCATCTAATTGTTGGCGCTGGTGCTGCCGAAGGTGCTATGGATGCGGGCAATATCCTGAAGCCGGCCTTGGCCCGCGGCAAGATTCAGGTCATCGGTGCCACCACCACTGCTGAATACACCAAACACATCGAAAAAGATGCTGCCCTGGAACGCCGGTTCCAGCCTATCCAGGTGCCTGAAGCTACCGTATCTGAAACACTGTCGATTCTGAAGGGTCTGCGCAAACATTACGAAGCCTTCCACGGAGTAACTATTAGTGATGAAGTGCTTGAGGATACCGTGAATCTGGCTAAGCGCTATATAAATGACCGTTTTATGCCGGACAAGGCCATTGACCTGCTGGATGAGACTTCGGCGCACTTAAGGGTGTTAAAGGGCAAAACCAGCCCTGAAGTTCGCAAGCTCCAAAAAGAGCTGAAGTTGGTGAACGCTCGGATTGATGAGGCGGTCGATAATGAAGATTACGAGCGCGCTGCTCGCAGCAAGACTCGGGCTTCGCAGATCAATGAAGAGCTTGAGAATCTACTAAAAGACACCAAACAAACCAAGCGCCTGCACCTTACCAGCGATGACGTTGCTGAGGTTGTAGCACGCATTACGGGTGTACCGGTTAAGAAGGTGATCAAGAGCGAGGCCAAATACTTGCTTAATCTTGAAAAGAATATTGGAAAGCACGTGATTGGACAGGAAGAGGCCGTGGAAGTGGTTTCCCGCGCAATCCGCCGCAATCGTAGCGGCATTGGTGCCGCAAATCGCCCCATTGGCTCATTCATTTTCCTGGGTCCCACTGGTGTTGGTAAAACAGAGCTTGCCCGTGTGCTGGCCCGCGAATTCTTTGGGAGCGAAAGCGCGTTAGTTAAGATTGACATGTCTGAATTTGGCGAGCACCACAATGTGTCGCGCCTGGTGGGTGCTCCGGCTGGCTATGTCGGCTACGATGAAGGCGGCCAGCTAACTGATAAGATCCGCCGTCAGCCGTACAGCCTAGTACTGTTTGACGAAATTGAAAAGGCGCATCCTGATGTCTTTAATATGCTGTTGCAGATGCTGGAGGACGGCTACCTGACTGACGCTAAGGGTCGTAGGATCGACTTTACGAATACCATCGTCATTATGACATCTAATATCGGTGCGGAACGCTTGCAAAAAGAGGCTGGCTTTGGATTCCGAGCTGACCGTCCTAAAGATTTTGACGACCTTGATGCCATGCACGAGGCTAATCGCGATAACGTGCTGGACCGGCTCAAGAAAGAAATGCGGCCAGAGCTGCTAAACCGTATCGACAAAGTCGTAGTATTCCGCGGTCTGACTAAGAAAGATATCTTTAAGATTATTGACTTGCAGATGGACGAGCTAAAAGCGCGGTTACAGAAACAGGGTTTAAGTGTGTCGCTTAGCAAGGCCGCTAAGGAATATCTGCTGGAACACGGGTATGATCCTAAAAATGGCGTTCGGCCGCTTCGCCGCTTGATTCAAGACACAATTGAAGATCAGATGGCCGTAGAACTATTGGACCAGCACTACCAAAAGGGCGACATTGTGCAGGTTAGTACCAAGAACGACGAGCTTACCTATACCACGGTCGCTGAATAGTTGTAGCGTGCAAAGCGCAGCCGTCCGCTTGCTTTGCTGTTCATTCTGCTACACTATAACCAAGATGAAAAAACAGTTGCCGACAGTGTTTCTTCTGGGGGTATTACTAATAAGCACTGGATTGCTGTTTAAGCGGCAGGCGGTGCTGGATTGGTGGCATTTGCGCGACTATACAGCTCCGACTGTAGTAGCACAATTAGCTACAGACGATACTATGACTCCTGAGGGCCAGCATTTGTTTTACGTGAATCACCCTGAGGTAACTGCCGGCAGTGCTTTTGGAGTCCATTGTCCTGCCGGCAGCGAAAAAACCGTGGTGTTGGGTTGCTATTTGAGTAGTGACAACGGCATCTACATCTATGCGGTACATGACTCTCGCCTGAGCGGGGTCGAGCAGGTGACTGCGGCGCACGAGATGTTGCATGCTGCTTATCGCCGGCTCTCTGGTAGCAAGCGGACTTCAGTCAACGCAATGCTTTTGGACTACTATCAGCATCACCTAACCGATCAGCGTATAAAAGATACGCTGGCAGCCTATAAAACCGCTGAGCCGAATGATGTAGTAAATGAAATGCACTCGATTTTCGGTACCGAGGTTGCTAATTTGCCACCGGCGTTGGAGGCTTACTACAAGCAATACTTTACTAATCGCCAGAAAGTCGCTGCCTATACGGCTAGTTATCAGAATGAATTTACCAGCCGGCAGACGCAAGTGGAGAGTTACGATACACAGCTTAAGAGTCTGAAGGTGCAAATTGATACCGGTGAGGCGGCTTTGACGCAGCAGAGTGCTGCATTAAGTGCTGAGCGCTCTGAGTTGCAGACAAGTGGTAGTAATGCTCAAGTTGCGGTCTATAACCAAAAGGTTGCAGAGTATAATGACCTGCTAGCTAACACTAAAAGTCAGATAAATCAGTATAATGACATAGTAAGCAAGCGTAACGCTCTTGCGCTGGAAGAGCAGCAGCTGCAGCAGGAACTCTCTGCAAGCTCGCTGGCTAAGTAGTAGGAGTTTATATGGCTAAGCCGACAATTAAATATGTGTGCAATAGTTGCGGTGCGCAGTATAGTTCCTGGGCAGGACGCTGTGCGCAGTGTGGTGAATGGAATACTATCGCTGAAGAGGTGCAGCTTACTGCGTTAGCTGGCGGGATGGGGCTTAATAAGAAGGCCGGTGTAGGCGCTGTTCTGACACCGCAGCTGGTAGGAAAAATGGCTGGCCAGGATGATAAGCGGCTGCCGACGGGTATCAGTGATGTTGACGCAGTGCTGGGGGGCGGTATTGTGGCCGGCAGTGTCAATCTAATTGCCGGCCAGCCCGGTATTGGCAAAAGTACCCTGCTAATGCAGCTGGCTAGCCAAGTAGCGCAAAAGCATGCAGTGCTCTATGTAAGTGGTGAGGAGTCAGAGCATCAGGTGGGTATGCGGGCGCAGCGCTTGGGCGTAGCCGGTGTGGAGCGTTTGCAACTAACCACCAGCAACATTGCGGAAGATATTGCAGCTACAGTGGCAGATGGTCACTACGATTTTGTGGTTGTTGACTCCATACAGACTATGACAGTGCAGGCTGTGGCCGCGGCGCCGGGCAGTGTATCACAGATTACTAACAGCACCGCGGTGCTGGTTGCGGCCGCCAAAGCCAGTAACACGGCGATGTTTGTAGTGGGGCACGTCACAAAAGAAGGAAGTATTGCCGGGCCTAAGGTGCTTGAGCATATTGTAGATGTGGTTTTGCAACTGGAGGGTGATGCGTATGGTGGCTTTAAAGTCTTACGCGCCACTAAGAACCGGTTTGGCCCAACGAGCGAAGCGGCAATCCTTGAGATGGATGAGCGAGGACTGCATCCGGTGGAAAATCCTAGTCAAGCGTTGCTGGCTGAGCGGCAAATAAGCGACGGTTCGGTGGTGCTCGCGACACTTGAAGGGACACGACCGCTTTTGGTTGAGGTGCAGGCATTAGTCAACAAGACGTCGTATGGATACCCTAAGCGCGCGGCTAGCGGCATAGACCTGAATAGAGTCAATCTGCTGATAGCGATGCTGGAGCGTCGTACTAAATTAAATCTGGCAGAACAGGATATTTATATCAATATCGTTGGCGGCATACGCCTGAATGATCCGGCCGCCGACTTAGCTATCTGTATGGCCATCGGCTCTGCGGCAAAAGGCTTGCAGCTCAAGCAAAATGCCGTCGTGTTTGGCGAAGTGGGCCTTAGTGGCGAAGTGCGCCACGTGCCGTTTATAGATAAACGGGTAGCTGAAGCTAAAAAACTTGGTTTTGAAGTGGTGATCGGACCAAAAGAACGTGGTAACGTCAAAGCAGGGGAGCTAAACTTACTACATGCAGTGCCCGATGTCCGTACTGCGCTTAACGATTTTCTTGAGAAATAATAGGGCTTACAACAAAATAGAGCTACGCGCAGTTTGCGGGTAGCTCTATTTTGTTGTGGCTAGGTTCAGCCGCGGCGCCGTTTTCCGGTGAGTCCGGTCAGCAGGCCATTGTCATTGCCGCCTTCGCCGCTGGTTGTTTGCCTGCGGTACGAAGTGGTTGTGCCGGAAGTAATAGTAATTCCTTGAGTGTCAGTGCCAGAGTATAGCACACTGTCGCTTACCTGGGCTTCTAATTGGATGGTGCCGTCGCTACCTGCGGGTGGCGTAAAGGTTAGCGTATAGTCGCCTGTGGCGTCGATATTCTGACTGCCAACCGTTTGGCCGTTCACCAGTAAGGTTACCATACCGGGGAACTGCGGATAGTTACTATCGGTAAGCGGGTGGTTGCCGGCATCAACATGCACTAATACCTGACAGCCGCTTGAAGGGCAGGTAAGTGCAGCGCCACCGCCAGTAGCTACGCCGTTGACAGCGGTAATTTGTACGTCTGGAGGCGTGTCGCTACAGGCATGCACGTTATCTTGCGCATTACTAGCACTGTTACTGGCGGTATTCGTTGACGAGCTTACGTTAGGCGTGCCCCCAGCATATATGTCAACGTTTAATTGTCCGCTACTACCACCTCCGCTCTGTCGGGCTAGAGATGGTGTACAGCTAGTGGCGATTAGCCCTGAAACCTTGTCGATTGTTTGCGAGCTACCGCCGCCACTCTTGGGACCTACATACCACGATGGGTACAAATCGGTACTCGGTGGCGTAGACTCGTTCGAGAACGGTACTGCCGAATGTCCGGCAGGCAATACTTTGATATCACTTGGCTGGACCCAGTTTACTGGTTTGACATTGCCAAGGTTGTCAATTGCACCCTGCATGAATTGCTTCATCATTGGGTCGGTTACCTTTTCTGGCGAGCCACCAAATGCTTTTTGACCATCGTAGTTGCCAATCCATACGCCGGCAGTATATTTAGTGTTCCAGCTCATCATCATACCGTTGATGTTTTCGTTGGTACCGGTCTTAATAGCAGTGTCCCAGCCCTTGTAGCGGTGGAAGCGGTATCCCGTACAGTTCGTTGCCGAGCAACTGCCGCCATACAGTGCAAGATAGGAAGCGCCTGGGTCAGAGGCCATATTGTTAACAATGTAGGCTGAATCTGCCTTCAGGACCTGCTTGGGTTTAGGCTTAGCGGGCAGCGATAATGCCTTACCGCTGGCGTCGGTGACTTTTAGAATGAAGGTTGGCTGCACAACCTGACCCATACGCGCAAGTGTTGCAATACCGTTCACATGATTGGTTAAGGTGGTGTACGCCTCGTTACCGATACCGGCGGCTGCTCCACAGGGGACCTCGTCGCTGGTTTTAGCCATCGAGATTGTCTTGCCTTCTTGCTCCAACTTGACCGGGTCGTAGCACCTGTAACTGTCGGGTGTACCCATCATACTGTTTATCATAGACATCGTGTTATTGATGGAGCCTCGGCGCCAGCTACTGGCATCTGCGGCCGTAGAAGTATCTTGCGGGTCCGTAGAAGTAAAGGCCTTAACCGCTGGAATGTTGAGTGAGTTTCCTAGAGCATATCGTATGGTAACGTTGCCATAATTTTTACGGGTATCGTCGAACAGACAGTTACCGGGGTTAGTTTTGCTGTCAGGCGAGGCAGGGTTTGTGCAAGGGTAGCCCGGCAGTGCTTTCTTGTTATCGACAAACACGCTACCGCCACCGACGTTGTTGTTATCGTTTATGAGCGTTGCATATGAGTATGGCTTAATACTGGAGCCGGGCGAAATGGGAGCGTCGTTAGCATAGTTGACCTGCTGGGTGTTGAAGTCCATACCCCCCACAAGCGCCACAATCTGCCCGGTGGCATTGTCCTCGGCAACAAATGAGGCGTCGTCGGCCTGATCTTTGTGCAAGAGTTTGGCGTTATCATTCAAAGACTTGTTCGCTAAGTCCTGCAGGGTGGTATCGAAGGTTGTTACTACGCGCCAGCCGCCGTTTTTAATAACGGATGCCGGGAAGTCTTTATTCAGCTCTTCTTTGGCTGACTCCACCGCATAGGCGTAGCCCGGCTTCATGCCGGCATAGTGGTTGGCTGGCAGCGGCTGGATCTCGCCAATAATATTTTCCGCCTTAGCTGCAGTTGCCTGAGCTTCGGTGATGTAGCCCTGTTTAGCCATCAGATCCAGAACATAATGCTGGCGGGCAATGACGCCCGTTTGGTCGAAATAATCAGCGGTGATGAGCGGGTTAAAAGTGGGGCTTGCATATGGCGAGTATGTTCCAGGCTGCTTAGGAATGGATGCTAAGAAAGCAGCTTGGGCGATATTCAGCTTGCTGGCATCAGTATGGAAATAATCCTGGGCGGCTGCCTCTACTCCGTAATCATGTCCACTGTAAGGGGCCATGTTTAAGTACGCTGTTAAGATATCGTCTTTGCTGTATTCGCGTTCCAGCTCCACGGCCAAGATCAGCTCCTTTACCTTGCGGCTAAGCGTGTGGTCGCTGGTCCAGTTTTCATTTAACTTAACGAGCTGTTGGGTAATGGTGGAACCGCCTTGCGTACTACCGCCTTTTAAGTTATTGATGGCGGCGCGGGTAATGCCTTTGACGTTAAAGGCACCTTCGTGATAGAAGTCTTTATCTTCTATCGCGATAGTAGCGTCTTTCATGTAAGACGAAATGTCTTTGCCGCCCACTGGTACGCGCTTGAATTCATCGTAATCCTGGAAAAGAAGCACGGAGTTGGTTCGGTCGTAATAAGCAATGCTGCCGCCGGAGTTGCCGCCGTCGTTAATGTCGTGAATCTTTGGCAGATCTTTGCGAAAATAGGCAAAGAGTCCTACTATCAGCAAAAATCCGACCACAAAACTGACGCCAGTAATCTTGAGCGCCATGATAGCGCCTTCGCGGCTAAACCAGTATTTGTACAGTCGCTTGGGGTGCATTCGGTATAACAGCCGTTTCCAGGGTTCTTTCGGGAGGGTGCTGAGATATGCAGCTTTGCGCTGTGCTTTAGCTTCGCGGCCAGCGCGCATGCGCTCACCAAGATTGCGGTTTACCTTGATGGTTTTGCCGCTTTTGGTGGTAAAGGTGTTTTTGGCCTTAGCGGGTTGCCGCCGCGGGCGCTGGTTTGAATCTGTCATACTTCGTTTTTTTGGTCTCGCTTCAAACTCACTTATATACCGCTTTAGTATAGCAAATTTTGAAAAACAATCGTCTATTTTTGCTTTGGAGCGTTCAGGCAGTGTGCAGTTTTACGCTGGACTGTTTTGCACATAATTTATCCTAAGTATTCTTAAGACAAGGTATACTATGTACTACAATGACACTTTCCGAAGAACTCACCTGGCGTGGTTTTGTAAAACAGACCACCTTTAAAGACCTAACAGCACTCGATGGCGAGCCAATTAGCTTCTATTTTGGCGTCGACCCAAGTGCCGATAGTATGACCATTGGTAACCTGGCGGCCGCCATGATGGTGCGGCATTTTATCGATCACGGCCATAAGGCAATCTTGTTGATCGGGGGCGCTACAGGCATGATTGGTGACCCTGATGGCAAGAAGCAAGAGCGTGATTTGCAGTCGCTCGAGGATATTGCACGCAACAAAACAGCCATTGCTGAACAATATCGAACGGTCTTTGCTGGCAAAGATTTTACGCTGGTAGATAACTACGATTGGTTTAAAGATCTTGGCTATTTGGAGTTCTTACGCGAAATTGGCAAACATGTACCGATGCGCCAGATGCTCGGCCGCGATTTTGTGCAGAGCCGCCTAGGTGAAGACGGTGCCGGCATCAGCTATGCCGAGTTTAGCTACTCGCTGATTCAGGGCTACGATTTTCTGCATTTGTACCGCGAGCATGGCGTAACCCTGCAAGTGTGCGGTGCTGACCAGTGGGGCAATAGCATCACTGGTGTTGACTTAATCCGCAGGATCGAAGGTGCTGAAACTAATGTCTATTCTGTGCCGCTCGTCGTAAACAAGACAACAGGTGTTAAGTTTGGTAAGAGCGAAGAAGGGGCGGTATGGCTTGATCCGGCTAAGACTACGCCCACACAATTCTACCAGTTCTGGATTAACTGCGATGATGCTGGTGTGGAAGAATATCTGAAGATCTATACGCTGCTTTCCAAGGATGAGATTGAAGTTATTATGTCAAAGCATCGAAAGGATCCATCAGAGCGACAAGCCCAATGGCATTTGGCGGAAGAGGTAACGAAACTAGTCCACGGTCAAGACGCTGTTGATACTGCGCGTATAGTTACGAATGTGTTGCGTGGCCGTACGGGGATCGGCGAAGTTAGCGAGACAGTGTTAGCAGAGATGCGCAAGGAAATTCCTGCTGTTTGTACTACCGAGCAAGGTTCGGTAACCGACACCTTAGCCCAGAGCACCTTGGCCACTTCTAATACCGAAGCCCGCCGCTTCCTCAAGGAAAACGCCATCAGTATCAACGGCCAAAAAGTGCAGCGCGAGAACTTCGAGGCTGGCGACTTCCAAAAAGGCCGTTTGCTACTCCGCCGCGGCAAGGCATTTAAAGATTCAGCTTTAGTAGAACTACAGGATTAAACCGGTATGCGCAAGACCGTTGGCACGTTGCTGGGAAAGTCGGTTGCGCAGGCAGTAAAACTGCGTGGTAAGAGCGGCGGCCAGGCTATGCCCGGGCTGGTGGTGGAAAGCATACTGCCAGGCTACCTGGGGGTGATGCTGAAACAGCTGCCGGAAGGTGTGGTGCTCATCACTGGCACTAATGGCAAAACAACCACTACAAAAATGGTCGTGGAACTGCTACGAGCTAGCGGCAAGCGAGTGCTCACCAATGCTACGGGTAGCAACCTAACGCGGGGCATTATTAGCAGCGTAAGCCAGCAGGCGACTAAAACCGGTCGTTTGCCATTTGATATTGCGGTGTTTGAACTGGACGAAGCCTACGCTTATCAATTTACTAGAGTGATGCGGCCACGATTTGTTCTGGGGCTAAATGCTAGTCGCGACCAACTGGATCGTTTTGGTGAGGTGGATACGGTAGCGCGCTTGATCGGCGATACCATGCTGTCTGCCACCGAGCGGATCGTAACCAATGCTGATGATAAGCGGCTGAGCCTGATAGCCGACCAGGCTGAAATGCCGGTAAGCTACTTTGGTGTGGCGCCGCAACTACTCAAATATTTCCCGCGTGATGACGAGCTGGTGGCAGTTGAGGGTTCAGTGCCAACACTCCAGGCTGCCGAGGTGCCGCTTAGCGTCGAACTACTCAGCTTCAAAAACGCGGAAGCGGTGTATCGAGTTGGTAAAAAACGGCTGGCAACAAGCCTGCAGGTAACTGGCCAACATAACTTTCAGAATGCCGCAGGAGCTCTGGCGCTCGTGCAAGCTATTTTGCCGGAAACTGATCCGGCACAGCTGGCCTCACATCTGGCTGAAGTGAAGCCAGCTTTCGGCCGCGGCCAAGCATTTACGCTCAAGAACGGCTCAATGCTGCAACTGAACTTAGTAAAAAACCCGGCGAGTTTCCGCCAAGGATTGGCTTCGTACGCTAAGTCCAATACAGCACTGATGTTTGCTATCAATGATAATATTGCCGATGGCCGCGATATGTCGTGGCTGTGGGATGTGGACTTTACCAGCTTACAGGGACAAAAAATGGTGTTAACTTCGGGGAGCCGGGCGGCTGATATGGCGCTGCGCTTTCAGTATGATAACGTGGTTGTGCAAACCATTGAACCAAGCTTAGAAACGGCACTGCACAGTCTTAGCAAGCAGCCAGGCGACAAGGTAATTTTTGCCACCTATACTGCCATGTTAAAGCTGCACGCCATACTCGGCAAACAGGCGGGAAAAACACTATGACCCAACTCCGCATCGTCCACATCTACCCCAACGAAATGAACACATATGGCGACTGTGGCAATTTGCTAACACTTAAGCGTCGGGCCGAATGGCATGGACTTGAACCGGTGATTCATTATTACCACGCTGGCGATGTATTCCCGAAAGAGGTCGACATTGTGCTAGGTGGTGGCGGCCAAGATTCGGCTCAGGGCGCAATTCAAGACGATATTTTGCGTATTGGCGATACGCTGCACAAGCTAGTCGATAAAGATGTGCCCATGCTAATGGTTTGCGGCACTTATCAATTGTTTGGCAAACGGTTTATAACCAATGAGGGCCAGGAAATTAAAGGCGTTGGTATATTTGACGTTGAAACCCTGGCTAGTCCCAAGCGGCTAGTTGGAAATATTGCTATTGAGACGGCCAATTTTGGCACGCTGTACGGGTTCGAGAATCACAGTGGGCGTACGATACTCGGGAAGGGTCAGGCGATTTTCGGCACAGTAATCCGCGGTAATGGCAATAACGGAGATGATAAAACCGAAGGCGCACGGACTCATAACGCCATCGGCACCTATATGCACGGACCTTTGCTGCCGAATAATCCGGTATTAACTGACAGTTTACTGCAGTTAGCGCTCAACCGGCGTGGCATTACTCACAAGCTAAAGGTGTTGGATGATCATTTTGCGAAGCAGGCCGCTCGAAACGCCCAGAACCGTCCCTACTGATAGATGTAGTAAAAACGTGGAAATACCTAGGGCTATACAATATCGAGGTCGGAGAGCGGTTGGGTAGTTTGTGCTATTGCAATCTCGGCCGGTGACCTATTTTTCATAACTAGCCACAGAGCGCAAGGCAGCATTACCAGAAGACTAATCACACCGAATGTGGCATACGCTGCATTGGGCGTATGCGCCCGCTGCACCAGCAAGCCGGTGGCGGTACTGGCGCCAAGGCCAACGGCTGTTGCGAGCGTCTTGAATCCGCTTAAGATTGTAGAGCGGTGTGAGCTGGGGATGTGGTCTTGCAATAACACCCGTATAAACGAACTCGTTGCGTTCAGGCAGGCCCATAAAAGATAACCGAAAAAGAAAAGCGGCAAGAAGCCGGTTGCCATACAGGTATAAGCTGTTACTGCACCAATCGCCAGGTATATAAGCCGCTCCCTATCCCGCCGGAGGAATCTCAGTAAAAATAGATTCAAAATGATAAGAGTAGCAAGCCCGGCCCCTGAAACAAGCAGGCCGCGCATTGTGCCGTCCAGGCCATGGCTAATCATGGCAGCTTCATTAACAAACTGAATGCACGTGCCAAGCATTACCGAAAAAGTTACACCCATCAGCAAGATCACGCGTAAGTATGGGGTAGCGAAAAGATAGCGCATACTTTGTGCTAAGTGCTGAATATGTGATGTTGAGGGCTTTGCAAGCTCGGACTTACGCTGTTCCTGCATAGCGGCTATGAGTACTACACAGATCAGGTTAGCAGCCGCTTCGGCTACAAAGGGAATGCGGTGATTGATAGAAAATAGAAACCCGCCTAGGACAGCACTTGCTAAGATGCCTGTCTGTCCATAGGTAATTTCGAGCCCATTTATGGTGCGGTACAGAGTTTTGCTAATGCTTGTATGATCGTATACCAGCGACTCCAGCGCGCCGTTTAAAAACGCCCTGCCCATGCCGTAGAAAAAGGCAGCTAGCATATATGCGCTAAACCTGTGCCCAAAGAACACGATTAGGGGAGCAATAGTAAGAAGTGCTGCGCCGATCAAGCCGCACAGTTTCCGGCCCTGCTTATCGGCAATAATGCCGCTAGGTACATCGGCTATGAATCCGAATATACCTATAACACTAAAAAACAGCCCAACCTGCGACGGAGATATGGTTTGAGTAGCAAACTGGTAGAAAATGGGATATGTAAAGAAAAGTGCGCCAAAGAATTTATAGCCTAGATATAGTTTGCCGATGCGGTTTAACGACCGCCAATGAATCTGAGCATGTTTAGTAAACATACACGAACCTCCGTTTGTTTTGATCAATTTTTTTGTTTAGCCTCTCACAGCTAAGCCAAAGTATACACCATGTTATGTTCAAGGGGGCTGGGTGGCTCGACTGAGGTGGGGCCGGACTGCACTAACCTAGACATGCATATTCAAGGACGGGCGACTATGCTCTGACAGCTAGTAAGGCCGGATTGGTATAATTAAGAGGAGGACCAGCTTATAGGTAACTTTCTGCCCCTGACGAGATTTTAACCCGTATCTCTCGCATCGTAACAGCAGTGCTCCATTCGTTGAGCTACAGGAGTACAGGCTTGCCTGTAAGTTAATCCTATGGTACATCAAACAGGAAGCACCGCACTATATACAACTCTCTACGCCTAGCATAATGCTGTGGTTTTTGCTCTCTGAGCACGATTGACCCCCAGTTTGAGTACCGTGAAGCAGACCGGGTTAATCCCCACTGCAATGGCTTGAGACACCGCATGATGCCACTTTACCGTAAGTTGTTTGAGGATGATATCCCGGTAAAAGAAGACGAGACTGATGGTGTTGAGTCCAATGTTCTGGGCAGTGCGAATGGCACGCTCTTGTAGCCACAGGTAGACAGGCAGGCTGCGGCTTAGAAGAAGCCCTTGCTACGCGAATTCGAACGCTTAAAGCAAGAGTGGTAATTCATTATTGGTAAATTGCCGTTCTTTAAGAAGTGGATTGCTATCTAATGGCCATCAGGACACTGATTGATGATATCGCCATCTGGGTATGGCACCGGGACAAGAGGCTCGCCGCATTCGTCGCAGCGGTAATCTTCTGAAGCCATAGTCATTTCTCCCTTATTTCTTTACACTATACACTTACTTGCTGTCAGGGTATAGTCGCCCAAGGACGACCTTGACAGCCGAGGCTATGAGTGGCATAGTGCTAACACCTTGTTGAGGTTAGGCCTCCAAGTACCTTTATTACGCTATCTTTGTTACATGCTCCTAAGCTCTAATGTATGGCTTGCGATAAAAGCGCACCACTGTTTGTACTTTTACCGCAGGCCATACGGCAGGCAAACCCCGTTTCTTAATAGAGAGAGGTTCAACATGAACACCACGCCTAACGCCAACACCGGTGGGGTCGTTATGCGGAGCCAGCTCGTCCTTGGCACCGAAGCCTTTATTGGCAACACTGCTGAGGCGCTCTGGACAGTCGAGGGTATCGAGCGGGTTATGGGCTTCCGGATGCCTTCGAGCCAGAACATGTGCCAATGGACGCGTGGCAATCAGGTGATTGTCATATGTCCGGAAACGGGCTACGAAGTTTTGGGCGCAAACGCTTTCGGTAAGGCTTGGCACCAATTCGTGGATAAGCACGAGTTAGGGGCTGACGTGTGGATCAGTACTACACAGGCTGCGTGTGGGATGGATATGTTCCACACAGGGCCGTGGACTACCGACCTGTATATGGACTACCGGTCCAAGGTCGCTCCTATAGGCCAGCCGGCTACGGTACACTTTCTCACGAAAGAGTTCTTCGAGGCCGTAGGACCCAGTATTTACTGGACTTACGTACTGGACCGCCTGCTGCCACGGAACTTCGGTACCGACTACGAAGGGAGTGAGAAGTTCCTGGAGCAGTTTGCGAAGAACACTGAAGCAGTGCTCGAAGCAGGTCTTGTCAGATACACCGCGCCGCCCCACTTCCGTGTTTGTCCGGTGGTGACGGTGATCCGGCACCAACCGAAGAGTGACGCAATCGGTGGCAGCCAGGATTTCCCGCTTGTGCTCAAGGAGTGAGCAAGTAACAAAGAGGCGTAAGTCCAAGCGAAAAACGTGTGCGAGCGCTTCTTAGAAGCGTTCATTTTCAACAACACATGTTTTTTCGCTTGGCAGTCTCCCCGGGTGTGAAAGCACTTTTGCGCTTAGGGAGGCTGACACCGCGGTATACTATGGTGACGATGGAGTTAACGAGTTCGGTTACGGTGGTGAAGGGAGTGGGTGATGAGCTGGCCAGGAAGCTGGCCGTGCTCGGCGTAAAAACTGTTGGTCAGCTGATCGATTATCTGCCACGCCGCTACGAAGATTATTCTGAAGTCGTTGCTATCCGGGACACGAGGCCGGGTCCTGTCACGGTAAAGGCGGTAGTAAAACAAGCAAGCGGGCGCTATGTACGCCGCGGCATGCACCTTACTGAAGCCGTGGTGGGCGACGAAACAGGTTCACTGCGGGTCGTATGGTTTAATCAGCCCTACCGCGCCAAGGCGCTCAAGATTGGCGCTGAATACTATTTCTCAGGATTATTTGAGCTGAGCTACCAGCGGATGCAGCTCACTAATCCCAGCGCGGAGCTAGTGAGTGATTTTACGGTCAATACAGCTCGAATTGTGCCAGTCTACCGCGAGACCAAGGGCATCACTAGCAAGCAGATTCGTAAAATAGTCAGTAGTTGCCAAGGCCTGATCCGGAAACTGCCGGAAACCCTGCCGACATGGCTGGTGGAGGAACAAAAGCTGCTTAGCCGGGCAGAAGCGATGCTGGCCATGCATTTCCCTGCTGATAGTGTGCAGTTAGCCGAGGCAAAGCGCCGTCTGGGCTTTGAGGAAGTGTTTGAACTAAGCCTCGCGAGCCTGCTTAACAAGCTTGAGATAGCATTGGATGAGTCCCTACTCATTCCATTTGATGAACAACTTGCGAAAGACTTTGTGAAACATTTGCCGTTTACTCTTACTGATGCTCAACGGAGGAGTGTCTGGCAAATTTACCAGGATATGCAAAATGAGCATCCCATGAACCGATTGGTGGAGGGCGATGTTGGTTCTGGCAAGACTGTAGTTGCTACCATGGCAGCCGTAATGGCCTTGCGTCAAGGCTATCAGGTGGCTTTTATGGCACCTACCGAGCTGTTGGCTCGGCAGCATGCTGAGACGATATATAAACTGCTGGAGCCGCTCGGTATGGCGGGGGATTTGACGCTACTGGTCGGAGCGCTTTCGGCCGCGCAGAAGAAACAAGCTCACGCTGCCATTGCAGAGGGCAGGGGACGTTTTATTGTCGGCACACAGGCGCTTATTCAGGAAAAGGTGGACATGCAGAAGCTTGGTCTGGTAATTATCGACGAGCAACATCGCTTTGGCGTAGATCAGCGCAAACAGTTGATGGCCAAAGCTGGTCATATGCCGCATCTGTTGTCTCTGACGGCTACGCCAATTCCGCGCTCGCTTGCCTTAACGCTATACGGCGAACTGGATATATCGGTGCTCGACGCCAAGCCGGTAGGCCGCCAGCCGATTCATACCGAAATTGTGTCACCGAACTCGGTGAAACCCGTATATGATGATATTCGAAAAGACCTAGATACGGGCCGCCAGATGTTCGCGGTGTGTCCGCTTATAACCGAGTCCGATAGCCTGGAGGCTCATTCGGCCGAAAAAATTTACGAGCAGTTTAAGAAGAAAGAGTTTAAGGCTTACCGTATAGGATTGCTGCACGGCAAAATGAAAGCCGAAGACAAGAATACGATAATGCAGCAATTTGTAGCTCATGAACTTGACATCTTGGTTTCGACCACGGTTATTGAAGTGGGTGTAGATGTGCCCAATGCCAGTGTAATGATGATCCAGAGCGCTGAACGCTTTGGCCTGGCCCAGCTGCACCAGCTGCGTGGTCGGGTCGGGCGTGGTGGGCACCAGGCTTACTGCTACCTAATGATGAGTGATTCTGCGGCCCCTTCTAAGCGGCTTCGAGCACTTGAGAGCAGTCAGGATGGCTTTAAACTGGCCGAACTGGATCTAGAACTACGCGGCCCAGGTGCTATTTACGGCCAGATGCAACACGGATCCTTAGACCTGCGGGTTGCAAAGCTTACCGATGTTGCACTGATAGCTAGCGCCCGCAAAGCGGCGAGCGAATTTATCGAAAAGGGCGAAGATTTGGTACACTATACAGAGCTCCATCAGCGGGTAATGCGCCTACGCGCTGTTACCAATTTGAATTAATGATTTTTGTAGAACATAGTACTAACTCGGCTAAGATGATCTTAAGGAAAGCATAAGTGTACTCTGGTACCACGCTTCGCCCTATGCGCCATTTCGACGCTTGGTTTGGAGCTCACCAAAAAATAGACCGGATAGCACGGCTGCATCTTACTAGCTTACTGTCTCAGAACAAAAGTTTTCCTGGCTCCAAAGATATTCTTCGGTTCGAGGGCATGGATGGGCCCGATGGCATCAAGCGCAAAACACCGGCGCAGGGTGAGCTTTGGCACTATATTAATCCTGATAACGAAGATGATCGCCAGTTGCTGGAGATTCTCGAATATAACTATCAAGAGTTGGTGGCGGCGTTAAAGAGCGGTAACCGGACCAGAGCAGCTTTCGAGGCTGCTTGGCTGGCGCACGGCATTGTTGACGGTCTAACGCCGGCCCACCACTATCCGTACGAGGATGAGCTGGTTCGTCTGCGCGGCGAAGGTATTGAGACGCGCGTAACACCTAAAGATAAACTGCTGATCCCGGGCAATACGCTTCCGGAAACAGTCAGTAAGAACTGGCAGGTCTGGGGAGACAAAGGATTGATCGCGACACATTTTGCCTTTGAGTGGGGTGTAGCCGCCATGATCGCGCCGCTACGGTTTAGTCGTGTGATGCCAACTCAGGTTGAGCTGGCGGCAGCTGCCGGAGCTGGCTTAAGCGAAACATTTTTAGCCTGCGCTAAAGAGGTAGTAGCGCTGAAGATGTACGATCAGTTTTATAAATCCGGTTGGACACCCAAGCTTGCTAAACAGGCGCGACGTGAACTGCTGCCGCGGATCATCAATATGGTCACCGTTGCCTGGTACCTGGCGGCGCAGGAAGCATATGGCGACTCATGAGAATTATCGCCGGCAGGCTGGGTGGCCGCAATTTCGTAAGTCCAAAAACACACCGCACCCATCCTATGAGTGACAAGGTGCGCGGCGCGCTCTTTAATGCACTTGGCGACCTAAGCGGACTGACAATGCTTGATGCCTTTGCGGGTAGCGGTGCTTGTAGCTTTGAGGCGATAAGCCGCGGCGCAAGTCAGGTGCTGGCGATCGATATTGATCCCGAGGCGGTCAAAACAATTGCCGAAAATGTACGCTCGCTTGGACTAGAGGACTCCATCACTGTGCGCCGCAAAAATATCAGTGGTTGGTCGCGTAATAATCAGAGTCAGCAATTTGATGTTGTGCTGGCCGATCCGCCGTATCACGATATTCGTCCTGACGTGCTAGAGCGCCTCTCAGTACATATTAAGCCTGGGGGCTTGTTTGTGCTTTCTTGGCCCGGCAGTGAGGTGGTGCGGGGTTTTGCGGGTCTTGAGCTAATCTTGCACAAGTCGTATGGTGATGCCCAGCTAGTTTTCTATAAACGTCCAGTGTAAGCGGCGCAACGTCTTTTTGTAGCTTTTTTAAGAAAAATCCCGTAAAATAGCCCTGTTACCAACTTTTTCCTGAGCTTTATAGCCTGGAAAAGAGCAGCCGGACAAAATGTGAATCATTTTGCCCGCGTAATGAGAAAAAACCAAAATGGTTTGTCTCATGTGCCTTATGCGGATGTGGTGGAATTGGTAGACACGTTAGTTTTAGGAGCTAATGCCGTAAGGCGTGCTGGTTCAAGTCCAGTCATCCGCACCAAATTAGTCCCAATAGATAAAAGACCTCAAGAAATTGAAGGTCTCTTTCTTTTGTCTTACGTTCCTGCTGCATAGCGACAGTACCCTACACTATAAATCGATTTATTCCTGCGTTAGTGCTTCTAATCTTTTATGACCAATTATGCACCGAGAAAGACGGTTATTTGTTTTTTCGTCATATGATGCCTCCTAGTTTTCAATTATACTGAAGCTCCAAACATGGTAATCGCCGCCTGTCGGACGATACTTTTCTCAGATTCGTCGAGCGTGAGTTTATATCGTCTGAACGAAGGGCTCTTTGTTGCCGGTTTGCAAATGCGCTTGGATTGCTCCAATGAGTTGCTGACGATTCTCGAGCGCCATCTTTGCAAGCAATGCGTCACGCCCAGTTTCTATTGGGTGTTGCTTATTACTCCAAATAAGCATGTCGATAAGCAAAGGTACGAAATCTAAACCGGGTTGCGCAAGAGAATAAATGAATCTTGTTTTATTAGCTTCATCTCGCTGTTTGTTGATGATGCCATTTTTCTCGAGCATGCCTAAGCGGTTAGATAGGATGTTTGTCGCGATGTTTTCGTCCGAAACGAGGAACTCACCATATGACGTTTTGCCGAAGATAGCCATATCTCGAATAATTAATAGGCTCCATTTGTCACCAATTATTTCGAGAGGGTAATTAATGGGGCAGTCGGACCGAAGCTCCTGTTTTTTCATGTGTCCATTTTAGCACAAATCACTTGCTATTCACAAGCGTATACTATATGATGCTTGCAAATAGCAAGTAAAGGAGGTGTGTCAGTATGGGGTCGCTATCAAATAAATTTGAAGGGAGAGCATTGCCTATTGTGATGTTCACCGTTTTCCTTGATGCCATAGGTATTGGTGTTTTGGTTCCATTATTCCCGCAGTTATTCTATAAGGTATTTTTGCCCGCAGGATATTCAATGCATACGGCATACGTTGCGCTTGGTTGGTTGACGGGTACGTATGCATTGATGCAGTTTATCTCGACACCGATCCTTGGCCAGTTGTCTGACCGCTTTGGTCGTAAACGAGTGCTTGGCCTCAGTTTGTTTACAACCGCTTTAGGCTATGCGCTACTAGCCTACGGAATCATGGCAAAGAATATACCGCTCTTATTTATTGCCCGTGCAATTGCCGGTGCTGGTGGCGGCAACGTCAGCGTGGCACGGGCCATTGTCGCTGATGTAAGTAGCGATGAACACCGAACCCGTAACTTTGGGCTCATTGGTGCCGTTTTTTGGCGCACGTTTCTCAGTTCCGCACGCCAGCTTGCTTGGCATGCGCACTCCAGGCTGGTTTGGTATAGCAACGCCATTATGGATTACTGCTATCATTGGGCTAGTCAACATTGCGCTTCTTATTGTCCGCTTGCCTGAAACAAACAAATACCGCAACAATGCCCGTATTGTGTGGTCTAAGTCGCTAGGCAATATTCGTAAGGCTGCAACATCAAAGAGCTTGCGAACCGTTCTTACTACTGAACTGACCTTCTGGGGTGGCTTTACGTTCTTCACATCGTTCCTAGCGTTGCAGCTTGTCCATCGTTTGCATTACTCGACTGTTGATATTGGCGACTTCTTTGCTTACATTGGCGTTTGTATAGCCGTAGCGCAAGGTGCTATAGTGCCGATTCTTGCAAAGCGGTTCAAGAACTATCAGGTAGTTCGTGCTGGCATGATCGCAATGGGTGGTTCGCTGCTTCTACAGTTGCTGGTACACAGTACCGCTGAGTTGCTTGCTGTGGGTGCCTTGATTGCCTTCTGTTATTCGGTTCTTATGACTAATGTTAGTGCCTTGGTCAGTTCGTCTGCTGGTCGGGAGATTCAGGGAGAGGTCCTTGGTATTGAAGCGAGCGTCCAGGCAGTCGGTGAATCAATCCCGGCAATCGCTGCTGGCTATATTGCTACGATTGGTATAAACACGCCGAACCTTATCGGTGCGCTGGTCGTACTATTCGGTGGTCTATTCTTTAGCGTATTCTATCGGTCACGAAGGGAGGTTCTGCATCAGGATAGTTAGGCACCTAAGAGTAGAGCATTAGTTATTTATGGTGCGGGTGGTGCCATTGGGAGCGCAGTAGCCAAAGCCTTTGCCGAGGTCGGGGCACAGGTGTTCTTGACCGACCTAGGTAGATATATCATTTAACGCCATGAGCCTACCCCGGACCGGGATTCGAGGTACCCCGCTTACTAATCTGTCCCTCGACAACTTCAATCTGTTATTCTGGGGCTAAGGAGAAAAGAAAATTATGAGCATAACGTCAGATACATCAGTAGAAATTAACGCCTCAAGCGACAAAGTTTGGCAGGCTATTACTAATCCAGCAATGGTGAAGGAATGGTTTTTTGGTACGACTGTAGAATCAAACTGGGAGGCTGGCAGCTCAATCATCTTTTGGGGTGAATGGAACGGTCAGCCCTACGAAGACAAAGGAGTAATCAAGAAAATAGAGACAAACAAATTACTTGAATATACGCACTTGAGTTCTCGAACTGGTCAGGCGGACGCATCTGAGAACTATGAGATTATTCAATTTGTTTTGTCGGACGATGAAGGCAGGACTACGCTGACTATCCATGAAGATAACCTTCCTTCCACAGAAGCACGCGACAAGTCACTAGGCTTGTGGAAGATGGTTCTTGAGAGACTGAAAAAAGTAGTCGAGGGCTAAATTTTCATCTTCGTTGATGTCTGTGTAGATGTTTACAGCCTCAACTCCTTCCGGCCAACTAAAGTTCTATAACCGTCCTCTATACTCTGCCACTAAGCCGCTGGAACGCTGCCAAGAAGTCTTGCGTGTATCTGCGTGTAATAAAAACCCCTTTGCGAGCTTTCATGTGCAGCGTTTTACCGTGGCCAACCGCTATGGAGTAACGGACACCCTGTATGGTTAGCCAAGCCATTTGGCCGAACGTAAACCATGGACCCTTGGTAGCTGCACACAGCGCCAGAGGAGCTTCTGCGATAACTTGGTCTTGGCTGCCAAGCATGCGCAGTTGCCCAGCATTAATAATAATCGCACCATGCTGTGCCAGCGGTTTAATGCCGAAGCGTCCGGCACCTATTTGGACCTCCGGACCTACATAATCGTATACTTGCTGGCTGTTTTGTGGGGCTTGGGCTTGAAAACTGCCCGGTAGTGATTGGTCTGGATGCATGCTTCTATTAAATTTTGTACGGGCAGTAATGTCAAACTATAAAGAGTGCTAGCGGCTGTTCATAAGCCACCCAGGAAGTGGTGGTATACTTGACTATGATGTCGCATAAAGCAGTATTTCTTGACCGTGATGGCACTATCGACTACGGTACGCCTACTTACGAGCGGGTAGATAGCTTGGATAAAGTTAAACTTTTGCCGAAAACCGTAGAAGCACTTGCTAGGTTAGCTAAACTGGATTATCTGGTGTTTATCGTGACTAATCAGGCGGGTCTCGCTGAAGGCCTAATCAGCCAGGATGAGTTTGACGCCATCCAGGGCAAAGTCATGGAACTGATTGCGCCAAGTGGTATTCATATTACTAAAGCATACGTTTGCCCCCATGGAGAAGACGATGACTGTGATTGCCGCAAACCCAAGCCAAAGCTCTTGCTTAACGCGGCTCGTGAATATGACTTAGACCTAGCTAATTCCTGGATGATTGGTGATCGGCCTTCAGATGTTATGGCAGGCGTTAACGCAGGCGCCAAAGCTATAATGGTATTAACCGGCGTACCTACGGTAGTATCCGAACAGGCGGTAGCTACAGTGCCTTCGTTGCTTGAGGCCGTAGAGTATATCACTCAGCATAGCTAGCCGTATGGCCTGTGAAGCTCTTTTCGGAAATGAGCCAGTAGAGTAGGAGAATATAATGCCGCAAGATTTAACTTCAGAAAGTTCCATTGAAGTTAAGGCACCACGGCCGGCCGTATGGTCAGCACTAACTGTGGCCCAAGCTTAGTAAAACAATGGTTTTTTGGCGCGGAGCTTTTAACTAATTGGGAAAAAGGAAGTCCTATTATTTTCCGAGGTGAGAGCGGCAGGGCGAGTCATACGAAGACAAAGGCCAGATTGTGTCTATCGCGCCAAGTGAAATGTTTGAATATACGCTAGGCGTACTTACTCGTAGGGGTTATAGCACTATGCAGTTGAGGGTGAAACCTGGTAGGGTAAAAGGACATGGAAACGCAACGACTAGAGGCCGGTGATGAGGTGCGCGTTATCGCGCCATCTGATGGCTGGAGAAACAGAAGAACAGAAGCGTATGCACGGGCGAAGGCTCATTTGGAATCACTAGGGCTAGTGGTTACCTATGGCAAACACATTCAAAGTGAAGGCCGATTTAGAACTGGATCAGTTGCTGATAGGCTGGCGGATTTTCATGATGCTTACCGCGATCCTAAAGTACGTCTGATCATTGCGCTTCATGGCGGCTGGTCGGCTAACGCGTTGCTGCGAAGAATAGATTGGGAACTTGTTAAGGCTAACCCAAAACCACTGATGGGGTTTTCGGATACTACGGTGCTTGTAAATGCGCTCTACGCTCAAACCGGGACAGTGAACTATCTGGGGCCGACGTTTTCATCGCTAGGATTTAGGCATATGTTCAATTACACTTTTGATAACTTCCGTAGTGTTGTAGTGGGTACCGCGTCGCTAGAATTACGCCGTAGCCGTGAGTGGCAACGTACCAGAGGAGGACCTTTAGCTAAAACCCGGCCCTGGAAGGTGTTACAGACAGGTTCCGCTGAAGGTGTGCTGATTGGCGGCAATATGGGCACATTTTATCTGCTGCAAGGGACGCCGTACCAGCCAAAATTTGACCAGCCATTCTTATTGCTGGCGGAAGATGATGACGAGCCTGGCAAATATAGCGCCCGTGAATTTGATCGGCGGCTCGAATCATTACTGCAACTGTCCGGTGTCCGTGAGAATATCCGAGGCTTGGTCATCGGACGGTTTCAGCCAAGTAGCCGGGTAACTATGCCGGACGTAGCATATATTGTGGCTAAAATGGAGCTGCGGGGCATACCGGTAATCGCCGATGTAGATTTTGGGCATACTATGCCGCTATTAACGTTGCCAATCGGCGGTGTTGCCTGGCTGGAAGCGGAAAAGAGCCGAGCGAGCCTTAATCTGGTACAATGGTAAAAGGAAACACTCATGAGTTTAAGTACACAGCCTTATAAAGGCGCACGGGATTTTTACCCTGAAGACAAGCGCCTGCAGAAGTATATGTTTGCACGTATGCGCGAAGTTTGCGAACGCTTTGGTTACGAAGAATATGATGCGCCAATCTTAGAGCCAGTCGAATTGTATCTGGCTAAAAGTAATCAGGAAATGGTTAACGATGAAACCTATCTGTTCCAGGATCGCGGTGGCCGTAATGTGGTGGTTCGCCCAGAAATGACGCCAACGGTCAGTCGTATGGTAGCCGCCCGTCGCCAGGAGTTGCCGTATCCGATGCGTCTCTACAGCATCCCTAATTTGTGGCGCTACGAACGCCCACAGCGCGGCCGTCTGCGCGAACACTGGCAGCTAAACGTGGATATCTTCGGCGTGGACGGTGTGGAAGCAGACCACGAGATCATTATGGTGGCCGACCAGATCCTAAAAAGCTATGGCGCCAAGCGCAGTAGTTACACCATCTTGCTCAATAGCCGCAAGCTGATGGATGAATTGTTCGGTAATTATTTGGGTCTAGACGTAACCCAACGAAGTACCCTGATACGACTCATCGACCGTATTAAAAAGATGGAATACGCCGTTTTTACGGCACAAGCGGATGCTATCTTAACACCCTCGCAGCGTGAAGCGGGCAAACTGGAAGTGCTCCTGAATCTCTTAAAAGCACAGAAGCTGGAAGATCTGCCAGGCGAGCTGCACGGCCACCCTGCGGTGCTGCACTTGCGGGAGCTGATTGACATGCTGGAAAGCTCGCGAGTGTCAAATTACCGATTTGATATTACGCTGATGCGCGGCTTCGATTACTACACCGATATCGTATTTGAGGTGTTTGATAACCACCCCGACAACAACCGCAGCATGTTTGGCGGTGGCCGCTATGATGGTCTGGTTGGACTGTTTGGCGTTGAGCCAGTGGCTACGGCAGGATTTGGCATGGGTGATGTTACGCTGCAAAACTTCCTGGAAACACACGAGCTGCTGCCGCATCTGCACCCCGAAACCGACGCTTATGTAGTGCTGGCTAGCGAAAACGTCTATGCCAAGGCTCAACCTGTGCTGGCGGAGTTGCGCGAAATGGGAGTGAATTTGGCAGTCGACGCTACTGGCCGCAAGCTGGAAAAACAGATTAAGACGGCCGTCAAAAAAGGCTTACGCTATGCCATCTTCATTGGTGAGGCCGAGCTGGCTAACGAGCAACTGAAGTTGCGTAACCTGGTAGATGGCAGCGAAGAGGCGCATGGTTTGCAGCGGATTGTCAGCATCGTGAAAGACCGGCGACGCGCCAGTGAAACGCCTGTTGACACCGACGAAGAAGATTTATGACTGCACCCAATCACGCACTGACAGGGGCGGTGATTGGTTTAGTCGTTAGTAATCCTGCGCTAGCCTTGCCGCTTGCTTTTTTATCGCACTTTGCGTGTGACGCTATTCCGCACTACGATTCGCCGGGTGAAGATGGGCCAAGGCGTTTTAATTCAAAACGGTTCGTCTATGAATTCTTAGTGATTGGGGCAGCTTTGTGCCTAGCGATTGTGCTGCTGCTGGCGGTGGCTAGGCCACGGCATTGGCTGGTGGCCGCCATTTGTGCCTTTTTGGCAGCTAGTCCGGATCTGTTCTGGATACCACGGTTTTTGTATGCGCGTCGTACCTATACTGAAAAGCTGCAGTGGAATTGGTTTTTGCAGTTTCATTCGTGGGTGCAATGGAAAACCGGGCCGAAGCTTATTTGGTTGGAGTTGGTTTGGTTTGTGGGGTTTAGCGCGATACTAGCAACATATTTGTAGTCACATTCCTTGCGTCTGTTATATCGCTACCGCGATATAACTTGATGTACTCGGTATAGACAAGAAGCTTACTTCTTGTCTATACCTCCGTTCATCTGTTATAGTACCAACCTATGCAAGTTACTCGTAAAGACACCACCCCTACCAAGGTTCAATTAACTATCGCTGCCGACCAGGTATTTCTGGACACCACCAAAGAGCACGTACTGGCAGATCTCGCCAAAGACGTGAACATGGCTGGCTTCCGCAAGGGCCACGCACCAAAGGCGCTCATTGAAAAAAGCGTTGACCAAAGCACCCTCCAGACCCGCTTCCTCGATCACGCCATTAACGATCTGTATGTAGAAGCTGCTATCCAGGAAAAACTACGCCCCGTTGCGCAGCCTGAGGTCAGCGTGACCAAGTTCGTACCATTTACTGCTCTAGAGTTCAAGGCCGAGGTGGAAGTAGTCGGCAAGATTACTCTGTCTGACTACAAGAAGATCAAGGTTGTCAAAAAAGTTGAAGCGACAACCGACAAGGATGTGACGGCTGTCCTTGACGACTTGCGTCACCGTGACAGTAGTAAGTCAGATGTAACACGAGCCGCTAAAGACGGCGACGAGGTGGTAATTGATTTTAGCGGAGTAGATGCTAAAACCAAAGATGCTATTGCGGGCGCAACCGGCAATGATTATCCGCTAATTTTGGGCAGCAATACCTTTATTCCTGGCTTTGAGCCGGAACTAATCGGCCTGAAGGCTGGTGACCAAAAAACGTTTGATATAACGTTCCCAGCCGACTATGGGGCTCCAGAACTCCAAAATAAGAAAGTAACTTTTACTGTTACCGCTAAGACCGTCCGTGAAGTTACCTTGCCCAAGCTAACTGATGAGTTTGCAGCTAAGGTTGGTCCGTTTAAGACAGTCGCCGAGCTGAAGGCTGACGTTAAAAAGCAGCTGGAGGCCGAAAAGCAGGCTCAGGCGCAGCGTGTTTTTGAGAATGACCTGCTAACGGCTGTTGCCGAAAAGGCTAAAGCCGATATTCCAAAAGTGCTGGTTGATGAAGAGATCGACCGCATGGAGGCCGAAGAAAAGCGTAATCTGGTATACCGCGGTGAGACGTGGCAGGAGCACCTAAAGCGGGAAGGCAAAACTGATGCCGAGCACCGCGAAGGTCTCCGCGGACAGGCTGAAGCCCGCGTTAAGACCGGTTTAGTTTTGGGTGAGATTGCTGAAGCCGAGAAGATTACGGTCAGCGACAAGGAAATCGATGAACAGATCGCTAAGCTCAAGCAACAGTATAGCGACAAGCAGATGCAGGCTGAACTAGATAAGCCGGAAAACCGCCGTGAACTCGGCAGTCGCTTGCTTACTGAAAAGACCATTGCTAAACTGGCCGACTACGCTGCAGCTAAGTAGATATCCGCAGAAATGTCGAATTAGCACTCTTGACTCGGGAGTGCTAATTTTTTATGATGAATAACGTAGTCGCTAAAGAGCGGCAGAGCCGATTACGAGTCCGATAGAGTATCACTGTTTTTATAGAAGGGGGTCATATGAGCGTATTAGTTCCAACCGTTATCGAGAGCGAAGGCCGCTACGAGCGCGCCTACGATATTTACAGCCGGCTGCTTAAGGACCGGATCATCTTTTTGGGCACTGAAGTAAATGAAGCAAGCGCCAACATTGTTGTGGCCCAGTTGCTATTCTTGCAGGCTGAAGACCCTAAAAAGGACATTTACTTCTATATCAATAGCCCGGGAGGCGTGGTATATGATGCACTAGCTATCTATGACACCATGCAGTACGTCACTAATGATGTGCAAACGATAGGTATTGGCGTACAGGCTTCGGCGGCGGCATTCCTGCTGAGCTGTGGTACTAAAGGCAAACGCTTCTTATTGCCACACAGCACCGTGATGATCCACCAGCCATCCAGCGGCACACGCGGTAAGGTAACTGACCAGGAAATTGACCTGCAGGAAAGTCTGCGTATTAAGCATTTGCTAGAAGAAATAATGGCACGCAACACTGGTCAAAAGGTCGAGAAAATTCACGAAGACATGGAGCGCGACAAGTGGCTAACCGCTGAAGAAGCTCAACAGTATGGCTTAGTTGACGAGATTATCTCTGATATTACGGTCCCTCAAAAGACTGCGTAGCGGCCACTAATTCCCGAACTCACCCGCATCTTTGCGCCAATCGTGGTCGTCCGGGTAGACTTCCCGCCCCGGGAAAAGCGGCCATATAGTTTCTTGATTGCTCCGTTGAGCTCCTAGCCAGTCTACCGTAACTTTAGGACGCCCAAGAGTTTTGTACTCGCTTGGAGTGCGTCCGTGCTGTTCGACGTAAGCTCCCCGAAGCGCGGCACGCCCATACGAGGGCGGTTCAAATCGCGCGCGCTGAATGGCTGTGGCACTGGGCATCCACTCCTTGAACCAGGTAGATTGCATCTTTACACCTAGGCCTGTTATTACGTCAGTGTCCAGCGGTGCGCCTGGATCGTCAGGTGCCCTCATACGCTTTTCTAGCAGATCATACATTTTATCTGTCGCGCGTATTTTGGCGTTGCCCCAGTCTTCATAATCGATACCATTCTTCAGTTTTTGCTGGTTCAGTAGCTCCAGCTTTGCTGCCCAGTCAATGCGGTTTCGTAAAATCCCGCTTCCTAGCCAGAGATCGGACAGCACTTGTTCCAATTGATAACGCCCCCAGACTTCGAGCGCGGAGGCTTCGTGTGTCTCTAGGAAATCAATAATAAGCCCACACTTCATTTCTTCAACATTATGGGGGGGTCATTCTGTAAGGCCGTCCGCCTTTCTCGAGTGTAGCGACTTTCAGCATGGTCTCATCGCGGGAAGCGAGTCGCGTGAGCCTCATGAGTTCTCCATCCGGTACAGTCACGGGAGAGGGTATGCCTGCGTCAATCATTCGAAGTGTGAGCGCACCGATGGCAAAGCGCATACTCATTGCCCAGAACGAAAAGTTGGTGTCCCCTGAAGTCATGTGGATGCGAATGCGTCTCTTATCTGATAGTGACTCATCGCGTTCGTTTACTACAGGGCGGTGAGTCATTGTATCATCGTGATATTCCTCATTAAGGCAAGGTTCCTTCTGGTGCTTGACGAATATATAATCGCCTTCCCTGGTTTTAATGACGCCGCCCAGACCGGTATACAAAGAGGATGTTGCTTGATGCATAGAGTTTAGCAACCGGGATTTTCGATTGTTCTGTACGCCGCCTTCGCGGCGCCTGATATCAAGATTTCCATGAAAACCAATGCCCGTATAGCGTCCGGGTTTATCATCATCACCTGTCAGAACACGCTTATATATTGCATAAGGTCCGATTTTTCCGGCAACCTGTGCCCTACGTGCCATATCAACCATTTCAATGTCGCCGGCTAAGGTGTATAACGCCGGTGAGCCCTCGATAGGAATTTGAGGATTCTTGTCGTTACTGGGTTCCAGACGACATTCTGGCGTGCAATATTCACGGTGTGCTAGGTCGACGTAGAATCGCCCGCCATTTTGTAAGTATCGGTTTACGGGGCTGCCTACAGATTTCATCTCCGGCGACAGATGATCCATAACGCGTTGAAGTAGTATAAAATCAGGAGGAATTAGCTTGCTGCCGCCTGATTCATCCATAAACTCGCATGACTCAGACTCTGTGCCGCCGAATATTTCAGTGGCTCGCTCTTTGGTAACTTCCATGGCAGCGGCTGGAAGGTATACAGGACTCAAACGCTAATTACGCGTCCCCCAGTGTAATAACAACTGCTACTGTTTGCTGTCATCAGGTTTGCTGAATGCTATACTTTTAGAAGTGCTAGAACTATTCAATAAATAATTTTTTGTAGAGAACAAACTAAGTAGGTATGAATCCCGAAACGTACACTGATGTTCTTCAGCAAAACCCCGAGATGCCCGACGAGCTCAAGGGCCATGTTAGCCGGCTTGCTATGGAGGCTGGAGAACCCGGCTACGTACCCAGGCATGGGCATACAAGTACAGCCGCTGATGTGTGGCCTGGTACCGTTGAAGCGCAACTTGGGCATGAAAAACCTGTCGGGCGGCATGCCAGCGCTACCAGCAGAGAGCCTAATGACGCATTGCTATCCAAAACATCTGCTTATGAGGGTTATGCTCAGCACTCCCTGAATAACATTGTGAACGGTGTACGAGCATTTGCCGATGGGACGTTCTCCTTTATAGAAGAATCAAACAGCTCTTCTTATAAGAGCTGGGAAGATATGGCTGCTGCGGCTCTAGGGTATATACATAGCGCTCCAACACACGAAGAAAGAAGAAACGGGCTTTCGCAGTTTATCCATGGGGTTAATTATTTGTGGGAGGGCTCTTACTCTTCCTCGGAAGCAGTACAAGATCAAACGACCGTATATACTATCACTGCTTTACAAGCATTAAGATTTGACGACGTGTTGATGCCTGAACTCCAGGGGGTCTATTTTGATAAATCAGATGAAACTTCCAAAGCGCTCCGCAACATGCTTGTTCAGCTGCAAGGTAGAACGGCCGATTTTAGTGACGGCGATGAATGGTACAGTATGGCCTTTCTGGGGCGTATGTATGATGAAGACTTCATTGATCTTTATAAGCGAGCTACCCATCTTAGAGATCCGACACTTATTGAATTATTTGCCGCGGAAGGTGCAAAACGGCATATTATAAAAACTGAGATCGATAAGCATACTGACGCGGACTATTTAAAGCACTTTACCGCCCCAGAGGCTTCAAATATACAACGAGGGGTGGCCCAACGTTTGCTCAGAGAGATTGCCCCGAGCTTGCCTCGTGAAGCTGCTCAAGATCTGCTCTTTGCGGCAGATTCAAGGACTGAGCCTGCGGATAGTAACGACCACAGGGAACGCGCTAATTCTTTGCGCGATCTACTTATTCAGACTATTGAAACTACAGATAAACTTGGACGCACGGCCGTAGAACGGTTACGTCGGCATGCGGGTATCGTTAATTTTGATTATTACGAAACTAATCAGCTAGAGATGATGAATAAAGTTATAGAGTATGACGAAGAGACGCTTGAATACCTCAGCCAAGGAGACCTAACGGTTGTTTTTATTGATGCGCTCGGAGATTATAATGGCGCCTTTAAGACGGCAAGTTCGAACTTCCGAAAACCAAGCGGTAGAACATTATTTTTCGAGATTCATGAACCTGAAGACTATGACCGGTACAAAGCCTTCTTGAAGATACGTGACCTTAAGCCGTCAACCGTCGTTCTGGGGCAACATGGGATGCCTGGAGCTTTTGCTCTTGGGCGGCAGCGCAAAGAATCACGCTGGCGTGTAGTAGAGGAAGAAACAGGGAAAGTAATAAAAGGAAAGAAAGAAACAAAAGAAGTAGCCGTTGAGGTAGATGAAATCAAACGGCCATACATCGTCACCAACGAGCCAAAGATCACTAAGGGCGGCCCATGGGGATATCAGGTGGCTTCAATCCTACAAGTGGTAGGCGACTTAAAATTATATATGCAGCCAAGCCGTGGGATTGATGATCCGCTAGAAGCTACGGGTAGTATGCAGTTTGTCCTAAGCTCGTGCAGCATGGATGTACCGGTAGCACAGACTGCTATAGCGCCGGGACGCGAACCTGTTACTGAAACTGTGGCAAAAGCGGTCGGACCGGGGGTGGTTGTTGCTGGCGGCAATATGCCTATGGCTATGCTGGGTACTCAAAAGGGTATAAAGATGGATGGATTTGAACTTCAGCCTGACGGTAGCTACAAGAATATTGGCACCATACCAATATCCGTTATATATATTGGTACTGACGGGAATCTGAACAGGGATCAGGTTGATGAGCTTATACTGCATCAATAAGGAGTGTGTTTATGTCTGAGACGCCAATTACGATTGTTAATGCATTGGACGGGGGCTACGCGGAAGTCAGGATGCTCCAGGCTGCACAAGAAAAATGTAGACGAATGCTCGTAGGCTGGCGAGCAAGAGTGGGCGCAGAAGAGGATGTTGCCGTTCAAAGATCCTATACTTTTCCTGGTTATCGTATTGATATTGACTCGACCACAAGCACCGAAGCCGTTACGGTGCGTACGACAGATGAAGGGGCTCGACGGGAGTATCAGCTAATTTCTGACGGAACTCTTGTGATACCTAACAGTGATCTAGATTCTGCGATTGGCGATTATGAAGCATTTTCTCGTGACCTCTATGACGCTATATGGGTCGGCGGCCAGGAATAGCATTGTATCCCAGCCCAGGATCTAGAATTGATACGCTATCTATAATGCTGCCTAAACGTTTGGTCCATTGTACGGACAGTGTGGTCAAAAGCCATAGAAGCGTATTTGATACACCTGTCTATCCGGCAATTATGTAATAAAAACTGTAGACAGTGCCTGCTGTGGCATTTGTGGGTGCAAGCTGGATAGTGAATGACGTTGCGCTAACCGCTGAAACCCTTGCGGTCAGCGAACCGGTTGCGCTTCCAACGGCCGAAGTCGGTGTTAGGGTGATCGACTTTGGTGCAGAGCCATAAGTAGCGTGGAATGTAATAGCGGTGTCGCAGGTGGCAGGCGAGCCGGACCCAGCAGTAACCGTAAATGATCCAGCTACATCGGTAGATCCCGCTGTTATGGCGGCGCTAGGACTACTGCCGCAGTTTGTTGGAACAGCTATGGTTGGAGCGGTTGTCTGGGTAGTGGTAATGTGGGCGTCTGTTAGATCAAGCGTAGCAAACGCTGACGCCGTGCCGCTAATGCTTATATGCATACCGGCTGTATCGGCAGTAAATAAGGACGTGCCGCTGGCGTTCTGTATCTGAAAGTCGGTAGCCGAATCGTTCCCGGGGGTTGGCTTGACTACCGCGGTTCCCATAATGGTAGTAGCGATATTGGTGTTGGCATTGCCAATTTGGATGCTGGTAGCGTTAAAGTTGCCAAGATTTAAGGCCGTCGCATTAATGGTATCGAACGTGGGGGAATAGACGGCCATTGCGCTGCTGGTGATGCCGTTTACGTCGAGTGTGTACTGTGGGTTATTGTTGTCGATACCTACGTTCCCTGTGGCAGTAATGTGCAGCCTGTCAAACATAGTGTTGGGGTTGCTGCCGCTGATGAGCTGCAGGGGTGTGCTACCGGCTACTGCGGGATTGAGTACTACAGCGGCTTCTGCCCAGTCAGCCTGGGTCACTTGCCAGCTTAAGTTAACCAAGCCGCCGTTCCCGGCCACATCAGCCCCACATCCAAGGGTGAAAAAGAGCTGTGCTACGGACCATCGAACTGTTTCGCCAGATGTAAGCGATGTGCATGACTCAGAACTGCTGTCTTTATCTATAGCAAAGCTATCCACTACCACTTGGCTCGTATTCGTCGTTGTTACCGCTAAGCTCGTTGCTTGGGTTCCGGCATCAGTGCCGTTGGTCGTAACTGGCGTGCTGAAGGGGCTTATCTGATTGACGTTGTAGTATGATGCAGCACCCATGGTAGTGCCTGCTCCCCCATTAGTCGTCGATAGGTTGAAGGTGCCGCTTGGCGGATTCAAAAGGTACCAAAGTTTGACCTGCACACCACCCGAGAAGAATTGGCCAGAAGCTACAGATGTAAGTAAGGTTAAGGGCCGCCCGTCGTAGGTGAGGCCCGTGGCTGCAAAGTTTGTCGTGACCAGTAGCAGCCGTCCTTGTTGTGTGCCGACAGTAAAACTCATAGATAATGTACCACCTGTCGAGACCACTTTATCGGCATTGTCCAGCTGAATACCACCCTGGGCGGATTGGCCGGTCTCCAGAATAATATCGCCGCCATTAGCGCCGCCAGTACCGTTTGACCCCTGAATGGTGAGATTGACGCCCGTGATATTGTTACCAACTCCTGCGCCGCCCCGGATAGTTGTGGTGGTAGGAGTGGCGCTGTCGTTGCCAAGAACCAGTTGGCTGTTTGTGGTGTCTAACGTAACTACATTTTGACTGGCGGCATTTTTTACCTGCAGAGCGGCCGTGGAGTTTGCCGCTGACTGTAAGCCAAGCGCTGCCGTAGCAGTGATCGTAGTACCAGATTGGCTAAGTAGTGAACCCTGCAGTGTATTGGGTGCGGTGAATACGGCTATCTGACCGGCTCTCCCAGTACCGGAAATGCCACCACCCGATGCAGCGGTTATGTTGGTTATAAAGTTGTTCGTAACCGAACTGCCGCCGGCCCCCTGTAAAGACACGAACCCAACGCCGTTGTAGTAGGCTAGCTGATTGGCTGCTTGATCGTAGTAGAGCTGCCCGGCGACCGGGTTTTTAGGCTGCGTCGATGGTTGCAAGATAATGGAGTTGCTGACAGCCAAATCGCCGTTGACCGTTAGGGTATTCGCGGCTTGAGACAGCGGGGCAAGCTGCTGGCTTAAATTAGACAGCGACGTTGCTTGCTGCTTGAATCGCAGACCCGGGTTCGCTTTCTGGAGGTTTTCAGTAGTAGTTTGCTTATTGGCAGTGAGGCTATGCAAGACAAGCGTAGCTCCTACAAGCATGCCTATGGTAATCAGTGAAAAGGCTATAGTTCTTCGAATCAGGGCCCGTTTTAAGGCCGGGTCTTTAGGCAAGGGCTTGTCGTTGAAGCTTGTCAGCGGGACCTCGTCTAATACACCCGATGGGCGTAAGCCTGTATCGGTCCGATGTATCTCTGGTGCTGGCTGTAAGGGGCCGTCCATCTGTTTTATTTTCTTACACGTATTTATTTACACCCAAGCCGCGAACTACTCGCTGCCTAGTATGCTAGTTGTCTCACATAAGAACGTACTATCCCAGTATAGCAATGTGTCAAACTTCTTACAACACGCTTACGGTTTTAGCTGAATAAGACACCATAAACTACTCCGACCGTAATGAGTAATACGCCAATTGCAGCCACTATAGCATCAACGAGTCCTTTGCGAATAGCTGACTCAGCCAAGGGGTTGCGCCCGATTGATATCAACTGGCTTCTGATTGCCACATACAGCATAACTGTTACTGCTACGAAACCTAGCAGCAAGGCGCACGTCCCAAGAAGCACTCGTAGTGGCGAGACTTGTTTACCGGTCAATGTGTTGGCAATAGACTGCAAGAAAGGAGGGAGAATTGACGCAATAGTTCCTTCTGAAGCGCTAGCAGAATAATAGCTAACGGCAACGGTTACTGGCAGCAAGCCCACCTTAACAGATACTTTTTGGCCATTTGTGGTAGCGAACGCCTTGATAACCGTTTTTACGGAACTTAAGCTTGCCTGCGCGGTGCCGACTATTTCAGAAGCAGTTGTTGCCTTCATGCCGATGCCATTAATGGGGGAGGCGGTGATTTTATCGCCGCTATTTACTGGGCCGTTGGCGTCGCTGACAAGCGCATCGACAGTACCGCTGACGGCAACTTGGACACTGCGCTGTTTAGTGGCAGACAGTTCAACAAGCGGCTTGCTGGTAGCTATGCCAACGAGTGTGGTCGCATTACTATTTGAAACGGGCGAGACTAGACCGGATTTAGCGGCCGTAAGACCTACCAATGCCCCTGATGTGATGTCGGTAGTATCGGTTTGATATGACTGAGAAATGGCGCCTGATGCTGCCGTGGCGACACCGCAAAATGGGCCGGTAAGTGTTCCACAGGCAATAGCAAGCACGATTGCTACGTATATCGATAACAGCCTTCTATTTTGTTTCATTGCAGCTCTAGTTACATCATACCGCGTTACATCGCTAAGGCGACCAATGGTTTTAATAATAGCATGAGTGCTTTATTTACACTGACAATGGCAAGGATGTTATGACCTTTGAGCAGCCTTGACGGGTGTGTACACAGATTGTATAATAAGGTCTATGGAAATCTACCGCTTTAATCCTGAAGTACTCCAAGGGGCAAGCATAGTAACTGTGCCAGCTAATGAAGTTCCGCAAGATGCGTGGGCGGATCTTCAAGCATTACAAGAAGAATATTTAGAGGATGACCTTATTGGAGCACTCCCATCTGATGCTAACCAAGATAGTATAGACCAGATGGCGGCCCGTGCTGCAGTATTGACCAACAATAGGGACGTTGGCCAATACGCGCAGCAGCGAGGTACGTCGAGGTTTGTGGCGCAACATGGCTTACGGCCGGAACAATCGTATAGAGACTCTCAGGTGACGCTCGTTTTGAACCAGAACAATACTGTAATTGGTGGCGCGGCAACTGTCCTTAATGCTTCCTCACGATTACCCGGACCCCTAGGCCGTGCGCACCGCGAGCTAGCACTGCACACTGAGGGCATGAGGCACGTGAAGATTATGGATGTCATAGGAAGGGAGCCGGAGGTCGCCATAGCGGGTATTGTGGGCGCACTGGAGGCTCGGCGGCCAAGGGATGGCGTCAGAGCATACCTTGCACCGGGTGAGCTACCGGATCAAGTTATGCAACATGCAGTTAATGCGCTCGGAATGAGTGTAGTTGGTAGTGATCTCCAAGAGGGAGTACCAGGATACCCTAGTCCTTTGCGGGTTGATACATATGCGGGCCAAGTTGATTTGGTACTGGACCATGTATACGGAGTCGATGGCGTACGAGAACTTATGGAGAATGTGCGAAGACTAGACAGGCTGCCTGAATAGGGCAAGCCTACTAGTGGCTTCCTGTAAAGTAATGTTGACGTAGTAGATTTTACTGCGTATACTTGTATACAAGAAGTAGTGTAAGTTGGGCTGTGCTGCAACTTGGCCAAAGCAGTTTTGTCTCCTGTCACAGGGAGATATCAGCACCAAAATCCCCACTTAGTTTTCTTCGGGCGAAACAACAAAAAGCGGTACCCAAGAAAAGAGCAGCTTGGTTATACAACGTCGTGGCGCAGTCTTAGCATGCTGCCATCACTACAATGCAGGCTTGAACTTTTGGTAACGCACCAGCAGTATCAATGTATAAATAAGGGGACATTGCACGTGGCAAAAGCGCAAGCAGTAGCACCAAAGGCAAAGTCGGGCGTTCGCGTATTCTTTACTGACGCAAACGACAACATGACGTTGCCGAATCTGGTAGACCATCAAAATAAGTCGTTCCAGTGGCTGATCGAAGAGGGACTCGGTGAGCTCCTGGCAGAAATTAGCCCGATCGACGATTATACCAACACCAAACTCACCCTGCGGTTCAAAGATTATCACTTCGAAGACCCGAAGCTGAGCGAGGCTGAAGCCCGCGAAAACAATGTGAGCTATGAAGCACCGCTGAAGGCTGTTGTAGAGCTTACCAACAAAGTCACCGGTGAGGTTAAAGAGCAGGAAATCTACCTGGGTGACTACCCATGGATGACCAATCGCGGTACCTTCATTATTAACGGTGCTGAGCGTGTTGTAGTGAGCCAGCTTATCCGTTCAGCTGGTGTGTTTTATAGCGCAGACCTGCACGGTACGCACAACCTATACAGTGCCAAGGTTATCCCTGGCCGTGGTGCCTGGCTGGAGTTCGAGACTGCTGCTAACGGCGCGCTGTATGTAAAGATTGACCGCAAGCGCAAACTGCCGGTTACTACGCTGTTGCGTGCCCTCGGCATGACCGAAGCTCAAATGAAAGAAGCCTTCAAGCACGTTGATACCGCCAAGGCTAGCTACTTGGAAGCCACACTTGATAAAGACCCAACTAAGGGCCACAGTGAAGCACTTATCGAGGTATACCGCCGCCTTCGCCCGGGCGACCTGGCTACCGTTGACAATGCTCGCTCACTACTTGAAAACATGTTCTATAACTTTAAGCGCTTCGATTTCAGCCGTGTGGGCCGCTACAAGCTCAACAAGCGCTTAGGTCTGGACGTTGCTAACACTGCCGAGAACCGCATCATGCGTCTGGAAGACCTTGTTGCTATTGTAGCCGAGCTAATTCGTTTGAATATTTCTCAGGAACCTGGTGACGACATCGATAGCCTAGCTAACCGCCGCATTAAGATGGTGGGTGAGCTGGTACAGCGGCAATTCCGTATCGGGTTGCTTCGTATGGTGCGTAACACTCAGGACCGTATGTCTATGAGCGAAATCGAGACCGTACAACCTGGACAGCTGATTAACGCCCGTCCTGTTGTAGCTGCCGTGCGTGAATTCTTTGCAAGCTCACAGCTTTCACAGTTCATGGACCAGATTAACCCGCTCTCAGAGCTCGCTCACAAGCGCCGCCTGAGTTCTATGGGTCCTGGTGGTCTTTCCCGCGAACGCGCCGGTTTTGAGGTTCGTGATGCGCACGCTACTCACTACGGTCGTATCTGTGCCGTAGAAACACCGGAAGGTGCCAATGTGGGCCTGGTCTTGAACCTGGCCAACTTTGCCCGTGTAAACGACTATGGCTTTATTGAAACTCCCTACCGCGTCGTCAAAGACACTAAAGTTACCAGTGAAGTCGTCTATCTAGATGCCGCTGCTGAAGAGCACGCCGTAATCGCCGGCGCCGGCGTAGCACTTGATAAAGACGGTAAGATTGTCGACGAGCGTGTATCTGCCCGTATTAATCTGAAGTCCGGTGAAGCTGACCGCGCTGATGTGACCCACATCGATGCTGCCCAGAACCAGATTATCGGCTCAAGCGCTGGTCTAATTCCCTTCATCGAGAAAGACTACGTGTACCGCGCCCTCATGGGCAGCAACCAGCAGCGTCAGGCTGTTCCACTGATCCAGCCAAAGAGCCCTATCGTGGGTACTGGCGTGGAAGCTTCAGCTGCTCGTAACACCGGTCAGATTATCGTTGCAGAAGCTGACGGTGAAGTAGTACGTGCTAATGGCCACGAAGTGGTGGTGAAGTACAAAGACGGCACAGTTATTTACGAGCCACAGCACTTCATTCGTTCCAACGAAGGTACTTCTATCAACCAGCGTGTTGTAGTAGCTAGCGGTGACAAAGTGAAGGAAGGTGACATCCTGATCGAGGGTATGTCAATCCAAGGCGGTGAACTGGCACTCGGTAAGGACCTAGTGGTAGCCTTCATGCCATGGGCGGGATACAACTTCGAGGACGCCATCATCATTAGCCGCAAGCTGGTTGAAAACGACACCCTTACCTCTGTGCACATCGTCGACTACATGATTGAAGTCCGTGAGACTAAACTTGGCCCAGAAATTGTTACCCGCGACATCCCAAATGTTTCTGAAGACGCTTTGCGTCACCTTGACGACGACGGTATTGTCCGCATCGGTGCCGAGGTACATCCCGGCGACATCCTAGTCGGTAAGATTACCCCTAAGGGTGAGCAGGAACTGAGCAGCGAAGAGCGTTTGCTGCGCGCAATCTTTGGTGAAAAAGCCAAGGAAGTCCGTGATACCTCTCAGCGCATGAGTAACGGCAAGCACGGTAAGGTTGTGGGCGTTAAGGTCTTTACCCGTGAGGCTGGCCACGAACTAAAGGCTGGCGTGCTGATGCAGATCCAGGTCTTTGTGGCTCAGATGCGCAAGGTAAGTGTTGGCGACAAGCTGGGTGGCCGCCACGGTAACAAGGGCGTGATTGCCCGCATTCTGCCGGTCGAAGACATGCCGTTCATGGAAGACGGTACCCCAATTGATATCGTTCTGAACCCGCTGGGTGTGCCAAGTCGTATGAACATCGGTCAGCTGTTTGAGGCTCACCTTGGTATGGCTGCTCGTGCGCTCGGCATGAAGGTTGCCAGCCCGTCATTCAACGGCGTACCTTCTGAAAAGATTCGTGAACTTTTGAATGAAGCCGGCTTCCCAGAAGACGGTAAGCAGCAACTATTCGACGGTCGCACCGGTGATGCCTTCAAGGAGCGCACTACAGTCGGTTCGATGTACATGATCAAGCTGAACCACATGGTCGCCGACAAGATTCACGCTCGAAGTACGGGTCCATACACTATGGTTACCCAGCAGCCACTTGGTGGTAAGGCACAAAACGGTGGTCAGCGCTTTGGTGAGATGGAGGTGTGGGCACTTGAAGCATATGGCGCCGCTAACACCCTTCAGGAAATGCTTACCATTAAGTCCGACGATGTTTATGGTCGCTCCAAGGCCTATGAGAGCATCATCAAGCAGACCCAGATTGTGGGTCCAAAGGTTCCAGAGAGCTTTAATGTGCTCGTGAAAGAACTCCAAGGTCTTGGCCTTAAGGTCGATCTGGTACACCAGAGTCAAGTAGTGGATGCTGAGGCAATCTTAGCCACTAACATTCACGAAGAAGCAGTACACCCGTCGAATGTCACCGTTCCAACACCTACTGTTTCGGACATTGACGTGACCGACGAAGAACTTGCCGGTGAAGACTTCCTAGTGGAAGACACTGACGAAGAAGGCAAAGTGCTTTTGAGTGCCGAGCAAGACAATATGACTATTAGCGAGGAGGAGGCGTAAATCATGCGACGCTATTCATACGGAACTGATATCGCCGATTTTGATGCTGTCCGCCTAGCGGTAGCCAGCAGCAAGGATATAGAAGATTGGAGCTATGGTGAGGTTACCAAGCCGGAAACCATTAACTACCGTACCCAAAAACCAGAGCGCGACGGTTTGTTCTGTGAGCGCATCTTTGGGCCGGTAAAGGACATTAACCCGCACGACGCTAAATACAAGGGCGTTCGCAGCCGCGAAGCTGCCGTTGATAAGAACGGCGAACTGGTTACCCGCAGCATTGTTCGGCGCGAACGCATGGGTCACATCAGCCTGGCTGTGCCAGTGGCGCACATTTGGTTCCTTAAGGGCACGCCGAGTGCCGTCGGTCTGCTACTGGGCTTAACGGTTAAGAGCCTGGAGCGTGTCGCTTACTTTGCCAGCTACATTGTGAAGTCGGTTGACGTTGCTAAGCGTGATCAATACCGCGACGACAAAGAAGCCGAATTTAAGGCTGCTAACGAAGCTATTAAACTCCGCTACGAGCACGAGGCTAAGGCCGATAACGCTGACGTGAAGGCACTGGCCGAAGCTCAGACCAAAGAGCTGGAAGAACTGGCTAAGGACTTTGAGATTCTCAAGGCCCAGCTCGACAGCATGGTCAAGCTCAACCTCATGAACGAGACCGACTACCGCGCATTGCCAAGCGAACTGCGGGCCATGATTACCGTTGGTATGGGTGGTGCTGCGCTTAAGGAACTGCTCGATGAAATCGACCTGCACCAGCTAATTGCTGACCTGACCGTTGAAGCAGAAGGTGCTAAGGGCCAGCGCATGAAGAAGCTTTTGAAGCGTCTGCGTTTGCTCGAAAGCATGGAGCGCGCTGGCATCAAGCCAGGTTCTATGTGCTTAAGCGTGCTACCCGTAATTCCTCCGGATCTACGCCCAATGGTACAACTGACTGGTGGACGTTTTGCGACATCGGATCTAAACGACCTATACCGCCGTGTCATCAACCGTAACAACCGTTTGAAGAAGCTCATCGAGCTCAATGCCCCAGAAGTCATCCGCCGCAACGAGCAGCGCATGCTTCAGGAAGCTGTTGATGCACTCATCGACAACAATAACGCTCGCAGTGGCCGCGCCGTAGCTGCAACTGGTCAACGCCGCCGCCTGAAGAGCCTGAGCGATATGCTAAAGGGTAAGCAGGGCCGGTTCCGCCAGAACCTCCTTGGTAAACGCGTGGACTACTCTGGTCGTTCAGTAATTGTGGCTGGTCCAGAGCTCAAGATCAACCAGTGTGGTTTGCCAAAGATGATGGCGCTCGAACTCTTTAAGCCATTTGTAATTGGCGAGTTGATTGCCCGCGAAGAAGCACACAACATTCGTTCAGCAACACGCATGATTGAAACCGGCGAGACTGCCGTGTGGGACGCCCTAGACACGGTCATCAAGGGCAAATACGTGCTTTTGAACCGCGCTCCATCTTTGCACCGTCTTTCAATCCAGGCCTTCCAGCCAGTACTGATCGAAGGTCGCGCTATCCAGCTACATCCACTAGTCTGTAAGGGGTTCAACGCCGACTTCGACGGTGACCAAATGGCTGTCCACTTGCCACTTTCTGACGCAGCTCAGGCTGAGGCCAAGAACATCATGGCTGCCAACATGAACCTGCTAAAACCTGCTGATGGTTCACCAATCCTGCACATCGAGCAAGACATCGTGCTCGGTTGCTACTACCTGACCTATGAGCGTCCGGGCGCTACCGAAGCTGCCAAGGTGTACAGTAGCCTCGACGAAGCCACTATGGCTTTCGATGCTGGTCTGATTAGCCTGCAGAGTCGTGTCCGTGTACCATTCCGCGGCGAAACCCGCGAAACTACGCTTGGTCGCCTCTACTTCAACGAAACCTTCCCTGAAGACTTCACGTACCAGGACGAAGCAATGACCAAGAAGCGTTTGCAAAAGGTCATGGCTGCCGTGTACCAGCAGTATGGCCAGGCTACTACTGCCGAAATTGCTGACGCACTTAAGGACCTCGGCTTCCACTTCGCTACCATGTCTGGCCTTTCAATGGGTATGGACGACTTCGAGCCGATCAAGGGCCTCAAGGAAGTCATTGAAAGCGGCGAAACCCGCAGTGCCAGCATTTCTGACCAGTACGACCAAGGTTTCATTAACGATGAAGAGCGCCACCGCTTGATCATCGACAACTGGACCAAGATCGACACGCAGGTGCAGAACATGCTATCCGAGCAGATGCAGGACCAGGACGGTTCTATGGCTATCGCTATTACCTCTGGTGCCCGCGGTAACGTGTCCCAGATGAAGATGTCTGTCGGTATGCTTGGAGTGTTCCAGGATGCCGGTGGCAACGTCATTGAGCTGCCCGTTAAATCCGGCTACCTGCACGGTTTAACCCCGCTGGAATACTTCACTGGTACCCGCGGTACCCGTAAGGCCGTCATCGACATCGCCCTTAAGACTGCTGACGCTGGTTACCTAACCCGCCGTTTGGTCGATGTGTCTCAAGATGTCTTCACCTTTGGTGACGACGACGATGCCACCGATCAAGGTTTTGCGATGCTTCGTGCCGATGCACAGGCTATTGGCGTTAGCTACGGCTCACGCCTGGAAGGCCGCTACGCTGCCAAGGATGTTAAGGGCCACCTGAAAACCGGCGAACTCTTTACTAAGGAAATCGCGGAAGCTATTGACGCTGACGAGTCAATCGACGGCGTAAAGATCATGAGTGCCCTGAGCGCTTCAAGTGTTCGTGGCGTGCCACAAAAGAGCTATGGTATCGATCCTGCAACCGGCCAGCTCGTAACGCCTCATAACCCAATCGGTGTAATTGCTGCCCAATCTATCGGTGAGCCTGGCACTCAGCTGAGCTTGGACTCCAAGCACCGTTCCGGTGCTGTAGTCGGTGATGATACCGCCCAGGGTCTAAGCCGTATTGAGGAGCTCTTTGAAGTTCGTACACCAAAGGGTCAGGCCTACCTTACCGATATTGCTGGTGTCGCTAACGCCTGGGAAGAAGGCGACCATTACGTTATCCAGGTTACGGCTAGTGACAAAGATGCCGTTGTACTTGAACTCGGCGGCCGTAAAGCTTCAATTGCTACCGGCACTGATGTTGCTATCGGCGATGTTGTAGCCACTAACGAAGATGGCGCTGAGCCACTAGTTGCGCCCATGGCTGGCAAGGCAGAAGTAACCGATCGCCAAGTTGTCATTACGCCAACCAACCAGAGTGTAGTCCGCTATGAAATTCCTGGCTTTAAGCAGCTGCTAGTAAGTGATGGCGACAAAGTTGTAGCTGGTCAGCGTTTGACCAGCGGTTCGATCAACCTGCACGAGCTAATGCGCCTGCAAGGTGTTGAGTCAACCCAGCGCTACATCATGAACGAAATCCTCGGCATCTTTGCCGGTCAAGGTCAGAACATCGCTGACAAGCACCTGGAGATCATCGTTCGTCAGATGTTCAGCCGCGTTCAGGTTGAAGATGCCGGTGACACCGAGTTCGTAACTGGCGACGTGGTCAGCAAGCTGGCTGTCGTTGAAGCTAACGAGCAACTGGTAAGTGAAGGCAAGCAACCTGCCCGGGTTACCCAGCTACTACTCGGCATTACTAAGGCTTCACTAAGTACTGACTCGTTCCTAAGTGCCGCATCTTTCCAGGACACCACCCGTGTGCTGATCGCTGCTGCTACCAGCGGCAAGATCGACAAGCTGTTTGGTCTGAAGGAAAACGTCATCTTGGGCCGCAAGATCCCTGTTGGTACTGGCTACGGTGCCACCAATGCACTTGATGAAACCGAAGACGACCTCGTTGGGGACGAAATGGTCAGAACAGACGTCTAACGCTCCTAGCCAGTTACGTCATAAAACCACCCCGGAATCCGGGGTGGTTTTTATACTAACAAGTTTATATTTCTATCACTTCAGTACCATTATTCAAAAAACACGGAAGAGCATTTCGCCAGCACACGAAAGGGGGCTACACTCGAGCTAAGTACTGCAGTTACAATCCAAGGAGCCGCTACTGCTACCCGGGAGTTGCCCTACCGCCTGATCGCGGCGTTAGAAGCCCAATGACCTCGAGTATACGACCAGTATTCACGGAGTATTGATGCCATAGATCTTGTGCCTTTTGGCCTTCCACTCTTCCTGTCATAGATCTGTGAGCCCTCAAGTGATTAGAGTGTTTACCTCTCCAACCGCTTACTTCGGTATTGGCTGCAAATACAATACAATCGACAGAGACAGGAAGCTCGGGCCTACCGCTGCTCTTTAGGCTAGCCTTTAGTCGATATCGGTACACCCTTTCGAGGGATATGGGTTTTGCATGCATTTTAGTTTTACCGAGTGCCGTCTCTACTTCCTCGGCCGTCACGGGCAAACATTGTATCTCTACTCCTTTTATAGCCCCAGCATGTTTGCCAAGTAGTCTTCCAGCGGCATCTGCGGAGGCACTATTCCAGTTTGAGCGTGATACGCCACGCAATCCATCTGTTACGATTGCCACAATTCCATCATTGAGAAGGTCAATACGCCTATTGAATTCAGGTATAGAAATTGCATCTTCTCCCTTATTAAGTACGAGAATATCACCAGACTCTAGTCCACGTAGCTGGTCTACAAAAGAAAGTGGAGAATGATCACGGTCAAAGCCGGGATCTCCTCTTTTTGCTGCATTCCGTGCGCTAGTGAGTCGACCTAACAAATCGTTATAAGCACTCTCATTAGAGTTTGCTAAGATGTAGCTGCGAAATGCTGCATGTGGGTCTGGTGCATATGTCATTAGCTCGACAAGCTCACTGACCGGGCGCTCAAGAATAGGTGCACGGTCCTCAAAGAGCATGGGATCCCCGTATCGTGTAGCATATGTCCAAAAGGTCATAACCTGATCTGCAATATAATCAGTAACTTCCTTTTGCTGCTCAGGTGCCATCAGCGCATAGTTAGCTACTGACATGTTATGGGGCAACGCTTCGATTTGCTGTTTAATAGCCCTGGCCATATCTACAGTAAGCCGTCCGGATCGGATACGATTCGCTCGCTCTGTAGTGTCTTGTGGTAACTCACTAAGTAGTGCCGTGCGCTCCTGGTAGTATGCCTGCATCGCGATGTCACGTGGTCCATTAGCGAAGAGACTCAGCGTTCCCGATAAGTAAGGCAGCAGCAATCTATCAAAAGTACCGTCGTGCCAAGAGGTGCGGGCTCGTAGCGCCTGAATGGAAACATCATGCTCATCAAGCCAAGATTGTTCTAGAGTAGCTATGGTAGGGGGTAGATTCCTATCGCCATAGATACCTATTTTGAAGTTTGCTAAGTACGCTGATGCAGAGGTAGTAAGTTTCCATGTTGCTCTAGCGTGATCTACAGGGTTGCCAGTGTATGGGATGTCAGCAGGTTCTGGTGGTTTTGTGTGCCCGAGCTCAACAATCTTAGTTATCTCACCCCTTTCTGTCAAACGCCGACTCACGCCCAACGTGGCTAAGTCGGCTTCGCTATCGAACCCCTGGCTCATTTCAGGGTCGGTTGACATCTCAGATTCTCTGTTAGGATAAATGTCCATAATTTATATATAATAACATATAACATGGCATAAGCATAGGGGGCCGGTGTCGGTACAAGTATTTATACTACCGACACCGCGCCCGCTTTTTCACATCCAAACACCATACCGCCCATAACTACCTTGCTAGAACGGCGTTTCTCTGGTAGAATAACAGGGTTACTATCAAATTCGAGCTGATTTAGGAATCACTTCTTAAATCTTGGCGGTAGAGGAGATACATTTCTCTTCGACGAATATAACAAGGAAAGGAGTAGGTTTTGCCTACTATCAACCAATTGGTACGCAAGCCACGTACTCGTGTGACCGCCAAGAGCAAGTCACCGGCACTGCAGCGCGTCGTTAACAACCTTAAAACCAAGAACTACGAAAAGTCTGCGCCATTTAAGCGTGGCGTTTGTGTCAAGGTTACTACCAAGACACCAAAGAAGCCAAACTCAGCGCTTCGTAAAGTTGCCCGTGTACGCCTTGGTAACGGTTACGAAGTCTGGGCTTACATCGGTGGCGAAGGCCACAACCTCCAAGAGCACGCAGTGGTGTTGGTACGCGGTGGCCGCGTAAAGGACCTTCCGGGTGTGCGTTATCACATTGTTCGTGGCGCACTCGACCTCCAGGGTGTTAATAACCGCAAGCAGGGCCGTTCTAAGTACGGTGCCAAGAAGGAGAGCAAGTAATGCCTCGTAAAGTAACCAAAGCGCTCGTGCGCGACATTCCTGCTGACCGTATCTACAACGACGAAATGGTACAGCGCCTTATCAACCGCGTCATGCGCGACGGTAAGAAACAAATTGCCGAGAAGCTTGTATACAACGGCATGCAAATTGCTGCTGATAAGCTCAAGGTAGAAAACCCACACGAGGTTTTTGAACAGGCTATGGGTAACATTAGGCCACACCTCGAGACCCGTTCTCGCCGCGTTGGTGGTGCCAACTACCAGATTCCATTTGAAGTTAAAGGTCAGCGCCAAACACACCTAACCATGATGTGGTTCGTAGCCGCTGCTCGTTCTCGCAAGGGTATGAGCATGGCCAACCGCATTGCTCTAGAGCTTATGGACGCTTACAACAACCAAGGTGCCGCTGTGAAGAAGCGTGAAGACACCCACCGTATGGCTGAAGCTAACCGCGCCTTTGCGCACTTCGCCCGAGGTTAAAAGACTACCTCATGAGAAGTTCTGGTGAAACAGCAGACCTCAACGGACCACTTGATGACGAAGTGAGAATCCCAAGCCTTACGGAATTCATAGAACATGAGTATCAAGACCCGGCAAAACAAAACCAATCTAGATCAGATGAACAGGGGGAGGTAGCTATCCCAAGCCTCAGTAGGTTCATACGGGATCAAAATAATCAATGAACACTCATGAGTAAGCAAATTTTGCTACTTTAGGTCAGACGATAATTGAAGGAGTAAATGTGGCAGAGAAAAAATATCCAATAGAAAAGATCCGTAACCTCGGTATTATCGCGCACATTGACGCCGGTAAAACGACTACCACCGAAGGTATTCTGTATCGCACGGGTCTAAAGCACAAAATTGGTGCCGTACACGACGGCCAAACCACTACCGACTGGATGGCCCAGGAGCGTGAGCGCGGCATTACTATTGTGGCTGCCTCTGTTACCTGCTACTGGAAGGGCCATCAGATCAACATCATCGACACCCCGGGCCATATCGACTTTACGGCCGAGGTTGAACGCTCTTTGCGTGTGCTTGACGGTGCCGTTGTAGTCTTTGACGGTAAGATGGGTGTGGAATCTCAGTCTGAAACCGTTTGGCGCCAGGCTGACAAGTACGGTACGCCACGTATCTGCTTTATTAACAAAATCAACCAGACCGGTGGCGATTTCTACAAGTCGCTCGACAGCATCCACAACCGCCTGAGCCGCCGCGCCTTCCCAATCCACTTGCCAATTGGCTTCGAGCAGAGCATTAACGGCATCGTTGACCTCGTTGCCATGAAGTCGTACACCTACAGAGATTTCACCGACCACGAGCTGATCGAGGGTGAAATCCCGGCTGACATGCTCGATGAAGTAAAGAAGTATCGCAGCCTGCTCATCGAGAACGCTGTTGCCGAAGACGAAGCCATGCTTGAAAAGTTCTTTGAGGTTGGTGAAGACGGCCTATCCGAAGACGAAATCCGCCAGGCCATCCGCACCGCTACGCTTACCGGCAAGTTCTACGCCGTCACCGGTGGCGATGGCCGTGGTGTGATCGTCGAAAAGGTCCTAGACCTAGTTGCCGATCTTATGCCTGCTCCAATCGACCGCCCAACCACTTGGGGTACACACCCAAAGACTGGCGAAGAAATCGAGCGCAAGCACTCCGAAGACGAGCCTATGTCTGCACTGGCCTTCAAGATTACTTCTGACCCATTTGTAGGCAAGCTAGCTTACTTCCGCGTTTACTCTGGTAAAGTTACCGCCGGTTCATACGTCATGAACTCGTCGACTGGTGAAAAGGAGCGCGTGGGCCGTATCGTGCGCCTGCAGGCCGACAAGCGTGAAGATGTTACCGAGGTTGGTACCGGCGACATCGCAGCCATTGTGGGTCTGAAGGGCACCACCACTGGTCACACCCTCTGTGACCCTGCGCACCCGATCATCCTTGAATCAATCGACTTCCCAGAACCTCCTGTATCGATCGCTATCGAGCCAAAGACCAAGGCCGACCAAGAAAAGATGAGTCTGGCGCTTGGTCGCCTGGCTGAAGAAGACCCAACCTTCCGCGTTCGTACTGATGAAGAAACTGGCCAGACCATTATCTCTGGTATGGGTGAGCTGCACCTGGAGATCATCGTGGACCGCATGAAGCGTGAGTTTAGCGTGGAAGCCAACATCGGCCAGCCACAGGTCGCCTACCGCGAAACCATTCGTAAGGACGCGGTTGAAGTCCAGGGTAAGTTTGTCCGCCAATCTGGTGGTCGTGGTCAGTATGGTGACGTCTGGCTACGCTTGTCTCAGAACGAGGCTGGCGCCGGCTTTGAATTCATCAACGGCATTAAGGGTGGTGTGGTTCCAAGCGAATACATCCCCGCTGTGCGCAAGGGTATCGAAGAAGCCATGTCTAACGGTGTTATCGCCGGCTACCCAGTGGTAGACATCAAGGTAGAACTGTACGACGGTAGCTACCACGAAGTCGACTCCAACGAAATGGCCTTCTCGATCGCTGGGTCTATGGGTCTGCAAGAAGGTGTTCGTAAGGCCACCCCAACGCTGCTTGAGCCAGTCATGAAGGTAGTAGTTGTTACCCCTGAAGAGTTCATGGGTGACGTTATTGGGGACCTGAACAGTAAGCGTGGCCGCATCGAAAGCATGGAAGACCTTAGCTCTGGTGTTAAGGAAATTACTGCTTTCGTGCCGCTTGGCGAAATGTTTGGTTACACTACCAACCTGCGTTCTATGACCCAGGGTCGTGCCAGTTCATCTATGGAGCTACACCATTACGCCGATGTGCCGCCAAACGTGGCTACGGCTATCATCGCTAAAAACGCTAAGTAGTTTTTCTACGATCTGCTAAAAACCCGCGCACTTTCGTGGGTTTTTAGTTTATGCGGCGCATACTGTCCATAATCACTGAGGCATTCACTTGGCTGTTCGCTGGTGAGCAGTGTATGCTAGAAGGCAGACAATATGGGTGACGATGACACTAAAGCAGAACACGAAAAATCGCGGATCTCGCTGTATGAGTTTTACGCGATTGGCATACAGCGGCTGATTGAGCGGGCTCCATGGGAGTTGGAGCGAGCGGTATCCAAATACCACGAGAGCTTCCTGGTTGAGCAGCGCTGCTTAGGGCTAGCTATCCTGCTCTTGCTTGGCGAAGAGCAAGTACCAGCAGAGACTATTCGCAGCGCAGCCATGCCCGGGTTTGAGGATCAGACGCGCGCCAGCGTTAACCAGGCAGTTTTTTTGCGGGCACTCAAACATTATTTTGCATCTAAAAATCTCAACCAAGTCCGGGCTGAAATGGTGTTAGAGCGGATGCAGTCCTATCTGCTTGATTCACGTCAAGCAGGGATTAGCAAGCAGAATCCACTAGAAGCCATGCTCCATACCGTAATCCGACGTGTACCACCGCAAAATGAAGAGCAACAGCAGCAATACACGATGCGCGTTGAAAAGATCTACGATTATATTGAAGGACTAGTGGAAAGCAGCCTACTCTCTCGTTACGAAGTTGTTTCCTGAAACGCACATCTGTGTGTAAAATCACTGTGGCAACATGACCAAGGGGGTGTATTATGGGATACATGCAAGAGAACATACGAGCACTTCGCGAGCGCATTAATGCACTCGATGAGCAGCTCTTGGCGCTGCTAAATAAACGTGCGCAGGTGGCTCTGGAAATCGGCAAGCAGAAGGCTCAGTACGGCGGTGAAATATATGACCCAGAGCGTGAGCGGGCGGTAATTGAGCATATTGATGCTACTAACACCGGACCGCTTGATAAAGGTGCAGTAGAAGAATTGTTTGCGGCGATTATTACTGCTTGCCGTGAGATTCAAAGCCGTCAATCGAGTGCCGAGAATTCTCTATAAGCAGCCTCGCGCTACCTCTTTACAAACTTCTCTCGGTTCCCTATACTAAGCCCACGTAACTCGTGTGAGTTTCTTTATCTTACACTTATTAAATTAACAACTTTTCCAGTCGTTCGTACCTGGCCGCAGTGCAGAGTAAAATGCAGTGCGCCGAGTACGGATGACACGATAAAGTAAGGAGCACCATTAAATTATATGGCAGCAACATTTGACCGTTCCAAGCCGCACGTCAACGTTGGTACTATGGGCCACGTCGACCACGGTAAGACAACCCTAACCGCCGCTATTACCGCAGTTCTTGCAAAGAAACTGCCAAGCGACGTTAACAAGAAAGTCGACTACGCACAGATCGACAACGCTCCAGAAGAGCGCCAGCGTGGTATTACCATCGCTACGTCTCACCAGGAGTATGAAAGCGAAAAGCGCCACTACGCACACGTTGACATGCCCGGTCACGCCGACTACGTCAAGAACATGATTACTGGTGCTGCTCAGATCGATGGCGCTATCCTCGTGGTATCTGCTGCCGACGGTCCTATGCCTCAGACTCGTGAGCACGTTCTGCTTGCACGTCAGGTTGGCGTACCAAAGATCTTGGTCTTCATGAACAAGATGGACCTTGCCGATGCCGACCTCGTAGAGCTCGTTGAAGAGGAAATCCGCGACCTGCTTGAAAAGAACGGTTTCGACCGCAACTGCCCAATCATCAAGGGTTCTGCTACCAAGGCTCTCGAAGGCTCAGCTGCCGACGAAGATGCTGTTATGGAGCTGGTTAAGGCTATGGACGAATACATCGAAGAGCCAAAGCGCGAACTCGACAAGCCATTCCTGATGCCAATCGAAGACGTCTTCTCAATCAAGGGTCGTGGCACTGTTGCTACTGGTCGTGTTGAGAGCGGTGTAGTAAAGATCAACGACGAAGTTGAAATCGTTGGTATCCGCGACACTCGCAAGAGCGTGGTAACTGGTATTGAAGCTTTCAAGAAGAGCCTTGACCAAGGCCAGGCCGGTGACAACGCGGGCGTTCTGCTGCGCGGTATCGAGCGCGACGACATCGAGCGCGGTCAGGTGCTTGCTAAGCCAGGTACTATTACCCCTCACACCGAGTTCGACGCCGAGGTTTATATCCTCAGCAAAGAAGAAGGCGGTCGTCACACTCCATTCTTCAAGGGCTACAAGCCACAGTTCTACTTCCGCACAACGGACGTAACTGGTGAAGTTGAGCTGCCAGCTGACAAGGAAATGGTCATGCCTGGCGACACCGTAACCTTCAAGGTTAAGCTACTTGCCCCTATCGCCATGGAGCAGGGTCTACGCTTCGCTATTCGCGAAGGTGGCCGCACCGTTGGTGCTGGTGTTGTAACCAAGATCGAAAAATAGTTTCGATCTTACCCAAAAAAGAGCGCCGATTACGGCGCTCTTTTTAGTGGGTAGCTTTTGTCCAAACAGCAAGGTCTGTAAAGATGCTTACATCTCTTAGCGGCGGATACGGTTATGGTAATTAGCATGATGTATACAACACCCCCACAAATCAGTAGTCCAAGCCCTATTTCCACGCAAGTTGCTGATGCATCTCTTACGCAGGATCTTTCGAAGCTTACTAAGGGTTCGAGCAGCAATCCTATTCAGGCCATTGTTTTGAAACACTATGTCCAGCAGGTACTTGCCAAAAACGAGCAAGATAAGATAGTCAGTGATGCTACAATTATTGATCTGCAAGATAATCACACCATTGTTGACCACAATGGTGACACCGAGCAATTTGCGGCCAGCTTAAATAAAGTCCCGATTGCCGACTTGCTGCTAACTGATCTGCGCGCAAATAAAACCTCGCTGAGTAGCATGGTTCACTGGCAGCCCTCTGATGTACGCGCGGGGGAAGGCGCCTATGATCAACCCGGCGCACCAACTGACGCTACCGTTCATGATTTGATGTTTGATATGCTGAACCGCTCTGGTAATACAGCGTTTCGCGTCCTTACGCTCTATGTACTCGGGGGTCCAGTAACAGCGAATAACCGCGTCGTATCCGAGCTAAACTTGCATCATACCTATTTGCAACCGTTGCCAGATGACCCAACTCGTTTTTACCTAGGAAACACTACATCCCATGACTCGCTGGCTGCAATTCGTATTTTGCTTAGTGGTAATGACGACTACCAGGCATTCGTAAAAGACGCTTTGGCGACCAATATCTACACGAATTACGGGGTAAGGAGCCAATTGGCAGGCAATGATTATATTGTACTGGTGAACAAGATCGGTATTTTGGATGATCCAGACGGCAATAACCGGCATGACACTGGAATCATCTACAATACGCGCACGCATCAGATGGTCGGCTACTCGCTATTGAACACTGCACCAGGAGAGAATTATGAAACTCCAACAGCTCAGGCCGGAGCTTCGCTTGCCGACATTGGCAAAGGTGTTTTGCGCTATGCTGGCGATAAACCAGTTAAGATCAGCACCCCTCACCCAATGATCACCCAGGCGACGCCTACTCCTGAGAGCAAGCTGCTGTTCTAGAATACTCACTTTACTTATAAAATAGACGCTAGTAGTAGCGTCTATTTTAGCTAGCTATACCACTTTTTGAATATATGTGTTAAAATGTCCAGGAAAACTAATCTAGTGCTGACTAAAAGTCGTGCTGGTCGCCTCTAAAAACGATCACCAAGACGTTACAGTGCTCAAGCCGGGTCAGGCCGGCATGGAGAATAAAATGCCAGAAGCACAAAAACAACGGATCCGTATTCGCCTGAAGGCTTACGACCACAAAGTAATCGACCAGGCTGCTAAGCAAATCGTCGACACGGCACTACGCACCGGCGCTAGCCTTGCCGGCCCGATCCCACTACCTACTCGCAAGAGCACCTTTACGGTTGTAAAGAGCCCACACGTCTATAAGAAGGGTCGCGAGCAATTTGAAATGCGTGTGCATAAGCGCCTAATCGACGTTTTTGAGCCGACCCCAAAGACTATCGACAGCCTTATGAACCTCAGCCTCCCTGCAGGTTGCGATGTCGAGATTAAGATGTAACAGGGTCGTTCCGGGATCCTTTAAAGACCGCCGGAAACGGCGGTCTTTTGTTACGGAGATAAATCATGTTAACCATTGAAAGACAAACGCCCTACAGCACTATTAACCACCCTGCACAAGAGGATTGGTTAGAATTGGGTCGGGCCGCGGCTGAGGAATTATGTAGGGTAGACAGTAGCGAAGTTGCTGAAGCGCTGGCTACTGCAAGTATTCGTGCTGATGTGTATCGACAGATGGACCAGACTAATAACTTAAACAACCTGCGACTAACCGATAGAGACACTTACAGCAGACTAGCGGGGCACCCTGAGCTAACTGGCGAGCATCTCCAATGGTTTGCAAGAGCAGCGTTCGCGGCATTTATATATTCCGAGAAAGACACCTCTAGGCCTAATAAGATAGCGCTGGACCTTGGCGGCATAAGACAGTTGGGCGATTGGAGCTTGGCTGCCCTAGATATACTACAAGCGGGTATCCCTAGTCAGGTTCGGGCTGCAGATCCAAAAGCGGCAGTACGTATACTAGAGCGACCAGGAGAACGCCACATTAGCTATAAAGTATTACCTATAATCTTAGATAGTACCGAGCCGGACGTGCCGCTTAGATTCGGATTGGTTCGCAGGCGACGGGGAGTGGCGGATATACACTTTGCTCCTGATGAAACGCAACCTGGCATGGTAGTTCAAGTTTTTAAAGAATCAACTGCGCTTTACAACGTAGACGAGATTGAGGATGAGCACGCTCGTGCTAAGCTCGCCAAAACCCCGCGTCAATATCGCATGGACGAGAAAAAACCTGTCACGAACTCATCATTAGCCAGTGCGGCAGGTAGGGTGTTTGAGGCAGTGATTAAAGAAACACCCGAAAGGCGCAAAACGTCAAAAGCCGTAGTGCCAGTCGGCACACATATCCTGATGCTCGGTAGACGTCCCACCACTTAAACCTGTTATACTGTTTAGCAACATGCCTAAAACAAAAACAAAGAGTAAGCAGCGCTCTCAAGCAGCAGAGCTTGATGGTGTATTTATATTAAAGCTAGTACTTTATGTGCTTCTAGGTTCGCTATGGCTCAAGATACAGCACGCCGACCTAAGTAGCGGTATTCCGTTGCCAATTGGCCTAGGGTTGGGACTGATCTTCGCAAGCCATGAACACTTTCGTGTAGATCGTAAAATCGAGTATGCGGTTTTGGTAGTTGCTGCGTTGATTGGCTTAATGATTCCCTTCGGTTTGTTTATTGGCTTCTAGGTGCTTGGCGAGCCAGCCGATCTTTAGTGTAGTTTTTGCAACACATTGACAGGGGTAGCCTTTTTGTGGTACTCTGTATTGGTATATCAAAAGTTTCGCTCCAGGTGAGTTCGGAAAGGTCGTCCCTAACGGGGTAGAAACCGCCAGCCACCGGCATTTTTTATACTGTGCCAGTGAGTGAATTAACGAACAAGAGGTAACTATGAAAGCTCTTATCACGAGAAAGGTTGGCATGACGAGCACCATCGCTGAAGATGGCGCCGTACAGGCTATTACCTTGCTTTCCGCTAGTCCCTGCGTTGTTACGCAGGTCAAAACCACTGAAACTGACGGTTATACCGCTGTTCAGGTTGGTTTTGAAGACGCCAAAGAAGGTAACACTTCTAAGGCTCAGGTCGGTCATTTTAAGGCCGCCGGTAAAATGCCAAAGATTATTCGCGAATTCCGCCTCGCTGGCGACGACGAAATCACTGAAGACCTCAAGGTTGGAGCAGAACTCACACCGGAGGTCTTTTCAGTTGGTGATGTTGTCCATGTGACGGGAACAAGCAAGGGTAAGGGTTGGGCTGGCACCATTCGCCGCCACAACTTCCACCGCGGTCGCAAGACGCACGGTGGCCGTTCTTACCGCCGCGTTGGTTCTATCGGTAGCATGTACCCTCAGCACATTCTGAAGGGTAAGAAAATGGCTGGTCATCTGGGTCACGACCAGGTTACGGTTCGTAACCTGAAGGTTGCACTTGTGGACGCAGAGAAGGGCTACATCGGCGTTGTCGGTGCTGTCCCTGGTCCAAACAAGGGCATCGTAATACTAAAGGGGGAGAACTAATATGGCAGTTCCTACTTTTACTGCTAGTGGTGCTAAGGCCACGACCCCAGCTAAGCTTGCCAAGGAAGTATTTGGCGTAGAAGTAACGAACCACCAGTTGGTTCGCCAAGCCTACGACACCTATCTAGCCAATGGTCGCGACAACCTCGCTGTTGTTAAGACTCGTGGCCTAGTCCGCGGCGGTGGTAAGAAGCCATGGAAGCAAAAGGGTACCGGTCGTGCTCGTTTTGGTTCTAGCCGTAACCCAATTTGGCGTGGCGGTGGTATCGTCTTCGGTCCTACCGGTCTGGAAAACTATACTAAGAAGCTACCTGTAGCTACCAAGCGTCTCGCTATTCGTCAGGCTCTCAGCCTGGCTGCTGCAGCCGACAAGGTTGTAGTGATTGAGAAGCTGGCTAGCAAGGAAGGCAAGACCAGCGAAATGGTTAAGCTGCTCACTAAGCTTGGTGCTAAGCGCAATGTACTGCTGGTTGTTACTGAAAAGACTCCAGAACTCATTCGCGCTACTGCCAACCTCAGCGAAGTTAAGCTAGTTGCCGCTACCTACGTCAATGTATTTGATGCTATGAACGCCGACAGCATTGTCTTTACCAGCGACGCTATCAAAGCTACCGAGGCATGGCTGGCAGGAGGTACTAAATAATGCACGTACTAAAACCACGCTTGAGTGAAAAGGCTTACGCAACTGCTCAGGCCACTAACACGTTTGTAATTGACGTACCAACCGAACTCAACAAGCACGAAATTGCTGACGCTGTTGAAAAGCAGTTCGAAGTGAGTGTTAAAACCGTCCGTACCGTTAGCCGCAAGGGTAAGGTAAAGCGCGTGATGAACACTACTGGCAAGCGCCAGAGCAACCGTAAGGGGTCGCAGGCCGACATCAAAAAGGCCTACATTACCCTAAACGCCGGTAGCCACTTGCCATTCTTTGAAGCCGAAGAAGCTGAAGCTAAGGAAACTGTGAAGACCGAAGAAGAGGCTAAGAAGGCTGATAAAAAAGAAGCCAAGGCGACCAAGAAAACCTCTGACAAGAAAGAGGAGAAGAAATAATGGCTATTAAGCAATATAACCCAACGACTCCTGGTCGCCGTGGTATGAGCAGCCAGGACTTCGATGCTATCACTACCAAGAAGCCACTGAAGTCACTGCTGGTACCTAAGCGCCGTGGTAGTGGCCGCAACAACCAGGGCCGTATTACGACCCGTCACCAAGGTGGTGGTGCTCGTAAGTTTTACCGCCTGGTCAACTTCAACTTCAAGGGCGAAGGTGTAATCGAGCACATCGAATACGACCCAAACCGCAGCGCTCGCATTGCCCGCGTTAAAGAAGCAAACGGTACCTACCACTACGTACTTGCTGCTAAGGATATGCAGGTTGGCCAGAAGTTGGTTGCTCACGAAGAAGCACCAATCGAAAGCGGTAACCGCCTCCCCCTACGCAACATCCCCGTTGGTACTACCATCCATGCTATTGAGCTGCAGCCAGGCAAGGGCGCCCAAATGGTCCGCTCTGCCGGTAACGGTGCACAGCTAATGGCTAAGGAAGATGACTACGCTCAGGTAAAACTGCCGAGCGGCGAAGTGCGCTTGGTGCACCTAAACTGCACCGCGACCATTGGTGTCGTCGGTAACGAACAGCACCAGAACGTTAAGATCGGTAAAGCCGGCCGCAGCCGCCACTTGGGCAAGCGCCCATCTGTGCGCGGTGTGGTAATGAACGCCGTAGACCACCCACACGGTGGTGGTGACGGTGGTCGTCACCGTATGGCTAAGGCGCCTCGTACACCATGGGGTCAGAAGACACTTGGTTACAAGACACGCCGCCGTAAGAGCACCAGCAATATGATCGTAAGAAGCCGCCACTTGGCTAAGCGGAAGAAGGGCTAGGGAGTAAGCATATGGCTGAAACACAACCCGCAGTTACGTTTAGCTCTCGAGCCGTAGACGGCTCCGTAGTTTTAGACGGGATTGCGCGCACTGCGCATCCAGGTTGGAAAGTGGCAATGACAGCAGCATTTGTGGCCCAAGTCGCTCGCGAAGCTATAGATCGTCGGCCTGGTGGTGCGGACGAGCGACACTTTGCCGATGCTGCATATCTGGCAGCCGAGGAGCCGCCGCTGTCGCCCAGCAGCGCAGGGGTACTATATAACGCATTTCACGAAGAGCTTAACGCGCGACGAGCACGGGAAGAAGGAGAACAAGTATGAGTCGATCGTTAAAGAAAGGTCCATTCATCGATCCCAAGCTCGCTAAAAAAGTAGCAGCGCTTTCGAACGATGACCGGACTATCATCAAGACCTGGGCCCGGGCCAGCACTATCGCTCCTGAGTTTGTAGGCAAAACTTTCGCCGTGCACAACGGCAAAGTACACGTGCCAGTTTTCGTAACCGAAAACATGGTCGGCCACAAGCTTGGCGAGTTCAGCCCTACCCGTAAGTTTAAGTCGCATGGCGGCAAACTGGCGAAAGGTAAGTAGGCATGAGTGTTAAAGCAGAATCTAAGGGCGTTCGCATGAGCCCCCGCAAGGTCGGCGAAGTTGCCAGCCTGGTCCGTGGCCGCAGCGTTGCCGATGCGCTCGTTATCCTCGAGCACACCCCACGCCGCGCAGCAACGCCAGTACTTAAGACTATTAAGAGCGCCGTTGCCAACGCAACACATAACCACAATTACAAAGAAACCGGTTTACGTATTGTGGAAATTACCGTTAACCACGGCCCACGCACCAAGCGTTTCCGTCCAGCCGCTATGGGTCGCGCCCTTCCTTACCAGAAGCGCAGCAGCCACATCCGCGTGCTGGTAGACGGTGAACAGCGCGCCGCTGCAAAGCCAGTAGCTACTAAGACAGCTGCGCCTTCTAAAGCAAAGGCGGAGGAGAAATAACATGGGTCAGAAAGTAAACCCGATTAGCATGCGCTTGCAGCTCAACAAAGATTGGCGCAGCAAGTGGTTCGTTGGAAAGAGCCAATATGCAAAGTATCTGGAAAGCGACCTCAAGGTCCGCAAGCTTATCCAGGACAAGTTTGGTAGCCGCGGTGCTATCAACAAGGTTGACATTGAGCGTTCACCAAACCTCGTAACCGTAACTATAGCCACCGCTAAGGCGGGTGTGGTTATCGGTCGCGGCGGCCAAGGCGCTCAGGAAACCAAAGCCGCAATCGAGAAAGTATACGGCGTACCAGTACGCGTAAACATCGAAGAAGTTAAGAAGCCTGACCTGTACGCCAAATTGGTTGCCGAGAACATCGCTCACCAGATCGAACGCCGTATGAGCTTCCGCCGCGCTATCAAGAGCGCTTCAGCCGCTACGATGCGTGCTGGTGCTAAGGGCATCCGCATTGAGGTTGCCGGTCGTTTGAACGGCGCTGAGATGAGTCGCCGCGAAAAGGAAGTTATGGGCAGTGTGCCACTTCACACCATTCGCGCTAACATTGACTACGCAGCTGCTCGGGCCAACTTCCCAGGCGCTGGTATCATTGGCATCAAGGTGTGGATTTACAAGGGGGAAAATTAACATGTTACTCCCAAAGCGTACTAAGTTCCGCAAGGTCCGAAAGGGCAAGATTCGCGGCGTAGCTACCAGCGGCAACTATATTGCTTTTGGTGAATACGCACTGCAAGCCCAGGGCCACGAACGCATTACCAGCCGCCAGATCGAGGCTAGCCGTCAGGCTATGACCCGCTACATCAAGCGTGGTGGTAAAATTTGGATCCGTATCTTCCCACACACACCTGTTACTCGTAAGCCACTAGACGTGAAAATGGGTAGCGGTAAGGGTTCACCAGAATTCTTCGTTGCCAAGGTTCGTCCTGGTACCATCCTGTTTGAAATGCAGGGTGTCAGTGAAGAAATTGCACGCGAGGCCATGCGCCTGGCTGCACACAAACTGCCTGTCAAGACTAAGTTCTTGGTAAGGGAGGAAGCATAGTATGAAGATCGCAGAAATCCGCAAATTATCAACCGCTGAGCTCACCACCGAGACCACCAAGCTTCGCGACGAAATCGCAGAACTGAAGCGCCACATTTACATGGGCGACAACCAGAATCTGCGGGCTGTTCGCAACAAGCGTAAGGATCTTGCCCGGATGCTCACCGTGTTAAGTGAACAATTAGTTAAGGAGGCCAAGTAATGGCGAAGTCAATTACCGGCGTCGTTTCCAGTGACAAGGCTGACAAGACAATTGTCGTAACTGTCCGGGAGCGCAAGACCCACCCGCTGTATCGCAAGCAGTATACAGTCAGCAAGAAGTTCATTGCCCACGACGAAAACAATGAAGCCAAAGTCGGCGACAAAGTAGTTATCGTGGAAACCCGCCCCATCAGCAAGCGCAAGAGCCACAAGCTTATGCAGGTTGTTGAAAAGGCAGGTGTTACGCACGTCGAAAAGGCTCCTGAAGTTCCAGGCGTTACCGAGAAGGAGTCTGAATAATGATTCAGCAAGAAAGCCGTCTCGTTGTCTGTGACAACAGTGGTGCCAAGGAGATCCTGTGTATCCGCGTGCTTGGTGGCACCCGCCGCCGCTACGCCAAGGTTGGCGACATTATCGTTGCAACCGTGAAGCAGGCAAGTCCAACCGGTACTGTTAAGAAAAAGAGCGTGGTTAAGGCTGTAGTTGTTCGGACTACTAAAGAAATTGCTCGCCCCGATGGCAGCACTATCAAGTTTGACGACAACGCCGCTGTCATCATCAACGATGAAAAGCAGCCACGTGCAACCCGTATCTTTGGCCCTGTCCCCCGCGAACTCCGCGACCTGGGCTACGCCAAGATCGTAAGCCTCGCACCGGAGGTACTCTAATATGTTTAAGATCAAACTCAAGAAGGGTGACATCGTACAAGTCTTGGCTGGCAAGTACAAGGGCAAGACCGGCAAGGTTGTTGCCACGCACCCGCAAGACAACAAGGTAACCGTTGAAGGCATCAACATTGTGAAAAAGCATGTGAAGCCCAACAAGGCCTACCCGCAGGGCGGCATCATTGAGATGACCAAGCCAATCTGGGTCAACAAGGTTGCCGTGGTTGACCCCACCAGCAAGAAGCCAACCCGTATCGGCTACAAGCTGGACAACGAAGGTAACAAGACTCGCGTGTACAAGTCGAGTGGAAAGGAGATTAAGTAATGGCCGCTAAAACTGAAAGCAAATACGTACCCCGTCTCCGTACCGACTACACCGCAAAGATCGTAGCCGAGCTCCAGAAGGAACTGGAACTTGCAAACGTCCACCAGGTACCACGCCTGGAGAAGATCGTCGTAAACGTTGGCCTTGGCCGCGCTAAGGACGACAAGAAGACCATCGAAGCTGCCAAAAACACGCTTCGCAAAATCACTGGCCAGGAGCCAGTTGAAACCGTTGCCAAGAACTCTATCGCTGGCTTTAAGCTTCGCGAAGGCAACATGATCGGCCTCAAGCTTACCCTTCGCGGTGACCGCATGTACGAGTTCATGGACCGCCTGATCAACATCGTATTGCCACGTCTGCGTGACTTCCACGGTGTGTCCGGCAAGGCCTTCGACAAGCAGGGTAACTACAGCCTCGGTCTCACCGACCAGTCGGTGTTCCCTGAGCTGACATTTGAAGAAACTACCACCCCACATGGCATGCAAGCAGTTTTCGTTATCAAGAGCGAAAGCCGTGAGCACTCACGTGCGCTATTAACTAAGTTCGGTATGCCGTTCGAAAAGGAGAGCAAGTAATGGCAAAGAAGTCTGCTGTCGCTCGCGACGCGAAGCGGCAGAAAATGATTGAGAAGTACGCCGCCAAGCGTGCTGAACTCAAAGAGCTTGGTGATTACGAAGGTTTGGCTAAATTACCTCGTAACTCTAGCCCAACCCGTTGGAAGAATCGCTGTGTTGAAACTGGTCGGCCACATGGCTATATGCGCCAGTTTGGCTTAAGCCGTATTTCTTTCCGCGAACACGCAAGCAAGGGTGAAATCCCTGGTGTAACGAAAGCGAGCTGGTAAGATGAGTGTAACTAGTACCGATCCAATTGCTGACATGCTGACCCGTATCCGTAACGCAATAAACGTACGGAAAGGTGAAATCAGCCTGCCACACAGCAAAATCAAAGAGGCAGTGGCCCGTTCACTGCAAGTCAATGGATTTATTGACACCGTAAGTGTTACCGACCTAAGCGTTGGCAAACAGTTGCACATCGTCATTAACGCCGAAGATACTAACGCCCGGATTACCGAGATTAAGCGTCTTAGTAAACCAGGTCGCCGTAGCTACTCTAATGCCCGGGAAATCCCTGTGGTGAAGCGTGGCCGTGGTATCGTGATTGTGTCCACTAGCAAGGGTCTGATGACTGGCGCTGAAGCTAAGGCTCAAGGTCTTGGTGGTGAACTAATTGCGAGCGTGTATTAAAGGATTCTACTGTGGCCGTCACTGCTAAAAACAAAACTTACCTTAGGATCGCAGCTACCTTCCTCACGGGAGTGGCAGTAGCAGCAGTTTCCTGGGCTAGCCCATTTGGCGAACGGCAAGAGAAACATAAGAAAGGAAAGATATGAGTCGAGTAGGAAAACTACCAATCGGTATCCCGAGCGGCGTGACAATCACTATCGACCCTGACACCATTACGGTTGCAGGCTCGAAGGGAACGCTCAAGCAGTTCACGATGCCAGACATTACCGTTACGCAGGAAGACAATCAATTAATTGTGACCCGCGCTAATGACGAGCCGAAAGTCCGCGCTAAGCACGGTCTGATGCGCGCACTGCTAAACAACATGGTTACTGGTGTTAGCACCGGCTTCAGCAAGCAGCTGGAAGTTAACGGTGTTGGTTTCCGCGTAGCACTGGCCGGCCAGGATCTAAAGATGAACCTGGGTTTTAGCCACGAGGTCATCTACAACTTGCCACAAGGCATTACTGCTGTTGTTGAGCAAAACAAGATTACGATCACCGGCATCGACAAACAGCAGGTCGGTCAGACAGCTGCCGAGATCCGTGCGCTCAAGAAACCTGAACCATACAAGGGCAAGGGCATTAAGTACGTGGGCGAGCGCATTATCCGCAAGTCCGGTAAGTCAGGAAAGGACAAGTAGTATGAGCGGTCTTACCACTAAACTCAAGAACCGTCTGCAGCGCAAAGCTCGCATTCGTAGCGTGGTTTCCGGTACCGCCGAACGTCCACGCCTGAGTGTCTTCATCAGCGCTCGTAACGTTAGCGCACAGTTGATTGACGATACTACCCAGAAGACACTGGCTGCCGTATCAACCATTGGTCAAAAAGCCGCTAAGGGCACCATGACCGAAAAGGCTGCTTGGGTTGGCGCAGAAATTGCCGCCAAAGCCAAGGCTATTAAAGTAACAACCGTTGTTTTTGATCGCGGTGGTCGTCAGTACCACGGCCGTGTCGAAGCATTGGCTAACGCTGCTCGCGAGAAAGGACTCACGTTCTAGGTTATGGCTGAACAACAATCTACAACACCCGCACACGATAATCGTGCACCGCGCCGTGATGGTGGTCGTCCACCTCGCCGCGATGGCAACCGTCCGCCGGTTGTCGAAGAAAAGAAAGAATTCGATGAGCGCATTGTGCACATCGACCGCGTAGCTCGCGTCGTAAAGGGCGGTCGTCGCTTCCGTTTCCGCGCCCTAGTCGTCGTTGGCGATCACAAGGGTCGCGTTGGTATCGGTATTGCTAAGGGTGCCGATGTGACTGCTGCCGTTACTAAAGCTACCGAAGTTGCCAAGAAGCACGTTAGCAAGATCAACCTCTACAAGGGTACTTTGCCGCACGAAGCCGAAGGTAAAGTTAGTGGCGCCCGCATCCTCATCAAGCCAGCGAGCCCTGGCACCGGCTTGATCGCCGGTGGTGTAGTGCGTACCATTTTGGAAGTTGCCGGTGTTAACAACATTTTGTCGAAGTCACTTGGTTCAACTAATAAGGCCAACACTGCGTATGCAACTATTGCTGCCTTAAACAGCATGGAGCCAGCTAAAAACTGGGTTACCACTCATACTGCTGCTAAGCCTACTAAAAAGGCGGAGGCAAAGTAATGAAGTACAACGAATTACAGCCAACAGGCTCTAAGAACCGCAAGCGCGTTGGTCGTGGTATCGCCGCCGGTCAGGGTAAAACCGCCGGTCGTGGTACTAAGGGCCAAGGTGCACGTACTGGTTCATCCAAGCGTCCTGGCTTTGAAGGTGGTCAGAACCCGCTGATGCAGCGCCTGCCAAAGCTGCACGGTTTCCGTTCATACCGTGTGAAGGCCGAGAATGTCTTTACCGACCAGCTCGCTGCACTTGGCGCTAAAGTTACCAACGAAACCCTGGCTGAAGCTGGTCTAATCAGCAGCCAGTACGCCCGCGTTAAGTTACTGAACCGTGGTGAAGTAACCAAAAAGGTAAGCGTAGAGCTGCAAGCTGCCTCTGAAACTGCTATCGAAGCCGTACAAAAGGCCGGCGGCGACTTCAAAGCCGTTGCCCGCCCCATGCGTCCAGCTAGCAAGAAAAAAGAAGAGAAGTAGGGCTACCTTTCTTGATTCAAAAAGAGACCTCTTCGGAGGTCTTTTTTGGTATTATACTGTCATGAAGGTAATTCTTGCGCCAGCTGTCACGTTGGATGGTTTTTTGGCCGATGCAAACGGTGAATGCTATACATGGATCAATCCTGCTGACGAGGCACGCTATAATAAACGGCGATCCGAAATCGGTTGCGAGCTAGTCGGGCGAAAGACCTATGAGCAATACAAGGACAGCTACGACATGCAAAGCAACGTAACTATATATGTCTATACCTCAAAGACATCCTATGCAGATACTCCGCGGGTAAAGTTCATAAGTGGTGATATTCATACAGCCCTATCACATATAAAAAATGATGGTTTCACAACAGTGCTGGTGTCCGGCGGCGGCGAGCTGAATGGCGTGCTAGCTAGCGCAGGAGTGATTAACGAAATTTTCTTGAGCTATCATCCCTTAACACTTGGGAAGGGTATACCATTATTTGGCTCGTACAATCCTCAATTGTCGCTTGAACTTCTCTCAACCAACCAGGACGTCCCTGGCGTGGTACAGCATCATTATCGAGTAGTTAGGTAGCCAGAGTTTGTAAAACCTACTGCATTACTTGTGCTACCTGTGGTGTGGCCTGTATACTCGTATGCAGATTCTATCTTATGTAAAAAGGGAAACAAGGTGAACTGGAACATCATTGGCCGCAGCTTAGGGCAGGCAGACATGCGCAAACGCATCTTAGCGGTACTAGGAATATTACTTATTTTTCGTATTCTGGCACACGTGCCAATCCCCCTAAGTAATCCGGAAACGCTGAAGCAGGTGCTCAATAACCTGTTCACTAACAACTCACCGCAGCTTCTGAGCTTCATCAATGTCCTCTCCGGTGGTGCACTTGCCAACTTCTCGATTATGATCGCCGGCATGGGGCCGTACATTAACGCCAGCATCATCATGCAGCTGCTCACCAAAGCTATTCCCAAACTAGAGGCACTACACAAAGAAGGCGAGTCCGGACAGAAGAAGATCAATCAGTATACACGTATACTTACTTTCCCGTTAGCTGTTATTCAATCAATTGGGGCCATCTACTTAGTACGCCAGCAAGCACAGCAAATTGGCGGTATTGGCGACATTACCGCCCATACTTCTCTTTGGCAATGGGGCCTTATGGTAGCAGCCCTGACCGGTGGCTCTATGTTGCTGATGTGGCTCGGCGAACTAGTAACGGAAAAATCGGTTGGTAACGGTATATCGCTGATTATTACCGTGGGCATTGTTAGCCAGCTACCAACTACTGCCAGTAACATAGCGAGCAGTGTGTATGACAAAACCAATAAGTGGCATGTATTTGGGCATACGCTGCCTATTAACGAAAAGGCCTTTTGGTACGCACTTATCATATTGATTGCCGTACTGGTGGTAACGTGGGTTGTGGTGATGCTAAACGAAGCGGCGCGGCGCATAACCGTCAATTACGCCAAACGCGTGCAAGGCAACAGGGCGTATGGTGGCGTTACTACTATTTTGCCCGTCAAGCTTATCACGGCCGGCGTAGTGCCAATCATTTTTGCAGTAGCGTTCTTAAGCGTACCAAGCTTTGCTGGTCAGATAATGACCTCCAATCATAGCGCACGCCTGCAGCATCTTGGCACCCATTTAGTTACCTGGTTTCAAAATCCCTCAGCTTCTACGTTTGCCGCAGGCGGATGGCAGCCATATATTTACCCGGTTACCTATTTCCTATTGGTTTTCATCTTTACATTCTTCTACACTAGCGTAACGTTTAACAGTAAGGAAATCGCTGAGAATCTTCAGAAACAAGGGGGCTTCATTGAAGGCGTCCGTAGCGGCCTGCAAACCGAAAAATATCTAAGCCGCACCGTCAACCGTCTGACGCTGTTTGGTGCATTTGCACTTGGCTTACTCGCCCTGCTGCCAATCATTGCCCAGATTTTCTTAAACACTAGCATTGCTATTGGCGGTACTAGTGTACTGATCTTGGTGTCAGTCTCGCTTGAAACGCTTCGTGCTATCGAATCACGCGCCCTTATGGTTACCTACGACCAATACCAAAGCGAGGATTTCTTCTATGATAGCGGCACCGAAACAGGCTCAGACAAAATCGCTTCGCCTCGTAAACTTAAGCGTTTACTGCCACGCCGCAAAGTAGCCGCTCGCTCACAAGACAAAAAATAAGCATTCCCTAGAACACAACTTTACCCGCTGAGAGCTAGTTGCATAAGCTATCCTCTAGGGCTTATGCTTAAACAGTATGTTGCAAGGCAGTCTCCTTCGTTTTAAGCGGCTTAGAAACGTCAGCACACCTACTATAATTGGATTCATGCTGCCACTTGTACTGGCAGTCGTTGTGGGCACGCTACTGCACCTGACCATTAAGCCACTACGTGAGCCCGCCACAATTGGCGCCAGCACAGCTATCATAAGCACTGGATCTGCTACACCGAACGCCAGCAGCACTAGCCAACTACCGTCAGCAGCCGATATAGAAAGTGCTAACAATGCAATCCTTGCTTATTGTCGTAATGACCTACGCCAGGGCACTAACTGCACGCTCATCAGCAACAGCAGCGTAACCGCACCAGGCTTCGTTGAGTCTGGCGTACGGATGTCCGGCTATTTCGAGGGGCACACTAGTTCAACTGATGGCGTAGCGCTGGCTAAGGGTGGAGGCGGTTCGTGGTCAGTATTATGGGTAGGACAGGGCTGTATTCCTAAGAGTATTGCTAGTAGTAACGACGTCACACAACCGCTCCAGGTCTGCCAGTAAAATTATCTACGGGTTTTGCTTTACAGATTGTGGTAAATACTGCTATAATTAACCCCTGTTATATGCTTACGGCGTGAAAACAGGGGTAAACCTGATTTTTATAGTACTAAGCTATATAGCAGAGATATATCTATGGCTACACACAAAGAAGTAATCGAACTAACCGGCGTTATTGTCGAAACCCTTCCAGGGACTCAGTTTCGAGTAGAGCTTGAAAATGGTCATCAGATTATCGCCCATGTTGCCGGCAAGATGCGAAAGCATTTTATTCGAATTGTACCCGGTGACAGCGTGACGGTGGAGTTAACTCCATACGACCTCACTAAGGGCCGTATAACGTACCGCAGAGGCTGAACTTTCCTGGGATTGGTTCATCCGGACAGATTATCTATAGGATAGTCGATGTACGGGCCGTTCCTAAGAAAGTTCGGTCAAAACAGTATCAAATTAATGCAGTGTGTTACTAGCTGAAAGGAGCGAGTGATCCGCATGAAAGTGCGTGCAAGTGTCAAAAAGATCAGCCCCGACGATAAGATAGTACGTCGTAAGGGGCGTTTATACGTTATTAACAAATTTAAGCCTAAGCATAAGCAAAGGCAGGGTTAACATATGCCACGTATTTCTGGAGTAACGATTCCGAACGACAAGCAGGTCTGGGTAGCTCTAACATATGTATACGGTATTGGTCCTAAGACTGCCGATGACATTTTAGTAGCGGCGAAGGTTGAGCGCACCGTACGCGCCAAGGACCTGACCGACGCTGAAATCTCACGTATTCAGGACTTCATCAACGAAAACTATACTGTTGAAGGTGAGCTGCAGCGTATTGTTAGCGGCAACATCAAGCGCCTTAAGGATATTAAGGCTTACCGTGGCCTGCGTCATGCAGCCAACTTGCCCGCTCGTGGCCAGCGCACCAAGACAAACGCCCGTACCCGGCGTGGCAAGAAACTGACGGTGGGTGGTACCGCTAAGAAAGTAGCAAGCAAGACTTAGGGCATATAACTATGGCAGATACACCTACAACAACCAAGAAAAAGAAAGCCAAGCGCAGCGTTGCCACTGGCCAGCTGCACATTCAGGCTACATTTAATAACACTATCGTAACGCTTACCGACGCTCAGGGCGGTGCACTGGCTGCCAGTAGCGCTGGTGCCTGCGGTTTCCGCGGTAGCAAAAAGGGCACTGCTTACGCTGCCCAGGTTGCTGCTGAAAAAGCCGGCAACCTTGCCAAGCAAACGTACGGTCTGAGCAAAGTAGACGCCTTCGTAAAGGGCGTTGGCCTGGGCCGCGATGCCGCTATTCGTGCTATGCAGACAGTCGGCATTGCTGTTGAAAGCATTACCGATGTAACCGGCGTGCCACACGGTGGCGTTCGTCCTAAGAAAGCACGGAGGGTCTAGTATATGGCACGAGATACTCGTTCTATTGTTAAGCTTTCCCGTCGTGAAGGCTACGCCTTGCATCCCAAGGCACACAAAGCTCTAGCTAAGCGCACTAGCGCTCCTGGCCAGGCTGCAAATGCTCGTATGCGTAACAAGCCCAGCCAGTACGCACTGCAGCTGCGTGAAAAGCAGAAGGTTAAGCGCCTCTACGGCTTACTCGAGAAGCAGTTTAGCAACTTGATGGTTGAGGCTAGTCGCAGCAAGGGTCAATCTGGCGCTACGCTGTTGCAATATCTTGAACAGCGTCTTGATAACGCCGTTTACCGCGCTGGTTTTGCGCCGAGCCGCCGGGCTGCGCGTCAGCTGGTTACTCACGGCCACTTCATGCTAAACGGCCGCCGCGTTGATATTCCTTCTATTCGTCTCCGCGTCGGTGATGAATTCGTTCTACGCGACCACAGCAAGACCAACGAATACTTCAAGAAATTGGATGACATCAGCCCTGCTCCATCAACAACTCCAGCTTGGATCAATGTTGACCGCAAGAAGGTAGCCGCTAAAGTTACGGGCCTACCGCTGCGTGATGATGCTGAACCCGAAATCAATGAGCAATTAATCGTCGAATACTACTCACGGTAAGGAAGGACAAAGCGAAAATAACTATGTCAAAAATGATTCACACCCCCAGCCTCGTAGCCGTCGACGACCACAGCGCTACCTCAAGTAGCTTCGTGATCGAACCACTGCAGAATGGCTATGGTATGACCCTTGGTAACTCACTTCGCCGTGTGCTCCTTAGCAGCATTGCTGGTGCCGGCGTGACTAGTTTCAAGGTCGAAGGTGTTACACACGAATTCACCGCCGTAAAAGGCGTCAAGGAAGACGTTGTCGACATCATGCAAAACCTGAAGCAGCTGCGTTTCCGTGTATACGGCGACGAGCCACAAACCCTGCGCATCGTTAAGAAGGGCGCCGGTGCTGTAACTGGCAAAGATATTCAGGGCAACGCCGATGTTGAAGTCGTTAACACTGATCAACTGATTGCCACTATCGATGACGACAAGGCAACATTCACTGTTGACCTCGTAGTCGAAACTGGCCGTGGCTACCACACAATCGAAGAAAGCACTGCCAAGAAGCAGAGCGACTTCATTGCCGTTGACACTATCTTTAGTCCAGTCCTGCGCGTACGCTACAAGGTCGACAAGACCCGTGTTGGCCAAACAACCGACCTCGATCGTCTTAGTATCACTGTCGACACCGATGGCACTATTACGCCTCGCGATGCCTTCGAGGAAGCTGCGGCGATTCTGGTCAACCAGTACACTGCGCTTGCTGGTAAAACCCGCGTCGTTACGCAGGAAGTTAGCGAAAACATTAGTGGCACTAACCTCCTTGGTTCGGCCGGTGATGACAGCAATCTTTTAAGCACTTCCATCGAGGACTTAAACCTAACTGCCCGCACCACCAACGCGCTCGTGAACAATGATATTCATACTATCCAGGACCTATTTGCCTTGAGTGATGCTGAACTGCGCGACCTTAAGGGTTTTGGCAGCAAAGCCCTTGACGAAGTCAAAGACAAATTAGCGGAGTTGGAGCTCTAACATGCACAGACACGGATACCAAGGAACGAAGTTCCACCGTGAACGTGATCAGCGTGAGGCACTTATTAAGGGCCTTGCAGAGTCGCTCATCATTCACGGTTCAATTGTAACCACCCTACCAAAAGCTAAGGCTGTAGTGCCTTACGTCGAAAAGCTGGTAACCAAGGCCAAGAAGGGCGACCTTCACAATCGCCGCCAGGTTATTGCCAGCCTACAGACTGTCAGCACCGCTCACAAGCTGGTTGATGACATTGCGCCAAAGCTGGCTGGTCGCACTAGCGGTCACCTCCGCATTGAACGGACCGACAACCGCCGCGGCGATAACGCTGAGATGGCACGCGTTAGCTTTGTTGATGACCTCAAAGAAGCACCAGTTGCCAAGGCAGCCGCTACTCCGAAGCCTAAGGCCGAGAAGCCAGCCGCAAAGGAGACAAAATAATGACTACTTACAGTGCAAAGCCATCTGACGTAACCCGCAAGTGGTACGTCATCGACGCTTCCGAAAACACCATGGGCCGTGTTGCTACTCAAATAGCAACACTACTAACTGGCAAGGGCAAACCACAGTTTACCCAGCACATCGATTGTGGCGACTATGTCATTGTCGTAAATACTGCCAACCTTCAAGTTAGCGGCAACAAGCTGGAAGATAAAATGTACTACCGCCACAGCGGCTATCCAGGCGGCCTCAAAGAAGCAACTCTTCGGGAAGTATTGGCTGGCAAGACCCCAGAACGTGCTCTATTTGAAGCTGTTCGTGGCATGCTACCAGTAAACAAACTGCGCGACGCACGTCTTGCTCGTCTAAAGATCTACATGGGCAGCGAGCACAACCACGAAGCACAGAAGCCGGAAGTATTTTCAGTGAAAGGAACTAAGTAATGGCTGAAGCAAGCGCAAAGAACTACTACTATGCACTCGGCCGCCGTAAGAGCGCAACTGCTCGTGTACGTGTCCAGAAGGGCAAGGGCAGTGTTGTAGTTAATGGCAAGTCGGCTGATGAATATCTAGCAGAGAGCAAGGCTCTCTTGGCCGAACTCCAGAAACCATTTACAACCCTGGAAATCCCCGTCAAAGATTTCGACGTCTCAGTCGTTGTTAGCGGTGGTGGCCACGCCGGCCAGGTTGACGCAATCCGTCTCGGTATCGCCAAGGCTCTGATTGAGTTCAACGCTGACTACAAGGCAACCCTCAAGCGCGCCGACCTCTTAAGCCGCGATCCACGTGAACGCGAGCGCAAGAAGTTTGGCCTTAAGGGTGCTCGTAAGCAGCGCCAGTTTACTAAGCGTTAGGGCCACATGAGAGAACCTGGGTTCTCTCATCGCGCTGGGCTTTGACAAAAGCCAAAGTCTCGGACCGCTCTTTCCTAGGTTACACTGGTCCAACCACAAAACTCCCCGAGAAATTGGGGAGTTTTTAGTTTATGAGACTTTATAAATCGCTAAGGTATACTAAGGGCTAATGAGTAAGAAACCGGCTGATAAACTAGAGACTAAACGGGCTGCATGGCTGGAGCGTACGCAGCATATTTTGGATATATCCAAAGAAGAAGCACAGGCGCTGCTGAGTATAGAGCGGCAGCAGAGCTTGCGATTAAATCCGCTGCTTGTCGATCCCAAAGATACACTAGTCAAGCTTCAAACACTTGGATGGCAAGGTGAACCGTATATATGGGCAGCGAATGGCTATACTATTAAATCCGGTCTAGAGGCTATTCGCGATAGCGAACTAGTGGCACGCGGAGCAGTATACATTCAAAATGCTGCAAGTTGGCTACCGGTACTAGCGTTGGACCCACAGCCAGATGATGAAATTCTGGACGTTTGCGCAGCGCCAGGCGGCAAATCCAGCCATATCGCGGCACTTACCAACAATCAGGCCGAACTAACCGTAAACGACAACTCACGTCCACGACTTGCCAAGATGCGCGCTAACCTCGATCGACTCGGCGTCAACGCAGAATACACTCTGTTCGATGCCACGCAGCTAACTCGCAAACTAGCGGGACAACGATTTGACAAGATTTTACTCGATGCGCCATGCAGCGGTGAAGGCTTGATGCGATATGATCGTGATAAAGATTTTGCGACATGGTCTGTAGCGCACATCCATAGGTTGCACTCACTCCAAAAACAGATTATTTTGCAGGCTTGGGAGCTTTTAAGCCCTGGCGGGATACTCGTGTACAGCACCTGTACAATGGCGCCAGAAGAAAATGAAGCAGTCGTTGATTATCTACTGCGTAAGCGGGCAGACGCAATTGTAGTGCCGACTACCATAGAGCCGCCAAACCGAGTGCCGACCGTCAAAAGATGGAATAGTAAGGATTACAATCCAGCGATCACAGGCTGTCTTCGTCTAGCTCCTAGTGAACAAATTGAAGCCTTCTTTGTCTGTAAACTGCAGAAACTTGCAGATGTACCAGAAACGATGCTATAGTTAGCGCATGAGCTCTAGTGCATACCAGATTCAAGCCTGGCGCAGTCACCACATCAGTGGCGGCCTGTTCTGTATGCTCTAAAATACCTACGAACCTATTGAAGAAGCCGCCACCTAGAGGCGGTTTTTAGTTACGCCCGCATTTCACCGAAGTTAATTTAACCCTCAAGTAAGGTATAATACGAAGAATATGAGTAAACCAGTAATTCTCACTGGCCTTCGGGCCAATAATGACCTACACATCGGCAACTATTTTGGTGCACTGTTACCGCTAATTGATATGGCTAAAAACCATGCCGAAGACTATGAAATAAATCTGTTCGTACCAGACCTACACAGCTTTACTACGCCAATCAACCACGGCGCACTACAGCATGACATCCTTAACAACCTACGCATTTATGCAGCAGCAGGGCTACCACTCGATCATCCCGGGGTGCATATATACAGGCAAAGCTATGTTCCAGCTCATAGCGAACTGGCATGGATCCTGGATTGCTTCACCGGTTTCGGCGAGCTGAGCCGCATGACAGAGTTTAAGGACAAATCGGCCAAACTGGGCGTTGAACATATTGGCGTCGGCCAATTCAACTACCCACCATTAATGGCAGCTGACATTTTGTTGTACGGTGCCACCTATGTGCCCGTTGGTGATGACCAGCGACAACATATAGAATTTACCCGCAATATTGCAGAACGCTTAAACAATAAGTTTGGCGATCTATTCATAGTACCCAAAAGTGTCCAGGAGCAGCACGCCTTCTTCCAGAAGGACCAAGGTTTGCGTATTAAAGACCTCCAAGACCCGGCTAAAAAGATGAGCAAAAGCGACGAAACGGGTAAGGGCATTATCTTCTTAGGCGATAACCCCGCGGAAGCCGCTAAAAAGATTAGATCCGCTACTACTGACAGCTTTGGCAAGATTGATATACAAAACCAAGACCAGCCAGGTATTACCAACCTATTACAGATACTGGCATTAACCACCGGAAAGCCAATGGATGAAGTGGCAAAAGAGTATAGTGTCCAAGAGCAATACGGACCGCTCAAAGCCGCTACTGCTGATGCAGTTACTGCATTTTTGACCGAATTTCAAAACCGCTTGGCAAAAGTTGATGATGCGCAGCTTATGGCCAAGCTGGAAGCCGACGAACGACAAATGAACGAAATTGCCAACACCACGCTCCTAAAAGTCCAAAAAGCTATAGGCCTGCGCGCATAATGAGTAATCTGGAGATCAGTCGAGCACAACGCTTAGATCAAAAGGTTGTGGAGCTGATACCCGAACTCAGCCGGGGATTTGCTGCGCGCTTAATTGAAGAGGGCAAAGTAACGGTGAATGGCACACCGCAAACTAAACCAGGCTACAAGCTCCGTGAAGGTAATGAAGTCGCGGTTGCTTATGATGTTTCCGAGCTAGCGAAGATACCGGCTATCGAGCTCGAGGTACTCTACGAAGACGACGACTGCGTAGTCATAAACAAGCCAATCGGCATCTTAAGCCACAGCAAAGGCGCTTTTAATCCGGAAGCTACCGTGGCTACCTGGCTTCGTTCACGCCTTAAGGGTTTAAGCGGCGAACGCGGCGGTATTGTACACCGTCTGGACCGAGCCACTAGCGGCGTGATGATTTGCGCTAAAACGCCCGAGGCCCTAAGCTGGCTGCAAAAACAATTTGCCACCCGAAACGTTAAAAAGGCCTACGCTGCAATAATAGCTGGCGAGCTTAATCCGCCAGAAGCTATCATCGATATGCCCATAGGTCGTAATCCCAAAACCCCGGCTACATTCCGAGTCGATGTCCAAGGAAAATACGCCAAAACCGGCTACAAGACCATAGCCACAAATGGCAAGCACAGCCTGCTAGAACTAAGACCTGAAACCGGCCGTACCCACCAGTTACGCGTCCACCTAAACCACCTACACCACGCTATTGTTGGCGACCCACTGTACGGTGGCGAATCAGCCGACCGGCTATACCTGCACGCCGAAAGCCTAGAAATTACTATACTCAAGAGCCATGAGCGTAAAGCTTTTACCGCACCGCTACCACCCGAGTTTACTAAGTACGTAGCATGAAGCTCTCAAATTTCCTGCTGCACACGAGTAGTCAGACTCAGCTTGACGCATTGCTAGCTGCGCCAACCCAGGCAGTGCTGCTAAGCGGTCCGGAAGGAATCGGCAAGACGCATATGGCCGCCGCTTTAAGTGCAGAGCTTTTAGGCGTAACACAAAGTCAATTAGATCACCATGCATACTTTAGAATAATAGTCCCTAAAAACAACACCATTACCATCGAGCAGATCCGCGAGCTCATCAGCTTCTTTAGATTAAAGGTGCCCGGCACAGCCCCCATAAAACGAATTGCGATACTGCAAGACGCCGAAACTATGGGCCTGGAAGCGCAAAATGCACTACTGAAGCTACTCGAAGAGCCTCCCATCGACTCAATAATACTACTCACGAGCCCTCATCCAGTTCGCTTGCTCACTACGATTCGCTCACGGTTGCAGCACATACAGCTGCCCGCTCCCGCTGCAAAAGATGTATTGCAGCATTTTATAGCCGTTGGCTATAGTGAACCAGCAGCAAAAGCAGCGCTCCTACGTGCCGGTAGTAATATCGCAGCCGCCAAGCGACTGCTCGAGACAGACAACGACAAGTCAGACGAGACCATCATGCTCGTTAAGCAAACACTCGGCGCCTCTCAATACGAACGCCTCCTCTTGGTAGATGGGCTCGCTAAACAGAAAGACCAGGCTCGCCTGTTTATAGACATGCTAGCAGTTGTAGCTACAGCCAGCCTCGAAGCCGCCGCAGCTAAAGGAGCGGCTACACTGTCTCGTTGGCGTGATATCTTGCAAGCTGCATATACCGCTCAAGATGCACTGGAGCACAGTGGTAATGTTAAGCTTGTAGTAACCGAGCTTATGCTTGCCCTATAAAACTATGCTATACTAACAAACATTGTATGTACGAGTTAGTGATCGTCGTCGCATTTGGCCTGCTTGGCATCGCCAGTACCCGGCTGCACGCCGAAGAGTTCAACGAAGTCTCCCATAAAGTTGGCGACCGGATGGGTAAACTCTGGGACATTGCTCACCAGGGAATGCGCGAAAACCGATTCTTGCGTGCCGAGAAAGCATTGCTTACCATCTTGAAAATTGACGAAAAAAACGCGGCTGCCTATAACCGCCTGGGCATCTTATACGCCAAACAAAAAGAATATCGCGATGCCATTGATTGTTTTGAGATTGCCAGCAGCATTGAAGCCACACCGTCATCACTTCATAACCTTGGCCTGATTTATTACGAAACTGAAAATTACGAAAAGGCTGCTATCGCTTTTGAGTCCGCCCTAAAACTTGAAGAGTCACTGGCTGCTCGCCATGTGGCCTACGCTAAAGTGCATGAAAAGCTCGGCAATGAAAAGCTGATGTTCCAAGCCCTACACCGTGCTATCGAGCTAGAACCCAATAAAGAAACCTACACCCTTTTACTGCAAGCCTATCAAGAACGAGGCATGGACGCCGAAGCCGATATGATTACCGAGAAACTCAAAAAACTAATCGTACCGGCCGGCCGGCCCCGCCGCATTTTACGCCCTCGTAGGGTTGTCATTTAACCCCTGTTTTGCTACACTAACGCGGTAGCCGAGAAGCAAGGAAAATAAGCCGACATAGCTCAGTGGCTAGAGCGGCTGTTTTGTAAACAGCGGGTCGTGGGTTCGAATCCCTCTGTCGGCTCCACATTTAAAATCTTGGGCTTTGTCGTCCAAGAAAAGAGCAGCCCAACAAAATGTATTCCATTTTGCCGGCGCGATGAGAAAAACCATAAGGTTTGTCTCATGTCTCCCTCTGCAGGGATAGTGAAGCGGTCAAACACGGGTGACTGTAAATCATCTGGCTCAGCCTTCGGGGGTTCGAATCCCTCTCCCTGCACCAAACTAAAAGGATCTATCTTTCCGATAGGTCCTTTTAGTTTGAGACGTTTCCATATATAGCACACACATAAGAAGACCGATTAAGTAGCCACGCTCACAAGATATTTATGCCAGAGTTGATAAGACCTCATTCCTATCAAGAGTTAGTACGCCTCAAGTCTAGACCCCCCGAAGCGGGCTATCCTGATATGAGCGATCGGCTTATCATACCTAAACGAGCTCTAGGAAAGATGGTTGCAGCCAATAATATTATTATCCCGCCCGGGATGTACTTTGTTGATCGTCACAAAAATCGCGAAGGTAAAGATCCAGCACTGCTTGACCGAATCGTTACGCTTGCGAATCCAGCTGCGCCCGAACAAACTGAACGCTGGGAGCGTGAAGGATACCTCATTGATCGACGTCTCGGATTGCCGCTTCATCCTCGCTTCATGCAGCTAATACGGACTTTTGGCATGTATGCAGGCCCTGGCTTCAGTTTTCGCTATGGTCCGCAGCGCGCGACCAATATAGGGTTGAGGGCATTAGAAGGCGACCAGGTCTATTACTTACTCACCAAGACATATGCCAGAAATGCTTGGGGGCTGCCAGGTGGCTATCAAGATCCAACCGAGACGCTACTAGAAGGCGCTTTCCGGGAGGGCAGAGAAGAAACCGGAATCACCTTTTCTGAATCGATGCGCCGTGAGCTGCAGGTGCTTTCAAGTTTTGTGCCTCCAAGCGGCGTATACCGTGACACTATGCATAGCTGGATGGAGCAATATTTTTACTTTGTTCAGGCTCAAACAAGCATGGATAGACAAGCCTTTGGCAGTCCAGCGCCAGAAGACATTGGTGAGATCCAGGCTATCAAATGGGCCACCCTGGAAGAGATTGAGCAAGGTATTATACTCGGTATTGATGGCCTAGACGACCTGCCTATTATGGGTTCTCACCGAAATCAAATACGCCAGAACGAGCTGGCACTGGCGGCATAGGATTAGATACTAGCCCTGACGCAGAGAGCGGTTATGCTCTATGGTGAGCTCTATGGCTTCACTAAGACCCTGCTCACCGACTGAGCGCACGAGTCGGTGGGGAAAGCCTGACTGTCTTAACTCACGCGTGCTGTTACCCATGGCGTATCGTAATGCAGTACGCGCGAAGATGCCCCGATCGGGTCCGCTATCACCCACGCCGGCAGACTCCATAACAGACACACGCCTTTCCTTTTGATAAACTCGCATCCCGATCTCTTTGTTGGCTAGAGAAATATGCGCATACTGCACTTCAGATGATCCATGATAGGGGCTAAGCTCAACAAATAAGCCCTGCAGCCCAAGGCCAGCTAGGATTTCTTGAATTATTTCATCATTCTGCCGGCGAGTTTCCATCGTAAAACAGACCATTGGAGACGCTTGGGCTGGTTGGTCCCGCAAAAGATCATTATGGACGGGTGTCATTGGCAGGCCGTTATAGCCAACAAACTTCGCTAAAACCGTTTTAGTTACTCGGTTAACACGCGTAAATCTGTCTATCATGGCGGCCGTCTGTCCGGGCTCTAGCCAGATCCGCAGCTCCTCAGCCTCTACGCCATCCAGGTAAAACGTGGTGCCGCCGCCAATGATAGAATCTCCGCCACCCGTTTGCTCCCAAACCTTATCCATCCGGGACGCCGGTCGAGCCGTAACATCAACCGGTATAATGCCATGCTCCGGCAATGATTGTCGCGCCGCCAAATCATCGGGATGAAAGAAGTCACTACGCGGCTGCAGAGACGTCGCGTCCAGATCGGCAAAGAACCTGGTAATTATTCCGGGTTGGCATTCAGCCATAAACATCACTTTCTACAGAAACAGAGGAGTCTGATTATCTACCCAAAAGACTATTGTGATAGATACAGCCGATCATTACAAGACTGCAAGCCATAATATACATCTGGAAAACCGAGCTGGCCTGCAAAGGATAAGCAAGCATCGTAAGAAAAGCTCCGACAAGAGACAAACTATAAAACCAAGGGCTTTCAGTATGTGGATGTTGCCACGTCTTCACGAAGGCCGGTAAATAGGCAGTGCAATCGGCTATGATAGCAAACCACATGCCAACAAGTCCGTTGCCGCTAAGCCCCCAGGCCGCCAAGCCTAGCAGTGAAATCCCGAAGCACGTCCAATCAAACCATCGCTTACCGCCACTCATACCGCGCCACATACTTAGTGCAAAAATTAGTACACCTTGGCCAGCACTGATGCCGGTAAGCAGCAGTGTTCCAGTATTAGCATGTACCGCCAGTGCGCTTGAAAAAGTCAGCAGCAAGGCAGCCATAACTGCCAGCCGTGTCAGACGGTGTGGGCGGGTTTTACCGCAAATAATGCTCACGGCGTAGGTTATTGGCGCAATCAATAGAATACCGGCACTCAATACCAGTAGTAACGTCTTCATAGAATCTCCTTACTGGGTACCGCGCTATTGTAGAGCGCTAAGCGCCAGGTGTATACTTGTCGTCGGATATGTCCGACACATCGGGACAGAAAGTATACCGTGCAAGAACAATCACTCGTTGAACAGCTAGAATCATTCGGCCTCAGTAACACTGAGGCCGAGATTTATCTGTATCTTATTAGCAGACAGCCTAAAACAGTGCTCGAAATTGCACGCGACTTGAATTTGCCCCGCACATCAGTCTATGACAATACCGTAAAGCTAGCCGAAAAGGGTCTAATACAAAGAATCGCCACATTTAAGAGTCAACGGATTAAGGCATACCCGCTTAGCATCTTGCAGGCATCCCTTGATAAGCAAAAGACACATTTGACGGAGCTCCAGGACAAGCTTGTTACGCTTGATGCCAGTTTAGCCCAGGGTTTATTAACTCCTGCCGGCACCGAGGTTCGCTATTTTTACGGCACCCAAGGCTTTAGGCAAATGATGTGGAACGCATTAAAGGCCAAGGAGCACATTGGTTACTCGCAGTTTGGCAGAGTTGCCGTCGTAGGTGAGGCATTCATCCAGAAGCACTTGGACGAGATTCTAGAGCGAGGTATTTCCGATCGGGTTATTACTAATCCAGAAATGGTTAAGCAGCATGTTATCGACGGCACCGAGAACATCAACATTCACGATGCACGCAGGAACTACCAGGATATTCGAGTCATCAAGCGCGACAAACTCTACGTGTCTGGAGACATTACTATTTATAATGATGTATTCGCGGCAGCATATTGGAAACAGGGTGAAGTTGTCGGCATAGAAATTGAAAATCCCGAACTCGCCAAAACACAGCGTAGCATATTTGAGCTACTATGGGAGCTAGCCGCCCCTGCAGCAGATTACTCCCCAAAACCACCTAGAAATTAGCGTCCCTACGCATTTGCTATAATGCTAGCTATGCGACTTGGCAATCTAGACTTCTTGTCCATACAACAAAACCTCATGTTTGTTGCTGAGCCAGTAAAAAGTATGCTGCAAACGATGGACCTGCAAAATGTATTTGTAGCACCAATCGATGCAACACTGGCAGATACGGCTAGTTTCTGTGAAGAATACAACATCGAATTGGATATTTCAGCTAATTGCGTCATTATAGAAGCCCGGAAAGCAAACAAGATCTGGCATGCCGCTTGTGTGATTTTGGCCACCAACAAAGTTGACGTTAATGGCATCGTCCGACGCTTTCTAGACGCCCGCAAAACCTCATTTGCGTCAATGGACAGCGCAACGTCGCTTACCGGCATGATGTACGGCGGCATCACACCCATCGGGCTGCCAGCCGACTGGCCTATTTTAGTTGACTCAAGAGTAGCCGATGAAGACAGGGTAGTAATTGGCAGCGGGCTGCGAACATCCAAGATCTTGGCACCTGGACAACTGCTAACGTCCTTGCCAAACGCTACAATCTTAGACATTGTTAAATAGAACTTGTCCGCCGTAGTGCTATAGTTTTAGTATGAAGCCACAGGTAGGGGATAGTCATCGCCCACCAGCAAAGGGAGCCAAAGTATTCTGCTAGCCTTGTGTTTGATCGTACCCTAGAAGAAAAACGAGATATACTTAAGTCGTGGGCACGAGAAGACCGAGCATTTTTTGCGGCAGGCGCTTGTCATATTTTAGCCAGTCTGTTCACTGACCTACATCAACACGAGGGGTATCGTATGGTCCATATACGACCAAACCAGGGCTTCACTGGCAGCCATGTATACGCCTCAGACGATACATGGGCCTTTGACCATAATGGGTGGCTGAAAGAATCGGAGCTGCTCACGTTAACTGAGCAAACTTATGCACAAAAATATCCCGGCTGGGACTATGAGCGGATTCCTATAGACCTTTCCATGACGTCCCTTGAAGATTTTTGCAGAACCAACATGCATCGGTTGCCTTGGCAATTCGCCTATCTACCATGGGAGCGAGCATATAATTACATAAAACAATTTCCGGATACGCCACCTATGCAAGTTTAAAGAGTTGACCTTCTAGTGTAGCCCTCGCTTGGCTCTAGAAAAAACAGGCTACATCTGGTACAATTGCCTGGTATTTAGGTTCGGCATGCCGCCTTAGCTCAGTGGTAGAGCACTTCCATGGTAAGGAAGGGGTCCCGGGTTCAAGTCCCGGAGGTGGCTCCAAATTGTTTTTAAGCCCTAGTAGTAATTAATTACTGGGGCTTTTATTGTAACCAGCATTACACACATAAAAGGTCTTGACAACAAAACACAAGCGGTTTAAATTATTTAGCAGAGTATAGATCCAAAAGAAATATACTTAAAATTCTATTTCTTTTCTTGCAAGAAGGAAAATAAAAAGACCGGAATGATCACCCGGTTTTTTTGTTTATACAGGGTGATCTTCAATTATCTGGCTACCGGTGTTTACAACGATACCCTTATCTGTTACACTACTTAGCATTATGGCAAAAAAGAGCGAGAAGCGTAAACTGGTTGGACTTGTAAGCGAAGAGTCTGGCGAGCGCATTTATTACACAAGCAAGAATACTCAGAACACTCCTGAAAAGCTTAGTCTTCGTAAATACAGCCGCAAGCTTCGCAAGCATGTTCTATTCGTAGAAACCAAGAAAAACCTTGGTCGTAACGAAGTTAAGCCGCGCAAACACTAGAGTTAAGCCGCGCAAAGTAAAATACTGGCAATTAGCCAGTATTTTTATATAGCCTTGAATAGGGCCATAACTTTAGGTCGCCAGTTGCTAATCGTTCAGATCAAGCAATGTATTGATAAGCTCAGCATGACTCCACACCAGCGGTGTAACCGAAAGCGGTGTACCGTCCGAAGGGTTAATCTGTTCACTTAAAACACCACTAGGCAAGCGATGGCTTAGCGTCCAGGCCACCAGCTTTTCGGCATCAGGATTACGTGCTAACTGCTGGTAGTACTGCGCCACCCAGAGCGTCGTCACAAACCACGGATTGCCTAGATAGGCCGGCTTGCTTCCAAAGTAATTATCCCATTGATACCGTGGTGCTCCGCCAGAGGGGGACTTATCAAGCAGGTCTGCCTCGATTACCCTAAAGGTGCTGCGTATAGCTTTACTGCCAAAAGCTTCGGTAGCAAACATCAGCGCACCATAAGCACTGGAAACATCTAGCGTATTATCAAGCTGCAGAGAGCCATCATCCTGCAGTAAAAATCCCTTACGTAAAATGCCCCGGTCTTCATCGAATAGTACGTGGCAGTTAGCGGCAATCTCGCCAGCAGCGTCACGCCAACGCACCGCATCATCAGGGAACTCAAAAGCATCTGCCAGCTTGGCTGCCGTAAGTAGTGCGCAGTGCACAATAGCAGTCGTGTAGGTACTAGTAGTAAATTTCTCTTCCCATAGATCATAGCTAGCATGCGGGAGCAACGTAGCTTCATCGCGGAACTCTGTCATAAAATTGGCGGCTGGCTGCACAAACGTCTTGTACATACTTTCCACAAATTCCTGATCGTTGCTCGCTTCATAGTATTCACCGAGCATATATAGCACAATTGCCGTTTCGTCCTCTTGAATGGCCAGCTCGCTGTGCTTACCGTGGAGCAGGGGATGCCAGGTACTGCCAATGGCGCGATCGGGCTGATATTTGTGCATCAGATACCCATCCGGGTGGATAATGTCGCGGCAAAAACTAAAGAAACGGCGTGGCTCGTCGGTGTACCCGAGGCGTATGAGCGGCCACATTGCATATGCGCCGTCCCGCGGCCACACATAGCTGTAATAGTCGCGGCCGAAGTTATAAATGGATGAATCGCAGCTAGCAATAACACCGCCCCGCTTATCGGTGTGTGCCTTTATGACCATTAGCGACTTACGTATCGCCGCTTGGTGCACCAGCTCCATTTTACTAATATGCGGGTTGGCAACTTTGAGCCAAGTCCGCCAGTGGCTGCGCAGCTTATCAGTTCGAGCAGACAAACCCGAGCTGAGAAGCTGCCGGTGGATCTTCTCGGCGCTATATTGCGCATCAGCAGCTACCACCCAATAGTTAACAACTTCTGTAGAGCTGGGAGCAATAGTAAGCGTACAACGCAAAACCGAGTCAACACCGCCATGTTCTACAGGGTTACTAGACAGCTCGCCGTCCTCAGCGTCACGCCAGGTGCCTTCTTTGCCTTCAATACCGTAATTACCCACCGAGAATTGATCCATTGGTGTGCCATCAGCACCTTGGGCGTACATGAGGAGCGTACAACGACCTTTATAATCAAGCACGTAATTACCTTCAGGCACAAACAACGCCGTATCACCACGTCCTGCTCGTGAGATCTGAAATACCTGATGGAAAAAAAGGCGCACATCACGGTTGCTATCGGTTAAGTTGTGGAGTGTTATCTGGCGGCAAAAGGCATTGAATTCGTAATCTACGAAATCATGAAATTCTAACTTTACTTGCAATCGGTCTGATTGTAATTGAATATTACTCAGCAGCACATCATCTTCAAAATCAGCTTGCACGTTCCAGCTGCCATCATCGATCCACGAAAAACTACCGTCTACCCAAACACCAACTTTGTGCGGCAGACTACGGGCCGTCGTTAAGTTGTCGAGTCCAACGTACGGGTAGTAAAAATCATGCACCAGTCCGTTTTCGTTCAGCCCGACCGTCAGGCTACCATTGCCAAGCATCACCGGACGAGCCATTAGAGCTCATCTCCTCGCACGCAAGCTTGTGACCCCACCCCAAGCATGCTTAAACCTCAACGCCCTTCTGGGCAAGCCGGAATTTAATATCATGGTAAGCGTTCATAAAGTTCATATAGGCTTCGTATGGTGTTTCGTAAGGACTAAAGTAGGCGTGAATGTCACCATCGTTAAAATATTTGGTGCACATGTAGTAAAAATGGTCGCTGGTAGTTAGACGGCGCCAGTCTTCGATAAGCCCCAGATCGCCAGTAGCCAACACCCTGTCTTCAAGACTATACAGTGCCTGAATCGAGCCAGTCTGCATGCTGTTGCCAAGCCAGGCGGATAGATCACGCTCGGTGTCAGCCCAAGTTACCGTGTTTGGCGTATCCACCACATCAACCGGCTCAAAGGCGTCTGCGGCCTCGCTCACCGTCATAAAGGTGTGGTGCTCGTTCTTGAGCCACTCTTTGGGCAAGTGGGTTAAGAAATCAAAGATGCCAGTTGATTCCCATTGATGCTCTCCGAAGGTCTCGTAGTCCATAAACAAATCGAAGTTTGTGGCATTTTGATTGGCACCAAGCCAATGTGCAAACTTATCAGCCGTCAGCGGCCACTCACTCCAGCCGCGGTCACCGAAGCGAAAGGCGATGTCGTCGCTGAGCTTGTAGTTTTTCATAAGCAGCCGGATGTTTTCGGTATACGCCGGACGGTACACATAGTTTGGACTGCGCCAGCCAAGCACCGGATCCCAGCCCTCGGCTAATACCGCCTTATACCCAGCCTTGTCGGCCCAGTAAGCCACATCGTTGTTGTAGCAAAGCTCGGTGTTGCGGAAAACTTTTGGCGTTTGGCCAAAGACTTCACGCACTTTGTCGGCGTGCATTTTTACCTGGCGTTCGAACTCAGCGCGGCTATAGAAAAAGGCTAGACTGTGGTGATACGTCTCAGCAACAATCTCAACGCGGCCCGTATTGGTTAATTCCTGGAACGAGCGCAAAGCATCCGGTGCCCACTTTTCTAGCTGTTCGATAACAGTGCCAGTGATCGAAAGACTTAGTTTGAATTCGGGATTATCCCGCAAAAGCTGTAGTAACCGGGCATTAGTCGGCAGATAGGACTTCTCGGCAACCTTGTGTGCAATCCGCTCGTTACTGGCGTTATCTTCGTACGGCGCATTGAAATAATCGTGAGCAGCACCAGCATCAAACACCGTATAGTGGCGAATACGAAATGGCTGGTGGACATGCAGATAGAGGACAACGGCTTTTTTGTTCATACAGCAGCTCCTGCTAGATGCTGATTATACACAGCAACCACCTTTTTGCTGGCATTTTCCCAAGAGAAATTCTGGCACTCAGCCTGTGCATTTACCGTTAGCGTGTCCCGTAGGTCGTCATTTTGTACTACCGAAGTGATCTGGTTGGCCATCTCGGTAATATCCCAAAAATCTACCTTCAGACAGTTCTTAAACACTTCACTAATGCCGGACTGCCGGCTTACCAGGGAAGGCGTACCATACGCCACAGCCTCAAGTGGCGTAAGCCCAAAAGGCTCCGAAATAGACGGCATGACAAACAGGTCGCTGATTGCAAACGCATCCCGCCATTGTTTGCCGCGTAAAAAGCCGGTAAAGAACACGTTGGCACCAATACCTAAATCTGCAGCCAGCTCGATAAGTTCATAGTATTGTTCGCCGCTTCCTACAATAAGAAACAAGGTCTTGGGTGAGCGATAAACCACCTCTTTGGCGGCACGTAGCAGATTTGGTAAACCTTTTTGTATTGTGAGACGACCTACATTAGTCACCACTCGGTAGCCCTGCGCCCGCATAGCGCTTAAATAGCGGTAGGTGTTATCCATATCGAGCGGCACAATATCGCTCGATTCAATACTGTTGTGTACCACTTCGATCTTATCGGCGGGCACACCATAATCACGCACAATGCAGTTTTTAGTATGCTGGCTCACCGCCATAATACGGTCTGCCATGTGCATGGCCATTTCCTCGATCTCGAGCACCAGAGGATTACCGCCATGACCTCCAGAGCGATCCGATTCAATGGAGTGAACATGAATAATCAGCGGGCAACCGCGCTTTTCCTTAACCCGCATCCCGGCACGAGCCGTGAGCCAGTCGTGAGCGTGCACAATATCAAATTCACGGCCATCAATGAGACGCTCGACGGATTTTTCATACAGCTCTTGCTGATCATAAATATTCAGCCACTCTTCGCTGCCGTCTTCTTTAATGTATTTATAGCTGTCGTATGCGATACCGGAGCGAATTACACTGGCGACGCCTTGCGGGGTAGCAGCCGTTACCGACATGAAATCGATGCCATGGTCGGCTTCGTAGGGAAGAATAAACTCTATATCGACGTTTTGTTTGGCAAGAGCCTTGCAAAGCTGGAGGCATACTACCCCCAGGCCACCGCTGTTGTGAGGCGGGAGCTCCCACCCAAGCATCAATATCTTCATTGCCCTCGTTTTTTAATTGATGGTTTTATCTAAGGTTTAGTATAAGTAAAAAAGGCTTCAAGCACAACCAAATTGCTTACGCTTTGTTAGCACACTAGACACCCTCTGGCCCTGCAGAGCCTTTTGGATAGAATTTGAGGTCTTCATCATTCCGCGACCACTGTTCCAACACATGTTCCACAATCTCCCAGGAACGAATCACTTCGGCGCTGGTTGCAAACAGTGTCTGATCACCGCGGATCGCGTCAACAATAACGCGCTCGTAAGCTTCGGCCGGCCGCTGATTAAACGAGCGGGCATAGTCAAAGTCCATATCAGCACCATTGGTGATGTTTTGAATACCCGGCTGTTTTATCTGTAAATGCAATGTAATCCCTTCTTTGGGCTGAATACGGAACACCAGCTTGTTTTCCTCAGTGGCTGCGTCTTCAGGTTGCCGGAAACACACGCTAATTTCAGTCAGCTTTTCTTGCAGCGCCTTACCGCTTTCGAGCGTAATCGGAACACCAGTCCACTGATCATTATCGATCCATAGACTAACACGCGCAAAGGTCTCGATAATCGAATCAGGGTTACTAACCTCATCGCGGTAGCCGTCGTATTGTCCGCGCATGGTCATTTGTGGCACGTCATCCGGCGCCACCGGCTTAATCGCCTCAAGTAGCGTCAGTTTTTGCTGATGGATTTCCTCGCTGGTAAAATTCTGCGGCCGCCCCATGGTTACAATGGCCAGCAGCTGCAGCAGGTGATTTTGAATAAAGTCACGCAGTGCACCTGTTTGTTCGTAGAAATCTGCGCGGCCTTCAATATCAATCTTTTCGTGCGCCACTACGCCCACATGATCAATATGCATGTTGTTCCAGATACTTTCGAACAACGGGTTCTTAAAGCGGAAGGTTAAAATGTTCTGAACCGTTTCTTTAGCCACATAATGGTCGATGCGGTACACTTGGCCTTCTGAAAAATGTTCGCCCAGCACCGTAACTAATTCCCGCGCCGAGGCAAGGTCATAGCCAAACGGCTTCTCGATAAGCAGGCGTGGCAGTTCCTGAGTACCCGCTAACGGCTCATTGTGTCCGGTCTCGCCAAGCAAGCGAATAATCGGCGTAAAGGCTCGTGAGGGAATCGAGAGGTAATACAGTCGACTGCCCGTTTCGCCCAGCTCAGCCTCAATTTCCCGCACCCGGATCAGTAATTGTTCGTAAGCTCCGCGGTCCACCAGATCCATCTGGCGCATTTCTGTCTGATCTTTTAGACGCTGCTCGACCTGCGAATCATAGCCATCTTCACCAACAAATTCAGCCAGACGTTCAAACACTGCATCTTTTCCAACATCACGCCGGCTAATACCCACGACCCGCATTTTTTCGGGCAATTCCTGGGCCTTTGCCAGCTGATACAGTGCCGGCAAAAGCTTGCGCTGGGCCAGGTCGCCGGTAATACCGAAAATCACCAGCACCATTGGCTGCTTTAGGCGATCATCGCTCACGCAGCCGGAGTCTCCGTCGGTTCAGTGGCGACGCGCTCGCGGGCACCAGCTTCGGCGCCTTCGCCGTTTAAGTTGTGTCCGCCAAACTTATTGCGCTGAGCAGCCACTACTTTTGTGGCAAAGTTTACGTCACCCGTTTGGCTGGCTACCCGTACATCAAAAGCAGCCTGGATGGAGGGCAGATCAATGCCCATGTCTTTAGCCGCCTCGAGTGTCCAACGAGCCTCACCGCTTTCGGCTACGTAGCCGGATATGCCTTCGAGCTCGGGGTTTTCGGCCAGCGCATCGCGGCTCAGCTCAGTAAGCCAAGAGGTGATCACACTATGGTGCTGCCAGAGATCGGCGGCCTTTGCCAGATCAATCCCAGTGTAGGGACCATCGTGTAACATTCTGAAGCCTTCACCTAACGATTCCATCATGCCGTACTCAATAGCGTTATGGACCATCTTCACAAAATGTCCCGCACCGCTAGGGCCAAAGTGGTAATACATACCCCCTGGCTGTACCAAGGTGCGCAGCGCCGGCTCAAGCACGGCAAAGGCTTCGGCATTGTCGCCGCCACACATTAACGGAAAGCCGTTTTGATAGCCCCATACGCCGCCCGAAACACCAATATCCAAAAGTTCGCAGCCAGCTGCCTTAACTCTTTCGTTAAGCTTCTTGGTCGCGCGAAAATCCGAGTTACCGCCATCGATGAGAATTGAGCCTTGAGGCACTAGGGTTAGCCATTCATCAACTTGCGCATCAACAATGGTATCAGGCAACATAATCCAGATCACCACCCGGTCATCACCAAACTCATGAATCACATCGGACTTTTCATATGCTTTGATAGCCCCGTGTTCGGCCGCTTCATCAATCGGCTCATGACTGCGGTTGTGCGCGATTACGGTGTGTTCGCCGCTTTCTGATAGTTTACGTGCAATTTGCATGCCCATGCGGCCCAGGCCTTGGATGGCGATTTTCATGTGTTACCCCTTAAACATTACTATCATCATTATAAACATAGACCATAGGAATATCGTAGAGAATTTTGGCCGGCAGCTCTGCGAACGGCTCCGCATTCTTCCGTAGCCGTGACAGTGCATTTTTTTTACCCGAACCGTAAGCTAACACGTACGCAATCTGCACTTTTGTTAGGGCTGATGAGGTAAACGTCATACGCTGATAATCGTTCCATGTGTAGCCAATTACCGCTACGTTTTTGGCTTCGGTAGCGGGCGAGCCGGGCAAGATACCAGCCGTATGAGCATCACCGCCCAAACCAAACTGGCCAATAACGACCGCAGCATTAGCAAGCGCTGCGGCAGCAACCTCGCCATAAAATTCTATTGTCTGCTCAAACGGCAAATCGTGCATCAGCACGTCTATCCAAACTGCGTTTCCAGGATCAAATCCTGCGGCACGCAGTTGTTCGCTATTGCTGTCTTTATGGCCTTTAGGGCCGTAGCGCTCATCCATTGGCAAAATTGCCAATCTGGGCAGTTCCTCCTTGGCTTTCGCGCGTACCACCTGCATTATCTTAGCTTCAACGCCAACATTGCTACCACCGCTTACTAGCCATAGGACTCGCTTACCAGCTCGTAGGTTATCACAAATCTGTGCAGCAATAGCCCGCACAGCCCTATCCTGATTTTCCCTCAAAAACTTCATATAACTGTAGTATAGCACTGCCGATAACCGCCCATCCGCTACCAGTCTTGGGTGTCAAAAATATGATTCACAGACTCTTCCTGGAGCCTCCTTGGGTCAATTGGTCTTTCATGCCACTGCTGCCAAACAGATAGTCGGAATTCTGGAATTTGATGGTTTTCCAGCACTTTGTCGAGGTTACCTACTGGCGCGAGCATAACCAGCGGTAGCGTATCATAAAGTGTATCGCCTGGCAGGAACAGCTGCCAAGTCGGGTCTATAATCAAGGGCCGTTCAGTTTCAGTTGTCTGCAAAAATGTATGATTAGTGCGATCTTTGATATAGTCGCTCCCCATAAGTACAGTAGGAATATTGTAGCTACGTTGCAATACTTCACGAACTACGACACTCAGAAAAGTACAGGAACCTGGCAAGCGAGCCGCAGCCAAAGGGTGGATGCCAGATGTTTCGGCCCACAGATAACGGGCGCGCTCTACGGCTAGATCAATTACGGAGCCCGGATGGTCAGTCATCGATCGGTTGCCACGTCGAGATGCCTCACGAGCAACCACCCACCTATCAATTCGGCGCGCTTGCTGTGCAGCATATGTGTATACAAGCTCCTTTTCGGCTTGCCAGCCGCACCCCTAACCAGTTACCCGTTGCAGTGAGCAGCGCAAAGAGACGGTTTTCGCAAGGGCGGCCAACGTTGCAGCTCGTTCATCAAGGTGTTGAATGCGCTCAAGGCGAGCCCCATTTGCCCGTAACTTTTCCATTCTGGGCAACGATAGGCTGCATAGTACTCCTTGGGATAGGATTCGGAAATATAAACTCCTCTACCTCTCTACACGCCTAGCCCCAGAGAGGTGACATGACTATACTGCCGAAAGGCATACCCGTCAAATCTTCTTTAATGAGGTTCAAGATTTATGTTGACAGACCCTGACCGTTTGGTCTAATATATGACCATGCAGTCAGAGGGCAATAATCAAACCCCACAGCTTACTCGGACTCAACAAGCCCGGCGGGCTGATATTATTGCCGCGGCCATTACCGTCATTAACCGCGACGGCTATGCCAATGCATCAGTACAAAAAGTTGCCAAGGAAGCAGGGACATCTAAAAGCACCGTGCTGTACCATTTCAAATCTAAGAACGAAATTGAAAAGGCAATAGTTGGGTCAATATTTGAAGACGGTGCAGCCTACATGGCGCCATTTATTATGCAGGCCCGGACTAGCCGGGAGAAACTACGAGCCTACGTTACCTCAAACTTACAGTTTATTGCAGGAAACGCACCAGCTATCGCTGCGCTACTCGAAATTGAGCGGAACATTGGCCACCAAACCTTCACCGACAGCTCGGCACATATGCAAGATGATCTGCCCCTGCAATGGCTTCAGGGCATGCTTACAGATGGCCAACAATCGGGCGAATTTGGCGCATTTAATCCTGCTGTTTTGGCAGTAAATATCCGCTTAGTTATTGATGGCTCGGCACAGTACATTTTGACGCACCCCTCACTTGATAGTACGCAATATATTACTGAAACCGCACATATATTTGACACCACTGCCACTACCACAAGAAAGGAGTATCAACCGCCGATATGAAAGGCCTTGGAACCGTGTAAGTAAACGTATAGTAATTCAAAATAAAGGAGCACTCTATGAACCAACCGACCAACACCGTAGCAAACACTAATCCAGCCGCACGCGCAATTGGCATGTACGTTGGTGGATACCTGGCTATCAGCATCGGTGCAATCGTAGCGCTCACCATGTTACACGGCAAGCAGGCAACGCAGGAAGCTTGGATACACGGTTGCATTGTTGCCGCCACGGCACTGCTTATGAGCACGTTTGCACGAGGCGCTATTCGCGGTAAAGACCGAGCCTACTTACGGCTGCGGATTACGTCAACTACTATGATTATTGCCATCGCCGTTACCACAGCCATTCCTGGCGACTTTCCCATGTGGATGAAAGCCGAGCAGATTGTATGTGGCTTGCTACTGATCGGCCTAGCCGTTACGCTAAACCGTGCCAGCACTCGAGCATTTTTTAAGGCAAAATAATAGTAGAGAAGAGGTTACGCTCTATGAGATCTGCGTCCAAACTTGAGTCACAGCTTAGCACCTTGTTCACTGAAACGTTTCCCGCCCAACTACCAAAGTGGTTTAGCCAGATTATCGCCAATTGGACCTGGTTGATCATGCCGGCCGTCATCATAGTGCAACCGTGGATAGGCTGGGGCTATTGGGACGATGCATATGCGAACACAGCCTCCCCAAACTTCTTTTTCTACGTAACATTCATGGTTATGGGCCTGGAGATACTATTGCAGCTTCTAGCCCTGCCAGGTCTCCACGCACGGCAAAAATCGAGCTGGCACTTGCTCTATTACAGCGCCTTTTGCATGCCACTTTACGGCGTAGTGCGGATCTTTTCTACCGAAAACAGCATTGGCCCGCTGTGTGGCATGGTCTTACTTGCAGCTATATTTTTCTACATGCTATTTCAGATTAAACCTTGGTTTAAGAAATCAGCATAAGTTAGTAGTGATCCGCCATCTACGGGCTAGCTTTATACTATGCCAAGGATCTAGTTAACCGTAAGTATCTTGTAATATTTATGCTTTTGTGCTATAATATTTCTGTTCTGACGCCTTAGTTAGAGCACATTAACAAAGATGTGTATCTGGTACTAGAGATTGGATATATGACGATCCGAGCGTTAATCGTTGTATACCCAATCTCCAGTAAGATAGTTAGTCAACCGGCAAGTTACATCCACCAAGTAGAGCAAGGAGCACTACCGTGAGCACCATGCCGCAAGCGCAAGACAACAGCACGACGCTGAACCTGGACGCCGCCTTCTTCGCAAAGGGCCTGGCGTGCGCCGTCGCCGCATTGATTGTCATACTCGCGCTGATCAACACCTTGGTTCCGTCACCGGGAGCCAACACGGGCAGCACCACCTGCAATCCGGCCGTGCAGAGTGCCCGAAACGACATGTTCCAGTACGGAACGGATCTCCTCGGGATACACAACGGCACTGCTGGCTCATGCCAGTGACCTAGCCAAGATCACAAGTCGACCCATCGATCCCGACAAGAACCGGACTCTACGTGCGATACCACGCTTCGGCGGCCGGCGCGGGCAACCCCGTGAACAACGCATCATTCTGATGCGCCCTCCGGCCGCCACGTGGCGCCAACTTTAACCCTTACCTAACTATCTTTAAAACCACCACACACCTTTGTTCACCCGTCTCCACGAATACATTAGTCGTGCTGATGAGCCGTAAACGGCGAAAGACAATCAGAACACTAGGAACTACGGAACAAATAGGCTACTATCTGTCAGGTTAATCGTAAGGAAGTTATGGGACAATTTGACAGAGAACTACTAGGTTTGACCGATAGTGCCGCCATGGCCGCACAGGAAGCACTTGGAACCACCCAAGAACTTACTATCGTAAACAACAAGCCGCCGGCTTGGGTCCTATTAGATGGTTGGGACGGCAGACAAGGGGAAGACGCGCCGAACGTAGCAGTGCGTATCACTACAGGCCAAGATCCAGAAGCTTTACTCGAAGAAACAATAGAAATCGCGGCGCTTACAAAATCCATACGAGACCGTGGCGGCCGTGTACTGGAAATTCTTGAGCCACCCAAGCTGGTACGGGAAAAGTTTGTAGCTGTTATTTCACGTTACCTACCGGGCGCGGATGTTACACCGTATGACTATATGGACACAGTATGGCAACAATGCATAACGCCAGCATACGGGCAGGATTGTCACATAAGGACCGGCCTTTTGATCCTCTCAAGTCTACAAGAGAAGCATATCAATATCTTGCAGAATGCCAGACAAATGGAACTCCCTTTAGGGTTGGGCAGACCACTTTTCCGAAAAGCCTGCTTGATGAATTTGGAGATCGCCTTATCGCGCAAGAAGCAGCCGTACCCCGGATTCTTGGTGTGATGGCACTCCATGGGCTTAAGCCGGTCTTGCTTCAAGAAGACGTACATCCCGGTAATGTACGCTACGATAAGGAGGGTATTGCCACCCTAATTGATCTTGATCAGCCCAGTATTGGACCAGCGGAGATAGACCTCGGCCGTGTACGAACGCAATGGACAAAACGCTTTAAAGCTCCGATAGAACGTGAGCAAGCCTTCTTAGAAGGCTATGTGAACGAAATAGATCAGGAAAGCCACCCTGACGTACTGACACTTACTGATCCGATGATCCTTTTACGTTTTGGCAGTGCGCTTATAGATTTGGTAGTACGCCAAGTGCAGTTGGGCGCACCAGCCTCGGAATGGCTTTTGCAAGAGGGTATGCGTAGGCTGGGGAATCTTGATGATCCTAATCATGAGTGGCGACCGTTAAACCAAACACGGAAAAACCAAATTGCCGAACAAGCATCCGACTAGGAACCGAACCGTAGGCCACCGGTTTCTTGGATATTGCTAATAGGGAAGATTGCTTACAATTTATTTACCGATCGCGCTATCTCATAGCACACAGTAAGCACCGAGTAGCACTCAAGGCCTATTTCTTTGCCGGCTTAATGTTTAAATTCTGGCTAAAAACATTATCTGGATCGTACTTTGCCTTTATTTGTTCCAGCCGCTTCAGCGTATCTGGCAGGTATGCTGCTTGCACGGTGCGATCTGCGTTGCGACTAAAGAAATTAACATATGCGCCTTTGCTGTCTTTGGCAATGCCATACCACGGCTGCAGCGCCGCCTGAATAGCTTCTTCGCTAGCGTCTCCGGGTAAGATTAGCGGCGCTAAGACCATGACTTCGCTATCACGATGCCCAAACGCCGTGGCATCTGCAGCAACGCGGTTCATGGCACCACCCAAGTAGCGTATCTGGAACATCATATTATGATCGCGCTTAGCGGCAGCTAACTTGCCGATCACTTCATCGGTCAGATTAGGGAAGAAGGCGTTATTAACTTCAACATGGACATTGGGCGGCAAAGCCGCTTCTTCCAGCACCTCATAGTACGGTTTTTGCGCAACTGTATCATGCACAACCGAGCCAGGGAGCTTGCGAAGCGGCGCTAGAGCTGCATCGGCATCAGCTGCATCACCAGCCCAACAGGCCGCTACGATAAAATGGGCAGGCGCCTCAAGACCTGCAACCGGTGTCAGGAAGGCGCTGGTCGTAAGATCTTCGGACGCTGTACGCATATAATCACGCCAAGCTTTTATTTGCGCTTCGGCGTCAACAAGCGGGTATGCAATAGTGCCGAAAAATACGTCCCGCACCCGATGGGCAATACACTCAAGCGCCGTTACCACGCCAAAGTTTCCGCCACCGCCGCGAACCGCCCAGAAAAGGTCCGGGTGCGACTGGGCACTTACCGTCAAAATGTTGCCGTCTGCTGTGACTAACTCCGCACTCTGCAGGCTATCAATAGTTAAGCCATACTTGCGCACCATCCAGCCGATACCGCCGCCAAGCGTCAAGCCGCCTACACCTACCGTCCTTGTATCTCCTGACGAGATCGCTAAGTCATATTCATGTAGTGTTTGGGCGGCCTCCAACCATTTAGCGCCAGCGCCGATCCGTACCAATCCCGTTTCTTTATTGAGCACTTCAACGGAGTTCATCAAACCAACGTCAATAATGACTCCGCCGTCGTTAGTGCTAAGGCCCGCATTACTGTGACCACCGCTCCGCACCGAGATCAGCAAGTTTGCTGCCCGGGCATATGCCAGGGCCAGGGCAATATCTTGGGGGCTGGCACACTCAAAAACAACTGCCGGCGAGCCCTTGCGGATCATGATGATGCTAGCTGCATCATACCCAGCGTCATTAGGGGTTATAATTTTGCCTGAAAAATCTTTCCGTACATCATCTAATGTCATAATCTTGTGCGCCTGTTTACATAATAAAAGTGGCCAGCCTAGAATAAAGTGTGCTATATGGGCTTAAGCCCAAACTAATGTTTGGTATGTATGAGCTGCCTTTAAAATTATAGCGGATGCACGTAAAAGATTCAGGCTGCTAATTTAAGCATAGCCAGGGAAGTAATCAGCCTTTATGTGGCGGTGCGGTACACCGAGTTTCATCAACATTTCTTGGACATCGGCTACCATCTGATGGCTGCCAGAGATATAAAACCGACGCTCCAGGTAGTCTGGCGTCGTGCGACGTAGAAGCTCGGCATCTACATAGCCGGCCGCCTGATTAGGCTGCAAGGCTCGGTCCAAGCTGGGTTTTGTCAGCACGTAAGTAGTTGCAATATTCAGTTGCCGTCTAGCCTGCTCAAAAACATCGGCATAGGCAATCTCCGTAGCATTACTCACCGTGTACAGCATCGTAATATCACGCTGCTGATTAATATCGGTAAGATATTTGACCATGCTGCGGAACGGTGTTACCCCAATGCCACCAGCGATAAACGTCAGCTTCTGTTTGCGTCCGCGTGGCAGGACAAAATCTCCCGCAACCTGTGCCGCCACAATTGGTGCGCCTTCAGTCATAGCCAGCATCGCTTTTTTATAGCTACTACTTGGACTATAGAATTTCGCTCCCAGACGCAGTGTAGACTCTGTAGGTGATGAGGCCAGCGTAAAATACCGACGATTACCGCGGTTATCGATATTGGAATGCGGCAGTGTCCATTCCATGTATTGCCCGGGACGGTAGCGTAGTTTTCTATCAGACGTAAAAACGAAGTCCGCGCTACTTGCGGTAATCTTCAGCTTTTGTTGCAACTTTGGAAAGATGCGGACCCGCGGATCAATAAGATACGCAAATATGTTTCCGGCGACTAGGGCAATCTCGGGCGATGTATACAGGCTACCGACATGGACCTGGGGCGGCAACAGCAATCCTACAAACGCACCAAACAAGACCTGCTTGCCTTTAGTTCCTGGGGACGTTAGCGGTTCGGTGAGCATAACAAAACCTAAGAAAAGTGCAGGGGAGGTTAAAAGGGCTTCTTTTAGTGCCCCCCAGCCGCTGCTATGGCCAAATACCGCAAAGAGTGCGGTGGCCAGCAGAGTGACAGCTAGATAGCTAAAGACCATGGCCTCACGTCTAATCTTACGTACCACCAGTAGTCCGCCGATGAGCACAAAGGGAAGCATAACAGCTGTCCCAATCCACCAGCTGGCATTTTGCCTTGGACCCATCGCCGTCAATACCACAGCAATGGCAGCTGGGTTAAATATATGCACATCCTTAATAGTCAGAACGTACTTCGATGCCATGGCTAGGCCAGAAGCAGCTAGCAAGAATAGGAGGTCGTACTGACCAAGCTTTGGCGTAATCAGTAGCGCCAAGATGAGCGCCGTAATGATTGATGATTCATGATTGACTGGCGTTTTAAAGATAAACGCAAAGGCGCGGTTTATACTCCAGCAAGCAGCAAGCAAGATAGCCGTTGAGGCCAGCAATGCTACCGCGCTAAATCCCAGATTACCAAAGAGGCTTACTACAAACGCGACACCCAGCAATCCACTTAGGTAATAGACCAGCAGGCGATACATTGTAACCTGATTGAGAAAATCATCGATAAACTTACGCATAGACGTACTCGTTAAATCCGCTCGTGTACGTCGCTATGCCGGCATCATCTATCATATAGCCTTCAAGACCTGGTTGCTTCTCAATAAACATAATGCCAGCTTTCCCCATGGCAAAAGCTGCCGTCGCAAAGCGGTCTGCTTCATATACATTGGCCGCAATGAGCGTTATACTTTGTACTCCTCTAGGCGGCTTTTCTGGTGCATGCGGATTATAAATATGCTGCCCACGTATGTATGTACCGGACGTAGCAATCCCTTTGCCGTTTAAGCGCACCGTCTTAATAGTCTCGTCAGTATTAAATGGATTACGGATGCCGACCAACCATGGCTTTCCTTCACTATTAACGCCGTTTGATTGAATATCACCGCCAGCCTCGATGTAAAAATCTGCCGCACCTGCTTTTAGTAGCTTCTGGGCGGCTTGCCAGATAGACCACCCCTTAACTAAGCCAGACGGATCTAGTTTGCCACTATGTTCAACGTCAAAATAGCTATCAGTTTCTTGCTTTGTTTCTTCGCATAAGCGCATTATTTCCTGCATCTCCGTACTCCACTGTGTCTTGGGCAGACCGTGGTTAATCTGGCTTATTTCGCTGCTGTCTTTATAGGTGCTATACCGTTCATCGATCTCATGGAAGTAGTTAAAAGTACTTGAAAGCAAGGCGCTATCACTTGAATCCACCACCTCCACAGTGATCGGCATTCCCATTATTATCTGCGTTTTTTTCATAGTATGTTCTTTTAGGCGGCTTGCGAAAGGGCATTACTGAGCGACTGCACAAATGCCTGGCTGGTGTAAGTTGCACCACTCACTACATCAACATGAGCATTTTGCGCTTTGATTGCCTCTTGCTGTAAAAGCGGCATTGCTTGCTGGTTGATAAAAACAGAAGTATCGTGCGTATGCGGATATTGCAAGAAGTTTACGACTGCGATCTTACCATTTTGTACGGTCACCTTAACCTGTACATTTCCGTAAAAGGCGTCTTCTGTACTGCCCGTATACGAGCCGTCTTTATATGCACCGGCAGCAGCCTGGCTTTGAGTGGTAGCCCCAGATCCACTGGTGGAGCTGGAACCAGAGGCTGTGCTAACCGCAGAGTTCGTTTTTGTATTTGTCGTGCTACCCGTGCTGAGTGATACGGGCGACCCTACTTTCGGTCGCTCGTGTCGCACGCCTAAGCTATATATAACCAAAGTGGCAAGTACGATAGTACCTATAAAGATCTTCTTCATACTAGGACTATACACCGGCAAGGCTGCAGATTTGCTTATTGTTTCGGCCAAGGCTTCTATGAATAAGACGACCGGCTGATCATACGCCTACGTGAGACAACAATGCCACACTTTCGTATAGTCTTGCCGCCTTCCCAGCCAATGGCTAGGGCGATGTGTGGGTCACGTTGTATATTGGCATATTTACGCGAGGTGTTGCTGGTTCCAAGAACATTTTCTAAGTTCTTGGTTTGACCAAAACCAATCACCGCCGCCTCAGGCTTACCATCCGCATTGACTGTCGAAATCACTGTCAGCGGCGTGTTATTCATAAAGGCGTAAAGCTCCTCGGCAACTATGGTTGGCATAATCTCTGATACTCTATTAGTTATACTCAGTATACGCGAACGATAAAAGCGTTACCGATTACGCGGCCAAATGAGAATGAGTTAATAAACCCTGTCACTAGATCATCTTTATAAAAATATCGGTTTGATGCATTAGCGTATCCGCACTCTCTATTCCTTCAGCGCCAGACATATGGGACAGTTGTAAACTTCCGGGGCATTTGTTATATGCATTATTTTAATGATAGCACTGCTGCCTTTAAGTGAACCTGGCCGCTTGAGAAGGGGGTAATAGTTAAATTCATAGCTTGGGCGGCGCGCGCTAAATTATAGCCGGCACTTGACGAAGACATCTGTAGAGTATAATAATCATGTTCTGCTAAACGTTACACAGAAAGGTACCTTAGTGAGCGAATACAACTTTCCCCATTTACCCGTTGCAACCTCTTTGGGAGAAGTCGCCGATTACGCCGATGCAGTCCATGCTAGTGAATATCCGGCGTTTCAAGTTGACGCTGAATCCATCGGAGATAGAAGGGGTAGTTTTTTACTGGCGGAACTTGCTGTGCTAGCTGCACTTGAAGACGCAAACTACCGTAATAACGGCACCCCGATACCATTTACGGTAAGCGCTGCTTGGCCCAACACTTCTATGAATGGTAAGCTTGAGACATTCGCACCGCACACGGACGGCATCGACCTTTTTCGAGCGTTAGCATTCCACCGCGAATTGTTCGGCAGTACTACTGCATTATTCGGTCACATGATAGATCCTTCGGACATTGACTTCTTTGCGTCAGACGCTCGCGGTAGGACAGAGAGCTTTATGGACGTTGCAGATCGACTGCAGCATACATACCAGGCACAGATCAGACCTGATCGTTTCACCGTTTTCTCGGAGGGCAACTTGGGTAACTTGCAACCGGCAGTCCATTACTTTGAACGCCCAGCAGGACAACCGGCCATATATAGTCGCATAACAAGCTCGGTAAAAGATGCTGATCTGAAGGAAAGAAACCTAGAAGACGCCGCAGCACAATGTAGACTGCGAGTCCTACGAGATAGATATCTCTGGCAAATCACATCACATCTTTTCCCATTCTCGTACCCAAATAAAGACGCTACTGTTAGCACTAACCTCTCTACCGCTCAAGACGCAGAAGCACAGAACCCCAACTTAACACATCCAGGTCGCTATCTGCAGTATGTTGGCGAGGAGGACTTACTTATTGCAGACGGAGATAGAGTAGTACTTCAGTAACATTAAGCTAGGCGACTCGATAAGAGTGAAGGCTCTAGGGTTGAGCTTTTAAGGAGAGCAAAGAAACCACCTAAGCGATACATTGTGCCTCAATTTGTATTGCTTAATCGTAAGCAATTAGCTCATCCAAAACCAGCCTGCGTTCCGATCAATGATTAACGGTTCACCGTGAGCGACAATAACGGCCGCAGTAGTAACATACCTTTCGTAAAGAAGACTTTTTAAGAATGCTTGGCCTTTGCGTTTTAAGATCTGCCGATCCATATAGTAAGTTCCAGAAATAGCGTAACTAGCCAAGGAAACCGATCGCATCCTGAGCGTGAACACGCTTGAACCAGACAACATATCCGCATAAGCTTTCCGTAGATGGTTAGCTTGGTCTACCATGGCCTTTACTGAATCTGACCGCAAGAAATTCTCAAGAAGCTCTGGATGGGTTAGCAGGGCGGCAAGCTTTTCGAGTACATGTACGTTTTCAGCAGGTTTCACTACTACGAGGTGAGTCCCTTCGTATATATCAAGCAACGCGCGAAAAGTCATCTCATCGTAATTCGACACAAGTATCTTCTGGCCGGTTACCGCATACGGTTGCTGACAGTTGTAAACGTACGCATTAGTGGTTTCGGTATTAGTCGAAAAAGAGCTCACCAACATTGTTGAGCTAAGAGCCGCGATTGTTCGGGTCGCAATCTCTACCTCACGTTCAAAGCGACCTAAGGTTAGAATATAATCCGCCCCAGCCTCTGCGAAAGACTGCGTCAAAAAGCTAAAAAGCTCCGCTGTCCGTAGATAGTCGAGGCGACCCTTGCTTTGAATACCCCATGTTTTGTCTGCATTAAGGGCAATGCTGAACGGGTCCACAATAATACGCAGGTTCGTGGGCGCAAATGCAGTCCGCAGTGACTGAACTAGTGAGGCCTGCTTCTTAAGTAATACATGCTTGTCTTTGTACGTTGATGGTGCGTCCATACGAACCATCACGGTGCAAATACCTATCTTTAGGAGTGTCTCAATGTACTGAATGGCATTACCAAGGCTTCTGAGTGGGTAGCCCTCCATATTTGGAATATCCTGTGTGCTATTGTCTGCAAGATCTATACCGATATCAATCGGCTGGCAAAACATGGATGGCAGGAGGGTAACTTCAGGAGCCGTGGATATAGTGCGCGAGCAGGGAAGCTGCGCCATTGCGCGCAACTCCTCTGAGGAATAGTAACTAGCAAGTACTGAGATAGTCTTCATGCCTATTACGCTTGCTGCTTACAGAAAATCAACTAGTCCCATAGCGCTCCTAACCCGACTAAGCACTTGCCGAGCTTGGTCTTCAGCCCTTGCCCCACCATCCCGGAGTATTCCCTTAACTTCAGCATCCGTCAGGTTGTTATAGCGTTGCTGGAATTGACCGAGGAATGTATTTGTGCGATCGGTAAGAAAATCTTTGAAACTTCCCATGACTTTTTGACCGTCTGTATGGGCGGCACGTATACTCTCTAGCTCAGCCTTTTGTTCTGGCGTAGTGCACAATGCTTCAGCAAGTGTGAAGTGGCTTTCTAGGGCTGGACTCATCTCCCCAGGGTGTGCAGTCGGAGCACGTTTAACCTTTGCAGCGACCATGTCAGGCGTATCCTTCAAGAAAATGGCGCTAGTAGGATTTGATTTACTCATCTTACCTTCGCCGTTCAGCGCCGCGATACGTATTGCCCGAGTTGCCAAAATTGCCGGTTCTACCAGCGTAGTCTCACCCTTACCGTATGTCTGGTTAAAACGCCGAGCGACATGCCTCGTAAACTCAATGTGAGGCAGCTGGTCTTTGCCGACAGGAACATCTGTAGCATCTTGAATACAAATATCGGCAGCCATAAGGACAGGGTAGCTAAGCAGCGCTAAGGTTGCTGACTCTGCTGCTTGGCCATACTTCAATTTTTCCTTTAGCGTAGGAATAAGTAGTAGCTCGGACACTTTAGCATGTCGGCCTAGAACACCGGCCAACGACTCTGTCGCCTCTTGAATCTGGCTCTGCAGGTAAACTGTGGTGCGCTCGGGGTCAATACCAGCCGCCACTAATGAGCGTGCCGTATCCATACGCATCCCGTTTACAACGTCCGGCTCTTGATCGGTTAACCCATGAAGGTCTGCTACAAAGACGTTTACCGGTCCATCGTACGTATCTTGCATTTCAACCATAGGCTGCATAGCGCCAACATAGTTAGCAATAGTTAGTTCGCCAGTTGGACGAATACCCGTTAAAGCCCTGCTCATATAGCCTCCTTAGGCTGACTGATTAATTTTCTTCTAAAGCTTTCAGTGTCACCACAAGGCGATTTGCAGCCCCGCCAAGTATATTGACAATATCAAAGCCGGCTGTACCTTTTTTGGACCTGTCATCACCTTCGCCCATGATGTCCGGTTCTCCAAATTCGTGGATCTGCCTACGACTCATTGGCGGCGCTTGGCCAAATGCTTCAGGGATCTGCTTCCGTGTTGCCGCTAGGTGAGTCGTACGAAAAGTAAGGAACGCTTCAACTAAGCCGTTAAGGGCTTCTTTGCCGCCCTTGTCTAGAACTAGATCTCCTGAAGTAACTCGCGTAACCACATTATCACCACGCATTGATTGTTCCTGAAAAGCTCGGATTGTCTGCCGCGACCAAGCAGGAAAATACGGCATACATTCATCGATATACGTGTTCTGACCATCAGTTGGCATATGCAAGGCTAATTCAGCAAGCTGAACACTTGGCATAAACGCACCGCTTGCATTGCGTATGCCGTCTGGATAGGAAGCTAGATAGGGACGCATGGTAGCAAAAGCGTCCTTACTAAGTTTCATATACTCGCCCATGTACCGTCTAAAGGTCACCATACTAGCAGCTGCAGCCTCCAAAGTTCTGTTTACGTCAACAGCGTCAAGAGCCTCAACCAGGCTGCGTAGTTGGTAAGCCGCGTCTTTAACAAACGGCTCGCTCTCACTGTGCCCAAGGTAAAAGTCACGTTCGCCAAGAGCAGTCTCGCCAGTGGTAAATGTACGCATACGGCCGGTACGGCGGAACTCAGCGCTATTGACGTCGATAATGAGGGCGTAATCCATGCGATGTGGCAGACCAAACCTGTCGGCCTGCTGATCTAGTAGGGCTAACAGTCGCGGAGGAGTTTCGTGGTAAGCATCTTCGTTAAGCGGTAAATAGCCTCCTAGCATAAATGCCAGATCAAGTTGGGTGACGGAAGCCGTTTCAAGATCGGTATTATCATTAATAGATGTCGTAAACTGCTCCAGCACGCCTTCGTGTTTAGCACGTAAGTCAGCATAGGTCATGGTCTTTTCTCGAACAGCATCGAGGTCATGCGGCATCTCGGCCAGCACATACGCCGCTAGCGGCGAGGCTGACAGCTCGGCAGCCGAGATAGCTTCATACCTATCTGGCTGACCAGTAAATAGAAGGTCTTTATACACGGTATTTTCTTCTCCTAGGATTTAGTTATTCAGGGGAACGCGGGTTACTTCAGAATGATTGTAGGTCGTCTCGCCTATGCGGGTAATTTTGAATTTAGCACCGCAGTGAGGATCGGGGCAGGCAATCAATTCATCGGTTGTCATCCAATCATTTGGATGTGTTTGTCGTTGCTTAGCAGGTAATAGCGGCAAGAGAGTTGCGAGCGCATAGAGGCTGAAGGCGTTGGTGTCGCCATCAAACACGAGGTTCTCGCCTACCACACGGAAACCGATGCCAGGTTTATGGCTGCATACGTATGTGGAGGGATCCCCGACTACGGATACTTCAAGGTCGTATAGTTTAAAACTGTCGTTCATAGAGTTACCTTCCTTCTGTTGCGGCAATATTGTCATTAACAGGCGTGCAGTTCAACCGAGCGGCTCGTATCCATCGCTTTGGTTAGGGACATCATAACTACTGTTGTCTAGTTTGACAAATACTTTTTTGAGATTAGTTTTTAGCGCTAGCTTGTATAAAACGTTCAAACAGGTTAAAAAAAGCTGGATCAAAGGAGCGAAGCTCAGGGTGAAACTGCGCACCGAGCAAGAAAGGATACTGCCGTCCTTCGTAGATTTCTACTATTCCATCCCTGGAGTTCGCCGCACATTTTAAACCTGGGGCCAGTTCCTTAATAGCCTGTTGGTGCCCGCCGTTCACGTATATCTCACCCTTTCCGAAAACCTCTTCCGCCAGAGAACCTTTTTCAGTCGTAATTAAATGAGTAAAGTTGGCACGATTTGTTTTGGAAACAGTATGGTTCACGCTATGGGGGTGCTGTGTGTTGACGTCTTGATACAACGTGCCACCAAGAGCAACATTTATTATCTGCATTCCTTTGCAAATACCAAGTACTGGCATTTTTTTCTCATATGCTAAGCGTATGAGCGCCATGTCGATCCTATCACGTTCGTCATCAACACGTGCAGTCTTCTCTAGCTGTAAGGGCGCTTCACCGTAATATATAGGGTTTACGCTTGAATCGGCTCCTGTTATGAGCACCCCGTCACTTAGCATAAGGTATTGCTCAAGCTCGTGTGGAGACAAACTAACGATAGATGGAAGGTACAGTGGCAAACCGCCGGCCCGTATAAGTACATCGGCTGTTGCTTTGTCTGAATAGACGATCTCGGTGTCACCCGTAATAGGGCCGAGTTGAGCCGAATATACATTCGACGTAGTCATTAAAATAATAGGTTTCTTTTTCATTCTCTTATGTCCTTCTGATAAGACGACGCAACTCTACCTCGTCAGGTGCAAAAGCAATGACATCCACTTTGTCCGCATAGCTCAGATTAATGGGAAATAAGCCGTATGCCTGCTACTCTAACACTACAAATCACGATTACGCTCAATAAAATTTTCTGCTGTTTCACCGTCGTTAAAGGGCAATCGCCAATTACGTGCAATGCCCCTAAAACCGCCAGGAAATACCTTTGCTGCCGCTGCATAGACAGCACTACTGCCCGGCAGATGCACAGTAAGTTCAGTAACCCTTATATCTTCAATCTAGTTATCTGAACGCATACCGTTCAGATTGTATTTCATGATCTTACCATGAGGACCAGTGATGTCTCGTTCATACGAATATACGTCGTCTTTGTTGGAATCAAGCAAACTTCTTTGCAGGTCGCGTAGCTGAGTATAGTCGGCTATTTCCAGCTTTAATTGTGTGAGCTTGTCTAGCTCTGCAATATGCTTAGTATTTCGCGGTCCCAATATCGTACTGGAAACGCCTGGCGTCTGCAGGACATAGGCAGCAGCGACATTAGCAAGCGTAGTACCATACTTGGCAGCAAGACCTGTTAGTCGCTCTAGTAAAGTCTGGTAATACTTTGCGCCAACTTCTTCGATCATCAACTGATATTTAATGTGTGATCGGTTTTCTGGCTCATCTCCCGGTCGGGAATCACCCAGCAGACCGCCAGCCAATACACCATAGCAGAATATTGCGATATTATTGTGGCGAGCATAGTCTAGCATGCCATTTAACGGACGGGGGTCGAGGAGGGAATATTGGATCTGATTTGATACGATCGGAATACCTGCATCTACTAGTTGCTTTGTATGTGCGGCATCAAAGTTAGTTAAGCCAATACCTTCAATCAAACCTTCTTCTTGAAGCTCGGTTAAGTATCGTCCTGCTTTCACAAAATCACCTTTAGAAAAATCCCACCAGTGGAACTGAACCAAATGCAGACGCTCAAGGCCCAGACGTTTGAGCGAACGCTCGATGATGGCGCGGACATCATCCTTGGTGAGATCATCGAGAGCATCCAAGTCGGGCACAAATTTAGTATGTACACGCAACTTTTGCGCCAGTTCGATGCCATTCTTTTGCGTATATTGCCGCAGAAATTCACCTAGTATTTCTTCAGCACCCGTATAGATATCACCGACGTCAAATACGTTTACGCCATGCTCGACATACGTAAAAAGATCGGCTATAGCTTGCTCCCGAGCAATGGAACCGTGACCGCCTGCAAGCTGCCAGTTTCCCTTAAAAACCCGTGACACCGTGTGTCCTTCAAATTCAAAAAAGTTCATTCCAACTACTCCTTCTTGTGTTTTACACTTTTGTATTATCCAGTTAAAGATCAATTATAGACTACAGGCGCCAAGGCCATATAGCATAATTAAAAAACCGTTTTACGCGGATAGGAGATAAGGTCATGCCACTTTCCTCAAGATTTTGAATCGGCCCTGAGCCAGCTCTTTAGAACCACGCGTAACTGTTGCTACACCAACGCCAAGGTCTTTGGCAATCTTTGCTTGTGGCTCACCTTGTAGCAACCTTTTGATGATTTCTATACGTTGCACAAACTCATTGCGTTCTTTGCTGGTAGTTAATCCAAGCAGGAGGTCCGCAAGTAGATCTTTATCCTGCGCAGAAGCGATCAGTTCAACCAAGTCGTCAATTTCTGTCATGGCAGCATACTATCATGCTAGTACGCTAGTATGCAATAGCATATACTCAGTTATAGTACTACGACTTCACGCTCTGTAGCCGCAAAACCTAGATATGGCTTAGTCGGATCTTTACGGTATGAATTCTCTCCAAACAAAACTGGATAGTATCCATCTGCGCATAACTCAAAGTTCTTCGCATCCAAACCTGGGTCTTCTGTTTTAGGAATGGGCCGGGTAACGTAGAAAAACTCACGCTTTTGGGCCTTTACGTAAGGAGCTCCATGAATCAACCCTTCTATAAGCACTAGTGATTCTTCAACACCCCGCTGTTGTGCTTCAGCGCGATTGTACTCGATAGAGACTGAGTTGGGAACTTGCCCGATAAGACCAGCTTGTGCGATTGAATCGGGCATCATTACTGTACGTGTAAGCGGGGAAGCGGCAATCATAGCGTCGACCGCAGGGTTTCTATGGTTTGCCAAGAAAAAACTGCCCACATCAGTCGTCGAAGTGTGAACATCAAGTACGTAGTTATATCCAACGGCGGCTATCTGTCCTAAGATCTTAGCTGCCCGCTTTTCCTCATACGTCCGTGGACCATTATTGGGGTTAAAGCTGCGGTTTAGATCTGTTTCAGTATCTCGTACAGACGGAGTTTGGCCGGCTGCTCGTGGGTTTCCGCATATGTAATCAACATGCTTGAGTAGGTCAGGCCGCTCGCTATAAAGATGGTATCCAATGCGTGCGCCGAGCGTCTCATCGCCGTGCGGCCATACCACTAAGATTTTAGGCGCCTCGGTGGCTTGTAGCAGGCTCTCCGGCCTGCCTTGTATGAAGTCAGATTCACTAAAAGTCGTTATCTGACTCTCAAGGTTAATTTCGCTCATATCAGAGACCCCATCTTCGAACTATATCACAGTCTGCTTATGGTCCCTTCGGAAAGACACGCCATATACATATCGTGTATAGTTAGCCTACCAAATTACTTAAACTGGAGCACGACATGAAAGGCATAACTTCCTGGTTTTCGCCCAAGGTCCATGTTAGGGAAAGTACTATCGAGGGCAAGGGCCTCTTCTGCAAAGAAAAGATCTTTAAAGATGAGACTATTGCGATTAAAGGTGGCCACATAATGGACGCTCAAACTTTTAGGACACTCTCCGAAAGCTGCAAACATGCTGCACTACAGCTTTCCGACACACTCTACTTAGCGCCCATTGAAGAAGAGGAGATCTCCAGGGTTATGAATTACGTGAATCATGCGTGCAATCCAAATGTCGGGCTCAAAGGACAACTGGTAACGGTCGCCATGCGTGATATTGAGCCCGGAGAGGAGCTGACAGGGGACTATTGCATTGCCTATTCTAACGATTTCTTTGAATTTCCGTGCCACTGTGGTGGTGCAAATTGCCGAGGCAAGGTGACTTCCAAAGACTGGCAGAATCCTGACTTGCAGCAGCACTATGCCGGCTACTTTTGCCAATACCTTGAAGACAAAATCAAACAGCTAGGGCCTTGAGAGCTTGCTCGCAATCCTTACGATTATTTTTCCATTGGCTTCAAAAGAGTTCTTAACTGGAGCTCCGCTTCATGATGCAAGCTTTTGACGGTAAAACATGAATACGCCTCTTCTAGTTAGAGTTTGATAAATGAGTATTGCGAAAAAGGTAGTCAAAAGCTACACTTAACGTGTACGTTAAGTAATATTAATAGTCCGCACGTGTTGCAATAGCGAGCAAGAAAACAACGCAAGACAGAGAAGGCGTTCCCTTTTGTCACACTATTACTGGACAATTAAATAAAAAACCGGCACTAGATCATACTTGTGCCGAAAGGAGCCTTAAATTATGACCCCATTAAGAAAAAGGATGATCCTAGCAATAGCCTGCCTAGCGAACTTTATGGTCGTTCTGGATGTCGCTATCGTTAACGTTGCGCTGCCGACGATCAAACATTCCTTTAATCTGAGCCAAGGCACACTTCAGTGGATTGTGATTGCCTATAGTCTGCTGCTCGGTGGGTTCCTGCTACTCGGGGGCCGTTTAGGAGACTTGATGGGAAAGCGTCGCGTGCTCATCACAGGATTAACAATATTCTCAGCCGCTTCATTGGTTGCAGGATTAACTCACTCGATCAGCCTCCTTATAGCGGCTCGGGGCATCCAAGGGTTCGGAGCAGCTCTGGTAGCCCCTGTGGCACTTTCGATTGTGGCACACACCTTTACCGAAACGCGAGAGAGAAATAGCGCACTTGGCATCTACGGGGCTATTGGAGGAACTTCAGCATCCGTTGGAGTTATAGCGAGCGGTCTTTTGACCGATGGTCCGGGATGGCGATGGGTCTTTTTTATCAATATCCCAATCGGCATAGCGCTCATTGGCCTTGCTTCGGTCTTCCTACCAAAAGATGAGCAGGTAAAAGTAGCACGGCGCTTTGATACTCTGGGCGCAACTACTATAACTGCAGCACTCCTGCTGTTTGTTTATGCGATCAACAAGGGTGCAGATTATGGCTGGGGATCACTCAAGACAATGAGCCTTTTTGGCGCTAGTGCTGTCCTAATCTCGCTTTTCGCATATATAGAATCCCGTTCTCAGTCTCCAATCCTGCCCGGTACAGCGCTAAAGAATCGCGACATGGTTGCAGCGGATATCGGTTCATTCCTGACATTTGGAGCCGTCTTCTCCTTTATCTTTTTAGGAACATTGCTCATGCAGCAGCAATTTGGCTATAGTCCAACAAAAACAGGTGTTGCTTGGTTAGCAACGACGCTCACGTTCTTTATTGTAGCCGGAATGACCGGTGCAAAACTTGTGGAACAATTCGGTGTGAAGCGACTGCTGCTCGCAGGCATGGCTTTGTTTGGCCTGGCAATGGTTTGGCTTATGCGTGCACCGATAAGCACTACCTATGCCACCGACATAATGCCTGCCTTTATAGTCGCCGGACTGGCCGGTGGCCTTATGGCTCCTTCATTGCAGGTAGCCGCCCTGGCAGGGGCCAAAAGTAGCGAACTCGGTCTCGCTTCCGGGCTTGTGGCAATGATGCAAGAGATTGGTGGAGCGGTCGCTATTGCATCAGTATCGGCTGTCTTAGTCGCAAAAATGCATAATATCCCTCACACAACAAGCCTGGTTGCACGTCAAACAACAATGCTTCACGCATTTCATAGTGGATTCATGCTCATAGCCGCAATTGCAGCCATTGGCGTAATCGCCGTAGGAATTGCCTTCACCAAGCGCGTCGATGAAGATATTGATGCAATGGACCCTGCTAGCCGAAAAGAAGCGGCCGCAGTAGCGATTGGTGAGGCAGAAGTTTAGTAAACCAAAAACCCAATAAAAAAAGAACGCTCTGTGGTTGAGCGTTCTTTTTGAAAAGATCTAGGCCAGCAAAGCTATTTAAGCTGTGCCCACAAACTCCCCGTATCCAGGTATTGCCTCATGACATCAATTTTACCCTCTGAATTGAGGTGGTAGACAAAACATTGTGCAACACGGTACCTCTGACCCAAGAAGTTCTTTGGGTCTCGTGGCCATGGCCAGTGCTGCTCGTCACCAAACTTAATGACTTCTTCACTCATTGTGCCAATGTTCCAGTACTCATAAACTCCCCAGTCACCAGACAGCGCATTCGTGATAGTCATTGGTTCCTTATGGTCTGCAATAGCAGTTTTAAACCAGGGCAGAACCTCATCCTTGCCAATAAGCTCTTTATTGTATGGCATCAAACCCCACGTGATGTCATCGGCAAGCTGTGCCTCAATGGTTGCCATATCACCGTCCTGAACCGCAAAGATTAGCGTAGAAAACGGCGTTGCCGTCGACCCCTTCTTTGTTGTTTCGGTGTTGAGGTCAATTGGCTTTATATGATCTAGATCCAGGTCATGTGCATTCAACATATACCCTCCTTTTTATTAATTTTGAGCCCAATATTATATTGACACTCAGTTCCATTTAATATTAAGTGTATATAATAAGCAATAGAAAACCATAAGGAGGATACAATGACAGAGCATACTAAGGGAGCACGACGGTGGTGGGCACTTTTTGCTATTGCTGCAGCTGTGCTCGTGGTGGGGCTTGATACGACTATTTTAAGCGTGGCGCTGCCTACGTTGTCAAAAGTACTTCATGCGTCTGAATCAGACTTACAATGGTTTTCATCGGGTTACGCGCTGGCACTTGCAGCGGCGATGCTGCCTGTAGGGCTCTTGGGTGATCGTTTTGGCCATAAAAAAGCACTACTTATAGCGCTGCCTGTTTTTGGCGGCGGGTCAGCACTGTGCGCATATTCAACATCAATAAAAGAATTTATGTTTGCCCGGATTTTAATGGGTATTGCCGGAGCCTGCCTTATTGTCATGGCTCTGTCCGCTGTTACCATTCTGTTTGATAAAAAGGAGCGCCCTAAGGCTGTAGGAATTTGGTCGGCCATTAACTTTTTGGCGCTGCCGCTAGGGCCAATCCTTGGCGGTTGGCTACTCACACATTACTGGTGGGGCTGGGTGTTCCTTATCAACGTGCCTGTGGCACTGCTTGGTTTTATTGCCGCTGCAATTCTCATTCCCGAATCCAAACGCGCCGAACGTACGCCGCTTGATGTATTTGGCATCGTCTCTTCGACCGCCGCGTTGAGCGTAGTCACGTACGGGCTTATCAAGGCAGGGCAGGACGGCTGGAGTAACCACACGGCACTCTCGATGATACTTGGCGGCTTTGTGCTTATGGCTGCATTCTTCATATGGGAACAGCGGTTGACCAGGCGCGACCCTGCAAAGGCTTTAGTTGATATGTCGCTCTTTAAATCTGCCTCTTTTACCTGGGGGATCATACTATCCACCATCGGCATTTTTGCCATGATTGGCATTCTCTTCACCTTGCCACAATACTTCCAAGGTGTGCTTGGCGTTAATGCAATAACCTCAGGCGTACGTTTACTACCCGTAATTGGCGGCCTGGTAGTTGGTGCCGTCCCAGCCGACAAGCTTGCAAAGATAATCGGCGCCAAACTAACCGTAGTCGCAGGTTTTGCCTTCTTAACAGTGGGTATGCTTATAGGGGCGGCAACAAAGGTGGACTCTAGCGTAAGTTTTGTGGTGCTTTGGACGTTTATTGGCGGCATTGGTATGGGGCTTGCACTAGCAACTGCTTCTTCTGCCGCGCTTGTCGAAATATCGGAAGAACGAAGCGGTGTGGGCTCGGCCATATTGCAAGCAGCAAACAAAGTAGGCAGCCCCTTGGGCGCAGCAATACTGGGGAGCGTCCTAAGCGGCGGCTACCTTGCACATCTGTACCTTTCCAATCTGCCTAGTACAGTAACTACCGTAGTTCGACAAAGCGTATTTGGCGGAGTAGCTACAGCCAAACAGCTAAAGGACCCGGCACTACTGGCTACAGTAAAATCAGCTTTCATGCATGGAATGGACCGGACACTCCTATTTTCAGCAGGAGTTGCAGTCTTGGGTCTATTTTTAGCCCTGGTCTTTTTGCCACGAGCCAACGCACCAACAAAGTTGACAAAGTAAGCTACAATCAAGGATATGGACTCTCAGCAAATACTACCGAAAGAGCTGGGCATACGCGAGCAAAAAAGACGATACGTGCTGGATACCGTCCAGAAGGAAGCAATAGCCCTGTTTACTAAACATGGCTATGATGCGGTAACCGTCGAGCAAATAGCCAAAGAAACAGGTATTTCCCGCAGTACCATCTTCCGGCACTTTGCCAGTAAAGAAGCGATTGTACTATATGATAGCCTCGACTCGCCGCTTGCTGACGCCTTTCGACAACAGCCTGCCAATCTGACCGTGCTTGAGGCGCTTCAAGGCACTTTAAAAGAGACTTTTTCAAAGCTGAAGATGGCCGACAGCGAGGTTCAGCGGCAGCGAGACGTACTTATTCATGATATACCCGAGCTTCGGGCTGCAATGCTCAGTGAATTGGCAGGTAATATAGACACTTTTGCCATACTTATTGCAGAGCGTATCAATAGGACCCCGGACGACCTTGAAATTCGTACGTTTGCTAGCGCGCTTACAGGGATAGCCATCGGCATCTTTCTTGATAACAAGTCCCAGCCGGGCAACATCGATCGGTTCAGCGAGGCTCTGGCCGAGCTAGAATCTTCGCTCCGGATGTAATGGATCAGAGAGTTTGCATCATATATAAGCAAACGCGGCACACAACATAGCTGCCCTAGGCTGATGATTCGTGTTAGGACAGCGAACACGCAAGGCCACTACGACAAGATCTAAAGCAAGGAACGATAATGCAGTAGCTAAAGAACGTAGTATAATTGGCGGATGTCATATGAAGCTACGCAGTTATTTTCTCCTACCGAAGATACGGCTAGATCCATTGCCGAGAGGGTTCTTGGAATATCTGCCGAAACGGATCCTGATGCCGCACGCTTGATTGCGCACCAAGCACTCACCGGTGAAAAGCCTACGCAAGACGAGTGGCAAATGGAGGCTACGTGGCTTAGAGGTCTTGACCTTGCCCGTGACTGGCATGCCGTTCCGCCTAACGACCGAGAGCGTAAGATTGCCACTGCTATTCTAGATCAGCTTATCAGCAAAGAGGCAATGACTAATGCTAATCTACTTGGCAACTGGCCGCATCATCAACAACTCTTTGATAAATACGCACCGGCAGCAGCACGCAGCGATATCCATACGTCACTTTTGCTCGGAGCGCATCATTCTCTGACGGCAAGGGCCTTCAAGATTTTGTCACGTGAGGTATACGGAGCTGACCAGGCTTTAGTTGTTGACATCGCAGCCGGAAAAGATCTTATGCGACATGGCACCTTTATGTACGGGGATGCCACGGCAATTCCATTGCAAGCTCAGTCCGTGGACGTCGTACAAACCAACCAACTTTTTAACTGGTTGAGTCCAGCACTTTGGCAAGAAGACACTTCTGTTAAAGAGAGAACTGCGCGGCGCGTGATCAGTGAAGCCGCACGTGTACTACGCCCAGGTGGCCACCTGTCTATGTGTGAAGATGCCATTGGCACTCACTTCGACGAAGACCCATTGTCTCCATACAACCAAAGCCGTGTTGAAGCGCTTAAGGCATTGCTACACACCACGCTGTCCATATATGGTTTTACTAATGTAATTATAGAAGAGGGCTTTACCATGAAGGACTCCTCGTATCTTTTTGAGCAAAATAGTGACTTCGATAAAGCACAGCGTGTTGCACGTCCTCTGGGGGTTGGCGTATATGCCGTGCAAGCAGCGAATCGTTAGACGCCAGGACTGAATACTTTCATCATGTTTAAGCCATCCTTCATCCGGTGTTTTTGCATAAAAGACCTACTATTAATGTTACGTTCTTGCACTAATTTCTTTTGCAGCAGGAAAGGCGTTGTAGCCTATCGCCCGCAACGAAGCTGCATAAGCACCGACGTCCTCAATAACGAGCAGGTCACCTATATTCACTTTTGGTAATTGACGCGGCTGCAAGATTTCAGGATTTCCAGGTGCAGTCGTAAGGATATCTCCTGATTCACAGTTATGGCCAACGACGACATAGTCAGCTTGGTCTGTACTGTTATTTAATACCCGAATGCTATGCTGTGCTCCGTATAATGTCGGTCGAAGAAAATCGTTCATACCCGTATTGATACGGAGGAAGGTATAGCCATCTGCCCCCGTATCTACAATGTCAACAACTTCGGTAATCAGTATCCCGGCGTGGGCTACCAGCCACGTACCCGGCTCAATCTCTAGACGCAACTTACGATTCGTTTGCTTATAGAAGTACTCAAGCCGTTCAGCAAACATTGAAATAATAGCGGGCATATCCGCTTCATGCTCGCTATCGGCACGCTTGATCTTATATCCACCGCCCATATCCAGTGTTGTCACGTTGGGCATCTGTGCAGCAATAGCCAAAGACGCATCAATAGTCCGCTCCCATGATTCGGGATCAGCGCCAGACCCTCCATGGGTATGGAGTCTATCGACTATAACTCCGCCAGCACTTGCAAGTGCAAGGGCTTCGTCGAGGTACTCATGCCAGATACCAAAACTTGCTGCAACACCTGCGGTCGTAGTGCGGTTATTGTGACCAGAACCTATGCCAGTGTTGACGCGCAGTGCAACGCGAGCACCCGAGCTAGCTAATTCAGTAAAGAGTCGCAATTGATGGAGCGAAGTAGCAACAAATTGTACCTTGGCGTCGACTAAATCTGAAAGGTTATGCGCTGGTTGTTGACTGGAAAGGCTTATCTTTTCCCCGGCAATGCCAAGCCTAAGCAACATCTCGGCCTCATAGCTTGAACTGGCGTCAAAATGAAGTCCCTCAGTAGTAAATAGTCGAATTATATCTGGATGCGGATTCGCCTTTACGGCATAGCGTGCGGTCAAGCCAAAAGGCAGCGTGAGTTTCTTCAGTTGCTCTGTACGCTCCTTTAATTTGTCGTAATCGTATACATACAGTGGGCTTCCGTTGGTCTGTGTTAGTTGTTTGGCTTGCGCTAGTGATATATTCATAGTTCGTCAGTTTATACCTGATTAGCATAGAAGTTAATTTTTTATATGAATCGTTATAAATGTATCCTTATGTTATATTTAACACAATTATGATAACTGTCGCCCAGCTTGTAGAAGAAGCCCTTTTTCATGATGATGTCGCCTTAGCGGCGGCGAAAAAGGGATGGCTAAATTTATCATCTTATGCACGAACACTTCAACATGACATTCAACAGCGATTACTTAAGGATGTTCAGTTAGGAACGATTATAACGTCCTTATCTCGGATCGTTATGGACATTAAGGACAGCCAGGGACCTATTCGGGGCGTTCTTCAGGGGCTTACGATTCATCCTAACCTTGAGGGTATGACATTTGAGCGTACCAATGAGGCGTCAGCAAGGATTCGAAACATATATTCTCACGCCCGTACAACTAATAAGTCCTACCTCACTGTCACGCAAGGAGTTAACGAAGTGACTATCATCACCGAAACACAGGTGGCCCGCACGTTTCGAGACAGTCTAAAAGATGTGCAAAAGACCTATGACAAAACTAATCTTGTCGGGATTACAGCGAAGTTTAAAGTCGGCTATTTAGAGACTCCCAACCTTATCGCATCCCTAACACAACGGCTAGCCTACAGAGATATAAACCTCATTGAAATTGTATCTACTGCAACCGAGCTTACTTTTATTCTAGAAAAGAAGGATCTTCCTGTTGCGTTAACTCAGCTCCAAAAAAGAAGTGTAGTTCTCCTAAGCACTAACTATAAAGAGTGCACGTTGAGACTGAAAATATCTGGGCTCCAGATAAAGGCAAATGCCTCAGGTTTTGAGGTATTTTTTATCTTTTGCTAAACCTGGCAGGGATTACAGTTATATTAATGATACTTTTGACCCGGCCAACATTAGGCGCAAGATACGCGAAATTCATGAATTGCTGAATGAAGAAAAACCTAGCACAAAGGAGCATGGCGACATCTTGGCCTTAACGATATTTCAAGGCTTCATAACCGGATTGCTGATTTTAATAGCCCTACAGAACAAACGTTTTATCATATGCCCGAAGTGAACCTAGAAACAACAAATACACAGATAGAATAAACCAGATACGACCCCATCGTCCAACATCCACGTGGAAGATCAAGTTCGATACATACTATACTATGTAGCATGCCGAAGGTTGCTTTTATCAGGGAAAGTCCGCCACCTGAATTACAAAGTATTATTCACACGATGTGGCATTGCCAGATTACAGAACCGGGCACTATCCGCCTCCTGCCAACCGCACATGTTGACATAATGGCCTATACAGGCTCTCATGGTAATGGACTAGCGATCGTTGGGCCAATGGTTACCGCTAAGCTTTCGAAGGTTATGCCCGGAGACATGCTTGTAGGAGCACGCCTGAAGGTTGGTACGCGTCCGCTTTTCATCAACAAGAGCCTAAGAGATGCAGTTATCCAGATAGGCACTTTCGACTATCCCGGTATAAAACCTTTCATACAACACCTATCATATCTACAATCTACGACCGCGATACAACGAAAACTAGTGATACTGCTCGACAGTCTTATGTTGGCCAAGGAATTTGCCGTCGACGTCCTTGTAGACCAGTTTGCTACGCAAGTAGAAATGAATACTGAGCCGTTCAATTACCACGATTTTGTGAGTGCTTTACCTATTGGCGAACGGCAGTTTCGGCGTCGTTTTAAGAAAGCAGCTTCGCTAAGTCCTAAGGAATTTCTACAAATCACACGGCAAGAAAGACTTGTGTTGGACCTAAAAGAACGTACAGGATCCATTGCCAATATTGCCAGCAACCACGGTTACGTAGATGAATCGCATCTGCATAAAACATTCAAGAAGTCGGCAGGTATCAGCCCTGGTTCACTTAAAAACGAACTTACCCTTTAACGGTTTCATGTCCGATTTTGACAATTATCGTAGGGTTTTCTGATGTACTCTTACTCTAAGGAGATTATCTATGACAACTATACTACTTTTTCACTCAGCACTCGGCCTTCGGCCAAGTATTAAAACGTTCGCACAAAGCCTGGAAGGTGCAGGCTTCACTGTTTTAGCACCCGACCTATACGACGGCAAGCTATTTGACGACTACAATAAAGGGAATGAATTCTGGTTTTCCCTTGGCATTCCTAGTTTGCTACAGAAAGCTTCAGAGCTAGCGACTACCGTTTCAGGAGATGTCCTATTCGCTGGATTTTCCAATGGCGCTGCTATTGCTGAATATATGGCTGCAACTCACCCGCAAACAAAAGGGGCGTTACTGATGCATGGAGCTTTGCCGCTCGAAATGTTGCAAGTACCAAAATGGCCGGATAACGTGCCGGTGCAACTTCACTACAACACAAACGACCCTTTTCGCAATACCGAAGGCGAAGATGCCCTCAAAAAGGCCGTAAAAGCTTCCGGAGCCTCATTTACTGAATTTCTATACGAAGGTACTACGCATTTATTCGCCGATGCCAGCTTACCAGACTATGTTAAAGCATCTGCAGATAAAATGCTCGAACGTGCAATCACTTTCTGCAAAGAAGTAGCATGAGCTCACAAAAATCAGCCAGTGTAGCCGATCTGCTAAGCAGAGAAGTCATCGAGCAGCTTGCGCTACCTTCCAATATTCGCTATGGCAGCGCAATCTTTGAGCGCCACGCGGTCGAATTTATAGAGTATACACCTCGCAAGATAGAAAGCTGGGCAGGAGGCTTGGATGGCAGCGTCCGCGAAGGCGGTGGCTCGCGGCGTCGGGTCCTACTCACTTCAACACCGGAAGGCCTTAGTTGGAAATGCACCGGCAACCCCAAAAATCATCAAATATTTTGTAAACACTGTGTGGCGGTAGCCTTGGCAATTCTAGGCACCGAGGAAGCTGATATGCGGGAACTAGGGAGACACTAGACGGTTAATTTCAGGCATAAGACAGTTAAAGATAGAGCCCCACGGGTAAACACGTGGGGCTCTATTGGCTAACATAGAACGGTGGAAGATTACGCTATATAGCACGCCCGGCTAAAGTGTGACCAGTAAATCGAGAAAAGATAAGGATTCGAGAACAAGACAAATGCCTCAAATTTTGAGGCATTTTCGTATCTGCTATTAAGTTTGGCAGGTGGTGTCAGCTCTGGAATCGAACCTTTAAGGAAAAACTAAAACCTTGATGTTACTGAAATACGCCAGCTTATTGAAACTTTTCGTATTAAAAGATCTGCGGCCGTATCCGTAGATTTCATAAGGATCTTTGGGGAGAGTACAGACATTTTTATAATCTTAGATCCAGTCAAACTGATAGAGATCTATTGTACCGCAACAAGTCCGGGCGTACAGTAAAGCACATCCAAGCAACCAACAGCCTTATGCATCATCAAAGCCAATAATAAGAGAATGGAGCTACTGTGGCATACGGACCAGAAATGAAAGTCCAGACCCAGAACTATGGCGCTGTCCAGCTGGGTAAAGCTCCTGAAGGCAGTCTAGAAACAGCACGGCAGCTCAAGCCCGCTAGCAAGGAGCTAACCCACTTGAGCGACCGACTTCAAGGTAACCTGTTGAAGGGTTGGCCTGAGTACGTTGAGGAAATCACGTCTACTATCCCCGAAACGGAGGGCCTTTTCTGGGTTATATCTGATGCCCAGCTCGCTCTGATGGGTGTTATGCACGTCTACCTCAAGAAAGATTACCCGCATCCAGACAATTGGATGACGCAAATTGTCTTGCTTGAAGAATTTTGGGGAGGACATCTTTCAACGGATGTCCGCTCTGCTCGACAAAAAGCGTCTTTTGAATGCGGACCCAGCATCATGGCGCTCTGGGCAAGTGTTAAGAATGACAATACAGGATCATATCGAGGCAATACAAATCTCGGAGGAGTATACAGCGGTCCCGACCCAAAAGACTCATCACGTTCCATGCTCGTCACTATAAATCCCGCTCTGTGGGATGATTATTGGAAGGCAAAAGAAATCAACCCCGAAGATATACCACAGCCTTATCTAGACGGAAGAAATCAAACGTTATCAGCACTTAATGACGCAGCTGGACAGGTGCGCTATATTGAATAAAGCCATCTAGTAAGCATGTTGTTCACAATGTGTTATTGGGCGACACAATAATCTCATGTCGGTACTGATGGCACGCTAATGGAGCTTCAGAGGAGTGGGTAAGAAGCCGGATAAGGAAATTGCGGTAGCTGATAGTGAAATTCGAGAAATCCGCAAGCTTTTAGATGGAGTTTAGCGAACGTTTAAGCTTTTGTGCGTAAACAGCCTTTTCCTCTTTAGGAACAATCACTTTATCTAGCATTTTATTCATAAAGCCGTCTTCATTATATCGCTGCATAACATGGTGATGGTAATGAAAAGCATGCTGCCAGCCAGCCGGCTCATTGCATTGCATGGTAGTGATTCCGTCACAGCTATATGCTTGCTTCATAGCAATAGCTGTTTTTTGCAATACCTCAAAAACACGATGTCCGTATTCGACCGGAATCTCATAAATATGCTCGAAATGCTCATTAGGGATAATTAAAGCATTACCAGTCATACCGCCGAGTGAAAAAGCATTAATGAAGCCAGTCACCAACTCATCACGATAGAATATATCTGTTTGGTGCATTAAAGTGTCCTTGCTCTCTGTTCCCCGCAAAGCAAGACAGATGGGACAATTGTAATCTTTAGGAGCATTCGTTATGTGCATCGTTCAATTGTATCAAACTCAAATTCTGGGATGAACATATCGTATTAAATATTAAAAGTCTGCATTTTTATCTGCAGACTTCGTGAAAGTTCTTGACAGGACCTCGGGAATCAGAATATAACTTTTTCTGATGAGTTGGATTTCGGACCTACAGAACTAAAGTATTATATCCAAAGGCCTTTCAAACCTTTAGTTTTTACTATATGCCCTTTGTTAGTTTGTGCGAAGTTCCTGTACGCGACGAGCTACCATTTATTGATCTTCACGCGCATGCTCTAGGAAAGCCTTAACGGAACGGGCAGCCGCAAATGTGTTGTCGCTAGCTTTCCTTACTCGAAGCGCATTTCATCGGGTTTGGTAATACGACCGAGCAGTGGGAGGGTCGTCAAGATAACAACCAAGGAGGTGACCAGCCCGGCGCCCATTACAACAAAGTAATTGTGGCCGAGCGTCGGTAGGGGTGTAGTTGTGGTACCAATCTTTTTTACTGTAATGAGGGCGATGCTATACCCAATACCTGCTGCTGCAACCACAGCGCCAAGAAGGGGCAATATCGCTTCATAGAGCACCACCCGGTAAAGAACAGCTGTCGACACACCGCTCAGACGCAGTAAGCCAAACGGCCGCTTTCGTTCCACCATACTACCGCCAACAGTAACGGCCAGGCTACAGCCAGCTACAAAGAGTGTCAGGGCTACCGCGCCATTAAAGACGCGCTGAATCGTGTCACTAATAGATAGCCGTACCCTTACCGCCTCGCCAAACGTCCGAGGAGCGGTACCAGATTGCGAGGTCTGGGTATGAGTCGCCAAGAAGGTTCGGACTTTCTCAAGCGCAATAGGATCGCTGACTTTAATCAATAAGGTACGCAGGTACAGTCTGCTAAAATCATCTGACACAGCCTTACTCGCGACGCTAGCGATAGCCTGAGTGCTGTAGCTAGGGTTATCGCTCATGAAATCGGGCTGAGCAACAACAGCTTGCGCACCAGCTGGGCACTCGCCAAGCGCGGGCACCTTCTGTAAGTCTGCGCAGCTTATAATACTGTCGCCGGGAATCTGCTTTTCAGGACCGGGCACATCAGCTTCCGTCTGCTGCGTCGCGGCAATGGCTTCAGGATTTGTATAGAGTGGAATCGTAGTGATATCTGAAAAGTTATGCAGTCCGCTTAATAATGCGGCGCTAGCTTGCGTTGATAGCCCAAACTCACCATCGCTTGTAGTCGTAGGGCGATCGGCACCGGTGCAGTTTACTTCATTGCCACAGAGGACACCGGGCGTTAGGCTCACCAGTAAGACGTTTTGTAATGCAGTAGCGCTCGGTGTGGCAGTCGTAGAGTTTATCGACGGCAAAAGCGCAGCGAGGGTCGTACCAAGAAACGCCGCGAGCACTAGGCCGCTAACTGCGCGAAATGCCATTCTAGGATCGTTCGCTAAGCGCCGGGCCGCAAGCAACGATGAAGCGCTCGGAATAAGCTTGCTTAACATCCGGGCCGAGACCATGGTAAGCCAAGGACCACCCACTATGAAACCAATCAAGATAAGGACAAGTCCCAGGTAAATGGGTGTAGCGATTGTTTCGTGAGTCGTCATAGCGACACCCAAGACAAACAGCCCAATACCGGTTAAGAGCGGCAGGGCACGCCAAGCCTTTGGAGCCGGCGGCGTAGCCTTGCGACTGACACCCAGCGGCGAAATACGAACTCTGCGCAGCGAAATAAGCGCGGCAGCTGCTGACGCCATAGGTACCAAGAGCAGTATCGCTGCGTACCCCAAAATAGTTGGCGTTACGTCACTCGCAAAATAATGTCCACCTGTGATGCTCGCCTTAGCAAGCGATGATTGTACAAGCTGAAATACTCCCATTCCCAAAAGTGCACCAAACAGCGCACTCACGAGCGCGTCTACTGAAGCGATGACATTCAGCTGGCCTGGCGTGGCACCTACGAGACGCAGCGCTGCAAAGCGCTCCTCACGCCGAGCTGCAGCCAAGCGAGTAGCTGTACCGATCAAGATTAGTATTGGGAATAAAAGTGCAATTGTGCCGAAGATGTAGGCATATCGGAAATAACCAGTCCAGACATTCGTTTGATGAGCCGTGGAGATAGTATTAACACCTATAGTCGTAGGTAGCGCCCGTAAGTCCATAGGGTTGTAGCCTATGAAGATCACCAATTCATCAGGGCTTGTCAGTGCTTCTTTGCCGATAACACCCACTTGCTTGCCAGGGAAACGAGCCCCTAACGTGTCGTAGGGCGTACTACGCAACAGGTTAGAAAGGGCTGGAGATGCATAATATTCGCCTGCTGCTGGCATCTTAGAAATGCCGGGTAAAACTGGGGCGTCGGTGCTCACCGCAGCGACTTCAAGTTTTTCAATTGTCTTGCCCTTAAATATGTCATCGTTATAATTCCATAAAAGTTTGCCTTGGGTGGTTGGCAGCGTTCTGTTTGATGACATTCTGGGGTCATCCGGGGCCTGCCCTGTTTTCTCCCACGCTGGCCGGTTATTGACCACCTGAAAGGCATGGAAGTCAGCAAGCGCAGCCAAGAGAATAGTCGTACCAATACCAACTGCGATCATCGTGAGCAATAACCGTGTAAAAGCTTCTTTACCACTGCGCAGAGTTAGGCGCAAACCGAGGCCAAACATTATTTAACTACTCCAGCTACGTGTTTCGCATTGGTCGTCACCTTGCCATCTCGTACCGTAACTTCACGTTGGGCGTAGGATGCTACTCGCGCATCATGGGTCACCAGTATAACAGTCGTGCCTTCTTCGCGCACTATATCTACCATTAGATCCATTACTTTCTCACCAGTCAGAGAATCCAGAGCACCTGTCGGTTCATCGGCAAAGAGTATTTTAGGTTGGATAACGAGCGCACGGGCTAGTGCAACTCGCTGAGCCTGCCCGCCTGAAAGCTCACCAGAACGTCGGCCACCTAGTCCTTCCAATCCAAGCCGCTTCAGCCATGATTCTGCTCGTTTGTACGCCTCTTTATGGGATACTTTGTCTAGCAGTAATGGCAAAGCAATATTGTCTGCAGCTGTAAGTTCCGGTACAAGCTGACCAAATTGGAAGACGAAACCAAAGGCTGTCCGTCGCAGTTCGGTACGTGCCGTTTCACTCAAAGTATCCAGGCGTTTCCCGTCAAACCAGACCTCACCACTATCTGGCGCAAAGATACCGGCCAGGCAATGCAATAGTGTCGACTTGCCAGACCCACTCGGCCCCATGATCGCTACCATCTCACCTTTTTGTATCACCAAATCTGCACCTTGTAGCGCCGCGGTCTGCCCAAAAGTCTTTTTGGCATCCTTAGCCTGTAGTATATAGTCGCTGTCGCTCATCGAGTATCTCCTTTGTTAGCGTTTGCAAACGTGCTGACGTTATATCAATCCAACGTAGGTCAGCCTCTAAGTGGAATAGCGCATAATCCGCCTGAAGTGATTGGGCAAAGTCGCCCAGACGACGTTTTTTAGTAAGTTCGCGCATGCGGGCCAGATGAGCTGCGCGTTGGGCGTCTAAATAAATGTTTGGCTCTTTATCGAGAAGAATGGCAGTAACCACTTTACTAAACAAGATAGTCTGGGTATCTGACTTTATAAGCTCCGGCTGGGACAGCCACGCTTCCAGGTGTTTTCGTCCGAGAGGGGTAATAATGTATTGCTTGCGCTCGGGCCCGCCACTTTCATCGGCAGTCTCCTTGGTGGCTATTTTCTTGTCACGGAGTAGTCGGGCGAGAGTGGCGTATACTTGTCCAAAAGCGAGCGACTTTCCGCGACCATACAGTGCGTCGTAAGCCTGTTTCAGATCATATCCGTAGCTAGGCCGTTGATCAATCATGCCAAGCAGAGCATAAGAGGTTGTCATATTCGTAACTATACACTCGGTGTATAGTTACGTCAACCATATATAAAGGAAGAATATCCAGAGCTTCTTAATCGATATGTAATTATTTCCTTATGCGCTTATGCTTACAGCCTGCCGCCGACTCGCTGACTGAGGCAAGGAAGTGGCCGGACTCGAACTCTCCTAATAGAGGTAAACAAAAAGAACGAGCAAAAAACTCGTCCTAGGTATAACTTTTGCAGATGAGCTAGACTTCGATCCAGCCGAACTTAAGAAAGTATACGAAAATCCACCAAGGCCTTCGGATACCTAGACCATGAGAGTAAAATTAGGTCAATGAGGCATTATGATGTTCCATTCGTAGAGAACCTAGACGACAAATGCGTACCTGCAGTTATTGGCATGGTCTTGCAATACTTTATGCCGGAAAAGAACTTCACTACGGAAGACTTCATTAAATTCACCGGTTACAGGCAGGGGAAAGGCACATGGTCAGCAGAATCAATGCTTAATCTTCTTTTGCAGGGTTTTGAGACCGAGTGGATTGAGGACTTCGACAACCAGGCTTTTATAAAAAATCCTGAGGGCTATTTAGCTACGATTCTAGATGACGAAGCATTCAGGTGGCAAGTAGCGAACAGCAACTTGAAATTGGAAGCTGAAAGAATTCAAAAGTACATTTCAACTGGCCACAAAATCAAGCACAGAAAAGGTACCAAAGAGGACATCAAAAAACTATTGGATGATGGCTGGCTCGTGAGACTAGAGGTAAATGCACGCACGCTTGCAGATAAAGATGGTTATGAGGGCCATTCGGTTCTTGTTATTGGATATGACGATAAAAACATCGATATACATAACCCTGACGGTGTAGATGGTAATAAGCCGAACCAGACTGTTGCCTGGGGCAAACTTGAGCATGCATGGAAAGAGTTTGGGGGCTCATATTCACTCTATGCATTTAGAAGAATAAGGGCATGAATTTAAACATTACACCCGCAACTTCCCTAGCGGAGTGGTCCGTAGAATGGATAAAGCAAATTCTGGACCAAGATCTCACAGAAGGGTACATGCATGATTTTAAAAAAGAGATCAGCTCAAAAGATCAGGCGCTCAGTAGCGCAGTAACTTCATTCGCAAACACTATGGGCGGATTTATAGTTTTCGGAATAATCGATAGCCGATCTGCTTCAGGATGGGACAGGCTCCACGGTGTTAGTGACAGAAAGGAGTTTTCAAAAAAGATTTCGGACTGCTTAGCGAACGGTAAAGTAGTTCCTACCATTTTCTTTGCTGACCCACTATTTCTAGAGGTACCCTACAAGGGCAAGAAATACGATGTTGCGATTGTAAAAATAGAAAGTAGTGAATTCAAACCTCATGCGGTCATCGGGAACGATGGCCTTATGCGCTTTTGGATGCGAAATAACCAAACGGCAACTGCGATGACTTACCCTACTCTCGTCAAGACTATAGAAGAATCAGCCCAATTACGTAATTGGCTTGCCGCACTTTACCTTGACACCGAATATATCGAAGTATTTGCTCATAAGATGCTTATCCCCCAAGATAAGAGAGAAATTTCTATCCCAGTGGTAACAATACGGTCAATCATAAACAGCGATCAATCGTCTCAACTCATCTCGATAATTCCTAACGACATTAAACTTGTCCAACTTATCTGGTCACTCCGTGAAAAGATCGATCTGATTAATAGTTTTAGGGATATGATGATTCAGCGTCGTGCCCTACCCCTTACAAATGCTGGAAGTGAAAATAAGGTTGATAATGACTGCATTGCCGGCATTGTTCCAGACATCAAAACCTCCACAAACGCCATAAGGAACCACTTGGCGTCGAAATATCCAAGAATACGAGAATGGCTAAACATAGCTCAGCAGTAGAGGGGTGTATGTCGCTTAAGATAACTTTTGAGAAGTATGAAAACGAGTGGAATTTCGATGTGGCGGAGATACGCGAGGTTTTAAACGGTTAGCAATAACTCTTTGAGATGTCTTATGTCTACTTGAGGTTGCAAAGTATGCCTAAGTGTCCATTGCACTAAATCGTGAACCTCGTCAGCAGAATGGCGAACATGCCCCGCGAAGAATAGTTCTCCTTTGGGCGAACGCATAAGCTTGCCCCAATATCGACGCGCGATTGGGCGAAGGAAAATATTATGGAGGATTCTCAGATTTCGCGGCAGTCCTTGGGTATGTTGGATGTCTAACGCCCTAAACCCTTCTTCGATCGCCCAGCACATAAGATTTAACAACTTTCGGTCATTACCTAGTTTTACCGGATTTACTTCGGCCTTAAGTAATGCGGCCGAGATGCAGCTAATAAGTATCGTATGGTACTGCAACCAGCCGTCCATATTGGCCGTGTGCTGTATTTTGAAGCCTTGTGATTCGAGTATGGTCTGAAGTTTCTTACTTATTGGAGGCGACTTGGCTTCAAATGTCGTTGGTTGCTCTGCAATATGAGCGTATTCAACGACGTTCTTTCGTAGGCTACCACCAACTCCGGGAAAAGCAAGCTCATGTGTTCCGGGAAGGTCTGTTGGAATGGTAGCGCGACCATCAGGATTATTTCCAAAAAAGACGATATGTGGTGAGCCTTTTAATACCCGCAAGGCCGGAAAGGTTGAGGCCAGCTGGCTAGCCTGCACAGCCACGAGTACAAGATCATATTCGCGTTCGTCGGCACTTTGGGCTAATGCAACCTTAACACTTTGATTCATACCACTATCGACATCGTGCAATTGAATGCCATGGCGGGCGACCTCCTGTTCACCGTGCCCATGAGCGAGTACCCATAGCGAATGGCCCGCAATTGCGATTTGGCCACCGTACACAGACCCGATTACTCCACAGCCAATAAGCAGCGCGGACAATGGGAAGTCGGTTTCATTCATAGACTAAGTATAACAATAATGGCAGCTTATAGATTAAGGATTAATGCAAGAACAAAAATCGCGCCTAGAGACGCAATTTGACAAAGTACCATTCTATTACTTAATAGTTTCTGGCAGGGGAGACAGGACTTGAACCTGCGACACCCGGTTTTGGAGACCGGTGCTCTACCAACTGAGCTACTCCCCTAAGGATGTGTAGGGCAAACCTACGGTTTTTTCTATCACGCGGGCAAAATGGAATACATTTTGTCCGACTGGCCCTTTCCCTAGACTACAGGGAACAGACTGCCCTAGAACAGTGGTGATTATAGCGTAAAGTATGGCAAAATAAAAACCGGGCGATTTGAGGCCCGGTCTGGGTTCGTGCGCGCCCACCCGGCGGCGGGTGAGAGGCAATCATTTTGTTTTTAAAATGTTTGTTTTCAAGCGCCGCATTTGAAGCGCACGAATTATCTATAACTATAAGCTTAATGGTTTATTTGTCAAGCGGTAGCTGAGTGCAGCGTATAGCTGGAGCCATCACTAAGCACAGCGGTTAGCACATAGACAATGCAGCGAGCAGACTGAGCCGTACAATCGGCTTGTTTACTGTCTGCATACACCTGGTAAGCATACTGCTTGAGCGTTGGTTTGGAGGCAAAAACAAGGCGCGGGCCCGCAGCATCAGTAGTTACGGCCTGTGCTAATCCGGGCATATTCGTAGTCACCCAATCGGGTGAGTTTAATTCGGAGAGCAATGGATAGCGTCCGGTTTGTGCGAAGTAGGTTTCAATTTTTGTTTGGATAGCTTTGAGGTCATGGCGACGCTCATTGTCCAAAGTAACTTGAGCCGAAGATTTTGTGGGCGCATTTTTTGCCAGCGAAGTACCTGCAGCAGTGTCATGACGTGCTGGGCTAGCTAAATGGAAGATCAGGAGCGTTGCGCCAACCGCCACAAACAGCACTGGCAATGTTACTAATACTGCCACACGCCGAATATGTGTATGATCGGGTGCGGGCAGCGTTGGACGAACAGCAGGGTATCCGCCATAATCGGGTTGCGGCAAATACGATGATTCGCCAGGGTACTGGGGCTGATAGGGTGCTGTAATTGGTTGAGGTTGTGCGGCGTCAGGAGTAGCGGCCGTCCACCTCCCGTCAGGATTCATATGCACCATTGTACGCCTAAACTCGCAAAATTAACATCTTTCTCACAAAGATGCCGGCCTTACAAAAACCTTGTCTGGGCGGCTACGTTTCTAGGAGCTTTAGCAGCGCTGCT